>JAESFV010000002.1_pt1 | contig 1003124 bp, 887 predicted proteins | sample 9269471 | NCBI WGS metagenome assembly JAESFV01 (sample SAMN14502647, study PRJNA617108) | algae metagenome | isolation source: Symplocastrum torsivum CPER-KK1 and co-occurring heterotrophs from... | place: USA: Central Plains Experimental Range, Colorado | collected 2001-01-01
CCGTTTTTGCGGACGGCAAAGATAAAACCCTTTTCCGTTTCCCACAAGCTTTTTGGAATTTTTTTTTCCTCTAAACCGGTATCGCATTTCTTCTATGAACGTTGCCCTGATTGCGGGTGCAAAAGTAGAACCTTTTTTTTAACCTTGCAAATTTATTTTTGGAAATTTTTACTTTCTTTCTAAACTCGCTTTTTGTCAGGATTTACTTATGAACTTCGCCGTTATTGCGAGTGCAAAAGTACTACCTTTTTCCGCTTTCGCAAGCTTTAACGTAACTTTTTTTTGAAGTTTTTTGCAAGACACTGGAAAACAGAAGTCTGCAATCAAACTTTTTTTAAGCTTTTTGGAGACAGAAAGTCCAAAGCCAGAAAAAACAAGGGATGTGAATTGCAAACTGTACGAAATAGCTGATAAAGCACCCTGAAAACACATTTTAAAAAAGGTCTTTTATAAGGTATAGGAGAGAAAATCTTTCTGAAACCTCCGGAAAGACACCTTCTCCTTATATAAACCTATTCAAAACGGATCGCTTTTACAGGAGAAATTTTCGTTATTATATAGGAAGGAATCAAAAGAACAGCCAGACAGATGATCAATGTCCCTACATTTAGCAGTAAAATATACAACCAATCCAAATGGGCAGGTGCTACATTCACATAATAACTGTCCGGATTTAGTTTTATAATACCGAATTGCTGCTGAATAATAATAAGACCTATTCCAATACAGTTACCCCAAAGCAGACCACGGACAATTAAATAAAAGGCATTGTACAAAAATATCTTGCGTACTGACCAATTGTTTGCTCCTATTGCTTTGAGTATTCCGATCATCTGGGTTCTTTCCAATATAAGAACCAGCAATGCAACTACCATATTAATGGTCGCTACAATAATCATTATTACTATAATGACAATTATATTAAAGTCAAATAGCTGCAGCCACTCAAATATATTATAGTACTTTTCAGAAATTGTCTGTGTATCGAGTGTTTTGGATGCGTCTTCTTTATTTTGGGTATTGTCATAAACCTGCTGCCCTTTTTGCTCAATCTTATTAAAGTCGTCAATAAAAACTTCAAAAGCACCCACCTGATCCGGTTTCCATTTATTGATTCGTTGCAAATGACGAATGTCACCTATTATATAGGTAGCATCAAATTCCTGAAATCCGGAATTGTAAATCCCTGCTACTACAAATACTCTCAGGTTAGGCAGCTGATTACTGTTTTCTTTCATGAAAAAAGTATTGAACTTATCGCCTACTTTTAAATTGAGCCTGTCAGCAAGGTATTTTGATATTAAAACATCCGGTGTCAATTTATGCATTACATCCGGCAATTTACCTTGAACAAGATATTCCTCCAGATTCTTCCATTGGTAATCTTTACCTACTCCTTTATATATAATACCTTCAAAAGAAGTTTCTGTCCTGATGATTCCTGCTTTTGTAGCAACAGCCTGGATATGGTTGATTCCATCTACGCTTTTAAACTTCGGATAAAAATCCTGATGGGTAGAAATAGGACTGATGCTTACCTGGGATTGGTTATCGTCATAATTGGTAATAATGATATGTCCGTTAAAAGCCGCAACCTTTTCACGTATTTTTTGCTGCAATCCAATTCCTGTTGCCACAGACACGATCATCATGATCATACCTATTGCAATAGCGGCAATCGCAATTTTTATAATTGGTGCAGATATACTACTTTTATGATTTTTAGCAGCAATCAGTCTTTTGGCTATAAAATATTCTAAATTCAATTTTGTATGATATCAAATATGGTTTTCAAAAATACAGCTTTATTCTTGGTTTTGTCAATTCTTTCCTGCGGAAATTCATTTAACACAAAAGCAAGAAGTGAAAAACCAAAAGCTCAGGATACAATCAAAAGTTCCAAATCTTCTACTGCAATTGCTGAAATAAAAACCGGTGCTGACGACTGGATAACTTACCTCCCCGTTTTAAAAAAACACAAGAATATTGGTATTGTTGCAAACCAAACCAGCATTGTTAATTATAATCCTAATGCAAAAAACAGAGACGAGTTTCGCACCGAACCTGCAACAAAATCTATGCACCTGGTCGATTGGCTGGTTGAAAACAAAATAAATGTGACCAAAATTTATGCTCCCGAACACGGATTTAGAGGCACAGCTGATGCAGGAGAATTAATAAAAGACGGAAAAGACACCAAAACCGGAATTCCAATAATTTCCCTTTATGGTGATAATAAAAAACCAAAGCCGGAACAATTGGCAGGAATAGACATTCTGGTTTTTGACCTTCAGGATGTGGGCGCCCGTTTTTATACTTATATCTCTTCCTTACATTATATAATGGAGGCTTGTGCCGAAAATAAAATAAAACTATTGATTTTAGACCGTCCAAATCCAAACGGCAATACCGTTGATGGCCCCGTTCTCGAAAAAGAGAACTCGAGTTTTATAGGAATGCACACGATTCCGGTACTTCACGGCATGACTATAGGAGAATATGGAAAAATGATAAATGGTGAAAAATGGCTTAAAAATGGAATTCAATGCGAATTGAGCGTGGTTCCGTGTGTAAATTATACTAAGGATATGAGCTACTCGCTCCCAGTGAGGCCTTCTCCAAACTTACCAAACGACCAATCCATTAACCTGTATGCCAGCTTGTGCTTTTTTGAAGGCACGAATGTAAGCCTGGGAAGAGGAACAGAGAAGCAATTCCAGATATACGGCTCTCCTTTTCTTCCAAAAACTGACTTTAGTTTTATTCCCAAACCTAATTTAGGTTCAAAAGATCCGTTGCATAATGGTAAAGTGTGTTATGGTGAAGATTTGTCGAATGCCCCAAAAGTAAAGGGTATTGAACTAAAATGGCTTTTGAAAGCCTATGCTACCACAGCTGATAAATCGAAGTTTTTTATTCCTTTCTTTACGAAATTGGCCGGAACCAAAAAGCTACAGGAACAGATTGAGGCCGGAATGACAGAAGCCGATATCAAAAAAAACTGGGAAAAAGGAATTGAAGATTTCAAAAAAATAAGAAAAAAATATGAAATTTATTGATTGGAATCTTCCTGAAAATATGTATTTTTAGGTGCGGCTATTTTTAACGGTCGCATTTAAATCTTAATAAAATAGCTATAAAATGAATACATCGCAACTACTTTTGGATTATATGGACAAACTGCAGGAATTTTTCGAATGGATTGATTCTTACGTAGACAAAGCCATTGAATTATTCCATAACGCAAAGGAATGGGTCGAGAAAATATTAGAATATATCAAAAGAGGGATCGATTATGTTGTTGACGCCATAGGTGGCCGATTTGACGAATCAATCGAACTTCCCGAAGATTATATCTTTGTCTAATAAACGGCCTTACTTTGTAAGGTCTTTTTTTTGCTTTCTGGCAATCCTGTTCGCACCTGATTTTGCAATAAACATCAAAAAGTAAAGCACTATCAAAACGATATATATCAGGGCTGTCATAATAACGGCCTCCATAATTTTATCGAAAAGACCTCTAACTACAACATCCTGGTTGACAAAAACCAATAAAACTGAAATAATGGCTGAAGCCAAAAAGATGTAAAATAAATTTCTTTTGTGTTTCATACAGCAATTGTTTTTACAAAGGCATTCTTTTTTTCATTTCTTCTACAATATTATAAGCAGCCGGACAAATTGCTACATTCTGCAATGTCAGGTTAGAAATCTGCTGGAATTTTTTTCTGTCCGTATGCGGATATTCTCTGCAAGCTTTGGGCCTGACGTCATAAATCATACAGTAATTTTCAGCATCCAGAAAAGTGCACGGCACACTTTGAAGCACGTAATCATTCTCTTCATCAATCCGAAGATACTGATCGATGAATTGTTGTGGCTTCTGCCGAAAATGTTTGGAAATCCTCTCAATATCTGCAAGAGTAAAAAGCGGCCCGGTTGTTTTGCAACAATTGGCACATTTCAGGCAATCTGTTTTTTTAAATTCCTGATCGTGCAATTCCTGCATGATATAATCAATATTCTTCGGCGCTTTCTTTTTAAGCTTATCGAAATACTTCTTGTTTTCGTTATGCTTATCTTTGGCCAGTTTTGGAAGATTTTTAATTACTTGTTCCAACTTCGTTTATTTGCGGACAAAGTTACACTTTCTTCCTTATCTTTTTAAACTATACTATAAATCATGAAAGACCTTTTTGGAAAAGCCATATTAGATTATCAGACAAACAACTCTCCGGAAAACCTGATTACTGAAACTTCAATTTCTGAAGCCGATGAAATGAGCGTTGCCTATTTGTTCCGAAATTATTCTACTATGCCAAAAATTGAAAAAAAAGCAATGAACCTGGCAAAGGGAAAAGTACTGGATGTAGGTTGTGGAGCCGGAAGTCATAGTTTATACCTTCGGGATATAAAAAAATTGGAGGTTCTTCCTATTGATATTTCTGCCAATGCAATTCAAGCCTGTCGATTAAGAGGCCTTGACAATGCAAAAGTTCAGGATGTGATGCAATTGGATTCCAATAATTCAGAAAACAAGTTTGACACCATACTGCTTCTGATGAATGGTACAGGAATTTGCGGCAGGTTAAATAATATGTCTGACTTTCTGCAACAGCTGAAATCTTTATTGACACCAACAGGACAAATTCTTATCGACTCTTCTGACATCATTTATATGTTTGACGAAGATGAAGACGGTGGAAAATGGATTCCGACTGAAAGAGACTATTATGGTGAAATTACTTTTACCGTCTATTATAAGAAGGAAGAAGAAAAACCTTTTGATTGGCTGTATGTTGACTATAATACATTACAAAACGCCGCACTTGCCAATGGTTTGCAATGCGAACTGGTTCTTGAAGGCGATCATTATGACTATCTCGCCAGGCTGACTCTTTAAGTTTTTACTAAATTGGTTGTTTCTATGATTTCTTGTAAGACTTCATAAAGCCTGTCTAAATCCTCCTGTGAATTATAGGCATTTATTGAATATCGTATATAAAAATCCCCATTTAGTGGCATAACCGGTATTTCGATTTGGTATTTTTCAAAAAGCAGTTCTTTTAGCTTTTGAGGTTCGTCTGTGCTGACCGGAATACTTGCCATTTGTCCTAAAAATTCTTTTGTAATAGGACATATTGGGGTTGTATTTAGCAAATCGCAAAAGCGCTGGTAGTTATTCAAAACTATTTCTTTGCAATTTTCTGCTACTTCGTTCCAATTATTTCTTTCGAGAAAATCAACAACTGCCGGCGTACATAAAAAAGAAGAGATATCTCTAGTGCCCTGGTATTCATGATAATCAAGAAATTGTGTCCCGGCTATTGTTTCGTTATCATAGCCCCAGCTCACCACCAACGGATCCAAATCGTCCTGAAATTCTTTTTTTACATACAAAAACGAACTCCCTTTTGGTGCCAGCATCCATTTGTGTAATGTTCCTGTATAAAAATCAGCATCGATCTCTTCAATATTTAAAGGAATATGCCCCGGAACATGTGCCCCATCAACAATAGTTATCAATCCCAATTCCTGGGCTTTCTTACAAATTTCCCTGACCGGAAAAATGAGCGCCGTTGCACTGGAAATCTGATTTATAAAAACAACTTTGGTATTGGAATTATAGCCTTCCCAAAAATCTTCCAATAGTTGTTCTTTTGAAACTATTGGCAGGGAAATAGGTTGGCGTACATATTTTGCTCCTGTTTTTTTACAAAAATAAGCCCATGTTTTATCCATTGCCCCATATTCATGATTTGTAGCAAGGATTTCATCACCCGGCTGAAGGTTCAGACTTCTCATAACTGTATTAATGGCAACAGTTGGATTGGGTGTAAAAAAGAAATCTTCGGGTTGGCAGCCTATATATCCCGACAGTTTTTCTTTGGCTTTTTTCAAATATGTCTCCGCTTTTTTCTGGATGAAATAAACGGGTTCATTTTCCAATTCCAATTGGAGTCTTTGATATTCCTCAAATATCGGTTTTGGGCAGGCACCAAAGGAACCGTGATTTAAAAAAGTGATGGATGGATCAAGTAGGAAAAGCTGTTTCATGGGTAAAAAGGTATAAAAAAACCCAAATATAAATTTGGGTTTTGTATATAAAATATAATGTATTATTGCATGTATTTCATCATGATGCTTTGCAATTCTACACCCCAGGCCTGAGCCGCTTCCATAGTTTTTTCAGTCAGGACTCCTGCTTTGGAAGTTATTTTTTTCCCTAGTGGAGTTTCATAGAATTTAATCATTTCTTTAATCTCTGCATGTGTATATTCTTTCATATAAACATCAGCAACTTTATCAAAATAAGATGGCATTGTTGCATCAAAATCTTTTAAGAATGCTGCCTGTTTTGCTTCCGGAATCATTCCCAGGATTTGTTTTTTTGCCACATCAATCTGAGCAGATGCGCCTGTCATCTCAATTACTTTTTTTACATCATTTTTAAAAGCTGCATCTTGTGCAAATCCAACTTGTGCTGCCAATACGAAAGCGAATGTTACTATTAATTTTTTCATTTGTTAATTGTTTTTTATGTTGGTTTAATTATTAGCAAATATAATTCCAAATTTATGGAATATTTAGATATTTATGCGTTTGAAGCGACACTCTCCATTTTGGATTATTCATTACATAGTCAACAATCAAAGGTGTCATTGCTTCTTTCTTGCTCCATTCCGGCTGTAGAAACAGTATGGCATCTTTATTAACCTTTTCTGCCTGTTCCTCTGCAAAGATAAAATCGTGTTTGTTGTGGACAATTACTTTTAATTCGCTTGCGTTGTCATAGACTGTTTGGGTAGGAAGTTTATTTTTTTTGGGAGAAAGCGTAATCCAATCCCAGGTTCCGGAAAGCGGATAGGCTCCCGAAGTTTCAATATGTACTTTTAAATCTTTTTCTTTCAGTTTTTGTGTCAGCGGTCCCATATCCCAGGTCAGGGGTTCGCCACCTGTCACGACAACAGTATTTGCATATTTTTTTGCATTCTCTACTATTGCTTCAATTGCTGTTGGCGGGTGCAATTCTGCATTCCAGCTTTCTTTAACATCACACCAATGACATCCTACATCACATCCGCCAACACGGATAAAATAAGCTGCCGTTCCTGTGTGATATCCTTCGCCCTGAATGGTATAAAATTCTTCCATCAAAGGAAGCATTACCCCTTTTTCAACAGCGATTTGTAATTCTTTCTTCAACATCATCTTTAAAAATAGTCTGCAAAGATACGGATTTGATTTTGGATTGCAGTTTTTAAAAATAAGCCTTTAAACAAAAGTTTATGATAATTCCAAACAGGTATAAAAAAACCGGCATGTGTGCCGGTTTTTAAAACTATTGTTTTATTATTTTTTCAATACGTCAAGAGATTCTTTGATGTATTGGCTGTTTGGATCTAACGCCAAAGCTTTTTCAAAATATTCTCTTGCTTTTACCTTATCAGATATTGCGTAGTGTGAACCAATATAAGAATAAGCTCCAATCAAACCTGATTTCACGTTTTCTTTGGCTAATTCTGCTTCGCCTTTTGCGTGTACTACTTCAATATATTTTTGGTACGCAGCAACAGCAGCTTCTTTAGCTTCCGGCCCCAGAATAAATCTGTTGATTTTTGCTTTATTCAGATGTGCATCCTGAGTTGTTGGCGAACCAGCAACTACAGCTGCATAGGCTGTATCTGCTTTTTTAAGCAATTCCTGTACTTCCGGTTTGTTTCTTTCTGCATCGGTTTTCAAGTCGTTTGCCACATAAAACAAAACTGCGTTTCCAAGGTAGAAATTGTCAAGAAGCGCATTTTTAGAATTTGGTGCTTTTGTAGCCGCTTCAAAAACTTTAGTGGATTCCAGATATAGTTTTTGCTTGTATAATGACACTCCTAAATCACTAAATTCAGAACCAATAGCCGGGTCAATGTCAGTTGCTTTTGTTAAGTCAGCCATTGCACTGTCAAACTGAGCTTTATCAGTGATAGCACCTTCTGCAGAAATTGCTTTACCTAATTTTGCTTTTGCCAGGAAAAGGTAATCTCTTGCACTGATTCTTTTTGGGTCAACTTTTGCCAGGAAGTCATTCAATGCTTTGATACTTTCATCATAGTTTTTGTTTTCATAAGCTGCATAACCTAAATATCTGTAGATTCTAGGGTTTACCTTATCCAACTGTTGCATTGCCTGCGCTTCTTTCTGCAAAGCTTCATAATCTTTAGCAAGAATCAGGAAGTCAGCATGACGCATTCTTGAGTCAAGAGAATAATCCGTAAGGCTCATGTATTTTTCATAATACTCTAATGCCTTTTTGATATATTCCGCACGTTTTGACGTGTCGCTGGTACTCCAGAAATAATAGGTTTCGGCTAACTCACGGTAAACAGGACCGTAGTTTGCATTTAATTTGATTACTTCATTAAAAGCTGCTATTGCTTCCGGGAAAGCCTTGGCATTTTTTGTAATAACACCTAATTGCATTTTAGCACGCAATAATGAATTATCCAAATCATAGGCAGTTCTGTAGGAACTGTAGGCACTGTTAACATCAGAATCACCAAATTGAGCATCGCCCAGACTCAAGAAAGCCTGTGCATATTTAGGGTCAACAGCAATTGCTTTCTTTAAAGAAGTTATTGCTTTTTTATAATCATGCTTTTCAGAATTTATATAGGCTCTACCTATGTATAGAAATTCTTCTGCATCTTTCTTTTTCATGTTGGCAGTTGCCTTATTGAAATTAGCTTCTGCTTCTGATACGTTTCCGTTATCCAAACTGATTTCTCCTAATCCGATATAATTGAAATTGCCATTATCTTTGGCAACGATTCCTTTGTCAAAATAAATCTTTGCAGAATCTGCATTATCCAGAGCAAGGTAAACTTCTCCTAAATGAAAATAATTTTTCCCTTTATCAGGACTAGATGCGATTAGTGATTTAAGGATTGTTTTGGCTTTTTGATATTGTTCCGCGTCGATTGCTTTTTTGGCCTGCTCTAAATCCTGAGCAAAAACAGCAGTTCCGAAAAACAATAACGACAAACTGATAAACTTAATTTTTTTCATTTCTTCGTTCTTTATAATTTTTATTTATTTTCGATGTCTTTTCTAACTTTTACTTCCCGTAAAGCCAGCCTGACAGGAGCCAGTCCGGATTTTAAAACTATTCTCTGTCCTACGTCTCCTGCTACAAAAGTTGCAAAACCCATACCCAAACCAACAGAACCTTCATAATTTAACATATAGATTTTGCGTGTCAGAGGATATAATCCCTCTGCCAGATTGGTTTGACTAGGTTTGTAATAGGCTGATGAATTAGGTTCACTTTTAACATTTTTGACTGCCAAAACCTTAACATTGGTTGTGGAATTCAACATGTCCGGCATAGGCTGAGTCATCCAATTCACCCCAATAACACCAATATAACCATCATTTTCACTGATGTATTTGATAACGTCATTATTTGATTTTAAAGCAAAAATATTTTTACTGTCTACTTTAGTCACCGACGCTTTTCTGCTTAGAAAGTCAATAGTGCTTGAGTTGGCATTGTCGAAAACCAGCCCTTTGATAGAAGCAACCGGTTTTCCATTCATAAAATCGATAACGTTTTGCAAATCGATAACCGAATCTTTTGCTTTATTATTGGCAATGAGAGCAACACCGTCAATTGCAATTTGGGTTATTCTCGGAACAATGCCTTTATCTGTAAATCTTTTCTCTTCGCTTTTTGACAAAACTCTCGACATCACTACCAGTTTTGTTGTATCATTCTTTAAAAGGTCAAGAATTGCCCCTTCTGTTTTGGGAACCAGATTTATCTTTTCCGTTCTTTCACTATGAAAAACGGCAAGCTGGTCATCCATCATTGGCATGACGGTTTCATCAACATAAAACGTAGCCGTCTGATCTTCTTTTTTCTTCTTGTCTGCACAAGAATCAATAAAGAAAATTGTCATTATAAATCCAAAAGAATAGAATAGAAATCTTAGATATTTTGGCATTTGTACAATTGTTTTTATTGTTGGTCTTTTTTGATAAAACGTATAAATCTAAAAAAAGAATACACGATTAGCAGTAATCCGAAAGCTATTCTGTAGGGTTTAGGCATTTCGATTGGTATGTCTTTCCAAAAGATAATAGCCATACCCATGACAAAATACATCAAAAAAAACAGCATTCCTAAAATAAGAAGAAATCGCCCGAGGAGCGATTTCTGATCTTTATTGGTCCTGTACTTACTACCGTCCATTAATTCGATTTGATCACTAATTTGATCGGAAGGTTGTATGAAACACGCACTGCTTTACCATTTTGGATACCAGGCTTCCATTTTGGAGCTGATTTCAACATTCTGATTGCTTCCTTACCTGTTCCGTAACCTAAGTCTCTTACAACTTTGATGTCTGTAAGGCTACCATCTTTTTCAACAACGAAGTTTACGATTACGTTACCGCTTACATCGTCATCTACTTCAGGGATTCTGTAATTCTTTTTTACATAAGCATAGAAACCTGCGATACCTCCAGGGAATTCCGGTAAAACTTGTACGGATGTATAAATTTTGTTCGGATCTTCCTCAATTACTTCAGCATCTACTTTGATTTCACTTTGTGTACCATCAAGAACTACCTCCCCACCTTCTTTTGCTTTTACTGTTTCAGAACCTGTTTTTTTAAGTTCTTCCACAACAGCAACTTCTTCTCTTACGACCTGTTTGTCTACAATAACCGGCGGTACATATTTTTGAATATCTACATTACTCTGAGTCTGTTTTTGAACAACCGGCTCAACAATAATCTCTTCCTTTTTTATAGGCTCCTGAACATTTACCAAAACAACTTGTTCGTCCAATACCTCTTCTTTTTTGCCCATATTTTCAGAGATAAATCTGGAAATAATTGGAATACAAACCAGGAACAAAAATATAACTGCACCAATTGCTAATGCTTTTAAGGTTCTCTTCCCGCTATTGGTACGCAATTCATACGCTCCGTAGCTTTTGTTTCTACCTTCAAAAACATTTTCAATCCAGCTTTGTTCGAATAAGTCTAATTTTGAATTTGACATATTTTAATATTTTATAGATTTTAATGAATCAGACTAATAAATTTTATTGTCTTCTAAAACTTTAATGTCTGCATCTGTTATGTCAACAATCGCATATTTTTTCACCTTAGTGATAGCCATCTCATCCAAAATATCAACCAAATTTTTATAATTTGATTTTTTACTTGGTTTTATAATAATGGTAATACCGCTTTTTTCAAGATCAGCACCTTCAGCTTTATTTTTTGCGTCAACGCCTGCCTTCTTATTAAGGATCAAATCTCTTACACCTGTTTTTCCATATCCAGTTACAACAGGCCCATCTAATGGCGGCCCGTCAATTCTCCCGCTGTACCAAGCCAATTTATCTCCAGAGCCCAACACTAACGTTAGAGTTCTCCAGGCTGGTGTTTCAGTTGGAGTATCTTGCTCTTTTTGTTTATCCGGCATTGCCAAATTCATCGATTGAGGCTTTGACAACGTCGTAGTTAATATAAAGAAGGTAATCAATAAGAATGCCAAATCCACCATCGCTGTTAAATCAACCGAAGGATTTGCCTTTTTACTTCTTACTTTGCCACCACCGCCTTTTTTACCACCGCCGTCGCCAGTATTTAATTCTGCCATTTCTTACGAATATATTATTTTATTAAAAATCATCACTTCTTAGACCAGTAACCAGGAAAAAGTTATTCTTATTTTGCTTTTGCAGAATATCTAAAACTTTTTTTACTGTAGGGTATTCTTCTTTAGCATCACCTTTAATAGCGATATCTAAATCTTTACCGTCTAAATCTTTAGTCACTTCTCTTGCAGTCTTTACCCAGTCAGCTAATTGATTGTTAATCGAATCATAAGGAATTCCAGGTTGTACCCCTTCTCTCATTCTTTGTTCGTTTTTCATATCAATCAACTGTTTCATCTGCCTGATATCAACTCCAAAACCATCCATAAGTGCAAATTTCTTTTGGTCTGCATCTGAGAATTGGATACTGTATTTCTCACCCATTCTTTTCAGAGTTTCCGCTCTAACTTCTCTTCCTGTTACACCAAAAAATACTTTCTCTTTACCGATTGTAAGAGTTCCAAGATTTTCTTCTGGTAGTTTGGTCTGAACCGTTGAGGCCGGAGTATCTACTGGCAAAGCTTCAGGGACTTTTGCTGTAGCTGTCATAATGAAAAAGGACAGAAGAAGGAATGCCATGTCACACATCGCAGTCATGTCAATTCTGGAACTTTTCTTTGACAATTTTATTTTAGCCATTGTTTTTACTTTTTTAATCAAAGCCGAGAAGGAGAAACTTCCCTTCCCATAGCTTTAATATTATGAAACTTATTTTAATTAGTCACGGTTTGTAGCTCTTCTGTAAGCCTGAGTGATAGTAAAACCAGCCTCATCAATAAAATAAGTCAATGTATCAATTTTAGAAGTAAAGTAGTTGTAAACCACAACCGCAAGAGCTGAAGTTGTAATACCTGTCAATGTGTTGATAAGTGCTTCAGAGATACCGTTTGCCAATTCTGCCTGGTCTGGAGTTCCAGAAGTTGCCAATCCTGCGAACGCTTTAATCATCCCCGATACTGTTCCCATCAATCCTAATAATGTACCCAAAGATACCAATGTAGAAAGTACAGTTAGGTTTTTCTCAAGCATTGGCATTTCTAATGAAGTAGCCTGCTCTATTTCTTTTTGGATTACTTCAGATGCTTTTTCAGTATCGAAGTTCTCTCTTTTAACTTCCTGGTATTTAATCAAACCTGCTTTTACTACGTTTGCAACAGAACCTTGTTGCTTATCACAAGCATCTAATGCACCTTGGATATCTCCAGATGAAATCTGACCTTGAACGCTTTTTACAAATTTCTCAACATCACCTTTTCCTGCCGCCTTAGAGATAACAAAAAATCTTTCGAATGAGAAAACGATTGTCATTAATAGTAATCCCATCAATACAGGAACGATATATCCTCCTTTGTAAACCATTCCAAGGTAATTTCCTTGAAGAGGCTGACCATCTGGGTTACCATTTTGGAAGTTTGTTGGTGAACCCATTACGAATTCCCATACAAGGTATCCGATAAGGATACAAATTAAAATCGTCAATCCTGCAAATACGTTAGAGCTTTTGCTTCCTCCATTGTTTTGAACCTTTGCGTTTGATGCCTGTGCCATTTTTTTTAATTTTAGTTTTTTAATTTTTAGAATTTAATTTTGGTAATAGATAAATTTATTTATCCCTAGATATTTTATAAGAACGACAAATTTATATTTTTAGTGGATAAAAAAAAATAAATTGCTGTTTTTTATTCCGTCTTAACTATATATTATTACAATCTTAACGAATAAATAATAAGAAATTTAAAATAATTAGTTTCAAAAAAAGAGATATTTCTCTGGTTTAAAACAACTTAAGTCAATTTTATCAAAAAAACAGCCTGTTTCAGCCCTAACAAACTCTGTTTTATAGCGTTGAATTATAACTTCATAATGATAATTTTATTACACTCCCTAATATTAAAATTATATGCCAATTATTTAAGGTATATTTTGTAGCAATAAATAAAAACAATCCTAAATTTGTAAATATTTGTTCATTTCTATTCATCCTAAACATTTTTTTGCTCATGGCTTCCAAAGAAGACTTCATCAGTCATATTAACACGGGTTATGCTACAAAAGGAGAAAGCATCACGTTGGGTGGCGCTATTTTTAACGGAGAAGCACTCCCGGATGCACACATTAAAATCCCTTTAAAAACCTTAAACCGCCACGGTCTTATTGCCGGAGCAACGGGAACAGGAAAAACAAAAACGATACAGGTCTTTTCTGAACAGCTTTCATTATTAGGCATACCGGTTCTGATGATGGACATCAAAGGAGATTTTAGCGGTATAGCCAAACCAGGCGTTGAACAGCCATTTATTACAGAACGTCATTCCAAAATAAATATTCCTTATCAGGTATCGGGATTTCCGGTGGAATTGCTGACACTGTCCAAACAAAATGGAGTCCGCTTGCGTGCCACCGTTTCGGAATTCGGACCGGTATTGTTTTCAAGAATATTAGATCTTAACGATACACAGGCAGGGGTCGTTGCCGTAATCTTTAAGTATTGTGACGACAACCAGATGCCATTGCTTGACCTGAAAGACATTAAAAAGGTAATCAATTATATTACTGAAGAGGGCAAAGCCGAAATTGAAGAGCATTACGGCAAGATTTCCACTTCAACTACCGGTACTATTCTTAGAAAAATAATTGAACTGGAGCAACAAGGTGCCGATATTTTCTTTGGTGAAGTATCATTTGATGTCAATGACCTGATGCGGATTGACGAAAACGGGAAAGGATATGTAAACATTATCCGCCTGACCGATATTCAGGACAAGCCAAAACTTTTCTCTACTTTTATGTTGAGTCTTCTGGCAGAAATCTACAATGTGATGCCGGAACAGGGCGATTCCGGACAACCGGAACTGGTTATTTTCATTGACGAGGCGCATTTAATTTTCAATCAGGCCAGCAAGGCTCTGCTTGACCAGATTGAAACCATCGTGAAACTGATTCGTTCCAAAGGAATTGGGATTTACTTTGTTACCCAGAATCCTATGGATGTTCCAAGTTCTGTTTTAGCACAGTTGGGATTGAAAATCCAGCATGCTTTAAGGGCTTTTACCGCCAATGACAGAAAGGCTATTAAGATGACTTCTGAAAATTATCCTATTTCAGAGTATTATAAGACCGATGAATTGTTGACTTCCCTGGGAACCGGAGAGGCTTTGGTTACGGCATTAAATGAAAAGGGAATCCCAACGCCGTTGGCCGCCACTATGATGCGGGCACCTATGAGCCGTATGGACGTTTTGACTGATGCCGAGATTGGGGAAATCAACAACAGTTCCAAACTAACCCGGAAGTATAATGAAGTTATTGACAGGGAAAGCGCTTATGAAATGCTGACCAAGAAAATACAGGATATCCAACAGCAAGCTGCCGAAACCGCCCAAAAAGAACAGGAGGCAAAACAAGAAAAGAAAGCCGCAAACGAACCGATGAGCCAAACGACGAAAAGCATTATTAAGGTAGTCACAAGTGCTACTTTTATAAGAGGTTTTTTTGGGGTACTCACTAAAATATTTAAAAAATAAATGAAAAGCTTTATCACGATAGGACTTTTGGTGCTATCTAATATTTTTATGACCCTGGCCTGGTATGGTCATTTAAAATTTAAGGAATTGAAATGGTTCGAGAATGCCGGATTAATAACTATTGTTTTGATAAGCTGGGGGCTGGCTCTTTTCGAATATTGCTTTCAGGTTCCTGCCAACAAAATAGGTTTTAACGGAAATGGCGGTCCATTTTCTTTAATGCAGCTCAAGGTGATACAGGAAGTCATCACTTTAGTGATTTTTGTAATTTTCTCACTGCTGTTTTTCAAGAACGAGACTTTCAGATGGAATCATGCCGTAGGTTTTGTATTCCTTATTCTGGCGGTTTACTTTATATTTAAGAAATAATGAAAAAATACACCCTGCAAAAAAGCCCTTTTGTTGTCCCTACAAACGACGGCAAACTAATCGAAGAGCATTTCGGGAATGCTACCAATAACAATTCAGATGTTTCTATTGCGCATATGGTTGCGCCTCCAAAATGGAGCGAACCATTTCAGGTTCCCGAATTTGATGAGTATACCTATATTATAAGAGGTAAAAAGCAGTTTATTATTGAAGGCGAAACTCTAATTTTGGAAGCAGGACAATCAATTAAGATTGAAAAAAATGCCAGAGTACAGTATTCCAATCCGTTTGACGAACCTTGCGAATACCTGTCGGTCTGCCTGCCTGCTTTTTCTTTAGAAAAAGTTAATAGAGAAGACTAACCCTTTTAAATTTGGTAACTTTACATACAAATGAAACCTGTATGGAAACCCAAAAAAGAATCATTATTGTAGGAGCCGGATTTGCAGGACTTACCCTTGCTGAAGACCTCGAAAATACCTGCTATGAAGTATATTTAATTGACCGTAATAACTATCACCAATTCCAGCCGCTATTATACCAGGTGGCTACAGCAAGACTTGAACCGGCAAGTATTTCTTTCCCGCTCCGAAAAGTTTTCCAGCGTTCCAAAAACGTAAAAATCAGAATTGCAGATGTTTTGTCTGTTGAGGCTGATAAAAAATGCCTGAAAACTTCCATCGGAGATTTTTCTTATGATTATCTGGTACTGGCTTACGGTTGCCGAACCAATTATTTTGGGAACAAGGATTTGGAACATTGTGCTTTTCCTATGAAATCGGTTCCGGAAGCAATTCAGCTTAGAAACCGCATACTTCAGACATTTGAAGATGCCGTCATTACAAAAAGTCCGGAAGAACTGCAATACATACTCAATTTTGTAATTGTAGGCGGCGGACCAACAGGAGTAGAATTAGCCGGAGCTTTGGCAGAGATGAAGAAGAATATTTTGCCTAAGGATTATCCGGATAAGGATTTTTCAAAACTTACGGTGTATTTACTGGAAGGTTCTCCTAATGTCTTAAATGCCATGAGCGACGATTCTAAAAAAGCATCCCGGAAATATCTGGAGCAGCTTGGGGTTATCGTTAAAACCGGCACTGTGGTTGAAAATTATGACGGGCGAACCGTCCGATTGAAAAACGGAGAAACGATAGAGGCCAAAAACGTTATCTGGGCGGCAGGCGTAACCGGCAATCAAATTGAAGGTATTCCGGAAACCGCCATTACAAGAGGCAACCGACTTGTTGTTAACCGTTTTAATGAAATAGAAACCCTAAAAGATGTTTTTGCTATTGGAGATATTGCCTATATGACTACTCCCAAATATGTAAATGGTCATCCGCAATTGGCAGCAGTAGCAAACGAACAGGCAAAAGTTCTGGCTAAAAACTTTAAGCTTCTGGCAAAAAACAAGCCTTTAAAAGAATACGAATATCACGACAAGGGTTCAATGGCCACGATTGGAAAAAGGAAAGCTGTGGTTGACCTGCCAAGCTTTAGCTTTCAGGGACGATTTGCATGGTTTACGTGGATGTTTGTACACTTAATGCTCATTCTGAGTGTAAAAAACAAGCTTACTATTTTTGTGAATTGGGCTTTTAGCTATTTCAGCAACGACTCAACACTAAGGGTACTCATCAAGCCGGTTACTAAAAAAGTAGACAATTAGGAGTAAAATGTATTTATAAAAAAACAGGGATTAAATCGTAATGATTAATCCCTGTTTTTTATTGGTACGTTAATTACGTATTTATTTGGTTTTTCTGTTTAGCAGTTCCAAAATTCTTTCTTCTACTTCAGGACTGTCCCATTTTGCTTCGATATTGTCCATTTTCAAAACTTCTTCCATAAGCTGATTTTGGAAATCACCTACTTCCAAAGCCTGAGAATAGGGGTCCAGACTAAAAGTGACCCTGCTGTATAATGGCAACCATTTGTCAGGATATTTGTCTGAAAATCTTTTTTCTATTTTTTTCTGAAGCAGGAATTTTTCATCAGCAGTTTTAGAACTCATTTCCATAAAATTCCTATAGGATAATTCAGCTATTGCATCAGCATTTGGTTTTCTGCTTTGTTCATATTCTTTGAAAATACGTTCCCAATCGTTTCCGAATTGCTCCATAAAGTCATTCAATACGGTTATATCTTCAAAACCCGCATTCATCCCCTGTCCGTAAAATGGCACGATAGCATGACAGGCATCTCCAATCAGCGCTACCTTGTCACCATAAGTCCACGGATAGCATTTCATAGTTACCAAAGTACTGGTTGGGTTTTTGAAAAAGTCTTCGGCCAGATTTGGAATAACGTCAACGGTGTCGGGCAAGTTTTTTTCAAAAAAGCTTTCCACCTTTTCCCTGTCAGTGAGCGATGCAAAAGAGTTCTCACCTTCAAATGGCATAAAAAGCGTACAGGTAAAACTTCCATCCAGATTAGGGAGTGCAATAAGCATATAATCTCCCCGCGGCCAAATGTGAAATGAGTTTTTATCCAACCTGTGCGTTCCATCAGGATTTGGCGGTATGTTTAATTCTTTATATCCAGTTTGCAGAAATTCCTGGGAATAATCAAACATGCTTTGTCGTTGCATTCTATGGCGGATTCTGGAGAAAGCGCCATCAGCACCAAAAACAACATCATATTTTACGGCTTCCCATTCGCCTCTTTCTGTTTCTCCAATATGCAGTGTGGCATCTGCCAGTGTAACGTCCCAGATTTTCTTTTCAAAGAAAAATTTTGTTCCCACTTCTTCAGCCAAATCAATCATTTTTCTGTTGAGAGTTCCTCTTGAAATGGAATAGATACTTTCACCTTCCTTGCCATAGGGCTGAAAATTGAGCTTATCCTTTAAATGAATTGCTCTTTTATCCATTGGGATAGAAATTGCCCGTACTGCATCTCCTACTCCAACTCCATCAAGAGCTTTCCATCCCCTGTGTGACATGGCTAGATTTATCGAACGTCCGGAAAATTGAATTTTTCTAATATCGGGGCTGCGGTCATATACATGAACAGAATGACCTGCTTTTCTAAGGTATATTGCCAAAAGCGAACCCACAAGACCAGAGCCTACAATTGCAATATTTAAGGGATTTTGCATTAAGTGTAGAATGTAATTAAAGATTTCAAATTTAAGGAAATAACATCATAATTATATAAAAACAGGTATTTATTTACAATCGTTAAACAAAATAAGGTAAAAATGCAAAATTTAGATATTTAATTCATTTAATTAGTTAATTTACAATAAATTAATTTATCTTTACCTTAATTTCCTGAAATAAATATTTAAATACAGAAAATACCACCATCTGTTCCAAATAAAATTCCCCCTATGAATTACAGAACCAATGCTGTAATGAGTTTTATTATTAATTTAAATATTGTATCTATGAAAACAAAACTACTTTTTTTCTTTTTAATGTCTTGCGGACTAGCTTCTGCCCAGACTTATTCTTTTAATACGGTAACGCCTATTCCTGATGGTGCTGGCACAAGCTGTGCTTCGGGCGCAACTAGTATTGGCAACGTAGTAACGACTATCAATGTCCCTCTTACGCCTGCCATTACCGACCCTACAAAGGTTACAATCAACCTGGACCTGGTTCATACCTGGCTGGGTGATGTTGTTGCCAAATTAGGAACTCCAAGTGGTGCGTCCTGCGCTCTGATTAAAAGGATGGGAGCCACATCTGATACCAGTTGCGGCGATAGTTCGGATTTTGCATCCGGCAATATCCTGAGCTTTAATGCGGCCAATACGACAACCATTAATGTTGCCACTCCTGGCTCAACCCAGAGTATCCCTGCAGGTTCCTATGCTCCAACAGCCGGCGCATCTACGTTTCCTACAGACATTCCCTTATGTAACCTGAGCACCTTCTTAAATGGTGTGGTAGTAAACGGTAACTGGACAATGACTTTATATGACAATGGAGAAGAAGATACGGGAAGCCTGAACTCATGCAGATTATTTTCAGCACCGGTTTTGATTTGGACACTCAGGATTTCCTTTTCACTAAAAGAATTTCTGTATTAGGAAATCCGTTTACTGAAAATTTAAACCTAAAACTGAATGAGCCAGGCGATACTGTATTGCGTATTTATTCTATTGACGGTAGAGAAGTTTTCACTAAATCCTATGCAGCTAATGATGTTTCTCAAAATATTAATATCGATTCTTCTTCATGGCAGCAAGGGATTTACCTTTTAGTTCCTGAAGTTGAAGGACGCAAACTTAATGCAATCAAACTGGCAAAAAAATAATCCCCCCGTTTTTCCCAAAAAAAAGAAATCCTGTAGCAATTTATGCTGCAGGATTTTTATTCTTGACTTCTGTATCTTCGAATTCGGCTGACCATTTTTTACTTTGTCTCAATATCTATAATCTTTTCTCCATATTTACCGAGATAGTATTTTACCAAGACTTCATAAAGATTGCCGCCAACATCGGAATTGGTAAAAATCAGCAACGCCTGTTTTGTTTTGGGCAGGATGAATGCCATTGTCCTAACCCCTAAATCAGCACCGCCATGTGCCAGGGCATATTCTCCATTTTCCAAATCATAAATTTCAAAACCCAATCCAAAGTGTTTGCTCCTTTCGCTTGCCGTTTGCGGAGTTACCATTTCATTAAAAACCGATTCTTTCACTAATTCGCCATTCATTACACCTGCCAGAAATTTACCGTAATCTTCAACAGTCGTCAGTAAATCATCTGCGGCATTGGGCGAATTGTGTTTTCCAATCGCATAGGGTTTTAGTTCCTTATCATAACCTAAGGCATATCTTGATTCGTCCGTATTTTTATTCCAAACATAACTCGTTTCATCCATTTTCAAAGGTTGGAAAATCAATTCAGATGCCAGCTGTTGCACGCTTTTATGGAACTTATTTTCTAAAGCTCTACGCAAATATTCAAATCCCTCGCCGGAATATTGGTAACCGTTTCCGGGTTCAAACAGAAAACTTAGTTTTTTATCCGCATTCATCCATCGCCAATTCGGGAATCCGGTTTGATGGCTTAGGACATGCCGGGTTGTGATTTTTTTACTTCTCGGGTCTTTGGTTATATCCGGGTCTGTCCAATAATTGTAAATGGGCTTATCTAAATCCCATTCCCCTAAACTGACCAATTTTAGCGCTACCATTGCGGTTACAGGCTTGGTTAGTGATGCTACGTTAAAAATGGTATTATAAGGCGCCGGAACTCCGGGTTTGATTTCTCCAAAAACCTTTAGCTGTTGCAGCTCCCCATTTTTGATTATCCCGAGACCTAATACAGGCACTTTGTTATTTTTTAGCCATTTTTCAACAGCTATATCATCATCAAATACCGGGGCGGCTGCTGATTCCAATTGTTTTGTAACGTGTTCATAGCTGTAGGATTTTACGAGTTTCCATTCACCATTTTCCAAAAGCCAGAGGTGGCTGAATCGGGCCGAGCTACCAATTTTTTCAGGCTGCCCGGTTTCTTTTTCAAAAAACTGATGTATTCCTGTCTGTAGTGCACCATATAATTTTCCTCCACTTGCCTTTTCATAAAGCGCATAAATTTCTGTACTACCCGGAAGCAACTCTCTCCGCGCCTGATAATTTTTCGGATTGCGGCACAAACCGCCTTTAAAGTCTTTTAGAAATTTCTTTTTATCAGATATGCCATCAATGTCATGAAAGAATTCTAATTTTTCACTCATCAGGTTTTCAAATTGCGAAACATCGCAGGTATTAAATCCTATGTTGAACAGCAGACTGTCTTTGGACATAATAGTTTTATATAACTCACTTGTCTTTTCAACCTGCGCCTTTCCTTGCAAAAGGGCAAAGAGTAAAAAGAATGTAAAATAGCCAGATTTATTCATTGCCGTAATTTTTCGCAAAGGTTGGGCATTATCGTTTTATATACCTAAAAATCAACCCGACAAAAACCCGACAATGTACCTGACAAGGTTATATTATATTGAATTTCAACCGATAGTACAGCTTCTTTTTCTTATCTATTTCTGCCACATTACGCAGTATGATAAATACATTTGACAGCACAATTGCAATCATTAGTACCAAAGTGAATTTCCTTCCGAGTTTCAGAAATATGCCAAGCATAAAAACGACAGGCGCTAAAATAGTCCAAAGAATCTGGACGGAAACGATTTCTTTGATAAGCTGGTTTTTCTGTTTTAAAACGGCTGCCAGAATTAAAGGAGCAACACAATTCAAAGGAGGAAGCACCACAAAAAGTAGGGAAGAAAGATTTATTAATTTGATTTTGGAGTAATCAATAGCAGGTTCCTGAGAACTGATTGTTTTTTCGCTTTCGACTGCTGTTTCAGTTTTTATGCTTTTATCCGATAAATCGCTTTCGCGCACATCTAAAACTTTTGCCAGCGTTTTGAGCGTATAACCTTTTGGTTGTGTTCCGGCTTCAATACGTTGTATGGTCCTGACAGAAATTCCCGATTTTTCAGAAAGTTCTTCCTGGGTTAGGTTTTGCTGTTCACGTAGGAATTTTAGGTTTGGCATATTATTTCGTAATTATATAAACGCTGATAAATATAATTAACTTTAAGATACAGCAACCATCAGATAATTTGAAAATAGAAATCGGGTAAAAAGAATTGCTGCAAGGAACTAAAGATGCAAATTCTATATTGAAACAGCTTAATCCTCCTTTTTGCGTTTTTCCATTTCGTCATACATTCTATTCAAAAAACTATTTAAGCTACTTTGATCCATGTTGGATAATGAAAACTCTATTTCTCCAAAATAACTAACAATTTTCAAATATCGATTTTGGATTATAAATAAAAAACAAGCGGAAATTATGCTCAAGGCAACAAGTATAAGCACCAAAATAAATATCTCTTCATCATACCGGGGATTTAAATTTTGATACGCCACAAATGTCATTATCAGAAAAAAAACAGTCAGTAGTTTATAGTATAATTTTTTACGCTTGATAACCTGATGAGAAACGATATGTTTAAGAAGCAAATCTTTGTTTGCCTCAACATTTCTCTGAAATATTCGATGGGTGGTCAGCGTAATGGAATTATCATCTGAAGTCATCAGGACTTTTTCATTTGGAAATGTCTGCATAGTAGGTTTTTTTAATTAAACAAGCTTATGTATTCCGATCCGATTCTTTACGGTTGACCGTAAAATAAAAATCCTTTTATCCAAATATCCTATCCTTACCCAACATGTCCCTCACATTTTCAATGTGCTGCCATTGAACTTCCGGACTTTCTCCATTGTTAACGGCTTCCTGCAACACTTTTACCACTTCATGCTTATTGGTGTATTGCGCGGGTTCGTTATTTGCGATGATAATTCTCATGGCTTCAATTACCCGCTCCGGCTTTACTAAAAAAGTTCCTTTAGGTACAAAACTGACATCTTTTACGATACAGTCGCCATAGAATACGATTATGGAATAAAAAGGTATATTGTCAAATTGCTTGAGTGTTTTTCTTAAATCCGAAATATGCTTATTATTTTGCATGATGGGATTATCAAATTTATATTTCTTTTGCCCGTTTGCTAATATCTGGAGCCATTGAGACTGGTAACCCGTACCGAAAATCCAGCCATTGTAATCGTGTACTTCAAAGACAATTATTCCCACTTTGGTCGCCACTACCAAATCAATCTGAGAAAAATTCCCATTGCGCTTTTTTATATACAGGTCGTGAAAAATAGTCTGTTCCGGTATTCCGGAACGTTTGAGTATGGAAACTAAATTTCTTTCCGATCTTGTCCCTCTTTTAGGTTCCGAACTGATTTCAAATGATTTTCTGTCTTTTTTTATAAAGGCTATAAAAAAGACTATGATGAAAAATATGACTATACCAATTTCCATAAACAATTCATTTTCAGTTATAAAAACTTATAAACGTTTGTAAATACTTGTTCACAAACAAACATATAAGGAATTGATTTTACTTCATTACGACTTTCCACAAAAGCGATTAAATTTGGTAAGATATGTGCGTAAAAAGTCAATATCTAATTGTACTCAATAAAAAAACCTCCCGAAGCTCAAAAATAGCTCCAGGAGGTTGTTGTGCTTTGTTGCAAAAAGGATTTATTATTCAAGTGGCGACATTCCAAACATCAATACCAATTTATCTCCCTGGTATAGGTTTAGGGTTTGGTCTGCAATGTCATATCTGAAAGTAGTATCGGTTAGCATTTTTAATAAAGTTCCTTCCAGTTTGTTTTTGTTTTCATCCGGACACGCCATTAGTGTGCTGGCAATTTTTGAGAAAGAAATTTTGTCTTTTGTCAATTCAAAACCTCCGGAAATTCTGTTACATCCTGCAGAACCTCCGATTCTTTTACCATCGGCCTGGAAAACAAGGTAAGCAGAAGATGCCGGCGGTGTAGCACCATTGATCTGAATCAGATTCCATTTGTATTTAACGATAAAAGTCAGTTCGGTAGCTGCTTCATTTGTTATTTTTTCTTTTTTGATAATTTTTTTCAATTTGTAGGTATAGGCACTGGCATCTGCCGGAATATTTTTTCTTTTGGTTCTCTTCACGTCAATTACATATCGGTAACCCGGTGTATATTCGAATCCTTCAATTTGGTCGTAGAAAAATTCCCAGTCCTTACTCTTTTTATACTTTACCTGATAGCAGTTTTGAGGAGCAACACCCGTACAGCTTGCCAATTCTTCTTTGATGGTCATTCGTATTTTTTCTGCTTTTGCCTGTGTTGAAAGCAAGGCAAAACCAAGCAATAGCAATAACGTTTTTAAAGAGAAAATCTGTTTCATTTTGTTTGAGCTTTTAAATGTTTTCATAACTGTTTATATTATTTTGCAACACACAAGACAAACTTCATGCCGTAATTTCACAATCAATAAAAAATAATCACTTTAACTTTTTCTTATCAGTGCTTTATAACTTTTCTAAAAATCAAAATTTAGAGCCCGGTAGTCTGTAAAACTCTTTGAGCCTGTTGAATATGTCTTTCATTATGATAAATAAGAAACCGGAATGTGTCACCTAATTTTAACTTAATCAAATTTGAGATACTGATACTGGTTTTGGCTTTGTTAAGGCTCACTTTTTCAGCATCTGCAAGCAAAGCAAGCAGTTTGTTTTGCTGACTTATGAATATTTGGAGTACGTTTCCATCTAATTTACTGTGAATAGGATTCATATTTTTAAAAGTCTTCATCCTGTTCAGCTTTGCTTTCGGGAGCATGCTTTCTGCGAAATGATTCCCTAATAGCCCGCTTTTAAATTGTGGCTCTGGCGCGGAATGGGATGCATTGATTCGTTTTTCAATTTCAGGCAGGTAGAATTTGCCATATCGATTGAGGTGTTCGATACATTCAAGAACGCTCCAGCTATCTGGCGTTAGCCTGGCGTTAAGTGATTCTTGTGATTGTTTTTCAAGCAATTCGGCATATTGCATATGGCTCTTTACCTGCGCAATTAGTTGCTGCAGCAGTTGGGATGTTTCAATCTTCATTTTTTTAGGACAAAGTTCTTAGATACCTGAAAAAAAATTCTTGATTGAACTCAAGATTTTTTGAGCCTGGATAAGGTTTCGGGCGTCATGCGAAGGTAGTTCGCAATATGTTTATTGGGGATTTCCTGAAACAATTGCGGGCTCCGTTTAAGAACTCTTTGATAACGCTCCCGCGGTGATTGGACCAAAAGGTCTTTTTCTCTTTCAATTTGTTGCAGGACCAAATCTTCCAATATTTCAAGCCAAATCTTAAGATTTTCCGGATTACTGTTAATGAAAGTCATGAACTTTTCTTTGGAAATAATTTTGACTGTTGTTTTTTTGATTGCCTGTATATAAAAATCTGATGGTTTTTGTGTAAAGAATGAATCGAGTGCAACGATAATATTATTTTGATATCCGAAACGAATAATACGTTCTTCTTCTCCATCTGTAATAAAAATTCTCAGGCTTCCACTCTCAATAAAATAAATATGAGTATCTGCACTGCCACCTTTTTTCAGAAATTGATTTCTTTCGACTGTCACCGTTTTTTCAAACAAACTGCCTATATCAAACTTCTCTATGATTATTGCCTTACTCATGTTATAGTACTAAAAGCGGATTACTATACAACTTTCAGAGCCATACCTCTGGAATGTGGCAAGGTGTCCTTAAAACCAAATTTTTCATACAAATGATTGGCATTACCATCAGCCAATAAACTTACATAGCACGATTTTGGCAATTGAGTCTGTATGAAATTGGATATCTGTTCCATTATTATTTTTCCTACACCTTGTCCCTGGCATTCCGGAAGCACACAAATGTCTACAACCTGGCAAAAGCATCCTCCATCGCCAATAATCCGTCCCATGCCTACGATTGTTTTTTCTTTTTTTATCATGACGGAATAGACCGAATTTTGGAGTCCTATTGTTGCAGCTTCTATATCTTTACCTGAAAGTCCCGATTTTACACGAAGTTCCCGATAGATTTCTATCGGAATATTGTTTTCTATGATTTCCATTCTATTGAGTATTAAGGCAAAAGTTTTTAATTTGCTTGTATAAGTTATGACTACCTTCTACATTTGTATTATTAAAATCTCTTTATAAAATATTGATTTTTAGCGAGAGCTTATGCTTTTGCCGGCCTGTTTATCCAAAAGTGATAATTTCAGGCTAAGTTACTATTTTCAAAATTTTATAAAGAACAAAATGAAACAAGATATAAAAATAGCCGTCATTGGCGGTACCGGAAAATCCGGCAAATACCTCGTCAGAGCATTAATCAATCAGGGCTATACTTTCAAGCTTCTGTTACGGAACCCAAAGAATTTTCAATCAGATTATCCCAATGTAGAAGTTATTATTGGTGATGCTTCTGATTATAATTCAATAGTCCACGTAATAAAAGGTTGCGATGCCGTAATCAGCACTCTGGGATTAGGCATTCCTCCCAGCGAACCTACTTTATTTAGCAAAGCGACAGCCAACATTCTTGAGGCGATGCAACATTTCAATATGCAACGTTATATTGTAACGACCGGATTGAATGTCAACACTCCGTTTGACAGAAAAGGACAAAAAGCAACATTTGCTACTAACTGGATGTATGAAAACTTTCCGGTTTCAACAACAAACAAACAATTGGAATATGAGCTTTTAGCCAAAAGTGAGCTAAACTGGACTTTAGTGCGACTTCCGCAAATTGAGCTTGTTGATGAAAAAACTCCAATTGCGGTGAATCTTGAAGATTGTCCGGGTGATAAAATCAGTGCTGCAAGTCTGGCGGATTTTCTTATTGGACAACTAAGTGATAAAACATTCCTTAAAAAAGCACCTTTTATTGCGAATTTACCTTAAACAAAAAAGCGGGCTAATAGCCCGCTTTTTAATTCTTATCTGTTGAATTTAATCTTTTGTCCTACCGGAAGTCCATTATTTTTGGCTAAAACACCACACATATGGAAAAGCATTCTGGCTCCAACGTTCCCGTCCCAATCATCATCCCCCGGAGCTACTTCTACCAAATCAAACCCGATGATTTCCTTACCGCTTTCTCCCAGCTTGCTTAAAAGATAAGCGGCCTGTTCAAAAGAGAATCCGCCCGGAACCGGTGTTCCCGTATTTGGGCAATACCATGGATACATACCGTCAATATCAAAACTGATGGCTACTTTTTGCGGAAGTGCTGCAATAATAGCTTCGCACTGCTGTTCCCAGGTTTTGCCTGTAAACGTCTCCGTTTTTAAATCCATATCAGTATGAACCAACACACGATTTCCTTGTTCGAAAGCCGTTTCCACTTCCTGCTGACAGAAATCGCGTATTCCTACCTGTACAATTTTGGTAATTTCTGGAATTTGTAAGGCATTGTACATAATTGAGGCATGGGAATAAGTAAAGCCTTCGTAGGCAATTCTCAAATCCATGTGGGCATCCAGATGCAGTAAGCCAAAGTCATTATGTTGAGTGGCCAGCGCTTCGTAATAGCCTAATGGCGTAGAGTGGTCACCACCTAAAAGTGCAACTTTTTTGCCTTTTTTAGTCCAGTATAATACTCTTTCCTTTACTTCTTCTTTCAGATTTTTACAAACCTTGTTGATTTTATCCAGGTCTGACTGCAATCCCGGAAGGCTTTCGATAACCTCGCCACTTTCCAGAGCCTCGATTATAGGCTGTGCCAAACTTTTATACTTTTCGCTTTCCTTTGCCCATTTTTCTGTCTGCTCGGTTTGGTCAAGATAGATTCCCAGTTTCCACAATTCCGGAAATTCCTGATGGTGTAAATCTACCTGAAACGATGCATCCAAAATGGCATCAGGACCTTCAGAAGCTCCGGCTCCATAACTCACCGTTACTTCCCAAGGCACAGGAATGATAATGATTTCACTGTCTTCGGCAGAAAATGGAAGTCCAAAGATGCTGGCATCTGCCAAACCCGGCTGACTTGGGTCAAAGTTTTTTATAATTTGTTCTTTTGTCATGATTTATTTTTTGAAAGCCGAAACAAATCGGTTCTTAGCTTTTTTATTTGTGAGATAGTATTCCTTGCTTCAATATCTGTCCGAATTCATACATGTCTTCGAAAGAGCAATATAACGGAACCGGTGCTAAACGGATTACGTTTGGTTCTCTCCAGTCTGTTATGACACCGTTTTTCATCAGATAGTCAAACAGGGCTCGTCCTTCGCCATGCAGAAATACGGATAGTTGGGAAGCTCTTTCTTCCGGGTTTTCCGGAGTAATGATTTCAAATGTACTGTCGACTTCTTTGTCGATTTCATGCAGGATAAATTCCAGATAGGAAGTTATCTTATTTCGTTTTTCAATGAGGGCATCCATTCCTACTTCGGCAAACATTTCAACCGAAGCCAAATAAGGCGCTAAAGACAATATAGGAAGGTTGCTTATCTGCCAACCGTTTGCTCCGGTTTCAGGAGAAAATTTTGGCTCCATCAGGAAGCGCCTTTCTTTGTTGTGTCCCCACCATCCGGCAAAACGATTAAGTTCGTAGTTGTCGTGGTGCATTTCATGGACGAAACATCCTGAAGCATTTCCAGGGCCTGAATTCATGTATTTATAACTGCACCAGGCTGCAAAATCTACATCCCAGTCGTGCAATTCGAGTTTTATATTTCCGGCAGCATGTGCCAAATCCCAGCCTACATAGGCTCCGACTTTGTGTCCGGCTTCTGTTATGGTCTTAATATCGAATACCTGTCCGGTATAATAGTTTACACCTCCAATCAATACCAAAGCTATTTCTTCGCCTAATTCTTCAATTTTGGCAAGTATATCTTCGAGACGGATGTTGTGTTCTCCTTCTCTTCTTTGCAGTTCTACGATAGCGTCATCCGGATTGTAACCGTGAAAACGTACCTGGCTTTGCAACATGTATTGGTCACTTGGAAAGGCTTTTGCCTCACAAAGTATTTTGTATTTTTTTTCGGTTGGGCGATAGAAAGATACCATCAGAAGGTGAAGGTTTACCGTCAGGGTATTCATCACGGAAACTTCAGACGGAAGCGCTCCTACAATTTTACTTAAGGGTGCCGCAAATCTTTCATGGTAATCCCACCACGGCTTTTCTGCATAGAAATGCCCCTCTACAGCCAGCTTTGCCCAATCATCCATGACTTCATCTATATAGGCTTTGGTTCTTTTAGGCTGCAATCCTAAAGAGTTTCCTGTAAAATAGATTACTTTCCTTCCATTTACCTGTGGAAAAAGAAACTCATTTCTGTAGTGGTGCAGTTTGTCTTGCGAATCCAGTTCTTGTGCAAATTCGCGGGTATTTTGAAAGGTCATTGGTTGTTTTTTAGATGGGCGTAAAAATAGGAAAAAAGATTGATTTTGGAAAGATTTGAGTAGTATGGTGATTGGTTTGAAGTTAGAAAAAAGTAGGTTTTTGGATGCCGAATGGAAGAGATTATATTGTTTTTTGGGTTAAGGGACGAATTTGTTTGGACGCAGATTGAAACGGATTTCGCGGATTAACGCGGATTTTGAGAGAACTTATGCGGGTAGTTTAGTCCGGAATTAGTTTTTTGCCGCAGATTGGGATGATTATGTTGTTTGGGATAAAAGGCTGATTTTGTTTGGACACGGATTGAAACGGATTTCGCGGAGGGTCGCAGATTTTTGAGAGAACTTGTGTGGTAGTTTAATCAGGGAGCAGATTCTGGCATGGGTTAGGATGATTACGGAATAGGATTCGTTGGAAATAAAAAATCTCGTCATTACTGACGAGATTTTGATTTTTTATAGTTAGAAATTCTGATTACAGAATTAGCATGGCATCACCGTAAGAATAGAATCTGTATCCTTCTTTGATGGCTTCTTCATATGCTTTTTTCATAAGGTCATGTCCTGTGAAAGCCGAAATCATCATTAAAAGAGTTGATTTTGGTGTGTGGAAGTTTGTAATCATGCAGTCTGCAATACTAAAATCATGCGGAGGGAAAATAAATTTATTTGTCCAGCCATCGTATGGATTTAATGTTTTTGCAGAAGAAACCGAACTTTCAATTGCACGCATAGAAGTAGTTCCTACAGCGCATACTTTTTTCTTGTTTGCTTTTGCTTTATTAACGATATCACAGGCTTCCTGAGTAATTTTCAATTCTTCAGAATCCATTTTGTGCTTGGAAAGGTCTTCTACCTCAACCGGGTTGAAAGTTCCTAATCCGACGTGCAACGTTACTTCAGCAAAATCAATTCCTTTGATTTCCAACCTTTTCAATAAATGTTTTGAAAAGTGCAAACCTGCTGTTGGTGCAGCTACCGCTCCTTCTTCTTTGGCATAAATTGTCTGGTAACGTTCTGCATCTTCCGGAGTCACTTCACGGTTGATGTATTTTGGGATTGGAGTTTCTCCAAGCTCTGTCAGCTTGTTTCTGAATTCTTCGTAAGAACCGTCGTAAAGAAAACGAAGTGTTCTTCCTCTTGAAGTCGTATTATCGATAACCTCTGCAACTAATGAGTCATCGTCTCCAAAATATAGTTTGTTACCAATTCTGATTTTACGGGCCGGGTCAACCAAAACGTCCCAAAGTCTTTGCTCGGCATTTAATTCTCTCAACAAGAAAACTTCGATTCTGGCTCCTGTTTTTTCTTTATTCCCATAAAGTCTTGCAGGGAAAACCTTGGTATTGTTCAGTACCATTACGTCACCTTCTTCGAAATAATCGATTATGTCTTTGAACATCTTGTGTTCAATAGTTTTAGTTTTTCTGTTTACTACCATCAGACGGGATTCGTCTCTGTTTTCTGCCGGATATTCCGCCAAAAGTTCTTTCGGTAAATTGAAATTGAAGTGTGATAATTTCATAATAGGATTTTGATTTGAGGTATAAAACCGGCTTTCTGAAGGCCCTAAATTTTAAACCGGCTGCAAATATACGATGGTACGATAGGCGTTGTCAAGTGTTTTTGCTTTTATTTAGTCAGAAATTTTCATGTTGGTTACAGCGCAAAGTGTTGAAGCCTATAAACATTGGGATTTTAGATTTCACTCATCTGAAAACCAATGCACTTTATATCTTCCCAAAAATGAGGATAGGATTTTGAAACTACCCCGGCATCTTTTATGATTATTGGAACCTTTAATGCTAAAGGCGCAAAGGCCATCGCCATTCTGTGGTCATCATAGGTGGTTATTGAAACGCCTGATTTTATTTCTTCTGACTTGCCTAATTCTAAGGTGTCCTGGGTTACTTTTATTACAGCACCCAATTTTTCGAGTTCGGTTTTTAAAGCTTCCAGACGGTCTGTTTCTTTGATTTTTAGCGTATGTAATCCCGACAAATGACATGTTATTCCCAATCCGAAACAGGTCACGGCAATTGTCTGGGCAATATCCGGTGAGTCATTCAAATTCAGCTTCAGGGTTTCCGCAATCCTGGCCGTACTCTTTTTTAGGATAATGGAGTTGCCCTCATAAATTGTGTCTACTCCCAATTTTCTATAAATCTCTGCCAATACCGAATCGCCTTGAAGACTATGCTTCTTGTAGCTGGAGAGTTTTATTTCTGTTCCTGTTTCAGACAAAGCGGCTATCGCATAAAAATAGGAAGCCGAACTCCAATCTGATTCTACCGTGAGTTGGCGTGCCTGAATTTCTTTTTTGGACTGAATTGTAATTGTATTTTCTTTGAAACTTGTTTCAACGCCAATTTCCTCCAACAGTGCCAAAGTCATTTTGATGTAAGGTACTGATGTTATTTTTCCTTCCAATTGAAGTTCCAACCCATTTTCAAGTTTAGGTGCGATTAACAGCAAAGCCGAAATATACTGACTGCTGATATTGGCCGGAAGCGAAACCTTATTTTTAGAAAGCTGCTGTCCTTTGATTTTAATTGGCGGAAAACCTTCTTTCTCTTCGTAGGTAATGGAAGCTCCAAGCTGGTTCAAGGCATTAACTAAAATTTTAATGGGGCGTTCTTTCATTCTTGACGAGCCGGTCAGGATGACTTCCCTATTCTCCTGAGTTGCAAAATAGGCCGTCAGAAACCGCATTGCCGTTCCGGCATGATGTACGTCTATTACTGAATCTTTTGTATTGAGTGCTTTGGTCATCACTTCAGAATCATCAGAATTTGAAGTGTTTTTGAGAACAATCGCAGGATATAAAGCCTGTAGCAGTAGTAACCTGTTGGTTTCTGACTTGGATCCTGTTATCGAAATTTCAGATTTGACAGTGCAGGTTGCTGGCTTTAGACTTAGATTCATTTTATATTGATTTGCTATTTGAGTTTTTCATTATTCTTGTGTCGGTCCTTATCTCTGTTTGATTTTAAGTCCATTTTTTTATCAAAAGCTTCCTGAAGATTAATTCCGGTTTGATTTGCCAGACACAAAACCACAAAAACCACATCGGCTAATTCTTCACCAAGGTCTTTGTTTTTATCTGATTCTTTTTCTGACTGTTCACCATAACGACGGGCTATGATACGGGCTACTTCTCCAACTTCTTCAGTGAGTTGTGCCATATTTGTAAGTTCATTAAAATAGCGAACTCCGTGTTCTTTTATCCAGTTGTCAACCTGAAGTTGTGCATTTTTTATTTCCATAGGTTATACTTTTTTAAGTACTACTTTTTCATTTTGTTTTTCCAGCATTTTCTTATAGAAATCTCTTAACGTATGATAATAATCCGGCGGAATATTAGAATAATTCATATCCAATATTGTGGTGACCTGAACCTGATTTGCCGTTTTTATAATGTTGTATTTGAAAGAACCTATGTTACTTTCCATATAGATTGCAATAGGCTCCGGCATCGACTCCACTTCATATCCTTTAGGAATTGTGATCGTATATGAGTACTTGTCCTGATAAGGGAACATAAAATCTACCGGAAATTCTCTTACCTCATCCTTAAACGGATTTTCATGTCTTGCATAATGAAGCATTGGCGAGAAATAAATTTTATTTCCGATACGGTCTGCCAAGTTATTATTGACAAAACTAAAGGTTTCTATGATAGGTTTTGACAAATCATTGTCGTTAGTTGTTGTGTATTCTCCAACTTCAACTCCGCCATAACGCTTTTCCATTTCTTCGAGGTACTTGTCTTTCGAGGTTTTTAAATGAATTTCTCTAAAACCATAAGCATTGTAGTCAAAATATTGCGCCCTGATTTTTCCTTCAACTTTACCTTCTTCATCAATTGCCGCTATCACGTTGACAACTTCTTTAGAGTTACTTTTAGGAGCAAGGTCTACTTCTATAGAGGTCTTGTCGTTTCTTATCATTCTTCCAAGCCAGTTTAATGCCCGAAATGGCAAAATATTAGGCAAGGCATTTTTTGATGTGGCGTCTAACAGTATTTGCTGATTATTGTCAAGCTCAACCCCGGCAATAACATAATTATAGGCTGACGGTGCAGGATATACCGCAATTCCGTTTGAGCGTGTGCTGATTAATACCGGATTGGCTTTAAGCTCTGCATATCTCAGCATTGCTACAAGCATCAGGTTAATTTCAGCCACATTTCCTACTTTCTCTGCATATGCTTTTTTCACCCCAACATTACAATAATAACTGTTCTTTTCATTCCAGTTCATTCTGGTCTTAACATAGTCGAAAATTAGTTTTATTTTTTCTTCTCTTGATGTAACGCCTTTTATGAGTGGTTCAATATCTTTTTCGAAATAGGATTTATAGTTCAGTTCATCTCCAAAATCCTTATGCTCATAAATATTCTTGGTTACTGATGCCCAATCAGCCGCATAATTTTTCAGCCCCTGATTTGGAAAATCTGTAGAGGCCAGTTCAAATTGCAGCATAGACCTGTAATTATCAACATTATTGACATATGATTCTTCCTTTAATGCTTTTACATTCTCAATGTTATAAACCGTCACCAGTTGATTAAATTTTTGGGCTGCTGCAGATGCCACTACCGAAGGTTTTTTGTTAACCTTGAGATAGCCTTTCATAAAAACGCTATAATTAAAGTATTGTGGTATGGCAATTTTATATTCTACATAATCTGCCGGAATAGGATATTGAAAATACCAGTCGTTAAGAGAAGTCAGATAAGGTGTTCTTATTGTATATTTATACTCTATTACACTTCCTTCCTTCACATTAGGCATGGTTATTTTTTTCACGCTGAAAATTTCATTGACTCTTTCTGTAAATTCCCCATCACTCTTCAGCTTTGTTTTTTCAACCTTATCGCCAACCAGGTTATAGGTTACGGCATCGTCAAAAAATAATCTTATTTGCTTTCCGCCTGTATAATAAGGTATTTGTTCGTTGGCAAACTCATAACCTTCTTTTTTATATATCTTAATTTTTGTTGCGACTTCCGTAACAGCTACCCAATTTCCATCCATATCATAATCAAGATAGGTATTCCCTTTTTTAAACAGGATTGCCGCTACTGCTGATGTATCTTTAGGATGTACTTTCTCTTTTAATTCCTCTACAGTTACTTTTCCCAGTTCGTATTTTTTCTGTGCAAACAGGTTTAAAGCAAACAGTACAAAACAAATTGTAAAAATGTTTTTTTTCATGGTTGTCGGTCTATTAGTATTTAACGAGTACTATTTTTGCGTTATCATTTTTGGCAATCTGCTCTCTGAATTTTCGGAAATTTTCGTAGTCTTTTTTGTCGTACAAACCTGGATTTGACTGGAATATTCTCTTGTAAACAATCTGACTTTCATTAATTACAACCAATTCTGTTTTATATTCGCCAAATTCACTTTTAATGTTTACATTATCCGGTTTTGCTTCAATGCCAGCCCCTTTAGGAAGGTCAATTGTAATTTCGTCATAATCATAATATCCTCTTTCCATTTCAACTGAACTGGTGCGTTGACGGTAGCGTTGCGGCACATTGGAAAGCTGATTGTACGCATTTATCACAAATATCATCTTGCCATTATTTATCTTGCCATAATCTGCAGCTTCTAAGGCTATGTCCTCTGAAAATTCAATATCCTCCTTATTATTAAGCAAATTCATTTTCTTTATTTTGAGGTTGCCAATATTCCAAAAATATTTCTTGTAGAATTTGGTAAGATCGTCATTTGAGCTATTCTCATACATAAACTTATTGTCATATTGCGTTCCTTTTGACTTTATCAGAATATTTCCTGAAATATTTCCGTTTTCATCAATGGTGTAATTCCCTTTTGATATTTGTGTATTTTCCTGGGTAGGATATTCTTTGGTCCTTATAATTTCCCCACCTTCCGGTTTTATGACAAGTGCCAGTCGGTTATCCGTAAAATCACCCTGAAAACCAAAAGGCGACTTCTGACTTGTACATTCAAGCCAATGCATCTTATTGTCCACAGGCACTACCAGAATGACATGGTTTCCTTGTATGGAAACGAAATCCTGAATCAGATCCTTTTTCTGTGTGTCACCATAAATTATTGTGTAATAGGAAGGCACGTTTACAACTTCTAATAATGCTCTTGTGTAATTAGTCAACGCCTTACAATCCCCGTAACCTAAACGGTCAACGTCCTTTGCCAGCATTGGTTTCCAACCTCCTATACCTAACTGAATACTAATGTATCTGGTTTTATCCTGAACGTATTTGTAGACAATCCTTGCTTTTTTCAAAGGATCTTTTTCATCTCCTACCAAAGCCTTTATTTTATTTTGTGTTTCCAACGGAATTTCATCGGTTCCTTTTAAAAGATTGGAATAGACCCAGGCACCAAAATCTTTCCAATTCGTTGCAACGCCATCAACTCCTTCCAGATGAAAATAATCCAATCCCATAATTACATTTGGAGCATAAGAATTAAATGCTGGCGCATAATCTTCCCTTTTATATGCTGTCAGGTTAGTTGCCGTAAATGTGACACCATCTGCCTTGACTTCTTTTGTAATATTTGAGTTGTCTGGGATATTGAATTCCTTGTATTTGAAGCCTAAATCAGCCGCTACTTTTACATTTAAATTCGCCTTTTCTATGCTTACAAAAAAACCAGGAACCGGATACCACCTTGGAATAAAGGCCGTATTAGACGTTTCCGTCTCACTTGAAAAAACTACTGTGAAAGGATATTCAGTAGGAGTATAATCATAATGCAGCAACTTATTGTCTGTTATGATTGAACCTTCAGAAACTGAATTTTCTTTAAAGTCTTTTCTTTTTACTTTTTTTATTTCTTTCCCAAATGCATTATAGAATTGTGCCTCAATAGATTTGACACGCTCTCTACCTGAAAAATATTCATAAAGCCCCATATAGGACAATCCGTTTTCATTAAGAACAGTTACTATTCTTTTATTAGTCATTATCATTGACTTTCTGGAAGAAATAACAATGTTTTTTTGGTCCAAACGAATAACAGCGTTTGCGTTTTCTTTAAGTTCTGCAGGAATGTTCGCAACTGTATACTCAAGGTCCTGTGCAACAGCTATTGTTGTGAAAAATAAAACAATAGTGAGGGGGAAAAGTAAATTTTTCATTAAATGTTAAATTTTTCCAAAAATAAAATAATAAAACTGATTTCCTAGCCTATTCTTTATTTTTTGTATCGATTACGATGGTAACCGGACCATCGTTAAGTAATGCCACTTTCATGTCGGCGCCAAACCTTCCTGTCTGAACTTTCTTACCCAAATCTGCTTCCATCTGACTGACAAAGTTCTCATACAGAGGAATGGCCACATCCGGTTTTGACGCTTTTATATAAGACGGGCGGTTTCCTTTTTTAGTAGCGGCATGCAATGTGAACTGGCTTACAATAATAATATCCCCGCCAATATCTTTAATAGATAGGTTCATGACATCGTCCTCATCACCAAAAATGCGAAGGTTGGCAATTTTTGCCGAAAGCCACTGAATGTCTTCCTGGGTATCGGAATCTTCAAATCCAACCAGAACCAACAGTCCTGATTGTATTTCGCTTACTTTTTCTCCTTCTATGGTTACTGAGGCATGGGAAACTCTTTGAATAACGGCTTTCATTTAGTGGATAGTTTATAGTGGACAGTTTATAGTGGATAATGGATAGTTGGTAGTGGATAGTTGACAGTGGATAGTTAATAGTGGGTAGTTTATGACAATCTCTATGACATGTGTCTTTTGACCTTTTGACTTCCGCCTTTTGACTTATTTACTTCATAACTATCGACTATAGATTATCAACTATCCACTAATCTAGTTTCCTGCTTTCTCGTCGGCGTAGTCGTCAGTACGATAATGTTCTTCGTCGCCTTCGAGTATTTGCAGATAGCTTCTGTAGCGTGACCAGGCAATTTCATCCTTTTCTAATGCTTCTTTAACGGCACAATGCGGTTCTTCCTTGTGAAGGCAATTGTTGAATTTGCATTGGTCCTGCAAAGCAAAAAATTCAGGGAAATAACCGCTGACTTCCGATTTTTCCATATCTACAATCCCAAAGCCTTTGATTCCCGGTGTGTCAATAATTCTTGCTCCAAATGACAAATCATACATTTCTGCAAAGGTAGTAGTATGTTGTCCTTGTCTGCTTTGTTCCGAAATTACGGATGTCTTAAGGTGCAGTGTCGGTTCTAAGGCATTGGCAAGAGTTGATTTCCCAACACCCGAATGACCGGAAAACATTGAAACCTTACCTATCATCATTTCTTTCAGCTTTTCCACTCCTTTTCCTTCTGTTGAAGAAACTCTCAGGCATTGATATCCTATATTGGAATATACATATTGCAGGTAAAGCTGCTCGTCAAGCATTGCCTCATCATAGGTATCTATTTTATTAAAAACCAAAATAGTTTCTATGCCATAGGCTTCGGCAGTAACCAGAAAACGGTCAATAAAACTGGTTGTTGTGGGCGGATTATTTATCGTAACCAACAAAAAGACCCGGTCAATATTGGATGCAATAATGTGAACCTGCTTTGAAAGGTTAACCGACTTACGGACTATATAATTTTTGCGGTCGTGGATATTATGAATCGTTCCCGTGATTTTATCGGAACTCTTGTCGAGTTCATAATCGACTATATCGCCTACTGCAATAGGATTGGTACTTTTGATTCCTTTCATTCGGAATTTGCCTTTAATCCTGCATTCGATAAAGTCTCCGCTTTCGGATTTCACGGTATACCAGCTTCCGGTAGATTTATAAACGGTTCCTGTCATTCACTTCAGTTTTCCTGATTTTATTAAATTTAAACGACAAAATTACTGTTTTACAACGGAACAATGTAATTTCATCATTTAAATTTAGAACTCACTTTTATCCGTTAATAATTTTTTCCTGGTGACTGATACTTTCCTGATGGATTGCTTTGAATATCTTTAAAATAAACTCTTCGCTCAAACCTTTTTCTTCGCCCTCCAATATCATTTTGCCCAAAATCTCATTCCATCTTTTGTTTTGAAGGACGGCTACGTTTTTTTCTTTTTTTAAGGCTCCAATCTTATCGGCAACCTTCATTCTTTTTCCTAAAATCTCAAGGATTTTTGCATCATACTCGTCTATATCCAAACGGAGCCTGTCCAGCCTCTGATTATAGTCTGAACCGTCTTCTGTTTCTTTCCTTACTTTCAGATTTTTGAAAATTTCTTTTAATTTTTCCGGAGTGACCTGCTGTTCGGCATCGCTCCATGCATTATCCGGGTCATTATGGGTTTCAATTATTAGTCCGTCATAATTCAAGTCTAAAGCCTGTTGCGAAACTTCCTGAATCATTTCACGTTTGCCGGTAATGTGTGAGGGGTCACAAATTATAGGCAAATCCGGAAAACGGTTCTGCAATTCTATTGCCAATTGCCATTCCGGTATGTTTCTGTATTTTGTTTTTTCATAAGTGGAAAAACCTCTGTGGATGACCCCCAGTTTTTTGATTCCTGCATTGTAAAGGCGCTCAATCCCTCCAAGCCACAATGCCAAATCAGGGTTTACAGGATTTTTTACTAAAACAATCTTGTCTGTATTTTTTAAAGCATCTGCTATTTCCTGTACCGCAAAAGGGTTTACAGTAGTTCTTGCCCCTATCCATAAAACATCTATATCATGTTCCAAAGCCAATTGGACGTGTGCAACATTGGCTACTTCTGTTGCCATTAAAAGACCCGTTTCTGCTTTGGCTTTCTGCAGCCATTTTAAACCTACTGTTCCAACACCTTCAAAACTTCCCGGTCGGGTTCTGGGTTTCCAAATTCCAGCCCTGTAAATACTAACATCAGAATCTTTCAATTCATGAGCTATTTTTAATACCTGTTCTTCCGTTTCCGCACTGCAAGGTCCTGCAATTATTAATGGATGTGACAATTTGAAATCGTCCAGCCACATTCTTAATTCTTTTGAATTTTCCATTTTATCTTGAGTTTTTCGGCTCATGCCAAAATTAGTTATTTTATTTTTCAGGCTTATCAGTCCAGCCTATCAATTGCTTCCTGAATTTTTTCTTCCCAGATACATAACGAAAAACGAATGTATCCTTCTCCATTCTTTCCAAAAATGGTTCCCGGTGTAAGGAAAATGTTTTTTTCAATTAAAAATGTATCGATAAATGTTTCAGAAGACCGATTTCCAAAAGGTAATTTTGCCCATACAAACATGCCAACAGCTTCTTTATTAAAAGTACAGCCCAGTTTTTCTGCCAATTGAAAAATTAATTTTCTTCTTCTTTTATATATTTTATTTTGGGAATCAAACCATTCGCTTCCTAATTTCAAAGCTTCGATTGCTCCTTTTTGGATACCGTAAAACATGCCGCTATCCATATTGCTTTTTATTTTCAGGATGACATCGATGAACTCCTGTTTTCCGGAAACCATTCCTATTCGCCAACCGGACATATTAAAAGTTTTGCTCAAAGAATTTAATTCTAAAGCAACCTCCTTGGCTCCTTCTATCTGAAAAATCGAAATCGGATTATCATTCAGCACAAAACTGTATGGATTATCGTTGACCAAAACAATCTGATGTCTTTTTGCAAAAGCAACCAGTCTTTTGAAAAGTTCAAGATTTCCGCCAGTTCCGGTTGGCATATGCGGATAATTAATCCACATCAACTTGACTTTTGATAAATCTCTACTTTCCAGAGCTTCCAAATCCGGCATCCAGTTGTTCTGTTCTTTCAAATCATAAAAAACAGACTTTGCTCCAACAAGGTTTGTGACAGATGAGTAGGTTGGATATCCCGGGTCTGGTATCAGCACCTCATCTCCTTCATTCAAAAAGGCTAATGAAATATGCATTATTCCTTCTTTGGAACCCATTAAGGGTAAAATTTCAATATTGGGGTCTAATGCCACATCAAATTGAGATTTGTAAAAATCGGCTATTCCTTTTCTCAATTCCGGCAATCCCTGATAGCTTTGATATTCATGTGCTTTTTCATCTCCAAGAGCCTTAACCATCGCTTCAATTGCTTTTGGGGGTGGTGTTAAATCAGGGCTGCCTATCCCCATATTCAGCACGGGCTTCCCTTCAGAAATCATTTGGCGGACTTGTCGCAGTTTTGTAGAAAAATAATACTCTTCAACCGTTTCCAATCGTTTAGCAAATCCTTTATTTTCTATTTTTTCTACCGTTAAAATATCCTCTGTCATCTTTTCGCGATTTAAATTGTATCTCCTTTTCTGTATTCTCCTAAAACTTTAAAATGCGTGGTCATCAATTCTACTATTGATTTTGCCTTTTCATAATGTTTGTACTTTTCAAAAGTCACATCCACAAAAAAGGAATATTGAAAGGGTGTTTCAATAATGGGCATCGACTGGATTTTTGTCAGGTTTAATTTGCAATTGTTCATGACATTTAAAATTGTAGCCAGGCTGCCGGGTGTGTCGTCCAATTCAAATTTTATGGAGGCTTTATTGATTTCCGATTTTGGCAAAACCTTGTTCTGCGTCTTTAAGATTACAAACCGCGTCTTATTACTTTTTATGGTATGGATTCCGGAAGCCAGAATATCCAGGCCAAACATTTCAGCAGCAATCGGACTTGCGACAGCAGCAATCTTCTTCAATTGGTTTTCCTGAATCCGATGTGCCGTTTCAGCCGTATCACCACTTTCAACTAATTTTATATGGGGATATTTTTTAAAAAACTCTCCACATTGCAGCAAGGCGATTGGATGCGAATGAACTTCTTTTATGTCTTCTATTTTCTGACCTTTCAATACCATCAGGTTCATATTGATATTCAGATAATGCTCTCCAATAATGTGAAGGTTATTCCTGTCTATTAACGCATAATTAGGTATGATGGAACCTGCAATCGAATTCTCCAAAGCCATTACGGCATGCTGTGTTTTGTTTTCGACCAGGCTGTTAACTAAAGCATCAAACGACATGCATTCATCCAGCTCCAGATTTTCACCAAAATATTCTTTAGCAACCTGATGGTGGAATGAGCCTCTGATTCCCTGAATTGCAATTTTTGTTTCCATAAGTTTAGGCAAAAAAAAATCCCGATTTGCATCGGGATTTACTATTATTGATTTTAAATAATTTCTATTTAGATAACAACACGACAATCCCTTTCCTGTTTCCAGAAGTAAAAAGAGTTGCTAAAATAAAAACGGTTGTTTTGCATTTTTTTTGTCTTGCTATTCGGCTAAAGTAGAAATTTTTGTTTTACGTTTTACAAATTGAAACTTTTTTTAAGAAAAATTTCAGCTATAACGTTTGAGTAATAGTTCAAAAGGAGTTTAATTTTCCCGCTATGCAATTCAACGAACATATACACGTTTTAATTATCCAATTTATTACTTTTGTTCAAAATCAAGAATCATGTCAATCGAAGTCACTTCCATTTCAAAAAATTACGGAGAGCAAAAAGCTTTGGATACTATTTCCTTTTCTATCCAAAAAGGTGAAATCGTGGGCTTTCTGGGGCCAAATGGTGCCGGAAAATCAACGTTGATGAAAATCCTTACTACCTTTATTACTGCTGATGAAGGACAGGCTTCTGTAAATGGATTTGACGTTTCAACGGCACAAAAGGAAGTACAAAAATCTGTTGGTTATCTGCCTGAACACAATCCTTTGTATCTTGATTTGTATGTGCGTGAATATCTGGCTTTCAATGCCGATGTGTATAAGGTTGCCAAATCAAGAATTGAGGAAGTAATTACGATGACCGGCCTGACTCCTGAAAGCCATAAGAAAATAGGGCAATTGTCTAAAGGTTACCGCCAGCGTGTTGGTCTGGCAACAGCCCTGCTTCACAATCCGGATGTTTTGATTTTAGACGAACCTACAACGGGTCTTGACCCAAACCAATTGGTAGAAATCAGAGATTTGATTAAAAATATCGGAAAAGACAAAACCGTTTTCTTATCTACGCATATTATGCAGGAAGTAGAAGCTATTTGCGACCGTGTCATTATTATTAATCATGGAAAGATTGTTACCGATAAAAAACTGACTAATCTTAAAAATGAAGAGGAGCAGGTTATTGAGGTTGAATTTGACCATACTGTAGAAGAGCAACTATTAAGGTCGTTACCAAACCTGGTTACTTTAACCAATACTCATGATATGACCTGGGAGCTGACCTTTTCAACTTCAAAAGATATGCGTCCTGCAATTTTTGATTTCGCCCACGACAATGGACTTAAAACGTTACAGCTTAATCTGAAGAGCAAGAATCTGGAAGCTATTTTCAGAGATGTTACTAAGAAATAATACTTCTTACGGATATACCAAACGTCCTTGGTAAAGCTGTGTAACCTCGATTACAGGCGGCACGTTTTTTAAAACAACATTGCCTGTACTGTAAATGGTTCCAGAAATTTTATCTATTGGCTTTACAATGATGTCGTTTGAGCTTCTGTGGAAAACATGAACTTCTTTTGCGGTCAAATCAGAACCGTCAAATCTGGCATTACCATTATAAAAACCAATATATAAAGCCTGAGTAGTACCTGAAACCGCAAAATAAGAATCCTTATTATCTTCTATTGTTAGTTGATTACAATTTACCTCCACTTCAAAAGTTCCGGAAGCTGTATCGCTAAACATTCCTGATTGCAGGCTAAGGGATGGAAAACCCAAAACACCATCGGATTTTACTCCAAATTGTGAAGACGAATATACGTTTATTAGTGTTGGAGTTGTTACATAAACCTGAGTCGTATTGTAATCGCGAACCCAGTTGCAACCATTGGAATTCCTGAGAAAAAGTTCTTCATTCTGAACTTCAGCTGTAATTCCGCCAAGCAAATTTTCTCCTGTTTTTACAACTACTTTTTTTTCAGGACCTTGTTTTATAATCAATTCAATCCCTTCTCCTATATTGATTTTCTTAAAATCGTTAACCACAAATTCTCTTGTAATTGGAGTCCCTGAGGTCTGAAAGCAATCATTTGCATTTTCCGAATCGCATGACAAAAAGGCTATCGTAAACAGGACAATTATTCTTGTGGTTATTTTGGCTTTCATCATACTTCTATCCATTACTGTTTATAAACGAACTCCCAATGCAAATTCTAATGCTTCTGCCTTTGCGGCATGGGTCTTTAAAGCGACACCCATAAAAATTTCATCTGCCAAATAATATTTAAGTCCCAATCTCTGATAAATTGGAGGCAGATAATCCAACGGAGCATAGGCATAATATCCGAATTGTGTTTCTAACGAGAGTCTATTCACAAAAAGCTCATGACCAACAAATATCCCGCCTTTCCGATAATCTGTATCAGGACTGACGTTTAAATTCGGGTCTGCAGCAATTCGTTTTACGGTTTCTTTTAAATATTTATAGATAAAGAAATCTGCCCCAATATGGATGGCACTTATACGGCTCAATCTCTTATCTGCATAAACAGAAAATACATAAAAAGGAAATTGGCCGCTGCCAACCAAATCGCTTTCATTAAATCCGGTTCTGAAAACCAGATTGTAGCGTATGGGCTCTGTATATCTGACAGAATCTTTATGTTCAATATACTGAGGCGGTTCTTTACTTTCAAAATCATATACCGCTCCTATATTAAGAGCCAGAGTATTTGTACTCTTATTGGGCGTTCTCAAATTCGCATTGGAATGGTGGAAAAAAGACAATCCGGCCTGAACCCCCAATCCGTTCCAGATTTTTTCTTTTTTATAGTTAAGCATAAAATAGGTAGCTGGCATCCAATGTGTTCCATAAGCCTGATTTTCAGGATTGGTTACGGCATCATAGGGATTGGTATTATAGGCAACTCCCTGTGCAATCCTGAACATCAGGTTTCTTTGAAAAAAGTAAAAATTATAATGCCCGTACAAGCCATAAAAATGCCCTAAAGCTTCATAATTCATATTTTGATATTGGAATGAGAGACCATAATCCGGATAGTTATATCTTGACTGCCATGGTTTTTCGCCGTAGGTTTTTCTGTTAAGGCTTATCAGTATTCCTTCCTGTCTTTTATCTGTGAATTGGGAGATTTCTTCGGTATGCTTTAAAATCTTTCCATAAAAATTATTGATATCAAGAGTGTACCTGCTATTTTCCTGCTGAGAAAAGCACAGTACAGGGAACAGATATAACAGGTAAAAAAATTTGTTCGTCATGTGTTTGTAAAAATGTGTCATAGCCTAATCCCAACTCCTATTTCCATGGCTTCTGCTTTTGCAGCATGTGTTTTTAGCGTTAGTGCTGCAAAAATAGTGTCACTAAAATAATATTTCAAACCAATTCTTTGATAAAATGGTCCTAAATAACCAAATGGTGCATAAACATAATATCCTGCCTGTGCTTCAATTGAGAGCCTATTGATAAAAAGTTCATGTCCTACAAAAACTCCTACCCTACGATAATCTGTATCCGGATCAAGATGGTAATCAGGATAGGCAGCAGATTTATATCTGATGTATTCTTCCAGATATTTCATCATAAAAAAATCAGCTCCAAACTGGATAGCGCTTTTTCTGGAAAGGCGTTTGTCTGCATAGGCAGACAATACGTAAAAAGGAAATTTTCCACTACCAATAATATCACTTTCATTCCTTCCGGAACGGAATGAAATATTGAATCGAACCGGTTCTTTAAAATTTTGTATTGTATCATACATTATAGTCGTCCGTTTCAGATTCTCACTTTTTTCAAAAGAATAATTAACCCCAAGATTTACAGCCAATGTGTTGGTACTTGTATTGGGCGAGGCCATATTCGAATTAGAATGGTGAAAAAAGCTAATTCCCGCCTGCAGGCCTATGTTTTTATAAAGATTCTCTTTGTGGTAATTCAGCATCATATAAGTTGATGTCATCCACCGTGTTCCATAAGCCATATTCCTGAAATTGGTATCTTTATCGTAGGGATTAGTATTATACGAAATTCCTTCCCCAACACGAAACATCAGGCTCCTGTTTAAAAAATAAAAATTGTAGTGTGCATATAGCCCGTACAAATCACCTAAAACGGGATTTTTGGTATTTTCATAATGAAAAGATGCCCCATAATCCGGGAAATTATATTCAGATTCCCATTCTTTATGGCCAAATGTTTTTCTGTTAAAGCTTATCAGGACACCTTCCGGATGCTCCGTAATAAGGTGCTTAATAGTACTATTGTGCGGTAAAATGTTTCCATAAAAATAATTGACATCAACTGTATATTTCCCATTTATTTCCTGGGAAAAAGCAGCTAATGGAATCGAAAAAATAAAAATATATAATTTCTTAAGCACTTATTTTGTCCTTTTAATTACGGCTTCCAATTCTTTTTCTTTTGATATTTCATAGGAAAATATTCTTCCTAAGGTATCTTTTATCGTAATCTGAAATTTATAATTTTCAGCCTGTGGAATCGTAATTACAGCCTGGGACTGTTTATATAAAGGTATTGGTGGTTGTCCGGAATACAATTGCGCATTGGAAATTTTTATCAGTTCTGCCTTCCAGCCTTCATTTGTCACTATGACATTTTTTATTTTATCATTTGAATAATTATCAATGAGCGTTAGACGGGGCATAAAATAGGTTTCAATACTCTTTATAGAATATTTTTTACCATCGCCAATATTTAAGGCATTTTCCGTATCCTGATTTGAGTAACTGTATCCTGCATTTAATTCGATTGCCTTTTCGAGCTGACCTTTGGAAATGGTCACTTTTTTGGCACTTTCTTTTTCAATAACATAAATCTTTTCCAAAAAATCAGGCACAGAGTATTCGTTAAAATTTGGCCCTTTTGCCTCTGAATAATCTTTTTGAGCATCAAGAATCAAGAACACTATTCCGTCCGGTTTTATTTCTTCTGTTTTTAAATAGATATCGGAATTGGCATAGTCCAGTGATTCCAGTTTTATAAAATCGTTTGTAGACAGATTCTTTAGTTTGTGGGCAAAAACTTCTTTATTCTGCTGAATAATAGCCTGTTCTTTCTTTTCGGCCTGCAGGGATTCATATTTATAAATTCCAAAAGCGATGAGTAATCCCACCACAATTGTAACCGGAACAATTAAAAGATACCATGCTCCGCTAACTCCTGTTCTTTGTTCTTTAATTACATACGTTTCCGACCATTTGTCATGAAGTCCGGAAGGTGTAAAAAAGGTAAGTGCTTCAAATGGGACCAATCTTAAAAATGTTCTTTTTAGTATAGAACTTACAGGTGGTTTATTTCCTTCCTCATCTGTAACTCGGGTTTCCGTAAGCATTTTTGCGGCGGTTACTCCTAAAACGGATTCAAAAATGGCATAATAGAACACCCTGAAAAAGGCAAAAATTATAATAAAAGCTACTCTATCACCTAATCCATTTTGTAAAGCAGATACAAAAGTCTGTAACTTCTCTGTTCTGATGAAGAATTCGAATGAGGCAGAAAATACAAGAATCATTATGAAGTCATCTATAATCAGATGGAAAAATCTTCTCCAACGTCCGGCCTCAACCAGAGTAACACTGGTGTGCGTTTCATAGGTTCTTTCAATGGTTTCGAATGTTTTTTCTTTTTCAATGTATTTGAGTATCGAAAAGGACAGGTAAGCATAGAAAGCCATAACAACGTAGTCCATGAACCATAATACATATAGGAAAACGCCCAAAGAATTTGTTGTATTTTCCATTAAAACAATGGAAAAAAGACCCAAAATAAAAGAAGAGACTTTTGTTATGAATATTACAGAATAAACAAAGCGTAGTAATCTTGTTTCTTTGGCTTTACTTCGCAAATAGAACACCGCCCCTAAAATGAGCAAAACATAAAAAAATGCATTTAACAGATTGTAATGCATATACATGCCATCACCTGTTCCTAACTTGAACGTATAAAAATCTTCCAGATTAAAAATGGTAAGATGAATTGACTGGAAAATGTATTTTATGAAGCCAATTGTATATACCATTTCCTTTGAAGCGGTATTGTAGTCAATTGTAAGCATGGGAATAAAAATTCCCAGAATGGCAATTACAATAGAAAACCAGGCGATTTTTTCTTGAGACAGGTATTTTTGCAGCATACAAAACTTTTTATAAGACTCAAAAATAACCAATTAAAACAATCTTGCAAGACCTTATTTAGAATACCTCTCTGGCTATTGCCTTAATATTTTCCGACTTCCCCATCGAATAATAATGCAAAACGGGTATTCCTTCTTTAATTAACTCCTTACTTTGGCTAATGCACCATTCTATACCTATTTGCTTCACGGCATCCGCATCCTTAGCCCGAACGATTGACATTATAAGTTCGTCAGGAATATCGACCTTAAACCGATGCGGCACCAGATTCAATTGTTTTTTGGTTGAAATGGGCTTCAATCCCGGAATAATCGGAACCGTGATTCCCTCTTTTCTGCATTTGGCTACAAAATCAAAGAATTTTTTGTTATCAAAAAACATCTGAGTAATAATATAAGAAGCTCCATTTTTTATTTTCTGCTTTAGGAAATAAATATCGCTATCCAGACTTGGTGCCTCCATGTGTTTTTCAGGATAACCCGCCACGCCAATACAAAAATTTGTGGCTGAAGAATTTTGCAATTCGTCATCCAGATAGATACCGTTATTGAGGTTGGCAATTTGCGTTACCAGCTCCGAAGCATAGTGGTTTCCTTCTTTTTCCGGCTTGAAATAGGTTTCATTTTTCACGGCATCGCCACGCAAGGCAACTACATTTTGGATTCCGAGAAAATCCAAATCAATTAAGAAGTTTTCCGTGTCTTCTTTCGTAAATCCGCCACAAAGGATATGAGGAATCGCATCTACCTGGTATTTGTTTTGTATGGCCGAACAGATACCTACTGTTCCGGGACGTTTTTTTACAATCTTTTTTTCCAACAGTCCGCTTGGCAATTCCTTGTATTCATATTCTTCACGATGGTAAGTCACATCAATAAAAGGCGGATTAAATTCCATTAACGGGTCAATGCTATCAAAAATTGATTGGATATTTTGCCCTTTTAATGGCGGTAGTATTTCGAAAGAAAAAAGCGATTTGCCATTGGCTTTTTCTATATGTTCTGTTACTTTCATTTGTTTTTGATTTCAGATTTTAGATTTCTGATCTTCGTTTTTTGATTTTTGATTTCAGATTTTTGACTTGACGACTTGATGACTTGACAACTTGATGACTTGACGACTAATTTAATCCGCAATGTTCGGGTTTAGCCATTTTTCAGCATATTCATAGGAAACATTTCTGCGTTTTGCGTAGTCTTCGACTTGGTCTTTTTTAATTTTTCCGAGTCCGAAATACTTGCTTTCCGGATGTCCGAAATAATAACCTGAAACCGAAGAAGCAGGCCACATAGCCATACTTTCTGTTAAGGTCACTCCTATATTTTGCTCTACATTTAACAGTTTCCAAATAGTGGGTTTTTCCAAATGGTCCGGACAAGCCGGATATCCTGGTGCCGGACGTATTCCTTTATATTCTTCCTTAATCAGGGCTTCGTTGCTCAATGTTTCGTCTGATGCATATCCCCAGATTTCTTTCCTTATTTTTTCATGTAAGTATTCGGCAAAGGCTTCTGCAAATCGGTCACCTAATGCTTTGACCATAATGGAATTATAATCATCCAGATTTTTTTCGAATTCCGCTGCTTTTTCATCTACTCCAAAACCTGTCGTTACACAAAATGCTCCCATATAATCTGTAATTCCGGAATCTTTTGGCGCTATAAAATCAGACAGTGCAATATTGGGTGCTCCTTTTGTTTTTGCAGACTGCTGTCTTAAAGTCAGGAAAGTTTGCAGAAGTTTTCCATTTTCATCCCGTAATTCAATATCATCATCATTGATTTGGTTGGCAGGAAATATTCCATACACACCTTTTGATTCTAACCAGTTTTCCTGTATAATCTGGCGCAACATTTCCTGAGCATCCGCAAACAACACTTTGGCTTGTTCGCCAACAATCTCATCTTTTAGTATTTCCGGAAATTTTCCATGCAGGTCCCATGTTCTGAAAAAAGGTGTCCAATCGATATAATCGACCAATTCTCCTAATTTTACATCGATGACTTTTGTTCCTATTGTGTTTGGTTTTACCGGAGTGAAATTAGTCCAGTCCAATTGCAGCTTATTTTTTCTGGCTTCGTCTATGCTTAAGAAGTTTTTATCACGGCTTCGACTTAGGTAACCTTCGCGAAGCTCATCATATTCCATACGCAGGCTCTTGAAATATTCCTGATTGGTGTTCTTATTTATGAGATTTCCGGCTACAGTAACAGCTCGCGAAGCATCGTTGACATGAACGACTGTTTCCCTATATTCCGGAGCAATCTTTACGGCTGTATGGGCTCTTGAAGTGGTTGCTCCACCAATCATTATAGGAATTTTGACATTCTGCCTGTCCATCTGTTTTGCCAGATAAACCATTTCATCCAGAGAAGGTGTGATTAATCCGCTTAGTCCTATTATATCGACTTTTTCCTCAATGGCTGTCTGAATAATTTTCTCGGGCGGTACCATGACACCAAGGTCAATGATTTCATAGTTATTACAAGCCAAAACCACCGCCACTATGTTTTTCCCTATGTCATGAACATCACCTTTTACGGTTGCCATCAAAACCTTTCCGGCCGAACTGGAACTTCCGTCTTTTTCCGCTTCAATATATGGCAACAGATAAGCAACCGCCTTTTTCATGACACGTGCTGATTTTACTACTTGTGGCAAAAACATTTTTCCGCTTCCGAATAAATCTCCTACTACATTCATTCCTGTCATTAAATTGATTTCTATGACTTCAATAGGCCTTGTAGCCAATTGTCTGGCTTCTTCAATATCAGCATCAATAAATTCATCAACTCCTCTCACCAAAGCGTGTGTCAATCTTTCCTGAAGTGGAAGCGAACGCCATTCCTGTGACTGCTTTTCTGAAACTTCTTTTGTATCTCCTTTTATATTTTCTGCAAATGCCAAAAGTCTTTCTGTGGCATCATCTCTCCTGTCAAGCAAGACATCTTCCACATATTCCAGCAAATCTTCAGGAATCTGGTCATAGATTTCCAACATTTCCGGATTTACGATTCCCATAGTCATACCGTGATTGACTGCATGGTACAAAAACGCGGAATGCATTGCTTCACGTACTCTGTCGTTACCGCGGAATGAGAATGAAACATTGCTTACACCACCGCTGACACTTGCATAGGGAAGATTTTCCTTAATCCATCTGGTAGCCCTGAAGAAATCTACTGCATTCCGGCGGTGTTCTTCCATTCCGGTTGCAACGGGAAAAATATTCGGGTCAAAAATGATGTCTTCTGCCGGAAAAGCTACCTTGTTTACCAAAACATCATACGAACGCTTACAGATTTCTATCCTTCTTTCATAGGTGTCTGCCTGTCCTGTCTCGTCAAAAGCCATAACAATGACTGCTGCACCATATTTTTTTATCAGTTTTGCCTGACGAATAAAATTTTCTTCTCCTTCTTTTAAACTGATAGAGTTGACAACACTTTTCCCCTGGGCTACTTTTAGTCCTGCTTCGATAATTTCCCATTTTGAGCTGTCAATCATTATCGGAACGCGGGAAATATCTGGTTCAGAAGCTATCAGATTCAGGAAAATTGTCATAGCGCGAACACCGTCAAGCATTCCCTCATCCATATTAATGTCAATAATCTGTGCGCCTCCTTCTACCTGAGCCCTGGCAATATCCAGTGCTTCTTCGTATTTTTCTTCTTTTATCAGGCGTAAAAATTTTCGGGAACCGGTAACATTCGTACGTTCTCCTACGTTTACAAAAATGCTTTCGGGTGTTATGATTAAAGGTTCGAGACCTGATAATCTTAAGTATTTTTTACAATCGACATCTGCCATTTTCTTATTCTTTTCTACAGTCTAAACCGGTTCTACAATTCTGGGTGAATATTCTTTTGCTACTTCTGCAATCAGGCGGATATGTTCCGGGGTTGTTCCGCAACATCCTCCAATTATGTTAATGAGGTTATCTTCGAGATATTCCCGAATCAAAACCTGCATAGCTTCCGGTGTCTGGTCATATTGCCCGAAAGCATTGGGCAAACCTGCATTGGGATGTGCCGAAACATTGAATGTAGTATTATGCGAAAGTCGTTGTAAATAGGGTTTTAACTGGTCTGCTCCTAAAGCACAATTAAATCCTACGCTCAATAGCGGAATGTGAGAAATGGAAATCAGGAATGCTTCTACGGTCTGGCCGGAGAGCGTTCTTCCTGAAGCATCTGTTATCGTTCCGGAAACCATGACAGGAATATCTATATTTCTTTCTTCTTTGACTCCTTCGATGGCAAACAGTGCTGCTTTTGCATTCAGAGTATCAAATATTGTTTCTACCAGCAGAATATCGGAACCGCCATCAATCAGGGCTTCGACCTGTTGTTTATAGGCAATGCGTAATTCATCAAAGGTCACGGCACGGAAACCGGGGTCATTTACATCCGGAGACATGCTTGCCGTTCTGTTAGTGGGCCCTATAGAACCCGCCACGAAACGCGGTTTATCCGGATTTTTTGCCGTGAACTCATCTGCTATTTCTCTGGCCAATCTGGCCGATTCATAGTTTAGTTCATAAACCAGTTCTTCCAGATGATAGTCTGCCATACCTATGGTTGTTCCTGAAAAGGTATTGGTTTCTACAATGTCTGCACCAGCTTCAAAATATTGACGGTGGACTTCCTGTATTGCTTTTGGCTGGGTTAATGAAAGGAGGTCGTTATTACCTTTCAGCGGATGCGGAAATTCTTTGAATCTTTCACCACGAAAATCTTCTTCCGAAAAATTATACCGCTGGAGCATGGTTCCCATTGCTCCGTCAAGGATGAGAATTCTTTCTTTGATAGCTTTGTGTATGCCTGACATTTTTTACTATTATTAGATTATTCAAGATTCTGATGAATCCAAAAGTCCTAATGTATTTTTCAAAAATCGATGGCATAGAAAAACAATCCCAAGCCATGAATGGTTGAAAAAAAGTATCGATATGTTGTCAGGAAAAGGGAGAAAAAAAGTAGATTTTTCGTGTGTTATCTATCCAATAATATGGTAGAATGTAGCACCTTCTTTAAAGATTAAAGGGTTGCTAAGGCTTCACCGGGTCTAATCCCTCCGCCTTTCGTGATAACAATCAATATTTTTAAGAACACTGCAAAGTAATGCAATATGTTTGGTTTTTGCAATAGTTTGCAGAAATTATACCGCTATCCTAAAATTTTGTTTGGCTGCAATCTTTAGAATTTGTTCAAGCAGTTTTGGGGAAAGATACTTTTCATTTGGGTTTACGAAGACAAAATCTTTTTCCGTTTTTTTGATACTGTTGTTCAATGCCATTTTGAAATCTGCCGAAAATGCCTGCACCAATGGATTAGCACTAATGATATCAAAATCATTCTGGAGCAGATCGAAATAATCAGGAAGAATGTCTTCTGTATTTGAGGTATCGACAGCAATAAGATTTTCGAGCTCGTTTTCCTGAACGAAATTAATTATATCTGCTATTTTGAAAGGAACGGCACATTGGATAAAATTGGCTTCCCAGGAATTCCTTACCGTTGGTTTTTCAAAGAAGGCTACGGTGGAATTGGTTATTACGGGCAATCTTAAATCAAGATTGTTATTTTCAAGAAGTGATTCCTGATTGGAAAGCACCTCAGTTATGAGGGAACTCCCTGTCTCTTCTATTCCGAAGAGAATGATATTTATTTTTTTAACTGACATGGTTCTGGAGATTTTTAGTTAAAAGAACTGCTTTTGACTGGCAATCAAAAGCAGTCTTTCAACAAACAAACAAATAAAACAAACTAAACAAATGCGATTTATGCTTTATGCTGCATAATTATATTCTTTGTATAAAATCAGCTCGACCGGTGTTGAATTGACCAGGTTGTCATAAACCGGACTTTTTTGCTGTACTAATTTTAACCACTTCTGGAGTACCTGAAGCGAAGTATCTGTTGTTGGCTTTAGTACGATTTCGATTTTGCTAAAGCCTACTCTTTCTTCCTGACTTATAACTCCGGTTATTTCTACCTGTAACGACTTTAGGTTGATCCCTAACTCTGAAGCTACCTGCTGGCTCACCGCATTGACACATCCTGCGAATCCTGCTAGTATATATTCAAACGGACTTGGCCCTTCCAGTTCCGGAAATTTTTCATTCCTGCTTATTCTAACATCAGAATTTTGTGTTTTCACTACGAATTGCTCATTATTTCTTGAGTATCCTAATACATTTATTGCTTTCATATTTTTTATTTTTTTTTTGAGATTTATAATTGAGACTTAAAACAAAAAGTCCTTTTGGACGGTTTACCAAAAGGACTTCAACACTTGAATATATAAAGAGATTATGTCGTTCGCTTTTGGCAATGGAGTTTAAGGTGGCAATACATCCACATATGTTTTTTACAAATAATCGTTGTCATCGTGTTCATTTTTATTTTATTTTCTCAAAGAATTATTTTCAAAAAAAAAGCCCCTGTAATTCAACAGAGGCTTTTTTTGCTATATATTTTAAAAAACTTAAAATTTGGCAATAGTACCTCCTGCGGAAATTTTCCACATCTTGCAGTACGTATGACAAATAATAGTTCTCATTTTTATTTCTTTTTGATGGTACAAACTTCAGAACTATTTTTGAATTGACAATGCACAAAATAAAAATTTAACATTTACTTTATTTTCAAACAAAAAAACTGATGTTTTATAAAGAGAGGCGTACAATAAAAAATTGCACTAATAATCAGCACTTTAACTTTAAAAAATAGTGCTTCTGTATTAGTTAAGAAAAACATTTATCACAATATTGTTTATATAGCCTTTTTGATATTTGGCACCAAAACTATTAAAAAAAAAACAAAAAAGCCTACTTAAAAAGCAGGCTCTTTCGAAGTATGATTTTGATTAATAGCCTCTTGCAAGCAAAAGCATTCTCATAAAAAATTTAGTTAATACGTACCGAATATAACAAAAAAGGAATTATTTCACAATTTCAATTTAGTTAAAAAATCGGCCTGATAAAAACTACCCTTTTTTATATATCCATTAGACAATATTAGTTCTTCACTACTTTTGTAGTACCCGTACCGGAATCAGTCTGTATGTTCAGGAAATAAACCCCTGAAGTTAGTTCAGAAATATTAATTTGCGTTTCAGAAACACCATTCACATTTATATTTCTTACCACTCTTCCATTCAGGTCTGTAAGCTGGATCGTATTAATCGCCACATTATTTTTACCGGACAGGTTAACAATTCCTGTGGACGGGTTAGGATACATGCTAAAGTTGTTTGCAAAGAAATCATCTCTGCTCAACGCCCTGCTGACTTCAAAAGTATCAATTCCGATGATGTCTGAATTAGCCCCGCTAGGCCCACCGTTTGTTACAAAATACCTAAATCCAAACTTTACAGCTGTTGGCCCTGTAAGTCCGGAAACGGTAAAACTGTATCTTGTCCAAACTTTAGGGTATACAAAACCGGTTGCTAATGTCGGATTGACAGTAACCCCAACTGTGGTAAAGGAACCTACATTGGTAGAGCCACCTGTTGGATTGGTATGCGTAGTAGCCGTACTCATTCTAAGTTCCAAACGATCTGCATAATCTGTTGTCCCTGAAGTTCCTTTTCTTGACCAGAAAGAAACAACATCGCCATTTTCTACTGTAACCACAGGACTGATTAACCAGTTGCTGATATTTCCTGCTCCTGTAGTACTGGTAAAATTAACCAGAGCAAAGGAATTGGCACCACCCGCCTGCCCATTAGGTACCGGGCTGACTTCGCCTGTGGCATATTCCCTGTCATTGAAAGGATTTCCCTGAACTGCCGGTGTTGCAGCTAAATTTACTGTAACCGGAGTGTAGCTGGCAATTGACCATAATGTAGCAGTTGATGGGGAACTTTGGTTGGTTCTTACCCATCCTGCGGTTTCCATTTCTGTTGTTGTACCGCCAAAACCGAAATTGTAAACATTTTGTGCATTGGCAATTCCTGACACGGAAACCAATAAAGTAATAAGTAGAGTTTTTTTCATAATGTATTATTAAAGTTAAATAAAGTTTACTTAGATTCAAGAAATAAAAAAAGCCTACAAAAGCAGGCTTTTTCAAAGTATAATTTTGATCATTTAGCCTCTTGCAAGCAAAAAAGCAATCTTTATAAAAGTTTAGTTAATACCTAACAAATATAACAAAAAATATTTATTTTACAAAATTAGTTTGTTTTCAACAAAAAAAGGTTGGTTTATAAACCAACCCTTTTTATATTTCATTATAACTATTTAGTTCTTCACTATTTTTGTACTACCCGTACCGGAATCAGTCTGTATGTTAAGGAAATAAACCCCTGAAGTTAGTTCAGAAATATTAATTTGCGTTTCAGAAACACCATTCACATTTATATTTCTTACCACTCTTCCATTCAGGTCTGTAAGCTGGATCGTATTAATCGCCACATTATTTTTACCGGACAGGTTAACAATTCCTGTGGACGGGTTAGGATACATGCTAAAGTTGTTTGCAAAGAAATCATCTCTGCTCAACGCCCTGCTGACTTCAAAAGTATCAATTCCGATGATGTCTGAATTAGCCCCGCTAGGCCCACCGTTTGTTACAAAATACCTAAATCCAAACTTTACAGCTGTTGGCCCTGTAAGTCCGGAAACGGTAAAACTGTATCTTGTCCAAACTTTAGGGTATACAAAACCGGTTGCTAATGTCGGATTGACAGTAACCCCAACTGTGGTAAAGGAACCTACATTGGTAGAGCCACCTGTTGGATTGGTATGCGTAGTAGCCGTACTCATTCTAAGTTCCAAACGATCTGCATAATCTGTTGTCCCTGAAGTTCCTTTTCTTGACCAGAAAGAAACAACATCGCCATTTTCTACTGTAACCACAGGACTGATTAACCAGTTGCTGATATTTCCTGCTCCTGTAGTACTGGTAAAATTAACCAGAGCAAAGGAATTGGCACCACCCGCCTGCCCATTAGGTACCGGGCTGACTTCGCCTGTGGCATATTCCCTGTCATTGAAAGGATTTCCCTGAACTGCCGGTGTCGCAGCCAAATTTACAGTAACCGGAGTATAGCTGGCTACCGTCCATAATGTAGTAGTTGACGGGGAGCTTTGGTTGGTTCTTACCCAACCGGCAGTCTCCATTTCTGTTGTTGTACCGCTAAAACCGAAATTGTAAACATTTTGGGCATTAGCAAATCCTGAAGCTAAAACGAAAAAAAGAAAGGGTAAAGTTTTTTTCATAATTTTTTAATTAAAAAGTTAGATATATTTTAAAAAATAAACCAAATATAAGAATTATTTACAAAGTTTAGAATACACAAAACCATTCTTGTTTCCTCGAGAACTATTTTGTCAATTAAATATGCTTTTATACCTTTGCATTCAAAATCGAGAAGAGGAAAAATTTGTACTGATTGCAACCTCTGATGCTGTCAAAACAGACATCATAAAAATGCTAAAGCAGAAACCCTTCTTTAGCCTTTCCCTGCAATTTTTCCGATTCCTAAAAACATAAAAAAATATGGCTTATTTATTTACGTCAGAATCTGTGAGTGAGGGACATCCGGATAAAATTGCTGACCAAATTTCAGATGCACTAATCGATAACTTTTTGGCTTTTGATGCCGATTCAAAAGTGGCATGTGAGACTTTGGTTACTACTGGACAAGTTATTCTGGCGGGAGAAGTTAAATCAAAAACATACCTGGATGTACAGCAAATTGCCCGTGATGTCATCAAAAAAATAGGATATACAAAAAGCGAGTATATGTTTGAAGCAAATTCTTGCGGTGTATTATCTGCTATTCACGAGCAATCTCAGGACATCAACCAAGGTGTTGACCGTGCGAGTAAAGAAGACCAGGGTGCCGGTGATCAAGGAATGATGTTTGGTTATGCTACAAATGAAACGGAAGATTTCATGCCCCTGGCACTGAATCTATCTCATAAACTATTACAGGAATTAGCTGTTTTGCGTCGCGAAAACAACGAAATCAAATACCTTCGTCCGGATGCCAAGTCACAGGTTACTCTTGAATATGATGACAACAACAAACCGGTACGTATTGACGCTATTGTAATTTCTACACAGCATGATGATTTTGACAATGAGGCAAACATGCTTGCTAAAATCAAAAAAGACCTGATTGAAATCCTGATTCCAAGAATCATCAAAAATAATCCGCAATATGCACACCTGTTCAACGATAAAATCCAATACCACATTAATCCTACAGGAAAGTTTGTGATTGGAGGCCCACACGGCGATACAGGATTAACAGGAAGAAAAATTATTGTTGACACTTATGGAGGAAAAGGTGCTCACGGTGGTGGAGCTTTTTCAGGAAAAGATCCGAGTAAGGTTGACCGAAGTGCAGCATACGCCACACGACATATTGCAAAAAACCTGGTAGCAGCAGGAGTAGCAGAAGAAATCTTAGTTCAGGTTTCTTATGCTATTGGTGTAGCCAAGCCAATGGGTATTTATATCAATACTTACGGCACTTCAAAAGTAAATCTTACTGATGGTGAAATTGCTAAAAAAGTAGAAGAGCTATTCGATATGAGACCTTATTTCATTGAGCAAAGGTTGAAATTGAGAAATCCTATTTATAGCGAAACTGCCGCTTACGGTCACATGGGAAGAAAACCAGAAACCGTAACCAAAACTTTCAAAACTCCAAACGGAGAAGAGAAAACGATTACAGTGGAGTTATTCACCTGGGAGAAGCTTGACTTTGTTGACAAAGTAAAAGCAGCCTTTGGATTATAATAATTCATTCAGATAATAAAAAAAACCATCCTTTTCAGGATGGTTTTTTTATTTTTAGTATGTTCCGTTTTTCATTTTTTCAAGAACAACTTCCAAATCAGCTTTGCTTTCCTCTTCCATTATATCTGAAAATTTCAGCGCCTGTTCCTGTGTGGCTATTGCTTTCTGCTTTTCGCCATTTTTGTAATAAAGCTGTGCCAGAGTATCTAAATAATACGGATTGTTTTTTTCTATTCTTAAGCTGGATTCCGACCATTGGATTGCTTTTTTAATTGATTCCGAATCCTTGCTTTTTTGAACCACAAACCACGCTGCATCGTTAGAGATATTAGAAAAAGAATTTTTAAAAGACGCCCAATCATTATAAGAATAATCAATTTTATTCTGGGAGGTATATAAATCGTCTAAAATTTCTATTTCATTTTTGCCTCCTTTAAAAACTCCCTTAAAGAAAGCATCATATTCTGCTATAAACGGATTTTCTTTATTCTGGGCTTCTGCAATACCATGTAAAATTCTTAAGTATTCGATGTTTGTAGTATAATCCTGAGGTTTTTTTGCGATTACTTTCTTATAGACATCCATTATCCTGTTTCTATATTTCTCATCGGTATTTTCACCAATTTGAGAAATGCCACTGGAAATGGCCAATGGTAATTGGCTTTCTATAGTCGGGGTATAATCACCATAATAATCTATTGTATCTCCCTGTCCGGATATCTTTTTCTGCTCTTCGAGAATTGCATCATAATGCTTCAGCAAATAGTCAACAGCTTTAAAGTTAGTTTCATCTAATGGTCTTTCTTCATTAAAAATTTTATAATAAAACCCTCTGTTTTGCAATTCGGCTAATGCAATTTTTACAAAATCCATATCTGGTGTTTTGTCTTTTGCATGGCCATTGACAATCCTGTCCCAGGCAGAAAGCAGCTTCTTTTTATCAAAATTTACTTTCGTATAGGCTGTCTGATTTTCATAATTCGGGTATTCCTGTATTGTATCCGACTCAACAGCAGATAGCTCCGCAACAGCTACTTTCACTGGCGGCTCAATAGACCAGCTATATAGATTCTCATCTGAAAGCGGCAACAGTTTCTTTACAATTTCAGAATCTTTCGCTTTTTTGGAATTCAAAACCTTGTTCAAATCTACCGTTGCTTTTACATGCTTCAGCTTTTCCCCTATTGAACTATAATAAACATCAAACAGGCTGGCATTTTCCGGTAAATTCTTTTCAGTCTGGCTCAAGATATTTCCATCCGCATCCATGACTATGGTTGCAGATTTAAACATTACATTCTTCTTCGCCCAAGACTCGTCTTTTGCCGTTGCTAAATAATAATTATACCTGTCATAATCTGTATCTGACCCATAAGAACTATAATTTCCTATAGTGTATTGCTGGCTTTGGACAAATTCATCAAAGGCAGTTTTTGCATTTTTATTGTCCGGGTCATAAGAAACTACCAAAAATTTCTGTGGCGTTTTTTTGGTTGCTTCAATGGCTTTCTGCAAATTGTCTTGCACCACCAGTTTAAAGCTTGACATAGGAGCAACCGCTGCGCTATCTACAACCCCATAGCCGTACAGATCTGTTTTTCCAGGAAAGGTCCAGTTTTTTTTCTTTATTATTTCTATTGGTTTTTCTCTGGTTTCAACCACTTTTGGCTTTTCATTTTCCTTTATGAAAGTCAACGGATTTTTTTTATTCTCAGAAATTACCAATTCGTTCTTTTCATTGTAATAGCCCTGAAGATTTACTTTCCCTAAATAATTAGGAATATATTCAATTTGGATTTCGTTGGCATTTCTCGGTATAGCATATTTGTATAAAGATGTTTCTCCATTGTAATCTTCCCTTGCCAGATAAATATATTCTGCTTTATTGATTTCAAAATTAACTTCTGTATCGTCATAATTCAGTTCGCCTACCAGATCATTTAGATATTTATAATCCGGTTCTGATTTACCGGATTGCGTTCCTATGTATATTCCTGAATAATAACCTGAAACACCTTTTAGAATCACCTTGATTTTTCCCATTGCTGGGTTGGCATCCGGAGAAAAAACAACTGTAAAATCAGACTCTGCAGAATAATTGTTATTGAAAAACAATGTGTCATTCCTTACTTCATAATCTCCATAAAATACTACGAGCTCATATTTCTTATTATCATAAAGATTCAATTTGATGTCCTGACCCAGAGAGTTGGAAACATAGACCGTTTTTTCGGTTTTATTCTGTGCATAAGAAACCACAGAAAGGAACAGTAAAAATCCCAGAGAATAATTCTTCATATTTTGGCTTTTTAAATGATTTGTCTTACAAATTTAATCGATTTTTTCAGCAAATCTAACTCTGATCCAAAATTGAAGATTATATTTCAGTCGGGCTATATATCTGGCACAGGAGTAACTAACTCAAAACTCCCTACTGCCTTAAGCCTATAGCCTGACTGAAATTGTATTTTTATAAATTATATTTTAATGTCAATATAATATATCTTGGCTGAACCCTGTATTGTGAAGTAGTTGTACGAAACTGATTAAAGCTGTCATCATTCAAGGTTCTGGTGTTCAATAAATTCGTAGCTCCGATTTTATATTCAAACTTGCTTTTTTTCTTTTGGTAAATCAGACTGGCATTTAAAAAATCATATTCGTTTTCTACGGTCTTACTGCTGTTATAGTAGTGATAGAATTCATATTCTGCCACAAAAGAAAAACTATCCAGGAAATAATAATCCAATTTGGCAAATGGCTTGTCAGTATAAAACTTTGAACCCGCATAATCGTTAACCACAAAATTATATCCAACCTCAAGGTTAGGCAAAGCTCTATAATTAGTGGAAGCTCTCAGGGTATAATTCTGCATAAAACTTTCCTGTGTAGTTACATTCCCGTTCTGGATGTTATTGAATTTTGACCAGTTTAATCCAATACCTGCCGATACTTTATAAAATCTTAGAAAAGAACGTCCATAGGCACCATTAGCACTAATCGTTTCGTCAGCCAGATTGGAATTGTAAGGAGTCAAGGTTTGGTTTACATTATCGAAAACAATTCTGCTTTTCACAGCATCTGTCACTTTGCTGTATGAAATATTGGCAAAAATATTCTCCAGATTATACATGCTGTATTTGAAATATCTCAAAGAATGCAATTGTGTTGTTGAATTCTCAAGAAATCTGTTTCCATTGTAGAGACTGCTATATCCGGAAAGCACATTTCCCATTACCAGATTGTTGATATCTGTAAAATTATTATTCAGAGCAAAAGTATATGTTAATGTCTCTGATTTCTTTATTTGATACAAAGCATAGAAATCCGGCAGTATCTTAGAAAAGTTTTGTTTATAATTTGTTCCCAACTGTGCATTATCCATATTGTAATAGTGTGCACTGAATCCTGGAGTGAAAGTAAATTTCCCTGATAAAAATTTATAGTGCAGCCCAACAAAAACGTCATTAAAATCATAAGTCACCTTATTGTTATTCTCCGGCGCTACAAGATTATTCCTGTCACCATTGTCTAAAATCTGGAAAATACTTGAGTTAAAATTCTGATGCGAGTTGGTATTTCCTAATGTCACATTAATATTGCTTTTTGGCGTAAGCATATAGTAATAATCCAATTTGGCATCCAGTTTATTGGTTTTCACAAAACGGCTTTGGTTCAAATTATTTCTGTTCTGATTTTCTACATAACCAGACAAGGCAAAAGGCTGAGTCATTAAATTGGCATTATAAAAAGGATCCTCATCCTGATAAAGATGCTGCATTTCAAAAGCAAAAACATTTTTATCATTAGCCGTGTAATACAAGCTTGCATTTTGATTTATTGAAGTCGGATTCTGTTTTTTCTTTGTATAGATATCTTCTGCAGAAGTAACATCATTTACGACAAATTCCCTGAGCAAATTATTGTTTTCATCCTGTTTTGACTGTTTCATCAGGACATCATAATCAAACTGCAGTTTTGTGTTGGGTTTATAACTCGAGCTAAATTTGAACAGTCCCAAATTACTTTTCTGATGAGCAATTTCTTCATTTTTCTGTCTTACTCCTGTTTCAAGAATAGTACTTCTGGATCGGGTTTCCAAATCAGTTTCAGAAGAAGAAAGAATTGCAAAACCGCTTAGGCTCCATTTCTTGGTCACATTATATGAAAAGTTGGTTGCTCCGAATTTGGTTTCAATTTCTTTTGCCCTGTTATTTCTAAGCATAGCAATTCCTAAATCATTTGAAGAAACATTAAAAGAACTTCCTCCTTTTTGCATCATGCCCCTAAAACCTCCTGTGAATTTAAAATAATCCTGTATGGTTAGTGGCAGTTCCCCTATATTATTGAAATTGGAAATAAGGTTAATGCTGTATTTTGGGTTATAATAAAACAGCTTAGGATTAACTATATAACGGCTGTCTTCATGCCCAACTCCTATTCCTGCACTCATGTCACCAAACCAGAAATTCTTTTTGCCATCTTTCAGCTTGATGTTCATCGCTACATTTTCCTCGTTATTTTCAAGGCCTTTCAATGCTCCTATCTCATTATAATTTCGTAAAACCTGAACCTTATCTATCGCATCCGCAGGAATGTTTTTCACTCCCAACTTTGTATCACCATCAAAAAAGTCTTTCCCTTCCACCATCAGTTTCTGAACTTTCTTTCCTTCTACTTCAATCTGACCATCGGCATTTACCTCAACTCCGGGAAGCTTTTTCAAAACGTCTTCCAGCTTTCTTTCGGTTCCTGTTTTAAAAGAATCGGCATTGTAAACAATGGTATCACCTTTTATGGAAACCGGCATTTCCTGTACAATCTCTACCTGATCCAAATCAACTCCTTGTTCCAGTACCAATGTCTGAACCATATTTTCAGCTTGTGTCTGGACATCAACTTCCTTTGCCTGATAACCAATGTAGCTCACCTTTATCTTGTAAGCTGTATTGGCTTTGAGCGACAATTGAAATCTTCCCTTATCGTCTGTAATTGCGTAGGAATCCATTGCCTTTGTAGACTGATTTACTGCCATGACATTGGCCATTTCCAAACCAACGGCATTTGCATCAGCTACAATACCTGAAAAACGTATGTTCTGGGAATATCCTGAAATGGAAAGAAATAGAAATGTGAGGAATAATATTTTTTTCATTTTGTAAGAGAAATTGGAAATGTAAAACTAATGATTAATTACCTAAATTAATATGGATGTTGCCCTTCGAATCCTTCATGCTTTCCATCTGCTTTTCAATTAGTGCTTCATATTCCTTTTTTGTTACTTTTTTCCCTTTTTTTGGCATTTTGATAACCACCTTATCTTTTGGATTCAATACAATTTTAGAACATAGAATTACTGTTTTCGCATCATTTACTTCCATGATCAGGCCTGGCAATCCCCAATATTCACCGGGACCATGGCTCACCGGAATTTCAGGTGTGTACCAAACCGTTATAGTCCTGTCTTTAGGTTCGCTTGGAGTAAATAATTGTGTCTTGCCCTCACTTTTTTTATTCTTCATTTTTTCATAGTTCTCCATTTCTTCTTTAGTGACAGGAATTACAGCAATGGCCTTGTAACAGGTGTAGTTCCCTATTTTTTTAGTTTCATTAATGAGTTGCCAATCCCATTTTCGCAAGGAATCAGACACGAGAAATTCTTTACCAAAAAAGTCTTCTTCAGACATCACAGTCTTATCTTTTATGTTTTTATAGGATTTACCATCCCCTGATGAACTGGTATTAACCACTACCATTTTTGCTCCTGACGAACCGCTTGGAGATTCCAATCTTTGAGGTTCTTCATAAACCGATTCCGTTTTATTAAAACTCAACTCATAGGTTTTTTCAAAACCTTTTTTCAATTTTTCTTCAAGTGATGCTTGCAAATCAGGAGTCATATTTGAGCCACTTATCTGTATATCATTCATTATTGTTTTTGTCTGGTACGTTGCACGTCCGGTAAATTCCTGAGCCTGTATCAGTTGGAAAGAAAAAAGAGTTGCTGCTATTGCTGCGGTGATTGCTGATTTTATCATGTTTGTTGGTTTTTTAAATTAATGACACAAAGTAAACCACATGAAAACTCATTTTCGGTTAACCAACGTTAACGATTGTTAACGGCATTTTTTCAATGCTTTTTGTTTATACTTTTGAAAAATGAAATCAAAGAATTACAAATACATTTTATTTTTTATTTCCGTAACTATCATCGCAACAATCAGTTTGCAGGTTTACTGGAACATAAAAAACTATGCAGAAAACAAGCAACGTTTGATCAATGACGTTCAGATTGCGTTTGATAACAGCATAGAGCATTATTATGCTGAAGATGTAAAAACCGATTTTATGACCTTTATCGGCAATGACACTATCAAGGATTCTAATTTTGTGCAGAATATTGTTTCAGACTCCATTTTTATCAATGCTATTACAAAAAGAAAAGGGAAAGTAAAGGCATCGAAAAAATTAGTAGCAACAAGCACTTTCACTGAGGATAATTCGCCAAAGACAACTACTGTCATAAAAATCAACAATACCGGAGAAACTTCCAAACAAGAAATCAACTTTATAGATTCTCCAAAATCTCAAAGTTCTAAAGCGACAAAAGGCAAAACCACCGAAATGCACGGGAAGCCGTTTGGATTAGGTCCCGGAAAACTTTCTGAAGTAAAAGTTATTACCGGAAAGCGGGCCATGGACAGCATCTCAAAAATACAGAACTTCACCAATAAAATCCTTATTTCGCTGACCCGCGATTCTATCGAATTCGAAAAAATAAGCAAAACTCTGGATAAAGAATTGGCTCGAAAGGATATTAGCATCCAATACGGAATGCAGCTTTTAAAAATGGACACGGTGTTTCAAAATTATCACGTGAATAAGAACAGCCATTTGCCTTTGAGTACAACTTCTAATTCTACGTTTCTTCCTCCAAACCAAAAGATGAAACTGTTATTTTCAAATCCGGTAATTGTGATTTTAAAACGGAGTATGGTTGAAATCATTCTTTCATTTCTTCTTTCCTTGTCAATAATTGGCTGCCTGTTTTATTTATTAAAAACAATTAATAAACAGAAAAAGGTAGATGAAATCAAAAATGACCTTATCAGCAATATCACCCACGAATTCAAGACACCAATTACAACGGTTGCTACAGCTATTGAGGGTATCCGGAATTTCAACGCTGTAAACGATACTGAAAAGACCAACCGTTATCTCGACATTTCCAACCAGCAACTAAAAAAGCTCGAAATTATGGTCGAAAAGCTTTTAGAAACAGCCACTTTAGACACTGATAAACTTTTGCTTCATAAAGAGCCTACCAATATAATTTCGACGATACGGAATCTTGTAGAAAAGCACAAGGTGATTCACCCTGAAAAAAACATTTCCTTCCATTCCAATATGGAACAGCTAATTGTTGAGATTGATCCTTTCTATTTTGAAAATACGCTTTCCAACCTGATTGACAATGCCCTCAAATACGGCGGAAACATCATTGATATTTATTTAAAATATACTGCCAATATTCTTGAAATTATGGTCCAGGATAATGGTCCAGGAATAGAAAAAGACCAAAGGGAAAAGATTTTTGACAAATTTTACCGAATTCCTAAAGGAAACAGGCATGATGTAAAAGGATTTGGAATAGGACTTTACTATTCCAAAAAAATCATTGAAAAACATGGCGGTACGTTAGAATTGCTTTCCAGCCAGGAACTGACTATTTTTAAAATAAAATTATCTGATGTCTAGCAAAATAAAAATCATATTGGCAGAAGATGAGCCTGCCCTGGCCCAAATTATAAAAGAGAGCCTTGAGACGAGAAGCTTTGAGGTTGTCTTATGCAAAAATGGTGAAGAAGCCTTTGAAGCTTTTTCAAGAGAAAAGCCAGAGCTTTTGGTACTGGATGTCATGATGCCCAAAAAAGATGGTTTTACGCTGGCTAAGGAAATTCGAAAACTGGACAAAAAAACACCTATCATTTTTCTTACGGCAAAATCGCAGACACAAGATGTTGTTGATGGTTTCCAACTGGGAGGAAATGATTATTTGAAAAAGCCGTTTAGTATGGAGGAATTAATTATCCGTATCCATGCGCTTTTAGGCAGAATCCAATTAGAAAAAAACGATGAGAATATCAGTATAGGCAATTATATTTTCAACCAAACCAAACAGACTCTCGATTATTTAGGCAACATACAATTCCTTACACATAGAGAAGCTTCACTGCTTCATCTTTTAATAGAGAATAAGAACGACATATTAGACAGATCTCTTGTCTTAAAAAAGATTTGGGGAGATGATGATTTTTTTAACGGCCGGAGCATGGATGTTTTTATCACAAAATTGAGGAAAAAACTTAGCCTTGACCCAAACATCCAAATTATAAATGTTCGAAGCCAAGGCTATAAATTGATTGCATAAGCAGGAGCAAAAAAGGTAGATTTATCCCGTCTTCTGAAATTATCTTACAACATTAATTCCCGATTCTGATTGCAGGCCTACCGCCGCTTCTCCTGAATTGCTCTTTCATTTCCTCCATTTTTGTCGTCACAATTTCATCATATTCTTTTTGGGTAACGACCTTGCCTTTGGTTGGCGCTTTGATGGATGCCTTTTCTTTTGAATTGAGTACAATCTTTGAACACAGAATGACCGTTTTATCATCGCTAACTTCAAGGATTAGCCCAGGCAGTCCCCAATAGCCTTCCGGTCCTTGACTGACAGGTATTTCCGGAGTATACCAGGCTATAACGTTTACTTCTTTCGGCATTTCGAAATCATCCATGAAATTGGTTTTCTTTTCTTCTGTTTTTTCCTCTTTCTTGTCTTTTGTTTCTTCCTGCTTTTTCTGTCTGAAGTTTCTGAAATCGGACTGGACTACTTTTTTTACAGCTGTAGCTTTATAGCAGGTATAATCTCCTATCTTTTTGGTTTCACCTTCTAATTTCCATTGAAGTTTTGGCAATGTGTCTTTTATTAAAAATTCCTTGCCCATAAATTCCTTATCAACGGCAAATGTCTTTTCCTTTACATTTTTATAATAGGTGCCACCGCCTCCCATCATAGAAGACATCATTCTGAACCCACCATTATTCTGTCCCGGAGTGTCCAGCCTTTCATCTTCCTTGTAGATGGATGTTGCCTTATCGAAATTGAGAATAAAAGTTTTCTCCAGCATTTTTTTCATTCTTTCTTCAATAGTCTTCTGCATTTCGGGAGTTATTTCTCTATTTGCCGAAAATCTTGACTTCATATCCGGAGCACTTGTTTTGGACTCATAGACTGCCATTCCTTGAAATTCCTGAGAACCCATTGCAGAAGTTCCTTGCTTTTGTGCATAAGAGTTGGAAACCGAAGCCAACATCATTAAAAAAATCAGGTATTTTTTCATAAAACAAAATTTAGTATACAAATATGACGGATTTGAACAATATTTGCTACAAAGCTTTTGTTAAATAATTTTAAGCTATTAAAAGTAACAACCCATCATTATTAAATATTTGTTACATCGTATGCATCTGAAAGGATATTCGTAAATTGGCACCTACTATGAGAAAAATTATTTTTATAGCCCTGATCCTGATTCCATTGTTGGCGTTCTCGCAACAACAGAGCATTATTCCTTTTTTTTCCAACTCAGAAAAATGGGAAACGGGACAGTATATCGGGAAAGATAATTTTGGTAATTTTTATTCAATCAACCAAAATGAGTTTAAAAAGACCAGTCCAAATCAGGTGTATTTCTATAAAAATGTTTCCTTAGGTAAAATCCATCAGGTCGATTTGCAAAACCCTCTGCAGTTGGTTTTGTTTTACAAACAGTTTACAACAGCCGTCCTTCTTGACAATCAGTTGAATGAAACCGCAAGAATTAATTTTTCAGAACTGCAAACACCCTTAAATCCGGAAGCTGTGAGTCTGGCTTCGCAAAACAGATTATGGGTTTATGACATGTTGACCCAAAAACTGGGACTGTTTGATATTCAGAAAAGTACTTTTCAGTCGATAACGCCTTCTTTTAAAGAAAACGTAAAATTCTACCAATCAGATTACAACTATTTTTATTGGATAGACACCAAACAAAACTTATATGTTTCCAACCTGTTTGGAAAAGTAAATTTTCTTGGTCATGTTCCTGATTACAATCAGTTGCAGGTTGTCTCTCCTAAACAAATTTTGATGAAAATTGATAATGGATTGTTTCTCTACAATTTAGAAGACGAGTCATTATCGCCTATTCAATTAAATGAAAAAAGCTTCAGCCATTTTTCTTTTAAAGACCAAATTTTATCTATTTTTACCGAAAACGAAATCAGTCAATATAAAATCACATTACCGTAATGCACATAGCAGTAGCAGGAAATATTGGAGCCGGAAAAACAACACTGACAAAATTGTTAGCAAAACATTTTAAATGGGAACCGCACTTTGAAGACGTAGTAGACAATCCTTATCTTGATGATTTTTACCACCAGATGGAACGTTGGTCGTTCAACCTTCAGATTTATTTCCTGAACAGCCGTTTCAGACAGGTACTTCAGATACGCGAAAGCGGAAAAAACATTATTCAGGACAGAACGATTTATGAAGATGCCCATATTTTCGCTCCCAACCTGCATGCGATGGGATTGATGACCAATCGTGATTTCAACAACTACAAATCGCTTTTCGAATTAATGGAATCGTTGGTAGAAGGTCCGGATTTGCTAATCTATCTGAGAAGCTCTATCCCGAATTTGGTGAACCAAATCCATAAGCGGGGAAGAGAATATGAAAACTCTATTTCTATTGATTACCTTAGCCGGTTAAATGAAAGGTATGAAGCCTGGATTCAAAGCTATACCAATGGAAAACTACTGATTATAGATGTTGACAATATCAATTTTGTAGACAATCCGGAAGATTTGGGAGGTATCATTAACCGAATCAATGCAGAAATCAACGGATTATTTTAATCTTAAAACATAAAAAAAGCCTTCCAATTGGAAGGCTTTTTTATTTACACACTTGTCTTTTTTTAAATAACAAGAAAATAGAAAATCATTATTATTGAAAAACCTTAAAGAGGTTGGATTATTCTATCTAAAAAATAAAGACCTACTATATCTTTACTGCTTCTTAGATTAAAATTAGTGCAGAAAATTCGTTTTTTAACATAACACTAGTAGATATTTAATACATTTATATGTGTGTTTTTTTTAAAAATTTTGTGTTATTAATTAATTTTTGTTGTTTTTATTTATTTTTGATTTAATCTACCTCCAAACAAATTAAGTAAAAACCATAAATATATGAAACAACAACTTGAACCCTCCCTTTATATCCTGATTTGTGGGATATTCTTATTTATAGGTTGCCAGACCGATCAAATTCCTATTCCAGAAAACAAACAACAAGGTAAAGAGCAGATAACAAAGGTGTCTTTTTCGACATTCAAGAAACTTACAGGACTTGCCAACTTCAAAACCACTTTTAAACTTCCCAAAAACAGTGGAGATTTTGTGGCATTACGCTCCAGTGAAGGCAATACTCCCGCTGATTTTATAGTAGATACTAACCATATTACCCAGACAGTAGCTTACGGAAAAACAGCATATTCATTCCGGATAACTCCCAAAGAAGGAGAAAAAGAAGATCGCCGGTTTTATTTAATCGTATATGATAAAAAGGGAAATTGGCTAGACATGATAATAGAGTCTACTTTTTCTATTGATGCAGCAGGTAATCCGAAAGAAACAGGATATAAAGAAATCTATGCTAGTGCTGGACGAGGAACGGGCTGCGGTACTATTTTCACATGGGTTATTAACTGCAACGGAAGAGGTAAATGTGCTGATGGCTCCTGCGACCTTTGCTCACAATGTCTCAAAGCAAGTAGCGAAAGAGTCTGTGGCAAAGATGAAGAGGGTCATGATGATGGCGGGTTCACCAAGCCAGTACAACCAGGAGACAGTGGAGGTGGTGCTCCGAATCCTGAGGATGAAGTAATAGTTGCTCTTCCAATACTCCAAAACCCTAGAAAAGAATGCGATAAGGTTAAAAAACTAGCAGAAGATGCACTTTTTAGACAGAAAATGAATAACTTGTTACAGGCAACAGAATATAAGTTCGAAAAAATTTTTACAGCTTATAAAAACCCTGATCCAAATTCAAGACCTCCCAGCCTATTTAAATTTATTGAAATGAATGGAACTATAAGTAAGCCTCAAGTTGAATATGGATATTTTAATACGCTTTTAGGTACAATGCATAGCCATTATAATAGCTTATTATCAGTATATAGTGTTGATGACCTTGTTGATATATATCAAAAATTAAAAGACCCTGGGATTACAAATGATTTTTTTAGTGGACTAGTAACAAAATCTGGCACTAAATATTTGATGACTATTGCTGACAGGGCTCAATTTATAGCGTTTGGTGACAAACATTTATTAACAGAAAAGGGAAAACAAAAATTGATTCTTAAATATACAGAAAAATATAATATAAGTACATCAAACAGTGCTTTGGAAAATGAAAAAGGTTTTTTGAAAATGGCAACTGAATTAAATATGGGCACTGCTTTGTTTTCAGGAAATTCAGATTTTACCCAATGGAAAAGATTAGAATATACAAATAATCTAGTAATTTCTACAACTTGTAACTAAAAAAACATATTATGAAAAATATATTTCTGATTCTCATGCTTATTACATCTTCCCTTTTTCAGGCACAAATTGTCGATATTAAAAATTTGGATTCACAATCGGATCTGCCATCCGGAAGCTACATTAAGGATATTAACGGCGATTTTGATAAGTTTGTGGGTACTTGGGTATGGGTCGATGCCGGAAAAAGTGTAACTTTCAAGCTTCAAAAAATCACACGTTATCTTGATTCTGAATATAACAATTATAGTGACTTTATGATTGGTGACTATAGCTATAGTTCCAACGGTAGAGTTATAGTCAATACTATAAATCAGAATTCAGACCCCAATCCGGATTTACATCCTATGTATTCATGCTGTCCATATGAAACTAAGATTATGTTTAGCTTTAAAGATATGCGTCTTCGCAAAGATGAATGTAGAGCGTTTTTTGAATTTTTGCCAGGTAGTACGACCCAAATAAAACTTACTTTAAAAAACAATGAAGGTCCAAGGGGTACATTAGTACCAGAAGGTGGCTCGCTTGATATCACACAATCCAATCCTGGTTTCATAATCCCTAATGATATAATATTAACTAAGCAATGAAATGTTTTATTTAGTTCAGACTTCGTAATACTAAAACATAAAAAAGCCTTCCAATTGGAAGGCTTTTTCTTTTATAAAGCTTATTTCTTTTTGTAGGCTTCGAGTTTTGCAGCAACTTCTGCTTCAGTTCCTTCAAAGACCTCAACAGCTTCAGCAGAATCTGTTACAGTAGTAACGGTAGCTTTTACTTTTCCGTCGGCATCTTTTACAGATTCAATCCTGATTTCTTTTGTTGATTGTTTTACTTCAGGAGCAGGTGTTGTTTCATCAAGAACGATTTCAACTCCTTCCAATTGGTCAATTACCGGTTTTACTTCATGGCCGCCCAAAATAGGAGCGATTACCAAACCAATCAGACAGGTAAGTTTAATCAGAATGTTCATAGAAGGTCCGGACGTATCTTTAAACGGGTCTCCAACTGTATCACCAGTTACTGCCGCTTTGTGGGCATCAGAGCCTTTATAAGTCATTTCTCCGTTAATCATTACGCCTGCTTCAAATGATTTTTTAGCATTATCCCAGGCACCTCCTGCATTATTCTGGAAAACTGCCCATAGTACACCGGAAACGGTAACTCCCGCCATATATCCACCGAGCATTTCTGCAATCAGTTGGTTATTGTCTGCATAAACTAATTTTCCGATAACAACAATCAGTATAGGGAAACCAATCGTAAGAATTCCGGGAAGCATCATTTCTCTTAAAGCAGCCTTTGTAGAAATATCGACACATTTTGCATATTCCGGTTTTCCTGTTCCTTCCATGATTCCAGGAATTTCGCGGAACTGTCTTCTTACTTCATATACCATATCCATTGCGGCTTTTCCAACAGAGTTCATTGCCAATGCAGAAAATACCACCGGAATCATACCTCCAACAAAAAGCATTGCCAGAACCGGAGCCTTAAAAATGTTGATTCCGTCAATTCCTGTAAAGGTTACATAAGCCGCAAACAAGGCCAATGATGTCAAAGCCGCAGAGGCAATGGCAAAACCTTTTCCTGTTGCTGCAGTCGTGTTTCCTACTGAATCCAGAATATCGGTACGCTGGCGCACTTCTTTTGGTAATTCGCTCATTTCTGCAATTCCTCCGGCATTATCCGAAATAGGACCAAAAGCGTCAATCGCCAACTGCATTGCTGTTGTTGCCATCATAGCAGAAGCCGCCAAAGCAACTCCGTAGAATCCTGCAAAAGCATAGGAAGCCCAAATTGCAGAAGCAAATAGCAATACGGTCGGGAAAGTCGAAACCATTCCTGTTGCCAAACCGGCAATAATATTGGTTCCTGCTCCTGTACTTGATTTTTGCACGATAGCCAAAATCGGCTTCTTACCTAATCCTGTGTAATATTCCGTAACCGAAGAAATTACGGCTCCTACAAACAATCCTACCAAAGTCGCATAAAACACCCTCATTGAAGAAATTTCATGATAACCCTCACCATAGAATTTCATTTTCATTGTTTCCGGAAGCATCCATGTCACTAAAAAGTAGCAGGCAACCGCTATCAATCCGATAGAAACCCAGTTCCCAACGTTTAATGCGCCTTGAACCTGAGCTTCTTTAGCGTCATTATTTTTAATCTTAACCAGCATTGTTCCTATGATTGAGATAATGATTCCCACTCCGGCTATAGCCATTGGTAAAAGAATAGGCCCTATTCCTCCGAATGCATCTGAAATGCTTCCGCCCATATCTTTGATTACATAGTTTCCTAAAACCATTGCAGCCAAAACGGTTGCTACATACGAACCGAACAAGTCGGCTCCCATACCTGCAACATCACCTACGTTATCCCCAACGTTATCGGCAATTGTGGCCGGGTTTCTTGGGTCATCTTCTGGAATTCCGGCTTCTACCTTCCCTACCAAATCCGCTCCAACGTCGGCCGCTTTTGTATAGATTCCACCGCCTACACGAGCAAACAGGGCAATCGATTCTGCTCCAAGAGAGAATCCTGCCAATGTTTCGAGCAAGACGGTCATTAATTCATTTGCGGTTCTTGTTTCTCCTTCATACATTCCGTCAATCCATTGTCCGTTCATAAAGAAATGGAAAAAGAAAATGAAAAAAGCGGTAAGTCCTAAAACGGCAAGACCTGCAACCCCAAGTCCCATAACCGTTCCACCGCCAAAAGATATTTTTAATGCTTGCGGCAGGCTTGTACGGGCTGCCTGAGTCGTCCTGACATTTGTTTTGGTAGCAATCTTCATTCCCATATTACCTGCCAAAGCAGAGAATACTGCCCCGAAGATAAAAGCTATCACTATGGATAAGTGTGTGGTAGCTCCCGGTAAAAATGTGATTGCTGCTAATGCGATACTAGCGCCAATAACGAAAAAAGTTAATAATTTGTATTCTGCTTTAAGAAAGGCTAAAGCTCCCTCGTAGATGTATTCTGAAATTTCTTTCATCTTTCCATCTCCAGGATCTTGTTTTAAAACCCAAGATCTTTTAATCGCCATAAAAAGAAGTCCGACTACAGCAAGTATCGCCGGCACATAAATCATTATTGACTCCATATAAAGTTTGTTGGTTTTGGTTAATAAGTGTAAATGTAACGAAACCAACATAAATAAAAAAGCAATATTCTTGATTGAATATTGCTTTTTTAATAATTTTTTAGGAATTCGATTATCTAATGCTAAATAATTCTTCCGGTCTGTTTTCTAAAGATTCGAAACGATCAACACATTTTTCGATGATTTCTTTTGCTTCATTTACATCACCCCATCCTTCTACATCAACTTTTTTCTGCTCCAAATCTTTATATACCTGGAAGAAATGCTCGATTTCTTTCAACATGTGTGGGTTCATATCGCTCAAGTCATTCAATTTATTCCAAATTGGGTCAGAAACCGGAACACAGATAATTTTCTCGTCTGGTCCTTTTTCATCTGCCATGTGGAAAACACCGATTGGCTTTACTTCCATTACACAGCCTGGGAAAGTAGGCTCTGTTACCAACACTAATACGTCAAGCGGATCACCGTCTAATGCCAAAGTTTCCGGAATGAATCCGTAATCTGCAGGATACATCATCGAAGAAAACAACATTCTGTCGTAACGTATTTTTTTCAGGTTGAAATCGTATTCGTATTTATTTCTGCTTCCTTTTGGTATTTCGATCAATACATCAAAAGATTTTTGCTTTGCTGCACTCATATTCTAAATTTGTTTTCAATACTATTTTAGCGGGTGCAAAAATAAGCATTAAGATACATTGAAACAATAAAAACGCACACAAACAATTTAAAAATAAGGATTTCTTAAAAATAGAAACCAAAAGACGCCTTTACGGTAAATTTATTGGCATCAGGAAGGTCAAGATAGTTTCCTCTCCAGGCAAAATCAATACGCAAAACCTTGAAAATGTTTCCGATTCCTGCATGGTATTCCCAATACACATCTTCCGGTGCTCTGTAAGGTATTGCTGTTTGAGCATTTATAGCCCTATTCTCGTCAGAAATGGTTCCATACACCCCTTTGATTCCAATAATTTCCCTCCAATTCAGTTTGCGAAGGAAAGGAACCCTTGCAAATAATCTTCCGTTGAAATTATGCTCAAAATGGAGCGAAACATATTCATCCGCCATAAACTCATAATAGTTCATGAGGTTATAGGTATTGTCAATGATAAAGAATGACTGGTTTCCAGGCACAACTCCCATTAATCCAAGCGGAACAGTTCCAAAAATCTTACCGGCTTCAAACGTAGTAAAAAGTCGTCCAAAACCTCCTACTAATAGCGGCTGCCTGTAATAGAGCTGTACTTTTTCATAATCAAAGTCACTTCCAAAAACTCCTTTTATTCCCTGACTGAAACTCAGGTATAGTCTGGCAAAATTCGAGTCTACGTTGGTACGTTCCACACCATACCCAATTGGTCTTCTGCCCGGCATATAATCAATTGAAGCATTGAATTCGTATTGGTTGACTTCGTTTTCTATTACACCTTGCGGATTTTGAGAATCTGGCATAACCTTATAATAATCCAGGCTGAATGTACTTGGCGAAGCCGACTTTAATGTTCTGTAAGACATTCCCGCCTGGAACACAAGGTTCTTTAAAGGTTCTACTTCGGCTGAAAAGTTAGTCAGATTTACTGAAGTCAGCTTGCTGTTATCACCACTGGCAAATAAAGAAGACGAAGCGAAACTTCTTCCCAGAAGGTCATTAGAGGTCGTAAGACTAACACCTATCTGTTCAATGTCGCGTCTGTTTCCTCCCGAAATTATAAATCGGTTTTTCTTATCCAGCAAAACCTTTCCGGAAATACCATATTTAAACTGGTTGTCTTTAAATCCATAAGCTGTATAGGCCTGAATACGCCACGGGTCATTTGGTCCGAAATAGGTTCTTCCTCCTGTACGGACACGAATTCCTTCTACATCATTATATCCGAATGTGGAGAATATAGGTCCGTAATCAAAATTATCCATTTCGATATAGCCGCTCCCCAGTATGGAGACGAGATTGTAAAGCCGCTTGAATTTCTTGACGGTCTTGAGCGTATCCAACATCTTATAAACCCCTTTTTCATCCTTGTTCAGACTTTCGAAGCGGTTTTCGTTCCAAAAATCATCCGATTTGGTATAGATTTCCGGGTCGTAGAAATTGACATCTTCTTTATAGAATTTGTCTTCTTTTTTGATATCAAATTTATGGTTTCGGAAAAGTGTTGTTCGTTTTCCATATACTCCCCTGGATTTATCTTTTTTAGAGAAGGCAAAATCAGACATCATATGGTCTCTTGTCAGCAAAAAAACCGAGTCGTTCAGTACTTCAAATTCCTGTTCGATATAGATTTCCTTAACCCAGTTGATATTGGCACCACGGCTTGCCGTAAGGTTGATTTTCTTAATGGCAAATGTCGTATCGTTTACCCAGAAATCTCCTTTAAATGTAAGTTCGTTTTTTCGTCTGGGATAAAATACAATGTTGTAGCACCATTTGTTATCGATATAAGTACTGTCATGCAGCACATAATTATAGACATTGATTCCGGTTCTTGACAATGGACTCACGAAATCCTTATCAAAAAACTTCAGGTAATTATCATAGATATCGTATTCTGCATACAAATCTTTTATGAAAGCGATTAACTGCTGGTTGTTACTAAATCCGGAGTTTTTATTGGCTTTGGTAATTTCTTTTAGCTTTCCGTTGGTATTGTCGCCATAAACCTGACTCAGGGCTTCATTAATGAAAATAGGGAGGTATGATTTTCCTGTTACATCTGAAGTATCGACCTGTTCAAAAACAAATTCCATCCCTTTGAACAGCTTGCTTTTCATCAGGGCACTGTCAATAGTATTCAGGTCAAATTCAACCTTTTCGTATTTGTCATACTGGTATTGTTTGAATTGGCGCAGTCCGTTTTTTTTCTTGCGGGCCCATATTTTCCTTAAAATATCTATGGCCGGATTATTCTTTTTTGAAGTCTTTCCGGTATAAATAACCACCTCATTCAGCATTTTTCCGGCTCCCAGATTGATTTCCATATTGTAGGTAACCGCTTTTTCGATTGGAACTTCTTTCGGTTCCATTCCAACAAAAGTTACCACTATGGCACTTTGGGTTGATTTGGATTCCAAATAGAATTTTCCTTCCTCGTTGGTAATAATTCCTTCTGTGGTTCCTTTGAAAACTACGTTTGCATAAGGAAGCGGCTGCTTGAACTCATCATAAACAATACCGCTTACTTTGGTTTGGGCGGTCAGAAAGTTTATACAAAGAAAGAAAAAGCTTAGGCTTACAAATATTTTCTTAGTCATATTGTGCTGCAAAAAAAAACTTCATCAGAATCAGTCTGATGAAGTTCCAAATATAATCAATTTGTTATTTGATTTTCTGATATTCCGATTTTTTGATTATTCGGAAAATCCGGCATCCAAAAGGACCCAAAAATCTATCTATACATTACTTTTTTTACTGCTTTAACAACATCCTCCGCATTTGGCAACCATTCTTTAAGTAATGTTGGAGAATAAGGAGCCGGTGTATCTGCAGTTGTAATTCTCTGGATTGGAGCATCAAGGTAATCAAAAGCTCTTTCCTGAACGATATAAGTAATCTCAGAAGCCACACTTGCAAATGGCCAGGCTTCTTCCAATACTACCAATCTGTTTGTTTTCTTAACCGATTTTAAAATCGTATCGTGGTCCATTGGACGCACTGTTCTTAAGTCGATGATTTCACAAGAAATTCCGTCTTTCTGTAATTCTTCCGCCGCAGCGTATGCTTCTTTGATAATTTTTCCAAAAGAAACGATTGTTACATCAGTTCCTTCTCTTTTGATATCGGCAACACCCAATGGAATAGTGTATTCTCCTTCCGGAACTTCGCCTTTATCACCATACATCTGCTCTGATTCCATGAAAATCACAGGGTCATTATCACGAATTGCCGATTTCAACAATCCTTTAGCATCATACGGATTTGACGGAACAACTACTTTCAATCCCGGAGTATTGGCAAACCAGTTTTCAAAAGCCTGTGAGTGTGTTGCAGCCAACTGTCCGGCAGAAGCTGTAGGTCCTCTGAAAACCATAGGCATTGGAAATTGTCCAGCAGACATCTGACGCATTTTAGCGGCATTGTTGATAATCTGGTCAATCCCCACCAATGAAAAGTTAAATGTCATGAATTCTACAATCGGACGGTTCCCGTTCATTGCAGAACCTACCGCAATACCCGCAAAACCAAGCTCGGCAATTGGAGTGTCGATTACTCTTTTTGGTCCAAACTCGTCCAACATTCCTTTTGAGGCCTTGTAAGCACCGTTGTATTCGGCAACTTCTTCACCCATTAAATATATAGATTCATCACGACGCATTTCTTCACTCATCGCCTCGTAGATTGCTTCTCTAAACTGGATTGTTCTCATATTATGTTTTATTATCTTCTTAAAATTGAAAGGCAAAAATAATTATTTTAAACAACTAAATAGAATAAATTATCTATTAGTTAAGATTTATAATCTCTGAATCATAAGTTTTGAGAGTTGTGGGTTTTACGAAAACGTTTTAGCTGAATAGTTGAACTAAAAAGCAAAATTTTGAATTCAGCAGTATTTTTAAAAACTGCTTATAAGGCTTATTTGTAAAAACAAAAAGAGCATCTATCAGACCATCAAAATTATTTTGTTAACCTATTAAACATTTAATTACATTTAACTTTTTCAATAATAATGAATTCAGAATGAAAAAAACAAAGTGGATTATACTATTTGCTATCTCATTTATTTTGTGCGTCTTATTTTATATAAAATATGATAGTAAAGGGTATGAATATGGATTAGGGTGTAATTATTGCAACAAAAAAATGCCATACCACTTGACACCATATGATGAACGTGATGGCTCTCGATTTTCGTTTACATTAAAAGATGAAGACGATTTTGAATTGGTAGGGACTGGTTTTAGATACCAGACTACTAATTTTGAAATAAAGAACCTTTTGGCCTACGGATACAACGATACTTCTGTAATTGTAAAATGTACCGATAGCTTAAATACTGTGCGATATTTAATTTCTTTCGAGACAGGCTACACAAGTAAAAAGGGTAATCCGGAAATAAGCTTTAAAGATTTAAGCATCAATGATTTTCAAAAGGTAAAAGATAAATACAATTGGTTTGAAATTGATAAAGAAAAAGGCTATGCGATAGATAGAAACAAATTTTTATTTGTGCTTGGTGCTTTGCTCTCGTTGATTTTTGGTCTTTGGGGGTTATTTAAGTTAAAGAACAAATAAGAGCAAATGTTATCGTTATTTTATCCTATAAATAATATTCTTAAAAACTAACAAATTTAAAAGTGAAAATAAAATGTTTTCACAATCTTACATATGGAAAGTAGATTTGATAATTGGGTATTAAAAAATTCCGACTACATTGAAATTTCTAATTTTGATTTAAAAAAATTAGACGAACTTTCTATTCCGATAAAAGACTTGGAAACGTTTATTGATTGAAAAAAAATAAATCCCAGTTATAATTTCTTCTATGATTTTCAACACAATAAAATAGAAACACAACAAAGATTAAGAAATTCTTTGTTGAATAATTACTCAAAAATCTTTATTGATATTAGTGACAAAAATCCCATTTTTGAAATAGATACACTTATTTTTATTGATAAATGGAATGATTTTGTCTCAGCAAACGGACATAGTGGAATTTTCGCTTTTACAAATGATGATGAATTGTTTTTAGAGTTTACAAATGATTATGATTTTCAATTATATAGCAACTTTATTATTTAACTTAACAGAAATTTTAAACGCTCACAACAAACCTCCCTTATCAAATTTATTATGAAATAAAAATGAGAAAATTTCAGGCTAGATGAAATCGAATAATATTTAATTCATTTGGTTTTTAAAAACAACAGCTAGCACAAAGAAATCGAATTAATAACATCCACTACAAACTAATCACAATATGCAATATGATAATTTCTACGTTTCAGATGAAGCCATCTCTTTAGACTACTTAAAATCTAAGAATGTAACAACAAAATTTGTTTTAATTAATTTTGCATCAAAATCTTCTCTCAAAATCATTCCTTTTTTCAATACAATAAAAAACGAAGAATTAACTGCCTTATTAAATCTTTTCACAGAATTTGGAATAAACCTCCGGTTAGATGATTTATTAGGAAAGTTACATATTGTTATCTTAAAAATACTTTCGCAAGATGACAATGAACAAATGATAATTATTCACGATGCCGGATTTACAAATTCTTCAATAGATTTTTTAGTATCAAATCTTAATTTGTTAAAGCATCAACTTCAAAACAAATCCGTAATTGTTTGTCCAAATCTAATATATTAGATTACCAGTTCTTACATATATTAGGCAGATATTTAAAACAGTACTTTTATAATCTATAAAGACAATAAAACAATCTATCATGAATCTGAAATTCAAAAACCAGATAAACCGCAAGACTAAATTTCTAGCATTAATAATTTTATTAGTTTCTTGTGATAACAAAGTTGAGATTGTTATGAGAAACAAGAAAAAAATTTATTATAATGTTCTAAAAGAAACACAGCATGAAGCTCAATCTCGTACAACATACTGTTTTGAAAAAAATGGTTATGTTTATGAACTTCGTTATGATATAAAAGACGAATTAAAAAAAAGGTATGGTTACAAAATTTCTTTCGACTCTCCTAAAAAATGGTTTATAACCGGAGATTCAATTACAATTGGCAAAGAAACTTTTTTTATAAAGCTTTCAAAAAATGATGTTCTTGAACTTTATGATAAGTGGAATGAAAAATTAATTTTAACTGAAGAAAAAGACGATAAATTCCCCATAGAATTTGTATTAAGAAAAGAATTTATTGAATTTGTTAATGAAAAGGGCGATACAATAAAAACAAGAAATATTTCAATTTAAAAGAGTCTGAAACTGAAGACCATGCAACTCCGTATAAATTTAACGGAAAAGAGCTGGATGAAGAAACTGGATTGTATTATTATTATTATGGCGCGGGGGCATTATGCCCCTAAGATTAGTATTTGGCTGATTGTAAATCAGTTGGCAAAAAATATCCTTATTTGAATCCATATAATTATACAATGCGAAATCCTATTAATTTTGATCCTGATGGTAGGAGCAAGTTCTTTAAATCATATTAATCACAAATTTAATGGAGATACAAAAAGAAAATCGAACCCATCTTTATAAACAATTAAAAAATGAGAAAAATATTTTTATTGCTTATATCTAGTTTTTATTTGATTGGTTGTAAATCACAAAAAACAGATATTGAAAAACAAATAGATTTAGCAGGAATTTATTTCGTTAAAGATACGTCTGAAAAATTAGAAATTAATACTGATGGAAATTACATTTTATATAATCCAAAAGGCAATGACTATTATGAAATTGAAAAATGTGTATATGCATCAAAAGGAAAATGGAAATTGTTAAGTAATGATGTATTTGAAATAACAAGTGAAGACTACCAAGTAAAACAAAAAGGATTTGAATATGAATTGAAAAAGGAAAATAAATATTCTCAAGACAGCTTATACATCAATGTGAAGTTTCCAAATGATTTACATCCTGTTAAATTAAATTTCTATTTTAATAATAGCAACAATAAATCAATTCACACTGAAAGCACAGTAATAAAACTACTTAAATCAAAATATTTGTTACCAAAAAGTACTTATTCTATCAATAGAAATCATATAACTTTCACTTTAGATGCAAATATTTCAGGCACTAATCTTTACAATGGAAGAATTCTATTTGAGATTTTTGAGGAAGATGTTGACACAGAGAAAACAAATTATTTAACTATAACTTTACCAAATTTCGATCTATGCTTTTATGAATTTGAGCCTTATAATCAAGAAATAATTTTTATAAAAAATACAAAGGAGCTATTTTGGAAAGGTTATGTGTGGAATAAATTACACAATTAAAAACTCCGAAATTGGTGTTTTTTTTGTCATAATATTGCTATATTATTAATTCAATATTAAAGTAAAAACAGATGAACCATAAATTATTTAGAAAAACATTACTGATTATTGCATTTTTAGGATGGTTATTCTATTTATATCACACATCTGCAACCTATCTAAATATATCATTATCTGACAATTACAATGCGTTTAGTCAAGAAGATATAAATTCTCTTTTATTTACTCTGAAATATGGATTTATATTATCGTTTTTCTCAATATTTTTTACATTTTTATTATTGCGAAATAAGGAATCTCGATAAGGTTACATATCAAAAGAGGTATCATCACTTTAAATAATACAATGTTTTATATTAGTTTGTAGATACAATAAAAACGGCAAAAGAGATGACTAGTATAGTCATCTCTTTTGGTTAAAAAACGCGCCACTAAAAATTAGTGCATTTCTATTATCCTTCGGGGTTTAATATAGATGGAAGTATAAGTAATGATTATGGCGACAGAGTGTATCGCCGTAATTTTGAAACGAGATACCCAAACAGAATACTATTTTTTTTTTGAGTTAGTACATACTCTAAGACATGAAATTTTAGTTTAATATAACTATGAAACATATAGTCCAAAACCCAAAAAAGGTACTACTTATTAAGTCCTTAATTTATTTTTTATCATTATTACTGTTATCTTGTAATGTTGAAAACAACAAGAACACCTATGAAATAACGGATAAGCATCTAATCAAAATATTAGAAGAGTTTATAGAAGTATCCAAACAACACAATAGGCAGGTTGAAGTTATTACAGAAAAAAAGATAATAAATACTGATATTATAATGAATTTTTATGTCAGCAATCACAAAGACACGGTATTAACTTTTATTAATACTAAGCCATTTACATGTGAAAACATTAAGGGCTTGGCAACTATTAACGGATATAATGTTTATTTATACAGTACTCTGGATACAAATTTTCTTGATAAGAAATTCAAAATAACAAAACCTTTAGACAGTTGCGAAAAACATATTGAAAAAAGGATTATAGATGTTAATTTCCAAACTTCTTATTATGTTAAAAATAATACATTTATAAAAATGGCGGTAATAGTAGAGCAAATGATAAAGTAACAAGTTTTTATTATGTAGGGCATTCAACACCTGGAGATTTAGATGTTGGCTATCAAGGGACAGGAGAAAATTTTGAGCCGGATGATTTTAATAAAAATGCTTTTAGCAGTGGTTGCCATGTTAATTTAGTTGTCGGTTGTAGAACAGCTGTATCAGGATTTTTTGAAGATAGTAATGTCACACAATTTTCTGAAAAACTTGACAATAAATCCATAGTTTATGGTTCAGATGCGAGAGTTTACTATCCAGGAGGTATGTAAATGACTTTGAGTTAGTTAAAAAAAAATAATGGAAAAATTGTAGAGAAGAAAGGCGAACTGCCAGTTAAAACCGAATAGCTATGAAAAAAATAATAATTATTAGTCTGACTGTATTTGTTATTGTTTTAGCTTCTTTATACTTTTTGTTTGATTTTCCTATCATTCTAAATGGCAATCAAAAAGAGAGTCTAATTGAAAGTGATACAGCAGACAACATTTTCAATCCGATTAAAAGCATAGATTTTAATACAGGAAATAATAGAGTTTATTTGTACTTTGGAAATGCAGATATAGCAGAACTACCCAAAAAAATGATTAAGAGCAAACTATTCGAATGCAGTAATAATGAAATACTTCAGGACCTTAAACGAGATTTTATATTCAAGAAATCAGGTGGAGATATGTCTACTTGTGAAAGTAAACTACTCGTTTATAAGAATGATAAATTAGTTTTCTGCTCTTCTTTTGTTCTTACTGACAATGTTATAGGGCTACAAAATAGCCTTGCGGGTTGGGCTGACGCTCTAAATCAAGAAAATTTAAAAAATAATTTTCTGAAATTTAAACCAACAAGGAAAATATTTATAAAATTATAAATCACAAAAGATTGTTTCGATTTTTAAGTCTGCTTTTTTTTATTATAGTCGGATTTGAAGTTTCTTATAATATACTACATACAATGTGGTATAACAGATAATAAAACAATAAAGAAATTGTATCCTTTTCTCCTTTGAATGTTAATTTTCAAACTTCTTATAAAGTGAATAATATGATTTATTCAATAAATGGCAAACACGAAACAAACACATCTGAATCTTACAATAAGGATATATATGTATATAAGGATAATCTAATTATTCCTTATATAAATCTTCAAATACTTAGTCCAAATTTTAATCATCCTACAATAAAGGAAAATGATAGATTAAATTTTGCATATTTAATTTTTAAGACTGTTAAAGAAATGCATTGGTGTTATGAATTTAATAATAAAATAAGATATAAAAATTTAGTTTTTGATACTGTATCAAATGATAATGATTATTCTACGGAATATATTGACGCTACAAATATATTTACAGAACATTACGGATATGACTTTGAAATCAAATTCAAAGAACAATATCTGTATTTTTCAGAGGATGTAGCAATAAAAAATGGAGTTTTGAGTCATTGGATTCCAATAGATACGCCAAATTTCAAAAGAAACTTAAGTAAGGAAGCAGTAAAATCTTTTTTTATTAAAGATAATGTTCCGTCAGAAATTACAGAATTAGTAGGAGCTATAAATTCTAAAGTATTGGAAATATTAAATATTATTTAGTTTATTGGAAGTTGTTGTTTATACATAATAAGTGTAATTTAATTTTCTTGATAAATTAGAAATTTTAGCAAAAAAATGCCAATTATTACAGAAAAGCGCTGAGCAATTAAAATGTCTTTTTCATTTTTTTGAAGTAAGGGCTAACCCTTTTCATCAAGTTTCAACGAAATATCAGAATTGGATTAATTAAATATTGATAGATTGAGAAGAATCTATATTTTAAGGTAAATTCAAATTCTATTAGCAAAAAATGTGCACAGAACATTCTTTGCTTTAGTCGGTAGCACTCAATTTTGAGTTCCGCTCATCAAAAACTAAGCAATAGACTTTAGGAGCCGAAAAAGAACGAAATAAAATAAATAAGAACTACATTTTCACTTTCCTAATATAAACCCAAACATAAACCAAAGCCAAAAACGTCATTCCACCACTCAGATACATAATAAGTGGAATTTTACCAATCACATCCTGGTAAATCCATCCTGCAAACAAAGTAACAAGCCAAATAGGAACCGAATCTACAGATATCTTTCTACCAAGAGCAATGGCAGCCGATCCTAAAAAAGGTTCTGATGAAAAGCTACAGCAGATTCAAATAGCCGACCTTCAAAAATTGGCTGTTTTAAGTGGCCACAAAGTTTCTTTTGCCAAAAACAAACCAAAAGAACAGGAACCTGCTGAGGATTCACTGGAACAAAAAGACCAGAAGCAACAACGACTGAGTTCAACTGCTCTACTCTATTTTTACCATCCCGATCATTTAGGCACCAGTACTTTTTTAACAGATTATAATGGCAACGCCTATCAGTTTTTCCTAAATTTACCATTCGGAGAAACCATGGCAGAGCAGAAATCCATAACTGAAGACTATGCCACACCTTATAAGTTTAATGGTAAAGAGCTGGATGAAGAAACTGGATTGTATTATTATGGAGCGAGGTATTATGATTCGAAAATTAGTATTTGGTTGAGTGTGGATCCTTTGGCAGAGAAATTCCCTAATTGGAATCCGTACAATTATACAATGCAAAATCCTATTAATTTGATTGATCCTGATGGTCGTGGGCCAAGTGATCCCCCTAGCAAAGGTAGAGTGGCAAACGTAATACAGGTTAAATCATATATTAAAGGAACAAATACACCCGCTTCATATAAATTTACACCCGCCGCTGTAAATTTACTTTCCTTAGTGTCAGGTGTAGATAAAAAATCTATTCAAAGTACTACACTTACTTTTAAAAATTATGGTGGGGGAGCAATGACAACAGGAGAGGATTCTAAGCATGGTAATATTACTTATTATAATGTTAGTGCAAAATCTTTTAGTTTTTTAGAATTGAGTGCTCATGAAGTAGGTCATTTGCCTCAATTAGATGACTATGGAGGTGGTTCACATATTGCACGGTCAGTTGGAGCATATATTGTTTCTGCAATTATAAATATTAATGCCATAAATGACGAAGACTATGGAACAATTGTTCATGATTCATCACCATTGGAGCAACAGGCAGAAGTAGGTTCAGGAATATATAGAGATTTTTCGAAATTTGTTGATGATCACTATGGTAATGGAAAAGAAGGCATGATTCGAAGACTTTTTAACAATAAAGCAAATACGGATGATGATATCATAAGTAGAATAAATAAATGGTGGAAAGCATATAAAACTGAAAAATATGAAAAAATTGATTACTCAGATGTTCCTGATAGTTAATATAATACTTTTTATATTATCTATTGTTTCTTGTCAATCAACTAATATTTTCTTCGATATTGAAAGTCAATCGATTATTAGTTGTAACCAGAGAAGTTTAAAAAGGTTGGTAATAGAATGTGATAGTACTAATGTAATAGATAATGATTGTATCATACAACTTTATTCAAAAACTGCACCAAGTATTGTAAAGTTGGATTCTGTTGTTGAAATTTATGAGTATAAAAAAACACCGATATTTTATCCGAATTGTAGTTATAAATTGACTTTCATCGGAGGTGGTGATGAAGGATATACAGAGTTAAAAATATGGCTAGATAAAAAAGGTAAAGTATATAAAACTAATAGATCGGATTGTGACTAACGGACAGTAGGAAGTTTAAACAAATTAACTACAACTAGAGAACATTTATTAAATGCCGGAAACTCTATGGATAAAGGTGGCTTCACTGTAGCAGGCAGATCACTACAGAAGCATGGAAGCCTACCTGGATCTGCATTTCCTAGAGCCACAGGTAATCCTGCGGCAATGAATGCACAAGGACAAACTGTCCTTGATCAGATAATAACACACCCAGACGTGAATTCTGCGATTAGACATCATGCAAGATTTGGAGATATTTTAGAGTACAAAATCCCTGGAGGTCAGGGTGCTAGATTTAGTTCAAATGGCAAAACATTTATAGGATTTATAGAAGCATGAGTAAATTTAAAATTGAAATAACAAGTGTCCCTGATAGAGAAAAACTTGTTGCAGAAATTTGGTTTGGAAAAGTTTTTCTAGCCGAAATTAGTCAGGATAACGAAAATTTAGAGATTGAGTTTTATCCTCATGATAAAATTAGTTTTGAGCTTCATGAGTTTTCTTCTGCACTCAAAATTGCAGAAGAAAAGTTGACAACTTAGTTAATGAACATCATTCTTCTGGTTTTTTAAGAGACGATAGGCCTCTTCAACGTTTAGACGGTAAACTTACTATAGACAGGGATATTATTATAATCTAAAAACACAATATGGAAAAGACAGAGTTTCAAAAAATTTCAAAATATAGAATAGAGAATTACCAAGCCTAAAAAATTTACTATAGAGTGGTCACAAAGTTTCTTTTACTAAAACAAATCTAAAAAACAACAAACTGTTGAGTAGTTATCAGAAGAAAAACTACAATTTGGAGTTTCAACCCCACTACTCTATTTTTACCATCCCGATCATTTAGGCACCAGTACTTTTTTAACAGATTATAATGGCAATGCCTATCAGTTTTTCCTAAATTTACCATTCGGTGAAACAATGGCAGAGCAGAAATCCATAACCGAAGATTATGCAACTCCGTATAAGTTTAACGGAAAAGAGCTGGATGAAGAAACAGGATTATATTACTATGGGGCAAGGTATTACGACCCTAAAATTAGTATTTGGTTGAGTGTGGATCCGTTGATGGAAAAACACCCAAATATGAATCCGTATGTATATTGTTTGCAAAATCCTATTAGTATGATCGATCCTGATGGAAGAGATGGGGTTAGAATTATTGATAACACGAATAAAACAATTACTATAAAAGCAACATATTTTGTTCAAACACAAAAAAGTCCTTATTACACGACAACTGGAAAAATGAAAACAATAGATGGTTATACTCTTAAAGATATTGACAATATGCAAACAGATTATAATAAATATTTAAATGATTTATCTTTAGTTGTAGGAGAAGGCGAATATAAAGATTATGCAATAAAATTCGATTTACAATTTAAAGACGGAGGAACAATCGACCAAAGTAAGAACCTAGCAAAAAATGAAATGTTTGAAGGGTATTCAATTGGAAATTCATTAGTTAGAGGCAATGGCGAAAGCTACCCTCCTTTTAAGCAAACTGAAACTGATAATGAAGATGGAACATTTAGCATGTCACCTGTAAGAGGTGGGGTTACAGATGCGAGAAGAGAAATTCTCATGAATTCTTCAAAAGACAATAAAATGAATCGAATACATGAAATCTTCCACACATTTTATTTTACACACCCGAAAAACAAAGGTGGATCAGATGGAATTATGAAATATCCACCCGAAACACCCAATCAAAATGATGCCAATCGTATCGGAAGTAAAAGTTGTTTACCCGTAATAAATTTAGAATGAAAAAAATAATTTTTATAATTGCTTTATTCTGTTTGGCTCAAATTAAAGCCCAAAACAATTGCACGCAAATTGAAAGCGAATTTTTCTATATTGAATTTGAGATTATCAAAAAAGATGATTATCCCATTTACATGTTTGGAGCATGCAAACAATTAGATTCTAATTTATTTTCTACAAAGAATGACACATTGTTTGTAGAAAATTTTTACGAACATGCTTTGTATGTCCCAAATATCATCTTAACCTCAAATAAAATTATTGATTTCTGTATTGGAGTTAGCCCTATCAATAATATTAATAAAAGGATTAGGAAAAATCTACGAAAAATAGATAAGAAAAACACCAGTGGCCTTCTAAGACTAGAAGATGGTTCGGTTGTTAAAATTAAAATATGTAAAATAAATGGCACATTCTTAGTTTTGGACAAAGCGTACATCTCTAAATTTTCAAATTCAAATGAATATTTGGCCGAAACCATTCAAAACAAATTTTGTTATCCATTTATAATTAAAAAAGCTGAAAAAATAGATATCAGCGATATATTACGGTAACTTTTATTATTTAATCAAGAGAAAATATTTGGAAGCAAATAATCAAATTCCTTTATTAAACCCTTAAAAGCAAGCCATTTAATATATTAAGCTTACTGAAATTATATTTCTCTTTATCAGATGTAACGATATATATGATTCCAAAAAAGATTATCGTGAAAAAAATGATAAATGATTATGAATCAAAATTTGGTAAGGAAATACAGAATTCAACAGAATATAGCCGTTAATTGATTTATAAACACTAATGATTTAATATTGTAAAGCAAACTCATAATCTTTTAGGATGTAACTTTCTGCTTCCTAATATAAACCCAAACATAAACCAAAGCCAAAAACGTCATTCCACCACTCAAATACATGATAAGCGGAATTTTAGCAATTACATCCTGGTAAATCCATCCTGCAAACAAAGCTCCCAAACCAATACCGGCTTCAAGGGCAATATACATCGTAGCCATGGCTTTACCTCGATGTTCCGGGTAGCTCATATCGACTGTCCAGGCATTTAATGCCGGAGAAACGATTCCCGTTGCAATTCCATATAATGCGGCACCAACAAACAAACCTGTTACGGACTGTGAAAAGGCGATAACCCCTAATGAAACAATCAGAATAGCCAGGCCAATTCCCATTGGCTTTAAACGTCCGTATTTATCCGAAGCTTTTCCGGCTCCAAAACGAATCAGTAACGAAGTAACCGTAAATACCATAAAAAACAGTCCTTTATTGGCAATTCCCAAATGATGGCTCCAATCCGGAATCAGTGTTAGAATCACACCATACGCCATATAGGAAAGGAAAGTTACTATTGCTGCCGGGAGTACTTCTTTTGCTATGATATCTTTTCTTGAAATTTTCAAAACATGCAGACTGAATCGGTGCTTGTGTTTCAATGTTTCTTTCATGTTCATCAGGATAACAATAGATAACAGCGCAAATACCGAAGACGCATAAAACAGCATATTCATTGAAAAATGCAGCTTAATCGTACTTCCAATAGCCGGTCCAATAGCCATTCCGGTACTGAAACATAACCCGTGAATTCCAAGTGCTTCTCCCCAACGTTCCCTCGGAATAATATCTGCCACATAAGCAGCCGTTGCCGTAGGTTTAAACCCTGTAGAAAAACCATGAATCAGACGTAAAAACAAAAAACCGGAAACTGTTGTTAAAACCGGATATAAAATACCGCAAACAAAACATACTATGGAGCCTACCGCCATTACGGGAACTCTTCCTAATGTGTCGGTCAGCCTACCGCTAAACGGACGCGAAATACCCGCTGTCAATGTAAAAAGCGCCACAATAAGTCCTTTGTATTCCGCACCACCCATACTGCTCAGATAGTCCGGCAATTCCGGAATCAGCATATTAAAACTTGCCGAAAACAGCAGAGAACTCAGGCAGACTAATCCAAAATGAACATTGTATATGGAATTAGGCTTATTTACAGAAGTATCCATCAGGCATTTTTAAGGCTGCAAAGATACCAAACATAACGGGAGCTATCTGTTAAAGATTTTCTCAAATTTTTATTAAAATCCCCTAAACCGCTACGAAAACGAAATAGTTCGGGAAAAATTATTAAAATATTATGCGTGCATAGTTTTTTATTTAAATTATAATCCTTAATTTCGGAGCCTTAAATATCAACACTATAATTTTACATAAAATGAAAATATTAGTTTGCATCAGTCACGTTCCTGATACTACTTCAAAAATCAACTTTACGAATGGCGATTCAGAATTTGACACAAACGGAGTACAATTTGTAATCAACCCAAACGATGAATTTGGTTTGACAAGAGCGATATGGTTCCAGGAACAACAAGGTGCTAATGTTACCGTAGTGAACGTTGGCGGACCAGAAACCGAAGCAACACTTAGAAAAGCATTGGCAATTGGGGCTAACGAAGCTATCCGTGTCAACGCAAATCCTACTGACGGTTTCTTCGTGGCAAAACAATTGGCAGAAGTAATTAAAAATGGAGGTTATGACCTGATTATCGCCGGAAAAGAATCTTTGGATTACAATGGCGGAATGGTTCCGGGAATGATTGCCGGATTGACAAACTCCAATTTCGTAAACTCTTGTATTGGCTTAACAGTTGAAGGAAACAATGTAAAAGCAGTGCGCGAAATTGATGGCGGTAAAGAAACTGTAGCGACTACATTGCCTTTGATTATTGGCGGTCAAAAAGGACTTGTTGAAGAAAAAGACCTTCGTATTCCTAACATGAGAGGAATTATGACAGCCAGAACAAAAGCTTTGACAATTCTTGAGCCTGTTACGGCAGATTCTAACACAAAAGCGGTAAAGTTTGAAAAGCCAGCTCCAAAATCAGCGGTAAAATTAATCAGCCCTGATAACCTGGATGAACTTATCAACCTTTTACACAACGAAGCAAAAGTTATATAATTTGAGATTTTAGATTTCAGATTTTAGTAAAATTAAAAATAACGTTTTAGGATTTGCATTTCACAAATCATAAATCACAAATCATAAATTATCATGTCAATATTAATATACGCAGAATCTGCAGAAGGAAAATTCAAGAAAGTAGCTTTCGAATTAGCTTCTTACGGTAAAAAAGTTGCAGAATCTTTAGGCACTACCGTTACAGCCGTAACCATTAACGCCGGTGACGTTTCCGAATTGTCGAAATACGGAGTCGATAAGGTACTGAAAGTAAACGACGATAAATTATCAAAATTCACAGCTAAGGCCTATGCTGACGCTATCAAACAGGCTGCCCAGAAAGAAAACACAAAAGTAATTTTGCTTTCTTCTACAACAGACAGTCTTTACCTGGCTCCTCTTGTTGCCGTTTCCCTAAATGCAGGATATGCTTCAAATGTAGTTGGATTACCGGTTAGCACTTCTCCTTTTCAGGTAAAAAGAAATGCATTCTCAAACAAGGCTTTCAACATTACAGAAATCAACACCGAAGTAAAAGTTTTAGGATTGGCTAAAAACTCATACGGAGTTTTTGAAAATGCTGTTTCCCTGACTCAGGAAGATTTCGCTCCATCTATTAGCGATGCTGATTTTGGAGTAAAAGTAGAAAACGTAGAAAAAGTAACCGGAAAAGTAACTATTGCTGATGCTGAAGTTGTAGTTTCCGGAGGAAGAGGACTAAAAGGCCCTGAAAACTGGGGAATGCTTGAAGACCTGGCTGCCGTTTTAGGCGCTGCTACAGCTTGTTCAAAACCAGTTTCAGATTTAGGATGGAGACCTCACAGCGAACACGTTGGACAAACAGGAAAGCCTGTAGCAACCAACCTGTATATTGCAATTGGAATCTCCGGAGCTATTCAGCATATTGCCGGAATCAACTCTTCTAAAGTAAAAGTTGTTATCAATCAGGACCCGGATGCACCTTTCTTCAAAGTAGCCGATTACGGTGTTGTTGGAGATGCTTTTGAAATCGTTCCGAAACTCACGGAAAAATTAAAAGAATTCAAGGCAAATAATTCGTAAATAATTTTTTAAATTGTGCCCATATTAGGGCTATCTAAATTTAGATAGGAATATCAAAAATTTAGATAGCCCTTTTTTTTCATTATTTTTGCCCATTGAATATCGAAAGATTCAGTTCAAGCCTTTTTAAAAAACAACAAACAAACATAGACCTTACTAATGAGTTTAGTAAAACTAACCATAAAAGGAATTTCATACAGCCAAACACAAAATGGCGCTTATGCGCTGATTTTAAATGAAGTGGACGGAGAGCGAAAACTGCCAATCGTAATTGGCGCTTTTGAGGCTCAATCAATTGCTATTGCTTTAGAAAAAGAGATAAAGCCGCCCAGACCGCTAACTCATGACTTGTTTAAAAATTTCGCCGAGAGGTTCGATATTATAGTAAAGCAGGTCATTATCCATAAGCTTGTCGACGGTGTTTTTTATTCCAGTATCATCTGTGAAAGAGATAAAATAGAAGAAATCATTGACGCCAGAACATCAGATGCCATTGCTTTGGCTCTACGTTTTAACGCTCCTATTTTTACCTATAAAAACATTTTAGACAAAGCCGGGATTTTCTTAAAAACAAATCCGCAGGAAAGCGACAACCAGGAACAGGTAGAAGATGTTCTTTCCAATCCGGAAACATTTGGCATGGAAGAATCTAACGAAGCTGGCGAGACCTATAACAAACTCAGCCTGTCTGAACTGCACGAACAACTGGAAACGGCTGTTCAGAATGAAGATTATGAGAAGGCAGCCAAAATTCGGGATGAAATTAGTAAAAGAGAATCTTAATCAGGTTCTTTACAACGTATTAAAACAGCCTAAAGCCTAGAAAGATGCAACAATATTTAGATTTAGTAAAGCACGTTCTCGAAACAGGAACACAAAAAGGAGACAGAACCGGAACCGGAACAAAAAGCGTTTTTGGTTATCAAATGCGCTTTGACCTGTCTGAAGGTTTTCCTATGGTTACTACCAAAAAGCTACATCTTAAATCTATCATCTACGAACTATTGTGGTTTCTGAAAGGCGATACGAATATTGGCTATTTGAATGAAAACGGTGTAAAAATCTGGGACGAGTGGGCAGATGAAAATGGCGAACTCGGTCCGGTTTATGGCCATCAATGGAGAAACTGGAACAGCGAAGAAATCGACCAGATTACAGAACTGATTGAAATATTAAAAACCAACCCAAACAGCAGAAGAATGCTGGTTTCTGCATGGAACCCATCTGTATTACCGGATACTTCCAAATCTTTCGCAGAAAATGTTGCAAACGGAAAAGTAGCACTTCCGCCCTGCCACGCCTTTTTTCAGTTTTATGTAGCAGATGGCAAATTATCCTGCCAGTTATATCAAAGAAGCGCCGATATCTTTTTAGGAGTGCCTTTTAACATAGCATCTTATGCATTATTGACATTGATGATTGCCCAGGTTTGCGATTTAAAACCGGGAGATTTTATCCATACTTTTGGTGACGCGCACATCTATAACAACCATATTGAACAGTTAGAGTTGCAGCTTTCCCGCGACCCAAAACCGCTGCCAAAAATGATTCTGAATCCGAATGTCAAAAACATTTTCGATTTTAAATTTGAGGACTTTACTTTAGAAGGCTATGAGCCGCATCCTCACATTAAAGGAGCAGTCGCGGTTTAAAACTAATTTACACTTATGAAATCAGTTCTACTTTCGGTATTATTTTTAATGATGCCTGTCTTCCTATTGGCGCAAGACGGGAAAGACAAAAAAACGCTCCTGGATTCTCTGGAAAACCCAACAGTCAAGGACAATTATACGTATTATAAGATTGTAAAAAACCATAATATTCCGAGCGATTCTTATGAAATAAGAAATTATTATCGTTCCGGAAAACTGTATGCAGAAGGAAAAACTACCGACAGTCTTGGCTATAACAAAACCGGAAAATTCATAACATATTACGAAAACGGCAACAAAAAAAGCGAAGAAAGTTATACCAACTCTAACCCGACAGGCCCTTATAAAACCTGGTATGAAAACGGCAAATTACAAATGGATGCCGAGTATTTTGATACAGAAAAAACAATCGGGAATTTAAAAATCAATCAATTTTATGATGCCAAAGGAAAACAGACAGTCAAAGATGGAAACGGCATCTATGAGGAGGATAGTTATGGCGGAAAATCCAGCGGCAAAATAAAAAATGGCCTCAAGGAAGGCGAATGGAAAGGTAGCAACCCTACCACAAAAGCTACTTTTATAGAATTTTACAACGCAGGAAATCTTATCTCCGGCGAAAGTACCGATTCTGATTCTCAAAAATACCCTTATCGTGAAATCCTTGAAAATCCGGAACCCTATAAAGGCATGGAAAACTTTTATAAATATGTGGCAGCAAATTTTCACATTGAGGATGTCGACACTCCTGTTAGTGACAAAATCATTGTGAGTTTTATCGTTGAAAAAGACGGTTCGGTAGCCAATATAAAAATACTAAAAGGCTTAGGCGGACAATTAGACCTGGAAGCCAAACGAATTGTAAAAAAGTATAATGGATGGAAGCCGGGAAAAGTCAGAGGAATGTTCGCCAGAATCTCTTTGGCTCTGCCAATAGCTATTCACATCGACTAATAAAAAACATTCTTCAGTAGCTTTTAAAATTTTAAAAATAAATCTTATCTTTAAAATCAAATTTCTATCGTATGGAAAATAACCAACACGAACTCTACGAATATGCCCGTCGCAGGATGAAACAGAAAAAACGTCTGTATTTCCACTTTATCCTGTTCTTTGTTGGAAGTATTTTTTTTCTACTCATTCACAGGATTTTAGAAATCGACATCTATCCTGGCTCGGGTTGGGATATTTGGGCAATCGTTATTTGGGGATTTATCTTTGTTCTTCATTTTATACGGGTATTTATTACTGATAGCTTCATGAACAAAAACTGGGAAAGGTCCCAAATTGACAAACTGGTCGCAAAACAAGAACGAAAAATACAGCAATTGCAGTCTAAAATCGACAACAACCCACAATCTTAAATACCTTCCTGATGATTACCCTAATTGCTGCTGCTGCAGAAAATAACGCTCTTGGAAAAGACAATGCCATGCTTTGGCACTTACCGGATGACTTTAAACGGTTTAAAGCAATCACTACAGGGCATCATATTATTATGGGAAGAAAAACTTTTGAAAGCTTTCCCAAACCTTTACCTAACCGTACTCATGTCATCATAACCCGTCAGAAAAAATACGCTCCCGAAGGCTGTATTGTGGTTGACAGCATGGAAAATGCCATTGCCGCCTGCCCTAAAGATGAAGATATTTTTATTATTGGCGGAGGCGAAATCTACAACCTCGGAATGCCGTTTGCCGACACAATCGAACTCACAAGGGTTCATGATTCGTTTGAAGCCGATGCCTTCTTTCCTGAAATAGACCGTAACGAATGGGAATTGATTTCTGAAGAATACCATCCAGCCGATGAAAAACACAAAGTTGATTTCAGTTTTCAGACTTTCGCAAGAAAATAAAAATTGATTATCAGGGATTTTTTCGCCAAAAAGATTCTTACATATAGGTTTATAAATTGTCCTGTTTTGCGGCTCTGCGCCTTTGCGGGCAATTATTTCACGCAAAGGCGCAGAGCCGCAAAGTAATTAAAACCTTTTGAAGGAATGTTTTGAAAGCGAGTCTTTTTCGAGTCTCTTTTTGTTTTATATAGAATCTTTAAATGGGTCTAATCATTCTATAATCCGCGGCTACAATCTATCATTCCTTGATTTGACATAACTGCCTGATACCTATCAAAAAAAACATCCTGAAAAAATTCCAGGATGTTCATAGTTAAACGATTCAATACTATTTTCTCAGAAAACAACTACTCTATAGACAGTATCTGATAACTTAAAATAAATATTAGTGCCGCCATCAAAACTCCGGAGATGAAGATAATGACATTGGCAAATTTTCGAGAATACATCTCAAAAAAGCCTTTAATACCAAATACCACAAAGGTACTAAAAACGAAAAAAACTAAAATTTCCAAAAACAAATTTAACCCTAAGAACGTTTGTGGCACCCCAATTTCAGCGTCGCTTTTAAAAACGCCGCCGTCGATACTGTTCACAAGAAAAAATGAGATAGCTAGTGCCAGTAGTATCCATTTCAGTTCTGCTATTAATAACCTTGAAAACATGTGATTGAATTGTTTTGTTTAACAATGTAAAATTGCACAATATAAATACGCAGCGCAATCGCCTAATTTTGGTAAATTTTTTTCTAACCTAATTTAGTGACCCTCTGCCTACCCGTTCTTAAAACAACTCAACCATATTAAATTGATGTTGTTTGTTATCAATTATAATAGTTTATCTTTGCGCAAACTATTGAAAATGTCAGAGAACGTCACTCCCTATAAAGATTCTTCTTTAGGAAAGAAAGAGCAGGTTGAGCAAATGTTTGATACGATTTCCGGAAAATACGACGGATTAAACCGCGTTATCTCTTTTGGTATCGATATCAAATGGAGAAAAAAAGTATTGAAGATTGTAGCCTCAAAACAACCGGAAACCATTTTAGATATTGCTACCGGAACGGGAGATTTGGCCATATTAATGTCAAAGACCAAGGCTTCAAAAATAATAGGACTTGATATTTCCGCAGGAATGCTGGAAGTGGGAAGAAAAAAAATCGAAGCCAAAAACCTTTCAGACAGAATCGAAATGATTCAGGCCGATTCAGAAAATATGCCTTTTGAGGACAATTCTTTTGATGCCATTACGGTTGCTTTTGGAGTCAGAAACTTTGAACATCTTGAAAAAGGACTATCAGAAATCCTGCGTGTACTTAAACCTGGCGGAATTTTTGTTATTTTAGAAACTTCGAATCCAACAAAATCACCCTATAAACAATTCTATAATTTCTATACAAAAAACATCCTTCCTCTTATAGGAAAGCTGTTTTCTAAAGACAATGCCGCCTATGGTTATCTTTCAGAATCTGCGTCAGTTTTCCCTTTTGGCGAAGCCTTAAACAATATTTTGAGAAAAATTGGGTTTATAGAAGTTGCAGACCAACCACAAACCTTTGGAGTTGCAACCATTTACTCTGCCTCTAAGAAATAAATATGAAAAAAATATTTGCGATTCTTCTTTTATCCCTTTCCTTGAATAGTCAGGCGCAATTTGGCACCAACCTATTCAGCAAAGACCCTATTATCAATTTGGAAAACTGGGATAAACAGCGTGTCCATTGGGGCTACTTCCTCGGATTTAATGCCTATGACTTTAAATTCGATTACAAGCAGCCTGGAAAAGAAATACAAGTGAAAGGAACAACCGGATTTAACGTAGGTCTTATAGGAAATTTAAGGCTGCACGAATATATCGACCTTCGCTTTGAACCCGGATTATACTATACGCAAAGAGACCTTCTTTTCCCTGGCTTTGAGAGTGAAAGCGATGCTTTAAGACAAGTAAAGTCGACTTATATCCATTTCCCTTTATTATTAAAGTTTTCTTCGATGAGAACCGGAAATATCCGTCCGTTTTTAGTTGGTGGTGTTTCAACTTCCCTGAATCTGGGCAGTAATTCAAAGTCAAAAGAAGACAACTTAAATGACCGTTTCAGAATGAAACAATGGACAAATAATTACGAACTGGGATTTGGAGTTGATTTATATCTGGAATATTTCAAATTTTCTCCTTCTATCCGGGGCATATTCGGATTGGATGATGAGTTAATTCGTGATAATGACCCAAACAGTCCATGGACAAGCAATGTCGGTTCAATGAAAACCAGAGGCGTTTTTGTCAATTTTACTTTCCAATAGACTTAGCTTCTTTTGAATTCGCTTAGGATAATGGCAGTAGCAGTAGCCACATTAAGGCTTTCCGTTAACTGTAGATTTCCAAATCTCGGAATAGCCAGCCTATGATTCACGGTTTGTTCAATTTGGGATGAAATTCCGTTGGCCTCATTGCCCATGACAATAATTCCTTCTTTCGGTAATTCAGTCTTATAAATGTTGTCACCGTCCATGAAAGTTCCAAAAACAGGCAAATTAGTTTCGGATATAAACTTTTCAAGATTTACATAACTAACATTCACCCGCGCAATTGAACCCATAGTAGCCTGCACGACCTTAGGATTATAAACATCAACCGTTTCCTCAGAACAGACCAATTCGGAGATGCCAAACCAATCACACAAACGTATTATAGTGCCCAGATTTCCAGGGTCGCGGATGTCATCCAGCGCAACAATTAATCCGGTTTCGTTTATCTTTTTAGGTTCCGGTTTTCTGAAAACGGCAAGACAATCATTTGGAGTAGTCAGGGCACTGATCTTTTTCAATTCGCTTTCGGAAATGTTTATTATCTTTTTTGGATTTACATCAGGAAAAACCGCAGTTGTCGTAAATAAATATTCCAGAAAAAAATCAGAATGGATTAGTTCCTGAATCACTTTTTTGCCTTCGGCAAAAAATAATTGGTGCTCTTTTCTGAATTTTTTCTGCTGTAAGCCCGTTATTAATTTTATTTGGTTTTTGCTAACCATAAAAAATGTATTTTTGAATTAAATATGCCCGACACTTGAAAAAGATAAGCACAAAAATATCACTATTTCTTCTAATAGGAATCATATTTACCGCCTGTAACACTGTAAAAAGAGTTCCGGAAGGAAAAAGGCTTTTAACAAAGAATGAAATTGTTGTAAATGACCAGATCACAAAAGATGAGGCTATAGGCAATCTCCTGTACCAAAAACCCAACAGCACCATTTTAGGATATAATCTGCGATTGAATTTATATAACCTTGCCAAGCAGAATCCGGATTCTTCCTTTAAGGCCAAAATGAACGCCAATCCAAAAAAATACGAAAGGCTTTCCAAATTACTTTCAAAAAAACAGGTGGAACGTTTAGGAAAATCTTTTTTCTATTCCGGCTTTCATAACTTCCTGAAAAGAACCGGTGAGCCTCCGGTTATTATTGATGAGGCAAGAGCCAAGAAATCAACAGCACGACTGCGTGCCTATTATTTCAACAATGGTTTCTTCAATGCAAAAACATCTTATAAAATTGATACGCTTCCTAACAAAAAAGGACAGATACAATATACGGTAACCACCGGCGAACCCTATATTATAGACTCCCTTTACAGAGAAATAGCAACGCCCGCACTGGATTCGCTATATGAAAAGAACAAAAATAAAACGCTTATCATTCCCGGACAGCAATTCAAATCTGTAAACTTTGAGGCAGAACGCGAGCGTATTACCACAAACTTCAGAAATAACGGAGCCTATTATTTCCAGCCAACCAATATTAATTTTGTTTGCGACTCGATTGATACGAATCATAAAACCCACGTGAACCTGAAAATATCAGACCGTAACGTACGCGTTGGCGATACTACCATCACAAAACCTTTCAAACTTTATAAAATAAGCGAAGTAAATATCTTTACAGACAGTCCTTCCAATAGCAATCGGGTTAAGGTTGCCGACAGCGCTATCTACAACAACTTTAATATTTATAGTAAAGACAAATTGCGTTACAGACCAAAAGCATTGACCGATGCTATTTTTATTTCAAAAGGAAGTACCTATGCCGATTTTAGAAGAACAGCAACTTCCAGATCTCTGAATAACCTTCGCGTTTTCAACTATCCAAACATACAGTTTGTAGAAGATTCGACAGATGTCAATGAATCTTCACTCATTGCAAACATCTACCTTACGCCCCGTAAGAAGTTTAGCTTTGGTGCTTCCGCAGATGTGACCCATTCCAACATACAGAACTTTGGTATTTCGGGCAGTATGACAGGAACATTCCGTAACCTTTTCCGGGGTGCAGAAACCTTAGAGCTATCACTTAGGGGCAATATCGGTTCATCAACAGATTTAGGAATTGCAAATCCAAACAACGTGTTTTTTAACCTGTCAGAATATGGTGCTGATGTTAAGTTAAACATTCCGCGATTCTTTTCTCCTTTTAATACGGACAAGCTTATTGCAAAAAACATGATTCCCAACACTGTTTTCAGTCTTGGTTTTGCAAAACAGCAAAATATAGGTTTGGACAAAGAGAATCTGACGGCTTCAATGTATTACACCTGGAGTCCGAAACGAAATACAACTTCCCGTTTCGACCTGTTTAATATACAATATGTAAAAAACATCAATAAGGCGAATTATTTTAATGTGTACCGTTCGTCTTACGGAAGGTTAAATGACGTGGCAAGAGATTATGCCAGCCAGGTTAATCCGGATTATTTTAATGCCAATGGCGACCTTATTATAGAATCCGGAACAAACGGATTCCTTCAGGATGTAACCGGACCTAATCCAACCATTGTAACAAGTCCGGAAGATTTAAGGGTAATCGAAAGTATTTCTGAAAGAAAAGACCGATTGACAGAAAACAACCTGATCTTTGCTTCCAGCTATACCTATACTAAAAACACGAAAACCGACCTGCTTGATAACAATTTCTGGATTTTTAAGACCAAAATCGAATCTGCCGGAAACTTTTTAGGGCTGATTTCAGACATTGCCAAACAGCCTAAAAATTCTTTGGGCAACAAAACCATCCTCCAGGTTGAATATTCGCAATATGTTAAAGGAGAGCTTGATTTTATAAAACACTGGGGGTTATCCGGCAACAGGGTATTGGCCATGCGCGCTTTTTTCGGAATAGCAATCCCTTACGGAAATTCAAACAACATTCCCTTTTCACGAAGTTACTTTGCAGGAGGTTCCAATGACAACCGGGCCTGGCAGTCTTACGGACTTGGACCAGGAAGTAGCGGAAGCATTAACGACTTCAACGAGGCTAACTTAAAAATTCTATACAGCGCTGAACTCCGATTCAAAATGTTAGGAAAGCTAAACGGTGCTATTTTTGGCGATGCAGGAAACATCTGGAACGTATTGGATGATGTAAAAGACCCAAAATCAACTTTCACAGGAATACGTTCTTTGGAGAATATTGCTATAGGTTCCGGATTTGGATTCCGATATGACTTCAACTTCTTTGTTATCCGTCTGGACATAGGGTTCAAGACCTATGACCCTGCCAAAGAAGTAGGTGGCAGATGGTTCAAAGATTACAATTTAGGCCACTCCGTATTAAATATTGGAATTAATTACCCATTCTAATTTCAGAAATTATTATTTTTGTAACCTTTAACTATAAACAAAAAACACAATGGCTCATAATATAAAACCAGGAGTTGCAACCGGGGATCAAGTACAGGAGATTTTTAAATACGCAAAAGAAAAAGGCTTTGCACTGCCTGCCGTAAACGTAACAGGCTCAAGCACAATCAATGGCGTTTTGGAGACTGCTGCAAAATTAAAAGCTCCGGTTATCATACAGTTCTCAAATGGCGGTGCCATCTTCAATGCCGGAAAAGGCTTATCTAACGAAAACGAAAAAGCAGCTATTGCAGGAGCCATTGCCGGTGCAAAACACATCCACACCCTGGCAGAAGCTTATGGGGCAACTGTTATTTTACATACAGACCACTGTGCAAAAAAATTATTGCCTTGGATTGACGGGCTTTTGGATGCATCTGAAAAACATTTTGCCGAAACAGGAAAACCGCTTTTCAGTTCTCACATGATTGACCTTTCTGAAGAGCCAATTGAAGAAAACATCGAAATCTGCAAAGAATACCTGAAAAGAATGTCTAAATTAGGAATGACTCTTGAAATCGAGCTTGGAATTACAGGTGGAGAAGAAGACGGAGTTGACAATTCTGATGTAGACAGTTCTAAATTATATACGCAGCCTGAAGAAGTAGCCTATGCTTATGAAGAACTTCTAAAAATCAGCCCTCGTTTTACAGTAGCAGCTGCTTTCGGAAACGTTCATGGCGTATACAAACCAGGAAACGTAAAGCTTACGCCAAAAATCCTTAGAAATTCACAAGAATACGTACAGAACAAATTCAACACAGGACACAATCCTGTAGATTTCGTATTCCACGGAGGTTCCGGATCAACTTTGGAAGAAATCAGAGAAGCTATTGGATATGGTGTTATCAAGATGAACATCGATACAGACCTGCAATTTGCCTTCACGGAAGGAATCAGAGATTATATCGTTAAGAATATTGACTATCTGAAAACCCAAATCGGAAATCCGGAAGGACCTGAGGCTCCAAATAAAAAATATTACGATCCAAGAAAATGGATCCGTGAAGGAGAAGTTACTTTCAACACCCGATTAGAGCAGGCTTTCAAAGACCTGAACAATGTAAACACTTTGTAATATCAAATTCCAGATGCTAATGCTATTAGTGTCTGGAATTTATTTTTTTATATAATTCACAATTAACCATAAATAAGTAAATATGGCTTGGTTTAAAAGAACAGAAAAAGGAATTACTACCGCTACAGAAGACAAGAAAGATGTTCCTAAGGGACTTTGGTATAAGTCGCCTACCGGAAAAATCGTAGATGCAGATGAATTGGCAAGAAATTTATATGTGAGCCCGGAAGACGGATTTCACGTTAGAATTGGAAGCAAGGAATATTTCGAGATTTTGTTCGACAATAACGAATTCAAGGAATTGGATGCTAAAATGACATCGAAGGATCCGCTACATTTCGTGGATACTAAAAAATACTCAGACCGACTAAAAGACGCTATGGAAAAAACCAAGCTGAAAGATGCGGTTAGAACAGCAGTAGGAAAATCAAAAGGAAAAGACCTGGTTGTTTGCTGTATGGATTTTGCTTTTATTGGTGGTTCTATGGGTGCAGTAGTGGGTGAAAAAATTGCAAGAGGAATTGATTATTCTATCAAAAACAACATCCCTTTCCTAATGATTTCAAAATCAGGAGGAGCAAGAATGATGGAAGCAGCCTACTCTTTGATGCAGTTGGCAAAAACTTCTGCAAAATTGGCTCAATTAGCTGAAGCTAAAATTCCATACATCTCTTTATGTACTGATCCTACTACCGGAGGAACAACAGCATCCTATGCAATGTTGGGCGACGTTAACATTTCTGAGCCGGGAGCCCTGATTGGATTTGCAGGACCTCGTGTTGTAAAAGACACCACAGGAAAAGACCTTCCTGAAGGTTTCCAGACTGCAGAATTCGTCTTAGAACACGGTTTCTTAGATTTTATTACTCCTAGAAAAGAGTTGAAAAACAAGATAAATTTATACCTGGATTTGATTCTTAACAATCCAATCCGATAAAAAATAAGGCAAAAAAATCCCGTTGAAAACATCGGGATTTTTTTATATCTGTTTTTTCTGTTTTTACATTCCTGTTCTGATGGCTTCAACCGGATCCAATCGGGAAGCTGAAACAGCCGGTAATATTCCGGACACCAGTCCTATAAGAGCAGCCAGAGTTGTCCCAATAACAATATTCTTAAAACCAAGCACAAACTCAAAATCCAAGGTATTAGTCAGTATAGCCGCAATTCCCCATACCATTAATAAACCTACCACACCACCTATCAGACACAAAATGATTGCTTCAAACAGGAATTGCATCAAAATAAACTTATTTTTTGCTCCCAATGATTTTTGGATTCCAATCAGATTGGTACGTTCTTTTACCGATACGAACATAATATTGGCTACACCAAATCCACCCACTAAAAGCGAAAAGCCACATATTGCCCACCCTATCACATTCATCGTTCCTACAATCCCATCAATCAAATCCGTAAAACCAGACAACACATCAATAAAAAAGTTATCCTCGCTTCCTACTTTCAGTCCTCTTTTGTTTCGCAACTTTTGAATGATTTCACCTTTAAACGCATCAATATCAACCCCAGGATCAGGCTTAATGATGATGATTGGCGTCATGGAATCATTATGGTCTCCAAATTTATTTCTTAAAAAATTGACAGGAATAAATGCCGAAATATCATTATTCTCACCAAACATCCCCTGTCCCTGTTTTTCCAGAACTCCAATTACGGTAAACCGCTGGCCATACAACCTGATTTTTTTTCCTATCGGGTCCATATTTCCAAAAAGGCTGTTGGCAACCTCATAACCAATTATGGCAACTGGCGTTCCTGAATTGGACTCCGATTCATTAAAAAAGCGGCCTTCTTTTATCTTTTGGGGCTGGATTTCAACAAATTCATAAGTAGCCGGAACAATATTGACATCGCTGACCGATTTGGTATCGTATTTTACAATCTCACGTTTTGTAAATAACTGGTAGGTAGATTTGTCCATACCATTTACCGCATTCTTGAGATAATCATACTCTTCATAAGTCACATTCGGATACTGGTCTCTTTTCCAACGCGGCACTTCAGACGGACCAAAAGGAAAACGTTTCAGATACATCGTGTTTTTATCCAATGTACTCATATCACTTTTAATCTTTCTATCCAGAGAATCAACTGCCGTTAATACGGCGATGATAGAAAAAATCCCTATGGTGACACCAAGAAGCGAAAGAATGGTCCGCAATTTATTATTGCGTAACGCATTCAGGGCAAAGCCAAAACTTTCTCGCAGCAAGCGCAGATATACAACCATAAAGCCGAATTTGAGTCTCTGTAAAATTCAGTAATTTTAATACAATTTCCTAAAAAAACTTCCATATTTCTCTGAAAAAGAAAAATAGCAACAGGCATACCCGTAAGAAGCTTCGCAGGTAAAATTTTTCGAACATAAATCCGCTCATAAAAACAGCTTCCAAAAGCCTAAACTCGCACTCGAAATAAATCTTGAAAAAAACCTAAAAAACATGTATTTATTGTTTTATAGTTAAACTTACAATAGCTACTTTTGCACCTTTAAACACAACAACACAATGAGTACTTCAAAAACTATCAAATCGGCCTTGATTTCAGTCTTTTCGAAAGACGGACTGGAGCCAATCGTGAGAAAACTGCATGAGCAAAATGTAACCTTTTATTCTACTGGAGGAACAGAAGATTTTATCAAAAATCTTGGAATACCTGTAGTTCCTGTAGAAGATGTGACTTCCTATCCGTCAATCTTAGGAGGGAGAGTAAAAACATTACACCCAAAAATTTTTGGCGGTATCCTAAACCGCCAGGACCATGAAGGTGATGTTCAGCAGATGGCAGAATATCAGATTCCGCAGATTGATTTGGTAATTGTTGATTTATATCCTTTTGAAAAAACAGTAGCCTCCGGTGCTTCGGAAGCTGACATCATAGAAAAAATTGACATTGGCGGTATTTCCCTAATCCGTGCTGCTGCTAAAAACTTCAAGGACACCGTAATTGTGGCTTCTGTAGACCAGTATGCTGATTTCCTTGAGGTAATCACAAAACAAAACGGAGCCCTGACACTGGAAGACAGAAAACTGTTTGCTACAAAAGCGTTCCATGTTTCGTCACATTATGACACGGCTATTTTTAATTATTTCAATACAGACGATACTGTTTACAAAGCAAGTGTTGCAGAGGGCCAGATTTTGCGTTATGGAGAAAATCCACACCAAAAAGGATTTTTCTTCGGAGATTTTGACGCCATGTTCAAAAAGCTCCACGGTAAAGAATTATCATACAACAACCTTTTAGATGTTGATGCTGCTGTAAACCTTATCCTGGAATTCAAAAACGACGATCCGACTTTTGCCATCCTAAAGCACAACAACGCTTGCGGATTAGCAACAAGAAGCACAATGAGAGCAGCCTATCTTGATGCTTTGGCAGGCGACCCTACTTCTGCATTTGGAGGTGTTCTTATTGCTAATGGAAAAATCGATACAGAAACAGCAAAGGAAATCAACCAGCTATTCTGTGAAGTTGTAATAGCTCCAGGCTATGACGAAACCGCAATTGAAATATTATCTGAAAAGAAAAACCGAATAATTTTAGTTCAAAACGATATCGAACTTCCACAAAAACAGGTTCGTACGTGTCTGAACGGATTGTTAGTGCAAGATAAAGACAATGTAACAGACAATAAAGAGCACTTAAAGACCGTTACTACAACTCCCCCGTCTTCAGGAGAAACTGAAGATTTGTTGTTTGCGTCAAAAATCTGCAAAAACACAAAATCCAATACAATCGTATTGGCAAAAAACAAACAACTTATCGCATCAGGAACAGGACAAACGTCACGTGTTGATGCTTTAAAACAAGCAATAGAAAAAGCAAATAGTTTTAATTTTGATTTGAAAGGCGCCGTGATGGCAAGTGATGCATTTTTCCCTTTCCCGGATTGCGTGGAAATTGCTCATAACGCCGGAATTACTGCTGTAATCCAGCCTGGTGGCTCCATAAAAGACGAATTAAGTATCAATTACTGCAATGAAAATAAAGTTGCAATGGTATTTACTGGAACGCGTCATTTCAAACATTAAATTATGTAACTTTGCATGTTAAAATTTTATAAACATTTTTAAACCCTAAAATTACTTATGGGATTTTTTGATTTCATGACCGAGGACATCGCAATAGACCTTGGTACAGCCAACACCCTGATTATTCACAACGATAAAGTTGTGATTGACAGCCCATCAATTGTAGCTCGCGACAGAGTATCCGGCAAAATTATTGCCGTTGGTAAGGAAGCGAGCATGATGCAAGGTAAAACCCATGAAAACATAAAAACGATAAGGCCCTTGAAAGATGGGGTTATTGCTGATTTTGACGCATCTGAAAAGATGATCAGCATGTTTATAAAAAGTATTCCTGCCTTAAAGAAAAGATTGTTTACGCCAGCCTTGAGAATGGTAATCTGTATTCCGTCCGGAATTACAGAAGTGGAGATGAGAGCGGTAAAAGAATCTGCAGAGCGTGTAAATGGAAAAGAAGTTTACCTGATTCACGAACCAATGGCTGCAGCAATTGGTATTGGTGTAGACATCATGCAGCCAAAAGGAAACATGATTGTTGACATAGGTGGAGGTACAACCGAAATTGCCGTTATTGCTCTTGGAGGAATTGTATGTGACAAATCGGTAAAAATTGCGGGAGACGTTTTCACAAACGACATTGTTTATTACATGAGAACCCAGCACAACCTTTTCGTTGGAGAAAGTACCGCCGAAAAAATAAAAATTGAAATCGGTGCTGCCATCGAAGATTTGGAAAGCCCGCCAGACGACATGTCGGTTCAGGGTCGTGACTTGCTAACCGGAAAGCCAAAACAGGTAGAAGTTTCTTTCAGGGAAATCGCCAAAGCTTTAGACAAGTCCATCCAGAGAATTGAGGATGCCGTTATGGAAACCTTATCACAGACACCACCGGAATTGGCAGCCGATATTTACAACACGGGTATTTATCTTGCAGGAGGAGGTTCGATGCTGAGAGGATTAGACAAACGAATTTCACAAAAAACCGACCTTCCGGTTTACATCGCAGAAGACCCTTTAAGAGCGGTAGTCCGAGGAACGGGAATGGCACTTAAAAACATCCCAAAATTCAGAAGCATATTAATAAAATAACAAGCATAGTTCATGCAGCAAATATTTAATTTTATACTTAAAAACAGCAACAGGTTGCTGTTTTTGCTGCTTTTGGGCATCTCGTTAGTGCTTACCATACAATCGCATTCCTATCATAGAAGCAAGGCCGTAACTTCTGCTAATTTTATCAGTGGTGGCGTCTATGAAAAAATCCACAGCGTCCAGGAATACCTGAATCTGAAAACACAGAACGAACAGCTTGCCAAAGAGAATGCCATCCTTAAAAAAATGCTTTTTAATGCTAAGGATTCCACCGGAATTGTAGTGAGAGACAGCTTGAAAGGATATGGAAAAATCAATATTGTACAAGCCAAGGTTATTAAAAACTCCTACAATGTAAAAGAAAACTATCTGACATTGGATGAAGGCAGCAAGGCGGGAATCAAACCGGATATGGGAGTCGTTAATAGCTTAGGAATCATTGGAATTGTGGAGCATACTTCAAAAAACTATGCTACGGTAATCAGTATTCTGAATGTTAAATCGGAAATCAATGCGCGTATTAAAAAATCGAACCATTTCGGAACCTTGCGTTGGGATGGAAAAAGTACCGGTTTTGTACAGTTGATTGATGTGCCCCGATTGGCAAATGTTCGAAAAGGCGATACGATTGTAACCGGAAACGAATCTGTTACATTCCCTCCAAACATAAATATTGGCGTAATCGATAAGATTTATACTGACAAGGAAACGAATTATTTCACACTGAACATACGTCTTTTCAATGACATGACAAATCTTGGGCATGTGTATGTTCTGGAAAACTATGAACGAAAAGAGATTGAAGAATTAGAGGCTAAAACGGAAGAAAAAAATGAATAGTACGCTATTATTAAATATCGCCCGCTTTATACTTTTGCTTGCCGCACAGGTATTAATTTTTAATGAAATTGATTTCTGGGGCTATGTGAATCCGTATCCTTATATCCTTTTCATCCTTCTTTATCCGGTAAACGGAAACAGGGCCGGTTTGTTACTGGCGAGTTTCTTCCTGGGCATTATTATGGATATGTTTTGTGATTCGGGAGGTGTTCATGCCACAGCCTGTGTTATTCTTGCCTATGTAAGGCCAACATTCTTCAGGTTTTCTTTTGGAGTGAGTTATGAGTACCAAACGGTGAAGATTAACGACAAGCTAACCCCGGAACGGTTTTCATTTCTTTTGATTTCGGTATTTACACACCACATCATATTATTCTTATTAGAAATTTTTAAACTGAGCTTTATACTCAACATTTTATTGCGAACCCTGTTCAGTTCAATTTTTACATTAATTCTCTGTATCGTTATTATTTATATATTTAAGCCTACTGCCAAAAGATGAGAAAACTTCTTCTTCCCTCTTTAATAATTGTAGCTGCAATTGTGATTGTGGCCAGGCTTTTCTATCTTCAAATTATCGACGACTCTTTTATCAAAAAGTCTGACAACAACGCCATCAAGATAAAATACGATTATCCGGAACGCGGTTATATGTTTGACAGGAATGGTGTGCTTTTGGTTGCAAACCAACCTTCGTATGATGTCATGGTTATTCCAAAAGACGTCAAGGAGATTGATACTTTAGAGTTCTGCAAGCTTTTAAAGATTACAAAAGAAGAATTCATAACCAAAATGAACAAAGCGGCTGTTTACAGTCCGAGGCTTCCTTCTGTATTCTTACCTCAGCTAAACAAAAAGGAATATGCCGGCTTTCAGGAAAAAATCAGAAAATATCAGGGATTTTACATACAGAAACGTTCGCTCAGGGATTATCAGGTCAATGCGGCTGCCAATGTTTTTGGTTATATCGCACAGGTAAACGATGCCATCATTAAAAAGAACCCATACTACAAAAGTGGGGACTTAATTGGAAAACAAGGCGTTGAAGAAGTTTATGAAGAATTTCTTCGTGGAACCAAAGGAGTAAAATACATCCAAAAAGACCGTTTTAACCGCGACATCGGTTCGTATAAAGAAGGTATTTATGACACGATTGCCGTACAGGGCGAAGATGTTACACTTACATTAGACATCGAACTTCAAAAATATGGCGAGTCGCTAATGATAAACAAGCGTGGCGGTATTGTTGCTTTAGAGCCAAAATCAGGAGAAATTCTGGCACTGGTTTCTGCTCCGTCTTATGATCCGGCTATTTTGGTGGGAAGAGATCGTTCTAAAAACTATTTAAAACTTAGCCAGGATTCACTCGCCAAACCTTTGTTTGACCGGGGACTTTTAGCCGAGTATCCTCCGGGCTCTCCTTTTAAAATCATGACCGGACTAATTGGCCTGCAAGAAGAAGTTATCGATGAAAATATGACCTTTCATTGCAGCCATGGATTTTCCTACGGCCGTGGCGCCTTTATGAAATGCCACGATTCCGGCAATAATAATCTCCATACCGGAATAGCACATTCCTGCAATACCTATTTTGCCAATGTTTTCATGAGGACAATAAACAAATATCCAAAACCTACTTATGGTGTTGATGCATGGAGCAATCACCTGAAAAGTTTTGGATTAGGAAACTTTATGGGCTATGACCTACCGGCAGGGAGAAAAGGGCTTATTCCGGATTCAAGATATTATAAGCGATGGTATCCTAACGGAGGCTGGAGAAGTACCACTATTGTTTCCAATGCTATTGGTCAGGGAGAAGTTTCTACCACTCCAATACAATTGGCCAATATGATGGCTGCTGTAGCCAATGAAGGTTATTACTATACGCCCCATATCATCAAAAAGATCAAGAATCATACGATTGATAAAAAATATACGACCAAGCACGTCACTACAGTAGACAAGCAGTATTTCAAGCCGGTTATTGAAGGTCTTTTTGCAGTTTATAACGAAGGAACCGCACGTTCTCTAAGAGTTGAAGGAATCGATATTTGTGGAAAAACAGGTACGGCAGAAAATAAAACAAAAATTAATGGTGTAACTACGCAGCTTACTGACCACTCTATTTTTGTCGCCTTTGCACCAAAAGACAATCCAAAAATTGCCGTTGCGGTGTTCGTTGAAAACGGATATTGGGGAGCTCGTTGGGCCGGTCCTATTGCCAGCTTGATGCTTGAAAAATACCTTCGGGGAAAAATCACGCGTACCGACTTAGAGAAACGAATGCTGGAAGGAAGCCTCGAAAGTGAATATGCTAAAGTAACAAGTGGGAAGCCATTCAAAATAAATCAATAGATATTAAATGAAAAACCAAAGCGTAACAAGTAATATCGACTGGATTACTATACTCCTGTTTATCCTTTTGGTAATCATGGGATGGCTCAATATTTATTCTGCTTCGTTACCATTGGAGCAAACCTCTATTTTTGATATCAGCCAGATTTACGGAAAACAGATTCTGTTTATCTGCCTTACTGTTCCTTTGGTTTTGGTTGTCCTTACAGTAGATGCCAAAATCTATGAAAAATATGCTTTTGTCTTTTATATAGCCGGATTAATATCCTTACTGGGACTTTTTGTTTTTGGAAAGACCATCAAAGGACAAACCAACTGGTACAGCATTGGCGGTTTTACCTTACAGCCTTCAGAATTTGTAAAGACCTCAACGGCACTACTTCTGGCAAAATACCTGAGCGACGTACAGGTGAACCTGAAAAACTTTAACGACCAGTTAAAGGCCTTTGCCATTATGGGTGTTCCGTTATTGCTTATTTTGGTGCATGACACGGGAACGGCTATGATTTTCGTTGCCCTGGTTTTTGTACTGTATCGTGAAGGATTGCCTGCGTGGTATTTATGGACCGGATTTCTTGCCGTACTCTTGTTTTTTATGTCGTTGCTTATTGAGCCACACTTTGTTTTGCTTATAGCTTTGGTTGTTATACTGATTCAGTTTTTGCTTTCTAAAAGAATCAACAGAAATCCATTAGCGTCCGCCATTATTTTTGTGCTGATTGCCGGTTTTACCTATTCGGTAGACTTTGTATACGACAACGTATTGGAAGCGCACCAGAAAGACAGAATCAATGTACTTTTTGGACAAAATGTCGATTTAAAGAATGAAGGATATAACCTCAACCAGTCCATGATTGCCATTGGTTCCGGAGGATGGTTTGGAAAAGGATTTCTGGAAGGCACACAGACCAAAGGAGGCTTTGTTCCGGAGCAGCACACTGATTATATTTTTACAACTGTTGGAGAAGAATGGGGGTTTGTTGGTGCTGTTATTGTAATAGCGCTATTCGTTGCCCTTTTCTTACGTATTATTTATCTGGCTGAAAACCAAAAAACCAAATTCAGCCGGGTTTATGGTTATTGTGTGGCTACCTTCCTGTTTGCGCACTTCTTTGTAAATATTACAATGCTCATCAGGTTATTCCCAACAATTGGAGTACCATTGCCTTTCTTCTCGTATGGAGGTTCGAGCCTTTTTGCTTTCAGTATCCTCTTATTTATTTTCATTAAGATGGACGCGAACAAAGTTAATGAGTGGTAATTTTAGAAACTCCAGGCTTTATAATCACTGCTTTTTTCTAATTTGTTCTCTATAGCATCAGGCAATACGGGAAAGAAATCAATTCCGGTCATACGCTCAATTTCATCAACAGGAACTACAAATTCATATAATGGTTTCTGGCTGTTTTCATGCGGCACTAAAAAACCAATCATTCTATATTGTCCTTTGTCAACATCCAATAAAACTTTATAGAAATATTTTGGCACCGCTACTTCTTCATGTCCTATTGTTTTGAGTCCCTCAGACAGTACACCACCGGTCACTACATAAATGCCATCATATTTATCAGCCCAGTAACGTATTTTCTGTTCTAGCCTGTTCCAAACACCAGAGTTGAAATCTTTCTTTTGGGGCGAAATATTTGAGGTATAAAACGTATCATCAAATGCCTGTTTTGAAAATTTCATATCGCCAGCCGGACACAAATGCCCTTTATCATAGCCGGAATTCCTGTAGTTTTTCCAATCTGCCGAGCCTGTCTTCACCAAAGGGTCCTGAATAAAAAAAGGTCTTTTGAAATCAGAACTTCTTCCGCCAGAGGCTTTGGCTTCGTAGAACACCCATTCAGCTTGTTCGTATTTTTCATGATAGGATAATGTAAAATTTGGTGCATGACCAACTGATTCGTAGTAGAAGTAGGCAGATACTTGTCTTTTACAATTAGGGTTTCTAACCCAGCAGTATCTTTTTTTGTTTCAGTAGATGAAATTTCAGCAGGAAGCTTATTACTGCTTACTTCCTTTTTATTGTTTTTTAAAAAATAAGCAATTGCAACAATTACTGATAATAATGCATATAAAACGGTTTTTTTATTCATTCGTCGATATCTGTGTTATATTTTTATTTTTCGGAATGGTATTTGTTATATTTACCAGCAAACGAAATCGCTAACTAAAATACGACTATTTATGAAAGCCAAAATTATTTTAACTTCTATTTTATGTACTGCACTTCAAACAGTATCAGCCCAGGAAAAACAGGAAACACCGCTGGTGGCAAAAGATTCAGTAGCCGTCATGGCTTCTGCACAGACAGCATTACTGACACAGACACAGCTTGAAGAAAAGGCAAAAGCCGATGCAAAAGCATTAAAAGAAGCAGAGAAAAAAGCGAAAGAATTTGAAAAAGAACAGCGTAAGTTAGAAAAGGCTCAAAAAGAAATGGAACGCGAAAAGAAAGATTTTGAAAAAAGACAGAAAAAAATACTTTCGGCAGAAAAGAGCGTTTTTAAAGCCAAGACAAAGCTTGCTGATGAAAAAAAATCTTTAGAAAAAAACAGAAGCAAATTGGATAAAAAGAAAGCCAAGGGCAAACTTACTCCTATTGAAATTCAGGAAGAAGAAATCAAAATCAGCAAACAGGAAGTCAAAATCAAAGAACTGGAGCTAAAAGTACAAAACGAAGAAAGCAGCCTTATCAAAGTAAGGTCCTAAAAACAAAAAACCGCCAATATAGGCGGTTTTTTATATTCCTTTAATAACAAATTCACTACGACGGTTTAATTCGTGCTGTTCTTCTGTGCAGGACTCTTCGGGTACACATTTTACAATTTGCACCGTTTCACCATAACCGCGCGAAAAGATTCGGCTGTTCGGTATGCCCTGTTCTATAAAATATTCTCTTGTTGAAGCAGCACGCTTTTCGGATAAATCAAGATTGTACTTGTTATTGCCCCGTACATCCGTATGCGAACCAATTTCGACAACCATATCCGGATATTTTTTCATCAGGGCGATAACCTTATTTAATATCGGTTTGGATTCTTTTCGGATATACCACAAATCATAATCAAAATAAATGGGTTCTGTCTTAATCAGCAGCCTGTCTTTATCCCTGACCACATCTTTTTCATCAGCCAGAAGTTTTTCAATGCGTTTCTTTTTATCAGCTTCTGCCAATTCCTTTTCTTTTTGCTTTGCAGCCTCTTCCTCTTTTTTCTTTTGCTGTAATGCTGTTTCCTGTTCCTGCTTAATGGTTGCCAACGACTTCAAGGCCATTGAAGCATCATTATTTTTATTCCGTTCTTTTGATAATTTCAAACTTCTTGAATTATCCGTATATTTTTGTTTTGATGCCAAAACCGTATAAGCAGACGCACAGGCTGCATCAAAAAGAAACTTCCCATCCGCAGCCGTAATTTTTCTTTGGACTTCTACTTTTTCTGAGTTTTGCAAAACAACCAAAACTCCTTCTAAAGGCAGGTTTGTAATTTCATCGGTAATAACACCCGAAATCAATTGCTTACAATCTTCAACAATCAAAGGTTTGGTTTCGTTAATCTGGTAAATATCATCATTGCCTTTCCCACCAATACGATTGGAAGAAAAGTATCCTTCTTTTGTATCTGAATCGATGGTAAAAGCAAAATCATCATATTCTGAATTGACCGGAAATCCAATGTTTACCGGTTTTGAAAATTCTCCATTATCACCAGTCGAAACAAATACGTCCAACGAGCCAAATCCTAGATGTCCATCCGATGAAAAATAGAGCTTCCCATCTTTTGAAATAAAAGGGAACTGCTCTTTGTGTATGGTGTTTATATTAGTACCCAAATTCACAGGCGTACTGAATTTACCTTCATTAACCGCTACATAATAAATATCAAAAGAGCCTATACTTCCTGGCATATCCGAAGCAAAGTAAAGCGTCTGTTCGTCAGGACTCAAAGCCGGATGCTCTGTAGAATAATTATCGCTGTTAAACGGCAATGATTTTATATTTTTCCATTCGCCATCTTCAAATTCAGCACTGAAAATCTGCAAATGAGAAACCTTTTTGTTATCCTTCCCCTTTTTTCCGTTATTAAAATTGTTTCTGGTAAAATACATTTTCTTGCCGTCTTTGGTAAAGACAGCATTCGATTCATGCATTTTAGTATTTATCGAATTGGAAAAGTCTTTTGCTATCGAATCGCCTTTTTTGACATTCTCAATTGGAATTACATACAAGTCCAGATAGTTCTCATTATTCCATTTATAAACTTTACTTTTTCCAGGCGAAGCATAAATCAGGTCCGAACCTTTTTTTACTACTCCGAAATCAGAGTTTTTGGTATTGATTTCCAGATTTTTGATTTCAAAACGGTTTCCCAATGCGGCAATATTTTCTAAAACGCCAAGCTGTTTATCGAACGCTGCCACCTCATCTGTCTTTGCATAATATTCTATCCTGCCTCTTGCCAATGCATTGGCTTCCTCCTGCTTTCTTACTGCCTTTAGCGCGTGCATGTACCTGAAATAATAATCTTCACCAAAATCAGCACTATAATTTTTAAGAAGGAAGCGATACCATCTTTCAGCATTTTTAAGATCATTCGTATAATAATAGGCATTGGCCAGATTACTTACGACTTCGAAACTATGATTATCCTTAATAATGTTTTCATATAACGGAATGGCTTCGCTATAGAAAGTCCGTTCAAAATAAGCATTTGCTTTTTTTAAATCCTGTGCATTCCCATTATGAAAATTAAGAATGACAATCAGCACATATAGTATCTTTTTCATGATTCTCATTTTAAAAAAATCTTGGAGATTTGTCATATCCTTTTTTCATAAAATTCAGGTCAAATAACAGAAACACTTCATGGGTTCCTGAATTGAATTGCCCTAAATTGGTTGTGGTGTAATCATAGGCATATCCAATTCTTAAATCGGGCGTAACTTTTATATTCACTAAACCACAAATAGCATCATCGAGTCTGTAGGAAGCGCCAAGCTCAAATTTATCATACAGTAAAACATTTGCAGAAACATCAACTACGCCCGGAGCGCCTTTCACTGCTTTGGCCATAAATGATGGTTTTAGTTTCAGGTCCTGGTTAATCTGAAAGACATAACCCCCGGTAAAAAAAACATGGACATTTTCAGAACCAAAACGGTTGATTCCCTGTCGCTCTTCAAGGTGTTTCGTATTCAGAAGATTGGGAGCCGACAAACCTATATAATAGTTATCCGTGAAATAGAACGCTCCGGCTCCAAGGTTTGGGAAAATGCTGTTGATATTCTGGGCAAAAGCAGGGTCTGTTCCATTTGGACCGCTTTCCAATACAAAACCATTAAAGTTGGTTTCAAAAATAGTCACTCCTGCTTTCAGTCCTAAAGAAAGCCTGTGGTTACTATTCAATTGTAATACATAAGCGAAATCGCCAAACAGGTTATTTTCTTTCTTGGCTCCATCTCCAATATCATCCGAAATAAAAGAAAGACCGAGTTCAACATTTTTGCTTGCCGGCATGTGCCCAAAAAAGGTAAATGTTTTTGGCGCTCCAACTGCACCAACCCATTGCGTACGGTATAATCCGCCCAAATTAAGCACTTCCGGCGTAGCGGTTGCATAGGCCGGATTCACTACACTTAAATTATACATGTAATGCGTATACTGCGGATCCTGCTGTGCCGTCGCCCTATTTAAAAAGCCTGTAAAAAGTATAAGGAGTAGTATTTTTTTCATCTGGTTCCGATTAAATTACCGATTCAAGTAAAGCCTTCCCTGCTTCGCAGGCTTGTTGCCTTTGTTGAAATTAACGATGTAGAAGTAGACTCCATTTGGGGCTACTCCATCAATTACAGTCGACTGATTACTTCTTCCGTCCCAATCGGGCGTATTGCGGTTTCCTTTATACATCACATTTCCGTAGCGATTGTATATTTCAAGCGTAAAATCAGGAAATAAAAACTCTATGTTTGGAATATTAAACGTGTCATTGATACCGTCCCCATTAGGCGAAAATCCGTCCGGAATCATCAATTTATATTCATCCTCGCCACAATGAGATAAAGAAACCGTTACCGCCAATGCATTTTCTGAAATACAGCCTGTAGTCGCAGAAGAATCAAACCCATAATAGGTCATTCCATCTTGTAAAACCTGCGAATCCGGCAATTGGTTTCCACTGTGTAAGGCATCAAACCAGACTATGGTTCCGGTTCCGTTTACATTGGCCGAAAGATTGGCCAACGTTGGTGCAGGTGAATCCAAACCACAAAAATTCTGTCCGCCGGTTTCTAAAACAGGTGGCGGCAAATCTGTTATTATTACTGCTACAATTGCTTTTTGCGATACGCAGCCAAAAGGAGAAACTGTGGCAACATAATAATTTCCAGACGTCAATACCGTATCACTGCTTAATGGCGAGCCGCTCTCGCTGGCATACCAAATGTAAGATGTGCCATTTGGAATCAGGTCGGCTACCGTAGCATTTTCGCTTTGGCAAAACTCCATATTATTTACAACCGGAGTTTCAGGGAGCCTGTAAATCGTAAAGCTGTCGGTTATGGAAAGATTTCCTGCTCCGCAAGAAGTTTCATTATTGACGATTTCCGAAATCGTAAAAGTTGTTGTTCCGGTATTCAAAAGTTGGTTTGCCGGTATGGTAAACACCGCCGTTCCATTTACCGCTGCTATGGTTACAATTCCGGAAGCCGTATTTGCTCCGGTCAAAGAATAAGTAATCTGGATACTAGTCAGCATCCCAAATCCTGAAAAATTTGCTATGACGGGCTGGCTTTCACAAACATCGTTAATCGTTACCCTTACATTTGAAACGTCAGGTTTTGGCAATATCATAAAAGATTGGGATAATGAGGCAGTGTTTTCACAGAGTGTCTGCAGATTAATGATGTGGGTAATAACAATCGTCATATTGCCCGGATTACGGAGCAGACTGGACGGCAAAATAAAAGTCCCTACGCCACCTATAACTGTCATGACAACCTGTTGTGCCGATGCGGTATTGCTTCCGCCCAAATCGTATGTAATCCTGTAATCGCCGTCGGCCAGATTTATATTTCCGGACAGCCTTACCTCAACATCAGATTCCTGGCAGGCATTTTCAATAGTCAATGTTCCGGCATTAATCTTTGGCAATGGATAGACGTTCAGAATATCGGAAATATCACCAATGATATGGTCACAGGCATTATATCCGGTAGTTTCGTGAATGTTGACAATGCTTACGGTATAGACTCCAACAAAAGGAAAAGAAATAGCAGGTATCGGAAAAGTCACCACTCCATTTTCAAACCGGACCAATATAGTGTTACCGGAGGAAATTGGACCCGTAATCTGATATTGCAAATTGTAGTTTCCGTTTGGGATATTTTCCAAACCCTGCGTGAGCGTTGCAACAAAAGTGGCCCTTCCAATTTCATCTTCACAGATATCAGAAGCTATCACCAACGTAGAGCCTGTGAAATCCAATTGTTCTTCGATAATTATTTTGATTGTTGAAGATTTCGGGTTACATACCGGATGTGAGGGTTGTACTGTGTAAGTAAATCCGTATTCTCCGGGACCAAAAGTATTGTATATGTTCTGGACATTAATAAAAGTATCTTCAGGGCTGGACAGTTCTGAAGTACCGCCTTCTGACCATTTACCTCCGGGATCCTGCCCAAAAATATAATCCAGCAGATTGAGGTTGGTATATATAGACATATCGTCGGAATCACATAAAATCAGGTCTGATGTTACTCCCGGTTCCGGAGCCGGGTGTACGGTCACATCAACAGTAGCAGAAACAGATGGGCATGATCCAATAGCCGGCATTGTGTAGGTAAATGAAAAAGTTCCTAAACCTGATACTGTAGCATCCAGAAAGTTTCCTCTTAATGCCCCACTTCCGCTGTCATCTCTCCAATAACCGTTCTGTTGCGGATTTGGGAAATTCCCTAAAAACTGGAAAAGATTGACACTGTTATTATCATCACAGGCAGAAGCATTTGGATTGCTAATTCCCGCGTAACCCCCTATAGTAACTGTAACCGTAGCTACATTATCAGCACAGGAGGCATCATTTACGGTGTATACAAAAACATAGGTATCGCTTTCGTTAATGCTCCAAACATTGAGAATTCCTGTTAAAATGTTGAGTCCGCCGGATTGCTGAAGGTCTGTCCAGCTTCCTCCGGGCGTGGGTGTCCCGCCAAGCAGATTGAAAAGATTGATATTTTGATTGGTTGAATCCGGAATATTACATATTGTGATGGATGCATCTTCACCAGCACATTGGGCTTTGGTCAGGTTACAGGATAAGAGAAAAAACGTAAAAAGGAGTAACTGAAAAAATCCAGCCTTTAGGGGGAGGCAAGTAATTTTTAAGTACATAGCGTTAAGTTTAGTTATAGTAAAAATATACTATTTTTTTTCACTAAGACCTAATAACATGAAAAAACCGATGAACGGTAAGCCCCTAATTCTCTTAATTCCTGACATCCAATGCATCCCGCAATGCATTACCCATCATCATAAAGGCCAGGGTCAGCAACATTATAGCTGTTCCCGGAACCATTGCAAGGTAAGGCTTGTCGAGAATGATATCGCCATAATAATCTTTTATCATGCCTCCCCAACTAGGAACCGGAGGCTGAGCCCCAAGACCTAAAAAGCTAAGTCCGCTTTCGACCAGGATTGCCGAAGCAAAGTTTGCCGCAGAAATAACAATAACCGGAGCCATAATATTAGGAAGTATGTGGTGGATTATTATTCTCCAATTGGTATATCCCAAGGCTTTGGCCGCCGTAACATATTGCATTTCCTTTACAGAAATAATCTGCCCGCGAACGACTCTGGCTACTTCAACCCACATTGTAAGTCCAACTGCTACAAAAACCTGCCAGAATCCTTTTCCAAGACTTAATGTAATTGCAATAACCAGCAATAAGGTAGGAATCGACCATATTATATTGACGAGCCACATCACAAACGCATCTACTTTCCCGCCATAATAACCTCCCAATGCGCCAAAAAAGAGTCCTACAACAAGAGAAATAAAAACGGCCACGAAACCAATTGCAATCGAAACCCGTGAACCTACCAGCATTCGGCTTAAATAATCTCTTCCGGCTTTATCGGTTCCCAAATAAAACTTTTGATTTTTTATGTGGTCTTTTGCAGCCTCTTCGAGGCTGTTATATCCCGGGAAATCTTTGAGACTGGTTTCTTTTTGGATAATGACTTTCGGGTCATCATTATATAACGTATAAACGATTTTGTCTTTTTCAATTTTAAAATCCGAAATCGGTTCTTTTGAGAATTGCTGTTCGTGTCCTAAAAAGAAATCCCAAAATCCGGATTCTGCCTGTTCTTTTAAGGGAATGGAAAGAATTTTTACTTCAAATCCCGGTTTTTTGGAACGAATAGTCAGATCGCCCCAATTGGCATTTTCTGAATTATCAGGCGCTAAAACATAGGCAAAAATCGAAAGCAGCATGAGCAATAGTATAAACCCAAAACTGAAAACGCCCCAGAAATTCTTTTTGAATTTCCGGAGCGCTATTCCTGTTAATGATTGTGTGGATTTATTCATTCAAATGCCTTTGAGCCAATTTATGACTTCACTAACTTATCTTTCTTTTTAACGTTTACAGTTCCTTTAATAGATGCATTTGGCTGTAAATCATCCAAAACATTTAAAGCTTCTTCTACATAAACATCTTTTGAAAGGCTTTCATGCCAACGATCTCTTTTTTCTTTTAAAAGATTATCGTTCTTTACCATTTCATTTTCGTATGGCAATGAAGTAAATTTCAGGTTGTTTTTATAGTTGGAAATAGCTTTGTATTTTTTTGCCTTTTCTTCAAGCTGAGCCTGTTCCTGTTTGAATTTATCAATATTCAGGCTAAATTCTTTTTCATCCTGTCTTTGTTTAAGCCATTTGGCATTTTCTTCAATCAGTTTGAACTGTTCGCTTTTCTCCATTCTTCTCTTGCTGTTTTCAACGGCAAGGTCAAAATTAGACTGCTTGTCCCAAACTTTATAATCGGCTGCATCAATTTTATCCCATGGCATGGCATTGTCAATATCGCGTTCGCCCATCTTGATATACGAATATCGGTCTGGCAAGGCAACATCACTGGAAACTCCATTTAACTGAGTAGAACCTCCGTTAATTCTATAGAATTTCTGGGTTGTTGTTTTCAATGCTCCAAGGTCTCCCATAGAATTGCTTCTCAAAAACTGGTTCAGGTCAATTACATTCTGTACGGTTCCTTTTCCATAAGTCTGTGTACTTCCAATAATTACACCTCGCTTATAATCCTGAATGGCTGCCGCCAAAATCTCTGATGCCGATGCTGAAAAGCTGTTCACCATAACTACCAATGGTCCATCCCATTGTACTCTTGAATCCTTATCATACAGGATTTCTTTCTTTTTCCCAGCTGATTTAATCTGAACAATAGGTCCTTTTTCAATAAACAACCCTGCAATATCTACAACGGTTTTCAAGGAACCTCCTCCGTTATCACGAACGTCCATAACAATTCCATCAACTCCGGCCTGTTTTAATCTTTCAACTTCAAGGGCAATATCTTTTCCGGCATCACGGCTGTCTGCGTTTTCAAAATCGATATAAAATTTAGGCAGGTAAATGATACCGTACTTTTTACCGTTCTTTTCAACAACACTTGATTTTGCGTAGGTTTCCTCGATTTCTACCTCATCACGAATAATGGAGATTATTTTGATGGTACCATCTGTTTTTTTAACGGTAAGTCTTACCTCTGTTCCTTTTGGTCCTTTGATTTTCTTAACTACATCGTCAATTCTCATACCTACCACATCAACCGGTTCTTTATCACCTTGAGCTACTTTCAGAACCACATCACCAGGCTCTAATTGTTTTCCTCTCCATGCTGGTCCTCCGGAAATCAATTCTGTGATTTCGGTAAAATCATTCTTCTTTTGCAGACGTGCTCCAATTCCCTCCAATTTACCGCTCATGCTCACATCAAAACGCTCTTTGTCGTCTGGAGCAAAATAAGAAGTATGCGGGTCAAATCGGGTTGCTATCGAATTGATGTATACCGAAAACCAATCATCTCTGTCCAGATCCTTAATAAATCCGAAATATTCATTTAAGGATTTCAACTGACTTTCTCTGGTTTCTTTTTCAAGAACATCAAAAGGTTTTTTCTCAATTTCCTTTTTCTCTTTTTTCTGTTCTTCTTCCTTTTTAGCTTTTTCTGTAGTTGTTAAATCTGAAAAATCATCATTATCGGCTACATTTTTACCTTCCTGGATTTCCAGTTTATTCGTAAGCGAAGCCAAAGTTGAAAGCTTGATTTGCTTATACCATCTGTCTCTTAACTCATCCGAATTTTTAGCATACGAGTGCTCTGCATAATCAGTATTGAAGGTCTCGTCTTTTTTGTAATCAAAAGGCTTTGCCAAAATATCTTTGTAATATTTTTTGCTCTCTTCAATTCTTTGAAGTAAACGATTGTATGTCAAATCAAAAAACGTAAGGTCTCTGGCCAAAATCTGGTCATCAAGCTTAGTTTCATATTTTGAAAACTCATCAATATCCGACTGAAGGAAAAATCTTTTAGAAGGATCTATCGCCTCCAAATAGTCTTTGTATACTCCTTTTGAAAAGGTATCATCAATTTTTGCAGGATCATAATGTCCGCGTTCAATGACAAATGTCAAAAGCTCAATAAGCAATCTATCTTTCTCGGGATCATTTTTTACTTCTCTTGGAACGAAACTCCATAAGGCTGCAGAAAGTGCAACTACAACCAGTACTATCTTATAATTTCTTTTCATAAACTCCATTATAGCATTCATCAAATTTTGTTCTAAATTACTGAAAAAATTATGCCACGGTTTCTTAAACCGCATAATTTTTTGTTAAAGATGATTTTGATTGAGAGATAAGGTTAAATCATTGCAGGTAATGACATTTTTATAAGATTCAAAGTTATACAATTTTGTAACATTGAAAAACTTTAAAAAAAGTTATTTTTGTAATCTGTGTTATCGTTTTTAAGGCAAAATTCCACAGCAAGACAAATACATTCCATCCCGTTTAGAGACAAAAATTATCCATGAAAAAGAAACCTTTGATTTTAGTTACCAATGACGACGGGATTTCGGCTCCCGGAATCCGCGCTCTGATTAGCGTAATGAAAGAAATTGGCGAAGTTGTTGTCGTAGCGCCAGACAGTCCACAGTCAGGAACCGGCCATGCCATTACCATTAACAGCACCTTATACCTTAACAAGATTAGCCCCGGAGATGTAACTCCGGTTGAATACTCCTGCTCCGGAACTCCGGTTGATTGTGTAAAATTTGCCGTAAATGAAGTATTGGGAAGAAAGCCCGACCTTTGCGTTTCAGGAATTAATCACGGCTCGAATTCTTCCATAAACGTAATTTACTCCGGAACCATGAGTGCCGCTGTTGAAGCAGGGATTGAAGGGATTCCTGCCATTGGATTTTCTTTATTGGATTATGACTGGAATGCCGATTTCGAACCGGTTAAAAAATTCGTCAAAAAAATTGCAATGGAAGTTTTGGAAAATGGACTTCCGGAAGGCGTAATCCTGAATGTCAATTTCCCGAAATTATCTGAAAAAGACATTAAAGGCATCAAAGTATGCCGACAGGCCAAGGCTATGTGGTCTGAGAAATTCGACAAAAGGACATCGCCAATGGGACGTGATTATTACTGGCTAACCGGAAAGTTTGTCAATCAGGACAATGGCGAAGATACTGATGAATGGGCCCTGAAACATGGCTATATATCTTTGGTTCCGGTTCAGTTTGACCTAACAGCCCATCATGCCATACAGAACCTGAACAGCTGGAAACTAAATGACAATAGTTGATTATATCAATTAATTCGCTCACAAATATGAAGTACTATATTATTGCCGGAGAAGCTTCAGGCGACCTGCACGGTTCCAACCTGATGAAAGCCATTTTCAAAAAAGACCCTCAAGCCGAAATACGGTTTTGGGGCGGCGACCTGATGCAGGAAGCCGGCGGCACTTTAGTAAAACATTACCGCGATTTGGCTTTCATGGGATTTGCAGAAGTAGTCATGAACCTCAAAACCATCCTTAATAACATCAAATTCTGTAAGGCCGATATACAGGAATTCAAACCGGACGCCATCATTTTTATTGACTATCCGGGATTCAACATGAGGATAGCCAAATGGGCAAAAGAAATAGGAATACCAACCCATTATTATATTTCTCCACAGATTTGGGCCTGGAAAGAAAATCGTATCAAAGCCATCAAACGCGATGTCGATTTTATGTATGTGATTCTTCCGTTTGAAAAAGATTTCTACGAAAAGAAACACCATTTCCCTGTAGAATTTGTTGGCCATCCCCTAATTGACGCCATTCACAACAGAGAACATATCGATGAAGATTCCTTTAGAAAAGAATTTGATTTGGATGACAAGCCTGTCATTGCACTACTTCCTGGTAGCCGAAAACAGGAGATTTCAAAAATGCTTTCCGAAATGCTTGCTGTTGTAAAAGACTTTCCGGCCTATCAATTTGTGATTGCCGGCGCTCCGAGCCAGGAGTATGACTTTTACAAACAATTCTTAAAAGACCAAAACGTACATTTTATCTCCAACCGAACCTATGATTTGCTGAGCATAGCATCTGCGGCTTTGGTTACTTCCGGGACGGCCACATTAGAAACGGCATTATTTAAGGTTCCGGAGGTTGTCTGTTACAAAGGAAACTGGATTTCCTATCAGATTGCCAAGCGAATTATCACCTTAAAATACATTTCGCTGGTGAATCTTATTATGGATAAAGAAGTCGTAACCGAATTAATACAGGGCGAATGCAATCCGAAAAGAATCAGGAAAGAGCTGCATAAAATTTTAGAAACCAGCCAAAGGGAAAAGCTTTTGCAGGATTATGAAATTCTTGAAAAAAAGCTCGGAGGCATTGGCGCAAGCGAGAAAACAGCGCGTTTGATTGTTGATAAGCTTAAAAAATAACACTTATTTAACACCAAAAATAATCCGCTAGAATTCAAACTATTACAATCCGTAAAATCTTTTAAAAAATTAGTTATCAACAATTTCTTGAAAAGATTTTTGCTGGTTTTATGAATTTTACATTATATTTGGAATCTGTTATATAATAATCAGGTTATTAACTCGTTGTATATCTAAACATATAGCATTTGAAAAACGAATAATTCTACGGAATTTTTATTAATAAATCTAAAGCAAATTCGCCCCTAAGTCTTTGTTTTTGCTGAAAAATAAAAAATAAATATGTCTGCAAAAAAAATCTTTTTACTGTTCTTACCACTATTTTTATTGGTATCGACCTCAGGCCACTCGCAAATTATTACCACTAAAAAAGAAGCTCTTAAAAAAGGAGTTTACGAAAAACCTGTAGAAAAGAAAACTACTGTTGCTGCAGATAAACCTGCTCCGGCTTCCGTTGCTGTTGCAGACAAAACAAAAGCTACAAAAAATACCAAAACGGTTAAAAATAAAAAAAATGTAATTGTAGAACAGGAAGACCCGGAACTTATCGCATCTGTGGCTCCAACTGAAAGTTACATTTCTCTTCAATTAATCAATAACGCAATGAATTTCCTGGGTGTAAGATACCGTGGAGGCGGAACTACTACTGCCGGTATGGATTGTTCAGGAATGGTTACTGCTGTTTTTAATCTTTTTGACATCAAATTGCCTAGAAGTTCGCATGACATGGCCTTGATTGGTGAAAAAGTTGACACGAACGATATCAAAAAAGGAGACCTGATTTTCTTCAGAACCAATGGAAGAAGAGTTATCAACCACGTAGGTGTTGTTATCGAAAAAATTGGTGATGAAATAAAATTCATCCACTCTTCAACTAGCAAAGGTGTCGTGGTTTCATCAACAAGTGAGCCTTACTACAAAAGAACATTTGCTCAGGTAAACAGAATCATCCAGCAATAATTTCACTTTTTGTTATATTTTCGGTATTTTCGGTTTATGAAAATATTGAAATTCCCGTTAGCTAGAATTACCATCTGGTTTGTTCTAGGAGTACTCGCCGCATTTTATTTTGAACCGATTCCACTACTCTCCCTGATTCTTTGCGGAGTCAGTATCCTCCTTTTTGGAACGGCCTTTTATTTTTCCGGAAAAGACTTTATCCAGAAGTCCTATTTTGGCTATGCAACCTATTTCGTTTTTTTCTGTATTGGAATTACTACCTATGCTATTCATAATGAAAGGCTTTCCAAATATCATTACGGGCATAAATTAGACGGACATACACATTCCGTAGAGGTAGTCCTTCTTGAAAAACTCAGGAGCAATCCCTACAACCACCGTTATATTGCTAAAGTTACCGCAATCGATTCGGCAATAGCCGAAGGCAAAATTGTGCTTCAGGTCAAAAAAGAAAATCTGCCACAGGATTTTCCTGTAGGAACAAGGCTTTTGATATCAGGAACTATTTATGAACCCCAGGCACCTGGAAATCCACACCAATTTGACTATAAAAAGTATTTAGCATTTAAATCTGTTTATGGGCAAATGTATGCTGATGTATCCACAATACAAATAAGCCCGAAAAAAGAAAAAAACATTTGGTATTATGCTGCAGATTTTCGAAATACCATTATCAAAAACCTTAAAGATTCCGGATTTAGAAACGAAGAGCTTAACGTAGCCGTAGCCTTAATTTTAGGGCAGCAACAGGACATTTCTCCGGAACTGATGAAAGATTATCAGTTTGCCGGTGCCGTGCATATCTTGTCGGTGTCCGGACTTCATGTAGGATGTCTGATGCTTTTTATCGGGTTTCTTCTCAGTCCTTTACCCAAAACCAAAACAGGAAATATTCTAAGACTTGCTATTCTCTTGTCTTTTCTTTGGGTTTTTGCCTTGATAGCCAACTTTTCCCCATCGGTTACGCGTTCTGTGGTTATGTTCAGCTTTGTTGCTGTGGGGAAATATGCCCGGCGTAAAACCAATATTTACCACACGCTTTTGGTTTCTGTTTTTATGATACTGCTGTTTGAACCCTCCTTTATCTTTGACGTAGGATTTCAGCTTAGTTATAGTGCCCTGTTTTTTATTGTATGGTTACAGCCATTGTTCAGTTCCTTGTGGCAACCTAAAAATAAAATCGGAAAGTATTTTTGGGACATACTTACCGTTTCGTTGGCAGCCCAGATGGGTACTTTCCCGCTAAGCCTTTATTATTTCCATCAATTCCCCGGACTGTTCTTTATTACTAACCTTCTTATTCTTCCATTATTGGGAATTATAATGGCTCTGGGCGTTTTTGTGATGTTGTGGGCTTCTTTTAGCAGTGTACCGTCCTATCTAGTCAAATGCCTGGAATGGAGCCTTTATATCCTGAATAAGATAATTAGTAAGGTTGCTTCTTTTGAATCTTTCGTGTTTCAGGACATTCCTTTCAATTGGCAAATGCTGGTAACGTGCTACCTGCTTTTGTTTACCGCTGTTTTTTGGCTCAAAAAACCCAATTTCAAAAAACTTGCCTTTGCACTGGCGAGTATAATTTTGTTTCAACTGGCTTATCTGGGAAATAGATACTTTACAAAAAACCATGAAGAACTGATAGTATTTAATGCCAAAAAGAATACGATTATTGCCCGGAAAAAAGGAGAGCAACTAACCGTTTTTAGCCATCAGGAATTATCGGAACAAACAATAAACTTCATCCTGAAACCTTATCTGGTTGGAAGTTTTAGCCGGATTGCTTCAACTGAAAAAATCGGGAATTTAATGTATTTCAATCAGAAAAAAATTTTGATTATTGACAGTCTTGGTGTTTTTCCTAAAAGCCAACGGCCTGATATTATTATCCTCTCACAATCGCCAAAAATAAACCTTGAAAGGACTATACAAGATGCAAAGCCAAAAATGGTTATTGCAGATGCTTCCAATTACCGGACTGATGTTGAGAGATGGAAAACAACCTGCTTAAAAGAAAAAATCCCTTTTCACTCAACTGTTGAAAAGGGATTTTATAGTTTGTCAGAATAGCTTAGATCTTAATCATAGGCATTAACTGCTCTGGAGTATAATATCCTACAATAGGACTCTTTACTTCTCCCTTGCTGTCAAAAATATACATTGACGGATAACCTTGTACTTTCAGGAACATTGTAAAATCGTGAACTGCATTACGTCCTTTTCTGGTAGCATCGTATTTTGGGTTTGTATATTTTTTCCCTTTATAATTCACTTCAGAATCGCCTTCTGCATTAAATTTCACAGCATAGTAGTTTGCATTGATATAATCTGCTACTTCTTTTGCCTGAAAAGTATTCTTATCTAACATTTTGCATGGTCCGCACCAATCTGTGTATACGTCCATAAAAATTGGCTTCGCTTTTTTCTTCTGTGCTGCCAAAGCCTGGTCTAATGTCATCCATTTAATCTCCTGAGCCTGCACTGTGGCCATAGAGCCTACAGCTAAAAATAGTACTAAAAGTAATTTTTTCATTTTTTTATAGTTTTAGATATTGATTTCAAAAATAGTGCCGTTTTAGGCCACATTATTCTCTTTCATAACTCTGTTCAACCATTTCAGCATCAACAACAATACGATTGCCGCTGCCAGAACTAATCCAAAGTTAAGGAAGAAGAAGTTTTCTTTCTGTGGCATTTCTTCCCAAAGAGAAGACAGCATTCCAGAAAGTTTGTTTCCTACAGAAATAGCCAGGAAGAATCCACCCATCATCAAGGCAGTAATCCTTGGAGGTGATAATTTAGAAACTAAAGAAAGTCCCATTGGAGATAAACATAGCTCACCTACTGTGATAACACCATACGAAGCAATTAACCACCAGGAGCTAGCTTTCATAGTCAAATCGTTTGTTGCAAAAACAGCCCCAACCATTACCAAAGCTGATAAGGCAGTAATTACCAAACCGATAAAGATTTTTGTAGGTGTGCTCGGTTCTTTCTTTCTTCTTCTCAACCAGCTGAATACTCCTACCACCAATGGTGTCAAAACCACTACCCAGAACGGGTTGATAGACTGATAAAGTTCTGTTGAGTATAATTTTAAGTTTGTTCCTTTTGCCGGAATCTGGTCGCCAGGCAAAGTCGCGAAATATTTTCTTGATTTTTCCAGCTGTCCTATTTCGCTTGAATATTTTCCTTTTGCAACAATTTCTTCTTTAGAAACTGCAGGCATTGCTGCTTCTTTAGCACGCATTTCTTCGATTGTCTTATCAAATGTAGCCTGGTCTGCAGAAACGATATCATTGTTTACAACCACTTGAGCCATCCCTAATTTATCCGCTACATTAGAAACTGCAGTTGGCATATTTCTATCTGTATGGTCTTCTGCCCAAACTGTTAAAGCATCACCATTTTGGTGGAAGATGGCAAAGAACAAGATAACGCAGGTAAATACAGCCAAAAGAGCCTTAATTGCTCTGCTTTCTTTAGCTTCTGCTTTAAACGCTAAATAAATAAAGAATCCTATTACCGGAATACATCCAATGATGAAGGCATCATTCGTATCAGAACCCAGGAAGTTGCCTGGTATCATGTATCCGATTATACCAAAAATAAACATTGGAAGAACTGTCAATCCCAAGATTTTTCCTGTTGACATATCGCCTTCTTTTACCGGCTTGATTACGTCAACATGCTTTATGTGTTTTGTTCCGATTAAGAATACAACTACTCCAATCAACATTCCTACTCCGGCAGCAGCGAAAGCATGCCCCCATCCGTAGTTGATTCTCATGTAAGCTGCAACGAAATTACAGATAAATGCTCCTACGTTAATCCCCATGTAAAAGATGTTGTATCCGGCATCTTTTTTATCCTTCATATCATCACCACTGTAAAGGTTTCCTACAAGCGTAGAGATATTCGGTTTAAAGAATCCGTTTCCTAAAATAATACAGAATAAGGCAACATAGAAAGTTGTTATACTGTGGATTGACAGCAAAAAGTAACCTGCAGCCATCATCAATCCTCCCATGATGATTGACCTTCTGTATCCTAAAACTCTGTCAGCAAGCAATCCTCCAATAAAAGGAGTTAAGTACACCAGACCCAGATATGTTCCATAAATGTCGGATTTTTTAGCAGGGTCAAATCCCATACCTCCGTTGTTCCATCCGTCAAGCATGTAGAGGGAGAATATCCCGAGCATCAAATAATATCCAAATCTTTCCCACATTTCTGTGCCAAAGAGGTACCAAAGTCCTTTAGGGTGTGATCGCTTTACTGTTGTTTCCATTTATTATAGTTTAAGGTTAGTGTTATTATCTTACTCCGTGCATTAATTTTTTCAACATAGGATTTAGTGCTACTACAATCAATCCTGCTACAATAGGAACTATTGTAAAAATCAGGAAGAACGTACTCATGTCATACTCTTTTGTAATACCTTCAATCATTCCTCCCAGTGAACCTGCCAGTTTATTCCCGATTGCAATCGCAAGATACCACATCCCGAACATAAATGCAATCATTCTCGATGGCACCAGTTTACTCACATAGGAAAGGCCAACCGGCGACAGGCATAATTCTCCCCAGGTATGGAAAAGATAGGCCAATATAAGCCAAATCATGCTTACTCTTACGGCTCCTGCTTCAGCTCCGGAAGGAATAACTCTTGCTCCATAAGCCAAAATCGCAAATCCTAAGCCCATGATGATTAGACCCAGTCCGTATTTTACGGCAGCACTTGGGTTGTATTTGCTGTCCCACCATTTAGAGAACATTGACGCAAAAGCAATAATAAAAAAGGAATTCAGAATGCTAAACCATGAAACAGTAACTTCTACCTGGTTTTCTTTTAGCTGAACCACTTCTGCTTTTATAATTTTCGAATCTTTTGTCGCATTCTTATAATCATTTCTGATTTTTGTTTCCAGGTCTTTTGTCAGGTATACAAAATTTCCTATCTCATTATGCAATACTACTTTATCATTTACTTTCAATGCATCTTTACTTGAAATTGTAACCGTTTGGTCAACTACTACATCTGTTGGTTTTAAAACCGTAGTTTCTGTAACTGCATTGAAATCAAAAACGAGGTCTCCATTTTCATCAACCGCCTGTTTTTTCGTCTTTTTGTCTATCTGAGCCGTTTTGATAGCCTGGTATTTCAGTTCATAGGCTTTTGAATTGTAATCATTATTCAACATCCAGACCACAATTCCCCAAACTCCCAAAAAGCTCAATGCCAAAACAATATTCGATGTAGCTATTTTTTTAGCCGTTTGTTTGAACAACAGAAATAATACCCATGAAACCAATGCAAGCGGTATAATGGTAAGAAGCGTATTGATAATATTAAAAACAACAGCCTGATTCCCCATTAAAGTTCTGTCTGTAAAATCTCTGGCAAAAAGTACTAATGATGTCGCTCCCTGTTCAAAAGACAGCCAAAAGAAAACCGTAAAGAAAGCAAAAACAATTACGGCAATCATTCTGTCACGTACCACCTTTGTATAGCGCACAATTCTGGAAATTACCAAAAAAAGAAACAGTACCAAACCGATAATCGTGATTACAAGCGCACCAGGCAAAACCTCTTTTGATACCAAAAATTCCTGTGGTAATAAATGAATGTTTCCAATTTTTGAAGCCGGGTCATCAATTAAATACAGTAATCCAATTATAGAAGTTATAACAATCAGCACCTTGTCAAGCATTGTAAACGGATTGCGCTTGTCTTCCGGTTTTACTTCTGCTTTTGGTTCTGTGATATCAATTTGTCCATCAGGTGAAATTGCTTCAACGACCTTATCTCTTTTAGGCACATCGCCAATGGTTCCGAATAAAGGTTTTGCCAACCAGAACTGCAAAGACCCGAGAAGCATAAAGATTCCGGCCAATCCGAAGCCCCAGCTCCATCCTACTTTTTCAGCAAGATAACCGCAAAGCATCATTCCAAAGAAAGCCCCTGCATTTACTCCCATATAAAAAATAGTATAAGCCCCGTCTTTTTTCTCCGGCAGGTCTTTATACATTTCAGAAATGATTGATGTCATATTTGGTTTAAAGAAACCAGTACCAATTACCAGTAATCCCAATCCAAAATACATCGAGAATTCTGACTCCAGTGCCATGGAAGCATGTCCTAAAGTCATAATCAGCGCACCAATAACCACTGCCCAACGGTAGCCTGTAAATTTATCGGCAATAATTCCACCGGCAATCGGGGTCAAATATAAAAGTCCGGCATAGGTCCCGAATAAGGCTCCTGCATTCTCTGAAGTCCATTCCCAGCCCGGATTAGTACCGATAGCCGCCATGGTCAGGAAGTTAATTAACAAAACTCTCATTCCGTAGAAAGAGAATCGTTCCCACATTTCGGTAAAAAACAATACAAATAACCCTGATGGATGGCCTAAAACTTTTGATTTGAAAAAATCGTTGTTAGTGGATGTGATTTCTGACATTATAAATTTTTATTCTATTATTCTTAAGCAACTTTAGCGTCTGCCATTAATTTTTTCAATAGTGGGGATATCAATAGCAGGACAATTCCAGCTCCTACAGCCACATAACCGATACTTGCATAACCATTCGTATATTGAACCAATTTATCAACATTGGTTGGATTCTCTATAGAAGTATCTACTTTAGCCAAAGCCGAACCGATTAATCCTGCACCATATTGACCGTATGCACTTGCCAAAAACCATGTTCCCATCATAACACCGTGCAATCTGCCCGGAGTTAATTTTGTTATCATTGACAAACCAATTGGAGAAAGGCAAAGCTCTCCCAATGTTATTACAAGATAGGCTCCTACAAACATCCAAAGCGGAGTTAATCCTGTTGGGGTAGCAAAAAACTTGCTCGCAAAAAACACTAAAAATCCTAATCCTAAGAATACAAATCCTAATCCGAATTTGACAACTGTATTGGGTTCCGCCTTTTTCTTGCTAAGGAAAATCCAGAACATCCCTATAATTGGTGCAATCAAAACAACCCAAAGTGCATTAACCGAGTTGTTAACCTGCGTCATGTTGAAACCTTTGTTGTCGACATTACCATTGGCAAAAAAGTTTAATGAGCCACCGCCCTGCTCAAAGAATGACCAGAACAAAACAGAGAATAAAATCAAAATGATGGCTACAGCCATTTTTCCAAATTCTTCTTTGGTTACATCAAATAGAGTTTTGATTAAATAGAGCAGAATCAGAACGGCAATAGTAATCATAAACACATCACTGAACTGAACTAAGTTTGGAGCAGTTGTTCCATCGGCTTTTACTATTTCTCCGAGCATAAAAGTCAAATCCACATCAAAAGGGAAATATACCAGCACAAAGAAGAAAGGTATAAATAACAGGGAACCTATGTAAACCAAAAGATTTTTACTGATGCCAAACTTTTTTTCCTGTAATTTTTCCGGCTCAGGTGGTAATCCGATAGGGCCTAATGATTTTTGCGTGAAAACGAACAAAATCAGTCCGCAAATCATACAAACTCCCGCCAATGCAAAACCTAGAGACCAGCTTACAGAAGTACCTATGTAAGCAATGGTCAAACCGCTTAATAATGCCCCTATATTGATTCCTGAATAGAACAATGAAAACCCTGCATCTCTTCGGGAGTCGTCTTTCCTGTATAGCGAACCGACCATTGTGGATATGTTGGGTTTGAAGAAACCATTCCCGACAATCAGAATACTGATTCCTAAATAAAAAGGAAAGGCACCCGGAACAGCCATAATAAAAGTTCCGATTGCCATCAATATACCACCCCAGAAAACTGATTTTCTAAATCCAAAAATTTTGTCGGCAAACAATCCTCCGACAAATGCCATGGCATAGATAAAAGCCTGGATTAGTCCGTATTGCTTGTTCGATTTACTTTCTGCATCATCTTTAACCTTTTGCTGAGAAGTTTCAATGTAGTATCTTGGATGACTTTTGTCTAAGACTTCTTTGTTCTTTTCCAGAAACTCAGTTTTCTTCGCTTCTAATTCTGCAGGAGCCAAAGGCTTATAATCAGCAGAAAGTACCAGATGGGAAATATACAAAGCCAAAAGCGCCCTCATTCCGTAAAACGTAAACCGCTCCCACATTTCTACTAAAAACAGATACCATAATTGTTTTGGATATTTTCCTTTGAAATTTTGAATTTCTTCTAATGTAGGGGTTGTTGTATTCATCTGAGTACTATAAGTTATCTTTAATAAAGTTTGTCATTTTTGTATAGAGTTGCAATCTGGTTTTTCCACCATAAATTCCATGGTTTTTATCCGGGTAGATTGCCCAATCAAATTGCTTGTTGGCCTGAACCAGGGCTTCAATCATCAGCATCGTATTTTGTACGTGAACATTGTCATCTGCCGTTCCGTGTACTAACAGGTATTTTCCTTTTAATTTGCCAACATGGTTGATTGGAGAGTTTTCGTCATATCCGGAAGCATTTTCCTGTGGCGTCTGCATGTATCTTTCTGTATATACCGAATCATAAAAACGCCAGTTGGTTACCGGAGCAACAGCTATTGCCATTTTGAAAACATCGTTTCCTTTCAATATACAGTTGGATGACATAAAGCCTCCATAGCTCCAACCCCAGATTCCTATTCTGCTGCTGTCAACATAATTGTATTTCCCAATCACTTTTGCCGCATCAATCTGGTCTTCTACTTCAAATTTCCCCAATTCTTTATAGGTTACTTTTTTGAAATCGGCACCTTTGTAACCGGTTCCTCTTCCGTCAACACAAGCCACGATATAGCCTTGCTGCGTAAGCATCATATACCAAAAATCATTTGTGTTGAGCCAGCTGTTCTTAACTTCCTGTGAACCCGGGCCGGAATATTGAAACATTAAAACCGGATATTTTTTAGAAGCATCAAAATCTTTCGGTTTAATCATCCAGGCATTTAGCTTGTGCCCTTTTTCTGTAGTCAGCTCAAAAAATTCTTTTGACGGCAGATTATAGCCCTGTAATTTTGAAAGCAGTTTTTCATTCTTTTTGATTGACTGTACTTCTTTACCGGTTTTGGCATCATTTAACGAATATTGTGCCGGAGTCGATACGTTTGAAAAAGTGTTGATATAAAACTGGAAGTTCGGGCTGAAAGTAGCCGAATTGGTTCCGGTTGCAGAAGAAAGTCTTTTCTTGTCTTTTCCGTTAAGTTTGATAGAATAGATGTCCCTGTTAATAGAACCGTTTTCTACAGACTGGTAAAAAATAGTTCCTGTTTTTTCGTCAAGACCATAGTAGGCTGTAACTTCCCAGGCACCTTTGGTAATTTGGTTTTTCAGCTTTCCTGACTTGTCATAATGATAGATGTGGTTGTAGCCATCTTTTTCACTGGTCCATATAAAGCTGTTATCTTTTAGGAAAGTCAGATTGTCTGTAATATCCACATAGGCTTTATCTTTTTCATTCAGAACCACTTTTGTTGCACCGGTAGTTCCGTCTACAAAAAGCAAATCGAGATTGTTCTGATGTCTGTTGATAACCTGCGCGCTAAGGACATTCGCTTCGTTTGTCCATTTGATTCTCGGAATATAAAAATCGTTATAATTAGCTAAGTTAATCTGTTTGGAAGCATTGGCTTTCAGGTCATATACATGCAGAGAAGCCAAAGCATTTTTTTCTCCGGCTTTTGGATATTTAAAAACCTGTTGTGTTGGATAAAGTCCGCCGCTGTATAAATCCATCGAAAATTCAGGCACTTCGGTCTCATCAAAACGGATAAAAGCAATCTTATCGCTTGCCGCATTCCAGTCATAGGCCCTTACAAAAGAAAATTCTTCTTCATAAACCCAGTCGGTTATACCGTTGATGATGGCATTTTTCCTCCCGTCGGTTGTAATTTGTTTGGTCGTTTTTGATTGCAGGTTGTAGACATATAAATTATTGTCTTTGGCGTAGGCAATCTGATTTCCATCAGGAGAAAAGGTAGGTTCCTGTATTTTAAAGTCAAACAATTTCGTCAATTGTTTTGTCTGGATATCATATAAATAATAGTCTGCTACAAAAGAGTGGCGGAAAATCTGCTCCGATTTGCAGGCAATCAACATTTTATTTTCCTGCGAATTGAAAATATAGCTGTCAATCATCGGCAGGTCTTTGTGATTTTTAGTATCAATCAGCGTTGCAACCTTTTTCAGCGTTGCATAATCGTACAAATCAATCTGCATGCTCCTTGACGGCCTGTCAAAATTTAATACAGTATATTGGTTGGTATTTTTTAAGGATTGTAATTCGTCCATTCCTTCGGCCCTAAAAGCACCTCCCCATATTTCTTCGAGAGTGATTTTTTGCTGGCCAAAAACCGACATGCCGATAAAAAAAAGCAATGCGGCAATCTTTCGTGAATTCATCATATTTTGCTAAGGTAAAAAAACTGTCAATTTTAGTGAAAAAATCGGAATAAACCTTGATTTTTTGTGTTAAATGCAATTTTTGTAATTTTGATTAATCTCTAAATTTCAAATGTTTCCGATATAAAACTTATAAAAAATTTTCTATCAGCCAGTTTCTATTGTTATTTTACCATTATGTTTGAACAAATCCCGCCTCGAATGAAAAATTATTTATTGTATTTTTTACTGATTTCCTTTACAATCAATGCACAAAACCTGAAGGATTGTTCAGAATGTTCGTCCGAAATAATCCGGGAAAGCAGTATACAAAATCTAAATGTACCTGCCTTGAAACTTTTGAAAAATGAAATGTACGCAAGAAAAGGTTATACTTTTTCCAATGAAGAATATGCCCGACATTTCAAACAATTTTCATGGTATCAACCTTCTGCCAATAATAACACTATAGTATTTTCTGACATTGAACAAAAAAACATTGCTATTCTAGCCCAAAAAATCAACGAGATTTCACAACCCGGTTCCAAAAATGAACCGAATAGCAAATACAAAACACTGACCCAGGAGAAAATAAATGAAATCTTTACCCATGAAAAAAAGAAAGAATTAGGTATTAATTTTTCAATTTGGAAGGTTTACGATTATCAGGACAAAACCGGAAAATATTATTTGGTTCTGACCGAAGACAAAATGAATACATCAAAAGAAGGCAATTTTAATAATGCCGTTAAAGCGTTTAACTTTAAGATGGATAATAATGTCTGGACCAAAACTTTTGAAACCAATGACTCCAAAAAAGACGGGGAAGACAGCATCTGGTTTTGGACAAAATATATTTATGTAGAAGATTTTGACCTGGACGGAATTATTGAACCTATACTTTTTTATGGAACAAATGGCCTCAATGGCTACGACGACGGAAGAATCAAAATACTGACCTATTATAAAGGTAAAAAAATCGGAATCCGTATACAGAACGGAGTATTGGATGACGAACGGAATTTTAGCATCGATGCTGATTTTTACAACCTGCCTAAAAGCATACAGGACACCGTTGTTGCCCAAATGAACAAAATGGTTGAAAACGGCCATTCTATACTGCCATACGGCTGGCAGAAAAAAATGGCAAAAAAGATGACCTTTATTAAGGAGTAATTGACCTGTGGCAATTTCGTTTTGTGGCTCTGCGTCTTTGCGAGCAACTATTTCACGCAAAAGACGCAGAGTCGCAAATCAAACGTATTAGAAATATTTCGGTGCAAAGTTTCAAATAACAACAGAGAATAATTCAAACACCTTTCATAAAATCATACTTTAAACAGTTAAAAAGAACTGTCTGAAACAGTATCTTTGCAGTACTATTTAAAGACATAACTGTTAGATAATGAACAAAACCATTTCGGGATTTTCAAAACTATCCAAAGAGGAAAAAATAAGCTGGATTGCCGAAAACTATTTTTCAAATCCGGAAGAAGCTACAGCGATTATAAAAAATTACTGGAATTCTGACACCAGGCTTCAAAAACTGCATGATGATTTTATAGAAAATACGATTACCAACTTTTACCTGCCTTTGGGAATTGCCCCTAATTTTCTAATCAACGGAAAATTTTATACTGTTCCTATGGCAATTGAAGAAAGTTCTGTTGTGGCGGCAGCAGCCAAAGCAGCAAAATTCTGGTCGGAAAGAGGCGGATTTAAAGCTACTGTCATCAATACCGAAAAAATCGGCCAGGTTCATTTTCTTTTCAAAGGTGATGCTTCAAAACTGGAAAAGTTTTTTACAGAAATCAAAAACCGTTTTTTTGAGGAAACAGAAAGCATTACCAAAAATATGCAGAAACGCGGTGGCGGTATCCTGGATATTGTGCTCAAAGATAAAACAGACCTGCTTCCTGATTATTTCCAACTCCACGCGACTTTTGAGACCAAAGACTCGATGGGAGCGAATTTTATAAATTCCTGCCTGGAACAGTTTGCCAAGACTTTAAAAAATGAAGCCCAATCGTCCGGGATTTTTTCTGAAGAGGAAAAAAACATACAGATTGTCATGAGCATACTGTCGAACTACGTTCCAAACTGTATTGTCCGTGCCGAAGTATCCTGCAAGGTAGAAGACTTAAAAGAAAAGAATAGCAATCCGGGAGATTTTGCAGAAAAATTTGTTCGGGCCGTACAAATAGCAGAAGTCGAACCTTATCGTGCCGTTACCCACAACAAAGGAATCATGAACGGAATTGATGCCGTGGTATTGGCTACCGGAAACGATTTCCGTGCCATAGAAGCCGGAGTCCATGCCTATGCTTCCAAATCAGGCCGCTATCAAAGCCTTTCGCATGCTAAAATTGAAAACGGCATTTTTCATTTCTGGCTGGAAGTGCCTCTTGCATTAGGTACTGTGGGCGGATTGACCTCTTTGCATCCTCTGGTAAAACTGGCTTTGGAAATGCTTGAAAAACCTTCTGCACAAGAACTGATGCAGATTGTAGCTGTTGTTGGACTGGCTCAAAATTTTGCCGCATTGCGTTCACTGACAACAACAGGAATTCAGGAAGGTCATATGAAAATGCACCTTGGCAACATCATCAATCAACTGGAAGCTACAGACGAAGAAAGAATTAAGATTGTGAAACATTTTGAGCACCATCCTGTTTCTCATGTGGCTGTTGTGGAATATGTAAATGATTTGAGAAAAGTTAAATCCTAAATACTCTTGAAAAAGACATTCTATAGCAACGGAAAACTTCTTATCACTGGAGAATATGTCGTATTGGACGGTGCCAGGGCTTTGGCCCTACCGACTAAATTTGGACAGAATCTGACCATTAAAAACGGCAAAAACAATCAAATGGATTGGAAAAGCTTTGATAAGGATGGAAGTATTTGGTTTGAAGACAACATTACTTTTGAAAGCATCATCAAAAAAGAATCTTTCAGTTCTGACAAAATCAAAACTACGCTGATTGAAATTTTGCACGAGGCTTATCTATTGAATCCAGAATTTATTGAAGCATCCGAAGGCTATACCATTACCACCGAACTTACTTTCCCGAAACTTTGGGGACTTGGGACTTCTTCTACCTTGATTAATAATATTGCCCAGTGGCTCGATATTGATGCTTTTGAACTGCTTCGCAAAAGTTTCGGAGGAAGCGGCTATGATATTGCGTGTGCCCAAAAAGATACTCCTATTCTGTATTGGCTGCAGGACGACAGGCCCCGAATTGAAGAAACCGTTTTCAATCCGGATTTTACCCGCAACATGTATTTCGTTTACTTAAACCGAAAGCAAAGCAGCAAAGCAGCCATTGCTTCCTATTATAACAAGCAAAATAATATTGCTGAAGTATCCCGAAAAATAGACCAGATTACCGAAGCTCTTCTTAAAGCCGAAGACTTAAAGACATTTGCCTATCTGATTGAAAAGCATGAAATGATTCTAAGTGATGTTCTGGAAATGCAAACCATACAGGAAACCTATTTCAGTGATTTTAAAGGCGTAGTCAAAAGCCTTGGTGCCTGGGGAGGTGATTTTGTACTGGCGCTTTCTAAAAATGACCCTACCGATTATTTTAAAGAGAAAGGATTCTCGACTATCCTTACTTATGACGAAATGATTTTAAAATAAAAAAATCCCGACTTTTAGTCGGGATTTTTTATTATTCTCTATCTATTAGAATCCGAAATCTAATCGGTTATCTTTGATTTTAGCCTTATCTTTTAAAGCCGGGATAATTCTTCCAAGTGAAGCTCCGCTCATAGCTTTAAGTCTGGAAGTGTAGGCATCGTAGTTTTTAATTGCAGGTGCTTTCACTACACTCTTTGTTTGCAATTTGAAAACTCCTGCTCTACCTTCAATCAGGTCAGAAACTTTGTTTGGTGCAGTTGCAAAAGCAGTACCTACAACTTTTGGTTCCGCTCCGAATCCTAAAAGGTTTGGATTTTGCAATGTAATGTCTGTAGCGTTTGCAACAGAAACTTTTGCCGCTTTTGCTGCTTCTTCCAAAGTAGCACCTTTCATGATTTGCTTTATCTTTTCTGTCTTCTTCTGATTCTTCAGGATTGGCTCAACGATTGGTTTTGCATCAGAGATAGCCATCAATCCTTCTTCGTTAATCTTTTTTAGTTTCACGATTAGGTTTCCGTTTGGAACGTTGAAACGTTTTACATCTCCTTCAGAAGTTTCTTTATTGTAGGCCCATCTTACTACCTGTCTTTGGTTTGTAAAGCTTCCAAAGTTTTCATCAAGTGCTTTTACATTAGCCGAAGCTACTGTCAATCCAAGAGATTTAACTACTGTAGCAAAATCTTTGTCTTTAGCTTCCATTTCAATTTTGGTTGCTTTTTTGAAGATATCATCGCTGGTTGCTTCAGATGGCTCGATTCTTTGTGCAATTGTTGCCAAACGAACAGCATCACGCTTATCAAGTACTTTAACAATATGGAAACCAAATTCTGTTTCAACCAGACCTACTTTTCCGATTGGGCTGTTGAATACGAAATCGTTGAAAGGTTTAACCATTTGCCCAGGAACGATGTTGTCATATTCACCTCTGGTTTGAAGAGAACCCTGGTCATCAGAATTAGTTGCAACCAATGATTCCAAAATAGCCGGATTAGCCTGGATTTGTTTGAATAGGTCATCCGCTTTCGCTTTTGCTTCTTCTTTAGTTCTAGTTATCGCCGGATTAGGAATTTTGCTTCCTGCATAGCTCACCAAAATATGGCTTGCTTTAGCGCTGGCTCCAGCTTTTTTGCCTAATGATTTGCTTATAGCATAGTATCCGTTATAGATGTATGGTCCAAAAACTTCACCTGTTGGCAGGTTGTATAACTGGTCTGCGAATTGTGCAGGCAGGTTGTTTTTAGTTACATAAGTTGAATCGTATTTCACATCTGAATTTGCATCAACAAATTCCTGGTTGTTTGTAATGTCTTTGAAACCTTTGATAGTATCATTTTTACCTGTAGTTTCATTGAAAACAACTCTAGGAGAAAGCAAAGCAGTAATGTTTTTCTTCACTTCTTCTTCGTCTTCCTTAGAAGGTTTGTCATCAATTACAACAAATTGCAATTCGCGTGTTTCATCAGCTTTGAACTTTTTCTCGTTCTTTCTCATGTAAGCAACGATTTCGTCATTAGAAACCGGAACTTCGCTGTCTTTTATGTTTGAGAATGGGAAAGCAACATAATCAAAAGTTACTTTGTCAGACTCCATCTCATATTGTAATTTTCCTTCAGCTTCTGTAGTTATCAAACCTGCTTTTAGCATAGTGCTGTAGATTTGATATTTTGCATTAATAGCCGCCTGAGTTTCTCTTTCTCTCAATTGAGTTGTCAATTCCGGATTAGACTGGAAAAACTCTTTGTATTTTTGATAATCAAACTGGCCTGCTGCGTTTTGGAATTGTGGGTTTTGCCCTATATCCTGACTTTGTTTAAGGACATCAAGGATTTGGCTTTCACCTACTCTGATTCCTAATTTCTCAAACTGCTCTGTCAGCAAAGCTAAAGAAACTTCCTGTTCCCATACCTGATTTGCTGCTTGAGACGATGAGATTCCCTGACCGCCTTTTTCAACTGCATCGACTTTACTTCTAAAATCTTCAAATGAAATATCTTCTCCGTTGATACTTCCAACGTATTTTGAAGTCTGCTTGAAACCACCGCTGTTGATAAGGTCACCAACAACAAATGCTAATAAGCAAAAACCAATAACAAATATAAGAAGTAATGATCGTTGTCTAATTTTTGATAAAACTGCCATTTTTTATTGTTAATTTTTAAATTCAGAGGGCGAAAATACAATTATCTATTTAATAATAAAAGGAGTAAACCCATATTTTCCGAGAAAGATGAAGTTTTTTTTGAATGACCCGTAAAAGATCCGCAAAAAGTAAGGAAAACAGGGAAATAAATGTTATTTATTTTTGTTTTGGTTTTCATATTTCTTTGCAAATCTCCTGCGAAAGAAAAACATAAAAAGTGCAATTGCTGCAAAGAAAAAACTCAGCCAGGGACTTCTTTCGGCTGAATTAAGTTGTACAAAACCATCAACTGCAAAAAGAATTGCCGCAATAAGATAGAAATACTGAATGTATTTTAGGTAAACCATTATAATTGTTTTGAAGTTTAAAATTCGTCTGCCTGTCCTTCACCAAAAAACACCTGACCGTTGATATCTTTAAAATCACGGCTGGCATCAAATCCTTTCGTATAGAATTCATTGCCAGGCCCTAAAGTAAGCTTGCATTTCTTTTCCGTAAAGAACCATTCCCTTTTCTGGTCATAATACAATTGGGTAGTTTCCAGTATTTTACCGTCTTCGGAAGTAATTTTCACATTTCCCTGCAAGTCGATAATATCGGTTCCTTTGTAGGTTATGGCATAATCTGAAGAAACATAGCTTTTTTTACCGTTATTGTCATATAACGTCACATCAACTCCTTTAGGAAATTCAGTATAAGGGAATGATGCATTTGAAAAATCCAGCATTTTCGGACTGACCAATATTGCCTTTACTTTGCCGGAATCTGTATATTTCAAATTGATGGTATCTGCTTCGCCAACAGGCGTGAAAGCTGAAACATTGATTTTCTGGACACCTTTGAAATTGCTTTCACAAGAAAACAAAAAACCGGCCAGTAGTACAAATACAGCAGGGAAAACTATCTTGCTCTTGGAAATCATATTATAATTTTGGAATGCTTACTGATTCGCCAATCCAACATTTGAATGAAATCTGCTCTCCTGCTTTTCTTTTAGCCTGAGAAATTTCCTGTTTGGATGGTGCTTTCTTGGTAAAATCGGCTGCAAGCTGATCAGCAGTCTTTTTCATTGACGGGTCAACTGTTCCTGCTTTTTTTGCTGTTTCTGCCGCCAGCCAGAACAGTGCCTTACTTTCAAAAGCATTATTGCTTTCGCAGTCTCTGGTACTATAGCTGTAAAGCTGGGAAATAAAAATATAGGATTTTCCAAAGTTCGGTTTTATTTCCAATGCCTTTTTTGCAAATTCTCTGGCTTTTTCCTTTTCAGGATAGCCATAAGTAGTTGCTATCAAATAGTAAAGCTCTGCTTTTTTGTTGACATCCGTCTGTAATTCTGCCGACCTGGTAAAGTATTCAATTGTTTGCGGTGTGTTTCTGGCATCTCTGGCAATCATACCCATAGCATAGGCTGATTTTGCGGTAGGACTTAACGCATAAAGTTTTTCGGTAACCTTTACAAAGAAATCCGATTTGCATTTTTTAGCATCCAACCTGTCAGAAGCTCTCTCCAACCACAATGCATTTTCAGAATTTTTATCAAAATTTTTCTGGTAGAATGAAAGCAATACTTCGCAATTGGCCTGCTTATCTATTCTAGCATTTACATTTTCAGCCACAATCGTCAATTCACTGATACTTAATTTCGATTGCTGCAGGCTGTTTTGTTCTTCTGCCGTTAATTTTGCCGTTTGCGACTTTAACGTCAGGTTGTCTTTAATCTGATTTGATTTTTTTAATTCAACCTGTACTTTTTCAGCTATCTGGTCCAGTTTTGCCAAAAGCTGGTCTGATGTAAGCTCAATTTCTTTTTTCCCGTATTGAGACACGAGCAATTCCGAATAAATATTCAGAACCTCCGGATTGGTAAATTCGGTATTGTCTAACTGGAAAGCCTTGTCCAGAAAAGTAAAAATCTCACGCGAGTCACCGGATTTGTTCTCATAAAGCAGAAGTGCTTTATTAATTCTGTTTCCTCTTTTATTATTCGGGAAAACTTTGTCGTGTTCGTCATACAAATTTAAAAGTTCCGTAATCAACGGACTTTTTTCTTCAGCCGTATTGGCCTGGTCAACTTTCTGACTCAATATTTTTTCACCTAAGAGGTATATGGCTTCACTTTCTGTAGGACACTGTTGTTTTAATTCCTTCCAGCGGTTGTAAATTGTCTGGTCATAGCTATTTTCTCGAATAAATTCTTCAAATGCAATAAGTTTGTCCTTACATTCCGGATTTTGTGCTTTTGCTGCAAAATTAAAACCCAGAACGGCAAAAATCAATACTGCCAATCTGCTACCAAACAAGTTTTTTTTATTCATACTTTCTTTTTACAAACCATCTATCATTTAAAGATAAGCTTAAAAATATATTGGCGTAGGTTTCTTTGACAAGACCTGCGTGGGTCGTTCCTTTTCTTCCGTATTCAAAGCCAATATTCAGGTTTGAGATTGTTCCGCCTACTGGCAATCCTAATCCCATTGTCATTCCATAGTCCTTGATTGAAGTATCACCTACAACCAATCCTGTATTTTCGTATTTAAAACCGGCTCTGTAGGTAACCCTATTCCAGTAGCTGGTGAAAGAATCATAATCCGGAACAAAATAACCTCCCAAGCTGTATCTTGTGGCATTTTCATAGCTAACATTGGTAATGTCATTGTACCTGTTCCCAAATTTGCTGCTTTCCTGAAGTGTTACTTCAGCTCCAACAAACCATTCTCCTTTTTTTCCTAACCCGAGTCCAAAAGCAAATTTGCTTGGCAATTTCAAATCAGAATCGGCCACTTCAATTTCCTTTTCTTCTACCACAATTTCAGATTGGCTGCTTCCTACCAACGTAGCAATCTTTCTTTCATTTTCTGATTTCAGATTGGCCTGAGGACTATACGTCACACTAGAAACAAAATCCAATTTTTTAATTTTTGTTGTAAATACCAATCCGGTATTAAAAGAAACACCGCTCAGGTCAGACACATTCATTTCTCTTGTACCATATTGCACATCCTGTGAAAGAAGGCTTTTGGTTTCAATACTTCCAAAGTTATAGCTAAAATCCGCACCCAAACTTAACTTGGATGTTATCTGATATCCTGCCCCAAGAAACACTTTATTCATTCCGCCTTTTCCGCTGTATGATCTGTCAGGAACTCCTTCAACATCAGAAAATGAGTTTATTTTATATCCAACAGAAGTGTAAGGCATCAAACCAAATCCTACTCCTAATTTCCCTGCCGGAAATGCAACAGCCAGATAATCAATTGTGGTTCTTTGTGCTTTTGCTGTAGCCTCTCTTGTTTTCAGGTTGCTAACGCTAAAGCTTCCTCCGGCAGTAAAGCTTGTCAATTTCAAAGACGCAAATGTTGCCGGGTTCTGCAAATTCATGTGGATACTGTCTGGCAGGATACTTAAGCCTCCCATAGACCTGTTTTCGGTTGTACCCTTAAATCGTGCATCTCCAATTCCATAAAACGAATAAGGCGACGCCGATCCTTCTTGTGCTACAGACGCTAATGAAAAAAGCAAACCCAGGCTTACTATAATTTTTTTAATCATTTTTGATTTTGTATTGAAATAAATGGCTCAAGCTCTCCAAAAGGAAATTTGAATTGGCAAATATGGTATTTTTTAATCGTTTAGCCAAAAAAACTCCGTCACCGCCCGTTAAAATTATCGTAAATTTTGAATAATGCTGTTTATAGTCATTTATAAAACCGTCTATTTCATTAACGGCTCCATTTACAACCCCGGAATGTATGGATTGGCTGGTCGAATTTCCAATGATACTTTTAGGGCTGTCCAACTCTAATAACGGAAGCCTGGCCGTAAAATTATGCAACGCTTCATAGCGCAAGCGCAAGCCAGGAGAAATCGCTCCGCCAAGGTAGTTGTCATTTTCATCTACAAAATCATAAGTGATGCAGGTTCCGGCATCAATCACCAGCCTGTTTTGCTTTGGAAATTGCAGTACCGCTCCGGCAGCCAGGACCATTCTGTCCATGCCAAGCGTTTTTGGGGTTTCGTATAAATTAACAAACGGGAAACTATCTTCATGGGATATAAAATGAACTTTCAGGTTTTCTCGAAAGTCCAAAAAATCATTTTTGTCCAGACTTCCAACCGAAGCAACGACCAAAAAGGCTGTTTTTGGAAAATCTTTTAAAATTTTTTCAATATTTTTTTTAAAATCTTTTTTGAGAAAAATAAAATGACCCAAAAGACTATCATTCTCAAAGACAGCACCTTTAATTCGGGTATTGCCAACATCAATTGCTAAAAGCATATCCTTTTGTTTGTTTTTGCGAAGTTACGAATTGATTTTTTTTAAAAATTGTTTTGGATAAATTAAAAATCGTTCTATATTTGCACCCGCATTAGCAACGGTACCTTAGCTCAGTTGGTAGAGCAATGGACTGAAAATCCATGTGTCCCTGGTTCGATTCCTGGAGGTACCACTTTTTTAAAATTCTCAAGCGCATAGCAAACAGTTAAACCCTGTAGCCATGCGCTTTTTCTATTAATCTAATTTGAAAAATATGAGAATTTCACCCACTTCCGAAACTATCTTTGACACACAAGTTGACACAAAAAAATCTTTGTGCCAATGCATTCAAAATTTGTATTAAGAAACCATGTAGATAAAAAAGGAAAATCTCCAATTTATCTCCATTTAACACAGGATGGAAAAAGAGAAAGAATCAATTTAAAATACAAGTTGAAAAAAGTATTAGAATTCAAAAAAAATATTAGTGCTGATTTTATGCGCTGAAGCATTTATTTTGGATAAGCTTGATACTATGCAGAATACTAACAGAAATATTCCAGAAAGCGTTGCTCAGACATTGACCAACAAAAAAGGTTGAGCACCGTCATCCGTTAGAGAAAAGGGATGCCACCTAAATCGATTAAAAACCATTAACAATCCTTTCGTAAAGTTGAAATAAAAACTTTGGGATTCAAGTTATCCAACTATATAATTGATATAATATTCTTGTTAATTATTCGTTAGTATTCTGAATATACGCCAGAATATGCCGAAAAAGTGACTCTAAAATAACTGAGAGTAGGCAAGAATTTTAAATTTATAGTATGAAAAATTTTCTTTTAAAAAGCAATTTAGTATTCTTTTTAATAACCCTAGGATGTTCAAGCGAACCAGATAGTAACGAGTCCGATATAACTCCTACTTCAAAATTAAATGCTAGAGAAATAGGCAAGATTACCGTTTCTGATCTGCAAAAAGACCCCAAAAAAATAGGACAGATACATAACGAAGTAATGGACAACGTTTATAATGAGCTGTTACTTATAAAAGAAGGCAAATTGAAGCCGTCAGAAAAAACACTGGAAGAATTTGTTAATATACACGTAGCTAAAAGTTTGGAAACAAAAATAGATTTTGAAGGTCAAGAGGCCGCTAAATTTATCAATCTTGGTATTGAAAGCCCAAACGACGATCAACGGTTAGTAGATTTCCATAAAGAACTTGAAGACCTTACTAACAAAAACCTAATTACTAATGAATTTAACATAGAAGCAAACAGAATACTTGGAAAGTACAAAAATTACAGAAAAGACAATCTATATCTTCAATCCTTGGCAGCAATACATTCAATTGCTATAAATTCCAATGAATATTGGGCAGCCAATGCTGACAAGTGGGAAGATTTAGCAGGTGCCGTAGCTTTGCGCAGACCTCCTGGAAGCGATGGGAGAATCGTTAGGGCTGATATATACGGCGCTCTCCGCGGCGGACTAGCGGGCGCTGTTGGTGGTGCTCTTGCAGGCGGAATAGGTGCGCTTCCGGGAGGTCTGCTAGGTGCCGTATCAAGCGCATGTTCCAGCTCAGCCATAACTGGCGTTAGAGAACATTTAGGATATAGCTCATGGATTCCTTGGTAATAAATATTTTATGAAAAAATTCTTTTTAAATTTCAAAAAGGCAAGATGTAAGAACTGCGGACAAATGCAGAATTATTTTCGAATCCCGAAAAATTGGAGGCAATTTCTCTGGGGAGGTTATAGTTGTGGAAAATGTGGTGCTGAACTTGATAAATTTGGAGAAATCATCAAAATGCCAAAAGAATTTGACACGATGGAATAATTTTAAAACCCGTATGCAAATATATATATTGCATACGGGTTTTTCTCTAATCAATCTTTTTGTTCCTCTTAAAAATAACGAAGTTTAAATTCATAATGTACTTAACTTTTCTTTCCATAAAAAATGCTAAAAAAATAGTGTCCAGCTTTTTGGGGCAGTTCAATTCCGCATCTTTTTAATTTATCCGGCATTTGACAAAAAGTGTATTGCAATCAAAAATTTAAACTAGTTAAATTAATCAAAGATTAAAAATTAGTGAGCAATAGTATTGACACTATTACAAAATATGTAAGTTTAAAAATAACAGGATTTGGTTTTAATAAAAGTCGAGCCCTTTTTCAAAATAGTTAAGAACTGATTAAATTTTAATCCCACAATTTAGAATATCGCTAGACTTTTATTATCTTCTCTATTCTTTTTAAGGTCGAAACAAAACATATTGCGAAGTCCTTTATGCTAGCTATTACTACACCAGAAATAATTTTACTCTTTTTATATTTATTTTACTTTTTTACTGCAACCCTTTTACTTTTTTCACTCTTATCATAAAATTAAAGTATATTAACTCCAATTTATTTTACTTATGAAAAAGATTTTACTTTCTCTGATTCTATTTACCGGGTTGTTGCAAATTTCCTGTAGTGAGGATTCGGTTGTGGATTCGACAAATGTGCCAACTAATAACTCTGTTGATGTTTATGTTGCCGGCCAGAAAAACAGCCAGGCTTGTTACTGGAAAAACAACCAGCTTGTGTTATTGAATTCCGGCGGAATCAATGCTCCTACTGCCAACAAGATTATGGTGGTAAATAACGATGTATATGTTCTTGGAATTGGTGTTGGAACTACAACTACGGAAACATTCCCAATGTTCTGGAAAAATGGCGTTTTGACTAATTTAAAAACAAGCCTTAGCTCTGCAGATGATGAAGTTGTGACTGTTACTGATTTTGAAGTGGTTGGCGATGATGTTTATTTTGTGGGTTATACGAAAAGAAGGGTCATAACTTTTGAAGATTACAGTCTTGTTTATTGGAAAAACGGCATTAAGACCACAGTACACAATTATGGCGGTTATGTTCAGAACTATTCAAAAATAAAAGTCGTAAACAATACTGTTTATATAACCGGCACTAATAATCGCGATTCGAGTATTAATGGCTATTATGTAAACACTGTTTTTAACGAGATTCCATTTTCCACACTTAATGGCCTTGCTGTAAACAATAACGAAGTATATACCTATGGAACGGCAAATAATGGCGGTTATTATAAAAACATAACTACCGGTTCAGAAACCTCTTTTCCAACCGTAGCTACAGTTACCTCTATGCTTTTTGACAATAACAATCTGTATCTTACAGATGTAGCCAGCATCTATAAAAATGGGGCTATGTTTGATGCGGGGCAACCTCAGTTGGGCGGAATTATGGATTTTAAGATTTTAAATAATAATACTTACAAAATTATTCAGGAAGGTGTTGCTCCCGGATATATTAGCCACCTGACGATAAATGGAGTTGAGGCAGCACAAATACCCGATTCCGAAGGCACATTTTTATCGCTTTTTGTAGTCCAAAACTAAATTATGAATAGCATTAACTGGCATGAAATTTACACAAAGACATCCCCAAAACTCTTGGGGATTTGTCGCAGATATATAAAAGATATCGCGACTGCTGAGGATATTGTTCAGGATTCTTTTATTGTAGCCATTCAAAAAGAAGAAACTTTAAAAGATAAAAGTGCTTTGCAGGGCTGGTTAAGCCGGATTGTGATAAACATGGCCATCCATCATTTAAAAGAGGTAAAAAAAATAAACTTTTCAACGCAACAAGATTATGAAATTGTTGATTCAACTACTGTCATGAATACCATTGCAATAGACGCCAAAAGCTTGCTCCTGTCTGCCGATTTGGAAAGGGATGATATATTAGAGGCGATAGACCGTTTGCCGGAACATCATAAATCTGTTTTCAATATGTATGTTATTGACCGGTTTTCTCACAGCGAAATTGGCAAAATACTCCATATTTCAACAGGTACTTCAAAATCGCATTTGTCAAGGGCCCGAAAAGCAATCCAGCTTTTTCTATTGGAAAGAATAAAAGAAAAACCTGTTGATGAAAAGAAGAAACGCCGTATTGCTTTCCTGATTTTTTTAGGTTTTGGAAATCAGATGTTCGCTAATTTCTGTAAAAAACAATTTAACGATTTTGAAATAGAGCCAATGGAAACTTTTGAGCCTGTTTCAAATAAAATAACTTTTCCGAACCAGTTTATTGGTCTGGCTAAAATAAATCCTGTACCAAAATTTATGACAATAGCTATTTGTTTCTTAGGTGTATTGGGAGTTGCTTTTTATGCCTGTTTTTTTGAGGTAAAAGATATTCCACAAAAACATCCTAAGCCTGATTTGGAGTCAGTTGATATTATTCCTGAAAACCAATTGCCCGTAGCTGTTGAAGATACTGCAAAAGGAGAAGAACCAGCCACAGAACCAAAAAGCATCAAAACTCTTTTTACTCAGGAAAAAGCAACCGTCACCAATAAAAACTCTCAAAAAACAACAGAAGAAGTAAATAGTATTGTTACTAAAGATTCTGTAAAAAATGAGCCTCAGAAAGTGGTTATCATCAAAAGACAAATTGTAAAAAAAGATACCGTTTATGTTTCAGAATAAAATTCTACTCTTTTTTTTAGCCTTTACGACCTATACTTTTTCACAAGAGAAGAAAGTAGATACTATTTATGTTTATGAGGAGATTATTATTCATGATACTGTTTTTATCGAAAAACCTTTAAAAATAGACAAGGCCATTTTTACAGAAACCGATAAAAAAGACCTGTTGGAACTGACCCAAAACGGAAAGAAAATCACCGTTGATACGCTTATCATTAACAGCAAAAAAAGGATTGCAAAAAACGAAAAAAGTTGGTTTTTTGGAGGCCGATTACATCTCGGTTTAGCCAGCAACAGCCTGTTCAAGGAAGTTAATGCTCCCAGTCCTATTGGATTGGGTTTGGGCATTTGGACCCGAAAGGAACTATTCCAATCCAGGTTTTCTTTGGGTATTGGAATTGATGCCTTTTATTGGATGAGTCCGTTTTCGTTTAATGCTTCCAAAAAAGACAGCCACCTTAATGGTTATTATTTTACACAAAACAACGAACCCAAATTGTTCCAATCTCTTGAGAGCAAACATTTTCAATTGCAAATCCCGGTTCAATTGTACTATAAAATAAATAAGTTTATGCCTTCTGTGGGCGGGTTTGTCAGCACCAGCAGTTATAAGTCGCAATTTTTAGGTTCGTCCGGCAGATTGCCCCGAACTTTAGACGAAACACAAACATTTAGAGCCGAGGCTTTACAAATAGGCTACCTGGCCGAAGTGCAGTATGCCATTTCAGAACATCTTTCAGTTGCCCTGCATTTTAGTTCCGGAAAAGCCAACAATCTGCTTTTTACCAATAAGCAGGATAAGAGTCAGTCTTTTAAGACCGGGAATGAGTTTTCGGAAAAGAGATTCGGTTTACAGTTAGTTTATAGGTGGTAGTGGATAGTGGATAGTTGGTAGTTGATAGTGAATAGTTGGGAGTTGGTAGTGGATGGTCTTTTAGACAAATCATAATTTTCTTATAATAAATCCTTTGGGGTTTCTGAACCCGCTTTTTTATTTTTATATTTAAGTGCGGAACAAAAAGAAAACTTTATGGTTTGGTGGAAAAAGACATTGATTGGAATCGGGATTCTTATAGTACTGGCCTTGATTTTGAATATTGGCCTGAACTATTGGATACGCAAACAGCTACCTGTCATTATCAACGAAAACAACAATTCGCCCTATCAGATTACTTACAAAACTCTTGAGGTTGCTCTGTTTGATGGAAATGCTATTGCCAAAGAAATTACCGTTGTTCCAAAATCATCCTTAAAGAAAACAGATGTTAAGGCAGGAATCTATACTACTATCCAAAGTATAAAAATAGAAGGAATCAGTGCCTGGTCTATTTTGTTCAGCAAAAGGATTGTTGCCAAAAAGATTGTCATCAACAAGCCTGAAATTATCCTTTTTAAAGATAATGACCGGGCTTTAAATGACCCGAACAGTATTCGGGATAAGGTGGTCGCTCCTTTTAAAAATACGATTTCCGTATCTGACATCTATCTTTTAAATTCCAGTCTACAGATTATTTCCACAACCGATAATAAGGCGTCACTGATTGTGCATAATTTATCGATGCAGCTTGACGGCATTCTGCTGGACGACACCACATTAAAAGAGAAAATCCCTTTTACTTATAAAAACTTTGAAATTGACTGTGATAGTATTTATTATCGTGCCAACGAGTTTTACCATCTGACAGCCAAAAAAATACATACTGACAAGTCTGACTTAAAAATAGCCGATTTCCGTATGATTCCGGAATACGACCGTGGTGAATTTGTGAGAAGGATTCCTAAAGAAAAAGACATTTATACTATCAATGCCCAGGAAATAAAAATAAATAATATGAACTGGGGATTTAAAGACAGTGTTTTTTATTTCAATTCTACGAACGTCTTTTTGGAAAAGGTTTTTGCCAATATCTATCGCCCAAAAATGCCGCCTGATGATCTTTCAAAAAAACATTTGTATAACAAGCTGCTACGCGATATTAAATTCCCGCTTCATGTGGATACGCTTGCCATTCGCGAATCTACGCTGGAATATGAAGAGGAAAAAACCTTTGAAAAAGGAGCAGGATTGCTTTCTTTCAACAAGTTCAACATGTTTGTAACCGATATTAATAGCGGTTATGGGCATAAAAAACTGCCTGATGTAAAAATTACTGTCAATTGCAAATTTATGAATGTTTCGCCTATGAAGGTAAACTGGCGATTTAACGTAATGGATGTGTCTGACGGTTTCAACATCAAAGGAAGCATATTCCAATTTCCTGCAAACCGACTAAAACCTTTTACGAAGCCATATATGAACGCATCTGTTGAAGGAATGCTTAATGAGGTATATTTTAATTTTTCAGGGAACGACGTAAAATCCAAAGGAGATTTTGCCATTAAATATGACGATATAAAAGTGACTCTTTATCAGAAAAAGAATCCGAAGAAAAAGAACAAATTTCTTTCTGCCGTGGGTAATCTGTTCGTAAAAAACGATTCTGATGAAAAGGTTGTGGAAGCAGAAGTCGAAGTTGAGAGAATCCCGGAAAAATCATTCTATAATTTCTTTTGGAGGAATATTGGCGAAGGATTGAAAAAGACACTTTTATAGTTTTATATATAGTGTTTTGCGCCTTAGCGCCTTTGCGAGAAATAGTTGCTCGCAAAGGCGCTAAGGCGCAAAGTTATTTGATGCAGACTCAATAATTATTTTGAATCTTGTCTTATTGACCTTCCGGCTTGGTTTCTTCTATTGCTTCGCCTGTTTTGCTGAATACTTTGATTTTAGGATTGTCTTGTGTTCCGGCAACCACGACAGGAATACCGATTAATCCGAATGGTGGTAATCCTACACGTATTCTGAGATTCAGCTTTCCGTCAAAGCTTGTTTCTCCTTGCAGGCGCAGTCTGAAAAGAGCCACTTTCATTTTGGTCTGCTCTATTGTAATAATATTGTTTTTAATCCTTGATTTGATGTCTACCTGGCTCAAATCCGGATTGTCAATGCTTTCAAAATCAGTTTTGCTGCTTAGCTGGTTAAACAGTTTCAGTCCGTTGACTTTTACTTTGCTCAATGACACGACTCCCTTTCCTTCCAATGAAGGATAAACCGGTTTCATTTCTTCATTTAACTGGCCTTTTACGGTATAATTCAAAGAGATGATTCCTTCTGCTTTTTCTGCCGCCGTAGCCAAATTTCTAAACATTTCAATTTCGTTATAGGCTTTTTTAACGTTGAAATTTTTAGCTACGAAGTGGATATCGAAATTTGCCTTTTTAGCAGTAATATCATCGTAAAAACCATTAATACCAACACGGCATCCAATAATTCCAAATCCGATTTTCTGGAAAAGCAGCTTGCCCCTGTCTAAAGACGTGCTTCCGGTGACATTGTCCAGGATGAGTCCGTCGTATTCCAGTTTTTTCACATTCGCCAACAGCGATACTTTCAAGTTTACCGGCAGGAGAATTACTCCCGAAGCTGCTGCTGTTTTAGTATCCTGAACCGTTTTTTTCTCAACTCCTTTTCCTTTTTCAGCAACCGGTTCCTGAGCCATAAACTCATCGGCAACCACCAATCCGGAATTCACTTCAAAGTTTCCTTTGAGTGTGGCATTTTTCTCAAAAACGAAATTGATGACGTTTTCAAGTCGGCCTTTCATTGCAAAATCAGATTTTCCATAATTCGCACTGAATTTGTCAAAATTCATCTTGTCCTGATGGAAGGTAAAGAGCCCTTCTCTGATAAAAAATGGTTTCGGAAATAATTCTGAAGTTGTTTTTATATCACGCAGCAATAAACTGCCTTTATTGTTTAGTTTACTGTATTGTCCGGTTGTTGCATAGCTCTGTTTTCCTTTTAGTGACAGGTCTGCTTTTGCATATCCGGTAATATCAAGACCTTTTTGCCTGAAAACCTTATATATTTTTGCAATATCAAGCGTTCCTTTTGCCACGACATCATAATTGACATCGTCAAAATTGGACAGTAGCGCTTTTACATAAACCGGATTCTGTTCAAATACAAAAGAAGCCGGAGCCACATCAATTTTAAGATCTTTGTATTGGCCGGTTGTATTTTTTACGGCGGCAACAAACTTGATATCGGTAATCGGGTTCGGGTAATATTCTGTTTTCAGGAAACCGTTCTGAAGGTTAATTTTTCCATCGGTAATCGGGAACAGCCTTTTCTCACTATTGTATTGTCCTTTTGAATTGATATCTGCCAAAAGCACGCCTTTCATTTCCATGTTGCTTATTCCCATGGCACCAATGGCTTTCCCCAAATCCAGCTTTGATTTTATTTTAGCCGTCAGGTCAATATTTTTAAGGCCTTTAGAATTTATTTTGGCGCTCAGATAATCGTTTCCAACATTAAAATGCAATGTGTCGAGTTTTACCTCCAGTTGTTCTGTTTCTAATGAAGGTAGTTTGGTGTAAAACTTCAGGGAAATATTTGAGGTTTCAAACGGAGCATCTTTATAGGAAATATTTCCTTCCCTAATGTTCATTCCAAATGCCAAATCAGGCTTGCGGTTGAGCGATGCATTGTAATTTCCTTTGAAGGTAAGCAAAAGGTCAGTTCTTCCTTTTACTTTTGTTTTTTCCAACCAGGTAACATATTTAGGAGGCAATGCCGTGAAAAGGTCATTTAGCCTACTGTCTTGGGATTCAATTTTTATATCAATATCATAGCCGTCTTTCAGGAAGTTCATTTTCCCAATAAAACTTATAGGAAGCTTATTAATTTTCAGGTCGTTTTGCTGAAAAACAAAAGACAGCGAGTTGGTATTGATTTTAGTGATAAGGTCGGCATCAATCTTTTTGTTTTCGAGGTATTTTTCACCATCAAAAGTGAAATCCAGCGATTCGATTTTTGCTTCGGTGTACAGGTCAAAAATTGATTTGTCGAGATTACCTTTACCCAGATAATTAAATCCCTGAGCCTGAAGATTTACTTTTGCCGAAATATCCTCATATTTCAGTGCTACATTCCTGATATCAATTCTTTCAAGGCGAATTGAGGTTCCTGTCGTATCTTTTGAAGTTTCTTCTTTGTCTGAAATATATACGTTGTAATTGGCCTGTCCTTTTTCATTTACCTTGACATTGATAAGCCCTTTGGAAACATAGATTTCATCAATATTTATGTTACCGTCAAAAATCAGATTTTTAAGATTGATTCCAAACGAAACGTCTTTTGCCGCTACCAGCGTATCGTTTTTATAAGGTGCCGAGCCTTTCAATGCGAAATCGTCCAGGGTTACCGTCAGAGATGGGAAGTGTTTAAAGAAAGACAGGTTGGATTCTGAAAAGCTCAATTCGCCATCCAGTTTTTTATTGGCAAAAGCTTTTACCTGTTCTGCAATCCTTCCCGGAAAAAGCATTGGCAAAAGAAACATCAACAACAAGATGCTTGCGATGGTTACTCCTGTAATTTTGAGGACTTTAATCCCTATTTTTTTTAGCGACGTTTTCATAGTGCAAAAATAATGGGATGAAACTTTATTTCCTAACAAGAATTTTCCTGTTTCAAACAAAAATGCCTTTTCAATTTCTCGAAAAGGCATTTTTAAAAATCTAATTTTAAAACTAACTCAAAAAACTATTGTTTCATCAATTTCAGCGTAGCTTCTTTATCTTCTAAATCTATCACTTTAACGATGTACATTCCCTGATTCAGATTTTCTACTGAATATTGGTGTTCGTTGCTAAAATCTCCTTTGAATTCTTTTACCAGCTGTCCGGTAATTGAATAGATGGAGACTTGTTTGGTATCCTTGCTGATATTGAAAATTCCTTTGGACGGATTTGGATATAGGGCTATAGCCGTTGTATTGAAGTCGTTTCTTTCCAATAACGCCTGCTTGTTTCCAAAAACCCTGAAACCGTCAACTTCAATAGGAATAGTCATGTTTGCATCTGTAACGGTGATTGGCGTACCGTCCATCAAATTATACCAGGTTCCTGTATATGGAAAACCTGCTGTAGCGTTGTAAACCGTATTGGTAGCATTGGTCAACACAAAAACATAACTCAATTCTGCCGTTTGTGATGTGCTTGTCCAGATATCGAGCCTTGGTCTTCCGGTTTGTGAAAAATTCCAGGCGTGAGTTCCGTTTTCAAAAACATTTTCACGTTTTTTGAATTCAATCATCTTGGCCCAATCGTCATATATTTTTTTTCTGGCTACATCTCCAAGCCAATTGTTTGCCCATTGCGGTTGTGGTTTTGTATCTAACTTACAGTCACCGGAAGTAGCATCATTGGGTGTATTGACAGTTCCGTTGTTACAGGTAAAAATAGAACTGTTGTAACCCAAATCTCCAAAATGATAAATCATCTTCGGACCTGGAACCAATAAATGCAGCGCTCCCATAGCCGACATTCTTGCCAAAGCTTTTGGAAGATTGCCATTAGTCTGGCCGGATTCAGTAAGTGCCTTATAGATTACTCTTTCTTCGTCATGGCTTTCTGCATAACCAATAAATCGGTCTGTCGCATCAGCAACTCCTGCTAAATTGGCACTGTTCCCTTTTAAGAAGTTTGCATAGGCATCAGTCATTTTTCTCCACTGCATGATACCTTTAGAAATTCCGTCAGCATCACCTGTTTTTCTGTAATTTGCCCATTCTACTTCTTCGTTATACGAACCGCCTGCTCCTAAATGTTCAAAAATCACATAGAAATTAGGGTCTATAGCCCATTGCATATCGGCATAGTATTTTAGCTTGGCAACACGATCTGCCTGATAATTATTAGTACAACTCTCCTGGGCAGAACTACTTCCTGTGTAAGGACAATTTTGCGTAAATCCTTTGGTTAAATCCCAACGGAAACCGTCTATTTTAAAATCATTCATCCAACGCTGTATGGTTCTTTGTACATAATAACCCGTAAGGTTATTCGGTTCGTTGAAATGATTAAGGTCTCTCCCTACACTGTAAGAGTGCATTGCATTTTGATTGCAATACGGGTTTTCTGTAGTAACACCATTGGCCCAACCGTCGTTATCAGTATCTGTCATCCACATTCTTTCCAATGGCGAACGACCGTAAACGTGATTTAATGCAATGTCAAAAATAACGGCAATACCATTTTGGTGGCACAGGTCGATAAATTCTTTCAGCTTTGCTTCTGTACCATATCTTTTGTCTAAAGCCAAATGGTAGACGGTATTGTAGCCCCAGCTTTCATTGCCTTCAAATTCCATAACCGGCATAAGCTGGATTGCATTTACCTTAAGATTTTTAAAATAATCTATACGGTCAATCAGGTTCTGGTAGGTTCTGTTCGCATCGAAATCTCTTACCAGGACTTCATAAATTACAAGGTCCTTTTTGCTTGGTTTTACAAAGTTAGTTGTCGCTGCACTCCAATTGTAATTGTAAAATGCGTTGGGTCCGGTTTGAAGTACTGTAACTTCCCTTTCCTGGCCAGCCGGATAAGTTGGCAAGTTAGGATAAACACCTAATGAAGCAATTTCCGGATCGTCATACGGACTTAAAACCAATGTGGAGAACGGATCTGCTGTTTTAACCAAGGCAGGCGAATTAGCCGGAAGATTGGTCTGGTCGCAAACCCAATATTGGTAGGTATAAGCTGTTCCGGAAGTCAATCCTGACAGTTCTAACCAAAATTTCCCTGTAGCCGGGTCTTTTTTCATTGCATAGGCTCCCGTAGGCTGCCAGTTGTTAAAGCTTCCTGCTACATATACAAAATCTTTATTAGGTACATTTAACACCAATGTTGCCTTAGTTGGATCTGACGGGTTGTAATTGATTCCGTCACCCATTCCGGCCGGCATGGCTGCGCTAATAACACCCGGATTTATAACCACTGCAAAGTTTTTTGTAATTGTAGTTGCTCCCTGAGTCACTTCAAGCGAATAATTCTGGTTTGAAGTAATTCCTGTGTGGGTATAAGAATAGCTTGCAGTGCTGGCATTCGTGTTGATGGTTGAACCATTTGATTTTAAAACATAACTGGCATTTCCACCTGTATTGTTTGCTGTTATCGTAAAGTTCGACCCAGAAGCAAGCATGGTGCTGCTGTTTTGAGCAGGTGCTGTCAGGTTTACCTGAAAAGTGCCAACCCTAAGCAATATGTCCTGAGATTTTTTATCTCCATTTCCATTCTTAGCCTTAATAAGAAAACCTATTCTTCCTATTCCTGTCCTATTATAAAAAGCAGTTGGAACAAAACTTATCGAATAGGTATCATTGGCAGAATTATAGGTCAGGCGGTTGGCTTCGTTAGAGTTTCCCCAATCGCCATTAGTTGGGCAGTCGGCATTGTTTTGGTCATTCAAATCGAAAGACCATGCCCAAATATAAAGGGCATTGCCTGCAACTCCCCAGGTCGCTTCATTAATACTGCTTCCGTTGAAAGTTAGCGTAATTGACTGGTTCTCTTCAAAAGTCGCCGGCGTTACCGAATAGGTTACGGTTTGTTGTTGCGACCATGCATAAGAAGCAATCAATAAAAATAATAGGGTAATTTTTTTCATATTGTATTATTTAAAAAAGGCCGCCTGAAACCAGGCAGCCCTTTTGTCTTTTTTTATAAGCCTCCTACTACTGCTGTTCCGTCAAAATTAACAGTCAGTTCCAGGTTTGCTGTACCTCCACCAATAGCAAAGTTTGGAGCATCCGGATTGTAAACCACTTTTGGATCACTGTTTCCTACATTGAATTTCCATGCATTACTAGCGATAAAATTCCCAGCGTTTGCCGCTCTGAATTTCATTTCTCCAGCAGCCAACGATGCAGAAATTGTAAATTTATTTGCTGCAAAATTATAAGTCATGGCTGTCTCATTGTCCCAACCACCTGCAGTAGCAGAACCTATAATACCCCAGTTCATCTTAACTGATTTGTATTTTAAGTTGTCAATATCAACCCAGATGTAGTAAAGTCCGTTTCCATCATTTTCTGCCACTTTGATATCACCACTATCTCCCGCATTTTTAAGATTCCCGTCCTGAACTCCACCAATTACACCGTAGTTCCCGTTATCCCAGGTTCCTTGCTCTCCAATAAACTTAAATCCTTCGCCTGCGGCTACTTTTACATAACCTTCGAAAATTTTAGTTGTCCCATTACCAATATAACGCAATGGCATTGCAGTTGTATTATCCCATTGGTTTAATCCATAATAGGCCTGAGGCGCTCCTACAAGATATAAAACCGGATCAACAGCCACATAAGGCGTTACAGATATAGCAGCTACATTACTGTAAAGCGGTTCAAAAGTAGCATTAACGCTAGCTTTTACTCTTACTTCATAATTCCCTGCCACAAAAGCAGTTCCTCCTGCAGCCAAAACAGCTCCATTTAATGTTTCAACTGTAACCGACAATTGGTTACCACTATTTACAGAACCCAAAGAACGTGGATTAGCGAATTCATTACCTGCAGCGTCTAACTGAAGTTCGTAAGTGATTGCAACATTCTCGTCAAAATTTGCAGAAGTCCATACGAAACGTTCTGCCTGAATTGCCGCATTTTCTAAAAGAAGCACATAGGCATTTCCTCCTTCAGGAGCTACTAAAACCGGTGCATCTTTTGCCATAATTACCGGTCTGTCTTCAACATCGTCTGAGCTACATGAAACAGCCAGGACAGCGAATAATGCAATTAGTGATTTTGCTATATTTTTCATATCTATATGATTTTTACTTTTATTAATAACCTGTGTTTTGTGCTAAATTAGGGTTCGCTGATCTTGCCCTATCCGGAATTGGGAATAATCTCAAATGGTCTGCTATTGGAGCACCATTAACAGAATTTCCTTTGAATTGCCATAAATAGGATCCTCCTGTAAATTTTCCAAAACGAATCAAATCCTGACGCCTGTGGCATTCCCAATATAATTCTCTGGATCTTTCCGCCAGGATGAAATCCAAAGTAAGGTCACCCTGAGATATTACAGGAGCATTCGCTCTGGTTCTTAAAGCATTTACATAAGTTACTGCTTGTGATAATGAACCTTGACCTTTAACAGCCAATTCAGCATACATCAAATAAGCATCTGCCAGACGGAACATTGGGAAATCCGTATCGACATAATTGTTTGTCGGGTCATTTCCATTGGCTCCATTTGATCTTTTGTTGGTCCATTTCGTTACACCATATCCCTGAGCTTCGTCATTGATTTTATTAATATCAAGCGTTTGTCCTTCAGTGTGGAACATTGCTCTATTGTCTGACGCACCGGTTATATCCGAAAATTTACTTACGAATTCTCGTCTGGCACGTAATCCTTTCCAACCGCCGCTTACTCCAAAATCACTGGCATTCATTGAACTTAAAATTGAAGCATGGACTAAGTAATTAGTAATACCGCTGGTAGTATGCAAACCATCAAATCGTATAGGAAAGATGAATTCATTTTGAGCACCATTGGTATCATTATCTCCCATAAACAGATAGCTATATGGAATCTGAGCAATTCTATAGGTTGAATTAACAACATCTGCTAATGCTTGTGAAGCCTCAACATCTTTGTTCTGTCCGATATACACCTGGGCATTAAGATACAATTTCGCAAGAAGCATTCTTGCCGCTATTTTATCAACACGTCCGTATTCATTAGATTGGGATGGCTTCAGGTCAGCATCGATAGCCCGTAGCTCATCCGTTATAAAAGTGAAAACCTCTTGTGGTGTTTTTTGTTCCGGATAGAAGAATCCAACCGAATTGTTTTCTGTAACGATTGGGAACTTTCCAAACATATCGAGCGCATGCCAATACGACAAGGCTCTCAGGAAACGAGCTTCCGCTCTATACGACTTCATGTCGTTTAAAATTTCCGGAGCTACTGGTCTGCTCGCTAACTTGTCAGGTGTAGATTGTCTCAAAAATTCGTTCGCCAAACTTATCTGATAAGAAGCACGGGAATACATAACATAGATAAATTCATTACTACTTGTCCATGTCTGTGAATTCATTGACGGAAGGTTTCCATCAGCCCATGCAATGATCGACTCATCCGTTGGTAATTGTTGCAACGTATAATAGGCTCTCATATAAACACTGAAGTCATTTCTGATTCCTCCAATATCTTCACCTCCATCACCTTCTCCATTTCCGGCTCTCGCCAATCCGGCATAAAGCTTGGCTAAAAACATCCTGTAAGCCTGTGGATTCTGGTAATATTTTTCAGAGGTAAACTCATCATCATCTCTTGGCTGTACATCAAGATCATCAGTACAGGATGAAACCGCCATAAGCATCAGGATCAGGAATAGCAGTATCTTTTTTCCAAATAAATCAATTGTTTTTTTCATTTTCATTTTTTTTAAAAATCTAGATTAAAGCCAAGCATGAACATTCTTGCTCTCGGATATACCACTTTATCGATTCCATTATTTTGTACTTCAGGATCCAGCCCGTCATAATCTGTTATTGTCAAGACATTCTGCGCTGCTGCGTAAACCCTTAATTTTGTTTTAGAATCACTACCTCTTAAGTTTTTAAGCGTATAACCTAAAGTAACGTTATCCAGTTTTAACCATGATGCATTTTGCACATAATAGTCTGAGAAGTAATTATTTCCTTCATTTTGGAATCCTGTACTGTAGTAATTAGTGTTGATGTTGCTAATAACATCCGGATATCTTACACCTGCCAACAGGTAACCTGAATTGGATTGAACGTTATTGTAAGCATAGTTTCCTAAGCTTGCTCTCCACGCCATTGAAAAGTCAAAATTCTTGTAGTTCATGGTGTTCATGAAACCAAAAGTGAAATCTGCATTTGGTTTTTTATAGATATACTTATCGCTTGCATTGATTACACCATCCTGGTTACGGTCAACAAACACACCTTCAACCGGTCTTCCATTGTTGTCATATACTTGTTCGTATACAAAGAAGGAATCAGGAGCATATCCTAAAGAGAATATCTGTATCTTATTTCCTCCGCCACCGTCAATATCTCCTCTTGGAACGGCTTCTCCATTTGGAAGCTTGTTTATCTCTCTCTTGTTGTAGAACATATTAAAAGAAGCATTCCATTTGAATTCTTCATTTTTGAAAATATCATAGTTCACGCTAAATTCAAGACCTTTTGTAGTAAAATCTCCAATATTGGCATATCCTTCATTCGAAAGGTTGGCAAGATCCGGGTATCCAACAAAAGCCAGCAATTCTTTAGATTTTTTATAAAACACGTCAACTGATCCAGACAGCCTGTTATTAAAAAATCCATAATCAATACCTACGTTAGAAGTTGTAGTTTCTTCCCATTTAAGTCCCACATTATATCCTTGAGGTCTTCCAAAAGAAACAAACGAGTCTCCAAATTGATATTGAGCCTGAGGACTTGTTGAAGTTGTATATCTGGGAATATACTCCATACGTCCACCAATATCTTGTTGTCCGGTTGTACCGTATCCTAATCTAAGTTTCAAATCAGAAACGAAATCCAGTTTCTTTATGAAATTTTCTTCAGAAATCTTCCACGCAACAGCTGCTCCATAAAAATCTCCCCACCTGAAATCCGGTGCAAAACGTGTAGTTCCATCACGACGGTAGTTTACCGTTAGCAAATATTTATCATCGAAACCAATATTTGCTCTCCCGAAATAAGATTGCAGGTTCACGATTGCAGGCGTATTATAATCAGGAGTAACACTTGGATTAAAAGTAGGATCAAGCATGTTTCCTGTATTATATTGCTGCTCATCAAAATTTTGATAAGAATATCCTCCTGTAACTTCTAAGTTCAGTTTTCCAATTTCTTTCGAATAAACTAAATAGGCATCTAATAGCTTATTCTGTCTGTCATCCGTAAAATAAGTGTGTGAACCGTAGTTCCTATAATCTCCTGAACTGTAATTTCCAGATTGAGCTCCTGCCGGGCTAAAAGGAGCCAACACATTATGTCCGCTACCATCTTGTTTGTCCAAACCTAAATTCAATACCGCTCTTAAATCATTAAAGAAATGAAGTTTATAATCAAGTTGGATGTTTCCATATATTCTACGGTTATTCGTTTTGTTTCGTCTTTGCTCCAATAGTGAAACAGGGTTATATTGTGCACCTGTCACAATTCTGTCCCCATCTGGTTCAAACCATTCAAAATAGCCACCCAAATAAGATGTAGGATCATAAACCGATTGTGTAGGATCAAAACGAATTGCATTTCCTATCGCTCCTTCATCTGCAAAACGGTTATTTTGCCATGAAATGTTTGCGTTTACATTGATTTTTAAGTGACCGTCAAACAGTGTTGGGTTCATCGAAAGCGACGTAGTTGTTCTTTTAAATTCTCCTGTTTTTAAAAGCCCCGGAACTTCAGTATATCCAACAGACAATCGTGTAGGAACCGCATTGAATAAGTTACCTCTTAGGCTTAAGTTATTGTCTACAGAGATTGAATTCGAAAAAATTTCATCTTGCCAATCTGTATTTGCAGTACCTAAAAGTCCAATTTGTGCAGGTGTTCCGGTTGCATGAACCAACTCTCTAAATTGACCGGCAGACAAAACATCTACCTTTTTCGCCAACGTATTAAGTGTAGTTATCGAATTAAATGTAGCCTGTAATTCACCTTTACCTCCTTTTTTAGTAGTAATAATGATTACACCGTTAGAAGCTCTTGAACCATAAATTGCAGTGGCAGAGGCATCTTTTAAGATCGAAAAAGACTCAATATCATTTGGATTTATAGAGGCCAAAATACTCGTAGAACCTCCACTGTTACCATTATCGATTGGCAACCCGTCTATAACAATCAAAGGGTCGTTTGAAGCGATCAATGATGATCCACCTCTAATTCTGATGGTAGAACCTGCTCCAGGCGAACCTCCGGTATTGATGCTAAGTCCTGCTACTCTACCATTTAAAAGGTTTTCGGCAGTGGCATTCATCCCTCTGTTAAAGTTCTCAGAATTCAAGACCTCAACAGATCCTGTTGCATCCTTCTTTTTAACAGAACCGTATCCTACTACAACAACCTCATCCAATTGCGAAGCATCTTCCTGTAAAATAACACTAATAGTATTTTGTGAAGAATAAGTGACAGTGGTAGGTTTATAGCCCAAAAAAGAGAACATAATTACGTCCCCCGATTTTACTCCGGAAAGCGAAAAGTTTCCATCAAAATCGGTTGTGGCTCCATTGGTGCTGCCCTGGACAGTCACGCTGACTCCCGGCAAGGGCAATCCTGAAACCTCATCTCTGACATTTCCATTTAACGTGTTCTGTGCCAGCACACTAAACGGAAGCATCAGTAATAAAAGCAACAACTTTTTGTAAATTGTTTTCATACATTTTGTTTAGGTTAAAAATGAGTTTGTTTACCTTATATTTTTACTTCGAATGTTAAATCTATGTAAATATTTTAGACAAAAAAATCGTTTTCGTAAAAGCACCAACCGAAAACGTTTGCGTGTTGAAAACTTTAGCAAATACTCAGATTTTTTACCTGAAAATCGCTATTAATAAAAATTAAATTTATCTTTATTCAGAAATATTTACCTGACATTAAATACTATGCGAAAAAAAGTCACGCTAAAGCAAATTGCCAAAGAATTAGACGTATCGATTTCAACCGTTTCAAAATCGTTAAGAGACAGTCCTGAAATCAGCGAAGATACACGTCAAAAAGTGCAGGCTTTTGCCAAATTATACAACTACAAACCCAACCTGATTGCCTTAAGCTTAAAAAACAAAAAAACCAAGACAATCGGCGTCATCATTCCTGAAATTGTACACCACTTTTTTGCCACCGTCATTAGCGGTATTGAACATGTGGCTAATGAACACGGCTATAATGTTATCGTAACGTTATCTGACGAATCTTTTGACAAGGAAGTAATCAACATGGAAATGCTTGCCAACGGAAGCATTGACGGTTTTATCATGTCGCTTTCCAAAGAAACCCAGCACAAAAAAGATTTCCACCATATTGCCGAGGTTATCAATCAGGGAATGCCTGTGGTTATGTTTGACCGTGTGACAAACGATATTTTATGTGACAAGGTTATTATTGACGACAATCTGGCCGCCTATGAAGCGGTTCAGAATTTAATCGACAAAGGATTCAAAAAAATTGCACTCATTACTACCGTTGATTATGTCAGCGTTGGAAAACTCCGCACAGACGGATACATCAAGGCACTTAAAACAAATAATATCCCTGTTGACCCGAAACTCATATTAAAAATAGAAGATATTGACATTTGTGAACATCAAATTGAAGAACTCATTAATAATAATGAAATCGATGCTGTTTTTGCCGTAAACGAATTATTTGCCGTAACGGCCATTAAAGCCGCAAAGAAAATAAACCTTAAAGTTCCGGAAGATATTTCGGTTATCGGATTTACAGATGGCATTATTTCCAAATATTCTTCACCAAGCATTACTACAGTAAGCCAGAATGGAATAAAAATGGGTGGCAAAGCGGCCAAGATGCTTATTGAAAGATTAGAATCAGAACAGGAAGAAGACGAACATTACAGAACGGAAGTTATAGAAACTCACCTCGTTTTACGAGAATCTACGCCATCGTTGTAGTTGCATTCAACACACTGAATATCAAATAAATAAAAATATATTTTTCCTCTTTTGCCGATTGTTAAATATTCCATTTTTAATTTCGGGTATAAAAAAATTATATATTTGTAACGATTATCAATGCTTATATTTTTACTTCGAACGAAAGATTAAGTCTTGATAAGCCATTAACGCTTATCGTATATCAATCAACAAATTACGATAATGAAAAAGCGTAAATTAAGTTTTCTGGATATCTGGAACATGAGTTTTGGCTATCTGGGAATACAAATGGGATTTGCCCTGCAAAATGCAAATGCCAGTAGAATTCTACAAATCTTCGGCGCCGACGTACACAGCCTGTCATGGTTTTGGATTGTTGCCCCATTAATGGGATTGATTGTCCAGCCAATTATAGGCCACTACAGCGACAGAACCTGGACACGTTTTGGCAGAAGAAAACCTTATTTTTTGATCGGTTCGGTTTTGGCAGCACTGGGATTAATACTCATGCCACAATCTGCAATGCTCACTGCTTTTATGCCTGCTCTTTGGGTAGGTGCCGGAATGCTCATGATTATGGATGCTTCATTCAACATTGCAATGGAGCCTTTCCGTGCCTTAGTAGCCGATCTGCTTCCTGCCGACCAGAGAACATTGGGTTTTAGCGTGCAAACCGCCCTGATAGGGTTTGGTGCCGTAATAGGTTCGTGGCTTCCATATGCCTTAAACAAATGGTTTGGCGTTTCCAGTGAAGCTCAACCGGGTGAAGTTCCTTATCATTTAATCCTATCCTTTATTATTGGTGCCGCCGTTTTGGTTGGAGCCGTATTATGGACCATCTCTACTACCAAAGAGTACTCACCGGAAGAACTGGAAGCTTTTGATAATGCAGAAGGAATTGTCCATGTGGAAGAAGAAAAAGGAAGCCTGTTGAATATTTTCAGTGACTTTGGAAACATGCCTCAAACCATGAGACAACTCGGATGGGTACAATTCTTTTCCTGGTTTGCGTTATTTGGAATGTGGGTTTTTACGACTCCGGCAATAGCACACCATATCTATGGACTTCCGTTAGAAGACACGAACAGCAAGACCTATCAGGAAGCTGGCGACTGGGTGGGAATCATCTTTGGAGTTTACAATGCCGTTTCGGCTGTCTTTGCCTTCTTTTTACCGGCAATCGCCAAAAAAATAGGACGGAAATCTACACATGCTTTTTCATTAATCGTGGGAGGAATCGGGCTGATTTCAGTCTATTTTGCACCAAGCCCAAACTGGCTAATCGTCTCAATGATTGGAGTTGGTATTGCATGGGCAAGCATTCTTGCTATGCCTTATGCCATCCTTTCAGGCTCTATTCCGGCCAAAAAGATGGGTGTCTACATGGGAATTTTTAATTTCTTCATTGTAGTTCCCCAAATCATCAACGCCATCATTGGCGGACCTATCGTTAAATACATTTATGGCGGTAACCCAATCTATGCCATTGTAACCAGCGGAGTCGCTTTCATTATCGCTTCCTTTTTTGTGTTGCGGGTAAAAGATACTGACGACACCGTAAAACAATAAACCATTGAAAACAAAAGCATTTATATTCGATTTAGACGGAGTAATCGTCGATACCGCCAAATATCATTATCTGGCCTGGCAAAAAATAGCCAACCAGCTGGGTATTGAATTTACTCCGGAACACAATGAAGAACTAAAAGGGGTAAGTCGTGTACGTTCGTTAGAACTTATACTTCAATTAGGAAAAATAGAAGCGAGTCAGGAAGACAAAGACAAATGGCTTACGCAAAAAAATGAGGATTACCTGTCTTATTTGGTAGATATGGATGATAGCGAATTGTTGGCGGGAGTACTGCCAGTTCTGCGTTATCTGAAAGAAAGAAAACAACTGATTGCTTTGGGCTCTGCCAGCAAAAATGCCAGACCAATCCTGGAAAAAACAGGCATTATCCACTATTTTGATGCTATAGTCGATGGCAATGATGTTTCCAATGCCAAACCCGATCCGGAAGTTTTCCTTAGGGCAGCAGAATTATTAAAAACCGCTCCTGAAAATGCTATCGTTTTTGAAGATTCTGTAGCCGGCATACAGGCCGCTAACATTGCAAATATGACAAGCGTAGGAATCGGAGAAGCAAAAATTCTGCACGAAGCCGATTATATTTTCCCTGACTTTACCCATATAGAAACAAATTTCATAGAAACTTTAGTGAATAAATAAAATGAATCAAGATTATATAGTACCAAATAATTGGTCAATCATAGAAGAAGGATTTGATGCAGAAAGAATAAAATCTTCCGAAAGTTTATTTAGTATTGGAAACGGTGCCATGGGACAGCGTGCCAATTTCGAAGAAAGCTATTCCGGAGAAACTTTTCAGGGAAGCTATATTGCCGGAATCTACTATCCGGACAAAACAAAAGTGGGTTGGTGGAAAAATGGCTATCCGGAATATTTTGCCAAAGTACTCAACGCACCCAACTGGATAGGAATAGACATTGAAATTAATGGTGAAAACCTCGATTTAAATACCTGCACCGAAGTCAGGAATTTCGAGCGCGAATTAAATATGAAAGAAGGATGGTACCACCGTTCTTTTGAAGCCACATTAAAAAACGGAACCCAAATAAAAGTAGATGTTCGTCGTTTCCTTTCGCTCAATTCTGATGAATTAGGTGTTATTAATTATGAAATTACACCATTAAATAAAGACGCAAAAATCGTTTACAAACCTTACATTGACGCAGGAGTAAAAAATGAGGATGCCAACTGGGAAGAAAAATTCTGGGAACCGCTGGAAACAAAACATTCCGGCAATGAAGCCTTTGTTGTTGCCAGAACATTCAAGACCCATTTTAATGTGGCCACCTACATGTCAAACAGCATCTTTTTAAATGGCCAGAACCTCAACACTACTCCTGTGAATGTTGAAGCTTCTGCAGAAAAGATTCTTTTCGCCTATGAAACAGAAGCAGCTAAAGGAGAAAAATCATCCATCCAAAAATTTGGTGGCTATACGGTTTCTCTAAACCATGAGAACTCTCAATTAATTACGGCTGCCCAAAACGCCATTGCTAAGGCAAACGTAAAAGGTTATGAAACCTTATTGCAGGAACAGATTGAAGCCTGGGCAAAAATCTGGGAAATGTCAGACATCACTATCGATGGCGACGTAAAGGCACAACAAGGTATTCGTTTTAATATTTTCCAACTGAACCAAACCTATTCCGGAAAAGATTCCCGATTAAATATAGGACCAAAAGGCTTTACAGGAGAAAAATACGGAGGTTCAACCTATTGGGATACTGAAGCCTATTGCATTCCGTTTTATATGGCGACTAAAGACCAGCAGGTTGCCCGAAATTTGCTGACCTACCGATACAACCAACTGGATAAAGCAATCGAAAATGCCGAAAAATTAGGCTTTACAAACGGTGCTGCCCTTTTCCCGATGGTCACCATGAACGGAGAAGAATGCCATAACGAATGGGAAATTACCTTTGAGGAAATCCACAGAAACGGTGCCATTGCCTTTGCCATCTACAACTATTACAGATTCACCGGAGATTACAGCTATATCCCTGAAAAAGGACTGGAAGTATTAATTGCTATTGCCCGTTTTTGGCATCAGAGAGCAACGCTTTCAACCGTCAAAGACCAGTTCGTAATTTTGGGAGTTACCGGCCCGAACGAATATGAAAACAACGTAAACAATAATTTCTATACCAACTATCTGGCAAAATGGTGCATTGATTATGCTGTAGAGCAAATTGAAAAAGTACAGAAAGAATATGCTGCTGATTATTCCCGAATTGTTTCAAAAACAAAGCTGGAAGCCGGAGAAATAATCAATTGGAAAAAAGTTGCCGATAAAATGTACCTTCCATATTCTGAAGAACACGACGTTTATCTGCAACAGGACGGATTCCTGGACAAGGAACTGGTTAAAGTTCATGATTTGGATAAAAGCCAAAGGCCTATCAACCAAAAATGGTCATGGGACAGAATCCTGCGTTCTCCATACATCAAACAGGCCGACGTTTTACAAGGATTTTATTTCTTTGAAGATCATTTCTCAAAAGAGCAGCTGGAAAGGCATTTCGATTTTTATGAGCCTTTTACAGTACATGAATCTTCGCTTTCTCCTTGTGTGCACTCCATTCAGGCAGCCACTTTAGGACGCATGGAACAGGCCTATACGTTCTACTTAAGAACTTCACGTCTGGACCTTGACGATTATAACAAAGAAGTGGAGGAAGGTTGCCATATTACAAGTATGGCCGGAACCTGGATGAGCATTGTTGAAGGTTTTGGAGGTTTGCGTGTCAAAAATGACACCTTGCATTTTGAACCAAAAATCCCGGAGCAATGGCAAGGCTATTCCTTCAAAATCAATTTCAGAAATCAGATATTGCAAGTTTTCGTAAATGCCAGCGAAACTAAATTTACCTTAGAAGGAACTCAGGAACTCACCGTTTATGTCAACGGAAAAGCAGTACTTGTAGAACCCAATACTTTGGTAACCGTATAAATACCACCACCCCAACCCTTTCAGAGGTAAATGCTCTGAAAGGGTTCTTAAAAACTAAACAATGAATTTTACAAAAAAAATAAACCTGTTAGTGCTCCTTTTATCGGTTTCGGCTTTCGCCCAAATTGATAAGATAGAGCCTCCTTTCTGGTACGCCGGAATGCATAACCCTGAACTTCAGATTATGTTTTACGGAAAAAACATAGCACAGTACGAAGCCTCCGTTTCTAACAATGTGGTTATCAAAAACGTGGTAAAAACTGAAAATCCTAACTACATTTTCATTACAATCGACACAAAAAATATTCCTGCTTCTGATTTCGTCTTTTCATTCAAAAACAAAAACAAGGTAGCCTTTACAAAAAAATATACGCTGAAAGCTAGACGTAAAAATTCGGCTCAGCGAAAAAGTTTTGATTCGTCAGACCTAATCTATCTTATCATGCCGGACCGTTTCGCCAATGGTAATCCAAACAACGATACCGATAAATCGTTGAATGAAAAAGCAGACCGCAGCCTTCCGGGAGGTCGTCATGGCGGAGATATCGAAGGAATCATAAAACACCTAGATTATTTGGAAGAATTAGGCGTAACAGCAATTTGGAGCACACCACTTTGCGAAGACAACGATAAAGTTCATTCGTACCATACCTACGGACAGTCTGATGTGTACAAAATTGACCCGCGTTATGGAACCAATGAAGAATATGTTCACCTTTCGGCAGAATTGAAAAAACGTAACATGAAACTCATCAAGGATTATGTGACCAACCATTGGGGTGCAGAACACTGGATGTATAAAGACCTGCCTACCTATGATTGGATTCACCAATTTCCAGGGTTTTCACAATCTAATTATAGAATGACAACACAATTTGACACCAATGCTGCTGCTATTGATGCCAAAAACTGTATGGACGGATGGTTTGTTCCTTCCATGCCCGATTTGAATCAATCCAATCCGTTAGTCTTGAATTACCTGATACAAAATGCTATCTGGTGGATTGAATATGCTGATTTGGATGGATTTAGAGTCGACACCTATTCTTATAATGACAAAATCGGGATTGCAAAATGGACGAAAGCCATCACCGACGAATATCCTTATTTCAACATTGTAGGCGAAGTCTGGATGCATGACCAGGCTCAGATGTCATATTGGCAAAAAGACAGTCCAATCAGTGCCATACAGAGTTATAACTCCTACCTGCCAAGCGTTATGGATTTTACATTGCACGATGCTTTTGGAAATGTTTTCAACGAAGACAAAGCCACGTGGAATGATGGGATGATTAAGGTATACGATAATTTCGCCAATGATTTTTTATATCCTAACGTAAATAATCTTCTGACTTTTGTAGAAAACCACGATACCGGAAGATTTAACCACATCTACAAAAACGATTTCAGGAAATACCAGATGGCTATGGCGTTAATCGCTACCGTGCGCGGAATTCCGCAAATCTATTATGGTTCCGAAATAGGAATGGCGGGAGACAAAGGAAAAGGAGATGCCGATATCCGTCAGGATTTTCCGGGTGGATGGACAGGTGATAAAAACAACGCTTTCACCAAAGCCGGAAGAACGGAAGAGCAAGCTAAGTTTTTTGACTTCTCTTCAAAATTATTCCAATGGAGAAAAGGGAAATCCGTTATCCATTCCGGTAAAATGACACATTACATCCCGGAGGATAATGTGTATGTTTATTTCAGATATAATGACAATGAAACCGTGATGGTAATCATCAACAATGCTGCTCAGCCAAAAACATTTAAGACCGCACGTTTTCAGGAAAACATCAAAGACTTTACGTCAGGAAAAGATGTGCTGACAGGAAAATCTATTAATGTAAAAGAAGATATAACTATAGAAGAAAAATCAGTCCTGATATTGGAGTTAAAATAAATTAATCTCGCAAAGACGCAAAGACGCAAAGTTTTTCCCTTTGTTGCTTTTGGGTATTGCGAAAGGAAAGAAAGACTCTTTCAAAATGCGGAAGAACAAAATTTCATAAATTGCATATCTCTGCATAAAGAATAAACGCCATAAATAATTAATATCTGCCAAAATGAAAGAAAACGAATTATCTCGAATCATAGTTAATTTATGCTTCGAAATACACACAAAATTAGGGCCTGGTCTTTTAGAAAGTGTCTATGAAGCAATTCTAGTTTATGAACTTACAGAAATGGGGTTGAAAGTTGAAAGACAAAAATCACTACCCGTAATCTGGAATGACATAACGATGAGTATTGGTTTCAGAGCAGATATAATTGTAGAAAATTTAGTACTCATAGAAATAAAATCTGTTGCAGAGATTGCGCAGGTACATTTAAAACAAGTATTGACCTACCTAAAAATAACAGGATTAAAATTGGGGTTGCTGGTCAACTTTAACGAACCCTTAATCAAAAACGGAATCAAAAGAATAGCAAACAACTTATAATCTTTGCGTCTCTGCGACTTTGCGAGAACAAAAACGAAATCTATGAAAAAAACAATCTTATTAGCTGTAGCATTAGCGGCTTTTATCAGCTGCAAAGACGACAAAAAAACGGAAAACACAACCGCTGCAAAAACAGAAACTATTGCCCCAATAACGGATGCAACAGCAGAAAACGCGGTTATTTATGAAGCCAACATTCGTCAATATTCACCAGAAGGAACTTTTAATGCTTTTACGAAAGACATTCCGGAATTGAAAAAACTAGGTGTAAAAATCATCTGGCTGATGCCTATCTATCCTATTTCGATGAAAAACAGGAAAGCTACCGGAAAACTTTCTGTCGAAGACATTAAAGATCCGAAAGAAAAGGCCAAATACTTAGGAAGTGCTTATGCCATATCAGACTATACGGCTATCAATCCGGATTACGGAACCAAAGAAGATTTCAGGAATCTGGTAAAAACAGCCCATGAAAACGGTATGTATGTCATTCTTGACTGGGTAGCAAACCACACCGGATGGGACCATAAATGGATTACGGAACATCCGGAATACTACCATAAAAATGCAAAAGGTGAAGTAACCGATCCGCTGAATCCGGAAACAGGAAAATCATGGGGTTGGACAGATGTTGCTCATTTGAATTATGCCAACAAGGAACTTCACAAAGCCATGGAAAACGAAATGTTATATTGGGTAAAAGAAGAAAACATCGACGGTTTCCGTTGTGATGTTGCAGACAATGTTCCTGCCGAATTTTGGCAAAAAGCAATTCCTGAACTGCGAAAAGTGAAACCTGTATTCATGCTGATGGAATCCAACAAAAATTATCTTTTAAAAGATGGACTTTTTGATATGGGATATGGCTGGGAAGCGCACCACGTAATGAACGACATTAACAAAGGCACAAAAACAGTCAAAGACCTGGATAACGTATTTGATAAAATTGCTAAAGAATATGAGAAGAATGATATTTTCATGAACTTCACTTCCAATCATGACGAAAATTCATGGAACGGAACCGAATATGAAAGAATGGGTGACGGCGTAGAAGCTTTTACGGCACTAACCTACCTGATGCCGGGAATGCCGCTTATCTATACAGGTCAGGAATATGACCTGAAACACCGATTGAAATTCTTCGAAAAAGACTCAATCCCTAAAACAAAGGCAAAAATGTTCTCTATTTATGAAAAATTGGGTGAATTAAAAAACAACAATATTGCCTTGAATGGCGGTAAAAATGCGGCTTCTTTCAAACGTTTGGCAACTTCAAACGATACGAATGTCCTTGCTTTTAAAAGAGAAAAAGAAAATCAGAAAGTTTTCTTTATTGGAAACCTATCTAAAAAAGACCAGCAATTCACGGCTCCGGTTGAAGGCACATTTACCAATTATATGACCGGCGAGAAAATAACATTGGCAAAAGACCAGAAATTCAGTTTCAAGCCTTGGCAATATTATATTTTGGTTAAATAAAAAAGTAATAATTATTATTTAGAATGTTTAAAAATGCTAATTTAGTACTTCCGTAGAACAACTTAGCATTTTTAAACATGGCCTTTGAATATATAGAAATAGAAAGGGTTGAAAGACTTACAAAGAAAGAGTTTATCGAAAACTATTATAAGCCTCAAAAACCTGTAGTAATTACAAATCAGATTGAAGACTGGCCCGCTTTTTCCAAATGGAATTTCAAATTTCTCAGAGAAGTAGCCGGCGATAAGACAGTTCCTCTTTATGACAGCAGGAAAACGGATTATACTAAAAAAGTAAACGAGCCGGATTTCAAAATGACCATGTCGGAATACATCGACATTCTGGAAAAAGGCCCAACCGATTTGCGTATTTTTCTATACAATCTGATGAAAGATGTGCCTTCTTTGAAAGCGGATATGAGATGGCCCCAGTTAGGACTTCGATTGATAAAAAGCCTTCCTTTAGTTTTTTTTGGAGGCGAAGACGCCAAAGTCTTTATGCATTATGATATCGATTTCCCTAATATTTTCCATATCCATTTTGAAGGAAAAAAACAATGCGTTCTCGTTGACCCAAAAGAAACGAAATACATGTACAGACTTCCTTATTCCTGGATTTGTAATGAAGACATTGATTTCGACAACCCCGATTTTGAAAAATTTCCGGCACTCAAAATGGTAAAGCCTTACATCACCAATCTGCAACATGGCGAAATGCTTTATATGCCTGAAGGTTGGTGGCATTATATGAAATACCTAACGCCTGGCTTTTCGTTAAGTTTGCGTTCATTGGCAGGAAGACCAACTAACCTGCTCAAAGGTTTGGCGAACGTTGCCGTCATACGTCATTATGACAACTGGATGCGAAAACGCAAAGGGCAAGCCTGGCTGGATTATAAAGATGCCGAAGCCATACGCAGAACCAACGAACTGCTGAAAAAATAATAAAATGCCCTGTATCACGCAGGGCATTTCTTTTTTTAGATACCGGAAAGCCATTACCAATCAGCACAAGACACGGGATTTCCTTTATAAACTTTGCGGCTCTGCGTCTTTGCGAGCAATTATTTTCACGCAAAGACGCAGAGTCACAAAGCATGGGATATAGATAACTTAAAATTTCCTATAATGGCTTAAACTTTTGTCAGGCATATCCAAAAACTTTACTTTTACCAATTAAAAGTCAGTCTTGAAAAAAATACTCAATATCGGACATCGTGGTGCCAAAGGCCATGAACCTGAAAACACGCTTCCTTCATTCCAAAAAGCTTTCGACCTGCATGCTGACGGAATCGAATTGGATGTCCATATCTGCAAGACTGGCGAACTGGTCGTTATCCATGATTTTACGGCAGACCGTACCACTAATGGTTCCGGTGCCATTTCTGAGTTAACATTTTCCGAAATAAAAGCATTGCGTATTAACGGACATATTGAAGTTCCCACTTTAGAAGAAGTGATTGAATTAGCCGGTAAAAACTGCCTTATCAATATCGAACTAAAAGGCCGTCACACGGCAAAACCCGTTTCGCATCTTATTGAAAAGTATATTCTTGAAAATGACTACAGCTACGAAAACTTTATTGTTTCCAGCTTTCAAAGGGAAGAACTAGAAATGATGCACATCATCAATCCGAAAATACATTTGGGTGCATTGTCACAGGCTAGCGTAGCACAAGCCTTGGAATGGGCCACTGCTTTTTCTGCTAAAGCAATACATCCCCATTTCAGCCTCCTGACAGAAGAAAACGTACAACAGGCACAAAAACAGGGTTTCAAAGTCTACACCTGGACAGTTAATGAAACTGAGGATATTGAGAGAGTAAAAACGTATAATGTTGATGGAATCATTACCGATTTCCCGGAAAGAATATGAGCACTAATTTCGACATAATCATCGTTGGCGGAGGAGCCGGAGGTTTTTTTACAGCCATAAACTGTGCGGAGAAAAATCCGAAATTGAAAATCGCTATATTGGAACGCGGCAAGGAAGTCCTGACAAAAGTCCGTATTTCCGGTGGCGGACGATGCAATGTAACACACGCCTGTTTTGTTCCGAATGAATTGGTAAAATTTTATCCGCGTGGTGAAAAAGAACTTCGTGGTCCGTTTCACCAATTTTGTTCGGGTGATACCATTGAGTGGTTTGAAAAGCACGGTGTTGAATTAAAAATTGAAGATGACGGCCGCATGTTTCCCGTTTCCAATTCCTCACAAACCATTATCGACTGTTTTACGGCTGCCACAAAAAAATTAGGAATTCAGGTCTTGACAGGGCAAAGCGTACAATCCATCTACAAATCAAATGCAGATGAAGGGAGTTTCTGGAAAATCGAAACTCAAAACCAACAGTATTTCTGCGAAAAATTAGTACTGGCCACCGGAAGCAATCCAAAAATGTGGGACATGCTTCAGGAATTCGGACATACTATTGTAAGTCCGGTACCATCCCTGTTTACATTTAATATAAAAGACCCTCGCATCAAAGAACTGCCTGGCGTTTCAGCACAAGTTTCCGTAAAAGTTAAAGATACTAAACTGACTTCTACAGGCCCCTTACTCGTAACACATTGGGGAATGAGCGGCCCTGCTATCTTAAAACTATCAGCCTGGGGAGCACGAATCTTATTTGAGAAAAACTATCAGTTCACCATTTTTGTCAATTGGCTTAACGATGTCGATACTGAAGAAGCCGAATCTGTTTTAAAAGAATTGAAACTGGAACATTCCAAAAAAGCAGTCTCAAAAAAATCACCTTTTGATTTTCCAAATCGTTTGTGGGAAAGTTTGGTTTTGGCTTCAGGAATTTATGAAGAGACAAAATGGGCCGATTTATCCAAAAACCAATTACAGAATCTGGCCAATCAATTGACAAAAGCACAATTCCAGGTCAATGGAAAAAGTACTTTTAAAGAAGAATTTGTTACAGCCGGAGGAATTGACCTTAAAGAAATCAATTTCAAAACAATGGAAAGCAAAATCCATCCCAATTTATTCTTTGCGGGAGAAATTACCAATATTGATGCAATCACCGGCGGATTTAATTTTCAAAATGCCTGGACCAGCGGATTTATTGTGGCAAACTCTATTAGCCAATAGCAGTGTAAAACAACCTTTATTGGTTCAGCCACCAGATACTGGCATTCAACACCATGGCAAAACCTACCCAAGACAAATACGGGATAAACAGATAGCCTGCAAACCGGTTGATTTTGGCGAATTTGGCATAGGTTTCATAAATCATCAGCCAAAGCAGCACAATTTCAAACAACGCAAGCAATGGATTTTTGAGTCCAAAGAACAAATACGACCACAAGGCATTTAATGCTAATTGAATAGCAAAAAACAGCATTCCCTTTTTGACTTCTTCTTTCCGGGGAGTATCAATTTCATGCCAAACTAGTCCGCCTGCAATTCCCATCATAACGTAAAGAATAGTCCAGACAGGAGCGAAAATCCAATTGGGTGGATTAAAAACTGGTTTTTCGATCAAAGGATACCAGCTTTCTACTGCCGGTCTTGTTACCAGACTTGAAAAATAACCTACTGCGAGACAGGTTGCTGTCAAAACTAAAATCCTAGTATATCTGTTCATTTTCGCTTTTTTAACAAATTTAGTTATTTTCACAGATTAACCCTAATGCAGACTGCGATTTGGGCAAAAAAAGTATCTTTGCACAAATTCATAAATTATGATTTCGGAAAAGGATTTTATTCCGTCAGAATATACCCGTTCAATAGAAAAAGGAAATTTCAAATGGAGCGCACCAAGCAATATCGCTCTGGTAAAATATTGGGGAAAAAAGGACAACCAGATTCCTGCCAATCCATCCATAAGTTTTACGCTCAACAATTGCAAAACCATTACCTCACTGGCTTTTGAAAAAAGAGAGCCGGATGGAAATTTTTCATTTGACCTGCTGTTCGAAGGAAAACCAAAAGAAGATTTCAAACCAAAAATCCGGAAGTTCTTCGAAAGAATTGAAGCTTATCTTCCGTTTCTGAAAGAATATCATTTCACGATTAATACAGAAAATACGTTTCCACATAGTTCAGGAATTGCTTCTTCTGCATCGGGAATGGCAGCTCTTGCTGTAAACCTGATGAGTATTGAAAAGGAATTGAATCCTGAAATGACAGAAGATTACTTCAATCAAAAAGCTTCTTTCCTGGCAAGATTAGGTTCAGGTAGTGCTTGCCGAAGCGTAAAAGGAAGTATTGTTATTTGGGGGAATCATGAAGAAACCGAAGGAAGTTCAGATTTATTTGGGGTAGAGTTCTCTCGCAATATCCATCCTATTTTTAAAAACTATCAGGATACTATATTATTAGTTGACAAAGGTGAAAAACAGGTATCGAGCACGGTTGGGCATGACCTGATGCACAATCATCCTTATGCCGAAAAACGATTTGAGCAGGCACATATAAACCTGTCTAAAATAAAAACACTATTGGAATCCGGCGATTTACAGGAATTCATCCGGATTGTAGAAAGTGAGGCCTTAACCTTGCATGCGATGATGCTGACTTCTATGCCGTATTATATACTGATGAAACCTAATACACTGGAAATCATAAACCGTATCTGGAAATTTAGAAATGAAACCAATATTCCGGTTTGTTTTACGTTAGATGCAGGAGCCAATGTCCATATTCTGTATCCCGAAAACGTTAGAGAAGAAGTTTTAGAATTAATTAAGAATGAATTAGTTGGCTTTTGCCAAAACTCGCAATATATTTGCGATGAAATTGGATTTGGCGCAAAAAAATTGTAATTTTAACAAAATTCAAGAGCAGACATGAAAGGACCATTATTTTACTCCAAAATATTACTCTTCGGTGAACACGCTATTAATAAAGGTTCCCGGGGTTTGTCCATTCCCTATAATTTTTTCAATGGCGGACTGAAAGTAGATAACAATCTTTCGGATGAAGCCCAAAAATCCAATGCCAGCCTGAAACGCTTCGTGGCTTATCTTGAGACCATGCAGCAGGAAAATCCGGAATTGGTGACATTTAATATTGAACTGCTAAAGCGCAATGTTGAAGCCGGAATGTATTTTGATTCCAGTATTCCGCAAGGTTATGGAATTGGAAGCAGCGGTGCTTTAGTTGCTGCCGTTTATGACCAGTATGCCGAAAACAAAATCACGGTTCTGGAAAACCTGACACGTGAAAAGCTGCTAAAACTGAAGCAGATTTTCTCAAAAATGGAATCTTTTTTCCATGGTACGAGCTCCGGACTGGACCCGTTAAACAGCTATTTGAGCATTCCTATATTAATCAATTCACACGACAATATTGAAGCTACCGGAATTCCTACTCAAAGTCTGGAAGGAAAAGGAGCCGTATTTTTATTGGATTCCGGAATGGTAAAAGAAACTGCTCCAATGGTAAGCATTTTCATGGAAAGCCTGAAAGACAAAGGCTTTAGGGCTATGGTGAAAAACCAGTTCGTAAAATACACTGATGCCAGCATTGATGATTTCCTTCATGGTGATATCAAATCATTGCTTTCCAATACAAAAAAGCTTTCCAAAGTTGTCCTGAACAATTTCAAGCCAATGATTCCGGAGCAATTCCACGGAATCTGGCAAAAAGGATTGGATTCAAATGACTACTACCTGAAATTATGCGGTTCAGGCGGAGGAGGCTATATCCTTGGATTTACGCACGATTATGAAAAAGCAAAAGAAGCACTGAAAGATTATAAATTAGAAGTAGTCTATCAGTTTTAACCAAAACTCCCAATCAAGCAGCAAAAACAAACAAGCCGTCAGGATATGGCATAGTATTTTTTACCTTAAACTTAAATAGCGCACCTGAAATGTTAAGCAGAAAAAACAAACTTCTAGTAATGAAAATTATCAGTTTGTTTTCTGTAGTACGCGGCTATAATATTCCTGTCATTGTTCTTGCCCAGTATCTTTCAGCTATATTTATATTAGCTCCGGAAAACACAAGAGCCTTAGATGTTATTCTGGATTTTAACCTCTTCATCCTTGTTCTGGTTTCCAGTTTCTGTATTGCTTCAGGCTATATCATCAATAACTTTTATGATGCACAGAAAGATTTAATCAACAGGCCTAACAAATCCATGCTGGACAGATTAGTAAGCCAGAAAACCAAGCTATACGTCTATTTCGGATTAAACTTCCTGGCTGTATTCCTTGCCTATTTCGTTTCCTGGAGAGTCAGCATTTTCTATTCGTCTTATATTTTCCTTATCTGGTTCTATTCCCATAAGCTGAAAAAATATCCTATAATTGGAAATCTTACCGCCTCACTATTGGCTATCTTTCCGTTCTTCGGAATTCTTTTGTATTTCTTTAAAGGACAATATCAGGAATATGACTGGCAGAAAATAGGAATCATATTCAGCCACGCAAGCTTTCTGTTCTTACTAATCCTGATTCGGGAAATGGTTAAGGACCTCGAAAACATGAAAGGCGATTTTGTAAGCGATTACAAAACTATTCCCGTAGTGTATGGCGAATCCGTATCAAAAAAAGCCATTACCGTACTCACCCTGCTAACCATTATTCCCGTCTATATTTTAGTAGATGTTTACGAAGTAGGCTATATGGTTATTTATTTCTATCTCTGCCTGATGGCGCTGATTTTTTTTCTGCTGAAACTTTGGAAATCAAACACCCGCAATGAATTTCTAAACCTTCACAATCTATTAAAATTCATTATTGTAGCAGGCGTTTTTTGCATCGTATTAATCGAACCGGCTGTACTTTGGCACGGAAAGAAAATACTTTTGGCTATCAATTTTCGCTAACTTTCACTTCTATGGGCTTTTAAAGCCTCCAATTCGCTATCTTTGCACAAATTTAGACGCGAATGAACAAGAATGAAGGAGGCAACAGACGCAATGCCTCAAACCGAACAGGAGGAAAAAGCAGTTTTGGAAAATCAAAACCGCCATTGCCAAAAAGAGCCCAGGGACCTAAAAAAAATAAGCCTGCTTCTTTTAAAGCTGCTGATTCAGCGAGTGAAAAAACAGATAAGAAACCAAATCAGGCTCCAAAAAGACAGAAAGCATCTGATGAAATGCGCTTGAACAAATACATCTCCAATTCCGGAGTATGTTCGCGTCGCGATGCTGATATCTACATAAAATCCGGAAACGTAAAGGTAAACGGAGTTACCGTTACCGAAATGGGATATCTTGTCAAAGCTACTGATGTAGTAAACTTTGACGGTGCCTTACTAACTCCGGAAAAGAAAGAATACATCCTCCTAAACAAGCCGAAAAACTTCACAACCTCTTTAGACGAAGGTTTTGAACACAGAAATGTTTCGGAACTGGTTAGAGGTGCTACAAAATCTGTCTTGTCGCCTGTAGGCCGCATGGATAAAAACACAACAGGCCTGCTATTGTTTACCAACGATACAGACATGATTCGAAAATTCACAATTCCGAATCAAAAATCGTCAAAAATCTATCAGGTATCCTTAGATAAAAACCTGAAGTTTGAGGATTTGGAAAAAATCGGAAAAGGCATGATGATAGAAAACCATCGTGTCAATGTTGAGGAAATCAGCTATATTGACGACGAACCAAAAAGCGAAATCGGACTAAAACTACGCACAGCCAATGTAAAAGTAGTACGCCATATTTTCGAACACCTGGGTTATGATGTTCTTAGAATTGACCGTGTCGTATTTGCCGGACTTACCAAGAAAAACCTACCGAGAGGAAATTGGAGATTCCTGACAGAACAGGAAATTATCAATTTGAAAAATATATAATGCATCAAAGTCCCAAAATCAAGTTTGGGACTTTTTGTTTTTGTAGCTTTGTTCCTCTATTAAAAAACACTATGACACCTGAAATATTGCAATCTATCGCATTTAAATGGTTTGATGCGTTCAACTCACACCAACTTGAAAAACTTTTAGACCTGTATGACGACGAAGCAAAACATTTCAGTCCGAAGTTAAAAATCAGGAAGCCTGAAACCAACGGATACGTGACCGGAAAACAAGCCCTTCGCGAATGGTGGAAAGATGCTTTTGAGCGTCTGCCTTCTCTGCATTATAAAGTCACTTCACTGACCGCCAACAACGACCGTGTTTTTATGGAATACATAAGAACAGTCGATGGAGAAGACGATATGCTGGTAGCAGAAGTCCTGGAAGTAAAAAACGGAAAGATTATCGCTTCACGAGTCTATCACGGATAAAGAAAAAGCCCTTGAACAACAAGGGCTTTTTCTTTGTATTAACCTCTAATCTTTTTAGCAGGTTCTTCTTTTTTATCAAGTCCGCGTTTTCTTAACAGCGGCTCCACACTTGGTTCGGCTCCACGGAATCGCTTGTACAAAACCATCGGGTCTTCGGTTCCTCCTTTTTCAAGCACATTTTTTCGGAATAATTTGGCCTTTTCCGGATTGAAAAGATTGGTCGTCTTAAAGGCTTCAAAAGCATCCGTATCCAAAACTCCCGACCAGATATAGCTGTAATAACCTGAAGAATAGCCTCCTGAAAAAATATGGCTGAAATAGGTACTTCTGTATCTTGGAATAATCGCATCGATTAGTCCGATTTTCTTCATGGAATTTTTCTCAAACGAATTGGCATCCAACTGGATTGCGGCTGTTTGTGTATGGTAATCCATATCCAGGAAAGAAGCCGCAAGATATTCTACTGTGGCAAATCCCTGGTCAAAAGTTCCTGACTTCTGTAATTTCTGAATCAGCGCATCCGGGATAACTTCTCCTGTCTTATAATGTTTCGCATACATTTTTAAAACTTCAGGCTCCGCAGCCCAGTTTTCCATAATTTGTGATGGAAGCTCTACGAAATCTCTTGGTACGCTTGTACCCGCAAGACTTTTATAAGTAACATTCGAAAGTAACCCGTGTAATGCATGCCCAAATTCGTGGAAGAAAGTAGTAACCTCATCAAATGTCAACAATGCCGGCGTATCGCCTGTTGGTTTTGTAAAATTACATACAATAGAAATCACCGGAGCTTTCCTTTGCCCGTCAACCGTTTTCTGGCTTCTGTAGGATGTCATCCAGGCACCACCTCTTTTCGAAGCTCTTGGGAAGAAATCCATATACAGGATTCCCACATGCGTTCCGTTTGCTTCTGTAACTTCCCAAACCGTAACCTCATCATGGTATTTTGGCACATCGTTCAGTTGCTTGAATTTTAAACCGTATAATTTTTCGGTCACCTGAAAAATACCATTTCTGGTGTTATCAAGACTAAAATAAGGTTTCAGTTCCTGCTCATCCAAATCAAAACGCTGCTTTCTGATTTTTTCAGTATAATACCTCCAGTCGTAAGGCTTTACTTTATCTTTAACTCCGTCCTTATCCATCATTTTCTGAATATCTGACGCTTCAGTCTTAGCAATTGCCAAGGCAGGTTTCCATAAATCATTCAAAAGTTTGGCTACATTCTCAGGATTTTTGGCCATCGATTCTTCCAGTACATAAGCCGCATGCGATTTGTAACCCAACAATCTTGCCTTTTCTCCCCTAAGATTGGCCAACTTGATTGCGTTTTCTTTATTATCCAGTGCATCATCGTGATTACCGCGCGTTTGGTAGGCATTCCAGATTTCCTCACGTAACTTTCTGTTCGAACTGTATTGCAAGAATGGCATCACACTGGAATTTGAAAGCGTAAATACCCATTTTCCCTCCTTACCTTTTGCCTTTGCGTCGTCTGCCGCCGTATTTATCAATTCCTGAGGCAGTCCGGCCAAATCTTTTTTATCTGTGATTACCAATTCATATTTGTTGGTTTCGGCCAATATATTTTGTCCGTATTTTAAAGAGGTCATCGAAAGTTCTGCGTTTATCTTACGAAGCTTTTCTTTATCGGCAGTGGCTAAATTCGCTCCACTTCTAACAAATGCCTTATGCAGGTTTTCAAGAATTTTTGCCTGTTCTGGATTCAATCCTAAAGATTCTTTTTTATCCCAGATTGCTTTTACTCTGGCAAACAATTTTTCATTCAGGTAAATATTATCGCTATGAGCCGCGAGATTTGGAGAAACCTCTTTGGCTATTTTTTGCATTTCCTCGTTTGTATTGGCTCCGTTCAGGTTAGAGAATACGATGTTCACATTCGCTAATAGTTCTCCTGCATTTTCCATAGCCAATATGGTATTTTCAAAAGTGGGAGCAGCCGTATTGTTTGCAATAGCATTAATTTCGGCTTCGTGCCTTTTTATTCCTTCTAAAATAGCCGGTTTGAAATGTTCATTTTTAATCTTATCAAAAGGAGGTACTTCGTATGGCGTACTATACGGCTGAAAAAACGGATTCATATTTTGCTTGTTTTCTTGTGCTTCAATTGTCAGCATATTTCCAATAGCCAACAAAATGAAAAAGGATTTTTTTCTCATCTAAAAAATTTATTGAAGCGTAAATTTAGCACAAAATGGCTTTTTAAGCAGGCTTGAGAATGTTAATTAAACCCAAAAAATACCTTTTTATCTTATAGAGAGACAACCTTCAAAAAGAATTTGAGACTCCGGTAAAAACAAACAAAAAAGCCTGTCTACTTGACGTAAACAGGCTAACCTTTTGTGCGGGTAATAGGACTCGAACCTACACACCTTGCGGCACCAGATCCTAAGTCTGGCGTGTCTACCAATTTCACCATACCCGCAGTAGACATTTGATCTTGACTATTGTCTCAATCGAGGTGCAAATATAGGCATAGTTTTGAACTTTCAAATAAAAAATTAAAAAAAATTAAAAATTCTTTTTTTGTATTTTTGGCAGACAACATATCAATTTTACCTTTCATGGATACTTTAAAAGATTACGTTCAGAAAAACAAAGAACGTTTCCTCAACGAACTTATTGATTTACTGAAGATTCCATCTGTCAGTGCAGATTCTGCCTACTCCCAAGATGTTATCGATACCGCTAACGCCGTCAAAACAAGCCTCGAAAAAGCAGGCTGCGATTTTGTTGAAATTTGCGACACCCCAGGATACCCTATCGTTTACGGAGAAAAAATAATTGACAAAAACCTGCCAACAGTATTGGTTTACGGGCATTATGATGTACAGCCACCAGATCCGTTGGATTTATGGACTTCGCCTCCTTTTGAACCTGTTATCAAAAAAACAGAGTTACATCCGGAAGGCGCTATTTTCGCCAGAGGTGCCTGTGACGACAAAGGACAGATGTATATGCACGTAAAGGCATTGGAATATATGGTGCAAACCAATAACCTGCCATGTAACGTGAAATTCATGATTGAAGGTGAAGAAGAAGTTGGTTCGGCAAGTCTAAGCTGGTTTGTGGAAAGAAACCAGGAAAAACTTAAAAATGACGTAATCCTGATTTCTGACACGGGAATGATTTCCAACACCCAACCATCTATCACAACAGGATTACGTGGATTAAGTTACGTAGAAGTTGAAGTTACAGGACCAAATCGCGATTTACATTCCGGATTATATGGTGGTGCAGTAGCCAACCCTATCAATGTTTTAGCTAAAATGATTGCCTCGCTTCATGATGAAAACAACCACATCACGATTCCGGGATTCTATGATAAGGTTGAAGAACTTTCTGATGCCGAAAGAGCAGAAATGGCAAAAGCGCCTTTTTCTTTGGAAGACTATAAAAAAGCGCTTGACCTTAACGACATTTATGGCGAAAAAGGCTATACAACCAATGAAAGAAACTCTATCCGTCCTACTTTAGATGTTAATGGAATCTGGGGAGGCTATACCGGAGAAGGCGCAAAAACGGTTATTGCCAGCAAAGCCTATGCTAAAATTTCGATGCGTCTGGTTCCAAATCAGGACTGGCATGAAATCACTGAACTCTTCACAAAACACTTTGAGAGCATTGCACCAAGCGGCGTAAAAGTAAAAGTGAAACCACATCACGGTGGTCAGGGTTATGTGACTCCAATTGACAGCATTGGTTATCAGGCAGCGGCAAAAGCCTATAACGAAAGCTTTGGCGTACAGCCAATTCCTGTTCGTTCCGGAGGCAGTATTCCAATTGTAGCCTTGTTTGAAAAAGAATTAAAAAGCAAGACTATTTTAATGGGATTCGGCTTGGATAGCGATGCCATCCACTCGCCTAACGAGCATTTTGGTGTATTCAATTATTTAAAAGGAATTGAAACTATCCCGTTGTTTTATAAGTATTTTGTAGAGCTTTCTAAATAGATATTATCGTAATGGGAAAAAACTTTTTGTGTTTTGCCGTGCTATTATTCTGTCCTATTAGTTTTTATGGACAAGAAACTGACATTATGTTACCAAAACCTGAAAAAGATTCCATTTATACCAAGCCCACTATCCTACCAGAATATAAAGAAGGAGGATTAAAAGGATTTTATGAATACATATATAAATTATATCGGGTTCCAAAGGCATTTAGAGGAAGAGATAGAATGATGGTCGTATTTGTAGTAGATGTAGACGGAAAACTGACCGATATAAAAGTGATAAAGGATATTGGAGCCGGAACTGCAACTGAAATAATAAAAGTTCTCAAGGGTTCACCAAAATGGAAACCCGGTTACAATGCTGAAGGGAAACCCGTCAAGACATTTTTTAGTTTACCCATAATAATAAGTAAAGATTAAATCTATAAAATCCGCCCAGAAATGAGCGGATTTTTTTATTTCAAAAAAAAAATTCATTCTACACTTGTAGAATTAAATTTTATTTCTACATTTGTAGAGTAATTACAAAATATAGAATGAGGATTATAAAAATAACACCCTCAATTTCAGCGTTATTATTCATTTTAATGTTATCAGGTTGCAAAACCAATCGGATTCGAAACAATGAACGTGTTGGAAGATGGGTTGAATATGACACCATAGATGGTAAAATATATAAAAGCGTTGGAAGATTCCGCGACGGAATAGGGAAAGGCACCCACCGACAGTTTTCCGACAAAAAGTTAGTCCGGGAAGAAAAATATAAAAATGACATTTGCCATACTATATACTATTATGATAATGGCAAGATAATGACAGAAGGAAATACAAAAATGGTCGTAACCGATGAAGAAATCCATTGGTTTTACAACGGCGACTGGAAATTTTATGATGAAAATGGGCAGCTGTTAGGAATCAGGACCTATGAAAACGGCAATGTAATTAATGAAATAGAAATACAACAATAAAACACCATGCAACTATCCAACTCAGAAGAACAATTGATGCAGCACCTTTGGAAACTGGAAAAAGGTTTTATGAAAGACCTGCTCGAATGTTATCCGGATCCAAAACCAGCCACAACAACCATTGCTACCTTATTAAAAAGGATGGCCGATAAAAATTTTATAGCATATAACGAAATAGGTAATTCAAGGGAATATTATCCTTTGGTTGAAAAATCGGATTATTTTTCGAAACATGTAAACGGGCTGATTAAAAACTTTTTCAATAATTCAGCCTCGCAATTTGCTTCTTTCTTTACTAAAGAAACGAATCTGACACAAAAAGAACTGGAAGAACTCCAAAAGATTATCGACAAGGAAATTCAAAAAAAGAAAAAATGATCGGCTTTCTAATCAAATCATCACTCTGCCTGGCTATCCTTTTGGGCGTTTATATTCTCTTTCTGGAAAAAGAGAAAATGAACGTTTTCAACAGAGTTTATCTTTTGGCCAGTTTGGCGGTTTCGTTTGCAATCCCGTTTATCCAATTTGAACCTATACATGAAGAATTACAGCAAAATCTGATTCCGTATGCCGTTCAAACAATACAGGCACAAGCTATTTCGATAGAACAGCAATCCGATTATTCTGTATGGGTTTTATGGATTTTGTATGGGACCATAACCTCACTTTTCCTTTTTCGATTTATCAAAAACCTATTGTCAATTACCAAAAAGATACAGTCCAATCCAAAGAAAAAATTTGAAATTTCAACTTTAGTTCTGGTCAAAGAAAAAATAGTGCCTCACACCTTTCTGAATTATATCTTCATTAATAAAGAAGATTATGAAAACCGAAATGTAGAGGAAGAATTATATACTCATGAATTAACACATGTACGGCAAAAACATACAATTGATGTCTTAGTAATTGAAATTTTAAAAACCCTGTTTTGGTTCAATCCAATCCTGATTTTTTACAAAAAAGCAATACAACTCAACCACGAATTTCTTGCAGATGCAAAAGTCGTGAAATCCTATAATAATGTTCCTTTTTACCAAAACCTGCTTCTGGAAAAGGCATCTTGGAACAGCAACTCTTACTTGGCCAGTAACTTGAATTTTTTAGTAACCAAAAAAAGATTAATTATGATGACTAAAACCACATCAAAATCGAGAGCTCTGCTCACAAAATTATCGGTACTGCCAATTTTAGCCGGCCTGATTTCCTTCTCATGTTTTGAAACAGATAATCAAAAAGAGGTAACCGAAGTAGTAGCTAAAAAGCAAATCATAAAAGCAGAAGAGCCAACAATGGGAGAGCAAGAAACGCAGAAAGTTTACGAAGCTTCGCCAGGAAAATCAGATAATGGGCTCTCAGTACCAGAATTCCCAGGAGGTTTACAAGCTTTTTCCAAATATGTTAAAAAAGAATATAAGATACCTTCCGGTTTTAAAGGAAAAGGAAATCTCATTGCTTCTTTTATAGTTGAAACAGACGGAAGCTTATCCGATATTAAAATCGTAAAAGATTTAGGAAAGGGAACAGCTGAAGAATTTTTGAGATTGTTAAAAACCTCTCCAAAATGGCAGCCTGGCACTTTAAATGGAAAGGCAGTAAGAGTTAAATACAACGTGCCAATACATTTAAATGAAGTCTAAAAACTAATCTGTTTTTCAATAAAAAATGGAAGTCTATTTATTAAAATCAACCGCTAGCCTGATTGTACTATTAGGTATTTATCATCTTTTTTTGGAAAAAGAAAAAATGCACACGTTTAATAGGTTTTACCTTTTATTCAGCCTGTTACTTTCTTTTACAATTCCCTTTATTACAATTGAAATAGCGGTTGAATCCTTACCAAAACCTTTGTTATTATCACAGTCAGATCCAATTCCGGTTCTGGCGCAAGACAAGTCCATAGATGTAGGCGTTGCCACAGTCCAGAAAAGCGGCAAAAATTATATTCCAATCATACTTTGGAGTCTATATGCTCTAACAACATTATTTCTGGTTATCCGGTTTGGAAAAAATATTTATGACTTAATTCTAAAGGCTAAAAAAAACCGAAAGATTGTTTTTAATTGTTCCACACTGGTCTTATCCAAAGAAGAACAGTTGCCGCATACCTTCTTACAATACATTTTCATAAACGAAGATGATTTTAACAGCCAAAACATACAGCAAGAACTGTATACACACGAATTGACACATGTACGACAGAAACATACTTACGATGTGTTATTCATCGAAATATTGAAGACCCTGTTCTGGTTCAACCCCATACTGGTCTTCTATAAAAAAGCAATACAGCTCAACCACGAATTTCTGGCAGACGAAAACGTGGTAGAATCGCATAAAAATGTTTCATTTTACCAAAATCTGCTTGTCGAAAAGGCATCATGGAACAGCAACCTTTACCTGGCCAGTAACTTGAATTTTTCAGTAACCAAAAAACGATTAATTATGATGACTAAAACCACATCAAAATCAAGAGCTTTTCTTAAAAAAATAGCCTTAGTACCTGTTTTAGCAGGACTGGTATTTGCTTCCTGCATAGAAAAAACAGCCGCAAAAGACAAAGAGCCGGAAGTTTGGATAAACGGGGAGCGTGTCAAAGAAAGTGAAATGAATCAGCCAATTTCCAATTGGAAAAAAGAGCAACCCAATGAAAACAATCAAACCAATGAGGCTGCATATTTCGCTGGCGTAAGATTTATTATTTATAAAACCGGAACCTGGACAAAGGACAGAGTGCAAGGCAAAGACATTATTTTAGACAAAACCTACGAAGAATTAACAGCAGAAGAAAAAGACCGCTTTAAACCCTATCTGAGGATTCCTAAAGGTCATGTCAAGAAATCACCAACTGCGGCAGAATTAGAAGATTACAAGGATTCTAAAAAATATGCTATTTGGATTGACGATGTAAACGTAAAGAACACTGAACTGAATAAGTACAGTCCGTCAGACATTGCCTACGTCCTTGGAAGTTCTGTTATGAAAAACGCCAGAACCCAAAAACATCCGCAGCCGTTTCAATTCCATTTTTATACACACAATTATTTTGACAAAAAACAGATGGGTAAGGCTCCTGAGAAATATCCGCTGGATAAGGTTGAAATTTTTGATAAGATAATCAAGAATTAAATACGACAAATGGGAGTCTCATAAATACAAAAGGGAAAAATTTGTAGTTAGTTATAATCTCCATTATAAATCCGCCAGAAGGCGGATTTTTTTTATCCCTAAGCCAAAACATATCAACATTTTATAACATTTATTGAAATTTGGCGTTACTTTTGCAGACATCATCATCAATCATATTATTGGACACGTTTCCAATATTCTAATCATCAATCATTATGTTAAAACACTTCTTTATTGTCTGCGCCGGAGTTGACAAAAAAATCATCGAAAGCTGCTCCAATGGCGAGCAAAATAAATATGCCGGAATTGGAGCTACTGTATTTTTCACCGCAGTAATGGCATTTATCGCCAGCAGTTATGCACTCTATACCGTTTTTGACAATGTTTATGCTGCCGTATTTTTTGGATTTGTATGGGGATTATTAATTTTTAATCTGGATCGTTTTATCGTTTCAACAATTCGAAAAAGAGACAGCTTTTCTAACGAATTTATTCAGGCAACACCCAGAATTGCATTGGCTATTATTATTGCCATTGTAATCTCAAAACCTTTGGAAATCAAAATCTTTGAAAAAGAAATCGACACCCTGCTTTTGAAAGAAAAGAACGCAATGGCGTTGAATAACAAAAAAGAGGTTGCCAACTATTTCAAATCGGATCTTGAAAAAAACAAAGCCAAAATCGATAGTCTTAAATCTGAAATAACGAAAAAGGAAAAAGAAGTCAATACTTTGTATGAGACTTATATTGCGGAAGCTGAAGGAACAGCCGGAACCAAGAAACTTGGAAAAGGTCCCGTTTTTAAAGAAAAGATTGCAAAACATGATTTGGCAAAATCAGAGCTGGACACTTTAAGAAAAAACAATCTGGCCAAAATTGCCGAAACAGAAAAACTATCGAAAAAACTGGAAGCCGACCAGGATAAGAAAGTAACCGAAACCCAGCCGATTATAGATGGTTTTGACGGACTTATGGCAAGAATCAATGCATTGAACAAACTGCCTTGGCTGCCTTCTTTCTTTATCATGTTATTGTTTCTGGCGATTGAGACTTCACCAATTATTGCAAAACTATTGTCGCCAAAAGGAGAATACGACTTTAAGTTAGAGGATATAGAAACTGCCTTAAAAGCCACTATCAGCCAGGACAAATATCAGAGAGAGCTATTGGTGAAAACCAGCGCTCAAATGCACGATAAAGTTTATGAAGACATCGCTACTGATAAAGGATTATTTGACCTCCAACGCAAAAAGGCAAAAGAACTTTTGGAGCTACAGGCCCATAATTTTGTAGAAAAGCAAAAACGCACTTTATAATATCGATAATAAAAAATAAAAAGGCGAAGAGCATCAGATACTCTTCGCCTTTTTTATATTAAAGTATTTTATTTCTAAATCGCTTCTTCAATTCGGATGCTCATCCAGGAGCCTTCCATAACAATGTCGTCACCTACATAAGCCTTTCCGGATTGCTTGATTATTTTTTCGCTTAGTCGCAAATTCCGGATAACAAACTTTACCTGTTCACCAAACAAAACGCCTTTTAAAAATTCTGCCGTTTCAATATAAGCCAGAGCAAAGATTCCGTTGGTAACTCCTAATAACCGAACACCGGCTCCACCACATTGCGCCATTGATTCTAACAGAATAGTCCCGGGAACATAATTAAATTCCGGGAAATTACCTTTTAAAATAAAATTCGTGTCGTCAAACTTCTTAACGCCTATGATTTGTTCTTTATCTACAGAAATAATTTCGTCAACAAATAAAAAAGGTGCCCTGTGCGGTATCAGGTTTTCAATATCCTTGCTCATGGCAGTTTACATATGGCTTAAAATTTCTTTTTTCAAGGCATCATATTCTCCCTGCATGATGAGTCCGTTGTCCAATAGCTTTTTATAATTCTGTAATTTTTCAAACAGTTCGTCCTGCGACAATTCTCCTAAAGTTTTTTCCTTTGCAACTTCAGGCTTTTCATCCGGATATTGTTTTTCATCTCGATATCCGGATTGGGAAACAGGAATGATTTCAGCAAAATCAGTCACTTCTTCAGTTTCCATTTCTTCAATAACTTCCGGTTCTTCTACCTCAGCAAATGTTTCTGCAGCGATTTCTTTTTCTTCGAATTCTTCTACTTTTGGTTCTTCAGCAAAAGCAGGCGCAACCGGACCATTTTTTAATACATCCAGTTGTTCTTTAGCAAAAGTATAGATTTTTCTTGCCTGTGTTTTTGGTATATAATCGATAGAAATGGTCAGGTCTGTTTTAGTTGTAAATGAAAATTCGGAACCTAAAATATTCTCTTTTACAAAAGTCCCAGCAATATCATCCCATGTATAATCTGTGAAATCCATCGACAATCCTAAATTTTTAGGTTTGCAGATAATAATCCTTTTGTTTGTAAGCACAATGCTGTCCGGAAAAACCGTAATGGCAGGTTTTTTTTGCACTCCTATATAGCCTATTTCCTCATTTTTCATGAGCAGATCGGTCAGTTTTGAAGTAATCTTTTCGATTGCTTTTGGGTCTTGTTCTTCGTTTAAAAACTTTTTAATTTGTTCTTTCATCTTTCAGTTGCTGAATTTGTAGACATATATCCACAAAAGTAATACCTAATTTTTTAATTCAATAATTTCAGTTTGGATTTTCTTTGTTAAGCTTTTGAAAACCAAATCATAGGAATGGTCAATAAGTTCCCTTACCATTTTATCCGTAACATCACCATGCAGGGAAACTGTATTCCAATGGACTTTGCTCATATGATAGCCCGGCTTTATATCGTCAAACTCGGCACGAAGTTCTTCTGCACGTTCCGGATCACATTTTAAATTGATTGACGGTGTTCCTTTTTCCCAACCATTAAGCGAAGAAAGTGCAAACATTTTTCCACCGACTTTAAAAACCAGTGCGTCTTCATCAAAAGGAAAATGTTCTGTTACTCCTTTTTTAGAAAGGCAGTACTCGAAATAGGCTTGTATGTTCATTCTTTTAGTTTTAGATTACTAAATTACATTTTTATGTCCTAACAAACTTTCTAAATGACCTTACCAATTCAAATATTCCAATACTTATAAATAACCTACCTAAAATGTCTGTTAGTCCTGTAAATACTCCGAAATTAGTACTAACTTTTTCCATGAATTCCATTTTATGCAAAGGATTAAAAAATTGTGGGAGATAAGGTAAAATTGTCTGAGAAAAATACATAAATCCGTCTATTGATAGGTCAAATGAAATATCGCTAAAGGAGATAACAAAAAGACCATACATTATTAGTCCAAGTAAAAGAGTGACGATTAATGCCCGTCCCCAATTACTTCCGTGATTGCTGGCATATTTAGAAACAACAATACTAATATAAGATGGAAATGCGGTAAACCTCCCTTCTGAAATTATATTCTTCAAAAGTGCTTGTTGTGATACCCTGTAATAATTTATCTTATCCCTAAAATTATTTTGCCTATTCGCACTTGTATATATATCGTTATAAACATAGTATTCATTCAAAGAATTGAAAGATTTAATTTGTAATGGAAACGTTGTATTGATAAGTTTTACCAAGGATAAATCTGACGACAGAACTTCAACTCCCATATTTTCTAAAGGGATATCTCTTAACTCTAAAATTCCTAACGAGCAGTTTATTATACTGAATAATGGCTTAGTTCTAGGTGTCGTATCAAAGACAAACGTTTTAGCCCTTGTGCTTTCATACAAAAGTTCCTTTCTTAATGAATTAAAAAAGAAATAATTATAAAGTGAAATATTGTCATTTAACTTCAAATTTTTTTGAATTTCATGATGAAGAGATTCTTCTTCATCACTTTTATCTGGGTAGGTTTGAATTGAAGTCAGAGGTACAGGATTTAAGGCAGTTACTTGGCAGTAATTAAAATTTGAAAAATAAATTTTCCCATCATTATTTACATCTTCAATTTTAACACTATTACATTTTATATCTGAAAAATTTATACGTGATGAAGAATTATAATATCCTTCAATCCATAAATAATTTACTACACCTTCTTTAGCGAAAAACGTCATTCCTAAAACAGATATTAGTTTTATTTCTTTAATAAATGTGAAACGACCCTCAATTTGAAAGATTGTTTTTTCATCGACAGAGGAATACACAAAGCTTTCAAATACACCGCCAACAATTTTGGCTTGTTTTAATGTTTTAGAATTATCAAATAGTAAGGTGTTAAAAAAACCATTTCTTATAACAAAATTACCGTGAAATTCACAATTTAAAAAATGCAATCTTGATTTAAAATTCCCTTCGTTAATTATAAAATCCCCTTCAAAAATACAATCTCTAAAAGTTATACTTTTTTCAAAGGTACAATCCACAGTGTGGACTGAATCAAATTTTGAATCAGTAATTCTCAATGATTCAGGAAAACTACCTCCTATTTCTAATGGATCTGTAACCTCAACATATTTAAAAGCCTCAGTATCCGTATCGAATATTTGAGTTAAATGCTCGCCGCCATGCTTCCAATATATTAATAGATTTTGAGGTGGTACTGAGGTATATTCCATAGAAAATTATTATATTATTTTTTCCATTTGTTTTTCCGGATTGGCCAATGCTCCAAATCCAAATTTCTCATATAAAAAGTGGGCGTCTGCTGTTGCCAGTCGCCATGTCTTTACCTTGCTAAAAGCCGGCTCGCTTAATAATTTGTCCATCAACAGTGACGAATATCCTTTGCCTTGCTGTTCTTCCACTATAAAAACATCCATAATATACGCAAAAACAACATAATCTGTCACTACTCTTGCAAATCCTATCTGCTTTCCATTGCTGTAAATCCCAAAACAGTAAGAATTCTCAATAGCCGTCTTCACTTCTTCCATAGTTCTTCCTTTTGCCCAATAGGTGTTGGTGAGGAATTTATGGATAAACGAAATATCCAATTTGTCTTTATCTGTAGAAATCCTAATCATATCTTATATAGAACAGGTTTGCTTGGACTGGCGTCATTTTCAAAAGAAGCTATTTGCAGATTAAGCAGATAACTCCCGTCTTCTACATGGTCAGGCACAAAGATTAATTCCGTAATTGTGGCATCAAATCGGGCATCATCGTTCAAATCATGGGTGTTTTTAACATTCCAGAACGCCTTATGAGCCAACAATTTACCCTGGTCCCTTTCCTTATCAACGCTTGGCAAATCAATCAGCAGGTGTTTGATTCCTCTTTCTCTGATAAAAACTGCTGCTTTTTCATCCAGATAAGGCGGATTGGTATCGGAATATTTTCTCGAAAGCTTTTCTTCCGGATTTGGCAACGTTCTGATGACAATGGCTTCAGTAAATTTACCTTCCAAAGCCTTTTCTATCTGGTTTTTGGTGATTACCATGTCTTCACCACGCAATTCCGGTTCAACAGAAACTAATTCTGCCGTAAAGAAAAAGGTTTTCAGATGCCGGTTGATACTGTAAAATTCTTTTGTAATATGCCCCAAACATTCCGTGTGTGTCCCGTGTCCGTGCGGATTAAAAAAGATATTATTGAAATTGGTCGAAGAACTTCCTTCAGAAACCTTTCCTACCCAATGACCAAAACGGACGGGTTCTATGACGGGTTTTTCTATATACCAGGCAATAGGATTTTCATCAGTATTTGTCAGGGTAATGGAAATGTCTATCGGTTTTGAAAAGTCAACTTCAAAATTTTGGTTATTATGCTGGATTGTAGCAATCATTGTCAGATGTTTTAATTAGTACAAAAACCACCTGGCTTTTGCATTTAATCATCCAAATTTATCAAAAACAAATCACTTGCGATTCCATCTGCCAAAAACTTTCCTTTTGGTGTTGTTTTCAAGATATTCTTTTCGACGGCAAGCAATCCGTCAGCAATAAACTTTTCCGATTGCTTTTGTAAATATTGCAATACTTCTTCCCCAAATTCTTTTTGAATGCGATTAAGCGAAACGCCCCAAATAGTGCGAAGACCGGTCATGACATATTCATTATAGCGGTCATTTACGGTCAAAATCTCGACTTCACCGGGTAATTTCCCGGCTTCGATTTCTTTTAGATAGATTGGATTGTTGGCAATATTCCAGCTTCTGGAAATACCGTCATAACTATGGGCAGAAGGACCAATACCGATATATTTTTTGCCCAGCCAATAGGCCGAATTGTTTTTGGAGAAATAATCCGGCTTGCCAAAATTGGACAGTTCATAATGAATGAATCCGTGTTGCTGAAGCATTTCTACCAGAATCATAAAATGTTCCTGAGCCACTTCATCTTTGGGTTCGGAAACTTTTCCGGTCTGGATTAATTTCTTTAGGGCCGTTTTGGGTTCTACCGTTAAGGCGTAGCTTGAAATATGCGGAATGCCAAAACTCAAGGCTGTTTCTATATTCTGTTTCCACATTTCATTCGTCATTCCCGGAATACCATAAATGAGATCGATGGAAATATTGTCGAAATAACGTGTTGCCGTTTCCAGTGATTTTTTGGCTTCTTCGGCATTATGCGCACGATTCATCATTTTCAAATCATTCTCAAAAAAAGACTGAATACCGATACTTAAACGGTTAATCCGACTGCCCGCCAACTCAACAATTCGTTCATCTGAAAGGTCATCAGGATTGGCTTCCAGCGTAATTTCCGGATTTTCTGCCACTTTAAAATTGGCATATACGGCATCAATTAAAAAAGCCAGTTCCTCATCAGACAAAACCGAAGGTGTACCGCCGCCAAAATAAATGGTTTCTACGATTTCGTTTTCAAATTCCGATTTCCGCATTTGCATTTCTTTCACCAATGCCTGTACCATTTCTTCTTTCTTTTTCATAGAAGTTGAAAAATGAAAGTCGCAATAATGGCAAGCCTGTTTGCAAAAAGGGATATGGATGTAAATACCGCTCATTTTTTAGTATCGTGCAGAAATATATTATTTCCTTACTCTTTCTTCATTTTGTTTTACAAAAGCATCCCAACCCGAATAGCTTTTGGTACCGGTTGCTTTTCCGGAATTAAAAAAGTGGCATACTGCTGCTGCCAAACCGTCTGTACTGTCGAGATTTTTTGGCAATTCTTTTAATGCCAGAAGTTGCTGAAGCATTTTAGCTACCTGTTCTTTAGACGCATTACCGTTTCCTGTAATGGCCATTTTTATCTTTTTAGGTTCGTATTCCGTAATAGGAATCTGTCGCGAAAGACCTGCTGCCATGGCAACACCCTGAGCCCGTCCCAATTTCAGCATCGATTGTACGTTTTTTCCAAAAAAGGGCGCTTCGATGGCAATTTCATCCGGATGGTGGGTTTCAATTAATTCGATGGTTCTTTCAAAAATGACTTTTAACTTGGTGTAATGATCGTCATATTTGCTCAATATAAGTTCATTCAATTGTAAAAACTCCATTTTTTTATTGATGACTCTTATCAATCCGAAACCCATGATGGTAGTTCCGGGATCAATTCCTAATATGATACGTTCGTTTGCCAATTTTAATTTGTTATTTTGCCGAATGATTGCAATTCCTCACAAAGCTAAACAATTCCTCGTGTTTCTGGTCAAACTTTTGATTGTTGGCGGCGCATTTTATTTTATCTGGAATCAATTGGCGCATAATGAAAAGTTGGATTGGCAAAAATTTCTTGATTTGCTGGACAGGAAAAAATCTTTCTGGGGCATTATTTTCTTGCTATCATTCAGCTTTTTCAATCGCTATTTTGAAATCTTAAAATGGCAGAATCTTGCCCAGGTCGTTGAAAAAATTTCTATTGGCAGCGCCACAGAGCAGGTCTTAGGCGCATTGACTGCCTCCATTTTCACACCAAACGGAATTGGTGAATATGGTGCCAAAACATTATATTTCAAAAAAAAGGAAGCCAAAAGAATTGTATTTCTAAACCTGATTTGCAACGGAATCCAAATGATTCTGACTATCATTTTTGGTACGGTCGGATTGCTTTATTTCAATTATAAATTTCCAATCGTCTCCAATAAAAGCCTTTTGCTTGTCTTTGGAATAGTACTGCTTATAGTCGGCCTACTCTTTGGCTTGAAAAAAATTACGGTTAAAGGCTACTCTCTTCATCTGCTATTTGAAAAGATAAACGAGATTCCAAAGCAAATTCATCAAAAGAATATACTTCTGGCGGTTGGCCGTTACCTCATCTTTTCGCATCAGTATTATTTCCTGTTTCTTGCTTTTGATGTCAAGTTGCCTTATGTATTACTTATGGCAACTATTACGAGTGTCTATTTCCTGGCTTCCTCCTTACCCACATTCCAGTTTTTAGATTTTGCTGTCAAAGGAAGTGTTGCCGTCTTTTTTTTCGGATTGCTTGGTGTAAACGAATGGATTGTGGTTTTTATCAGTACCTTGATGTGGTTTTTAAATGTGGTGCTTCCTGTAGTTATAGGAAGCTATTATGTCTTTAATTTTAAGTCGAAATGGAAATCATAGCCTTTCTGTTTTTGGGAATTGTGGGTATCTATTCCGTTTTTATCATCGGACTGGCTTACGGATTCCGCAAGGTGGCTGTTTTCAAAAACAACAGCTCTGAGCCAAAATCTACCTTTTCGATTATTGTTCCTTTCAGAAATGAGGCTCAACATCTTCCCCAATTGCTGTATTCTTTCTCGCAGATGGACTACCCAAGGTCAAAATTCGAGGTTATCTTTGTAAACGATGGCTCAACAGACGATTCCGTTAGCATTATCCAGAACTTCCAGGCTTTGAGTTTCGACTACCGGATAATTGACTCCGTCCGAAAATCCGCTTCCCCAAAAAAAGACGCAATTGTAACAGCAATAAACCTCTTAGAAAACGAATGGGTTATAACTACTGATGCCGACTGTTTTGTTAGCCCAGACTGGCTAAAAACAATCGACAGCTACATTCAAAACCATAATCCTGTAATGATTGCCGGGGCAGTATCTTTTTCTGCGGATGAATCTTTCCTACAGCAATTCCAGCAATTGGATATGATTAGCCTGCAGGGAGCCACTATAGGAAGTTTCGGACTGCAAAAGGCTTTTATGTGTAACGGAGCCAACCTCGCTTATAAAAAGGATTTATTTTTTGAACTTGGTGGCTTTGAAGGAAATGATGACCTTGCCAGTGGTGATGATGTTTTTGTATTGCAAAAAGCCGTGGCGAAATATCCTGAAAAAGTACACTACCTAAAATCTGAATGCAATATTGTCCTGACGGAACCTTTGGATAGCTGGAAAGCGGTTTTCCATCAACGGGTACGTTGGGCTTCAAAAACGGCATCCTATCAGAATGCTTTCGGGAAAATTCTTGCCCTTATTGTTTTTGGAGGAAATCTGGCTATTGTTGTCGGATTGCTTTTGACACTTTTGGGACTGTTTTCTTTTTGGAGCTGGTATCTGCTGTTTGCTGTAAAAATCTTTGCCGATTTCCTGTTGCTAAATCCAACCGGAAAGTTTCTAAAGCCGGAACAGGTCCGGTTTTTTCTAATCAGCAATCTGTTTTATCCTTTTTTCAGTACAACAGTTGCCCTGTATTCTCTTTTTGGAAAATACGAATGGAAAGGCAGAAAATTCTAAGGTTATTATTCTACATTGAGAATTACAGGCAAGATAAATTGCGTCTTTACCGGAATGCCTCTTTTCAAAGCGGGATTAATCTTTGGAAAATCGGTCAGACGGCTATGGAGTATGCTGTCAATTTTGACTTTATCATAGGCCAGGCTATCTGACGGAAACTGTGGTTCGAACTCAATTCTTGAATCCGGATATACGGTAACTTTGACCTGTATTGTATCAATCTGCGGATATAATATTGACAACGTATCCAAATCCAGTTTCTGTTGGATGGTAACCGTTAAAAAGTCAAAAAAACACTGCTTTCGGGTCGTTTCATCCTTAATGGAATCACAAGTTGCCACAGAAGGAAATTCATCTACCTGATTCCAATTTACTTTCTGGAGTTCCTGTTTGAGCAGTTCTTCTTCAGAAATCTTCTGATTCTGAAGATTCTGGCAAGAACACAAAAGTCCTAAAAAAAGAATTGCTGTTAGTTTTCTCATGTGATGATTGGCAGGCATTTTGTAATATTACATAATTCAAAAATAATAAATTTAATTTATGGAATATTTTTTATTGGTTGCCGGATTTTTGTGCGTGATTGGAGGAATCATCGGCAGCTTTCTACCTGTGCTTCCAGATGCTCCGCTTTCCTGGATAGGTTTGCTCCTCCTTTACTTTTGCGACGGAATTCAAACCGAATATTGGGTGCTAGGCATTACGCTGTTCATAGCCATCGTTTCCGGCATTCTGGACTATATTATTCCGGCTAAGGGAACCAAACATTTTGGTGGCAGTTCTTATGGAATCTGGGGCACCAATATAGGATTGGTTGTCGGACTGATTGCCCCTATTCCTTTTGGATTTGTTATAGGCCCTTTTCTGGGTGCTTTTATTGGCGAAATGTTATACGATTCCAAAGACCATTCCCGAGCGCTAAAAGCAGCAACCGGATCATTTATCGGATTTTTAGCTTCAACCTTTATAAAATTTGTTGTGTGTATGGGATTCCTGGGACTTTTTCTGTATAAAGTATGGGAATTTAGGGGAGTATGGTTTTAATGATAAAAGAAGGCGTTATGTAAATCAAAAAAGCCCTCCAAGTAAATGGAAAGCTTTTCATTGGTCTAACTACTAAACCTGGTACTTTCGTACCTAAACAACACAACTAATCTTAAAAACCTTTTTGGGCAAAAAAGCCTTTCTTTCGAAAGGCTTCCCCCAATTTAGCGGTCTGGACGGGACTCGAACCCGCGACCCCATGCGTGACAGGCATGTATTCTAACCAACTGAACTACCAAACCAGCGCTTAATTGCGAGTGCAAATATACCACAGTTTTTTACTTCTGCAAGCATTTTTGCAAAAAAAATCAAAACTTTTTTTATCATTTTACCCAAACATTTGTTTTTCAACCAAATATGTAGTGAGTATTTTTTCAAAATTTTTGCCCGCTGCAACGGGAACATACTTGATTCTGTTCTGTGCGCAGGTCAATGACAATCGCTTAAAATAGCTTTCAGCACGTTTTTCATACTCTTCTTTTATGTTATCTGCAAAAAGATTGACCTCTTCACCCGATTCAAGGTCTATAAATTTTCTTGGCGTATTGTCAAAATCAAAGCTTAGTTCCGTTTTGTTATCGATAACATGAAACAATACGACTTTGTGCTTGTTGTGTTTTAAATGCTGTAACGCATTCAGCAACGCTTCTTCATTTCCGGGTTGAAACATGTCCGTAAACAATATAATCATAGAACGGCGGTGCATCTTTTCAGCAATCTGATGCAGAAAAGTAACCGTATCGGTGTTTTTAGACTGTTTTGGCTCTGCCAGCAATTGTTCCAGCTTGTTGAGAAGCATCCGGTGATGGCGCTCGCTTCCTTTTTCCGGAGCATAATATTCATAACTGTCTGAATAGACACTCAACCCGACAGCATCCCGTTGTTTTTTGAGCAGATTCATCAATACTGCCGATGCGAGTACAGCAAATCCAATCTTGCTTTCGAAAAATTGTTGCCCATCCTGTAATTTTGGGTAATGCATGGAAGATGAATTGTCAATAATCAGGTGGCAACGGAGGTTGGTTTCTTCTTCAAAACGTTTAGTATAGAGCCTGTCAGTTTTTGCGAACAGTTTCCAATCGATATGTTTTGTGCTTTCACCGGAATTATACACCTTATGTTCTGCAAATTCGGCAGAAAACCCATGAAATGGACTTTTGTGCATTCCCGAAATAAAGCCTTCAACAACCTGATTGGCTAACAGCTCCAAATGCTGGAAACTTGAAATTTTTTCTATTTGCGATTCAATCTTCATTCTTCAAATATATTGAAAGATTGACTGATTTAAAAATTTATCCCAAGACTTTGATGAAACAAAAAAAGGCCCGGATTATTATTTCCCCAGCCTTTTTCAACTAATCCTAAAAACATCTATATATTCATTACCGCATTGTTCAACTGTTCATCTATTTCTTGCTGTAAAAAAAAGACCTGGCCGTAAAACACCAGGTCTTTTTCTAACTAACCCCAGAAATTATTCTGTCCTTTTGAAGTCAAAACTTAAGTCACCCGCATTGTAATTTGCAGACACAGTGGTCGGAAATGTTTGAGCTGTTCCACTAAGCCATCTGTATTCCAAAAAATTAATATTTCCTGCCGCGATAGGATAGGTTACATTAGTATTATCAGCCTTATTCCTTTTGTACCAATCATTTGAGTTCATCGTAATCATATACTTTTTGTCTTTTTCTAATGCCAAGTCAGTAATAGGATGTGAAACCAGCGTATTGGCGCTTGCTACGTTAACGGTTTCCGTTTTTAAAACCTCTTTTGTAGTATAATCCCAAATCGTAACCCTTAATGCTGGATTTGCATCTGGCAACTTTACCGTTATCGCTTTCATCACCCCTTTTACATTTGGAGAAAAAGCCAATCCAAATTCATAGCTCCCTGAATTAATAAAGTTTGACGAAGTTGTAAATCCCGTTTGTGTATAATAAGATTCTAAGGGATTTTCAACAGGATAAGAAGATCCGGACTTGCTGTCATCACTACTACAAGAGATTGCTAAAATTGCCAATAATGCTCCTGATAAGATTTTAATCGTTTTCATTTCTCTAATTTTTTGTTGTTATTTTTTACTCATTTGGTTGGGACAAAGTTGCAGACATCATCAGGCTAAAAAAACAGGAAATAGACCAATAACATTTTAAATAGACCAATAACATTTTTCTTAATAAATGTTAAATTTTTTATCTATATTTGAGTAAATCCTATCGGATATGGAAAAGTTAAAATGCATCATAGTCGATGATGACGAAATAGACAGACTTACGGTGCTTTCGTTTGCGAAACGGTTTGAAAACCTTTCCATTTTGGGCGTTTTTGATAACGCCGACGAGGCACTCGCTTTTATGGAAAACAACAAACCGGACATTTTGTTTCTGGATATTGATATGCCCGGCATGAATGGTGTGGAATTGCGAAAAAAAGCTTTAGAAGTTTCCGCCTGTATTTTCATCACTTCACACCCGGAATTTGCCGTAGAAAGCTTTGAACTTGACACTTTAGATTTTATCGTCAAACCTTTAAAATTTGACCGCTTTGCCCAGACCATGCGTCGCATTGAGGAATTCATGGAAATAAAGCATAAAGCCTCCTTATTTGAATCGAGCATAGGTGGTGATGTGATTTATATAAAAGAAGGACACGACCAGACCAAAGTCAAGCTACATGACATCTTATATCTTGAAGCCCTAAAAGACTACACGCTGATTATTACTTCTAAAAAAAGGCATTGTGTACTGTCAAGCATAGGAGTGTTGCTTAAAGAATCCCATTTTCAGTCTTTTATAAGAATACACAGGAGTTTTGCCGTACAAAAACAATTCATAGAAAAAATCAACACCCAGGAAATCCTGCTCAGCAACGGGGCCATGATTCCTGTGGGAAGGAGCTTTAAAGAAAACATCAATATACTGCTATCATGAAAAAGGCATTCTTATTTTTAGTATTCTGCTTGTTCTCTACAGCACTATCTGCCCAAAAGCAAGGACAGATGCTGATTGATTCGTTGGAAACAGCCCTAAAAAACACCAAAGACAAAAAAACAATTGTCATTATCAAAAACAAGCTAAGCCAGGAATATTCAAGGGTGGACCCGGAAAAAGGAAAGCAACTGGCAAAAAGCGCCATTGAAATGGCAGAAACTATTGATTTTAAAAATGGTCTGGCCGAAGGCTACCGTTGTCTCGGAATTAATACAACCGACTCAACAGCGATTAATTTTTACCGAAAAGGTCTTGCATTTGCCAAAGAAACTAAAGACAAGCAGGTATTGAGTGTTTTGTACCGGAATATAGCCGTTTATTATATCTACAGGAATGATTACAAAAACGGACTCGACTACAGTTTCAAATCGCTTAAACTAAGTGAGGAATTAGGCAAAAACGAAGAAATTGCAGGAACCTATATCAACATCGGGTTTATATACAATGACTTGAAAGACCGGAAAAAGGCATTGGAATATTTCAAAAAAGCATTGGATATAAACAAGAAGTTCAACAATCCGACGATGAAAGCCGTGATTCTTGAAAATATTGGCGTTTTATACAATAACGAAGGTAAAAACGAACTGGCGGTTTCCTACCTTAATCAGGCACTGGAAATCAACCGAAAAAACAACAACCTGAATTTTGTAGCTACAAATCTCGGGACGTTAGGAAGTGCCTATTTGGAATTAAAAAAATATGACCTGGCCGAAAGCCATATCAAGGAAGCATTAAAAATCAGCAAGGAGTTAAAAATTCGCAGAGTCATGTCCTACAACCTGCAAAATCTTTCCATGATTTACATGGACAAGTATGCAGACCCAAAAAACAACTCCTTTTATAAAAGCAGACCCGTGGCAGATACTTCTTTACTGATGTTGAAAGAAGCGGTAATTTATGACCAGGAAAGCAACGACATCAAATCACTTTCAACCGATTTTAAACAGATTGCTTCATTGTATGAGGAATTGGGCGATTCTAAAAACGCACTTCTCTATTTCAAAAAATTCAACACCTATAAAGATTCCATCTATCAGACTGACACAAAAGAAACCGTAAAAAATCTGGAAGACCAGCGGACAATTGAACTAAAAAACAAGGAAATCCAGTTCAATAAGCTCAAAATTGAGAGTAAGGAAAAACAAAAATGGTATTTTATACTGGGTCTCATCCTATTGGGAATTATAGGGATACTGTTGTTCTACCAAAGCCGGAACCGCAAAAGAAGTAATGAAAAATTACAGCAGCTGAATAACGAATTGGATTTGGCCAATAAAACAAAATCCCGCTTTTTCAGTATCCTCAACCACGATTTGAGAAGTCCTGTGTCGAGTCTGATTCATTTTCTCCATCTGCAAAAAGAGAGTCCCGAATTGCTGGATGCTGAAAGCAAAAAAAGAATGGAAGACAAAACAATCAATTCTGCCGAAAACCTGCTTAATTCCATGGAAGACTTATTGCTTTGGAGCAAAGGCCAAATGGAAAACTTCAAACCTCAACCTAAAACCATTAGTGTAGGTTCGTTATTTGAAGACACACGAAAACATTTTTCAGGACAAGAGAAGATTGACATTCTGTTTGAAGACCCGCAAGGATTAGTACTAAATACTGATGAAAATTACCTGAAAACAATTATCCGAAATCTGACCGGAAATGCTATCAAAGCTTTGGAAAAAACCAATAATGCTAAAATAATCTGGAAAGCATGGCAGGAAAACGGGATAAAACACCTTTCCATAACAGACAATGGCCCGGGTGGTACTCAGGAACAATTTAAAGCCTTATATGACGATAAAGAAGTTGTTGGAATTAAGACGGGATTAGGCCTGCATTTGATACGCGACCTGGCTAAGGCCATTGACTGCAAGATTGACATACAGACACAGCCTAACCAGGGAACTGCTTTTATACTGACATTAAAATAAAAAACCCTTCCAGAACTTTGGGGGTTCTGGAAGGGCGTATTAAAATATAATCTCTCGATTATAACAATGCGTCAATTGCGTCTGTGTAGCTTTGTTTCGGCGCTACGCCTACTTGTCTTCCCACTACTTCACCATTTTGGAAAACCAATACTGTTGGAATATTTCTCACGCCATACTTAGCAGCAAACTCCTGGTTTGCATCTACGTCAACTTTTCCAACAACAGCTTTCCCATCATATTCAGTACTGATTTGGTCGATGATTGGACCAACCATTCTACAAGGTCCACACCATGCTGCCCAAAAATCTACTAAAACGGGTTTATCTGATTTTAATACAATTTCTTCGAAAGTTGCATCAGTTATTGCTTGTGCCATATTTTTTGTTCTTTAATTTTACATTACAAAATTAGTTATTTTATCTGTAATGTTTTGTTAATTGAAAATTAGTTTTGGTTATAAAGATATTGTCAATTTCTATCTCAAAAAAGTTAATTTAATTTGAAGTTGACTTGTAATTTTTCTAATTCACGCAATAATTCACCACAAATATTCACTTTTAATTTCCTGCTTGGCATAGAAAGATAGGTAATTACTTTGGTTTCTTCTACAACAGCCGGAACGCTCAATTCCATTTCTTCAGCATTTTCCATATCGGGAATTACTTCTACTTCATCCACATTTGTTTCTACCGCAACAGGCACTTCTTTTGTAATCTTTTCGGTTTCCATTACTTCAAAAGTCACATTATTTTCTCCCCTGTTAGCCTGAAAAATATGACTTAGCTTTGTAATCATTTCAGAATGCAGCTCACGGATGTTCATCTGGATAATAAGCTTTTTTGCAAAAGTAGTCAACACATCCTGTAGATACTGGATTCCTATGAACTGGATTCTCGGTTCACCTTTTTTCCCTGTTTCCGCATTGGCCCAGCCTTCACGTACCAGAATTTTCATATAGGTAAAATTATTCTGTATGAGGAAATGACGGAATTTAAGGTACTCCTCTCCAAATATTCTGAATTCTGCCGATTCATCATAGCCTTCCAATACAAACGAGGCCCAGCCTTTTCCGTTTTTGGCAACCCTATGCTGTACATCGGTTATAATACCTCCAACAGTCAGGTTTTTATTTACATGTGCCTCCAGATTCTTCAATGCGTCTAGTTTGGCATTACAGAAATATTTCATTTCAAAACGGTAATCATCAAGAGGATGTCCGGAAATATAAATTCCTACTACTTCTTTTTCTTTTGCCAGTTTTTCCATCGTACTCCAGTCTTCACACGGAGGTATGACCGGTTCCGGAATCTGCACGTCGCTTGTTTCTCCAAAAAGACTTACTTGCGAAGAGTTTTCATTTTCCTGAAACTTTGAACCGTAGCGCATGGCCTTTTCCAAAAACGTAATTCCATCGCCTTCATCATGGAAATATTGGGCACGATGTGCCGTAAAGCAATCGAATCCTCCTGCAAGAGCCAGGTTTTCAAATGCTTTTTTGTTGGCGGCACGCAAATCAATACGTTTTGCCAAATCAAAAATCGATTTGTATTTTCCCTCTTTCCTGTTTTCTACAATAGTCTGTACGGCTCCCATTCCAACACCCTTGATGGCTCCCATTCCAAAACGGACAGCATAATTTTCGTTTACCGTAAACTTATAGAACGATTCATTAACATCGGGTCCAAGAACCTGCAATCCCATACGTTTACATTCTTCCATGAAAAACGAAACCTGTTTGATGTCGTTCATGTTGTTGGAAAGCACCGCCGCCATATATTCTGCAGGATAATGTGCTTTTAAATAAGCCGTCTGGTAGGCAATCCAGGCATAGCAGGTGGAGTGTGATTTATTAAACGCATATTGTGCAAAGGCTTCCCAGTCTTTCCATATTTTTTCAAGCTTATCTGCCGGATGGCCATTAGCAACTGCCTGGTCAATGAATTTGGATTTCATCTTATCCAGAACGTCTTTCTGCTTTTTACCCATTGCCTTACGCAAGACGTCGGCATCACCTTTGGAAAAATTCGCCAGCTTTTGCGACAAGAGCATTACCTGCTCCTGATATACCGTAATTCCGTAAGTATCTTTCAGGTATTCTTCGCAGGCTTCAAGGTCATAGACGATTTCTTCTTCCCCATTTTTTCTTCGTACGAAACTCGGAATATATTCCAATGGTCCCGGACGATACAATGCGTTCATTGCAATCAAATCGCCAAAAACCGTCGGCTTCAGGTCTTTCATGTATTTCTGCATCCCAACCGATTCGTATTGGAAAATCCCAACTGTTTCTCCTCTTTGGAAAAGCTCATACGTCTTGACATCATCAATCGGAAAAGCATCAGGATCCAATTCAATTCCCGTTCTGTATTTTACCAGTTTTACGGTATCTTTTATAAGTGTAAGGGTCTTCAGACCCAGGAAGTCCATTTTTAGCAGACCTGCACTTTCTACTACTGAGTTATCAAATTGCGTTACATACAAATCCGAATCTTTTGCCGTAGAAACCGGGACGAAATTTGTAATATCGTCTGGCGTGATGATAACACCACAGGCATGGATTCCCGTATTTCGGAGATTTCCTTCCAGCAACTTGGCCTGTGTAATTGCTTCTCCTCCTAAGTCTCCTGCATTTGCAAGCGCTATAAGTTCCTGTACTTTATCAAATTCTTCCGCACGGAGTGCTTTTTTAAGCTGTTCGTTGTCGAAAGTAAATATCTTCGCCAGATTGAGGTTCATCGGGATAAGCTTGGCAATCTTATCCGCTTCAAACAGCGGTAAATCCAAAACACGGGCCGTATCTCTGATTGAAGATTTTGCCGCCATGGTTCCATAAGTAATAATCTGCGCTACCTGATTGGAACCGTATTTATTGATAACATAATCCATTACACGACCACGTCCTTCGTCATCAAAATCGATATCGATATCGGGCATAGACACACGATCCGGATTCAGGAAACGCTCAAAAAGCAAATCGTAAAGCATCGGGTCGATATTGGTAATTCCCAAACAGTAGGCCACAACAGAACCTGCAGCCGAACCTCGGCCAGGACCTACAGAAACGTCCAGCTTTCTCGCTTCGGCAATAAAATCCTGTACAATCAGGAAGTAACCCGGATAACCCGTCTTTTCAATCGTCTGCAATTCAAAATCCAGACGTTCCTGGATTTCAGGTGTTATTTCTTTATATCTTCTCTTGGCTCCTTCATAAGTAAGGTGTTTCAGATAGAGATTTTCACCTCTTTTACCTCCGTCGATTTCATCCTCAGGAACAATGAATTGTTCAGGAATATCAAATTTTGGAAGCAGTACTTCGCGTGCCAAATCGAATATTTCTATTTTTTCGACTATTTCCTGAATATTGTATATGGCTTCCGGGAGATCAGCAAAAAGCGCCTTCATTTCTTCTCCCGACTTAAAATAATATTCTTTATTAGGCATTCCATATCGGTAGCCGCGACCGCGTCCTACCGGTGTGGATTGTTTTTCACCATCACGGACACACAGAAGAATGTCGTGTGCATTCGCATCTTCTTTGTCGATGTAGAAAATGTTATTGGTTGCCACTAATTTCAGGTCGTGTTTTCTCGCTAAAGAAATCAAAGTAGTATTTACACGATTTTCATCTTCCTGATTGTGGCGCATCAACTCTATATAGCAGTCTTCACCAAATTCCTGTTTCCACCAAAGCAAAGCTTCCTCTGCCTGATGTTCACCAATATTCAGAATCTTACTCGGTATTTCGCCATAAAGGTTACCCGACAAGACAATTATATCTTCTTTGTATTGTTTTATGACTTCTTTATCTATCCTTGGCACATAATAAAAACCTTTGGTATAGGCTATTGAAGACATTTTAGCCAGATTATGATAGCCGTTTTTATTCTTTGCCAGCAAAACAATCTGATATCCATTATCTTTTCGGGTACGGTCGAGATGATCTTCACAGACAAAAAACTCGCAACCCACTATTGGTTTCATCAAAACCTCTGTTGGTTCTTCACCATTATCAATGAGCGATTGGTTTTTTGCTTTTGCGGCTTTATTATGGTTCAGTACGTCACGCACAAAATGGAAAGCTCCCATTAGGTTAGCATGGTCTGTCATGGCAACGGCCGGCATTTTATGCTTAGCTGCAGCCTTAACCAGATCTCCAATACTAATAGTAGATTGTAATACGGAAAACTGTGTGTGGTTGTGCAGATGTACGAAATCAACATCTGTTAAAGAAATAGTGTTTTCTGCCGTCTGCTTTTTCTGGGCCTCATCAGTAGCTTTTTGCAAACGGGCACGCACTTCATCAGATGCCTGTTTCAGGTTGATGTGCTTTAATCCGATGAGCTGAATCTCTTTCGGATTGTTTTCATTAAACCTTCTAAAATAATCTGCCGGTACGTCAAGCTGTTCTTTCGTAAAAGCCTCTCTTCTGATTAATTCCAGGAAACAACGTGTTGTCGCTTCAACGTCGGCAGTTGCGTTGTGTGCTTCAGCAAAAGGCTGATTGAACAAAAACTGATGCAATTCCGTCAGTGTTGGCAGTTTGAATTTTCCTCCTCTTCCTCCCGGTAATTTTAAAAGTTCTGCCGTATATTCTGTACAGGTATCTAATACGGGCATTTCGGCCATTTTAGATGCTACTCCAAAACGGTAAAATTCGCAACCCATGATATTGACATCAAAGCCTACGTTTTGCCCGACAATAAATTTCGATTTTGAAAGCGCAATATTAAACTTCTCAAGCACCTCAGAAAGTCCTATTCCTCTTTCCGTTGCCAGTTCTGTAGAAATTCCGTGGATTCTTTCCGCATCATAGGGAATATTAAAACCTTCCGGCTTCACAAGGTAATCCTGGCTTTCAATCAGATTTCCCATTTCATCATGCAACTGCCAGGCTATCTGAATACAGCGAGGCCAGTTGTTTGTATCTGTTATGGGAGCATCCCAACGCTTTGGCAATCCGGTTGTTTCGGTATCGAATATTAAGTACATGGCTAATTGTTAAGGTTTTATATTTTTGAAAAATCCCAAAAACGCAGATTACAAAAATACGTTATTTTAGGGTTTGGACAATAGTGCTTATCTATGAATCTTTTCCTAAAAACTTAAAACAAAAAATCCCGGCCAAGGCCAGGATTTATATTGTGTAAGTTATTTTTTATGGTGCGGTTTGGATTGGCACTCTGTAGAAATGACCTTCCTGGTAATTCACTACCGGAGCTCCAATAGGATCTGCCGTAGTTGAAGGTGCATTAAAATAAAAAGTTCCCGTTACGGTTCCTTCCGGACTTTGTTCAATCTTGATTTGACCGTCTCCTACTCCTGTTCCTGTAGCATATACAGAAGTAACACCGTCTGCCTCATAAGTATAGGTCGCTTTGTTTGCGCTGTTTACTCCCAAAGTATAAGTTCCCGGCGCAATAGATGCCGTAGTAAGAGTTAGCGTTTCAAATGGTGTGTTCCCGTAAACGGTCAACACTCCTCCTGTAATCGTTGCATAGGAACTTGAAGCCCTCCATCTAACATTGTCTTTTTTACCCTGAACGGATGGATTATTGAAAGTAGCATCGTCTTCACAAGAAATAAAAACAGCCACAAGCATTAAAAGCGATAAGATCTTTTTCATATTTATTATTGATAGATATGGATAATCATTTTTACATCGACAAAAATAGTTTTTTATAGCATATATGCTAATGAAAATTAAAAAAATAACATCAAAATCGTAAAACGTCCGGATTTCAAAATTTAAAAAACGACAAATTTCAAACACGGAATAATTTGTATTACAAACTTTTGTATATTTGCACCCTTAATTAACAGAGGTCGTGTACCTCAATTTAATCATTTAGATTATGTCTGTAAAAATTAGATTACAAAGACACGGTAAAAAAGGAAAACCTTTTTACTGGGTAGTAGCGGCAGATGCACGCTCAAAAAGAGATGGTAAATTCCTTGAAAAAATTGGAACTTACAATCCAACTACTAACCCTGCAACTATCGATTTGAATCTTGATAGCGCTGTTAAATGGTTGCACAATGGTGCTCAGCCAACTGACACTGCTAGAGCTATCCTTTCTTACAAAGGAGCTTTATTGAAGCACCACCTTGATGGAGGAGTTCGTAAAGGAGCTTTAACTCAAGAGCAAGCTGATGAGAAACTAGCTAAATGGCTGGATGAAAAAGCTGGAAAAGTAAACGCGAAAAAAGACAACCTTTCTACTTCTAAAGCAGACGCAAAAGCTAAAGCTCTTGCTGCTGAGAAAAAAGTAAACGAGGATCGTATCGCTGCTGCTAAGCAAGCTGAACTTGAAGCTGCTAAAGCTGAAGAGGAAGCTGCTGTTGTTGAAGAAGAAGTTACTGAAGTTGAAGCATCAACTGAAGAAACTCCTGCTGCAGAAGAAAACAACGAAGAAACTCAAGCTTAATTTTGATGCGATAATGCGTAAAGAAGAGTGTTTCTATTTAGGTAAAATCGCGAAAAAATTCAGTTTTAAAGGTGAAGTCCTTGTTTATTTAGACACTGACGAGCCTGAGTTATACGAAAATCTGGAATCAGTGTTTGTCGAGTGCGGCAAACATCTGGTTCCTTTTTTTATTGAAAACAGCTCGCTTCATAAAAACGATTTGCTTAGGGTCCGTTTTGAAGACATCAATACAGAAGATGCAGCCGATGAGCTTATCGGGAATGCAATTTATCTTCCTTTAGAAATGCTGCCAAAACTGGAAGGCAACAAATTTTATTTCCACGAAGTGATTGGCTTTGAAATAGAAGACAAACGCTTAGGTATTGTTGGAAAAATCCAATCCATTAATGATTCAACAGCCCAACCATTATTTGAAGTTCTTAATGACGATACTGAAATTCTGATTCCGATGATTGACCATTTCCTGGTTTCAATCGACCGCGATAACAAAAAAGTAATTATGGACCTGCCGGAAGGACTAATTGAAATGTATCTCTAATCATTTCGGTCTATATCTTAACTCCTCACAATGCCTTTCCAATTCAAACAATTTTCAGTAGAGCAAGACCGTTGTGCCATGAAAATAGGAACCGACGGTGTATTACTAGGCGCCTGGGCTCCCATTGAACATAATCCATATAACGTTTTGGATATTGGAACAGGCACCGGAATCATTTCTCTGATGATTGCCCAAAGAAGCCATGCTGAGCAGATTGATGCCTTTGAAATCGATGAAGATGCTTATGAACAGGCTGTAGAGAATTTCGAAAATTCTCCCTGGTCCGACCGATTGTTTTGTTTTCATGCCGCATTGGACGAATTTATGGAAGAACCGGAAGACGAATATGACCTGATTGTTTCAAATCCGCCATTTTATACGGAAGATTATTCTTCAGGAAACGATCAGCGTGATTTGGCACGTTTTGCCGATGCCCTTCCCTTTGAAGATTTAGCAGAAACTGCCGGTTTCTTACTTTCCAAGAATGGAATTTTTGCCGTTATCTTACCCTATAAGGAAGAAGAAAAATTTATTGCTTTGGTAAGGGATTTTGATTTATTTCCTGTAAAAATTACCCGTGTAAAAGGAACCCCAACTTCAGAAATCAAAAGAAGCCTGTTGGCTTTTAGCAGGCATTATTCTGAAAATTTCCCAACCGACGAATTGGTTATTGAAATCTCCCGCCACAACTACACTCCGGAATACATCCATCTTACAAAAGATTTTTATTTAAAAATGTAATACCTGCTTTTGAAAAGCCGGTAAAAATAAAAAAGTCTATTACTCAAAATAAGCAATAGACTAATGTATACTGTTGTTTCTTTGCTATGAATCCTGAGGGCAAAGGAGCTTTGTCAAAACCTCGCAGCTATCTGCGTGTCCAACAACTATATTTCCGGTTCCCGGACAAACGCATGCGATAATATCATTACCGCCTCCTCTGATTGCTCCGTTACCTTTAATGGTTTTCTGTTCACCGTTGCTTAACTTGTGAACACCTTCTAATTTCAAAATGTTTTCTAACATAATCTGTAGGTTTAAAAATTATGAAAATCGACCCAATCACTTAAAGACATTTGGGCTTTATGTCTTTTATCTTAAGACATTCATTCTCTGCATGTTCAAAATAAAACTGTAAGATAAATGTAGCAAAAAATAATTTAACCCGGATAGATTCTTTTAAGTTTATATCGCATTTTTTATCAAAAACGCAATTATCTGAAGCTTTCTTAAAAATTACAGCAACACTTTCTAACATTTGCTGATTGTTTTGTTGCAATTCTTTATGTAAGTTTGCAAACGTTTTCGGAATAAAACAAAAAACAGTAAAAACAGATAGCCCGGCTATCGAAATGATAAAAATAATGAGACCCGATCTTTTCCAAGCTCCAGATTATTACCTTTTAGACGAATTATTGTCTGACGAACACAAAATGGTACGCGACGCTGCCCGCGAATGGGTAAAACGTGAAGTATCTCCAATCATTGAAGAGTATGCTCAAAAAGCTGAATTTCCGAACCAAATCATCAACGGTTTGGCAGAAATTGGTGCTTTTGGTCCATACATTCCAGAAGAATACGGTGGTGCTGGCCTGGACCAGATTTCGTATGGCTTGATTATGCAGGAAATCGAAAGAGGTGATTCCGGTGTTCGCTCTACTGCTTCAGTACAATCTTCGTTGGTTATGTATCCTATTTGGAAATACGGAAATGAGGAGCAAAGAATGAAATATTTACCAAAACTGGCTTCTGGTGAATTTATCGGATGTTTTGGTCTTACAGAACCTGATTTCGGTTCAAACCCGGGCGGAATGGTTACTAATTTCAAAGATGAGGGTGACCATTATTTATTAAACGGTGCTAAAATGTGGATATCAAATGCTCCTTTTGCTGATATTGCAGTAGTTTGGGCGAAAGATGAATCCGGCAGAATACACGGTTTAATTGTGGAAAGAGGCATGGAAGGATTTACGACTCCAGAAACACATAATAAATGGTCACTTCGTGCTTCTGCGACAGGTGAATTGATTTTTGACAATGTAAAGGTTCCTAAAGAAAATTTACTCCCTAATAAATCTGGTCTTGGAGCTCCACTAGGATGTTTGGATTCTGCACGTTACGGTATTGCATGGGGCGCTATTGGCGCTGCAATGGATTGCTATGATACAGCTCTTCGTTATGCTAAAGAAAGAATCCAGTTTGACAAACCTATTGCCGGAACTCAATTACAGCAAAAGAAACTGGCTGAAATGATTACCGAAATCACCAAAGCACAATTATTAACCTGGAGATTAGGTGTTTTGAGAAATGAAGGAAAAGCAACTTCAGCGCAAATCTCTATGGCGAAAAGAAATAATGTGGACATGGCAATCAATATTGCCAGAGAAGCAAGACAAATTCTGGGCGGCATGGGTATTACAGGTGAGTATTCAATTATGAGGCACATGATGAATTTAGAATCTGTTATTACTTATGAAGGAACCCACGATATACACTTATTAATTACAGGAATGGACATTACCGGAATTCCTGCATTTAAATAGTAAACAAATATTAAAGTATCTTAAAAAGCTTCTCTATAACGGGAAGCTTTTTTACATTTGTAAAAATCCCTCCATCATGAATATTGACACTATTAACGCCCGCATTCAGCCACAAAAGGACATTTTATTAAACCACCCATTGTATAAAAAGATACAAAATCTGGAAGACTTACGAAGATTTCTGGAATGCCATGTATATGCCGTTTGGGATTTTATGTCACTTTTAAAAGCATTACAGTCTAAATTAACTTCTACCACTACGCCATGGTTGCCTGTTGGGAATCCCGAAATCCGTTACCTGATTAACGAGATTGTTTTGGCCGAAGAAACCGATTTAACTCTGGACGGAAAAAGACAGAGCCATTACGAAATGTATATTGACGCGATGAAAGATTGCGGTGCAAATATTACGGAAATTCAGAGTTTTTTAGAAAATGTCATCACAACCCGTAATATTTTTGTTTCGATAAAAAAAAGCGAACTGCATCCGAAAATAAAAAATTTCCTGGACTTTACCTTTCGTGTTATTGATGAAGGCAAGCCTCATGAGATTGCCGCCGCTTTTACTTTTGGAAGGGAAGACCTCATTCCTTCTATGTTTACAGAAATATTGAGGAATTTTCAGGAAAACTTTCCAAATGCCGACCTACAGAAACTGATTTATTATTTTGAAAGGCATATTGAGCTTGATGCTGATGAGCATGGCCCTATGGCAATGCAAATGATTGAAGAGCTATGCAACAATGACGAATTGAGATGGCAGGAAGTAGAAGAAGTATCTGTTCAGGCGTTGGAAAAAAGAATTGGTCTTTGGGATGCTATTGAAGAACAAATTTCAATGAAAGCAGAATTAGCTTAATTTGAAAATCTTAATCTGTTTACAGTAAATCCTTACAACAACTTAAAGCCCAAGCTGTTTTTTATCGATTATTTAGATTTATTTTAGATTATTTCGAAAATTTAACTTTAAAATTCCAAGATATTTATAACTTAGCGCGCTTGTTTTCTTTCAAATAAGTAAAACAAAATATCACATAATTATTAATTTCCAATTTTCATATTTCCATGAAAAAAATTACACATTTTTTGTGCCTGGGCCTTATCGGTTTTTCAGCCTTTGCGCAAAATACACCGCATGTCTTTGGAAGAAAAGTTCAAAGTGTTAATCCTACTACCGGAATAATTAAATGCGTAACCACTGAATACGAATCATTCCTGCAAGAAAAAGAGAGTAAGAGAGCTACAACTCAAGAATTTGAAGAATGGCTTGCTCCAAAAGTAGCCGCTACAAAGTCAGATTTACTAGCCAGAAGAGGTACAGCAGGAACAAATGCAGTAATTACAATTCCAGTTGTTGTTCACGTCATTCACAGCGGACAGTCTGTAGGCAGTGGAAGAAATATTTCTGATGCAAGAGTCAACTCCCAAATTACAGTTTTGAATCAGGATTTCAGAAGAATGCTGAACACACCTGGATACAATACAAATCCTGTAGGAGCCGATGTTGAAATTGAATTTTGCCTGGCAAAAGTTGATCCAAATGGAAATCCTACCAACGGAATTGACCGGGTTAACCTGGGCACTACTACATGGAGTGAAGCCAATGTTGAATCAATACTTAAACCTCAGACTATATGGGATCCTACAAGATATTTCAACATATGGGTTTGCCAATTTGGAGGAGACTTAAACGGAGTTTTAGGATATGCACAATTTCCCCTTGATTCGGGTTTGGGAGGATTAGATCCTGATGGTACAGAAACTGAATTTACTGATGGTGTAATTATTGATTGGAGAGCCTTTGGTTCATCTGACTATGTTAGTGGACAGTATTTTTCAGGTATAGATAAAGGAAGAACAACTACACACGAAACAGGACATTTTTTAGGTTTAAGACACATTTGGGGAGATAATTCCTCTTGTACCGTTAATACTGCCGATAGCAGACAAGACTATTGTCCTGATACGCCTGCCGCAAATACTATGCATTACGACTGTGCTCAGGAGTATGATTCATGCACAAGTGCTCCAGGCAAGGACATGACCGAAAATTATATGGATTACAGCAATGATACTTGTATGAATATTTTTACTTTAGACCAAAAAGCAAGAATGATGACTGTAATGCAAAATTCTCCCAGAAGAAGTACATTAAAGACATCTACAGTCTGCCAACCACCATTAGGTAATCCATCATTTCAATTATTACAGGGAATAAAACTATATCCAAACCCTGCTAATGACGTATTAAACATTGCGGTATCTGACAGCTCTAAAACTCCTGACAGCTATACAATCTATAATAGTTTAGGACAAGCTATCCAACAAGCTACCTCTGTTAGCGAAGGAAGCTTAAAAGTTGATACTTCAAATTACGCTACCGGAATCTACATGATTCGATTTACAAAAGGTAATGAAACTAAAACACTACAGTTTGTAAAAAACTAACTTGAGTCAACATACATAAATAAAAAAAGCCTTCTTTCGAAGGCTTTTTTTATTTAATATTCCGGAGCTAATTCTATTTCCAGCCCGTCCAATTCTTCCGTGATATGAATCTGACAGCCAAGACGGCTGTTGGACTTGACAAAAAAAGCTTCTGAGAGCATTGCTTCTTCATCATCGCCCATTTCAGGCAAAGCTACATCATTAAGAACATAACACTGGCAGGAAGCGCACATAGCCATGCCTCCGCAAACTCCAATGGTTCCTTCCGGAGCCAGTTCATAAGCACGAACCAGTTCCATAATATTCATATTCATGTCTGTCGGTGCCTGAACTTCGTGTAAAGTCCCTTCCCGATCAGTTATTTTGATAGTAACATCCATTTTGTATTTGATAATGCCGCGTGATTAATCTATCGATTTCACGACCGCCTTTTCAGCTTCTTTTCTTGTTCCGTCAAATCCGTCTACGCCAGAAACAGTCGTATATTTCAGTACATATTTTTTACCCGGATTTAATTTATTGTAAACGCTCTGGCACATCAGCGTAGCTTCATGGAAACCGCAAAGAATCAGCTTTAATTTGCCGGGATAAGTATTGACATCACCAATAGCATAAATTCCTTCAATATTGGTTTGATAATCCAATGAGTTATCTACTTTAATAGCATTTTTTTCAATTTCAAGTCCCCAGTTGGCTATTGCTCCTAATTTAGGTGATAATCCAAAAAGCGGAATAAAATAGTCTGTTTTGATATTTCTATGCGCTCCATTTTCATCAATATCGATCGATTCCAGATATTCTGCCCCGTTTAATCCGGTAACTTCAGCCGGAGTTATCAAACGGATTTTCCCTGCATGTTTTAGTTCCTGTACTTTTTCTACAGAATCCAATGCCCCACGGAACTCATTTCTTCTATGGATAAGCGTAACTTCTGAAGCAACATTGGCCAGAAAAATACTCCAGTCCAGAGCAGAATCTCCTCCACCGGCAATTACTATTCTTTTGTCCCTGAACAGTTCCGGATCTTTCACAAAATATTCAACTCCTTTGTCTTCATAGAATTCAATATCTTCAATCAAAGGTTTTCTAGGCTCGAAGCTTCCCAAACCACCGGCAATTGCAACGGCTTTGCAATGATGTGCCGTTCCTTTATCAGTAGTTACTATAAAAGTTCCGTCTTCCTGCTTTTGAATAGTTTCCGCCTTTTCATTCAATGTAAATCCGGGTTGAAACTGTTTGATTTGCTCCATAAGGTTAGTAACTAAATCACCTGCCAATACAGATGGATAGCCTGGAATATCGAAGATGGGTTTTTTAGGATAAAGTTCTGCCAACTGTCCGCCGGGCTGAGGCAGGGCATCAATAATGTGGCATTTTAGTTTTAGCAGTCCTGCTTCAAAAACGGTAAACAGACCTGTGGGTCCGGCACCGATTATTAGTATATCTGTTTCAATCATTTTTTAAAAATTCTGAGGGTTCTAAGTTTCTGATACAAAATTCAGGTAACCAAGAGTCATTTTGTATGATAAATATCATGTCACCGTGGCCTGGTAGCTACCGGAAACATATTGTCCTAAACGCAGGACAGTATTGCAATCTGTATGAGATTACAATAAAAAGCCAGGAAATATTGGAAATACTCCCTGACGTAAAGTTTATATTTTAGGCTACATTCACCACAGTTTCAATCTGCGGAGCGTATTTTTTTATAGTAGTTTCAACGCCGGCCTTTAATGTCATCTGGTTCACACTGCAACCAACACAGGCTCCTTCAAGACGAACCTTGACATGTTTGTCATCTTCTATTTCAATGAGTGAAATATTTCCTCCGTCTGACTCAAGAAACGGACGAATTTCATCCAATGCCTTCTCTACGTTTAATTTAATTTCTTCTGTTGTCATAATCTTGTTTTTTTGGGACAAACTAGATTTTAGTTTCCGGACAGATTAGGAATCGTATCCAAAAACCTGCTAAATGTCTTATTTTTTTACTGCCGAGCATCCCGCCATTGTCGTAATTTTTACGGCTTCAGAAGGTGGCAGGTTTTCATTTCTATATACTGTTTCCTGAACTACGTTTCTGGCAATATCTTCAAAAACTTTTTCCAAAGGAGAAGCCGTTTGCAAGGCAGCCGGACGTCCATAATCTCCCGCTTCGCGGATAGACTGTACGATTGGAACTTCTCCCAAAAACGGAACTTCCAAATCTTGCGCCAGATTCTTAGCTCCTTCTTTTCCAAAGATATAATATTTATTTTCAGGTAGTTCTTCAGGTGTAAAATAGGCCATATTTTCAATAATTCCCAGGACAGGAACATTGATTGAATCGGATTGGAACATGGCTACTCCTTTTTTAGCATCAGCCAATGCTACAGCTTGTGGCGTACTCACTACAACTGCTCCTGTTATTGGCAATGACTGAACGATTGATAAGTGAATGTCACCTGTTCCAGGCGGCAAATCGATTAGCATAAAATCCAATTCTCCCCAGTCCGCATCAAAAATCATCTGGTTCAAGGCTTTTGATGCCATAGGTCCTCTCCAGATTACAGCCTGACTTGGTGCTGTGAAAAACCCGATTGAAAGAATTTTGACTTCATAGCTTTCGATAGGTTTCATTTTAGATTTTCCATCAACAGTAACAGAAATTGGCTTTTCGGATTCTACGTCAAACATAATTGGCATTGACGGACCATAAATATCTGCATCAAGTACCCCTACGTTAAAGCCCATTTTTGCCAATGTTACTGCCAGGTTTGCAGTAACCGTTGATTTTCCAACGCCTCCTTTACCGGAAGCTACGGCAATAATGTTTTTGATACCCGGAATGGATTTTCCTTTGATTTCAGGCTTTTCAGGTGTTTCAACCTTGATGTTGACTTTTACTTTGGCTTCTGTAGAAACCTTTTCATGTATTGTTTTGATGATATCAGCTTCTGCACGCTTTTTAATGTGTAGTGCCGGTGTCGCAAGCGTAAGCTCTACTACTACTTCGTCTCCAAAAGTAAGTACATTCTGAACTGCTCCGCTTTCTACCATATTTTTACCTTCCCCAGCAATGGTAATAGTTTCCAATGCTTTAAGAACTTCTTTCCTATCTATTTTCATTTTTGTATAGCTCTCTTTTTCAAGCCTTTAAATTAGACTGATTTTAAATTGCAAAGATAGCATGAAAACTTTGTAATGTAAAGTTAATAGATTGAAAAAGTTTATGGTTTGATAGACGAATTTGGACTAAGCGGATTATTGCTTTAAAAAGCAATTACAATTCGTTTTTTTGGATTAGGTTAATCTTCAGAGAAGCATACTGTACGAGTAAATTATTCTTCAGGAAATCATATTCTGAAGACAGCAATTGGTTTTTTACCGATGTATAAATCACGGCATCTACTTTTCCACTGGTGAATTTTGCCTGCGTAGTTCTGAATGATTCTTTGGCATATTTCAATGTATTCTGCAGGTTAGAAGCGAGCTGCATGTATTGTTTTTTCCGGGTTGTTTCCAATTCCACCTGTTGCTGTATTCTGATTTTTTCCTGTTCCGAAACCAATTTGACTTTTTCCGCTTCAATTTTGGATGCGGTAATCTGCCTGCTTCTCTTAAATCCGTTGAATACCGGAATATTGAGTCTTAGCCCTACTTCGTGATTTTTATTATCATCAAATTGGGATTTGAAACTTGGCATGTTCTCATTGGGTTGATTTATGGGCGAAGAATAAAATGTCGAAAGGCTATAATATCCTGAAATGGAAGGAAGATTGTCTGATCTTAATATTGAAATTTCTTTTTTGGACCTTTTATACGATAATTCAGCATATTCGATTTTTGGATTTTTAAAAATCGATTTATCTACCGGTTCTGTTTCTTCAGCGAGATAGACTTCAAAAGTAACGGCTTCCAGATTTTCTACCGGAAAGTTCATCAGTTGAAAAAGTTGTAATTTTTGGGTTTCAAATAACTGCACTGCCTCAAGTAAACCTTTTTCATCTTGCGAAAAACTGAGTTGGATATCATACAGATCACTTTCGGGCTTATTGCCAATTTCAACTTCTTTTTTAATACGCTCTAAGTTAAAGGTGGTATTTTGTATCTGCTCTTTTTGAATTTTGACCAATTCCTGTGAAAACAAGGCATCAAAATATTTTTCCAGTAATTGCAGCTTGTATTCGTATTCTATTACTTCTTTGTCTGCCTGGGCCAATTCTATGTTTATCTTATCTCTTTGGGAAGTAGCCAGATTTCCAAAATTTAAAAGGTTCACATTGGCTGCTAAACTCATATTGTCGTATTGGATATCAGAACTCACCCTGTTGTTGGTACTTGGGTCAATAGTCGAACCAAAATTATAACTATGATTGCCTACGAGATTTACTGTTGGAAAAAGTTCCAAAAGCGGATGCGTATACAGCTTTTTGGCCCTGTTGATTTCGAGCTGCTTGATTTTTATATCGATATTATTTTGCAAAGCCGTATCAAAACACTTTTGCAATGACCAGGAGTTTTCCTGGCCATTAACAAAAATGCCCGAAGTAATTAGGAGCAAGCTCAAAATTAATTTCTTATTCATATTTCAGATATTTCAAGACATTAACTCTTGTGGCCTGATAGGCTCTTGATAATACCACAATCAGCATTAGCAATAAAAGCGCAACAAACCCTACAACAAACGGAACAATTGAAATATCAATGCGGTAAGCAAAATTTTCAAGCCATTTGTTTAGCAGAAAATAAACAGGAAACAGGGCAATCAGAAAACCGGCAATACAGAAAACCACATATTGTTTGGAAAGCTCTTGCAGAAGGGTCTTTGTTTCTGCTCCCAGCGTTTTTCGGATGGCTATTTCTTTCATTCTACGTTGGATGGAATAGGAAGCCAGGGCAAACAAACCGGACAGTGCAATAAATATCACTATAATATTCAGCAATGAAAATAAATTTCTCTGGTTCACATAGGCCTGGTAAGACCTTGCGTAACTTTTGTTTACAAAATCATATTTAAACGGGTATTCTGTATCTACTTTCTTAATCCAGAAATTTTCGATTTCTTTCATCGCACTTTCCATATGCTCCGCATCTATTTTTACAAAAATCTGATGTGCATTCTGAATCATCCACGGAATGGTTTTATAATGAAAAATCGTCATTGGCGGAATTTGGTCCTGAGGACCACTAACGTGGAAATCTTTTGCAATACCCACAATTTTTAGCTTTTTGTCGTTCCAATTGATTTCTTTACCAATCGGATCCTTTTCATTCATCATGCGTAAAGCGGTTTCATTAACCAGAATATTTTCTATCGTATCTGTTGAAAGCGAAGGAGAAAGGTTTCTTCCTTTTGCCAGTTTTATATTCATCATGTCCAGAAAATCAAAATCGATTGCCATATTACTGCCCTGGATAGGTTTCCTGTTATATTCATATCCCGAAGAAGCCTGGGCACCACCTCCAAAGTCAAAAGACCCAATCGAAACCTGCCTTACTCCTTTTATTTTCAACAATTCCTGACGGATTGTTTCATAACGCAGTACTATTTTTTCCAAATATCCTTTTTCTTTAAAATCATAGGGATTCCTATAGTTAACCTGAACAACCTGATCTCCTTTGAATCCTAAATCTTTTGAATTCATATAGGAAACCTGTTCGTAAACAATATATGACCCAACTATAAAAAAGGAAGCGATGGCAAATTGCAGAATCAGCATACCATTTCTGAGCCAGATTCCGTTTTTACTTCTGCCAAAATTGCCTTTCAATACCTTTAAAGTTTCAAAGTTTGATACATATACTGCCGGGAAGATACCGGCAAGCAATACCACCAGACCAAATATTAACAGAATTTGCAGGTAGAACTGTCCGCTATGAATAATCAGGTTCTTATTCAAAAACTCATTGTAATAAGGCAGGGAAAGCTCTACGATTACCAATGAAATCAAGATAGCAAAACCTGCCATCAGCATTGTTTCAAAAATAAATTGCTTGACAATATTGCCTCTTGTGGCTCCAATTATTTTTCGGACACCTACTTCTTTTGCCCTTTTTATGGCATTTGCTGTTGCCAGGTTTACATAATTTACAATGGAAAGCGTCAAGATTAAAAGTGACAGTCCCATCATTATCAACAAAAATTGGTAGTTCCCCCTTCCTTCTCCATAATTTTCTGTGATGGAATGCAATCTTGCTGCGGTTAAAGGCTCTAAGATAATTTTAGAACCGCGCTTTCCTTTGTTCATTTTCTCAAATTGTTCCGGGGTTATTCCTTGTTCTCTTGCGCCTTTCAGTTCCCTGTTTTCATACAGCAGTCTTTCTAATTTTAATTTTACAGGCATAGTTTGTTCAGGATTTTTTAATTTGAGCATTAGTCCATAATTAAAATTTCCCCAGTGTGTCCTGTCTTCTTCCAATCTTCTGTCAATTTTGCTAATAACAACCTCTGGTGCCATAGAAGATTTGCCCGGAACTTTATATATTGCCCTTACAACAAATTTCTGTTCGGATAAATCAATTTCTTTTCCAATCGGGTCTTCATTTCTGAATAATTTCTGAGCTGCTTCTTCAGATAATGCCACACTGTTATTATCTGCCAAAGCATTTTTTGCACTTCCTTTTATAAATTCAAATGGAAAAAATTCGAAAAACGTTTTCTGAGCATCTGTAATTTTCAGGGTTTCCTTTTTTCTCTTGTAGCTTACTATATCTTCCATATAATCTGCATCAAAATAGCAGTAAGATTCCAGTTCCTTATAATTTTTAAGATAAGGCTCATAACCTGCTAAATTCGTAGCCCAAAGCATGTCTTCGCCAAGGTCTGAAATAGAAAGAAATATTCTTTCCTTGTCGGGATTCCATTCGTTATAGGAATGCTCATCATTCCAATAGAGAATGGCAAAAATCAAACCTGCAATTCCCATACTCAACCCCAGAATATTTAGAGCTGTAAAAATCTTGTTGTCTTTAATTTGATATAAAAATATTTTTAGCCAATTTTTTAGCATAATGTCTTTTTTTATTAGTTAATCCCATCCGGGTTTATTCGTATTTTAAATATTTCAGGACATTCATCCTTGTTGCCTGATAAGCCTTTGAAATCACTATGACCAATGTAAGTGCCATTAGCAATACGAAACCTATCAGAAAAGGAACGGAAGAAATAGCAATCCTATAGGCAAAATTCTCCAGCCATTTATCTAATAACAGGTATGCAGGAACCAGAGCAATTACAAAACCTATGATGCAGAACACCACATATTGTTTTGAAAGTGTTGCCAGAAGCGTTTTGGTCTCTGCCCCCAAAACTTTCCTGATAGCAATTTCCTTCATCCGGTTTTGGATAGAGTAAGAAGCCAGGGCAAACAGTCCGAAAAGTGCAATCAATATCACAACCAGATTCAGCAATGAAAACAGATTTCTCTGACTGATGTAACCGGAATAGGTCCGGGCAAAGCTTTTATCGACAAAATCATATCGTAAAGGATATCTTGTATCTAATTTTGTTGTCCAGAATTTCTCTATATCAGCTATTGTCTGCTCCATATTTTCAGGAGAAATCTTCACATAAAGTCTGCTCAAATAGCTACTTTCAGAAACCGTTTTAAGGTGGTAAAAAAGCATTGGAGGAATTTCTCTTTGCGGGCCATACGAATTAAAGTCTTCCACAACCCCAATAACTTTTAACCTTCTGATGCCTGGCTTGTCACCGTCATCTTCAAAATCAAATTCTTTTCCTATCGGGTCTTTTTCACCCATTAAAGCAGCCGTAGTTTTATTGATAATGACAGAATTGATAGTATCCGACGCAAATTTTTCAGAAAGTTTTCTTCCTTCTGCCATTTGGATTCCCATCAGATCAAACAGACCAAATTCCATCGACATGTTTTCTACTTCAATATCTTTCCCTTTATATTCAAAAACTGTAGTGAAATAGCCTCCGCTACCAAAAGAAAAGTTGCCAGCAGAAACTCCTTCTACTCCTTTTATTTTCAACAATTCATTGCGGATCATTTCATAATCGGCCGGGTTTTTCGCTTCATTAAAAGGAATATCAATGACCTGATTGCCGTTAAATCCAAGGTCTTTGTCCATCATAAAATTTACCTGCTGATAAACAATGTAAGAGCCTATGATGAAAAACGATGCGATTGCAAATTGGAAAATCAGCATTCCGTTTCGAAGCCAGATTCCTCGTTTGCTTCGGCTGTAATTCCCTTTTAGCACTTTCAGCACATCAAAATTGGAAATATAGAGTGCTGGAAATACTCCTGAAGCAATAACAGTTACTACAAAAACTGCAATCAATTGGAGGTAAAACAGTCCACTGTTCAGCACCATATTTTTCGACAAAAATTCGTTGTAATATGGAAGCAGCAATTCTACGATCACCAAGGCAAAAAGAATTGAAAAGGAAGTGGTGATTACTGTTTCAAATAAAAACTGCCAGACAATCTGTTTTTTGGCAGCTCCGATAATTTTACGGACACCAACTTCCTTGGCACGCTTTATTGCATTTGCCGTTGCCAGGTTTATATAGTTTACAATAGAAAGAATCAGGATTAACACCGAAAGCCCCAACATAATCATAAGAAATTGGTAATTGCCACTTCCTTCCTGATAGCCGTTGTTTACTTTTGAGTGCAGTCTCGCCGTTTTCAACTGTTCCAGATGCGGAATATCTAATCCATAGTTTTTGACGTATGCTTCTGCAGTAATCCCTTTTTCTTTGGCAGCTTTTCTTGCTTGTTTGTCAACATAAATCTGGTGAATTTGCTTTTCAACCATTTCTTTGTTAGCCAGATTTTTTAATTTGACAACTAAAAAAACGGTATGGGCATTCCAATTATCTATATTCTTTTTTATGAATTCTTCAAATTCTTCACGTATTACAATTGCCGGTTCTACCGAAGACTTTCCCGAAATTTTATACACACCACCAACAACACAATTGATTTCGCCTACTTTTATCGATTTACCTATAGGATCTTCATCACCAAATAATTTCTGTGCTGTTTCCTCAGAAATTGCTGCATTATTTTTTTCTTTAAGAGCCGTCCTGGCATTGGATCTGATAAATTCAAAAGGGAAAAAAGAGAAAAAACTTCCTTCCGATTTTAGCACTTTTGATACCAGTTCTTTTTTGTCAGCATATTCAACAAGTGCTCTGTTATAGGCCGGATAAAAGTTACAATATTCTTCTACTTCAGGTGTCACTTCTTTCAGCCGGGCTCCCAAAGGCACCACATTATAAGCCAGAAATCCTGACCTGGGCTGGTCATTGACTACCTGAAAGACATTTTCTTTTTCAGGATTCCATGCATTATAAGACTGCTCATCATTCCAATACAAAATGGAGAACACCAATCCCGCTACGCCTATACTCAATCCCAAAATATTCAAGATCGTAAAAAGCTTGTTATTTCGGATTTGGTACAAAAATATTTTTAGCCAGTTTGAAAGCATAAGATTGATTTTTGAGATTTATAATTAAACCCTATTCGCTTATTTTTTAAACTGCTTATACTAAAACGTTCACATTTCTGCTGTTCAGTTTTTCCGAAAGTATTATACCATCTTTCATCAATATGGTTTTTTGGGAAAACGAAGCATCATAATCCGAGTGGGTAACCATTAAAATCGTGGCTCCATTGGCATGCAAATCGGTCAGAAGTTCCATCACTTCATTTCCGTTTTTACTGTCCAGGTTACCTGTTGGCTCATCAGCCAATATAATTTTAGGATCATTGATCAACGCTCTTGCCACAGCAACCCTTTGCTGTTGTCCTCCTGAAAGCTGTTGCGGGAAATGTTTTAATCGGTGTGAAATGGCAAGACGTTCCGCCATCGCTTCTACTTTTTTCTTTCTTTCTGAAGCACTCACATTATTATAAATCAGAGGCAATTCGATATTATCGTATACTGAAAGCTCATCAATCAGGTTAAAATTCTGGAAAACAAAACCGATGTTCTGTTTTCTTATTTTTGATTTTTCACTTTCTTTTAGCCCGCGGATTTCTTTCCCCAATAATTGATAGCTTCCTGAAGTAACATCGTCTAAAAGTCCGACAATGTTTAGCAATGTTGATTTTCCGCAGCCTGAAGCTCCCATAATGGTTACAAATTCGCCTTGCTTTACTTCTAATGAAATTTCATTAAGCGCTTTGGTTTCTACTTCTTCTGTTCTGAATACTTTTGAGAGGTTTTGAATTTTGATCATGATTTTTGATTTTTTTGATTGTTCGTTTTGATTGATGATTGAAACTGATGATGATTTATTTTTCTATCCATTGGCAGAAATACGATCCCGCTGTCTGCTGCCCAAGGAACTTGATTTTATACTCCTGGTTTTCCTGAAACAACACTTCTGTTTCTCCCTTTTCGTCCTTAGAAAATGATTTTTGAAACAATACTTCATTCTGGCTATTTACTACCCTCATTTCCAATGTTCCTTTTTTTACTTTGATGTCATATTTCAACAAAGTATTGGCATCTTTTGAGGCAGTAATCTTCACAAAAGTTTCTCCTTCATATTCTGAATATCTTGCTTTTGTATAAGTATTTCCATTTTCATTGGCCCATTTTTTATCTTTTACAGGTTCCGTAAAATGAGTTCCTTCTGCCTTGATATGATTATTAGTTCCTTTTTCCTGAGCAAAAAGCTGAAAAAAATTCAGGATCAGGAATGCTACTAGTAATAAAAATTTCTGCATAATTATTTAAAGTTTAAAATTTCAATTTCTTTATAGTCTTTGTAAGATGAAGTCACCACTTTATCACCGGCTTTCAATCCCCCTAATACTTCATAATATAATGGATTTTCTCTCCCCAGACTAATTTCTTTTCGAATCGCCTTATCACCTTCTACAACAAAAATCCATTTGCCTGAAGTATCTTCATAAAAGCTACCTTTTGAAAGCACTGTGCTTTTAGATTTTCCGGAAAGCAGCAGTCTGACTCCAAAACTCAAGCCTTGCCTAAGATCCAGTTTTTCCGTACTCATGAAATTAAGTTCCACCTGAAACCGGCCGTTTTTTACCTCCGGAATTACTTTCGAAACCGTTACCTGAACCATTTCTCCTTTGTATTCAATTTCACCTTTTTGGCCCTCCGAAACTTTTTCAAGATAAAACTCATCGACATCTGCCAGCAATTTATATCCCTTCATGACATCAATTTTCCCTATACTTTCTCCGGCAAGATAATTTTTACCCAAAACCGGCTCAAAAGATGATAATCTCCCTGATAATGGTGCCGTAACCAAAAAGTTCTTTTTGTTGTTTCTAAGAATGCTCAGGCTTTTCTGTATGATTGCCTGCGACTGGTTAATCTGGGCAATCTGAATCTGGTTCGTTTGTTTTTCTTTTTGGATACTTTGCTGGATTATGTTTTTTCGTTCTTTTTGGAACCTGAAATTTTCCTGTGTCTTTTCCCATTCATTTTTGGAAAGAATTTGTTCTTTGAACAGTTTCTCATTCAGCTCATACAAACTTTTTGCATCCAGATAATCATGTTCTATGGCCACCAGGTCTTTTGCAAGGTTCAATTCCTGGTTTCTCAAATCCAATTTTACTTTATTGAGGTTATTGATTTGTTCAATCATTGATGTTTCCTGTGTCATATAGCCCAATTCTGTATTCGGGTTATACAATCGCGCCAAAGGCTGTCCTTTTTGTACAAAATCGCCATTGCCTACAAAAATTTCCTGGATAGAACCACCTTCAATTACATTTAGCAACATCGAATTAAGCGGTTCTACCTTTGCCTGAAAAACAATAAAATCTTCAAAATTGGCATTCTCAACGGTCTTAATTGTGATTTCTCCCTTTTTGACATCCAAACCTCTTTTTTTAGTCACAGAGGAAAACACAATATAGGCAGCCAATAAAAAAAGAGGCAAACCAATTAACAGGTATTTATTTTTTCTACTTTTACGAGGAACGATAGTGTCCATATCAAATTATTTGTGGAACTAAATAACAATTTTGTGCCACAATTTTAAAAATTACAAAACCTTATATTATAAGGTTTTTCATTTTTAAACAAAATCTCAAGTGTCCGATAATGAACACTATTTGTCCAAAAACGAACAGTCGATGAAAAAAACACAAGCCACAATTTTAGTGATTGATGACCAGGAAGACATCTTATTTGCTTCGAGGATGGTCCTCAAGAAGCATTTTGAAACCATTTATACGCTGAATAATCCTAAAAACATATTGGATACACTGTCCCAAAATCAAATTGACGTCATTCTTTTGGACATGAATTACAGAATAGGCTTTGAAGACGGAAGGGAAGGAATTTATCTTTTAAAGGAAATCAAAACTTTTTCACCACAGACCACAGTAATTCTGATGACTGCTTTTGGAAAGGTAGAAACGGCCGTTGAAGGTCTTAAAGCCGGTGCTTTCGACTATATTCTGAAACCATGGGACAATGAAAAACTGTTGGGGGTCGTAAAGGCTGCCGTTGAAGAAAACCGGAAAGAAAAGAAAAAAACAGCAAAAGCCCCTAAACAAGACACTTTTTTTATTGGAAGTTCTTCCGGCATACAGAAAGCGTATTCCCTTGCGGAAAAAGTAGCAAAAACAGATGCCAACGTTTTAATTTTAGGGGAAAACGGAACAGGAAAGTATGTGCTGGCGAATCATATCCACCAAAATTCCAATCGAAATACTCATCCTTTTGTTCACGTGGACCTGGGTTCCTTAAACGATAATATTTTCGAAAGCGAACTTTTTGGTTATGCCAAAGGCGCTTTTACCGATGCCAAAAATGATACGCCCGGAAGATTCGAACTGGCCCAAAAAGGAACCATCTTTTTGGATGAAATAGGAAATGTTCCTTTGCAATTGCAGGCAAAATTACTGCAGGTCATACAAAACAAATCGGTGACACGTTTGGGCGAAGCAAAACCCAGACAATTGGACGTCCGAATAATCACGGCTACCAACATGGATCTCAAACAGGAAGTCACTCAAAAGAATTTCAGGGAAGACCTTTACTACAGGATCAATACGATGGAAATCACGCTGCCACCGCTTCGCGAACAAAAAGACGATATTGTTCCATTAGCCAATTTCCTGCTTGCCAGGATAATTGAAAAATACGATCGTAGCGAAATTATTTTCGACAACAACGCATTGGCACAAATGGAAAGGCATTCCTGGAATGGAAATATACGCGAAATGGAAAACCGCATCGAACGCGCTGTTATCCTGTGCGAAAACAATACGATTACGGTTTCCGATCTTGATTTGGATGTTATTTCCAAAACGGAAAGTAACGATGACGTTCAACTTTCTGATGTTGAAAAATCTGCTATTGAAAAAGTACTGCAAAAGAACAATTTCAATATCAGCAAATCTGCCGAAGAGCTTGGTCTTTCCAGGGCTTCACTATACAGAAGAATGGAAAAATATAAAATAGACAATCCGAATGGCTCCGAATAGAAATACAGCACTATTATTGCGATTCTGCGCTATCCTGGCAGGCATCACCATTTGTTTTTTCTTATTTCAGAAAGGGCTTTTTTATACTTCAATCTTTCTGCTTTTGGTGGTTCTAATCCTTATATTGGAATTGTTTTCTGCCATAAGAAATATATTTTTATTCTATGACAAGACGATACAGGCTATTTTAAACAATGACTTTTCTGCCGATTTTTCAAAACATGCTTCTTTTGAAAATTATAAAACACTTTTTAAACTTTATGATAATCTGAAAGTAAAACAAAACGAACAGGTGTCTAAAGATTTGGTTTATCGCTCTATCCTGAATAATATAGAAACAGGAGTATTGATTTTAGAAAAAGAACATGAAGACTGGAGCATTTTTTTGATGAATGATTATTTCTCGAATCATTTTCAGGTACCAAAAGTTTCAAAATGGCACTATTTGAAAAATCAGTTACCTTCGCTTTGTACCATTATTGAAGAAAGGAGTTTTCAGGAAATCAAGACCTCATTACAAATCAGTATAAGCAAACAGGCTTCGCAAACCTTCATCCTTCAAGCTTCTAAAACAAAAACTTTCGATAGAGAGTATTATATTATATTGCTTGATTCCATACAAAAAGTAATTGAGAAAAAAGAAAAAGAAGCCTGGATTAACCTGATGAAAGTCATTTCGCATGAATTGATGAATTCTATCACGCCAATCCGCTCTCTTACACAAAACCTTAATGAACTGATGCAACAGGAATCTCTGTCAAAAGAGGATCTGGAAGACATCAGACAGAGTGTTACGACCATTATTCACAGAAGTGATCATCTTCAGAATTTTGTAGAAAGCTATCGTAAACTCGCCATGCTTCCAACACCAGACAAGGAAGTAGTAGAACTAAAACCTTTGCTTGAAAACACCTTAGAGGTTATGGCGCCACTTTTCAAGAAAGGAAATATTATCGTAAAAAATACAATTGAATCAAACAGACGAATTAAAGCCGACAAGCTTCAAATCGAACAGGTTCTTATCAACTTGCTAACAAACAGCATTTATGCTTTGGAAGACAAAGAAAAAAAGGAAATTGAAATTGTTTCTGAAGAAAAAAATGGCCGGACTTTTATTACGATATGCGATTCCGGAACGGGTGTCGATCCGGCTATTGAAGAGAAAATTTTCCTCCCTTTTTTCACAACACGCAAAGAAGGCGCAGGTATTGGTCTTACGTTATCAAAAAATATAATCGAGGCGCATGGCGGCTACCTGAGCCATAGTAATGATAATGGGCGAACCAGCTTTACAATTTGTTTACTGTAGAATTATTACGACAATTTCATCAAATAATCCAAAATAATTAACAATACTTTGTTTTTTATCATAAATTTGTGTTAATTAACTTAATAATTTATACTTATGAGAAAATTATTTGCTGAGTTTTTTGGAACGTTTTGGCTGGTTTTTGGAGGATGCGGAAGTGCTTTATATGCTGCGGGAATTCCAAATCTGGGAATTGGTTTTGCCGGAGTCGCTTTGGCTTTCGGACTTACAGTACTGACAATGGCTTATGCTGTTGGGCATATCTCTGGAGGACATTTTAATCCGGCTGTTTCATTTGGTCTTTGGGCCGGTGGCCGATTTTCAGGAAAAGAACTGGTGCCATACATTCTTTCACAAGTAGCAGGAGGAATAGCAGCCGCAGCGGTCTTATATTTAATTGCTTCCGGGAAAGAAGGTTTTTCAATTGATGCAACAAAAGCGGGTGCTTTTGCAGCAAATGGTTTTGGAAGCCTGTCTCCTGAAGGCTATTCATTAGAAGCCGCTTTCATAGCAGAACTTCTTCTCACCTTTTTCTTTCTGATTATAATTCTTGGTGCTACGGATAGATTTGCAAACGGAAAATTTGCCGGAGTTGCAATCGGGCTTGGACTCACCTTGATTCACCTTATCAGTATTCCAATTACGAATACTTCTGTAAACCCGGCCAGATCAACTTCTCAGGCTCTTTTTGCCGGAGGTGAATATATTTCACAATTATGGCTGTTCTGGGCGGCTCCTATTCTGGGCGCGATTCTTGCCGGATTTGCTTATAAATTCCTGTTGCAGAATAACGACGAATCTTAAAATACAAAGGCGGGAAATTTCCCGCCTTTTTCTTATCTTAAAATGATTATCGGAAACTTTACACCAAAAGATTCTTACATCTAGGTTGTATAGCTTGTCATGTTTTGCGACTCTGCATGAAATAATTGCTCGCAAAGGCGCAGAGCCGCAAAATATTAAGCCTTATCAAAGAAAAAGGTATGAAAGTGAGCCTTTTTCGAGTTTACTTTTATTTTATATGGATTCTTTAAATCTGTCTAATCATTTTAATCTGTGGCTAACTCTACTATTCTTTGGTTTGGTATAAACTACCCGATAGTCATTTATCTTAATTCAATTGCCGGATCCCAGAAATGTTTTTCGAAATCCACAACTTGATTATCTACAACTTCAATGCCTTCATTTTCCAAAAGCTGCTGCATCAGGTTGGTACCGTCAAAGTGATGTTTTCCTGATAAAAGCCCAACACGGTTCACCACCCTATGTGCCGGAATATCCTCATTATTATGAGAGGCATTCATTGCCCAACCCACCATTCTCGCTGATCCTGAAAAAGCCAGATATTTTGCAATTGCGCCATAGGAAGTAACCCTTCCGTAAGGGATTTGTTTTGCGACTTCATACACTCTTTGGAAAAAATTTTCTTCTTTCATTTCTGAAAAATTTAATTCCTAAAAATCTTGATCAGATTGATGATGGCAACCAGCCCAGTAACGGAGCCTAAAAAGTAATTCATATTTTCCATCATCCAATTGGTCTTGTGCTCTATTTTTTTAAAAAAAACGATGTAGATATAAAAAATTGAGAAGGAACCTACAACAACTCCAAGTACAAACATCCAAATCAGTGTAGGTGTGAATTGCAAGTACCCGTTATTCGCCAGAGTAATACTGACAAAGACATAATACGGTATTGGGAAAAAATTTAAAGCGGACAACAGCATTCCCAGGAAAAACCTTCCTGTTTTTGTTCTTATTTTGCTATCTTCTTCTTTAAGTTTTGGCTTTTTTGCAATAAAGAAAAAATAAATAGTAAGCAATGCGAACAAAACCAGACCTATTTCCTGAAGCAGGTAAATAATATCCGGTCTGCTGTTTATAAATTTCGCAAATGCAACGGCTATATAGGTCTGAAAAAATACAACAACTGTGGCACCCACAGCAAAATAAACTGCACGTGTACGTCCATCACGAACGCTTATTTTAGCAGCCGTCATGTTTATCAGCCCCGGAAGAGCAATTCCAACAGCGGATAGCAAAATCCCCCACAACAGCGCCATTGCAATTGCCATATTATTTTATTTTAAATCTAATATAGGTAATTGCCTTATTAATTTCCAAATATTGTTTCTCATAAAATGTCTGGATGCTTGTCACCACTTCCGGACTGCCTTCGTTTTTATAGACGTTATGATTCGAATACAAAACCTCATGTCCTTCTCCATGTAATAATCCAAGCGTATAACCGTGCATGAACTCACTATCCGTTTTCAGATTTACGACTCCATCCGGCTTTAATATTTTTTTATAAAGCTGCAGGAATTGCGAATTGGTCATCCTGTGCTTTGTTCTCTTGTATTTGATTTGCGGATCCGGGAATGTAATCCAGATTTCATCTACTTCATTTTCTCCAAAAATATGGTCAATTAATTCAATCTGTGTCCTTACAAAAGCCACATTTTGCATTCCGTCTTCCACAGCAGTCTTAGCACCTCTCCAAAAACGGGCTCCTTTGATATCGATTCCAATAAAGTTTTTATTCGGATATTTTTCGGCCAATCCAACGGAATATTCTCCCTTTCCACAACCTAATTCCAGAACAAGCGGATTATCATTTTTAAAAAAAGAGGTATTCCATTTTCCTTTCAAAGGAAATTCGCCACCCACTACTTCTTCTCTGGTTGGCTGAAAAACATTACCAAAAGTGGCGTTCTCTTTAAATCGTTTTAGCTTATTTTTACTTCCCACGGCTTAATTTAAAATTTTGGTAAAATTAAGGAAATATATATGAACTGAATTACTTTTATCTTGCCTGAAATTTAATTCGGGATTTGAAGCTAGTATTCGGGCTTTTATTATCAATCACAATTCGTTCTTTTTTGCCGATTAAGGAAATTAAGAAGGTGAAAAATTACCATACAGAAGCCAGACCCTATTGACCATTTTTAAACTTTTAACAGCAGGACCGAAAAGCCATGTCTTCAAAAAAAATATTAGTGGCTCCATTGAATTGGGGCCTGGGCCATGCCACAAGATGCATTCCTATTATAGAAGCTCTTGAAAATAACGGTTATACTCCGATTATAGCTTCGGATGGAGTAGCGCTGCAAATGCTCCAAAAAGAGTTTCCGCATCTGCAAAGCCTCGAACTGCCATCTTACCACATTGAATATGCTAAGAACGGTGCTTTTTTTAAATGGAAAATGATTAAGAATTCTCCAAAAATGATTGAGGCCATTCTCCAGGAGAAAAAGACTATCCGCCAATGGATTGATGAATATGATATTGCCGGAATCATTTCAGACAACAGGCTTGGGGTGTATTCCAAAAAAATACCTTCTGTTTTTATTACACACCAGCTTAATGTATTGACGGGAAATACGACATGGATTTCCAGCAAGGTACATCAGCATATCATTAAAAAATTCAACCAGTGCTGGATTCCGGATGTTGAAACCAAACCCAATCTTTCCGGAAAATTAGGCCATCTTGAGAATCCGGAAGAGAATATAAAATACATTGGTCCTTTAAGCCGGCTCCACAGAAAGCCTACGGATAAGAAATACGATCTGATGGTTATCCTATCCGGCCCAGAACCGCAACGTGGCATGCTGGAAGCCCAACTAACTCAGGAAATGGAACAATTCAAAGGGAAAGTAGTTTTTATTAAAGGAAAAATTGAGCCTGAGCAAAAAATTGAGCAAGCAGGCAATGTGACTTATTATAACTTTATGAATACTGAAGAGTTAGAGAATACCTTCAACGAAAGTGAAATTGTACTGTGCCGTTCGGGTTACACTACAATTATGGACCTCGCACAGCTTGGCAAAAAAGCTTTTTTTATCCCAACTCCCGGACAATACGAACAGGAATATCTAGCCAAAAAACTAAAGAAGGAAGGATTGGTTCCTTTTGCAAGACAAGAAGATTTCAAGATTGAAAATCTTCTGGAAATCGACCTGTTTAAAGGATTAAAAAATTTCGGGACTGCAATAACCTGGAATAAGTTATTTTGTCTTTTCGAGGGTAAATGAGAATTCTGAACCTTTGCCTACCTGGCTCTCGACATAGATTTTTTCGTCGTGGGCCTCAATAATATGCTTTACGATAGAAAGACCCAAACCTGAGCCACCTTCGCTTCTCGCACCACTTTTGTCAATTCTGTAAAAACGCTCAAAAAGTCTTGGGATGTGCTGTTTTTCAATACCGTCGCCATTATCCATAATACGCACAATGACTTTATTGTTGACAAGGTCTTCCACACTGACTTCTGTAGTACCGTCTTCCTTACCGTATTTTATGGAATTGACGACAAGGTTGGTAACTACCTGTTGTATTTTTTCCTTGTCGCCATATACATAAATAGGTTTCACATATTTCAAATCGAACATGAGTAATATGTTTTTCTCCGATGCTTTCATTTCCAGCAAATCGAAAACATTCTGGATGACTTCCAAAATATCAAATCGCGTGTTCACCAAATTCAATTCACCGGCTTCCAGTTTCGTAATCATATCCAAATCCTGCACGATGTAGATTAGTCTTTCGACTCCCTTCTCGGCACGCTGAAGGTATTTTTTACGAATGGTTTTATCTTTCATTCCGCCATCCAAAAGCGTTGAAAGATATCCCTGAACGGTAAATAAAGGCGTTTTTAATTCATGTGAAACATTCCCGATAAATTCTCTTCGGTATTCTTCACGGACTTTCAGGGTTTCGATTTCGAGTTTTTTGTCGGTGGCAAATTTTTTCACCTGTTTGGTCAGCGTAGCCATATCGGTAGTTATTGGCTGTGACCTGAAATTAGTAGATTCAAGAAGCGAAACATCATCATAGATTTTTTTCACTCTTCTGTAAATAAATCTTTCTACGCGGTATTGTAAAACGAAGAAAGAAAAAATGGCAATGCCCAAGGCAAAAATGAGACAGAATTTCCAAGAGAAAGTAAAAAACACGCTGGTCAGTATTCCCACCATTCCGGTTGCGAAAAAAGTAATATACAGCGATGATTTTACCGCAAAACGGTATGTTCTCTTGAAACTTACGGACATTAAACTTCTAATTTATAGCCAACTCCTTTAATGGTTTTGAACAGTTCTTCTCCGATTTTCTCTCTTAACTTACGGATATGAACATCAATTGTTCTTCCGCCAACGATAACTTCGTTGCCCCAAACTTTGTCCAGAATTTCCTCTCTCTTGAATACTTTTCCAGGTTTTGACGCTAACAAATAGAAAAGTTCAAATTCTTTTCTTGGCAATATGATTTCTTTTCCGTCCTGGATAATCTTATATTCTTCTCTGTTGATTTCGATACCGCCTACATTTAAGGTTTCCGAATTTTGCTCTTCCTCTTTTAGCCTTCTTAACAATGATTTTACTTTGCTCACCAGTAATTTTGGCTTGATAGGTTTTGCAATATAGTCATCTGCTCCGGCATCTAACCCGGCAACCTGTGAATAGTCTTCACTTCTTGCTGTCAGGAAAGTAATGATTACGTTGCTCAGTTCAGGCAGCTTTCTGATATTTTCACAGGCTTCCATTCCATCCATTTCCGGCATCATCACATCCATAATAATCAGGTGCGGCAACTCCTTTTTGGCTTTCAGTATAGCCTCTTTCCCGTTGCTGGCCGTTACAATCTGATAGCCTTCCTGTGAAAGATTATACCCTACAATTTCCAGGATATCCTGCTCATCATCAACCAATAAAATCTTAATGTCTTTCTTTTTCATCTTTAGGAAAAAATTTGCGTTTAGCGGTTGTAAATGTAAATATAAAACAAAAGGATTATATGTGTTAACTGTAATTTAATATCGTAACAATTTAGTAAAGTTCCTGAAACTTAAAAGTAACAGGCTGCTAACATCAGCTTTACAAAACGACCGTTCCTTTGCGAAAATTTAAACAACACACAAATGAAAATTAAACTATTATTCATTACTTTATTGCTTAGCACTCTTGGTTTTGCACAAAGCAAAAGTACGATTTCAGGAGTAATTACTGATAAGGATTTGAATAACGAAACGTTGCCATTTGCAACAGTCACAGTTAAAGGAACGACCACAGCAGCCCAAACAGATATGGATGGGAAATATACTTTAACTGTAAAGCCGGGAACTCATGTGCTGGTTTTTGCCTTTTTAGGTTATGAGTCACAGGAAGAAACCGTAACGATTAAGGCCGGAGAAACAAAAACAATAAATAAAGCATTAAGTTCCGGAAGCGTTACACTGGAAGACGTAGTGATTGAATCCGTACAGAGTAGGGAAAAAGAAACCGCTCTTTTAATGGAACAGCAAAAAGCAGTAAATATCACACAGAGTATTGGGGCGCAAGAATTGGCCCGTAAAGGTGTAAGCAATGCGGCAGCGGCCGTAACTAAAGTTACCGGAATCTCAAAACAGGAAGGAAGCAGTGGTATTTTTGTTCGCGGATTAGGAGACAGATATAACAGCACTACTTTAAACGGACTTCCATTGCCTTCAAACGAACCGACAAATAAAAACGTAGCGCTAGACCTGTTTTCTACAGATGTAATCCAATCAGTAGGCGTTAGCAAAACCTATTATACAGATTCTTATGGTGACGTTGGCGGTGCTAACATCAACATCGTTTCAAAAGAACACAATGGAAAAGGGAAATTAAACGTTGAAATTGGAAGCGGTTTAAACAGCAATGCGGCCAATTCTATTTTTAAAGTTGCAGACGGAATTAAAAAGACTGGTTTCTATGATGTAAAGAAACCAAACAATATCAATACTTACCAATTCCAAAACAGATGGGTTCCTAATACTGAAAGCCACCCGGTTGATATTAACTTTGGAATTAACGGAGGAACCAGTTTTAATATTGGAGAAGAGGGCAGATTGAACATTTTTGCCACGGCTTCCTTTGAAAACGGTTATAACCTTAAAAAAGGTTCGCAAAAAAACATTGGAAATACAAATGACAACATAATTGAAGATTTTTACAATGTAAATAAATACGAATATGTTACAAAAACAACCGGGATGGTCAATCTTGCTTACAAGATAAACTCAGACCACAGCTTGAAATTAAACAGCGTTTTTGTAAACTCATCCAAAAGTGATGTTAACGAGTATGATTTTTTCAATGAAAATGGCACGAACAGTTTTACAAGACAGACTATTACCGAACAAAACAAATTATTCGTAAATCAGCTTTTGGGGAAAAATGCCCTGAATGAAAGATTAGAGCTAAACTGGGGAGGTTCTTACGGAATTGTAAATTCTGATATGCCGGACAGAATTACCAGTACTTTGCTTGAAGGAACTAACGGATTCACTTTCAATACCAACTCACAATCTACAAACAACAGGTATTTCCAATCGCTTAAAGAAAATGAAGTAGCAGCAAAAGCTGTTTTTTCATATAAGCTTTTCAAAGGTGAAGGAGAAGATTACAAAGGAAAACTTTCTTTTGGATACAACGGAAAAATGAAAACCAGAGATTTTGAAGCGACGCAATTCAACTTCAGAATCAACGGAAGCGTTGCCACAACAGAAAGTACGATTGATGATTTCCTGAATGCTACCAACCAATCTAATGCCACAAACATTGACAATACGTTCAAAATCCTGACTTCAAGAAATGCAGGAAGCCTTAAACCGTTTACCTATTCTGCAGATTTAGACGTACATTCCGGATTGGTTAATTTTGAATATTCTCCATCAGAAAAACTGACCTATACTGTGGGAGTCAGAGCAGAAAAAGTATTGCAGGAAATGAAATGGGACACAAATATTTCATTACCAAACGTAAATTTCAACGATGCTAAAATTGACGAATTGTATATTCTTCCGGTAGCCACCCTAAAATATAGTCTAAACGACAAGCAAAATCTTCGTGTGGCTGTGAGTAAGACCTATACTTTGCCTCAGTTTATTGAAAAAGCACCTTTCCGATTTGAAGTCGTTGGGGAAAGCACTGTAGGTAATGCGTTCCTAAATCCATCGGACAATTATAATGTGGATATCAAATGGGAAATGTTCCCTAATAAAGAGGAATTAATCTCTATTACAGGTTTTGGAAAATATATTATTGATCCAATCAGTAAAGCGAGATTGAACTCTGCCTTAAACGATAACACTTTTGTAAATGCCGGAGACAATGCCTTTGTTGTTGGAGCTGAATTTGAAATCAGAAAAAACATCTGGAACGTTGAAGACAAACAAAATTTATCAGCAGGTTTCAATTTTACTTATATGTATTCTGAGCAGAAACTGGATTCTGAAAAAGTTGCATCTGAAACCAACAATACAATTAGTGTTAGCTTTAACGACACAAAAGACGGATTACAGGGAGCTTCTCCTCTTTTAGTAAATGCCGATATTACTTATAGAATTGAAAGCGGAACATTCAAGCCAACAATTTCATTGGTTGGAAACTATTTCCATGACAGGATTTACTCTCTTGGTAATATCCAAACAGGAGGAAACGTAATGGAAAAAGGAATCCCTACGTTAAACCTAATTTCAAGTGCTGCCATTGGCGATCGTCTAAACATCAGTTTCAATGTTAAAAACCTTTTGGACAGCAAAATTGAGAGATACCAGGAAAATGCCCAGGGAGATGCAACAACCTACTCTTTTAAAACCGGACTTGATTTCAGTTTAGGAATTAAATACAACCTATTCTAACAAAGAATTCATACAGCTAAAAGACCGCCCTTGTAGTGGCGGTCTTTTTGTATATAAACGCCAAGCAACCGAAACCGAGTAACATTAAATTTACAATAATTCCTTTTTAAAATAAAGATTAGATAATACTCACTTAACGGGATTAATAATCGCTCTCGCCATATTTGCACAACTAAATAAACAACATAATATTTTAGAAAATGAAAAAACTAGTATTTAGCCTAGCTATTTTAGGTACACTTTTCACAAGTTGTTCAAGTGACGACAGTAACAACGGGCCAACTGTTCCAGAAACAGGAATTCTGAGTGGTAACATTACACAAGACATGACGCTTAATGCAGGAACACTTTACACTTTGAGAGGTTCAACCTATGTTAAGCCGGGAGTTACATTAACTATACCAGCGGGAACAAAAATTGAAGCTGATGCTGATTTTGAAGAAGTTGCTTTCCTAGCAATTGAAAAAGGAGCTAAAATCATCGCTCAGGGAACAGCTGCCAATCCAATCGTTTTTACTTCTAACAGTTCAAATCCGGCACCACAGGATTGGGGAGGTCTTGTAATTTGCGGTAATGCAATAACAAACTTAGGAACAAACGTAACTGCAGAAGTTACAGGACTTACTTATGGCGGCACTAATCCTGCGGATAACTCAGGTATTCTTTCTCATATCATTGTAAAATATTCAGGCAACCTGATTAACGAAGACGCAGAATTCAATGGGGTTACTTTCTATGCTGTTGGTTCAGGAACAACTGTAAACAACATTTTAGTTTATCAAGGTTCTGATGACGGTTTTGAGTGGTTTGGTGGTTCTGTAAACGCTACAAACTTAGCTGCTATCGGATGTCAGGATGATTCTTTTGACTGGACTGAAGGATGGAACGGAACAGTTTCTAACTTATATTCTGACCAATCTTCCGCAACAGGTCTTTCTGCTGACAGCCGAGGTGTAGAAGCAGACAACAATCAGACTAACCCGCTTTTGACTCCGATTTCTAATCCAACATTGAGCAACATTACTCTTATTGGTAGAGGACTTGCCAATGTCCCTAAAGAAGGAGGAATCTGGCTAAGAAGAGGAACTCACGCTACTATTACAAATGCTTATGTAGCTAATTTCAAAAGTACTGCTTCAGGATCTGGTTTTGGAATTAACTTTGATGGTACTGATTCTCAAAATTTCTTCACAGCAAATCCATTAAGCAACATCACTATTGTTGGTGTAACTACACCTAGTAACATGGCTGCAGGATTTAACGCAACTACTACTGCTACCGGTGCAGGTGCAGGTGCTGCTAAGCCAAGCTGGATGAACTGGATGGGGCTATAATAAAAATATCAATATGACAAAATGCCTTTCAAAATGAAAGGCATTTTTTTTGGTATAATAATTGAAATATGTTTTATATATTTACAATACCAAATCCACGCTATGGCTAAAAAATACTTTTATATTATATTCTTCTTCCTGTTCCTTTTCTCTGCAAGAGTTTCGGCTCAAGAGTCTAGGCCGGCGGCTAATGGAAAATCACAGGAGACTACCATCGAAGGTTTGAGTTTCTATCCAAATCCGGTTAGTAATGGTAAGATTTATATTACATCAAAATCGACTTTAGACAAAGAAATTGCCATTTATGATGTGCTTGGCAAAAAGGTTTTGCAGTCTGTTGTGACTTCAAAAGAGCTGAATGTTTCTTCACTTTCACCGGGCGTTTATATTATAAAAATTAAGGAAGGCGAAGCTACTGCCACTAGAAAGCTAATAGTCAAATAGTTGTAATTAAATCCTCTAAATACATTTAACTATAAATTTACACAGATATTTTTGTCTCTGACAAATTGTTTCTATCTTTGCAGTACATTTTTATAACAAAAAACAAGTTAACATGAAAAAACTTTACGCTTTATCATTATTATTGACTGGTACTCTTGCCTTCGGACAATTCACAGAGCCGTTCTCGGGAACAGGTGCATTAAATGCTAATGGATGGACTAATCACAGTGGTACTGCTGGACAAGTACAAATTTTAAGCACAGCTAGCGACAGTGGAAATAGCTTATCTTTTGCAGGTTTAGCTGCTTCTTCAGGAAACCGTGTAGCAATCGTTTCTGGAAATTCAGAAGATTTAAACAAAGCAAGTAGTGCTCCTATTACTACAACAGCATATTTTTCAGCCTTAATAAAAGTACAAAATACTACTGGAATGGCTGTAAATTCTCATGCTTCTGGAGATTATTTCTTAGCAGCAACTTCTACAGTAGGTGCTGCATCAACAGCTTTTCAAGGACGTATATATGTTAAGCAGGGAGTAGCTGAAAATACAGTAAATTTAGGTGTTTTAAATAATAGTGGTGGAACTGCCGCACCTTCATTCTTAACCGCTGATTTTCCAATCAATACAACTATTTTTGTTGTTGTAAAATATGATATAGCAAGTAATACTGCAAGTATTTGGGCAAATCCAACTCCTGGCAGTTCAGAATCTGCAGCTGGCGCCACAAATGCTACCGGGACTACTGCAGCGCCTGCATCAGTTCTTGGCGTGGCAATCAGACAAGGATCTTTGGCTTCTAGCGCTGGAACTACTGGAAATATCGAAATTGACGAAATCAGACTTGGCTCAACTTGGGCTAGCGTAACTCCAGCAAACCTTAGTGTTAAAGAAAACAACATCGCTGGACTTAAAGTTTATCCAAACCCGGTAACAAACGGAAAATTATTCATCACTACAGATGCTAACGTTGAAAAAACAGTTGCTATCTATGATGTATTAGGAAAACAAGTAGTAAATACAACTGCTACAGAATTCGTAAACGTTTCTAACCTAAAAGGTGGTGTTTATATCGTTAAAATCACTGAAGAAGGAAAAACAGCTACTAGAAAATTAGTTATCAAGTAATTCCTTTCTTTCAAAATAATATAAGCATCCCAATAGGGATGCTTTTTTTTTGTATTATTGTTTTCTAATCAAAAAATATAACAAAAATATGAGGAAATTTTACATTTTATTACTAGCAGTTTCTTTTGGAAATAGCTACTCCCAAACTGTCATTTTTTCAGAGAATATGGGTACCCCACCTACTAATCCTGCACAGACTCCTATTGCCAGTCATACTTTCCAAAATAGTAATCCCATTATTTTTACAGGCGATGCAGTAATGGTATTGCCAAACAATCCGGATATCGCAATGCCCTCCTCTGGTTATGAAGGAGCTTCAGGCGGTGGCTGTACTGCTATTTTTGCAACAGACAAGACTTTTATGATTGAAGGCATAAATACTTCAAATTATTCAAACATCACACTTTCATTTGGGCAATTAAAAGGAAATTCTCAAAATTCAAATACTATAATAATTGAAACCAGCCCTGATGGTGCCGTATGGACTCCTCTAACCTATACTGGAGTTGTCGGTAGCTTAACCACATGGTCCTTGATTACCACTACCGGTACAATCCCGGCGACAGAAAATCTAAGAATTCGTTTTAAAAACCCACCTTCAACCGTTTCTGCTTTCAGAATTGACGATATCAAACTAACCGGAAATGCTTTGGGAATTTCTGAAAATACAATTGCCGGCCTTAAAATATATCCTAATCCGGTTACCAACGGAACGTTTTTTATTACTACAGATTCAAATGCAGAAAAAACAGTTACTATTTATGATGTTTTGGGAAAAGAAATAATAAATGCGACAGCTATAGAAACTGTAAATGTTTCCGGTTTAAAAGAAGGAATTTATATGGTTAAAATAACAGAAGAAGGTAAAACCGCTACAAAGAAATTAGTTATTAAATAATCTAAAAACATCCCGTTTAATTAAAGCCCCAATAGCATTGGGGCTTTTTGATTTTCAGTAATTTACAAATACAAAGTCATTTTTATGAAGTAAATTCTGCTATCTTTTTAAATAACTTTACAACTCAACAAATCTTATAAACCAAATTTTATGAAAACAAAACAACTTTTTTTAATTGTATTATTATTAGTCATTATCTCCAATGTGGCTAAAGCACAAAACGGGAATTTATCAAATACAATTTTAGGAGGTCAGGCAGGTGACCATAGCAGTGGTGAACGCAACACATTCATTGGTGTTAATTCAGGAGGCGTCAATTACAGCGGAAATGATAATGTATTTATAGGAAATTCTTCTGGATATGAAAGCGAATATGGCAATAATAACACTTATCTGGGAAGTTATTCTGGAGCTTATGCTACTGGTTCAAATAATATTTTTATTGGTTTTTATGCTGGTGAAAATGAAAACGGAAACAATAAACTTTATATTGAAAACACAAATACTTCATCTCCTCTTATTTGGGGTGATTTTGCACTTAATCAACTGAAATTTAATGGAAAAGTCGGCATTGGAAACGGTTTTGGAAACTTCCCTACAATAGCAGGCTCCGTAAATGTTGCCGCTTATAATCTTTTTGTAAAAGGCGGCATATTGACAGAAGAAGTTCGTGTTAATCTTCAATCGGCCTGGGCTGATTATGTTTTTGAAGAAAACTATAATCTAAAGTCTCTTGAAGAAGTTGAGGCTTTTATCAGTCAAAATGGGCATTTGCCAAATATGCCTTCTGCAAAACAGGTAAAAGAAGAAGGTATTGAATTAGGAGAAATGGTTAAAATGCAGCAAGAAAAGATTGAAGAACTGACTTTATATCTTTTACAACTCAACAAAGAAAATCGAAAAGAAAAAGAAGAAAACAAAATCCTGTTGAAAAAACTTTCGGATCTGGAAGAAAAGGTAAATCTACTTCTTAACAAATAATCATAAACTTATAACAAATAAACTTAATAACATGAAATTAAAACAAGTAGCAATTACAGGACTGCTTTTATGCGGACTAGCCGGATACTCACAAAATGTAGCATCAACAACTACCCTGACAAGTGGAGGTTTAAATGCCGGGACAAGTGGGACTCAAAATACATTTTATGGATATAAAGCCGGTAAAAACAATTCATCAGGTGACTATAATACATTTATTGGAAATGAAGCTGGAAATTCAAATACATTGGGCTCAAACAACACTTACATTGGCGCGCTTACTGGTGATACAAACTATGGGAACAACAACACTTTTATCGGAAGTGGTGCAGGCGGTGGTTATGAAGGCAACGAAAATATATTTATTGGGATAGACACCGGACATGCCGGATCTGGAAATAATAATATTTTTATTGGTAATAACGCAGGCTTTGGACAGATTACAAATAATAGGCTTGTAATCGAAAATAATGGTCAATCTGTTTATCCACTAATCTGGGGAGATTTTGCTCAAGACCAATTAAAATTTAACGGAAAAGTGGGGATTGGAAATGGGTTCGGGAACTTCCCTACAACAGCAGGCTCTGTAAATGTTGCTGCTTATAATCTGTTTGTAAAAGGTGGCATATTGACAGAAGAAGTGCGTGTCAATCTTCAATCTGCTTGGGCAGATTATGTTTTTGATGAAAACTACAAGTTAAAATCCCTCGAAGAAGTAGAAACTTTTATCAAAGAAAATGGCCATTTAGAAAATGTTCCTTCTGCAAAACAAGTAAAAGAAGAAGGTATTGAACTGGGAGAAATAACAAAAATCCAACAAGAAAAAATCGAGGAACTCACGCTCTATCTTATCGAATTAAACAAAGAGAATAAGGTGCTACAGAAAAAACTGCTGGAATTAGAAGAAAAAATAAACAACATAAACATCAAAAATTAACTGCTTAACTTTTACGATTATGAAACTAACAAAATTATTTTTAGGATTACTAGTTTTTTCAAGCCTTACTATGCAAGCTCAAAATGTCCGATCTGACGCAGAAATGACAAGTGGCGGACTTGATGCCGGCTCAGGAATAACTTCAGGAACTATAGGTGACACCAGTGGCAATACATTTTATGGCTATAGTGCAGGAAAGTCCCAATATAGAATAAGCACCAAAAACACGTTCATCGGACATCAAAGCGGGGAAACAAATTACAGAGGAAGCTCTAACACGTTCATTGGTTACAAATCAGGAAATTTAAGCGCCAGCACCTACCAAAACACTTTTATAGGAACAAATGCCGGATTAAACACTATTGGATCAAGAAATGTCTTTATTGGTTCTGATGCCGGATCACTACAAACTAATGATAGCGACAAATTGTTTATTGAAAATTCAAGCAATTCAGCTCCTCTAATCTGGGGTGATTTCGCTCAAGACCAATTAAAATTTAACGGGAAAGTGGGCATTGGAAACGGGTTTGGAAATTTTCCTACAACAGCAGGTTCCGTAAACGTTTCTAATTACAACCTGTTTGTAAAAGGCGGCATATTGACAGAAGAAGTTCGCGTTAATCTTCAATCTGCATGGGCTGACTATGTTTTTGACGAAAACTACAAGTTAAAATCTCTTAAAGAGGTAGAAACTTTTATTAAAGAAAACGGCCATTTAGAAAACGTTCCTTCTGCAAAGCAGGTAAAGGATGAAGGTCTTGAATTGGGTGAAATGGTAAAAATCCAACAGGAAAAAATTGAAGAATTGACTCTTTATATTATTGAACAAAACAAAATTAATGAGAGACAAAACAAAGAACTTCAAGAATTAAAAGAAACTTTAAAAAGCATAATAAAGTAATATGAAAAATTTATATAAAATTCTTTTTATGCTTTTAATTGGCATAAATTGTTTTGGGCAAAAAATAGAAGATAGACCCACTTGCGCTACAGATGAACTATTGAACCAGTTGATAAAGAATAATCCTGAGGTCAAAGAAAGGCTAAATCAATTAGATAATGTTGTAAATGAGACAAAAAACTTAAACAGAAATGCGAGTTTTCCAACTATAACAATACCTGTAGTGGTTTATGTAGTTAATGTAAATGGCCCTGAAAACATTTCTGACGCACAAGTGACAAGCCAAATAACAGCCTTAAACAATTATTTTAATCCATACGGTATTAAATTTTGTTTGGCTACCAAATCTGGGCGTAATCCTCTCGGATTAGGAGTCGAAACAAGCCCTGGCATATTGCATTACACAAGTTTTAACTTAACCAATCACGATGCTCAAACTGGACAAACAGATTTGTCAAACATTGCATGGCCTTTAAGCCCAAATAATTTTTTAAGGATTTTCGTTGTTAAAAACATTAGAAATACCGGAACCTTATCTCCAACATTAGGTTATGCCGTTATGCCTGGCACTTCTAGTACATTTGACGGTATTGTCATGCGGTATGATGTATTTGGGGATAATACATGTTCAGGATGTAACTATAATTTATTACCCGGATATGATCAAGGAAAAACTTTAGTCCATGAGGTTGGCCATTACTTAGGTCTTTACCATACTTTTCATGAAGGATGTTCAGGAATGGATCCTGGTAATTGCCATCTGCAAGGCGATAGAGTTTGTGACACCCCTCCCGTAGCCTCTCCTAATTATGGATGCTTTACAGGAACGAATTCATGTCAAGAATCTTCTCCTGATTTACCAGACAGCATTCATAACTACATGGACTATGGGGATGACGACTGCATTAATGAATTCTCTCCAGGGCAAGTCCAAAGAATGTTCAGTATCCTCACTAATTACAAAAAAACGCTTATAAGCACAGATAATCAGATCCATACCGGAACATGTGGTTATCAAAATCTTCTTTCTGCTTCTTTTACTGCAAACAATTTTGCTCCTTGCGCAAATACACCTGTAATATTTAATCCTTTAACTACTGGAACGGGTGTGAGTTATTTATGGAATTTTGGGGATCCATCGTCAGGAGCTAACAATACATCAACCTTAGCAAATCCTTCTCACCTTTTCACTTCAATTTCAAATTCTCCCTATTTGGTAACTCTAAAAGTAACAAGAGGGACAGAAAGCGTAATTTCAACAGCATATATAACCATAACTAATTGCCAACCCATTAACAATGCTGATAAAAAATGGTTGTTAAGCACCAGCAATATATTAGATTTTAGTACTGGAACTCCAATAATGAATGGATTTCTCCCTAATGGAAATAATTTTGGTGAAGCTTGCGCTTTTCAAAATGATGTTAACGGCAATCTCCTTTTTTATACAGACAATGAAAGTGTTTGGAATAGTTCACATGCCAAAATCAACACTACAACACCTCTCTTTGGTCATAGAAGTACTAAATCCGGAAGTTTAATTATTCCAAATCCAGCCAATACTGCTCAATATTATATATTTACAAAAGACGCTGAAGATTTTCTTAAAGGATTTAGATATACCTTAGTAAATGTCAATAACGGAATAGCAACAATGTCGTCCACTATTAACCAGCCTATCAATTTTCCTTCCAACTTAGGATATTTAACAGGCGATAATGGTGCGCTGTATGGAGGAGAGGGACTCGCTGCTATGGAAAAGTGCAATGGTTATTGGATTATTACTTCATTAAAGAAAAATACGGGCTATTCTCTGATTGTTTACTCATTAACATCCAACGGATTGACTTACCAGAGCGAATTTCCACTTCCATCAGTTGTACAAAACAAGATTGCCTCAGTCAAAATTTCTCCTGACGGAAATAAACTAGTCTATATAAGCGGTAACGTAGGATTCATATTTGATTATAATAAATTTGAGGGTGTCATCAGTAACCAAAGACAAATAAATAATTTCGGGGGGTATGGGACTTGTTTTAGTCCCGATTCAAATTTGTTATATATGATTAATTCAGGATCTGAGATATATCAATATAATTTGAATACAAATAACATAGGAAATAGAAATAAAATTGCAAATGAATTTGAGCAGATTGGAGACATTCAGCTAGGCCCAGACAATAAGCTCTATATTAATATAATGAATACAAAAAGATTAGGAGTAATACATTCTCCTAACAACTTAGTAACCGAAGCTAATCCAAATGCTTGTTTTTATACGCGAAACGGCCCTAGTGTAGAGAAAGATCTTAGTTTTAGTTTACCTAACATAGTCACAAAATCTTCAGGATCCTACAACAATACCATTACTGCGACTCCAACTGATTGCTTTACTTATAAATTTGCTCCTAATGTTTGTGGGAATAATTTCTCGTGGAACTTTGGAGACCCAGGTTCTGGAAGTAATAACACATCTAGCCAATCCAATCCGACACATGCTTTTTCAGGTTACGGAAATTACACTATAACATTAAATGCAGGAACTACCACAATTACGTATAACCTCAACATAAGCGCAATTAATCCTGTGATACTTGGAAGTACGACAGCTTGTTTAGCAACATCACGTGTTACAAATAATTCTGTCGTCTTATCCCCTGGACAAAAAGCACTATGGTCGGTTAGTGGAGGCGTTATATCGGGTCTGAACAATCAATCTGATGTAACGGTTAATTGGTTATCCTTACCTGGCACTATTACATTGACCGTTACCAATGCAACCGGATGTTCAAGCACAGTAACAAAAACTATAACCTCTCAATGTGGCGGCCAACCTACATGCGATGCAAATTTAACTTTTAACAATACACAAACGGCTACCGCTCAACATCAGGCATCACAAACCATAACCACAAATACAAATTATATTGTGAATAATGGTATAGACATTGATTTAAAAGCCGGACAAACGGTTGTAATAAGCCCAAATGCACATATAAAAAATGGCTCTGTGTTTCTTGCTCATATCGGACCTTGTACTCAGTCAAAAGCACAAAAACAAAGTGACTCAAAACCAGTTATAAACACAATCGATCAGGTTTTAATTTATCCAAACCCAACTCCTGATTTTGTAAACATTGAACTTTCAGATTCCTTTATGACAGAAATAACTGTGAATTCTATTGAAGGTAGACTCATTCATTATAAAAAGACTTCAAACGTTAATTACTATTCGCTTGATCTAAGTCCTTATGAAAAAGGAGTGTATTTATTAAATTTAAAAACTTCTACAGGAAAGTCTGTCACAAAAAAAATAGTAAAACAATAACACTTTTTATATTTTGAAAAGCCTCAATTCAAATTGGGGCTTTTTTTACTATAAAGAATCGCAAAACGAAATGATTACTTTTAAAATTAATGTCATTTTGAACAAATACAACCACACGTTAAAATTTGTTTCCCGAAACTTCTCAAAAATATTTAAAATCCATTTTTTATATTAAAATAACAAATTACCTCATTTACAGTATTTTAATTATTTTTTTATACTACAAATAGTGTTAATTTTAGGTTAAACCTTAAATCAACATTATTATGAACTTAACAAAAACCCTATGCGCAGGTTTCCTGCTTGGCGGAATTTTTTCTGCAAATTCGCAAAATGTCGCTTCGACTAACTTACTAACCAGCGGCGGACTTGATGCCGGAACCGTTGAAAAAGAAAATGCTTTTTACGGCTACCAGGCCGGACGTTTTACCGAAAATGCTTATAATTCCTTTTTTGGGCATTTGGCAGGCGCTAAAAATGTCTCAGGAGACAGCAATTCATTTTTTGGACATCAGGCCGGAATCAATAATGGAGAAGGCAGTTCAAATACTTTTATTGGTGCAAGTGCCGGATCATATAATTATGACGGAAGACATAACGTTTATGTGGGTTATGCCAGCGGCGCATCAAATCAAGGAAATACAAACACTTTCATTGGAGCTTATTCCGGTGCAAAAGCTACAGGAGAAGGCAATGTCCTGATTGGAAGCTATGCAGGTTATGGAGAAACGGACAGTAACAAACTCCACATTAACAACGCTTATAATGTAACGCCTTTGATTTGGGGTGATTTCTCAAAATACCTTATCAAATTAAATGGGAAAGTAGGTATTGGTAACGATTTTGGTGCTTTCCCAATTTTTGCAGGAGGCTTGGATATTTCGCATTACAGGCTGATTGTAAAAGGCGGCATCCTTACAGAAGAAGTAAGAATCAACCTGCAGGCTGATTGGGCTGATTATGTTTTCTCTGATAGTTATAAGCTAAAATCATTGGAAGAAGTAGAGAAATATATTGAAGATAACGGCCACCTGCCAAATGTTCCTTCAGCCAAACAAGTAAAAGAAGAAGGAATTGAATTGGGTGAAATCACAAAAATCCAACAGGAAAAGATTGAGGAACTGACACTTTATCTGATTCAGCAGAATAAGGAAATCCAGGAGTTAAAAGAAATGGTGAAAAACTTAAAGCAATAAATGTGAAAAATCTATACAGAAAACCAAAAACAGGGCTGCTTATCCTCTTTTGTTTTTTGGCTGGCTCTTTCCATTCAGAGCTTTATTCTCAAGAACAGATTATATGGGATAATGTGCCTGTAAATACGACGGGGATTACCGCAGCGTATTCCGGCGGAACATTAAATGTAATGGCTACCGGCACAGGATTGAATATGGTGTTCTACAGCATTCCTACCAATCCTACCGTATTTCAGACAACTGGCGCATGGAATAATGCTCCATCCAAAGATTTGACCTTTACCTTTCCGGAGAAAGTGATAATAACCCGGTTTCGGGTATATGACATCAATTACGGAACCTGGAACGATTCCTTTAGCTTTTCAAACATTACATTCGGCGGAGTGACTGCATCGGCCGGATGCTGCGCTACAACCAGCGGCGTTACAGTATCAGCCGGAACTCCACCCAACACGGATGTTCATTGGACCTGTTCTAATGCCATAGACAGCTTTACGATAAATTACGCCAATACCAACGGAACAACCCATGCGTATCTGTTTTATACGATGGAAATCCTAAGGCTACCGTCAATAGGAACGTTATGTTATAACAGTACACCTCCTACTCTGCCTACAACTTTAGGTAATAATATTCAAGGTAGCTGGAGTCCCGCTACTATCGACACGAGTGTGGCCGGAACAACCCAATATGTCTTTACACCAAATGGCGGACAGACAATTCAATGTCCGATAGCAATTGATGTCACCGTATTGCCTCCCGGGCAGCAAAACTGCTGTGTTCCCGACATAACATTAACATCACCAACAGACGATGTGGCATCAGGAAATCAGGATAACCGGGAAACCTCAAACACGATTACAGCCCAAAACACCATCAATTCAGGTGCTGTTGGAGTATATCATGCCAAAAGAACCATTACGCTTAAAAAAGGGTTCTATTCAGCAAACGGCTCCAGATTCAGAGGTTATATACAGGGATGTACCGGTACATTTGTAGGAAGAGAATCTCCTACTGCCGAAACGACAGATCTGAAAAAGCTGATAACCGATACTCCTGTTACGGAAAAGCTGCTTTTGTATCCAAATCCGGCGACACAAAAAGCCACCATAGAATACCAGCAGCCTATCCGAAACATTCGGGTTACCTCTATTGATGGAAAAACAATGCTTTCGAAAGAGCTTGACGCTAACTCTTATGAGATTGACCTTGCTAACTATAAAAACGGAATGTATATCGTGACAGTACAAACCGGAGATGGAAGGACAATTACTTCCAAACTGTTCAAAAAATAGTTTTCAGGTCAACATTATTTTATCAACCCCGAACAGGTATAAAATCCTGTCGGGGTTTGTTTTTAAAATAATTACCTTTGCCAAAAACAATTCCCTTTGATTGCAGCATCAGACATATTCAGTATTTCCAACAATAAGCAGTTTGAAAAAATAGCCCTGAAAGTATTCCGGTTCCAGTACGACAACAATAGCGTATATCGTGAATTCTGCCAGTTTTTGAATGTCGAAAAACAACAGGTGAAAACACTGCAGCAGATTCCGTTTCTGCCAATACAGTTTTTCAAGAGTCATGAGGTTTTGTCTTCAACCGAAAAAATTCAGGAAACGTTTACGAGTTCCGGAACGACAGGAATGTCAACCAGCAGGCACTTTGTTACCGATATTACTTTATACGAAGAAAGCTATCGAAAAGGATTCGCGCAATTTTACGGAAATATTGAAAATTATGCCGTGCTCGCCCTTCTGCCTTCTTATCTGGAAAGGGAAGGTTCTTCGCTTATCTATATGGTTGACGACCTGATTAAGCTGTCAAACCATCCCGAAAGCGGTTTCTACCTCAACAATTATGACGACCTGATTCAAAAATTACTTCAGCTTGATGAAGCCGGCGAAAATATAATTTTAATTGGCGTAACCTATGCACTGCTTGACCTTATTGAAAAGCAACAATTCCATCTGAAAAATACTATCATCATGGAAACCGGAGGCATGAAAGGAAAACGCAAGGAAATGATTCGGGAGGAACTTCATGAATTGCTCTGCAAAGGATTTGGCGTTAACGCTATTCATTCAGAATACGGAATGACAGAACTGCTGTCACAGGCCTATTCTCTTGGCAACGGAATCTTTGAATGCCCAAACTGGATGCAGGTACTTATCCGCGATACCGAAGACGCGCTGTCCTATGTTGAAAATGGAAAAACCGGCGGTATAAATGTTATTGACCTCGCTAATATCAATTCCTGCTCTTTTATTGCCACACAAGATTTGGGAAAAAAACAACCCAACAATTCATTTGAAGTATTGGGCCGTTTTGATAATTCTGATATTCGCGGATGCAATCTGATGGTGTTATAAAAGTTTTATAAATCAGACAGCCCTTACCACAAAATAATTTTTCTTTCCTCGTTGTAAAAGGATAAATTGACCGTTAATCAGGTCTTTTGACGAAACCTGAGATTCTTCGGTTACTTTCTCTCTATTCACAGAAATCGAATTTTCAGACAAGGCTCTTCTTGCTTCACCATTCGACTTTAGAAATCCTGTCTTTTCATTCAGCAACGAAACAATATCAATTCCGTTTTCAATGTCTCCTTTTGCAACTTCTGCCTGTGGAACACCATCAAAAACTTCTAAAAAGGTAGTTCCATCCAATTGCTTTAAATCTTCTGAAGTTGCATTTCCAAATAAAATGTTTGATGCCTGAATTGCCTTTTCCAATTCTTCTCTGCTATGCACAAAAACCGTAATTTCTTCAGCTAATTTTTTCTGAAGGATACGCAAATGTGGTGCCTGTCTGTGCTCTTCAATCAAAGCCTCAATAGTATCTTTATCGAGGAATGTAAAAATCTTGATGTATTTTTCAGCATCTACATCAGTCGTATTCACCCAGAACTGGTAAAATTTGTATACCGAAGTCTTGTCAGCATCCAGCCAAATGTTACCGCCTTCGGATTTACCAAACTTCGAACCGTCGGCTTTTGTAATCAACGGAGTAGTCAAGGCATAGGCTTTCGCATTTTCGCCGCCCATTCTTCGCACTAATTCTGTTCCGGTAGTAATATTACCCCATTGGTCAGAACCGCCCATCTGCAAAAGGCAATTGTAATTTTTATATAAATGATAGAAATCGTATCCCTGGATTAATTGATAGGTAAATTCTGTAAACGACATACCTTCTCCTTCTCCGCTGAATCTCTTTTTTACAGAATCTTTCGCCATCATGTAGTTTACGGTGATACGTTTTCCTACTTCACGGGCAAAATCAATAAATGAAAACTCTTTCATCCAGTCATAGTTATTAACCATGAAAGGAGCATTTTTGCCTTCAGTACCAAAATCCAGAAAACGTGACAATACGCTTTTGATTCCGGCTACGTTTTTGGCCAATGTTTCTTCATTTAACAGGTTTCTTTCATCAGATTTTCCAGACGGATCTCCAATCATTCCTGTAGCACCACCTACCAAAGCAATTGGCTGGTGCCCGAAATTCTTTAGATGAACAAGGAGAATGATCTGAACCATGCTTCCAATATGCAACGAGTCTGCTGTAGGATCAAATCCGATATAGGCAGTCGTAGCTTCTTTAAGCAATTGTTCTTCTGTTCCGGGCATGCTATCATGATACAGCCCTCTCCATTTTAATTCTTCAACTAAATTTTTCATTTTTCTATTAATTTGCGCAAAGATAATTTTAATTACAGTATCATCTTGTCATTATTAGGCTAAAAACTGAAATAAATTTTTAAAAGAAGATATCGTTCCAAAAGGTTATATGATGATTTATTGCTAGAAAAATCAGTTACATAAATGGTATTAAAAGTCTTCTGATTTAATAGATTTTGGACTGTCAGTGCATATCTTATTTTTTTATTTTTTGCAGACCATTCTATTTCGAAGTCCCAAAAAGAATAGCTATCACTGTAATCTAAATTTGGAATCAGGTAATTAAATATTGTTTTCGCCCTCAATCCTGATTGAAGTATATAACTCAATGTGCTTTTGTTTTCAAAACTTTCGAAATAATTTGTTTTTTTCTTATCCAGATAGAATGAATTTGAAATATAACTTCCTTTATTTTCAAATTGCCATTCGTCAGTAATTTTTGGTGTTATGCTCAGGCTAAGATTTAAATTACGCCTTTCTACATCTCGTATATCTGACCCATTTACAACATTATTATCAAACCCTAAACCATAGGATCCATATAACTTAAAATAAGTCCTAAGCAAATAAATAAATTTTTCTGCATTCACATCCAACCTGTAATCACGCCTTGAAGTTGGCATAAAAAACATGGTATTTATCGTATTTTCGACATTAACATTCGTTCTTGTAAAATAATTGTTTTTTTTGTTATCATGAGTAAATCCAATTCTCAATCTATTAAATTTAAATAAATTATTATAATCATATTCTAAAGAATAAGAGTTGCTATCTATAAATTCAAAATTAGGCTCATTATTTTGAAAATTTCTAAAACCTGTCAGAACAATTCCTGAAAACAAATTTTCTTCTGAAGGTGGAATTCCACTGTATTTATAAGTAAAAGTCAAATTAGAGTAATTATTCAAATAAAGCGAATACAAAAATACCGGAGATAATATAAATTTTGAGGCATTCCTCTCGCTGGCTTTAATGTTATCTTCTAAATCAAAATTGTAAAAACTAGATAAAACTGCAAAACCGACAGTATATTTTTTATCTACCTTTCTTATAAAAGAAGAAAAAACACTTGGCAGATGATATTTGAATTTTGTATGATTTTGAAAATCGCTATTTTGGAATTCTTCAAAATTTGCTTTTGTCTGAGTAAGATTTGAATTGTAATTATTATTAACAAAACTATAATCTGCAGAAATAGTCCAATTGAAAAAATCAAATTTCTTGATGTAATCGGCACGAAATTTAAAAATTTCTTTTCTGAATTTACTTCTTTGTATATTTTGTAAAGCTAATCCCCCAATCTGTTCTTCGTCCAGATTAAACCCTGGCGTCAATTTGAACTTTTGCGGTGAATTTCCGTTAGAATATATTCCTAAAATCTTATAAGCACTAATGCTATCTATTCTTTTTGTGAGATTAAAATTTTGTTTCGTATAAAAGCTATAACTATTCACACTACTATTACGAGGCTCATTATTGTTAAGACTTCTACTTCTAAAATCAATTTCTTCATAGTTAAACTTCGATAAAAAATCCCAAGCCAGTTTTTTATTCTTTTTATTCTCTACAAATAAATTCAGATTATAAACACTAGGCGATTTAGAAAGATTTTCAGTATTTTCAATTACGAGTTTCTGGTTATTCAACAGATATTCTGATACAGAATTATTATTTCGCTTTATGTCATCCCTATAAAATCCAAAATTCATTTTAAAGGTCAATTTTTTAGAAATTTTTTTCAAATAATTTGCGCTTGTATAAAAATTACTGTTCCTGTTATGGTATTTTGAATCCAGTTGTGAATAAAAATTCCCCTCATTGATTATTTTTTTGGCTCTTAATTTATTTTCTTCGAGCATTTCGAGAGATTGTATGGAAGAACGAAAATCATACGGGCTTGAATTCGTGCCAATATTATTGTATCCGGCAACCGCAAATCCCTTATTGGCCTCATTGATAAGCAATCCTGTTACCGAACCTTCATATCTGTCTTGTATTCCATAACCCAAACTTGCATTTCCTGAAATATCAGACTTGCCTTTAACAAGCTTAATATTCAGAGCCACTTCATCAGAATCTACCAATCCTTTTAGTAATGGATTTTCATTAAATTTATCTATCGCCTGAACCTGATCGATCATATTTACATCAATATTACGGCTACCTATTGTGTATTGTGAATCGAATAAATCCTCTTTATCGAGCAGCATTTTTTTAATAGGCCTGCCTTTGTATAGGATCTGACCTGATTCTTTAACTTCAATGCCGGGAAGTTTTTTTAATAAATCTTCTACAACCCGCTCACTTCCATCCCTGAAGGAGGCAGGATTATAGGTCGTTGTGTCATTTTTAACAGAAATTGGTCTTTTTTTGGCTTCAATAATCACCTCAGGAATAGTAATGCTTTTGCTTTTAACAAACAAATCAATCCTGATAGTATTCTGGTTGTTCTTTTGTGGGGTAATCGGATATATTTCTGATTCTTGAAAGAACCCATTTGCCTGGACTGTCAACGAATCAGAAATATTTTCCAGTTGGAAATTATAAAAACCTTTCGTGTCAGTAGTTGTAAATTTATAAATCAAATCTGGATTTGATTTTTTTTTGATTACAACCATAATATCAGAAACCGTTCCAGATTCATCTGAAACGGTTCCCTCAAGTTTTTGTGCACTAACAGAAAAGCCAAAAACAAATAGAAAAATAAACAGATATTTGTCAAGCATCCTTTAATACACTATTACTTCAATAAATCTTTTAGGGATAGATGTCTTGCCTCTTGTTCCATCTTCAGATGCAGTAACAGGTACAGCGTCAAATTTTTTAAATTGATTCTGATAGATTTTCTCATATTCTTCCCAGTTCATTATTTTCTTATGAGTTTTAGAAGAAAATGGGTTGATTACAACTTCATCCGTTTTTTTAATCGCAGTTGCAGTAATCTTTATTGCACCATCATCGGAAAGAACCTGCAATATCAAGCCTGGTAATCCATCAAATTTAAACGGCCCTTCTTTTATAGGAATTTCAGATGTGAAATATGCTTTATAATCTCTGCCTCTAAAATGGCATATTGCTCCCTGGCAGTCATATCCCAAAATGTTTTTTTTCTCATCAACTATTTCCCATTTTATGGAATACGTACTGTCAATCACCAAACCGTTAGAGAACTGTCTATAAGACTGAATTTGTTTTTTTTTGAAGTCTTTGAATTGAAATACTCCTCTTTTGCCTATATAGCTTGAAACCAAATCACCAATATCGGTAACAAAAACTGTATCTAAGTGCGTTGAAAAATACATGCTTGAACCCGGATTTATAACAAGTTCATTATCTGAATATTCCATAAAGACGCTTTCTACGTCTAAAGCCACTGTCCTGTAGGAAACTATCAGGTTTTGACCAGCAATTGATAAAGGCAGTAGTAGCAGAAAAAAGAAAAATAGTAGCCTATTCATTTTTATTATTTATGATTATTTATTATTATGGCATCCTTAAAGCTAGACTTAAAGCTTCAGAAGCAAGGCCATATGACGCTCTCTGCGCTGCTTCACAAGCAATAGGCATTGTTGCTTCCACAGATTCACCATTATTAACACATGCTTCCTGTGTTCTTGAAACCATAATTAAATTCCCATTTAAATCACTAGCAAAAAGTGTAGTTGTTCTAGTACAACAAACATACTCTAATTTTTCTTCTTTTTCCTTTTCGGCTTTTTTTACTTGATTATCGGTTTTTACAATGTTATTTCCTCCAGCAAAAGAAGAAAGACTCAATAACAACATCCCTGTACAAAAGTTAATTTTTTTCATTTTTTTTTAATTTTATAAGATTAATATTAGCACAATATTAATAAAAAAAACAATTAAAAATAAAAAATCGTTATGAATTCAACATTTAAAAAATAAAACATTACAATCAAAAATAGACAAAGATTTAGACATACTCAACTTTCAAGAATTTTTCTAAACATTCAATCTACAATTATTCTATTTTTGCAACTATGGTTTTAGTAACAGGCGCTACCGGATTAGTAGGTTCACATCTTTTACTCCTTCTTCTTGAGAATGGAGAAGAGGTTCGGGCACTCTATAGAAACGAGAAAAACATTCAGCAGACAAAAGCCCTTTTTGAATGGAAAGGCCGGTTGGATATTTTTACAAAAATCAATTGGGTGCAGGGTAGCCTCACAGATATTCCTTCTCTTGAAAAAGCATTTGAGAATATTGATTATGTGTACCATTGTGCCGCCTTTATTTCTTTTGACCCGGGCGATGAAGAACAAATGCGTAAGACAAACATTGAAGGCACTGCCAATATCGTCAATATGTGTCTGTCTTATAACGTCAAAAAACTTTGCCATGTAAGTTCTATTGCTGCTCTTGGTGATCTTCAGGAACATGAAACAATTATTACGGAAGAAACCGAATGGAATCCTGAAATATCCCGAAGTGATTATGCCATATCCAAATTCGGAGCTGAAATGGAAGTGTGGCGCGGTCAGGAAGAAGGCCTTCCTGTGGTAATTGTAAATCCTGGTATCATACTTGGTCCGGGATTTTGGAACAGCGGAAGCAGCGAAATATTCCAACGGGTTAAAAAAGGATTAAAATACTATACAGAAGGCGCTACCGGGTTTGTAACCGTAGAAGATGTGACGCGTTCTATGTATCAGCTTATGAAAAGCAACATCCAGAAAGAACGTTTTATTTTGGTTACGGAAAGCATTACCTATCATCGACTCGCCGACCTTATTGCAACAGCATTAGGTAAACCAAAACCATCCGTATATCTCAAGCCATGGGTAACCGGATTGGCATGGAGGATTGACTGGCTGATTTCTACATTTTTCTTTAAAAAAAGGCAACTGTCTAAAGCAACTGCAGCCTCATTGCACACCCAGTCCGAATTTGACAATTCTAAAATAAAAAATGCCCTCAATTTTGAATTTGAGGACATTCCTAATTATATTTCTAAAGTTTCCGCTACTGTTTAACGTTGTCTTTTTTTTGTTTTACTTCAAATTTCCTATCAAGAATTTTTGTCGTATCTGCTTCCTTTTTTAACTCGCTGTCTATACGCATTTTTTCTTTTCCTGCCAATTCACTGATCTCATTATACATTTTTTCGTACTCCTTGACATTTTCTATCGCATAGTACTGATCGCTTTTCGCAAACTGAAGGCTATCGACTTTATATTTTTTATAGACATAGGTTGCGGGATCAATTCCATTCGAATCCAAAGCAGCCTGATTGACTCCTTTCATAGCCTGAAGTATTGCAAGATCATAGATGATATTCTTCATCTTATCTTTTGGTATAAGATTGGCAGGTTTTTCAACTGCTTTTTCCTGGCAGGCTACAACACTTAGCAAAACGAACAATAAAAAATATTTCTTCATACTTTTCTATTAACGGTCAAATTCCAATCGCATTCCCGGATGCACGTCTTTTACTTTAAAATTATTATAGACCAGTTCACCATTTACAAATGTATGTGTTATTCTTGACTTAAAGGTATATCCTTCAAATGGCGACCAACCACATTTGTATAAAATATTTTCTTTTTTAACGCTCCATGGCAATCCGGCATTGACAATTGCCAAGTCTGCATAATAGCCTTCTTTAATAAAGCCCCTTTTATTAATCTTGAAAATTTTCGCAGGATTATGTGCCATTTTTTCCACGATTTTCTCTACCGAAATTTTTCCCTGATGGAAAGCCTCAAACATGGCTACAACGGCATGCTGTACTAAAGGTCCTCCGGAAGGTGCAGAAGTATAAGGATTCTTCTTTTCTTCCAACGTATGTGGCGCATGGTCTGTAGCAATAACGTCAATTCTGTCGTCAAGCAAAGCTTCCCAAAGCGCATCCTTGTCTGCCTGGGTTTTAACTGCAGGATTCCATTTTATAAGGCTGCCTTTCTTATCATAATCTTCGTTTGTAAACCAAAGATGGTGTATGCAGGCCTCCGCAGTAATTTTCTTTTCCTCCAAAGGAATTTTATTGGTAAACAATTTCATTTCTTTCGCCGTGGAAAGATGGAAAACATGCAATCTGGCGCCTGTCTTCTTTGCCAATTCAATTGCTTTTGAAGAAGATAAATAGCAGGCTTCTTCACTTCGGATCAGATGATGGAATTTCATTGGAATATCATCACCGTATTCCTCTTTATATTTTGCAAGATTGTTTTTGATTGTAGTTTCGTCTTCGCAATGTACGGCAATCAGTAACGGAGTGCTGGCAAAGATTTTTTCCAAAACTTCGTCATTATCCACAAGCATATTTCCTGTAGAAGATCCTAAAAACAATTTAAGTCCGGCAACCGTCTTGGGATTTACTTTCAGGATTTCTTCCAAATTATCATTGGTTCCACCAAACATAAAGGAATAGTTGGCTATCGATTTTTCTGAAGCAATCTTAAATTTATCTTCAAGCAGTTCTATAGTTGTGGCCTGAGGATTTGTATTGGGCATTTCTATAAAAGATGTAATACCTCCGGCAACGGCAGCGCGCGATTCTGACGCGATATCTCCTTTATGCGTAAGGCCCGGTTCCCTAAAATGCACCTGATCATCAATTGCTCCGGGAATTAAATAATTACCTTCTGCATTGATGATTTTTGTTGATGATGATTTTGCGCTGATAGTTTCCGCAATTTCAACAATAAATTCGTTTTCAATTAAAACGTCTCCTTCAAAAATAGTTCCTTCATTTACTATTTTGGCATTCTTAATCAAAACACTTTTCATCTCTTCTTTATTTTTTTGCACATTAAAACTGTGAGGAAATCTCCCTTACAGATTGTTGAACATTTTCTTTACTCTTAAAACAATAACCCCAAAAATGGCCTCCTTAATAATAGAATTACTCATTTTTGATTGTCCTTTTGTTCTGTCCGTGAAAATAATCGGCACTTCAACAATTTTGAATTTTTTGGCATAAGCCCTATATTTCATTTCAATCTGAAAAGCATAACCTATGAATTTTATCTTGTCCAGGTTAATGCTTTTTAAAACATTCTTTTTGTAACATACAAATCCGGCAGTAGTGTCGCGAATTTCCATTCCGGTAATCATTCTAACATATACTGAAGCAAAATAGGAAAGTAAAACGCGGCTTAAAGGCCAGTTCACAACATTCACTCCTGTCACATATCGGGAACCAATGGCTACATCATAAATACCAAAACGGCAGGAATCATACAACTTTTCTAAATCGTGCGGATTGTGTGAAAAGTCGGCATCCATTTCAAAAATATATTCGTATTCTCGCTCAAGCGCCCATTTAAAACCATGTACATAAGCAGTACCCAGGCCTGATTTTTTGCTTCGTTGTTCTAAAAAAAGTCGTCCGGGATATTCTTCCTGGAGCGCCATTACTTTTTGTGCGGTATGATCCGGGGAATTGTCATCAATAATCAAAACATGAAACGGCTTCTGCAAAGAAAATACAGTCCTGATGATACTTTCGATATTTTCAATTTCGTTATAAGTGGGAATTATAACAATGCCGTCGTTCATATTTGCATAATTTCATCACAAAAGTAAACTTTTTATAGTAGTTGATTCATAATAAAATTATAATAATCTCCGCCTTTCTTAATTTTTATTGGGCTTATCTGATTTTTGGCCCTTCCTTTTTTTAACTAAAATTCATCTAATTTCCTGGCTATCATCAATAGGCTATCAGCGAAAAAAAATAAAAAGAGAAAGTAATAAAAATCATTAATTTTACGCCATGTTAGAAATCGTTTTACAGCCGAGAATTTTAGAAAGCAAAGATTGGGCAACCGTACTGTTTGTGCTGTGCTTTATACTTATTGCGGCTACAAGAGGCGTTTTCGAAGGTCGCTTTTCTGATTTTTCAAGATTGGCATACAGCGACAAATACATCAAGATTTACAGAGACAGTGGCAATCTGATGAACTGGTTTACGATTTCACTCTTTATCGTACAAGTCATTTCCTTTGCTTTTTTTATCCAAATCATCTTGAGTTATTTTGGATATACTTCAAAAACAGACTGGGTTACTTACATTCAAATCGTCACACTGCTGAGTATCTTCATACTTTCTAAATATCTCATAGAGAAGATTATAGCTACTTCTTTTAATATTGAAGAATTTAGCGAACAGTTTAATTTACAAAAAGTCAGCTATAGAACTTATATAGGACTTTGCATCCTCCCTTTAAATGTAATCCTGTTCTATAATGATACGCCAATAGATTTATTAATATATTTCCTTATTGCTATCATTTTGTTAATAAACATACTTACTTATCTTCTTTCTTTAAAAATTTATCAAAATTTGATTATCGGCAAGTTGTTTTATTTTATTTTGTATCTTTGCGCTCTTGAAATAGCACCTTATTATTTCATGTATTATTGGTTTACAAAAAGGTAGTACACAAGAAAACGTCAACTATGAAAGTGAAAACAATTTTGGTTTCGCAGCCAGAGCCTAAAGTAGAAAACTCTCCATATTTTGAGTTGCAACAAAAGCACAAAGTCAAAATTGATTTCAGGCCCTTTATCCACGTTGAAGGCGTTAGCGCAAAAGACGTGAGACAGCAAAAGATTGACTTGAACAATTTTACAGCCATCATCTTAACAAGTAAAAATTCCATCGATCATTTTTTCAGGGTAGCAGAGGAAATGAGATATAAGATTCCGGAAGATTTGAAATATTTTTGCCAGTCTGAGGCGATTGCCTTTTATCTTCAGAAATATGTAATCTACAGAAAACGCAAGATTTATGTAGGACAAAAAGACTTCGCTGATTTATCTCCTCTAATCAAGAAATATAAAGACGAGAAATTTCTATTGCCTGCTTCAGACCAATTAAACGCTGATGCTCCGCAAACACTGAATAATTTAAAAGTGAACTGGACGCAAGCTACTTTTTACAAAACGGTAATGAGCGACCTGTCTGACTTAGCCGATGTTTATTATGATGTTTTGGCTTTTTTCAGCCCGACAGGAATCAAGTCTTTATTCATGAACTTCCCGGATTTTGAGCAAAATAACACCCGAATTGCCGTATTTGGAAGTACTACGCAAAAAGAAGCTTTAGATCATGGATTGAGAGTTGACATCATGGCTCCTTCTCCTGAAGCCCCTTCCATGACTATGGCATTGGAAAAATATATTGCAAAAGCAAATAAAGAAGACAAAGGAAAGTAATTTCCTTTTCTTTTAAACATAAAAAAACCCTGCAAATGCAGGGTTTTTTATGATCTTATAATTCAGGATTAGTCAACCTGAGGACCAGCTTTCACCAGATTTTGACCTTCTTCATTAGTAGCATATTGCGCAAAGTTCTTTACGAACAATTTTCCTAAATCTGTAGCCTTAGTTTCCCATTCTGATGGATCAGCATACGTTTTTCTCGGATCAAGGATGTCAGAGTCTACACCTTCCAGGGCCGTTGGAATTTCAAAATTAAAAATCGGCAACGTTGTTGTTTCTGCTTTTTCAAGTGAACCATCTAAAATTCTGTCGATAATGGCTCTGGTATTTTTGATAGAAATTCTTTTCCCGGTACCGTTCCAACCTGTATTTACCAAATAGGCAGTAGCTTTATGCTCTTCCATCTTTTTTACAAGCTCCTGACCGTATTGTGTTGGATGCAGCGAAAGGAACGCTTTTCCAAAACAAGCAGAGAAAGTAGGTTCCGGCTTAGTCACTCCTCTTTCAGTACCGGCTAATTTTGCCGTAAATCCGGAAAGGAAGTGATATTTAGTCTGTTCCGGCGACAGCTTCGCTACCGGAGGCATAACCCCAAACGCATCTGCTGTAAGGAAAATTACTTTTGAAGCGTGCCCGGCCTTAGAAACCGGTTTTACAATATTATCGATATGGTAAATAGGATATGAAACTCTTGTATTTTGGGTTACAGAACCGTCTTTGAAATCAATTTTACCGTTTGCATCAACTGTTACGTTTTCAAGCAATGCGTCTTTTTTGATAGCATTATAGATGTCCGGCTCGTTTTCTTTGCTCAGGTCAATTGTTTTCGCATAACATCCTCCTTCAAAATTGAAAACACCGTCATTGTCCCAACCGTGCTCATCATCTCCAATCAATTCGCGTTTTGGATCTGTAGAAAGCGTTGTTTTTCCCGTTCCTGACAATCCGAAGAAAACAGCTACATCACCATCTTTTCCTTTGTTAGCAGAACAGTGCATTGAAGCAATTCCCTGTAATGGAAGGTAATAGTTCATCATGGCAAAAAGTCCTTTTTTCATCTCACCTCCATACCATGTCCCTCCAATAATCTGAACTTTTTCAGTAAGATTGAAAGCAATATATACTTCCGAGTTCAAACCATGTGCCTTATAATCAGAAAATTCCGTTTTTGAAGCATTCATTACCACAAAATCTGGTTCTCCATAATTTTCAAGCTCTTCTTCTGTTGGGCGGATAAACATGTTTTTTACGAAATGTGCCTGCCATGCTACCTCAACAATAAATCTTACTTTTAGTCTTGTATTTTCATTGGCACCGCAAAATGCATCCACTACATATAATTTCTTACCAGAAAGCTGATCTACTGTTGTCTTTTTTAAAGCTTCCCAGGTTTGTGGGCTAATTGGTTTGTTATCATTAACCGCTTTATCTGATGTCCACCAGATTGTGTCTTTAGTGACATCATCCTGAACAATATATTTATCTTTTGGAGAACGTCCTGTAAAATCACCCGTCATTACATTTACTGCTCCCAGCTCTGTCAACTGCCCTTTTTCAAACCCTTTGAGATTTGGATTTAACTCTTCCGCATACAGCATTTCATAAGAAGGATTGTAAATCACTTCTTCAACATTCTTGATTCCATATTTCTCTAACGAAATCGTTTTCGTAAATTGGGTGTAATTATCCATAGAATTCTTATTGAGTTGTGTTTAAAATTATTTGGCAAAAGTAAAAATTAAATTTCAGTTTGAATATATTTGATAAAACTTTATGCTTTTTGCTTAAGGATATTCAAAAAAAGCAAAGCCCAGGCTATAATCATCAGCAAACCTCCAATTGGCGTTATAAATCCTATAACGCTGAAATCTACATTTGTTATATTTCTGGTTGCCAAAAGATAAATAGAGCCGGAAAAAAACAAAACGCCTGATATAACTAAATAATAGATTGTGCTTTTAGTTTTATCAGACACCAATTTTGTAGTTCCAAGAAATAGCAGAAATAAGGCATGGTACATTTGATATCGCACTCCTGTTTCAAAAGAAACCAATTGCTCAACATCCAGGACCTTTTTCAAGGCATGTGCGCCAAATGCACCTAATATAATAGCGACAAAACCTAAAATTGCCGCTGCAGCTATAATCTTCCTATCCATTGTTTTTAATTTACTGCAAAGTTAAGCATCTTAAAAACTTTATGATAATCAAACCCACATTAAGTTTTATAAAATATAACAAATACTTACTTTTGTGTTATTATTAAAAATTTACGGTTTTTCATGAGACATATTCTAATAATCGGGGCCGGAAGGTCTGCTTCTTCACTAATTCAATATCTTCTAAACAAATCGGAAGAAGAAAATCTCCACCTCACTATTGGCGACCTGTCATTAGAACTGGCTCAGAGAAAAACAAAAAATCACAAAAATGCCACTGCTATTGCTTTCGATATCTTTAATGAAAGCCAGAGAAAAGAAGAGATACAAAAGGCAGATATTGTAATTTCCATGCTGCCGGCCCATATGCATATTGAAGTTGCAAAAGACTGCATAACGTATAAAAAACATATGGTTACTGCCTCTTACATCAGCGAAGCCATGCAAAACCTGGATGCTCAAGCCAAAGAAAATAATTTGGTTTTTATGAACGAAATCGGGCTCGACCCGGGAATAGACCATATGAGTGCCATGAAAGTAATAGACGAGATTCGTGACAAAGGCGGTAAAATTATTCTTTTCGAATCTTTTTGTGGCGGACTTGTTGCTCCGGAATCAGACAATAATCTTTGGAACTATAAATTTACCTGGAATCCCAGAAATGTAGTATTGGCCGGACAAGGCGGTGCTGCCAAATTTATTCAGGAAGGTACTTATAAGTATATTCCTTATCATAAATTATTCAGAAGAACTGAATTTATGGAAGTTGAAGGTTATGGCCGGTTTGAAGGTTATGCCAATCGCGATTCCCTGAAATACAGAAGCGTTTACGGATTGGATGACGCACTGACTTTATACAGAGGAACTATCCGACGTGTAGGTTTTTCCAAAGCCTGGAATATGTTTGTTCAGCTTGGAATGACAGATGACAGCTATGTTATGGAAAATTCCGAAACGATGACCTATCGCGAATTCACAAATTCCTTTTTGCCTTACCACCCAACCGATTCTGTAGAAATCAAATTGCGGTTAATCCTGAAAATTGACCAGGACGATATCAAATGGGATAAATTATTGGAACTGGACCTGTTCAATAACAAGAAAATTGTTGGCCTGAAAAATGCTACGCCCGCACAGATTCTTGAAAAAATATTAAGCGAAAGCTGGTCGTTGGAAGAACATGACAAAGACATGATTGTAATGTATCACAAATTTGGTTATGTACTGAATGGAGAAGAAAAACAGATTGATTCGACTATGGTGTGCATAGGTGATGACCAGACTTATACTGCTATGGCAAAAACTGTGGGACTTCCTGTAGCCATAGCTACTTTACAAATCCTGAACGGAAACATCAAAACTCCTGGTGTTCAATTACCAATACACAAAGAAGTTTATCTCCCAATTTTAAAAGAACTGGAAAACTACGGCGTAACCTTTAATGAAAAAGAAGTGCCATATATGGGTTATAATCCAATGCATGTAGCGGGATAAGATGTTTTTTGCCACTGATTACGCTGATTTCCGCTGATTAATAAAATCCGAAAGAATCTGCGTAATCTGCGGCATTAATTCCTCAAAATAAAACAAAAATTCATATTTTTGATTAAACTAAAACCGGAAATCTTCAATTCGGTTACAAATCAAAAGTTATGAAGATTAATTCCTTACAAATAGAAATTGACGGCATCGACAAAGAAATTCTTCGTAACTTAATGGAAGATGCCCGAAAACCCATACTTCAAATTGCCAATAAAATAGGCATTTCCGGAGCTGCTATTCATCAGCGCCTACGCAAACTGGAACAAGCCGGCGTTATTTCCGGCTCAAAATTCGTTGTAAACACAAAAGTTTTAGGCTACAGTACCATGGCTTTTGTAGGAATCTATTTGGACAAGGCAGCCCGAAATCCGGAAGCTGTTCGTGAGTTACGGAAAATTCCTGAAGTTCTGGAATGTCATTATACGACAGGAAACTGGTCCATCCTTATCAAAATGATTTGTCGGGATAACGAACATTTAATGCAATTACTTAATACCAAAATACAGGTCATAGAAGGTGTTTCCAGAACCGAAACTTTTATTTCTTTAGACCAGCAGATAGAAAGGCAGATACAGTTGTAGATTTGGGATTTCTGATCTTTGATTTATGATTTATGATTGCAGACTGTAGTTTTGGAATTGCATATTTTTTGGCAAACACTAAAATTTGTACCATATTTAACTTTTTAACATGTTATATTAATATTTTTTTTATTTTTACAAAAATTGTTATAAATGAAAAATATTTTATTTTTTTTTATTGTTGTTTTTAACAATAAATAATGCATACTCGCAAAACCAATCCTTAAAAGATGATATTAAAAAAATTGCAGATTTAACAGGGGCAACAAAAGCCTATGGTTCAATTAAAACCCAAATGTTAATCGCAATTCCAACTAAAAATCAAGAAGATTTCTCAAAAGAGTTTGATAATTCTTTACCCATATTTTTAGAAGACTTTGAAAAATTCTATTCATCTCATTTTACGCATTCAGAAATAAAAGAGATAATAAAATTTTATGAAACCCCTACTGGTCAGAAATTATCAAAAAACATATCACTTATGATAGAAAACCCTTTGAAGTATAATGAGAATTGGGACAAAAAGATTCAGGAAATACTAATTAAATACATGCAATAGTATAATAAGTATATGACTACAGTAAAAACTTTATATGCCGACAATTAAATAATTTAAAAACCATGAAAAAAGTTTATTTATTTTTAAGTGCTTTGATTATTTTTTCATGCACTAGTGATTCTAATAATTTAGAAAACACAAACGAATCAACATCCAAGTTAATACAAAGAGGAGCTATTGATGATTTAAAAGATTTATATCAAAAAATGATAACTTCTGAGGATTATATAGAATCATCTAAACAAATAAAAATCTTTTTGGAAAAAATGAATTTTGATGGCAGTGATACCGGAATTTTAAATGATGAAACAAAAATGTTAAATTGGATATCAGCCAATATATCAAAAACAAGCTTCAAAGATCTTGATGAAGCATCAATTAGATGGAAAAATATAAAATCGAAACAATCAATAATCATAAGAGATAATTTTGATTTTTTCAAAGCTTTAGATGGCTCTAAATCTGGAGATCTATTAAATGTTATGGATCCATATACACCGCCTGTAGCAAATAGTGGTCCTTGTGAAAATAAATGCATCAACGATGCGGTTGATTGTGACAGAACGGCGAAAGCTGTGTATGAAGGAGGAATGAGAGCAGCTGGAAGACTTATTTCAGTAGACCATCCATTAGCAGCGCTAACCGCCACATATGTTTCATTAAAATATTCCGAAGCTCAACGTACTTGTGTAAAAAACTTAAACACATGTATTGACAAATGTGAATAAAAAAAGGCGTCGAAATTAAAATTTCGACGCCTTTTTTTATTCTACTAATCTCTCCTTCCTCCAAAAACCTGAAGTGCCCAATACAATAATGATGCTAAGGCACCAATTGCAGCTACAAGATAGGTTCGTGCAGCCCATTTTAAAGAATCCTCTGCCCCGGCATATTCTTGTTGGGTCAGCATATTTTTATTTTTAAACCACGCCAAAGCTCTGTTGCTGGCATCATATTCAACCGGAAGTGTAATAAAACTAAATAGAGTAGCTAATGCCATCATAACCAAACCAGCTACTGCAATATAGAAGCCTCCTACAAAACCAGTAGCTGCACCAAGAATTAATCCACCAATTACTAACCATTGTGACATTCCCGAAGCCACACTTACAACCGGAACTAGCCTGGAACGCATTTTTAACCATTCATAAGCTTTAGCATGCTGTACGGCATGTCCAACTTCGTGGGCTGCAACAGCAGCAGAGGCAGCATTTCTTTGATTGTATACTGCTTCACTCAGGTTTACTGTTTTGTCTGACGGATTATAATGGTCTGTCAATCGGCCCGGAGTCGAAATTACACGTACTCCTGTAATGCCATGATCCTGCAACATTTTTTCGGCTATTTCAGCACCACTCATTCCGTTGCGCAAATGTACTTTCGAATAAAATTCAAATTTGCTTTGGAGCCTGGCACTAACAGCCCAGCTAACCAACGCGATAACACCTATTAAGATATAATATCCTATCATTTTTTAAGTTTTTTGATTGTTTGATAATAAACAAAAACCTCGCCAATATAGCGAGGTTTTGTCAATACTGAAAGTTTGTCAGTGCTAATATTCTCTTAAAATCAGCCTACCAAATTGATTATTTTGCCAGGAACAATAATAATTTTGTTTGGTGTTTTTCCATCCAACTGTTTGATTGTCCTTTCATCAGCCATTACAATATTTTCAATTTCCTTAACGGTCAAATCCAGTGGAAGATTGATTGTAAAACGCATTTTGCCGTTGAACGATACCGGATATTCTTTATTGTTTTCTATCAGATATTCCGGATTGAATCGTGGAAACGGTACCGCAGAAATACTTTCCTTATGGCCTAACCTTTCCCATAACTCTTCAGCAATATGAGGCGCATACGGCGAAATCAAGACGGCTAAAGGCTCCAAAATAGAGCGTTCGTGGCAGTTCATTGCTGTCAATTCATTTACTGCAATCATAAAAGAACTCACGGAAGTGTTGAATGAGAAGTTCTCAATGTCTTCCTGTACTTTTTTGATTGTCTTGTGCAAAGTTTTCAACGCTTCCGGTGAAGCAGGATTTGAATTTACTATCAAACCGCTATCGTCAAAATACAACTTCCAAAGTTTTTTCAGGAAACCAAAGACACCTGTAATTCCGGCAGTATTCCATGGCTTGGCTTGCTCCAGCGGCCCAAGGAACATTTCGTACAGGCGTAATGTGTCTGCTCCGTATTCTTCACATATATGATCCGGATTGACAACATTGTATTTTGACTTCGACATCTTCTCTACTTCCCTGCCTACAAAAAACCTTCCGTTTTCAGTCACAAATTCAGCATCCTGAAATTGTGGCTGCCATTTTTTCAATTGTTCAATATCAATCTCATCTGAAGCGTTCACAAGGCTAATATCAATGTGAAGTCCTTCTGTTTCATAATTGTTTTTGATGTTTTTAGAAACATAAGTATTGGTTCCGGAAATCCTGTAAACCAGAGCACTCATTCCTAAAATCATTCCTTGATTGATTAGTTTTTTAAACGGCTCTTCCTGATTCACAAAACCTCTGTCTTTTAAGAATTTGTTCCAGAAGCGCGAGTATAGCAAGTGGCCCGTAGCATGTTCACTACCCCCTATATACAAATCGACATTCTGCCAATAATTCTGGGCTTCTTCAGAAACAAACTCCTCTTCATTATGTGCATCCATATAACGAAGCCAGTACCAGGAACTTCCTGCCCAACCCGGCATCGTATTGAGTTCTAAAGGAAAAACAGTCACATCGTCTATCAGCTCATTGCTGACAACCGTAGCGTTCTTAGTATCCCATGCCCATTGTGATGCATTCCCTAAAGGCGGTTGCCCGTCTTCTGTTGGCAAATATTTTTCTACTTCCGGAAGGCGAACCGGTAAATGTTGCGCTTCAATCATCTGTGGCAATCCGTTTACATAATAAACCGGGAAAGGCTCACCCCAATATCTTTGGCGTGAAAAAACAGCATCGCGCAAACGATAGTTGACTTTTCCTTTTCCTTGTCCTAATTCTTCCAATGCTTCAATTGCCTTTTTAGTAGCCTGTTTGTAATCCAGTCCGTTTAGAAAATCGGAATTATCAATGACCACGTTGTCTTTTGAGGCATAGGCCTCTTCAGAAATATCCACACCTCCGAAAATATTTTTAATCGGAATATTAAAATGCTTGGCAAAGGCATAATCGCGTTCATCACCGCAAGGAACCGCCATAACTGCTCCGGTTCCATAACCCGCCAATACGTAATCTCCAATCCAAACCGGAATGGCTTCTTTCGTAAACGGATGTTCTGCATAAGCTCCTGTGAAAACACCTGAAATAGTTTTTACATCGGCCATTCTCTCACGCTCGCTTCTTTTAGAAGTAGCTTCAATATAGGCTTCTACAGCTTTCTTTTGTTCTGGTGTAGTAATCTTTGCTACCAAATCATGTTCCGGAGCCAAAGTCATAAAGGTTACACCAAAAATGGTATCAGGACGGGTTGTAAAAACTTCAATCACATGATTGTTTGTTTCATCTCCGCTCAAAATATAATCTACCGCATTTCTTTCAAATTGTGAGTCCTTTACTTTAAACGTAACTGAAGCACCTACTGATTTTCCTATCCAGTTTCTTTGGCTTTCTTTCAAAGATTCTGTCCAATCAATTGTTTCCAATCCTGAAAGCAGACGCTCTGCATAAGCTGAGATTCTCATGCTCCATTGCGTCATTTTTTTACGGATTACCGGATGTCCTCCTCTTTCAGAAACGCCATTTACAATTTCGTCATTTGCCAAAACAGTTCCCAATGCCGGGCACCAGTTTACTTCTGTTTCCGCCAAAAACGTAAGACGGTATTTCAATAAAATTCTTTCCTGTTCTTCTGTGGAATAGGATTTCCATTCTTTGGCAGAAAACGTTGGAATCGCATCATCAGCAACAGCGTTTACTTTTTCGTTTCCGTTTTCTTCAAATTCAAGGACAAGGGTTCTTATATCGCGTGCCTCATCAGCATCTTTATCATACCACGAATTGAACAATTGGATAAAAATCCACTGTGTCCATTTGTAATATTCCGGACTGGATGTTCTTACTTCCCTGCTCCAGTCAAAGGAAAAACCAATCTTATCCAGCTGCTCCCTGTAACGGGCAATATTTTCTCTGGTTGTTTTGTCCGGATGCTGTCCGGTCTGAATAGCATACTGCTCTGCCGGAAGACCAAAGCTGTCATAACCTTGCGGATGCAAAACATTAAATCCCTGGTGTCTTTTAAATCTTGCATAAATATCTGAAGCAATATACCCAAGCGGATGTCCTACGTGGAGGCCCGCTCCCGAAGGATAAGGAAACATGTCCAAAACATAGTATTTTGGCTTTTCAGAATTATTCTCTGCGTGGAAAGTTCCGTTTTCTGCCCAGTATTTTTGCCATCTGGCTTCAATTTCGTTAGGATTGTATTTCATCGTATCAGATTCTAAGTCGCTAAGATCTTTAGGTTTAAGGTTAATGTTCTGAGAGTTATTTTGCTATATACAAAAAAAATCAATTCAAGGAAGCAAATTTACGTTTATTGTACGAAAGTCAAAACTTTGAGCGTTATAAACTGTGTTTAAAGAAATCTTTATTATTTTTACAGCATTAAATCAAAACTATGGCTTCATCATTTGAAAAATTTCAAAAACGACGACTTATTTCTTCTTATTTTTCCGTGGTATTGAGCGTTTTCCTGGTGCTCTTTTTGTTAGGGACTTTGGGGTTATTTGTAATCAATTCAAAGAAATTGTCAGATGACTTTAAGGAAGAAATCGCCATGTCGGTTTATTTTAAAAATGAGGCTAACGACAGTATTATTAATGCTTTCGACACCCAATTAAAAACCTCAAAATTTGTAAAGTCTTACGAATTTGTCACCAAAGAAAAAGCTGCCAAGCAGCATACGGACATTATTGGAGAGGATTTTATGGCATTTTTGGGCGAAAACCCATTGGAAAATTCATTCGACATCCACTTAAAAGCAGATTATATAGTTGCGGACAGTATCAAGAAATTTGAATCAACAATTGTTACAAATCCTATGGTTTCTGATATTGTTTATGACAAGGTTTTAGTCAATCTGGTAAATGACAATATCCAGAGAATCAGTTTCTGGATTTTAATTGCCAGCGGATTTTTGGCGCTGGTAGCCGTTTTACTGATTAACAGCTCCATGCGTTTATCCATTTATTCGAACCGTTTTATCATTAAGACCATGCAAATGGTTGGCGCAACAAAATCATTCATCCGCAAGCCTTTTATCTGGCGAAGCATCAAATTGGGAATCATCGGATCGCTTTTGGCCATCTTCGCTTTGATTGGTGTCTTGTATTATGTAGACACTAATTTCCCAAATCTGAAAATCATGGAAGACCAGTTGATGGTTGGCCTGGTATTGGTTGGCGTGCTAATTGTTGGGATTCTGATTACCTGGTTCAGCACTTTCTTTGCAACCCAGCGATTTTTGAATTTGCGTACGGATGATTTGTATTAATATTGGATTTTTGATTTAAGATTTTTGGCCTATATAAAAATCTTTGCTATTAACTTTTGACTTAAAATTATGAGTACTAAAGAAACAAATACACAAAAAAACGAGTTCCTTTTTGATAAGGTAAACTATAAATTTTTACTGATAGGAATTGGTGTTATTGCACTAGGATTTATCCTGATGTCTGGAGGCGGGTCAGACGATCCGGCCGTTTTTAGTGATAAGATTTTTGATTTCAGAAGAATCCGTTTGGCTCCAACTACTGTGCTGATTGGTTTCGGAATTACAATTTATGCCATTTTAAAAAATCCTAAAAAATAATATCAGGCCTCTATTTCGTTTGGCGAAATAACATCTGATAATTGACAATCTTACCTAACAGAATGGATTTAATCGAAGCAATTTTAATCGCCATCGTTGAAGGCTTAACAGAATACCTGCCCGTTTCTTCTACCGGACACATGATTTTCACAAGTTCCTATTTTGGAATACAGGAAGACGACTTTACCAAACTATTTCAGGTTTCCATACAATTTGGCGCCATCCTGGCTGTCGTAGTTTTATACTGGAGAAAATTTTTCAATTTCAGCAAGCTGAATTTTTATATCAAATTAGCATTAGCGGTTGTTCCAGCATTAATTTTGGGCTATCTTTTTGACGATTATATTGATGAAGTATTAGGCAACCCTATCCCAATTGCTATCGTATTGATTGTGGGGGGCTTTATACTGCTTTTTATTGACAACTATTTCAAAAATCCTGTCGTTGCAGAAGAAGAAGATATTTCGATAAAAAAAGCTGTAACTATTGGTTTTTGGCAATGCCTGGCCATGATGCCGGGAACGAGCCGTTCTGCCGCCTCAATTATTGGCGGTATGCAGCAAGGACTGACCCGACAGGTTGCCGCAGAATTTTCATTCTTTTTGGCCGTTCCAACCATGCTTGCCGTGACCTGCTATTCTGTATTCTTAAAAACCTACAAAGTGTCGGGATTAAAAGGTTATGAATTGCTGACACAATCTGGTGACAATCTGAAACTATTTGTTATTGGAAATATTATCGCCTTTATTGTTGCAATTATTGCCATCAAATTCTTTATAGGTGTTATCAAAAAATATGGTTTCAAACCATGGGGTTATTACAGGATAGTAGCCGGAACATTACTCTTAATTTACTTTATTTACATTAAATGAGTTTTGTAAAGTCATATGACATTCTCAATAAAATAAGGAAATCTATTGATACAAGTTTAGATGACAGCATAATTTTAGCCGAGTTAGAAAAACAGGAAAAAACAATCAGAGATGTAATTTCTGAAGATTTCCAACAGTTATTCAATATAAAGCTAAACTTTATCAATTCCGTCATTTATTATGATGATGGAAGCTATCGTCAAGGTGCAACTGCCATTTTTTTAAAAGCCAACATCTTAAACGAACAAGATTTTCTGATTACTTTTGAATTCTTAATTGATTTTAATAAAATATTAGTCGGTGTGAAAGGAGAATCTGTCAACAGCCACTTGCAAACAGTTTGTAACAAAATTGAAAAGGCATACAATTCTGAAAACAAAGCAGAATTAAAAGAAATATAAATTTGATTCAAGAATTTAACAGAAAACCAGTGACAGCACAAGATTTTCAAGACGGACAGGTTTTACAGATTGACAAGCCTTTGAACTGGACCTCTTTTCAAGCGGTTAACAAGTTAAAGTGGGCCTTGAAAAGCAAGCTGGGATTAAAAAAAATTAAGATTGGCCATGCAGGCACATTGGACCCGTTGGCTACCGGACTACTTTTGGTCTGTACCGGAAAATTCACTAAAAGGATTGCCGAACTGCAAGGACAGGAAAAAGAATATACCGGAACGATTACCGTTGGCGCAACAACGCCTTCTTACGATCTGGAAACGGAAATCAACGAAACATTTCCAACAGAACACATTACTGAAGAACTTATCCATGAAACCGTAAAACAGTTTCTTGGCGAAATTGACCAGCGTCCCCCTATTTTTTCGGCCCTGAAAAAAGATGGCGTTCGTTTATATGAACATGCCCGAAATGGTGAAGAAGTTGAAATCCCAACACGAAAAACCGTTATACACGAATTCGAAATTACCCGGATTGCACTTCCCGAAATTGATTTCAGGGTAGTTTGCAGCAAAGGAACTTATATCCGTTCACTGGCTTTTGATTTTGGAAAAGCCTTGCATTCCGGAGGTCACCTTACTGCTTTACGCAGGACTAAAATTGGTAATTATGATGTAAAAGACGGTTATGGGCTGGAAGCTTTTGTAGATTCTCTTTCTGAAAAAACAGAATGATCATGAAAAAAACCATCTTATTACTGCTTTTCTTTTTCTCCTGTTTTTCATATGCCCAAATAAATCCATCCGATTTAAAAACCGGCGATTTTATTTTCCAGGATATGAATTGCGGTCCTTTGTGTGATGCTATTGAAGCCGTAACCGAAGGTTATAAAGGCAATGATTTTAGCCACATGGGATTGGTTTACAAAAAAAATGATACGATTTATATCATTGAAGCGGCCGGAACAAAAGTGCGATTGAATACATTGGAAAAATTTTCAAAAAACACTTCCAAGCCTATGTATATTGGTCGCGTAAAAAAGAAATACACCCCATTGATTCCCGAAGCAATTTCTTTTTCTTTAGAACAAATAGGCGTTCCTTACGATGACGACTATGTGTATGATAACGGAAAGTATTATTGTTCGGAATTGATTTATGATGCTTTTAAAAAAGCCAACAAAGACAAGCCTTTTTTCCAATTGTTCCCAATGACTTATAAAGAACCGGGAACTAATGAGTTTTTCCCTGCCTGGGTTGACTATTACAAACAGATAGGTAGTGAAATTCCGGAAGGCAAACCGGGATGCAATCCGGGTGGAATGTCAACATCCAATAAGATTTCTATTCTTGGAACGTTGAAGTAGTTCTAAAAATCAAACATTTCTTTATTGTCCAGATTTTCTAAAATCTCTTTGGAGGGATAATTATTCCGGTCAATAAAATTTCTCATTTCAGGAATATTGTCACAAAAAAGTACATCCAGTGAAAATCTATTGTGTCCGTAAAGTCCTCTGTGAATCATGTTGGCAGAAAAAACCAATAAATCGCCCCTATTCAATCCGACAACTTTTCCTCGTTGCAAATCATCACTAGGAATGGCACCATTCAAAGAATTCCTGACATCAAATTCTTCCGGCAAATCCCATTCACGATGCGTTTTAGGAATAAGCTCAATTCCGGATTCCTTTTTCATCGGAATTCTGAAATGAACCACATTTTGATTATGAATGGCTTTCTTTTGTTCTTCAACCGACATCCCGGTGTATTGGATGTCCCGATGCCAATAGTTCTTCTGTTCGCTGTTTTTAGGATCAAAGAAAAGCTGTGTATTCAGGAAGATTGGAGTTTCTGAAAAAACTGTTTTCAAAATTGTTTGCAGCTTATTTTGAGTAATAAACTTAAAAAGTAACGTTTTCTCTTCCTCATTAAGATAAGTGCCCGAAGTAAGACTATGGCTGTTTAACAATCCTTTTTCATAATAGACGGCATTGTCTTCCAACCATTTTATATGAAATTTATTCAGGATGTTTTCAATTGCAATGATTTCAGCTTCAGAAAAGAAGTTTTTAAGATATAAATAGCCCTGTTCTTCGTAGCCTGCCATTATTCCTGAATTTCGATTAGCCGCATCATTTCTAAAAGCTCATTTTGAGTACTAATTCCTTTATCGTGAAGATACCACATCTGCAATTCTGTTTTGATTGTTTCGTCTATAACACCATGCTTTTCTTTATAGTTCTTCACTAAATCAAATGCCTCTTTTGGTCTTGGTCCCCAATCTGCTAAAACATCCAAAGTTTCTTTATCAAGAACTATCAATTTAGGAATTGATTTTCCGCCATTAGTCAAAAACTTATTCATCAAGGCTTCATTTTCATCGCGAAATACTATCTTAAAATCAATATGGTCCGTTAGAACTTCCATTTTATGCATAACAGGAAGCAGTTGCGCAGCATCGCCACACCAACCTTCAGAAATAACCAGCCAGATATATTGCTTTTTTAACAGCTTCAGCCTTTCTTCAATTTCAGCAGAAACGACAATCGTTTTTTCCAAACGGTTCATTCTCGTCTCATTCAATTTGCTGTAATGCAATAAATCATCAGATTGGACGCTACCGGTTGATTTCCCTTCCAAAAGTTTATCAGCAACTATTTTTCTGTATTCTAAATAAGTACTGCTTTTTTCTAAACTGTTCTTAATAATTTCTTCCATAATCTCAATTTAATGGCGCGAAAATAAGCTTAAAATTACGAATTACTTTTTTTTCGCCAACTTATTCCAAAAAAACAGATTATGACTATATTTGCACAACTTAAGCGAAAACAAAGTCAACGGATGAAATACAAAAGAATACTCCTGAAATTGAGCGGAGAAGCCTTGATGGGCGACAGACAGTACGGCATCGATCCGAAAAGATTAGCGGAATATGCAGATGAAATCAAGGAAATTCATGACAAAGGCGTTGAAATTGCAATCGTAATTGGAGGAGGAAATATTTTTCGCGGTGTTGCCGGAGCCAGTAATGGAATGGACAGGGTGCAAGGTGATTATATGGGAATGTTAGCAACCGTAATTAACGGAATGGCACTTCAGGGAGCTCTTGAAGACAAAGGAATGTTGACACGCTTGCAGACAGCTTTAAAAATTGAGGCGATAGCAGAACCATATATCAAAAGAAGAGCAGTCCGCCACCTTGAAAAAGGAAGGATTGTAATTTTTGGAGCAGGAACCGGAAACCCTTATTTCACAACCGATACAGCCGCTGTACTACGAGGTGTTGAAGTTAATGCAGATGTTATCCTTAAAGGAACCCGGGTAGATGGTGTTTATACGGCTGACCCGGAAAAAAATCCGGATGCTATAAAATTTGACGCCATTTCATTTGACGATGTTTTGAAAAAAGGCCTCAATGTAATGGATACGACAGCATTCACACTAAGTCAGGAAAATGCCTTGCCGATTGTTGTTTTCGACATGAATAAAAAAGGAAATCTTTTGAAAATCTGCGAAGGAGAAAACGTAGGAACTGTAGTTAATGTATAATTAGAAACAGAGTCAGCATAATAGCCGGAAGGCTGAAATCTGAATCTGAAATCTGAAATTCTAGATAAAATGACTGAAGAAATTGATTTTATATTAGATAGTGCTGAAGAATCGATGTCAGGTTCTATTGCGCACCTTGAAAAAGAATTTTTAAATATCCGTGCCGGTAAAGCAAGTCCTGCCATGTTAGGTAGTGTATTTGTTGATTATTATGGTGCTGCGACACCTCTTAGTCAGGTATCAAACATCAACGTGCCGGACGCCAGGACTATTACAATCCAGCCTTACGAAAAAAGTATGTTGCAACCGATTGAAAAAGCTATCCAGATAGCGAATATCGGATTTAACCCGATGAACAATGGTGATGTAATCATTATCAGTGTACCGCCTTTGACAGAAGAGCGTCGTCGTGACTTGGTTAAACAGGCTAAATCAGAAGCGGAAGATGCAAAAATCGGAATCAGAAATGTCCGCAAAGATGCGAATACCGATATCAAGAAATTAGAAAAAGAAGGAACTTCTGAAGATATCTGCAAAAGTGCTGAAGAAGAAGTTCAAAACCTGACTAACTCTTTTATCAAAAAAATAGATGAGCTTTTGGCTGCTAAGGAAGCTGAAATCATGAAAGTTTAATGCATTTATATCCTATTTGTATTACTAAATATTAAAATCCACTTAAATAGTGGATTTTTTTATTGAAGTCGATTACTTTTGCAGTGTGTAACAAAACTACCATCTATTCGTCTGTTACATAACTTTATGAAGCACCTGACCTTTTTATTTTTTCTTCTTTCGGTTTCGGTACAGGCACAATTTCAGGTTTCTGGAATCGTGCGGGATGAAAACACAAAAAAACCACTTCCCTTTGCAACAATAACCGGCACTAGTTTTTCCACAGTAACGGACGTAGACGGAAAGTTTCTGTTGCAAAACGAAAACCAGATAAATAGTTTTACGATATCTTATATTGGCTATGCTCCTAAAACAATAGCTGTTACGGGAAATAAAAAATATTATGACCTGCTGCTTGTACCAAAAGCAGAGCATTTGGATGAAATACAGCTCACTTCAAGTGAAAATCCTGCGAACGGAATCATAAGCAAAGCCATTAAAAACAAAAAGAAGAACGACCCGCAACAAAAACTGTTGAGTTTTCAATTCAAATCTTATAACAAACTGATTGTTTCCGCAAATCCGGACTCTATTGACGGAAGCATTGATTCTGTATTTGTGGAACGCTATACGGGAAGGGAATTTAAGAATGTCGATTCTACGAATTACAAATTCAAAAAAATTATTGACCGCCAGCATTTATTCCAGACAGAAAAAGTATCGCAGTTCCAATTCAATGGCAAAAAACTGAAAGAGACGATTCTGGGCACGAAAATGGCCGGGTTCAGGAATCCTATCTATGAGATTATTGCTTTTAACCTACAGTCTTTTTCCGTTTATGACTCAAAATACGAGTTGTTTGAAACAAAATACAATAGTCCCATTGCTCCCGATGCTTTTAAAGATTACCGATTCAAAATATTAGATACGGTAAAGCTTGATAACCGGGACACGTATATGATCTACTTCAAGCCAAAGAAAAAAAGGAAATCTTCCGGGCTGGAAGGCATTGTTTATATCGACAAGGAAAATTATGCCATCGCAAAAGCCATCATGCGAATCCGCGGTGTTTTGGATATTTCTGCTACACATGAGTTTGAATATCTTGAAGGGATGGATATCTGGTTCCCTACCCAAAAAGAGTTCAAAATTGTCAAAGGAAAAAACGATGATGACATTCGGATACTGGGCGGTACAATCAAGTTTGAGGGTGATTTAGACAATAATAATACACATCGAAAAAAAGACGCTTCGGATTTCACCTATCTGCTTTCAAAATCATATAATTTTGGCAAAGAGCTCAATACTCCTGTAAAAATAAGACATGATGCTATTGCTATTGAAATTAAGGATGATGCAGTCAAAAAAGACGAAGCCTTCTGGAATAGTTTCCGGAAAGACAGCCTGGATAGCCGCAGTGAAAGAACCTATTTTGCCTTAGATAGCATTGCCCAAAAAGAACGGCTTGAAAAAAAGTTACGCCTGGGAAGAAAAATACTCAACGGTTATGTACCTATCGGACCGGTAGATATGGATCTCCGATATCTCTTAAGTTATAATAACTATGAGGGTTTCCGAGTAGGTTTGGGAGGGATTACTAATGAGAAGTTTTCCAACAAATATCGCTTAGATGGCTATACGGCTTACGGAACCAAAGATGGCGATTTCAAATACAGCATTGGCGGTGCTGTTCGGGTAGGTATTTTTTCAAATTCATGGATTGGCGGAGGTTACACAGATGATGTGCGAGAGATTGCGAGTACTTCTTTTGCTATTGACAAAAGGGTTTTTAAAATTTATGATCCGCGACCTATCAACTTAAGTACTTTTTATAACCATAAGACATGGCGGGGGTATATCGAAACGAAAATCCTTCCTAAAACGGAAAGTATCTGGCAGCTCACCCATAGCCGGATTGAGCCAAAGTTCAATTATATCTATACTGTTGATGGAAAATCATATACAAATTATGATATGACCACCGCGATGGTTTCCTTGCAATGGAATCCTTTTAGCGATTATATGCAGACTCCTACCGGAAAACTAGAGATTGAAAAACGCTATCCGAAATTCACATTCCAGTTTACCCAATCCTTGCCAAAAGTTTTTGAAAACGATTTTGCCTTCTCAAAAATAGATGTAAGAGCAGAGTATGAAAAGCGCTACCTGAACGGACAAAGAACAGCCTTATTAATGGAAGCAGGCTATGCATTAGGCGACGTTCCTATTTCACATCTTTACAACACTTCTCCTAACAGCCTTACCAAAGAAAAACTGATAGAAAGAATTACGATTGCCGGCAAGAACAGTTTCGAGACCATGTATTTTAATGAGTTTTTCTCCAGCAAATATGTGATGTTTCAATTAAAACACGGCTTTAAAAGAGTAACTGTTTTTAAAGGAATAAAACCTTCATTAGTTTTGGTTTCCCGAATGGCGTGGGGTGATATGGAAAAACCCGAACAGCATATCGGATTAAACTACAAAACCTTACGAGACGGGTATTTTGAGTCTGGTATCGAATTGAACCAGATTTATAAAGCTTTTGGTTTATCCGGATTTTACAGATATGGACCGAATCAGCTTGCAAAATTCGAAGATAACCTTTCGATTAAACTAACCGTAATATTGAATCTGGGACTTTAAAACCGTTTTAAAATATAAAACCTGCTATGTTATCCATAGCAGGTTTTTAGAATTAATAATAACGTAATCTTTATAAGTATAATTCAATACAAAAATAAAAATTTAAAACTTTTACGGCTTAATAATTAACACCGAAGGCGTATTATTTAACCAAACGCTTTGCGAGTCAACCAGTTTTTTCCAGCTATCAAGACTGATAATCATCAGGTCTTGTTTCTCCAGAAATTCTTTTTTCATGGTTTTTTCACCTGACATGGCTATGTGGTTTGGAGCAATTTGCTCTATAGCACGTATGCTTTCCTTAATTTCAGAGTTGTTTTTTATTTCTCCTGTAGGATCTAATACCGTTACCTGTGAGCCATTATTGTGAATCAGCTTCTGTGCATATTCAATCAGGAATCGGTCTTCAGCAGAGAAAAGCGGCATAAACACCTGATCGATTTCGTCTAAATTTTTATCAACCAGAATACCAACCGGCATTTTGCTGTAGGCAATAATATGGCGTGTTCTTTCATCAAAAGGAGAGTTTTCAAACAATCCTTCTTTTCCTGTAAATTTATCGATAAGCCTGTCAGGATTTATGATTCTTGTAGTATAGCCTAAAACTCTTCCCAATAATGTTCCTTCAAAAATAGACTGTCCTAATCCTATCAACAGCAAATCAAATTCGCCCTGGTTGGCAATTTCGGTTATATCTGAGTCAATATCTACTGATGCCTTAAAAAGTGTAATGATTTTTTGCTCCAGATTTTCGGCTTCATTAACAATAGGCTTGAACACTTCCTGTTCATAATGACTGGCATCAAATCCGTGCAGTTCATTACTGGAAGACAAGTGCATTGCCGTAACGATGGCATTGCCATTTTGTTTTCTTACCAGACTGTTCGCTACTTTCAACAAGGAAATTCCCCTATCCGGAATCGCAAAAGAAAGCAATATCTTATACTTTATCTTGTTGCTTATTGTTTCCGGAATGATTGAGTTTTTGGTCTTGAAAATAAAATTAATCAAGTCTAATGCCGGACCTGTCATAAAAGTCGTTACTAAAGCCATGATTACCATCATCGTAAAAATCATCGGTGAAAGAACGCCCAGTTCATAACCGATATTAAGAACGATTAACTCCATTAATCCACGGGTATTCATCAGCGCACCTATGTACAAACTGTCTCTCCAGTTTTGTCCCACAAATTTTGCTGCCAATGTACTTCCCAAAAATTTACCTGCTACTGCCACGGCAATAATTAATCCGGTTACCTTCCATAAATACGGATCATCCAAAAGACCGATTTCTGTTCTCAATCCGGTAAACACAAAAAATAGCGGAAGCAATACAATCAAGGCAACATCTTCTACTTTTTCAATAAAAATACTTCTGAATTTGGCACTTTCCGGCATAATTACACCCGCCATAAAAGCTCCAAACAGCGCATGAATTCCGATAACTTCTGTTACATAAGCAGAAATAATAAGTGTCAGAAAGAAAATAGCGACAACCGGCTTGCTCAATGTTTTTCTGGACGAATACAGGTCGCCTACTCTTTTCAGGAACGGCTTTACCACCATAATCATGAGGAATACATAAGCCACAGCCAGAGCAATAATATACAGGGAACTTACAAAAGAACCGGCTTTAACAATAGCTATAACAGCCGCCAGAATACACCAGGCTGTAATATCATCTGCCGCTGCACAAGTGATTACGATGCTTCCCAATTTTGTCTTGTGAATGCCTCTTTCCTGAACGATTCTAGCCAAAACCGGAAAGGCTGTGATACTCATCGCTATGCCGCAAAAAAGTGCAAACGACAAAAACTCAATACCTTCAGGCGCAAAAGATTCATACATAAAATAGGCAAGCCCGATTCCCAGTGTAAAAGGGAAAATAATACTGGCGTGACTGATTACTACTGCGTCGTGCGCTTTATTTCTCAGGACTTTCAAATCCAGTTCCATACCTATAACAAACATGAAGAAAATCAGTCCAATCTGGCTTAGGAACTGCAAATTTCCAAGCGATGCTACCGGAAAAATGGTTTCTTTAAATTCCGGAAAGTACAATCCCAACAATGATGGCCCGAGAACAATTCCGGCAATGATTTCACCTACTACCGATGGCTGACCAATTTTTCTGCAAATCCACCCAAAAAAACGGGCCACTAAAATAATGGTAAGTATCTGGGCCAACAAAATCGCCAATGGATGTTGCAAACTATGCTGCATGGAAAGGATAAACTCTTCCCATTGGGTTTTATCTGAAGTTTTTTCAATAATTGTCCTTCCATGCTCCAGGTGTTTTCCCTTATCGAGGAACCAATACATTATTGCAGAAAAAACAGCTATCAGAAGAACATAAAAAATAGAATTTTTGTGCTTTTGCATGAGGTAAGTAATTTGTTGTTGCAAATATCTGTATTGAAAATCTCTTACAAATTGATTTTGTAAAATACTTTGGGGCTATTGTAACAAGAAGGAAAAATTTTGTAATAAAACTCAAATATTGACTTTACACAAGAAATCGGAACGGTAAATATCGCTTAAAAAAAGCACCAGATTCTTTCCGTTTTTATCCATAATTGTAGCCGTAATTTCATCATGTGCAAAGAATTTAACCGTCTTCATGGCGATAATCTCCTTCTTATTGATTCGGCAAAAATCAGCTTTGGGTAAATGAGAAAGCAATTTGGCAAAAGTGATATTTTTGAGCAGGATTATATTTCCATCCTTCATTAAAACTTCCTTGTCGCGACTGTCTGTTTCTGATGGCTGTATGTATAAAATCTGGTCAAAAAACAGCAGCGCTTTTCCTTTATCCGTATTCAACTGAACAAACTTCTTGTTGGTTGCTTTCTTGTTGTTTTTTTCCAACGCCTTGACCACAGCTTTCTGTAACCGTTCTTTCTTTACCGGTTTGGTAATGTAATCGATAGCCTCTATATCAAAAGCATCGGCAGCATACTCTTTGTAGGCCGTCGTAAAGATGACCATTTTATCTTTCAACAGATTGGCAACGCTAAGACCGTCAATACCCGGCATTTCGATATCTGTAATGCAGAGGTCAAAATCCAGGTTGGCCATTTCGGCAAGCAATTTTTCAGGATTGTCAAAAGCTTTCACGACTTCCAGTTCCGGAATCTGTTCGCAAAGCATTTTGAGATACGTCAATCCCGGCAATTCATCGTCCAGCAGCAAGCATTTGAGCTTTGTATTCAAGTAAGTCTATTTTTAGGTGAGCAATATAAACATCATCCTCGATAAATTTATCGAGCTTGTAATTATTGTTATAAATTATTTTAAGTCGCTGGTCCAGCGTATTTGAACCCAATCCGCTATATTCTTTTTTCAAAGTCCGGTGGTCGGATATTTTATTGGAAACGGTAAGGTAAAAACAGCTGTCGCGAAATTCAAATACGATGGAGATAAAAGCATCAGGACTTTTCAAATCAGCGTGCTTAAATGCATTTTCAATCAAATCAATCGAAATCATGGGCGCTAAAATCGGCTGTTCATAAAGCAATTCCGCCTCTTTGATTTTTGTTTTTACTTTTAATTCAAAAAGCGGACTGACCTTAATTTTATTGATTTCAATCAGGTTTAACGCAAACTCAATTTCTTCTCTTGGAGAAACAAATTTTTTCTGGCTTTCATACAAGATATAATCCAGAACATTTGCCAACTTGTCAAGCGCATGATAGGTCTGATAGGCATGCGATTGTATCGAATTCAGTATGTTCTTAAAAAGATGCGGATTTAGTTTTGATTCCAGAGTTTCTAATTTCAGTCCATTGACTTTCACTTCAAGCGTATTATATTTTTCCTCAAATTCTCTTCTTTGGGCTTTTGCCTTTTTTAATTTGTAAATAAGAAAAAATACAAGAATCACGAGAATTATGATGAACACAATCCCGATGACATACAGCGTATCTGAGACCAAAATATTGGTTTTCATTTTTATTTTTTTGTAAAATTAGAGAAAAAAACGGAATACAGACTTGACAACACAACAGGCATCTCCTGACTGATTTTTTTATTATCTTTGCGTTCTGTTTTTCAGAGCGAAAAGCCTGTCTTTTGGCTCGCAGGAATAAATCAAAACTATTTTATAACATTAAAAATGAAACACACAAAAGTTAAGGAGCTATTGAATAGTGCTCAAACATTGCAGGAAGTTTATGTAAAAGGCTGGGTAAGAACATTCAGAAATAATCAATTTATTGCTTTGAATGATGGCTCGACTATAAATAATATCCAATGTGTGGTTGATTTTGAAAATACTCCGGCTGAAACGCTAAAACGTATCACTACCGGAGCGGCAGTGGCTTTAAAAGGTTCTTTGACAGAAAGCAAAGGTGCCGGCCAGAAATATGAAATTCAGGTAACAAGTCTGGAAATTTTGGGTGATTCCGATCCTGAAAAATTCCCGATGCAGCCTAAAAAGCATACGCTTGAATTTTTGCGTGCCAACGCTCACTTGCGCGTTAGAACCAATGCTTTTGGTGCTATTATGAGAGTGCGTTCGGTATTGTCTTTTGCCGTACATCAATATTTTCAGGAAAAAGGTTTCGTATATGTAAACACTCCGGTAATTACAGGAGCCGATGCAGAAGGTGCCGGTGAAATGTTCCAGGTGACTTCATTGCCTTTAGACAATCTTCCAAAAACAGAAGAAGGACATATCGACTATAAAAAAGATTTCTTTGGAAAGCACACCAACCTAACCGTTTCCGGACAGTTGGAAGGCGAAACTTTTGCAATGGCTTTGGGGCAGATTTATACATTTGGACCTACATTCAGAGCTGAAAACTCCAATACTTCCCGTCACCTGGCGGAATTTTGGATGATTGAGCCGGAAGTAGCATTCAATGATCTGGATGACAACATGGATTTGGCGGAAGATTTTATCCAGTATGTAATTAAATACACAATGGATAAATGTGCTGACGACCTGAAATTTTTGGAAGGCCGTTTGTTAGAAGAAGAAAAATCAAAGCCTCAAGCGGAAAGAAGTGAAATGACTTTGCTTGAAAAATTGAACTTTGTTTTGGAAAACAATTTCAAGCGCGTTTCTTATACCGAAGCTATCGACATTTTAAAGAATTCAACTCCTAATAAAAAGAAAAAGTTCCAGTATATCATTGAGGAATGGGGCGCTGACTTACAATCTGAACACGAACGTTTCCTTGTTGAAAAACACTTCAAATGTCCGGTAATTCTTTACGATTATCCGGCAAACATCAAAGCTTTTTACATGCGTTTGAACGAAGACGGAAAAACAGTTCGCGCTATGGATATCCTTTTCCCGGGCATTGGAGAAATTGTAGGAGGATCACAGAGAGAAGAGCGCTATGATGTTTTGGTTGAAAAAATGAAAACATTAGGCATAGACGAAGAAGAACTTTGGTGGTATTTAGATACCAGACGTTTCGGAACTGCCGTTCATAGCGGTTTTGGTCTTGGTTTTGAAAGACTGGTACTTTTTGTAACCGGAATGACAAACATCAGAGATGTAATTCCTTTTCCAAGGACTCCTGGAAATGCAGAATTTTAACAACAGCAAAAAAATTATATTAAAAATTCATGGCTTATAAAGTTTTTTGTTAACTTAACAGAAACTTTATAAGCCATGAAACTATTTAAGCACTTTTTAAAAGTTAGCATTTTATTACTGTTAGCTATAAGTTGTACTAAAGACGACACCTCAGAACCTACTGAAAATATTCAAAAAGAGTATGAACTTATAAAAACAAATTTTGCAGAACTAAGCAAAAAAGAAGAATTTATAAAGACTTCCTCTTTACTTTCGAGGCATATATCTGTAAACTCTGGTTTTTTAAAAAAATCTCCACTCGAAGACGTTAATGGTTTTACTATCGATTCTACCCAAATAAATAAAATTAGCGCAAAAGGATATACTTCCTATACATTTGCCATATTGAGACATAAATCTGATGAAAACTCATTTGAAAATCTCTTGGTTGAAATTATAGAGGGAAAGGAAGAGCCAAGAATTTCTGTCATCAAATACAAATACAACAAAGACTCAGATGGTCTGGCTGTAGTTGAAACCTATTTTGCAGATTACAAAACAGGTGCCCGAATGGGAATAGGAGACTGTTATGTACTCACATTTGTAACGGAAAAACAATGCCCCTGTGCAGGACACTGGCCCGGACAATCATGCAGTTGTCAAAGCGGTCCAAGCAGTAGCACCTCACACATGTTTATTTGTAGTGCTTCAGGTAGCGGTGGTGGAGGTGGCGGAGGTTATATAAATTACCCGTCAAATCCTACTCCTATTCGCGGTCCTGCTCCAGGCACATCAGTCCCAAATACAGTACCTGTACATGGAGATAATGTAAATGTTGGCAGAAGGTTGTTTTTAGCAAGTTTATCACCCGAACAGCGAACCTGGCTTGCAGGCAAAAGGCCGGAAGCGGTTTATCGCTCAATATTTAATTTTTTAATTTCAAACAATTTTTCAACTCCAAGCTCACTTTTTGCAAAAGAAGCTATTGATGCGATGATGCGTGGTGGAGAAGTTGATTTTACATATAGAATAATAAAAGACCCAACTTTTGAAAATAATCCTTGCCTAAATAATGTATATACTCAATTAGGCAATGCTCCCACTTTTCAAAACTATTTGCAGAACTTTGATGGAGATTTTTCTGTAGCAAATTTAAAGTTTAGCGCCAGCGGAAACCTAGCAGATTTTAATAATGACCCTGCTACAAATGCTCAAACCTTAACCCCGCTTACCTCTAATTTAATTGAAATACAATTTAACACCAATAACCTCAACAGGCCTTCTTTAGAAGTTGCAAGAACAATGATACATGAAATGATCCATGCTGAAATCTATCGTAAAATGCTTAGCTGCACTAATGTTCCTCATGTAAAACTTTCATAATTATTCGCAACAACAATGGGTTACTTATATCAACAACCTTCAAAGTAATTTCCCAGGTATTTATGATTATTATGTAAGATGGGCGGTTGGAAACAATAATCCTGGCGCGCAACAACATGAACAGATGGCACAACATTATATCAACATTATTATTCAAGCTTTAAAGCAGTTTGATAATAACTCTCAGTCCGACGACGTTTATAAATCATTAGCTTGGGAAGGATTAATGGGAACCGGTCCTTTTAATGAATCTACAGGACTTCCTGCAAACCCTACTGTAGCTTGGAATCACATTCCTCTCGGAGAACGATTAGCCATAAGAGCTGTTAGGCAAAATTATTTAAACAATAATACTAATTCACCATGTCAATAAAAGGAATTATAATACACAGTTTTTTCTTCTTTACGATTCAAGTGGTTTTTTGTCAAGGACAAAACAAGCCTAAAGAAACTATTTATATTTTTTATGACGACAAGGACATCAACAACAAGGAAATTAAAATTGATTCAATTACTACTAATTTTTATATAGGAAACAGAAGTTATTTCAGCTATAATAAATCCAAACAAAAGCAGAAATGCATTTCAGAAAATGATATTTCAAAATTAATTACAGAAAAAATGGCGGTTGAAAAAATCATGAATCAAAGAAAAAAATATGTAAAAAAATGGAGGCAGAAAAATCCTAAAAATACCCCTCCACCTATCATAGAAACTAGCTATAATTCTTATTTTGAAAAAGTTTTTTTATACAAAAGAACTTCCCCTAATGCTGGCATTCTATATGAAGTCAGTTGGCATTATTATAAAGGCATTGAATAAAAAACAAAAAGTGTTAAAAATAATCAGCACTCCTTCTATTATCATTAGCTTTCAATTTGTAATATGAAATAGTAAATTTTCAATTGTTTTTTGACAAAATATTCCTTTATGACAAAGAAGCGAGATTATAAACATAATAACTAACAAATCCACCATGTCAATAAAAAATAAAATATATAGTTTATTATTTGTCTTTTTAATCATAAATAACTCAAGCTCACAAAACAATGAAATAAAAAAAGAGACGATTTATATTTGTTTTGATAAGAATAACGGTGACGAGAAATACTCTGATAATGAAACCATAAATTTTTATTTAAAAGACAAATCAGTCACTAAGAGTAATCATAAGCTTGCTTTTGTATTTGATAGCAGTGGTATAAAAAAGGAGGTCAATTTCAAAGACTATGAAAAAAAATTAATCTCTGGAAAACAGGCCATTCAGAAAGTCGACAATTATTTAAAAAAAATTAAACGGCCTGTCGTTGCATACTATTATAATGATTATTTCGATAAAATTTACATCTATGAAAAACTAAGTGATAATAAAGGTATTCTATACAAGGTAAAATGGAATTGGTCTATTGAGTGATATAAACCAAAATACAGTTATTTGGAATAATTTGTTTCAACTACAGAGAATAATTTCACTAACGTAACAACTTAAAATTCGAACACTAATTGTAATTAGCTATGATGAGGAAATATCTGATAATTCTTTTTGTAATTGTTTTTACAGAAAGCTTTTCGCAAATCAACAAAGAAAAAGTTGTCATCATTTTTGATTCCTCAAAAGACGGTTTTAAAGATGGCATATTCGCAATTGACAACCAAACCTTTGTATACAACAAAAAGAAGAAGAAAAAAGAAGAAAAATTCGAATTAATTAAGGATGATGTCTGTACAATTGAGGACTTAAACAGTATGGTTGCAAAAAAAACAAAAACTAAAAGAGAAAAAAACCTGAATTTTATTACTCAGAATTCTTTGATATAAGTATTTACATAAGAGATAAGGAAAATTTTGGGCAATTATACCCTGTTGAACGGGTTTGGCTGGTAGAAAAATTAATTAAAGACTAAATTGGGTCAAGAATAATATTTTCATTTCAATATAAAAACTAATAAAAAGGATTTAAAAGAGATAATCACACCTCTCATTTTTCAACCAAAAGCTACCCTATTTAAAAATTAATTATAAAAATTATCCCTAATTTATTGTGGATTAATTTCTTTATAGAACTCCTTATCAAAATGGCACAAGTTTATCTTAACGTGTGCCATTTTTAGTTGAAAATGTTTAAATTTGAACTATAAATACCAAATAACTCAATAGATGCTTAAGCAGTTTTTACAACTTAAATTGTCCCAGAAATTATCTCCACAGCAAATTCAGCTGATGAAGCTAATCCAATTGCCTACGCAAGCTTTTGAACAACGATTAAAAGAAGAAATGGTGGAAAATCCGGCATTGGAAGCCGGGAAGGAAGAGGATGAATACGAAAGAGACGAATTCGAAAACGATGATTATGACGAATATGATGAATTCGACAATGACAGAATTGATGCCGAAGACATCAACATTGATGAATATTTAAGCAATGACGAAACGCCTGATTATAAACTTCAGGCAAACAATTACAGCGATGACGATGAAGACCGCAGCATGCCTTTTGCAGCGCCTGTGAGTTTCCATCAGGACCTTATCAATCAGCTGAATACTTTTATACTGAATGACGAGGAACGCGAAATCGCAGAGTTTTTAGTGGGCAGTATTGACGATATGGGCTACATCCGCAGAAGCGTTCCGGATATTGTGGACGATATGGCATTTACTCAGGGAATTTATACCGATGAGAAAAATGTGGAACGAATACTCCATATCATTCATGAATTAGAACCTTCCGGAGTAGGCGCGCGCGACTTGCAAGAATGTCTTTTACTGCAACTAAAACACAAAACACCAACCGAATCTGTTGAATTGGCTATTGATATTCTGGAGAATCAATTCGAATCTTTTACCAAAAAACATTACGACAAATTACTTCAAAAATATGGTGTTTCACAAGACCAGTTGAAGAAAGCCATTGATGAGATTGAAAAGCTGAATCCTAAACCGGGCGGCGCTTTTACCGGAAACAATAAGATGATTGAACATATTGTTCCTGATTTCACAATCCGAATTGTTGACGGTGAACTGGAATTGACCTTAAACGGGCGAAATGCTCCGGAGTTGCACGTTTCCAAAGACTATCAGGAAATGATGCAGACTTATAAGGCTTCCCGCGACAAGTCAAGCCAGCAGAAAGAGGCTGTACAATTCATTAAGCAAAAACTGGATTCAGCCAAATGGTTTATCGATGCTATTCGTCAGCGTCAGGAAACCTTATTTGTGACGATGAATGCCATCATGCACTACCAGCAGGAATATTTCCTTGACGGTGATGAAACCAAGTTGAAACCGATGATTCTTAAGGATATTGCCGATATGATTGGTCTTGATATCTCTACAGTTTCCCGCGTGGCAAACAGCAAATATGTAGAAACTCCTTATGGCACAAAACTGATTAAGGAATTCTTTTCTGAAGCCATGAAAAATGACCAGGGTGAAGATGTTTCTACTTTGGAAATCAAGAAAATATTGCAGAATGTCATTGAGGAAGAAGACAAACAGAAACCGTTGCCTGATGACCAATTAGCCGAAATATTAAAGGAAAAAGGCTATCCGATTGCCAGAAGGACAATTGCAAAATACAGAGAGCAATTAGATATTCCTGTCGCACGAATGAGGAAGAAAATATAGATAGTGAAAAGACTGCTTTCTATAATTTCCTATGTTTTCCATCCGATGTTTATTTCGGTTTATGCAGTCCTGCTCTATTTTTTCCTCACAGAACGATACCATCCCTATCAGGAAGTTTTTTTGGTCACGATTCAGGTTATCATATTAACAATCCTGATTCCGATTTCCATATTTTATTTCCTTATGACTCTGGGCAGGGCCAATTCTTTTATGCTTTCGGAAATTTCGCAACGAAAAATCCCATTGGCTGTAAATGTTCTATTGCTTTATATACTGATTCGGGAAAGCATTCGTATTGAACTTATCCCTGAGCTTTATTATTTTTTCTTTGGAGCTTTGGTCAGCACGGTTTTAGCCTTACTTTTCGTTTTTATCAACCTGAAGGCAAGCATACACATGATTGCAATTAGTTCGATAACCGTTTTTGCAATCGGATTTAGTCTGCATACACAAACCAATCATATTTATCTGATAGCTTTTCTCCTGTTACTAAATGGAATTGTGGCCACTTCAAGATTGTCGATGAAAGCCCATGACACCAAAGAATTGATAGTGGGATTTTTATCCGGAGTGATACCCCAAATGGGACTTCTTTATTTTTGGTTATAGTATATAGAACATCAGTCCTATATTCAAAGTATTCATATCAATTGACTTCCCATCAATTTTTGCTTCCGATTTGAATAATGAATTCAAGCCATAATAGGCATGGAAGTTCCATGTATTATAACCGAAGGAAATATAAGCGCCATATTGCAGCTTATTAAAATCGTCATTGCCAAAAATCCTGACTTTCTCATTTCCCTGGACATATTTTGATTTATTAAGCACCAGATAGCTAAGCTTAAATCCGGTATAAATTCTCCAAAAACGGTGGCTTTGGATTGTTGAAGTTCTCCATCGGAATTCGATTGGCAGGTCTAAATAATGGAGCGCAAATTTATTCTTATCGAAATTCACATCATTTTCGTTGACTACTTCATAAAACGGTTTCCCATCAACTTCGGTAATCTTTATGTTCTGCCTGTAATCATTCATGGAATAGCCCAGACCAACGGCAATGGCAATATTTCTTCTCTTGTTGAGCGGAAAATCTCTTAAAAAACCGATATGAACTCCGGATGAAAATGAATTTTGGCTAACACCATCCGGCCTGTTCTGTAACAAATCATAAGTCAGTCCAATGTAAAACTGGTCTTCCCTGTATAAGGAGTCGATTACGGTTACCGTAGCGCTTATAGAATCTTTTTTCTTTTTATCCTCTTCTACTTTACGGATATCGGTTGTTTTATCATTGCTTAAAACTTCCTTGATACGCTCCTGCTCTTCTCGTTCCTGTGCCTGCTTAATCTGCTTTTCCTTCACCGGATCCTGGGCAAAAGCGCTTAAAGAAATAAAGAATATAAAGATGCTAAAGTACTTTTTCATAGGTAGGCAGTTGAGCAAATAAAAGTAATAAAAAAAGATAATCTATGCTGAAGTTTCCTTTATTAGATTCCAGTTTTTAAAAATATCAACCAATTAATCGTCGTCTTTATTATACAAAGTCATATTATTTACCGAAAGCCTTTCTTTGAGCCATTGCCTAAATCTTACTTTATCTTTCTTGTCCAATTTTACAGAAGTTTCATAAACAACTGCTGTTATCGGAATGATGCTGTCTTTTTGAACGGCGATATTATTTTTATATATGCCTATTGAAGTAACAGAAGGAAAAAGCGCTTTGGTTTCTTTTAGGATTTGCACATTATCAAAACGCATATCTGCAAGTTCTTTTTCAAGTTTCATAATTTTAGCATCCTTGCCATCCACTTCATTTTCATTACTTCGTATTTGGTTAAGTATATCCCCTTTCAGTGCCGAGAGCCTGTCTGTGCTGTCCTGGCGAATAACAAGTCTGCCTCCTTGCAGGTATTTATTCTTTACAAATTCCCGTTGAAGTTCTTTAAGTTCCGCCTTATCAAATCTTTTAGATAAAAAAGCCAGTTCCAGTTGCTTTCTTCTGGAACTATATTCAGTTTTTTTATAGATAACCGTATAACCGTTGCTTGTGAATTTATTTTCAATAAACAGATCTGCATTTTTCTTGAATTGTTGTTCTCTGTATAGTGTATAGGCCAGGTAGCTACTCGGAATAATCATAATTGCGATCAGAAAAGAAATAATGTATTTGACCTGACGCTGTTGCTTTTCATTTACCTGTTTTACAGCAGGATAATTAAGATATTTTATAATTAAAAAGGTAGCAAGTCCTATAAAGACGCAATTAATGCAGTACAGGTAAAAAGCGCCTAAAAAGAAAGACCATTGTCCGGTTGCAATGCCATAACCTGCCGTACAAAGTGGCGGCATCAAGGCTGTTGCAATTGCAACGCCGGGTATCGGATTCCCTTTCTCAACTCTGGTTACTGCAATAACGCCAACGAGTCCGCCAAAAAATGCGATGAGTATGTCATAGATATTAGGTGCCGTTCTTGCCAGTAATTCTGACTGAACGTCTTTGAACGGACTCAAAAAGAAATAAAGCGTAGAAACCGTTAAACTAACTGCAGTAGCGATTAATAGGTTTTTAAGTGATCTTTTTAAAAGTCCAAAATCGTAAATACCCAATGCAAAACCGGCTCCAACAATTGGTCCCATAAGAGGTGATATAAGCATCGCTCCTATTATAACGGCGGTCGAATTCACATTTAATCCTACCGAAGCTATGATTATAGCACAAGCCAAAATCCAAAGATTGGCTCCTTTAAAAGAAATGTTTTTCTTTATGCTTTCGAGTGTCTTTTCCCGGTTATCTTCTCCTTCACTTAGATTAAACAGGGCTGTAACTTTCCTCATCTTCCCATATTTTTAGCATAAGGTAATTAATTTAATTTTAAAGTCAAAATGGAGTAAAAAACTAACATTAATTCAAACTTTAGTTTCTCGCTAAAATATTCATCCATCTTATATAAAAAAGTATGTTTGTTGAATATAGAAATTTATTAATTTGCAGTATGGATACTAAAAAACGCCTATATACTTATGTGCTTCGTACCGATGATGGCGCCGCACCAAATCCCTTTTGGGATATTTGTACGCTTGCAATTTGCAAACCTGGTATTAGATCAACAGCACGCAAAGATGATTGGATAATTGGTACCGGTTCAGCAAAAGCACAGATTGCACATAAAAATTTTGTCAATCTTTCCGATTGTATTGTCTATGCCATGAAAGTGACCTGTATAATGTCCTTGGAGAAATATAATGAACATTGTCAGAAATACCTAAAAGGAAAACTTCCTGATTGGGATAGTATTGAATGGCCTAATCAAATGGGAGATTGTATTTATTATGACTTCACAAATCCACTAACAGCAAAAATGCGTGATAGTGTTCATAGTGAAAATAAAGTGGAAAATAGCAAAAGAGATTTGAAAGGGAAAAATGTATTACTCTCAAATCATTTCTATTACTTCGGGCTTGCAGCTAAAGAACTTCCCCTTAATTTGAGACGAATTATAAAAAGAAATCAAGGACATAAAATAACTTCTGAACCAAATATTATTGCGGAATTTGAAGAATGGATTTCACAGTTTGAACATAATAAACTATATGCAGACCCACAACTTAAGTGGCAAAAGTCATCTGGAAATTCTCGTTGCGAAGATGGTGGATGTATACCGAAACCTTTACAAAAACGAATATGTTGATATAATATTGATACTTTTTACAAAGTTTCACCAAACAAAAAGCCGATACTTGACTTGGTACCGGCTTTATATTTTCAGCAGGCTAAAAGATATTACGGTCGAACACTTAATACCTCTTTTGACATTTTTGGATGGGATAAACTGCTAATTTTTGAATAACAGTTACAATATTAAATTTTTGAAATTTTGATTCAACGTGTTATTTACTTCTATGGTCGATACATTTAAAGTACTTGAGATATTCTGCACTAAAGAATTCATATCATATGGTATCAAACTATCTTTATTTACACCTACAAATGGACTGTCAGACTCAAGTAATAACCTATTTAAGGGAATATTTTTAATTATATTCTTTCCATTTTTTGATTGGAGCATTGCTGAGTTAACTGAAAAATAGTAACCATTCGATAATGCATACTCTAAATCTTTGAGAGAGCCTGAATACCAGTGAAATATTATTTTACCGGGAAAATTATTTCCAATAATCGAAATAACTTCTTTTTCCGCACGTCTTGAATGAATAGTCAATATTTTGTCTTTTTTCTCGCTACAAACTGAAATAATTTTTTCAAATATTTTTTTTTGAATCCCAAAATCCTCACTTGTTTTTCTTTGATTATCTAAACCAATCTCACCAATATATTTTGTTTCATCAATGAGTTCACAGAATAAATCAAATTGATTATTAAATTTGAAAGCCAATTCAGGATGATAACCCAAAGCAGGACGAATATATTTGAATCCTTCGCATAGTTTTTTTGTATTTAAAAAAAGCTGTGGAAGATTTGTAACAGCTATTGTATACATTTTTTGAGTTTCAATGGCTTTTAATAATTTTTGTGGCTTTGAAAATAAATCCAAATGCAAATGTGTATCGAATAACATTAATTTTAACTGTTTAAAAATTGACGAACTTCTTCCATCCCTCTCTCATATACAGAAATATATTCATTTAATTCATCAATATTATGATATGGAATAGCACCTGCTCTTATAATTTGCAAAGCTAAAGAATGTTTATTGGTAATATTATTATTTAACTTTTCTATCCCTATTTTAAATGCTCTATAATCAGAACCTTTTTTACTTTTTTGAGTTGGGGGCGACTCTCTGATATCTCCAATAGCATATGCCGTAACTATTTCACCAGCTCTGTTCTCCGCAGATTGACGAATTATGCATGGTACACAATAGCCACAGTTAAGTCCCGGTTCTTTTCTTTGAAATCGACTATTTTCTGGATGTGAACATGAGATTGTATTTGCTATATTTTGATCTAAAAACTCTCTGTCCATACATTCTACAATCATCTCTCCTTTAGTTTTGAATCTATATGGATTGACAATTTTATTTCCTATTCCTAACTTATCAAAAATAGAATTTAATCCATCAACAAAATATGGGTGTGTAGTTCTTGTGCTATGACTGCTAAGGCGTGACTTTGTTAATGGAATATTTAAGGAAATAAGACCATTTTCAGGGAGAATAAGTTCTATATTGTCGCCTAAGCAGTTTGCTACTACTATACCTAATGTTATAAACAGGAATGAACGCGCTCGTGATGAATTTTCTTTTTCAGCAAGAATATTTTTTTGATTAGGTTGAATCCAGAATTTTTGAGATTTAAAACTATTGATGCCAAATTTTTTTTGCAAGCTTTCAATAAGTTTCTCCTGAACTTTTCTTTCGGAAATTTTATAATGACTAACAAAAAATGGTTTTTCTTTGTTTGACAATAAATCAATTGCTCCAATAAACGAATCTAATCCTCCCGAAAACAGAGAAACTTTTGAAAAATTTTCCGGGTTTTTAATTAAAGGAGGTTCAAAAGTTCTTGCCTTTTCATTCTGCCTAAAAGAAAACTTCCATTTATCTCCACTCAAAAAGCTTAAATAATGAGAAATATCTGTTTCAATATTATTCCATGTGTCTATCTCATATACAGGGAAATTTACTATTAAATGTCTTGACCATCCTTGAAAACCATTAATTTGCCTAGAAACAATCTGATCAATAGTATAAATTGCTAATGCAAAATTCATCAAATCGTACATTAAATTATTTGGTGCCAAATTAAAATGCTCTAAATCTCTTAGTAAATTCTCTTTGACCATTTTATTTACATCCGTTTGGTCAAGTTGCACTTCTAGTACATTTTGCTGTTCAATACCTCCATAATTAAAGGTATCAGAACTATCTAATTTTACAATTATATTTTTTGTTCTCATTGTTCAAGTGTTGAATATGCTGTTTGAAAAATATCCTCAATCATAGTATCATTACTCCTATCATTAATATTAAAAGATTCAATAGGAATATCTCGATATCTTTCTATTGTTTCTGTATATATCAAATCCTTTACTTCGATTTCCAGATTGATTGCTTCAGATTCGGAAACGCTTCCCTTTTCAATAGCATTTCCTAGCTCATACATCCACTTATTAAAAATGTAATGACTTACATATTCAACAAGAGTTTCTTTTACCTGCTCTAAACTAAGTTGTTCTAAATTCGTAAAATCACTACCTTCTTCTTGCATTCTTGTATATAATGAATCCAACGTAGAAATAAGTGCATCACGAGCAATTGCTTCATCATTCGTAGTTCCTGGAGGTGCTATTGCATTAGCCAAAGCCAAACAAATTTCTTCTGATGAACTACCAACAAATTGGTCTAAGCCAAGGTTTTGAAGCGCATTATTTATACCCCCAGAAGCAATATTTCCCAAAAAACTAGCATACCTACTACCTGTAATTCTACCCTGAGCTGCTGCTTTGGTTGCTCCTTTACTACCTCCTAAACTATTCACATATTTGTTTCCTGCTTTTTTTACAGAAGCTCCTGAACGTGAATTCGACAATCGAGTTAATGCCCCTTTAGATTTTCCCCAATCTCCAGACTGCTTTGGTTGTGGCGATTCATTAGGAGCATTTTCTGTATTATTTTGCTCAGGATTACCAGTACTTCCTGAATTGTCATTTTGATTACTATCGCCATCTGGAGATGTAGGACTATACCAATCCGGTAACAATGGGGGAGATCCTTTCGGGCCTCCGTTTGATGCTGAAGTTCCCATAATTATTTTATTTTTGTTTTAACAAGATTTGCTAGTTTTTTATTAGATGATTTTACCCATTTATTATACAAATCACTTAACGCTTCAGGATTAGATACCTTTAAAAGTGCTTCAGCATGGGTAACTGTAACAAGAGGTAATTTATGATCAGGATATTTAGATAAGAATATAACAACCTGTGATTTTAGTTCTGTTTTTTCTCTACATAATTCGAATAATGATTTAAAAGCACTACTCCCTGAAAGATTTTCCTCTTGCCTCACTTTTTGTGTTAGAGCTTCAAAAATTGAAGCAGCTTCGCTGGAAGATAGTGTATTGAGAGTTTTCACAATGTTTTTTCGAACTGCTTCGGATTCACTTAACAATTTTTGAATGACTTCTTGAGCTTTTGGTGTCATTCTTTGAAGATTTACTGCAGTTATGTTTAGTTTATCTCTTGAAAAATAAAAATATGGCTGCAGATTTTCTTTTGCTAGTTTGGGCTCACTCTTAATCCATTCAGTAATCCAAGTATCTTCTAATAGTATTTTTTCTTCAGGCGTTTCGGATATATTATTATCTTCCCCATCCTTTCCTATCTTTAGACTTACATTTTCTAATTTTTGAATTAATGGAATTTCTCCATTATTGTTTGCTTGAATGTCATGAAAGTCTGTAAAAGTTTCGGGTTTAAAATATTCTAATAACATTAGTTTTGCTAATACTCTTCTTTTTAGTATTATTCCTTTTGCAGAAGCCATGTTTGTCCTAATAAGCAGAGTGTTAAGAAATCGCTTTGCTTGTCTGGGATTACCATTAAGCCCAGTACTCAAAATAGGAACTATCTGTGAGGACAATGCTATACCGTCAGCAAAATCAGTATTATCAATAGTGAAATAATCAGATATATTGGTTTGGTCCAAAATAAAATCAAATCCTTTTGACAGCTTAGCTTCAATTACTTCTCCTCTCTTTATTTCAAATTCTTCTAAATTTTTAGAGTATAATTGAGAAAATAGTAAATTGATATATGTCGTCAATTCTATTTTATTTAATGGTGGAATTCGAATAGGATACTGAATCAATTTTTCGAGATAATCTCTCCCTACTTCAACATTCTCTCCAGGCACTTCAGGAAATCTTCTTCTAACAGCGTACTTTATTAATCGTTCATCAGCTCCTATCACAAATGCTGTTTTCTTTGTAAACAAAAAAAGTTTAATAGCTTCAAGCGTCCCAATTATAGTATCTGGGGAACAACGATCTAGGTCATCAATAAATACTATAATTTTCTTTAATTTCGTTTCTTCAATAAGTGCTTCAAAGTTTTTGTGGAACTCTTGAATATTGCTTCTTAAAGTATCATCAGGGTCTTCGGTTTCTTTTTTCTGTCTTTCTTTTATATAATTCTCATAATCAATCTCCGACATTTTTGACATAGCGTCGGCCAAAGAAACTCCTGCTACACCTACAGGTCCCATAGTCAAAAAACTCATGCCATATTTTAAAGATGACCCTGCTACCTTAATCCAATCAACTCTTTTTAGTAATTTAGCAGCATATTTAATTGCTTTTTCTGAAAATTTTCTTTTTGAAATTATTTCATCTACAATCCTTCCCATCAAAACAGACTTAGCATCTTCATATCCTTCAAAAAGCCACCCATTAAATTTTATTACTAGAATATCCTTATCATCTTCGTATCTTTTCTCAGCCATCCTCATTAAACTGGATTTTCCGCTTCCCCAGTCGCCATAGATACCAATACTACATGGAAGTAAATTATCTGTATCAATAATAGTAGTTATCGCTTTCAATAAGTGATTATAATCTATATAATCTGACAATGATTCGTTATCGTTCCACATAAGATAATTTTTTATTCAAATTCATTTTTTACTAAGTGATTCGGTACTTTACCAATTCCCCTCAAGGAATTCCATAATGTTGATCTATAATAAACACTCCTCATATTCTATTTTATAAAAGCATTATTATAAATTACTTCAGACAGGACAGATATTACTTCAATTATATAATCTCAATCTTAATGGAACCATTTGGTTCACTTGTTAAATTAATATTATATCTTAAAAATTAATTGCCAATAATCTTTTACCTTAATTCTATGAGATATTTAATCAACACCTTATCAACCAAATATACTAAAAACAAAATCTTAATAAATTACGGGAAACCGTAATCAAAATTAAAATACAGTATAATTGAAAATAAATAGGAAAAAATCCTTATTGATAAAGCAATAAAAGCGTTAAAATAAGAAATAAAAAAAACAGCAAAGTTAAGGCAGACGCCATCGCACCACCCAACCAAAAGACTACGGCATAATGGCTTCGCCACCCTTTGGGACTTATTCCGTTTCCTTTTGGCTTGGCAAATGTCTGCCTTGATTGAATACTTTCTTTTTTTCTCTTTTTTCTTTTTGAAACAATTTATTAGGAGGGAAACCCAATATCAAAATCAATCCACTCTACAAACATTCAAGAGCGTAAACATGATTGTAAACATGACGGCTCGCATTCTTGCAATCCTGACATCTTGCATTCAGGATTGACAGCATGTTTGCTGTGTAAAATACCACCAATCCATTCTTCTGGATTGACTGAAAACCTGCAAGCAAAAACCAACAGAAAACACAACAAACCAAAGCAATTTTCTTCATCAGAATTAATCTGTTCTAAAGAACAGACTTGTATTCACGTGAATACAGCAAGTTATCTTTTGAGGTACTCGAAATGAATTTCCGTACCTCAAAAGCACTTGCTCTAGCCGAGGGCAGAAAACACCCTCCAAAGCCGGGGTTTTATAAATTAAAAAAGGACTAACATCAGGAAATAACAACGAAAATGAACTTAAAAATTTATATAAAAAACCACTTCTGTTGTTATGTTTTTAAATTTATTGTTGTCTTTTAAAGAAATAAGTTATATGTTTACAGATAGTTATAAGAATTTAAACAAAATTATAACCTCTCAATTCCATACTACAACAGTAGTTCTAATATACGCCTAAAACAGGGTCTTAAACCTAAACTATCTGCCAATGAAAACACACTTCTCCTAAAAACATCAGCTTGACACCTTAATTGATAGTATCTCAATACGCATCAATACAACCTTATATACCGCAATAATCAATCATTTAAACTTTACGCCATGAAAAAAATAGCATTTAAAACCAAACAGAATACTACCCTAACCTTATCATTTTTATTAATCTTCTCTTTGACAATTTTTTCTTGTGATAATGAGAAAGAGCAAATTACCAAGTTAAAGGATGATTTTAGTGTTGCTAGAAAAGAAATGTCTTCTGACATGATAGCAATATTTGAAAAAGATGTAATGGCAAGCAATCTTGATTTAGAAATCAAGAATTGGAAAGTAGCATTAGATAAACAAAACTTTGTTGAAGTAGAAAGACATCAAGAATCGATAGACAAAACATTAAAAACTTTCTATGAAAAGTACAAAAAAGAAAATGTAGAGAAGTATGTGAAAATACTTCATGAAATTGAAGTCAGGGCATTAGGAACCCACGATGGTAATCCATGCACCAGAAATAAAGATAGTACGATTTATTTAGATGCCTGTACTTTTTGGGGGAAAGTAAGATTCTATATGAATTTTTCCTGTTCAGGACTGCCGAAAGACAAACCATCACAACAAGAAGCTTACTTAAACTGCTTGCAGTCTACAATTTGTGAAATATGTAAATAAAAATGTACCATGAAAACAAAAAAAAAGATACTTTATATAGTGTTGGTTTTATTCATAATTTATTTAGCTTTTGCAATACCCAATGCAATTGAAAAATACGATGCTACCCATATGCCTCCAGACAAGTTTTTTGAGAAATACAAATAATGCCGGAATAGGTATCTAGTCTAGACTTAATAGATAGAGAGCATTTATCGAACACCCACTATTCTCAACATATTTTCCCACAATCACCCAAAAATGAGACAAAAGGGATTACTCATATACGAAAAAAAAGAGGGTCTTCTTGATGAAGACCCTCCTAGCAGAGAGGATGGGATTCGAACCCACGATACAGTTACCCATATACAAACTTTCCAGGCTTGCTCCTTCAACCACTCGGACACCTCTCTATTAATTTGCGGTTGCAAAGAACTGCAAAAATTATGACTAAAGAAAATTTATCGCTAAAAAATTATGACAATTCGCCCCGTAAAGCGGTTTCATAAATGGTCTTGAATACATTTGGGGAAACTTTTTGCCCAATCAGATACATCAGCTTTGTTATTGCCGATTCTGTAGTGATGTCTTTTCCGGATATGACTCCTATTTTTTTCAACGATGTACTGGTTTCATAATGTCCCATACTTACGCTTCCAGCCGTACATTGCGTCACATTGATAACATGCAATCCGTTTTTAATGGCTTTCTTTAGCAATGCAATAAACCATTCGTCTGTTGGTGCATTTCCGGCGCCATAGGTTTCCAAGACAACACCTTTCAGGTTGGGAATTGAGAAAATAGCATCCAATACATTTTCGCTAATTCCGGGAAACATTTTTACGACAGCCACATTATTGTCCAGTTCTTTATGTACCTGGAATTTTTTGTTTCCGGATTTTGGCAACAACAAGTCATTGTTCACTTTTAAATGGACACCTGATTCAGCCAATGGCGGATAATTGGGCGACATAAAAGCGTTGAAATGCTCTGCGTTTATTTTTGTAGTACGATTTCCTCTGTACAGCTTGTATTCAAAATAAAGACATACTTCGTTAATAACCGGCTTATTCTTATGTTGCAATGATGCAATTTGAATTGCCGTAATCAGATTTTCTTTAGCATCTGTCCTTAGATCACCTATGGGCAATTGGGAACCCGTAAACACGACCGGCTTGGAAAGATTTTCCAGCATAAAACTCAGTGCAGAGGCAGAATACGACATCGTATCTGAACCATGAAGCACGACAAAACCATCAAAAGCAATGTAGTTTTCTTCAATAATCGTTGCAATCCTGACCCATTTATCAGGATTCATATTCGAAGAATCTATAGGAGTATCAAAAGAAACCGTTTCAATCTCACAGTCCAACTGTTTCAATTCGGGTATTCTTTGGAGCAGTTTACTAAAATTGAAAGCCTTTAAGGCACCGGTCTCAAAATCTTTTACCATACCGATAGTACCACCGGTATAGATCAAAAGTATTTTTGCTTTAGACAGCATTTTCATATTTTGATTTATTGACTACCGGATTGGCATACATTGCCAGGAAGCCTTGCAGTTCTAACGGATTATTTTCGTCAATTCTTATTTCTAATCTTCTTTCGAAAAGCGACTTTTCCTTTTCGGTATACAGATGGGAATATTTATCCGTATTGTTCAACAAATCATAAGCAATATAATTGGTTGGCCATAACTTGTAATTCGCCAGCACAGAATCATCTATTGCCTGTGCCAAAGCCTGTATCTGACGGTTAGAATTGTCAAATTTAGAAGCAATTTCATCCAATTCAGATTCTAAAACATCTCCTACGTGAATATGGATTCTTTTTTTCTGGCCCATAATTCCGCTCAGAAGCGTCATAAAGTCTTCGTTTTTCTCTTTGATATACACTTCATCATTTGCTTCTGCTATTAGCTGAGGCATTTTTAGCGCATCTGTCGGGTCGTATTCATAGGAAATGGATACCGGAACAATTTTTAATTTCTTAAAATAGTCCATCAGATTTTCTTCGTCAGAACCCATCGAAAGCATTTTTAGCACTCCCGGATGTGTGGCATCATTACCATCTTTTGTTCTTCCTTCACGTTGGGCAATCCAAACGGAACGGTTTTCTCTTAAAATAAGCTGGCAGATATATTCCGACATCAATTTTGAACTTTGAAGCAATTCTCTTGGTGACAAACTCCTTTGAACCAGAAAATTTCGGTTCAGTTTAGATAAGGTATGCAGGAAGGATTTGCGGACTAAATTATCGCCAATTGCCGAAGCTGTCATGACCAAACCGTGATCGAACAGGCAGGTATTCAACAGCGACGTATCTAAAATAATATCCCTGTGATTGGAAATAAAAAGATAAGGCGTATGTTTTTCTAATTTTTCAAAACCAGAAGTAGTCAATCCGTCCGAACTTTTTTCAAGCACCTTCATGACGGCATGATAAATAAAATTGCACTGGAAATCTCTAATGGAATGGGTCCTTTTTAGCTGTTCTATCCAATCTTTTTCTTCGACGTCCGGATACGTAAAGCTCATCATGGCTTTCATCATCGGATGATCGGCAACTTTGCATAAGGCTTCGTTTACTTCGCTATCATAAAACGGTCGAATCTTATCGAATTTTGACATTACTTACGTTTTTTTAACAATCTACAAATGAACAAAAATTTTATGAATTTGATGTGTTTTCTTTGTTAAATACCGAAAACCTCTTTGGCATTTTCGGTCGTGATTTTAGCAATCTCGTCAACAGAAACGCCATATATCAGGGCTAATTTTTCTGCAACAAGCTTTGTATAGCTGCTTTCATTTCTTTTGCCCCTAAAAGGTACCGGAGCCAGATAAGGCGAATCGGTTTCTAAAACAATGTGTTTCAAATCTATCTGGTTCAGAAACTGGTCTATTTTTCCATTCTTAAAGGTTGCGACACCGCCAATTCCTAATTTCATATTATAAGAAATGGCCTGTTCTGCCTGATTATAATCGCCGGTAAAGCAATGGAAAATCCCGAATAGCTTATCATCTTTTTCTGATTCAAGAACTTCAAAAACCTCATCGAATGCATCTCTGCAATGGATATTTATTGGAAGACTGTATTGTTTAGCCAACTGGATTTGTCTTTTAAAAGCAATTTTTTGTTCTTCCAATCGGGTCTTATCCCAAAAAAGGTCGATCCCGATTTCACCAACAGCATAGAATTTTCTTTTGGAGAGTTGAGATTCTACAAAGGCCAATTCTTCTTCATAGTTTTCCTTCACATAAGTAGGGTGTAATCCCATCATAAGGAATACGTTTTCCGGATATTGTTTTTCCAAATCATACATTTTTTGGGTATAGCCGGAATCAATTGACGGAACAAAAATTTTCTGAACACCGGCATCAAAAGCACGTTGCATCATTTCTTCTCTGTCCTGTTGAAATTCTTCGCTGTAAATATGCGAATGGGTATCTACTAAAATCATACTGCAAAAATAGGAACAATGTACGCAAATCCCAAAAGCAGGAAAATCTTAGCAAAATATTATGTTTTGGATGGGATGGGTTTGTCTGTAAATCGTTATTTTTGATTTTACTCATAGCTTACCAATGGATACTATTTTCGATGCCTTAAAAAAGAAAGGTTACAAAAAAATCAAATTAAAAATATCAAAAACAAACCATCTCGTCATTAAGGCTAAAATTAATGGTGTGAGTGGTAGTTTTATATTAGACACCGGCGCATCCAACAGTTGTGTTGGCTTTGGAGATATTGAACATTTCAACCTGTTCGCAGAAGAATCTTCTACAAAAGCAGCCGGAGCCGGAGCTGTAGGTATGGAAACCCAGATGTCTACAAACAACACGCTCCAATTGGGACGTTGGAAAACCGATGATTTTTCATTGGTTATTTTTAATATGTCGCACGTTAATCTGGCGTTGGAGCAATACAAGGCAAAACCTGTCCATGGCATTATTGGAGCAGATATTTTAATGAAAGGCAAGGGTATTATTGACTATAACGGAGAGTATTTTTATTTGAAACAATAAACAAAGACATAAAAAAATCCCATTCTTTCGAACGGGATTTTTTATTTATTCCAAAGCCTGAAATTATAGTTCCAAAGCTTTTTTAGGATTGTTATCCATCAATAATTCTACCGGATTTTCCAAACCTTCTTTTACTGCAACCAGGAAACCAACTGACTCACGTCCGTCAATAATTCTATGGTCATAAGAAAGCGCTACATACATCATTGGGTGGATTTCCACTTTTCCATTCACTGCAATCGGACGCTCGATAATGTTGTGCATTCCTAAGATACCGGATTGTGGAGGATTGATGATTGGTGTTGAAAGCATACTTCCAAAAACACCTCCGTTAGAAATTGTAAAAGTTCCTCCGGTCATATCGTCTACAGTAATTTGTCCGTCGCGAGCTCTTATAGCCAATCTCTTGATTTCAGACTCAATTCCGCGGAAAGACAAATTTTCAGCATTTCTAACCACAGGAACCATCAATCCTTTTGGTCCAGAAACCGCTACTGAAATATCACAGAAATCATATGAAATCTTTTCTTGTCCGTCAATCATTGAGTTTACATCCGGATAAAGCTGTAATGCTCTTGTTACTGCTTTTGTAAAGAAAGACATATAACCTAAGCTTAATCCGCCGTGTTTTGCCTTAAAGGCATCTTTGTATTCATTACGAACCACGTTGATTGGCGTCATGTTTACTTCATTGAAAGTAGTAAGCATTGCCGTTTCGTTTTTGGCTGCAACCAAACGCTCTGCTACTTTTCTGCGAAGCATTGATAATTTTGTTCTTTCAGAACCGCGGTTTCCTCCTGTTGGAGTCCCCATAGAAGCTTTTGCGTTTACCGCATCGTCTTTAGTGATTCTACCACCTTTTCCGGTTCCTGTAACAGATGATGCTTCAATATTTTTCTCATCCAGGATTTTTCTCGCAGCCGGTGAAGGAGTTCCTGTAGCATACGTTTTTTCTGCAGCAGGAACTGGTTTTGCTTCTGCTTTAGGCTCTTCTTTTTTAACTTCAGCTTTTGGAGCTTCTTCTTTCTTTTCTTCTTTTGCCGGAGCACTTCCTTCAGGTTTAGCAGCACTTGTATCAATCAGGCAAACCACCTGACCAACAGCTACTGCATCACCTTCTTCTGCTTTTAGCGTGATAATTCCGCTAGCTTCAGCCGGCAATTCCAAAGTTGCTTTATCTGAATCTACTTCAGCAATCGCTTGATCTTTTTCTACGTAATCTCCGTCTTTTACTAACCAAGTTGCGATTTCAACTTCGGTGATTGATTCCCCCGGTGAAGGAACTTTCATTTCTAAAATCATCTGTATATAATTTTATGGTGTTGTTATTTGTATACTACTTATTATTTCAAAATTACGTTTTTTAGCCTTGACAGGCATCAAAATCTTAATTAGCTGAAAAGATTTTTATCAAAAACCATTGCTATTGCAGCCGCATGACGCTTTTTAGAACGAGCATAGCTTCCTGCAGCAGGCGCGCTATACGCTTTCAAAGAAGCCACTCTGAATTTCACTAAATCAAAATTCATCAGCATATATCCGTAAGCTCCCATGTTTTTAGGCTCTTCCTGTGCCCAAACATAGTCGTCAACATTTGGATATTTTTCAATAATCGCTTTCAACTGCTCAACCGGTAATGGGAAAAGCTGCTCGATTCTTACAAAAGCAACATCCTTTCTTCCGTTTGCTTCTCTTTCTGCAACCAAATCATAATAGAATTTTCCGGTACAGAATACTAAAGTTTTGATGTCTTTAGCATTTGCATTCGGATCGTCTAAAACTTCCTGGAAGCTTCCATTTGCAAATTCATCTACAGAAGAAACTACCGCCGGATGACGCAATAAACTTTTTGGAGTAAATACAATCAACGGCTTTCTGTAGGACGTTTTCATCTGTCTTCTTAACAAGTGGAAGAAATTTGCCGGAGTTGTACAGTCCGCCACAAACATATTGTGGTTTGCACAAAGCTGCAGGTATCTTTCCATTCTTGCTGAAGAGTGTTCTGCTCCCTGACCTTCATAACCATGAGGCAGTAGCATTACAAGTCCGTTTTGGTTGTTCCATTTGTCTTCTGCAGCAGAAATATACTGGTCAATCATGATTTGAGCACCGTTAGAGAAATCTCCAAACTGGGCTTCCCAAATCGTTAATGTTTTTGGACTTGCCAAAGCATATCCGTAATCAAAACCAACCACACCGTATTCTGATAAAAGCGAGTTGTAGATGTGGAATTTCCCTTTCTGGTCTTTCAAATGCTGCAATAAGATTACTTCTTCTTCAGAATCTTCTACTTTCACAACAGCATGACGGTGAGAGAATGTTCCTCTTTCTACATCCTGTCCTGAAATACGAACATCATAACCTTCTGTCATCAAAGAACCGTAAGCTAATAATTCAGCCATTGCCCAATCCAGCTTATCCGTTTCAAACATGACTTTTCTGTCATTGATTAGCTTCTGGATTTTGCTGATAAATTTCTTATCACTTGGCAATGTTGTAATTGTCTGTGCAATTTCTCCCAATTTTTCCTTTGAGAAAGTCGTGTCAACTTTCTGAAGCATTTCTTTTTCATCTGCCTGAACAAAACCATTCCATTCGTTTTGCATGAACGGAGTAATAATAGTCAGGTCTTTTTTACGCGATGCTTCCAGATTTTCATCCAACATCGCCTTGTATTCTTTTTCTAATTTGCCTACATATTTATCATCAATAACACCTTCTGCCATTAATCTTTCAGCATAGATGTCTCTTGGGTTCTGATGCTTGGCAATAATCTTATATAATTTTGGCTGGGTAAAACGAGGCTCGTCACCTTCATTGTGCCCGTATTTTCTATATCCTAGCAGGTCGATAAAAACATCGCTTCCAAACTGCATTCTGTAATCCAGAGCGAAAAGCATGGCATGAACCACTGCTTCCGCATCATCCCCATTGACGTGTAAAACCGGTGAAAGCGTCACTTTTGCAATATCAGTACAGTAGGTAGAAGAACGGGCATCAAGATAGTTTGTCGTAAATCCAACCTGGTTGTTGATTACCAGGTGAATTGTTCCTCCTGTCTTATATCCGTCCAATTGCGCCATCTGAACGATTTCATAAACAATTCCCTGTCCTGCAACAGCCGCGTCTCCATGAAGTGCAATTGGTAATACTTTTGAGAAATCATCCGGGAAATAGCGATCTTGTTTTGCTCTTGTGATTCCTTCAATTACAGCTCCAACCGTTTCCAGGTGCGATGGGTTTGGAGCTAAATTGATGTTGATACTTTTTCCTGATTTTGTCTTTTTATCAGCAGTCAATCCTAAGTGGTATTTTACGTCACCATCAAAAAGAGCGTCATCATCATAATCCTTACCATCAAATTCAGAGAAAATATCCTGTGTGTTTTTTCCAAAAACGTTTGCCAAAACATTTAAACGGCCTCTGTGTGCCATTCCCATAACAAACTGCTCTACTCCTTTTTCTGCTGCCGCTTCAATTAAAGCATCAAGAGCCGGGATTAATGTTTCACCACCTTCAAGAGAGAAACGTTTTTGTCCAACATATTTGGTATGAAGGAAGTTCTCGAAAGAAACTGCCTCATTTAATTTATTAAGAATATTTTTCTTCTGGTCATCTGAAAATCTTGGGTGGTTGTCATTGTATCCGATTCTGTCCTGAATCCATTGGATTACTTCCGGCTTACGGATATACATATATTCCACACCAATATGCTGGCAGTAAATTTTATCTAAGTGACCGATGATTTCCTGTAAAGAACAAGGAGCAATTTTGATGGCTTTTGCCGCATCAAAAACAGTATTCAAATCAGACTGGGATAGTCCAAAGTTTTCAAGATCCAGATTCGGGCTGAAAATTCTTCTTTCTCTTACCGGATTGGTTTTCGTAAATAAGTGACCGCGCGTTCTGTAGGCATCGATCAACTTCAGCACATTAAATTCTTTTTGTAGTTTTTCTGAAATCTGGCTTACATCAACATTACCTGATGTCGCATAATTGGCAAGTTGTTGTGCCGGAGCCTCATATTCTTCATTATATGTCTGCATCCCGAAATCAAAGCCCTGGAAGAAACTTCTCCAGCTTGGCTCTACGCTATCCGGATTTTCAAGATATTCATCATATAATTGAGCAAAAAATTCAGTATGTGCCGCGTTTAAAAAGGAAAACCTATCCATAATTTAATTGAATGTCCTAATTTGTTAAAAATATTTTTGCAAAAGTACGACAATTAGAACAATCTAATAAATATTTCATACTTTTATGTCTTAAACTTAACTTAAAATTTGGCCATGAAAATACTTAATCTTAACCATATAACAAAAACCTTGATGGCAGTTATTTTCCTGGCTGTTTCATCAAATGCTACTGCACAGCAAAATACGAACAATGATTTCCAAAGCAGGATACGTTTTGGAGGCGGATTAGGTCTTGGTTTCGGGTCAGGATACACAAATCTTTCCGTGGCTCCAAGCGCAATATATGACTTCAATCCCTATTTTTCTGCCGGTTTGGCATTGCAGGTAAGTTATGTAAGAGATAAAGACTTTTATGAATCCTATATCTACGGTCCCAGCCTTATCCTACTGACAAATCCGATTCCCGAAATTCAACTTTCTGCAGAATTGGAACAATTAAGAGTCAACCTGGACTATGACGATAAAGTTGGGGGCGGTTCTGACAATTTTTGGAGTACGGCACTTTTTCTGGGAGCCGGTTACAGAATGGACAACATTACTGTTGGTGCCCGATATAATGTTTTACATGACAGCGACAAGAATGTTTATAATGATGCTTTGATGCCTTTTGTGAGGGTTTATTTTTAAGGTGCTAAGACACTAAGATACTGAGGCGCTAAGTTTGTATGTTTTTTAAGTTGCTAAGGGATAAGGTTCTGAGGTGCTAAGGTTGTGTATCTTATGTTTAAAAGAAAACGTTATTAAAGGTAGGTTTTGTATTTCCTTTTTGTGAATTAGCTTCTAAAAATTCTGTAGCTAAAATTCGAAATCAAATTAATCCAAAATCATCTGGCTATAAGAGAACTAAAGACCTTAAAACCTTAGTACCTCAGCAACTCAGAAACTTTCTAAAGTCTATTTCGAAACCAAACTTTCTGCCATTCCCTTTTGAGAATAAGAAAAGTAATCTGTTCGGAAAGCTCTACCAAATCAGAGCCGTCTAATTTTTTGACCTCAACTTCAGGAACATCAATAATATAAAGCAGGTTCAGGTATTCTGCAAATTTATGCTGAATTAGCCTGTACACTTTTTCATGCAGTTGGATTTTCAACTCAACCGGCTTTGTACTCAATGGAAAATCAATCGGTTCGTTTGCAAAATTAAAGTCCTTGTTGACTTGTTCCAGTAATTTCAAATACAGGTTCTCTTTCTCGGCTTCAGAAAGCAAATCGTCTGTATTTATGGGTGCAATAAAATTCATACTATTTTTTATAACCTTTTCGGTTTAACCCTTTTAGGGTTTGGAACCCTGAAAGGGTGTTTTATAATCAATGTCAGATATTAAACTTTTCGACCCATCAAATTTTCTCCAAAAGCTCTTAACAGTGCTTTCTTATCCTGAGCAATATTTAATTTCTCCAAGGTTTCAAAAGCCTTAAACGTATATTCCTTAATCGCTTCCTGAGTGGCTTGTGAGGCACCGGTATGATTAAAAATTTCTTTTACAGAATTTATCTTTTCAGAATTGTCTGTTGGCTGTATCGAATACAGGTGCAGCAGCTGTTCTTTTACTTCCGGTGTTGCAAATTGGAGCGTCTTCAAATAAAGATACGTTTTTTTATTTTCAATTATATCACCTCCAACCTGTTTTCCAAACGTTTCCGGATCTCCAAAAGCGTCAAGATAATCATCCTGCAACTGGAAAGCGATACCAAGATTTAATCCGAAATCATAAATCGCTTCGCAGTTTTCAATAGAAGTTTCAGCGATGATCGCTCCCATTTTCATGGCAGCTCCAACCAGCACGGCTGTCTTGTATTCAATCATTTTCAGATATTCCGGGATAGTAACATCGTCACGATTTTCAAAATCCACATCCCATTGCTGCCCTTCACATACTTCAAGCGCTGTTTTGCTAAAAATCTTCGCTAATGCCTGAAAAATTACCGGCTCATACTGTTCAAAATACTGGTAGGCTAAAATCAGCATCGCATCACCGGAAAGAATACCAGTATTAATATTCCATTTTTCATGAACCGTCTCTTTGCCTCTGCGGAGTGGTGCATCGTCCATTATATCATCATGGACAAGTGAGAAATTATGAAAAACTTCAACCGCCAAAGCTGCCGGAAGCGCTCTCTTGTAGTCCTGATCAAAAATTTCTGCCACCATTAATGTCAGTATAGGACGAATCCTTTTGCCTCCTAATGACAAAATATATTGTATAGGCTCATATAACGATTTTGGTTCTTTGACAATCTTTTGGCTGTCGAGATACTTTAAAAAGTTATCCTGATAATCACTAATGGAATGCATAAAAAAAATTTTGGCTAAAGTAAGGTATTCTTTATACCTCAACAAACTTTCGAAGTTCTAAAATTCACAGAGCGCGAAAACGTTTTTTGTTAAAGAAAAGTTAAATACAATTTGACAAATTTGTCAAAATAAATTATTTAATAATTTTGTTTAACAAAAATGTTAAACACTATGTACATTAAAAACAAAGATGAAGCTACTGAGGAATTGATTAAAAAAACTGCCAAGAAATTATTTTTTGGTGAAGGAAAATTTAATGCAACCACCCAGGAAATAGCTGATGCCGCGGGAGTTAACAGAACCTTGATAAATTATTATTTCCGTTCCAGAGATAAATTATTTGAAATAGTTTTTGCCGATGCTCAGGAAAAAGAGCAACAAAGAACAGAATCTATTGTTTTTTCAGAATTGCCATTTAAGGCCAAAATTGAAGAATTTATTGATGATTCTTTTGTAATGGCGAAAGAATATCCCTACATGGAAATTTATCTGGTAACACAATTTAACCAGGGATGCTATTTTAAGGATGAAGAAGGAATGGAACGCATGCTTAAAAAATTCTACGAAGAATTGGTTGTAGAAATGGAAAAGGGAACCATCGAAAAAATGGAACCTATACAGTTTATAATTAATATGGTTTCCCTAATCTCCTTTCCTATTTCTATGCGTCCGCTTTTCCAAAAAACCATGCGCCTGACCGATGAAGAATATGAAAAAATTCTGGACGACAGAAAAGAAATTATAATGAATACCTTATTTAAGGAACAATCAAAATCAATCAATAATAAATAATTTAAATCAAATGAAGAGTATGAACAGACTCGCTATCCTGCTGATTGGATTCATTTTTTCGCAAGGCATTCAGGCACAGACCCGAAAGCTGACGCTAAAAGATGCTATCCAATATGCCTTGGAAAATAAAGCAGATGCTAAAAAGGCCAAGCTTAAAGTAGAGAACAGCGAATACCAAATCCAGGAAGTACGTTCCAGAGCTTTGCCACAGATTAGTGCTCACGGAAATGTGACCTACAATCCAATTTTACAGTTAAATGCCTTGCCGGGTGACTTTTTCGGACAGCCGGGCACTACCATCTTAGCTCCTTTAGGACAAAAGTGGAGTTCTGTAGGAGGTGTTTCATTAACGCAAAACATTTTTGACCAGGCCGTATTTACCGGTTTGAAAGCAGCCAGAACGACCCGTGAGTTTTATCAAATCAATCAGCAGCTTACAGAAGAACAGGTAATCGAAAGAGTTGCCAACAATTATTATCAGGTTTTTGTACAAAGACAGAAGCTTACCGTAATTGACAGTAATTACGTGAATACCTCAAAAGTCAAAGAAATTATCAAAGGCCAGTATGATAACGGGCTTGCAAAGAAAATAGATTTGGACCGTATTACTGTAAAATTACACAATATCAATACGCAACGCCAGCAGTTAATCAATGAGGTGCAATTACAGGAAAACTCTTTGAAGTTTTATATGGGTATGCCAATTGAAACGCAAATCGAGATTCCGCAGACAGAATTTGAGGTTACGCCTCATGCGCTTTCAGAACAGCCTGATTCGACCCAAAGAACGGAATATGCCTTACTGAAAAAACAGGAGCAACTTTTGGACTACCAAAAAAAATCTATTGTTGCTGAGTATTATCCCACTTTAGCTATTTCCGGAAGTTATAACTATATCGGACAGGGGCCTAAATTGCCTTTAGGAGCAAAGTCTTCAGAAGGTGTTTACTGGTCAGACTATTCCATCATTGGCTTAGACCTGAAAATTCCAATCTTTACCGGATTTGGAACAAGAGCGAGAGTCCGCCAGGCTGATATTGAGCTGAAACAGGTTAAAGAAGATATGCAGGAAACAAAACTTTCTCTTGATTTGGCCTATGAAAATTCAAAAACGCAAATCAACAACAGTATTATCACGATCAACAACCAGAAAGAAAATGTGAGACTGGCTGAAGAAGTCCTAAGCGACACCAAAAACAATTATTATAATGGTTTGGCTTCATTGACAGATCTACTTGATGCTGAGAACTCTTTGGTAGAAGCACAAAACAATTACAACTCTGCCCTATTAGATTATAAGCTGGCCGAAGTTCAGCTTATCAAAGCTAAAGGAGAACTAAAAACTTTAATCAATTAAAAATCAATCATACAAAAGATGAAAAAATTAATATATATAGGTATTGGAATAGGCGTCCTTGGACTGTTTGGTTTCATTTTAATGAATAATAAAAAGAAAAACGAAGCCGAAACGGCAATCGTTTCAGAGAAAAATACCACGGTTGCTGTACGAACTGCAACTGTAAAAACTGAAGCTATCAACTCTGACTTCGTTGCAAATGGTAATTTTATTCCATCACAGGAGTTAAAATTCTCCGCAGAAAATTCAGGAAGAGTTATCAAAGTTTTGGTAGAAGAAGGAAGCCAGGTTCGAATTGGACAAACATTGGCTATCATAAAAGGCGACCAGCTTTCTATTGATGTACAGAATGCCAATGCTGCCTACCAAAATGCTTTAACAGACAGCAAGCGTTATGAAAATGCTTTTAAAACAGGTGGTGTTACACAACAGCAATTAGACCAGGCAAAACTGGCACTTGTCAATGCTAAAGCAAAATTAGACCAGGCTAAAATTACTTATGGGGATGCAACAATCAAATCTTCTATTAACGGAATCGTAAACAAAAAAAGCATCGAACCGGGTTCTGTAGTAGCACCAGGAACAGAATTGTTTGAATTGGTCAATGTTTCAAAGCTAAAATTGAAAGTAGCCGTAAGCGAAAACCAGATTCCTGAACTAAAAGTTGGCTCTGTCGTTAAAGTAAAGGCAAGTGTATTTCCTGATAAGGAATTCTCCGGAAAAATTACTTTCATTGCGCCAAAAGCAGATGAATCATTAAATTTCCCTGTAGAAATCGAAATCGCAAATAATCCTGACAATGAAATTAAGGCAGGAATGTACGGAACAGCAGAATTTACATCAAAAGCGACACAGCAAAAACCGCTTAAAGTAATTCCTAGAAATGCTTTTGTAGGAAGTGTTAGCAGTAATCAGGTATTTGTTGTAGAAAACAATGTTGCAAAACTGAAAAAGATAGTTGCCGGAAGAGTTTTCGGAGAAAAAGTAGAGGTTCTCGACGGCTTAAACGATGGGGAAATTGTTGTCATAAGCGGACAAATCAACCTGACTGACGGAACAAAAGTAAATCCAATAAAATAGTTGACAGTTTAGTTCATAGTCGATAATTGATAGTGGATAGTTAATAGTGAATAGTTGACAAAAAAGTGACTTTTGACTTTACAACTTTCGACTTTACAACTTTTAACTTCCTCTCTTTTGACTTCATGACCTTTGACTCTAAACCTCAAGACTTTAAACTTATAAAATGAAAATAGCAGAAATATCAATCAAACGACCAACCCTTGTGATTGTGTTGTTTATCATTCTAACGCTCGGAGGTCTGTTTAGCTACAGCCAGTTGAGCTATGAATTGATCCCGAAGTTTGAAATAAACGTGGTTACGATTTCTACTGTATATCCGGGAGCCTCTCCTGGGGAAGTAGAGAATACGGTAACCAAAAAAATCGAAGACGCTGTTTCCTCTCTGGAAAACGTAAAGAAGGTAGAATCGAAATCTATCGAGAGTTTATCCATCGTTATGGTAACTCTGGAACCGGAAGCCGATGCGGATTATTCTCTTAACGATGCCCAAAGAAAAATCAATGCCATTGAAAAGGATTTACCGGAAGACGTTGACCCGCCTTCCCTGACCAAATTCTCTTTGAGCGACTTGCCGGTAATTACTATCGGGGCAACCGCAAAAATGGACGAAGTGGCATTTTATGATTTGTTAGACAAGAAAATCCAGCCTATACTTTCGCGTGTAAAAGGTGTGGCTCAGGTTAACCTTGTTGGTGGTGAAGAAAGAGAAATTCAGGTAAGTCTTGACCAAAACAAATTAAAAGGTTATGGAATCTCTGTTCCGCAGGTACAGCAAATGATATTGTCTTCCAACCTTGACTTCCCAACCGGAAATATCCAGACAAGAGAAACTACTATGTTGGTTCGTCTTGCCGGAAAATACAAGAATGTAGAAGAAATGAGGAATTTAGTAATTTCCTCTAAAAACGGAATCCAAATACGTCTTGGCGATGTAGCCGATGTTCAGGATTCACAGAAAGAAGTTGAGAAAATTGCACGTGTCAATTCCAACAATGCAATTGTATTACAGGTTATCAAACAGACCGATGCTAATGCCGTAACGGTGAGTGAGGAGATTTATGCCGCCATTGCTAAAATTGAAAAAGATTACGAAAAGCAAGAATTAAAACTTAAAGTTGCCAACGATACTTCTGAGTTTACATTGGCAGCAGCAGACTCGGTAATCCATGACTTGTTCCTGGCTGTATTCCTGGTAGCATTCGTAATGCTTTTCTTCCTGCACAGTATCAGAAACGCATTTATTGTAATGGTCTCCATTCCGGCTTCCCTGATTGCTACGTTTATCGGGATTTATATGATGGGCTATACCCTGAACTTAATGAGCTTACTCGGACTTTCATTGGTGGTTGGTATTCTTGTGGATGACGCGATTGTGGTATTGGAAAACATTTACCGCCACATGGAAATGGGTAAAAACAAAGTACGTGCCGCCTTTGACGGAACTGCAGAAATCGGATTTACCGTAACTGCAATTACATTGGTTATCGTGGTTGTATTCTTGCCTATCGCTATGAGTACAGGTCTGGTTGCCAACATTATTACACAATTCTGTGTTACCGTTATTATTGCTACGTTGCTATCCTTACTGTCATCATTTACTATTGTACCGTGGCTTTCCTCACGATATGGAAAACTGGAGCATATTACGGACAGAACTTTCTTTGGAAGAATTATTCTTGCATTTGAAAGAGGACTTGACAAGTTTACGCATAAGGTAACTGACATTTTGAAGTGGTCTTTGAAATATAAGAAAACAACCTTAGGGATTGTTGCCGCAGTCTTTCTTCTTTCAACCTTTGGCTTACTTGGTGGTGGTTTCATTGGAGGAGAATTCTTCCCGAAAATTGACCGTGGGCAGTTCCTTGTACAAATCGAACTTCCAAAAGATGCTTCTATCGAGCAGTCCAACTTTATTGCCCAAAAAGCAGAAGATTATCTAAGACATAAAAAAGAAATTGAAGAAATCGTAACCACTGTAGGACAAACCAGCGAAGGTTTTGGTGCGACACAAGCTACCGTTTACAAAGCAGAGATTGACGTGAAGCTGATTGATAAATCACTTCGCGAAGACGGAACGTATATCTATGCGGCTAAAATGAAACGTGAATTGGAAAAAATTCTCGTAGGCGCCAAAATCAAGACCGTACCTGTTAGTATCATGGGAGGTGCCGATGAAGCACCTATCTTCCTGACCGTTACCGGACCGGATTTAGAAAGTGCAACCGCCTTTGCCAAAAAAGCAGAAGCACAGCTGATGAAAATCAAGGGAGCTACAGAAATCAAACTTTCCGTAGAAGAAGGTAGCCCGGAAATTGCTGTTCAGGTTGACAGAGATAAGATGGCTGCTTTAGGTCTAACACTACAAACTGTTGGAACAACAATGCAGACTGCATTTAACGGAAACACAGATGCTAAGTTCCGTGCCGGAGAATATGAATATGACATCAATATCCGTTTTAATGAATACGACCGTTCGAATATTAATAACGTAAGCGACCTGGTATTCATTAACGATATGGGACAGCAAATCAAACTATCTCAATTTGCAAGCGTTAAAGAAAGTTCAGGACCAAGCTTACTGGAGCGTCGTGACAAGGCAACCGCCGTATCGATTAAAGCACAGACCATTGGTAGACCTTCCGGAGACGTTGCTGCAGAATGGGAAGCACAGTTTTCAAAACTGGAAAAACCAACAGGTGTAAGCTATGTTTGGGGTGGTGATATGGAAAACCAGGCAGAAGGTTTTGGTACGTTAGGAATTGCTTTATTGGCCGCTATTATTTTGGTTTATCTGGTAATGGTAGCCTTGTATAACAGTTTCGTTTATCCGTTTGTGGTCTTGTTCTCGATACCATTATCGTTTATTGGAGCATTGATGGCGTTGGCACTGACCAACAACTCGCTGAATATCTTCACGATTTTAGGGGTAATCATGCTTATTGGTCTGGTTTGTAAAAACGCGATTCTTCTTGTCGATTTCGCAAACCACAGAAAAGCAGAAGGCGAAACGACATACATGGCACTGATTCAGGCGAACCATGCCCGACTTCGTCCTATCCTGATGACAACAATCGCGATGGTTTTCGGTATGGTGCCTATTGCATTGGCTTCAGGAGCTGCTGCCGAAATGAACAACGGTTTGGCCTGGGTAATTATTGGAGGTTTGATTAGTTCATTATTCCTTACCTTGATTATTGTTCCTGTGGTATATGCTATTTTCGATAGCCTGATTGCAAGATTCAACAAAGGCAAAGAACCTGTAAAATATGAGGAATTGATGGTAGCCGATTACGAGCACAAAGAATTGAGTGACGACGGATTTACCGCAAAACACTCTTAAATAATCGTTCCAAAAACGAATTAACCTTGAAATTTCCCGGCTGAAAACCATCAGTCGGGATTTTTTTGCTCCTGCAAAAGCCTATTTTCTTGTCCGACCGGAATAAATCTCGGACACATTTTTTATATTGCAGTAAAATTTCATCCTATGAAAAAGATAATGGCACTTAGCCTTTTTGTTTTGATGCTTTCCTGCACTTCAGACAAAACCGAAACCGTAACGGTAAAAAACAAATATTCCGTAGAGCTGCCTTCCTTTCTTTCGGAAGCAAAAGGCCTGCATGACATGGCTTCATTACAATATCAAAATGCTTTCAAAGAGTTTTACATCGTAATCATAGATGAGCCTAAAGAGGAATTCGCCAATGCGGCAAAAGTTACAACTGAATTTACTCCCGATTTCAAAGGTTATTATCAAATTTTAAGAGGAAGCCTGGAAGCATCTATCAAAAATGGTGTTTTTACAGACACAAAAGACACTCAAATCAACGGACTGAAAGCCAAAACATTTACGCTGACTGGAAAAGTTGATGAAATTCCTGTTTTTTATGATATCGCTTATGTCGAGGGAAATGACAGGTTTTACCAAATTGTAATCTGGACGATAGAAAGCAGCAAGGAAAAATTCAAAGAACCTATGGACAAAATTATTGCTTCCTTCAAGGAAATTGGCTCCGGAAAAAGCAGTAACAGAGGTCTAAAATAAGAACAAAAAAAATCCATTAGAATACTAATGGATTTTTCTTTTGGAGATAATCAGATTTAATTTCTGTTTGCAAGAGCATCCTGCTTCCAGTTTTTTACCGTGGCAACTCTGCTGTCAGAATAATCAACTTCACTTAAATTATTATCTGTCCAAAAAAACCATTTCCCGGTCTTGGCACCGTTATTATATTCTCCCATAGATTTTTTGTTTCCTGCCTCATCATAAGAAATCCATTTTCCGTGGACTTTCCCATCTTTATAGAATCCTTCCTGCATCACTTTTCCATTATCATAAAAATAGGTAGCCTTTACCATATTATCTACAACTTCATATTTATGATCCGCTTTTTGCGCAAAAACAACTCCAGAAACCAGCATCACTGCCATAATCAAACACTTTTTCATAATTCTGTCTTTTTTAGTTATTTACAATTCTCTAACAAATATAATTATTCCTTTACAATTAAAAAACTTTAACTTAACAATTTGGTAACATTGAATAAAAACTTAACATTGGAATCTTCGTAAGTCCTACAAACACTGGCATTCACAAAATCACCCAAAAAACACATCTATTGCTCAAAACAGAATAAAGAAGCAAAAACCTCAAAGAACATTGATTATTACCTATATAAATTTTATTTTTTCCACTCTTTATAATTTGAAAAATCATAATTCATAATTGACAATTATCACTAAATTTGCCATCTAAAATTTTGATAATGTATAGAAGTCATAATTGTGGAGAATTAAATGCTTCACACATTAATACAGAAGTTACGCTTGCGGGTTGGGTTCAAAAAACACGTGATAAAGGTTTTATGATTTGGGTTGACCTTCGCGACCGCTATGGAATTACGCAATTGATTTTTGATTCAGAAAGAACCGATGCTGCCGTTTTTGAAATGGCCAAAACATTGGGCAGGGAATTTGTCATTCAGGTAAAAGGAACTGTTATTGAAAGAGAGTCAAAAAACAAAAACATGTCAACCGGAGATATTGAAATTTTAGTTTCAGAATTAAGCCTGCTGAATGCGGCATTGACTCCTCCATTTACAATTGAAGATGAAACTGACGGTGGTGAAGACATTAGAATGAAATACCGTTACCTGGATATCAGAAGAAATCCGGTAAAAAACAGCCTGCTTTTCCGTCACAAAGTGACGATGGAAGTCAGAAAATATCTTTCAGACCTGGATTTTTGTGAAGTTGAGACGCCTTACCTTATCAAATCGACTCCGGAAGGAGCCAGAGATTTTGTCGTACCGTCAAGAATGAACGAAGGACAGTTTTATGCGTTGCCTCAATCCCCTCAGACTTTCAAACAATTGTTGATGGTTGGAGGTATGGACAAATATTTCCAAATCGTGAAATGTTTCCGTGATGAGGATTTAAGAGCCGACAGACAGCCTGAATTTACACAGATTGACTGTGAAATGGCTTTTGTAGAGCAGGAAGATATTCTTAATGTTTTTGAAGGACTGACACGCCATCTGTTGAAAGAAATCACAGGAATTGAAGTGGATAAATTCCCAAGGATTACTTATGATTATGCCATGAAAACCTATGGTAATGACAAACCGGATATTCGTTTCGGTATGGAATTTGGCGAATTGAACGAAGTGGCACAACATAAAGAGTTTGCCGTTTTTAACAATGCCGAACTTGTAGTGGGAATTGCGGCTCCTGGCTGTGCTTCATATACCAGAAAAGAAATCGACAACCTGATTGATTGGGTTAAACGACCACAAATAGGCGCTACCGGAATGGTATATGCCAAATATGAATTGGATGGAAGCATTAAATCATCTGTAGATAAATTCTATGATCAGGATGATTTGCAGAACTGGGCAAAAGCTACCGGTGCAAAACCGGGCGATTTGATTCTGGTTCTTTCCGGACCTGCAAACAAGACAAGAACTCAATTGAGTGCCTTAAGAATGGAGTTAGCAACCCGTTTGGGATTAAGAAATCCTGAAGTTTTTGCTCCACTTTGGGTAGTAGATTTCCCTTTGTTGGAGTTTGACGAAGAAAGCGGCAGATACCACGCGATGCACCACCCGTTTACGTCTCCAAAACCGGAGGATATTGCCTTACTTGAAACCGAACCGGGCAACGTAAGAGCCAATGCTTATGATATGGTCTTGAACGGAAATGAAATTGGAGGTGGTTCTATCAGAATCCATGATAAGGCAACACAGCAGCTAATGTTCAAATACCTTGGCTTTACTGAAGAAGAAGCCCGAAACCAATTTGGCTTTTTGATGGATGCTTTCCAGTTTGGAGCACCGCCACACGGAGGACTAGCTTTTGGATTAGACCGATTGGTTGCCATTTTAGGAGGACAGGAAACCATACGCGACTTTATCGCTTTCCCTAAAAACAATTCTGGACGTGACGTGATGATTGATGCTCCTTCTGCCATTGACGACAAGCAATTGGAAGAACTTCATATCCGACTTAAATAATAAAAGCCCCGAAATCGGGGCTTTTTTATGCTGCTAATTATTTAAATCTTTATTGAGCTCATTTAAAAAGTATGACGGATAAATACCGGTAGAAGCAAAAAAGGCCTTTGAAAAGTGTTGCGGCGTGCTAAATCCGGCTTCATCTGCCAGCGCCTTAATGGTATAGTTTCGGTATCTGGACTGGCTTTTCAAAAGTTCAACTATATATTCAATACGCAAATCATTCAGATAGGTATTATAGTTTTTGTTCCGGTAATGATTGATAACCTTGGAAAGATAGTTAGCGTTTGTATTGAATGCTGATGCCAGATTCACAAGAGTCAGGTCTTTTTCTAAAAACTTTTTACGGCTTTCAAATTTCTCCAATTCTTTTACTATACCGGCTACAACATCAGGATTGATATCGAGTCCTTTCTTTTCTACTTCTTCTTTTTCAACAGCTATAGCCTGGGACTCTTCTTTTTCTGCCCCCATCAGCTCTTCAAACTTCTGGCGGTAAAGTTTTTGGTTACTATAATAACGATAGAAAAAATACAGTGTCAAAAAGAAAAAAACAGCCAGTGAAAAATACAATAGTAAAGTAGTCTTCTCCTTTCCAGCCAATTGTTTTTCAATTTCCTGTTTGGCCTGACGGAGTGCTTTGGTGTCATATTCCTTATGAATTTTCCCGGACATATATTTAAAATTCGCATTGAGCACGCTGTCTGCCTTCATCAGCCTGTTGATATAATAAAGCTGATTTTTCACATCTCCCTTTTCTTTATAATAGCCAACTAACAGTTCATAATTCTCTCTCAAATCAGGACGTATGTAATTTTTTTCGGCAAAGGCACGATCTACTTTTTTAAAATATGGCAAGGCTTTTTCCTGTTGCCCCTGGTCCCAATAGCATTTTCCTATGTAAAAATAACCGACAGCTTCATTGGCAAAATCATTATTTTTTATAATTGCCGGCAATACCTGTTGTATATCATGGATTGCTTTTGGATAGTTTTTTTTAAAGTATTGGTTGATTCCTTCAGAATGGATGATATAATTCTGTGTCAGTTCCACATTCAGGCGTTTGGCTTCCTTTAAGGCAAATTCATTGGTTTCTGTACTTAAATCATATTTTCCGAGCCGGTTGTAAACCAATCCTAAAGAATGGAGCGAATTCAGATAGCCTCGTTGGTAATCATATTCGTTACTCTTTTTGAAAAAATCAACACATTCCTTCAGCAAAGCAAGAGCCTCATCATTAAATCCTAAATGAATCTTAATTCCCGCTATATGATACTTGAGTTCATATTTGAGATAATCATCGTTGGAACGGGAAATATAATCACTGGCTTTCAGGTAGAAATTCAAAGCCTGAACATAATCCTTGATAGAATAATAAAAATTCCCTTTCGAAATATAAGCCGATCCGATGATAGGAGCATTATTGGTCATTTTTGCAGAAGCAACTATACTATCCGCATATATTGGTTTCAGACTGTCTGATACAAAAAAGATAGTATTGGAATAGGCATTGACTATTTCATTCAGGTTATTTTCCTTTTTTGCTTTTGACAAATAGGAATCCAGATAAAAAAGCGCCTTTATAGTATCTTCTTCATAAAGGTCGATTCTATTATTAAGGTATTCATAGGATTTATTTTTCAAGGAATCTGGCAGAGAAAATCCTTTTTGTTGTGAAAAAACAGGAATTGATAGCATCAAAAAAAGTATCCGGAAGATACCAAACTTATTTTCCATAAGAAATTTCTGCGGTTTTTTGATGTGCATAATATATTCAAATAAGTAAAGAGTTATAAATGTAGCATAAAAAAATATATAAAACGGTAAAAATATCCGGTTTTTAATTTCTGCAATAGCTTCCTAAAATCGATGATTTATTTTTTCAAATAAATCAAAACAACTAATTGATTTACAACGTATTAATTAAAATAAACGCACTACGAATTCGTGAATTCGTAGCGCGTTTTTCGCGAATTCGTATCATATGCGCTTGCAAACGGAAAATTCGCAAGATAGCTTTGTCAACGTAATCCTGAAGCAATTTTTGAAAACGGATTAAAAAAAAATCGAAGGTTCAATGTCCGAATAAAATGAACCTGAGAGCAAAATAGTAACAACAAACCTAATACCCCCACTCACATGAAAAAGCTATTATCATTATCACTGTTTTTATCACTTTCATTTTTGTCATGCTCTACAGATGAGGACATCGAAATGAACGGAACACAAACCGGCACATCTGCTATCAACCATAAAAAGGAAAATCCGCACAACTGGAGCCCACAGAACACCGCAAACTCTTATGACCATGCCGGAGTTTTATACCGCCAGATCCTTGAGCAGTATTATGCCAATGCCTCTACCAATATAACCCCGTCACAAATCATATTTGATATTGAATCTATTGCCAATAATTTTTCAGAGTTCGACCCAATGAAAAATAACAACTATTCTCCAATAGCTTACAATAATATCAATTGGATTCTGAGCACAGACGAAAGCTATCACACAGCCATCAGCACTAACAGCAGTCTATCTGTCACCGCTAAAAATCAATTGGAAGACCTTGCATCTACGCTGAAACAAATGATAGATAATGAAGCAACAGCAAAAAATATCCACGATTACATTGTTGGTTTTGAAACTCTCATATCGTCCAACACTGTTTTAACAGCTAATGATAAAAAGACAATCCTTACTTCCAGCTCAATCGCAAGACATGCCAATTACCTGCGTAAAAAAGGAAGAAGATGGGATATCCATCATGGTATAACCGGTTCAATTTATGGCTGTAATGAAAATATGGCAAAAGCCATCACAACAGCCGCCAGTATCAATGTTATCGGGAACACCGTCAATGAATAATTCGAAAGTTAAGTTGTTTAAGTAAATAAAGTTCAACCAAAACCAATCAAAATGACCATGAAAAATATCAGAGACCACCCCAACCAGCACTAATCCGAAAACTTCATAGAATCTAGTTTGGATTTTATAAAGCAACAATAAAATAAAACTTATTAATCAACCACGGTAACCCCGCCTACCTAACCAACCAAGGCGGAATACCTCAAAATTCAAAAATTATGAAAAATTTATTCTTTAGCCTAATGGCTTTCGCAATGTTCAGTATAAGTGCCAATGCGAATGAAATTAAGGAAAACACAATAGCAACTACAGCTATTGATAAAATTGAGAACACAACAGATCTTGAGAATTTGACACAACCCAAAGCGACTACATCAATAAAAATAACCTGGGGAAGAAAATCTAAAGGCTGTCGCGGTTTTGGAATCTGCCGTATAGTTATCACTATTGATGTCCAATTCAAAGCTTCAGTAAATGACAGAGGAAACCTTGTTTTAGAAGCAAATGCAGAAGGTCTTGAGTCAGTTAGAAGTCACTTTGGATCAAACACCATTACTGTTGAGGAAGATTATCCTTTAGAAGCTGAAGTAGCAAGACAACTTGGATTGCAAGGCGACTACACTATCAGAGCGGGAAGATACACGTTGCAACCTAATGGAGATGGCAACTTTGTAACAACCATGTAATACACTACCTAGTACTAATTCATTAGGCACTATCTAAAAATTCAGATAGTCCATTTTTAAAAAATTTAACCAAAAAACAATCAATTTTATTAATCAACCGGCAAACCGTCCTTTTAAAAACCAACCGAGGCGGAATGCCCTCTAAATTCAAAAATTATGAAAAATCTATTCTTCAGCCTTATGGCTATCGCTATGTTCAGCTTCAATGCTAACGCTAATGAAATTAAAGAAAATACAATCGCCATTTCAGGGGTTGAAAATTCAACAAACTCAGAAGATTTGACTTCTGCCAGAGCCCGTCTGACACTTGAAATTGACTTCGGAAGAAGATCAAGAGATTGTAACGGTTTTGGAGTATGCCGTATGGTTCTTACACTTGAAATAAACTTCTTCGCAGTAACTACAAACGATAGAGGAAACCTTGTTTTAGAAGCTAACTCAAGAGGACTTGAAGTAGTTCGCTCTTTCTTCGGATCAAATACAATCACTGTTGAAGAAGATTATGTAGTGCCGGCAGAAATAACAAAACCTCTTGGATTAGCTCCTGGCTACACAATCAGAGCAGGAAAATATACATTGGCAGCAGATAGAAGTGGCAACTTTGTAACAACGATGTAATACATCAGCCTTGCTATCACACATGCATGATGCACTATCTGGGAATCTCAGATAGTGCATTTATAAATTCAAACTGTAAAAAGGGAAATATTTCTTTTAAAAAAACGAACTCCCATCTCAGAGAAAGACGCATAAACAACTTCACCACATCATCAATCTACTATGAAGTTACCTAATAACATACCACTATTTTTTATCATCGTCATCAACATAGTCAACCTATTTTTTATCATTGAATTATCGAATTATGACGAAATGATAAGCTATGTAAAGAATGAAGGAGAAAAAATCACCAGTACGAAAAAAACGACAACAATCTTCCTTTTTACTGCGCTGATTAATCTACTTTTTGTATCTATTGTTTTTATGAGGAGCCTGATCTTTTCACACAAAACAAAATCAAGATGATTAACCCAAGGCCATGAATTTATTGTTCTGGGCCTAATTAAAAACAACAATAAGATGAAAAAAATTCTATACCTCCCCGCCCTGCTTTTTTCCGGAATATCGCTGGCCCAAAGCGGATCTTCACCTGGCATTTCAATTGATGACAATGGTTTGGGAAAACAATTTCCGGACTGCCTTTTAAGTGGCTCTATATGCAAATTGTTTCCAACCAACCAGGACCCGAAAAGTTCAAATGCCAATGCTTATAAAACCGGTGAAAGTTCGTTCTGCATAGGAATTAAAAAAACAGCTATGACAGAAGATAAGCAAGTTGCCCTTTTAGGCAAAGCATTAAAAAATGTAAATCCTGGCGATGCCATAACCTTCAGGATTCCTGCTTCCTATACTGTTGAACATGATTTCTTAAAGGCGATCAACCTCAGTACAGCAAAAGATATTGTTGCTGCAGGAAGTTATCCTGTAGAAATCAACTCCGAGTATGTCCTTATTAAATTGACACTTTCAGGAAACTAAAAAATTACTATCATGATACGATCAGTCTTATGGGTTGCCTTCCTTTTTTTCGCTACGGCTTCTTCCGCATCCGTTAATGGATCCGATCCCGAGTTTAATGCTATCTTCAAGGAAATGCAAAAAGAATTGAAAAAAATAAATGCCTATTATGCGCCTAAAATTCGCGAAAAAGAGCTGCGTATTCAGGACATTTCGGCTAAAATTTATGACACAAAAGAAACTGCATCGAAAATCGATTTTTTAATCCAGAAGGATTTGCTGAAAGAGGAAATCTTATCTCTTAAAAAAGAAGAAATGCAGGATCTGTCCAAAATCAGATATTTGAAAGGACTGCAGATTATCCGTCTTTTATATGAAAAAGTTTTAAGCCTTGACCATCACTTTGCATCAGTGCGAACATTCTCTGAAATCAACAAGATTTCGAACCCGAATCAATATCCGGAATATGAAAAACTAAAAGAAATTGTAAAAACCAGGAAAGATAGAAAGGCCGGTTTTGACCTCACTTCAATACTCGGAACCAACACCATCGTATCTGTAGTACAGACTTTCTCAAATCTGATGGTTTCCTCACTTTCGAAAGATGAAAAGGACAAGGAAATTGCAAATATCGAGTGCATTCTGGATTTTACGCTCAGAATGCAAAATGAGCTTAATACGATTTATTTTGAAACGGCTTTTCTTCAGAAAAGCAATGAAAAGATTCGAACCGACATTGAGACCCTGTTCAAAGAATATACAAAGCCTATAGGATATGCCAATACGCTGGAAAGCTGCAGGACATCAGATGATTGGGAAAGCGTAAAGCAGAAAACAAACGATTATCTTGCCAATCTGAAAACACAACAGGGACCCCAATTGTATTCATCGCAGGTTAACATCATCTTTCCAATTGACAGGCTCCTGCAATTCATAACGCAATACAACAGTTTTATTGATCAGGGAGGCAAATTTTATGAAAAGTTCAAGATCATTCTTAACAGTTATGAGAATGAAAAACAATGCGAAACAAAGCTTCCCCTGGAGTACAAAAAATTAAAAGACGATATTGATGTCGCCATAAGCAAATTCAACATGGCTTATCGTCCTGTAGAGGTAAACGGATCAAAAATGAAAGAGATTCTTTATGGAATTAATGAGTTTGAATAATTCTTAAAATTTTAGATTATCTTTATCATAAATAATCAAAAAAATGAGGTATTTCGCTTAAAAATTGAAAATCAAATGGTTGAATTTTAGGAAAAATCACAAAAAGATTTTTTAATCAATAATTTTTTTTCAATTTATTAACATAAAATTATACTTCGTATCATATTAAATACTACATTTGTTCATTATTAATTATTTTTATTATTACAATGCGTACAGGTACAGTTAAATTTTTTAATGAATCCAAAGGATATGGATTCATTGTAGACGAAGAAACAGGAAAAGACATTTTCGTTCATGCTTCAGGAATCAAAGCGGAAGAACTTCGCGAGGGAGATAGAGTATCTTACGAAGAAGAAGGAAGAAAAGGTAAAGTTGCTGCACAGGTTGCAGTACTTCAAAACTAATATATAGCATACTATTTTTAGTTTCCTAAAAGTTAAACCGCTCCATAAATGGAGCGGTTTTTTTATACTCTGGATTTAACATAAAATTAAATTATTTTCATTTTTTTAATAGTAAAAATGAATTTTTCATTTTTTTTGATTTAAACATTTAAAAAACGAATAACTACCCCAGACATTACTAATCTATTATTTTTATTCATTCTAAATTAAAATTAAGGACAATACTATATAGTATTGAAATCCGTAGGCTGTGAATTCAATATTGGCTCGTATATTTGTAACTATTTTATAAAATAAATTCTTTATGAGTACGGATCAGACTAGTTATTTCCCTATATTAATGCAATTTTTGCTTGCTACCGGGTTTGTGGTTATGACAATTATTGGATCAAGTTTTTTAGGCCCAAGAAGAAAGTCGGTCAACAAAGACAAAAACTTTGAGTGCGGGATTGAATCTGTAGGGAACGCCCGTATCCCTTTTTCTGTAAAATATTTTTTGGTTGCCATCTTATTCGTGTTGTTCGACGTCGAGGTTATTTTCATGTATCCCTGGGCAGTGAATTTTAAAGAAATGGGCTGGGCAGGACTGGCCAAAATGGCAATCTTTATGTTTCTTCTGGTAGTAGGTTTTTACTATGTAATGAAGAAAAAAGGATTAGAGTGGGAATAATTGATTTTTGACTTGGGAATTATGATTTAAGACTTTCCCAATTTATAAAAACAAAGAAACAGATTCTTGTTTCGGACTTCACAGAAATCTGAAATCAGCAATCTAAAATCTAAAAAAAATGAGTGATTCAAAAATAAATATGGTAGAAACTCCCGAAGGATATGAAGGAACCGGGTTTTTCGCTACAAAGCTGGATACTGTAGTTGGACTTGCCAGAGCCAATTCTCTTTGGCCTTTACCATTCGCTACTTCTTGTTGCGGTATTGAATTTATGGCAACCATGGGTTCACATTATGATGTTGCACGCTTTGGGTCAGAGCGTATGAGTTTTTCACCTCGCCAGGCAGATATGCTTTTGGTGATGGGAACAATTGCTAAAAAAATGGCACCAATCTTACGTCAGGTTTATGAACAAATGGCAGAACCAAAATGGGTTATTGCTGTTGGTGCCTGTGCTTCATCAGGAGGGATTTTCGACACGTATTCCGTATTGCAAGGCATTGACAAAGTAATTCCTGTAGACGTTTATGTGCCAGGATGCCCGCCTAGACCGGAACAGATTCTTGACGGCGTTATGCGCCTTCAGGATTTAGTAAAATCTGAATCCGTAAGGAGAAGAAGTTCTCCAGAATATCAAGAATTACTAGCTTCTTATAACATTTCTTAAAAATGGCTTTAGAAACTTCCGACATACAAAATAAGCTGGTTGATAATTTCGAATTAATTGTACGCGATTTTTCACAGCAACACGATATTTTTTCTTTTGAAGTAGATTCCACATCAATACTCGAAGTAATGCAGTTTCTGAGAGACGACAAAACGCTTCGTTTTAACTTTCTTACAGACGTGTGCGGCATTCATTATCCGGATGCTGAAACAGACAGGCAATTTGCCGTAGTTTATCACATGCACAACTGGGTAGACAATGTACGAATCCGAATCAAATGCTTCCTTAATGGCGAAAATCCGGAAATTGATTCCGTAACCAGCCTGTTTCTGGGAGCTAACTGGCAGGAAAGAGAAACCTATGACTTTTTTGGGATTATTTTCAAAGGCCATCCGCAGTTGAAAAGAATCCTGAACATGGACGAAATGGTTTCTTTCCCAATGCGAAAAGAATTCCCATTGGAAGATGGCGGAAGAACTGATAAAGACGACCGTTTCTTCGGAAGAACAACAGATAATTGCTAATAGTACTGAAATAATACCTATAATGTCAGACTTATTATTACCACCAGAATTACGATATGCCGATATCATCAAACAAAGACAGAATGAGGACGGAAGCGAGCTATCCATTCTGAACTTAGGACCGACGCACCCTGCTACTCACGGTATTTTCCAGAACATTCTTTTAATGGATGGGGAACGAATCGTAGAAGGAGAAGGTACTGTTGGTTATATCCATCGCGCATTTGAAAAAATTGCTGAAAACAGACCTTTCTACCAAATCACACCTTTGACCGACAGGATGAATTACTGTTCGTCTCCTATAAACAATATGGGATGGTGGATGACTTTGGAAAAGGCTCTAAATATAGAAGTCCCTAAAAGAGTACAATACCTACGGGTAATCATAATGGAGTTGGCACGTATTGCTGACCATATCATTTGCAACTCGGTTTTGGGTGTGGATACCGGAGCCCTGACAGGCTTTTTATATGTATTCCAGTTTAGGGAAAAAATTTACGAAATCTACGAAGAAATCTGTGGTGCCAGGCTAACGACCAACATGGGTAGAATTGGAGGTTTTGAAAGAGAATGGAGTCCGGCTGCATTCCGAAAAATTAATGAATTTCTTGAAGAGTTCCCTCCTGTTTGGGAACAATTCGAAAAATTGCTGACCCGTAACCGAATTTTCATGGACAGGACTATTAACGTAGGTCCTATTTCTGCAGAACGCGCCATGAGCTACGGATTTACAGGTCCGAATTTAAGAGCTACCGGTGTTGATTATGACATTCGCGTTATGCAACCGTACAGTTCTTATGAGGATTTCGAATTTAATGTACCGGTTGGAAAATCCGGCGACACTTATGACCGATTCTGTGTTAGAAATGCAGAAGTTTGGGAAAGTATCAGCATCATCAAGCAAGCTCTGGCAAAAATGCCTGAAGGTCCTTACCATGCAGATGTTCCGGATTATTATCTTCCGCCAAAAGAAGACGTCTATACTACAATGGAAGCCTTGATTTACCATTTTAAAATTGTAATGGGAGAAATTCCTGTTCCGGTAACAGAAGTTTACCATCCTGTTGAAGGAGGTAATGGCGAATTAGGTTTCTATCTGATAACTGATGGAAGCAGAACACCTTACAGACTGCATTTCAGAAGACCATGCTTTATTTACTATCAGGCATTCAATGAAATGGTAAAAGGACAAATGCTTTCAGATGCAATTGCCACATTGTCAAGTTTGAACGTAATTGCAGGAGAATTAGACGCATAACGATTTAAGATTTGGGATTTAAGATTTAAGATTTAGGGTTTAGGGTTTGAGGCCGCAGAAATCTAAAATCAGAAATCTAAAATCAAAAAATATATTTAGGAGTATAAATTTTGAATTTCAGATTGAATCTGAAATCAAAAATCTGAAATAGAAAATGGAACGTTTACATATCAAACAAGAAATAAATATCACAGAAGCATTGATGGAACGCATCAACGAGCTTTTGAACCATTATCCGGCAGACAAGAAAAAGTCGGCCCTTTTGCCAGTCCTGCATGATGTTCAGGATGCCCATGACAATTGGCTGAGCGTTGAGCTGATGGATAAGGTTGCCGAAATACTTGAGATAAAGCCAATCGAGGTTTATGAAGTCGTATCTTTTTATACGATGTTCAATCAAAGACCGGTTGGAAAATATATGTTTGAGTTCTGTCAGACTTCGCCTTGCTGTTTGAGAGGTGTTGAAAATCTGATGGATTATACCTGTGACAAACTGGGCGTTAAAGTTGGCGAGCCAACAGCAGACGGAATGTTTGAGGTACGTGGAGTTGAATGTCTCGGAGCTTGCGGTTATGCACCTATGATGCAGCTTGGTGACTTTTTCCAGGAAAATCTGACGAAAGACAAAATCGACCAACTTATTGCTGATTGCAGAGATAATAAGGTTATATTACACGATAAATAATATGTCAAAGAAAATATTATTAGAGAAAGCAAGTATTCCGGGGATTAAGACCTATGAAGTTTATCGCCAAAACGGCGGTTATGCTTCTGTAGAAAAAGCCCTGAAATCGATGACCCCTGATGAAGTTGTGGAAGAAGTGAAAGCTTCCGGATTGAGAGGTCGTGGTGGTGCTGGTTTCCCTACCGGGCTGAAATGGAGCTTCATCGATAAAAAATCAGGAAAGCCAAGACATTTGGTTTGCAATGCTGATGAATCAGAACCGGGAACTTTTAAAGACCGTTTCCTGATGGAGTACATTCCTCACCTTCTTATTGAAGGAATGATTACTTCCAGCTATGCCTTAGAAGCAAACTTATCTTATATATACATCCGCGGTGAATATATGTGGGTGTACAAAATTCTTGAAAGAGCTATTAAAGAAGCCTATGCTGCAGGATGGCTTGGAAAAAACATTTTAGGAACCGGCTACAACCTTGACCTGTATGTTCATTGTGGTGGTGGTGCCTATATCTGCGGCGAAGAAACGGCCCTGATCGAATCTTTGGAAGGAAAAAGAGGAAATCCCCGAATCAAGCCGCCATTCCCTGCTGTTTCCGGACTTTGGTCAAATCCTACCGTAGTAAACAACGTAGAATCTATTGCAGCAGTGCCTTGGATTGTTAACAATACGGGTGCAGAATATGCTAAAATAGGAATTGGAAGATCGACCGGAACCAAATTGATTTCTGCTTCAGGACACATCAAAAATCCTGGTGTTTACGAAATCGAATTGGGACTTAGTGTTGATGAATTCATGAACTCTGATGAATATCTGGGCGGAATGATTGACGACAGACCTTTGAAAGCATTTGTTCCCGGAGGTTCATCTGTTCCTGTCCTGCCAGCCAATTTGATTTATAAGACTGCAAATGGTGAAGACCGTCTGATGACTTACGAATCATTAAGCGATGGCGGATTTGCTACCGGTTCCATGTTAGGTTCCGGCGGATTTATCGTATACAACGATACCGCTTGTATTGTTAGAAACACCTGGAATTTCTCCAGATTCTACCACCACGAAAGCTGCGGACAGTGTTCGCCTTGCCGTGAAGGAACAGGCTGGCTTGAAAAAGTATTGCACAGAATTGAAAACGGCCACGGCCGCGAAGAAGATATTGACCTGCTTTGGAGCATCCAGAGCAAGATTGAAGGAAACACAATTTGTCCTTTAGGTGATGCTGCTGCCTGGCCGGTTGCCGCTGCAATCCGTCACTTTAGAGATGAATTCGAATATCATGTCCGTTTCCCGGAAAAAATAAAAAACAGAGACCATTTCGTAAACGAGCCTTTTGAAAAGGTGAGACATTTGGTTGGAAAACAAACAGTTTAAATTTAGTCAGAAGTCAGAAAGGCGAAAGTATTAAAGTCGAATGTCATAAGGTCAAAAGGTATAAAGTCGGAAACCCTAAAGTCAAAAGTCGGAAGGTATAGAGCCAGATGATTTTGACGCCTTAAAACTTTACAACTTCAAGACTTTACACTTTAAGACTTTACAACTTTAAGACTTTATCTCATCAAGAATAAAAAAATGAAAGTAACAATAGACGGTCAAACCATAGAAGTAGAACCAGGAACCACTATCCTGCAGGCTGCTCGAATGATCGGTGGCGAATCGGTTCCGCCAACGATGTGCTATTATTCAAAACTGAAAGGTTCTGGCGGAAAATGCCGTGCCTGTCTGGTTGAAGTTTCCAAAGGAAGCGATGCGAATCCAACACCAATGCCAAAATTGGTAGCTTCATGCGTTACAGGCGTAATGGACGGTATGGAAGTAAACAGCATCAAATCAGAGCGGGTTACAGATGCCAGAAAAGCAGTTACGGAATTCTTGCTGATTAACCACCCATTGGATTGTCCGGTTTGCGACCAGGCCGGAGAATGTGATCTTCAGAACTTGAGTTTCAAACACGGAAAATCACAGACCCGTTATATTGAAGAAAAAAGGACTTTCGAGCCGGAAGACATAGGCCCGAATATCCAATTGCACATGAACCGTTGTATTTTGTGCTACAGATGTGTTATGGTTGCAGACCAGCTAACAGACAACCGTGTTCACGGTGTTGTTGACAGAGGTGACCATTCCAACATTTCAACCTGTATTTCAAAAGCAATTGACAATGAATTTTCAGGAAACATGATTGATGTTTGTCCTGTTGGAGCATTGACAGATAAAACTTTCCGTTTCAAATCGAGAGTATGGTTCAACAAACCATTCAACGCCCACAGAAACTGTGACAAATGCTGCGGTAAAACAACCGTATGGATGTTTGGAAACGAAATCCAAAGAGTTACCGGAAGAAAAGACGAATTCCATGAAGTGGAAGAATTCATTTGTAACGAATGCCGTTTTGACCATAAAAATGTAGAAGACTGGGTTATTGAAGGTCCAAGAAAATTCGAAAAAGATTCGGTTATCAACCAAAACAATTACACCAGAAAATTAGATACGGTTGTTATCGAAACAGAAAAAGGAATCCTGAAAGGCCGTGAACAGGACAGAAGAAAAATCAGTATGGCAGCCGTTCCTTTGAGAAAAGAAGAGGAACAGGAATTTAAGGAAGGTAATATTTAGATAAGATGGACAGTACGATAATCATAGAAAAAGGAGTTTTTATTGTCATAATCTTTGCTATCACTATGTTGATGGCGATGTATTCTACACTTGCCGAAAGAAAAATCGCTGCCTGGCTTCAAGACCGTATCGGACCAAACAGAGCCGGAAAAGGTGGGGTATTACAACCGCTTGCTGACGGACTTAAATTATTTTCAAAAGAAGAATTCCTTCCTAACACACCTAACAAATTCTTATTCGTAGTAGGTCCTGCCATCTCTATGAGCGTTGCTTTAATGACCAGTGCCGTTATTCCGTGGGGAGACAAACTTCACCTGTTTGGAAGAGATATTGTTTTGCAGGCTACAGATATTGACGTTGCCATTTTATACGTATTCGGAGTATTGTCTGTTGGAGTATACGGAATCATGATTGGAGGTTGGGCATCGAACAACAAATTCTCATTGATGTCTGCTATGCGTGCAGCTTCCCAAATGATTTCTTATGAAATTGCTATGGGACTTTCAATCATTGCTTTGCTGATGATGGAGGGAACCCTGAGCTTGCGCGAAATCTCAGCCAACCAAAGCGGCATGCACTGGAATGTTTTCTATCAGCCTCTGGGCTTTATTATTTTTCTGGTATGTTCTTTTGCCGAAACAAACAGAACTCCTTTTGACCTTGCAGAATGTGAAGCCGAATTAATTGGGGGTTACCATACGGAATACTCTTCCATGAGAATGGGATTCTATCTTTTTGCCGAGTACGCGAGTATGTTCATATCATCAACCATTTTGGCCGTTCTTTATTTTGGAGGTTACAACTATCCGGGAATGGAATGGGCTGTTGAAAACTGGGGTGTCAATCCGGCAAACATCATTGGAATAGTCGTATTGTTTATCAAAATATGTTTCTTCATCTTCTTCTTTATGTGGGTAAGATGGACGATACCGAGATTCCGTTACGACCAGCTGATGCGATTGGGATGGAAAGCCTTGATTCCACTGGCAATAGCAAACATTATAGTAACCGCAGTAGTAATGCTGTTGGTTCAATAAATCAGGATTAATAAAAAGATTTAGAAGGGATATTTCCAATCAAAAATCTTAAATCATATATCAAAATGAGTATAGAAACTATATCATTATCGGGAAGAAAGAAGGAGGTTTCCAACAAAAAGATGAATTTTTGGGAAAGCCTTTATCTTGTGGCAATCGTAAAAGGATTGTTAATCACTATTAAGCACTTATTCACCAGAAAAGTAACGATTAAATATCCGGAACAGGTTCGTCCAATGAGCCCTGTTTACCGCGGACAGCATATGCTCATGCGTGATGAAGAAGGTCGCGAGCGCTGTACTGCCTGTGGTTTGTGCGCACTATCCTGCCCTGCCGAAGCCATTACGATGAAAGCAGAAGAAAGAAAGCCGGATGAAAAACACCTGTACAGAGAAGAGAAATATGCTTCTATCTACGAAATTAATATGTTACGTTGCATTTTCTGTGGCTTGTGTGAAGAAGCTTGCCCTAAACAGGCCATCTATCTGACTACATCTAAAAAGATTGTAAAGGCAAATTATGAGAGAGACGAATTTATTTATGGAAAAGATAAGTTGGTGATGCCTTTAGAACAGGCTTTGAATAATACTAAATTGAAAACGGCTAATTAATATGTTGACAACTGTATTTTATATTTTATCTGCAATTACTTTAGCTACTGCGTTCCTGACGATTTTTTCCAGAAATCCGATTCATAGCGCAATCTATCTGGTAATCTGTTTCTTTTCTATAGCCGGACACTATTTGCTGTTCAATGCACAATTCCTGGCTGTTGTACACATCATAGTATATTCCGGAGCAATTATGATTCTCTTGCTCTTTACGATAATGTTAATGAACCTCAACAAAGAAGACGAAAAACACAAAAGCGGGCTTACGATACTCGCAGCAGTGGCTTCTTTCTGTCTGGTGGCTTTTGTACTTTTGGCTGCTTTCATAAAATCAATGCCAATTATTGAGGAATATTATGTTTCTGGTGAAGATTACCAGTCCATCAAAGTTTTGGGACAGGTATTGCTTGATGAGAAAAACGGCTTCATGATTCCATTTGAATTTGCGTCAGTATTGTTATTAGTATCTATGATTGGAGCAGTTCTATTGTCTAAAAAAGAAGAAAAAATAAGCTTATAGTTATGCAGAATGTTTTACAGGAAATAGGCATTAACAACTACATCTATCTTTCTACGATACTGTTTTGTATCGGGATATTTGGAGTTCTGTTCAGAAGAAATGCCATCGTAATGTTTATGTCAATTGAGATTATGCTAAATGCGGTAAATCTTTTGCTGGTTGTCTTTTCAACCTACCATCAGGATGCAGCAGGACAAGTATTCGTATTTTTCTCTATGGCCGTTGCTGCAGCAGAAGTTGCAGTTGGTTTGGCTATTCTGGTTGGAATTTACAGAAACATTCATTCGATTGATATTGATAAATTAAAAAATTTAAAAGGATAATCCCTAATGGAGACAAGCTTACTATTATTTTTATTATTGGCGCCATTTGCAGGCTTTTTATTCAACGTATTCTTTGGAAAAAAAGTCAGCCGCAATGTTTCCGGAACCATCGGGACTATTGCAGTTGCTGTTTCCTTTGGAATCGCATTAAACTTTTTCTTTCAGATAAACAGTACAAAACAGCCTATACTCATTGACCTGTTTCACTGGATGACACTTGGAAACTTCGACGTTAGCTTCAGCTTTCTGTTAGACCAACTGTCTGTTCTTTGGTTACTTTTCGTAACAGGAATCGGTACTTTAATTCATATCTATTCCATAAGCTATATGCACGATGATGAAAATCTGCATAAGTTTTTTGCTTACCTCAACCTGTTTATCTTCTTCATGATAACACTGGTTACAGGTTCAAACCTGTTAATCATGTTCATCGGCTGGGAAGGTGTTGGATTATGCTCCTACCTGCTTATCGGGTTCTGGTATAAAAACCAGGATTACAACGATGCGGCTAAAAAAGCATTTATCATGAACAGAATCGGAGACCTTGGATTCTTAATCGGGATATTTACCCTCGGTTACCTGTTCAGCTCTGTTGATTTCACAACAATTAAAGCCATAGTAGCTTCCGGACGTACTGTTGATTTAGGATGGCTTGCTTTTGGAACACTCTGTCTTTTTATTGGTGCTTCCGGAAAATCAGCTCAGATTCCGTTATACACATGGCTTCCTGACGCGATGGCAGGACCAACGCCGGTTTCTGCTTTAATCCACGCAGCAACAATGGTTACTGCCGGAATTTTTATGATTACCCGATTGAACTTCATATTCGATTTGACACCAACTATCCAGATGGTTATAGCCATAATAGGTGCCATAACATCTTTAGTTGCTGCATTTATTGCTTTGGTTCAGAACGATATTAAAAAGGTTTTGGCTTATTCTACAGTTTCACAACTTGGCTTAATGTTTTTGGCCTTAGGATTAGGCGCTTATGAAATTGCCGTTTTCCACGTAATCACGCACGCTTTCTTCAAAGCTTGTCTGTTCTTAGGTTCGGGTTCTGTTATCCATGCTATGCACGGCGAACAGGATATGAGAAAGATGGGTGGTTTAAGAAAATACATGAAGGTTACTTACATTACTTTCCTGATTGCAACTTTAGCCATTTCAGGTATTCCTATTTTTGCCGGTTTCTTCTCTAAGGACGAAATTCTGATGGTAGCTTTCCATGAAAACAAGGCATTGTGGGTTATCGCTTCGTTAGCTTCAATCATGACTGCCTTCTACATGTTCCGCTTATTATACCTTACTTTCTTCAAAGAATTCAGAGGAACCGAGGAACAGAAACATCATTTGCACGAATCACCAGGCCTGATTACTTTCCCATTGATTGTATTGGCTATACTATCTACAGTTGGAGGTTTTATCAGCTTCCCCGGACATAGCTGGCTGAACGAATACCTGAAACCAATTTTTATTGGAGCAAGAGAAGAACATCACTTAGACAGCACTACTTTTATATTGATGGGAGTGGCAGTTGTGGGTGCCCTGATTGGTATTGGAATTGCCTATTCCAATTATATCAAAAAATCTCAGGTGCCTGCAGAAGACAATGAAATTACAGGATTCTCAAAAGTTTTATATAATAAGTTTTATGTAGATGAAATTTATATGGCGGTAATCGTGAAGCCAATCTATGCAATAGCAAGCTTCTCGAAAAACTTTATCGAAACAGCCTTATCAGGATTTATTTTCGGATTGGGCAAAGTCACAAATATGGTTGGAACGCAAGGAAGAGTACTTCAAAACGGAAGCGTAGGATTCTATCTTTTTGTTTTTGTTATCGGAACTGCTTCAATTATCGCTTATTTATTTTTAGCTCAATAATTCATCACTAATGGACGTATCTTTATTATTAATTATTTTATTAGTCGGAGCAATTGCTACTTTTCTATCCGGAGACAAATGGGCTTCAAAAATAGCATTGCTATTTAGTCTTGCTGCGTTTGGTGCATCGATTTATCTTTTGAACTTATATAATGCCGGACAGGATATCAACTTCATCAAGCCGTGGATAACAATTCCTAAAATCTATATTGCTCTTGGAGCAGACGGTTTGAGTATGGCTTTAATTGTCCTTACTACAGCCCTGACTCCGCTGATTATATTCTCGTCTTTTGGAAATACTTATGCTAAATCCAAAAACTTCTATGCTTTAATCCTGTTCATGGTTTTTGCCATGGTGGGAACGTTTTTAAGCGCAGACGGTTTCTTATATTATATTTTCTGGGAACTTTCATTAATTCCTATCTATTTCATTGCATTAATCTGGGGTAACGGTAATCCGCAAAGCAGAAAGAAAGCTGTCGTAAAGTTCTTTATCTATACTTTCGCCGGGTCTTTATTCATGTTGGTTTCCTTTATCTATCTATACCAAAAAGCAGGAAGCTTCCTTTTGAGCGACCTTATTAAAGCCCAATTGTCTACGCAAGAACAATTCTGGATATTCCTGGGCTTCTTCTTGGCTTATGCTATTAAGATTCCACTTATTCCTTTCCATACCTGGCAGGCAAAAGTATACCAAAAAGCTCCGGCTGTTGGAACAATGCTATTATCCGGTATTATGTTGAAAATGGCGCTTTACAGTATTATCAGATGGCAACTGCCTATTGCTCCGCAAGCGGCAAAAGAATATTTGTTCTATCTTGTAGGTTTAAGTGTTGCCGGAGTGATTTACGGCTCTATCGTAGCCTTGAAGCAGAAAGACATTAAAAAATTATTGGCCTATTCTTCACTGGCTCACGTCGGATTGATTGCAGCAGGTTGTTATACTATGACCTTAGATGGTTTGAGAGGAGCTACATTGCAGATGATTGCCCATGGCTTTGGCGTAGTAGGTCTGTTCTTCGCAGCCGAAATTATTTCCAGAAGATATGCAACCGGAAAAATTTCACAAATGGGAGGCATCAGAATTCAGGCTCCTAAATTCACTTCTATGTTCATGATTCTGGTTTTGGCTTCTGTAGCCTTACCGGGAACATTCAACTTCGTGGGAGAATTCGAATTGCTTTACAGCTTAGCACAAAGAAGTGTTACCGTTTGTATTATTGGTGGAACAACAATTATTCTGGGCGCTTTTTACATGCTAAGAATGTTCCAGAAAGTAATGCTGGGAGACAAAAACGAGAAATTTTTTGCAGACATCAACTTCAATGAAGGTGTTGTAATGGTAATAATTATTGGCGTATTGGTATTTTTCGGATTATATCCAAAACCAATCATTGATTTGATTACACCAAGCCTTGAAGAAGTAGTAAAAATTATAAACAGAATTTAATTTAGTCAGATATAAAATGTATACATTAATAGCTATTGCCGTATTAGGGGTTTTATGCCTTTTGGCTGAAATTTTCAACGTAAGGAAAGCAATTGTCCCTGTAACAATTATTGGCTTGCTTGCAATCCTGGGATTGACAGTGACTGGATTAAATGATTCTGCCGACACCTACAATAATATGATTGTCAGCGATAATTTTTCAACACCGTTTTCTTGCCTGTTTATTGTATTGACAGTGTTCTTAATTGCCCTGACACCTAGCTTTCACGAAAAGCAAATACACAAAATATCCGATTTTGTTTCTATCAAACTATTTCTATTGACAGGTGCCGTTGCTATGGTAGCTTTTGGAAATCTAGCCATGTTTTTCCTTGGAATTGAAATTCTTTCCATTTCATTATATGTTTTGGCAGCCAGCAATCGTCTGAGCCTGAAAAGTAATGAAGCAGGTATGAAATATTTCCTGATGGGAGCTTTTGCTTCCGGATTTATTTTATTTGGAATTGCATTGATTTATGGGGCTATCGGTTCTTTTGACATGGCCGTAATTCAGGAAGCCGGAACTTCTGCAGATGTAGAAGACTGGTTTTACATAGGTGCTATCCTTCTTAGTATTGGTATGCTTTTCAAAATAGCGGCGGTTCCGTTTCATTTCTGGGCACCGGATGTTTATGAAGGCTCTCCTGCCCTGACAACTGCGCTGATGAGTACTTTGGCTAAAGTTGTGGCTATGGCTGCTTTCTTTAAATTGGTAAGTGCAATGAATGTGAACCTTCCTGATTCGTCACAAACAGCCTTGATGTTGATTTCTATCCTTTCGATGACAATTGGAAATATCATGGCACTAAGACAAAACAATGTAAAAAGAATGCTGGCTTACTCTGGTATTTCGCATGCCGGATTTATGCTGATGACACTTTTGGCCGTTTCAACTTCTGCCGGAATACTTCTTTATTATGCTTCTGCCTATGCTTTGGCAGGAATTGCAGCTTTTTCTGTACTGCTGTATGTTACTAAAGACAAAGACAACGAAGATATTTTTAATTTCAACGGATTGGGAAAAACAAATCCCCTGTTAGCCGCTGTGCTTACCGGAGCTTTGCTTTCTATGGCCGGAATTCCTATATTTTCAGGATTCTTCGCTAAAGTTTTCTTATTTGGGCAAATGCTGAATGCAGGACATGTTATTCTGGTAATTGTTGCCGTAGTAAACTCTATCATCAGTGTTGGTTACTATTTCAAATTGATTCTGGCCATGTATACTAAAGATGCCACAGAAGCAGCAAAACCTGTTCCTTTTGTATACAGTGCAGTTGCAACAGCCGCTATCCTGCTAAATATTGCAATAGGACTTTATCCTTCTTTTCTGTTGGATTTGTTAGTATAAATAAAAAACACCCTATATAGAAAAGCCGTCATACTATTGATGGCTTTTTTTTGTATAATTTTCTTACGATAATATTTTCAACATTAACTTTTGTCAAAGACTAATTTTTAAGGGTTTGCCTTAATTTTGCAATATGTATGCTTTAGTCGATTGCAATAATTTTTATGCGTCCTGCGAAAGGGTTTTCCAACCACAATATAATGGAAAGCCTGTTGTGGTATTGTCTAATAATGACGGATGTATTATTTCCCGAAGCGATGAGGCCAAAGCATTGGGCGTTCCTATGGGAGCTCCTGAATTTAAAGTCAGGGAAATGCTCAGGCAACATAATGTCAAAGTATTCTCTTCCAACTATGCCCTATATGGCGACATGAGCCGGCGTGCCATGAATATCCTCAACAGGTTTACTCCCTATGTAGAAATATACAGCATCGATGAAGCCTTCCTTAATTTCGAAGGAATGAATATTCCTGATTATGACAATTATGGCAAACAAATTAAAGATACGCTCCTTAAAGGATTAAGCCTTCCCGTTTGTATTGGCTTTGCACCAACAAAAGCACTATCCAAAGTAGCCAATAAAATTGCCCGTAAATATCCGGAACGTACCAATGGCGTTTATGTTATCGACACCGAAGAAAAACGCATCAAGGCATTGCGATGGACCAAAATCGAAGACGTTTGGGGTATTGGATACCGCATGAAGAAAAAGATGAAGGCCAAAAACATACTAACGGCTTATGATTTCACGGAACCCTTTCATGAAAGCTGGGTAAAAAAGGAAATGGGAGTTATCGGTCTTCGGCTCAGGAAAGAATTATTAGGAGAATCGGTATTGGGTATTGAAGAACCCGGCAATAAAAAAAGTATTGCCATCACAAGAAGTTTCCCAAAACAGTTAACCGAATTTGATGCCCTGAGAGAACGTGTTTCTACTTTTGCTTCTGTCTGTGCAGAAAAACTCAGGGCGCAAGATTCCTGCTGCCATACTGTGGTTGTAATGCTGGCAACCATGGAACACAAAACACCGGCAACCAAACAGTATTATCATAATGCCGTTACGCTACCCTTTGGTACAGATTCTACACTAACCATAAATCAGGCTGCCATACGGATTTTGGAAAAACTATATGAAGAACACAAAGGGCAACGCTTTCAAAAAGCGGGCGTAATCGTTACCCAGCTAATCAATACCAATGAAAAACAGCTCCATTTGTTTGAGGAAGAAAATCCGAAACACCATCTATTGATGAAAGCTATTGATAAAATCAATACTAAAATCGGAGACCGGAAAGTAAAATTGGGTTCTCAGGATTCCAAAACATGGAACATGAAACAAAATATGCTTTCGCCAAAATACACTACCCGTTGGGACCAAATACTTGTAGCCAAATGCCATTAGACCGCAAACATAAAGCCCAAAAACTGACCTTTTTCAAGCCCGATTTGCAAAGCGAGCTTAAAATCCCATATGTATCACAAGGCGTTTCGGCAGGTTTTCCCTCGCCTGCCCTGGATTTTTTGGAAACTACAATCGACCTGAACAAAGCCTTAATTGAAGATCCGGAAACCACTTTCTATATAAAGGTCGAAGGACATTCCATGATAGATGCGGGAATAAATGACAAGGACATTCTTATTGTTGACCGCAGTCTGGAACCAGCACATAAAAAAATAGCCATCTGTTTTATTGACGGCGAGTTCACGGTAAAAAGATTAAAACTCGAAAAAGACGGATTGTATCTTATGCCCGAAAACCAGGCTTATAAACCCATTAAAATTTCGGAAGAAAACAATTTTATGATTTGGGGTATTGTGACTTATGTGATTAAGAAGATTTAAACAAACACCAATAAAAAAACCTCCGATTTCTCAGAGGTTTTGTTTTTAAGTACCTGGAGTGGGAATCGAACCCACACACCTAAGTACACGAGTTTGAGTCGTGCGCGTCTACCAATTCCGCCATCCAGGCAATTGATGTGTTTCAATTGTGGGTGCAAATGTAAAAAAAATAATTTCATTTAAAAGAAAAAATAGTGAAAAATATTCTTTCAGAGTTGGATTTTATTCCTAAATTTGCACCTCGTTTACAACACACAACACTAACTAACTACTAAACAACAAATTAAAATGTCGCACCAAGAACCGGAAGCAAAAATATTTGCATGTTCTCAAAGTGTATATTTAGCCGAGCAGATAGCTAAAAGCTATGGCGTGGAGCTAGGTAAAATAACGTTCTCAAAATATAGTGATGGTGAATTCCAACCGTCTTTCGAAGAATCAATCAGAGGATTAAGAGTCTTTTTGGTTTGCTCCACTTTTCCAAGTGCAGACAACCTTATGGAACTTTTGCTAATGATTGATGCTGCCAAAAGAGCTTCGGCTCGCCACATTACGGCTGTAATACCGTATTTTGGCTGGGCCCGTCAGGACAGGAAAGACAAGCCGCGTGTGCCTATAGGAGCAAAATTGGTTGCAAAATTGCTAGAAGCTGCAGGAGCTACCCGAATCATGACTATGGATTTGCATGCTGACCAGATTCAGGGCTTTTTTGAAAAACCAGTGGATCACTTGTTTGCATCGACTATTTTCTTGCCTTATGTAAAGAGCCTGAACCTGGAGAACCTGACAATCGCATCTCCGGATATGGGTGGTTCTAAAAGAGCCTATGCCTATTCTAAGTTCTTAGAATCGGACGTGGTTATCTGCTACAAGCAAAGAAAAGCAGCCAACGTGATTGAAAGTATGGAATTGATTGGCGAGGTAAAAGGAAGAAATATCATCCTTGTGGATGACATGATTGATACCGGAGGGACTCTTGCCAAAGCGGCAGACCTGATGATTGAAAAAGGAGCCTTGAGCGTAAGAGCTATTTGTACGCATGCCATTTTATCTGGTAATGCTTATGAAAAAATTGAGAATTCACAATTAAGTGAATTAATCGTTACCGATTCTATTCCGTTGAAGAAGGAATCGAAAAAAATCCGCGTGGTGAGCTGTGCACCGCTTTTTGCAGAAGTAATGCAAATGGTACAGCACAACAACTCTATCAGCGGTAAATTCTTAATGTAGAATTTTTTATTAATTATATATATTTACAAATGAAATCGATTACAATTAAAGGATCAGAAAGAGAAAGCGTGGGCAAGTCAGCGACTAAAGCCTTACGTAATGCTGGAATGGTTCCTTGCGTTTTATACGGAGGAGATCAGCCGGTGCATTTCTCAGCAGAAGAAAAAGCATTCAAAAATTTGATTTACACTCCAAACGCTCACACAGTTGTGATCGAACTTGAAGGTGGTAAAACTTTCAACGCAGTATTGCAAGATACTCAAGTGCACCCTGTTTCAGACAAAATTTTGCACTTAGACTTCTTCCAATTACACGATGACAAAGAAATCACTATGGAAGTTCCGGTAAGAGTTACTGGTGTTTCTCCAGGTGTATTGTTAGGGGGAGTTTTACGTTTGAACCAACGTAGATTGAAAGTAAAAGCACTTCCTAAAAACCTTCCTGACTTCGTAGATGCTGATATCTCAGGTCTTGAAATGGGTAACAAATTATACGTTACTAAATTAGTTGCTGACAACTACAAATTGCTTCACCCAGACAACACTGTTGTTGCTCAGGTAAGAATTTCACGTGCTGCAATGAAAGCTGCTCAAGAAGCTGCAAAAGCTGCAAAAGCACCAGCAAAAGGAAAGAAAAAATAATTTTCACCTTGAATTATACCAAAAGCATCAGCCTAAAACTGATGCTTTTTTTATTTTACATACTTATAAAAGATTACAAAACAGCAAAGCTAATCCGGAGAGAAAAACTATTTTTACGAAATGAAAAATTGGATTTTCAACATTTTTAGCAAAAAACAAAAAACAACAGATTCAGACCCGATGAAAAAATTTTTAATCGTTGGCCTTGGAAATATTGGCGCAGAATACGTAAATACCCGACATAATATAGGTTTTAAAGTAGTGGATCATCTGGCCCGGAAAGAAAGCCTTGATTTCCAAACCGTAAAGCTTGGCGCTATGGCAGAATACAAGCTAAAAGGCCGAACGCTTTTTCTTTTAAAGCCCAACACTTACATGAACCTTAGCGGCAAGGCCGTAAAATATTGGATGGATAAGGAAAACATACCGGCTTCCAATATTCTCGTAATAACAGATGACCTGAACCTTTCTTTTGGAACCATACGAATCAAACCGAAAGGAAGCGATGGCGGACATAACGGATTAAAAAGCATACAGCAAACCCTGAATTCTTCCGATTATCCCAGATTCCGATTTGGAATCAGCGACGATTTCAAAAAAGGCAGGCAGGTCGATTATGTATTGGGAGAATGGAATGAAGAAGAAACGGCAAAACTTCCGGAAAGGCTAGACATTGCCACAGAAATCATCCGCTCGTTTGCATTGTCAGGGCTTGACATTACCATGAACACTTTCAACGGAAAATAATTGGCTTTCTTTTTGCTATCTTTAATATAAGAAAAACAAAATTTATGAAAAAATATATCCTTTTACCACTAATCGGATTGGTCATAGCCTGCTGTAGCACCAAAACTTCCAAAACCATGGCAAACAATAGTAAAAAAACCAAAATTGAAAGCCCTTGTCCAGAAGAAGGAATTTGCAGTTTTGAAATTCTCCAAAACAAAAGCATGAGTGTAAAAACAGACGGTATCGACAAGGTTTATTATGAACTTGAAGAAAATCCGGATAAGGTTGTTTTCCTTTATAAATACCAAAAGAAAATAGCTGACAAAACATTGCAAGATGCCGGTTATTCAGAAGAAATCGTTTTCGAAATGGATAAGAATTATACTGATTTTTCTTTTTCAGATAAAGGAATCCAAAGTACCAAAATGCTTTTTGGCGTTTTTTGTTATTGCAAAGGAAAAGCCGGGTATTACAGGGTAACTAAAGGCAATCTTGTCAAAAAAGGCTCTGAACTGCAAATCGACTTGCCACCAATTGTTGACAATCAAATAATCACCCATATAAAAATAAACCTATAAAAAAAGGAACTCTTTCGAGTTCCTTTTTTATGATTTAGATTGAGTGATTATTGAATCACTATCTTCTTAACTTCTTTCTTATCTCCATCCTGAACAGTAACAAGATAAATTCCCGACTGTGCATTACTTAATTGAAGGCTTTGAGAGAACAATCCGGTATTTTGGTAGGACTGATTAAAAATCTCTCTTCCTCTAATATCATGTACACCGACTTTAATTTCATTACTTGAATCAGAATTAAACTGAATATTGAAAGTACCATTATTTGGGTTAGGATAAATCTTAAAGTCTGCTAGCCCAAAATTTTCAGTACTCAAAACGGCAGTTTGAGAACAAATTGTTATTGAAAATGAATTTACAGTTCCAGTATCCTGTGCTGCTAAATCTCTAACCGCAAACAACCAGCTTCCTTGTGGATTTGTTCCGTTATAAACAGATAATGGCTCTGCTGGCAGAATATTACCTGTAATCACAGCACCACAGGTAACATTAGTACCCTGATCATCAAAGGTTGCATTTAAACTCGTAGTCACGCCGTCACATGCATTAAGGAAAAGAGGAACAAGAGTTTGTGCCGGATTAACAAGTACGACTTGTAAATCTGCAAGATAGGTGTGAGATATATTAACAGCCACATTTACATCAGAGATGTTAGCAGTTGTTGGTATGCTAGTTGCTCTAACAGTAAAGTTCTGATTGTTATCAGGTATAGCAAAAGCCGTATTGGTAGTATAGGTATTACAAGTATTTGTTACAGTATATCCAATAGCAAAAGATTTTGAGTTAATGGCGTAGTAAATATTTCCTACTGCCTCAACCATAATTCTACAAAAAGGAGCTGCTACATTAGGAACAGTAATTGCCTCTGATCCATCATTTGGAGTATTAGCTGCCAAAGTGATCGGATAAGTTAATCCTCCATCTGTAGATAGCAAAATATTTACATTAGAAGTATTAATTGGCGCTGCAGTTGTTCCTGCCACATTCCAATTAACTGTTTGCGTCTGACCTTGCGTCCATGAAATCCCGTCTGTATTTTGTGATGTTACAGCAAAAGGTCCTGAATTACCGTCAAAAGTAACCGTCATATTCTGTCTTGATGTCTGTCCGCCATTTGGAGCTCTGTTATCTCTGACAGTCAATGCAAAATTCATTGTTCTGGCTACAGAAGGAATCATTTCCCATGCAGACGTCAAATTACCGTTTAGCACATTGCTTAAAGACGGCATATATCTATTTGGCGATGTAGAAGGACGTACAGATCTAAAGTTCGGATTAGATGCTGTTGATGTAGCACTCGGACTTGCTGTAGTTGCTCCCGGATTTGTTTGCTCCCAGCAATAGGTTAAAGCGTCACCATTTGCATCAGTACCATTTCCTTTTAAGACGAAAGCCGTTCCTTTAGGTATAGTATAATTAGTTAATGCCGCAATAACCGGCGGTGTATTTCCATTTGCTACTCCAGGAACACAATTTCCTGATCCTGTAATATGCGCTACCATTTGAGCAATGCTTACCGCATGAAAATAATCATCGGAATTGGACTGAACATTCACTGCTCCGCAGATTCCCGCATAGCCCATAATAGTAGAACCACTTCCCGGTTCAACGGCTTGACCAGGAGCACGAGTCCCAGGATCTTGGCCATTAACTGTTGTGCAACTTCCTCCTACTCCGTTGAATGTATGTTCTGCTCCAAACTGGTGACCCATTTCATGAGCTACATAATCAATATCATAAGGATCTCCAACAGGCGCATCAGAACCTGTAATTCCAGCTGCTTTTTGTCCTGTCAAACAAACAACTCCCAAACCGGCAAGTCCGCCACCACCTGTACTAACAGTGTGTCCGATATCAAAATTTGCATTTCCAATTATGTTAGTAATCTGCGTCTGGCTTTGGTTAATCAATTGATTTGCATTTGTGTTACTAAAGTTATCAGAATCAATAAAAATAATGCTTTCATTATTGGCAACCAATTGCATTCTCAACGACATATCTCTCTCATAAACACTGTTTACACGAGCAACAGTAACGTTCATAGCCGCCAAAACAGCCGCTTTCTTTTGTGCTGTAGTTGCCGTTGGGCTCAGAGTTCCTGCAGTAACTGCTGCATTTACGTGAAATGCCGCATACTCAATCGTACAAGCCATTGCCAAACGATACGTTCTGAATCTTCCATCGCTCGCCGGAGGCGGTGTTCCGATAAATTCTTCTGAATTTGTAGCACTATCCTGAACATGGCACTCAAAATTTCGAGGCGCTGTCAAATCCGACTTATCATAAACAATATAGTTCTGTACGTCTTTGGTATAAGGATCAATGTAAAATGTTCCTCTTCCAGACAATGTCATTGTGTGAAGACCAAAAATTGTAGTTGTAAGATGGATTTTAGCAGTAGGATCATCAATTCCCTGACCAATGTAAGACTGGATTTCAGGATGTGCTTTTGCTAATTCCGGCGCCATTACTGACGATTCATAAATTCTGTAATTTTCAAGCTTTCCTTCAGCATTTGGAAAAGCAATTATTACATTTGAAACCTCACCTGCCTCTCTTGAAGGAGCCATTTGCAATTGTGATTTCAATCCTGAAAAATCCAAATGATAAATCTGGAATTTTTGTGGCATAGAGCTACGGTCTGCTTTCTCCAAAACACTTAGCTTTTCTGCAGAGGTTTTTGTCCATAGTGGCAATGACTGCGAATAACCCGCAGAAAACATAAGGACAAAAACAATTAACGGTAATAGTTTTTTCATAATTTTTATAGTTTACAAAGTCAAAATTAATGATTTATATGCATATTCTAATTATTTAACAATAAAAATGAAAGAGATATTTAACAACATCCGCTGTATACTGCTTTTTTTATAACGGTTACCTACTATTCAAGGCATCAGTAAGATATGAACAGAGAAGTTTTTTTTATTGGGCATATAGCTTAATTTTGCCAAAAAGATAATCCCACCATTTTGAATATTTTCCACAACATAAAAGATTTTAAACCCAACAGAAATACTGTTGCCACGCTTGGAACATTTGACGGCGTTCATTTGGGACATAAAAAAATAATCGAACGGCTCACACAAGAGGCTGAAAAAAGCAATACTGAAAGTCTGGTACTTACTTTTTTCCCACATCCAAGAATGGTGCTACAGGGTAATTCTGTAATACAACTCCTGAATACGATTCAGGAAAAAGCAGAATTATTAGAAAGCATTGGCCTGCAAAACTTAATCATACATCCTTTCGACGAAAGTTTTTCGCAGTTGAGCGCCGAAGAATTTGTCAAAACCATACTTGTCGACCAATTTCAAATCAAAAAGATAATCATAGGACACGACCATCGTTTTGGAAAAAACCGTTCTGCAGATATCAACGATTTGATTGCCTATGGAAAAATATACGATTTTGAAGTAGAACAAATTTCTGCTCAAGAAATCGACGAAGTTTCCATAAGCTCCACAAAAATAAGGAAAGCCCTTTTGAGTGGCGATATCCAATTAGCAAATGAATATCTGGGATACAACTATTTTATTACCGGAACAGTTGTAAAAGGAAGACAGCTCGGGAGGACAATTGGTTTCCCAACAGCCAATTTAAAAATTGAAGAAGAATACAAACTGATTCCTTTAAACGGTGTTTACATTGTCAAGAGTTATTGGAACGGAAAAGAAATTTTTGGCATGATGAACATTGGCACCAATCCTACCGTTGACGGAAAGGAAAGAACAATCGAAACAAATTTCTTAGATTTGGAAGAAGATTTATACGGAAAGGAAATGCGCATTTATTTTCTGCAACGGATTCGTTCTGAAGAAAAATTCGATTCTATCGATACTCTTAAAGCAGCAATTGAAAATGACAAAATTATAACCCAAAGTTTTATAAAAAGTTTAAAATGAAAAAGCTCTTTCTGCCCATAGACAACTCACCGCTAATTATTTTTCGGATTTTTTTCGGTTTTCTACTGGCAGCAGAAACTTTTGGAGCCATTTTGACTGGTTGGGTCAAAGAAAATTTCATAAAGCCACAATTTACATTCAGCCATATTGGAATGGAATGGCTGCAACCGCTTCCCGGTTACGGAATGTATTTTTATTTTGCCACGATGGGAGTCCTTGGCATTTTGGTAATGCTTGGCTGGAAATACAAATGGAGTCTTTCTGCTTTTACTGTTTTATGGACCCTAACCTATTGGATGCAGAAAACATCCTATAACAATCATTATTACATGCTGGTTCTGGTTTGCCTGATCATGATTTTCCTTCCCGCAAACCGATATGCTTCTCTTGATGCCAAGCAAAACCCCGAAATAAAAAGCCTGACAATGCCTCAATGGTGTTCACTGGTAATGATTCTTCAGGTTGCCATTGTCTACTTTTTTGCAACAGTATCTAAATTCTATCCGGACTGGCTCGACGGCACTTTTACTAAAAATCTTTTAGCAAACAAATCATCCTATCCTTTTATCCGGAACATCTTCAACCAAAAATGGTTCTATCTTTTCATTGCCTATTCCGGTATTTTGTTCGACATGCTTATCGTACCGATGCTGCTTTGGAAAAAAACCAGAACCCTTGCCTTTATCGCTTCTTTACTATTCCACCTCTTTAACGCTATCACATTGCAAATAGGTATCTTTCCGTTTTTTGCTTTGAGTTTTGCCGTATTCTTTTATCCTCCTGAAAAAATAAGGGCATTATTTTTCAAAAAGAAACCCAAACCGGAAGGAAACGAACCCATTTATCAGAACAAATCAATTTTGTTCTATTTTTTTATTCCTTATTTTTTAATCCAGATTGCACTGCCGGTCCGCCATTGGTTTATCAAAGGCGACGTGCTATGGACAGAAGAAGGACACCGTTTAAGCTGGAGAATGATGCTCCGTTCAAGAACCGGTTATTCCACATATAAAGTCATTGACAAAAAGACCGGAGAGCGCCTGCCTTACAGCTTGTATTCCAGCCTTACAGACAAGCAAATAGCCATGGTTGCTGACAAGCCCGATGCCATCTGGCAAATGGCTCAGAGAATAAAAAAGGTATTTGCAAAACAGGGCAAGGATGTTAGTGTTTTTGTGGATTGTCATGTTTCAATCAATGGCAAACCTTACAAACAACTCATCGATCCGACTGTAGACCTGGCTGCTGCAAAATGGGATTATTTTGGACATAACGATTGGATTCTACTGTATGACGAAAATAATAAATCTGTAAAATCAGCTTCCTTGAATTAATCAGAAAAAACTTAATTTATTAAAATTTTACTAAAAATTCAAAGCAACCCTAAATAGGATGCGAAAAATAAAATAATATTCGTAATTTTAATACATAAATCGAGCGGTACCCCTAAAACCAAATCATTTATAACTTAAATAGTATAACTAAAAACAGAATATTATGAAAGTATCCAGATTAGTAACCAACGGTGTGATTATTTTTATAGGTTTAGGATTATACTTCCTGCTTATTGAAGCACTCGACCTAAAAGACCACATCTATCTCAGACTCGTTAATTTTATTTTTGTAATCTATGGTGTAAACAAGACCATAAAATCAAACTATCATGATGGCATAAACGGCTATCTGACCAATCTCCTTTCCGGTTTTATAACCGCAATGGTCGGACTGATTTTAGGACTCATTGCTTTCATGATTTATGTAGAATACCGAGGCGGCAATACCTATCTGGACTCTTTTGCAGACAGCTATATTTTTGGTGGAGGTGATCCGTCTTTATATCAGTTCTGTTTTGGACTGTTCATAGAAGGTTCTGCCGCATCCATGATTGTTTCCTTTGCCATGATGCAGTACTGGAAAGATAAAGTAGAGAAAATCAACAAGGTAGACTAAATTATAAAGATGCCTATTTTGGAGCAGGGGATTGTCAGATTTGACAATCCCCTGCTTTATTTAATCAACAATCCAATGTTTCTAACTTTCAGGAAAAGATTTTTATACTTATTGTGGAATTACCTACTTTTGGAACAAACAAAAGACTAACCATTATGAGTATAATACGACACAATTGGACCAAAGAAGAAATCATAGCGGTATACAACAAACCGATGATGGATTTACTATATGAAGCTGCCTCTATTCACAGGATGAATCATGATCCAAATGTGGTTCAGGTTTCTACTCTCCTATCTATAAAAACCGGTGGCTGTCCGGAAGATTGCGGCTATTGCCCGCAGGCTGCACGCTATCATACCGGAGTTGAGGGCAATGACCTGATGTCTGTTCAGCAGGTAAAAGCACAGGCTCTAAGGGCCAAATCAAGCGGTTCATCAAGAGTATGTATGGGTGCTGCATGGAGAAATGTGAAAGACGGGCCGGAATTCGACCAGGTTTTAGAAATGGTGAGAACCATCAACAAACTGGACATGGAAGTATGCTGTACTTTGGGAATGCTTACAGAAAATCAGGCGCAACGTTTGGCCGAAGCCGGACTTTATGCTTACAACCATAACTTGGATACCTCTGAGGAATACTATAAGGAAGTTATTTCCACACGTGGTTATGAAGACCGTTTGCAAACCATCGAAAATGTACGTAAGACCAACGTAACCGTATGCAGTGGCGGTATTATAGGAATGGGCGAAAGTATTGAAGACAGAGCCGGAATGCTTGTAGCCCTGGCATCTTTAAGTCCGCAACCGGAATCTGTGCCTATCAACGCTCTTGTTGCTGTGGAAGGAACACCGCTTGAAGAAGAAAAACCGGTTGAAATCTGGGAAATGATTCGTATGGTAGCCACTACAAGAATTGTTATGCCACACACACAGGTACGACTTTCGGCAGGAAGAACAAACATGAGCCGCGAAGGCCAGGCACTTTGCTTTTTTGCAGGAGCGAATTCCATTTTTGCAGGCGATAAGCTATTGACAACGCCTAATCCGGATGTAAACGAAGATATGAAGATGTTCGAAATGCTGGGCTTAAATCCGCAGAAACCATTTACAAAAATTTCACAGCCTAAAACAGTAGAAGCCGAAGATTCGCAATTCGAATCCTTAGGAGAGAAACCGAGATGGAGCCGTCCGGAACACAAAATCGAAAGAAACCTTGTAGCTTCCGGCAAAAAGGCATAATCAGAATTCACAATACAAATCAGAGCTTTTCCTAACAGAAAAGCTTTTTTTATGAATTTTCAGCACATCGCGACGCAACCATTTATGCAATACTTATTCTTATATTTGAATAAAAATAACTCCCAATGCATAAAAAAGCCCGCTACGTCAAGTCCGTCTGTTTGTCGTTCTTGTTATGCCTGCTTTTTACGTCCAAACTTCAGGCTCAGGCCACCGCGCACTGCGATTCGCTCATTGTTTCCGGAATTGACTACATGTGGAAAAAAGACCATGTCAAGTCTCTTGAATTACTAACCCAGGCCAAAAACCAGGCAGAAAAAAACAGATGGTACAGGCAGCTTTTTCTCGCAACCAACAACATAGGCGCCAATTATTATACTATGCTCGATTATGGCGAAGCGCTCAATCATTACCTCGAAAGCTACACCATTGCGGTAAAACATCTGGACCCAAAATCAGAAATGGTTGTCCTGAACAACATCGCCATACTTTATTCAAAAGAAAAGAACTACGAAAAGGCGAACGAATATTTCAAGAAAGCCTATGATATCGCCCAAGAAAACAAGGATACGCTTAAAGTGGGGCTTTATGCCATGAATCTGGGAAATGTTGCTAATGAAACCAACGAGTTAAAAAAAGCACGGGCCTATTTTAATGAATCCCTGCCCTTACTAGGGTCGCAACCCCAATTACAGATTTTAGCCAAAATGGCAATAGCCGAAAATGAAAACCTTCAGGGAAATTCAAAACAAGCGCGTACCATAGCCCAAGAACTATACAAAACAACCAAAGACCTGGAATATAACGACATTGGAATTTCGCTACTGACCATCATATCAAAGAGCTATCTAAATGACAACAACCTTGATTTGGCCAGCGATTATGCCAATAAGGTTTTCGAAAGGAAGCCCAATCTGGAAACCAAAATCAACATCTTCAGGCTTTTATCAGATATTAATTTTAAGAAGGAAAAATATGCCCTGGCTTTAAATTACAGGGATTCCATTATAAAAACCGAAAGCGAACTGAATGAGATTAAAAACGGAAAGGTCTTTGAAAACAGCCGGGTTAAATTTGAAATTGAGAATTACAAGAAAGAAATCGCCAACAACGAATCAAAGATAGCCGAAGAACGAAAACTTTTTTATTCCATCATTGCCGTTATATTTATTGTTGTAGTCTTTCTGGTCTGGACATTGCGAAACATTTCCATCAAACACAAACAGAAAAAGCTGATTGCCGAGCGAAACGAACAAATCGTGCTACTCGAACTCGAAAAGGAAAAAAGTGATAATCTCCTGCTCGAAAAAATGTTCAAGGAAAAAGAAACCAGCGCACTGCTGGAACAGGAAAAGCTGAAAAATGAAATTGAGCTTAAAAACAGGAAACTCTCCGCAAAGGCTCTTTATTTGTCCGGACGAAACGAATTAATTGAAGAAACACTCCAATCGTTATCAAAACTGCCGGAAATTTCTAAAGACCCGGCATTGGTAAACCATATCCAAAACCTAAAAGGACACCTGAAGACCGACGACGAATGGGACAGTTTTATTACCCATTTCGAAGAAGTGAACCAGACTTTCCTTAACAGCCTGAAAGAAAAGCATCCAAAACTGAATTCAAACGATATCCGTTTCATAACCTACATCTATATGAACCTCAGCACCAAGGAAATTTCTTCCATGCTGAACATTACTGCAGACGCCTGCAGGAAAAGAAAGGAACGTATTGCCGCCCGAATGGAACTTCCACACGACATTAATCTATACGATTATCTTTCAACACTTTAACACAACAAATCACATTTTGTCCGAAAGGATGTCACACTATGTCCGCCTGTTTTTTTTGAAATAGCTGTTGTTTTTTTGAAAATTTAGAAAAACAAAAAATGTCTATTATGAAAAAAATTACCATTGCTTTACTACTGTTATTGAGCTATGCCAGCCAGGCTCAAATCAGTTACGAAGCCTCAACCAATTTTGGAAAACTGGAAGATCTTACGTATGATGCAACTGTTCCAAACAAAATCTATGGACGCACACAGGGAAACCATATTATTGTTTCTGTTGATAATGGTGCCACATGGAGCGTAAAATATTCCTTTCCAAACCCGACAGCACAACTCAGAGACATTAAACCGTACGGTCAAACCGGACTGAGTTTTTCAATTATTAACAGCGGCGCACAAGACGGTATTTATCTTTTTGACCTGGCCACGAATGCCATTACTCATTTCTATGCCATTCCTAACCCGCAGGATAATGCACAGGTGGTTTCCTATTCGTTTTATGATACTGCCGGAACCGACCTCATCATTCATACTTCTTATCTGGAAGGATTAATAGCCAGAACCAAAGTTTTTCATACCAAAAGTTCGGGAGCGCTCTGGAACCTGATTTATTTTAGCCCTGACCACGACGACGTTCATATTGACAATGTTGCTTTTAGTCCGGTGAACAGTTCTAAAATTTACATGGGAAGGTCATTGGGTCCTAATGGAATTAATGGCGGACTATTAATTTCTGAAAATAACGGGACTACATGGACTGAAAAACTACCCGGATTTACATTCAGCGCCATAGCTTTTAATCCTCTAAACAGTAATGATATGTTGATTGGAACCAGCATCGGGTTTGGAATTCATCTGGAACGCATCTATCGCTCAACCGATGCGGGAGAAACATGGAGCATTATTCCAATTACCTGGACAGACCAAACCCTGAACAATATTACCAAGATTGTTTTCCATCCAACAAATCCAAACCACATTATTGCACTTGAAGAAAATGAAATTGCAAAAACCAATGATGGCGGATTGACCTGGACTAACATACCTTATCCTGAAGGTTCTACATCCTATTATTACGGATTGAATGCTTCATATAACCCGTCCAACCCAAATCAGATAGCCATTGCAACCGATTTATTCCCGCAATTTTCCAACGATGGCGGCACTACACTAACACAAATCAAGGCTCCTTTTTATAATGTTGTAAGTATTTCCCATGCGAAATATCAATCGGAAAAACATTTATATTATGGTAGTCAGGGAGGCCGTCTGCGTAAAAACCTTACTACAGGAGTAACTTCCATTCACGATATTGAACCGCCAACTTCTTTCAATCCGAAAAGAAACTATATGGTAGCTGATCCTGTAGTTGCCGGGCGTGTTTTCACATATGCGTCAATGGGTTTCTTTGGAAGCACCCTGAACATGAGCACTGATTATGGAGCATCAACAACTGTTTTAATGGATGCTTTTGCTGATGACATGCAGGAATTGATTGTAGACCCAAACAACTCCAACATTATTTATGTTTCATTAAGAACCGGAGAAGGCGGTAATCTTTACAAAATCAATTTTACTAATCCGGAAGAAATCATTACGGACGAAATTACAACTCCGGAAACAAGCGAATTTGGTTATGGAGTTGTGACAGGAATTTCTATTTCTGCGACCAATCCAAATGAAATTTTTATTGCAAAATCATCCAAGGTTTTCAAATCTACAGACGGCGGTCTTACCTGGGTTGAAAAAATAAACGGACTTACAATAGACCATGAGGCAGACCTGATCTGGGATATGGCAAGAAATCCATTGGATGCAAATCATTTCACTGCCATAACCAGTTCCGGTATTTATTCCACTTCTGATGCCGGTGAAAACTGGACAGCAATTTTAGACGGTGTCAATGCAAAAAGAATCAAATATTCTCCTGTAAACAACGGGGTTATGGTGGCTTCTGTTCACAGTGCACTTAATATCGACGCTGCAATTTATTACACTACAGACGGTGGTGCAAACTGGACTTATGTTAGTCCGCAACAGCTCAACTACATTCAATCAGGTGCCATGGACTATGATTTTGACGGTACGACAATCAATGCCTATATAGCAACAACAGATTTAGGCGTGATGAAATATCAAATTCTGAATCTGCAATTGGGAATCCATAATCCGGAAACGGCATCTAATCCTGTTTTTATCTATCCGAATCCGGCCAAAGACATTCTGCACGTTGGTGTTTCAGGCAATCAGTTCGAAATAAAAAATACGGCTATCTATTCCATTACGGGGCAAAAAGTGATGGAAAGTACCAGCAATACAATTAATATTTCAAAACTAAGCAGTGGGATTTATATCGTAAATAGTACGACACAAAACGACAAACAGTTTTCCCAAAAGCTGATTAAAAATTAGTTTTTCAGTTTTTTAAATTTGAAAGTACCGCATGTCAAAATCAGATATGCGGTATTTTTATGGGAAAAATTTAAGTCCTTGCATTTTACATTTTGATAATCCTTTATTAACTTTGTTTTTATCAAACTATGTATTGTATGCCGTTGCATTTGACTGAAATTGAGCGCGTAAAAACTATCTCAAAAGAAGATTTTTATACTAATTATGTAAAAAAACAAAAGCCATTGGTCATCGAAAAGCTGACAGAAGACTGGCCGGCATACGAAAAATGGAAACTTAATTACATCAAAGAGATTGCCGGCGACAAAACCGTTCCCCTGTATGATGACCGTCCGGTAACACACAAAGATGGTTTTAATGAGGCCCATGCCAAAATGAAAATGGCAGACTATATTGACCTGCTGCAAACCAAGCCTACCAATTACAGAATTTTTCTTTATAACCTGATGAAGGAAGTACCTTCCCTTAAATCAGACTTTAAATGGCCGGATATCGGGCTGAAACTCGTCAAGCAGCTTCCAATGCTTTTCTTTGGAGGAGAAAACTCAAAAGTATTCATCCATTACGATATCGACTATTCAAATATCCTTCACTTCCACTTTCACGGAAAAAAGCAATGTATCCTTTTTGCTCCGGACCAAACGCCCTATCTGTATAAGGTACCCCACGCTTTAATCTCCAGAGAAGACATCGATTTTGACAATCCGGATCTGGAAAAATGGCCGGCATTAAAAAAAGCCAAAGGATTAATATGCAATCTGGAACATGGTGAAATGCTTTATATGCCTGAAGGTTATTGGCATTATATGAAATATGTAACGCCGGGATTCTCAATGAGTCTTCGTGCCTTCCCAAGAAAAATAAGCAATTTAGGGAAAGCAGTATACAATATCTTTATCATGAGGAACTTTGACAACCTAATGCGAAAATGGAAAGGTCAGGCCTGGATTGATTATAAAAATGAACAGGCAATTGTCAGAACACATAAAAATTTGAAGATTTCAAACTAGGTTGGCAATAGTGCCAGACAACTCTTATCATTCTTTTTTTTGAGCAAGCAACTTCATTGTTTGTGCATTGAATATATCTCTTGCTATGCTTTCAGCTTCTGAGATAACGCATTCGGCAATGCTTAGATATATTATATTATTATCATCATCTACGTTTTTATTTTTTTTCATAGCAGAATAAGCACTATCCATTCCATAGGTCAACAAAACCGGTTTTCCTTCATTGAATAATTGGGTAGAAATTCCCGTTAGCCTTTCTATAGCCACTTTTTTAACTGTATCTTCTTTTATATATAAAAGACAAATACATCCAGTTATTGAATAACACGCTTCACACTTTAATAAAGGGTATTCATCAAAGAGGTCACTCCCATGATTTAAAATAAAGTTTCTGGTTAATAAAAAACGAAAATCATTTTCATTTTCTTCTGTCGTTTGAGCAGATGAATAGAATGTGCTTAAAAACATAAAAATTGACAAGTAAAAGTTTTTCATCTTAAAGTAAGGTAAGTATAGTAGCCAACTTCATTTGCCGGCACAAATTAATGTATATTCTGTATTATTCTTGCCATGAACTTGTCTTTAGTATTGCTATTTCTCCATTCAAGTCAATTTTCGCTAAAATTAGGTATCCTATTCCATATTCTTCTATATATTTTATTTTTGAAATTTGAGCTGTCAATAATGCATACTCCGGATAATAATAATATTGTATTTTGACTTGTGGTTTGTTAGCATTGATTTGTTCTATACAGGCTGGATTTAGTTTTATAGTTGGTTTTGACAAAAATTTAAACTCAAGTCTTCTATATGCTTCAGCAAAAGAAACTTTCTCTTCTTTCTCTATGATTTTCGCAACTTCAGATTGCAGAAAAGGAAAAGGAATTCCCTCGGTTACTAAGGTATCAATTTCACAATTCAGTTGTATTGGACTTAATGGGTTTTCAAAAAAGTAATCTTTTATTTCATTTGAGTTTTTGATATATTCATACATATTTTTAATACCTCCGCACAATCTTTCTGACCGATAATGAATAACATGTTGCTTGTTTACAGAACAAGAAATCAAGGCAATTGCTATTAATAGTAAGACAAAATTTCTTTTCATATTTTAATTTCATGGCAGCACTTGGTAAAAGCTACCTTTTTAAAAAGTTCTTGGGAATTGTTTGGATTATCGCAACTTTTATTCCACCACCATCTTTTTAGTAACTTCTCCCTTATCTGTTTTTATCTGAAGTAAATAAACACCTTGAGAAAGTCCGGAAACCGAAATTGAATTTTCTTTTGTGGTACGTAAATGTTGTCCAAGCAAATCGTAAAGCGATAGTTGACTTAATTGAGAACTCGCGCCTGTACGTACAAAGACACGTTCTGAAGCGGGATTGGGATAGACACTGATGCTTTCTGATAAAAAATCGTCTGTTCCCAAAGGATTGGCAAGTTTTACCACCCAATAATCAAAACCGCCGTGATTTCCGGAAACATCACCATCATTCGATTTTGAATATCCTGCCAATATATATCCCAAATCTGTTGTTTGCTGTATAGAATGCGCGCCATCTGCCGCATTGGGAATGGCATTAAATCCTTCCTGATTACTTCCTCCTAAGGCTTTTTGCCACTGGATGACTCCCTGGCTGCTAAGTTTTACAATCCAATAATTCATATATCCGTTATTTCCGGAAACATCACCGTCGTTACTTGTGACATATCCAAATACGATGTATCCTCCATCTGCTGTTTGCTGAACAGATTGGGCAAGGTCGTTGCCATAACCCCCTAATGCTTTTTTCCATTGTATTGCGCCTGTACTGCTCAACTTCACTACCCAATAATCATTATATAGAGGGCCGTGGAAACCGGAACCCGCAATATCTCCATCTTGTGAATACACATGTCCGGCAACAATATATCCTCCATCTGTGGTTTGAACAATAGAAGTAAGTATATCTGTACCGGTTCCTCCGTATGTTTTTTTCCATTGGATTTCCTGTATGTTGTCCAGTTTTACCACCCAATAGTCAACATTTCCATGATTTCCGGAAACATCACCATCGATTGACGAGGTATATCCGCCCATAATATAACCTCCATCCACAGTTGGTTGCACAGCACGCATGTATTCAGAGCTTTGTCCTCCCAAACATCGGCTCCATTCTATATTGCCGGACGAAGTCAGCTTCACTATCCAGTAATCGGCCCCTCCTCTGTTTCCAAGGATATCACCAGTATTTTCAGATAACGTATAACATCCTACAATATAACTCCCATCTGCAATTTGCCTGATGGAAGTAGCGGCATCAATATGAGCTCCTCCAAATGTTTTCTGCCATTGGATAGTCCCTGCATTATCCAGCTTTATTACCCAGGCATCACTATTCCCCTGGTTTCTTGTAACATCTCCGTCATTGGAATAAGTAGTTCCTGCAATGACATATCCTAAATCAGCCGTTTGCTGGACATAACTGGCCACATCGTTTCCGGAACCACCCAATGTTCTACTCCAGGCCACTGCTCCTGTTGCCGTCAGTTTAACCACCCAGATATCGTCTCCTCCGTGGTTGCCCGAAACATCTCCATCATTGGAAGAAGTATATCCGGCCACAATATAACCTCCGTCTGCCGTTTGCTGAACGGAGTTGGCATAATCATTACCGGTACCGCCCAATGATTTTTGCCACTCAATAACAGGTGCTTGTGCCATGCACAAAAAAGGGAAGAATAAAAAGTAGAAATGTTTCATACGCATAGTGTTTAAAAGGGATAAAGGTGTAGCTTACCATTGTTTATCAAAACTTTATGATAAAACAATTGCTAAATATAAACAAATATTTATTTTGCGTCTTACGGAATGAGTATACCCCCCATGCCATCCATTTTTCATATAATCTGAATTAGTTTATGCTCTTAAAAATTTACGTCAGAACAATATCTTTTATACTTTTATAACCGTTAAACAATTTCTCATGCGCCAAAAACCCGAACAGAAAAACTATACTCCTGAAGAAATCACCAAAAAGGCAGAAATCTATTGTGCTTATCAGGAGCGCTGTCATGAGGAAATCCTGCAAAAACTACGAACACTTACTTCTTCCCAATCCATTATCGATACGGTAATCGTGCATCTGATTGAGAATAATTACCTAAACGAGGAACGCTTTGCGTGCAGTTTTGCCCGCGGCAAACACCGAATCAAACATTGGGGAAGATTGCGAATCATTAATGAGCTGAAAGCAAGAAACATATCCAAATACAACATTGAAACTGCCCTAAAAGAAATAGCAGACGAGTATCTGGATACTTTTCATTCTTCCGCAGAAAAATTCTGGGATACGATTCTGGAAAAAAACAGCTTGAAAAAGCGGAAAAAATTCTGCGACTTTTTCCTCCGAAAAGGATTCGAAAGCAATCTGATTTACGAAAAAGCCATCGAATTGGAGAAACTGGACTGACCCTCTTTTCCTTCATTTTTACACTCATTTTTCAAAAAACTGAGTTTTTTCTTACATTTTTTACGAAAACGTTTTCGTTGATTTCTGCATTTCGACGATGAAAAAATACACGTCATCGAAAACCTGAAAAATAGGCCTTTGAAAGCTTCTTTTGATAGATATCCCGGACATACATTTGCCCTACCCTATCAGAACAAACACCCCTTGACCTATGAAAAAATTGTTTTTGTTATTCGTTTTTTTACTACCACTTTTTGGTTTTTCACAGACAACTTTAGTACGTTGGGATGGAGCTAATAAAACTGCTTCACCATACATAATAGCTTCAAATATTTCTGCTGGAAACATCACAGGATCGAATGTAGATTTTATGGTTGACAACTGGAATAACAACGGAAATGCATTCAATACGGCTCAATGGCCTTCTGGAACAACTCCAGATTATTCAAAATACGTTCAAGTATCAATTTCTGCTAACAGTGGAAACAAAATCGATTTGAACCAATTCAATTTTGAATACCAAAACTATGATAACAATGGTCCTAGCAGAATGCAGGTATACTATTCAAAAGATGCAAGTTTTCCATCAAACGGAACCGTATTAACTACCAACAACAGCTTAGTTACTACAAATACAAACTTTAATGCAGTATCTGTTCCATTAACTGGTATCACTGTACAGTCTGGTGAAACAGTTTACATCAGAATAACATTTTACGGAAGAACTAACGGATGGTCTGGTCCAAGAATCAGAATAAGACATGGTTATAATGACAGTGCTCCTTCTTCTCACAATGCTTCAGGACCTACAATTACAGGAACTGTAACAACAGCTTGTACACCACAAGGAAATCCTTCTGTTTCTCCTAACGGTTCATGGAATGGTTATGTTTACTCTTACTCAGGGACTCCGGCAGCTACAACTTATTTAGGATATGTTACTGAAAATGAAACTTTCGATAGAAATGTTGGTTCAGGAGCAGTAGCAGGACAGACAACAGTTCTTTGCCAACAGCCAACGGATAATTTCTATACCGTATACAAAATGACCAAAACCTTCCCTGCCGGAACTTATACTTTTACAGTGGGCGGAGATGACGGATACAGATTAAAAATCAACGGAGAGTCAGGATATTCTATTAGTGACTGGACTGACCACGGATATACATCAGGTTCAACTACAAAAACATTTGCAACTTCAACAACTGTAAATTTTGTTTTGGAGTATTATGAAAAAAATGGAGATTCTCAGGTATCTTTCAGCTACACTTGTGGCAACTCACCAACAGCTCCAACAACATTGACTTCAAACGCTACAAACAACACGATTTGTGCCGGTAACTCAGTTACTTTGACTGCTGGTGGTGGAAGTGTAAATACAAGTACTTATGAGTGGGGAACTGGAACAACTGTAGGTTCAAATGTTATTTCCGGTACAGGAGCTTCAATCACTGTTTCTCCTTCAACTACAACTACATACTGGGTTAGAAGAAAAGGTGCTGCTCCGTGTAATTTTACAACTACAGGATTGACATTGCAAATTACAGTGGCTGCGCCAACTGCAACTGCACCAACATCAATCACAGGAGTTATTACATTGTGTGCCGGAGGTTCAACTACGTTGACTGCTAACGGAGGTTCAGGTTCAACATACCAATGGGGAACAGGAACTGCGATAGGTTCTAACATTATTTCTGGTTCAGGAGTTTCAATCACTGTTTCTCCTGGGGCTACAACAACTTACTGGGTTAGAAGAATCAACTCTACACCATGTTCTACGCCAACAAGCGGTGTAACAGTAGCTGTAAATGTAACAACACCTTCCGGAGACCCAACAGCTTTTGGAAACAATGCATGGAATGTTTACGGTTATAATGTTGGAAGTATGACTCCTGCTCTTGCAAATTATGCCGGATATTATACGCAAAACACTTTAGGATTAAATACTCAGGATATGGCAAACAACGGATGGAACAATGAAACTTCTCCATCTTACTCTGCCGGATGGACTGGATGCCCTGTTCGTGTTGACGATTTTACAATGGTTCACAAAAGAAAAGGATTCCCATGTGGAAAATACCAGCTTTCTATGGACAACTGGGATGATGAGACAAGAGTTTATGTTAACGGAACAGTTGTATTTTACAATAGCGGATGGAGCGGAAGCAATCCAACGCCAACAGTAGTGGGAACTTATGCTCTTGACAGCAATTCAACTATTGAAGTAGTTACCAGAGAAGTAGGTGGATATGCTAACGTGAAATTATCTTTGACAGCAATTAATGCTACTTATAACGGAACTTCATGGAGTACTTCTCCTGAAGGAGCTTCAATTGTAATAGATGGTGATTTGCAACTAAACAGCAATTTGAATGTTTGTTCTTGTAAAGTAAACCCAAATAAGACTCTAAAAGTAAATCCTGGTGTAAACCTGCTTGTACAAAATGAAGTAGTTGTTGCTCCAACTGCAAACTTTATAGTAGAAAACAATGCAAGCCTTATTCAGGTTAATGATAATGCATCAAACAGCGGAAAAGTAACTGTAAGAAGAAATACAACTCCTGTTACCCGTTATGACTTTACTTACTGGTCTTCACCTGTAGCAGCTGCTGACTGGACATTGCGTGATTTGTCTCCAAACACATTAGCAGACAAATACCTAAGCTACAATGCTGCCGGAAACGGATGGGTTACAGAAATGAACGGAGCTGCAGCTATGCAAACAGGAAAAGGATATATCGTAAGAGCTCCTCAACAGTATTCACTTACAGCGCCGGTTATCTTTGAAACGAAATTCATTGGAGCTCCAAATAACGGAGTTAAAAAAATCGAGGCTAAGGTTGGAACTACATTAAAATCAAACCTGATCGGAAATCCATATCCTTCCGCTATCAGTGCAGATAAGTTCTATGAGGCAAACAAAGGAACAATTAAAGGTACATTCTATTTCTGGACACACAATATTGCGGTAAGCTCAACTCCGGATGCTAACGGAGTGTACAACTACAATCCTGCCAGCTACATTTCTTACAATGCAACAGGAGCAACAGGTAATGGTGATACAAGCAACTGTACAACTTGCGGAAATAATCCTTCAAACAAGTTCAAAGGAAATATTGCTTCAGGTCAGGGATTCTTTGTAGAGGCAAAAAACAGCGGTAATATCGTTTTCAACAACGCTATGAGAGTTACGGAATCTACAGGTAACGGGCAATTCTACAGAAGCAACCCTAACGCTATTCAAAGCAGCGAAAACGGAAACGGAGAAGAAGAAACTGTTATTGAAAAGAACAGATTGTGGTTGAATATCACTAATGCTGCCGGGGCTTACAATGAAATTCTTGTGGGTTATGTTACAGGAGCTACAAACAGTATGGATGATGATTACGACGGAATAACATATGCTTCCGGAACTGCTCTTTACTCATTGCTTGATGCCAACAAATTGGTTATTCAGGGAAGATCATTGCCTTTCAGCACTGCAGATGTTGTTCCATTAGGATATATGGCTGCTACTGCCGGTGATTACAGCATCGGAATTGAAAGCGTTGACGGTTTGTTTGAAAATCAGAAAGTTTTCCTTGTAGACAGATTGACTGGAACAGTACACAACATTAAGAATGACAGATACTATTTCTCAACTACAGCCGGTACTTTCAATTCAAGATTTGAAATCCGTTATGTAAATGAAGCTCTTGGGATTGATACTCCTAAAGTAAATGCAAATGATATCATCGTTTACAAAAAAGGAGACCAGATTGCTATCAAAGCAGATAATTTCACAATCGATACTGTTCAGGTTCTTGATTTGACAGGTAAAGAAATCTTCTTCAAAAAAGGAGTTAACAATAATGAGTTCACGACTACAGGAATAAACGTAGGAACACAGGTAGTTGTAGCAAAAATAACTTTGGATGACAACCAAACAGTTTCCAAAAAAGTCATCATGAATTAAGACTAGATAATTCACTTCAGAATCCCATAAGCAATCGTCTTGTTTATGGGATTTTTTTGTTTAAGGCTTTGCCAACAAGATGCTGACCGCGTTACCGCCAAAGCCAACAGCATTGACTAAAACTTTACGTATTGCTTTTTTTTCTTTTTGGTTTTCTGCAAAGGGCACGGCAATAAATTTTTGGTGCTGCATCATCAATAAGGCCATTTCAATACTCAACATTCCTGAAGCGCCAAAAGTATGCCCAATCTTCCATTTGTTAGTGGTTAGCATTGGCAGATGGTCTCCAAACAAAAGTTCAATTGCTTTTAGCTCAGAAGAATCACCCTTGATTGTTCCGGGGGCATGCATGACTATCGCATCTACATCTTTGATAGCTGTCGTTCCTAAAGCCATGGCCATCGATTTCTGGAAGCATTGGGCTTCGGCAGAAATAGAAATGCTATGTTCTAAAATTTCTGTCGCATAGCCAACACCTTCAATATAAGCAAGTGCATTTTGCCTTTCTCCTGTTTCCAGACAGGCTACTGATGCTCCTTCTCCCAACACCATAGAATTTTGGTTTTTTTCCCTATCAAAAGCACGGCATGGAAATTCATCCTGGCTTTTAGAATAGATTTTCAGGGCATTCATCTGGGCGATAGTAAATGGCGTAAGGGGAGCCTCGCTACCGCCTACCAAAAACTTGTCTGCCATACCTGAACGCAACCATGCTATACCGTTAAGCACGGCATGTAAGGCTGTTGAACAGGTTATGGAATGAGAGATTTCCGGACCTTTACTATTGAGGTCATGGGCTATCCAGGAAGAAATGTTTCCCAGAGTAGTAGTTGGCGATGCCAGAGTATGGGTTTTTCCGGTTTCCAGAAATTCCTGAAAATGTTTTTCAAATAGTTGGGTAGCGCCACGCGATGAGCCAATATTGATACCAAAATCGTCCCCCTGTTTCCATCCTGCATTTTCTATAGCTTTTCGGGAAGCCATTATTGCATATAAAACAGATTCATCCAAATTTTTATACTTACTTTCAGAATCTCTCAACTTTGCGATTTCATTCTTGAGATATCCGGGAAGCATGGCAGCCAAAGCCTTTGTATTCCCTATCGGGTATTCTGAAATTAAGGTTTCTCCGTTTAGATAATTCTGCCAGATTTGTTCCGGAGAATTCCCTAAAGGCGAAATAGAAGACAGGGACGTAATGGCTATTTTTTGAGACAAAACAGAATCATTATTTTAAGGCAAAGCAAATCTTGCCGGAATGTTTTCGGAACAAATTTAAACTATTTCCAAGGCTTCTTCCACAACAGCATATACTTTTTCCAATTGCTTATCCGAAATTATATAGGGCGGCAGTATATAGACAATATTGCCAACCGGACGCAAGACGACACCCTGATTGATAAAAAAATCATACAGCTTGTTCCGGAAGTCGCCATAATAGCTTTCTGATGTTTCCGTTTTAATTTCCAATGCAAAAATCACTCCCAGAGTTCTTGTTTCCTTTACTCTTGGATGACTGCTGATTTTATTCTGAAATTCTGTATGTTTCTGATGTACCCGCCGGATATTATCCTGCATTTCCTTACTCTTCAACAATTCCAGACTTGCCAAAGCGGCAGCACAGCCTGTAGGATTCGCAGTAAAAGTATGTCCGTGAAACAATGCCTTGTTAACATCGTCATTATAAAACCCATCGAACAATTCTTGAGTAAAAGTTGTTATGGCCATTGGAATTGTGCCTCCGGTCAAAGCTTTAGAAAGACACATCATATCCGGAGCATTTTCAAGATAATTACAGGCAAAATTTTGTCCTGTTTTCCCAAATCCGGTCATGACTTCATCTGCAATGGTAAAAACCGAATTTTCCCTACAGATAGCCATTAATTTATCCAAAGCAAAAGTTTCATACATCACCATTCCTGCCGCACCCTGAACCAGTGGCTCAAAAATAAACGCGGCATATTCATTTGTTTTAACCAGCTTTTCCAAAGCCTTAAACGATTCCTGCTCCTTTCCTTTTACGGGAACGGGAATACGGACTACTTCAATAAGCGAACCACGGAAAGCTTCCGTAAAAAAAGATATCCCACTAGCCGCCATTGCCGCAAATGTGTCACCATGGAAGGCATTCTCAAAAGCAATAATTTTTGTTCTTTTCTCTCCCTTATTGTAAAAATATTGTAACGCTACTTTTAATGCCACTTCAACGGCAGTCGAGCCATTATCAGAATAAAATATTTTCTTCTGGTTGTCCGGCAAAATTTCCATAAGTTTTTCCGAAAGCAGAACTGCCGGCTCATGCGTAAATCCGCCAAACAAAACATGTTCCAGGGATGTAAGCTGTTTGTGGATAGCATCGGCTATAAACCGGTTGCTATGTCCATAAGGGTTCACCCACCATGAGGCAATCGCATCAATATATTCTTTTCCGTTTTCATCCCATAACAAGGCGCCTTCGCCTCTTGTAATTGCAATAGCAGGCTTTGCCAGCTTATGTTGTGTATAAGGATGCCAGTTATGCTGTTGGTCTCTTTCTGAAAGGGTCATACGCTATCTTATTATAAGGCTTTCAAATTATTGGCAAATAAATCGGCATATTCGCGAATTACATTTTTATCAAAATAAGGCTCGTCCTCAATTCTGCCAATACATTTCGATCCGGTTTTACTTAGTATTATTTCTTCCGTGGCTTTGTTTTCGTTTCCATTGAATACGATTCCGGCAATATCAAGTTTTTTATCTCTCAATGCAGCAATAGTCAATAGCGTATGATTAATACTTCCCAGATAATGTCTTGAAACAACAATAACTTTGTAATCTTTCTGAATCAAATCTATAACAGTATCTTTTTCATTTAAAGGCACAAATACACCTCCGGCACCTTCAATTACAAGACTGTTCTTTGTTTTTGGTTCTTTTATCTTTTCCAGTTCGATGGTTATACCTTCCTTTTCCGCTGCAAAATGCGGACTGGCAGGTGTCTGTAACAAATAGCTGTTGGGATGGATTTTTGTTTTTGAATTGGTTAACAGCCTTTCTAATTTATGGCTATCAGAATTATCGGCATCGCCCGCCTGAATCGGTTTCCAATAATCGGCCTCCAGACTTTCTGTAATAATTGCTGAGGCAATGGTCTTGCCTACATCGGTTCCTATTCCTGTGACAAAAATTTTCATGTTGATGGTTCTATGCCTAATGCAGATTGAATATTTCAAAGGTACGACTTGAGATTAATTTCCGCGACAAACAGACAATTTATAGTTTTTCTACGCCATTTTAACCTCAAAACATGTGAATCCCGTAAGATTTTATTATAGTTTTTGAAAACAACCGCTTTTTTAATTGCTAAATTTGAAAGAAATAACCTCATAATCTGCAATAGTATGCCCATAGCAAAAGTACCGTCTTACATGAAAGCCGTTTATATTTCCTTGCTTATCATCATAATTATTTTTTTTATGATAATGGCGAAAGCAATATTAGTTCCTTTGCTTGTTTCCGGCTATATAGCCATGCTCATGACTTCATTTTGCAATCGTCTTGAAGGATGGAAAATACCCAGGTCACTAAGTGCCTTTATTGCACTGCTTCTCATCATTCTGCTGGCTTTGGGATTAATTTTCTTTATTGTTTCCCAATTGCAAAGTTTTACAAATGACGTGGAAATGAATATGGAAGAAAGCCTGAATAATTTTGCTATAAAAATCAATACAAGTATTGAGAATTTTATTGGCTATGATATTGGTATGGGCGACGGTTTCAAGATTAAAAAAGTCATGGAGCTTATCCAATCCGGAAATACCAATATTTCCGAACTGCTTTTTACAACAATAGGAACTTTATCCAACATCATCCTTTTACCCGTTTTTATCTTTTTCTTATTGATTTACAGAGACCATCTTGCTGTTTTTGTTACGAAAGTATTTGACAAACAGCGCAACAAAGTACTTATGGAACATATGGTTTCTATGCGAAAAATCGTCCATGCTTATATTGTAGGCGCAGGTAAAGTGATGATTATTTTAGGAATCGTAAATACGGCTGTTTTATTTGCTTTGGGAATCAAACATGCCATCTTTTTTGGGATGATTGCCGGGTTGTTGAACATTATACCCTATGTAGGTCCTTTTATGGGTGCCTTAATGCCATTTGCTTATGCTTTGATAACCAAAGACAGCTTATTTTATCCTTTTGCCGTTATTGTCTCTTTTACACTGATTCAGTTTATGGAAGGCAGTTTCCTGACACCTAAAATTACTGGTGCGAATGTAAACCTGAATGCGTTTATTACTTTTTTAGGACTGTTGATAGGAGGAGCTATTTGGGGAGTAGTGGGAATGATTTTGATTATACCCACAATTGCCATATTAAAAAAGCTGTTTGAGCTAAGTCCGGACACAGAACCTTATGCCTACCTGTTTGGCGAGGAAGATGCGCAATGGTTTAAACGCCGCAAGCCTAAAACAGATAGTTAGCAAGTGTTTCCAAAACTTTGGTGATTTCTTCTCCGGAATTAAAACTATGGAGACAAAACCGGAGCCTTTCCTGATTTTCAGGAACTGTAGGTGAAAGAATTGCCTTTACATCAAATCCGTGTTGCTGTAATTTGCCGGCTATCGCTTTTACTTTGTCATTGCCGGGTATTATAGCCGACTGTATGGCTGATTTATTTCGGACAAAAACCGGCTTTAATCCTAATCGCTGTTTCTCCTGATTAAAATGCAGGATATTATTCCGCAATTTTTCGATTGCTGCCTTTTGGGTTTCCAGATTTTTATAGGCAATTAAAATTCCGGCTACAGAGTGAGGCGGCAATGCCGTAGTATAGATAAAGCTACGGGCAAAATTCACCAGAAAATCCTTGAGTTGTTTCGAGCCTAAAATGGCCGCGCCATGTGCTCCCAAACCTTTTCCAAAGGTCACTATCCTTGCAAAAATCTTGTCCTGCACACCCAAATCCTGTACTAATCCCTGACCTGATTCTCCAAAAACGCCTAAGGCATGGGCTTCATCAATAACCAAAAAGCAACCGTGTTGTTCTGAAATAATAGTGAGCCTTTCCAAATCAGGTGAATCGCCATCCATAGAAAAAACAGATTCCGTAACGATATAGATATCTGAATTTTCGTATTTATATTTTAAAACCAAGGCTTCCAGTTCGTCAAGATTGTTGTGCTCAAATTTAAACGCCCTGGCATTAGAAAGCCGGATACCATCCCGTATTGATGCATGGCTGTATTCATCATACAGTATGAAATCATTGCGTTGCGGAACGGAACTGAAAAACCCCAAATTGGCATCATAACCGGAATTAAACACCAAAGCCATTTCTGTATCATGGAAACGGGCTATATGTTCTTCCAATTCCTTATATAGAACATGGCTCCCTGACAAAAGCCTTGAGCCGGTTGCCCCATTTTGAATTATGCCTTGGTGTAAAAGATACTGATGTGTCTGTTGGAAGATAGCTTCAGACTTTGAAAATCCCAGATAATCATTGGAAGCAAAATCAATCAGGTTATTGGGTTCGGGCAAAACCCTGAACGAGTTGCCCTGTTTTCTTTGTTCGATTTTTTGCTGCAAGGATTTTGGAAAACGTTTCATAGTAGCAAATGTAAGCAACTTTTATGCTGTTTGAAAGTTGTACATTTTAATACATAGCGTAAAGAAGTTTTATACCAAACAATAAAAAAAAGAAATCCTTTCACTAAAAATCTCTTTGCGTCTCTGCGCCTTTGCGAGCAACTATTTCACGCAAAGACGCAGAGACGCAAAGTGAAAATATATAAACTTATTGGCTTTATTTTAATATAAACTCCATAACCATTTAAAACAAAAAAGCCCGGCAATTGCCAGGCTTTTATCTTGGAATAAAATCAGACTACTCTACAAGAATATTGATTTTATTATCGTTCATTTCTAATGTTCCGGATTCGATCGATAAATGATATTTTTTATCGTCTCCTAAAAAGAACTTGCCTTCTGCTTCTTTTGAAAATTCAAAGCTGTCAGCAGCAATCTTGATATCTCCTTTTGTCAGGATAGAAATAATTGCAGCGTGATGATTCAGCATTTGGAATTCTCCATCAACTCCCGGAACCGTAACAGAAGTTACTGTTCCTGAAAATAATTTTGCTTCTGGCGATATAATTTCTAAATACATTTTTCTTTGCTTTAGGCTTTAAGCTTTAGGCTTGAAGCAATTAAAATTAAGCTTCAGCTAACATTTTTTGTCCAGCTTCGATAACATCTTCGATAGTTCCTTTCAAGTTGAAAGCTGCTTCCGGAAGGTGATCCAATTCTCCATCAATGATCATGTTGAATCCTTTGATAGTATCTTTAATATCAACCAAAACTCCAGGAATACCTGTAAACTGTTCCGCTACGTGGAAAGGCTGAGACAAGAAACGTTGAACACGACGAGCTCTTGATACTGCAAGTTTATCTTCTTCAGAAAGTTCTTCCATACCAAGAATCGCGATAATATCCTGCAACTGCTTGTATTTTTGAAGAATCTCTTTTACTCTTTGTGCACAGTTGTAGTGCTCATCACCCAAGATGTGTGGTGTTAAGATTCTTGAAGTAGAATCCAACGGATCCACAGCTGGGTAAATACCTAACTCGGCAATCTTACGAGACAATACTGTTGTTGCATCCAAGTGGGCAAATGTTGTTGCCGGAGCCGGGTCAGTTAAGTCATCCGCAGGAACGTAAACCGCCTGTACAGATGTAATAGATCCTTTATTTGTAGAGGTGATACGCTCTTGCATCGCACCCATTTCTGTTGCTAATGTCGGTTGGTAACCTACCGCAGATGGCATACGTCCTAAAAGAGCTGATACCTCAGAACCTGCTTGTGTAAAACGGAAGATGTTGTCCACGAAGAAAAGAACGTCTTTTCCTTGATCTGAACCAGCACCGTCACGGAAATACTCAGCGATAGAAAGACCAGAAAGTGCCACACGTGCACGAGCTCCTGGTGGCTCATTCATCTGACCGAAAACGAAAGTTGCTTTCGATTCTCTCATCCCTACTTTATCAACTTTAGACAAGTCCCATCCTCCATTTTCCATAGAGTGCATGAACTCCTCACCATACTTGATAATTCCTGACTCCAACATCTCACGAAGTAAGTCATTCCCTTCACGTGTTCTTTCACCTACTCCAGCGAATACTGAAAGTCCACCGTGACCTTTTGCAATATTGTTAATCAACTCCTGAATCAATACTGTTTTACCAACACCGGCACCACCAAACAATCCAATTTTCCCTCCTTTTGCATAAGGCTCAATCAAATCGATTACTTTGATACCTGTGAATAAAACTTCAGAAGATGTAGATAAATCTTCAAATTTTGGTGCCTGACGGTGGATTGACAATCCGTTATCGCCATCTTTTGGCAAATCTCCCAAACCGTCGATAGCGTCACCGATTACGTTGAATAAACGACCGTAAACGTCCGGACCTACCGGCATTTTGATTGGGTTTCCTGTACCAACAACTTCATAGCCTCTGCTTAAACCATCTGTAGAGTCCATAGAGATTGTACGAACAGTGTTTTCTCCAATGTGAGACTGCACTTCAAGTACTAGTAGTGTACCGTCTTTTTTAGTGATTTCTAACGAATCATAAATTTTTGGAAGTTCAACATCCTTTCCGTTGAAAACTACGTCAACTACCGGACCAATGATTTGAGCAACTTTTCCTATTACTTTTGACATTACTTATGTATTTATTAAATAGCTATTTAGGTTTATGAAAAACACCTCTTTTTTCAGAGCGCAAAGATAGTTTTAAAAATGAAAAATTAATAATGTTTTTATAAAAAAATACGAAAAAAATACAGGATTGTCTGTTTAACGAATATTACGACAACAAGTATGCAGAATTCCAAAAACGAAAAAAAGCCATTATGCTTTCACATAATGGCTTTTATATCTGGAAATTTATTTTAATTCAAAGATTCAGGATATTGAATTTGATAATTGCCCGGACTTACCGCCGGTATAGAAGAACCGTATGTAACCCCAATAGCCTTAAGAAACTCATTAGCTATATAGGCATAACCTCTGGCTGACGGATGGATTCCATCTAAAGAAAAAGTCCCTCCCGTGATATAGCTAGCTGTCATATGATAGTTACCAAAACGGATTCCTCCGTTAAGCAGTTGTGTCATTATCGCCTTTGTATCTACAAGCGCCAGACCTTTGGCAGCAGCTACACTTGCAATAGTAGCATTGTAAGCATCTGTTGCATCTCTAACATCTTTGACCTCCGCATTTGTCAAAACTGCTCCATCCTGTAAAGGGTATGTCACCCCTACAGTATTGAAAGGAGCCGGCACTCCAGCCTGGGTAGTTCCTATAAGAGCTCTTGTTGGCAAAAGCACATAATCAACAAAAGGCACAACATCAGGATTCTGCGGCGTTGGCACTACCTTTTTCGCATGACGCGCTCTTCCGTATAAATTCCCTACAAAACCTGCAGTTTGCGCTCCGAATACCGGAGTTAGGGCAGCTGTTATTTGTGGGGCTAGATTTGGCAAAGTTTCATCAATAATAAGCAATGGGTTTGTAGCTTCTACAGTCGCGGGATTACCATCATCCGCAGTTAAGACACTAAATCTAGGCGCATTACTACCCGCAATCTGGTTGATTACTGCAAAAATCTGATTTAGTTGCGCTGCACTAGCCGGCGGCAAAGCCGGAACCGGGTTATAAGGAACTGTAGTAAAATAAGGAAGCGTATTTATGTAAGGAAGGTTTGCCACCACTCCTTTTGCTCCATTAGCAGTTAATGCATTTACTAAATTATTGTACACATTTTCAAAAACTGCCGGATCAGTAATATCATTAGCCCCATAAGTTGCTGGATTTGGATTTCCGGTTTGGTTAACCCCAGCTCCTCCTGAACTGGCATAACCCAATACGTCATTTCCTCCAATCCATAACGAGAAAAACGTAGGACTTTGAGCAAGAGCATCAGCAATAACCGATGTCCCTGGTGTAGATGCAAATCTTACAAAATACGGATTTGAAGTAGGCGGGGTTGTTGCCAAACCTCCAGGATTTCCATAGCCAGGAGTTATCAAATGGAAACTTTTTGCCCCCGGAACACCCAAATTATTGAATGGTCCTGTTAAATGTGAAAAAACTTCTGTTGTTGGAGGCCCAGCTACAGGCTGAACATTTGGCGTAGAAGCATTCAAAAAACCTCGAAGATAAATTCTTGGGCCAAAGGAAGGATTTGGAGTTCCTCCAAATAGCAATCCACCAATATTATCATTCATATAAGGAACTGCAAATGCACCTCCACCAACTAATTGAAATTGTTGTGCCAGTATGGTCGTGTATGCATTTTCCTGACCTTTTTTAAACAGTGCATTATCACTATATCCAGCCGCAAAGGAATCTCCTAAAGCAATATATTTTGAAAAATCGGCTGATCCGGGCGAAACAGGAACTTCTCCTGTAGAATCCGAATCGTCATCTGAACAGGCAATGCTTAAGCTTAATGAAACTAAAAGCAGCCATTTAAAATTTTTTATCATAATTGTATTTTTATAACGTTAGCCTTGATTTTTATGGATTGATAATCCAAGAAACTAAATACTGTTGTCCGATTCTTCCGGCTCCAATTACCTGAAGGTAGTCATTTCCGAAAAGGTTCGACGCACTTATTTTAAATACTGATTTCATAGACGGAACAGCATAATTCATCTGAGCATCAAATACAGTCACTGCCGGAATCATACCATCAGCAAAAGAAGACTGCCACAAGTATTCGTCGCTCCATCTCGCGTTAAGGTTAAATCCAAAATTCTTGAACAGGTTTTGGTTTCCAAGAGAAGCTTTTACCCTGTGTCTAGGCGTATTGAAACCTGCTATAAAAGAAGGATCTTTTGCCTGGTCGAAATCAAATTGAGCATGGTTGTAATTGATTCCAAATTCAAAATCTTTGTAGATTTTTTTAGACAATCCTACACCAAAACCAAAAGAAGTTACATTTTCCGAAGTGTTTGTATACACCTGGTATACTCTACGGTCACCATTCGACAAAGCCAAGAGCACATCCGAGTTAGGAGCAGGATTTGCTGTCACTACTCCATAATAAGGAACAATTACACGAGAAGTACTCATAAAATCATTATAAATATTGTAGTAAGCATTTAAATCAACAGCAATACCATCATTAGTAACCGATTTGTACCCAACTTCAAACGCCTTTACCTGTTCTGGCTTTACCAATTTGATATTTACAACCTCTAAGTCAGCCGGATTTTGCGATAATGCAAACGCCTGTACAGAAGGCACTGAATACACATCGGAATTATAAGCCCTCCCTCCTGAGAAATTTACCGTAGCCGGTTGTCCTAAAGCCTGACCAGCAGGACTTACATTTAAAGTTTCAACAAAACGACCTAAGTTATCTGGAGCAGAACCCACCAATGCAAATGGTCCTAAATCCAATCCGATGTACTGATCCTGAGTTGTCGGGTTTCTGAAACCTGTTTGGAATGACACTCTGAAATTGTGGTTTTTTCTTTCTCCTGCGGAATACACAAAAGAAACTCTTGGAGAATATTGTCCGTCAAAGTTTTGTGATTTGTCATAACGGATTGACCCTGTAAACTTCAAACGATCATCCATGAACTTCTTCTGAACCTGAGTATAAATACCATATTCATCATATCTGATTGGTCCGTCAAAATCGGTAAAGATTGTTCCCTGAGAATCCAATTTGTAACTTCTAAACGAACCACCCACTTGAATTTCTGCAAACTGTATTATCTCTTTAAAGTTGTAATTACCATCAACATGGTACAATTGTGACTGATCAATAAATTTCGCTCCTTTTGTAAGGTCCGGATTTTGGATTACGGTTGCCAATGCATTATTGAACTCTGGCGATCCCGGCATATATCTTGGACCTCCCGTTGGCTGTGTAGCAAACTGAGGCAAGCCAACTAACGCTGCTGGCAATTGGTTATAATCTGCATATTGTCTTGCGATTCCGGCAGCCTGGGTTGTACTTGCACCCATAACAGCACTTGACAATTGATATGCCGTTGCATAATTAGTGAACCACTCCTGGTCTGTTTTCCATGCCCTGTTTACGTTCCATGCTGCAAAACGCATATCATATGAGTTACCGGCATCTTCTGTAGTCATATAAGCCCTAACAAAGAAATTTCTGTTTTTAACTTCCAGTTTACTCTGCTGCATGATGAAATCTTCCAGCCTGTATCTGTTAGCTCCCTGATAAATAGTACTTCCGATACCCACTTTATGTTGCAGGATTATCTCGAAGTCATCTTTCATCGGTTTTACATGCAATGAGAAATCCGCTTTTACGCTTTCAATAGAGTTATCATTAATATCTTCTTCATAATAACCTGTTCTGCTTACTTGTCCTACGTTTGGAATAAATGTAGTTACCTCATCACCATAAATATTCAAACCGTCATAGTTTTGGTTGATTCCATGACCAAGACCACCATTTGTCATACTTCTTTCATCACCTGCAATCCACTCGGTAGCTTTTAGGTAAGTGAAATTGGCTTTGGCTGCAAAATAATCTGAAAACTTATGGGCAGCACGAATACCAAAGTCATAGTAATCGTTTGTTCCTGCCAGTTTTTGGTTGGTTTTACCATATCTCGCATAAACGCTTATTCCCTCGTAATCAAATGGACTTTTGCTATTCATAAACAAGATTCCGTTAAAAGCATTTGCTCCATACAAAGCTGAAGAAGCTCCTGGAAGTAATTCAACGCTTTGCACATCAAGCTCAGAAAGACCAATCAGGTTTCCTAAAACAAAGTTCAAAGCCGGTGAAGAGTTATCCATTCCATCAACCAACTGCATGAAACGGGTGTTGGCAACTGTGGCAAATCCTCTGGTGTTGATTGATTTGAATGACAAACTGCTGGTGTTAAAATGAACCTCTTTCAGGTTTTCCAAACCATCATAGAAAGTTGCCGAAGAAGTATTCTTGACATCCTTGATACCCATTCTTTCAATGGTTACAGGCGATTCCAAGATTCTTTCCGGTGTTCTGGAAGCCGACACTACTATTTCATCAAGATTGATATCCTGACTCAAAAGCTGCACTTCTAATTTTTGTCCTGATGTCTTGACTTCGATAGTTTGTGTGGCATAGCCAACACTCGAAATCTCAACCATATACGGGGGCTGTTTTGTTGGCTTGAGCAGGAACTTCCCCTCAACATCCGTAATTGAGGCTGTTGACTCTCCAACTACCTTAACGCTTACTCCGGGAAGTGGCTGATTGGTCTCATCAGTAACAACTCCTGAAATTGAATTCTGGGCAAAGGCTACTCCGCAGAAAAGCAATGACAAAATAATAAGATACACTCTCATGGTTTGAATTTGTTAGTTTATATCGCCAAATTACAAATAAATTTAATATGCATGCATGGTATCAATAAAAAAAGCGAGAAAATTTCTCGCTTTTGATAATTTTTTATACAAAAAATTGACTATTCCACAGTTACTGATTTCGCTAAGTTTCGTGGTTGGTCTACATTACAGCCTCTCATTACGGCAATATGGTAAGATAAAAGCTGCAAAGGAATTGTTGTCAACAAAGGAGTTAAAGCCTCTGCAGTATCCGGTATTTCGATAACGTGATCTGCCAATTCCTTCACCTGAGTGTCTCCTTTTGTAACTACCGCTATAATCTTTCCGCTTCGTGATTTGATTTCCTGAATATTGCTCACCACTTTATCATAATGCCCTTGTTTTGGAGCTACAATAATAACCGGCATTTTTTCATCAATCAAAGCAATTGGGCCGTGTTTCATTTCTGCAGCCGGATAGCCTTCTGCATGAATGTAAGATATCTCTTTTAGCTTTAAGGCACCTTCTAATGCCACCGGGAAATTATAACCTCTTCCCAGATAAAGGCAGTTTGGAGCATCTTTATAAATTGACGCAATAGTTTTAGCAATATCATTTGTTGCCAATGCTTCCGCTACCTTTTCAGGAATCGCTTCCAATTCCTGAAGATATCTGTGGAAATCTGAATTAGACATCGTTCCTTTTGCCTTAGCAAGACGAAGCGATATTAATGTAAGGATTGTTATCTGGGTTGTAAATGCTTTTGTAGAAGCTACCCCAATTTCCGGTCCGGCATGGGTATAAGCACCTGCATGCGTTTCACGCGAAATAGACGAACCTACTACGTTGCATACTCCAAAGACAAATGCTCCTTTTTCTTTTGCCAGCTTGATTGCCGCTAGCGTATCTGCCGTCTCACCAGATTGGGAAATAGCAATGACCACATCTTTAGGGTTGATGATTGGATTTCTATATCTGAATTCAGAAGCATATTCCACTTCAACCGGAATTCTTGCAAATTCCTCAAAAATATATTCAGCAACCAATCCTGCATGCCATGAAGTTCCGCAGGCTACAATAATGATTCTTTCAGCATTGAGGAATTTTTCAATATTATCTTCGACACCGGCCATCTGAACGATTCCCTTGTTTGCCAAAAGCCTTCCTCTGTAAGTATCCTTAATTACACTTGGCTGCTCATAAATTTCTTTAAGCATAAAATGCTCATAGCCTCCTTTTTCTATTTGCTCAAGGTTCATCTGTAATTCCTGAATATAAGGATCTACCAATGAATCGTCTTTAATTTTTCTTACCTTAATTGATTTATTTTTTCTGACGATGGCCATTTCTTCATCTTCAAGATAAATCGCGTTGGAGGTATATTCGATAAACGGAGAAGCATCTGAAGCAATGAAATACTCATCTTCGCCAATACCAACCGCCAAAGGGCTTCCCAAACGGGCAACCACAATTTCATCCGGTTTTTTAACATCAAAAACAGCAATAGCATAAGCTCCTACTACCTGATTTAAGGCAATCTGAACTGCTTTCCCTAATTTAAGGTTATCTTTTTTCTGTACGTCTTCAATAAGATTAACCAATACTTCCGTATCTGTATCTGATTTAAAAACATATCCTCTGTTGATTAACTCCTTTTTTAAAGGCTCATAATTTTCTATAATTCCATTATGGATGATTACTAATTCTCCTGAATTAGAAAGATGCGGGTGAGAGTTTACATCATTTGGAACACCATGAGTTGCCCATCGTGTGTGTCCTATTCCTATATTTCCATTGATAGAAATTTCTTTGGCTTTTTCTTCCAAATCAGAAACTTTACCTTTGGTTTTAGCTACTTTCATGGATTCGCCATCATAAAGCATAATCCCAGCACTATCGTAACCTCTGTATTCTAATCTCTTTAATCCTTTAATAATTATAGGATAGGCATCCCTATGACCTATATATCCAACAATTCCACACATAGTTCTATCTTATTATTAGTTAGGCTTGGTATAATAAATTTCAAGCTTTAGTCGCTTGTCTTCGTTTGATGGTACCGGAACTGTTCCATACAGCACCGTTCCCAATGGATTCATTACTGAAGAAAGAGGCACTTTGGTAAAAGCTGTCTGAGGCGTTCTTAATGACATGCTCGTTGATTTTGAAATATCTTCTGTAACGGCAACACCCAGACGCACGTTTGTTGAGTCTTTAAACAGGACATTTTTAATATGTTCCGTAATCCTTACTTTATATTGGATTGCTCTTCTATCATTATCTCCGATTTTACCCGTTAGTTTTGCCGTTCCACCAAAAACCCTTTTTGCATATTTTGGTTTCGCTCCGTTGATTGTCACATCAAAAAGATAATCTGTTAATGGGCGGTTATCCTTTGCGTTATAGACGTAAATCCTATTCGGCTCAAAATTATTCAGCATGACAGGTTGGTCAACATAAAACACCAAATTCGCTTCATTAATTAGCCAATTGCCTGAAATTGCCTGCGCTCGCAATGCTTCCAACTCGGCCGAGTTTCCTCCTCCAAACAAATCAATCATCGCTACAGATCCATTACCTCCTTTTAAATAAAGCTTTTGGTCGCCTGAAACAGGGTTCGCCACCACATTATCATAAGTCTGACTCGCAGCTGTAGGGGTATAATCCAACAAACTTACCGTATTCCCTTTTAAATTAAGAACAATTGTTTTTTCCTGAACACCATCATCTACTTCTTCACCATTTACGATTTTTATCTTCTTATCTTCATAGGTCATGGTTATTGTTCCCTTGGAAAAATCCAACATTGACATGGCACTTCCATTAATCTCTTCTACCTGGAAATACAGCCCTCTGAAATAATTTTTAAAGACGTTGTTATTGACCAGATTACTACTTCCGGCAATAAGCTTATTATAAAAAAACTGTTTGTTTAGGTCAAGCCTCATACTAGGCGCTTCTCTCAAAACCTTTCCACCTTCCTGCTGGGTCACATGCTCAGCCGGGCTGAAAACAAAAAGATCATTTTGCTCAACAATTCCCGAATCGTTCAATTGCTGTCCTTTCGCATTATTAAAAACTGCATTTTGATCGGAATAGAATTTCTGAGCATCAACAAATCCACCATTAGGATCAAAATCCCTTAAGTAGTATCCGTTTTCATAAACTTTGAGCTTTAATTTATTCTCAATATTTCCATATATCGAATCCAACTCATACTTATTACTTCCATCGGTTCCGGTTTCAAGATAAGTCGCGAAATAAGGAACATTTAAAACGACAGATTTTATCTTTTCTACACTAGGCACTTCTCTAAAAGTCGGATTTTCGCTTTTTAATTCTACCTGTGTCACAAAATTGGCAGTGGTTTTTCCAAAAATACCATTGTTAAAAACCCCTAAAGGATTCACAGGAAGGTTATTGGATTGCACGGCATTTGTTTTTTGGTTAAAAGCCACAATTGACGCTCCATCATTTTTTATAAATCCAAAATGATCGTTGTCGTCTACAATATCAGCACCTATAGAATTGTATTCGCTATCACACGAAATCAGAAACCCGGTACCCACGATAAGAAAAAGAAGCTTCTTATAAGTCGAATTATTAAGCATATTTTTTTTGAATGTTTTTTATAAAACTTGATTTCTATAGAAATTAGTATAAGCTTCTGCAAACTTATCTTTCGTGGCGAAAGGTAAAAAAGGTTTTCCCGATGATTCTATAAATTTTGTTAAACTTGAAGAAAGGTCTTCGGAGGCTATTATCACTGCATCTGAGTGCATTATAGATGCCTTAAGTACATTCTCATAGTTAGGTTCTGCCAGATATTCAATGGACTCGTTTGGAATTCCATCAAAGGCCACTTTTTTCATCATCTCCATATCCAGATTCCCTTCAAAACCCTGGCTATAAACAGAGGTTACTATTTTTGTTTCAGAAAACAGGGCCTCATCTTTATAATAATGCTTCATGTAGATTGGAAGCATTCCGGCCAACCAGCCATGCACATGGATAATATCCGGCACCCAGTTCAGTTTTTTTACTGTTTCCACGACTCCTTTTGCAAAAAAGATAGCCCTTTCATCATTGTCAGGATATAAAACACCTTCTTCGTCTGTAAAAGTTGCCTTGCGTTTGAAATATTCATCATTATCGATGAAATAAACCTGGATTCTTTCTTTTGGTATAGAGGCTACCTTAATAATCAATGGCATGTCTAAATCATTCACTACCAGATTCATTCCTGAAAGTCTTATAACTTCATGCAGTTGGTGCCTTCTTTCGTTTATGTTTCCATAACGTGGCATAAAAATCCTAATCTGTCCTCCCTGATCATTAATCATTTTCGGAACGTCATACGACATTATAGACACTTCATTTTCAGCCAAATAAGGCACTACCTCAGATGATACATACAATATCCTCTTATCCTCCATATTGTTTTGAACTTTTATTTATAGCATATAAAAACATGCAAAATTACAAAAATTTATGCAGTTATTAACAAAAATGGTAAGTTTGCATTCAATTTAATCTTAAGCTGATGCTCATTTTCAACAGACAGGAAGATCTCAAAAAACATTTAAGGTCGGTTACTAAAGAAAATACGACTATTGGATTTGTCCCGACAATGGGTGCGCTACACCAAGGACATTTGTCACTGATTGAAAAATCACTTACAGAAAATCAGGTAACGGTTGTCAGTATTTTTGTAAATCCGACACAATTTAACAACCCTGAAGACCTTGAAAAATACCCAAGAACTCTGGAAAAGGACACCCAAAAAATTGAAACTGTCAGTAAGGATGTCATCATTTTTGCCCCAAGCGTAGAGGACATCTACGAAGGCAATACCACAGCAAAGGCTTTTGATTTCGATGGACTCGAAAACCAGATGGAAGGCAAGCACAGACCCGGACATTTTGACGGTGTCGGCACAATTGTGAAGCGGCTTTTCGAAATCGTAAATCCGACCAATGCCTATTTTGGAGAAAAAGATTTCCAACAGCTTCAGATTGTAAAAAAAATGGTCGAAAAACACCAAATGCCGGTAAATGTTATTGGATGCCCTATATACAGAGAGTCTAACGGACTTGCCATGAGCTCCAGAAATGAAAGACTTACCTCCCAACAAAAAGAAGATTCTTCCCTGATATACAAGACATTAAAAACTGCCAAAGAAAAGTTTGGCACGGAAAGTGCAAAAGAAATTACCGACTGGGTAGAAAGCGTTTTTGAAAAAAATCCGGAATTCAGACTGGAATATTTCCAGATTGCTGACGAGGAGCAATTATTGCCAATAGGCAAAAAAGACAATGCTAAAAAATACCGCGCATTCATTGCTGTTTTCATTAACAGTATCCGTCTGATAGATAATATTTCATTGAATTAAAAAATAATTACCTTTGCATCATGCAAATTCAAGTTGTTAAGTCCAAGATTCACCGTGTTATGGTGACTGGAGCAGATTTAAACTACATAGGAAGCATTACAATCGACGAAGCGTTGATGGAAGCTTCTAATATTATTGAAGGAGAAAAGGTTTCTATCGTCAATATCAATAATGGCGCCCGATTAGAAACTTATGCCATTAAAGGAAACAGAAACAGCGGCGAAATCACCCTAAACGGCCCTGCGGCAAGAATGGTACAAAAAGGTGACATCATCATCATTATTTCTTACGGAATTTTAGATTTTGAGGAAGCAAAAACCTTTAAACCGACACTGGTTTTTCCTAACGAAAAGGACAACTCCTTAACTTAGAAAACTTTTGAGAAAAAAAATCAGCAAAACATTATCCATACTTCTCCCAATTTTATTGGGAGTTTTTTTGACTATATATACCTATAATTCGTTTACTCCTGAACAGCTGGAAGAAATGAAAAGCTATTTCAGGAATGCTGATTACACTTATATTTTTATTGCTTTAATTTTCGGATTCATCAGCCACGCAGCAAGAGCCTACAGATGGAAATTCATGCTGGAACACATGGGATACCATTCTCCGTTTAAAAATAACTTCATGGCTGTCTGGGTTGCTTATTTTATGAATATGACAATCCCGAGGTCCGGAGAAGTTTCAAGGGCTCTGGTTTTGAAAAAATATGAAAATATTCCTTTTGACAAGGCATTTGGCAGTATTATTGCCGAAAGGGTTATCGATTTTATAATTCTTTTGCTGTTTATTGCAACAGCCGTCCTGTTGCAGTTTGACATATTAAAGACTTTCCTTCTGAACACCATTCCGGTAGAAAAATTATTAGTTTACGGAATTGTCGCCTTTGTAGTTTTCCTTTCAGCCATCCTTCTTTTTATCTATTCAAAATCAAAATGGATTCTGATGATTAAAGGAAAAATTTCCGGATTAACAGAAGGGCTTTTCAGCGTATGGAAAATGGAAAAAAAATGGCCTTTCTTGTTCTATACTGCCATTATATGGCTGGCCTACGTTTTGACTTTTTACACGGCCATTTTTGCTTTGGAAGAAACAAGCGGTATTAGTTTTGGGGTGGTCGTAACAGCTTTCGTAATAGGAAGTCTGGCTATTTCATTTTCAAACGGCGGGTTTGGTGTTTTTCCGGTACTAATTGCCGGTATTTTAGCCTTATATGGCGTACCAAAAGAGGCAGGAACTGCTTTTGGCTGGATTATATGGACCTCACAAACCGTTCAGATAATTATTTTAGGAGGGCTTTCTTTTTTGCTTTTGCCTATTCTGAATAGGAAAAAATAAATTACTATCTTGCTTTCCTATTAGAGGCTCTTCCGTCTCAACTAACGAAACCCTAAAACTCTTACGAATGAAGAATTTCATTACCACTGCTTTTTGTATTTTTTCTTTTAGCCTGTTTGCCCAAAAAAGCGTTGAAGAAGTAAAATCAGAAAAACTCAACGGTACACGTCAGATTACTATTTCACTTCCTCCAGCCTATGAAAAAGAACCGGATAGAAAATTTCCACTTCTGATTCTTTTGGATGGCGAATATCTTTTTGACGCTTTTAACGGTACTTTATCCTACTCTAATTATTGGGACGACCTGCCGCCTGTCATAATGGTTGGTATCAGCCAGAATAAAAAAGGAGAACGGTTTGTTGACAGCCAGTTCGACAAAGAAAGCGGACTTCCGGAAGAAGGAGGTTCCCGTTTCTATGAGTTCCTAGGTTCTGAACTGATTCCTGCCCTGGAGAAAAAATACCGAATCGCCCCGTTTAGAGTTATTGCAGGACATGATACTACTGCCGGTTTTTTAAACTTTTACCTTTATAAAGACCAACCGCTGTTTAACGCCTATATTTCCCTTAGCCCGGAATTTGCTCCGGAAATGGAAACCCGAATTGCGGAAAGACTGGCCTTTTTCAAACAGCCTATTTTTTATTATCTGGCTACTGCCGATGGTGATTTGAAAAAAATGCAGAAAAGAATCAAAGACCTCGATGAAAACATAAAAAAGGTTGGCAATCCTAATCTTAACTACCGTTTTGACGAGTTCAAAAATGCAACACACTATTCACTGGTGCCTTATGCTATTCCGAATGCCCTGTACCAGATTTTCTCGGCATACCAGCCTATTTCTACTACAGAATTTCAGGAAAAAATTGCAACACTTCCTGGCGGCTATGTAGATTATCTGGCAAACAAATATGAGATTATTGAAAAATCATTAGGAATAAAAATGCCTATCCGCGTCAATGATTTTAAAGCGATTGAAGCAGCCATCTTAAAAAACAAGGCTTATGCCGAATTCGAAAAATTATCCGGCCTTGCCAAAAAGAGTTATCCAAAATCAATGCTGGCAGATTATGAACTGGGAATGATGTATGAACATACAGGAGATTTCAAGAAGGCATTTAAATCGTATCAAAATGCCTATACTAAAAATGAAATTGGCGACCTAACAAAAGATATGATGCTTGAAAAAGCAGACGAAATGAAGAGCAAATAATTCTATGTCAAAAATAAAAACGACTTTTTTCTGCCAAAACTGCGGCGCCCAATATTCTAAATGGCAGGGCCAATGCAATTCCTGCAAGGAATGGAATACTATTGCCGAAGAAATAATACAGAAAGAAGACAAAAAGGATTGGAGAAGTACGGTTTCAGCGGATTCAAAAAGAGTGTCAAAACCTTTATTAATCCATGAAATTGACAGTGCCGAAGAAATACGACTTGACACCAGAGACGGCGAACTGAATCGAGTTCTGGGTGGTGGAATTGTTCCCGGGTCGCTGATTCTTTTAGGTGGCGAACCCGGAATAGGGAAAAGCACGCTGTTGTTACAAATTTCTCTAAAACTGCCTTACAAAACCTTATACGTTTCCGGAGAAGAAAGCCAGAAACAGATAAAAATGCGGGCAGAAAGGATTAATCCTTTAAACGACAACTGCTATATCCTTACCGAAACAAAAACGCAGAATATTTTCAAACAGATTGAAGCCATTGAACCGGAAATCGTAATCATCGATTCCATACAAACGCTTCATACAGATTATATCGAATCTTCTGCAGGAAGTATTTCACAAATTCGCGAGACTACGGCAGAACTGATAAAGTTTGCCAAAGAATCAAATGTTCCGGTTATCCTGATTGGACATATTACAAAAGACGGAAATATTGCCGGTCCAAAAATCCTGGAGCACATGGTGGATACCGTCCTGCAGTTTGAAGGCGACAGGAATCATATTTACAGAATATTACGTTCACTCAAAAACCGTTTTGGCTCAACCGCCGAATTGGGAATCTATGAAATGCAAGGTACCGGATTGAGAGAAGTTTCAAATCCGTCCGAAATTTTAATTTCCCACAAAGAAGAAGAACTTTCCGGAACCGCAATTGCAACCACGCTGGAGGGAATGCGTCCTTTAATGATAGAAATTCAGGCATTGGTAAGCACTGCAGTTTATGGAACACCGCAGCGCAGCACCACCGGATACAATGCCAAACGACTCAACATGATTTTGGCCGTACTGGAAAAAAGGGCCGGATTCCGACTCGGTGCCAAAGATGTATTCCTGAACGTCACGGGAGGAATCTCCGTAGACGACCCTGCTATTGACCTGGCCGTTGTTGCTTCCATACTTTCCTCTAACGAAGACATTCCTGTTGGAAAAGATTTTTGTTTTGCAGGCGAAGTGGGCCTTTCTGGTGAAATACGTCCGGTTAATCGCGTTGACCAAAGAATTCAGGAGGCTGAAAAACTAGGATTTTCAACCATATTTGTTTCAAAATATAATAAAATCACCCTTAAAAATACTTTTATAAAAATTCGTCTCGTTTCAAAAATTGAAGATGTCGTAAGTGAATTGTTTGGATAACAACAAAATGTTATCATTTTTTATATATCTTTAAAAGATATAATCCGAAACTTATGAGCGACAATCAAGACAGAATCAACCTGCTTCATCAGAAACTGGATTTTCTAATCAAAAGACAGGACAGCTTTCAAAAGGAAATTTCAGACCTGAAAAAAGAAATAGAATTACTACAGCCGGAAACTTTTTCTGCTCCTAAAGTCGAAAGAGTTTCCTATACTGAAGAAAAACCAATTCCTGAAAAGCCAAGAGTACAGCAGGATATCCGTGTTGTTCCAAAACCTATTGCCGCAAGACCGGAGCCAAAAATCAAAAAACCATCCAACTGGGAAAAATTTATTGGTGAGAACCTGATTAATAAAATCGGGGTTCTTGTGCTAATAATTGGAGTTGGAATTGGTGCCAAATATGCCATCGACAACGAATTGATAAGTCCACTGACCCGAATCATTTTGGGTTACCTCATGGGACTCGGATTATTGGGCTTTGCTCTGAAATTAAAAAAGAAATTTGAAAGCTTTAGCGCTGTCTTGCTAAGTGGCTCTATGGCAATCATGTATTTTATTACGTTTCTTGCTTATAGTTTATATGGCTTAATGCCCCAATCGTTGGCTTTCATAGTCATGGTAATCTTTACCATTTTCACTGTCTTTGCGGCCCTGAAATATGACCAGCAGGTCATTGCCATTATTGGACTAGTGGGTGCCTATTCCGTACCATTTTTATTAAGTGACGGTTCCGGAAAGGTATTGATTTTGTTTTCGTACATGACGCTAATCAACATCGGAATACTGATTATAGCTTTCAAAAAATATTGGCGATTGCTTAACCTGACTTCCTTTTTTGCCACCTGGCTGATTTTTGCCAGCTGGTATTTTTCGAGCTTCTATGTCAGTTTGCACTTCAATATCGGGCTGACTTTCCTGTTCATTTTCTTTGCTATTTTCTATACCGCATTTTTATCTTACAAACTGATAAAAAAAGAAATCTACGAAGCAAAAGACATCTTTTCTGTTCTTTCAAACTCTTTTGTATTCTACGGTATCGGTATTGCAATCTTAAATGAACATCCGGTTGCCACAAATTATTTGGGAGTATTCACACTTCTGAATGCCATCATCCATTTTGGCGTGAGTATGCTTATCTATAAGAAAAAATTAGGCGACAAAAGCCTGTTTTATTTGATATTGGGTCTGGTCTTGACATTCATTACCATCGCAGTTCCAATCCAGTTAAACGGACAGTGGGTGACTCTCTGCTGGGCATTTCAGGCCTGTTTACTCTTCTGGTTGGGAAGAAGTAAAAAAGTACCGCTTTACGAAAAACTCTCTTATGTGGTAATGGTTCTGGCTTTTTTCAGCCTGATAGAAGATTGGTGGAATTACAGGAATGCAACGCCTGTGTTCAATGCGGACTTCCTGAACTCCCTTTTATTTGTTGTAGCATTTGGATTTATCTTCTACTTCCAAAGAAAATTCAGAGAAGAAGAAAATACCAAACTAAAGTTTGACGTATTGCTCATGAATTATTTTGTGCCTGGAGTCTTCCTGTTTGTGTTGTATAAGGCAATTCAAATGGAAATCAGCAACTACTGGGAGTTGCAATACCTGACTTCAAAAGCAGACACAAGTGGAAATGGCTATGCGGAGAGATATACACTCTATAATGAGAAATTCATGGATTATAAAACTGTCTGGGTCTTAAATTTCACGCTTTTATACCTTTCAGCTATCTTCTTTGCAATTGAAAAAAAAATCAGAAATACTGCTTTAGAAATCACAGCATTGGTGATTTCGGGCCTTACATTATTCCTTTTTATTTCCACAGGACTATTTGCTCAGGCGAGTCTGATACATAGTTATATGAATCCGGCAGACTACGCCTCCACAGGATTTTTTGGCGTAATCGCCCATTATATTTCGTTATTGGTTCTGGCAATTTTTGTCTACCGAATCTACATCTATTTTATAAACAGGCAGGAAAAAAACAGGATGCTTTTCGACATCTTCTTTTCTATTTTAGTAATCTGGATTTTAAGTGCCGAAATGCTAATCTGGCTAAATGCTTTCAATATATACGAAAACAACAAACTTGGATTGAGCATTTTGTGGGGAAGCTATTCACTGATTCTTATCAGCTACGGAATCTGGAAAAGTAAAAAGCACCTTCGGATTCTGGCCATCGTCCTTTTTGGAATTACATTATTAAAATTGTTCTTCTATGACATCGTACATCTAAATACTATCCGAAAAACAATTGTTTTTGTATCGCTTGGTATTCTGCTTCTGATTATCTCGTTTTTATATAACAAATACAAACATCTGATTCTCGATGATGACAAAAAATAAAATAGGATTGGTCCTGATGCTTTTTTTATGCCTGAAATCTTTCTCGCAAACAGAAGATTTTCAGTACAGGAGAACACTTGAAAATGTTACAGAAACCTGGCATAAAATCATACTGCCGGAAGAATCTTTTGATAAATTCAATCCTGATTTTTCTGACGTGAGAATCTTCGGAAATAATAAAACGGAAACACCTTATATTTTAAAAACAGCATCAGACAGAATTTCTGAAACTGCAATTCAATTTAAAACAATCAATGTTTCCAATAAAAACGCTGACTATTTCTATACATTTGAACTATTACAGGCAAAAGAAATCAACCAGATTAAACTGGGTTTTGAACAGGAAAATTTTGACTGGAAATTAGATTTGGAAGCAAGCAACAACCAAACGGAATGGTTTTTAATCCAAAAAGATTACCGTATTCTATCCATAAAAAACAGCCAGACCGATTATAAATTCACCCAAGTTGATTTTCCGGATTCAAAATATAAATTCTACCGAATAAAAATAAAAGCTTCGGAACAGCCAAAACTAACCGAAGCAAAAATCTGGGAACAACAAAAAGAAGAAGGCAGCTTTAAAACTGCTACTATCAAAACCCTGAAAAAAACCATAGATGTAAAGAAAAAAACGTCTGTAATTGAAGTAGAATTAGCCCATAAAGTTCCTGTTTCGTCAATAAAAATCAACATAGGAACCACTTTTGACTATTACAGACCGGTCGCAATTGAAATTTTACGCGACAGTGTAAAAATCGAGGATAAATGGCATTACAATTACGACATCCTTACGCAAGGAACATTGAGTTCTTTAGAGAAAAAAGGATTTTCTATAGACAACACTCTTGCAAAAAAACTAAGAATCACGATAGAAAATAATAACAACCAACCCTTAGATATTCAAGGAGTCGAAGTTAAAAACGCTATTTATTTTCTGATTGCCCGTTTTACGGAAAAAGGAAATTACAGCTTGTTTTACGGGAATAAAAAAGCGGAAAAGCCGCAATATGATATTGAAAATTTTGAAGAAAACATTCCAAAAAATCCATCTGTAATTACGGTTTCAAAAGAAGAACAAAATCCGGAATTTAAAACCGAAACAAAATCTCCCCTGTTTGAAAATAAAATCTGGCTTTGGATTTTGATGGGAATTATTATTGTGGCCCTGGCGTTTTATTCTCTTAAAATGCTCCGAGAATAATTATGTTAGTGGCAATTTTACCGAACCAACCGTAAACAAGACAACCAATAACATTAAACAACTGTTGTAACATAAATGACACGAATTTTTAAACCCTTCATGAGTGTTTTAAATTCCAATATTGCTTGGCAACCTTAAACTTGATTGACAAAAGAAACTTTCTTTAACACAAAAATTTTCATCAAAAAAGAAGATTTAGACGCAAATACTTGTATGAAAGAACTATTAGATAAGGTTTTAAAAAATCCCAAAAACTACACTTTAATAAAATTTTTAAAACTTAAGATTGAAGATAATTTAATTCAATCTTTTAAAACATGGGCAGATTCCTATTCAGTTTATAACGAAGGTGGCTGTATTTTATTTGAAGATTATGGAGCCTTTATTCCTGAGGAAAATAAGTTTACATTAAGTGGTTATAGCCTTATGTTAAACACTAATACAGCAGAAATTTTTGCAGTTAATATAGGGCGATTTTCCATTTTTTTTAAATGCAATTTTATTAAATCAGGCATAGAAGACACACCCGATTTAAAGAAAGGATATACTTTTGACTGTATAACAGATATAAGCGAACTGGGCGACAATTGGTGTTTTATGGACGAATTTGATAACCCAAAAGATGAATTAAAATGGAGTTTTGAGCTCACAAAAGAATAACTATAACTAACATCTTTACTTATGGGATATACTTTACAAGCATTTATAACAAAAAAATCTAATCATAAAAATTTGATAGATTTTTACACAAATGCAACTATGGTGGATATTGGTCAGGAATTGTGCTTAATTCCTTTTACAAAAGAATTATTTGATGAAATAAACAAATTGGAAAAATCTAAGCCGATTGGAAAATTTGACTACCTGACTGAAAATATTGAAGTAGAATTATTAAAGCAGGTTGGTGACATTAAAATTGCCTATATTGAAGCAGATTATTTTGGTGGTGAAGGAGGACAAATAGCTTTAATTTGGGAAGAACAAAAAAGGATTTATTTGTCTGAATGGGGAGATTGGGAAATCAACAAAGTTTTAAAAGACTTTGGCGTAATTAGAAAAGATGGAAAAGACGAGTTTGACACAGTTGGGCTTGGAGAAAATAGAAGCACGGAAGAATGGTTAAATAATAGTGAATAAAAAAGTGAAATTTAAACACAAACTAAATTATAGAAAATATTTATGACAATTAGGGATGAACTTCCTACAAAAAAGAAGACAAATTTCCTTCGTCTCTATGCTGTGACATTAAATTTGTTAATAATTAAGTTGTTTAAATTCTAATATTATTTTGTTTTTCAAACACTTATAGAATTAATGAACTGTATCAAAACACAAAAATTGTTTTAGACTAATTTTTACACTTTGGTTTTTTCCACTTTACCACTCTGAAAAGAGTTGTAAGTATTTTACCGAACCAACCGTACTACAACCAACATCGGTTTTGTAAAAGAAGGGCAAATAGAAGTAATTGAACATTTGTACTTCTCAACATTTGAGCTATATCTGGGCTGGCGTTTTTCAAAGCCCTGTCTTCGCCAAGCCATAAATCAATGGTAACAACAGCACAATTGTATTGATAACTGTTAATTAGTCTTTAACTGACTTTTGGTTTTCTATTAATCCGCTATATTTGTTTTTTAAATAAACCAAGAAATCTTAAATGAGATCCAGAAAACAAAAAGCAATACTGGCCGCAAAAATAGTCGGCGTGCTTTTTGTGCTTTCCATAGGCACATTCTTTATTTTCAGAAATTCCATATTGCAAAAGGCAATTGCTAAGGTTTCTGATAAGATGGAACACGATTACGACAGTAATTTTTCTATAAAAAAAGCCTCATTTCAGGGTTTTTCGGGAATTTCCTTAGAAAATGTCCTGCTGGTTCCAAAACATGCCGACACACTTCTTAATGTGGAAAGTATACAGACCAATATCAATTTCTGGAAATTGCTTACCGGTGATGTACAATTAGGAACACTTCATGTCAAAAACGGATTTGTAAAACTGGTAAAAGACGAAAACGGACGCAACTTCGATGCGTTTTTAAAAAGAAAATCCAACGAAGACACTACCAATATTGAAACCAATTACGCCAAAAGAGCTTACCGCCTGCTGAACCAGGCTTTAAATCTGGTTCCAACCGACATGAATCTGGAAAACGTTTCGCTCCGGATGGATGATATGGGAAGAAAAGTAAATCTGGATTTGAAAAAACTCCGACTGGAAGACAAAGAACTTGAAACTTCTATTGGCGTTACGGCAGATAACTTTCAGCAGCATTGGAAAATAAAAGGTTTTGCCGACCCAAGGCGTAAAAAAACAGACCTTCGCTTCTTTAATCTTGATACCGGAAAAATCCGCATTCCCTATATTGATGAGCGGTTTAACATGAAAGCCGGGTTTGATTCCATCCGACTGAATGTTTCAAACATTGAAATGGATGGTGGCGAACTCCACATAGACGGTTTTACTTCTATTGTAAACTTCACCGTGAACCATCCGAAAATTGCCAACAAAGATGTGGTCATAAAACAGGCAAAATTCGATTATAACCTGCTCTTTGGTGAAGATTTTGTAGCAGTAGACAGCACTTCTTCAGTTACGTTAAACAAGATGAAGTTCTCTCCTTATGTATTCTATCAGAAAACCAAAGAAGATAAAAATCAGATTTATGCGCTAAAGGTCAAGATTCCGAAAATGAAAGCACAGGACTTTATTGTTTCGCTTCCGGAAGGACTCTTTACCAATTTTGAAGGCATGGAAGCAGAAGGAAACTTTAGCTATGACCTGGACTTCCTTTACAATAAAAACAAGCCTGGTGAATTGGTTTTTGACAGCAAACTGAATAAGGAAAACCTAAAAATCACCAAATATGGCGAGGCCAACCTCAGCAAACTCAACGGTAACTTTGCCTACAGGGCCATCATAAATGGCGTTCGCCAAAGACAGATAGAAGTTGGGATGTCAAATCCGAATTATACGCCTTTAGACCAGATTTCACCATACATCCGCAAAGCGGTACTGACTTCTGAAGACCCGTCTTTCTTCTCACATCGCGGTTTTATCAATGAGGCTTTCAAGCAGTCTATCATCAAAAATATCAAAACCAAACGTTTTTCGCGCGGGGCCAGTACTATCAGCATGCAATTAATCAAGAATGTTTTCCTGACAAGAGAAAAAACACTTTCGCGCAAGCTTGAAGAAATTCTTCTGGTTTATATCCTGGAAAATAACAGAATCGCCAGTAAGGAAAGAATGCTGGAGGTTTATTTCAATATTATAGAATGGGGACCTAATGTTTACGGAATTGGAGAAGCAGCCTATTTCTATTTTGGAAAACATCCGTCACAGCTAAACCTGAACGAATCTTTATTTTTGGCCAGTATCGTTCCAAGACCACGGGGTTTTATGTGGCAGTTTGACAATCAGGGGAAATTAAAATCTTTTGCCGAAAAGCGAAACGAATACATGACCAACCTGATGATTCGACGTGGTTTGCTTACTCAGGACGATACATTACAGAAACATTTTCCTGTAGAAATTACAGGCCCTGCCCGTTCCTTCTTACGAATAAAAGCTCCGGATTCTACTGCGGTAGATACAATTGCGATTGATGAGGAGTTTGATTTTTAGTTTTATCACCCTGCCAGGGTTTGGAACCCTGGCAGGGTGATAAAGAAATTATTTAAATACTTTCAAAAATTCTTCTTTATAACTCGGAGAAATTTCTATTTCAGAACCATCTGTCAGCGTTACATAACCACCCGCTCCTTTATGGTAAGACTTTACGGAATTGACATTGATAATATGCGACTTATGTACGCGTACAAACGGAAAAGGAAGAATTTCAGTAAAATGCTTTAAAAACCGGCAGACCATTTTTTTCTGCCCGTCGGCCAGATAAAGGTCTGTAAAATTTCCATTCCCCCTAAGCCTGACGATTTCTTCCATCTTTACGACTTCAAAACCTTCTAAAGTAGGAAGAATGACCTGTTGTTTTTCCGGCTTCGTTTCTCTGAAATTTTCTACAATAATTCTGTTCCTGTTAAAAATCTCGTGGTTCAGGAGATGTTGCTGTACTTTGTTTACCGCCGTAATGAGTTCTTCAATGCTGATTGGTTTTAGCAAATAATAAGCCGCACTCTGATTCAATGCTTTAAGCGAGTATTCTGAAAAAGCCGTTACAAAAATTGTTTCAAATTGCAGGTCCTTACAGGCTTCCAAAACATCAAAAGCATTTCCAAAAGGCATTTCCACATCCAGAAAAACCAATTGCGGCTTCAGTTCATGAAGCAACGGAACCGCTTCCTTAAAATTCTGTGCTTCGCCTATAATTTCTATTTGCGGACAATATTTCTGCACATAATTTTTTAAGACCTCACGGGCTGCCGTTTCATCTTCTACTATAACACTTCGTATTTTTTGCAACATCATCATCAAATCCGGTCAATTAATGGAAAGCTAATTTCAATTCGCGTGCCCGTTTCGGGGTTTTCTTTTTCTGAAATCTTCAGAGAAATATTCTTTTTGTAAAGCTCGTTCAAAAGGCTAATCCTTTCGCGCGTATTGGTCATTCCACGTGATTCATGTACTTTTTGATTGGTAGTTTTCAATTCCTTGCTTTTGGTGAGCCCTATTCCGTTATCGTCAACAATTACCTTTACTATATTGTTTTTAAGCTTGAAATCCAATTTCAAAAATCCTTTGCCTTCTTTGTAACGGAGCCCGTGCCAGATTGCATTTTCAAGATGCGGTTGCAAAAGCATATTTGGAACTAAAACGGCATCGCCATCCAAAGCGTCATCTATGGTTATTTCGTAGTCAAATTTTTCATTAAAACGCAGATGTTCCAAATCCAGGTATTTTTTGAGCTGCTCTACTTCATTATTCAACGTAACAAAATCTTTGTTGGAATTTTCCATCATGTTTCGCATCAGGTTCGAATAGGAAGTCAGGTATTTATTAGCCTCCAGTTCTTTATTTTCTGAAATGAACTGGTTCACAGAATTCAGGCTGTTAAAGATGAAATGTGGATTCATTTCTCTTCTCAACGACTGTAGGGCAATTTTTTTGTTCTTGGTTTTAATCGAATACAATGCTTTTACAATAAAAACAAAAAGCAGTACCATCAATACGACAGAACCTAAAAGAAAATAATTAAACGTGTTTTTTTTGCTAATCAGTTCGTCTTTTAAGGCACGCTCTTTTTCCAAATGTTTGATTCGGTCTTCCGTTACCTGAAAGACTTTTGAGTCAACCAGAGAATTATCAGACTTGATAAGACTTTCAAAATTCTCAAAGAAATTTTCATACAGTTCAATGCTTTTTTCGCCGTTGCCTTTCGCATTATATTCGCTGATAAGCTGGTCTAAGCTATTTTTTGCTAAAATCGTCTTTCCGTTTTGTATGGCAAGTTCATAGGCCTTTTTCAAAACAGAGATTCCTTTTTCTGCCTCCTGTTGCTTAAAATAAATTGCAGCCAATTCCTGCATTTGCACAATCTGGGTTTCGGAATCATTTTTTTCTTTGGCTTCGTTAATTAGTTTTTTATTAATCTCGATGGCCTTGTCAAACTCATTTTCTGAAGCATAAACTTTTGCTATTTCGTTTTTAATCTTAATAGCTTCTTCCGGTTTGTGCTTTACATTTTCCAATGCCTTTTTATAATTTTCAACCGCCGCTTTAGCGTCATTCCTATCAATATTTGCCTTTGCCATTTGCTGATAGGCATCTGCCGCTTCTTCTTTTTCGCCTTCTTTTTCCAGAATTTGAATATTAGAAGAAATATAATCCTTCTTTTGTTCCGGTGCGCTGTTTTTCAAACGCTCCGCATCATTATAATTAATTTTTTCCGCAACCTTATCCGTTGCAGTCTGGCTCGCCATTTCATAACTCACAATGGCATCCTGTGTTTTATTTTGTGACTCCTGTACTTTAGCAATCCCACGATTCGTAATGGCAGCCTCTTTTTTCTTGTTCCGCTTTGCATAGATGTCACGGGCTTTCTTCAAGTATTCTTCTGCTTTCGCATACTGTCCTTTTGCCGAAAGCTGTTTCGCCAGTGCTTCATATTTTTGGGCAGTCTGTAAATCATTTTCATCTTCTGACAATGATTTTTTTAATTCGGCCGCTGCCTGATTCAAATTATACTCTTTCTGGCTCTGCTTACTTTTTTTCTTAATAGTGTCCTGTGCCATAACGGTTTTCATACCGAACAGCAAAAGAAAAAAGAAGAAGGTCCATTTTGTTTTCATCATATAACTATCCTATTACAGAATCACTTGCCGCTTCTGCGAATTTTCTGCAATGTAAAGTAAAATAATTCTGGCTTCTTATCCTATTCCTTTCACCAATTGAAAAAGCGGTTTCACCATGTGTAGAAAATTCGAATCCTGATGAACCATAATTTTACTCTAGAAATCAATTAAAACCTTATAATTATGAAAACAAGAATTATTTCAGCAGCAGTATTTCTGGCAGCATGCTGCGTCTCTGTAGGAATCATAAACAATCGTTCCATACTGCAGGACAACGAGGTTTCAAAAGGAAAAGATTTGGCTTCTTTGCCTAAAGAAAAAATTGAAGAAGAAGAAGAAGAAGAAAAACCTTGCGTTTTTATGACAGTCATGGGCGAACAGCCTTCTGAAGGCTTTGCAACCGTCAAAAGAGATGCCAAAATTGACGACAAAATTATGCAGGGTGAGCTTTGGCTTATTAAAGCCCAAAATAAAGATGGCGGATGGGGAGCCGGTTCGCATGCACGACAAAACGTTATGGACCCACATGCGGTTAGTTCTGACCCGGCCACTACGGCAATGACAGCCATGGCGTTATACCGATGCGGCTACAATCTGGAATCCGGAAAATACAGCGATGTCCTGAAAAAAAGCCTGAATTATCTTTTGGCAGAAATCGAAAAGACAAAAAACAATCCGAATTTCATTACTGAAGTCCGCGGTACACAAATACAAAGCAAATTAGGTGAAAACATTGACGCCGTACTCACACTTCAATTTCTGAATCAGGTCTATCCAATGTTGAAAGATGCCTCCTTAAAAACAAAAGTGAAGGAAGCTATACAAATTTGCGTCAATAAAATTGAGAAGTCGTATGATGAAACCGGAAAGGTAAAAGGTGCCGGATGGGCCGGAGTACTGCAATCGTCTTTTGCCAGTTCAAGTTTGGAAACTGCTGCAAAAAACAAGGATATTAAAGTCAATAAAGAAAAACTTCAAAAATCCCGCGAATATCAGAAAAGCAACTACAATGCTGAAAGTGAAAGTGTAAAAGCGGAAGACGGAGCCGGAATCGTATTGTATGCCGTGAGCAGTTCCGTACGTGGCAGCGCCAAAGAATCTCAGGAAGCGAAAGCCATTATCAATCAGGCAAAACGCGAGGGCAAATTAGACAAGAATGCTGTCTTAAATAAAGAGAACTTAAAAAAGGCAGGTGTTTCAGAAGAACAGGCCGAAGTTTATGATGTTGCCGATAAGGTGTATAATTCTGCAAAAGTAAAAGCTATGAATAAAGAAGTAATCAGCGGTTTCGGCAATAACGGCGGTGAAGAATTTTTAAGCTTCCTGCAAACCGGAGAATCCATGATTGTCAACCAGGATGAGGAATGGAAAAAATGGTATGACGATGTGAGCGGCAGAATCATGAGCATCCAGAACAATGACGGAAGCTGGAACGGACACCATTGCATTACAAGTCCGGTGTTTTGCACCGCAACCTGCCTGATGATTTTAACGGTTGAAAACGATATTAAAAAACTGCAATAACCTAAAAAACACAAATCATGAAAACGAAAATCATTTTTGCTTCCTTATTATTAGGCACAACCTTCTGCTTTGGCAGTTGCGATTTCTTCAAAAAAGAACCGAAAGAAAATCCCAATCCGGAAAACAATCCGGGCCCTGAACTGGCTCTGAATACAACTACTGCTGATGATAATACAAAAATCCAGGTAGCCTTATTATTGGATACCTCCAACAGCATGGACGGGCTGATTGACCAGGCAAAATCAAGGCTTTGGAATATTGTAAACACCTTGACAACCTTAAAATATGAAGGGAAAAATCCGAAAATAGAAATTGCGCTTTATGAATATGGAAACGACGGCTTGTCCGCCACCTCAAATTATATCCGCCAGGTAGCACCGCTAACAACTGATTTGGACCTCATTTCTGAAAAGTTATTTTCGCTTCAAACCAACGGAGGCTCGGAATATTGTGGTGCCGTAATTCAGGACGCTACAAAACAGCTTTCCTGGGGAAAAGACAAAACGAATATGAAACTGCTATACATTGCAGGAAACGAACCTTTCAACCAGGGAAGCATTAACTATAAAGAAGCTATAAGCGATGCTTTGAAAAACGACATTTATGTCAATACGATTTTTTGTGGCAGTGCTATGGAAGGTATTGATACTTTCTGGAAAGATGGCGCGGACAAAGGTCAGGGAAAATACTTCAACATCAACTCGGATGAAAAAGTACGCTATATCGTGACACCTTATGATGAAAGAATCAGCAAATGCAATGAAAGACTGAATTCCACTTATATGGGTTACGGAGCGCAAGGTTATGAGAAGAAATCCATGCAGGCAGCACAGGACAAGAATGCAGAGTCTGTTTCTTCTTCTAACTATGCAGAACGCGCCGTGAGCAAATCAAAAGCCGTGTATAAAAACGAATCCTGGGATTTGGTTGACCGTGTAAAAGAAGACAAATCGGCTTTGCAAAAAATCAAAAAAGAAGAACTTCCTAAAGAACTGCAGAATAAATCTCCACAGGAAATCAAAGCGATTGTAGACCAAAAAACACAGGAAAGAGAAGCGATACAAAAAGAAATGGCACAGTTGGCAAAACAGCGTCAGGACTATATTGATACTGAAAATAAGAAAGGCAAAAAACAGGATGATTTAGGAAATGCTATTGCGTCGTCCATTTTAGGCTTTGCAAAAATTAAAGGCTATACGGCTGAAAAGTAGGCTTTAACGCGAAATATGCCTCATACGTTTCATGGGGCATATTTTTAATAATATCGGAAAGTTATTCCTGACAGATAACCTTCACTATTTCCATTATTAGGAATTTTTGCGGCTCTGCGGCTTTGCGAGCAACTATTTCACGCAAAGCCACAGAGCAGAAAAAAGAAATTTATTTTCCTTTCGTCCCAACCTTTTCCGTCTTTTTGCTCTCTTACTTAGAAAAGACTAATCCTTAAAATTCAATTATGAAAAAGTTTCTTATACTATTCTTATTCTTTCAGGCAACCTTATATGCCCAAAAACCTGTTTTTACGACAGCCAAAGTAAAAGCGGCAACCGTTTATTTCAATGCGGCAGAAATTTCACAAACGGCCAGTGTAAACCTTCCGGCAGGAACCCACGAAATTGTAGTCAAAAATGTAGCCAACTGGGTCAACGAAAATTCAATACAAATTGGGACATCGCCTACATTAACTGTACTGTCTGTACAATTCACAGACAATTATATTTCTGAATATGAGGTTGACAGCAATTCTCCTTCGGTAAAAAAAGTGAAAGACAGTATTCTTATTGTCCAGAAAGAAATAGCAAAACTTGCCAATTCCAGAATTTCTGAAGGAAAAACCATCGAACTGTTGGATAAAAACCAACAGGTTTCCGGACAAAACTCTGGATTGAATGTGACCGAATTGATGAAAATGGTAGAGTATTACAAGACAAAAAGGGCAGAATTAAGCAACAATATAAATGCCTTGGCCGAAAAAGAACAGAAACTCGCCGAGGTACTTAAAAAATTAAATGACAGATTGGAAGTCAACAACAAAAACGAAGAAAAAATCTCGTCCGGAAAATTAATCCTTCAGGTTATGAATGAAGTGGCCGGAAATGTGCCATTGGAAATTTCGTATCTGACCAACAGTGCAACCTGGGCTCCGTTCTATGATTTGAGAGCCAACAGCATAGCCTCGCCAATCGACATGATGTATAAGGCACAAGTCACACAAAGCACCGGAATTGACTGGAAAAATGTGAAACTGACTTTGTCCTCCGGCCTTCCTAACCAAAACAATCAGGCTCCATTGTTACAGGCCTGGTTTTTAAGATATGGATATGTACCGGATTATAGTCGAAATGATGATAAAAGCAATGAATTACAGGAAGTGGTAGTTCAGGGCATCACTACCAAAAAAGACAAAGTGATGATTAGAGGTTCCGTTTCCAACTTTACCGCTATAACAGAAAACCAATTGAACATTTCCTTTGATATTGATATTCCGTATGATATTTTGTCTAACGGCAAAAAACACAGTGTTGCTTTAAAAGAAATAAAACTGCCGGCCACCTATAAATATTATGCCGCACCAACAGCCGACAAGGAAGCATTTCTTCTGGCGGAAATCAGTGACTATTCTAAATACAACCTGCTAAAAGGCGAAGCCAATATTATTTTTGAAGGAATGTATGTAGGCAAAACGTTTGTGGACCCAAACCAGACTTCGGACACCCTGAACCTGAGCATGGGAAGAGATAAGAAAATTTCCATCAAACGAGAAAAGGTAGTGGACAAATCGGGTACAAAGTTCCTGTCAGCCAACAAAGTGCAGACATTTACTTTTGAAACCACTGTACGAAACAACAAAAAAGAGGCCATACAACTGACTCTTAAAGACCAATATCCGTTGAGTACCGATAAAGAAATTGAAATCGAACTGAAGCAAAGCGACAATGCAAAAGTCAATGCCGAAACAGGAATCCTGACCTGGGATTTGAATCTGAAACCAAATGAAACCAGGAAAATACGTATTAGCTATACGGTCAAATATCCAAAAAACAAAATTATTGACAATCTATAAAACAAGAGAGCCCCGTTACAATAACGGGGCTTTTTTATTAAAAAAATACTTATATTTTAAAAATGTAAACGTTTCATTATGAATAATTTCAAATTTTATTTTATAAATTTACTTCCTAACCCTAATTGCTATAAAATGAAAACAACACTACGATTATTAGTATTACTATTCTCAACCTTTGCGTTTTCGCAGACAATCGGAATAGTACCTTTTGCTACAGGATTCAACAATCCTATTGAAATTGCCAACGCAGGTGACACGAGATTGTTTATTGTGGAACAAAGCGGAGTCATCAAAGTTTTGAATTCGAATGGTACTACAAATGCCACACCTTTTCTTAACATCACAAGCCTTGTAAGCTGCTGTGGCGAAAGAGGACTTTTGGGGCTGGCATTCCATCCTAATTATGCCACTAACGGTTTCTTTTACGTTAATTACACCAATACGGCCGGGAATACTGTAATCGCACGCTATTCTGTAAGTAGTAATCCTGATGTTGCCAATACAACCGGTACTATCCTAATGACAATTAACCAGCCTTTTTCCAACCATAATGGCGGAACCATAAAATTTGGTCCTGACGGTTATCTGTATATCGGAATGGGTGATGGCGGAAGCGGTGGTGACCCGGGAAACAGGGCTCAAAATATCAATGAGCTTTTGGGTAAAATGTTGCGTATTGATGTTGATTCGGGCACTCCTTACGGAATTCCGCCAACCAATCCTTATGCCGGAGCTACGCCGGGAGCCGATGAAATCTGGGCTATTGGATTACGAAATCCATGGAAGTTTTCTTTTAACCGACTTAATGGCGATTTATGGATTGCAGATGTAGGTCAGGACCAGATTGAAGAAATCAACAAGGTTAGCTCAACTGCTGCCGGACTAAACTATGGCTGGAGATGTTATGAAGGCAATGCCGCATACAATACAACTGGCTGCGCTGCTATGTCAACCATGACATTTCCCGTTGCACAATATACACATGCTTCAACAGGAGGCTGTTCTATTACCGGGGGCTATGTTTATACAGGCAGCACTTACCCGGCCATGCAGAACAAATATTTCTTTGCTGACTATTGCGTCAATCGTATAGGAATGGTTGATACGTCTGGCAACATCACCTATTCTGCCAATTTCTCCGGTTCTAACTCCTTTACTTCGTTTGGAGAAAACTCCAGCGGCGAACTGTTCGTTACCGGAACTTCTCAGGACATTGTCTACAGGGTTATTGATACGGCATTGAGCAATGACGATTTTACAAAAAATGGATTCTCTATGTATCCTAATCCGGCAGATTCTGAACTTTTCTTATCAAGTACTACCGGAATTGTACTTCAAAAAGTTTCTATTGTTGATTTATCCGGTAAGCTCCTGATAGAACAAAAGCTGGAAAACACACCTGTCAACACCATCAACATCAGTTCGCTGCAAACAGGAATTTATGTTGTTACAATAGAAGACACATCCGGAAATACGTTTACATCAAAACTGGGAAAAAAATAAAACACCGGATTATATAAAAAAGAAAGCCTGTTTTAAAAACAGGCTTTTTTATTTTATGGAGCAGGATTAGGACGTATGGACTGAATCTCATCAATGGCTTTTAGCACTTCTTCTGAAAGAACCGTATGTCTTGAATTGATATTCTCTTCCAACTGCTTCAGGTTTGTCGCTCCTATTATAGTTGCCGTCACAAACTGCTGTTGACGGATAAACGCCAAAGACATTTCTGTTAGCGTGAGTCCGAATCTGGTTGCTGTTTCCTGATATAAAGCCGTCGCTTCTTTGGTCTGTTGCGAATTGTATCTTGTAAAGTTTGGGAACAGGTTTAATCTTGCATCGGGATGTTTTTCTCCGGTCAGGAATTTACCTGACAATACGCCAAATGCCAATGGTGAATAGGCCAATAAACCTACATTTTCGCGATAGGCTGTTTCTGAAAGCCCTACTTCAAAAGTACGGTTGAGCAAAGAGTAAGGATTTTGAATGGTTGCTATCCTGGGCAGATTGTGTTTTTTGCTTTCTTCCAAAAAACGCATTACTCCCCAGGGTGTTTCATTGGAAACACCTATGGCACGGATTTTCCCTTCCTGAATGAGTTCCTGAAATACTTCCAGAATAGCTTTCATATTATCTTCCCAGGCATCTTCCTGAATTTTGAAACCTCGCTGCCCAAACATATTCGATTTTCGTTCCGGCCAATGCAGTTGATACAGGTCGATATAATCTGTCTGAAGTCGCTTCAGGCTTTTTTCAACAGATGCTTTTATGGTTTCTTTGTTGAATGCCAAATCTTCTCTTATATATTGCATCCCACGGTTTGGTCCTGCAATTTTGGAAGCCAGGATAATGTCGTTTCTTTTTCCTGATTTATGGAGCCAGCTCCCGATGATCCTTTCGGTTTCGCCTGTTGTTTTTTCGCGTGCCGGAACAGGATACATTTCTGCCGTATCGATAAAATTGATTCCTTTATCCAACGCAAAATCAATCTGAGCATGTCCTTCTGCTTCGGTATTTTGCTGTCCGAAAGTCATGGTTCCGAGACATAGTTCACTAACTTTCAGGTTGGTGTTTGGAAGTGTATTGTAGTTCATTTTTTAAGGTACTAAGTGACTGAGTCGCTAAGTTGCTAAGGTTCTTTTAAGGCGCTAAGGTACTAAGTTTTTAAGGGATTGGAAAATTGAGGTGCTAAGGTTTGGCAGTTTTTAAATAAAAAAGACCCAGGACAAATGTCCTGAGTCTTTATATTATAAACAAAAAGCTTTATCGCCCAGACACATAAAACCTTAGTGCCTCAGTACCTCTGCAACATAGCCTCTTTTCCTACAATTCATTCAGCATCTTAGAGATTTCATCCAATTTAGGAGTTAGGATAATCTCAATTCTTCTGTTTTTGGCTTTCCCTTCTGCTGTTTCGTTAGAAGCCAAAGGAGCATATTCTCCGCGTCCTGCAGCAGTAAGGTTCTTTTTGTCAATGGCTTTGTTTTCTGCAAGGATATTTACGATAGCCGTAGCACGTTTGGTAGATAAATCCCAGTTGTCTGTGATTTGTCCGGTTCCGCCGTAAGGCACATTGTCTGTATGTCCTTCAATAAGTACAGAAATATCCGGATTTACACCCAATACTTTCCCTACTTCTACAACGGCTCTTCTTCCTTCTGCTCCAACAGACCAGCTTCCTGAACCAAAAAGCAGTTTGTTTTCCATAGAAACATATACTTTTCCGTTTTTCTGCTCTACTGTAAGACCTTTTCCTTCAAAACTGTTTAAGGCTTTGGAAAGCGTTTCTTTCAGTTTTCTCATGCTTTCTTCTTTTGCAGCAATCATTCCTTCCAATTCATCTACTCTTGAAGAACGTTCTTTTAATTCTGCCTGCAATTTGTTCAAGCGCTCCTGTTCTGCCGCCAGGGCTTTTTCTTTTGCTTCAAGCTGCGCCAACAGTTCGCGGTTTTTCTTCATATTGGTATCTAAAGCATCACCACTGTTTTTCTCCAGTGCGGCATATGATGATTTTAACGTATTCAGGTTGGCACTTGCTGCTGCATAGTCTGCCGCAAGCTTGTCTCTTTCTGCTTTTAGTTTTTCGAGCTGCGATTTCAAATCCTTGCTTTCAAGGTCGAGCTGGTTTTTCGCTTTTGTCAGGTTCTGGTTTTCATCAGAAAGGCTTCTGTTTTCTTTTTTCAGGTTAGCGTATTTGTCTTCGAGTTCTTTATAAACTTTTGACGAAACACAGGAAGTAGTCAATGCCAGGGCTAATACTCCAAGCGATACTTTTTTAATCATGATTTTGAATTGGTTTTATTTATTTCTTACTCGTTTTTAGCTTATTTAATCGATTTCTACCAGAACCGGGCAGTGGTCAGAATGTTTGGCATCCGGCAATATTACAGCTCTTTTCAATCTGTTTTCGATAGGACGACTTGCCAGGATGTAATCGATTCTCCAGCCTTTGTTATTGTTTCGGGCATTGGCTCTGTAGCTCCACCACGTATAATGGTGCGGGTCTTTGTTAAAATGCCTGAAAGAATCGATAAAGCCGCTTTTCATAAAAAGGTCCAGCCAGCTTCTTTCTTCCGGAAGGAATCCGGATACTTTGGCATTTCGAATCGGGTCGTGGATATCGATAGCTTCGTGACAGATATTATAATCGCCACAAATCAAAAGGTTAGGAATCTCTTTTTTAAGTTCGTTGATGTAGTTCTGGAAATCGTCCATATACATAAACTTATGGTCCAATCTGAGGATATTGGTTCCTGAAGGCAGGTAAAGGCTCATCACCGAAAAGTCGTCATAATCAACCCGAAGGTTTCTTCCTTCCGCATCCATGTGTTCTATTCCGGTGCCGAAAACCACATTATTGGGTTTTGTCTTGCACAAAACAGCCACTCCGCTGTAGCCTTTTTTTTGTGCCGGAAACCAATAATTATAAGGATAGCCTGCTTTTTCAAATTCATCCAGCGGAATCTGGTCTGGCGTTGCTTTGATTTCCTGAAGACAGATAATGTCCGGATTGGCATGTTGAAGCCATTCCAGGAAGCCTTTCGTAATGGCGGCTCTTATTCCATTGACATTGTAGGAGATAATTCTCATAGTTGCTGTAGATTTTGACTTTTTCAAAAGTAAGTAAAAAAAGATTATTTCTACAGGCAAAATCTCTGGTCTGATAGGATGAAAAAAATGGATGTGTTAACTCAATTTTGCTATCTTTGTTTTTTTCGCACAAAACAGATGATAGATGGGGTTAGTTACCGCTAAAGAAGTTGCAAAAGCAATAAACACAGATAAATACGGAGTTTTGGGAACTTTTTCAGGCTGGCTGCTAATGAAAATACTTAAAATTTCCACACTGAATAAAATCTACGACCGGAACAAACATCTACAAAATGTCGAATTCCTCAATGCTATATTGGACGAATTCCAGATTAAATTTGAAATCCCGGAAGAAGATTTAAAACGCCTTCCAAAAGACGGCGCCTATATTACCATTTCAAACCATCCGTTAGGCGGAATTGACGGTATCCTGCTTTTAAAGCTTATGCTGGAAAGGGAGCCTAACTTCAAGATTATTGCCAATTTTCTTTTGCATAGGATTGACCCTATGAAACCGTATATCATGCCCGTCAATCCTTTTGAGAATCATAAGGATGCCAAATCGAGCGTAATCGGAATTAAAGAAACACTGCGCCATTTAAGCGACGGAAAGCCTTTGGGAATGTTTCCTGCCGGTGAAGTTTCTACCTATAAAGATGGAAAACTGGTGGTAGACAAGCCTTGGGAAGAAGGTGCTATTAAGCTGATTAAAAAAGCTAAAGTTCCTGTAATACCCATTTATTTCCACGCCAAAAACAGCAAGCTTTTTTATTTTCTTTCCAAACTTGACGATACGTTAAGAACTGCAAAACTACCTTCGGAATTGCTGACACAGAAAGACCGTGTTATCAAAGTACGAATTGGAAAACCGATTTCTGTAAACGAACAGAACGAATACGACAAAATCGAAGAATACTCTGAATTTCTTAGAAAAAAGACCTATATGCTGGCTAATCCTTTTGAGAAGGAAACCAAGCTACTGGACACATCGAACTTAAAAATTCCGAGAAGTCCGAAACAGATTGCCATGCCAGCCAATCATGAGCAGATTGTTAACGAGGTGAATGCTTTGAGACAAACTGACTGCCGATTGCTGCAAAGCAAAAACTACGAAGTGTTTTTCACGGAAGCGAATCACATTCCAAACATCCTGCATGAACTGGGACGTTTGAGGGAGATTACCTTCAGGGAAGTGGGCGAAGGAACCAACCAGTCACTGGATTTGGACCAATTCGACCAATACTACCACCATATGTTTTTATGGGACGATGATACCAAAGAAATTGCAGGTGCCTACCGTATGGGACTTGGTGCGGAGATTTTCCCTAAATATGGAATTGACGGATTTTACCTTCAGGAGCTTTTCCGATTTGAGCCGGAATTGTATGATATGATGAGCAAGTCCATAGAAATGGGCCGGGCTTTTATCACCAAAGAATACCAGCAAAAACCAATGCCGTTGTTCCTGCTTTGGAAAGGAATCGTGCATACGACACTGCGCTATCCGGAACATAAATTCCTGATTGGCGGTGTAAGTATCAGTAACCAGTTTTCTGATTTTACGAAGTCGCTGATGATTGAGTTTATGAAATCGCATTATTACGATCCTTATATTGCACAATATGTGCACCCTAAAAAGGAATTCAAAGTAAAGCTGAAAGATGCGGATAAGGATTTTATTTTTGATGAAGCCGAAGCCGACCTTGTCAAATTTGACAAGCTTATCGATGAGCTGGAACCGGGCAACCTGCGTCTTCCGGTATTGATTAAAAAATACATCAAGCAGAACGCCAAGGTTGTGGCATTTAATGTAGACCCGCTGTTTAACAATGCGGTTGATGGATTGATGTATATTCGAATTGCGGACATTCCGGAGAGTACGATGAAACCGGTAATGGAAGAATTTCAGGCAGAGTTGGAACGAAAACTGGCCGAAAAAGGAGAAAAATTATAGTTCTGAAACTTAAACAAGCTTAAAAACTTTGTAGCTTAGCGTCTTTGCGGGCTGTATTTCACGCAAAGGCACAGAGTAGCAAAGCATGGACAAAAAAATTCAATATAAAAGAAAAGCCTGAGAAATTCTCAGGCTTTTTTATTGGTATCTACTTCCAGATAGACTGTCTTAAAATGTCATCAAAGGTATTTTCACGTATGAAATACACCAATCTGACTATATGATATACAATTAGAACTGCGCCTAAGAAGTAGGCTATCTTTTTACTGTAAAAAACAGAATTGAAATATTCTTTTTGTGTTTTTAGCTCCAGCGTCAATACTATGATAACGACTATGCAGAAAACAAAAGCAAAAGGTCCAAAGAGATGATAAGATAAGCTTTTTTGCAAATCGCCCTCATACAAATAGACCAATGATTTGGTGATGCCACATCCCGGACACGGAAAACCTGTCAACATCTTAAACGGACACAAAGACTGGTCTGTTTCCAAATGATGATCGTGATTGTGCAGCATTAAAAAAAATGGAATTATCAGGGTCAATAATGCCCCGATAATTCCAAATATTTTCAGTTGAATCTTTCTATTACTTGTATAACTTGTTGATATCACCTTGAACAATCATTGCGGCTACCATTGGGAACAAGAAACCAAGAATTAACAATAGTGTTGACTGATCTTTTTCCCTTTCACCAGTTCTTTCATAAACTTTAGGCAAACCTTCTTTTCCAGCCAAATAGTAGAAGTACAGATTTACCGGCATACAGCATCCAGAAAAAATAGCAATTGGCTGAGAAATAACTTCTTTGCCTGCTACAGCATTTAATACTTGTGCTACCTTAATATTCCAATAAATCAAATATAATCCGCAGGTGATAAATCCTAAAAGCAAAACTACGATTGGATCCACCCTAAATTCAGGGATAACACCATAGTTTTCTGGTCTTTCTAATTCCATTTTATTTTTGTTTTTGATGTTTATAATTGCTAAAATTAACAAAAATATTGGATGGACAATCTCTTTGTATGAATTTTATGTCATTATTAAAGAAAGACTTTATCTACAGGCTCCCATAATTCAATCTTATTCCCTTCTATATCAAGAATCCATCCGAATTTTCCATAATCATAGCTTTCCATTTCCCCAATAATCTGAACGCCTTCCTGCTTTAGCGTGGCCAACAGTTCTTCCAGATTTTCTACCCTGAAGTTCTGCATGAATTGTTTTTCGGACGGACTGAAATAATTGGTGTCATTTTTAAAAGGTGACCATTGTGTAGCACAGTCATATCCTTCTTTATCTTTCCACCAGAATGTACAGCCATAGTCGTCTGTATTCAATCCTAAATGTTTTTTATACCAATCTCTCAATGCTTTCGGATCTTCGGATTTAAAGAAGAAGCCTCCAATTCCCGTAACGCGGTTTGGTGTTTTTACCTCTGCCTTTTTACCAAAATACAATTCCTTGATTTTATCCACGATGGTCTGCGCTAATTTTTCATGGCTTTCAAAAGTCCAACCGGCAATATGCGGCGACATCAGGACCTTGTCTGATTCCAGAAGATATTGGAAAGCTTCCGGAATTTTATCTTCTTCAAACAGCGTTTCAAAAGACAGTTTTTCATATTCCAACACATCCAATCCGGCTCCTAAAATCTTGCCTGTTTCTAAAGCCTGTACCAAATCGGCGGTTACTACATTTTTGCCTCTTGATGTATTGATAAGCCAGAATGGTTTTGCAAAAGTATTGATATAGTCTGCATTGACCAGTTTGTCCGTTTCCGGAGTCCACGGAATGTGCAGGCTCAACACATCTGATTTTTGCTGAAGTTCTTCTAACGACACCTGTTTTGCATTGGCATCGCCAACATTTTCCAGAATATCATAGCAAAGCACCTCAACATCAAATCCGCGTAGTTTTTTGGCAAAGGATTTTCCCATATTGCCATATCCGATGATACCTACCGTTTTACCGTCCAGTTCGTGTCCGCGGTTTTTCTCACGGTTCCAATGTCCGGAACGGATTTCTCTGTCGGCCTGGTTTAGTTTGTTGAAAAGTGACAGCAGCATTCCCAAGGCGTGTTCTCCAACCGCATTTCGGTTTCCTTCCGGAGCCGCAATCAGGCTTATTTTTTTCGAAAGCGCATAATCGCAATCAATACTTTCAAGACCTGCTCCTACTCTGGCAATAAATTGCAGTTTGGTTGCCTTATCCAAAAAGGTTTTGTCAATTTTAAAACGGCTGCGAATTACAATTCCGTTATAGTCGTGGATTTTGGCTTCTATTTCTTCTTTTGAAGATTTGAAATCTTCGTGGTTTGTGAAACCGGCTTCTTGCAACTGACTTAGCAACAGAGGATGATTGCTGTCAATGTGTAGTATTTTTATTTCTTCAGGCACCATTCTTCGATAGAATTTTTATGGTTACATACTATGCAATCCTATACCGAAGCGATTTGCTTTTAAAAACCGAGGATAAGTTTTGCGATAGAAAAATAGATTAATATTCCGCAAATGTCGTTACTGGTCGTAATAAACGGACCTGTTGCCAGGGCCGGGTCTATTCCAAACTTATTCAATAAAAGAGGAACAAACGTTCCGATAAGCGATGCTATAATGATAACGGAAATCAAGGCACTGGTCACAATAACCCCGATTATGAATTCTACATTCAGAAGGAAATGGCTACCAATAAACAATATGGAAGCGAGAATAACCCCGTTTAAAAGGCTCAGGGAAATCTCTTTTATCAATCGGCTAAAAAGCGAGCCACTCAACGTATTGTTGGCAAGACCCTGTACAATAATCGCAGAAGATTGCACTCCAACATTTCCTGCCATCGCCGCAATTAGTGGCGTAAAGAAAAACAGGTTTCCATGCTCTGTCATTGCTCCTTCAAAAAGTCCAAGTACACGAACAGATATAAAGCCTCCCAAAAGCGCCAGAACAAGCCATGGCAAGCGTGCTTTTGTAAGCTCCAGAATACTGTCATCTGCCTCAACGTCCTGTGAGATACCCGCTGCTAACTGGTAATCTTTGTCGGCTTCATCCTTGATAACGTCAACGATATCGTCAATCGTAATTCTTCCAACAAGTCGTCCCAATTCATCTACGACAGGAATAGCTTCCAGGTCATATTTCTGCATGATACGCGCTACTTCAACATCTTCCGTATCGACACGCACGTAATCAACTTTCGGGATATATACTTCACTGATTGGTGTTTTGGTAGAAGTCGTCAAAAGGTCTTTAAGCGAAAGCCTTCCTTTGAGCCTGTTTTCATCATCAACCACATAAATAGAGTGTACTCTGGAAACATTTTCCGCCTGTATTCTCATTTCTTTCACGCAGGTTAATACGTTCCAGTTTTCGTTTACCTTCACGAGCTCTTTTCCCATAAGACCTCCGGCAGTATCTTCGTCATAGCGCAAAAGGTCAACAATGTCTTTCGCGTGCTCAACGTCAATAAGTTCAGAGATTACCTCATTTTTAATGTCTGTAGAAAGTTCAGCGATAATGTCGGCCGCGTCATCCGTATCCAACTCGTCAAGCTCTTCTGCAATTTCTTTTGGAGAAAGCCTGCTTAGGATGTTTTCACGAAGGTCGTCTTCTAATTCAAGAAGAATTTCGGCTGTTTTTTCGCTATCAAGGATTTTGAAAATATAGGTGGCCTCATCAAAATCCAGTTCGTCAAGGATTTCGGCAATATCAGCGTGGTGCATATCGTTAAGCAAGGCTTCCAGCTGCTGGTCTTTTTTGCTTAAGATTAATTCTTCAATCTGAAGAATAAGCTCCTTACTGATTTTAAATTGCATCGGCTTCTATTTTTTGGGTTATTGCTATGAATTGCTGTACATCCAGCTGTTCCGGACGGAGGTCAAAGATAGTATCTTCTCTTAAATTTTCCGAAAGATTTAGGGATTTTAAGCTGTTTCGCAATGTTTTTCTTCGTTGTTGGAAAGCGGTTTTTACCACTGTAAAAAAGAGCTTTTCATTGCAGGGCAGCGTAAAGTTTTCTTTTCTTTTAAGTCTCAACACACCTGATTTTACTTTAGGCGGCGGATTGAATACATTTTCATGTACAGTAAAAAGGTATTCCGCGTCATAAAACGCCTGTGCCAGTACCGATAATATGCCGTAGGTTTTTGTTCCTTTTTTCTCACAGATTCTTTCGGCTACTTCTTTCTGGAACATTCCTGAAAATTCTGCCACCTGATTTCGCAATTCCAAAGCCCGGAAAACAATCTGTGAAGATATGTTATAGGGAAAGTTGCCAATGATGGCGAACTGTTTCCCTTCAAAGGTTTTATTAATGTCGTATTTCAGGAAATCCTGTGATAGGATATGACCATGCAATTTCGGATAATTCGCATTCAGATAATCCACCGATTCTGTATCGATTTCAATCACATAAGTGTTTACCGGTTTTTCAAGCAGGTATTTTGTCAATACTCCCATTCCCGGGCCTATTTCCAAAACATTATCATAGCCTTCAAAATGGAGCGTATCTGCGATTTTCTTTGCTATGTTTTCGTCCGTAAGGAAATGCTGTCCAAGATGTTTCTTGGCTTTTACTTTATCCATTTTGATGTGGGATTTTTGATTTGTGATTTTAGATTTACGATTTCGGATTGTCTAACTGTCTGCCATCTATCATCTATTATCTGCTGTCTTATTTATGATTTGTGATTTTAGATTTGTGATTTTATATTACCTAAACACCAGTCATCTATTATCTGATTTCTAATTTCACCTAAACCGATTTATGGTCACTGATGAATTCCAGTTCTGTCCGGAAGGCAAGCATTTTGTCGCCAAACAGTCTTTGTCCTTCTTCTCTGAATCCGGGTGCGTGCTCCTTATAGTAGCTGTCCAGATTTTCTCTGGAATCTGCCCAATATTGCACTGAATAGGTTACTCCACCCATTTCTTCTTCTACCAGAACTTTTACAAGACGTGCCGAAGAGAACTTTCCAGTTCCCAGAATTTCCGGAATGTGCTTGTGCTGCATCCAATGAAGCCATTCATCATGTACCGATTCGTGAATATTTATGGTTACGTTGTATATTATCATTTCTTAGAATATTAGATTTTAGATTCCGCTAATGAAGCGGTTTATTTTGAAAAATTCGTAATTCGTAATTCGTAATTCGTAATTCGTAATTCGTAATTCTATAATTATAAATTCGTATCGCCCCGCAACTGCCTGAATTTTTTCCTTGCCTCTACAAAATAGATACTGTCTTCGTGGTTGAATAAGATTTGTTCGTATAATGCTTTTGCCTTATCAGTATCTTTCAGTTTTTTATTGTAAATCTCTGCCGAAAAATAAAGTGCTTCATCAATATAGATTCCGTCTTTGTGGTTATCGATTATCCCCTGATATTGTGCCAAGGCGGCATTGTAGTCCCCTAGCTTTTCATAAGTCTCGCCAATTCGCAACAGTGTTTCGTCTTCGATTTCCTGACCTTTGTATTCCTTCAATATCGATTGGAATTGTTCCAGTGCTTCCTTGTTTTTATTCTGATAGAGCAAATAATCGCCTCTGGCAAATTTCTTTAAACCCACTTGTGTCGAATCTGCTACCGTATTGTCATTAATTAAAAGAAACAATTCCAAAGCATCATTTGCTATAAGCTGTGTTGAGGCTGACTTTAGTTCCTTAAATTGTTTTAGTGCCCATTCAAAATTGGTTTTGAAATAGCTGGTTTTAGCCGCTTTCAGGCTTGCTTCATGTCCAACGGCATCGTTCTTCAAATCTTCTTCTATCTGGGAATAATAAATCAATGCCTGATTGAATTTTTCTTCATAAAGCAGAATATCGGCCAATTCCATTTTTACATCTGCGGTCTGGTATTTATTCAGAGGCAATTCCAATGCGCGTTTTAAAACCGCCTTGCCTTCTTCCGGATTTTTAAGATTAAAAGTTGCAAAATGAGCCTGTAATATCTGTAACGATAAGGTGTAAGGACTTATTCCGTATTTTTTAACCAATAAATCCAGTTCGCTTTTTATGGCTGGATATTCTTTTTCGGGTGCTTTTTGAATTTTCGATTCCATTAAAAAATAATGCGCCCTGATTTGCAAATCCAAATCCTGCGTGTTTTCCAACACAAAGGCAAAAATTTCCTTTGCTGTTTCTTCTTCATTCTCTTCCATTGCCAGTTCGGCCAGGTTTACGATATTCGAAAAAGATTCCGGGTCACGTCTGTAGATGGCCTTTTCCTGAATAAATGCTTTGGCATAATCTTTTTGCTGTACAAAAAACCAGCTTAGGAACTGATTCCAGAATATATCCTGATTTTTTTGGGCACGAATCAGAAGCGCTTTGCGCAATGCCGTATTGAATGTTTCTTCAGCTTCTTCTGTCATGAAACGCGAAAGCTGGTTTTGAATCATGATAGTATTGTTCTGGTTGGAATAGGCTTCTTCCAGAAAGGTGTCAATCATGAGGTCCATCTTGCCCAACTGTCCGTAAATGACAGCCATTTGGTAATTGAATTTGAATTTGGGTTCCAGCTTTATTGCCAGATTATAGGACTCCAGAGCATATTCCAGCAAGACTTTTTTCTCGAAAGTGTTGGCCACGGCATAGACGTTGGATGGATTTTCATTAATCTTGCTTATTGCCTGTTCATAAAACTTTTTAGCTTTTCCGGCATCTTTCTGCAATTGATAGTTGTATCCTATCTCAACCAGAAGTGACGGCTGCTTGTATTTTGCATAACGTTCCTGAAGGCGCTTATCTGCCTGGTCATATTGTTGCAGTTGCTGATAGGATTCTATTATTTTCTGGAAATAAAAACTGTTGCCCTGCTGATTTTTCAGCAGTTCGTCAAAACTAATGATGGCTTTTTCAAATTCTCCTTTATCAAAATAATTGATAGCCAACTGTTCGTTTTGTGCAAAAACAAACAGTGACGCAAACAAACTTAAGAATAGGAAAATCTTTTTCATTGTAGTTTAATGCAAAAAGGTATATAACAATGTACTAATATAACAATTTTAAGGCTGAATTAGTACATTGCTACATTAAACTATTGGTTAATTGTTCCTTAATTTATAATATCAAATCCGGTATAGGGACGCAGCACTTCCGGAATCACGATACCTTCCGGTGTCTGATAATTTTCCAGAATACCTGCCAATACCCTAGGCAAAGCCAAAGAACTACCGTTCAGGGTGTGTGCCAAATGGTTTTTACCATCTTTATCTTTATAACGCAACTTCAATCGGTTAGATTGGAACGTTTCGAAGTTTGATACCGAACTGATTTCCAGCCAACGGTCTTGTGCTGTTGAAAACACTTCAAAATCATAGGTCATGGCTGATGCAAACCCCATATCTCCTCCGCAAAGACGAAGAATCCTGTAAGGAAGTTTCAGTTCGTTCAGGATGGTTCTTACGTGCTCTACCATACCTTCCAAAGCCTCGTATGATTTTTCCGGATGTTCCACCCTTACAATTTCAACCTTGTCAAATTGGTGCAAGCGGTTCAAACCGCGAACGTGTGCCCCATAAGAACCTGCTTCTCTTCTAAAGCATGGCGTGTAGGCCGTAGCCAGAATTGGAAGTTCGTTTTCCTGCAGAAGAACATCGCGGAATAAATTGGTTACCGGAACTTCTGCTGTTGGAATCAAATAAAGGTCGTCTGTAGCGTCATGATACATTTGTCCTTCTTTGTCCGGAAGCTGTCCTGTTCCGTAAGCCGATGCTTCATTTACAAAATGCGGTACCTGAAATTCCTGGTAACCGGCTTCCGTATTTTTATCTAAGAAATAGGTAATCAGCGCACGTTGCAATTTGGCTCCTTTTCCTTTGTAGACAGGAAATCCCGCACCCGTGATTTTATTTCCTAATTCAAAATCAATAATGTCGTATTTTTTTACCAGTTCCCAGTGTGGCAAAGCTTCGCCATGCAGGTCCGGAATGTCACCTTCCTGCAAAATAGTTACGTTGTCTTCCGGAGTTTTTCCTTCCGGAACAATATCTGCCGGGAGATTTGGAAGCAGGTACAATTGCTCTGTCAACTCGTTTGTATATACGTCAAGTTTTTCAGCCAATTCCTTGCTTTTTTCTTTTAGCGAAGTTGTTTTGGTTTTCAGCAATTCTGCTTTTGCCTTCTCGCCGCTTTTCATCAACTCGCCTATGTCTTTGGATAGCTTATTCGATTCCGACAAAATATTGTCCATTTCAGCCTGTGTCGCTCTTCTTTTTTCATCAAGCTGCACGGCTAGTTCAACAATACTTTTGGCATCCATGTTTCGTTTTGCCAAAGCTTTGAGGACTTTCTCCTGGTTTTCTCTAATAAATGCTATCTGTAACATTGTTCTGGTTTTATAAAGGTAGCAAATTTAAGGAAAAAAGGTTGACAGTTGCAAAGTTAGCGACCAACATAGTGTAAAGTTTTAAATGCTGTTCCTATCCTGATAAATTAACACCTTGTGTGTGATTTATTAATTACATTTGGGAAATTTTTCCCGATTATGAAAAAAATATACCTGCTGCTTGCTTTATCTCTGTCAGGCATTGGCTTTGCGCAAAGTTCCTCTTCGCAAAACCATCAAATAGCTGAGGCAGAACGAAAATCAGCAGTAAAAAAGATTAACTTCAGAAATAACCCCAATACTGAAAATTACGATGTTACTTATCACAGGCTCCGGTTTGAGGTAAATCCAAGCAATTACTATGTTAAGGGGAATGTGACTACCTATTACAGGGCAAAAACAAATATGAGTACTGTTACTTTTGACCTTGCAGATGAATTGACTGTCAGTTCCGTAAAGCAAAGAAACACCTCGCTTAGTTTTACGCAAAACGGCACCAATGAATTGGTTATTAACCTGCCTGCCGTCCAAAACACAAACGTACTGGATTCATTGACGATTGTCTATGAAGGTGCTCCTCCGGCACAAAGCGACGGATTCAACACTTATACGCATGCCGGAAATCCGGGTCTTTACACCCTTTCTGAGCCTTTTGGAGCCAGAGACTGGTGGCCATGCAAACAGGACCTGAACGACAAAATTGAAAACCTAGACGTATTTATAAAAACCGGCTCCCAATATGTAAGCGTTGCCAACGGAGTTCAAATCAGTTCTGTAAATAATGGCGATGGTACAAAAACCACACATTTTCGTCATGGTTATCCTATTCCGGCCTATCTTGTGGCTATTGCCGTGACCAATTACGCCATCTTCACACAACAGGCAGGAACAGCACCACACACCTTCCCGATTGTGAATTACATCTATCCCGAAAGCCAGGCCGTTGTCCAAAATGATTTGGCTGTTACTGTGCCTATTATGAATTTGTTTGAGCAGCTATTTGAGACCTATCCTTTTGCTAACGAAAAATATGGCCATGCGCAATGTTCTCTGCCCGGCGGGATGGAACACACTACGGTTTCTTTTATGGGTAGTTTTGGCAGGGATTTGATTGCCCATGAATTAGCCCACCAATGGTTTGGAGATAAAATTACTTGTGGCAGCTGGAAAGATATTTGGCTCAATGAAGGTTTTGCCAGCTATCTGGCCGGTCTTGTTATCGAGGATATGGATGGCGCTACTAATTTTAATTCCTGGAAAAGCGGCTTGATTAACAATATCACTTCACAGCCTGGCGGTGCGGTTTATCTGACAGACAGCGAAGCTTTAGATGCGGGAAGGATTTTTAGCAGCAGGCTGTCTTATGACAAGGGTGCTATGGTAGTGCATATGCTACGCTTTAAACTGGGCGATACTAACTTTTTTCAGGGTATTAAAAACTATCTGGCCGACCCGACTCTGGCGTATGGCTATGCGATAACCGAAAACCTAAAAACACATCTGGAGGCTGCTTCCGGAATGGATTTGGATGAATTTTTTAATGATTGGGTATATGGTCAGGGCTATCCGAGATACACCATAACGGTGAGAAATTTTTCTCCGGGTGTAGCCCGTTTTACTGTAAGCCAGACACAATCCCATTCATCAGTTTCCTTTTTTGAAATGCCGGTTCCGGTTCGTGTAACAGGCACAGGAGGCCAGTCTTTGGATTTGATTTTGGACAACACTACCAACAACCAGACCATCGACAAAAATGTTCCGTTTGCGATTACAGGCATTACCTTTAATCCAAAAAGCGACATTATTGCAAGAAACAGTACTGCTACATTAGGAAATGAGGCTTTCGTATTGGATGAAAATGTAAAACTTTATCCTAATCCTGCCTCTCATTCCTTACAGTTAGAACTTCCTGACAATGTAGTGCTTGAAAAAGCGATTTTCTACAATGCCTTGGGACAAATCATAAAAGAAACGGCTTCTCAGACTTCATGGGATGTTTCAGCCTTGCCGGTTGGAGTCAATTTTGTAAAAATAATTACGGATGCCGGAACAAAACAAATGAAGTTTATCAAGGCATAATTGAACCTATAAAAAAGGGCTTCCGAATGGAAGCCCTTTTTCGTTAAAAACATTTATTGTATTGCCTTGATTCGGCTTGCCATAAAAGCAATCAGCACTCCAAAGATTCCGATAAAGGCAAAGGAAAATTGCAGTCCGGCGGCTTCCGCAATAAAACCGATAACCGGAGGCCCCATCAGGAAGCCCAGGAAACTCACACTGGAAACAATGGTTAATGCTTCGCCCGGAGCAACTGTTGCATTCTTTCCGGCAATACTGTATACTGTTGGCACGATCGTCGAAACACCAAGACCTACCAGCATAAAGGCCAAAGTTGACGGAATGAGATAGGGCAAAAAAACCGAGGTAAACAATCCGATTGAAATGAGCAGTCCGCTAATTTGCAGCACTCTTTTCCGTCCATATTTATAAATTAGACGGTCACCTAAAAATCGTCCGCTCGCCATCATAATCATAAATGAGGTATATCCTAAAATCACCAACGGGCCGGGCGCCTTAACAATTTCCTTAAAATAAACCCCGCTCCAGTCAAACATGACTCCTTCACTCGCCATACAGCAAAAACCGATAATGCCCAACCAGAGCAAGACACCATCCGGTTTAGCAAAAAATTTCTTCTTCTCAGAAGATTTTTTCTCTTTTGCCCTGATTAGGTATTTGTAATTGGCTGCCATCAGTACAAAAACAATAAGGGCGGCTATTACAAAATGCTGAAAAGGCGACAGTTTTAATGCCAGCATTGCAATACCGATTAGGGCTCCTGAAAAGCCGGCCGTGCTCCAGGCTCCGTGAAACGACGACATGATGGTTCTTTTAAAAAGTCCTTCCGTATAAACTCCCTGCGTATTGACGGCAATATTACTCAGGTTTCCGAAAATTCCAAACAAAAACAGACCCAGAGAAAGTTGCCAGGGTTTTTCTGCCAGGCCAAGATTGGTTAGGGCAATTGCATATAATGCCAATGCGATGAGTAAAATTTTATGGCTTCCGTATTTTGTAACCAGTTTTCCCGAAAAGGGCATAATCATAAGCTGTCCGAAAGGAAGGGCAAAGAGAATGGAACCCAAATCGCTTTCGCTTAGGTGAAGTGAAGCCTTAATGTCCGGAATACGGCTTGCCCAGGTGGCAAAACACAATCCCATTCCAAAATAAAAAAGGGAAACCGCCCAACGTATCCGTTTTAAATAAGACTCTTTGGCATGTTTATAGCCTTTAAGTTTGGGACGGGTGTTGAAGGCGTTGATAAATCTGAATTCCATCAATAATTAACAAATTTGTTTGTTCTGATATTTTTTTATAGTTGCCATGTACTGGCTTTGTCTAACAAGCGGATGGCATCAGCATCAAGATTGAGTTGCGGAGCCAGAATAATGCTTTCCAACTGGCTTTTGCTGGTGGCACTCACGATTGGAGCTGTAACCGATGGTCTTTGTATGAGCCATGCCAGCGATACGGCTGCGGGCGTGGCTTTGTATTGGTTTGAAATTTCATCAAGTGCCGCCAGGATTTTCAAACCTCTTTCATCGAAGTATTTGTCCATATCTCCGCCTCTCGGACTTTTACCCAAATCGTCTTTTGTTCTGTATTTTCCGGTCAGGAATCCGCTTTCAAGTGAAAAATAAGTAATTACGCCCAGCCCATTTTCTAACGCCAGCGATTCGTATTGGGTTTCATATTTTTCTCTGGCATATAAATTATAGTGAGGCTGCAGGGTTTCATAACGCGGAAGCCCTTTGGCAGCACTGGCTTCTAAAGAAGCGAGAATTCTTTCGGGCGACATGTTTGATGTTCCAATCCAACGAATTTTACCGTCTTTTTGTAATTGGGCATAGGCTTCCAATGTTTCTTCTACCGAAGTTTCTACATCATCAAAATGGGTTTGGTATAAATCGAGGTAATCGGTTCCGAGTCGTTGCAGCGAGTCTTCAACAGCTTTGAGTATGTATTGTTTTTTCAGTCCTTTTCTGCCATCGCCCATATCAGAACCCACTTTGGTGGTCAGGACAATATTGTGGCGGTTTTTCTTTTCTTTCAGCCATTTGCCAATGATCCGTTCTGATTCGCCTCCTGTATTTCCGGGTGCCCAACGTGAGTAAACATCAGCCGTATCAATAAAATTAAAACCTGCTTCTGTAAAGCCGTTTAAAATTTCAAAGGATTTCTTTTCGTCAAGAGTCCATCCAAAAACGTTTCCTCCAAATGCCACAGGATAAATATGCAGGTCTGTATTACCCAATTTTCTTTTTTCCATGATTGTATAAGTTTAGTATAGTTAGCAAGATGCCGGCAATGGCATAAGGCAGAAATAGAGTGGAATGCACGCCGATTCCGTTTTAAAAAGTAAAATTACTTCACATCGCCTAAACTAAAAATTCCGATTTCAAAGATTAACAAACATTTAAAATATTGAAAAATGAATAATCCCACCGTAAGTAAATAGAAAACACTATTTTTGTTCGCAATTATTGAATCTAAAATTAAAAAATGGAAATAGTTATTAAGCTCTCTCAGTTTTTGTTGAGTTTATCCTTGCTGATTGTATTACACGAATTGGGACACTTTATCCCGGCCAAATTATTTAAGACCCGGGTTGAAAAATTCTACCTTTTCTTTGATGTAAAATTCTCACTGGTCAAGAAAAAAATTGGTGAAACAGTTTACGGAATCGGATGGTTGCCACTAGGCGGCTATGTGAAAATTGCAGGGATGATTGACGAGAGCATGGACAAGGAACAGATGGCACTTCCGCCACAGCCTTGGGAATTCCGTTCCAAGCCGGCCTGGCAACGACTTATCATTATGTTGGGCGGGGTTACAGTCAACTTTATTCTGGCAATCATCATTTACATAGGGATGGCTTATGTTTATGGTAACACCTATATCTCCAATTCTGAGCTAAAAGATGGTATTTGGGTATCCAGTCCGCTAGGAGAGAAAATTGGATTTAAGACCGGTGACAAGATTATTGCTGTTGATGGCAAGAAGGTAGAAAAATTCGACGACGTACAATACAATGTCAATTTTGCCAAAACGGCTACTATTGAAAGAAATGGCGCTGTACAGGAAATCAAACTTCCGGTAGACTTACTGTCCAAAATTATGAAAGAAGAGAGAAGCTACCTGAAATTGCGTGTTCCGTTTACGGTAGCCAATATTTCGGAAGATTCTCCAAATACAAACACCCTTAAAAAAGGAGATATTATCCTAAGTATTGACGGTAAGAAAATGAAATATGCCGATGAGATTTTAGCTTTTAATGAAGCTAATGCAGGCAAAACATTTGATGCGGTCGTTTTTCGAGATGAAAAAGAACAGCCTGTAAAAGTAACGGTTGGTAAGGATGGAAAATTGGGCGTAATGCAAGGCGGACTTAAACCTGAGAACCTTGAAAAATTAGGTTACTATAAAATAAGCCGTGAAACTTTCTCTCTTGCAGAATCATTTCCGGCAGGTATTCAAAGAAGCAAGGATGAACTGGGTCGTTACTTTACACAGCTAAAAGCTATTGTTAACCCAGATACGGGTGCTTACAAAGGCGTAGGAGGCTTCTATGCCATTTTTAATGTTTTTCCTAGCGTTTGGAGTTGGGAATACTTTTGGACGATTACAGCTTTCCTATCGATTATGCTAGGTGTGATGAACCTTTTACCAATTCCGGCATTGGATGGCGGCCATGTGATGTTTTTATTGTTTGAAATCATCACAAGAAAGAAACCGAGCGAAAAATTCCTGGAAAGAGCGCAAGTTGTTGGTTTCTTTATACTTATAGCTTTGGTACTCTTTGCGAACGGCAATGACATCTATAAAGCCATCATGAAATAGAAAAAAAATTGAAAAATTTCTTCAATTTTATTTGCAAGAAATAAATTTCGCCTTATATTTGCACCGCTTTAAAAGGCAATACGCCTTCCTCCTTAGCTCAGTTGGTTAGAGCATCTGACTGTTAATCAGAGGGTCCTTGGTTCGAGCCCAAGAGGGGGAGCAGAAAAAAATCCTGATAGAAATATCAGGATTTTTTGTTTTTATTACTCCCTTGAAATTTTTGTCTTTGTAAATGCCATGGCAAGCTTTCCCAAACTTTTATTTATCCTAAAACACAGAATACATCCTAAGTTTAATTCCGGCACATAGAATAAGCTATATCGTTATTTTAAATACTTTTGATTCTTAATTATTATCTATTTTGAATATGGGAACCACAAAAACAATATATCAATCAGACAGGGAGTTCAGAATTTGGAATTATACCGTTAGCCATTGTTCTTTATTATTAAGAAGTGAAATGAGCTTCATTGGGGAAAATAATTTTTCAGAAGAACTATCTTATAATATAGATATCGAAATATCAGGCGTTTCCTTTATTGGTATTCCAACTACTCTAAGAAGTTTAAAGATTAAAGAAATATCTGAAGATTTATTACCTGATCATATAGATAAGGAATTATGCAAATATAATCTCAAGATATTTGAGTTTGTGGAAGAAAACAAAAAATATTATATCATTGCCGCAGGATTGATGATTGCTACCAACAAGTGGGATTTAAATCAAGACAGAATATTAAGCTATCATTTAGGTTTGCAACATGACAAAGTAATAATAACCGCTTAATTATTTGGATAATTCACACACAACCCACCAAACTAAAGCTACGCAATCAATTTCAATTCAAAATTAAAACGTATAACCTGAATCGTTTATATTGCTGGAAAATGGAAAACACCTCAACCAATGTCATCGATATTATAAAAAAGAAGGTTTTGCATCCCTATTTGCAACACTTTGTTTTTAATCTGCCTAAATAAACCGGCAACATATCTATCAAATAAATACTATGAAAATGAATTCTTTTGTAGCGACAACAAGCCTGCTATTATTTGGCAGAATGGCATTTGCGATTTTATTCTGTTTTTTCTTTCTTGTCGGGTTGTTATGGAAGTCAGAGATTCGTATTGAAAATGAATTCTTATTTCTTTTTTTATTTCTTACAGTCTTTCTTCTTACCTATCGGATACTTAGAAAAACAGCATTAATTAAAGTAGAATTATACCCCTACAATAAATCAGAATTTATATTTACTACAAAATATTTTCTGCTTGAAAAGAAAAACAAAACATTTTCTTTAGATCAGGTAAAAGATTATACATATGAAAGCGGTAATGGATATCAGATTTTCACAATCCGATTTAAAAAAAGCCGACCTGTTAAGCTGCTAATCAACACTGATGGGGAGAATATAAAACGATTTTCATCATCCTATGATGATTTTAAAAAACACATCAAATCATACAATAGCGTGAATCCTGAAAATACAATTATGGCAAGGACTCCCATTTACCAAAGAAAAACAGGATGGTACTTCGCCATTGTTATTTTTTTACTACTAATTATTTTACCGGTCTTATATCTGTTTTCAGATTCCCCTGTGAATTGGCCTTTATTATTGGCTTTTTATCCTCTGGCAATACTATACCTTTATAATTTTCTTTCAAAAAGAAACAAACCCAATGATGGGGTTTTATAACTATTAGCAACTAATTATGATAAACTTAGAATATTTAACCCAAAACAGCGGCGACGCAATCCTCCAGGAGTATTCCTATTCTGAAGAAAATCTAATTATTGTTTTAACGTTAGATGAGATTGAACAGGACATTAAATTAACTATCAAAACCGAAGCAGTATCATTTGATATATTTTCCCTGGAAAAGAAACACACTCCTTTTAGGACATGCAGAATTAAGATAGAAAATTTATCAGATGTCCTGGCTACAGAAAAAGGATACTATACTCCAAACAGTAATTTTGAAAAGCTAATGGATGAAACACGGAAAAACTATAATTTAGCATATGGGAGAAAGTCAACTGAAATGAAATATATTTTTTCTCTTGTTGGTTATGGCAGACTCTTATCCTGCTTACTTTCTGATATAGAAATCATAAAAATAGAGGTGCTAAATTAAGTCAGGTAATACAAATTCAGAATTAAAAACCAGCAATAAAATTGTAATCCTTCTAAAAATGAATGTTAAGAAAATTTGGACTGAAACTGATTTTGAAGAAATGGGATGGCATGATAGCCATATCCACGCTATTTCTTTCCCAAACGACGATTTGGAATTTGGTTTAGACATTGACTATCTATTCCAATGGGTTTTAGACAATACCTCCAATTCGTATAAATTTTGGGTATCTCCGTGTACTCTTATTTTCTTTAATGTTCTCTATTTGAGAATTGATATCGATTATCAAAACATGAATTGGTTAGATATTCTGGATATTAACAGAAGCAATCCCCGATTGGGTTTAGACGGAAAAACCACTTTATGGGATTTCGAAATTGTAACAGATAAAGGATCTATTAAATTTGAATCTTCGGGTTATAAACAGGTTGTGAAAAAACAGCCGGTATTTAGCCAAAGTCAGGTTTTATTCAGAGAGAAATGGTAAGCTGTGTTTAAGCTGTGATTCCAAAAAAATTCACAATAGCATAAAAAAAATGATAAGAAAACATTCGAAAAAACAAGGAACAATATGATATGCCTGCCAAATCATTTTTCAAGGGTCGCTTTTAAAAGAAACCGTCTTTCTGATATTGAACTTCTATATTGTGCCCAACTATTACGCCAATTTGATTTGTTATTATGTGTAGATTTTCCTAAATATCCTCCGGAAGCTGAAAAGCTTAGGATTGATATTGCGGATTTTTACGATTATATATTACAACCGAAATTGTCTAGAAAAGATTTATATAAAGCATCAAAAGTGGAACATTTTATGCAAAATGAAATTCTAGTTACTTTCAAAATAGAGGAATTTATACCGTGAGAGAACTAATTATACGCGAAAACCTGTGCTCAATTAAACCTGTCAATGACACCCATTCTCACAGATACTACATGCGAGCTATTATTAAGACCCTATTAAGCTTAACTAGGGGAAAATTTTATGTTGAAGTAAGCCGAGAAAATTATGATACAACATACTTAAAAGAAAACTTAAAACAAATCATGGTTGATAATAATAGTTTTAAGTCCTCAAGTTTTGAGGTTTCGTTTTTTAGCGATGGCATTAGTGAAGAATTAATAGAAATTCTACCCTAACTTTGGTTTGCATACGAACATACTGCCTTTTGTTTTTTTGAGGAAAATGAAATTGGAATCAATATCAAAAGAAAGCCCTGGAGTGAAATTACTACGAATACAAAATCTTATGTCTTATTCAAAGGAATGCAAGAAGATGTGATTTGGATTGGAAAAAGCAATGAGTTGACGTTTGATTTAGTGCAAAAAGTAACCAATATTTTTTAGTTTTTTATAACAATGAAAAAAATTAAAAACATAGAAAAAATAACGACTGTTTGTAGTTCCTGGAAACCTTCGGACATAGCTTTTATAAAATCGCTTGAATTATCAGCGGATAATCTGGTTATAACTTTTTACAGCCAACTGAGAAATAGTGTAATGGGATGGCCCGACTCTTCAAAGGATTTTTTTGAAGTAGTAATGACATTTAAAAATATAACTAATCTGAAACTCGATTTTGTTAACCCGAGCCTACAACAAGTTACCGGATTTGATATTCAGGACATATCAGATAATGGTTTAGAAAAAATAAATTTTTTGATTGAAGACTATGAAAATGGAATCATTAGCTTTAGCTGTGAAGACATTGAAGTAAATGATCTTTCTGAAAAAAAGCCTATATTTTTTTAAAATTGAGATTCCCTACTTATAGAATTTGTTGTTAATATAAATAAAAGCCAAAAATTATAACGTATTCGAACGGAAACTAAGCTTATAAGAAATGCAAACTGGTTTCAAATGGGAGCTGGTCATTTTTGAGACTTTTTCAAGACAGGAAGATTTTAGAAAAAAACTAGCTATATAAAATTACCTTATTAATCATGAAAAATAGATTATATATTATTCCTTGTTTATTTGCTTTTTTTTCTTGTAAAAAAAACACTGCCGATAAATTAGAATTAAAGATTTTAAACGACACACTTATTGCGTATGATTTTGATTTAAAAAAAGACACTATTAATCTTTTACAGTTTGAAGTGCAAAACAACTCTGATGTAATCTATTATTTTAACCCTTTAATTAATACCAATAGTCTTTTTAATCAGTCAGTCAGTAAAAATGATGTTTCATTAAGGATATACAGCAAAAAAGATAATCGTGAGGTAAACTACAAAGAGCTTCCTTCCAATTTTGGTTCTAATAAATCGTTGCGTGATTCAGCTGTCAGATACAATTTCGAACATCTAACATTAGATTTGGAAAGACTAAAAACTTCTGACAAGTTTAGATATTATGCCAACAAAGAACAGAACAACCATTTCTTTATTCATCCAAAAGAAAAATTATTTTTTGAAATCTATATAAATTTAACTGACACACTAAATTCTGAATATGGCCGTAGTAGATTTGCCTATTTAAAAAGAGGGAATGATTATTTTGCAAAAATGTATTTAACTAGTGATTCTACTACTGTAAAATCTGAACTGCCAAAAAATATCCTAAAAACAATACAAGAAAACAATGTAAAAGTCTATCATGGTATTCTTGAAAGTAAAAATAGTATACCCGTAAAAGTTTTTTAAATTTTCAGCTTAATAAAAATAACAACAAATTGATTTGATATTAGAGGTTCTCATGTCAGCAAATATGCAACTATAAATTTATCTCAGAAAAAAATCCTGATAGAAATATCAGGATTTTGTATATAATCTTCTCATCATCATAGCTTCCAAACTAAACCAAAAACCTTAAGCTTCATAAATATAAGGTATTTCAAAAACGACCTTAGCACCCAAAACCTTCTCATCTTTATCTTTTATCGTATCGGTCTGTACGACAAAGTCCTGATTTTTGGTGTAGCTAATCAACCGTTCTTTGGTGATTGTCATTGCCAACGACTTGTGGTTGCTTATGGTTTTCGGGGCATCAAATCCTTTTCCGTTATCGAAAATTTCAAAAAACAGTTTTCCTTCTTTGAGGTAAAAGCGAATATCAATTTTACCGTTTTGGTCTTTATCTGCCAGACCGTGTTTTATGGCATTCTCAATAAAAGGCTGTGTGAGCATGGGCGGCAAAAACAAGGATTCTTTATCAATGGCTTCATCGACAACAAGCGTAAAACTGAATTTGTTGTTGTATAAAAGCTGTTGGATGGACAAATAATTTTCCATCATACCTACTTCTTCTTCTAACGAAATATAATTTTCGTTTGAATTCTCCAGAATCTGTCGGGTCAGTATCGAAAACTTACTGAGGTATCTTATGGATTCCTCCTCTTTCTTTTCGCGAATCAGTCCCTGGATATTACTAATTGAATTAAAAATAAAATGCGGGTTCATTTGGGTAATGAGCAGTTTTTGCTTTATTTGGTTTTTCTCAAGCTTTGCAATCTCCTGCTTTTGCTTTGTATTTCTGTAATAAAAATAACCGCCAATCAGCAATACGAGAAGCGCTCCGGAAAGCCCTATTAGCCAATTGTTTTTAACCTCCGCTTTCTTTTGCGCTGCCAGTTTATAATTTAATTCTTTTTTCTCGAAATCGTATTTGAGCAGCTGTTGCTCCAGCGCATTCTTTGACGCCTGGATTTGGCTGGAATCTACTATCTTTTCATGAAACTGATACATTTCAAGGGCTCTTTCAAAATTTTTGGTCGCTTTGCTGATATCATAAATAAGCTTTGCACCCTGATCCTGAAGGTCAATGCTTCCCGTTTTTTTGCTTAACGTAAAGCCTTTCTCTCCATACAACGCTGCTTTGTTCAGATCACCTTTTTTAATATACAAATTAGCCAGGCCATGATAAGCAGCGGTCAAGGCCGCATCATTTGTGGCGGCTGCCAGTTCTTTTATAGAGAAGATTTCATTAAATATTTTTTCTGCTTCGTCCAACTTACCGAGCTGCACTTTTGCATTTCCTAATCGGGACAAAACAAGACCTGTGATGGTATAGTTTTTTATTTTTCTGGATATCTGCAAGGCCTTATTGCAATATGCTACCGATTCTTCATATTTTTTGAGTGATGCATAAGAATAGGCTATATTGGCATAGGCCAAAGATTTAAGATAGCTGGTATGGTCATTGGGCTCCTGCGCATAGGAATCATCATAAAAACGAATTGCCTTTTGATTGTAACTTATCGCTTTTTGATGTTGCTTCTGGCCGATATAAATCTGTCCCAGTCCGGAATAGGCATAAGCCAGATCATCTACATAATATTCTTTGTCTTTTTCAAAATATTTGATGGCGTCAAATATTAGCGGAATGGCCTTGTCATCCTGATTCATTCGGACATATAGTGCTGCCTTCGTCAGCATATTGGCGTACATCTCATCATACGCTTTTACCGACTTAAACAGGGCTATACTTTTATCGTGATACACCAATCCTTTTTCGCGTTCTTTTGTAAAAGAATATTCCGTTCCTACAGTAGAATAATAGCTGGCCAGCCAGAGCGTGTACTTCTTTTTCAATTCTGGAGTATTGCTTTTTTTATAATTTTCCAAAGCAATTTTTCCCAACATATTATTCAGGACATAATAATTTTTGTCCTGTTCCATATAATGATAATCCATAGCCTCGCTAATAGCTCTCAATTTTGTCGTATCATGAAGCTTCGGATTGCTTATCAGGGTTTTTATCGAATCGATGACCCTGTCTTGTGAATAGGAGACAGAAAAAGTAAATAAAAGCAGTAGGAATAAAGCTGATTTTGTAATTCTATACATAGGGCTGGAATAGATTAGTCATTAATAGAATTCCAAATGTAACCAATTAATAAGAATATTTTTAAGGCAGCATATCCGGTTTGTTTAGTTTGTTATTATAAGATTTATCCAAAAAAGTATAAAATACTTTTAAAAAAATAGCAGAAATTTATAAGTATACTAAATACTTATGAAAAAGTTTCTACGCAATAATAGTCTTACTTTGGTTTTCCTTTTACTTTTTATGGGTTCGTTGGTTGGGCAAGTCTTTTGCGGGTACCAGGAACATAATAAAGAATTGCTACAAGACGGAGCAACTCCCATAATACTTTGGAATTATTTACATTCAGGGCATTTCATCCAATCCACATTTGAAAACTGGGAAAGCGAATTCCTGCAGATGGCTTTATTTGTAGTATTGACCATCTTTTTGCAACAGAAAGGCTCTTCAGAGTCAAAAGATTTTGACAAGGTTGAAGCAGTAGACCGCGAACCTTCTAAAAACAGAAAGGATGCTCCCTGGCCGGTCAAAATGGGGGGATGGATTCTGGAACTCTACAAACATTCATTGACTATTGTACTGCTTCTGCTTTTCCTCGCATCATTTGCATTGCATTTTTACGGAAGCCTTAAAGACGAAAACGAACAGCTTTTACTGAAAGGTCTGCCATTGGAAAAGCCACTGGAATACCTTGGCGATACCCGGTTCTGGTTCGAATCTTTTCAAAACTGGCAAAGTGAATTTTTGTCGGTTATGGCAATTATAGTACTTTCTATTTTTTTACGACAAAAAGGCTCGTCACAATCCAAACCGGTTGATGCTCCAAATCAGGAAACAGGAGAATGATAATAAGTATTGAAAAGCATTAAATACGAAAAAGAAAGGTTCCCTTATCCAATCCCGAAGTATGAAACTGCCAGTTGATTTTTAAGACCTCATGCAAAGACTGTTTCAGCACTTCAAAATCATTAGGTTTTTTGATATAGATATTGGCTCCTCCTACAAAGGTTTTGTGGATGTCCTTTTCTGCCCCGGAAGTAGAGTAAATAGCAATAGACAAGTCCTTAAATTTAGAATGCCGGCGTATTTCCGAAAGACAATCGTCGTATTTGGTACACAACATATTCAAATCTAAAAACAAGATATGTGGCAATTTTCTCTCGTGCGAATCGTGAAGGTAATCCAACAACTCATCTCCTTTACTAAAAAGAGTCAGTTCAACATCCAATCCAAGTTCTTCAATTGCATCACGAAATAATTCACGGTCTTCCAGGTCGTCATCCGCTAGTGCGATATGCATTTTCTCTTCTTTTTCCATAAAAAAATGTATTTCTAATTGGTATAGGCAATCTTTTTACGTTCACTGATAATCTTTTTGAAAGCCGAAGGTGACAAGCCTGTCACTTTTTTAAATTGTCCCGAAAGGTGGGCAACACTACTATAGCTTAACAAATAAGAAATTTCTGTTAGTGATAATTCCTGCAATAAAAGCTTTTTGGCACGCTCTATTTTTTGCAGTATGATATAGTTTTCAATTGAGGTATGCGTATATTCAGAAAACACGGCAGAAATATAATTGTAATTCATCTGCAGACGTTCCGCCAGATAACAGGAAATTTTAGACATTGGAAGTTTGTCCCGTCCCACCATTTCAATAATTGTATTTTTAATCCTTTGGATAAGCTGTCCTTTTTGGTCATTCAATAAATCAATACCATAACGTTGCAGATTATTTCTCAGCGTAAGAAAAAGAGGGGCAGGCACATTTTTCTGAATTATTATCTCACCCAGATCCTCCACCTCATACCCAATACCCAATTCTTCCAACTGTTCTTGCAGTATCGTCTGGCAGGCTCTATTGATATCATATCTGATGTAAGTCTTTTTCATAATTAAAAGCAGTTATCTTTATTATAAATATAGCAAATAATTAATCCATTGAACAGAATTTTAGCAATCAATTAGTAATGGTTCACAGTTTTATTGAATTACAGAAACAAAATGCCATAAAAACACCCGACGTTTCAATAATCAGGATTTGTTTTTTATTTTTGCAATGACGGCCTCGTAGTTCAATGGATAGAATGGGAGTTTCCTAAACTTTTGATGCAGGTTCGATCCCCGCCGAGGCTACTGAATAACCCTGATTTGTTCTGACAACAGATTAGGGTTTTGTTTTAAAAAAAAGCGCAAACAGGAATTACTTCTCGTGTTAAGAAGAAAAGGTATTTCTTTTATATGTGAACTACTCTATTTTGTAGGTATCAGACCTTTGTTTACTAAGAACTTCGCAATTTCGAAACACTATAATCTATTTTTCGGCATATTAAACCACCTAAGTTTTTCCATCACAAATACCAGTTATACTTCTATATTACCACTTATTCCCGATATCCAGCCAGTTATTACTTTATGATTGGCAACACCTTAGTAAATACTCATCTTTGCTATTATAAAAATGTATGGCTGTCTAAAGAATTATCACTGACAGCATCTGAATGACACCATTCAAAAAAGTGTCTCTCGCATCATTCTTCATGTGATTAGGGATTAGTATTAATAGGATGTAAAAAAATGAGAGACACTTTTTATTTATATAAAAATATAGTTCTGAAAAAACAATTAAGAAAGCGCACCTTATCGTAGTTCATTGGTTATTTTGATTGGTAATAGTAATTAATATGAAAGATAAATCATAGGTGCGCTTTCTTCTTTAACAGAAATCATTCTTGGAATTCAAGACTTAATTCCAGCAACAAAAAAATATACTGAAAAAAATATCAAATTATCAATAAGTCAATGCCATTCAATACTATTAAAATTTCAATTAAAAAAATTTAGTCGATAAAGTGTATTTTTTATCGTTTAAATGCAATTTTTTACTATTTTTGAATCCAATCCTTAGGTTAAGGAAGAATTGTAGGAATCAAGTTTTGGTAAAATTTAAGCAGTGTTAAATTTTAATGAGGAAGTGATTATAAGACAAAAGGGAAACATTTAATAGTTATTGATATACAATTTGGGGGAACTGTATAACTCAATAGCATTGCCAAAGTATTGATAACTTTAAGGTTTGCCATGAAAATATATAATCAGCGAAAAAAACTTTGTTTGCTTTACTGCTTCCTGTTTGGGTTGTGTTTTGCGGGCTTCGGGTATGCGCAGATTACTATCTCAACACCTTCAATAGCATTTACACAGGCCTGTGCATCGGCAAACTTCAATACTTACAACTTTTCATTTTCATTTTTTCCGGTACAAAATCTTGGTGCTTCCAACCAGTTTATTGTAGAATTATCCGACAGAAACGGAAGTTTTGCAAATCCGGTTATCGTTAAAACCCTTACCAATACAACTTCTCCGGTCACGAGTAATTTTAACCTGCCAACAGACACCTACGGAGAAGGCTACAGAATTAGGGTCAGGAGTACCAATCCTGTAAAAGTGAGTCCAAACAGCAATGCTTTTGCCGCCTATTATGCCGCACACAATCAGGCTTTTTCAATAAACGGAAACAACAGTACCGTAACACTCTGCGGAAATGAAAGTTTTCTGTTACAGATAGACAATGACGGAACTTCTGCATCGCCACTCTATTATCCGTCATTGAATTACAAATGGTATAAAAATTTTATCGAAATCCCTGGAGAGCGTGGTGCATCGCTGACGGTGACACAACCCGGCTCCTATTATGTCATTGTTGACTACGGAACCTGTGTAATGAATTCTTATTCCAATATTGTTCAGGTTCAGGTTCAGAGTCCCATCAGCCCCGTCATACAAGCTGAAAACAACTCAACAGCAATTTGCCCTAATGATACCCGGACACTCACCAGCGTATTACAAAATGCCGGCTATACCTATGCCTGGTACAAAAATAACAACAGCATACCTGGCGCAACCGGCCCAACCTATGAAGCATCTGAAGAAGGTATTTATCATCTGGAAATTACTGCTTCCGGTTGTACTTTTGAGTCCGACCCTATAGCACTAGAAGTCATTGACTTTAACCTTTCACTCAGCACATCTTCACAAATAGTATTAATTCCAGGCGAAACTATTACGGTCAACACTATAACCGATGCACAAAATCCGCAATTCCAGTGGCATAAAAACACCTCTCCATTACCCGGAGCAACACAAGCTGCACTGAATATAACACAGGCCGGAGATTATACTGTTTCAGTTACCGAAGCACAACCTTGCAACATAACGAAAGAAAGCACCGTATCCGTAGTCTATCCATCAGGTTTTGATGTGCAAGTCCAAACCGGAACAGGCTATACTTCCTGCACAAGCACAGCTACAACACTGTCAATTTCACGATTTGATGCCATTACAGAAAACAACAACATAAACCTTCTTGGCAACACTTACAATTACAGCTACCAATGGTATAAAAACGATATTGCAATTCCTGGTGCGACAAACATTTCGCTTCCGGTAAACAGTCCGTCTGAAAACGGAAACTATCTATTAAAAATTACCATTCCTGATTTTGGCGTTGTTACGTCAAATACCATAGCCGTAAATCTTGCCCTTGAAAACAATACTATAACCAACAATGGTCCACTATGCGAAAACGGAACTGTTCTGCTTTCATCCAATATTACCAATACCGCCTATACTTATCAATGGTTTAAAAACGATATTGCAATAGCAGGAGCCGTTTTCAGCACGCATACGGCATCTGAAGAAGGCAATTACTATCTTATAGCCACAAGTGGCACCTGCACGAAACAGTCAAATACTGTTGCATTGCAGATTCCTACTTTCACAATCACAACAATTTCACCTGCTTTTGACATACTGATACCGGGCGAACAAAAAACACTATCCGTATCTACCGATGCCACTGCTCCTCAATTTGCGTGGTTCCGTAACAACGACCCAATTCCGGGAGCCAACCAAAGCAGCTATGTTGCCACACAAAACGGAACCTATAAAGTTATGGTTACGCAAAATCAGGGCTGCCTCATTCAAAAAGAAAAAGTATTTGTATTGGAATATCCAAGCGGATTTGAAGTAACCATTACCCCGACGACCAGTTACACGGCTTGTGATAACGGACCTGTTACCTTATCCATAACCCGTTTTATTGCCAACACATCACAAGGTGTAATCGACCTGACTAACAGGAACAACAGTGCCTATACCTACCAATGGTTTAAAAACACTTCTACCATTACAGGAGCCACTGGCACAAGCCATTCCATAAACAGCGCGACAGAAAACGGCAGCTATACCGTGAGTGTAACCCTACCTGATTTCGCGCCTGTGGTTTCCAATGCCGTTGACATAAAACTATCGCCGGAAAACACTACAATCAGCAGTTCCGGAGCATTATGCGAGGGAAGTAGCGTTACTCTTTCGTCAAGCATTACTAATTCTGCCTATACCTACCAATGGTTTAAAAACGACCTTTCAATTCCGGGGGCTAATACGGACAGCCATACAGCAGATTCGGAAGGAAACTATTATCTGATTATCAGCCAGAGCGGATGTACCAGACAGTCAAACACCATTACGTTGACAATAGGACAGATTAGTATCGCCAGCACATCGCCTGCTACAGACATCCTGCTTCCGGGAGAAACCAAAACATTTACCGTAACGACAGATGCGGTGGCTCCGCAGTTTGCCTGGTTCCGCAATAACGACCCGATTCCGGGAGCCAACCAGAGCAGCTATACGGCTACACAAAACGGCACTTACAAGATTGTGGTTACCCAGACGCAAGGCTGTAATGCTACTGCCGAAAAAGTATTTGTATTGGAATACCCAACCGGATTTGAAGTAACCATTGCTCCTACCTCCAGCCACACGGCTTGTGATAACGGACCTGTAGCCTTGTCCATAACCCGTTTTATTGCCAATACGTCACAAGGTACAATTGACCTGACCAACAGGAACAACAGTGCCTATACCTACCAATGGTTTAAAAATACTTCTACTGTTGCCGGAGCTACAGCCACAAGCCATACCATAAACAGCGCGACAGAAAACGGCAGCTATACCGTGAGTGTAACCCTGCCTGATTTTGCACCTGTAGTTTCCAATGCCATTGACATAAAACTATCGCCTGAAAACACTACAATCAGCAGTTCCGGAGCATTATGCGAGGGAAGCAGTGTTACCCTTTCATCAAGTGTTGCCAATTCTGCCTATACCTACCAATGGTTTAAAAACGACCAGCCAATTCCAGGTGCCACTACGGACAGCCATACAGCAGATTCGGAAGGAAACTATTACCTGATTATGAGCCAGAGCGGATGTACCAGACAGTCAAATACCATTTCACTAACCATAGGACAGATTAGCATTGCCAGCACATCGCCTGCTACGGACATCCTGCTTCCGGGAGAAACCAAAACATTTACCGTAACGACAGATGCGGCGGCTCCTCAATTTGCGTGGTTCCGCAATAACGACCCGATTCCGGGAGCCAACCAGAGCAGTTATACGGCTACACAAAACGGCACTTACAAGGTTGTGGTTACCCAGACGCAAGGCTGTAATGCTACTGCCGAAAAAGTATTTGTATTGGAATATCCAACCGGATTTGAAAGCACCATCAGCGCTAATTCTGATTATCAGCAATGTTCCAGTACCTCAATCACATTAAGTCTGGCCAGCCTTATTGCTACTACTCCATCAGGAACTATTTCTGTGACCAATACCTCCGGATATACTTTCCAATGGTTTAAAAACGGAGATCCTGTGGTTGGAGCTATTGCTTCATCATTAACACTTAACACTCCTTCAGAAAACGGCATCTACAAACTGCAAATCACTTTACCTGATTTCGCACCCGTATTTTCCAATGACATAACCGTAAATCTTTTCTCAGGACAGCCTTTGGCTATTATAGCTGTCGGACAATTGTGTCCTGAAAACCCACAGGTAATAATTCAGAGTAATTTTTCAAATAGCTCCTATACTTACACCTGGTTCAGAAACGGTGACGAAATCGGAACAGGAAACAACCCTGACTTTAGCGCCACAGAAACAGGAAACTATAAACTTTCTGTCAATACGGGAAGCTGTACATTCGAATCCAATACTATAGAAATACGGGAAAGCGATTTTAATCTTACACCAAACAGTCCGTTGGATGATACAATTATTCCGGGTCAGGTCAAAACCCTTTCCATCACTACAGATGCCCTTCAACCTGCAATCGACTGGTTCCGGTATGACATACAGATAAGCAATTCAAGCAGTAGTTCTTTTGCCGTAAACAGGGATGGCGATTATAAAGCCGTTGTAAAACAGACACAAGGATGCGAGATCATCAAAGAAACTGCTTTCAACCTGCGTTATCCAAATGAAATGAATATCGCCATAGCTACTAATAGTGAGTTCCAGCAATGCGGCAGTACTACGGCAACATTAAAGATTGCTTCGTTTAATGCTGTAGTGCCAAGCGGTTCAATCAGCATTTTAAACAATACCTACAATTACCATTACCAATGGTTTAGAAATGGCGAACCGGTAGCAGGTGCGACTGGAATGACACTGACATTGAACAATCATAACGATACCGGCAGTTATACTTTGCAGGTTACAATTCCTGATTATGCTGTCATTGTATCAAATGCCATTACTGTCAATTTGAGCTTTGCCAATGAAGTGGTTATCTCTACAAACGATATCCTTTGCTCATCAGAAACTACCGTTACGATAAGAAGTAATATCAACAGTCCTGAATATACCTATAAATGGTACAAACAAGGAAATGGAACTGTTATTGGAACTGAAAACTCACTCACCGTAAACAGTGCCGGAAATTACTTTCTGGTTGTAAGCTATCTGGATTGCACAATTACATCAAACACACTTGAAGTCGTTCCGTTTGACATGTCACAGATAACCGTCGATTCCCCAAGAGACATCACCCTTATACTGGGCACATCAATTACATTGACAGCAAGCGGTGCTCATACTTATGAATGGTATTTTAACGATGAAATAGTTTCCAACGGGCCTTCTGTAACAATAGAAGAACCCGGAACCTACAAACTTATTGCTAAGGTGGGTGAATGCCAGGTGACCAAAGAATTTGTAGTTACCGGAATGGAAAACAACATGATGGCCATCCCGAATGTTGTAACTCCAAATGCCGACGGAATCAACGATACCTGGAACCTGCCTACCAAATATGTCAATAATGAAAATGTTGAAGTGGTCATTTACGGACCTGACGGTGCTATTGTTTTCAGGTCAACACGATACTTAAACAACTGGCCGGAAAGCTCCTTTACCTATTCCCTTAAAAACCCCGTGTACTATTATACTATCATGGAAGGCAACAAGATTACAGAACGAGGCTCAATAACAATTGTAAAATAATTAAATGATTAAAAATTACCTCGCTTTATCTTTTATTATTTTCTGCATCGCCTTTACTTCTGTAAAAGCGCAGGATGCCCCTGTGCTTACATTTAATATACCGTCACAGAATAATTTAAAATACAACCGCTTCCTATTGAACCCTACATTCTCTTTTGTTGGTGAAGACAATACGTATGTTTCATTATACCACAGAAACCAATGGATACAGTTTAAAGATTCGCCAAAAGTATATATGCTTGCCTATACCGGGAAATTTTCGGACAGAGCCGGATTTGGTTTTGGGCTCTATCAGCAAAATCTGGGCGTAATTGTAAGCTTTGGCGGAATTGCAAACTATGCCTACAATGTGAAGCTGAATGAAAATATGGACCTGACGCTTGGGTTTAATTTTGCGTATTACAACAGCGGGGTAGACCGTAACAGGACAGTAACCGAAGAACCGGACCCTGTATTGTTGGCCATGCGTAACAATTCCCTGTTTAGCGTCAAGCCTGGTTTCAACCTCCGCTATCGCAATTTTAACTTTGGCGTCTATGCCGAAAACTTTATCGATTACGATTTTAAATCCAACAAACTGGCAAAAGATTATTCCGATAAAACTTTTTCAGCCCATATTATGTATTCGCATGAAATGAGCTCACTGACAGACCTGTTTGAAGGAAGCAGCTTCAGACTGATGGCTCGTGGAAAAGTAAATCAGGAAAGCGATTTGGGATTGAGCGGGTCCTTGGTTGTAGATTTCCCAAGATTTGGTTGGTTCCAAACCGGGATTGATGATTTTTATGGTGTGGGTATTGGATTGGGATTCCATTTCACCAAAAGACTTTCTTTAGGCTATACCTACGAAAGGACTATCAAGGAAGGGCTTGTTAATTTGGGCCCTACCCATGAAATCACCATGATTTTTTCTTTTCAGGACAGAATTCTGGGGCATAAAAAACCACTTACTGCAAAAGATACTTTGTCCCAAATTGAAGCGATTGACAAAAAGATAGCCTCAAAAAAACCAAAAAACGGAAAACCTGAATTTGACAAAGAACTGGAACTGGAAAAATTACGCCTGCAAATGGACGACAGCAACATGCATCTTTTGGATATGCTGATGCAGGAAGATTCGCTGGAAAATATCCGCAAGGCAGAATTTGAGCAGAAGGTAAAAAACCTGATGGACTATGTCAAAAGAGAAAACGCAGCCAAAGAGGCCACTGCCAAACCAATTACGCTTCGCAAATCAAAAAGCGGTAAAAAGATCGTCCCAAAAACCATGGAGGATTTGAAGGATGCCGAAAACGGGTATTATGTCGTATCAAAATCTGCTGACGGCAAAGATGTCATAGAACGCTATGAATCGCTTCCGGAAGCCTTAAAATCATACGAAAAGAAAAAATCAGGCAAGGAAAAAGACCTCTACATCATCCATGTAGATAATCCCGAAGAACTCGGGCCAAATGAGAACCACAAGAACGTTGATACTAATTCCAAAAACAAAAATGATGAAACAGAAGACAGCCGGGAAGGTTCCGTAGAACAGTTCCTCAAAAACAAAAAAGCGCAAAGAGAGATAAGCGCCAGGACAGAAGAAGAAATCAAGGAATTCTATTCCAAGAACACAACAAAACCTCGGGATGCTCCTAAGAAAGGCAATAAACTATCAGTAGCAGGACTGGAAACAGGCTATTACATTATAGCTAATGTTTTTGCAGCACAGGAAAATACCGAAAAGTTTATGGAGAAAATGAAAAACAGAGGTATTGAAACCAGCTATTTTATAAACCCTAAAAACAATTTCAGATATGTCTACCTGAAAAAGCATTCTTCATGGAAAGAAGCATTAATTTCTTATTATTCAAATGTGGATAACTCCTACTTTGATCCCATTTGGATAATGAGCATTAACACCAATTAAACAAAAACAACAAATACCACTAAAAACAAAAACAATGCACCAGCTCCCAAACAATTTTCATAAGGCAATCGTTCTGCTCGGATGTCTTATTCTTGCCTGTTTTAGTGCTCAGGCACAAGTACCTGTTCCTTTTACACCCAGACTCCAGAATGGAAGTATGAAAGTAAAAGGAGACATCATTTTCGTTGGAAATAACATTCTTAACAGAGCCGCAGCCAACAATGTTTCTGAAGCTAACATTCCTTATAACGGAACAAGTGACAACAACTCCTTCAATATGGAATACATCGATATTGACGGCGACCCATCTACTTTCAGTTCCAGTTCTGCCGATTTGGCTTTAGGAAATAGCTGTTCAAAAGTAGTCTATGCCGGATTGTATTGGGCATCGACCTATCCTTATGAGCGAAGCACGAATCAAAATTCCGAATGGCAGGGAACACCACGTTTCAACGACTGGAATCAGGTCAAATTTAAATTGCCTGGCGGCGCCTATATCAACCTTACGGCAGATAACAATCCTGACCCGGCCGGAGATGAAGATGCGATAATTTTTGATGGATATAATCCTTCAAACATTGCTGCTTCTTTTAAAGATTCGCCTATCATCTGTTATAAAAACGTAACCAATTTGGTAAGAGGACTTGCGAACCCGAACGGAACCTATACACTTGCCAACCTACGTGCTGCAAAAGGACGCCGGTCAGGAGCAAGTTCTGCCGGTTGGGTAATGGTTGTTATTTATGAAAATCCAACCATGCCCGGAAAGTTTATTTCTACGTTTGACGGATATGCAGGGGTTCAGGGAAATGTAACTGCCGATATTAATATAAATGGCTTCGTTACACTTCCGGCTCCATTTCCTGTTCGTGCTAAACTTGGTGTAGGTGCTTTAGAAGGTGATGTCGGAATTACAAATGACAGGTTGCGAATCAAAGCAAATACGGTCGCTACTTTTACAGACGTTTCCAACACGCTGAATCCGGCCAACAACTTCTTTAATTCTACCATTACTAATAATAATGCCCAGGTCACAAACAGGAATCCTTATGGAACCAATACTCTGGGTCTGGATTTGGATATGCTCAATCTTTCCAATCCATTAAATGGAATAATCCCTAACAACGAAACCGGGGCAACCTTAAGACTACTAACATCGGGAGACGGATATGGTGCATTCCTGACTTCCTTTGCAGTAGAGGTCATTGAACCGGAAATAAAACTAGTCAAAACCGTAAGAGATATTAGTGGTAACAATATTGGCGGAGCCGATGTCAATCTTGGTCAGGTTTTAGACTATGTATTAACTTTCCAGAATATTGGAAATGACGATGCACAAAATCTTACCATTCGGGATATACTTCCTGAAAATACTTTTTTTAACTCCATCGACTTAAGTGGAGCTCCGGGTGTGACTTATGTTTATAACCCGGCTACAAGACAGGTAACTTTTACTGTACCAAATAATCTTGTTGAAATTGGTGACCCTGTTTATACTATCAAGATTCGTGTTCAGATAGTAAACACGTGCAGTGAACTAACCAATGCCTGTTCTAACATTATACAGAACCAGGCCTATACCACTTATCGTGGTGTTTTGAATGCCAATGTTATCTCAGACGACCCTAGCGTTGCCGGATTGGATTCCTGCGGATTGGGAATACCTGGTCCTGCCAACTTCCTTGTTGATATTGATGAATGTGCTTTCAGAAGAACCGAAATTCTTTGTGGTGCTTCGGTAGTACTAACGGCAGGTTCCGGTTATGCTTCCTATCAATGGCATAACGCCAGTGGTGCAGTTATCGGAAACACCCAGAGTATTACGGTAACCAATCCTGGACAGTACTATGTAGTTAACACTCCTACTCCACCTTGTATTGGAATCACAGAATACATCACCGTAACCCGTTTTGGTACAAACCAAACCAATCCGGTACTGCCTTTTGCAGATGAAATTGTAACCTGTCCAAACGACGGAGAACAACTTCCTAACATATTTTTATGCGGATTAAACGACAGCCGATTCATCCAGACCAATATTACCAATGCCGTGAGCATTATTTGGGAAAAACTCAATGAAGCGAGTTGTCCGGCAGTAGGTATCGATAATTGTGCTAATAAAAATCCTTCCTGCGTTTGGACCCAACAAGGAACCGGGACCAATTTTAATGTCACGCTGGCAGGACAATATCGCGTAGTCATCAATTACCAAAACGGTTGTTTCAACAGATATTACTTCAACGTTTATACCAACCTTTTAGACGCACAACACATCGTCCAAAATATTACCTGTAACACTACCGGAAAGATTACAGTAACCAACGTACCTTCAACCTACGAATTTCAGCTGGTTGATCAAAACACGGGAACTGTTTTGGTACCTTACCAAAGCAATCCGGTTTTCCCGATTACACAGGCCGGCTCTTATTTGGTGCAAATCAGGCAGCAGGGTGTTACGGATGGTTGCGTATTCGTTATTACTGACATAGGCGTATCAGACCTGAACTTCCAGGTAAACGTTATCACCAAAAACACTTCCTGTAACGGATTTGGAAGCATCAGACTACAGGCTCTAAATGTAAGGCCGCAGTATTATTACTCTATCTCAGGTCCGAGTACTCTAAATGTAGGACCTCTCACAGACAATGATTATGTTTTCCAAAATCTGAGTCCGGGAACCTATACCGTTACAGTAAGAACTGATGACGGCTGTACTTTTACAAGCACAACTACTATTCAGGACAATAGTAATCTTAACCTGAATGCGACTATTCTCCAGAACATTACCTGTATTCCAGGCAAAATCAAATTGACCCCTTCCGGTGGTGAAGCACCTTATGTATATGCCATTTACAGCATTAACGGAATATTGCAAAACCCTGCAGCAGGCGATTATACCAGTAATGACACTTTTGAAATTCCTTTCGGAGAACAAGGAACCTATGTTTTCATTATGGTAGACAATAATAACTGTACGGCATTATCAAATCCGGTAACCATTCAAAATCTACCGGACGTTGTATTTACCACAAGTTTTGAAAACATTAAATGTAACGGAGCCAACGATGGAAGTATACGATATACCGTAACAAATGCGAATGGTTTTTCATATCATTTTATATTGAGGGATGATTTAGGATTTGAAGTCGCGACCAGTACATCCGGTGTTTTTAACGGACTGGCACCGGGAAATTATACAGCTTATTTTGTTCAGGAAAATACCACTTTTAACTGCGAATTCCCTACTGATTTCACATTGACACAACCGGAACCACTTACCGGATCCGTAACCCAAACACAGCCTTACAACTGTATCACTAATGGTGCAACCATAAGCATTACTACCGGAAGTGTAACCGGCGGAACAACTCCTTATGAATACAGCATTGATGGAATTAATTTTGGTACTGCAACTTCATTTAGCGGATTAACAGCGGGAACCTATACTGTTACCGTCAGAGATGCTAATGGCTGTACATTCAGAACAAACGCAATTACAATCAGTCCATTGTCGCCTCCTACAAATATCCAATTTGCGGCAACAGCACCAACGTGCCCTGCTTTGACCTCCAACGTAACTCTTACAGTAACTGGCGGAACAGGACCATTTGTTTATGAAATCACGGCACCGGCAGCAGCAATAACAAACAACGGAAATAACGCTGTATTTTCAGGATTGGCTCCGGGAACTTATACTTTTAAAATAACGGATGCCAACGGATGTTCTTTTACCAGAAATTACACAATCAATCAGGTGACACCAATTGCCGTAAATATTCTGGAAAAAGGAGATTCAGCCTGTTTTGACCCTGCAACGGCAACTGGTTATGTGAATTATATTGTAAGCGGATTCACAACAACATATAACTATATTATCAGGAACAGTTCAGGCACAATCATTTCCTCTGGAACCAATGTTTCAACGAGTAACATTTCAACCGGAGCTATCCTTTCTGCTGAAACTTATACAATTACTGTAACCGACAATACCACTAACTGTACTGCTACGGTAACTCAGATAATCAACAGTCCACCATCTGAACTTAACGTCGCACTTACCGTAAATCCGATTACCTGCACAGGTGGTGGAAGTGTAATCGTTACAGCAACAGGTGGTTGGGGCAACAACTACCTGTACTTATTGATCGCATCTGACGGAACCCAAATGGGCTATCAATCGAGTCCGGTTTTCAATAACGTGACATCGCCTGGTAATGGCTTGGTTTATATACTGGACTCAATGGTCTGTCAGAAGATAGTACCATTCACTATGACCGTGGCAACACCTCCTGTAATTTCTATAAATGCTTCTTCTGATTTGTGTTATGACACGACAAACAGAGCTACCATAAGCGTAGCAGTAACAGGAGGGACAGCCCCTTTCTCGTATACGATAAACGGGGGAGGCAATCAGTCATCGGGTACATTTGCCAATCTGACGCCGGGAACCTATACCATTAAAGTAACAGATGCAAACGGTTGTACCGATACTGTTACGCAAACGATAAACCAGCAACTTACAACCGTTTCAATATTGGATAAAGGTCTGGATTGTACAAGCAGCCCAGATGCAGAAATAGACATCACTATCAACGGCGGACAAGCTCCTTATTCTTATCAGACATCTGTTAACGGAGGATCATACGGAGCCATTACTCCGGTTGTTGGGTCGGTAATAAATTATACTACAGCTACACCGGGAACATATCAGTTCCAGATTACAGACAACATTGGCTGTGTTGTACGTACAAACATGGCAACAATAGCACCGCTGTCGAATCCTTCCATACTTTCAGTAACCCAAACACAAAACATTCTGTGTAATGGCGATAATAGTGGAGCGATTGCTGTAGCCATAGACAATACCGCCGGAGTAGCACCAATAGCTATTTCTGTAGTAAATACGACTACAGGTACAAACTTTGGCTCACAAACTTCAGGTTTGCCTGCAGGAAATTATGCGATTACCATTACCGACAGCAATTCATGTACTGATACCGAAACGATTACCTTAACACAACCAAATCCTATTACATACAACGTTTCAACTGTTGACATTACTTGTAATAATCCGGGAGGAACATCCTATGGGGAGATTATCGTTCGAAATTTAGCCGGAGGAACCGGGCCTTTCACCTATCATGTAAGCAATAACTTTGGCTATTCAGACACCTATAATGCTACAGCAGGAGAAGACCATTCTTTCCAAATTCTGGCTTTTGGTATCTATCAGGTTGATGTAATCGACGCCAATGGCTGTTCGGTTGTCAGAAACAATATCATTATTGCTTCACCACCAGATGACTTAGTAATAGATGTATCAGCTGTGACAACAGACTGTTTGAACGGTGGAACCGCTAAAATTACAGTAACCTCTGCCGTGAGTAGCGGTAACTTCCAGTTTGCAATTTTAGAATACAATACTATTCCTTACTCCAACAATTATCAGCCTGCTGACCCTGGAACCCCAGAAACAACAACTTTCACAGGATTAACTCCCGGAGTAACCTATACGTTTGTGGTTTATGATGTAGTGACACAATGTTACTATTTTAAATCGGCCAACCTTCCTATTGATTCGCCTTCTAACCTGACGGCAACACTTGACGTTGTAAGCAATGTTTCATGTACAGGAAGCGCCAACGGAAACGTTTCATTCACGTTCAGCAATTATGATGCGGGAGCTACTCAGGTAAATTATGAAATTTTCAATGCGCAGTCCAATACAACTACAGGAATAACAGGAAGTTCTACAGGACTTTCCGGAGGACCTGTTACAGTAAATAATTTTGGCACATTGCCTCCTGGAAACTATTATATTTTATTTACAGAAGTAGGAGGTGCTTTTACAGGATGTACCAATGCCTCACCTGCATTTGCCATAAGCCAGTCTACCAACTTATTACAGGTATCTGCCGTGGTGACCAAAAATGACAACTGTAATACCAATGCCGGACAGATTACGGCTACAGGACAATACGGAACGGCTCCTTACCAATACCAATTAGTTGCTGCGGGAGGTCCGGCACCAACTGTGGCAACCTGGACAGGAACATCTGCCAATGTCTTCAATACAGAAGGTGGCAACTATACCGTATACATCAAAGACGCAAACAACTGTATTCAGTCGGCACCAATCACATTACCAACTGATACAACTCCGGTTATCACTGCTTCTGTTACAAACCAATGCGGTACCTCAGAAGGAAGTTTTTCTATACAGATAGACAGAACAGTTAACGGAGTAGCTCCTTATTCTTATAGCATAAACGGAGGAGCATTCCAAAATCAGGCAGCAGCATCTTTCACCTATGATAATCTTTCTTCAGGAAATTATACCATCCAGATAAAAGATGCCAACGGTTGTGGAAATGTTGAAACCTTACAAATTTTCGTTCCGTTAAACCTTACTCCAGCAGCCACATTACAACCTAGCTGTGCCAATAACGATGGAGAAATTACAGTTACACCTTTTGGAGGTTCTGGCAATTATGAATACGAACTTCAGGACGGGTCAGGCAATACAATTGTTACTGCTCAGGCAACAGCAAACTTTACCGGATTGGCAGCAGGAAATTATATTGTAGTAATTCACGATACGACTTCAAACTGTAATGAACAGGCAGCAATCTCATTAGAAGTTCCTACTCCGGTAACCTTCACCACAAGCTCTGACAATGTAAGTTGTAATGGTGGTTCAGATGGAGTAATTAGAATAACATTACCAGCTTCAAACGACAATCCGCCTTATACCTACACGGTTAACGACGGAACCAATCCGGCTATAACGCAGAACTCTCCTGTGTTTACCGGATTGGCAGCAGGTACTTATACCATTACTGTAATGTCTGGAAAAAACTGTTCAGATGCTCAAACTGTAACCATCACTGAACCGTCACTTTTAGATATCAGTGCTTCAGCAACGGCTTTTGCTTGTAATACTTCCAATGTGGTGAATACTTCAACTATTACAGTAACTGTTGAAAATGACACAACAGGAAATCCTTCCGGAACAGCTCCCTATTTCTATAGTATTGATGGAACTAATTTCCAAAATACCAACACATTTAATATTGTTGACAATGGAAGCACACAGAATATAACCGTAACGGTAAAAGACAGTAATAACTGTACACAAACCACAACGTTAATTATCAATCCTTTACCGGAAATAACAGCAGTTGCTGCAGTTCGCGGAACAGCAATTACCTGTACCAATGACGAATCTGTACAGATAAATGTAACGGGTGGTTCCGGAGATTTCACTTTTGATGTCTTGCCATTAGGGTCACAGGCATCTGTCACTCCAGGTCCGGGGAATAACACCGCTACATTACTACTGACTCAGCCCGGAAGCTACACTTTTCAGGTCAAAGACAACGTAACAGGATGTTATATACTTACCGTTCCTTACGAAATTCTGCCGTTTGACACGATTGAAGTAATAGCATCCAATGCTACCCCGGTAACTTGTTTTGGAGATTCGGACGGAACTCTTACCATTAACGTAACAGGATACACCGGTGCTTATTCATACAATGTTATCAATACAGCAGGAACAACCGTAGCAACAGGAAACGGAAATACTTCAATAAACCCGTTTACAATAAGCGGCCTGTCAGCTGGAAACCTTCATGTCGTAGTTACGGCAACTGATACACCTTTCTGTACGGAAGATTCAAACACCATAACCGTTACTTCTCCTGATAGTCCATTGCAGTTGACCGCTAACCAGACTGCCAATGTAACCTGCGACAACAATCAGGGAGAAATCACAGCCTCTGCCACCGGAGGATGGGGAACCTATCTATATGAATTAGTAAACAATACAACCTCTACAATTATTCAGGCATATGCCGCCAACAGCACCTTTAGAGGTTTGTCTGCAGGAAATTATACTGTCTCCGTAAGAGATTCAGGAGGCTGTATCGTAAGCCAGACAATTGTATTAGTACAACCGGCACTTATCTCGGCTACTATAAATGCCTCTGTTACCCAGGTACTTTGCCATGGTGATACTACCGCCATGATTGAAGCCTTAAGTGTAGCAGGTGGACAAGGAAGCTACCAATTCATCCTTAATCGTTATGATGCAACAGGAACTACAATTGTTTTGAGTTCCGGACCTCAAACAAGCCCGCAATTCCCTGGACTTGGAGCAGGAATCTACAGCATCACGATTACTGATGGTTGGAATTGTGACCTGACAACACCAACATTAACAATCACTGAACCAACTCCGCTACAAGGATTTTTATCTGCAAACAGCAATATGACCTGTTTAACACAGGCAGAAATCAGCGTATCCGGTTCGGGTGGAACACCACCGTACCAGTTCAGTGCTGATGGAATAACTTATTCAAATACTTCAGTATATACTGTAGGTCCCGGCACTTATCAATATTATGTGAAAGATGCGAACGGATGCCAGGCCGTATTGACAAATCAGGTAACCATATTGCCGGTTCCGGCTTTACAGTTAAATCTGGACCTGAGCAGCGCGTCAATAAACTGTTCGGGAGAATCGACAGCAGCCATTACAGCCAATGCAACCGGAGGACTAGGCAGTTATATGTATGAATTACTAGACGGAGCATCCAATGTTCTGGCAGGACCGCAAGCAGGAAATAGTTTTACCGGACTTCCGGCAGGAAATTATTATGTTCGTGTGGTGAGTCTTGACTGTAGAGAAACATCGTCTGTCATTAACATTACAGACCCGGCCCAACTAACGGTAAGCTACATCAAGCAAGATGTTCTTTGTTTTGGAGATGCAAACGGAAGCATTGAAATTCAAACTACAGGAGGAACAGGAATTATTCAATATGCAATATCTCCTAACCTCAACCAATTTGTGACAGACAACGTATTTGACGCACTTCCTCCAGGAAGCTATGAGGTCATTGTTCAAGACCAGAAAGGCTGTTTTGAATTGTTAAATATTGACATTTTAGAACCGGCTCCGCTTGTGGCAACAGTAGATACCGTTAATCAGGAACTTTGCCTTAATGATGCCGATGGTTCGATAGCAATCAGCATTACCGGAGGAACAGGAAATTATCTGGTAAGTCTTGACAATGTTACATTTGTACCTGTTACGGGGAATCAGCACACCTTCACGAATTTGGTTGGGGATACTCTATACCTGATTTACGTAAGAGATTCTAACGGATGTAATGTAAATCCACCTGTAGAACAATATATGGATCCGGCGGTAGAAGTAATTCCAGCCGTATCAGTACAGCCGAATTGTACGAATAACGTACCTGGAAACATCGTAACAGTAACTGTAAATATTGAAGTTGTAAGTGATGTTCAATATTCTTTGGACGGAATCAATTATGTGGCTTCCAACACGTTTACGAATGTCCCACCGGGAACGCATACCGCTTATGTACAGCACACGAATGGCTGTACAAAACAAATTCCTTTCACTATTGACAATTTATTACCAATCACAGCAACTTCAAATGTAACAGCTAATGTATTATGCTTTGGAGATGCTACAGGAAGTATTGAAATAACCACTACTGGTGGAACGGGAACGATTGAATATGCCATATCGCCTGCATTCGCCTACGGAACATCAAACACATTCAATAACCTGGCGGCGGGAACCTATACCGTTAAGGTAAGGGACAATATCGGCTGTGAGGTCGAACTGGCAAACATCACGGTAACTGAGCCTGCGGCAGCGCTTTCGGCAACGGTTAACGGAACGCACGAAATCTGCCTTGGCGACAATAACGGCACGATAACCATAACGCCTGCGGGTGGAACGGCGCCTTATACCACAAGCCTCGATTCCAACAATCCGGCCGACTTTACTTCGGCACTGGCCTACAACAACCTGAACGGTGGGCAGACCTACACCGTTTACGTGAAAGATGCCAACGGTTGCGAGATTGCGCCCCAGACATTCACGATAAACAACGGGGTAGACATACAGCCTACGGCAACGGTGGCAGCAAACTGTACCGGCAACGTACCAGGAAACACGGTAACAATAGGCGTAAATTCTGCAGTAGCCTCACAGGTCCAGTACTCACTGGACGGAGTAACGTATGTAACATCAAACACGTTCAGCAACATTGCTCCGGGAAGCCATACCGCCTACGTACAGCACACCAATGGCTGTACCAAAACGGTTCCTTTCACAATCAACACGCTAATACCGGTTACGGCTAACGCCAACGTAACGGCCAACGTATTGTGCTTCGGCCAGTCAACGGGAAGCATTCAGGTAACGGCCACAGGTGGAACGGGAACGATTGAATATGCAATTTCTCCTGCCTTCGCCTACGGAACATCAAACACATTCAACAACCTGGCGGCGGGAACCTATACCGTTAAGGTAAGGGACAATATCGGCTGTGAGGTCGAACTGGCAAACATTACGGTAACAGAACCTGCGGCAGCACTTTCGGCAACGGTTAACGGAACGCACGAAATCTGCCTGGGCGACAATAACGGTACCATAACCATAACGCCTGCGGGTGGAACGGCGCCTTATACCACAAGCCTGGATTCCAACAATCCGGCCGACTTTACCTCGGCATTGGCCTACAATAACCTGAACGGAGGGCAGACCTACACCGTTTACGTGAAAGATGCCAACGATTGCGAGATTGCGCCCCAGACGTTCACGATAAACAACGGGGTAGACATACAGCCTACGGCAACGGTGGCAGCAAACTGTACCGGCAACGTACCAGGAAACACGGTAACCATTAACGTAAACCCTGCAGTAGCCTCACAGGTTCAGTACTCACTGGACGGAGTAACCTATGCCGCTTCCAATGTATTTACGAATGTGGCTCCGGGAAGCCATACCGCCTACGTACAGCACACCAATGGCTGTACCAAAACGGTTCCTTTTACTATCAACACGCTAATACCGATTACGGCTAACGCCAACGTAACGGCCAACGTATTGTGCTTCGGCCAGTCAACGGGAAGTATCCAGGTAACGGCCACAGGTGGAACGGGAACGATTGAATATGCAATTTCGCCAGCCTTCGCCTACGGAACTGCAAACACATTCAACAACCTGGCGGCGGGAACCTATACCGTTAAGGTTAGGGACAATATCGGCTGTGAGGTCGAACTGGCAAACATCACGGTAACAGAACCTGCGGCAGCACTTTCGGCAACGGTTAACGGAACGCACGAAATCTGCCTTGGCGACAATAACGGTACCATAACCATTACGCCTGCGGGCGGAACGGCGCCTTATACCACAAGCCTCGATTCCAACAATCCGGCCGACTTTACATCGGCACTGGCCTACTCCAACCTGAACGGTGGGCAGACCTACACCGTTTACGTGAAAGATGCCAACGGATGCGAAATTGCGCCCCAGACGTTCACGATAAACAACGGGGTAGACATACAGCCTACGGCAACGGTAGTACCAAACTGTACCGGCAACGTACCAGGAAACACGGTTACCATTAACGTAAACCCTGCAGTAGCCTCACAGGTTCAGTATTCACTGGACGGAGTAACCTATGCTGCTTCCAATGTATTTACGAATGTGGCTCCGGGAACCCATACCGCCTACGTACAGCACACCAATGGCTGTACCAAAACGGTTCCTTTTACCATCAATACGCTAATACCGGTTACGGCTAACGCCAACGTAACGGCCAACGTATTGTGCTTCGGCCAGTCAACGGGAAGCATACAGGTAACGGCCACAGGTGGAACGGGAACGATTGAATATGCAATTTCGCCTGCATTCGCCTACGGAACATCAAACACATTCAACAACCTGGCGGCGGGAACCTATACCGTTAAGGTTAGGGACAACATCGGCTGTGAGGTCGAACTGGCAAACGTTACGGTAACAGAGCCTGCGGCTGCGCTTTCGGCTACGGTTAACGGAACGCACGAAATCTGCCTTGGCGACAATAACGGTACCATAACCATAACGCCTGCGGGAGGAACGGCACCTTATACCACAAGCCTGGATTCCAACAACCCGGCAGACTTTACATCGGCATTGGCCTACTCCAACCTGAACGGTGGACAGACCTACACGATTTACGTGAAAGATGCCAACGGATGCGAGATTGTGCCCCAGACCTTCACGATAAACAACGGGGTTGACATACAGCCGACCGCAACGGTGGCAGCAAACTGTACCGGCAACGTACCTGGAAACACGGTAACCATAGGCGTGAATCCTGCGGTGGCCTCACAGGTCCAGTACTCTTTGGACGGAGTAACGTATGTAACATCAAACACGTTCAACAACATCGCTCCGGGAAGCCATACCGCCTACGTACAGCACACCAATGGCTGTACCAAAACGGCTGCTTTTACCATCAACACGCTAATACCGGTTACGGCTAACGCCAACGTAACGGCCAACGTATTGTGCTTCGGACAGTCTACAGGAAGCATTCAGGTAACGGCCACAGGTGGAACGGGAACGATTGAATATGCCATATCGCCTGCTTTCGTTTACGGAACTGCAAACACGTTCAACAACCTGGCAGCGGGAACCTATACCGTTAAGGTAAGGGACAACATCGGCTGCGAGGTCGAACTGGCAAACATCACGGTAACAGAACCTGCGGCAGCACTTTCGGCCACGGTTAACGGAACGCACGAAATCTGCCTTGGCGACAATAACGGTACCATAACCATAACGCCTGCGGGCGGAACGGCGCCTTATACCACAAGCCTGGATTCCAACAATCCGGCCGACTTTACCTCGGCATTGGCCTACACCAACCTGAACGGTGGGCAGACCTATACCGTTTATGTGAAAGATGCCAACGGATGCGAGATTGCGCCTCAGACGTTCACGATAAACAGGGGTGTTGATATCCAACCTACGGCAACGGTAGTAGCAAACTGTACCGGCAACGTACCTGGAAACACGGTTACCATTAACGTAAACCCTGCAGTTGCCTCACAGGTTCAGTACTCACTGGACGGAATCAACTATGCCGCTTCCAATGTATTTACGAATGTGGCTCCCGGAAACCATACCGCCTACGTACAGCACACCAATGGCTGTACCAAAACGGCTGCTTTTACCATCAACACGCTAATACCGGTTACGGCTAACGCCAACGTAACGGCCAACGTATTGTGCTTTGGTCAGTCAACGGGAAGCATACAGGTAACGGCCACAGGAGGAACGGGTGTATATCAATATGCTATTTCACCTACTTATAATTACTCTTCTTCCAATACGTTCATCAATCTTGCTGCCGGAACTTATTCCGTTAAAGTAAAAGACCAGAATGGCTGTGAAATCACGCTTACAAATATTACGGTAACCCAACCTGCGGCAGCGCTTACAGCAGTCGTAAACGGAACTCCTGAAACTTGTGACGGATTAGATGATGGTACTATAACAATTATACCTTCTGGAGGAACAGCACCTTATTATACAAGCCTTAACTCAAACAATCCTGCCAACTTTACGACTACACTGACTTACACCGGCTTGATTGGAGGAAGGCAGTATACAGTATTTGTAAAAGATGCCAATGGATGTCAGATTACTCCGGCAGTTTTCCGTGTAAACGATGGCTTAAATCTGCAACCTACTGCGGTCGTAACTACGAATTGCAACGGTAATACACCAGGAAATACGGTAACAGTTTCTGTAAATCCGGCTGTTGTAAATGACGTACAATATTCCTTGGATGGAGTTAATTATGTAAGCTCAAATGTATTCAACAACCTGCCGGTTGGTACGCATACTATTTATGTCAGACATACAAACGGCTGTACTAAAACGACAACAGTTAGGATAAATCCGGTGACACCAATTACAGCTAGCGCAACAGCTGTCAATGCAACATGTAACGGCTTGTCAAACGGACGAATCACTGTAACGGCTTCCGGAGGAACAGGACCATTGCAATATGGAATTTCTCCTGATTTCAACCTTACTTCAAGCAATGTATTCCAGAATCTTGCAGCAGGAAACTATATTGTTAGGGCTGTCGATTCTAAAGGATGTTACAAAGAGGTAACTATTGCCGTAACAGAACCTAATGCATTACAGGCAACCGTAGTAGATGTACTTCAGGAAATTTGCGTAGACGATGATAATGGAGCTATTGAAATTGCGGTCACCGGAGGAACAACTCCTTATTCAACAAGTCTTTCAGAAAATGGTACTTATGTTCGAAATGAATTCTTATACGAGAATCTGAACGGAGGACAGACCTATACCATTTATGTAAAAGATTCAAGAGGCTGTACTACTTCTGTACAGGTAACCCTGGACGCTCCTGTTGATATTGATGCAAGAGAAAATATAGTTTACAACTGTAACGGAAATACAGTTACAATATCAGTAAGTCCGGGTGTAGCCAATAACGTAACCTACTCCTTAGATGGCGGCACACCCCAAACAGGAAATATATTTACAGACCTTACCAACGGACGCCATACGGTTGAAGTCCTTCATGCTTCTGCTTGTACAGATACGGTTTCATTCTTCATCAGCAATGCCGTACCTGTAACTGTTACTCTTGCAGAAACCGGACTTAACAAAATTACCGCAACCGCTTTCGGAGGAACAGGAAATTATACTTACACTTTCAACGGCTATGATAACGGAAGAAACAACGTATATGTTTTCTATCAATCCGGCACTTATGAAGTTATAGTAACCGACAGTAACGGATGTGAAGCACGGGCTACAATCAACGTAGTCTTTGTCGACATCACGATTCCAAACGTAACCACCCCTAATGAGGACGGTGACAATGACACCTGGTCGCCTGGCAATACGCAAAACTATCCTAACATTACCACAGACATTTTTGACAGGTATGGAAGGAAACTTGCAACATTGAGACAAGGACAATCATGGGACGGAAAATACAATGGTACCGAAATGCCTTCAGGAGATTACTGGTACATCATCAAACTTGGAAATCCGAATGATAACCGGGAATTTGTCGGAAACTTCACTATTTACAGATAAATGAGAAGAGCCGTTCCTATCGGAAATGGGTAGGAACGGTTTTAATTAAAGTGCCCCAAAAACAAGATATAAAATGAAAAAAATATACCACTTTCTGTTGATTTTCTTGACAATACATACAGTACATTCTCAAGAACTGTCGATACCAACCTTCACCCAATACCTGGCAGATAACCCATTTGTTATTTCGCCATCTTATGCAGGGATAGGTGACAATGTGAAAATCCGAATGAATGGCCTCACACAATGGGTCGGAATCAAAGATGCCCCGGATATGCAATCGTTAGCCGCTGATATGAGGATTTCAGATAACTCCGGAATCGGGCTGTTTCTTTACAATGACAAAAACGGAAATACACGGCAGTATGGAGGCAAGTTTTCTTTTGCCCATCACCTTATCCTGGATAAATACTACGACCAGTTCCTGTCTTTTGGGATTTCATACAACCTGAACCAGTTCCGACTTGAAATCGAAAATTTCAATGTCCCGGATATGGGTGTAAAAGACGACCGGGCTCTCATCAACCATAACTTTGACGTATCCGTATTGTATCGTATTCAGGATTTTTATTTCAGCTTCAACGCCAGCAATATTCTAAATAAAAACCTGGACAAGTTCAACATCAACGAACCTGGAAAACTCCGAAATTATCAGTTTTATACCGGTTATATTTTTAGAGAAAACCGAAATAGTGCTTTCGAAGTAGAGCCTTCAGCTTATGTACAATATTTTGAAAGTGACGGACGTTCCTCAACAGACCTGAATGTAAAGTTACGCTGGAAAGATAATAATGACGATTATTACTGGGCCGGATTAAGCTACCGCTTCCTGAACGACCAATTGATGGAACCCATTAACATCGGACCAATGGCAGGATTAAAAAAATCCAACTTTTATTTTGCTTATTCCTACCAGCTCACTACCAACGAGCTGATGGCATATAACAGCGGGACGCATATGATTACGCTTGGTCTTGATATTTTCCAGGGAGTCAGCAATTGTCCTTGTACTTTTTAAGGAATATATAACATCTTGAAGAACGCGGGTCAATTGACCCGCGTTTCTTTTTTAACTAATTTAGCTGTTCTCTTACCGCGCTTAACCGCCCTATTATCCTCTTATACTAGCCTTCAAAAACTAGCGCCACAAATAGTTTTTAGAATGGACATATTCACAAAAGAGAAGCGAAGCAAAATCATGCGCGCCATCAAAAGCAAGGATACCAAAGAAGAACGGCTTTTGGCGAAAGCGCTATGGCGTCGCGGACACCGATACAGAAAACATGACCGCACTGTTTTTGGAACCCCTGACCTTTCTTTTAAAAAATACAGAATTGCCATTTTTGTAGACGGCGAATTTTTCCATGGCAAAGATTGGGAAAGTATACAGCAACGACTCGACACCAATAAAGAATTCTGGCTTGCCAAAATTGAAAGAAACAGAAACCGTGACAAAATCGTCAATGAATATCTCGCTTCAAAAGGATGGCTGGTACTTCGATTCTGGAGTAAAGACGTAAAACGAAAACTATACACCACCGTTAGGACTATCGAAAAAGAAATCGAAAATGTCCATAAAAAAATATACTTTCAGGACACTCCACACCAATAAAGACTTCGAGCAATTTCTTATCTTTAAAAAAAATTACACATGAAAAAAACAGTACTTCTCCTTTTTCTCATTGCTACAGCAACAGTCTATGGACAAAAGAAAAATGCAGACACGGTAGAAAAAGAAAAAATCACAAAACTTTTGGATGAATGGCATGCCGCTGCTGGTCGTGCTGACTTTAATGCCTATTTCGGAAAACTGACCGAAAACTCCATTTTTATAGGAACCGATGCCACCGAAAATTGGAATAAAAAAGAATTTGAGGCTTTTGCCAAACCTTATTTTGATAAAGGAAAAGCATGGGACTTTAAAGTTCTGGAAAGGAATATCTTTTTGAGTGATGATGGAAAACTGGCCTGGTTTGACGAACTTCTCGATACCCAAATGAAAATATGCAGGGGTTCCGGCGTTTTGGAAAAAATAAACGGCAAATGGATGATTCGGCACTATGTCTTGTCTACAACTGTGCCCAACGATGTTATAGATGAAGTCATCAAGGTTAAAACACCAATTGAAGACAAACTGATTGAAACGCTAAAGAAGAAATAACGACAAATAAAAACCCGTTGAATTCAACGGGTTTTTTATTGATTAAACATTTTCTGATAAATGTTCCAACATATCTTTTGTCATGCTTTCCAAATCAAATTCATGTTTCCAGCCCCAATCCTTTCTTGCATAAGAATCATCAATACTCGAAGGCCAGCTGTCGGCAATTTTTTGTCTGAAATCCGGCACGTATGAAATCGAAAAATCAGGAATATGCTTTTTAATTTCGGCCGCAATTTCTTTAGGTGTAAAACTGATTCCTGCCAGATTATAGGAAGAACGAATCTTAATATTTTCTTTCGGCGTATCCATGATACTGATGGTAGCACGAATCGCATCATCCATATACATCATTGGCAATTCCGTATTTTCAGATAAAAAACATTCGTATTTTCCATCACTTAACGCCTTGTAATAAATATCAACAGCATAATCTGTGGTACCACCACCCGGAGGTGTTGACCAGCTGATTAATCCCGGATAACGGATGCTTCGAACATCCACTCCAAAAATGTTATGATAATATTCGCACCATCTTTCGCCAGACTGCTTGCTGATGCCATAAACAGTTGATGGTTCCATAACCGTATATTGAGGCGTATTGTCTTTTGGAGTTGTAGGCCCAAAAACCGCAATACTCGACGGCCAGAATATCTTTTTAATTTTTCCGGCTTTTGCCAAATTCAATACGTGAAAAAGAGAATTCATATTAAGGTCCCAGGCAAAAGCGGGATTTTTTTCTGCGGTGGCAGAAAGTAATGCAGCCATCAGATAAACATCTTCAATCTGGTATTTCTCAATTACGGTTTCAACCTGGTTAAAGTCCAAAGCATTGACCACTTCAAACGGACCGGAATTTACAAACTCCGGACTCCCTTTTCGCACATCCGATGCGATTACAGCGTCCTTGCCATACTGGCTTCGAAGCTTTTTTGTCAATTCAGTTCCAATTTGGCCACAAGCCCCAATAATTAAGATTTTTGCATGCATCTCACTTGTTTTTTTGTCGCACAAATATAACGATTTCGAAAAACAAATTTTGCTTAGATTGGTTTGATTTCAGAGTCAAATCTAAAAGATTTGTGATTATTGTTCAGCAAAAATCAGGATTTCATAATTTAGCACGCCTAATTACCTCATTCACTACCAATTATTCATTTGTGTAAAACTGAAATTTTAGTGAAGTTTTATGAATATGACCTGATAGGCGCTCTTTTTCTTATACAATTGTTTGCTAACTTTGCATTTCAAAATTATTCTGATGAAAATCTATTCCTATATCCTGTTGGTTTTATTTTGCTTTTTAGTTTCCTGCAAAGATGACGAAGCAGCCAGACTGCAAGCCAATGCAAAAGACGCCAAGAAAAATGAGCAAATTTTTGCCTCTATTGACAAAGCATGGAATTTTAATCCGCAACCAATGAATCCTACTGTTGTAACTATGATTCAAAACTGGAGCGAATGGCGATTGTTTATGACAGAACTACAGCAAAAACCGAAAAGTTCCATTGGTGCTTTCCAGCAAAAAGCAAGAACCTTGTCACAAAAAGCAATGAATCTGAACAATAACATTCCGGCCGCTTTTGACAAACCTGAAATCAAGAGCCGTATAATGACACTAATTACCAAAGTGCGTTCACTTGATTTGTTTATAAATCTAAACCAGATACAGGAGCAGAAAGTCATAAAACTAATCCCGGAAATCAATGAAGAATTGGCTTCGCTACAATCCCAAATGGATGAAATTGTCAGAAAAAGTCAAATCCGTCTGGAAGAAGGTGAAGCAGAAATGCTTCGTTCATTGGCCAAAGATTCATTACAAAAACCACAATCTGAACCAGGAAACCTTCCAAAACCAAGCAATTCTACACAACAAGGAGGTATTGTTCCAACCTTAAACCCAAAACAAAAAAGTCAATAGTATAATTTGAAACCACATATTCTAAAAACATACGCCGGTAATCCGAAAGTCAGGCAGATTTCTGAAAGTCTTGCCGTCAGGGAAAACAAAATTCAGCTTAAGGGCCTTATTGGGTCCTCGCTTTCTTTTGTTGTGGCCTCATTGTTCGAAAAAAGTGAACTTCCTTACCTTCTTATACTTCAGGACAAAGAAGAAGCCGCCTATTACCTTAATGACCTGGAGCAGCTCGTTGGTGAAGAAGATGTGCTTTTTTATCCGGGTTCCTATCGTCGTCCTTATCAGATTGAAGAAACAGACAACGCCAGCGTACTTCTTCGTGCTGAAGTGCTGAACAGGATTAACTCCAGAAAAAAACCGGCTGTTATCGTGACCTATCCAGAAGCCCTTTTTGAAAAGGTCGTGACACGAAAAGAATTAGACAAAAACACCCTGAAAGTTGCCGTTGGCGACCAGATTTCTATAGACTTTATAAACGAAGTACTCTTTGAATATGAATTTAAGCGCGTCGACTTTATAACAGAACCGGGTGAATTCTCTGTCCGTGGAGGTATTCTCGACGTATTTTCGTTTTCGAATGAAAACCCTTTTCGTATCGAATTTTTTGGCAATGAAGTGGACAGCATAAGAACCTTTGATGTTGAAACCCAATTATCTATCGAAAAGCAGAAAAAAATCACGATTATCCCCAATGTGGAAAATAAATTTTTTCAGGAAAATCGCGAGAGCTTTTTAAATTACATCAACGAAAAGACCGTTCTTTTTATTCAAAACACAGAACTTCTTTTTTCAAAACTGGACCAGCTCTATGGGAAAGCAAAGGAAATATTTGGCTCAATGCAGTCAACAGTAAACCACATCGCTCCCGAAGAATTATTCCTCAATCAGGAAGCATTTATCAAAAAAGCATTGGATTTTACCATTGCAGAAATAAGTCCGCGGGCTATTTTTAAAACCCAGAAAACTTTCGAATTTCACATACTTCCGCAGCCGTCTTTCAACAAACAGTTTGATTTATTGCTGAATAATCTCAATGATAACCACTTCAACGGCTATAAAAACTTTATTTTCTGTTCCAACGAGCAGCAAACAAAACGCTTCCATGATATTTTCGAATCATTAGACGAAGCCAATAGCGAAAATATAAGGAAACAATACCACACCATCGTTTTTCCATTATACCAGGGATTCATCGATGAAGAAAATCAGATTGCCTGCTATACAGACCACCAGATTTTTGAACGTTATCATAAATTCAGTATCAAAAACGGCTATTCCAAAAAGCAAACAATTACTCTCAAGGAACTGAATACACTTTCTGTAGGCGATTATGTAACACACATCGACCATGGAATTGGAAAATTTGGAGGTTTGCAGAAAATCCAGGTCGAGGGAAAAACACAGGAAGCCATCAAACTGGTCTATGCAGATAACGACATCGTATATGTAAGTATCCACTCCTTACACAAGATTTCAAAATTTAACGGAAAGGACGGGACACCACCAAAAATATACAAACTGGGTTCCAATGCATGGAAAGTTCTAAAGCAGAAAACGAAGGCCAGAGTCAAGCACATTGCATTCAATCTTATCCAGTTATATGCAAAGAGAAGACTCGAAAAAGGATTTCAATTTGCACCCGACAGCTATCTGCAGGCAGAATTGGAGTCGTCATTTATATATGAAGACACTCCGGACCAGGTTAAAGCCACCCAGGAAGTCAAGGCCGATATGGAAAACGAGCGCCCAATGGACCGACTGGTTTGCGGTGACGTAGGCTTTGGAAAAACCGAAGTTGCTATCCGTGCGGCATTCAAGGCTGTAGACAATGGAAAACAGGTTGCCGTTTTAGTTCCGACTACGATTCTGGCTTTCCAACATTACAAGACTTTTTCGGAACGTTTAAAAGATATGCCTGTTTCCGTAGGATACCTGAACCGTTTCCGTACAGCAAAACAGAAAACCGAAACCTTAAAACAATTGGCTGAGGGCAAACTGGATATTATCATAGGAACGCACCAGCTTGTCAATAAAAATGTCGTATTCAAAGATTTGGGACTGCTAATCGTAGACGAAGAACAAAAATTTGGCGTTAACGTAAAAGACAAACTCAAAACAATAGGCACCAATATCGATACACTCACGCTAACAGCAACACCAATTCCAAGAACCTTACAGTTTTCGTTAATGGCCGCCCGTGATTTATCAGTCATCACAACGCCACCACCAAACCGTTATCCTATAGAAACACAAGTGGTACGATTTGGAGAAGAACTAATCCGTGACGCTATTTCTTATGAAATACAAAGAAACGGACAGGTTTTCTTTATCAATAACCGTATTGAAAACATTAAGGAAATTGCCGGAATGATTCAGCGTCTGGTTCCGGGCGCAAGAGTTGGCGTAGGTCACGGACAGATGGACGGCAAAAAACTGGAAGAATTGATGCTTGCTTTTATGAACGGAGAATTTGACGTTTTGGTTGCCACAACCATTATTGAAAGCGGACTTGATGTTCCAAATGCCAATACAATATTCATTAACAATGCCAACAATTTTGGATTGTCAGACCTTCACCAGATGCGCGGACGCGTAGGACGAAGCAACAAAAAGGCTTTCTGTTATTTTATCACACCACCTTATTCTTCAATGACAGACGATGCCCGAAAGAGAATTCAGGCGCTGGAACAATTCAGCGAACTGGGAAGCGGATTCAACATTGCCATGAAAGATTTGGAAATCAGAGGAGCGGGAGATTTATTAGGCGGAGAACAAAGCGGTTTCATTAATGAAATTGGTTTTGAAACCTACCAAAAAATCATGAACGAGGCCATTGAAGAACTGAAAGAAAACGAGTTCAAGGATTTATATGAAGAGGACAAAGGCACTGAAAAAGAATATGTGAAAGAAATCCAAATTGATTCGGATTTCGAACTCTTATTCCCTGATGAATACATCAATAACGTTTCCGAAAGGCTCAACCTGTACAATGAACTAAGCAATGTGAAAAATGAAGAAGAACTGTTGGCTTACGAAAGAAAATTAATCGACAGATTCGGAACTTTGCCAAAACAGGCCGTTGCCTTGCTGAACAGCATCCGAATCAAATGGATTGCCACCCGTTTAGGAATAGAAAAACTGGTTCTGAAACAGGGCAAAATGGTAGCTTATTTTGTTTCAGACCAGCAGTCGGAATATTACACATCCAACCAGTTCCATAAAGTACTGCAATTTGTACAGCGCAATGGAAACCTCTGCAAGATGAAAGAAAAAGAAACCAAAAACGGTCTGCGCCTTCTGCTGACTTTTGAGAATGTCAAGTCAGTCCGGAAAGCTCTGGAGTTAATGGAAATGATTTAAAAAACAAAAGCCGTTTATTAAATTAAACGGCTTTTTGTTTATAGACTTTTCAGGTCCTTGATAACTTTGAAGGCAACATCTACTTCATCTTCGCTCACAAGAATCGTAAATTCATAAGATGTTGAAATTACTTCATTAACAATGATTCCTTCCCAGGCAAGACGCTGGAAAATGAAATAGTAAACGCCCGGTGTTGAAACGTTATCTTTTGGAAGTTTGACAGTAATAGATGCCAGATTTTCCCATTTGTGAAGCATTTTTTCGCCAACAAAATGTTTGTCAACCAAATGGCTTACACTTTCACTGACCACAATATTGGTTTCGCTTACACCTCTTGAAGACGTGTAAAAAATATCCGAATAAGTGTTGATTTCAGAAATCAGGCTGGCCTGTTTGTCTAAAATCTTGTCAGAAACGGCAAAAGTAAAATCAGTAAGTGATGAACGTACCGTAATTTCGCCGATGCCTTTCAAAACTTTTAAGATTTTATGGTTTAATCTAAAATCCAAATCTTCTGAAAGACGTTTCAGAGCCATAACAACGGCTCCTTGTTTTACCTCTTTTCCTAATTCTTGTTTTAAATCAGGAAGCATATTTCTGGACAATGATGTCAGATTTATGATTCCTTGAGACAAAGCGCTCAAGAGGAAAGGCTTTGTCTTGATGTAGTGCTCTACAACAGACGATATTGTTTTCATAATGGGTAAATTGGTGGTAATAGTTTTACAAACATACAATTTAAAAACAATTTGTTAAAACCATAACCGTTAAAAATGTAAAAAAGCATCAATCAGATGCTTAATTGTGAAATTTTCCGCGTTTTTATGAATTGAAATGATATCGAAGCGAACGTTGACATCTAAATTTTTAACAATAACGTATTCATTGACGGCTTTTACTAAAAGCTGTATTTTTTTAGGCTTTACAAATTCCTGTGGCAAACCGTATTCTAAACTGGACCGGGTCTTGACTTCAACAATGGCAAGCACATCCCCTTTTAAGGCTATAATATCGACTTCTGCTTTTTGGAAAACCCAATTGGTTTCTAAAATTTCATAACCTTCTTTCCGCAGATATTCTACAGCAAGCGCTTCTCCCTGTTTCCCAAGTTCATTATGGACCGCCATGACCTACCTATTCAAATTTCAAAACCGTTTCCTTGTCATTAACGTCTAATGTTACACTTTTTCCTAAAATCAAAGCGCGGTTATCTTTAATATGGCCTGCAGGAAAATTATAAGCAATAGGTATTTTAAGGTCTTTTACAACATCTTCTATAATTTCAAGGGCATCTTTTCCCCAGGGAATATCATTATCATTCATTGAAGTCATTCCACCAATAACAATACCCTTTAGCCCGTCAAGCGAACCGTTTCTTTTCAGGTTCATCATCATCCTGTCAATATGATACAGGTATTCATCCAAATCTTCCAGAAAAAGGATTTTGCCTTTCATATCAACCGCAGATTTAGAGCCCTGAATACTATATAAAACTGAAAGATTTCCTCCTACCAGTTCGCCCTGCGCTTTTCCTTTTTTATTAAACGGATGGGCCGGAATATGATATTCCAACTTTTCACCAAACAATGCTTTTCGAAAAGATTCTATGGCTTCAGGAGTAGCCGTTTTGGCACTTATGGCCATAATCGCATGCAGCGTACCAATATCCATATTGTTGATATGGCTATGCAGTACCGTGATATCACTGAATCCTATAATCCATTTTGGTTTTTTCTTGAATTCCGTAAAATTAATACGGTCGACAATCCTCACGGTTCCGTAGCCCCCTTTTGCTGCCCAGATGGCTTTGATTGTTGGATTATCCAGCATTTCCTGAAAATCGGTTGCACGCTGCCAGTCTGCTCCCGCCAACTGATTCTGTTCTTTGCCAATCGTCTTTCCTATTACCACTTTGAGTCCCCAGCTTTCCAGCAATTTAATACCCGGTTCAATAGTGGCTAAATCAATTTTTCTGGCAGTAGCTAAAATCCCTACCGTATCTCCTTTTTTTAAATATTCTGGCATGATAAGTTTGTTTTGTGCATAAAAGGTTAAGAAATGTAATAATGTTAGAAGAGTAAAAAGTAACTTAAATTGATTCGGCCTTTGCATAATGTCTTGTTTCTGTTAAACAAATAAACAAATAAACGGGGTAATCTGCAAGTAAGGCACCTTGAAACCTACTGTCCTATCCCTTAGATTTATAACGCCATTTTAGGTATTTCAACGCCAATAGATTATTTTTGCGTACTTATTAAAGAAAATCCATGATACAAGATCCAAAAAGATATACGATTACGGCTGCTTTGCCCTATACCAACGGACCTATACACATTGGCCACCTGGCGGGAGTATATGTTCCTTCAGACATCTATGCCCGTTTCCTGCGTCTGCAAGGTCGCGATGTTGCTTTTATTTGCGGAAGCGATGAACACGGAGTTGCTATTTCAATGAAGGCAAAAAAAGAAGGAATTACACCACAGGAAGTAATCGACAAATATCATACGTTAATCAAGAAATCTTTTGAAGATTTCGGAATTTCTTTTGACAACTATTCCAGAACTTCGGCGAAAATCCATCATGATACGGCTTCTCAGTTTTTCAGAACTTTATATGACAAAGGCGATTTTATTGAAGAAGTTACGGAACAACTGTATGATGCCAAAGCCAATCAGTTTTTGGCAGACCGTTTTGTTATAGGAACCTGTCCAAAATGCGGCAACGAAGAAGCTTATGGTGACCAATGCGAAAGATGTGGTTCGTCGTTAAATGCTACAGATCTTATCAATCCAAAATCGACTATTACAGGAGAAACACCAATATTAAAATCGACAAAACACTGGTTCCTGCCTTTAGACCGATATGATGCTTTCTTGAGAGAATGGATTTTAGTAGGCCATAAAAACGACTGGAAACCTAACGTTTATGGCCAGGTTAAATCATGGCTGGAAGATGGATTAAAACCCCGTGCTGTTACCAGAGACTTAGACTGGGGGATCCCGGTTCCGGTTGAAGGTGCAGAAGGTAAGGTTTTGTATGTATGGTTTGATGCTCCTATTGGCTATATCTCTTCTACAAAAGAATGGGCACAGCGTGAAGGAAAAGACTGGGAACCGTATTGGAAATCTGATGACACGAAACTGGTACATTTTATTGGAAAAGACAATATCGTATTCCATTGCGTGATTTTCCCTGCCATGCTAAAAGCCGAAGGAAGCTATATACTTCCGGATAATGTTCCGGCAAACGAATTCCTGAATCTGGAAGGAAACAAACTTTCAACATCAAAAAACTGGGCTGTCTGGTTACATGAATACCTGGAAGATTTTCCTGAAAAACAAGATGTATTGCGTTATGCACTGACATCTAATGCTCCGGAAACAAAAGATAACGACTTTACCTGGAAAGATTTTCAGGCAAGAAACAATAATGAATTAGTTGCCATTTTTGGAAACTTCATCAATCGTGTTGTAGTACTAACCAACAAATATTATGATGGAATCGTACCTCAGCCAAATGAGTTTTCAGAAATAGACGAGGCTACCTTGACAGAACTAAAAGCCTATCCGGCAGTAATTGCGAGTTCTGTGGAACGTTACCGTTTCAGAGAAGCATTAGGAGAACTGATGAATGTTGCCCGTCTCGGGAACAAATATCTGGCTGACGAAGAGCCCTGGAAAGTCATCAAAGACAATCCGGAAAGAGTAAAGACCCAAATGTATGTTGCCTTGCAGATTGCAGGCGCACTGAGTGTATTGGCAGAACCTTTCCTGCCTTTTACAGCCCAAAAACTGGCCCGAATTTTAAAGACAGAAAACAAGCTTTCATGGAATGACATTTCTGAAAATTCAGACCTGATTTCTGCAGGACATAAAATTGGTGAAGCCGAATTACTTTTTGCAAAAATCGAAGACGAAGAAATACAAAAACAGGTAGATAAATTGGAAGCTACAAAAACAGCCAACAAGGCCGAAAACAAAAAAGCAGAACCTCAAAAAGACCTGATTCAATATGAGGATTTTGCAAAAATGGACCTGCGTGTCGGAACTATTCTTGAAGCAGAAAAAATGCCTAAGGCAAATAAACTTCTTGTCCTCAAAATAGACACGGGAATCGATATCAGAACTATTGTTTCGGGTATAGCAGAAAGCTTTACACCAGAAGAGATTATTGGAAAAAAAGTTACCGTTTTGGCCAATCTGGCTCCAAGAAATCTTCGTGGCGTTGAAAGTCAGGGAATGATTCTGATGACGACAAATCCGGAAGGAAAACTCGTTTTTGTAAATCCGGATGCTGAAGCCGGTAACGGAGAAACTATAAATTAATAAACTTCAACTCTTTTTTTCTACGACCCTGGCAGGGTTTAAACCCTGCCAGGGTCGTAGAAAAGGATTACTAAAAAATGAATATAAAAGTAATTGCTTTCGACGCAGACGACACCTTATTTGTAAACGAGCCTTATTTTCAGGAAACTGAAGAAAAGTTCTGCGCCTTGATGCAGGACTATCTATCCCATCAGGGATTGTCCCAGGAATTGTTTCGGGTAGAAATCCAGAATCTTTCCTTATATGGTTATGGAATCAAAGGATATATCCTTTCCATGATTGAAGCTGCCATGAAAATTTCAAACAAGACCATCAGCGTTGATGTCATTGAAAAAATCATTGAATACGGCAAAGAATTGCTTCAAAAACCTATAGAACTGCTTGATGGAGTTGAAGAAACATTGGAAGCCCTGCACGGAAAATACAAGCTGGTTGTTGCCACAAAAGGTGATTTGCTTGACCAACGTCGTAAATTGCATAATTCAGGACTGGGACATTATTTCCACCATATTGAAGTTATGTCAGACAAACAGGAAAAAGATTATCACGACCTGCTGAACCGATTGGAAATAAAACCCCAGGAATTTTTCATGATTGGGAATTCCTTAAAATCAGACGTATTACCTGTATTGGGAATAGGAGGCCATGCCGTACATATCCCTTTCCATACGACCTGGGCACATGAAAAAATAGACCATAAAGTAGAACACAAAAATTTCAAGGCTTTGGACAAGATTACCGAGGTCCTGCCTATTTTGCTATAATTAAAATACAACAGCACCTGTGCTGAAAACATAATGAAAACCAAATTAGACCTAAACAACTGGCCAAGAAAAGAACACTTTGAATTCTTTAGCAAATTTGAAGAACCTTTTTTTGGTATAACTGCCACTATAGACTGTACTAAAGCATACGAAACCGCCAAGAAAAAAGGCACTTCTTTCTTTTTATACTACCTGCACAAAACATTGGCAGCGGTCAATGCCGTTGAGAATTTCCATTACAGAATTTCGGAAGGAGAAGTATACCGCTATGACAAAATTGATGCTTCGCCTACTTTAACTAGAGATGACAATACCTTCGGTTTTTCATTGGTCGAATTTTTTTCTGATTATGAACTTTTTGAAGCTAAAGCCAAAGAAGAAATCGAAAGAGTCAGGAATACGCCGGGTCTGTTTACAAGAAGCTTCGAAGTAGACAACCTGATTCATTTTTCTGCTATTCCCTGGGTAGATTTCACTTCACTGTCACATGCGCGTAGTTTTTCATTTCCGGATAGCTGTCCTAAAATTTCTATCGGAAAGATGGTCGTGCAAGATAATGGGAAAAGAACCATGGCCGTTTCCGTCCACGTTCACCACGGATTAATGGACGGGTTGCATGTCGGGGAATTTTTCAATAAATTCCAGGAATTAATGGATTCTTAAACTGGTATTATTTTTGAGCAGAAAGAAACTAAAAAACAACAGCTTATGAAAAAAATATTCCTTTCGCTTTTTACTCTTTGCTGCGTCAATCTTTCTTTCGGCCAGACATTGCTTGCCTCGCATCCTTTGGAACTAAAAAAGGCAACAAGCTATCATCAGATAGTTAATGCCGTCAATGACCAAAATCAGGTTTTTGTATTTGCCTCAGATAAAGAAAAATTAAAAGTATTGAAATACAACAATGCCTTGTTTTTCAAAGACAGTCTATCTGTAAATCGTCCTGATAAAAACTATACCGCTATGGTAGGATTTAGTTTTGAAGATAATGGAAATCCTTACCTGTATTGGTCTTCTGATGATTATACGAAAATCCAGTCACACTATTTTGATTTCAACAACAGGACATCAGTAACAGCTTCCCACCAGCTTTCTCTCAAAAATGAAAGTATCATTTCCGTCTTTAGCGAAAACAATTCATTCTACATCCTGTCGTTGCCCCAAAAAGAAGATAAGCTGAAATTTTACTGCTTTAATAAAGGGCAGTTAGATGAAAAAATCATTGATTTTTCTTCTTACAAATTCATGGACGAAAAAGGAAAATCGTCGACTTTTTCCAGTCTAATCAAAGAGAATGGGATTGAGAAAATCGACACCCGTTCTTCAAATCCACTTTTCCAGAGTGTTCCCAAAATAAAATTTTATATTACCGGGAAACAAATGATGCTTACTATTGATTCATCAAGTAGGACACAGCTTTTTAACATCGACCTTACTACTTTTGCTGTAAATGAAAAAACAATTCCATCACTCACATTAAAGGGAAGTGGCGGCCAGTCCAACTCTTATTTCCACGACAATAAATTATACCAAATCAGGGCCAATGGAGAAGAATTGGCAATAGCTGCAGTTGATATAGCAACCGGAGAAGAGTTAAAAAAATATACTGCCGGTTCCAAAGATTCCATTTCGTTTAGAAATTCTCCTCTCTATTCCCAAACCGGAAATGAAAGAGGACAGGAATTAAAAAACACCAAAAAATTCTTCAATAAATTAAGCAATTCCTCTTTAGGAATTACCGTATATAAAACTCCTGCCTCCTTGATGGTGACAGCTGGCGGTATAAGAGACGTAAGTTCAGGTGGCGGAATCCTACTGGGAATAACAGCGGGTGTAGCGATGGCTATTTCCGGAAGCTATTATGTTCCAGAGGATATATTTGACAGCCAAAATATGCAAACTATTTATTTTGAAAGTCTTTTTGATGATAAATTTGAACATAAAAAAGGCCCGCAGCAAGGATTGGCTGTAGATTACATATCACAATTCCTGCACGAAAACAATGTTTCTCTTGTTTCCGTTTTCCCATATAAGGATTATTTTATAATGGGGTATTATGATTCTAAAAAGAAAGAATATGCAATGCGGAAATTTGAAGATTTTAATGAGTAATCCCTGTTGATGCTTCCCATAGCTTTTCATCCCATATACAAACATCCTCTGCCGGAAGGACATCGTTTTCCGATGTTGAAGTACGAACTGCTTCCGCAACAATTGCTCCATGAGGGAATTGTTTCCGAAAGCGATTTTTTCAAACCGGGAATCCCAGACCTGCAACACATCCTGGCAGTTCATGATAAAGCATATGTTGACGAGCTGGTTAATCTGACTTTAGACGCAAGAGCCGCGCGTAAAATAGGATTTCCGCTTTCTACCGAATTGGTTGAACGCGAACTCCGCATTGCGCAAGGCACAATACTGGGCTGTGAAAAGGCATTGCAATACGGCATAGCCTTTAACATAGCAGGAGGCACTCACCATGCCTACTCGAATCGTGGCGAGGCCTTTTGCCTGTTGAACGACCAGGCCATTGGAGCACAATACCTTCTTGACAAAAAACTAGCATCAAAAATTCTTATTATTGATTTGGATGTTCACCAGGGCAACGGAACAGCAGAGATATTTCAGAACAATTCTAATGTTTTTACTTTTTCTGTCCATGGAAAATCGAATTATCCGTTCAAAAAGGAAACTTCTGATCTGGATATTGCACTACCGGATAAGACCGGAGATGAGGAATACCTTCGCATTATAAACGACACAGTTGCCAAATTAATCGACCGTGAAAAACCTGATTTTATCTTTTATCTTAGCGGAGTAGACATACTGGATTCTGATAAACTCGGAAAATTGGGCTGTTCAATAAACGGATGTAAAAAAAGAGACGAAATCGTATTGTCTCTTTGCCGCAAGTTTGAAATTCCTGTCCAATGCAGTATGGGTGGAGGCTATTCACCAGAAATAAAAACTATTATTGAAGCACATACAAATACCTATCGAATAGCTAAGAATATCTTTTCATAAAAAAACCATCTCAACATTGAGATGGTTTGGAGGGGAATTAATCTGGATGGCGCTTAAATGTTTTTTGTTTTATGGTAAAATTCAACTGCACATTTGCGACATCTTAAAATTTCAAAAGAATTATTTACCCAACAATATAATCTCATTAACCACAATTTCTGAGATGTATTTTTTTTCGCCGTTTTTGTCATCATAACTCCGGTGGACTAACTTTCCCTCAATGGCTATCTGGTCACCCTTTGTGACATACTTTTCTATAATCTCCGCTGTTTTTCCCCAGGCTGCTACAGAATGCCATTGCGTATCCGTAACTTTTTCACCTTTATCATTAGTATAAACTTCATTGGTAGCAATGGTAACGGAAGCCAGTTTTTTCCCACCGTCAAAATTCTTAATATCCGGGTCCTTTCCGGTATGCCCTATAAGCTGTACTCTGTTTCTTAATGTGTTCATGGCGTTTCGTTTTAAAGTTTAAATTATTTCAAAATTAAATCAAACCGTACGTTTAACTAATATCACAAATATGTAACGTTTTGTTTAATTTATTCGGTAAGTATTCGTTTACTTTCGATTGTAAACGTTTGTAACCGCTTGTAAACCGAAAAAAATGCCGTAACTTTCGGAAAATGAATTTTTTTATGCAGGCAGAAATTAATAAAGTCGAATTACGAAACTTACAGATAGAAGATTATAAGCAGCTCAAGACTTCCATGTTGCATGCTTATGATGAATTTGACGAACCCTACTGGGAAGAAAAAGAAATAGAAAAATTACTTTCGGTTTTTCCGGAAGGACAACTCGTCATTCTCGTTGATGACAAGGTAGTTGGCTCTGCTCTTTCCATTCTCGTGAATTACAAAAAAGCCAGTTCCAACCATACATACCAAAAAATCACAGGAAATTTTTCTTTCTCCACACATGACCCGGATGGAGAAGTATTGTATGGTATTGATGTCTTTATCGACCCTGAATACCGTGGCCTACGGTTAGGAAGGAGACTCTATGATGCCCGAAAAGAATTGTGCGAAACCTTAAACCTGAAATCGATAATATTTGCCGGAAGGATTCCGAAATATTCTCAATATTCGGAAGAAATGACCCCGAAAGAATATATTGACAAGGTAAGGCTGAGTGAATTATATGACCCGGTACTTTCGTTTCAGTTAAGCAATGATTTCCACGTATTGAAAATCATGAAAAACTATCTTGAAGGCGATATCAGTTCTCAGGAGTATGCCGTACTGCTGGAATGGAACAATATCTATTACGAAAAAAGCCCTAAGCTTATTAATGTCAAAAAAAGTGTCATCAGGCTCGGACTCGTACAATGGCAGATGCGCCCTCTTGCTAATCTGGAAGCCCTTTTTGAACAGTCGGAATTTTTCATCGATGTTGTTTCGGGTTACAGTAGTGATTTTGTGTTGTTTCCAGAATTGTTCATTGCTCCTTTGATGGCTGATTATAACCATCTTTCTGAAGCCGATGCCATCAGGGAAATTTCCCATTTCTGCGAACCGATTCGCAAGAAATTCCAGGAATTTGCTATTTCATATAACATTAACATTATTACCGGCAGCATGCCTTACACAGAAGATGGAAATCTTTATAATGTAGGATTCTTATGCAAAAGGGACGGAACTTATGAAATGTATACCAAAATACATATCACTCCTAACGAAGTTCAATATTGGGGAATGAAAGGTGGGTCTGAAATCAGGACTTTTGATACAGACTGTGGTAAAATCGGCATCATGATTTGTTATGATGTAGAATTTCCTGAGTTATCACGATTAATGGCAGATGAAGGAATGGAAATTCTTTTTGTTCCTTTTCTTACCGACACGCAAAACGCTTATACCCGCGTAAAATTTTGCGCCCAGGCCAGAGCTATCGAAAATGAATGTTATGTGGCCATAGCCGGATGTGTAGGCAATCTTCCGAAGGTAAACAACATGGACATCCAATATGCACAGGCAGCCGTCTTCACTCCTTCTGATTTTGCCTTTCCTTCTAACGGAATCAAGGCTGAAGCTACTCCCAATACAGAAATGACACTCATTGCCGATGTCGACCTTGACTTGCTGAAAAAACTCCATGAACAGGGAAGCGTCAGAATATTAAAAGACAGGCGCGATGATTTATATAAAATTAAAAAGCTGAAATAGAAAAAAATTTCTGATGTTTGTGTAAGAAAAAGATGTAGTTAGCTTCCGTGAAAAGTTTTAACCATAAAAAGTTATAAGCTTTATGCCATTTAATTAATATTTACACCAAAAAAGAACAATATATGCCAAAATCATGTTTAGAATGTAAGGAGAGGATTACGGGTCGGGAAGACAAAAAATTCTGCGGTGATGGATGCAGGAACGCTTATAATAACAAAATAAATAAAGATTCAAATAATTTAATGCGGAACATTAACAACAAGTTACGCAAAAATTACAGAATTTTATCGGGGATAAATTCTGATGGCAAAATACAGGTTTCCAGGTCAAGATTGCTCACTAAAGGTTTTGACTTTGAGTTTTATACCAGTACGCTACCAACAGAAAATGGAAATACCTACTATTTCCTGTATGACCAGGCCTATTTACCTGTAAAGGATGATTCCTTTATTTTAGTAAAGAAAGAATATTTAACACCACCTAAATAATCTCAACGGAATGAAAAAAAGATATAGTTCCCTTATTTCTGCTTTACTTGTCGCAGGAATTATCTATGGGATTTTCTTTGCAATGATGCCCCAAAACATTGCCGAAGAAGAAGTCCCACTGACGGAATTTTCTACCAAAAGAGCTCTTGAACAAGTTGCCTCTATAGCAAAATCTCCACATTATGTTGGTTCAGAAAATCATAAAACCGTTGCTTCCCTTCTCGAAAAAGAACTTCAAAAACTCGGATTAGAAACGGCAACCCAAGAAGGATATACGTTGACAGAATGGGGAAATCTGGCAAAATCAAAAAACATTCTTGCCCGGATAAAGGGTTCTAACAATTCCAAAGCACTGATGCTTTTGTCGCATTACGACAGCGCTCCACACTCTTCTTCTCTGGGTGCTGCTGACGATGCTTCCGGAATTGCTACCATACTGGAAAGTGTAAGGGCATTTCTTGCGAACAAAACGGCCAACAAAAACGACATTATCATTTTGTTTTCTGATGCGGAGGAACTGGGACTGAATGGAGCTGCTCTTTTTGTTACGGAGCATCCCTGGGCCAAAGATGTCGGGCTTGTCCTGAATCTCGAAGCAAGAGGAAGTGCCGGACCGTCTTATATGCTGATGGAAACCAACAAAGGAAATGCGGCTATGGTGAAAGAATTCACAAAAGCCAATCCGGGTTTTCCTGTTTCGAACTCTCTGATGTACAGCATTTACAAAATGCTTCCCAACGACACAGACCTGACAGTTTTCAGAGAAGAAGGAAAAATACAGGGATTTAATTTTGCTTTTATTGACGACCATTTCAATTATCATACCCAACAGGATGATATACAACATCTGAGTCCTACTACTTTAGCCCATCAGGGCACCTATATCGTTCCTTTACTTAAATATTTCTCCAATACCAATCTGAGTACCCTCAACGATGGCGAAGATTATGTTTATTTCAACACTCCTTTTTACTTTGTAAGCTATCCATTTTCATGGAACTATATACTTGTTACTATTGCGGGAGTGCTTTTCATTTTCATTGTTTTTATCGGCATAGGCAAAAGAGCCTTATCCATTAAAGAAATCGGACGTGGTTTTGCCCCGTTCTTTGCTTCTCTTCTGGTTTCGGGTGCTGCTGCTTTCCTGGGATGGAAAGTCCTGAATGAATTTTATCCTCAATACAAAGACATTTTACACGGATTCACCTATAACGGCCACTATTACATAGGCTTTTTTGTCTTTATCAGTTTGGCCATCAGTTTTGCTTTCTATAAAAAATACTATTTCGAAAACCAGGCGATGAACTTTGCCATTGCACCTTTGTTCCTGTGGCTCCTGATAAATATTGCACTGGCGATTTATCTTCCCGGGGCAGGATTCTTTATAATTCCTGTTTTTTGTGCTTTAATCATGTTGGCGTATTTTGTAATTACACAGAAAAAAAGCTGGATACTGAACCTTATCCTCAGTATTCCGGCTTTTATAATTTTCATTCCGTTCATCACTACATTTCCAATCGGATTAGGACTAAAACTATTGGCCGGAAGTGCAGTATTAACCGTTTTGGTATTTACGCTTCTGCTTCCTGTTTTTGGCTATTATTCAAAAAAAGGTATCTGGGCCACGACTATGCTTTTGATTGCAATTGGCTTTTTTATAAAAGCACACCTTGAGTCTGGCTATGAACCCGGAAAAGCAAAACCAAACAGCCTCCTGTATGTTTACGACGGTGATACCGGAAAAGCATTATGGGTGACCTATGACCAAAACCTTGACAGCTGGACTAAAGGATACTTAGGTGAAAAACCTTCTGATGCCAAACAATTGGAACCTTATAACCTGTTTAGTAAATACAATTCCAAATTTACCTATTCGAATTCTGCTCCTGCAAAAGAACTGGAAGAACCTACTATCCAATTCCTGCGTGATACTGTAATTGGAACCCAAAGGCATCTTAAAATAAAAATCAGTCCTAACCGGAAGGTAAACCGCTATGATATTTTTGCGCATGAAAACCTTACTTTCCATAACCTGAGAGCCAATGGGGTAAAACACATCAACCAGAAAGGTTCTGCTTTTAAGAGAAAAGGAAGAAAACTTTTGAGCTATTATGTAACAGATAATGAGCCTTTGGAATTGCAGTTCAGTATTGCTTCAAAAGCGGTGCTTGACATGGATTTAATGGAATCTTCTTTCGACCTGATGAGCAACAAAATGTTCAGCATTGCAAAGCGTGAAAACTGGATGATGCCAACACCTTTCGTACTAAATGATGCAGTAGTCATAAAGCAAAAGATAAAACCTAATTTCAGAAAGGAAATCATTCCTGAACAGCTATTAGACAGTTTACAGCAACAGCCAACAACTCTGGAAATCAATGCCAATGCAGCAAATTAGTATCTTCGGTTGCGGATGGCTTGGATTGCCTTTGGCTAAAGCTTTACTAGAGAAAGGATTTTCAGTAAACGGCTCTACAACTTCCGAAAACAAGCTTAGTATTCTGGAAAATTCCGGAATAAAGCCTTTTTTAATTGCTGTAAGTTCTGAAGGAATTCAGGGAAACCTAAATGATTTTTTGAATGGTTCTGAAATTCTGATTATTGATATACCGCCAAAACTAAAAGGCGATACAAATGAAAATTTTGTAGCAAAAATTAAAAATCTGGTTTTAGAAATTGAGAAATCTTCCATCAAAAAAGTACTGTTTATAAGTTCAACATCGGTATATGCTGATACTGAAAATACTCCCGTTATCACAGAAGAAAATACTCCAAATCCGGATACCGAAAGTGGCAGGCAGCTTTTTGAATCTGAAAACCTCTTACTGAATAATCCTAAATTCAGTACTACCGTTTTGCGTTTTGGAGGATTAATAGGTGAAAACCGCCATCCTGTAAAATTTCTCTCAGGCAGAGAAAACATTGAAAATCCTGACGGACCTGTCAATCTTATTCATCAACAAGATTGCATCGGGATTATTGAAAAGATTATTGAAAAAGATATTTGGAACGAAACATTTAATGCTGCAGCACCCATCCATCCCGGGCGAAAAGAATATTATACTCAAAAAGCGGAAAGCCTTGGTTTGGAAGTACCGAGATTCAATGTTGAAAAAAAATCAGTTGGGAAGATAATAGACAGCAGTAAATCGGAAACTGTTTTGGATTATAAATTTGGTAGGATATGAGAAAGTCCTTTGCTTTTCTAACTTCTGGGTTGGTCTTTTTTATTGTGAGTTGTAATGACAACCAGGTTCTGGAAAGAAAGGAAAAAGAAACCTATATTATTTCAAAAAGAGATAGCATACAAAATTTATCTTTTAAATTCGAACATACTTATTATGCGAGCGCCAATTTTATTCTGGTCGATACCAATAAAGTTTTCTTCTATAAGGATTATTCAAGTTTTGCGCGATGTGCTCCTACTATAGACAATCGTCCAATATTCATTCATTTAGATACAAAAGATATAATACAATTACCTGCATCAAGTATTGGAGAATTTATTGAGTTAAATTTTAGTAAGCAAGAAATGTTTAATTCTATTGCCGTTGCCTCATACAATGATACTATAAAATCACCTGTTTTAGAAAAAATGTTTTCTGCTTTTGCGAAAAAAAGACTTCCAAAATTTCTTATCCGCAGGACAACTTTAGAGGAGGAAATAGTCCTTTATCATAAAATCCATAATTTACCCTACCTTCCTTATGAAGTTGAATGGGACACAACACGCATAAATTTCGAATCTAAGGAAGACGTAAAAAACATATTAAAGAAAAGTCAGGAGAAATTCAATAAATAAAAAATCCCAAGCTCACACTTGGGATTTTTTTATTTATTACCAGATTTTAACTCTCTTTTCCGGTTCTACATACATTCCGTCTCCTTTTTTGATTTTGAATGCTTCATAGAATGCATCCACATTTTGAAGTGGCACATAAGCCCTGTACATTCCCGGTGAATGCGGATCTGTTTTTACCTGATTCTTAATAGCTTCATCACGGGCTTTGGTTCTCCAGATGGTCGCCCATGAAATAAAGAAACGCTGTTCCGGAGTATATCCGTCAATCAATCCCGGACGTCCGTTCTCTTTTAAATACAATTGCAAACCATCATAAGCTGCATTCACACCACCTAAATCTCCGATGTTTTCACCTAAAGTAAATTTACCGTCAACATAAATTCCAGGTAGCGGCTGCAAAGCACTGTATTGGTCTGCCAAAGCACCACCCAATCCTGTAAACTGCTTCAAATCATCGTCAGACCACCAGTTTACCAAATTTCCATCGGCATTATATCGGGACCCTGAATCATCAAATCCGTGTGAAATCTCATGTCCTATAACCGCTCCGATTCCTCCATAATTAACAGCTTCATCCGCTTTGTAATCATAGAATGGCGGCTGCAGGATAGCGGCCGGGAAAACGATTTCATTATAAGAAGGGTTGTAATAGGCGTTTACAGTCTGAGGCGACATAAACCATTCATCTTTATCAACCGGCTTGTTTAATTTTTCGATATCTTCCTTATAATTCCAACGGGCTGCATTTTTAATGTTTTCAAAATAAGTTCCTCCTTTTTCAGGAGCAACGATTGTCAATGCAGAATAATCTTTCCATTTGTCCGGATAACCAATTTTGATTCTTGACTTGTGCAGTTTTTCAATGGCACTAGCTTTTGTCGCTTTTGTCATCCAAGGCAATCTGTTGATTCTGTTTTCAAAAGCCAGGAAGATGTTTTTAATCATTTTTTCCGCTTTCGCTTTCGCTTCTGGCGGGAACTTTTCAGCAACATATAGTTTTCCTAAAGCTTCACCAATCATTCCGTTTACTGTCTGCAATGCTCTCTCGTCGCGAGGTCTTTGTTTCACAGCTCCTGTCAAAGTCTTGCCATAGAATTCCCAGTTTGCCGTTTCAATTTCTGTTGAAAGCGTTCCGGCAGATTTGTTCAGCAACGTCCATTTCATATATTCTTTCCAATCCTCAACTTTGTTTTGCTTGAAGATTTCTTCCAATGCATTCATGTATTTTGGCTGAGATACGATAACTGAATCCAATTTTGGAAGTCCTATTCCAGTCAAATAGGTATTCCAGTTAATAGAAGGAGTCAGTTTCTGCAAATCGGCAATAGCCATCGGGTTGTAGGTTTTCCTTCTGTCTCTTCGTTCCACTCTATCCAATCTCGGCTTTGCCATAGCAATTTCCAATGCTACAATTTTCGCCGCATTTTTCTTCGCTTCATCTGGTTTTTCACCAAGATATTGCAACATTCTGGCAACGTGCTGTTCGTATTTTTCTCTTTTTTCTTTAGAATCGGCTTCATCAGAAACATAATAATCCCTGTCCGGAAGACCTAAACTTCCCAAGCCAACGGTTACCACATTTCTGTTACTGTTTTTAGCATCAGTACCTACTCCGGCTCCTGTAAACCCAACTCCGCCAACCGGCTCCATTTCAATCATAAGAGCTTGAAGGTCTTTTACATTTTTAACCGCATTGATTTTTGCCAGATACGGTTTCAGGGGAGTAATTCCCTGTTTGTTTCTTGTTACCGTATCCATAATAGACCTGTAAAGATTTACAGCCTTGGCCTGGTCTGATTTAGGGTCCAGCTTTTTATCCGAGACCGCTTTCTTGAGGATAGCTAACGCATCTTCATCTGTTCTCTGGCGAAGTTCGTCAAAACTTCCCCAACGAGTCCTGTCGGCAGGAATCTCGGTTTCCTTAACCCATTTTCCGTTAACAAATTTAAAGAAGTCGTCATTGGGTCTTACTGACAAATCCATATATTGGATTTCAATACCAGGATGTGGTGATTTTTCCTGGGCATTCGCCGAAATTGCGGTCAAAATCATGGCCGTTACGGACAGCATACCCTTATTCGAAATTATTTTCATATAAAACTCTGTTTGTGTTGTCACAAATTTAAAAAGTAAACCAGTTGCATCAACTTATATAACTGTTAAAATAAAATCTGCATGACGCTTTCTTTTGTAATTTCGCAAAAATTTCTTCCACATGCTTACCTTTTTTAAAAAATATAGAATTTTCTTTCTAGTCCTTTTTCTGCTATCCGCGACTATCATCACACTCTTCTATTTTGCACTAAAGCCCAAAAAGACGCTTAAGATATACAATCCTGCCGATGTCAATCCTGAAATGGTAGACACCACGGTACAGTATGTAAAAAAATACCATACCATTGATGATTTTTCGTTTACCAACCAAAACGGAAAAACAATAACCCAGAAAGATTACGAAGGAAAAATCTATGTAGCCGACTTTTTCTTTACGACCTGCCCGTCAATCTGCGTACCAATGGGTGAAAATATGGCATGGCTTCAGGAACAGATTAAGGACAATCCTAAAGTGATGCTGCTTTCCCATACCGTAATGCCAGACATTGACACGCCGGAAGTTTTAAAAGCTTATGCCGTTAAAAAAGGAGTAATTGACAGCAAATGGAATCTGGTTACGGGCGATAAAAAAGACATTTATTATATTGCCAGAAAATCATATCTCGCCGTAAAAACTACAGATTCCAGCGAATTATATGATATGGTGCATACCGAAAATTTTGTGTTAGTAGATGCAAAAAGAAGAATCCGCGGATTTTATGACGGTACCAAACTTGAAGAAGTCAAAAGACTACTGGAAGACATTAATTATTTGAGTAATGAAAAATCAGAATAAAAAAAGAGAGGCCTAATGCCTCTCTTTTTCGTTTGTTCCGGGTTTATTGTTTTTCTTTCTTCTTTTTGCTATCGTCAATAATGGCTCCGGTTCCGGCACCTACGGCTGCTCCTGCCAAACCACCAATAATAGCACCTTCACCTTTTTTCTTTGAAACGGCAGCTCCTGTAATGGCTCCGGCTCCGGCTCCAATCACAGCACCTTTTGCCGTATTGCTCCATCCTTTTTTCTTCTGCTCAGCGGTTACCGGAGCAGCTTTATTTGCTGAAGCCCGAGCAGCTTTTGCTTCGGCTGCAGCTACAACGGCATTCATCGAATCAATAGTTCTTTGTTTGGCCAATGCTTCTTCCTGTTCTTTCATCACCACTTTCATAGAATCTATCTCACGCTGTTGCTCCAGCATTGCATTTTCACTGGCCGTGTCTTTACATGCAGAGAAAACAATCACTATAAATGTGGCATAAATTAGCTTTTTCATGACTTTTATTTTTGATTATGGTATAAAAGTAAGCTTATAAAACTGAGTAATTTTATAGGATTGCACTATAATTTTATAAAACTTAAATGCGGTATTTTCTTTATAGAGAATCATCGAACATAAAAAACAATTGAAAACACTAGGATTTAACCTCTATTTTTTATTTAAACGCCTTACTTCAATAATAATTCCTATTTTTGCAATCTAAATTGAATCTAAATAAGGCTTGAAAACTTTAGCACAGCTCAAAATCGGTCAGAAGGCACAGATACTCGACGTTAATATCGATACGATTCCTTTAAAATTGCTTGAAATGGGGTGTCTTCCCGGCAATTTTGTAGAGCTATTGCAGATTGCACCTCTTGGCGACCCGTTATATATTGATGTCAATGACAGTCATGTTGCCATTCGCAAAGAAACTGCCCTTGCTATAACTGTTGAAGTCGTGAATGAAGCTCTATGAGTCATAAAAATCTTAAAGTAGCCCTTATAGGCAATCCTAATACCGGAAAAACTTCTGTCTTTAATCAGCTTACAGGATTGAAGCAACAGGTTGGTAATTATCCGGGAATAACCGTTGAAAAGAAAATCGGTTACAGCAAGCTGGCCGAAAATCTGAAAGCCACCATTCTTGACTTGCCGGGAACCTATAGTTTAAACGCCAGTTCTATTGATGAGAATGTGGTAATTGAACTATTGCTCAACAAAAACGACCCTAATTATCCGGATGTTGCGGTTGTAGTTACCGAAGTTGAAAATCTTAAACGAAACCTGCTTCTTTTTACACAGATTAAGGATTTGGAAATCCCGACAATCCTGGCTATCAACATGTCGGACAGAATGGATTATAAAGGCATCAGTCTGGATATTCCTTATCTTGAAGAGCAGTTAAAAACCAAAATAGCACTTATAAGCTCTCGCAAAAACATTGGTATTGACAATCTCAAACAGCTTATAGCCGATTATAAAACACTATCAACAGAGCCTTGCCTGAATGCATCAAGCATTGATGTTGATTATTTTAACAGGCTCCGCCATGCTTTTCCGAAAGAATTGCTTTATAAATTATGGCTCGTCATTACACAGGACGTAAACTTTGGAGAACTGGAACGGAATGAGATTGCTGAAAAATCTTTTGCAAAATCCAATTCTGAGCTGAAAAAAATGCAGCAAAAAGAAACCATCAAAAGGTATCAGTTTATCAATGATGTTCTTAAAGTCGGATATAAGGTCGATTCATCCAAAGCAAAAGGAGTGAGAGCAAAACTGGATAGAATCCTGATGCACAAAGTTTTTGGATATGTCATCTTTTTTGCCATTCTGATGCTAATTTTCCAATCGGTATTTTCATGGTCAAGTATTCCGATGGATTTTATCGATGAAACTTTTGCTAAACTGGCTAGCTTTTCAAAAGAACACCTTCCGCCTGGTTTACTAACCGACCTTATTTCTGAGGGAATCATACCGGGAATTGGCGGAGTAGTGATTTTCATACCACAAATTGCCTTTCTGTTTCTTTTTATTTCTGTATTGGAAGAAAGCGGTTATATGAGCCGTGTGGTTTTCCTTATGGATAAAATCATGAGAAGATTTGGACTTAGCGGAAAAAGTGTCGTTCCATTGATTTCGGGAACGGCTTGTGCTATTCCGGCTATCATGGCATCGAGAAATATCGAAAACTGGAAAGAGCGATTAATTACCATCCTGATTACTCCTTTCACAACCTGTTCAGCAAGACTGCCTGTTTATGCCATTCTGATTGCCCTGATTATTCCCGAAAAAAGAATCCTTGGTTTTTTAAACCTACAGGGGCTGACTTTAATGGCATTGTATCTTTTAGGTTTTTCCATGGCTATTTTTGCAGCCTATATCCTAAACAAAATATTAAAAATAAAATCCAAGTCGTATTTCGTTATTGAGATGCCCAATTACAGACTGCCTTTGTTTAAAAATGTGGCCATTAACGTAATCGAAAAAACAAAATCTTTTGTGGTTGGAGCAGGGAAAATCATCCTTGCCATTTCGATAATCCTTTGGTTCCTAGGTTCGCACGGTATGTCTCACGAATATGCTAATGCAGAAACTATTGTCAAAGAAAGAATACAAAAGCAGGGTTTAACTCGATTCAACCAAAATTACATCGACAATACACTTTCAGAGCATTATACAGCATTGCAGGACAGCGTTGCCAAAAACGTTTACAAGATTAACAGTCAGGACATCGCTGATTCTATAGCTGCCAAAAAAATAGAACTTTTTGAAAAAGTAGAAAATCAGGAAATTTCCAGTTTTAAGCTTGAAAAATCATTTATAGGAGTTTTAGGAAAAGGTATAGAACCTGTCATCAAACCATTAGGTTATGACTGGAAAATTGGCATCGCGGTTATTACTTCCTTTGCGGCAAGAGAAGTATTTATTGGTACGCTGGCTTCTATTTACAGCGTAGACAGCGAAGAAGAAGCAACCATAAAAAGCCGAATGGAAGCTGAAATCAATCCGGTTACAGGCGATAAGATTTTCAATTTTGCTACGGGAATATCGCTGTTACTTTTTTATGCTTTTGCGATGCAGTGTATCAGTACGCTGGCAATTACGAAAAAGGAAACCAACTCCTGGAAATGGCCTGTCATTCAGCTGGTTTTTATGAGCTCATTTGCCTATGCCGTTTCGTTAATTGTCTATCAGATTTTGAAATAAGGTTTATCATTTTCTTGGCATAAGCCGAAGAATTTAATTTTTAACTTTGAGATATGAATATTCAGGAAATCATAGCATACCTACTTGTAGCAGGAGCTTTTGCTTTTCTTGTCAAGAAATTCTTTTGGAAAAAGAAAAAGGCAGGAAATTGCGGCAATGACGATTGTGGATGCCACTAAAGCAGCTTGACAAAAAGATTGCTTGCAATTTTATTGGAAATCGTAAGCTCTTTTCCATTCACTTTTATTCTCAAGGACAAATCAAAACTTTCTCTGGACAGAAACTCGATTTTTGAACCCAAAGCAATTTCCTGCTTGTCGAGATATTTCAAAAATTCTGAAGAAGTGTCCTTTACACCAACACAAATCCCGGACTGGTTTTCTGACAATTCCGAAAGCAATTGCTTTTCGATTTTTATAATTCTTCCTTCCCTGTCCGGTATAGGGTCACCATGGGGGTCTTCTGTAGGATTGTCTAAAAAATCGTCGAGCTTATTGATGAGTTTTTCTGATTTGATATGTTCTAACTGTTCGGCAATATCATGCACCTCATCCCATGAAAAACCAAGCTTTTCTACTAGAAAAACTTCCCAAAGGCGGTGCTTTCTCACAATCATTTTTGCAGCCAGCTTTCCATCTTGTGTTAATGAAACTCCCTGATATTTTTTATAATTAATCAGGCCTTTTTCCGCAAGCTTTTTCAACATATCCGTAACAGACGATGCTTTCGTTTCCATTTTTTCAGCAATGGCATTCGTACTGACTTCAGCATCTGAAGCTGTTGTTAGGTGATAGATTGTTTTTAGGTAATTCTCTTCTGAAAAAGTCATTGCAAAATATTTTGAGTGTAAAGGTAAACCTACTTCTTGACAATAAATAACGGTATCGATATTTGATGGCGCAATTTATTAACCGTAGTTCCAAAAAGCAAATCCTTGAAACCGGTATGCCCGTGCGTTCCCATTACTAAAATATCAAAACTTCCTGTATTTACTATTGTCGGAATCACCTTGCCGGGTTTTCCAAAACCTAATTGGATTTCAACCCTGAACCCTTTTTGAACAAGCATTTCCTTATATTCGTTCAGCAATTTTTCATCAATTGTGGTTTCATGGTCCTGTATGTTTTCGCCATACATCATGGCTCCAACAGTTTCTACTACGTGAATCAATGTATAATTTGCTTCTATTCCTCCCAATTCAAAAGCACTGTTTATCGCAACCTCATCTGCTTCCGAAAAATCAACAGAAATAGCAATATTCTTTTTAGTATACGTTGCCTTTTCTGAAAACTTAAGCGTGAGGTTGTGTGGTGAATGGTTGTAATTTTTCGCTTTTGATCTGGCGATAAACGGTTTGAAAACAATATATAAAAGCAGTACCAAAAATGCTATTGCCAAAGGAACAACTGTCAACCAAAGCACTAAAGGATTCTCTGCATTTTCAATCCATCCGGTAATTTCATCATAAACCAGTTTTGCATTGAGCGACACAATGGTTGATGCGATAATCCAGGCAGCTATTTGGGTAATCCTGCCAATATGGAAACCTTTCATCTTTCGTTTGTCGCTTACAAAATGGATTAACGGAATAATGGCAAATCCTAATTGGAGGCTCAAAATCACCTGACTGAAAATCAGCAGTTTTCCCGTAACCTGCTCACCATAAATCATGATGACAATAACAGCAGGCACAATGGCAATCAATCGCGTAATTATTCGGCGAACCCACGGCTGTATTCTTAAGTTGAGATAACCTTCCATAACTATCTGCCCGGCCAATGTTCCTGTAATTGTTGAGCTTTGTCCGGCAGCGATTAAGGCAACTGCAAAAAGTATCGGTGCCCATTTTGTTCCTAAAAGTGGTTGCAGAAACTGGTGTGCATCCTGAATCTCTGCCACATGAAACATCCCGTTGCGGTAGAAGGTTGCCGCAGCCAGAATCAAAATAGCCGCATTTACCAGAAAAGCCAGATTCAGTGCTATGGTAGAATCAATCAGGTTGTATTTTAAGGCCTGTTTGATGCCCTTATCAGTCCTGTCAAACTTTCTTGTCTGCACCAGAGAAGAATGTAGGTATAAATTATGTGGCATTACAGTTGCACCAATAATACCAATGGCTATATACAATGCTGCTTCATTAGGTATGGATGGAATCAGTCCCAATACAACCTTATCAAGTTCCGGTTCTGCAAATACCATTTCAAACACAAAAGAAAATCCTATTATAGCTACCAAGGCAATGATAAAAGCTTCCATTTTCCGGATACCTTTATTAATAAGAAACAGCAAAAGAAAAGTATCGAGAACCGTAATCAATACACCTTCAATCAAAGGAATATCAAACAGAAGGTTAATCCCGATTGCCATACCCAATACTTCTGCAAGGTCACAGGCCGCAATGGCAATCTCTGCTAAAAAATAAAGGATATAGTTAATGAAAGGCGAATAGGTTTCCCGCGATGCCTGTGCCAGATCACGCTGTGTCACAATTCCAAGTCGGGCGCTCAAACTTTGCAAAAGCAATGCCATAATATTACTCATCAGAAGTACCCATAAAAGCGTATAGCCAAACTGACTTCCTCCTGCTATATCAGTTGCCCAGTTCCCCGGGTCCATATATCCAACGCTAATCAGATAGGCCGGTCCCAAAAAAGCCAGCACTTTTCTAAATGCCGATTTTTTATTTTGGGTAGCCACTGACCCGTGTACTTCTTCCAATGATTTACTCATACAAAACAATTATTGATACAAATATAATTATTTTATTTGCTTAGTAAAATATAATTTTTAGTTTTGTCTAAAAATTAATTGTTGCTTAATGAAAAATATAGCCCTACTGTTTCTAATCTTTTCTTTTCACAACTTTTATGCACAAGAAAAAGGTGCTATTTCCGGAAAAATAACTTCCGAAGGGATTGCAGTTACCGATGCTGATATCAAAATCTTAGGAACTAATTATGGCACATCATCAGACAGCTTAGGTAATTATAAAATCGATAATATTCCTGCCGGAAATTATAAGATTCAGGTAGCTTATGTAGGTAGCAAAACACAGAGAAAAGCCATAACCATTAAAAAAAATGAAACCCTGGAATGGGATGCAGAATTGGAAAACGATAAAAATTCTTTGGAAGAAGTAGTTGTAAGCGGCACTTTAAAACCTGTCAGCCGTTTGGAAAGTCCCGTTCCCGTTGAAGTATACAAACCCTCTTATTTCAAGAAAAATCCAACTGCCAATATTTTTGAAGCAATGCAGAACGTGAACGGAGTCCGTCCACAACTCAACTGCAATATCTGCAACACGGGCGATATCCACATTAACGGATTGGAAGGGCCTTATACATTGGTATTAATTGACGGAATGCCAATCGTTAGCGGACTGTCTACCGTTTATGGATTGTCCGGAATCCCAAATTCGCTGCTGGAACGGATTGAAATCGTAAAAGGTCCGGCATCTTCCTTATACGGAAGCGAGGCCGTTGGAGGCTTAATCAATATTATCACCAAAAATCCGTCCAATGCTCCACGGTTTTCAATAGACGGTTTCAGCAATTCATGGGGCGAAGTCAACCTGGATGCCGGATTCAAAGGAAACATCGGCAAAAACTCTTCCGTTTTATTAGGAGTCAATTATTTCAATTACAGCAATCCGATAGACAACAATCATGATAATTTCACAGACGTTACACTACAGCATCGTATTTCAGTCTTTCAAAAATGGAATTTAGGAAGGAAAAGCAACAAATTGTTTTCACTGGCCGGGCGTTATTTTTATGAAGACCGTTGGGGTGGCGAAATGCAATGGGAGAAAAAATACCGTGGCGGAGACGAAGTCTATGGGGAAAGCATTTATACTAAAAGATATGAACTATTAGGAGCCTATGAACTGCCTATTGAAGAGAAAATGCTGTTTTCGTTTTCGTATACAGACCATGACCAGAATTCTGTATATGGAAATACGCCCTATATGGCCCAACAACGTATTGGTTTCGGACAGCTAACCTGGGATAAGAAAATTTCCAACCATGACCTGCTTTTTGGAACCGCTATCCGCTATCAGTTTTACAACGATAATACTCCGGCTACTTCCACTGCCGACAAAACCTGGATTCCGAGCATTTTTGCACAAGATGAAATCAGGTTCAACGATAAACACAGCATACTTCTTGGTGCACGATATGACTATAACAGTGACCACGGTTCTATTTTCACACCCCGTTTTGCTTATAAATTCAAAGCGACCGATAATGATATTATCCGCCTGAATGCCGGAACCGGATTCCGTGTAGTAAACCTGTTCACCGAAGAACATGCCGCCTTAACCGGTTCCAGAGAAGTTGTTATTGCAGAAGAGCTAAAACCGGAGAAATCGTATAATGCCAATATCAATTACCTGAAGAAAATCTATACAGAAAACGGAACCTATATTGGCCTGGAAACGGCAGCCTGGTATACGTATTTCACAAATTCCATCCTGCCTGATTATGATACAGACCCGAATAAAATCATATACAAAAATCTGGATGGTCATGCCGTGACAACAGGAGTTAGTGCTAACTTAGACATTGTTTTCCAAAACGGACTGAAATTTATTCTGGGAGCTACGTATATGGATGTTTCCAAAACCGAAAACGACATCAAGACAAGACAGATTCTGACTGAAAAGTTTTCGGGAACCTGGGCTATTTCATATCGCATTCCAAAATTGTTTCTCGACATTGACTATACGGGAAATGTCTACGGTCCAATGCGTTTGCCATTGCTTGGAGAACTCGACCCTAGAAAAGAATACTCGCCAACGTGGAGCATACAGAACATCCAGTTCACTTACAATAAAATAAAAGATGTCGAAATTTATATGGGCATCAAGAACCTATTAAACTGGACGCCAAACAAAGGAAATCCTTTTATTATTGCAAGAGCTAACGACCCTTTTGATAAGAATGTACAATATGACCCGCAGGGAAATGTCCTGCCAACGCCAGACAATCCATATGCGTTGACTTTTGACCCAAGTTATGTTTATGGTCCGAATCAAGGCATCCGAAGCTTTTTTGGAGTGCGATATACTTTGAAATAATTATGAAAAAGTGGTTTCTTATACTAGCATTGGTAACGGCAGTTCCAACTTTTGCCCAACTCAAAACGCACACTTTTGAAGAGGCAGAAAAATTAGCCGCTGCCACTTCCAAACCTTATGTCATTTTTATACATACGCATTGGTGCAAATTCTGCAAGATGATGGAAAACACGACTCTTAAAAACAAAGAACTTATAACAGCCCTGAACCAAAACTTTTATTTTATTTCTTTTGATGCGGAAGATAAAAAGGAAATCTTTTTTAACGGGACCGTTTTTAAATTCAAGCCAAAAGGAAAGAATTCCGGCGTTCATGAATTGGCTACGGCATTGGCAGAAAAAAATGGAAACACGGCCTATCCGTCAATTGTTATCCTAAATTCCGATTATTCTATAGCCGCACAGCTCCAATCTTACATAAATGCAAAAGACCTGCTGCAGATGTTGCATAAAATCCGATAAAATATTCGCTATTTTTGGAATATGAAAAAGTACGACTACATTTTTGCCGGGGCGGGACTGTCCGCATTGATGACCGTCTACCAGATGATACTTTCCGGGAAATTCAAAGAAAAGAAAATCCTTCTTTTGGATGCCGATTCTAAAAAAAACAATGACCGCACCTGGTGCTTTTGGGAAAAACCAGATGGAGATTACGAACACCTTGTCTATAGAAAATGGAATACGGCCATTTTTTCGGATGCAAATTTCACGCGTGATTTAAATCTAAGCCCTTATCAGTACAAGATGATACAGGGAATGGATTTTTACCAACATGTCTTTGAAGCAATTTCAAAAGAACACAATATTGAATTCTTACAGCAAAAGATAATTTGTTTCACAGAAGAAAATAACGGGATTTTGGTTGAAACGGAACATGGAAAATACTTCTGTAATAAACTTTTCAATAGTATTTTAAATCCACAGGAAATTATTAGGCAAAATAAATATCCCTACTTGCAACAGCACTTTATTGGATGGAAAATCAAGGCTAAAGAACCCGTTTTCAACCCGGAAAAAGCCACTTTTATGGATTTCTCAATAGCCCAAAAAGGAAATACGCGATTTATGTATGTATTGCCTTTTTCAAAAACCGAAGCTTTGATAGAATACACTTTATTTTCGAAAGAACTGCTTCCGGAAAATGAATACGAAAACGAAATTCAGGACTATTTCAAAAAATTAGGAATTACAAATTACGAATTGATTGAAAAAGAACAGGGCGCAATTCCAATGACTTGTTATCCTTTTTGGAAAAAAAACACTAAAAACCTTGTACACATTGGAAGTGCCGGAGGCTGGACAAAAGCCAGTACCGGCTATACTTTTAAAAAAGCCACAAAAAAATCAAAAGAATTGGTTGCTTTTTTGGCAACTGGAAACGATTTCAGAAAATTCCATAAAAAAACAAGGTTTTGGTTTTATGATTTGTTGTTATTAGACATATTGGATAGGAAAAACTACCTCGGAAGTCAAATATTTTCTGCCATGTTTCAAAAAGGAAATCCTGCCATTATTTTTAAATTTCTGGATGAAGAAACTTCATTCGTTGAAGACATACGCGTAATTTCCAGATGCCCAAAAACACCTTTTCTTCAGGCATTAGGCAAAAGAATTGGCATATAAACCCGACTATGAAACTATAACAAATCTTTATACTCTATTTTTTTACAACACTCCAAAACTTCGTAACTTTGTGCTTTTAAACTTTAAACTAACAAAAGTTATGTATCCAGAAGAAATGGTAAAACCAATGCGTGCTGAATTGGCTGACGCAGGTTTTGAAGAATTATATAGTGCCGGTGCAGTTGAAAACGCAATTGCAAAACCGGGCACCACTTTGGTTGTTGTAAATTCAGTTTGCGGATGCGCTGCAAGAAACGCACGTCCGGGAGCAAAAATGAGTTTGGATGGCAGCAAAAAACCAGACCATTTAGTAACTGTATTTGCAGGAGTTGATAAGGAAGCTGTGGATGCGGCACGTGGATTCATGTTCCCTTTCCCTCCTTCTTCTCCTAGTATGGCACTTTTCAAAGATGGTGAATTGGTTCACATGTTGGAGCGTCACCATATTGAAGGTCGTCCGGCAGAAATGATTGCTGAGAACCTAAAAGATGCTTACGCAGAATTCTGCTAAAAGATCTTTTTAATCTTTATACCAACCCTTTCAGCGTTTAAAACGCTGAAAGGGTTTTGTTTTTAAAAAGGATTTCCGAAACATGACAAATGTCATTTTCGATTCTTGGATAAAAGCCCTACTTTTGCACCAGATTTAAAAAATCGACATAATTCTCTCAACTTAAAACGTTTATAGCATGCAACTGTACAACACTTTAAGCGCAGAAGAAAGAGCGGCACTTATTGACGAGGCCGGCAAACAGCGACTCACGCTGTCATTCTATGCGTATGCCAAAATTGAAGACCCGAAAAAATTTCGCGACGATTTATTTATAGCCTGGAACGAGCTTGATGCACTTGGCCGAACTTATGTTGCCAAAGAAGGAATCAACGCCCAAATGTCTGTTCCTGCGGAAAATTTGGAAGCTTTTCGTGAAACATTAGAAAAATATGATTTCATGAAAGACATACGCCTGAATGTAGCTGTGGAGCAGGACGACCACTCTTTCCTGAAACTGACGGTTAAAGTACGTGATAAGATTGTAGCCGACGGATTAAACGATGACTCTTTTGATGTAACCAATATTGGCGTGCACCTAAAGGCTAAAGAATTCAATCAGATTTTGGAAGACCCAAATACCATTGTTGTTGATTTCAGAAATCACTACGAAAGCGAAATAGGCCATTTCAAAGGTGCCATAACACCTGATGTAGAAACATTCCGCGAGTCATTACCCATAATCAACGAGCAATTAAAAGATTATAAAGAAGATAAAAATCTGGTGATGTACTGTACCGGAGGAATCCGTTGTGAAAAAGCTTCTGCTTATTTCAAACACCAGGGATTTAAGAACGTATTCCAGTTGGAAGGCGGTATTATCAATTATGCCAAACAAATCAAGGAAGAAAACCTGGAAAGCAAATTCATTGGAAAGAATTTTGTTTTTGACCACAGGTTGGGCGAACGCATTACCGATGATATCATTTCACAATGCCACCAATGCGGAAAACCGTGTGACAATCACACCAATTGCGAAAATGAAGGCTGCCACTTATTATTCATCCAATGTGATGAATGTAAGGCCATCATGGAAAACTGTTGCTCTACAGAATGCCAGGAAATCATCCATATGCCGTTGGTAGAACAGGTAAAACTGCGTCGCGGTGTGAAAAACGGAAACATGATTTTCAGAAAAGGAAAATCTGAAAAATTAAAATTCAAACATTCCGGAGAATTGTCTGATATGCCTTTGGCAAAAGCCGGCAATGATATTCCTGAAGCTGTTAAACCAAAAGACATCCGACAAAAAATCAAGATAAAGAAAACTTTACTTGGAAAAGCGGAGCATTATTTTGTAAAAGCCGGAATCGGGCAATTTCTGATTGAAAAAGACGAATTAAAAATCAATGACAAAATTATTATTTCAGGTCCGTCAACAGGAAATCAGGAATTACAAATCTCTCAAATGTTTGTAAACGGCACAGAAGCAGCAGTTGCAAAGCCTGGAGATAAAGTAACCTTAGCTCTTCCTTTTAGAATTCGCCTTTCAGATAAATTATACAAGGTTCTGGACTAAAAATATTTCTACTCTATTTACGTTAAACCTATTCCGGGATTCCGGAATAGGTTTTGTTTTTTTACTGAACAGCAACAAATTAAAGGCTTTGTATCATTAAAACTAAAAATGCTATCTTTACGCACAAAATCATTTTACGAATTTTAAGTTACGTTAATCGTGACATCTATATAAAATTATGGCTTGTACCAGTTGTTCAACGTCTGATGGCAGTGCGCCAAAAGGCTGTCAAAATAAAGGGACTTGCGGCACCGATAGCTGCAACAAATTAACCGTATTTGACTGGCTGTCAAATATGAGCCTTCCTAACGGCGAGGCTCCGTTTGACTGCGTAGAAGTACGTTTTAAAAACGGAAGGAAGGAATTTTACAGAAATCCTGAAAAACTTTCGCTTAGCATGGGAGATATTGTGGCTACAGAATCTTCTCCCGGACATGATGTTGGAATTGTAACCCTGACCGGAGAACTGGTAAAGATACAAATGAAGAAAAAGTCGGTTAACCCTGCGAGTAATGAGATTCTTAAAATTTACCGCAAGGCTACCCAAAAAGATATCGATATCTGGTCTGAAGCACGTGCCAAGGAAGAACCAATGAAAGTAAGGGCGCGCGAAATTGCCATTGCACTAAAACTGGAAATGAAAATTTCTGATATTGAGTTTCAGGGCGACGGTCCGAAAGCAACTTTTTACTATACCGCCAACGACCGCGTCGATTTCAGGCAGTTAATTAAAGACTTTGCCAGAGAATTCAATACCAGAATTGAAATGAAACAGGTTGGTTTCCGTCAGGAAGCAGCCCGTTTGGGAGGAATTGGTTCCTGTGGAAGAGAACTCTGCTGTTCCACCTGGCTGACCGATTTCAGAAGTGTCAACACCTCAGCAGCAAGATACCAGCAACTGTCATTAAACCCACAAAAATTGGCGGGACAATGCGGAAAATTAAAATGCTGTCTTAATTATGAGCTGGACACTTATATGGACGCATTGCAGCATTTTCCGGATTTTGACACCAAATTAATAACAGAAAAAGGTGATGCCGTTTGCCAGAAACAGGACATTTTTAAAGGCCTGATGTGGTTCGCATATACCAATAATTTTGCAAACTGGCATGTTCTTAAAGTAGAACAGGTCAATGAAATTATTGCAGAAAATAAACAGAAAAGGAAAGTTTCTTCGTTAGAAGATTATGTACTTGAAGTAACACAGGAACCGGAAAAAGATTTCAACAATGCTGTAGGACAGGAAAGCCTGACTCGTTTTGACCAGCCAAAGAAAAAGAAAAGACCGAAAAAACGTAAGCAAGCGGCAACGGCAGATACCCCGGTTGTAGAAAAACCGGCTGCAAAAGAAAACAAAAATCCAAACACAAACGCAAATCCGAATAAAAATAACAACAACCGGAATCACAATAAAAACAGGCCGCAAAAACCTGCAAACGAAAAGAAACCGGATAACAATAACAACAATAACAACCGTCCAAAAAATGAGCCTAAAAAATAGCTTACTATTTGTTTTTGCAGCAATACTTTTGGTTTCCTGCGATAAGAAAAGGGTTTTTGACCAATATAAGTCGGTTGGAAAAGAATGGCATAAAGACAGTATTGCAACCTTTACTTATAACAACCAGGACACCGCAAAGGCGTATAATTTGTTTATAAACCTGCGTTCTAACAATGACTATCCTTTCAACAATATTTTCCTTATTGTTGCCATGGAAGCGCCGGGCGGATTAACCAAAGTCGATACGCTGGAATACCAGATGGCGAATCCGGACGGAACCTTATTGGGCGAAGGCTTTTCTGATGTAAAAGAAAGTAAGCTTTATTTTAAAGAAAAATACAAATTCAAATCCTTAGGAGATTACAAGATTGGTATAATGCAGGCACTCCGCCAGACAGGAAAAGTAAATGGAGTAGAGTCACTGGCAGGAATAACAGAGGTCGGCTTTAGAGTAGAAAAATTAGATTAGCAGTTATGGCAACTAAAAAAAAGAACAATACACAACAGGTTAAGGATGTCGCTTATTACAATAGACTATTCTGGAAAATATTTCTTTATGGAACAGGAGGAGTAATTCTATTTTTCCTTTTTGCTTCATGGGGACTTTTTGGTTCAATGCCATCCTTTGAAGACCTTGAAAATCCGGAATCCAACCTGGCAACCGAAATCATTTCTTCCGATGGAGAAACTATTGGGAAATTTTATAACGAAAACAGAACGGCTATTAAATACTCAGACCTGCCAAAACATCTGGTTGATGCATTGGTGGCTACTGAAGACGAACGTTTTTATGAACATTCCGGAATTGATGCCAGAGGTACATTTAGAGCAATCGTAGGTTTTGGAAGCAGCGGTGGAGCAAGTACTATTACGCAGCAATTGGCCAAGCAGTTATTTCATGGTGAAAGATCTAAAAATATAATTGTTGCTTTAACTCAAAAGGTCAAGGAATGGATAATTGCAACCCGTCTGGAAAGGCAATACACCAAAAGTGAGATAATCACAATGTATTTCAATGTTTATGACTTTAATAATTATGCCATTGGAATTCGTTCGGCAGCTAAAACCTACTTTTCAAAAGAGCCAAAAGATTTAACGGTTGACGAATCTGCTATGCTCGTTGGAATGTTTAAGAATTCATCCCTTTACAACCCTGTCAGAAATGAGAAAGGTGTAAAAAACAGAAGAAACGTGGTGCTTTCTCAAATGGTTAAAGCTAAAATTATAACCGAAGCCCAAAAAGAAAAATATAGTGCACTGCCTATTAAGCTGGATTTCCAACTACAGACACACAAAGAAGGAACCGCTACCTATTTTAGGGAATATCTTAGGGATTTCATGAAAAATTGGGCAAAGAATAATCCTAAAAAAGACGGTAAAGAATATGACATTTACCGTGATGGTCTTAAAATCTATACTACTATCGATTCCAGAATGCAACTGTATGCTGAAGAAGCAGTAAGTGCACATTTGGCAAACCTTCAAAAAGAATTTTTCAAACAGGCGAAGGACAATAAAAATGCTCCATTCATCAGGTTATCAGAAGTTGAAACTGAAAAATTAATGATGCGTGCCAGAAAGAATTCTGAAAGATGGAGAATTATGAGTAATGAAGGCAAAAGTGAAGATGACATTTTGAAGTCCTTTAAGGTAAAAACAAAAATGAGAGTCTTTACCTGGAAAGGCGAGAAAGACACCATCATGACTCCAAACGATTCTATCAGATATTATAAGCATTTCCTTCAAACCGGAGTAATGGCAATGGAGCCACAAACAGGCCATGTTAAAGTTTGGGTTGGAGGCATTAATTACAAGCATTTCCAATACGACCACGTAGGACAGGGAGCAAGACAGGTAGGTTCTACCTTTAAACCTTTTGTTTATGCCGCAGCAATCGAACAACAGGGTTACTCACCATGTGATTCTATTATTGATGCGCCTTATACTATTCCAAAAGGAAGACATAATGTTACCGAAACCTGGACACCGCGAAATTCTAACGGAACCTATAAAGGAATGGTTACGCTCAAATATGCGCTGGCACAGTCTATCAATACCGTTTCGGCCAAATTGATTGACAAGGTAGGGCCGGATGCTGTAATTGACCTTGTTAAAAAACTGGGTGTCAAATCAAACATACCATCACAGCCTTCTATTGCCTTAGGAGCCGTTGAAATTACTGTTGAGGACATGGTTGCCGCTTACAGTACTTTTGCCAACCAGGGCGTTTATATAAAGCCTCAGGTAATTACAAGAATCGAGGATAAAAACGGAGTCGTTTTATACGAAGCGGTACCGGAATCTCATGATGTATTAAACAAAGATATTGCTTATGCAGTTATTAAGCTTCTCGAAGGTGTTACCGAATCCGGTTCGGGCGGGCGTTTAAGAACAGACGGTGGTGGTTTCGGCTACGAAATGATGACCGGTTATCCGTATGTGCTCAGAAATCCAATTGCAGGAAAAACGGGAACAACTCAAAATCAATCCGACGGTTGGTTTGTGGGTATGGTTCCAAATCTGGCAACTGGTGTATGGGTTGGAAACGAAGACCGTTCTGCGCACTTCAAAAGTATTACCTATGGACAGGGAGCCGTTATGGCTTTACCAATCTGGGGATTATTTATGAAGAAGTGTTATGCCGATAAAGAACTCAAGGTTTCCAAAGAACAGTTTGAAAGACCGGCCAACCTATCCATAAAAGTGGATTGTTGGAAACCAGCCGTAAAAGACACCACAAATGTCGATATGGAAGAACAAAATACATCCGAATTTGATTTTTAATAGAAACGCCTTTTTTAAGGCGTTTTTTTATATATTTATCCTCCAAAACAAACATTCTTTATATGATTAATAAAAAAGTAGCATCTGTTTCTGATGCACTGAAAGATATTCAAAATGGGCAGACCATTATGCTTGGCGGTTTTGGCCTGTGCGGAATTCCGGAAAACAGTATTGCAGAATTAGTAAAACTTGAAGTGACAGATTTGACCTGTATTTCAAACAATGCCGGAGTTGATGATTTCGGATTGGGATTATTGCTTCAAAAACGCCAAATCAAAAAAATGATTTCCTCCTACGTAGGAGAAAATGCCGAGTTTGAGCGCCAGATGCTTTCAGGCGAACTGGAAGTTGAACTGACCCCACAAGGAACGTTGGCTGAAAAATGCCGTGCAGCACAAGCCGGAATTCCTGCTTTTTTCACACCCGCAGGTTATGGAACAGAAGTCGCAGAAGGTAAGGAAGCTCGTGAATTCAACGGCAAAATGCATATCATGGAAGAAGCTTTCAAAGCTGATTTCTCTATTGTAAAAGCATGGAAAGGAGACGAAGCCGGTAATCTCATCTTTAAAGGAACTGCCAGAAATTTTAATGCCTGTATGGCTGGTGCCGCTAAAATCACCATTGCCGAAGTGGAAGAATTGGTTCCTGCAGGAGTATTGGACCCGAACCAGATTCACATTCCGGGAATCATGGTACAGCGCATTTTCCAGGGCGAAAAATTTGAGAAGAGAATTGAACAACGAACTGTCAGACAAAAAAACTAATTATGGCACTTACTAAAGAAGATATTGCAAAACGAATCGCCAAAGAAGTAAAAGATAAATATTTTGTTAACCTTGGAATTGGTATCCCAACTTTGGTTGCCAATTATGTGCGTGAAGATATTTCAGTAGAATTCCAAAGTGAAAATGGTGTATTAGGCATGGGACCTTTCCCTTTTGAAGGTGAAGAAGACGCTGATATTATCAATGCCGGAAAACAGACTATCACTACACTTCCCGGAGCCAGTTTTTTTGATTCCGCTTTCAGCTTCGGAATGATTCGCAGCCAGAAAGTAGACCTTACCATTCTTGGAGCTATGGAAGTGGCAGAAAACGGAGATATCGCCAACTGGAAAATCCCGGGAAAGATGGTAAAAGGAATGGGAGGTGCTATGGATTTGGTGGCTTCTGCTGAAAACATTATCGTGGCAATGATGCACGTGAATAAAGCAGGTGAATCAAAACTTTTAAAAAGATGTTCGCTTCCCCTGACAGGTGTTGGGTGTGTGAAAAAAGTAGTAACAGAATTGGCCGTTTTGGAAATTGTTCCTGAAGGATTCAAACTTTTGGAAAGAGCTCCGGGTGTTTCTGTAGAAGATATTAAAAAAGCCACCGAAGGCAATCTGATAATCGAAGGAACGATTCCGGAAATGATTATCGATTAAGATACAGAAAACAAGAGCCACAAATTAATTTGTGGCTCTTGTCTTATTGTTTGTAATATTCCTCAAAAGTAAAATTCTCTTTACGGTATATTTTCCCTTTTTGTGTAAGCTGGATTTTTTTCCATTTCCCGTTTTCAAAATTATACCGAACAGAATCAGTATAAGAAACTTCTACCCGTTCTATCGAATCATTTACGGTTTCATCAGAAGACACATCAATTGTCCTGGCAAAAAATGATTTCATTGGCTTGGTTTTAAAATCAGGCTCAAAGCGTTGGTCAACACCATAACCGCCATCCCACATAGAATCCCATTGTGTTACCAGCTGTACGCCTTTTTCATCCAAAAAGAACAGGAAGTGGTTATGTGTATAACCGCAGGCGGCAATACCATAGTTGCAATGGATAAATCTCGTATCAATATTTTCATTCTCTGAATCTGACATGAATTCCTGATTGATATTCCATTCGGCACCTCCTTCCATTCCAAAAACAATCTTGGTCGGATAGGTATAGATTGCCTTATTATTCTTAAAAAAACCTATTTCAAAATAAGAAGTACCAATACTGTCTTTGTCATAGCTTCTTTTTATTTCGGTAATTACAACTTTATCTGCACAAATTCCTTTGGAATCCAGCAACAATGAATCTTTCTGTATAAAATTAGATTCGGTTGTCGGAACTACTTCTACTTCTGAGGATGTTGCAACATCAACGGTTTCTTCTTTTTTGTCCGTACAGGAAACACATAGTAAAAAAAGTACAATAAGTATATATTTCATAAGTCTAATTAATTCCCTTTTGGAATTGCTGCGATTAATTTTTTAGTATATTCTTTTTGAGGGTTATCATATAATGCATCGGCGTCGGCCATTTCTTCAATTTTACCCTTGTTCATTACCAGAATCTGGTCTGACATATATTTTACAACAGCCAGGTCATGAGAAATAAAAATGTAGGTAAAACCAAAATTTTCTTTCAGCTCATTCAAAAGATTCAGAACCTGTGCCTGAACAGAAATATCAAGGGCAGAAACAGATTCGTCACAGACAATTAATTTGGGCTGCAAGGCAATAGTTCTGGCTATTCCTATTCGCTGTCTTTGCCCTCCAGAAAATTCATGTGGATAACGATTGAAATATTCCGCACCCAGGCCAACCCTTTCCAAAATTTCTATTGTCTTTGCTTTTCGTTCGGTATCATTTTTATATAGCTTATGAACTTTCATCGGTTCCATAATGGCTTTGCCAACCGGAATCCTCGGATTCAAAGACGAATATGGGTCCTGGAAAATAATCTGTATTTCTTTTCGTAATGCCCGGATATCTTCTTTTGGTAATTTCATAATATCAACGCCTCTATAAAAAATCTGGCCTGCTGTTGCCTTATCCAATTGCAGGATGGCATTCCCTAAAGTTGATTTCCCACATCCGGATTCTCCTACCAGTCCTAATGTCTCTCCTTCATATATCCTAAAACTTACATCATTGACCGCTTTGAAGCCTATTCTTTTTCCAAAAAGTCCGGCAGAAGAAAAATATTCCTTTTCTACGTTTCTGACTTCCAGAATTGGTGTTTGGCTGTATAATTTTTCATGTGCTTTTTTCCTTTCATCAGTGGTGATAATTTCATCACTGACAGAATTCTTCAGATAATCCTGTATGGTAGGAAGTCTTTTCAAACGCACATCAAGTGAAGGTCTTGAACTAACCAGTGCTTTGGTATAGATATGCTGCGGATTGTGGAAAACATCAGAAGCATTGCCTTGTTCTACAATTTCACCTTTATACATGACCAATACACGATTTGCAATTTCAGATACCAAAGCCAAATCATGTGAAATAAACATAATGCTCATTCCTGTCTCCTGCTGAATATCTTTCAGCAGTTGGATGATTTCCTTCTGTACGGTCACGTCCAGAGCGGTAGTTGGCTCATCGGCAATCAGTATTTTTGGCTTACAGGCTATTGCCATCGCAATCATGACACGTTGTTTCTGTCCGCCGGAAATCTGATGCGGATAACTTTCATAAATTTTTTCCGGATTGGGCAGTTTTACCCTGTAAAATAAATCAAGGGTTTCTTTTCGTATTTCTTTTTTGGAAATTTTGGTGTGCTGCATCAGCATTTCTTCTACCTGAAAACCACATTTTAAAGAGGGATTCAGTGAGCTCATCGGTTCCTGAAAAATCATCGAAATGTCACGCCCTCTTAAATTCTGAAGTTCTTCTTTTGAAAACTGAGCTACATTCCTACCTTGAAAAAGAATTTCTCCCTTAGTAATTTTAGAAATGTTTTTAGGAAGCAATCCCATAACGGCTAAAGAAGAAACGGATTTTCCAGAACCGGACTCTCCTACAATCCCTAAAATTTCATTGCTTTGCAAGGCATAACTTATAGAATTTATGATAGGCTTGTACTCACCATCTTTCTTAAAAAAAATTTCAAGAGTATTGACTTCTAACAATGGCTGTTTTTTCATGTTATAAAAATAGCAAAAAGATTTTCCAAAAATTAAACCCAGATTTCTTTTTAACCGTATATAGTTTATGATTATTTCACAAAACATTGACAATTCTTACATTTTTATCTCTGTAAACGCATTTTTAATTCCATTTGAAATAAAGTTTTCAAAACATTATTGAATAAAATACAATTCCCTATATTTGGGGGAATTTTTCAAAAACACATAACTATATACAGTGACAAAAAATTCCACTTCCGCTTTTAAAGCACTTTCATTGCTTTTCCTGTTCTCAATTCCTTTTACCGGTTTTAGCCAAGATAAAAATGATATCGAGCAAATTATCAAAAACTACGATTTAAAAAAGCTAAAAGAGCTACAAGAGGTTTATCGGAAAAAAGCCGCCTCTGAAAAACGGCAAGCTCTAAAGGCTGCCAAATTAAACAACTGGCCTGAATTTATTAAAAATGAAAACGGTACTGTTGATGAATTAATAAAGCTTACTCCTGATGGATTTCCTTTATATTATTCCGTAGACAATAGAAGTGCGGCCCGCTCAACAAGAACTAACTTTTTAAATACCGGAGGCGCTTTAGGATTAAATCTTGATGGCCAAGGTATGGTTGCCCGTGTTTGGGATGGCGGTAAGGTAAGAGCTTCGCATAGAGAATTTGGCGGCAGAATTACCGTGAATGATGCTGTTGCAAGCTCATCAGGAAATAACTTCCATGCAACACACGTTACAGGAACTATTGCTGCGACAGGTATTACTGCTAGTGCAAAAGGTATGGCGCCATTGGCACAGGTCAGGACTTTTAACTGGACGGATGATGAAAGTGAAGCTTTGGCTGAAATCCAATCCGGAATGCTACTTTCCAATCACTCTTATGGGGTGCCAATTGTCAATAACGGACAATTTGTTCCAGCATGGTACATCGGAGCCTATACTACCGATGCCAGATCTTGGGATGAAATCGCTCATAATGCACCTTATTACCTGATGGTGGCATCAGCAGGAAATAACGGAGAAGATGAAAATCCTCAGCCTATGGCAGCAGGTTATGATAAATTGACCGGAAATAAAACAGCAAAAAACAATCTTGTAGTTGCCAATGCTGAAGATGCAGTAGTTGCATCTAATGGTACCCTTACCAATGTCACGATTAATTCCGGCAGCAGCCAGGGACCAACTGATGATTTTAGAGTAAAACCAGATATTACCGGAAATGGAACAAGCTTATATTCTACTTTTGAAACGTCAGATTCTGCTTATGGAACACTTACCGGAACTTCTATGGCTTCCCCAAACGTAATGGGGACATTATTGCTTTTGCAGCAATATTATAAGATAAAAAACAAACACTTTATGAAAGCGGCAACCCTAAAGGCTCTTGTCTGCCATACTGCCGATGATGCCGGAAGTACAGGACCGGACGCTTTTTTTGGATGGGGATTGCTAAATGCTAAAAAAGCGGCAGAAACCATCACAGCCAATGGATTGGGAACTATCATTTCTGAAGAAACACTACAACAGGGGCAAACATTTACAATGACTGTAAATTCAAATGGCACAGAACCACTAGAAGCAACTATTGCATGGACCGATGTTCCCGGAAATGTAAACAACGGCATTCTAAATAGCACAACACCCGTTTTAGTAAACGACCTGGATATTCGAATCACAAAAGGAACTTCTACTTATTTCCCTTGGAGATTGACAAGTGACCCTAACTCGGATGCGGCAAATGATGGTGATAATAAAGTTGATAATATTGAAAAAATAAGCATTCCTGCTGCTGCAGGTACTTATACAATAACGGTAACACACAAAGGAACTTTGGTACAAGGTCCTCAAAATTTTTCTCTTATTGTTACTGGCGTAAATTCAACTTTTACATTGGCTTCTCTTTCTGAAGACCAGACAGTGTGTAGCAACAGTGCTGCCGTATATAATTTCCAACATACTACTACCACATCAGAAAACACAAACTTTACAATACTAGGCCTTCCTGCAGGAGCTACCGGAAATTTAAGCGCGTCTTCTTCATCAATGAATGAAGCCCTGACAATGACAATTTCCAACCTGAATACTCTTCCTGCCGGCAATTATACTATTGGTATCAGAGGTACCCGGGGAACAGATGTAGAAACAAAATATGTAAATCTAAAAGTCTATAACGACACTTTCCAAAATAGTACACTTTTGAGTCCGGCAAATAACACAAGCGGTGTGGCGCCAACTGTACAATTGGATTGGGCACCTTCTGTAAACGCAGAATCTTATATTGTTCAGGTTGCAACCGATTCTGGTTTTGGAACCCTGATGGTCAATCAGGAAGTAACAGAAACTACTTATTTTTTAAATAATCTTACACCTCAATACAATTATTATTGGCGAATTCTTCCAAAAAACAGATGTGCAACCGCCACCTCAAGTACGGTATATAATTTCCAAACCGGAGCTTTAAATTGTGGTCAGGTTTTTTCTGCGACAGATTTCTCTGAAGCAACAATTGCTGCGACAGCCAATGCTGTGGCTTCTGTTCCTGTTCTTGTTACAGGCGGCATGACAGTTGGAGGACTAACGGCAACAATAGACATTTCTCATACCTATATTGAAGATATGACTATTTATTTGGAAGGACCGGAAGCAATAGGCTCACCTTACATCAAATTATTTGAAGAACCTTGCGGTGATAATGATAATATTGTAGCTACTCTAAGCGATGCAGGTATTGCTTTTTCATGTGGCGCAACAGCACCTTCAATTTCCGGAACTGTCAAACCTTTAGAGCCTTTGAGCAATTTTAATAATCTTCCTGCTGATGGAATCTGGACATTATATGCCATCGACAAATATAATGGTGATGGAGGTGTTATTAATAGTTTCAGTCTTAATTTCTGTAATGTTACTCCTTCCAGCCTTACTGTAGCAGACAGCCAATTAGCTAATATTTCTGTTTATCCGAATCCTTCAAAAGGAATCTTAAATGTAAACCTGCCTGCCAACTCCGGTAATACTACCTTATATCTGAACGATATTCAGGGAAGAAGAATACTCACGAAAGAAACTTCAAATTCAAACGAAGTACTCAATATTGATAATTTTTCGGATGGGGTTTATATCCTTACTATCCAAAACGGAAACTTAAAAACAACGAAAAAGATTATTTTGAACCAATAATCGAATTTTATTTTAAAACATAAATACTTGAAAATAATCCCGATAGAAAAAAATATCGGGATTTTTCTTTTTAAAGATGTTAGTTACAAAAAGTTTTGGCATATAAATTGGATAGCTATCAATAACCTTGATTTTTTAAGGTTCGAAAAAGCTGAAAATCGAAAGAGTAGGCAAAATTTTAATTCTTTTGAATCATGAAAAAAATTACTCTCTTAGTGGCTAGCATTTTATTCGTTGGAAACATAGCGAATGCAGAAACAACTCATTATTTGGGTGAAAAAAAATTTAGTGCAAACCTTGATATGGACGAACCAATTGCTTTCGTCGAAAGAGGAATTACCTTTTACGTATTTCCTGACGGGCAATTCGATTTTAATACAGAGCCAACCGTTGCTAATGACGTGTTCTATTATAAAAGCGGTAGAAGAAGTTCTAGTGCCAATGTGAATACAACGTATGGTGCTCCCGGAGTACGAAACGGGCAAGGTGTAAAAATTGAACATGACAGCCAGGGCAGAATCAGAAGAGTTGGGAACGTATTCGTAAACTACGATGCTTATAACAGAATCAAAAGAATAGGTACCGTTTATATGAGCTATAACCGTTATGCCCTATCTCAAATTGGCGGACTGCAGCTTATTTACAACCGTCGCGGTGAAATTATTGATATGGTGGGAAGTGTTAAGGCTAATGATTATGCCGTAAATAATGGAAACTATTATTACGGAAGCGGAAGCGGTTACCAATATGGAAATAACAACAGTAACAACTATTATTATAGAACAGAAAAAACGCCTGAAAAAGAAAAATAAAATGCTCTGAAAAAGAAAAAGCCTTGGAATTCCAGGGCTTTTTTTATTTATATGTGTATTATTTCATCTTCTATCAATAAGTCCTCACGCCTGAAACGCAACAGGATTTGTGCAACAGTAATCACGTCCTTTTCACAATAGGTAATGATTCTGTCGATGTCTTTTTCAACATAATACACATGACCCACATCGCTTCCGCTAATATCGTCTTTAGGCGACGGGATACCTAAGATTTTTGCCATCAATTTCAAGGAAGTATAATGTTTGAAATCGCCAAACTTCCATAATTCCATTGTGTCTAAATGCGGGATTTCCCAAGGTTTTTTGCCAAAAAGGTTCAGCTTACCCGGAATTTTTACCTGATTGATAATCATCCTCCTTGCAATAAAAGGAAAATCAAATTCTTTGGCATTATGACCGCATAAAATATGCTGTGGCTGTGCAAAATAGTTCTCCAGAAGATTGGTAAAATCTCCCAGTATTTTCTTCTCATCACCAAAAAAGGAAGTAACCCTAAAGTGGCGGATATCTCCCTTAAATGTAAAATATCCGACGGATATGCATACTATTTTTCCAAATTCGGCCCAGATTCCGGCACGGTCATAAAACTCTTCTGCCGTAAATTGCTCTTTCCTCTGGTATTGTGTTTTTAAATCAAATAGTTCCTTTTTTTCTTCGTCTAAGGCAGTAAAGGTTTCTTCTTCCGGAACGGTTTCAATATCCAAAAAAAGAATGTTTTCCAGATTAATTTTTTCTATCATGGCTTATCATTTCGTAGGTCTCATCGATATATACATAAAAATCATTCCTGTGGAAATTCCCATCGGCTCTTTCGTCCCTGTTGCGACCTAACCGTACAATTATCAGGTCGTCTTTTGGAATTACGATAACATATTGTCCCAAATGTCCCTGCATATAATAAATCTGCTTGTCCCTATAATCGCTTATCCACCAACCGTAACCGTACATTGGCGCATCTGCAAATCTTGGCGTAACGCACTTTTCCACAAAAGCGGAATCCAGAATCTGCCTGCCGTTCCATTTTCCATGCTGCTTGTATAATTTCCCGAAACGTGCAAAATCTCTCGCATTGCTTGCAATACAGCAATATGCCTTTTCAACTCCATCCGGCCGGTCAATTTGCCAAAGCGCTTCGTGTTCTGCTCCCAAAGGTTTCCAGAATTGTTCCGAAACATAATCGGCAAGATGTTCGCCCGTTGCTTTTTCAATTACCATAGACAGGAGCTGTGTGTTTCCGCTCAAATATTTGAATTCTTTTCCCGGTTCTCCCACAACTTTCAAGCCCAGCATCAAATCTGTAAGATTGTCGTCAAAATAGGCCCTGGTTGTAATCGAAAAAGGACTGTAATAGGACTCGTCCCAATCCAGACCTGATGCCATTGATGACAAATCGCCAACCGTCATCTTATCACCATATTTTCCGGCATATTCAGGGAAAAAATCGGTTACTTTCTGGTCCAGGCTTTTAATTTTTCCTTGCATGATTGCCTTACCTAAAGCCGCAGTAACAATACTTTTTGCCATTGAAAATGAATTTGATTTGCTGTCTTTATTATAGCCGTCATAATAGCTTTCATACCAAATACTATCATTTTTGATGATTAGAAAAGCGACTGTTTCAAATTTCTTATGGGTTTCTTCCAGTATATCGGTTGGTTTTTGCTTGTTATACTCTTTGCTGATTGCCCAGGGCTGCCCTGCTCCTTTCTTGATTTCGCGATTTGGAAATTCAGTATAATCTTCAAGGAAAGCCGTTTTCTCTCCATTTAAATATGTAATCCTGACAGCACGTATAAGATAGTCGAGATTAAAAATATACAGCAACAGAATAAGGGTTGCCAATACAATTGCAAACCACAAAAGGAATTTTTTCAGAAATCTCATACCGCTTTACTTATTAGTTTTAGAATAAACTTTGCTGCTTTACCGGATTTTCATGTTCCAGAAGCCATTTTTTCCTCCATAATCCTCCTGCATATCCTGTGAGCGAACCATCAGAGCCAATAACACGATGGCAGGGAACTGCTATCCAAAGCGGATTTCTTCCGTTTGCAGAAGCTACGGCACGAATAGCCTTGACATCACCCAACCGGATAGAAAATTCCTGATATGACAATGTTTTTCCAAAAGGAATTTCGAGCAGACCTTTCCATACTTTTTTCTGGAATTCTGTGCCTGACGGGTTCATTTTAAAAGTAAAATCTTTTCTTTTGCCATCAAAATAATCTTGCAATTGGAGTACGGCTTCCTGAAGTTCAGGCGGAATAGCCTTAGAAACAGGGCTTCCTTTGTCTAATGCCAAAATACTGGATATTCCGTTTTCATCGCCGCTAATTTCAGCAATGCCCAATGGCGTATTGATGTAGGCTTGTAACATGGAGGATTATTTAAAATCTAAAGTTATGAAAAAAAACTTTCGGATTTAAAGCAGGCTGTAAAGTAGGTTTGCTATTCCATTACCAGCTTGAAGCCTATTCTTGGAATGTTTTCAATTCTTACGCTATTTTCTTCTTTGAAAATTTTTCGAAGACGTGAGATAAATACGTCGAGGCTTCTGCCCATAAAATAGTCATCGTCTCCCCACAGGGCCGTAAGGATTCTTTCGCGCTTCAGTATCTCATTCTTATTGTCTAAAAACAGCTTCAACAAAGCAGATTCCCGTTCTGTCAGGTTTACTTTTTCGGCATTCCTTGTCAGGCAATAATCATTGGGAAAAAAGAGAAAACTTCCAATCTCATAGCTTTTCTGGGTTACTATTGGAGCTTTGGAACTTCTTTTTAGAAAGACTTCTATTTTCAGGCTCAATTCCTCGAGACTGAAAGGCTTAACTAAAAAATCATCTGCTCCCAGTTTTAAGCCTTTAATACGGTCTTCTTTTAAAGATTTGGCAGAAAGGAACAGTATGGGTATTTCAGCATTGGCATTCCGTATCTCCTGTGCAATTTCAAAACCATCTTTTTTAGGAAGCATGACGTCCAGAATACACAGGTCATAATTGTCTTTATGAAAATTTTTTACAGCTTCTGCACCATCCGAAAAGTGAGTGATGTCATAAAACTGTTCCAAATAATCTACAGTCAAAAACGCCAGGGTAGCATCGTCTTCTACATAAAAAATTTTGCTTTTTGCCATATATCTATTTCGGAATACTGATTGTTACTGTTATGCCGTTATCCGGATTATTTTTAACATTTATCTTCCATCGATGTAAGGTGCAGATTTTCTTTACGTAGAAAAGTCCTAATCCAAAGCCGCCAACTTCATTTCTTTTTGCACTTGAAATACGATAGAATTTATCAAAAATAGCATTTAATTCGGGAGTTTCAATACCAATTCCGTTGTCTATAAATTCGAGTTTGACTTCTCTTTGATTTTCGGTAATTACTATAAGTATTTTTGGAGTCGAGTCATTATATTTTATGGCGTTATCCAAAATATTATAGACCACATTCGAAAAGTGAAATTCATCTGCAACGATTGGATATTCTGTCCTGTCACTTTGGATTTCAATCGAAATTTCCTTGCCATATTTAAGCAATATGGTTTCTTTTGCCAGGCTTATGACGTCAAACATATTGAATCTGGTTTTTTCCAGTTCCAGCATATGTGAATCGCTTTTGGCAATATGCAGGATTTTTTCAATATGCTGATTTAGCTTATTACTCTGTTCGATTATAATCTGTACGTATTTGGAAAGTTTTGGATTTTTGGTAATTTCTTCCTGACTTTTGGCATAATTCGATGCTATAAGAATTGAAGATATAGGAGTCTTGAATTCGTGTGTCATATTATTGATAAAATCCGTCTGGAGTTCTGTATATTTTTTCTGTTTAATCAGAAGCAACACGGAATAAACATAAATTACCAGAACCAGCACGAGAACACCGGTATAAATCCAATATTGCTGGAGCGAAGTAATATAATTGTATTTCAGTTGTGGAAAACGGATTGCAAAATAATAAACGAGACCTTCCTTTTTGGTAAAGCATTTTTCACATCGCGGTGCTTTTTTATCAGATGAGGAAACATATTTTCCGTACATCATTTCGTCCGAGCTGCAATCATAAATAGCATATTCATAATCAATATTCAGCTTTACTTTCTGGAATTCGGTCTTCAGATAATACTCCAACACCGAAGCCTCAAAAACATCATCGACATTTACGATGTAATAATCGTCGGTAATCTTTTTTATCTGGCTGGTTACAGGAACTTCCGTCTTATTGTCTTTATGAATCTTGGCAACTACATCCTGCAAGGCGAAATGAATCTTCTCGCTAAACTCCTTTTTCTCAAACGCATAGGCCTGTGACAAAGTTAGCAACTGCATAAACAAAACGCCTACGATTGCCAATAACCCGATGAAGATAATAATATTTAATCTGTTGAATTTCAATACATGAAGTATTAATAGAGCACGATATTACTATAAATTAGACTGCGAAACAACCCGTTAACAAGTCATTAACAAGAGTTGCGAAATGCTTAACATCTTTCTTAAAAAAACTAAATACATTTGTATTGTTCATTTGAAACACCAATCACGAAATCTAAATTAATTTAAAATTTATCTGATTTATGAAAACATTAAAATTATCATTTTTTGCTCTAGCTGGTGCTTTATTGCTAAGCGCTTCTTCATTTGCTCAAACGGCTGCTCCTGCAAAAGCGCAACCTGCTGCTGCAAAACAAGCTGCAAAAGCATCTGGAGTAACCTGGACATCTGATGTTCATGATTTTGGAGATATCCAAAAAGGAAAACCGGCTTCTTTTGATTTTACTTTCAAAAACACTACAAAACAAACTGTATTGATTACGAATGTAAAAGCTTCTTGCGGTTGTACAGCAACAAATTATACAAAAACTCCTATCAAACCAGGAGAAACTGCCAGCATCACTGCTACTTACAATGCTGCTTCACCTGGCCCATTCTCAAAATCTGTTACAGTAACAACTAACGATACTGAAACTCCAAAGATTTTGACTATCAAAGGAAAAGTTATCGAGCCACAATCATAATTGTGACCCGTTCTAAAAATAAGAAAGCCATCTCAAGAGATGGCTTTTTTTATTTTTCGCTTTTCAGATGGCTGTAAAAATAGGCTTCAACAGCTTTTAATTCTTCATCAGAAAATGTCTTGGTAATAGCAAAGTTGGTCTTCATGACAGAATACTGACTTGGGTCAACAATAGGCTCGCTTTTTTCTTTTAGGAATAATTTGATGTCCGCATTCTTTTCCTTGTAGATTTTCGCTATTTCAGTAATACTAGGACCTATAACTTTCTGGTCTGGCTTATGACAGGAATAACACATTCCTTTTCCATCAAAAATTTCACGCCCCAATTCCAACTGTTTTTCTTCAGCAGAAAGTGTTTTCTCTGGATAAAGTGATTCTTTTTTTGTTTCCTTTTGACAGGAAAGAAGAAATAAGGCCGGAAGGATAAAAAATAGATTTTTCATGTTGTAATACCTCTTAAACCCCGCCAGGGTTTGAAACCCTGGCGGGGTTAGGTTTGATTTTAATTATTTATTCAAAATGATTGCTGCTTCTTTTGCAAAGTAAGTAGAAATAATATCGGCTCCTGCCCTTTTGATACAATGCAATTGTTCAATCATAATTTTATCATGATCCAGCCATCCTCTTTCTGCAGCTGCTTTTACCATCGCATATTCTCCGGAAACCTGATAGACCGAAACCGGCACATTTACCGCATTTTTTACTTCTCTTACAATATCAAGATAGGCAATTCCCGGTTTGACCATTACAATATCGGCTCCTTCTTCTACATCATGCAATGCCTCTTTGATAGCTTCTATCCGGTTTGCATAATCCATTTGGTAAGTTTTCTTATCCTTAGGAACATCCATATTATCTACCGGAGCGCTGTCTAAAGCTTCACGAAACGGCCCGTAAAATGAGGAGGCATATTTGGCACTATAGCTCATGATTCCAACATTGTGATGTCCGTTTTCTTCCAAAGCTTTGCGTATTGCCAAAACACGTCCGTCCATCATATCGCTTGGTGCTACAAAATCAGCTCCGGCTTCTGCATGGCTCAAACTCATTAAAGTCAGGGCATCAACCGTTGCATCATTGATTACCTGTCCTTTTTCGATAATTCCATCGTGTCCATAAACGGAATATGGGTCAAGCGCCACATCCGGCATTACTATCATTCCTGGAACGGCATCTTTGATAGCGCGAATAGTCTGCTGCATCAGTCCGTTTTTATTCCAGGCTTCTTTTCCGGTATTGTCTTTCAGCTTGTCGTCTACTTTCACATAAATATTGACCGCCTTGATTCCCAAATCCCAAAGTTCTTTTACTTCCTTAACCGTCAAATCCAACGAACGACGGTAAATGCCCGGCATTGACGGAATTTCAACCTTATAGTCTTTTCCTTCTGCCACAAACATCGGGAACATAAAATCGTTAGGAGACAGATGCGTTTCCCGAACCAGGCTTCGGATGGAATCATTGGTTCTTAAACGGCGGTTTCTTTGTAGTGGAAACATAATTTTCAGATTTTAGATTTTAGATTTTAGCGAGTGCCGCCGTCTAAAATTGATATTGAATTAAATCCAGTCAATCGGATTTTGTAATATATTGATTAATTTCTCTTCTTCGCTTCCGGCTTCCGGATGATGGTCATAAACCCATTGCACATGTGGCGGCAGACTCATCAGGATACTTTCTATCCTTCCGTTGGTTTTTAGTCCGAAAAGTGTGCCTTTATCATGAACCAGATTAAACTCTACATAACGTCCACGGCGGATTTCCTGCCAGTTTCTGTTTTCTGGTGTGTATTCTAAATTTTTTCTTTTTTCTACAATCGGAACATAGGCTTCCAAAAAGCTGTTTCCAACTTCTGTTACGAAATCATACCAATTGTCTAGCATAAAATCTTCCGAAGCCTTGCAATAGTCAAAAAACAATCCGCCCAAACCTCTGGCTTCGTTTCTGTGTGCATTCCAGAAATAAGCATCACATTGCTTTTTAAATTTTGAATAAAAATCCGGATGATGCTTATCGCAGGCAGACTTGCAGGTTTGGTGAAAATGTCTGGCATCTTCTTCAAACAAGTAATAAGGTGTCAAATCCTGTCCGCCGCCAAACCACTGGTCTACCGTATTTCCTTCCTTGTCATACATTTCGAAATACCTCCAGTTGGCATGAACCGTTGGAACCATTGGGTTTTTAGGATGGATAACCAGACTCAAACCACAAGCAAAAAAATCAACATCTCCCACCTTAAAATAGGTCTGCATAGCTTGTGGCAACGAACCGTGAACGGCAGAGATATTAACCCCGCCTTTTTCAAAAACGGCTCCGTTTTCAATTACACGGGTTCTTCCACCACCACCTTCCGGACGTTTCCAAAGGTCTTGTCTGAAGGTTGCCTGTCCGTCCACTCTTTCCAGTTCGGCAGTAATTTTATCCTGAAGGGTTTGTATGTATGCGTAAAATTTATTTTTCATTCTGGCTATGCTTTGGCTTTGGCAATTTTGTTGAAAATTTCAAAAGAAAATACTTTACTTTCTTTCTGGATGTATTCGTAAATCACCACTGCTTTTTCTCTTAATTGTGTTCTTTCTTCTTCTTTTCGGTCAGAAAGCAATACTATAAAATCTGCGAACTGTTCTGCATTGGCCCAATCAAAGTGGAGTTTTTCCAAATGGGCAATCAAATCATCTGACGAAAACCCCAATAGTTTTTCCATTGTCAATGCTAAATAATTCAGATGCTTTTCCAATTCATCCAGATTCCAGTTTTCCGGAACATAAACCAGCGAAATCAGCTGTTTGAGGATGTTGTTAATCCTTTCATTTTCTTCGTCACGTAATCCTTTGGTTAACATCTTTATTTATTTTTGATTTAGGATTTATGATTTAGGATTTGGGTCTGAAATCCTAAATCATAAATCAACAATCTATTTATATTCTTTTACAGCGTCTACAAATGCTTTGGCATGGTCAACCGGAATGTTAGGTAAAATTCCGTGTCCGAGATTGGCAATGAATTTATCTTTACCAAATTCGTTAATCATTTCCGTAACCATTTTTTTGATGGTTGGTATTGGCGAAAGTAATCTTGACGGGTCAAAATTTCCTTGCAATGTAATTTCTCCTCCTGACAAATATCTGGCATTTCTTGGCGAACACGTCCAGTCTACACCCAAAGCAGAAGCCTTACTTCTACCCATTTCATTCAAGGCAAACCAACAGCCTTTTCCAAAAACAATAACATGTGTTTCCGGAGCCAATGCTTCAACAATCTGGTTGATGTATTTCCATGAAAACTCCTGATAGTCGGTTGGAGAAAGCATTCCACCCCAACTGTCAAAAACCTGTACTGCATTTACGCCAGCCTTCACTTTTTCTTTCAGGTAAGCAATTGTAGTATCGGTAATTTTTTGCAATAATACGTGTGCTGCTTCCGGATGTGTAAAGCAGAATCCTTTGGCTGTGTCAAAACTTTTTGAACCCTTACCTTCTACGGCATAACAGAAAATAGTCCATGGAGAACCCGCAAATCCAATTAACGGAACCTCATCGTTCAGCATTTCTTTGGTCAGTTTGATAGCGTCCATCACATAGCCTAATGTTTCCTGAATATCCGGAACCACCACTTTTTCTACATCCTGAATCGTCCTGATTGGATTTGGCAAAAACGGCCCGACACTTTCTTTCATAAGAACTTCAATTCCCATTGCCTGAGGCACAACCAGAATGTCTGAAAACAAAATAGCTGCATCAGGGGCGATTCTTCTGATTGGCTGTACTGTAATTTCAGCCGCCAATTCAGGAGTCTGGCAACGTGTGAAAAAGTCGTATTTGTCGCGAAGGGCGATGAATTCCGGCAAGTATCTTCCGGCCTGACGCATCATCCAAACTGGCGGACGTTCTACTGTTTCCTTATTGAGTGCTCTTAAAAAAAGGTCGTTTTTTATCATTTTTATTTGGCTTTAGGCTGTAAGCTGTAAGGCTGTAAGCTTTCATTTATGTTAAATTTGCTTAGGCCTATTGCCTAAAGCTTTTTGCTGTAATAATTTATTGTCTGGATAATCACATTTTCAACCGTTTGCTGTTTGGCGATTATTATTTTATCTGTTAGTTGTTCCAAAGGCTCAGCTGTGGTGGTGCCAATACAGAAGCATCTCTGGTTTTCTATCGTATTTTCCTTCAGGTAGCTTTGCACTCCTGACGGGCTGAAAAAAAGTATTCCGTCTACCGGACCATTTATCTTTTGCGGCGTCAGGATGGTTTCATATACTTCAATTTCTTTCAGGCTAATGTTGGCTTTTTGTAAGGCTTCCGGCAGCGTATCGCGTCGCAGGCTTCCCGAAAAAAACAAAAAGCTTTCATCCTTAAAATCGTTTACAATAACTTCTGCCAGTTCCGATGCATATTCTTTTGAAGCCAGAACCTTATAGCCATTTTGTTCTAATAAGGCTTTTGTTTTTGTACCAACACAAAAGACTTTTTTATTTTTCAGGTTTTGAGCTTTCTCATTTTCTAAAAAACTCTTCACGGCATTCTGGCTGGTAAAAATCAGGTTTCCATCTTCATCTCCTAACTCAAATTTCTTTCCTACTGTCTGAATAAAATCGGCTTCTATTACAGAAAAACCTGCGTTCAGCAAAAACTGCCTCTGGTTGGGCAACAATTTTTTTGTAGATAAAATTCGAATTGGTTCGGGCATCTTATTGAAATTTATTTTTTTAAATCTCTCCTGATAACTTCCATTAATTCCTGTCCGCCATTGGCAAGAATCTCTGATGCTGCTTCCTGTCCGAAATTTTTATAATGAGTCACTTCAACTGTCTTTTCTATCTGGATTTTTTCTTTTCCGTCAATTGAAAAAAGCACGCCTTCAAAACGGATTTTACCATCCAATACTTCCGCAAAAGCACCTATTGGCGCTGTACAGCCGCCTTCCAGAGTTCTTAGAAACTGGCGTTCAATATGCGTACAGATTTCGCTTTCAAAATGGTTTAGTTTTGCTGTGGCCTCTTTGCAAAAATCATCGCTTTCCATGGCAACGATTACCATTGCACCTTGTGCCGGAGCCGGAATCATCCAATCCAAAACGGTATGATTTTCCGGTAAAATTTCAATTCGCTCCAATCCTGCTTTGGCAAAAACGGCACCGTTCCAATCATTATCTTTTAATTTCTGCAATCTTGTATTGACGTTGCCACGCAGGTCAACCACCTGATGATTTGGATATCTATGCAGCCATTGTGCCTGGCGACGTAAGCTTCCGGTGGCTACCGTTCCGTTGGAATGCAGAAATTCAAGATTGCCTTTATGTACTAAAATATCTTCGTGATTGGCTCTTTTTAAAACTGCGGTCTGGACAATACCTTTAGGTAGTGCTGTCGGAACATCTTTCATTGAATGTACCGCAATATCAACTTCGCCCTTAATCATGGCTATGTCTAATGTTTTTGTAAAGATTCCGGTAATTCCGAATTCATAAAGCGGAATGTCCAAAATGACATCGCCTGTAGATTTCACGGCAACAATTTCTGTTTGGTACCCTAAATCGTTGAGTTTTTTTTCTACCGTGTGAGCCTGCCAGAGCGCTAATTGACTGTCGCGGGTTCCTATTCGGATTATTTTATTCATTTTCTGGAAGGTTCAATCTGAAAAACTTTCTCTATCCATTCGATGCTTTCATCTACCATGGTATCACTATCTTTCAGATGATTGGCAAAATGAGTCGTTATTTTCTGGATAATCCTCTTGCTGATAATTTCAGCCTGCTCTTCATCAAAATTACTGATTTTTTTTCGCTGGAAATTTAGTTCTGTATCCTTAATCGAGTTTAGCTTTTCTTTTAAGGCATGAATTGTTGGAGCAAATTTTCTATCGTTAACCCATTCCGTGAATTCTTCCATCATTGTTTCAATAATCGATTCCGCCTGAGGGATATGTTTTTTTCTGTTTTCTAAAGTATCGTCAGTTATTTTTGACAAATCATCTAGATGGACAACCGTTACGCCAGAAATACTTTTAACATTGTCATGGACATTTTTTGGTATTGATAAATCGAGAATTAAAAGCGGCTTATTTAGCTTTAACAACTCCTGGTCAACAGTGGGATTGCTTGCTCCCGTAGCCACAACCAGCACATCTGCCTTTGGAATTTCCAACGGTAGCAAATCATAATCTTTTACAATCAGGTTGAATTTTCCAGCTATTTTTTCGGCCTTGTCTTTGGTACGGTTAATCAGCGTGATGTGGTCATTTTTGGTATGTTTTACCAGATTTTCACACGTATTTCTCCCTATTTTTCCTGTTCCGAAAAGCAATATATTTTTATTCCTGATATCCGGAACGTTATTCATGATATATTGTACCGAAGCAAAAGAGACAGAAGTAGCTCCTGAACTTAATTCGGTTTCATTTTTAATTTTTTTGCTGGCCTGTATAACCGAGTTTACCAGTCGTTCCATAAAAGCATTGGCCAATCCTTGTGATTTTGCTTCCGAAAAGCTGGATTTTATCTGGCTAATGATTTCAAAGTCACCTAAAATCTGGCTATCCAAACCAGTTCCAACTCTGAAAATGTGGTGTATAGCCTCCTGGTTTTTATATACGAAACCTACTTTTTGAAACTCGTCAACAGTTCCCTGACTGTTGTCGCAAAGTAATTTAATTAATTGAAACGGGTGCTCGGCAAAACCGTAAATTTCGGTTCTGTTGCAAGTAGAAGTAACAATCAAACTGCCAATACCGTTTTCTTTTGCCTGTTGCAAAACATCGGATTTAGCTTGATTTCCTAAACTGAATTTCCCTCTAATCTCTGCATCAGCTTTCTTGTAACTCAATCCAACTGCATAGAAGTAATGATGCTTTGACAAGTTATTTTTATTCATAGTGCCACTTTAAAGTATAACGAAACTGAACCTTAAACGGATTCTATTTCGAACACCACAAAATTATAGGTATACGTTTTATAAAAATAACGCTAAAAGTGCTATTTGTGTCGCTGTGAGATATTTTGATAATTTTGGCCATTATAAATTAGAAAAACTATAAATTTGCAGTGAAATCAGCATTTGACAGCTTTTTTGTTTAGAACCATTCTAAATAAAAATCTTTCCGGTTTTAAAATTATTACAATAAAAAATACCGCTATGAGTTCAGCCGAAGAAATCAAAATCGAAGATGATTTTATCATCATCAGGATTCAAAATGACAGCGACGAAACTTCGCACTTTGAACGCGAGGTAAATGTTGACCTTATACAGTTTCATTTTGGTATCAAAGGGCGGGCAAAGTTTATTTTTAATCAGGGGCGTTATGCTTTAGACCTCAGGGAAGACCTTTCTCTTTTTCTTTACAACCCCCAAAAAGAGCTTCCTGTGCATTTGGAAATTGCTCCTCATTCCTGGGCTATTTCCGTATTGATTTCCATCAAAAAATTCCATGGTCTGTTTTCTTCGGAAGCGGACTACATCCCTTTTTTAAGTGAAGAAAACAAAGACAAGAAATACTATAAAGACGAACCTATCAGTCCGTCCATGTCAATCGTATTGAACCAGCTATTCAACTTCAACCTGCATCCGTCCATAAAAAACCTCTACTTTAAAGGTAAGGCTTATGAGTTATTAAGTCTTTATTTCAACAGAAACGAAGACCCGAATGCAGAACAATGTCCGTTTTTGGTTGATGAAGAAAACGTTCTCAAAATCAGAAAAGCAAAAGATATTGTCATAGCGAATATGGCTGAACCACCGGGACTGCAGGAACTTGCTGACCAGGTAGGAATCAACTTGAAAAAGCTAAAAATGGGCTTCAAACAGATTTATGGCGACAGTGTTTACAGTTTTCTTTTTGATTATAAAATGGAATTTGCCCGAAAATTATTAGACAGCGGTTCGTATAATGTAAATGAAGTCGGATTAAAAATAGGCTACAGCACAGCCAGCCACTTTATTGCCGCATTCAAGAAAAAATTCGGCACCACTCCAAAAAAATATTTAATGTCGATTGCCGTAACTAACTAAGTGCAATCCGTAACCCCTGATTAAAGGAATAAAAACAAACAAATGAAAGGCGTATTATTAGTAAACCTTGGCTCTCCAAAAAGCCCCGATCCCAAAGACGTAAAACCCTATCTTGATGAATTTTTAATGGACAAATACGTTATCGACGTTCCTTATTTATTAAGAGCTTTATTAGTGCGTGGCATTATCTTAAGAAAACGTCCGGAAGAATCAGCCCATGCCTACAAAAAAATCTGGTGGGAGGAAGGCTCTCCATTAATGGTACTTTCCGAAAGAATGCATAAAAAAGTACAGGCTAAAGCAACGATTCCGGTTGCCCTGGCTATGCGTTATGGCGAAATGACAATTGAAAAAGGACTTCAGGAACTGCATGAACAAGGCGTTACCGAGGTATTGCTTTTCCCATTATATCCGCAATATGCAATGGCTTCAACACTGACTATTTTGGTATTGGCAGAAGAAATCAGAAAGAAGAAATTCCCACATATGAAATTTACCGATGTTCCTGCTTTCTATAATAAACCGGACTATATCAAAAATCTTGCAGATTTAATGAAGAAGCATCTGGAAGGGTTTGATTATGACATGCTCGTATTTTCATATCATGGAATTCCGGAACGCCACATCCGAAAAACTGACGTCACAAAATCACACTGTAAAATAGATGGCTCATGTTGTGTCACTCCTTCAGCAGCACATGCTTTTTGCTACCGCCATCAATGCTACGAAACCACAAAACTTGTCGTGGAACAGCTCAATATTCCTAAAGAAAAGTATTGCCTGACTTTCCAATCCCGACTTGCCGGAGACAAATGGCTTGAGCCTTATACTGATATTGAAATCAACAATATGCCGGCCAAAGGAATCAAAAAGATTGCTGTGGTAACACCTGCCTTTGTAACCGACTGTTTGGAGACTTTGGAAGAAATCGCAATGCGTGCCAACGAAGATTTTGTAGAAAACGGGGGAGAAGAATTTTTGGCTATCCCATGTCTGAATGATGATGACAATTGGGTAGAAACCGTAAACAATTGGATTGAAGATTGGGCTTCAGAAAAAGCAACAATCTGATAATTTTTTTACATTCCGAGTATAGATGGAAAACTATTATGAATACTTAAAATCTCTGCACCTGATTTTTGTAATCACCTGGTTTGCGGGATTGTTTTATATCGTCCGCTTGTTTGTCTACCAAATTGAAGCTTCGCAAAAAGAATCTCCTGAAAAGGAAATCCTGCAAAAACAGTATAAAATAATGACCTATCGCCTGTGGTATATCATCACATGGCCATCGGCAGTATTAGCCAGTATTTTCGCATTCTGGATGCTGTTTTTTACACCGCAGGGAAATTTTTGGCTGCAACAATCCTGGATGCATGTCAAACTTGGCTTTGTTTTTGCTTTGTATCTGTACCATTTGAAATGCCATCAGATATTTAAACAGTTGCAAAATGACGAAGTAAAACATACTTCTAATTTTATGCGTCTTTGGAATGAAGGTGCTACAATCATACTTTTTGCAGTAGTTTTTTTGGTAATTTTGAAGAATGCCGTCAATTGGATTTATGGAGTAGTGGGGATTTTCCTCTTTTCTATACTGATTATGCTTGGCTTCAAATTTTATAAAAGAATACGGGAAAGAAACCAGTCTTAATGCTGAAACCTATCAAAATAAAACGATTATCACTTCGTGTCAGAATCTTCCTTTCGATGATTTTCCTGACCCTGATTTCGTCCATTTTGATGGCCTCTCTTTCCGTTTACCAATTCAAGACCGCCGCAAAAGAATATCATGAAGAACGTTTAGAGCGCAGAGAAACGGCTGTTAAAGAACACATTAATTACATACTGAACACGACTACCTATCCGTTGACTACGGAAAATCTGCCGCTTATTTTTAAAGACGAGATTTATAAACTGGCCGATATCCATAGTTTGGCTATTAATATTTATAGTCTGGACGGAAAACTGCTCAAATCTTCCAAGGCTTCCTTTACGGTGGATACTATCTTGCCACCTATTCCAAATTATATTTTGAAATTGGTACAGTCTTCTATGGACAAACGATATGTAGATGTCCAAAGTATCGAAGGAAAAAAATTCCGTTCTTCCTATACGCAAATCAAGGACACCAAATTCAAGCCTTTGGGAATTTTGAACCTTCCGTATATTCCCGATGATGGTTTTTATGAAAGAGAGCTTCGGAATTTCCTAATCAGTCTGGGGCAGGTCTATTCCATCATGTTGATTATAGCATTTGTGCTGGCTTATTTCCTTTCGAGTTATATTACAAAGTTTTTAAAATCAATTACCGATAAAATCACAGAAACCCGATTCAATCAGAAAAACGAGAAGATTGAACTCGAAGAAAGCAGCAAGGAAATTGCCTTGCTGGTCCATGCCTACAACTCCATGGTAGAAGAACTGGAAGAAAGCGCCTCGAAATTGGCGCAAAGTGAAAGAGAACAGGCTTGGCGTGAAATGGCTAAACAGGTAGCTCATGAAATCAAAAATCCTTTGACTCCTATGCGTTTGACCGTACAGAGTTTCCAAAGAAAATTTGACCCGAATGACCCCGAAGTAAAACAAAAAATGTCGGATTATTCCAATACGCTTATCCAGCAAATTGATACGATGAGCTCTGTGGCTTCAGCTTTCTCAAATTTTGCCTCGATGCCTGCGCAGCAAAACGAAACCCTGAATGTGGTGGATGTGGTACAGCTTACACTGGATATTTTCAATGAAGATTATATCGAATTCCGAAGTGATGAGAAAGAAGTTATTACCATTATGGACCGCACCCAGCTTATCCGTATCGTAACAAACCTGGTCAAAAATGCCATTCAGGCTATTCCGGAACATCAGGCCAAAAAATCAGTAATTGTTTCTGTCAAAAAAGAAGGAGAACAGGTTTTAATCAGCGTACAGGATAACGGAACCGGAATAGAAACAGACAACCTCAACCGAATTTTCGAGCCCAAGTTTACCACAAAAAACAGCGGCATGGGATTGGGATTGGGAATCATCAAAAATATTATTGAAAATTATAACGGAACTATTACTTTTGAAACTGCATCCGGAAAAGGAACCATTTTTAATGTCTACCTTCCTATAATTAAAATGTAATTTCAACTAAGACAAAACAACTATAAATTTATAAATCATGAATTACGAAAATATTCTGGCAGCTTCTGAAAATGGCATTGCTACGATAACCATTAACAGACCAACAAAATTAAATGCTTTAAATAAAGCTACGATTGAAGAACTTCATTCAGCTTTTGATGCATTCGACAAAGACCATTCTATTCGCGTAATCCTATTGACCGGAAGTGGTGACAAGGCTTTTGTTGCCGGTGCTGATATTTCTGAATTTGCCAATTTTTCAGTTTCGGAAGGTGCTGAACTGGCTGCAAAAGGACAAGCTACCTTATTTGATTTTGTAGAAAATTTAAAAACGCCTGTTATTGCAGCAGTAAACGGATTTGCACTTGGTGGCGGATTGGAACTAGCCATGTCATGCCACTTCAGAATCGCTTCAGACAATGCAAAAATGGGACTTCCGGAAGTTTCTCTAGGTGTAATTCCGGGTTATGGCGGAACACAAAGACTACCTCAACTAGTAGGAAAAGGAAAAGCCATGGAGCTTATCATGACTGCCGGAATGTTAACCGCAGAAGAAGCCAAAACAGCCGGCTTGGTAAATCATGTCGTACCACAATCAGAATTACTGGAAATGGCAAACAACATTGCACAAAAAATCATGAAAAATTCTCCGGTAGCTATCGGGAAAGCTATTGAGGCTATCAATGCCAACTTTAAAGACGGTGTGGACGGTTATGCTGTAGAAATCAAAAACTTTGGAGATGCTTTTGGAACAGACGATTTTAAAGAGGGCACGGGTGCTTTCTTAGAAAAAAGGAAACCTTCTTTTACAGGAAAATAAATTCAATAAGACCCCATCGAAATGATGGGGTTTTTTATTTATATTCGGTGCAAAATACCCACACATGAAATTATTTTTACAATTTCTTTTTATTTCTGCTTTTGCAATTTCCGCTAAAGCACAGGATATTCCTTTTAAGGTTTTAAAAAGTGAAATTTTCAAAGACGAATTCAAGGAGTCCAATATAGTTTTTGCTGAAGAGGCAGAAAATGGCGGTATTTTAATTATCCGTTCCTATGTAAGCGGTGGATTATCATCCGGAAGAGGTTATTATATTGAAGAATACGACTCAAACTTAAAACTGGTAAAGGAATATGAACAACCTTTAAAATATGCCAATTTTGAAAAATACGGAACCGTTTTAGGAATTATAAAAGGCGATAAAGACATTCAGTTTGTTGACATGTTTTACAATATTAATGAAAAAGCCTATATCTGTTCAGCCTATATTGTTGATTTTAACAATTCGAAAACATCCAAAAAAGAACTCTTTAGGTTATCTCGCGAAGAAATCAAGCAATATGGAAATTTCTTTATGAATCAGACTTTCTACTCCCAAGACACCAAAATTTATGAAGAGCCAGGAAATGAATCAGGTGTTTCAATGATTGTAAATGAAGATCGAACGGCTTTTGCAATCACAATCGATATGAAAACTGAAAAGTCAGAAGCTTTAAAACTGTACCTTTTTGATAAAAACTTAAACAAAAAATTTGAACACATTTTCGTAAGAGAAATTAAGGACAAAAAGTTCCGCTATGAAAATGTAGATGTTTCAAAAGATGGAAATGCGCTTTATCTATTAGGAAAAGTTTATGCCGATGAAAAGAAAAACAAAAAAACAGGAGGCAAGTACCAATATGAATTGACACGATTTTCTTTTGAAGGACAAAAAACTCAGGTTTTTGACACCGAAGAACATTTTTCAGGAAGCATGACAACAATAGCCTCTCCAGATAAAATTACGTGTATAGGATTCTATTCTGACCAAAATGACAACCATTTTAAAGGGATTAGTTATTTTGAACTGGATCCTGTTTCATTGGCCATCCGAAAATCTAAGTTTAATCCATTTAGCCAACAATTTATGATTGACAAATATGGTGAAGAAAAAGAGAAAGAGTTAAAAAATCTCATTTTCAAGAAAATCCATATCGCAAAGAATAATGATATTATTTTCAATGCAGAAGAATTTTATGTTTCTTCAAATAACAATCAAACTTTTTTTAATTATGACGATATCGTCAGCGCAAAAATTAATACTGACGGAGAATTAGTTTGGGCAAGAAACATTAACAAGTCCCAATTCACTACAGATACTGATGCTTATATTTCATACACTTCAACAATCAAAAATGACGATACTTATTTTTTCATCAATGCCAGTGAAAAAATCAAAAAATTAAGTAATGATCGAATCTTATTTAAACATGTCAGAAAAAATAAGTCGAATTTGAATATTATCCGAATCAATAAAAATGGTGATTTCGACTTCCAGGAGGTCTTAAATAATGAAAACAACGAAGTTCCTTTTATGGTTTCACAAGGAATCGTAAGCAAGGAATCTGTATTCTTTTTAGGAAAAAAAGGAAAGGATAAGCAATTGTTGAAAATCAGTTTATAATGAATAAAAAGGTCGGGGTTGAATCCGGCCTTTTTTATTTTAATAATTCTTCAGGCGGAATTCCAAATAAAGCTGCCAGCTTTAATAACAAATCTAACGTTAAACAGTTTTTCCCCGATTCTACTCTGGAATAAAAACTCTGAGAAATTTTTAATTCATTGGCTACATATTCTTGCGAAAAACCATTTTTGAATCTTTCGAACCTGATTCTATTTAATACTTTCCCTATCATTCTTTATTTCTGCTTATAAATTAATCTGTATCGTTATATAAATCAATATTATACAAAATAACGATATCAGCAAAAGAAATATTTGAGTAATTTCCTATTCGCATAAGTTCTAATTTAGAACCAGCAAAAAAAATTTCAGGACGAAATAAACTTTATGTTTGTTAGATATCAACCATTTAGAATTATTTCATGAAAAATTTGTTGTTTCTTAAATTGCTATCGTCTGCTGCAAACACCTCTGTATCAAAGACTAAAAAAATTAAATCATTTATATTTCTTTCGTTTTTCGCTTTAGTATTAAACTCTTGTGAAAATGAATTAGTTGAGACAAATTCAACTCAAAGCTTCAATGATGAAGTAACAATTAAAAATGGAAGGTTATCTTTTCAAAGTAAAGAAGCTTTTGCAAGAGTATATAAAGAATATGTTGAAGCATCTGATGAAAAACTAATTAAATATTTTCAGCCTCTTTACAACAAAGGCTTTTACTCTTTAAGACCTATTGCTTCGGAAGAAAACGAAAAATTTCTTTATGACCATTATATCAAAATCGTTAGAAATAATCCTATTAGAAAAGTAAACAAAAGTAGTGAAGATCTGTTTGATTATTTAGATGATATAGAGGACATTGTAGGTGATGATACTTTTTCAGCATTTTTAAATAACGATGCTGAAATATTAGTAGCAAATGAAATATATAAATATACTGATGTTGGTTTATTCATTTCAAAAGAGGATAAATATAATATTCTTCAAGACGTATTAGATACAAAAAGCATCTCTAAAAATTTAACAATTGAAACTGCTGAATCTGCTAAACAAGCCATTTTGGCTGAATATCCGAATGATGGCTTAACAGCAATAAATGGTGATGTTAGTTATTTCAAACAACTTTATGTTGATTCTGACGGAAGTGGTGGCAGTTCTTATAATCCAACACCTGGTTCACCTGCATCAACAAACCCTAGTTATACTGCTTTTTTAAATAATTTAAGTAATTGTAATCCACATAGAGGTTTATTTGGTAATCTTTTTGGCGGTAACAATATTTGTATTGATAGATATGAAAATAGACGACGGGTAAAAACTAAAGCTTTTAACTACAACTATTTTTTAGTTTATCATTTAGGTGTAAAATGTGTGCATCAATACAGAGGTTGGACTGGATTTTGGAGAGTTGAAGATACAGACGAGATTAGATTAGTTGTTGAGGCTGCACAATTTCAATATGACTTAAATGCATTAACTGGAAATACTGCAGTCAACAATCAAACAAAGGAGCGTTATTACTTTATGAATAATCAAAAAGTTTTTTATTCTCCTAATACAATGACAGTCCCAAATTGGGGTACCCCATCAACTACATATTTTAATATGAATTCGCTACCAATGATTTTTAAAGATGATTTATCTTTTGAATTTTTTAGTACAGGTTGGGATTGGTTAGATGGTCAAATCCAAAATGGTATAGATAGTAATTTAAAAGCATCTAACTTAAATCAATATTTTTATGACACATTATATTCCACAATTACTTCACAATTGCAAACGGCATTAGGTAGTTCTATAACTCCGCCAGCAAATAGAACATTCGTTGCTAAATTTCCTGAACAAGGTAAGTTAATTTTTCAAAAATCTGTTTTAACTCAAGGTTTTGGCATTGGTGTTAGAAAGAGAACTTTTGATTGGGGTGCTGAATTTAGTTTAAATACATCTAAATCTGACAATAGCGGTTGGAGAATGTCAGGTGGTGCTGGCAATGTCCTTGTTAGACCAACAAATTTCAGAGTTAAAATTATTGGGGCAGCTCGTCGAGGCGGCGGCTGGCATGGTAGCAAGTTTAATGTTGGTATAGATTAACCGGTATGAAAATTTTTTTTATGCTATTCTTACTGATTAATTCCGTATTCATATATTCTCAAGACAATAAAAAAAGATTTAGAATTGAATATATTAATATGTCTTCGCTTTCTATAACAAAAAATACTGAAAGTTATTTCTCTAATTTTAGTAAGGATAGCATAAAAACTTTTGACGGTATTGGTTTTGATATTAATACAATTCACGGTGCAAAATTTTTTGGTCATGTTTCTATTTCGGCAGGTTTAAGTGTTGATTGGAATATTAATAAAACTTTTTTATCAACTCCATTAATTTTTGATTTAAGAGTTTTTTCAAGTAAAAACTCTGATAACAGTTTATTTGCATATTTACAAACAGGTCAAAATATAAAATGGTCAAATTCAATTAATGGAAATGGCATAACTTCAAAAATTGGAATTGGTGCAATTTTTAGTTATGACAAAAAAAATTCTTATTTCTGTGATATTTACAAAAAATCAAAGGAAATTGATTTAATGAATTTTAAAGATAAAGGAAACTATAATATTAGTGGTTTTGGCATTTCACTAGGCATAATCTTTTAAAAAAATGAAAAAAATAATTTATATAACAATCTGTTTGTTAGTTTTTCAAACTAACTATTCTCAAAAAAAAGACATCGAGAAATCATTATTTAATTTTCAAACAGGCGTTTTAGGAACTTGGATAAACAATGAAACTAAATTAACTACTAATCTTGCATTAAGAAGTGAAATTGGTCTTGACGCTGGTATTTTTGGTGGTGAAATAAATGATAATTCAGGACTTTTTTTAACTCCGGTTATTACTCTTGAACCAAGATTTTATTATAATATTAATAAGAGAGAAAGTAAAAATAAAAACACTTCCAATAATGGAGCAAATTTTTTAACTACTTCAATAAGTTATCATCCAGATTGGTTTGTTATTTCAAGTAAAAACAATATTAATGTATATAATCAATTGTCAGTAATTCCAAAATGGGGTATAAGAAGAAATATTGCAAATAGCAATTTTAATTTTGAAGCTGGTATTGGTTTTGGTTATAGATTTTATTTTTTAAAGCAATATGGTTATTTAAAAAATGATGGTGAAACAGCTTTAGATTTACATTTAAGAATCGGATATACATTTAAAAATTCAAAAAAATAGAATAGTAAAATTGATAATATTAATAATTTGATTATAACCGTCAGAATAAGATTGACTAATTTACATAATTGCCCTGCCATTAAATTGTATGCTTATGAAAAAGATTACATTTATGTTTTTATGTTTTGCAGCAATTTTTTCCTGTGGAAATGATTCCGAAATTGTTGGCGGTATAAAAAAGACTCCTAATTCATAATAACTGCATTTATTATTTCTGAAAACTCAAAAGGTGAAGCCTACATCAGCAAAAGAAATATTCTTATGATTTCCTATTCGCATAAGTTCTAATTTAGAACTGACAAATAAACTTTTCGTAAGAAATAAACTTTATGTTTGTTAATTATAAACCATTTAGAATTATTTTATGAAAAATTTGTTGTCCTCGAAATTAATATCATTCGATGCAAAGGCTTTTGTATCAAAGATGAAAAGAGAATCAAAAAAGTTAGCTTTTGTATTTTCTATACTTGCTTTAAGTTCCTGTAGTACTGAGGAAGATTTTACAGAAAATAAAACCGTCCAAGAGCTTGATAAAATTTCTCCAAAAGATGAGAAAAGCATTTTGAAAGAAAAATTTGCTTTTAGCTTAATGAAGAGTATAAAGGAAAGTCCCGGCCTAAGAGATATAATAAAGGATGAGGCCCTTAAAATGTTCAATAAAGATTATGAGGTTTTAGTTTATACTATTAAAGATTATACGTTAGAAAATGGCATGACATTGGAGCAAACAATAAATCAAAATGCAGATAGTAATTTCCAATTGTCAAATTTATTACGAGTTGAACCTACATTGACCTTATTAGTTCCTGAACTCCCTTTGGAATCATTTTCTGCAAAAAAATGGAATACTCAATCAGAAATTCCAGCGGTTGCCATAAGAACAAATTATACCAATCAAGTGCCTTTAATTACTCCTGATTTAAATTTAGAAATGATGCCAAGTGACGTCATCCCTGGATTTCCTGTTATTGTAGTTAAAAATAATGAAAGAGTAGTGTCAAATTTAGAAAATCCAAACATAAGAGATTTAAAAACTACAACTGTTTTTGAAAAAGATGGAATAATAATGAAATTTTGGACAGACTCTTTTAATAATGAGGACAAAAGAAAAGCAAGGTTATTAATACATCCAGACCGTACCTTAATAAGTGCTTACACTATTTATGACGAACAAAGTCCAAATTTGGATGGCTGGCAAAGAGATTTTATTTATTATAAAATTCAGCCTTCTTCTTCAAATGGTCCATTCATTTATGACTTTAAAGAACACTTAAGAAGTTTCAGTATGACTGGAGATCCTACAAACGCATATAATAGAATTTCAGACCAAACAGGAGACCCAACCTTCAGAAATAACCACAGAATAAACACAAGCCATTGGACAGGTGGTTTTTATGAATTTAAAGTTAGAACTATCATAAATGCTAAAAATGGTGTTGGTAACGAATTAATTAATGGTTTTACTGTTTCGCCTGACGATTTGTTTTTTCTTGAATATGAAACCTATACAAAAGGCACTTTATTTTGGGAAAAAACTTACTATAGACTGAAAAATATTTCCAATAAAACCGTTTATGTGGACGTTCCTTTAATTAATTGGGACTTAGACGAATATGCCTCATCAATAAAAATTGAAATAGAAGAAGTTGATTTAACAATAACATCTGTAATAACCGACACAAGAACTGTAAAATTCGCCACTAATTTTGGTATTGATACAGCTTTGGGTGTAAAAACAAAAATTGGTTTAAAATTTGGAGCTAGTGTTGAAACAATTCAAACCCAAACAGTTCAAAAAACTTTCACTCAGGGAAATAATTTTCTTGGAGAGGCAATTGTAAATTTTGCGGATAAAGTTATTATTAGGAAAACTAATTTACGTAATATGTGGATAACTCGCGACTATATTACAGGTTCAGGCTATTGTGAATTCAGTATTGAACCAAAAAAAGTACAATAGATTAATTATGACAGGGCATAATTGCCCTGTCATTAAATTAAATATGTATGAAAAAAATTGTTTTTACTTTACTGTATATTATAACACTTTACTCCTGTGAAAATGACACTGAAATTGTAGGTGGTACAAAAAAAGACTACTACTTTAAAATAACTGAATTTATTATTTCTGAAAACTCAATTGACTTAAATAATGATAATGTAATTAATTCAAACATGTTATTAGAGTTTTCAAATTATTTTAATAACACTTATGATTTGCAAATCAAAGCAAATAACAATTCATCACTGCTCTCTTTTTATTTACCTAAACAAAATATTTTCTTCGATTATCTATGCTGTCCAAATGGGTATGTTGAATTCTCAAAGAATGGATTTACAATAAATATGAATCGTAGACAAACAATTCTGGAAAACCAAATAATTGATAATGAGAATAAGATAATTTTATTCTCAAAATTAAATGATTCGAGTTACAAGCTCATTTTAGAAAAAAAATATTTTGATTTTAACTCAAACGCTTTTTCTGCTGAAACTTTTGAGATAAAATATGATATTATAAAATGACATACAACCTTTTATTAGCTATTTCAGTTTAATAATTAGTTATCTCTTTCCTTCACATTCTGCAAAAAACTGTTCTAAGAACTTTTCCATATAGGTATGTCTTTCTTCTGCTATTGCTTTACCGGATTTGGTATTCATCCTGTCTTTCAGCAACAATAGCTTTTCATAAAAATGGTTGATTGTAGGTGAAACGGCACTTTTATATTCTTCCTTACTCATGTTCATGTTGGGTGTGATGGTTGGGTCATACAGCGCCCTGTTTTTAAATCCGCCGTAATTAAATGCTCTGGCAATTCCTATCGCTCCAATTGCATCCAAACGGTCGGCATCCTGAACAACGTCTAATTCTGTTGAAGAAAATTTACGCTCGAAATTGCCGCCCTTAAAAGAGATATTCTCGATGATGTTTACTACATGAATTATTGTTTCTTCCGGAACATTCTGAGATTCTAAAAACTCCCAGGCCAGTTTAGGCCCGATTGTTTCATCTCCGCCGTGAAATTTGCTATCGGCTATGTCGTGTAGCAAAGCTCCCAAAGCCACGATTGTGATATTACAGTTTTCATCTTTGGCAATGTTCATGGCATTGTTGTACACTCTTTCAATGTGGAACCAATCATGGCCTCCTTCGGCATCTTTAAGTTTTTCTTTTACAAAAGCAATTGTCTTTTCTATTAGTATTTTATCCATAGTTGTGTGAGAAAAAAAATCCTCTCTGTAAAGAAAGGATTTGGTTTATTATCTTAATGTTGCAGGTTCAACCCATTTAAAAATATGCGATTCTGCAGGAATGACCAATCGTTCTGAAATCTTTGCCATTCTTGCCGGAAGCTTCATCAGGAAATCTCTGGCTTTTTCTGCCTCGTCTGTCAATCCTGTAATTTTGCTGATATCCCATTTGTCAATCAGTTTTTGCATAATGTCAATATAATCAGTTGCCGTATATACGCCAATTCTTTGTGCCGAATCTGAAAAAAGTTCAAAAGCGGTGCTTATCTTTTCACCTGATTCTCTTAAAAAATGAGCCGGCATGACAATCTTTTGTTTCATCATGTATTGGAAAGCCAACATCATTTCGCTTGGGTCTACCTGAAAAATTCTGTGTACAAATTCCGAATAGGCATGGTGGTGGCGCATTTCATCACCTGCTATCAGCTTGCATAATTTGGAAAGTTTTTTATCTCCAAACTTCTTCGCTATTTGTGAAACCCTGTTGTGCGAAACATAGGTTGCCAATTCCTGGAAACTGGTATAAACAAAATTTTTATAAGGGTCTCTTCCGGTACCAATATCAAATCCGTCATTAATCAAATGCTGTGTCGTCATTTCAATTTCACGCATGTTGACACGTCCGGAAAGGTAAAGGTATTTGTTTAGCAAATCACCATGACGGTTTTCTTCCCCTGTCCAGCTTCTTACCCATTTTGACCAGCCATTGCCACCTTCGTCAACCTGATTTACGCCTTCCACATCCATCAACCAGGATTCATAAGTTGGAAGCGCTTCTTCTGTAATAGTATCGCCAACTAAAACCACCCAAAAATCATACGGTAGTTCTTTTGCTATTTCTCTTAATTCTTTTACGTCTTCAAAAAAAGTTTCGCTTCGGGAATCAGGCAAAAGGTCAGAAGGCTGCCATATATCCTCCACAGGAATCAAATACTGGTCAACAAATGCATCAATATTTTTCTCTAGAAACTGCATTACTTCTAGACGAATGTTTTTTACAGACATATTTTAATTTTTTATTCCGTCAACTACTGCCTTTTCTGTTTCTTTCATCAACTCATCAAAAGGTACTTCTGCCACAGCAATTGGCTTATGAGCAGTAAAGGTAAGGCGATTTCCTAAACCTACAGGAAAAAAGCCATATTTAACAATTTTCCAAGAGTTGTTTATGGTTATTGGGACTACTACTGCCGAAGGTGCATTTTTGCATAGAATTTTCAATCCTGTCTGTGCAAATTCTTTCGGTTTTCCGGTTTTGCTTCTTGTTCCTTCCGGAAAAATTACAGCAGCCCGGTTGTGCTTTTCAATATACTCTCCCAATCCTTTAATTACAGGCAATGCCTGCTTTGGGTCTTTCCTGTCGATTAATACAGAGCCTCCGTGCCTTAAATTATAAGAAACACTTGGAATTCCCTTACCTAATTCTTTTTTGCTTACAAATTTCGGGTGGGATTTTCTGAAAAACCAGATTATGGCAACAATATCATACATGCTTTGGTGGTTGGCAACAAAAATCACCGGAACTCCTTTAGGTACCAATTCCCTTCCTTCCACTTTATAGGTTGTTCCCAAAAGATGGGTTGCCCTAAGCAAACATAAATTCAGATAATCGACACTTTTTTTATGTGCCTGGTATCCAAAAAGGTTAAAGCACAGCCATTGGATGGGATGAAAAATCACCAAAATAAGCCCGAAAATCAGATAGTATACAACAGAAATCGGATATGAAATTAGTTTTTCCATAATTGTTATAATTCCCCGCAAAAGTACTAATTATATTTTTGTTTATTTTAATCGAAAAACAGCAAATTTCTAACAAAAAATAACTCTTGCCACGTAGAAAAAAAGAACTATTTTTACGAAAAATAAGTGCCAATTATAAATGGAAGAAAAATGAGTTCAGAGAAAGAAGCCAAATTAAAAGCGTTACAGTTAACGCTTGACAAATTAGATAAAACTTACGGAAAAGGAACCGTAATGAAGCTTGGTGACCAGGCAGTTGAAGAGGTAGAAACGATTCCTTCCGGGTCTTTAGGATTGGATTTGGCTCTTGGAGTTAACGGATATCCTAAAGGAAGAATCATTGAGATTTATGGTCCTGAATCTTCCGGTAAAACAACCCTGACATTGCATGCTATTGCCGAAGCTCAAAAAGCAGGCGGTATTGCTGCTTTTATTGATGCAGAACACGCTTTTGACAGAAATTATGCAGAAAAACTGGGTGTTGATATCGAAAACTTGATTATTTCACAGCCTGACAATGGTGAACAGGCCCTGGAAATTGCAGAAAACCTGATCCGCTCCGGTGCTATTGACATTGTAGTAATTGACTCTGTTGCCGCATTAACTCCAAAAAGTGAGATTGAAGGCGAAATGGGCGATTCAAAAATGGGTCTTCACGCCCGATTAATGTCACAGGCATTGAGAAAATTGACCGGAACTATCAGCAAAACAAATTGTACCGTTTTCTTTATTAACCAGCTTCGTGAAAAAATTGGGGTTATGTTTGGAAACCCTGAAACAACAACGGGTGGTAATGCACTTAAATTCTATGCATCTGTTCGTCTTGACATCAGAAGGTCTTCTCAGATTAAAGAAGGTGAAAATGTCATTGGTAACAGAACGAAAGTCAAAGTAGTAAAGAATAAGGTTGCTCCTCCATTCAAAACAGCAGAATTTGACATCATGTATGGCGAAGGCGTTTCAAAAACAGGAGAAATCCTTGATTTGGCAGTAGAATTTGAAGTTGTGAAAAAGTCCGGTTCGTGGTTTAGTTATGGCGACACCAAACTCGGACAAGGTAGAGATGCCGTAAAATCCCTCATTAAGGACAATCCTGAATTAGCGGAAGAATTAGAACAAAAAATCAAATCGCTGATTAAAGAAAATAATGATTAATTAAAAAAACCCGAAAATTTTCGGGTTTTTTTTATATCCTAACGCAACCTTTGGCCTATATACACATCTAAACAATAAAGCATAACAGAATACAGAGAATGAAAAAATTAATTTCGATTTTATTTTTAGCAGTCATAACAATCGGTGCATTTAGTTCCTGCGAATTAAATGATGATAATACTGTTAGTTACCATTTTGAGCTGATTCCTACAGAAAGTGCGGTATTTCCTCAAAGTTTTGTGATTGGAAGAACGTATACTATAAAAGTATATTATAAAAGACCTACCAGCTGTCATTTTTTCGAAGGGTTCTATTACGAAAAAAATTTAAATGTCAGAACAATAGCAGTACAAACAGGCGTACTCAATGCCAGTAATTGTACAGAATTGAATGAAGAGCCAGTAGAAGCTACATTTGATTTTATGCCTACAAACGAGAATACATATATTTTTAAATTTTATAAAGGAAAAGACCAATACGGGCAAAATCTTTTTCTGGAATATGAAATACCGGTAGTACCAGAATAATTTTTAATTTATAAAGAAAAACTTTTGAGTTTAGAACAACTCATATACGGTTGCAGAGATCATGATACCAAAGCTCAAGAACAATTATATAAGCTATTATCACCCAAATTGTTCAGTGTTTGCTTGAAGTATTCGCGGAATTATGTAGAAGCCGAAGATAATCTTCAGGACGGATTCCTTATTATTTTCAACAAGATAAACCAATTCAATTTCAAAGGGTCTTTTGAAGGTTGGGCAAAAAGAGTAATGGTTAACAATATCCTCCAAAAATACAGAGGGAACTCCGTTTTTGAAATCGTCAATGACACTATTCCTGACGAAGCAGAAGTCGAGATTGATGATGAAAATGTTTCTCTTGAATTTTTGATGAAAATTATACAGGAACTACCTGACAGATACCGATTGGTTTTTAACCTTTATGTAATGGACGGCTATTCACACAAAGAAATTGCCGAAATGCTTGATATCACAACCGGAACAACAAAATCTAATCTTGCACGCGCAAAGATGATTTTAAAAGAAAAAATAGAAGCTCAGGCCGGAAACGGAAATTATACAGCAGCAAAATGAGTGAGAAAAAAAATATAGAACGGCTTTTCCAAGAGAAGTTCAAAGACTTTGAAGCAATACCTTCACCTGAAGTCTGGGACAATATCGAAGCAAAGCTCAAAGAGAAGAAAAAAAGAAGGGTTATTCCATTATGGTTTAAGCTTTCGGGAGTTGCGGCTATATTGCTTATCGGATTCATGATAGGCGACGGAATCATAAACAGCCCAATAAAAACAGATACTGATAACGGAGTCGTTGACCAAAATGCTACGGACGTTGACCGTTCAAAAGATTTGACACCAATGCAAAGCCCAATCAAAAGCAAGGAGGTCATTACTGAAAATGAAAATGCCGTTACTGAAACTAAGAATACTGATTTAGAAAAAAACAACCCAACACAACAACATAAAAATTCTGAAAATCCAGAGCAGGACCAACTGAACAAGTCAATTATTTCAGGAAAGAATAAGGCCAAAAACACGGCTATCGCCAGTCAGGATAATACTGACCGGGAACGCATAAAAAATACAGCCGACAAAAATCTTCCTGTTATTACAAATCAAAAAACGAAAACAGAATCCGGACTTGCCAGCCAAGGGCCTGCTCAACAACATAACCGTCCGGAAAATACCAACCAAAACAAATTCAACGGTAAAAACCAGGAAGATGTTTTTAACAAAGCTGGCATTGCAGATTCCGGAAATAAAGAAAAAAATCAGGCAAAATCAATTGTAAACCAGAATTCAAATAAAATTTCAATTCCGGAAAATCGAAACGAAGGAGAAAAACAATTGGCCGTTTCTGAAAAAAAATCAAATGACCTTTTGCGAAAAAACGACAAGGTTTCAGAACGCAACAAACAGTCTGACAAAGAGAAAAATAATAATTCCCGAATCGCTTTTGACACCAAAGCATTCGAGAAACAAAAAAAAGATTCGGCAGCTGTTGCTACTGCCGAGCCTAATCCGCTGGAAGAATTGCTACAAGAAAAAGAAAAAAAACAACAAGCGGTCACAGAAACTAAGGTAAATAGGTGGCAGATTACGTCAAACGTAGCCCCTATTTATTTTAGTTCTGCTTCCAAAGGTTCGCCAATTAACCAGCAGTTTGCAGATAACAGCAAAAGCTATGAGAAAAATCTGAGCTATGGTGTTGGTGTTAATTATGCAATAAACAAAAAATGGTCTATCCGCGGAGGTGTGAACAAACTGACTTTAGGTTATAATACAAACAATATTGTTTATTATGCCGGCTTATCGGATGCTGTTGCTAATGGCGAAGTGTTTTCGCCAAGCAACATTCAGGAAAGCAGAAATGTCACGGTAATTGTTGAAGATAATACAGCTGCCAATACGGTATCGTTTGATAATGTTCCGGGCAAAAAGGCTGGCTCGTTAAATCAGACTATGGGTTATGTGGAAGTTCCGGTTGAGCTTTCGTATAAGATTCTGGATGATAAATTTGGTATCTCTTTAATTGGTGGTATGAGCACGTTATTCTTAAATGAAAACAGCCTATCCGTAGTATCTCCGGGTATGTCTACCTCAATTGGAAAAGCATCAAATTTAAATGACGTTTCTTTTACTTCCAATATCGGAATCGGATTCAAATACAAGTTTTGGAAATCATTCGAAGCGAATGTTGAGCCAAAATTAAAGTATCAGATTAATACATTCAGTGAAAATGCTGGTGGATTTAAGCCTTATTTCATAGGCTTATATTCCGGAATCAGCTTTAACTTTTAGATAGTTGGTTTTATAGTTTAGTTAGGTTCGTCATTAAATACGTTAATGACAAAAAAAAGCGTCGTGGTTAGGCGCTTTTTTTGATACTGAATTTCAAGAGTTGTTTGTAAATGATTTCCCTTACTAATTCTTTTATCTGCTTGATTTCCTTCTTATCTGCATTGTGGCCTTTTGTTTCCACAAAACGATGAATTTTGGCTCGCATGAGGCCTGGGCTCCCACTCAAAAAAGTATAGGAGAATCGTTTTTTATTATCTGCAAAAGTCATAGGAACAATGGGTATCTGATGTTCCAGCGCCAAACGAAAAGCTCCGTCTTTGAATTCATCCAAAAGAACCGACTCATCATCCGGAACGCCTCCTTCCGGAAAAATACAAATACTAAGTCCCTGTGCCAATCGTTTTTGGGCACGGTTGAAAACCTCCATCCTGCTTTTGGAACTGCTTCTGTCAACCAAAATACAGGTTCTTTTGTAAAAGAAACCAAATAACGGAATCTTGACCAGTTCTTTCTTTCCGACAAAAACAAACGGATTGCGTACCAGGGCTAGCATTAACATAATATCCGTCATGGAAGTATGATTGGCCACCAGCATATAACTTTTTCCTTCTTCCAGTTCCTGTTCCCGTTCAACCTTATAATGGAAGCCCATTCCGAAAAGGATTATTTTAGCCCAAATTCTGGCCATAACAAAAAAGTAGGGATACCATTTCTCTTTTGAGATAGAAATAAGCAAAAAAGGCAGCATAATAATGATAGGAAGACCTATCAGAATATAGAACCATATCCTCCAAAGAATCCAAAAAACTATTTTAAAAATACGCATGCAGGTGGTGTATCAGAATTATTTATGAGGGCAAAACCTGGTTTTCAAATTTTGTCTCCCAAATGTAAGAATTCAAACCTTACATTTTGCCAAAACATTTACCTTTGCAAAAATTAAGTTATTATGTCAAAAATACTCACAGGTATTCAAAGTACCGGAACGCCGCATTTAGGAAATTTGCTTGGTGCGCTTCTTCCGGCCATCGAATTATCAAACAAGCCGGAAAACGAAACTTTTCTTTTCATTGCCGATTTGCATTCTATTACGCAGATTAAAAATGGAGAAACATTACGTCATAACACGTACAGTACTGCTGCAACGTGGCTTGCCTGTGGAGTTGATGTTAACAGAGTTACTTTTTATCGCCAGTCTGATGTTCCTCAAACAACAGAACTTTCATGGTATCTGAGCTGTTTTTTCCCCTACCAGCGACTAACGTTGGCCCATTCTTTCAAAGATAAGGCTGACCGATTGGATGACGTTAATGCCGGATTGTTTACCTATCCGATGCTTATGGCAGCAGACATTCTTTTGTATGATGCTGAATTCGTTCCTGTTGGAAAAGACCAATTGCAGCATATTGAAATCACACGTGATGTTGCTTCCCGTTTTAACCATCAGATGGGAGAAACTTTCGTAATTCCGGATTCGTATCTTCAGGAAGAGACAAAGTATGTTCCGGGAACAAATGGTGGAAAGATGAGCAAATCGGCCAACAATATCATCAATATTTTTTTAGATGATAAATCGTTGCGTAAACAGGTCATGTCTATCGAAACCGACAGCACTCCTTTGGAAGCTCCGAAAGACACAGAGAACTGTAAAATTTTTGCTATTTATAAACTGATTGCCAATGAAGAACAACTGGCGGCCATGACCGAAAAATATAAAAACGTAAATCGTGATTTTGGTTGGGGCCATGCGAAACAAGCCCTGTTCGAGCTCATTTTGGAAAGATTTAAAGTAGAAAGAGAAAAATACAACTACTATATGAACAATCTGGAAGAGGTGGACAAGGCCCTGCAACAAGGTGCTGAAAAAGCAAGAGCGGTTGCAGACAAAGTTCTGGAAAGAGTCAGAAAAAAATTAGGATATTAATCAAAGCCCCGAACTGTCGGGGCTTTATTTTTAAATAACTTCAAACAATTTGCCCGGCAACGGCCGTACCACTCCTTTGAGTTCCATGTTCAACAACAGGGAAGATATTTTGTGAACAGGTAAATTGCATTCTAAAGCAATAACATCCATCAATTCTTTGTCTTTTGCCTGCAAATAATTATAAACCGTTTGCTCTTCCTTATCCAATTCTACGAATAAGCGTTTCTGCACACTGGTTTTCTGCGTTTCCAAATCCCAGTTAAGCATATAAATCAAATCTGCCGCTGAAGTCAGCAGTTGTGCTTTTTGAGATTTAATCAGGTTGTTGCATCCCTGACTGTATTTGTCCGATGCTTTTCCCGGAAATGCAAAAACATCCCTGTTGTAGTCATTAGCCATGTTGGCTGTAATGAGGGAACCTCCTTTTTCTGCCGATTCAATAACGATAGTTGCTTCGGAAATACCGGCCACAATACGATTTCTACGAATAAAATTTTCCCTGTCAGGATTGGAAGAACTCCAGAAGTCGGTCATAAAACCACCTTTTTCCTGCATCCTGGAAACATATTTTTTATGATCCTTCGGGTAAATCTGGTTTAGCCCATGGGCGATAATACCAATCGTTTGCAGATTGTGTTCCATTGCTGCCTGATGTGCAATAATGTCAATTCCATAGGCAAAACCACTAACAATAACCGGATTTAGCGGTGTAAGGTCAGAAATCAGCTTTCTGCAACATTCTCCCCCATACGGAGTTGCCTGTCTTGTTCCGACAATGCTTATAATTTTTCGGTTATTGAAATCGAAGTTTCCCGAAGCAAATAATAATATGGGGGCATCGAAACAATGTTTGAGCTTTTCCGGATAATTTTTACTTTGATAAAAAAACACATCGATAGCATTTGACGTGATAAACGCAAGCTCTTTTTCCGCCTTTTTAAAAACCGTCTGGTCTTTGAGATTTCTAATCAAAATACTTCCTATTCCTTCTATACTTTGGAGTTTTGAAGGTTTGGATTGAAAGATTTCTTTGGCATTTCCAAAATGCGCGAGAAGTTTTTTGGCAAGTATGTCGCCTACCGATTCTACTTTTTGTAAGGCTAATAAATAAAATAATTCTTCGTGGTTCATGGCAAATAATTGAATCTCAAATATAAAGACATTTTACTTAGATTGTTAATAAAATTTGTTGATAAAATTTTGACCTGACCAATGAATAAGTAACTTTGTTTCTATGAAGATTGAATTTTACATATCCCAACTTTTATATAGATATCAATGTGTTGCGGTTCCCGGTTTTGGAGCATTCCTTACGGAGATACAACCTGCAAGACTCAATGAAAGTACTATGGCATTTTATCCGCCCAGAAAAGTGGTTTCTTTTAATTTTCATTTAAAGAATAATGATGGCTTATTGGCAAACCATATTTCGCAGGCGGAAAAAATCTCCTACGAAGATGCCGTAGCCCAAATCGAAACTACTGTTTCAGGATGGAAGCTGGCTTTGCAATTGCACAAATTGCTGGAGTTGAAAAACATTGGCCAATTGTCTTTAAATTCGGAAAACAATATTGTTTTTGAACCGTCAGATAGCCTGAATTACCTTACGAGTTCTTTTGGATTGAGCACTTTTGTTGCTCCAAAAATCCAAAGGGAAGTTTATAAGGAAGAAGTTGAGGCACTTGAAGAAAAAGCACCAATAATTTTTACTCCGGAACGAAGAAATAGCAGACCTTATCTTAAATATGCCGCTATTTTTGTACTTGGACTTGGAGCAGCAGGTTTCTTTGGAAATGACTATTATCAGAAACAAATCGATTCTGAAAACCTGATTGTACAAAAAACGGTTCAGAAAAAAGTACAGGATAAAATACAGGAAGCTACTTTTTTTATTGAAAGTCCGCTACCTGCCGTAAAGCTGAATATCAAAGAGGAAAAGTTAGCTTATCATATTGTTGCGGGTGCTTTTAGAAATGAAGAAAATGCACAAAAAATATTCGAAAAGCTTAGTGCAAAAGGATATAAGGCAAGAAAAATAGCAAAGAACAAACATGGATTGCATCCTGTTCTTTACGGAAGTTTTTCTAATTATGCCGAAGCCCAAAAAGCAATGTCAAAAATCCAGAAAACAGAAAATCCGGAAGCCTGGCTTCTGATTCAGGAATTATAAGTCCAATCCCGATTCGTTCGGGATTTTTTATTTTTCCCCTAAAAAATTTATTACTGACTATCGGATTTAATTGCTATCTGTTACCTTTGCAAAAAAAACGATGCAAGCGAAAACTCCTTCTGAATCTGTAGCAATTCTAACTGATTTGGTTTTGCCGGGCGAAACCAATCCTTTAAACAATCTTTTTGGCGGTGAATTACTGGCACGAATGGACAGAGCGGCAAGCATCGCGGCAAGGAGACATTCGAGACGTATTACTGTTACAGCTTCTGTGAATCACGTGGCGTTTAACCGTGCTATTCCTTTGGGCAGCGTTGTGACTATTGAAGCTAAGGTTTCGAGGACTTTTAAAACATCAATGGAGATTTATATTGATGTATGGATTGAAGACCGCGAGTCAGGAATCAAAAACAAGGCAAACGAAGCCATATATACTTTTGTTGCTGTCGATGAAACCGGTCGTCCGGTAGAAGTTCCTGCCATACTTCCTGAAACCGAACTGGAAAAACAGCGTTATGATGCCGCATTGAGACGAAAGCAGCTTAGCCTTGTTCTTGCCGGAAAAATGAAACCAAATGAAGCTACTGAACTAAAAGCATTATTTATAGAATAAAAAAAAGGAACCTAAACGGTTCCTTTTTTATTTGCTTACATATTTGCTAACCAGGCTTGTGGATTTAACGTTGTTGCGTTTTGCATGATTACAAATTTCAAGGCTGTCTTGCCTGCTGCATTGGTTGTTACTTTTCCTATATTCTGCATAGCCGTTACTTTAGTTCCTTTGGAAACGCTCACAGAACTCAGGTTCTGGTATACCGTATAGAAATCTCCATGTTGGACGAATACTACCATGTTGTTTGGAGAAATCAGCTGTACTCTTGTTACTTCTCCTGCAAAAACAGAACGTACTGAAGCACCGGAATCTGTCGTAATTTCAACACCGCTACTGTGAACGATAAGTGATTTTTGCAGCGGGTGCGGTTGGTCACCATACCTAAGCGACACGAAGCCTTTTGCAACGGGCCATGATAATTTTCCTTTGTTTGCCTTGAAATTATCCGAAATGATTTTTCCTTCCGGAGTCAATACAATTTTTGAAGAGTTTTCGATGGCTTTTGTTTCTGCAACAGTTGCTTTTGGATTCGCTTTTTTATTTGCTGCAGCTGTTTTTCTGTTGGCTTCGGCAATTGCCTCCCTAATTAACTTGTCAATCTTGCGGTCAATTTCACGTGTTTCCTGTTGTTTTTTCTTGATTTCGGCAGTATATTTTTTGACGTCTTTTTTAATAGACTTCATTATTTTTTCCTGCTCTTCCTTATCTTTTTCCAGATTCTGCTTTTCTTTTTCATTTTCGACAATCAGCTTCTGTTTTTCTTTTTTCTGTATGCCTAACTTTTCGTTATAGGCTGCCAGCTCATCTGATTTTACCTTAATTTCTTCTCCCTGATTTTTTCTATAATTTGAATATTGCTTCATGTATTGGGCTCTTTTATAAGCCTGAAGGAAGTTTTTCGAAGAAAGCAAAAACATGGCCCTGCTCTGCTCGGAACGGCTCTTATAGGACTTGACAATCATTTTGGCATAATCCTTTTTAAGCTCATCAAGGTCTTTTTTCAGTCCGTTGATTTTTAACTGATTTGTATAAATGTCATCACTCAATAACTTGGCTTGCTTTTCGGTTGTAGCAATAAGTTTCTCCTGCAGCTTGATTTTTGCAGTCTGCTGGCTAATTTGTGTAACGACCGATTTTTCTTTTTTCTTTTCTGATTGCAAAGCATTTTCTGCTTCCCTGATTTCTTTCTGAAGCTGTGCTTTGCGTTCTTCCAATTTTCTCTGCATATCCGTTTGGCCCCAAACTATTGAAGTGGCCAGCAGCAGAAAAAGAGTAAATATGTTTTTTGACATAATTGGATATGTTTGTGCAAATCTAATCAATATATATTCTTTCATAGCCATCAGGAACACTGTATGGGAAAGTAAGGTTTTCGTTGAATGAAACTGAATTATAATCGATATTAATATTGACTTTCTTACCGTTTTGGACTGCATCAATTATAATTTGTGATGGCAATACCATTTCCGGATATTCTTTATGACCGGGATAGAGAATCTGCAATCTCCTGTCTTCTTTTGATTGGGTAACTTCCTGCTTTTTTATCAGGTAATTTGCCGCTTCAAAATAAAAAGCCTTTTCTGTATTCTTATTTGAGGCATCTTGCAGTTTGTACAAGCTTTCGTCAATTATGGTCGTGTATTTCCCTTTTGTCAGGTCGTCCATGGCTTCACCAATAAGCATGTTCTGCACTTTTTGGAAATCCAATTCGGTCCCGAGCCACTTGCTCAGTGTAGAATAATCGCCCTCAAAAAACTTGTTTCCTATCTTTTCATAATATTTTACTTCCTGAGGCGTAATGAGTGCCTTGGCCATAGTAAATCCTAAAAAACGGACACTGATTAAAATCTGTTCGTCTTTCTTGATTCGGATTTCGGCAGAAACACCCTGTGACATGTGGTCATCTTTATACTTTGCACTGGCCTTGATATAGGCTGTAGAAAAATTCCTCTTGAGCTTATAATGGTTTTCAATTACTTTTGAAGAGGCGACCATTTCATTGGCTGTTCCTTCTGCAATTACTGCTTTCTTTGCATTGCATGAAAGTAGCATAAGGGCTCCAAAAGTTATGAAGATATATCTTTTCATTATTTTTTCTGTTTTAGTAACTGGTCTGCTTTCTGGAAATAAAATTCCTTCTTCTTCGCATCTCCAAGTCCGTTAAAAGCCTCACCTAATTGGATATTAAAGTTAATTTCCAAATCTCTGTTGTCAACGAGATAATCCATACCCATTTCCAAAAAGTCTTTGGCTTTTTTATAATTTTTTATCTGATTGTTCGCCAGTCCCGAGTAATAATAAAAATCCGGTTGCATAGGGAAAAAATCAATCAGGTCTGATGCTTTTTTTGCCAACACATCAAACTGCTTGTTTTCTGTATAGGCCTGCAATAGGAAGATATTAGACTCTACTTCCTGTGGATTATTTTTGGAATAGATTTCCAGATAGTGGATGGCGCGTTCCCAGTTTTTTCTTGCATAAAAAACCTTACCTACTTCTTTAGTCAGCAGAGCCTGGTCTTCACTACTAAAATAGCCAACGGCCTTATCCAAATCAGTATTGAACTGCGGATTGTTTTTGACAAAAACCAAAAACTCTTTCAGGATTTTGCGTTTTACTTCAGTATCAATCTTCTTGCTTTCCAACACCTTATTCATGGCCGTAACTGCCTTATCTCCATCGTTATTATTAAGATGAAATTTGAAAAGTCCTACCTGGGCAAATTCTGAATCGGGAATTTCTTTTTCTAATTTTTTGGCAATTTCATATGCTTTTTCTTCCTGATTGCTTTCCGAATAAAGATAAATCAGGGCAATGTATTTTGACTCGTCTTTTGGATTCTTTTTAATGGCTTCCAAAAGCTGGTCTTTTTCTCCAATGCGGTATTTTGAATCTTTTAGGATTTGCTGCTTATAGGCATTCCTCTGAGGGGTTTCACCAACCGTATCATCCAAATCTTTTATAAGCGCCAAGGCCTTGTCATATTGGTCTGTATACATGTAAAGCGAAGTCAGGTCCTCTTTATATTTTATGTCAAGCCCAATTAATTTATTGACAACAACTATTGCCTGTGTATAATCTTTTGTCTGGTAGCACACATCATACATTCCAACATAGAACCATTTATTTTTCGGGTCTATGAGGGAAGCCTGTGAAAACGACTCGTATGCTTTTTTATAATCTTTCAGGCTCAGGTAATTTTTACCCAATTCATAATAGACGACTGCATTTTGAGGCTGTAGCTTAAGGCATTTTTCCAAAGCGGTAATGGCTTTGTCATAATTTTCAATGCCTTTCTGCTTTAGTGATTCATAAAAACTATCCTGAAAACCATCTTCTGCCAATGCTATATCGTCCGGCTCAGCCTGGGCAAAAGTTTTGGCCGGAACGCATAACATTCCGAAGAAAAGAAGTGGTAAGAGATAACTTTTAATTTTCATATTGGTTTTTTATCAAATTTTATTCCAAAACCGAATAATCGCCTATGCTTATGCTTGTGAAATTTCCGTCAAAGCTGGCGTGGTTTCCAATCATTGCATTATCCAAACTTGCATTTTTTATATGAGAATGCGTTTGAATTAAACTGTTTTTTATGGTACTGTTGATGACGTGACATCCTTTGCCTAAAGATACATTTGGACCAACTGTTGCGTTAATCAGGATTACGTCTTTACCAATATAGCATGGTGGAATGATTGTCGAATTTTCTGTCTTAACATCATAGTCTACCAAATGTTCGCCATCATTATGCAGGAAACCTAACATTCTTGTATTGGTCTCCACAGTAACATTTTTGTTACCGCAATCCATCCATTCGTCAACTTTTCCCGGAACAAACTTCAATCCTTTCTCTTTCATATTCTCCAAACCATCCGTCAGTTGGTATTCTCCTCCTTTTACAACATTATTATCCAATAAATATTGCAATTCATTTCTTAAAGTTTCTCCGGATTTGAAATAATAGATACCTATAATTGCCAGGTCAGAGACAAAATCTTTTGGTTTTTCTACAAAATCAACAATTTGATTCTGCCCGTTTAACTGCACAACACCAAAAGCACTCGGTTCGTCAACTTGCTTTACCCAAATAACACTATCTGCCTCTGTGTCCAGGGTAAAATCAGCACGAAAAAGCGTATCGGCATATGCCACCACTATAGGCCCTGTCATTGATTCTTTTGCACTCATAATGGCATGAGCTGTTCCTAATGGCTGTTCCTGATAATAAATTGTGCCTTTGGCCCCCAATTTTTCTGCTATTTCGACCAACTCAACTTCTACCTGCTTTCCAAAATCTCTGTGGATGATAAAGGCTATTTCTTCTATATCCTGATTGATTACACCGGCAATATCTTCAACAAGCCTATGCACTATTGGCTTTCCGGCTATCGGGATTAGTGGTTTTGGAACTGTTAATGTATGTGGTCTTAAACGAGAGCCTCGTCCGGCCATAGGAACTATTATCTTCATATAGTTTTCTTGTTTTATTTTAAAGTTGGAAATCCAACCGTGTTTGTTTTATTTATTTTACTCCTGTGCTTCCAAATCCACCTTCTCCTCTTGATGTTTCAGACAGTTCCTCTGCTTCCATCCAGACTGCTCTTTCATGTTTGGCTATAATGAGTTGGGCAATTCTTTCGCCGTTTTCGATTACAAAAGCTTCATTTGATAAATTTACTAAAATCACTCCAATCTCACCACGATAATCCGCATCGACTGTTCCTGGAGAATTGAGTACGGTTATTCCTTTCTTTGCAGCTAATCCGCTACGTGGACGTACCTGTGCTTCATAGCCTACCGGCAATTCTATAAAAAGCCCGGTTTTTACAATAGCTCTTTCTAACGGGCCCAGCGTAATGGGTTCAGAAAGATTAGCTCTAAGGTCCATTCCGGCTGAAGCCAGAGTTTCATAGTTTGGTAACGGATGCTGTGATTTGTTTATGATTTTAATTGTCATCAGATAAAAAGGTAAAATTATTATGTCTTAGGCTTTTCTTTTAATAATGCGAAGAATAGTTTCTTTTTCGTTGTAATATATGAAATACATGAATGCAATCAACATTGGGGTTCCCACCCAATAATTTTCACGATATCTGTAAAAATAAATGAATGAGAAAAGAATAGAGATTATCAGATAACCGCCTATTGCTTTTTTATCATACGGAATCGGATAGTATTTATTACCCCATACATACGATATAAACATCATGCTTCCATAAGCTGCAATGGTTGCAATTGCCGAACCGTAGTAGCTAAACGGCGGAATGAGCAGGTAATTCAACACCAGGGTTATGACTGCACCAATAATGGAAATATAGGCTCCTATATGCGTTTGGTTGGTAAGTTTGTACCATACGGAAAGGTTGGTATAGATGCCAAGAAAGAAATTAGCCAAAATAATCAGCGGCACGACTCCCATAGCATCCCAAAATGATGAATCACGAATCATGACTAGCTTTAGTACATCAGCAAAAACAATTACTGCCAATGTCATTAAAGACCCAAATATTACAAAGTATTTTGTAATTGTTGCATACGTCTGTTTTGCATTTTCATTGGAGGCATGGCTAAAAAAGAACGGTTCAATACCTAAAGTATAAGCCGTACGAAACAGTACCATAAAGAGCCCTAACTTATAACAAGCGGAATAAATACCTACTTCTGCTTCGGCAATATCTGGCGGAAGCAGGTATTTTAATAATATCTTATCGAATTGGTCATTAATAGCAAAGGCTATACCTGCAATCATGATTGGAAATCCGTAACGCAGCATTTTTTTCCATAGTTGGAAATCAAAATGCCAGCGAACATGCATATAGTTGGGTAAAAATACCAACAAGGTCAGTAAGCTTGCGACAATATTGGACACAAAAATATAGCCAACCTGAAAATCCTCAAAATACAAGGAGCTTACAAAGCTTTCAGGGTTCTGTTGGGCAATTTTGGGAAGATAAATCAGGAAAAACAGGTTCAATCCTAAATTTACGGCTACATTCCCAATCTTTACCGCGGCATAGAACATTGGCTTCTGTCTGGCCCGCAGCTTCGAAAAAGGAATAATTACCAGGGCATCGAGCACTAATATCCAAATGACATAGGTTACATACTGCACCTCAATATCAATAAATTCTGCTACTGAAGTTCTGAAAAGAAGGGCAAGAACCAGAAAAAGAATGCTGGTCCAAAAAATAGAAACGGTTGATGTTTCTACCACTGTTTTTTTATCGTCTTCGGTATTATAAAACCTGAAAAAGGCCGTTTCCATTCCGTAGGCCAGAATGACATTAAAAAAAATAAGATATGCAAAGATAATATTGACCTGACCATATTCTGCTTTTGGTAACAGTTCCGTATAAAGCGGCACCAAAAAAAAGCTAAACATTCTTGGTACAACTGTAGCAAGTCCGTAAATCGCTGTCTGCTTGAAAAGATTTTTGTATAAGCTCAAAATAGGTTTGGTCAAATTTATTTAACAAAAATAGCTAATTCTTTGATTTCAGTATCATTTTAAAATTCTTAAAAGCATATTTTATTGGAATTTTGTTCAAATAAAAAAGGCAACACGAGGTTAGGCTCAAAAAAATATATCTTTGCCAAAATTATCAGACTTTTCACGTGAAAAAACACTTCCTCCTCTGCTCTTTATTACTATCCTTTCAATTATTTGCTCAGAATTATCCTGAGGCTAAAAAAGTACCTGTGCTTTTTTCAAAGCATCAATTTTCCTATCAGGATGATTATTCCTGGATGGAAAAAACAGACTCTAAAGAAACTAAAACCTGGGTAAATTTAGAAAATGAGCTTACTGATTCACATTTGGAAGCCATCAAGAAAAATTATTCCAGTCTTTCAAAAATAAAAGAATATGATTTTCTGTCAACCTATTCTATTCCAAGCAAAAAGGGAAAGTATTTTTTTGCAAGCTATAGAATCGACAAAGACAAACCTGCTTATCTTTTTTACAAAAAGAACCTGAATGATGATCCTATTGAGCTTATAAATCCGTCAAAGATTTTTAATAACAATAATGTTAGTATTAATGGCTATTATCCTTCAAAAAGCTCAAAATTACTTGCCTTTTCTGTTAGCAATGACGGAAGCGACATGCGTGAAGTCCGATTTGTTAATTTGGATAACAGAAAAAATCTGGATGATAAGCTAACGAATGTTAGATATTCTAATCTTGCTTGGAATAAAGATGAGGGTGTTTTTTATAAGAGAAACCGAAATACAGACCGTTTTGCAGTTGACACTACCTATCAGTTGTATTACCATAAAATTGGAGCTCTGCAAGAAAATGACAAACTGGTTTATGATACAAGTGATACAAAAAGTTACTTTACTTTTTTTACGGCCGAGGATAAACTTTTTGTTATTGAACAAAATGAAGATGAAACGCAGGTAAAATATTTTTATGCTACTTTGAGTGACGAGTCCTTAACATTTACAAGAATTTTTGAGAATACCGATGACAGCTTTGATTTTTTAAACTATGTCAATGGACGTGTTTATTTTTCGACTTCAAAATTTGGTTGGGGAGAAGTCCGTTCCTTTGATTTAAATGGCAATGATGAAAAAGTTATTGTTCCTCAAATCTATGCCAATCTTTTGGTCGGCACTTTTTTCTATAAGGATTATATCATTACAAAATACAAAACGGTTGGATCAAACTATATGTCTATTTATGATTATGAAGGAAAGTTTATCCGGAAATTTGAGGCGCCAATGGGAATGGATTTCAGAATCAATTATTTAGAAGCTGAGACAAAAAACCTGTATGTTACTTTCTTTTCTTATACCATTTCAAATCATAATTACAAGCTAAATATTGAAACCGGCAAACACAATCCTTACTTTAATGATTTCAATCAGCCTAAGCCATCTCTATTCCCTTTTGATTATTTTGAAACTAAAGCAATTACCTATAAAAGCAGAGATAATAAGGACGTTCCTATTACAATAATTTATAAAAAAGGAACTAAGCTAGATGGAAAAAATCCAACCTTATTGGAAGCTTATGGCGGTTTTGGAGCTGTCTCCGGACCTCATTATGATACCGGATTGCTTTATTTTTTAGAAAAGGGAGGCCTTTATGCTTATGCTGAGATACGTGGAGGCGGTGAAAAAGGCATCAAATGGCATACTGAAGGAAAAGGATTAAAGAAAATTAATACGTTCAATGATTTTATTGATGCTGCTGAATATCTGATTAAGGAAAACTATACCAATCCAAGTAAATTAGCGATTACCGGCGGATCTCAGGGAGGCTTGCTCGTAGGTGTTGCCATGACAAAAAGACCAGATTTATTTAAAGTCGCAATTCCAAAAGTCGGAGCATTTGATATGGCAAAATTTGATTTGTATACGGTTGGAAAAAGACATTTAGACGAATACGGAAATCCTAATATTGAAGCAGAATTTAATTCGCTTTTGAGTTATTCTCCTTATCACAATATAAAAGAGGATGTCAATTATCCAACAACATTAATTATCACTTCAGAAAATGATGATCGGGTTCCACCCTTGCATTCGTATAAGTTTGCTGCCCGATTGCAAAACAGAAGTGCTCAAAAAAATCCGATTTATTTAAAAACATTATCAAATTCGGGACATTCAGGCAAATCTACTTATCAGGGTCAAATCGAAGAAGAAGCTTCTTTCTACAATTTCCTATTGTATCACCTGAACAATTAATCACATTGCTATTTAATAAAAAAGGCTGAGAAATAGATTTCCTCAGCCTTTTTTATTATTAATTCGTTATTATTCTTTAACCAATTTAAAATTGTGTTGTCCGCCTTCAGCAAATAATTTAACTACATAAGTTCCTGCAGAAAGTTTACCGGTATTCAGTTGGAAATCTGACTGCCTTGCTTTTTGTGATAGAACTTCTTGTCCCAAAAGGTTATAAATCTTAATATCTTGTATGTCTGATTTATATTTTATGTTTAATACGTCTTTTGCAGGGTTAGGATATACCGCTAAAGAATTCAAATCGAAAGAGTTTGTACCTAATGCCGCTACATTTACCGTAAAGTCCAATGCTTGACCGTAGGAAGCCCCAATTTCTTCAAAAAGGGTATCTTCAACTTCAATTGCACATGGCGTAGGATGCAATACATAAAAGTCTGATTCTTCTGTATAAACCTTGATAACACGGATACGCGTATTTCCTGTAGTTGCAGTTGTAGGAACCGGGATTGATACTGATGCTATAGCACCATCATTTCCGTCGGTATCTGTCAGTTTCCCGATATAATAATATTCACCGGTATCTGTTAAAAGTCCGTTTTGATTCCAATCAATATAAGCAATATATTCATTGTCAAATTCACCATAAGAATTTCCTTGCACTTGTATTGTATATGACTGACCAGGTGTAACATTTGCAATCGTAGAAATATGATTTAAAAGCACTGTTTCGTCATCAGTATTCGTGATAGTAGCACCAGCAAAACTTACTGAAGTTATCTCTTCTACACCAATAACATCTGTTATGTTACAATACGGGTTTGGAAAGTTTTGAGCATACGCTCCAGCCCCAAAAAGGGCTAATAAAAAAGTAATTTTTTTCATAATAGATTATTTTGATCAATTACGAATATATAAAAAAAAGCCAGCAAATGCTGGCTTTTTATCTAAAATTCATCTTTTTTATGCATTCAAAGCTTCGGCTCCACCAACAATTTCTAAGATTTCGTTGGTAATAGCAGCCTGACGTGCTTTGTTGTATGTCAACTTCAATTGGTTTCTCAATTCCGTCGCATTATCAGTCGCTTTGTGCATTGCTGTCATACGGGCTCCGTGCTCTGAAGCAAAAGAATCTCTGACTGCTTTATACAATTGTGTCTTCAATGAACGTGGAATCAATTCTTCAACGATTTGTTCTTTTGATGGTTCAAAAAGGTAATCTACCTGATTTTTACTTTCTGCCTTTACCGGAACGATTGGTAAAAACTGCTCCGTAATGATAACCTGAGTTGCAGCATTTTTGAATTGGTTATAAACCAGTTCAATCTTATCATAACTTCCCTCAGCATATAGCTTCATCAATTCTTCCGCAATTTCAGCAACATTATGGAAAGTCAAATTGTCAAAAACGCCATTATTATTCATAATTACGTTATTTGTCTTTCTGACAATGTCGTTACCTTTTTTACCGATAGTAACAAAATCAACCTGCTTTCCTGCATAGTTTTGCAAAAGGTTTTTAGTTTCTTTTACAACGTTAGAATTGAATGCACCACACAAACCTCTGTTTGATGTAATCACAACAATAAGAACTTTATTTACAGGTCTTTGGTCAGAATATTTTCCACCGCTTTCCCCATCAAGTGAAGCGCTAACATTTTGTAGCAATTCAGTTAATTTTTCAGCATAAGGACGCATTGCCGTAATGGCGTCTTGCGCTTTCTTAAGCTTTGCAGCAGAAACCATTTTCATCGCCGATGTAATCTGCATCGTTGATGAAACGGAAGTAATTCTATTACGGATTTCCTTTAAGTTTGCCATTTTTTATTAGTCTAAAAGTCCCAAGTCATAAAGACAAAAGTTTATTGAAACACCACCTATCTGGCTTTCTACTTTTGTCTTTAAGACATTTGACTATTTTTAGTTATATTTCGCTGATACTTCTTTAGCTACGTTCTCGATAACATCAGTAATCTTGTCATCAAGTTTTCCAGCTTTCAAAGCATCAAGAGTATCTCTATGTTTGTTGTTCATGAATTCCAGGAAGTCTTTCTCGAATTCTTTTACTTTATCAACAGGAACGTTTCTCAATAAGTTTTTAGAACCCGCATAGATAATAGCAACCTGATCTTCAACAGTGTAAGGATCGTTCAAACCTTGTTTCAGGATTTCAACGTTTCTCTTACCTTTTTCAATTACGTTTAATGTAACGGCATCCAAATCTGAACCGAATTTAGCGAACGCTTCCAATTCACGGAATTGTGCCTGATCCAGCTTCAAGGTACCAGCTACTTTTTTCATCGATTTGATTTGTGCGTTACCTCCAACACGAGATACAGAGATACCAACGTTAATCGCAGGACGAACTCCAGAGTTGAACAAGTCAGACTCCAAGAAAATTTGCCCGTCTGTAATCGAAATTACGTTTGTTGGGATATAGGCAGAAACGTCACCCGCTTGTGTTTCAATGATTGGCAAAGCTGTCAATGAACCACCACCTTTTACGATTGGCTTCAATGAATCTGGCAAATCGTTCATGTTTTTAGCGATGTCATCATTATTGATAACCTTACAAGCTCTTTCTAACAATCTGGAGTGAAGGTAGAAAACGTCTCCAGGATAAGCCTCACGTCCTGGTGGTCTTCTCAAAAGAAGGGAAACCTCACGGTAAGCTACTGCCTGCTTAGACAAATCATCATAAACAATCAATGCCGGACGTCCAGAATCTCTGAAGTACTCACCAATAGCTGCACCTGCGAAAGGAGCATAAACCTGCATCGGAGCCGGGTCAGAAGCGTTAGCAGCAACAATGATTGTATAAGCCATTGCTCCTTTTTCTTCTAATGTTTTTGCAATTCCTGCTACAGTCGAAGCTTTTTGTCCGATTGCAACATATATACAGAATACAGGCTGACCTGCATCATAAAATTCTTTTTGGTTCAGGATGGTATCGATACAAACGGTAGATTTACCAGTCTGACGGTCACCAATTACAAGCTCTCTTTGTCCACGTCCAACCGGAATCATCGCATCGATAGCTTTAACACCTGTTTGTAATGGTTCAGTTACAGGCTGACGGAAGATAACTCCAGGAGCTTTTCTTTCCAATGGCATTTCATATAGTGTTCCGCCAATAGGTCCTTTACCATCGATTGGCTGACCTAGAGTGTTTACTACACGTCCTACCATTTCTTCACCTACTTTAAGCGAAGCAATACGTTGTGTTCTTTTTGCTGTAGAACCTTCTTTGATTCCTGTTGATGGTCCTAAAAGAACGACACCCACATTATCTTCTTCCAAGTTCAAAACGATACCTTCCATACCGTTATCAAATTCTACAAGCTCACCGTATTGAACATTTGAAAGCCCGTACACACGAGCAATACCATCTCCAACTTGAAGTACTGTTCCAACTTCTTCCAGCGTAGCACCAGATTCAAAACCTGATAATTGCTTTTTTAATATTGCTGAAATTTCAGCAGGTTTGATTTCCGCCATTTTGTTTTATAATTTATACACTTTTCGTGTGGTAAAACTAATTACTAAACTCTCTTTTTAAAACTTGTAATCTGTTGGCAATTGAAGCATTGTATTGCTTATCGCCTATTCTTAAAATAAATCCTCCAATGATAGATGGATCTACTATATTTTGAATTGTGATTTTCTTGTCTGAAAATTCTTTGATTTTCTCAGAAACTTTTGCTTCCAAAGCTGAATCCATTGGAATGGCTGTAGTTACTTTAGCCACTTCAAGTCCGTTCATCTCATCAAACTGAATTTTGTACTGTGACGCAACATCAGCAAGAATTTCAAATCTTTTGTTTTCGAATAGCAAGTGGAAAAGACTTTTAGTCACTCCGTTTACATTTGCGAAAACTTCTGTCAGGGCAGCTTCTTTAACACCAACTCCAATAGTAGGATTAAGGATGAAGGTATTAAGTTCTTCATTACCTTCTATTGTTGATGCAATTGAAGCCATATCATTATAGACATCCTGCGCTGCACCATTGGTTAGCGCCGAATCTAAAATTGCTTTTGCGTATCGGATTGCTGCTCTAGTTCCTGACATATTAGTTCAATTTTACGTCACCTAACATTTTCTCAACCAATTTGGTTTGAGCTTCTTTGTTAGACAATTCGTCTTTCAATAATTTTTCAGCAATTTCAAGAGACAATGATGAAACCTGAGATTTCAATTCAGCCATAGCTGCATTCTTCTCCGCTTCGATAGCAGTTTTTGCCTGCTCAATCATTCTTTCTCCCTGAATTTGTGCTTCGTGTTTAGAATCTGCAATCATTTTGTCTCTCATTTCACGAGCTTCTTTCAATAAAGCATCACGCTCCATACGAGCTTCGTGTAAGATACGCTCATTGTCTGCAGTAAGGTTTTGCATTTCCTTACGCGCTGCTTCAGCAGATGCCAATGCGTTGTTGATTGATTCCTCACGTCCTTTTACAGCTCCTAAAATAGGCTTCCAAGCGAATTTTCTTAAAAGAATAAAGAAAACTATGAAGATAATCGTTGTCCAAAAAACTAAACTCTCTGGTGCAGTAGGATTCATAAACTTATATATTTAATTTGTTTGTCTTTTTTAAAAAACTTCCTGAAACCAACCGTTCCAGGAAGCTTTGTTTACTTTAAATTACTTTGCAATTAATGCAACAACTACTGCGAAAAGAGCAACACCTTCGATAAGTGCAGCTGCGATAATCATAGCAGTTTGAATTTTTGAAGTAGCTTCTGGCTGACGAGCAATAGCATCCATTGCAGATCCACCAATTTTTCCAATACCAATACCTGCACCAATTGCAGCTAATCCAGCACCGATTCCAGCTAATACCATAGTAATAAATTTATATAGTTAATAATTAATAAAACTCAAATTAATGATGGTCGTGCTCTTCAACAGCCTGACCGATAAACAATGCTGACAACAATGTGAAAACATATGCCTGCAATGCAGCAACCAATAATTCCAAAACACTCATGAACAATACGAAAGCACCAGAAACCGGAGACATCGCAGCTGTCTTAAAGATGAATATCAAAGAAACCAAGCTCAAGATGATGATGTGACCTGCTGTAATGTTAGCAAATAAACGAATCATTAAGGCGAAAGGTTTTGTTAGCATACCAATGATTTCAATAGGAACCATAATTGGGTATAATGCTTTTGGAACCGGAGGAAGCAAAATGTGTTTCCAGTAATATTTGTTTCCGCTTAGTGTAGTTACTATAAAAGTAATCAATGCCATTACGAAAGTAAAATATATGTTTCCTGTCAAGTTTGAGCTGAATGGGAAGAATGGAATCAAACCGATAAGGTTGTTAATCCAGATAAAGAAGAATATCGTTAAAAGATATGGCATGTATTTCGCATATTTTTTGTGACCGATATTTGGAATAGCAATGTCGTCTCTCACGAAAGTAACCAGCGGCTCCAGGAAACCTGCCAGTCCTTTAGGCGCCATCTTGTTTTTCTTGTAAGAACGTGCTACAGCAGAGAACAACAAGAAAAGTACGATAGCCGACATTATCATCGAGAAAACGTTCTTAGTGATTGAGAAATCCAAAGGTCTTGCTTCAAAGTTAAAAGCACCTTTGTCTTCTTCTGTCAGTTTTTCAAATTTATCTGCGTAAAAAATCACTTCATTATAACGAACGAATTCCTGTCCGTTTGCAGACACTACGTGATGTCCTGTATTATCGTGGTGAAATTCTTTTGAAGAAAAAATCGTCAGTCCATTGTTTGTCCATAAAATAACAGGAAGGCTGAACGAAATTGGATGGCCATTCCAATCTGCAATGTGGAAATCGTGCGAATCTCCAATGTGTGAGTTAATCAACTCACTTGCATTAAACTCTTTCTCCTCATGGGCATTTAATTCTTTGTGGCTTCCGTGTACCGGATTTGCCGCTTCCGTTTTAACATAAATACTGTCAACCGTTGTACTGCCGAAGCTTGCTAAGGGAATACACGCTAAAAAAGCAGCCAGAATGAATTGGAGTGGTTTATTTGAAATTACCATTATTAAATTGTGTATCTAATTTTACGTTTCAAAAATTTTTGCAAAGGTACATATTTAATTCATACTTGAAAATATATCAATATAATTTTTAGTTATTTGGCTTTTGAATAATAATTCTTTAATATTCAAAGGAATTAGCGATTGTTTATTAAACGAATTGCAAAAAAAGTTTCAAAAAAAAGGAATAGGAAATATGGGATAAAAAAGGCAGTGACATCGATTATCGGGTCATTTACGTCAGCCTTTATTAATGGGATAAGAAAAACTACAGCCGCCATCATTTTAATAACACTCCCCGCAAGGAATGCAAAACCGGTCTTATCAAAAAAATTTTTGTTTACAAAAAGAAGAAAAAGATAGATTAGCAGGGTTGCTGCGATATGGAAAGTGTAGATGCTCCATACCTGATAAAAAAACACCGTATCCGGAAATAGTTTTTCCGTGATAAAATATTGCGCAATAAAAAGGATTACTGAAAAGGGAATAAAATACTTTAAAAAAGCGAAGAGCCTGTGCATTATTTTTTGTTTAGATTTTTTACCTGCCGGATTACATTATATAGTGCTATAAAAACCGACAAAAGTGACAGAACAATTGTCCAGGTTGAAGAGTTATTTGAATATTTTTCGTCAAGCCACATGCCCAGATAGGTAAAAGCAAAAATGATAATTCCCATCTGGAAGGGAATATTCATCAATGCTGCCCATTTGCTAAGCGATTTTTTCTTCTGGTCGTTGTTTTCCATCACCCGGATTTAAGTTTTTCACATTGGCCTTCATCGTACAGGAAGCACTAAATTCTGCTCCTGGTTCAACGGACAGCTTTCCTACGATAACTTCTCCGTAGATTTTTGCTTTGGCTTTTACGTTCAGGATTTCCATGACTTCAATCTTGCCGTCAAATTTTCCTTCTATGTCGGCATTTCTGCAAATAATGTCGCCAATTACTTTTCCTGCCGGGCCAATGACAATTTTTCCTTTTGACTGGAAATTTCCTATGAGCTCACCGTCAAGACGGAAATCGGCCTGAGAAATGATGTCTCCTTTTATTATAGTTCCTTCAACAATCCTGTTGGTTTTTCCTAAAAGGTCTGTGTAGGATTTGGGATTCTTATCAAACATCTTTTACGGTTTTTTGATTGTTAGGTAATCGGCAAGATTTTTCTTTATCTGAACAACTTTATAATTTTCATTTGATATGATTATTGGGTTGTCAGGAATCTTATAGTCTTTGTAATCTTTTAGGATTGAGGCAATGTCTTTTGCATTCTCTTCTGTCTTGATTCCGTGAATTGTAACAAAACTCTCATTTGCGGTATAGACGTCAAAAGACATGGACAGTTTGTCTACTGTTCTTTCCGAAACAAACTTCTTTATTTTATCCTGAAGTACTTTCGTGTTTTTCTCATCCGGATTTGGTCCTACCTTATATAGTATTTTCCAGCTTATCGGAATTTCTTTGTCAAAAGCTATGGCTTCCATTTGCGGAATATTAGTTGCCAAAAGACTTTCTGCTTCTTTTCCTTCTTTACTGTTTGGGTAATTCAAAGCTACATAGTTTAATGCACCTTTGTATTCTTCAAGCCCTTTCAGCTTTCCGGTTGTGTTGGCTTTTAGCAATTCTATTTTTGGTATGATATCTTCTCCTGCATACAGCTCAATAAGCGCTTCACTTTCTTTCATGACTGCCTGATATTGGCCTGCTTCGTAAAGTTTGAACAATTTGTTATAAGCAGCATCGGGCGTGTCATTGGCTTTTGTCAAATCTGAAGCAGATGTTTGTAAAATAGTGGCATAGCGGGATTCCGGATATTGTGACAGGATTCTCTGTCTCATTGCTTCTGCCTTCTGCTTGTCTGTTACTTCATAAATTTTGAAGAGATTGTACATTGATGGTAAAATCAATCTTTCTTCCGGGTCATTTTGCAATAATTTTTCGAGTCTGCCTGTCGCTAGCTCGTATCTCTTGAATTTGTCCTTATAAATAAGACCCAATTGATAGTATGCAAAGTTTCTTTCTTTAGCAAGACTGTCGATTACTTTCTGGTCTGTAGGCAATTGCTTCAGATAATAATCTACCGTATATCTCACATCAATTTTGTCTTCCTTTTTAGTGTCGCCTTCTTCATTTGAGGCTACGCTGTCATCAGTAACATCATCGCCAAATCCAATCTTGGTTTTTCCTTGAGATAGTCTCCAGTTGTCTTTTAATGCTCTATTGCCCCATGTTTTACGGAATTCATTTTTTCCATAAGCAACAGTACTTGGATTATAGTAATAGAAGTTAGACGACGCAATTGAACTTCCTACTCCCGGAGGTGCCATGTTCATTTCATCTGCCAGGACTGCTGCCTCTCTGCTTTTACTGCCAAATTTAGCGGAACGCTTCATGGCTTCTTCATCATTTCCTTCCGAGTCTTTCATTAAAACAGCTGTTCCCGGTTGTCCATTATTTACCACTAAAGCTTTTTTGGCCTTCTCTTCATCTTCTTTTTTCAATCGAGCGATTACGTCTTCAAAAAAGCTTTTTTTACCATCGTCTGATAAAGAGACAACATGAAGTATGCTGTCATTTGTTTTAGCAATGGCTTCGTATTTGATAACGTCAACCAGATTTTCTCTTTTCTTTTTGATTGCTTTATATTCTCTGGTTCTGTTGTCCATACGAACCATAGTACTGTCATAGTATTGGCCTGCAACAGAATATTTGGCATCATTGAAATAAATTTCAGCCAGATTTCTGTAATTGGAAGCAATTTGGTAATTGTCCTGAGAATTGGCCTTTAATGATTTATTGTAATATTTTTTAGCGATATTGTCTTTTTCGAGATTATCATAGAATAGTCCCATCTGGTGGTTAACTACATCCAGATAAGGTCTGTTTTCGCGGTCTTCTAATAAATCCTTGTATTTTTTTACAAAAGCCAACGTATCACCGGATTTGAAATCAAAATGTTGTGCCTGCTTGGCATGAGCCTGAATAACATAACGGCGAGGTGCTTTTCTTCTCATATCAATTACTGATTGATAGGCAGCCATGGCACTGTCTGTCTTCTTCTCACTATCGTAAAGCTGCCCCAATATGAAATGGTATCTTGCTTTTTCTTCGTTTTCTCTGGTATATTCGATAGCCAGTTTTAGTCTTGATATAGCGCTGTCTTTTTCTTCAATATTAAGGTAAGCCTGAGCCAAAGTTGCATTCGCATCAGCAAAAATCTGGTCTTTGAATTTTATTTCCTGCAAAAGCTTACGAAGGTTTTTTACCGCCAATGCATCATTTTCCATACGCATATTGGTTTTTTCTCTCCAGATTTTTGCTTCGTAAATCTTATCGCTGTTCGGATATTTATATAGGATATAGTTGAAAGCTTCTAAAGCCGGTACAAATCGCTGGTCATAATAACGTGCCTTTCCAAGCAAAAGGTGAGCTTCGTCAATTTGCGGATTTTTTTCTCCACCTTCAATATACATGGAGTGTTTCTGGATGGCTTTATTGGCTTTGGTTTCTGCGCGTTCAAAATTGGGATTCTTTTTATCACCCGGAAGCATCGTTTCCTGGGTTGGCTGCATCCTTTCTACCGGAAGAATTTCCCAAAAATTGTCCTTATATTGTGCTTTCAGTTCATTTATTCCGGCCTGAAGCGCAATATCGCCATTATACAAAATATTGTATTCTGTGCTGAGGGCGTGCATATTTCTGTTCACAAAGTTATTTTTCTTGGTAGAACAAGCTACCAAAAAGGCAAAAATGCAAAACAGAATGACGTATTTAAGTATGTTGGTTTTCAATGTAAAAGCGTTTTATTCCTTAACTTTTAAAAATCGATTTTAGTATAATGACTGGTAAAAATACGTTTCTTTTTGATATAGGGAAAAAAATAGGTGATTTTTTGCTAATCCGGATAGCTGTGGCTTCTAAAACGACCTGCCTTTATAGGTAAAAAAAAGGCTCCGTAAAACGGAGCCTCTATACTAAAACTAGACAGCGAAAAATCGTTCTAGCTCTTCTAATGTTTCAGATGATGTTTGTATGTCTTTTACTATTTCTCCTTTTTGCAGGGCAACAATCCTATTGGAGACCTCAACCGTGTGAAGCAGGTCATGGCTTGAAACCAAAACCGTAATTTCAGGATTGTCTGCTAATTCCTTGATTATCTTTTTAAGCCGGAACTGGGTTGTCGGGTCAAGATTTGCAAAAGGTTCATCCAGTATGATAACTTTTGGATTACCGATTAAAGTAGCAATAATCCCTACTTTTTTCTGGTTTCCTTTTGAGAAGTCACGAATGTATTTTTTGCTGTTCAGGATTTCCCCATTAAAAAACTCTTCATATTTCTGCAATAAGGCGTCAACATCCGCTTTATTTTGTCCGCGCAAATCACCAATAAAATAGAAATATTCTTCCGGAGTCAGGTAGCCAATCAGGAAGCTTTCATCTAAAAAAGAAGCCGTTAGTGATTTCCAGCTTTCGCTCTGGTCTACCCTAAAACCGTTATTGACTATTTCTCCGGTTGTAGGCTGTATCAAGTCAAGAAGCAAACTGAAAAAGGTTGTTTTTCCTGCTCCATTATTCCCTACTAATCCAAAACTTTCTCCTTGTTGTATTTCAAGGTGGTCTATTTTTAATACGGTTGTTCCGTTATATGTTTTTGAAAGATTTTTTGCTTGTATCATTTTTCGATTTTTATATCGTTAGACTTTGTTCTTTTGATTATGCTTTTTGCTTGTAGGCTTCCAGCGTTTTGTATTTTTCTGTCTTGTAGACTCTCTCAATCAGGTTAAAAACTTTGTTTTTTAGAGCAAAGCCAAGAATACCTGTCAGGGCAACGAGAGCCAGTCCTGTTGTTGGGTTAATCAGGTAATACCCCAATGCATAGATAATCATAGGTAATAACAGTTTTGGCAAAGAGATAAGCATGGTTTTTACATTAAATGCTTTCTTGTCACCAAAGGCACCTTTGCTGGAACCCAAATCAACCGGTGTTTTTGTATAGGCACCGCCCAACAATACCAAATGAGAGTTGACACCAATATTATAAATAGCTCCAACAACAATAACCAGGTATACTTCCAGTCCAAAATAAAGATAGAAAGAAGCCGCAACCGTTGAAATCGCCGTTGCAATAACAATCAGCCACCATTTTGAACTAAGGTATCCTTTATAAGGAATATTTTGCGTCATCATCAACGGATAATAAGCACTATCCCAACTTGGTACGAATTGACCGAAAGTGAATAAAAAACCACCTGTTACAAAAATTCCGGCAAACATGTGCATCATCGGATTGTCATAGGATTCTATTCCGCTTGCAAAGAAAAGCAGTCCGTAAAAAAGAAACAGGAGACTCATAAAGATTGTAGTCTTGGAACGCTTGTTACGCTTTATCAGGCGTATGTCATTTTTAAGAAACGTACCAATAGTTCCGAACTGGTTAAGCCAGGTATACTGTTCTGTTTTGGCAACGCTATGCTTTGATGAAAGTCCCGTATCCAAATGCAGATTCTTTTTAAAGAAATTAAAGGTAATTGCATACAAAGCAATCAGCAAAAATACCGGTATCAGGAAAATATACCTGGTATCGAATAATCCCTGATAGAAAACAGAAGTATAATTAGTTACATCAAACAAGTCATAGTACTGCATGGTTCCTAAAACCAGTACAAGTCCGATAAAGATTAAGAAAAGATAATCTTTATTGTTGAGCAATATATTAAGGAAGTTGTTGACATATACCAAAGCCATCAATCCAATGTGCCAAAGAATAACGCTCACAATGTCATATCCTTCCATAATCAGTACGATTGAAAAAGGCACGAAGAAAAAGCAGTGTACGAAATTAAAAAACGACAGTACCGTTTTGCCTAAAGCAAAATTTACGATGGTTGATTTCTTAATAGGCAGAGTGAGCAACGGCCGAATATTCATGACTGGAATTTTCTGCAGAAAAAGCCTCATTATTAAATCAAAAAGAAAATAATAAATCAAAAATTGATTGACGGTCACCAAAGGGTCAAGGTGCAACTCTTCTTTGATAAGATAAAACGCGCCAATTCCCATAAAAAGGAAAATCAGCGTGAAATAAATAGCCCCAAAAATCATTAATATTTTTAAGGCGAGATTGGTTCTGAATGAAGCGGAACGGAAAAAAGCCTTCCATTCCAGCATGAGAAATTTTTTAAACATAGTTTATGGTTGGGTTTTGAGAATTAGTAGTACAATCAATGCAAACGTTACAGCTTATTTTGACATTTCATACTCCGGATAGACACTTCCCATTTCCTGTACGATTTTTGGATACACGATTTTCCAATGTACATATTGTAATAAGGCAAACAATACCAGTAGTATAGCACCAAAAATGGCTATTCCCCTATGCCATCCTTCTTCACCAATTGTTACTGATAAATTAATCAGTTGCATAGGCAAAAGCGTAATCGGATAGACATCAAAAGCATCAACCATTTGCTCAAAAAACCATTTTTTTCCTGTTTCCTTTTCTTTCAGCTTTTGAGCCTTGTGAATTTTACGGCTTTCTACGGTAAATACGACACCGATAACGGCTAAAATACTGAGGTAAAGGTATTGGGAGTCCTGTAGTTTTTCTGAAAGGAAATATAAAAAATACATCGATGAAACGGTCAGGATGATTTTAGGCAGCCTGAAAAATTCTTTATAGTGTTTCCAGATTATCCTGCTATATTTTTTTGATAAAAACCGGCGCCGTTCATCCACAACATCCATAAATCCAAAAATTCCGAATTTTTTGAATTCCAGTTCCAGAGCTTCTTCAAAGGTGAGTTTTGGATTTTCTTTCCACCTGTCCTCAATGGAGTTTGCCAAATGGTCTACCAGTTCAGATTGCAGGTCATACCATTCTACAAAATGCCGGCGGGTAAATAGATAGAGTTGATTTATTTGCTGTTCGTTTAATTTCATAGAAACAGGAATTTATACTTCTTTCTTTTTGTAATATGCTTCGTTTTGGCGGCGATTAAGAATACTGCATTCTTTTTAACTCCTGAAAATGTGCTTTGTAGAAGATAAAGCTATAAACAGACAAAAGAAAATATAGTGACAAGATAAAAATCATGAAATAGCTGAAAAGTGGTGAAAAATTATTTCTTTCAAAACCAGTGTTCATAAAATAGAGTTGTTGGAAAGTCACTAATACGCTGGCCATAAATTGCTGTTTATATAAAAATCCATATGATGTTTTTCTTTTTGATAATCGGATTTTGACATATCCTATAACCGACAGTAAAAAAGCAACACTATACAAAATTGTCGCAATGCTAAAGAAATTGGCCAGGTGATTTCTCAAAAAAGAAGAAAATAACAGGAATCCGGAAGTTAAGACCATAGCACCCGTAAATACCAAAAGCAATTTCTTTCTATATATCTTGATGCATTTATTGAGCAAAATCTCTGGCATTTCCCAGAAATAACCAAACAACACACTGGATGATTTCTTGAATTTGGACTGCCATTTTTTTAATACTTCCGGGAAAGCTTCTTCAAAAGTTATAGTATGGATTATCATTTTTTCTTCTACTTCCGTAGCAATATGATCCAGGATTTCATATTTATAATCAACATAAACCACACCTAGTTTTTCTAAAACCGTTTCAATTATATGTATCTGATTTTTATCCAGTTTCATTTTAATAACTCAGTTTAGGGTTAACGATACTTTGCATGTTTTTTATAAATTCTTCCAATTCGGCCAGGCGGTTTACGGTTTCGGTCTGTCCGTTTTCTGTCAGCTTATAATATTTCCGGAGACGATTGTCAACCTTTTCAATTTCAACATCCAACAGGCCTTCAGCTTCGAGTTTATGCAATGCCGGATAAAGCGCTCCTTCTGTGATGTTCAGTTCGCCTTTGGTTATTTCTTTCACTTTCTGTGTAATTTCATAACCATACATGCGTCCGTTTTCACCTAATAACTTCATTATTATGGTAGTAAGGCTTCCTTTATACAATTGGGAGTTTTTCATTTTTCAAAATTAGTTCTCAAATATACATAAATTTCTTATGCATAAAATAGTTAGGTATTATTTTTTAAGCTTTTCTTATTTAAAAAAGCTTTGGGAATGCTTATTTTTGCATAAAATATACAGAATGTCTACATTTTATAAACTAACGATAAAAGAAGTCAGAAGAGAAACAAAGGATGCTGTTTCTGTACTTTTCAATGTTCCTTCAGAACTGAAACCCAACTATAATTTCATAGCTGGCCAATATATAAACCTGAAGCTGACATTAGATGGAAATGAAATCCGCCGCGCCTATTCTATCTGTTCATCTCCAGACAGTGGCGAACTACGCATTGCAATTAAGGCCGTTTCCAATGGCGCATTTTCCCAGTTTTCAAATAAACAGCTAAAAGCAGGAGATACGATTGAAGTAGGTTCTCCGGAGGGAAAATTTATTTTTGAACCGGATGCCAACAGGATTAAAAATTATGCTGCCTTTGTTGCCGGAAGTGGTATAACTCCAGTAATGTCTATTTTAAAAAGTGTTTTAGAAAAAGAACCACAAAGCACTTTTGTATTGGTTTATGGGAATAAATCTCCTGAAGAAACCATTTTCCACGAAGAGTTGCATAATCTTCAGCTTCAATACACCGGAAGATTCTTTGTATACTATGTATTCAGTCAGGCCAAAGCAGAAAATGCATTGTTTGGCAGGATTGAGAAATCTGCCGTAAATTTTATACTGAAAAACAAACATGCTTCCGTTGAGTTTGACAAATTTTATTTGTGTGGTCCGGAAGAGATGATTAATACCGTAAACAATGTCCTGAAAGAAAACAATATCAAAGAAAAAGACATCAAGTTTGAATTGTTTTCAGCTTCTACTAAAGAAAATAAAATTTCTGAATCATTAGAAGGCCATACCAAGGTTACAGTTTTAGTTGATGATGAAGAGACTACTTTTGATATGTCACAAAAGATGACGCTACTTGATGCTGCACTAAAACAAGGAATCGACGCTCCGTATTCCTGTCAGGGAGGTATTTGCAGCAGTTGTATTGCAAGAATTGTTTCCGGAAGTGCAGAAATGAAAAAGAATTCAATCCTGACCGACAGAGAAATTGCGGAAGGATTAACATTAACCTGCCAGGCACATCCGACTTCTGCAGAAATTTATATTGATTTTGACGATGTTTAATCATCACATATAAAAACAACTAAGAGGCTTCGGCCTCTTTTTTATTTCCGCTATTTTCTGGATTTCCAAATATAACCGTCCAAAATATAATGCGTGAACTGTGGAACGGTTAGCAACGGAACTAAAAGAATCTCCATTTTACAAGTGAATATAAACCTCAATTAGGAATATTTCTATATGAAAGAAAAAACTACTAATTTTTTCATAAAATACATGTTGTCATCTGATTATCAAAATCCTTTTTTAATTACATTTGATTAAAAATCAAACCCTTGAAAATGAAAAAAGTCATTTATCTTCTTCTTTTATCTGCTAGTTTTTTTTCTTGTAAACAAAACAAAGGACGGGAAGTTTATTCAGAAGAGGCTGCCGCAGAAACTGTTTCATCCCAAGATGCATCAATGGTTTCGTCTTCCGCTGCCGTTGTAGATAAAAATTCAACCCGGAAATTCATCCGCACGGCTGATTTGAGATTCAAGGTCAAAAATGTCGCAAAATCAACTTATGCCATTGAAAATACGGTTGCCAAATTTGGTGGTTTTGTAAGCTCGACGGAATTGAGAAGTAATATTATCAATACCTCAACCGCAAAAAAGAGTAACGACTCCTTAGTTGAGACTACCCGTTTTGTTGTGGAGAACAATATGATTATTCGTGTTCCTAATACACAATTGGATACTACCTTAAAAACAATCGCACGTCAAATCGACTATCTGGACTACCGGATTATAAAAGCTGATGACGTTTCTTTAAAATTATTGTCAAACGACCTTTCCCAAAAAAGAAATCAGGACAATCAAAAACGTGTTGAGGATGCTATAGCAAATCGTGGCAAAAAATTAGGTGAAACGCTTGATGCCGAAGATAGGCTACATGAAAGCCAAACACAATCTGATGAGGCCAAATTGTCTAATCTTTCGCTGAAAGACCAGGTAAATTTCAGTACGTTAAGCCTGTCTCTTTATCAAAGAGAGGAATTTAAAAAAGAAGTCATTGCGAATCCGGATAGTGAAGAATACAGAACCAGCATTGGTGTCAGGATTATGGATGGCCTGAAAACAGGGTGGCATATTTTGGAAGAAATTATTATTTTCTTCGTAAATATCTGGACCATTATCGTTCTCGGAATTATTATCTGGATTTTAATACGAAGAAGAAAGAAAAAGGCTAATCCTTAATTACGAAATCTTATCCTCTCAATTTGTCATTAATGGTAGTAATAACTTTTTCTACCGGAATGCTTCGCATGGCATCTTCATAGCCTTCTACTTTTTTATTGCCGTAAACAGAAGTAGGCAATAACGGATATTTTTCTCTATCGGAAGTGAGCGCTGAGCTTAGTTCCTGATTAAAAGGTAAAAATCCGGCGTAAGGATGTGTGGCTCCCCAAAGCGTAATTACCTTTATACCTAACATTGCGGCTATATGCGAATTGCCTGAATCCATTGAAAGCATTAGGTCGAGATTGGAAATTAGCTTTATTTCTTCTTCTAATTTTAGCCTGCCTGCAACCGTAATTACGTTTTCTTTCCCTTTCGCCAATTCCTTCAATATTTCTGTTTCCTTATTTCCTCCTCCAAATAAAAAGACTACATATTCCTGATTTTCAGAAAGCTTATCAATAACTTCCTGAATCATGTCCTGAGGATAAACTTTGGATTCATATTGCGCAAAAGGTGCTACTCCAATCCATTTTTTATTTTTTATTCCGGTAACATTTAAAATCTCCTGGGAAAGATTTGCTTTTTCAGGAAACACAGGATTTTCAAGATTGATTTCAAAACCCAATTTCCTAAAAACTTCCTTATGCCTTTCAGTCATTGGCTTTAACGGTTTAAAAACCTTATTTTCCGCCCGGGTCAAAGCTTTTTTTCCAGCCCTGTCTTTGTCTACAAAGGCTGTTTTTTTTCCGGTCAATGCAAAAAACGTACGCACTATTTTGGAACGCAGCACATTATGCAGGTCGGCTACAGCATCAATACCCAATTTCTTCAAATCTTTATACAGACGCAACAGCCCTAAAAAGCCTTTATGTCTTTCTTTCAGGTCGATAGCGAAAAAGTCAAGGTTGGGAATTCCGTCAAAAAAAGGCTTGAAAAAAGGGCGGGATACTACCGTTAGCCTTACATCCGGATATTGTGCAGCAAAGGCTCTCAATACAGGAACGGTCATTGCAACATCGCCCATCGCAGAAAGCCTAAAGACTAAAATGTGTTTGATTTTTGACATTGGTTATAAAATAAAAAAGACTTTTATGAATTTTTCTCAAAAAAGTCTTTCGTTATTATTTTTGTCTCATTCCGCTCAGGCCTTTTCGAATAAAGAAGACTCCAAACAAAGCAAGAACAATCAATTTTAATGGTTGGGATTGCTGTTCGGTTTCCAGAAAAAGCATTTCATATAAAACATATAGGAATGCTAAAAAAGTCAGTCCGTAAACAATCTTGAAAAATAACGGTTCCGAACTGATAAAATTCTTATCCGCCATTTGGTCTTATTTTTTGTTTTGGTACAAAACAGGGTTCAACTCATCATCATTATACATCTTCATCTGCTTATAGACCTTCATGAACTTATCTCCTTTTTCAATGTCTGTAAGCAAATCGTCAATAGCCGTAGACAAATCTGAACGCTGCTCCAAAAGTACATTCAATTTGGTCTGGCAAGCATTTCTATGCTCTTGTGTAGCATCTTCACGCGTAGCTTCTTCGTTCATGTGATAAATCTTCAACGCCAGGATTGACAATCTGTCAAATGCCCATGCCGGACTTTCAGAGTTTATCTTCGCATTGTCTTTTACTTTAACACCGCTGTATTTTTTCAGGAAATAACTGTCGATATATTCTACCATATCTGTTCTTTCCTGGTTTGAAGCATCAATTCTTCTTTTCAGTTTCAAAGCTGCAACAGGGTCGATGTTGGGGTCACGGATTATATCTTCTAAATGCCATTGTACAGTATCTATCCAGTTTTTCAGATACAACAAATGTTCAAATGTGTCATTTGAATAAGGGTTGTTGATTGGCTGGTCTACATTATCATGTTTGTGATAATCCTTAATACTCTGTTCGAATACGGAATAGGCTAGTTTTGAAAACATATTTTTACAATTAAAATACAAATATACTTTTTATACCTTTATGGCTGGGAAAAATTTTAGAAAGCAGACTTTTGACTTTTGACTTTTGACTTTGGATTTTAGATTTTAGATTTTAGATTTTAGATTGCAGAACTCTTAGCTTAGGAACTTAGTACCTCAAAAACTTAGAAACTTAAAAAATCATGCAAATACATTATTTATCAGAAGCCAACAGTGTTTTAAACCATTTCTTAGGACAAATCCGCAATGTAAACGTACAGAAAGACAGCATGCGTTTTCGCAGGAATATTGAACGTATTGGTGAAATAATGTCGTATGAGCTCAGCAAAAATCTTCATTATAAGGATGTCGAAATCCAAACGCCTCTTGGTATTAAAAAAACCACTGAAATTCAGGATGACTTGGTTCTATGTTCCATATTGCGTGCCGGATTACCCCTGCATTTGGGTTTCCTGAATTATTTTGATAGTGCTGAAAACGGATTTGTTTCTGCCTACCGCCATCATTATAATAATGATGATTCTTTTGAAATCAAGGTAGAATATCAGGCTGTTCCAAGCATTGAAAACAAGAACCTTTTACTCATAGACCCAATGTTAGCTACAGGCCAATCTATGGTGGCTGTTTTTAATAAATTAATGGAAAAAGGAACCCCAAAAGAGGTCCATATTGCTGTGGTAATTGCCGTACCGGAAGGGATTTCCTATCTGCAGGAACATCTTCCCGATTATTGCCATCTTTGGGTAGCCACTCTTGATGAAAGGCTGAATGAGAAAAATTATATTGTCCCGGGTTTAGGAGATGCCGGCGACCTGGCCTATGGCAATAAGCTATAATTGCGAAAAAAACGTCAACAGACTGCAGCCCACAATCACATAAACAAAGGTTTCTTTTAGCCAGTTGATTTGCATCGACTCAATATAATTGGTTGCCATGATAGCTACCGGAGCGAAAGTATATACCAGCAAGCTATTATTTTTATTGGAAGAAATCAGAAAAACAACAGCACCAAGACAAAACGCAACAATTATCTTTTTGTAAGAGGATTGCATGTTTAACGGTTTGTTTGGCAGTGTCAATGCCTGTGTTATAAAAAAGAAAGCCGCCGAAATCATATAAAGCGAAAGCGCAAAATTTTGATAGTTGTTGGTAAAGTAATTAAAATTAAAATCAATTAAGGCGCTATCAACTACTGTCTCAATTAGGCTTCTGTCAAAAATCAGCGCATACATCAGAGTGATGATTCCAACTGCAAAAAAGGAAATAAATGGCAATATCCAGTTTCTGTAATCTCTGGAAACGTGGAAAAGAATCGATACGAAAACAATCAGGATAAACAGAATACTCCAGAAGTGAAAAATGGCAGCGATAAAAATCCAAAGCGAAGCATCAAATATTTTTTCTTTGGGCGTGAGGAGCGATTGCAATGAAATCAGCCTGCGTAGTGCTAAAAGTATAAAGAAGTTGGAAATAATCAGGTTTACGTTGATTAATGTCGTTGGAAATAAAATCAGAAAAGAGAAGAAAAAAAGAAACGTATAGCTATTGTCCTTGCTTAATCCGTTCTTTTTGGTCACGAAATTTACAATAAAAAGAGACCCTACTAAAAGTAGCAGCAGACCTATGCCGGACAGAACTCCTTCGGCAGAATCTACCCGTTCAGGAAATTTTTGAAGGTATAAAAAATAGCATACAACTAACAGCGTTGAAATAATTATATAATTTAACGGCCTAGATTTGCTAAAAATGCTTGTAATCATGAGGATATTTTATACTTTTGCAGTGTAAAGATACTACTTGTTCTAAAATGAACTATGATAAAGTTGATCTCTACAGAAATTTTAGAAGTTCATAAAATAAAACATAACAAACGATATGAAATCATTTTTCGAAGGAATACAATATTTATTCGTAGACATTTTATTCAAACCGCTTGATTTTTTCAGAGAATTAGAATTGAAAAACTGGTGGGCTGCCAACACACTGAACTGGATTTTTATGATTATCTGTGCTGTGGCAATTGTTTATTGGATTAAGCAATTAAAATTGCACAAAGCCAACAACGATGAGTTTCAGGATACTACAGCTCATTCTTTCTTAGAGTAGGCTATTCTAAATAAAACAAAAAAACCGGGAAGCATATGCTTCCCGGTTTTTTTGTTGATTACAGGTCAAACCCGATATCTTTTCTGAAATACATCTTATCAAAATCCAACTTCCCAATATTCTGATATGATTTTTGGATAGCTTCTTTAAAATTATCACCATAAGATGTCACTGCCAACACTCTCCCTCCATTAGTCACTATCTGCCCACCTGCCATTTTGGTTCCTGCATGGAAAACAATAGAATCTGAAACGGATTCGATTCCGGAAATAACTTTCCCTTTTTCATAATCTTCCGGATAGCCGCCTGAAACGACCATTATGGTCGTCGCGCTTCGGGGATCTATTTCTAAAGTAGCCTGGTCTAATTTTTCATTGGCAACAGCTAAAAACAGTTCAACCAAATCTGACTTTAATCTTGGTATGACAACTTCAGTTTCCGGGTCGCCCATCCTAACGTTGTACTCAATAACCATAGGCTCATTCTTCACATTAATCAGCCCTATGAATATAAATCCTTTGTACTCTATTCCATCCTTTTGCAATCCGGCAATAGTTGGCTTTACGATTCGGCTTTCAATTTTTTCCAATAATACGGAATCGGCAAAAGGAACAGGTGAAACGGCTCCCATCCCTCCGGTATTCAAACCCGTATCGCCTTCACCAATTCTTTTATAATCTTTAGCAGTTGGAAGTATCTTGTAGTTTTTGCCGTCCGTTAAAACAAAACAGCTCAATTCAATACCGTCTAAAAATTCTTCGATTACAACTTTGGAACTTGCCTGTCCAAATTTTTCACCAACAAGCATATTGGCTAATTCCGTTTTGGCTTCTTCCAAATCCTGAATAATCAGAACGCCTTTACCAGCTGCCAATCCATCTGCTTTCAAAACATAAGGAGGCTCAAGTGTTTCGAGAAATCGCTGTCCTTTTTCTAAGGTTTCTTTAGTGAAACTTCCATAGGCAGCTGTAGGAATATTGTTCTTTACCAGAAATTCTTTTGCAAATTCCTTACTTCCTTCCAATTGCGCTCCAACTTTTGACGGGCCAATAACGGGAATGTGCTTCAGGCTTTCGTCATTTTTAAAGAAATCATAAATTCCGGCAACCAAAGGGTCTTCCGGTCCTACAACAACCATGTCAATTTTTTCCTGGTTGGCGAAGTTTTTTATGGCTGCAAAATCGGTTGGACTGATATTGATGTTTTTTGCAATTGTTTCTGTACCAGCATTTCCTGGTGCTACAAATAATTTTGAGCATTTTGTGCTCTGCAATATTTTCCAGGCCAAAGCATGTTCTCTTCCGCCAGAACCTAATAATAAAATTGTCATTGTTGTGTTGTTTGTTTAATTAAGTGCCAAAATTAATTGCTTTTGAAGATAAAAAATAATTAATTTACTAAAAACTATCAACTTTCAGGCTGTGTTTAAACTTTTTGACTTTTCCTTAAAAATTAGCGGCTTTCCCATAGATGAAGCCCGATTGGAATTTGACAATATTCTTGAAATTCCGGAAGCAAATTATGAAAGTTATATCCTTGGCAGAAGGAAGCAGATTGTTGATTACCACCTGAAAAACAATTCTTTTTATCGCCAATTGGCCTTAGGAAAGACTTCTGAAGATTGGAACGCTTTGCCTGTTCTTACCAAAAAGGAACTGCAACAGCCTTTAGATTTGAGACTATCTCAAGGTTTTACTGTTAAAAATGTATTTGTAAACAAAACTTCGGGTTCCAGCGGCGATCCGTTTATTTTTGCAAAAGACAACTATTCTCATGCCATGACCTGGGCTTCTAATATGTATCGTTTCGGGTGGTATGGTATTGATTTTAACAGCTCCTATCAGGCACGATTCTATGGTATTCCGTTGGATTTTATTGGAAACAAAAAAGAACGTCTCAAAGACTTTCTGAGCCATAGATTCCGTTTCCCGATTTTTGATTTGTCTGATCCGGTTCTGGAAAAATTTTTAGGTCATTTTAAACGCAAAAAGTTTGACTATATCAACGGGTATACGAGTTCTATTGTACTATTTGCAAAATATCTGGAGCGTAAAAATCTTATTCTCAAAAACATTTGTCCTACTCTAAAAGTATGTATTGTTACTTCAGAAATGTTATTTGAAAAGGATAAAAAACTAATGGAAAAACAGTTTGGAGTGCCTGTTGTTAATGAATACGGTGCTTCAGAATTGGACCTGATTGCTTTTGAAAATCAAAAAGGAGAATGGCAGGTCAATGCGGAAACCTTATTTGTTGAGATTTTGGATGATGACGGACAACCGGTTCCGTATGGTACGCAAGGCCGGGTTGTAATTACTTCACTATATAACAAGGCACATCCTTTTATCCGTTATGATATTGGTGATATTGGTATACTTGATGAGAAAAGTACGTTCAAAAAACCGATTCTAAAACAATTGACCGGACGGACAAATGATGTAGCCGTGCTACCAAGTGGTAAAAAAGCACCGGGATTGACTTTTTATTATGTTACAAAAAGCATTATAGAAGACGACGGAAACGTCAAAGAGTTTATCATAAAACAGACTTCTATCGATTCTTTTGAAGTTGACTATGTAAGCGAAGTAGAACTGACATTAGAACAGATTGCCAAAATTGAAGATGCCATTTCCTTGTACCTAGAACCGAACTTAAAATTCACATTCCTCCGAAAATCTTCTTTAGCCCGAACTAACCGCGGCAAGCTTAAACAATTCCAGTCATTACTCAGGTCTTGATTTTTTCACATACTTTGGTTTGATGAAAAAATGGGTAAATAAAAATCCAATCATGCAGATTACTGACCCAATAATGCTTTTGTGATGAAAATCCCTGTAAACTTTGTAATTGTGCCTTAAAAGCACTGTTTTGGATGCAGAAATGGAATTTTCACGAATCCTGTAAATCGCCAGGCTTTCCGGAATAGGTTCCGCGGTTTTTATTTTTTTGAGTATGGTGAGCCACATCATCCAGTCCTGACGTTTCCGCACTGAAGAAATGGCTATTTTCCCAAAAAAATCCACATCATAAATTCCTGTCAGGTTTCCCACCCAATTGCTCCAAAACAATTGACGATAGGTTAGTTCTTGTGGTGCCTGGATAATTTTTCTCAATGCTTTTCCGCTTTCATCAATACATTCGTAATACGAAAAGGTAAAAGGCTGGTTTTTTGAGATCATAAACTCAACCTGTTTTTGAAGTTTGTCCGGTTTCCACAGGTCATCAGAATCCAAAAAAGAAATATATCTGCCCTTTGCTAAAGTAATTGCCTTATTTCTGGCAACTCCGGTTCCTGAGTTTTGATCCAATTGATGTAATTGAATCCTGCTATCGGTAAGGAAGTCTTTTATTATGGAAACCGTGCCGTCAGTTGATCCGTCGTCAACAATAATCATTTCCCAATCCTGATAGGTTTGGTTCTTAACCGATTGTATCGTATCAGAAATAAATTTTTCGGAATTGAAAGAGGGTGTAATAATGGAAACCAGATGCCCTTTCATTGCTAATAGGCTTTTTCTTCTCCTTTGATAGCATTGATTACTGTGAGGAAAATGATTTTGATATCCAATAACAACGACCAGTTTTCAAGATAGAAAATATCAAATTTTACACGATAAATAATATCCTTATCGCTTTCGACTTCACCCCTGAAGCCCTTAGTTTGTGCCAAACCTGTAATGCCCGGTTTGATAAAGTGGCGCACCATAAACTTGTCAATCCTTCTGGCATACATTTCTGTATGGCTCACCATATGAGGTCTTGGTCCTACGACAGACATATCGCCTAATAAAACATTGAAGAATTGAGGTAATTCGTCAATACTGGTTTTTCTTATGAATTTACCAACTTTTGTAATTCTAGGGTCGTTTTTAGAAACCTGATATAAATCTGCTATTTCATTCAGTCGCATTGAACGGAATTTATAGCAATAGAATTCTTTATAATTCAATCCGTTCCTTTTCTGTTTGAAGAAAACACTTCCTTTAGATTCAAGTCTTATAAATATAGCTAATATTGGAATCAACCACGAAAGGATTCCGACAATAATGACTAATGAAAACAATATATCGAATGCCCTTTTTATAATTTTGTTAGCTATTTCATCAAGTGGAATATTTCTCAAAGAAATAATCGGGATATAATCATAATAATCAAAAATCAGGTTTCTGGCCAGTATTTCTTTATTGTCTGGAAGGAACTTTAGTATTTTTAGGTTGTTATCTGTAAAATCAATGAATCTGTTTACATCGGCATTTGATAAATCTGATAGCGAGCAATAGATTTCGTCAATTTTGTTTTCCATAACAAAATCAAAACATTCTTCTACCTGTTCTTTTTTATTTGGTATCAGGGTAAAGACTTTTTCCAGTTTATAGCCATAATCCGGATTTTCATTAAAAAACTCTTCGAGCTGGCTGACACTTTTTCCATTGCCAACTATCACTACTCTTCTAAAGTTTCCTCCAAAAACAACCCTGAATCTTCTTAATGAAAAATAGATGAAAAATTTGGCAAGGCTCACCAGAATAAGTGAAAACGAAACGAATTCAATCATTTTCGAAGGCTCGGAAAATTTGAGGTAAAATCCAATAAAAGCAAAATTAATCAGCAGGAAGAAGAAGTACTGCTTGAGTATATTGCTAAAAATCTCTATGACTTTAGTATAACGATAGACTTCGTAAAAACCAATATTCCATGCAATAATAAGCCAGGAAGCGGAAACAAAAAAATGATAGCCTAAAAGGTTTAACGTTTCAGGCAATAGGAAGTTGGCCAGAATATTGATAATAATCAAATCCAGCACATATGAAAATGGCCTTATATAGCCAGAATATCTTCCTGTTTTTTTGCGCACTTAAAAAATATATTTTGAAAAATCTTTATGTTCTTCCTTCAACAATTCTTCTGATGATAAAGATTTAAAATATTCATAGGTTATTCTCATTCCTTCTGATCTCGACACTTTAGGCTCCCAACCCAAAAGTTCTCTTGCTTTTGTAATGTCCGGTTGCCTCTGTAGCGGATCATTTATAGGCAAAGGACGATATACTACCTTTTGATTTGTTCCTGTTAAACTGATAATTTCTTCAGCAAAATCCTTAATTGTTATTTCATCCGGATTTCCAATATTCACAGGATATATATAATCAGAATGAAGCAATCTGTAAATTCCTTCAACCTGATCATCTACATAACAAAATGATCTTGTCTGCATTCCGTCACCAAATATAGTCAAATCCTCACCTCGAAGTGCCTGACCAATAAAAGCGGGGATAACCCTCCCGTCATTTAATCGCATTCTTGGTCCGTAGGTATTGAAAATCCTAACAATTCTAGTTTCAACACCATGAAAAGTATGGTAAGCCATAGTGATGGATTCCTGAAAGCGTTTTGCTTCATCATAAACTCCCCTTGGTCCAATCGTATTTACGTTTCCATAATATTCTTCCGTCTGTGGATGAACTAATGGATCACCATAGACTTCAGATGTTGATGCTATTAAGATTCTTGATTTTTTTACTCTTGCCAATCCTAAAAGATTGTGAGTTCCCAAAGAGCCTACTTTTAATGTCTGTATCGGAATTTTAAGATAGTCTATTGGACTTGCCGGTGAAGCAAAGTGTAATATATAATCTAATTTGCCCGGTATATGGACAAACTTAGTTATGTCGTGATGGTAAAATTCGAAATTTTCAAGCTTGAATAAATGTTCAATATTCTTTAAATCACCCGTAATAAGATTATCCATTCCTATCACGTAATATCCTTCAGCTATAAAACGATCGCAGAGATGGGATCCTAAAAATCCCGCCGCGCCAGTTATAAGTATTCTTTTCATATTACTTTTTTTGGGCCATAACCAATCTTTCCGAATTGAAAAGGCAATACATCATTGTAAAATAAATAATCCCCCTTTGTCTCCAAAGAAATGATTCGGTCAAAAATAACGTTATCATTAGAATTGCAAAAACAATATGCAGAAAATATTTATTATTAATGGCATTTTTAACGTTAATAAATAACATTACTAACAAAATGGCAAAACCAAAAAAACCGAGTTCTGCAAAATTTTGAATGTATTGATTATGGAAATTGTATTTTGCATAGCCATCAAAAATATTATATTCTTTAGCTTTTTCTTCAACCTTAATATTTGAAGCGTTTAGGCCATATCCGGTAAAAAAAACAGGTTCCTCTTTCATTATTTCAAGAAAAATCCTAATCTGATATACGCGAAAGGCAGCTCCTGGAAAGAAATCGTTGGGTTGAAATTTTTCATTATTCCATGCTTGGCGTATGCTTACATTGTACACATTCTTCATTCCGTCACCTTCTGCAAGGGTATTCTCTGTAACATTGGTTTTGACGTCTACCAAAAACCGGTCTCTTACCTGTTTTACAAATGTCAATGAGATTAAAACTAAAAGAATCCCGATTCCACTGGAATATTTTGCTTTTTTGGAAATGTCTGAATAAAAGAAATAATAAAGTACTGTCAATGCTAAAAATACGATTACTACATTTTTGGAGGATAAGAATAAGATAGTGACCATAAGCAAGGCCATAGCCACCTTATCAATTAGCTGCTTGTTTTTCTTTGACATAAAATAAAAACAGGCCAATGACATGTATATAGAAACATGAATCGCATTCAGGTCTTTAGTGACGAGTTCGTGATAGAAAAAAACCGAAATGTCTTTTGTGATTAAATAGCGGATAGTAGCTTTTATAAAATAAAAAACTGAATAGCCCAGCATTCCATAGCTATAATATTTAAATATTTTAAAAAGCTGATCTTTTGTAAATACTTTTATTATAAAAAAACAAAGTGGAATCAACAATAATGGCAATTCCTTTGAAAGTGAAGATAATGTTCTTGAAACGCTTAGTGTCCAAATAAGGGATAGAACCATTAAAAGATACAACAAAATTGGCCAAACAAGGTTTTTTTTGATTTTGAAATTTTCTTTCTGGAAAGTAATTAATGAAACTCCTACAAAAATTCCCAGTGCAATGCTATTCACGGCATAACCTAACGGAATAGAAAGCAGGAGTACTAGAACAGTAATAAAAGATTTATTCTCATTATTTTCTTTTTTCAGATCTTGAAATACATCCTTGAAAGAGTTGAAGATACTCGCCATTTATTTTTTCCCAATTAAATTCGTTGCGTATTGCATTCAGGTTATTCTGAATCAATCGCAAGTTATCACTTTTTTCGATTGTCTGAGTTAAATTTTTAACATCTTCAACCGATGAAAAATAATAGGCGTTCTCTTTTAAAATACTTTTGTTAAACTCATTATCATGAGCTAGAATTAAAGCGCTGGAAGCCATAGCCTCTAATAATGAAGGATTGGTTCCGCCAACTGTATGTCCATGAAAATACAGTTTAGAAAAATATCTCAAATTGTTTAGCTGTTCAAAATTATATATAGCACCTAAAAATTTGATAGTGGGATAATTTTTAAATTTAGCCTTAAGATATTCTCCAAATTTAGTTTGATGGTTTCCAATGACAATAATTGGAGTTATATCATTACTCTGGGAGATACCATCAAGAATCATTTCTATATTGTTTTCGGGCTCCAGTCGGGCCAAAATCATATTAAAATTATCTTTTTCCAATTGGTATGTTGCGAGTATGTCTTCGTTTGGATTTTCAAAAACGGAGCTTCCGTAAGCAATATAGGTTGAAGATTTTTTGTATTTAGCTAAAAGATAATTTTGGATTCCAATAGAGTCTGCAACCAGAAAGTCACTACTTTTTACAGCTAGTTTTTCAGCAAATTTCAGTGCTTGTTGTACAATTTTAGAATATTTTGTCCTTTTCCACTCCATGCCATCCATATTAGTAATGATGACAGAATTTTTAGGAAGCAGGAAATACCATACCGAATTACTGGTATAGCCAAGCTGGAGTATAATATCGAAGTTTCTTTTTCGGGAATCCATGATACAGTTGTAATCATAGATGAACTGCCCGAAAGTTCCCATTTTATGTTCTGGATCGTATTGATGAAGGATATTTACACCTTTAAATGTCTTTTCTTGATACGGATGATTGTGAGAATTATATACATAAACCTCATGCCCTTTTTCAGCAAGATACGTTGAAAAAAACTCGGCAAATTGTTCAAAACCACCATAGTAATTTGGCACGCCTCTAGTTCCTAATATGGCTATTCTCATCTAAATTTTTCCTTTTCCGGATGCAAAAGTACTTATTTTAAGAGAGTTTTGTGAAATTAAATGTAAATTATCTTGTTAAAGATTGAATTTACCTGCGCTTTCGGAAAATATTTTTTCAAATTGTTCCACATGGTTATCTATACCAAAATTCTCAATAGCTCTTCTATATCCATTATTTCCCATTTCATTTCTTAGCTGGGCAGAGTTTGAAAGTTTTAAGATCGCTTGTGCCAGTTCTGACTCATTTAGACAATTTATCAGAAATCCGGTTTTTTCCGGCTCGATAATCTCTATTAATCCTCCTAGATTAGATCCAATAACGGGTTTTTTTGCCAACATGGCTTCAAGGGCTATCATTCCAAAAGATTCCGCTTCTGTTGAAGGAACCGTAATTATATCTGAAGTTGCCCATATGGAAGAAAGATTAGCTCGGAAATCAATAATCTTAACTGATTCTTCTATATTAAGTTTCTCAACCAGTTCATTTATTTCTGTCAGATAAATTTCTTGCCCACAGACTGTAGAACCAACAAAAAGTAGTTTTATGTTTTTATCCTTTAAGTATTTTGAATAGGTATTCAATAACCATTTATGCCCTTTTAGCCTATTTATTCGTCCAATCAAGGATACAACGATATCATTTTCTGCGAAACCAAGTTCTTTTCTTAAATGAACATTCGTTTCTTCTGACGCTGTATTAATTTCAATTCCATTATGGATAACCCTGATTTTCTTATCTAAAGATGAGATTCTTTCTACCAAATTGTCTCTTGTGGCATAGGAATTACAAATAATAATATCGGCAAATCTTTTTAATAGAAAAGCGTAAAAATTGGCTATAACTTTTGGGTTAGTTATAATTTCATGTACATGCCAAATATGCGGAATCTTTTTTCTATGCGAAAACATAGCCCCAAGCATTACGGCCAATGTATTAGAGTATACAAGATCAAAATTGTATTTCTTATGCACTTGATTAAGGATGTGCATCGATTTTCGTATTTCTTTGACAAACTTCCAAATGTTTTTAATTGTAAAAATGTTCCTATATACTTTAAGTACAGGGGATATTATTACTTCAACCTTTTGTTTTTCCAATTCATCAGAAAGAGGGCCTTTTGATGGCAAAAGTATAACTGGAAAAAAATTATTTCTGTCAAGATTAGAAATCAACAACAATAATGTTTTATCAGATCCATAAAGTTCCGACGATTGATGTATAAACAAAATCTTAATCATTTACCTTAGGTTGAGAGTTCCTATTTAATGCCATTTCTCTATAACAGATTAAGAATCCAAATAGTAATGATTTTGTATCTGCAATAAAATAAAAGCCCATAAATACCCAATAAGATGCCAGCATATAAATTCCTGAGCCGACAAAGAACCAATTAATCTGGTTTACAATGTTAATGTCACTTTTTGTTCTTCTGAATAATAAAAAGATGGAAATAAAAAGCATTGACACTCCCAAAAGGCCTGATTTAAGGAAAACCGTCATGAATCCATTATGCATGATTGAGATAAATCTTATGTCTTTTGAATCATATCTAACTGTCTGCCTAAGGTCAATTCTTGATCCTACTCCTTTACCAAATAAAATACTTGGAAATCCATCATTTGATACTTGCCGTACGGTTGAAATATTTTCATAGGATCTGTAATTATCATTAAAATCTTTCCAATCATCCCTTTTTATTCTTGTTTTAAACGGCTCTATAGGTGCAACCTTAATCTTATATAAAAAAGATTCAAATCCTTGTCCGTTACGCTTAGGATTGATTTGTAAAATTGTCAAATATCCCAAAACACCAAGAAAAATTACATATGTAAGTGTTTTTAATGCCTGAGGAGTCATTTTTAAGTATCCTTTTAATGCAACAAATAAAATTACAAATTGCATAAAATTAGTTCTTGCCAAATATAAAAATGCCGAAATACCGATTACGACTGTAAAAATGAATATCTTCTTCTTAGAAAAATTGATTTCAAATTTCTTATGAAAAATCAAAATTATTAAGGCATAGGTTTCAAAATCACTAAAATACCCACCATACAGCCTCAAATCATTTACAGTAGATGCATGCAAAACGATAACGGCATTCAATAACACAATAAGATGGATTATCGCAATCCCTAAAGCAGTATAAAGTAGTGTTGTTAAGGCTTTAGGGAAATTATCTTTACAGAGTTGATATCCAAGAATGAGTCCTATGATAGGTTTGAGTAGATAAGTTATATCCCGGATTACAAAGTAAAGTTCATATTCTTTAAAAAAAAATACGATAATGGCTATAGCTAAAATGGCTACATAGCATGCGATCTGTTTTATAATTCCTAAAGAATAGCTCCTGCAAACAGTTAATGCGGCTGCTATTGACCAAATAGCAAAAGTCAGTTCATAATTGTTTAGGTAAGGAACTCCAATACATAGTGCAAATAAAAGCTGGCTGATATGGCTTCTCCTGATAAAAATACTCATATACTATCCGATAGTTTTTAATATTCTTGCAGGAATTCCTCCAATAACCGAATTATCAGGATATTCTCCATTAACAACAGCTCCGGCAGCTACAACTGAATTATTACCCACTACACATCCATCAAGGAAAGTAACTTTAGCACCAACCCAGATATTATTACCAAGTTTTATTCCTTTAGAAGTTACTCCTTGTTCGCGTATGAGCTTGCCCGACTCTTCAAAATTGTGATTCTCAGAATGAAAACTTATGTAGGATCCCATAATTACATCCGAACCTATCTCAATGCCACCGGCTGCACCAAATTCTATAAATTGCCCGGTGGAAGAATTATCCCCTATCTTTATCCCTTTACCATATTTCGATAAATGACTGGTACAGGATATAGAGGAATAGGCACCAATTTTTACGTTGTCCCCAAACTGTAATTTCTCCTTGGCATAACCATCAATTTTTGTAGAATTTTCAATGGTTACATTTTTTCCAAACTGAATATTTCTTTTATTAGATATACTGCAATTTGAACCAAGATATATTTTTTTTCCTGTCAACACATATCCTTTTGCTAACATTAAAAATCTTTTGAATAGAATTTTTGCAATTAAGCTATCAGGAATTTCCGGATCGATTTGATAGTTTTTCCCAGATTTATAAAGTAACTTTTGAAATATTTTTTTTAGCATCAGTATTGATCTACTTCATATTTGTCCAAAAATACAATAGTTTTTTAAATTAAACTTTAGTAATCCTGCTTTTAATCGCTATTAGATAAATTACAATTGTTAAAGCTTCCGCAATCACTAAAGAGGCTATAACTCCATAAATTTTTAGATAAGGAAGTAAAAGAATCATACATACCAAATTGAAAGCAACCATAATCATCGTTAATCGTATATAGAATTTTTGGAGCTCCATCCCTAAAACCAGTTGTTTTAACGGATTTGATATGCTAATCAGAAAAGGTATTAAGACTGCAAACCTCAGCAAATCACTAATCAGATCTATTTCTTTTGGGTTAAAATAAATAACTATTTCTTTTGAAAAAAGATAGACTATTCCCATTGATAAAAATATAAATATGAGATTGCCTCCGTTATAAACTTTCCAGAAACGTAGAGCGTCCTTTATATTCTTTTCTATCAGGAAGCATACTCTTGGATACATATAATTGAAAAACAAATAGATGTAAGTCTTAAACATTACTACAATCTGCTCCACTATTTTATACTGACCGGCCATAACGTTATTACCAAAAAAGCTGATCAGAATAATTGGAGAATAGAGCTGCATTGATAAGAAAATCTGAGAAAAGAACATTGAAAAATTTTCTTTTATCAGATTCCGGATTTCTTTAAAAGTAGTATCACTAAATGAAATGTCAAACTTGGAGAAAAAATAAACAGAGGCAATTGCATTAGGTAAAATCATTCCGATCCCCCAGCACAAGTTTGCAAAAATATAATCATCATTGGTTTTTACACAAAAGAATACACCAATAACATATACTACTTTGGAAGCAATGTTTATAGAAGTAATCCATTTAAAGTTCTCTATTCCCTGCAAGAACCAGGTTGGATTTATAAACTGACCAATTAATATGGAGAAACTTAAAAAGAATAATGTCTGTTCTTTTTCAAAATAAGGCACAGAGCAATATAAAACTGACATCCCAAGTAAGGTGATAATTAGCAAAATCAATTTTGCGCCATAAGTAGTCGCTAAGATTCTATTGAGTTCTTTTTGATTTTCTCTGTTTTTTGAAACATCCTTTACACCTATAATATCTGAACAATAATCTACGATGACAATCAGGAAGAAAGACAATGCTAAAGCCACACCGATTTTTCCATAATTTTCTTCACCACATATATAAACCAGGTAGGGCGCAACCAATAATGGAGTAGCAAGATTAAAAAACTGACCAAATCCATAGATGATAAGGTTTCTGAATTGCTCTTGCTTTTTAATATAAAGGATACTTTTTTTAAGCATCGTATGGTTTGATAATTATAAATATACAAAAAAGAAAATGCTACAAATGAAAAACTCCACTTGTAGCATTAGATTCTTTTATTTTGTAAGCTTAGTTTGTCAACTTTTTGATTTCATCCAATACTGCTTGTTGCGGATAGAAGAACGGAACAGAGTATTTTGTTGGGTTTTTTAAGAAAGTAATAGTACCTTTTGCCTCATCAATTTTTGTCTTAATTGAATCATTAGGAATAAAGTATTTAAAAAACTCAGATCCTTTAGCTTCAAAAGATTTATCGAAGTATGATAGTTTGAATTTTTCTAAAACAATATCGTCTTGTTCCTTATTAATTCCAAAATCAATTCGAATGTTTGTAGGAAGGACTTCTTCCGGAAGATCAATAACAACTTTTTGACTTTCTTCTTTAGGTTCAACACCTCTCCAAATAGCTTTTTCACCAACAAAATTAATCGATCCATCTTCCGTAAAATAAACCGCAAAATCGTCTTTCTTTTTTGAAATCACATCTAGCTCGACACTGAATTGCTCTTTCACCGCCTCTTTAGCAGCAGGCTTTTCAGTTTCAATTGGTTTTTTTTCGTCCTTACAAGAAACAAAAGCAATAGTAAATACTAAAACAGCTACAAATAGTTTATTTTTCATCTGATTTATTTGATTATTTGACGCAAAATTATATAAAAAAAAATATAAATCAATACTGTGATAACAAATTTACAGTTTTATTTTTTTACGGCTTCTATGGAGTAAATAACTGCATTTCTATCTTGTCCGTTTTCTAAGATATCATTGTCATAAATTACTTCAAAACTACCACTTTCTGCCTGATTTGTAAACGAAATTCTCTGTTCTTGTTTGTTACTATTTTCACTCAAATAAAAATTAGCAATTTCATTTCCATTCAGTTTGATAATAATATGAGCATTTTCATTATTTATTGGCTTTTGGGGATAACTATTACCTTTAATTACCAGATCATAATTTCCTTTTTCCAACGATATGCGTCTGCTTTTGTAACTGGTATTTTCAAAAAACACCATATTTCCATTATCATCAAAATTAGCCGATCTGAATATCTCTTTGGATAATTTTTGACGCAAATTTCCTGTAAACGACTGAGTTGCATTTTTTGGCACATAATACTTTGCCCAGGCATCAAAATACTCCAGATTCCCTTTTTGGGTATAATTCTCAAGCAAATAGGCTTCATTTTCTGGGTTCAGTGTATAGACTCTCGAATTAGCGTCAGCATACCAAAATGCTTCCTGAGGCTGCGAGCCGTTTTTAAGTTTTTCTACAAAATCCTCAAGCGCACTTCCTACAACTTTGACATCGGGTTGATCATGAAAATAATAAGAGAAATTCCAACTCCAAAAGGATACGATTTTCGATTTATCACTATTTCTTTCCTTAATCGCTTCAGACAGTTCACGAAATTGAGATTTTGTAACTTTATTATAATAGTCTTTCACTACAATAACGTCGATTAAGGATGCAATTACAAATAAGATTACAATTGTATATCTTGTTAAACTGTTTTTCAATAAATCCATTCCAAATGCAATAGCAATTATCAATACTGGAAGCAAGTTAATAAAATATCTACTCAAAATCATTGGAACATCAAGATAGGTCCTAAGTATAGGAATTATCATCGATACGGATAGCCATATCGAAAGAATTATAAATGTAAAAATGATTCTATTGCTTACAATCGTATTGTATTCATAGTTTTTTATTTTCTGTTTAAACAAATTGATTGCAAAAAATAGTACTAACAAATTGATCAAAAACAGTACAGATTCTGCATTTCCGAAAAACTCTTTGAACAAGCTAGTGAAAGGCTCGTTACCTGGCCTTTGTAGCCAGAAAGAAGTAATACCTGACATTCGCATGATTGTGTCATAGGCAGGTAAAATTACAATGAGCATTACAATACCTGACAGTACAGAATTTATAAAAAACGATTTTCTCTTTTCTTTGCCACTTATAAGCAAAAAGAAAAATAATATTAAACATTGAGAAAAAATTGTGATAAATCCAAAAAAATGCGAGTGAATAATTAATCCTGCGAAAATACCATATAAAATTGCATTCTTTATCGACGGGTTTTTAATGAATAGTGACAGACGATAAAAGGACAGTGTTGTAAAAAGAAAAAGCATTCCATATGGCCTTATTTCCTGAGAATACATAATATGAAAAATATTTACACTGATTAATGCCGCAGCTAATATACCTCCTCTTTTACCTATCAATTCTTTTCCAAGCAGATAAACACTATAAACTCCAATAATTCCAATAATTGCACTATAAATTCTAGCTACTAATGAAGTATAGCCAAAGATGCTAAAAACATATTTGAGTATAAAGTAATAGAAGTGTGGTATAAATTCCCAAAACATGATACCATCATAAAATTCTTTTAGGGTCAGACTAGGATCTGAATCCTTCATCGTAAGCGTTTCATCAAGCCAAAGACTTTGGAAATCTGCTTTGTAAAATCTTAAAACGGCTGCAATGAATAAAATTATTACAAGCCAATAGTTTTGTTTAAACCACCCAGTTACTTTCATTTTTAATTATTTTGAGAAAATTAATTATTCTTTTCAATGTTTACCTGCTTCCCGTACTGATTTTATATAAAAGACTAAAATACTTTTTTAACAATTTTGCTACAATAATAGAAATGATTATTGCCAACATTGCAGTTAAAAAATATACTATTAAATAATAAATCGATGTTTTAGGAAACAGTACAAAAATTCCTTTTTTTAATATTGTCAATAACGGTTCATGAAAAGCATATATGAAAAAGGAATAGCTGAGATTATTTTCTAAAAAATTGCTCTTTGAAATTTGCGAGTAACAAATATCATATAGTTTCGAAAATGCAATTAATCCAATTATTATTGATACTTTTAGGAAGATTATATCAATATATTTAGAGTATCCATAATATTCAAAAGTTGTTTTAGCAAATAAAATGATAAGCCAAAATGCTACAAAAAGATAGGCTATATTTTGTTTGGAAATAGTTTTAATATCAATCGGATCATAAATTCTTAAGTAAATCCCAAAAGAGAAAAAAAGAAGACCCTCACTAGATAAAAAAACGAAGTCGTGATGGCTTGCCCAAAAAAACAAGATGGCAATCAGATAAAAAACATGCAGTTTCTTAACTAAAAAGTAGATTACAGGAGAAAGGATAACCATAATAATCAAATCTCTTAAAAACCAAAGTTGATAAGGAATCGGATTCAAAAATATAGCATCTGACCATTCTAATACCGTGTAATTCCGGATTAGCTTTTTTGTGAAAAATTGGTGACTGTAAGGAAGGCTTTGTAGCAATAAGTAAAACAATATTCCGAAAATTGACCAGAACAAAAAAGGGATAAGTAATGTATTGATTCGCTTTTTTACTTTAACTTTAAAATCGGAAATCGTTGGGTTCGCATTATTAATAAACAAATAACCGGAGATACAAAAAAAAATTGGTACTGCTATTCTTGTTATACCATTACTTATAAAATTCTGCAAAAACCAATTAAAATCCTTTCCTAAATTTAGACTCGTTAATCCTTGCTTTAAATCAATATTATAGCTGTGCAAAAACACAACCATAATCATTGCAAAAAATGATATATATCTTATTTTATGACTTAAATAAGGATTCATAAATTACCTGTTTATTTTCTTCCATGAAAACAAAATAGACACACCAAAAGGCAATTTAATGCTGCTATTGATAAATTTTCGTTCAAAATGCATGATTCTGAACAAAAAAGAATTGAGCATACCCGGTTTAAAAGCTTCAAAATCACTTCCCGATCCTTTTCTTTTCTTACCTGATTTTAGCAGATTGCTCATCTGTCTGAACGCATATATTGGAGGAAATAGGAAAAAGTTGAAATAGGAAGTATAGATCATTTTTCCATCTTCATTCTTGGTAAAAAGTTTTTTGATTTGTGGAAGCTTGTATCTCCTAAAATGATGGTTAATTACATCATGATGACTCCAAAGACTCATATAAGCTGGAACAGTAATCAGGAGAATTGCTTCCTTTTTTGCTACTCTTTTCATTTCTGATACTGCCAAAGTATCATCTTCAACATGTTCGATAACATCAAAGGCACAGACTAAATCAAAAGATTCATCTTCAAAAGGCAGTTCCGTTATGGAACCATGAATTATCTCAAGCCCTGTTTTTTGAGAAGCAAATTCACAACAAAACTTATCATATTCAATAGAAATAACTTCTCCAAATTTTGACAAATATTCTGAGCTCCTTCCCGGACCACAACCTATATTGAGTATTTTCAAGCTTTTTCCTTGCAATTTTTCATCACGAAGGAGCTTTTCTATATAATTGATAATTATTTTTTCCCTGGCAACAAACCACCAATGATTTCTTTCCAGGTCATAATATTCTTTATAGTATTGGTGATCCATGCAAGTAAAATGTATATAGATTAGACAGAATCCTGTTCTTTTTTTACAATTTTATCAATAATAAAAATCGGTCTGTTTCTGACCTGATTGTATATCCTCAAAACATATTCCCCAATCAATCCTAAAGATAAAAGCTGTACACCACTAAAAAGGATAATAGCCAAAATCATTGCCGTAAATCCTTGAGGTACATCCTTATAAATTATTTTTTCAACCAAAATAAAAACAAGATAGAACAGAGAGCAGATTATCGTAAACAACCCTAGTCGGGTTATTAATCTTACCGGGAAATCGCTAAAATTAAATATGCCATTAAAAGCCAATTCAAATAATTTGGACCAACTATATTTGGTCTCTCCTGCTTGTCTTTCATCGCGATCATACTCAAATCCAATTTGTTTAAAACCAACCCACGCACGCATTCCCCTTAAGTAGCGGCTCTGTTCGGGCATATTGTTCATTTGGTCGACCACTCTTCGGCTTAACATGGAAAAATCACCGCTGTCTATTGGGATGTTAAAACTGGAAATCTTTTTTTGAAGGCGGTAATAAGTTGAATATGCCAGCTTTTTCAGAAAGCTTTCTTTTCTATTTTTTCTAATCGCGTAGATTACATCATAACCATTCATAAGGAGATTATAGAAATCGCTAACCAGTTCCGGCGGATCCTGTAGGTCACCATCAATTATCATTACTCCTTTTGTACCACTACTGTTTGCCAGACCGGCGCTTACAGCAAGCTGGTGTCCGTGATTTCTGGACAACAATACTCCTGTAAATCGAGCATCTTCATTGCAGACATTTTCTACAAATTCGGCTGTCTGATCAGCGCTTCCGTCGTTCACCAAAACTACTTCACACGAAAATTTTGTCGAATCTAAAACGCCTTTAAGTCTTTGAATTAGTTTTTCAAAAACAGCTTCTTCATTATAAAGCGGTACAACGATGGAAATATCTACTGATTTCAATTGATTTGTTATTAGTGTTAGAAACTTGATACTCTTTTTTCCAATTCTGAATCTATTATTAAAATTAGATCCTAAATTATTTATGATATATATTATTTTAGTTATTTAGTTACCAATTTTGCCATTTGAACTCTATAAAAGTCTCTCAACAGCCCAAACAAAAGAAATAAACCTATAAATAAAAACGGGAAAACAATTTTAAGCTTTCCATTAATCGATTCTGTATTTTTAATGTTTAAGATAGTTGCATTTTCTTTGACCGTTTTATCTCCTGTAATAATTTCGATTCTTTTGTTAGCCTGTTCTTGAATCAGCTCGCTTTTTGTTTTTAATACATCATTGAGCTGCGTATTTTCATTGTAATAAACTAGCTTATCATTTTTACCTGATTGATTGGCACTTGATGAAAAACTCGCTAAAAGGCTGTCGATCTGCCTGATTGTTTTCTGATTCGCCTCCAATTTTAATAAATTGCTGTCATGTACTGATTTCTGAATTTTAGAAAAATATTCATTACTGTTCAAATAATTCAATATCGGATCAATCAGACTTTTTTGTGAAGCAATGCCTTTAGTAGTAATCTTTAACTTATGATTAGTATAATTTATACTAGTTGTCGGATTTTCGATTACTTTGTTGATATCTCCATTTTCAGACATCAATTTGATTATTTCAAAATTTAGTTCTTTTTGGCTTGCAAATCCATATACATCTGTAATAGGCTTTATTTCAATTTCCAAAAAGTCATCTATGTCAGCAATTCCGATCAATTTTAAAAACTTCTTATCATTTTCTTTAATTTTAGAGTTTATGAGATTTACCTTTGAATAGACATACTCTGCACTTCCAAAATTTGGGGTAATTATAACTTCATGATTGTAAACCTTTGTATTCTTATCCAAATAAAAACCCAAACCTGCTCCAACAATAAAAAGAATAGCAAGAATGATAATATTTCTTCTGGCAAAAAGAAATCCTCTAAAAATCCAAGCCAAGAAATTCTGATAAACATTTCCTAATTTTTTTGAAACTTGTGCCAAGTCAATTTCTTGACTATCCGGATTGGTTGGTGAGTTTGAACTCATGGTTAGTTTGTTTTTATGTTAAAAATTTGTTCTAGTATTTTAATCGTGATAAGATAGGTTGGTTTTACTCCGGTAGTTCCTAAACCTCCTGAAGCCAGCGTGCTTCCTGTTTCTAATGGGTTATCTGACGCATAGTAAGCATATCTCACCTGAACGTCAGGATTGATACTTTTTCTGATTTTTGAAGCTGATTGTATTGCTTTCTGATAGTAAGCTCCTTCCATTTCAAGACCAATGACACCCCATGTTGATTCGTGGAAAAACTTCAGCAAATCTTTGTTTTGAAGCGATGTTCCCAATACAGAAACCATAGGTCCTGCATATACCGGAATTCCGTTTCCTTCAAACATTTCGGCTGTCAACTGGTTTTCAAAAGGATAATTATCGCCTGTTCCTTCGTTGATATGGGCAGACGGTATCATGATATCTCCTTTTCCTCCTTCCAGGATTCCGGCCTTCCCCATGATGGAAACCGATTCTACATTCAGAAAATATTTGTTCTTACCATCTTTATAGGGCTTTAAAAGCTCATCTATGGTTTCATAGGCCTGTTCACCAAAGGCATAATCCATTACGATAATAACCGGAGCGTGCGCCCCTATTTTCGCTTTCGGGAATGCTGATTTTGCCCAATCTATTTTGGCCGTATCAAAAATCTGTACATCGATGTTGGTACCTGAAGTATCCGGTAACGAAATCATGCCATATTTCAAGGCAAATTCTTCTACTTTATTTCGTAGGTCATTAGCACCCGGCTTACTTAGTTCTTCATAAACAAAGAAGTCAGTTTTGTCCTTAAATTTAGTCTTAAGCGTATGCGTGGCAAAAATAGAATTCATAACACTATGCATATTCGCACTGATAATATGAATCGGTCTGTCAAGTAATTCGTTTTGCTTTAATACTTCTTTGATATTATTCGCCCAGATTTCTCCGTGGATATGGTGTCCTAAACGCTCTCTGAGTATAGGACTGAAGGTTATGGTTCTCTTGTTATTGAATATTACCTCTTCAATAGCTAATTTTCCTAACCAGTAAATCACATGAAGGAAACGATCCGGTTTTTCTTCCGTTCCAAAGGCTTCATAAATGTCCAGTATCTCCTCAAAAGAACGTCCCAGAATAATAGAAGCATGCGAAATCGCTATTTCTTTTTCAATCAGGGTAAGCTTTTTATTCTGAACCACAATTTGCTCCAGCTTTTCCCAATCTCGGGTCATTTCCTTAGTGTTTTCATCCAAAAGAACTCTATCCTTGATTTTATGCGATTCGATAAAAATAAAGGTAAGATGCGTCAGGATATCATAAATATCAGAACGTCCTCTTGTGATTTCAACATTCATTTGTTCGCTATCAATCCTGTAGCAGTTTCTCTTTCTTTTTGGAGGAACAATTGCCTTGAAATGTGATTTTGAATAGCCTTCATCTGATGTAAGATTGATAAAACGGCATTCTTCAATTCCAACTGGAAGCCTTTCGATCACGTACAAAAGTCCGCTTAATTCTACTTTTTCTTCTGCAATCGTTCCGTAGATTTCCGGTCTTAATTGCAATAATGCCTCCCTCAATGTATCACCCGAAACACCCATTGGCTTATAGAATCCTCTATTAAACAAATGGCGCATAGTGATGTACAGCTTTTCAATAGCCGCAGAAGACTCCTGGGCTCTTGATCGTGATATATTTTTAGTTTCTTTCATTTCTATTTATTTTCTAACCTGCAAATGTAGGTTTTTTATTTTTTAGTTGGTAAGAGTAATGCTCATTGCTATCTCTAAATACTTGTCATGGTATTTTCTCATCAACAAATTGCTATAGCTTTTAGGATTTTGCATTTTGTGTAATCCGTTCTGTGTCCATTTTCCATTAAAATACCAGCAGGTATTTTCTTCTGAAGGCAAAAATCCAAAAAACGGCTCATAGGTTTCAACATTCATCCTTTTTTTGTTTCCGGTTATGTCCTTATACTGCGGACCTTTCTTTTTGAATTTATTTTCGTTGATTCTTAAATGCTCAATAACTACAAAGAACCCATTATTTGGGATTTCAATATTATTTTTCTCCATATTGACTGTCGTATTCTTGCCGCCTTTTTTAACCTCAACAATATGATTGTCTTCTAACATATCTTCTCCAGGTGACCCATCCGATTTTACATTTAAAAGGCGCAGATTGACTTTAGCGTTGTCAATCTTACTGCTTGTGTATATGGTAATTTCTTTTAAAAAGGGATAATTTTTTGCTTCTTCAGAATAAGGAAAATACTTAGCCGTTGTTTGCTGGCTGTAATAACGTATACCTCCCCGGCCAAAACTGCCAATTTCTTTTTCTTTTTGCTTTTTTGCAGAACTAATAACTACTTCATTCAATTCGATTTCCTTTTTATCCAACTCCACATTTTTTGCTTCTGCTGCCTTAATAATTTTGGTTTCGAATCCTACTGCAGAAAAAATCAGGTTTTTGGCAGCATCAACCGTAATAGAAAAACTTCCATCCTCCTCAGACGAAGTTCCGCCTTCCTCGTTTTGGACCATAATGCTTACAAAAGGGATAGGATTTCCTCTTTCGTCCTTAACAACACCTTTGACCTGTGAAAAGAGAGAAAAACTGAATAAGAAGAAAAATAATGCCGCTTTAATTTTCATCAATTAGTAAGTATTAATGTTACGGAAGGCTCATATATTGTTTTAGAAACCGAAAACGGGTTCATTTCTTCTCTCGTTCTTTTCAACCATCTCCCACCGGAAAAACTATATAAAAAATCTCTTTCTACTGCATTATAAAGCACTAACGGAGCATAAGTAGTCTGGATTTTTGTTGTATTGGTATTGAAATTTTTAATCGTTTTTTCTACCCTGTTTTTCTTAATCAGCAATTTTTCAAAAACCACAAAAATTCCGGTTTTGGGCATTTCTAAATTAAAATCCGATAGGTCAATTTCATTTTTAGTCACGCCTTTTTTGATTGTAACGATATAGTCTTTAGACAGCAACTCGTTACCTGGAAATCCATTCTCATCAACATCATAAAGATGTAGTTTGATGGTTGCATCATCAATCCTGCTGTCAGTTAAAATAATTGCTTTTTGAATCCAGCGTGTTTTTTTGTATTCCGGATAATATGGGAAAAATTTGGCATCCATCCTTGGTCCGTTGTCAAAAGCTTCGGCAATGGTGTTTTTGGTCTTGCCTATTTCCAACTGTTTCTTTTCTTTTTTATTGTTAATTGTTACCTCATCCAATTCAAAAGTCGAAGGTGAAAGCAGGACTATCTGTGATTCCGAAACCTTAACGGTTTTTTTCTGATATCCCAATGCCGAAAAAATAAGGTTTTTATTCTTGTCATTGGTGCCAATCTGGTATTCACCATTTTCTTCGGAAGTAGTACCTATATTTTCATTCTCAACCCAAATACTTCCATAGGCAATAGGATTTCCAGTCAGGCTGTCCTTAACAACACCTTTGGTTTGGGCGGCAACATTTACTGTAAAAAATAAAAATAATATCGTAGTAAGTCTCATCCTTCTATTTTAACTTGTCAGCAATAGTTCTATCATTGCTCAACCTCGGAATTTTATTCTGTCCGCCCAGTTTTCCTATGGATTTCATGTATTCCTGAAAACCATTTTTTGAAACCTTAGTTACGACCAGCTTTTGCAATACGTTGCCTGCAATCAGATCATCATAATACACATTTTGTTTTCTCATGGCATCATCTATCCGAAGTGAAAAGGCGGCAATATCTTCCGGCTCATTTTCAAACTCAATAAACCATTCATGATAAGGCAATCCGTCTTTTGGCGTAATCTGTGGTGCTACGGTAAATTCGTTCACGCGTACAGCCGTATTTTGCATCGCTTCCCTGAGTGCTTCTTCCACTTCTTTTCCTATAACATGCTCTCCAAAAGCGGATATATAATGCTTAATCCTACCGGAAACGACAACACGATAAGGTTTTAATGAAGTGAATTGTACCGTATCGCCTATGTTATAGCCCCAAAGTCCGGCATTTGTAGAAATAATCAGCACATAATTGATTCCCATTTCTACTTCGCCAATGGTATATCTTTTCGGATTTTCTGCAAAAAATTCGTCTGCTTTTACAAACTCATAAAAAATCCCTGCATCTAAAAGCAGTAACATTCCTTTTTCCTTTTGGGAATCCTGATAGGCAAAAAAACCTTCCGAGGCTGGAAAAAGTTCAATGCTATCCACTTTTCTTCCAATCAGGTTTTCAAACTTGGCACGATAGGGCTCATAATTAACGCCTCCATAGATAAAAAGACTGAAATTCCTGAAAATTTCACCAACCGGCTTCTCTCCTTTCTGCTTCAACTTTTCAAAGTACATCTGTACCCATGACGGAATTCCGGAAATCACCGTCATATTCTTGTCAAACGTTTCTTCAACTATGGCATCTACTTTGGTTTCCCAATCTTCTATACAATTGGTTTCCCAACTTGGCATTCGGTTTTTTTGAAGGTATTTAGGAACAAAATGGGCTACAATTCCTGACAAGCGCCCTAACTTGATTCCGTTTTTTTCTTCCAAAACAGGACTCCCCTGTAAAAAAATCATCTTTCCGGAAACAAAAGAAGCATTTCCGGTTTCATGAATGTAGTGAAGGATTGCATTTCTTGCCGCCTGGATATGAAACGGCATAGACTCTTTTGTCAGTGGGATATATTTGGCTCCGGAAGTTGTTCCGGAAGTTTTTGCAAAGTATATCGGCTTCCCTTTCCACAAAACATTCTCTTCTCCTTTTTTAACCTTTTCGATATAAGTTTTCAGACCTTCATAATCACGTATCGGGACATTTTTTGCAAAATCTGAATATGAAAGTATGCCACTAAAATTATGATCTTTACCAAATTGGGTATCTTTTGCCTGCTGAATCAGGTTTTTAAAAACCCGTTCCTGAGTTTCAACAGGATTCCTGGCCCATTTTTGAGTCTTGTCATAAATTTTTTTGGCGAATTTTTTAGCAAAAAAAGCTTTTATTGACATTTTAAAGTTTTCTATTTTTTAGGAATAGTGAGGAATATACTTCCCCTTATTCAAATTCTATAAAGTTGGTCGGATCAATGGCAAATCCATCTTTCCATAATTCAAAATGCAGATGAACTCCTGTAGATTCCTGACCTGTGGAACCTGCCATGGCTATTACTTCACCTGTTCTGACAACATCTCCTTGTGTTTTTGTTAGTGATGCTGCATGTTTATAAACCGACATGATTCCTTCTCCATGCCTTATGATAATCACATAGCCTGTACTCGGGGTCCAATCGGCAAAAATTACGGTTCCGTTTGCTACTGATTTTATAGGTGTGTTTTTCGGAACAGCAACATCAACGGCAAAATGTTTGTTTTTTGGATCATATTTATCGGTTATATGACCGGTAACCGGTGGAAATAATACCAGGTTTACTTTGGTCTGCGCCTTGTCAAAAAGATTGTATTTGTCTTCCTGGGCTACTTTTTCCCTTAAAATGGAATCCTGTTTTGACGGCTTGAAATTCACTTCTGAAGCAGCTGTCTGCTCCGCTGCCATAATAGAATCTTTGCTCAGTTTGGCCACTTCCACATCGCCAGCAAGTACTTTTTTAATCGATTCAATATAGGCATTATTCATTTTGATGGCCTTCTCCAGGGAATCTGATTTCAAAGCCAATTCTGTGGCTTCCCTTTTTAATTTGGTAGATGCATAGCCCGGAATGTATTCACGAAGTGGTGTAAATGCAATAATGTAGGTTGTAATCGCAATCAGGAAAATAGCTCCACCTGTCAGCACTACAAATACATTCATCAGATTGAGTTTCAGGGAAAAAATTTCTTCAAAAGTTTCTTCATTCAAAATAACCAACCGGTTTTTTGTGAAGAGTTTTTTCTTTAAAATCTGTCTTTTGAGTCGCTTACCTGACATTTCATTTTTGTATTTTACAAATATAATAATTTGGATGTCTTGCCAATGTTTTTATGCTATTACTAAGGTGTTAAATAGGTTTTACACTTTTCAAAATAATTAGTGAGTGTATTGATTCCGAAGCTTTTCCAAATAAAAAAGGCTTTTTTAACTTATAATTATTTGTTATATAAGGAAAGAGGTATGATTTTTCTTTTTACATTTGCAAATATTTACAAATGCTTGCGAAAGCATAAACTTTTTTAATCATGGGAAAATTAGGTTTAACCGAAATACTTGTAATCGTTGCGATTATCTTATTACTTTTTGGAGGTAAAAAAATTCCAGAATTGATGAAAGGATTGGGTTCGGGTATAAAAGAATTCAAGAATGCTGCTAAAGATGATCAACCGGCTGCATCTAAAAAAGAAGAAGATACAAAAATTTAAGACCGCTTTTTAAAAGCTGTTTTATTGAAGCCTCAAGGATTATGAAATCCTTGAGGCTTTTATTTTTATGATTATATCTCAGATATACTAATTTTATTTTCTTAATTTTTTATTATTATGTAATTTAAAAGCTTAATTTTTTAATTTTGACTTATAAAAATAACCTTAAAATTAAAAAAATGAAAATAATCAAAACCATTCTTTGTGTTCTTTTTGGGCTGATGTTTATCAATGCCGGCCTGGATAAATTTTTTCATTATATGCCAATGCCTGAAATAAAACCCGAAGAAATGAAAATTTATGAAGCTTTTGGAGCTATTGTTTGGCTTATGCCTTTAATTGCTTGTATTGAATTGCTGGGCGGATTATTATTTATCTTTCCAAAAACAAGAGCCTTAGGCGCAATCGTAATTCTTCCAATAACTGTTGGAATCATATTGCATAATGCAGTATTGATGCCTACAACTACTGGTCTTAGTATTTCCGGAGTACTTTTTCTGATCAATCTCTGGATGATTGGAGATAATTGGCACAAATACAAACCCCTATTTACTGAATAATGAAAAAGCCCCGGGTCAATCCCGGGGCTTTTTTATTATTCAGTGTTTTTGAGTATACCATACAGCTCCTGAATTTTAGAGACTGGCAATTCGTTTAATATTTTATGGATTTCTCCTATGGCATCACCTTTCGAAATCGTATAAAGTGCATGATTACCAGGAAGCTTTTGGTTCTTTTCAGGAACAAAATCAAATAGATCGTTAGGTGTACAATTAAAATCAATACAGAATTTTTCTAATTTTTTAAAAGGGATTGACAACGGTTTGTCATTCACTACTGCATTGGCATAACTTCCGGAATGGCCTCTTTCGATAAGGTATTTTACTGGTTTGGTAATTCCTTTCATCTTAAAAATAGGCTGTAAATTTAATTTTATCATCTTGGCTTATATATTGGTTACTATTTTAAATTTCAAAGTATATTCCTTCAAATATAAACAAAATAGCAAAAACGTTCTAATTTTATAAAATCATGGTGAGCTGAATCCTTTTACGGCTTTCATCAACTTCCACTACTTTCACCTGTACCTGCTGGTGTAATTTAACCACTTCATTTACGTCAGAAACATAACCTTCTTTTAATTGTGAAATATGAACAAGGCCACTTTCCTTGATTCCGATATCAACAAAACATCCAAAATTAGTAATGTTGTTTACGATTCCCGGCAATACCATTCCGGTTCTCAGATTGTCAATTGTTTTTACATTCGGGTCGAATTCAAAAACCTTGGCTGCTTTTCTTGGATCCAGACCCGGTTTTTCCAATTCTTTGACTATATCTTTCAAACCTAATAATCCCACATCTTCAGTAACGTATTTTTCTAACGGTATCTGTCCAATCTTTTCCTTATTGGCAATCAGCTCATTTAGCGATATTTTCAAATCTTTTGCCATTTTTTCAACTATACCATAGGCTTCCGGATGTACGGCAGAATTGTCTAACGGGTTTTTAGCGTTTGAAATCCTAATGAAGGCTGCAGCTTGCTGGTAGGCCTTTTCTCCCAGCCTTGGCACTTTTTTTAATTGCTTTCTTTCTTCAAATGCCCCATTTTCTGAACGGTAGGCTACAATATTTTCAGCCATCTTTTCTCCTATTCCGGAAACATAGCTCAATAAAGATTTACTTGCCGTGTTAATATTGATACCAACGGAATTCACGCAACGCATGACCACCGTATCCAATTCCTCTTTCAATTGAGATTGGTCAACATCGTGCTGGTACTGCCCTACTCCTATTGATTTTGGTTCAATTTTTACCAACTCAGCCAAAGGATCAGACAATCTTCTTCCAATTGAAACTGCACCACGAACCGTCACATCATAATTTGGAAATTCGTCTCGTGCAATTTTTGAGGCAGAATATACAGAAGCTCCTGCTTCGCTAACAACAAATACCTGTATAGGCTTGTCAAAGGCTATCTTTTTAATGAAAAATTCGGTTTCGCGCGAAGCGGTTCCGTTTCCAATTGAAATGGCATCAATTTTATATGCATTTACCATGGAACGGATTTTTTTCATAGCGATAGCTGTTTCATTTTGAGGCGCATGAGGAAAAATCGTTTCGTTATATAGCAAATCGCCTTTTTCATCGAGGCAAACCACTTTACATCCACTTCTAAAGCCCGGATCAATAGCCAAAATTCTTTTTTCTCCCAAAGGCGGTGCCAAAAGCAACTGTCCTAAATTACCGGCAAAAACCTGAATCGCCGTAATATCTGCTTTTGCTTTTGCTTCCTGCAGTGTTTCATTTGAAATTGCCGGAGATAATAAACGCTTGTAACTATCTTCAATAGCCTTCTTGAGATGTACAGCTGTTTCTTTCTTATTTTTGATAATAGACTCTTCCATCATTTCGATAGCTTCCTCGTTTTCAATTTCAATTTTTAGTTTTATAAATCCTTCATTTTCGGCACGTAGCATTGCCAAAAGACGGTGAGAAGGTGCTTTCATCAAATTTTCTGACCAATCAAAATACTGTTCGAATTTTTTAGCCTTTTGTTTGATCTGTTCTGCTTCCTGACTCGATTCGTTTTCAAATTTCAGCTTGACGGCTTTGGTTACTATTGCTGATTTTCGCTGATAAATGCGTCTAAGATTTTTCCTGATGTAAATATTTTCATTAATCCATTCTGCTATAATATCTCTGGCTCCCTGGAGTGCCTCATCTTCATTTTCAACCTCATCATTGATATATTTCGAAGCTACAAAATCAATATCATCATTATTTTGTGCCATAATAATCTTGGCCAAAGGTTCCAATCCTTTTTCACGGGCCACATCGGCTCTTGTTTTTTTCTTTTTCTTAAAAGGCAGGTATAAATCCTCCAGATCGTTTAAATCAAAAGTTTGCCTGATTTTTTTTTCCAATTCCGGAGTTAATGAATTTTGCTCTTCTATAGATTTAAGAATGGCTTCTTTTCGTTTAACAATAGTTTCAAATTCCTTGTTCAATTTGGCAATCTGTTCTATTATAACCTCATCAAGATTGCCTGTCTTGTCTTTTCTGTATCTTGAAATAAACGGTATGGTGCAATCTTCGCTTAAAAGCTGTAATGTGTTTTCTATATTTTTTACCGGCGCAGTAACTTGTTTTGAAATGAATTCTAAATTGGTCATATAAAGTCTTGATAATAATTTAAGAGGAAGCAATTTAAAAAAAGCATCTTAAAACTGGTGGTTCAAAGATGCTTTTAAATTCTGTTTTGAAAATATATTTTAGCTACAGGCTATCTTATTCACACGATTTTGGTGCCTTCCGCCTTCAAAATCGGTATTTAAAAATGTTTCTACCATTTCTACGGCTTGATGAATCGCTGTAAATCTTGCCGGGATACTGATAATATTGGCATTATTGTGCTGTCTTGCCAATGCGGCGATTTCTTTGGTCCAGCATAAGGCACTACGAATTCCCTGATGCTTATTAACAGTCATATTAATTCCGTTTCCGCTGCCACAAATTACAATTCCGAAATCTGCCTTGCCGTTTTCAACATCCAAAGCTACCGGATGTCCAAAATCAGGATAATCTACACTATCTGTAGTATCTGTTCCATAATTGGTAACTTCATGTCCTTTAGCTTTTAGCATATCAACAATTGCCTTTTTATATTCTGGTCCGGCGTGGTCATTTCCTATTGAAATTTTCATAAGTTCTATTAATTTAGTTGTGTACTGCAAATTTACCGTAACGGTTTCCATTTACCAAACTAAATGCTGTTGAAATTGCTTTACTTGATTATCAAAACGTTACGTTTCTATAGTTTTGTAAAAGCCTGATAATCATTATATAAATTGTAATGTAAATGTTAAATTATTGCGATGTTAACAGGAATTTACAATGTACTGACTTTTAGTTAATTATAAATTAACATGGATTGTTTATAACTTCGGATAGAATTTTAGAACTATTTCTTGTTTGTTCAATTAAAATCACTAATCCAAAATCACTTTTAAAAATGCAAATTTAGTTTGGCTAATTTTTAGAAAAGTTATCAGCATCAAAAATTAGTTTGTTAACAGTAATTAACAAGTAAAGTTATTTACATTTTTAAGTAAAAAATGATTATCAACGGATGTTAACAATGTCTTAAAAAACCTTAAAAATGAACTCTTTAAAAGTAAATAGGATTGTTAATAAGTCGGTATAACAAATGCTAACTTAAAATCCTACACTTAAAAAATTAAATTATTCCGACTATCAACAAGCTATAATAACCATCAAAAAATAAATTTAAAATTTCCTTTTTCTTTTTTTGTTTTTAATGAATGTTGACAACTTCGGAATATTTAAACGATTTTCAAATTTTGATTACGGTTAAATTCGTCGAGAATTTCTTTTGCTTCTTCTGCGTCTTCCGGGTGCACCTTAAGTTTGATTCCTCCCAATGCCTGTGAATACATAGGTACGATGTTCATCATTGTCTCATTTTCGAAAAAGTATCGGATGTCCTCTAAATCGAGCCTGTGTTTTAAAATAGTGATTTCATGAGGGTAATTGAAGATAGCGAGCGTGATGAAATTTTCCATTTGAATTTGGTTTTCATAAAGATAACAAGAAATGTATTTGGTTAGCTGATAGGCAAAAGTTATATTTTGTTTAAAAAAATTAACATTTGAGAAGAAACTGTCTACAATTTCGTAATTTTCAGCATTATTAGAAAAGAAATATGAGTAAGAAACCACGAAAGCCTGTAAAGAAAACTAAAGATTTTACAGCAAAAATTTTAAAGATTTTATCTCAAGATGCCAATAAAACATTCAATTATAAGCAAATAGGAGCAAAGCTTGGAGTAGACGATACGAAAAGCCGCAATGAAATTATCAAGGACCTGAAGCTTTTAGCTTCACAGAAAAAAATTGTTGAGATTGAACCGGGTAAATACCTGGTGGTAGCTACCAGCCAGGATTATTACGAAGGTATAATCGATATGACAAGCAGAAAAACAGCCTATTTTGTTTCGGAAGAATTTGAAGATGATATTTTTATTCCTACCAATAACCTGAACAAAGCGTTAGATGGAGACCGTGTAAAGATTTATCTCTACAACAGGAGAAAAGGCAAAAAGCCTGAAGGAGAGGTTATTGAAATTGTTGAAAGAAAAAAAACGGATTTTGTTGGAGTTATCGATATCCAAAAAAACTTTGCCTTTGTTTCTACTGCCAATCCAAAAATGTATACTGATATTTTTATTCCAAAAGAAAAGATAGGAGAGGCGCAGAATGGTGATGTTGTTCTGGTTCATATTGAAGACTGGCCAAAAAAAGCAGACAGCCCTTTTGGTGCCGTTATCAAGGTTCTTGGAAAACCAGGTGAACACAATACAGAAATCCATGCTATTTTAGCAGAATACGGCTTGCCTTATGATTTTCCTGTTGATGTGGAAGCCTATGCCCAAAAACTGGATACTTCCATTCAGGAAAGTGAAATTGCCAGACGACGTGATATGCGGGACGTACTGACATTTACTATTGACCCTAAGGATGCCAAAGATTTTGATGATGCCTTGTCGTTTCAGATATTAGAGAATGGTAATTATGAAATAGGTGTTCACATTGCAGATGTTTCCTATTATTTGGAAGAAGGAACAATTTTAGATAATGAAGCGTATCAAAGGGCAACTTCGGTATATCTGGTAGATAGGGTAGTGCCTATGCTTCCTGAAGTATTGTCAAATTTTGCCTGTTCACTACGACCACATGAAGAAAAATATACTTTTTCTGCCATATTTGAATTAAAAGAAAATGCTGAGATTGTGAACCAATGGTTTGGAAGAACTGTTATTTATTCAGACCAGCGTTTTGCTTATGAGGAAGCGCAGCATATTATTGAAACCAAAGGAAATACTATTCCTGCAGAGATTTCTTTAACCGGAAGTGAATATATTGTTCCTGAAGCCATTCAAAAAGCCACTCTTAAAATGGACGAACTGGCCAAAATATTACGCAAAAAGAGAATGCGTGATGGAGCCATTTCATTTGATAAAGTAGAAGTAAAATTCAATCTTAACGAAGCGGCAGAACCTGTTGGAGTGTATTTCAAAGTATCAAAAGATGCCAATCATCTTATTGAGGAATTTATGCTTTTAGCCAATAGGAAAGTAGCCGAATTTATTGGAAAACAAAGACCTAAGAAAACATTTGTTTATCGAATTCACGATGAGCCGGATGAAAATAAACTGATTAGTTTACAAACCGTAATTTCAAAATTTGGATACAGTATCAACTTTAAATCTAAAAAAGATATTTCCAAATCGCTTAATCAATTGCTTGAAGATGTTAACGGAAAAAAAGAGCAGAATATGGTCGATACGTTGACAATCCGATCTATGAGCAAGGCAAAATATTCAACTGAGAATATAGGACATTATGGTTTGGCATTTGATTATTATTCACATTTTACCTCACCAATCAGGCGTTATCCAGACGTAATGGCACATCGTTTGTTACAGCATTATCTTGATGGTGGAAAATCTGCCGATGAAGAATCCTATGAAGAGAAATGCCAGCACTCGTCAAACATGGAAGTTTTGGCTACCAATGCTGAACGAGACAGCATCAAATACATGCAGGTCAAGTATATGCAGGACCATCAGGATGAAGAGTTTTTAGGTGTGATTTCCGGTGTGACTGAATGGGGAATTTATGTAGAAATTGTTTCTAATAAATGTGAAGGTATGTGTAGAATTCGTGAAATACGGGATGATTATTACACCTTTGATGAAAAGCAATATGCTTTGGTTGGAGAAATTTCAAAGAATATATTGCAATTGGGAGATGAAGTCTACGTGAAAGTAAAAAGTGCCGATCTGGTTAAAAAACAACTGGATTTTACATTTTTGAGAAAGAATGAATAAGTAGATACTAACCAAATTATAAAAACATGAAAAAGATAATTTTTGTAGCATTCCTAATGCTATCGCAGCTAAATTTTGCACAGGAAAAAATCACTAAAAATTTAGGTGATTTTGATCAGGTAAAAGTTTTTGACAGGATTTCATTACAGTTGGTTCCGGCAAATGAAAACAAAATTGAAATTACCGGTGACCGTAGGGAAGATGTAGAAATTGTCAACAAAAACGGAGAGCTGAAAGTAAGAATGAAATTGAAAAAGCTTTTGAAAGGAGAAGACATCACTGCAATTCTTTATTACAAAAATGAAATTGAAACTATTGAAGCCAGTGAAGGCTCTTATGTTTCAAGCGAAAAAACTTTTAAAGCTATAGATTTTCATGTCAATGCAAAAGAAGGTGCTGAAATAAAAATCAGCCTTGAAGCTCAAAAATTAGATGTAAAAGCAACATCCGGCGGTATTGTAAAACTGAAAGGAAATGCAAACAGTCAGGATATTGTCATCAATTCAGGTGGTATTGTTGATGCTAAAGATTTAGAAACTTCACAAACCACAGTAGCTGTAAATGCAGGTGGGGAAGCAGATGTAAGAGCTTCTGAATTGGTTGATGCCAAAACAAGGGCTGGAGGTGACATAACCATTTACGGAAGTCCTAAAAAAATAAATAAAAAGACGTTTGCTGGAGGAAATATTACAGAATCCCAGCGATAAACACAGTCAAGGATTGTAATTTTTAAATTATCTTTGTGTTACTATTTTTAATTTGCATAAATTGCTGATTGAATATGGATCTCAAGAAACTTTCAAAAATTACAATCCTTTTTTAATGATTCAAGACATCTTAACAGGCATTCCTCTAGGTTTATTCCTATGTTTTATGATTGGGCCTGTTTTTTTTATATTGCTTGAAACCGCGGCAGTCAAAGGCATTCGCGCTGCATTGGTTTTCGATTTTGGAGTCATAGTAGCAGATGTTCTTTTCATCTGTATTGCTTATTTCAGCAGTTACCGACTTATCAACAGTTTAAAAGATGAACCGGCACTTTTTATTTTTGGAGGGCTGATTATGCTTACTTATGGCATAATTTCATACCTAAAACTCAACAAAGCAAGTAAAAATATTTCGGAAGAAGCAGAAGTTGAACTTATTAAAAAAAATTACGGAAGTCTTTTCATAAAAGGATTTCTTCTCAATTTTATCAATGTTGGAGTACTTGGATTCTGGTTATTGATTATCATTACTTTTGGACCTCAGCTTGATTTGAAAACTTCCAGACTGATAGTTTTTTTCGCATCGGTTATCGGAACTTATCTAATGGTTGACCTGGCCAAAATGTTTCTGGCCAAAAGGTTAAAAAGTAAAATGACTTCTTCCAATATTCTAAAAATCAAAAAAATTACAAGCATACTTTTAATAATTTTTGGATTCTCCATCATGTTGCAAGGGTGGTTTCCGAGTGACCAGAAGCTTGTCAAATCGGCTTTAGAAAAAATAGAAAACAGAAAAAAATAAGGGTATTGTAACACCTGGAAAATAAAAAAAGAGATACTGAAAAGTATCTCTTTTTCTTTTGGAGGCATCGAGCGGATTCGAACCGCTGTAGGAGCTTTTGCAGAGCCCAGCCTAGCCACTCGGCCACGACGCCATAACTGTTTGGATGGCAAATTTACATATTATTTGCTGTAACGCAAGAAAATCTTTAGCAAATATTAATTTTTAATTTTAACTATTTGATAATAATAAATTTTACTTTTGGCTGAAACAAAATCAAAAAGCCATGTTTAAAAAGTTCCATTTTCTAAAGCCATTATTTAATTTTATTTCTATCGGATTGATAATTATGACATTAAGCAGGATATTGCTTTTTTTCTTATACAAAGATAGGATAAGCGAAACGGAAAATTATTGGTATATTTTTCCAATCGGATTGCGTTTTGACCTTATCATTTTATGTTATATTTCTTTCCTTCCTGCGGTTTTAATCTGTCTTTTGCCAGACCGTTTTCTGCAAAAAATCAAGAAGTTTTTCCATATCTATTTTCTTTTATTCTTATTTCTGTTCCTTTTAATGGAACTTTCTACTCCTGATTTTATAGCCCAATACGATACCAGACCAAACAGACTTTTCCTTGATTATTTGATTTATCCTAAGGAAGTAATGGGAACTCTATTAAAAAGTTACCTGCCTTCAATGTTATTTGCGGTGGTGTTTTTGAGTGTGGCAGTTTATTTTGGTTTCAAAAAAGGAAAAAAATTGTTTTATCCGTCATTCCAGAATTACAAAACAAAGCTGATTTTATTCCCTTTGGTGGCCTTTTTATTGTTTTTTGGAGCTCGTTCCAGTTTAACTTCAAAACGTCCTATAAACGCAAGTAATGCTATTTTTTCAACAGATCAGTTGACGAATTGCATCGGATTGAATTCTTTTTATACCGTAGCTTTTGCAGCCTATTCCTTAAAAAATGAAAACAATGCCGCAAAAATGTATGGCAAAATGGAAAGCAGTGAAGCATATGCCAGGGTTAAAAAATACATGACTGCCCTGCCGGAAGATTTTACAGATCCTCAGTTGCCTTTATTGCACAATCAAAATCCGGATTCATTAAGAGAAAAGCCTTATAACCTGGTTATTTTTCTTCAGGAAAGTCTTGGAGCAGAATATGTAGGATGTTTAGGAGGGAAGCCACTAACGCCTAATTTAGATAAATTGTCAAAAGAAGGTTTATTATTTACAAATTTGTATTGTACCGGTACACGAAGTGTGAGAGGTATTGAAGCAGTAGTAACCGGATTTTTACCTTCTCCGTCAGAAAGCGTTGTCAAATTAAGCAATTCACAATCTGGCTTTTTTACGTTGGCAGAACTATTAAAAAGCAAAGGTTATGATACGAGCTTTATCTATGGTGGAAGTGCCAATTTTGATAATATGGGCTCATTCTTTAACGGAAATGGCTTTCACAATATCATTGATGAGGCTGATTTTGACAAAGACAAAAAGAAATATGCTTTTAAAGGTACCTGGGGCTATTCTGATGAAGATTTGGTTACTAAAGCAAATGAATATTTCAAATCACAAAAAGATAAACCCTTCTTTTCTTTGATGTTTTCAACATCTAACCACGAACCTTTTGAGTTTCCTGACGGAAGAATCCAATTGTTTGAAAAGAATAAAAATACGGTCAACAACGCTATGAAATATGCTGATTTTTCTATTGGTAAATTCTTTGAATTGGCCAAAAAAGAAGACTATTTCAAGAATACGGTTTTTATTGTAATTGCAGACCATAATACAAGAACCTACGGAAAGCATTTAGTGCCTATTAAAAAGTTCCGAATTCCTGCCTTGATTATAGGGCCTCAGGTTCCAAAAGGTGAGAAATATGATAAATTGAGCAGTCAGATTGATATTCCACCAACGTTGTTAAGTATGCTTGGAATGAAAGTACAGACGCCAATGCCGGGAAGAAATATTCATGACCTAAAGCCGGAAACCAAAGGAAGATCCATCATGCAGTTTCACGATATCAATGCTTTCCGAGTTGAGGATCAGGTAGTGATTATGCAACCCAACAAAAAAGCATTGCAGTTTAAAATTGAAAATGATACCGTTTTGACGCCTGTGAAATTAGACGAAGAATTGGCTAAAGACGCATTGGCTCACGTTACTGCAGCTTCAGACCTTTATAAAGAGAAAAAATATAAAATGAAGAAATAGTTAGCTTCTATATTCCTCCAGTTGAATGGTAACTGCTTCAACATCACCACCAATTGGAGGATTTATTTTTGAAACGGCAACAATTATTCTGGAAACAGAAGCTATTTCTCTAAATACACGCTGTACAATTCTATGAGCTACATGCTCTAAAAGTTTGGAACGAATAGCCATTTCTTCCCTTACTATCTTATTGAGGTGAACATAATCCACAGTATCTTCCAGTTCATCTGTTTCCATAGATTTACGCATATCGGTTTTGATTTCCAGGTCTACGGAATAATCAGAACCGATTTTGCTTTCTTCGACTAAACAACCATGAAATGAATAGGTTCTGATGTTTTTTAGCTTGATAATTCCCATGGTAAGATGTATTTTTTGATTGGAGATTTCCGTTATATAATTTCGTTGTTCAAAATTAGGTATTAAAGAATAAAAATTAAGCATTTTCTTGGCAAAATGAATAACTTTGCGGTCTTAATTTATGAATATGGCATCAGAAGAAAAATCACTGAATTTTATTGAGCAAATCATTGAAGAAGATATTAAAAATGGCTTGTCTCAACAGAAATTACGTTTTCGTTTCCCGCCTGAACCCAACGGTTATTTGCATATCGGACATGCAAGCTCGATTGCTTTAAATTTTGGATTAGGCATTGATTATCAAGCACCTGTTAATCTTCGTTTTGACGATACCAACCCTGCCAAAGAAGAGCAGGAATTTGTTGATGCAATCAAACGTGATGTACAATGGTTGGGATACCAATGGGAACATGAATGCTATGCTTCTGACTATTTCCAGCAATTATACGATTGGGCTGTTGAATTTATTAAAAAAGGAAAAGCTTATGTAGACAGCCAGACTTCTGAAGAAATGGCTCAGCAAAAAGGGACGCCTTCTACTCCGGGAGTGGATAGTCCTTACCGTAATCGCTCTGTAGAAGAAAACCTTGATTTATTCGAAAGAATGAAAAATGGCGAATTTCCGGAAGGAACACATATTTTGAGAGCAAAAATAGATATGAAATCAACAAATATGCTGATGCGTGATCCTATCATGTATCGCATATTACACAAACACCATCACAGGACAGGTGATGCCTGGAAAATTTATCCAATGTATGACTGGGCACATGGTGAAAGCGATTATTTAGAACAAATTTCGCATTCTTTCTGTACGCTTGAATTTTTGCCTCACAGAGAATTATATGACTGGTTCCTGGATCAGATTTATGATAACAAAAGCATTCGCCCAAAACAAAGAGAATTTGCAAGAAGGAATCTTTCGCATACGGTTGTAAGTAAAAGAAAACTATTAAAATTAGTTGAAGATAAACATGTTAACGGATGGGATGACCCAAGAATGTCAACTGTTTCCGGATTGAGAAGAAGAGGCTATACTCCGGCATCTATCCGCAATTTTGCCCACACTATTGGTATTGCCAAACGTGATAATTTGATTGATGTTTCTGTTTTGGAATTCTGCATACGTGAAGATTTAAACAAAACGGCACCTCGTGTTATGGCAGTTTTGGATCCAGTAAAGCTGGTTATTACCAATTATCCGGAAGGAAAAGAAGAGTGGCTGGATGCAGAAAACAATCAGGAAGATGAAAATGCAGGATTCAGAAAAGTACCTTTTTCAAGAGAATTGTATATTGAAAGAGAAGACTTTTTAGAAGAAGCTACAGGCAAGTTTTTTAGATTGACGCTTGGAAAAGAAGTACGTTTAAAAAATGCCTATATCATTAAAGGTGAAAGTGTTGTAAAAGACGCTAATGGAAATATTACAGAAATCCATGTCACCTATGATACGGATAGTTTAAGTGGTAGCGGTACAGAAGCAAGCCAAAGAAAAGTATCAGGTACATTGCATTGGGTTTCTATTGCCCATGCGATTGAAGCGGAAGTGCGCCTGTATGACCGACTTTTTACAGATGAATCTCCGGATACTCATAAAGGAAAGGATTTCCTGGAATTTGTAAACCCAAATTCGCTTCAGGTCGTTACCGGTTATTTGGAACCAAGTCTGAAAGAGGCTAAAAATGAAGATAAGTTCCAGTTCCAAAGATTGGGTTATTTTACTGTAGATAAGGATTCTACAGATAAAAAATTAGTTTTCAACAGAACAGTTTCTTTGAAAGACACATGGGAAGAAAAAGGTAAAAAAGAAGAAAATATTATTAATAATTCCCTTAAAGAAATTAATAAATATTTTAAAGTTGCCACTCAGGAAGAACGAAATGCTGTAGAAAAAACCATAGGCAATGAGTTGACAAATGTTGCCAATTTCAGTTTATTACAGAATACTTTAAAGAAGAATATCAATAATAACAAAAGCTCTTTATTGTTTTCCAATTATCTTCTCAAATATTCGGCGCTAAAAGCTTCTGATGTTGAAACGGAAGTATTGCATAAATTGTATTCGATGTCACTGAAAAGCGAATCGCCTTATGTTCGATTGGAAGTCATCAAAAATTTAAAAAATGATGAACCAAATCGTTTAGAATTTTCTTCGCAGCTTGATGAATTAAAAATTTCAGAAAAAAATGAAGACGTTCTGAATTTGCTTTCGGAAAATTAAAACTATAAATTTTATATATGAAAAGCTCCTGAATTCAGGAGCTTTTTCTATTATTTGGATTTTCTATAAAAAACAGGAATAGTATAATTTTAAGTAATTAAAATTGACTTCCATAAATTGATTTTAGGACATTTTTTAAAAAAGGGAATATAAATATATAGATAGCTCTTTGAAAATCGATTTAATGAGGTATATGAGGGTTTTGACAAACTTTGGCATACTTTAACTGGTTGTTAACACCAAAATGTTAAAATTTACTGTAACTTTAGTTTATTAACCTAAAAAAAGAAAAGTTATGTCAAGAACGAACACAGTAATCGGAATATTAGCTGGAGCTGCAATTGGTGCAGCAGTAGGAATTTTATTTGCGCCAGACAAAGGTCAGAAGACCAGAAAAAAAATCAAAGATGGATTTGACCACCAAAAAGATGAATTGCAAAACAAATTCAACCAATTATCAGATCAGGTAAAAAGTAAATTTTCAAGAGCAAAAGTAGATTTGGAATCCGGTTTTGATGAATTGGTTGCCAATGCTCAAGATACCAAAGAAGATGTAATTGCAGCTTTAGAAAAAAAACTGGCTGATTTAAAAGCACAAGCAACAGCTGCTAGTAAAAAATAAAAAAACTGCTTTATGGCATTTGAAAAAATAAAAGAAAACACCGACGAACTGCAAGACCGAGCCAAAGAATTTTTAGATGCTAATATTGCCTACTATAAACTTTGGGGTTTCAAAATTGCAATGAAATCTACCACCTTAATGCTTAAATTATTTCTTTTGAGCGTTATGTTGGTGATTGTAACCCTGTTTTTTTCAATTGCATTGGCATTAGCAATTGGATATGGACTGGATAATTTTGCTTATGGATTCTTAATTGTCGGAGCAATTTATCTTGTTCTTGCCATATTGGTATATTACATCCAGGATAAAATTGTGGAAGGTCCGATTCTGAGAACATTTTCAAGATTATTTTTCAAAAAATATTAAAATTAAAGCTTATGCAAGTAAAGAGCTATTCTTCATATGAAGAAATAAACAGGGAACTTCAGATTTTGAAAGTAGAGAAGGATTTGGCCTATGAAAAAATGAACAAAAGTTTTCATGAAACCAAAGACAGTTTTACTGCAAAAAATATCCTGGGAACAGTTCCGGGAATAGCATTAAGCATTATAGGAAGCTTATCCGGACCACTCAAGAATGTCGGGATAGCTTACCTGACGAAAAAGATTTTTCGTCTATAAACAAAAAAGAGGCTCATAGAGCCTCTTTTTTTATTTGGTTGAATCATAACCTTCAACATCGCCACTTTCTGGTAAATGAGGTGGTGTAGGTGGTTTTGGAGTTGATTTCTTTTCTGTCTTGTCAAATGCTTTGGCACGTTTCATAGCTTCACCAACCTGATTAGAAGCTGTAAAGGAAGCTACCATATTATTCAACATGTCACTACCGGCTTGAGGAGAATTAGGAAGTAATATAAGATTAGAATTGGCATCAGCACCAATGGCCTGCAAAGTATCATAATGTTGTGTTACAACAATTAGGGCAGAAGCCTCCTGTGAATTGATTCCTACTTTGTTCAATACATCCACACTTTCTACCAAACCACGGGCAATTTCACGTCTCTGGTCAGCAATACCCTGTCCTTGTAATCTTTTACTTTCTGCTTCCGCTTTTGCTTTTGCAACAATTCTGATTCTTCCTGCTTCTGCTTCATACTCTGCTGCAGATTTCTCTCTATCAGCTGCGTTAATACGGTTCATGGCATTTTTTACCTGAATATCCGGATCAATATCCGTAATAAGCGTATTGATAATATCATAACCATAAGTGGTCATAGCCTCATTCAATTCGCGTTTTACAGCAATAGCGATATCGTCTTTTCTTTCGAAAACATCATCCAATTTTAATTTAGGAACCTCCGCACGAACTACGTCAAATACATAGGATGTAATCTGGTCATGTGGATATTCCAATTTATAAAAAGCTTCGTACACTTTATCCTGAATTACTTTAAACTGTACAGAAACTTTCATTTTTACAAATACGTTTTCTTTCGTTTTGGTTTCAATGATAACGTCAAGTTGCTGGATTTTCAAATTAATCTTACCTGCAATTTTATCTACTATCGGAATTTTTAATTGTAATCCGGAATGACGGATGCTTTGGTATTTACCAAAACGTTCTATTATGGCAGCAGTCTGTTGCTTTACTGTAAAGAACGACGAAAAGAAGATAAATAAGGCGAAGAATAAAAATACATACAAAGGAATGTTTAGATCCATGATACAAAGTTTAAAGTTAATTGGGTTAAGGTACAAAAAAAGCCTCTCATTTCTGAAAGGCTCTTTTAATTTATTTCAAGCTGTCAACTGCTTTTCGAATTCTTGCAATCGTTTCTTCTTTTCCAATCATGCTCATAATGTCAAATAGGTGAGGCCCTTTTAAAGAACCAACCAGGCTCAATCGTAAAGGCTGCATAATTTTACCCATTCCGATTTCATTTTCTGTCATCCATGTTTTGACTGTATTTTCAACATTTTCAGTCGAAAAATCCAAAGTGTTTTCTAAAACACTAATAAGCTTCTCCATCAACTCAGCTGTTTCCGGTTTCCAGTTTTTAGCTGCTTTTTCATCATATGAAATCGGAGCCAGGAAAAAGAATTCAGACACTTCCCAAAGTTCTGAAGCAAAAGTAGCACGCTCTTTTACCAAACGAACAACTTCTGTTAAAAATTCAATAGGCTTATTGATACCTTTTTCCAATAATACATGTGAAAGCTGCTGTGCTAAATCATTATTATCTGCTCTTTGGATATACTGGTGGTTGAACCATTTGTTTTTATCAGGGTCAAACTTAGCGCCTGCTTTATGGACTCTTTCCAAATCAAAAGCTGTTATCAGTTCATCAAGGGTAAATAATTCCTGATCGGTTCCGGAACTCCAGCCTAATAGAGCCAGGAAATTGATTACGGCTTCCGGAAGAAATCCTTTTTCTCTGTAGCCTGAAGAAATTTCTCCGGAACCAGGGTCTTTCCATTCTAAAGGAAATACCGGAAAACCAAGCTTATCACCGTCTCTTTTTGAAAGCTTGCCATTTCCAACCGGTTTTAGAATCAGGGGAAGGTGGGCAAATTCCGGAGCTTCCCAATTAAAAGCTCTGTACAATAAAACGTGTAATGGTAGTGATGGAAGCCATTCCTCCCCACGAATTACATGTGAAGTTTCCATCAAATGGTCGTCTACTATATTTGCTAAGTGATAGGTTGGCATTCCGTCACCCTTGAACAAAACCTTATCATCTAATAGATTGGTGTCAAATTTTACTTCACCACGAATCATATCATTCAAGTGCAAAATCTCATTAACCGGAGTTTTGAAACGGATAACATATTCCTCACCATTTGCAATTCTTTGCGCCGTCTTTTCAGCAGAATTGGTCAATGAATTATCCAATTGCTCACGGTTTCCGTGATTGTAAATAAATGTTTTTCCCTGTTCTTCTTCGTTCTTGCGCAATTGGTCCAAATCTTCAGCAGTATCAAACGCATAATAGGCCCAACCAGATTGTACCAATTGGTCAGCATATTCTTTATACAAATGTTTTCTTTCGCTTTGGCGATAGGGTCCAAATTTTTCATTTTTTCCAACAGTTTCATCCGGAGCAATTCCAAGCCATTCCAAAGCTTCCAAAATATAAGCTTCGGCTCCCGGCACAAAACGGTTTTGGTCAGTATCTTCTACACGAAGGTAAAAAACACCACCATGTTTTTTAGCAAACAGATAATTGAAAAGGGCTGTTCTAACGCCACCAATGTGTAAAGGTCCTGTTGGACTTGGCGCAAAACGAACGCGAATAGGTCTAGACATTTTGAGTAAATTTTGGTGCAAAGATACGATTTTAGTTAAAAGTTATCAGTTCACAATAAGCAGTTTTCAGACAATAACTCAGTATAAATCTGCAATCTTAAATCTTAAATCCGCCGTCTGCTATCTGTCATCTGCCGTCTTAATTTTAACCTTTCATATAAATATAAATTACTATTTTTATCGGTTATAAAGAAACTATTGACAATTTTGGAAAATAAAACACTGATTTACGACAAATTAGAAGCATTTATCAAGAAGTATTATGCAAATGAACTACTCAAAGGATTGATTTTCTTTATTGGGTTAGGATTACTGTATTTGCTGTTTACGCTTTTTGTCGAATACTTTCTTTGGCTCAAACCAACGGGAAGGACTATCTTGTTTTGGGCATTCATAGCTGTAGAAGTTTTTCTTTTGTTCCGGTTTATAATGTTCCCGATTTTCAAGTTGTTCAAACTTCAGAAAGGAATTGATTATGAAGAGGCATCGGCAATAATTGGAAGCCATTTTTCTGAAGTTAATGACAAACTGAAAAATTTCCTGCAATTGTCAAATGACAGCAATCAGTCAGAATTATTACTCGCTTCAATTGACCAGAAAGCACAGACCTTAAATCCGATTCCTTTTGGTAATGCCATTAACTTTAAAGGCAATATCAAATTTCTTCCGTGGGCAATTATACCAATCCTGTTTTTTGCTTTTTTTATGATATCCGGTAATAGTGATATGATAACCCAAAGCTTCAATAGAGTAGTGCGCTATAACGAACGCTTTTCACCACCTGCTCCGTTTGCTTTCGAAATTATAAATCCTTCTTTGCAAACTGAACAAGGAAATGATTTTGTACTCCAGGTAAAATCACAAGGAAAAGTAGTTCCGGAAAATGCCATGATTTATATAGATGGTGAAAGCTATTTTATGGAAAGTACAAAACCGGGTTTTTTTGAATATAAATTTACAAGACCCTCAAAAAACATACGTTTTCATATTGAAGCCAATCAGGTTACTACCAAAGATTTTGAATTGGCTGTCGTGGCTGTTCCAACCATTGCCAATTTTGAAATGGTTTTGAATTTTCCATCCTATTTGAATAAGAAATCAGAAACCATACAAGGTTCCGGAAACGCAATTGTACCTGAAGGAACTAAGGTAACTTGGAAAGTGGCTACTTTGGCTACAAAATCTGTCGAATGGTCTGATTTAAAAACAATTACGCCATTTTCTTCTAACGAGAATACATTCCAGATTACAAAAAGCATTTTTCAGAATACGGATTATCAAATTTTGACTTCAAATGCTAAAGTGAAACACTATGAAAAGCTGAATTATCAGATTTCTGTTATCAAAGACCAGTTCCCGACTATAGCGGTGAACAATGCACCGGATAGCCTTAAACTAAATCAGAATGTTATTGTTGGACAGATTTCTGATGATAACGGATTATCAAAATTACAGATTGTTTTCTATCCGAAGAACAAAACCAATGAAGCCAAAAAGATGGCTTTGCCGGTTAAAAAAGTTGTTTTTGACCAGTTCATTTTCTCTTTTCCCGGACAGCTTCCCGTAGAAGAAGGTGTTTCCTATGAGTACTATTTTGAAGTTTTTGATAATGATGCCTTACATGGTTTCAAATCTACAAAATCTTCTGTTTTCTCAGATAGGTTAGCTACTGTCGAAGAAAAGGAAGAACAGAATTTGCAGCAGCAAAATGACAACATCAACAGTTTAGAAAAGTCAATTAAAAATCAGGATAAACAATTGTCAGAAATTGACAAACTTCAAAAGTTAGGTAAAGAAAAAACAAACCTGGAATTTAAAGACCAACAAAAGGTTAATGATTTTATCCAACGCCAAAAACAACAGGAACAAATGATGAAAGAGTTTTCCAAAAAGATGGAAGACAACCTCGATAAGTTTAAAACCGATAAGAAAGACGAGTTCAAAGAAGAATTAAAAGAGCGTCTTGAGAAGGCTGAAAAGGAAATCGAAAAGAATGAAAAGTTATTGGATGAATTACAGAAATTATCTGAAAAATTAAGAGAAGAAGAACTGTTTGAAAAGATTGATAAATTCAAACAGAGTTCAAAAAATCAGACTAAAAATTTAGAGCAGCTAGTTGAGCTTACGAAGAAATATTATGTAGAAAAAAAGGCTGAACAGTTGGCTGAAAAATTAGATAAGCTTTCTGAGAAACAGGAAGCCTTGTCTAATAAAGATAAAGAAAATTCTGTCGAAAATCAGGAGGATATAAATAAGGAATTTGAGAAGATTCAAAAGGAATTGGACCAACTTGAAAAAGATAACGAGCAATTAAAAAAACCGATTGACTTACCCAAAGACGAACAAACTGAAAAGAGTATAGGTGAGGATTTAAAGAAAGCATCAGACGAATTAAAAAAAGACCAGAAAGCCAAAGCCAAACCTAAACAAAAAAGTGCTGCTCAAAAAATGAAACAGATGAGCGGTGCCATGATGGAAAGTATGGGTAGTGGTGAAATGGAACAATTGGAAGAAGACGTAAAAATGCTGCGTCAGATTCTGGATAATTTATTAGCCTATTCCTTCTCACAGGAAGACCTGATGAAGAACTTTAAAGGACTTAAAAAAGGTTCGCTTTCATTTAATAAAAACCTGAAAATTCAGCAGGATTTAAAACAACAATTCAAGCATGTTGATGATAGTTTGTTTGCCATGTCGTTGAGGAATCCAAAACTGGGTGAGAACATCACTACAGAAATTGGTAACGTGCATTACAATGTTGACAAGGCTTTGGAAACCTTATCTGATGCCCAGTTTCAAAAAGGTGTATCACACCAGCAATATGCCGTCGCTTCATCCAATAAGTTGGCCGATTTCCTGAGTGAGATTTTAAACAGCATGCAAATGCAGATGCAAATGTCCGGTTCCGGTGCTGGGAAGCCTAAGCAGGGTCAAGGTCAGGGAATGCAACTTCCTGACATTATTGAGAAGCAGAAAGGATTGGGTGAAAAGATGAAAGAGGGTATGAAGAAAGGTGAAAAACCAGGAGAAGGTAATGAGGGTAAGGATGGAAAACCTGGTAAGGAAGGAAAAGGTAAGAATTCAAAAAGTGGAAATAAAGAGGGTGAAGGAGGAGAAGACGGTGAAGGCAATGCGGGTGAAATATTAGAGATTTACAAAGAACAGCAACGCTTGCGTGAAGCATTGCAAAAGGCTTTAGAAAAAGAAGGAATGGGTGGTAGTGGACAGAATGCTCTCAACCAAATGAAGCAAATTGAAAAGGATTTGTTGAATAAAGGTTTTAAGAATGAAACACTTCAAAAGATGCTAAATCTGAAACACGAATTGTTGAAATTAGATAATGCAATCCAGCAACAGGGTGAGGAAAAGAAACGCCAGTCCCAAACCAATAAAAAGGAATACAATAACCAAACCAATGCTATTTCTCCTGCGTTAAAGCAATATTTAAATAGTATTGAAATATTAAACAGACAAACACTACCTTTGCGGCCAAATTTTAACCAGAAGGTTCAAGAATACTTTAGAAAAGATGATTAGCTTTAATTACGAAACCGAGTTTGAATTGCCAAATGAGAATGAAATTGAGAAGTGGCTTTCAGAGGTTATTGTTTCAGAATCTAAAAAAGAAGGAGATATTAATTATATTTTCTGTGATGACGAATACCTGCATGAAATCAATGTCAAATATCTTGATCATGACACCTTAACAGATATCATTAGTTTTGATTATTCCATAGGCAATGAATTACATGGAGATATTTTCGTATCAGTAGAAAGAGTAGCAGACAATGCAAGAGACTTTAACGTGAGTTTTGATGAAGAATTGAAAAGGGTATTAGCTCACGGCATATTACACTTTGCAGGATACAAGGACAAATCAGAAGAAGATGAGTTGTTGATGCGTTCAAAAGAAGATGAAAAGATTGCAATGTTCCACGTGAAACAATAGCTTAAACATCTTTTCAAAAGAATAAAAATTACTAAACGTTCCACGTGGAACACAATAAGATTTTGGTTTCCAAAATCGTAAAGAGAGGATAAAAAAATGTTTCAAGAAACCTACGATGTGATTGTAGTTGGAGCCGGACACGCTGGTTCAGAAGCGGCCGCGGCAGCGGCCAATTTGGGTTCGAAAACCTTATTGGTTACAATGAGCTTGCAGAACATAGCCCAGATGTCGTGTAATCCGGCAATGGGAGGAATAGCAAAGGGACAAATCGTAAGAGAAATTGATGCCCTTGGCGGATATTCCGGAATTGTTTCAGACAAAACGGCCATACAGTTCAAGATGCTCAATAAATCAAAAGGTCCGGCAATGTGGTCGCCAAGAGTTCAAAGCGACAGGATGCGTTTTGCAGAAGAATGGAGATTGATGCTGGAAAGAACACCAAATCTTGATTTCTATCAGGAAATGGTAAAAGGTTTGATTATTGAAGATGGCAAAATAAAAGGAATCAAGACATCGCTTGGAATTGAAATAAAAGCAAAGTCTGTTGTTCTCACCAATGGAACTTTCCTGAACGGATTGATTCATATCGGAGAAAAACAATTTGGTGGTGGTAGGGCAGGTGAAGGAGCCGCTTATGGTATCACGGAAGATTTGGTTCGTGCCGGATTTACCTCAGGAAGAATGAAAACAGGAACGCCACCCCGTGTTGATGGACGTTCTTTAGATTATTCTAAAATGGAAGAACAGCCGGGTGATGTAAACCCGGATAAGTTTTCCTATTCTGACGAAACCAAGCCACTAGTACATCAAAAATCATGTTATATGACCTATACGTCGTTACAGGTGCATGATTTACTACGTGAAGGATTTGACCGTTCTCCAATGTTTAATGGAAGAATCAAAAGCCTTGGACCAAGATATTGCCCATCCATTGAAGATAAGATCAACCGTTTTGCTGATAAGGAAAGACACCAATTGTTTGTAGAACCAGAAGGATGGAATACGGTTGAAGTCTATGTAAATGGATTTTCTACATCGCTTCCGGAAGAAGTGCAGTTCAAAGCACTTCGTTCTGTGGTTGGTTTTGAAAATGTGAAATTCTTCAGACCGGGTTATGCCATCGAATATGATTATTTTCCGCCTACGCAGTTAAAACATACGTTGGAAACGAAACTGGTTGAAGGTTTGTATTTCGCCGGACAGATTAATGGAACTACAGGTTATGAAGAAGCTGCATCGCAAGGATTAATGGCCGGTATCAATGCGCATTTAAAAGTGCACGAAAAAGACCCGCTGATTTTAAGAAGAGATGAAGCCTACATTGGGGTGCTTATTGATGACCTGATTACGAAAGGAACGGAAGAACCGTATCGTATGTTTACTTCCAGAGCAGAATATAGAACCTTATTGCGTCAGGATAATGCAGATTTCAGATTAACACCAAAATCTTTTGAGATTGGCTTAGCTTCTGAATCCCGTATGCGCAGAATGGAGAAGAAATTAAACGAATCAGAAGCAATGGTTAATTTCTTTAAAGAAACAAGTGTAACAGTTGCAGAAACGAATCCGATATTGGAAGAAAAAGGTTCTGCCCTGATTTCGCAACCCGACAAAATGTTTAAAGTTTTCTCACGCCCGCAGATTGATTTAGAAGACATCCTGAAATTTGAAAAGGTAGCTCAATATGTTCAAGACAACAATCTTGATAAGGAAGTATTAGAGCAAGCCGAAATCCAGGTGAAATATTCAGGCTATATTGAAAAAGAAAAAAATAATGCTGATAAGCTGACGCGTTTGGAAGATGTGAAAATTCCGGAATCTTTCGATTATGATAAGATTAAATCATTGTCGCATGAAGCCCGTGAAAAGTTCAAAAAAATACGCCCGGTAACATTATCTCAAGCTTCTCGTATTAGCGGAGTTTCTCCAAGTGATATTTCCGTATTACTAATTCATATGGGAAGATAATATGTTTCACGTGGAACGAAGTACTCAAAACCGCATTATCAAAGGAGTTGTCTCAATTCTTTTGATAATTTTTGTTTTACAAAGCTGTATTGGAACCAAACAGGCTTTTATGATAGACGACTATTATATTTCTGAAAACGGAAAAGAAGTTCTGGGCACGAAACCACTTAATGCGTTTATTTTTGAAAACAATTTAAAAAATCTTCCGTTTGAGCAGTTTCTCGCTATTAAATACAAATTGAATAATTATCTCACAAGAGAGTTTTGGATTACGATTGATGGCGATAAGTATAAGCTTATTGTCTATGAAAATTCGGAGTTTGATAAATATTTCGGTTTTTCAAACTTTGCGGTACAAAACCAAGAAAATATAGCTAACATTGTAGGAGGCCAGCCAAAATTTATTGCTATTTCAATGATTAATGAATTTAATGAAGATTGTCTTTCCAATAAATCCATGTTTCAAAACAAAGTAACGGCTTATCTTAAAAATCTTAAAGACGAATACATCCAATTTAAACAATGACCTCAACAAATCATAAGCATTACCAAACTGTAAAAGACAATTCTGTTTCGAAAGAAGTTTTCGAGTTATTACATGACGAAGATTTGGACATGCTGATTACTTCTCCTCAACCAAAAGGCACAGAACTTTCCAAATATTACGAAAGTGACGATTATATATCGCATACAGATGGTAAACGTTCTATTTTTGAAAAAGCCTATCACTTCATAAAAAATATTGCCCTAAAAAATAAACTAAGCCTGGTTAATAGCCTGCAAAAAAAAGGGATGCTTTTGGATATTGGTGCGGGAACCGGAGATTTTCTTTTAACAGCTAAAAATGATGGTTGGAAAGTGATAGGAGTAGAGCCAAGTGAAAAAGCAAGATCAATTGCAGCCAAAAAAGGAATAGAATTAAAACCGGTAGCTGATTTTGATGACCATTCTTTTGATATTATAACCATGTGGCACGTTTTAGAACACGTTCCGGATTTACAGAATCAAATAAAAGAACTGAAAAGATTGCTAAAGCCAAATGGCGCGATTATTATTGCTGTGCCAAATTTTAAATCACATGATGCAAAATACTATGGCGAGTTTTGGGCTGCATACGATACACCAAGACACTTGTGGCATTTTTCAAAAACAGCAATCAAAAAATTATTTCAAAACGAAAATATTGAGCTTGTAAAAATCCTGCCGATGAAATTTGATTCATTTTATGTGAGTCTTCTATCTGAAAAATACAAAACCGGAAAAATGAATTTTATTAAAGCATTTTTTATCGGTTTGAAGTCAAATTGGAAAGCAAAGGAGAAATTTGAATATTCTTCGCACATTTATGTGCTAAAAAACGCTAAAAATTAAAATAAAAGCGGGAGTTGGAAGATTTTTAAGGACAATATAAAAGATATCGTCTTTTTTTAAAAGTGTCTTAAATCGCTTTATTTTAATCCATTTTTGATAGTCAGAATTTATGCTCGTTTTTTAAACCATAAAATAATTTTATATAAAGAAAAAGTCCGAAAATTTACACTTAATCCATTTGTAACATTTTTTTTCTATTTTTGACCCCAATTAAAAAATAAAGAACACAGAATGAAAAAATCAATAGTAGCCATTGCAATAGCAATCTCATTATTTTCTTGCAACAAAGCCGAAGAAAAAAGCATATCAGAAAAAACAGCGTATATCGATACTGTAAAATTGATGGAAGAATATACAGAATCGAAAGACCTTCAGGCCAAGTTTGAAGAAAAATCGAAAGTTATGGGCAGAGAATTGGAACTTGAAATTAAAAAATTTCAGGAAGAAGCCGATAATTTCCGTAGAAATGCACAGGCTAATGGACCGGAATGGGCACAGAGAAAAGGCTCTGAGTTGCAGAAAAAAGAACAGCAACTAACTTATGCCCAGCAAGCTATGAGCCAACAGTTACAAAAAGAAGCAGCTGTTGAAAGGGATTCTGTAGTTAGTAAAGTAAGAAAATACATAAAAGATTACGGTAAAAAGAATGGTTATTCTTATATCTACGGAACAGGTGATGCTGCTACGGTTCTTTATGCAAAAGAAGGATATGACATCACGGATAAAATAGTTAAAGAATTGAATGACAATTATAAAGCTCCAGAAAAAACAGAAACAAAGGATACTGCAAAAACTGAAGAGAAAAAATAAATTCTATAAGATGCCTTCCCCCGAGAAGGCATTTTTTTTTGGAAATATTTCAAAAAATTGACTATTTTTCCCTATTCGAAAACTACAAGCCAATGCAACCAATATCTGAAGCAGCATCCTATACGCTCAAATTCATCAACCAAACCCAGCGTTCTCTATTCCTAACCGGTAAAGCCGGAACCGGAAAAACCACTCTTTTAAGAGAAATAATCCAGTCAACACATAAAAATACGGTAGTTGTGGCTCCAACAGGCATCGCCGCTTTGAACGCGGGAGGTGTTACGATTCATTCCATGTTTCAGCTTCCGTTTGCGGGTTTTATCCCGGAATACAATAAAACACCCCACTTTTCAGATACCATAAAGTTCGAAACCAAAGACACCTTAAAGCGCCATTTCAAGATGAATGGTACCAAAAAATCAGTGATTTTGAATATGGAATTGCTGATAATTGATGAAGTGAGTATGCTTCGGGCCGATTTATTGGATGCTATTGACTTTACAATGAGGAGCATACGAAGAAAAGAACTTCCGTTTGGTGGTGCTCAGGTATTATTCATAGGTGATTTATTGCAGCTTCCACCCGTTGTTAAAAATGAAGAATGGGAAGTCCTGAAAAACTACTACCGGGGAAAATTCTTTTTCCATTCGCATGTAATGCAGCAATATCCGCCATTATACATTGAGCTTTCAAAAATTTTTCGTCAGACTGATGATAAATTTATATCGATATTGAACAATCTTCGTAACAATCAGGTAGATGCAGAAGATATCAAAAATCTGAACCAGTATGTAAAGCCGGATTTTGACCTCAAACAGAATAAGGGATATATTACCCTGACAACGCATAATGCGAAAGCCGATGCTATAAACGAACAGTCATTAGTTGATTTACAGGAAAAACAACTGACATTTTTACCTGAAATTATTGGCGATTTCCCTGAAAAGATATATCCTGTTGATGAAAGGCTGAACCTGAAAGTTGGAGCCCAGATTATGTTTGTGAAAAATGACCTTTCATTGGAAAAGAATTATTTCAACGGAAAAATGGGCATCGTAAAATCGTTGTCTGAGCAGGAAATACTGGTTCATTTTCCGGATGAAAACAAGACCATTGAAGTAGAAAGATATGAATGGCAAAACATTAGATATTCTGTTGACCCAAATACTAAGGAAATCGTAGAGGATGTTTTAGGTACTTTTACCCATTATCCGATTAAATTAGCGTGGGCGATAACCGTTCATAAAAGCCAGGGATTAACTTTTGACAAAGCTGTGCTCGACGTATCGCAGGTTTTTCTTCCCGGGCAGGCCTATGTTGCTCTGTCGCGACTTCGTTCGTTAGAAGGGCTTATTTTGCTTTCTCCGTTGCAAATGAATGGCATTTCGAATGACTATGATGTCATGCAATATTCCAATAACAAGGCTTCTGAAGAACTATTGCAGTCTTCCCTGGAAAAAGAGACACTAAATTTTATTCATAACTATCTGAAAAACAGTTTTGATTGGAAAGAACTGGCACAGGAATGGCGCAACCATCAATACAGCTACAATGAAGATGCTGAAAAATCTGAAAAATCAAAGCATATGCAATGGGCGAAAAGGCAGGCAGAATCCATTGGTGCACTTACGGAACCGGCTACAAAATTCATGCGCCAGCTGGATAAGCTATTTTTTGATGAAGCGCATGATATACAGTTTGTTTTGGAACGAATTCAGGCAGCCCACGATTATTTCTTAAAACCACTGGACCAGCTGGTTTATGAAATCCTGTGGAAATTGGAAGAAGTAAAACGCGTAAAGAAAGCAAAAACCTTTTTTCAGGAACTCTATGCTTTGGAAGAATTGCAGACAAAGGCCGTGTTACGTTTGATGAAAGCCAAAAGACTCATAGAAATTGTGGCATCAGGTCAGGAAATCTGTAAAGAGAATCTGGATTCACAGGAAATTAAATCCTATAAATCGAAAAAACTGGATGCCATTCGTGAGGAATTCAAGAATACTCACGCTACACTGGTAGATGATGATTATGATGAAGAGCGTTATATGCCAAAGAAAAAAGCGAAAAAGCTACCTAAAAAATCAACGGTGGAGGAAACCCATGAACTTTGGCAGCAAAACAATTCTATACCCGAAATCGCTGGTCTTCGCAAACTAACGCAACAGACCATAGTGACTCATTTTGTCAAATTAATCCAGTCCGGAAAAGTGGCATTATCAGACATCCTTCCGGAAGGCGTAATACAAGATTTGGCTGAAGCTTTTGAAGGCTACAACGAAGAATCTCTCAACGGATTGAAAGAAAAATACGGGAATAAATTTACCTGGGATGAACTGAAGTTATTCAGAGCTTCACAGCAGTAAATTATTGCATGAAAAAAACACCTAAAATAGCCGGAACAAAATAGATGGCAATAGTTCTGGCACCATCATAATCTTTGGCAATACGCTGTCCGAATAATAGAAAAATCAGCGTAACAGCAGAAACAACAGAACCGTAAAAACCAAAAGTAGTTCCTTTATTCATAAGCATCTGTATAATACCGGCAACGCAAAGAATTCCGGCTGCTATTTCCAAAACAAGAATTAGCATCAGGGATTGTGGTACACTGTTTTTGATGAATGTTTTCTCAAAATGACCTTTGAGCCAGCCTACATTACCTTGCCAGTCAATTACCTTGTCATAGCCTGATTGTAAAAAGGTTACGGCCAAAAATACTAAAATCAAAATAGAAGCAGTGTTGTTCATGATTACTATTTTTTGTGGATTAATCGGGTTAGTTTGATAGATAGGTCGGTTAAAATAATCTTCGCATTTCCGTTTCGTTCAATATGATAAACGGCATCAGAAAGCTCTTTGTAAATATCATTGATATTGTTGCCATTAACAAATGGAGCAAAGTTTTCCAGCTTGAATTTTTCAACTTTAGGTTCCATATAAACCAGGCTTGATGCCTGATAGTTCAGCAGCAATGCCTGACGAAACATTTCGATACAAAAATGCAAAAATTTCTTTTGTGCTTCACGCCCCAGGCCGGCAATTTGTTCACTCCAGGCAATCAGGTCGTTGATGGCTGATGCGTTTCCTTTGGCTCGGAAAGCCGCTCGTACCCATAAAACAAACCATTGCTCAAAAGGCTGTTCTTCGCTGTCTTCATGCAGCAGGTGCAATGCCTTGCTAAAATTTCCTTGTGCCTGGTGCGCAATTTTCCTGGCTTCGCGAGGGTCTATATTTTCACGTGAAACTAATGCATCAGCAATAATATTTTCATGGATTCCGTTGAAATGAAGTACCTGGCAGCGCGAACGTATTGTCTGTATGATAGATTCCTCATCTTCAGAAATCAGAATAAAAAGTGTTTTTTCAGGTGGTTCCTCAAGGATTTTCAAAAGCTTGTTGGAAGCTTCAATATTCATCTTGTCGGCCATCCAGACAATCATGATTTTATAACCACCTTCATAGGATTTTAGTGAAAGCGATTTTAAAACTTCCTGGGCATCTTCTACGCGAATCAGTCCCTGTTTGTTCTGAACGCCCAGATATTTATACCAGTCAAACAATCCGCCATAAGGCCTTTCCAGTAAAAAGGAACGCCAATCGGCAATAAAATCAAGACTTTTTGGCTTTGACTTCACATCATCTGTCGAAACCGTAGGATAGATAAAATGCAGGTCGGGATGTGAAATGTTATTGAATTTCAAATTGCAGGTCTCGTTTTCGCCCTGATTTTCACCACCCGAATTCCGGCATAAGACATACTGCGCATACGCGAGAGCCAAAGGCAACGTTCCGCAACCTTCAGGCCCAACAAACAATTGCGCATGCGGAATTCGTCCGGCATCAGCGCTTTTCGTAAGGTGGCTTTTGATATGTTCTTGTCCTAGGATTTCTGAAAATAGCATGAGGCAAATATACAAGGAAAATGTTTCGTATCAATTAGAAGAAAATAATTTACATATAAAAGATTTTATTCTTTTTTATTGTGATAATAAGAAAATAATACTATATTTGTATAATTAAAAACATATAAGCATGAAAACTATTTTAAAAAAAGCCATTACAGAACCTACTCAGGACGATCCGTATGATCATTCACCATTTACCTCAAAAGGTTATCCTTTTAGGAAAGACCGCAGCAGTTATGAGCCTTATTGGCTCGGCAGAGCTTTTTTCTCTGACGGAGGTGTAACTAAACGCGGAAACTTTAAATTATTTGATCATATAAACATTTTAGATGAAATTAATCTTAATAACGAGCCGTTATTCTATAAAAAAAGAGAAATTCCGGTTTATATATTTACGACTGATTCTTTTGAAGAAGCAAAAGATAAATATGACAGACTGGATATCAATTATGATGAAATTGCCTTGTTTTTTGTTAAAGACAGCCAGGGTGTCAATGTTTTAATCAATCTGGGCGACTCGCTATTGAAATTTTCAAACATAAAAACTGAAAAGGAAATGGAAGACAAACGCTGGTTGGTTACAGAAAAAGACCTCAATGAATTGAGAAAAGATTTTTCTGCCAAGAAAATTATTGCCTTTTTAAATAAGAATAATGAACTGTTTAATGAGGAAACTGAAAATCTGACAGGGCTGTTTCCCCCTAAAAAAACGAAAGTACATTTTACTATTGGACTCTTTTTTGACGGAACGGGAAATAATCGCTTTAATTCTGAGGCGGTTTATTATAAAAAATTAAATGCCTCTAATCTGGTTTACAAAGAAATACCGCCTTTAAAAGAAATTGAAACTCGTTTTGGAACCATAAAAATTGACAATGCCAGTAGTTATTGGAATCCGTATAGCAATGTGGCGCTTTTGCATGATTTGTATAAAGAAGAAAATGAGCAATTAAAAAGCATTAATAAAGAGGAAATAAATATCACAATTAGAGAATATGTTGAAGGTATTGGAACTTTAAAAGACAAAGAAGATGATTTTTTAGGTTCTGCTTTTGGAGAGGGACAGAATGGCGTTGTTGGAAAAGTAGCTAAAGGCTGTGGCCAGGTAGCAGAAAAAATAAAGGAAATTTTAGGTAATAAATATCAGATAGGCTCATTAACCTTTGATGTATTTGGCTTTAGCCGTGGTGCCGCAGCGGCAAGGCATTTTTGTAATGAAATACTGAACCAGACTTCAATGGAAACTATTGTAGAAAGAGCCAGGCCCGATAGTTCTTCTCGGAACCAGGGAAATACACGGGTAGTAAAACAGCCCATATTTTTGCCAACAGGCAAAAAATATAAGTTAGGATTGTTAGGAAAAGCCTTGAAAAATTTAGATGCCCAAAATGAAATAACAGAAATGTTAGATGAGAAGCCAAAAGTAAAAGTCCGCTTTTTAGGGTTGTTCGATACTGTCTTATCGCAGTTTATAGTCAAAGATAATTTTGGAAAAAAATTGGACTTTCTTTCTCCTGTCACAAAAATTCCATTTGGAATTGGTAATTCTATCGAAACAAAATTGAATGTCATTGAACAAAGAGTGGATGATCTTGCCATTGACACGGTAGTACATTTTGTAGCAAATGATGAATGGCGTGAAAATTTTGCATTGACAAAAATAAACGTACAGGCAATTAATGAAAATAAAGATAAAAAAGGCTTTGAATATCATATTGACGGGGCGCATTCTGATGTTGGCGGCGGTTATGCCGCAATGAAACAGGATGTGGATATTCTTGACTTTGAAACCCTGAGCAATTTTGTTACTGATCCGGCACCGGAACCTAAGAGATTGTATAAATTAAGAGATTTTTATATTGCAAATGGTTTATGTGCTGAAAGTGAAATTTCTGTTCAAAAAGCAGAGACTTATCTAAAAACATTGCCGGGAGAAGAACCGGTTCAGGTAATCAATCACCAATTGGTGGCTAAAAGGAATATAACGCCAAGATATTCTGTTATTTCTATGTATGCCATGAAAGAATTGGCTGAAATTTCCGGAGTAAGTTTTGATGAGAATAATATAAAAATTCATCCATATAAATTTGAATATGACATACCCAAAAAACTAAAAGATTTCGCTAAAGAAAAGATCGAAAACATTAAAAAAAGTTTTGAGGGTAAGGTAGAAAAGAAAATGAAGAACAGGTTATCTAAAAACAAATTCATACATTTATCTTCCAACTACAACGGTTCTATGGGAATTAAAAGAAAAGGAAGCGGTATTACCGGCAACAGAACCGTTGACAAAATATTTTACATCAATGCACCACGTTATGCAAACAAGGAGAATTCTGATTACAGGCGCGAAATTTATAATCATGGCAAGTAGCCTTTTACTTTTGCAGTCCTGCCATACTAAAAATAAGGAAAAAGAAGACGGAAAAGAAGAGGATGGGATAGAATGGTCTGCCACAATGTGTGCCCCAAGGAATTACCCTATTTCCGGCCCCCATATTTACTTTTTCAAGGATGGGAAAAGAGTAGGCATGACAGAAGCCCTGCTCAGTATTTACCAGAATTGGGCATTTGCGGCTTCTGCCAGGTCATACGGAAACAGCGTGCTTCCGGACAGCATTTTTGTTTCCTATTTTGCACCAAATGACCAGGCCAGGACTTTTTATTATGAAGGCGGTTCCCGTCTTCCCGCAGAAAAAATAAAAACATTGTTCAGGGAAGGCTACCTGGAAGGCAAGAAACACGAAAAATTCAATAAGATACGAACGGGGCTTGCTCCGGGAGGCAGAGTGTGCGTATGGGTCAACCATGTAGAGGTTATCCGTTTCAAGGTGGCAGAAAAAGGGCAGTATAGTGACAGCCTCATGGTTTCTGCAAGCAATGATGCGGAATATCATTCAGAGTATCAAAGAACCCTGAAATACATTAAAAACCACCCTATAGATTATTCCATCTGGGAAAAGCCGGATGTGAGATATGATTTGGGTTTCGGGTTTTGCAGCGAGAACGATAAATACAATTTTAGTAGCGTTCAAATTTTTTCAAAAGAAGGGATTTATAACTATTATTTTGATAATAGTGTAGAAAATACAAAATGGAACCAGCCTTATGGGGGAAAATCAAATGTGACCTCCGGATTTTCTTATCAGACAGAAAATGATGTAAAAGATTTTAAATTGCAATTACCGGTTCATGCTGTTATAAGCTGGAAAGATAAGCAGAATCAAATAATCTATTGTACCGATGTTGTTCTTCCAAAAGATTTAAGTATTCGATTTCCAAAAGAGTATATAAATCCCCAAACCGGAAAGAAATCAAATTATAACAGAATTGTTTTTGGAGTAGAAAAAGATGGTGAGCATTGTATAGTATGGCTCGATGGTCCCGGAAAACAGGAAAAAATAATGAGATTTAAAGGCAGGATTGCAAAAAAACCGGAAAATGATGAATTAATAAGTGGAGGTTATGCCACAGAAGTGACTTACTATTAACAATACAAACAGAGTTGCTTTTACACATATTTTCTGGTTATAACGGTTCGCAACAGAACCATTGACAAAAATATTTTATATCAATGCACCACGTTATGCAAACAAGGAAAATTCTGATTACAGGCGCGAAATTTATAATCATGGCAAGTAGCCTTTTACTTTTGCAGTCCTGCCATACTAAAAACAAGGAAAAAGAAAGAGAAAAAGAAGAGGATGAGATAAAATGGTCTGCCACAATGTGCGCCCCAAGGAATTACCCTATTTCCGGCCCCCATATTTACTTTTTCAAGGATGGAAAAAGAGTAGGTATGACAGAGGCCCTGTTAGGCATATACCAGAATTGGGCATTGCCGGCTTCTACCAGGTCATCCGGACGCAGTATGCTTCCGGACAGCATTTTTGTTTCCTATTTTGCACCAAATGAACAGGCAAAGACTTTTTATTATGAAGGCGGTTCCCGTCTTCCCGCAGAAAAAATAAAAACATTGTTCAGGGAAGGCTATCTGGAGGGCAAGAAACACGAAAAATTTGATGAGATACGAACGGGGCTTGCTCCCGGAGGCAGAGTGTGCGTATGGGTCAACCATGTAGAGGTTTTCCGTTTCAAGGCGACAGAAAAAGGGCAGTATAGTGACAGCCTCATGGTTTCTGCAAGCAATGATGCGAAATACCATTCAAGGTATCAAAGAATCCTGAAATACATTAAAAACCACCCTATAGATTACTCCATCTGGTAAAAGCCGGATGTGAGATATGATTTGGGTTTCGGGTTTTGCAGCGAGAACGATAAATACAATTTTTATAACGTTCAAATTTTTTCAAAAGAAGGGATTTATAACCATTATTTTGATAATAGTGTGGAAAATACAAAATGGAACCAGCCTTATGGGGGAAAATCAAATGTGACCTCCGGATTTTCTTATCAGACAGAAAATGATGTAAAAGATTTTAAATTGCAATTACCGGTTCATGTTGTTATAAGCTGGAAAGATAAGCAGAATCAAATAATCTATTGTACCGATGCTGTTCTTCCAAAAGATTTAAGTATTCGATTTCCAAAAGAATTTATAAATCCACAAACCGGAAAGAAATCAAATTATAACAGAATTGTTTTTGGAGTAGAAAAAGATGGTGAACATTGTATAGTGTGGCTCGATGGGCCTGGAAAACAGGAAAAAATAATGAGATTTAAAGGCAAGATTGCAAAAAAACCGGAAAAAGATGAATTAATAAGTGGAGGTTATGCCACAGAAGTGACTTACTATTAAACATATCAACAGAAGTTACTTTTTTACATTCAAACTGCCTTTCAAATCGTTAAACAAAAACATTTCATTTTGCATGTTTATAGAACCGCGCCTTGGCCTGTCTAAATCTAAGGTTATATAGATAACAACAGAAGTCAGAAGACAAAACCCCAAAATATAAAACCGGTCTATTTTTTTCTTAAACCCTGAGCTGTAACCAATGTAAAAGGAAATAATTATAGAAAAAAACAGAAGTAAATAAACGATGGGTTCCGGAACGTTAGCATTATAGGCTTCATTTACTGTTGTAGCAGCATCAAACATACTGTTTAAAGCCGGAATCATCATGTTGGAAGGTAAAAATAAATCTTTATCTCTTGAATATTGAGTAGCCCTGTTCCATAAGGTTTGGCTTATTTCTGCCGACTCTCTAAGGGAGTTATTGATTTTCTCCTCATTTCTATCCGATTCAAAATAAGCAATCCTGGAGCTAAGATATACGGCAAAATCTTTTTTAAAAGCGTTTTTCAGGCTATCCGGATAAGTGTCTGCCCTTAGAATAGCTGTTCCAATGCAATTGGCTTCATCAATAAGGCTTGCTTTTCGGGTTTCGAATCTGGAACCGGACATTCCAAAAGTAAAAGCGAGGATTAAGGCCAGTAATCCTAATAGTGAAGACAAAATGCCGGAATTGTCTGAATCAGTTTTTGTTTTTTTTACCCCAAACCGGTACCCGACATTAATAGCCAATAGCATGGCAAAAAATAAGAAGACAACTATATACCTGGCATCTAAATCAAATAAGAAAGAATGTTTCATAGGTTTCCTAAAGGATTGATTATTTTTTTGATAATGAGTAAGAAAGGCTTTCCTGTGATTTAAAAATGGCGGGGATGTTTTTAACAAGAAATAAATGTACAAATTTTTTCAATCGGATTTTCTAAAGTAGCCCAATCATCAATTATAACGTTTTCGCTAACGATTTAAGCTTATTTTAAATGTTTTCATATTTTTTAGTTGGTTAAAAATCATATATTTGTGAATCCAATAAAAAACAAATAAAATATACCACTAATGAAAACTTTGAACGACTTCAATTTCAAAAACAGAAAAGCACTAATCAGGGTAGATTTCAATGTTCCTTTAGACGAGAATTTTAAAGTAGTTGATGCCACCCGAATTGAAGCGGCAAAGCCAACAATTGATAAGATTCTTGCTGATGGCGGAAGCGTAATCCTGATGTCACACTTGGGAAGGCCAAAAGCCAAAGAACCAAAATATTCTCTGGAACACATTCTTGAAAAAACAGCAGAAGTTCTGGGCAAAGAAGTAAAATTTGCGAATGACTGCATAGGTCCGGTAGCAGAGGAAGCAGCAAAAAATCTTAAACCGGGCGAAATCCTGCTTTTGGAAAATCTTCGCTACTATCCCGAAGAAGAAGCCGGAGATGTTGAATTTTCAAAGAAATTGGCTTCATTAGGAGACATCTATGTGAATGATGCTTTCGGAACGGCTCACAGAGCGCATGCCTCAACAACAATTATTGCGCAGTTCTTTCCAAACGATAAATGTTTCGGAACACTTTTAGCTAAAGAAATTGAAAGTCTCAATAAGGTGCTTAAGCATTCTGAAAAGCCGGTAACAGCTGTATTGGGTGGCTCAAAAGTTTCTTCAAAGATTACGGTTATTGAAAACATACTCGATAAAATCGACCATATGATTATTGGTGGGGGAATGACCTTTACTTTTATCAAGGCCCTGGGAGGCAAAATTGGCGATTCAATTTGTGAAGACGACAAAATGGACCTGGCACTGGAGATTTTAAAGAAAGCAAAAGAGAAAAATGTCGAAATCCATCTTCCTGTTGACGTAGTTGCGGCTAACGCATTTTCGAATGATGCTGAAACAAAAATAACAGACGTAAAAAATATTCCTGACGGTTGGCAAGGACTTGATGCAGGTCCAAAATCGCTGGAAGATTTCAAAAAGGTCATTTTAAATTCCAAAACCATTTTATGGAACGGTCCGTTGGGCGTTTTTGAAATGGAAAAATTTTCACATGGAACGATAGCTTTGGGAGAATTTATTGCAGAAGCTACTCAAAAAGGTGCTTTTTCTCTTGTTGGCGGTGGCGATTCTGTTGCTGCGGTAAAACAGTTTGGTTTGGAGCCAAAAATGAGCTATGTTTCTACTGGGGGCGGGGCAATGCTGGAAATGCTGGAAGGAAAATCACTACCTGGAATTGATGCCATAATAAGTTAAAAAACAAAATTTTTATACTAAACCTTTTAAAAGTTAGTTATAAAAAGTTAAGTTTGCAATTATGTATAATTATTTGAAATATAATAAGTTATAATTTTCAGTTATGAATAAAACCAAAATAGCACTTTTTTTAGTACCCTTTTTCTCCTTAAATATTTTTGCCCAGGATGCCGTTTCACAAGAGGTAGCTCCGCAAATTACAGCTCCAAAATTATCTGTTTTAGACTCTATAAAAAACACATTTGTTGACCATGAAGTTGCTTCTTGTGTTGATAAGGAATGGATGGATGAATTGACCAATCAGGATCTTTTTAAAGAAATGGAATTCGATATTGCTCATATGAATCCTGACGAAAAAGTAGATTACGATTTATCTACTGATTTGTTGAAAGCCCGTTTGAAAGAAATGGACGCTAAATCACCTTTCAACATAGAGTACAATCAGGGTCTTGAAAATATCATCAAATCATTCCTGAAAAACAGGAAAAAATCGTACGAACGATTGATGGCGATTTCTGAATATTATTTTCCAATGTTTGAAGCCGCCCTTGCCAAATACGACGTGCCTTTAGAAATCAAATATTTAGCCGTTGTAGAATCTGCTTTGAATCCGCACGCAAGGTCAAGAGTAGGAGCGACAGGTCTTTGGCAGTTTATGTTTGCTACCGGAAAACAATACAATCTGGATGTTTCTTCCTATATTGATGAAAGAAGCGATCCTTTGAAAGCTACTGAAGCTGCCTGCCAATATCTTTCAAATATGTTCAAAATATTTGGAGACTGGGATTTGGTTTTGGCTTCATATAATGCCGGTCCCGGAAATGTGTCAAAAGCAATCAGACGTTCCGGCGGACAGCAAAACTACTGGAATATCCGAAAAAATCTTCCTAAAGAAACACAGGGTTACGTTCCGGCTTTCCTCGCTACAATGTACATTTACGAATACCACAAAGAGCATGGAATTGAACCAAAAAGAGCGGCCATAAGCTATTTTGCTACCGATACAGTTATGATTAAGCGCGAAATGAGTTTCAAGCAAATCTCTGACCTGTTAGACATACCGGAATCTCAAATCAAGCTTCTGAATCCAGGTTATAAATTGGATGTAATTCCTTTTGTTAAAGGGAAAAATCATTACCTGAGACTGCCACTTCCAAAAATTGCAGTATTCACATCTAATGAAGACAAGATTTATGCCTATGCACAAATCGAAGAAGATAAAAAAGAAAAGCCTTATTTTTCGAGAAAGACAACTTTGCCAGCTGGTGGCAATACAACAGAAACTGCTATTGCTTCTACAGATTCGAAGAGCTCTTATATAGATTATTCCGATGAACCGGAAATTGTAAAAGGCAGTAAAATTGTAACCAAAACAAAATACCATACGGTTAAAAGAGGTGACAATATTGGTGAGATTTCGCAGAAATATGGGGTGTCTATTGCTGAAATCAAGAAATGGAACCGTTTAAAAAATAATAATGTTATGCTGGGCGCTAAGTTAAAAATTCAAACTAGCGAAAGAGTGGCTACCACAGTAGTAAAGAAAACTCCAAAACCGGCAGCCAAAACAAAAGATACTACAGAAACCGCTGTAGCTGCTGTTGAAAAGCAGGAAGCAAAAACAAAAGAGGCTGCTACAGATGATACAGAAAACAAGGAAGACGACAAATCTGAATTTTATGTAGTTCAAAAAGGTGACAATCTTAATTCTATTGCCAGAAAATATGGTGTAACCGTTGCAGAAATTAAGGAATGGAATAATCTTGAAGACGCAAATGTATTGTCTGGAAGCAAGTTAAAACTGATTCCTAATGAAAATGCTCCGGTAATCGAAACCAAAGCAGAAAAAGCACAACAACAGATTGCTTCTTCTGCCAAAGTTCACCAATATCTTGTCCAAAAAGGAGATTCGCTTTTCAGCATCGCAAAAAAATATCCGGGAGTTACGGTTGAAAATATCAAAAAATGGAATGATATTCGCAGCGAAAACATCAAACCTGGAATGAAGCTTAAAATCCAAGGATAATCATCTTTGGATTTTAGCTTTCCATTGCAAAAAGCAACACAATGAAAAAGCTATTGCTGCTCTTATCTTTAGCAGCCTTTTCCTTTTCCTGCAATCAAAAAGAAGTAAAAAATTCCGATAAGCAATCGATCGGGAATACGAATTCGCTTGCTGTTTTTATTGATGATAAACTCTGGATAGGCGAAATAGGGGATACAATCCGGAAAAAATTTGCTGCTCCCGTGGACGGACTTCCTCAAGAAGAACCACTTTTTACGATTAATCAGTATCCGCTTCACGCTTTTGAAGGCTCATTGGCCAAAAACAGGAATATACTTTACATAAAAAAAGAGGCCAGAAATGATTTTAATTTTTCTGAGAACCAGTTTGGTGTGCCTCAAAACCTCATCCGAATATCGGGTAACTCAACCGCATCGATTATTGGCCACCTTGAAAAAAATGCTGCAGAAATAATAGCAAGGATGCAACAGACAGAAATAGAGGTGACCCAGAATCAAATCAAGGCCTCATTAATGGATGACAAGAAGTTCAGGAACAAATTCAATATTTCGCTTCTGGTTCCGAAAACATTTAAGATTGTCCTTGAAAAAGATAAGTTTTTATGGCTGAAGCAGGAAATCCAAACTGGAAACTCCAGTATCCTGATTTATCAGGTTCCGTTGCATTCCATCAAAAAGAATGACGATGCAATCAACAACATTGTCCGGGCGCGCGATTCTATAGGAGGGCTTTATATTCATGGTACTACGCAAAATTCACAAATGATTACGGAAGATTCGTACTCGCCTTATCTCATAAATACAACCATAGGTGGCCTGAAAGCCTACCAGACCAAAGGAAACTGGGAACTGCGAAATGATACGATGTCCGGGCCATTTATTAACTACAGCATTATTGATGCTAAAAATAACAGAATTCTTGTCATTGAAGGATTTTGCTATGCTCCGTCAACACCACAACGCGATTTGATGCACGAATTGGAGTCAATAATTAAAAGTATTTCATTCTTATAAAAAGACCATGTCCCTAATTTGGAAAATAAAGCCCTTTAAGGCGCTATCTCTTGATGAGTTGTATAATTTGCTGGAACTGCGAAGTGAGGTCTTTATAGTGGAGCAAAATTGCGTATATCAGGATATCGACGGCAAAGACAGAAAAGCAATTCATCTAATTGGCGAATTTGATGGCGAAACGGTAGCCTATTGCAGGCTTTTTAAAGCAGGCGATTATTTTGACGAATCATCAATTGGGAGGGTTATCGTTAAGGAAAAGTATCGCGACAGAAAATGGGGGCATGACCTTATCCGCGAAGCGATTAAAGCAATCAAGGATAATTTTGATGAAGAAAAGATTACGATTTCGGCACAGCTTTACCTCAAAAAGTTTTATGAAAGCCATGGATTTTCCCAGACTAGTGAAGAATATCTCGAAGATGGGATTCCCCATATCGAAATGAAAAGATCCTAAACTTTTGTAATCACCAATTCTACCCGGCGGTCCAAATCAGATCCTTTGCCCAGGGGTTGGGTATTTCCATATCCTTTAAATGTCATTCGGGTTTTTGGCACTTTTTTGAAAACCAGGTATTTATAAACGGCTTCAGCCCTGTTTACAGAAAGTTTTCGTTTTTTGGTGTCTTTATCAATAGCTTCTTTGTGGTAAGGAGGCGTACAGCAAACATGTCCCTGGATTTCAAATTCCAGATTTTTATATTTCAGGAGCTGTCGTGCCATTCTGTCCAGCTCCGTTTTTGATTTCATTGTAAGTTTGCTACTTCCTTTTTCAAACAATAATTTTTCAAGATAGATACGGTCGCCAACAACATGATTTTTATGTATCTCACTGTAAACGCCGGGAATTTCAAGCTTTTCGATTGGAATCTCTTTGAAATTCATCACTACATCCACACGTCTGTTTTTGGAACGTACTTCAGAGATATTATCGATATCGTCTTCAATCAATACCCTTCCTCTTCCTTCGATAGTAACTATAATCTTACTCCTGATTCCATTTTCAACCAATTTTTCCTTAATGGCATTGGCCCGATTACTGGAAAGTTTGAAATTGTATTCGTCTTTGCCCCGGTCATCACAATAGCCATAAATGCTTATGGATTCTATCCTTACGGAATCAGTTGACTGAATGAATTTTGTAACATCTTCCACCTGATTTTCGGTCAGATTGTATTTGTTCGTATCAAAATAAACAGAATGAACGACCTCTTCTTGTGCAGAGACGAATCCAAAAATAAGCAGGGGTAAAATTTTAAGGATGCGAAGCATTTTATCTCAGTAATATTTTGTTGTATTCTGCCGGATTGTTTAGCAAGGCCGTAGCTTTTTTGATTTCAGAATTATTTTTGGTGTAATATTGATACAAACCTTCTTTGTATTGGTATCTTTTGATGATTTCATCCAGAATAAGTTCTTTAATTTCTGCCTGATGTTTGTTCAATTGGGTCTCGTCGCTTTTTTGCAGTGCTGTTAGCAGCTGTTGGACTTCGTTCTTGATGTCTTCGTCTATTTTTTCTTTTTTGGCTGCCTCAAGCGTTTTTTTCATTGCCTGTTCGGTTTCTGTGTCAAAAGCAAATTTCTGGTCTTTCAGGAATTTTTTAAAATCGGCATAATCCGCATCGGTAATAGTTGGTATTTTGTCGCCCAGGCTCGGATTTTTATAGTAGTATCGCGTTACATAATTAAAAATACCATCGTTTTTGACTAAAGCTTCCGTAATGGCGCTTAATTTTGTTTCAGATAATTCTACATCGGGCTGGATTCCCCCGCCGTCATAAACGGTTCTTCCTTTACGGGTTTTGAATGCATTGTAATTTTTTTCATCGGTGCGAATTGCTTTTCCGTCCTTATCTTTATGGGCATAATCCAATGCCTGAATGCATCTTCCGGATGGAGTGTAGTAACGCGAAATGGTTACCTTTACCTGTGTACCATAGGTCAAATCGATAGGTCTTTGCACAAGGCCTTTTCCAAAGCTTCTTGCACCAACAACTACCGCTCTGTCCAAATCCTGTAAAGCTCCGGCAACAATTTCGGAAGCAGAGGCACTTTTACCGTCAACAAGAATGACCAAAGGAATTTCAGTATCAACCGGAGCCCTTGATGTTCTGTAAGTATTGTTGTGTTTTTCAATATGGGATTTTGTGGTTACGATTGTTTCGCCACTCGGAACAAACAAGTTACAGATATTAACTGCTTCGCCCAACAAACCACCCGGATTTCCTCTCAGGTCCAGTATTATTTTCTCAGCACCTTCAGCCTTTAGTTTTTCAAGCGCCTGTTTGGTTTCCTGTGATGCCTTGGCGTTAAACTGTGACAGGACTATATAGCCTGTTTTGTCATCTATTTTTGAGAAAAACGGAACAGCTTTCAGGTCAACTTCCTCTAAAACTAAAGTTGTATTATTTGTTTTGCCTTGACGAAGGTATTTGATATCAATCTTGGCATTTTTGCTTCCTTTCAAAAGTTGTGAAGCATCATCTTTAAAGTCGGAAAGATTTACATCGCCAATCTGGACGATTTCATCACCCGCTTTTAAGCCTGCCTTATCAGCCGGATAGTTTTTATAAGGCTCTTTGATAATAAGCTTTCCTTCTTTTCTGGTAATCATCGCACCAATTCCGGTATATTCGCCCGTGTTGTTGATTTTGAATTTTACGACGTCCTGCTCGTTGAAATAAACCGTATACGGATCCAGTTCCATAAGCATATTCTTGATAGCCTTATCCATCAATTCACCCGGATTCGTTTCGTCAACATAATTCATATTCACGGTTTTGAACATGGTTGTGAATATTTCAATCTGTTTTGCAATTTCAAAGAAATCATTTCTGAAACTCGCTCCAACATATAAAAGGCCTCCAGCTACCACTGGAATGATATATCTCTTCTTTAAAAATGCATACATAACTTTAAGTTTTTCTTTTTCTTCTTCGTTTCTTTCAGATTAGGGAAAACAAGACCACTAAAGTAAGAATAAATGAGTAAACATTTCATCCACATGAAAATAAACTGATATAGGCTACTAACGGAAACCGCTGCTTTTTTAGTATTGAAATGGCTTAGTCCTTATCTTTTTCTATTTCCGGTTTTACCTGAAGACGAAATTTTTCGAACAGTTGTATGGTTTTATGATTTATGTCTTCGTAGGAGAGCCTTTCTTTTGTTTGGTAAAGAAGCATAAAAGCATAGGATTCTTCAAGAGAGTCCAACAATAAATTTTTGTTGAGGCGGTAGGTTTCCCGAAGTACTCTTTTGAAATAATTCCGGTCAACGGCTTTTTTGAAATATTTTTTCGAAACTGACACACCTATTTTCAATTTTTGACCCTCATCAAAAGCCTGTTTTTTGTAGACCAGTCTTAGTGGGAATTTTGAAACCGACTTGCCTTCGCGGAACATGCTATCAATCGTAGTCCTGCTTTTTAGTTTTTCCGTTTTGGGATAGGTGTTCATTTTCCTCAAGTCTTACGGATAAATATTATAAACGATTTTTAAATCAGGATAATTGATGTAAAACTGAATGCGGTTGCCTTGCTTTTTTCTGGTAATGATTTCAATAACACAACGGTTGCCACTATTGTCTATACAGTTAAAAGTCACGGTCTTGTCTGTTTCGTTTTCAATAGTTTTGCCATAAGCATCGATATAATAAAGCTGTGTTTGTGCTGAATTTATAACAATGCGGTTTTTATCTCCATCAAGAACGATAATCAGATTGGTGTCTTTAAAATCCGACCATTTTCCCCATTGGCCTTTGGCATTTTGTTCCATTACGCTATAACTGGAAGTTTTGAACCGGTATTTCTGGGCAAAAGTTTGCTGTGTTCCAATGAGTAGAAAAAACAGCACGGCCAACATTTTTAATGCTTTCATCTTGAAATTTATATGGGCGGTAAAGTTACAAATATATTTGAATTGAATTCTTTCAGTAGGCCCGTTCCCTTATTATTGGAGATAATAAAATTGAAATGTGTGCTCTTTCCACAAGATTTTAACATAAAATTTCTACATAATCCCCAAAAATCCACATCTTTTTTGGAATAGTATCACTTTTTGAAAATATGTGTTTTGTTGATTTATGAAGTTTAAATAAATTACAATTAATTGAATTACAGTAATTTATGATTAAATTTTATAGATAACATTCTGAATGTTGGCTCGAAATGGCATTGAAATTGTTTTAACTTAATCGAAAAACATACAACCACTATAACCACAAAAAAACTACTATGAAAAAATTAATTTTAAGCGCAATTATGCTTACAGGAGTTGTAGCATTTGCACAGGAAACGCCAAAGAAAGCCACAAAAGAAGTTGTAAAAAATGCAGCATCTTCCGTCGAAGCCGAAAAGAAAGCTGAAGCTCCTAAAGTAACAGAAGTGAAACAGGAAGCAAACATTGCGAAAAAAGCCGAAACAACTACAACTAAAACAACCGAAGCTGTCCAACCAGCAGCTCCTGCAGTAAAAACTGCAAAAAAACAAGAATAGTATCAATCCTAACCGACCAACTATCTAACTAAAAACCTTTGGAGTTATCCAAAGGTTTTTTTGTTTCAACTGTTTTTAATCAGCTTTTTAGCTATTTCGTTCAACTCCTTCCGGTTTTGGTCGATATAGCTCAAGCCGGCCTGTATGAGTTCATAGATGTTTTTTGATGAAACATCATCCATTTCTGGCGAAGCATTTTTTAGAGAAGGCATTAACCGATGGTAGTTTTGCCTGTTTCTTGAGCCTAAGGTTTCATACATTTTTTTTAAATGATAATCTGTCGTTTCTACATTTGATGAAAGCAGAATATCAATAAGCGGCTGAATCCACTTTACTTTTCCCGCATTTTCAAACTGACGGTAGGTATAAGGTTTTAACACCTGACCCGTCCCAATGGAGACAATAATCATGTCGCTGATTTTTGGAAAATCTTTTTTTCCAGGCAGGTTCAGCACTTTTGAAAATTCTATTTTCCGGGCTTCAGCATAAGCACATAAAGCGGGATTGTTGGCATATACACCACCGTCAATGAGTGTAAATTCCTGCCCATAAAGCGATTTTATGTTGGCGGGCTCAAAATAAGTAGGTGCTGCTGAGGTGGCTCTGCAGATGTCTTTGGCGTAAAAATTCTCTAAATCGGAACCCGTTTCATGGCTTGTAAAAAATTTAGCTTTTCTGTGAAAGATGTCATAGGATGTTATCAGGCAGGGTTTTATAAAATCTTTGATTTCAAGATTGCCAAATACATTTTCAAGTTGTCTTTCCAGTGCTTTTTGTGAAATCCGCTCGTTAAAAAGTCCGAACGGATTGATTAGTTGTTGCCAAAACGAAACATTGAAAATACTTTCTCCGTGTTTGGCATAAAGGTCCAGGGCAGTTTCTACTGAATATTTTGCTTTTTTATTGCTGTCGGGATAGAGTAGGATAGAAGCAAGTATTCCTCCTGTGCTGGTTCCGGCAATGAGATCGAAATAATCACCAATTTTTGCATTCGGATTGTCTAATTTCTGAAGTTGTTCTTCAATATACTTTAAAATGACGCAGGTTATGATCCCTCGGATTCCGCCTCCATCCAGGCTTAAAATTTTGATTTTTTTTGACATGGCTTTTATGATTTAAGATTTGGGTACACATTTCATTTATGTTTTTAGATGCTTAGAAGGACTGTTTTAAAAACAGTCTGTATGATTGCATTTTTGATATTATTCATTTTTATTTTCGATAATCCGGCACCTTGCAGCGCTTTTAGCGCGATAAGATCCTGCTGGCTTTTCAAAAGCCATGAAAATTCTTCTTCGGTAATTGATGACGATGCTAAAAGCAAGGACCAGCGTTCCAATTTTTCCTTTGAACTTTCCAGAAAAGCAGTAATGTCTTTCTGTATTTCAGGTTTAAATTCTTTGTATTTGTCGCCTAAAAGAGTGACAAGTTCCTGTTTCAGCTGTTTTAATAATTTTTCGATATCCATGATTTCTATTTATTGCTGTTTATCAGGCTCAAAAGCCCATCTTTTGAGGTCTTATCTTTTTTGATTTCATACTGTATCAGCATGTCAATAGCTTCCATGACCTGTTTTTTGGATTCCTGAAGAAAAACGGGCGATAACGATTCCTTTTCTTTCCAGCGTTTAAAAAAGCCAGATAACAGGTTTTTTTCTTCGTCTGTCAAAAGTTTCCACATAGCAAACGTGATTTCATTGTCGGGCTTATTTTTTTCGTATTCGATCAATTTTTCGACCTGAAGGAAAAAGGCTTCGGTTTCCTGCTGGTGTTTTGCATAGGGCGCTGTGGCTTTGTCCATTAATTTTGAGGCTTCTACTTTCAGTTCGGTTGTTTTCTGATAGGAATACTGATCAAAAACCGCCGTTCTTGTCGATTCGCACGAGACTGCGGCAAACGACAGGAAAAAGAAGAGCATCATGTTTTTTCTGATTGTTTTCATAGCTGTTTTTATTTTAAAATTACATATCCGTTTTTGTCTTTTTTAAGCTTTGATAATGATCTCCAGCTAAGGTTCCTTTTTTCAAAGTGGGGCATATCTTTAAATGTTTTCCAATTGCCACCCCATTCCCAGCCGTGTTTGGCGAAAATTTTCACACATTCATACCAGTCAGCAACCTTGTCATTGTCCCAGTCTTTTTTAGTATCCCAGGAAGCATCTTTTCCGTCGATTATCAGGCAGATGTCTACAGCAAAACCATAATTGTGTATGGATTGCCCTGCTTTGGCATTGGTGACTTTTTTTCCGGGCTTTGTTCTTCCCTGAGCATATAAGGCATCCTGTTCTTCAAAAGACCGAAGCCCTTGTGTCACCCGGATTTTTGCCCTTCCAGTCAATGCATTGTCGCATTCTTCAATGACTTTTGTAACTTCTTCTCTAACAGTAGGGTGAAGTTTTTCGATTCGTTGTTTAGTATATTTATCCATTGTGTTTTTAAATTTAATCGCAATACAAATATATGAAAAAAATCAATTAAATAAAAGGAGATAAGATTATTTTCAATCAATTAAAAAACTATAATAAACAGATTTTTAGATTATTGGTTTAAATGTGAGGTAAAAGGTAATAAAAAAAGCTACTCGAAAGTAGCTTAATTTTGATTGTGTTTTGATTAAATGCTTTTAGTTAAACTAACAGCCATTCTGGTACTTGCTTGTTTTTGATTTGTTCAAAGGAATAAAAGTTTTTGCAGGTTTCATCAGTAACTAGCATATCTGGATAATCTGAAAGGATTTCATTGAAAAATTTATTCATTGAGTGATAAGTTTCGACATTTTTAGTGTGGTCTACCCATATATAAAAATAATACCTTTTGCCATTTATTACGCTACTATTTGATATATGTTGAGTTTTAAATTCATCTTTGTCAGTTATGGAAAATTCTATATAAATGTTATCGTTATCAATTCCTTTGTTTAAACCCATATCTCCTAATGATAACGTCTTTTCTTTTGGAATAATTTCAAATTTGTTTTTCTTTCCAAACTCTATGATTTTTTTTAAAACCTGCTCTTTGTCTCTGTGTTCTAATGAAACAATTATTTTATTTCTCATTTTTAATATAGTTTTTTTAGATTATCAATTCCTTTTATAAATATTACTCCTTTCCCTTCTAATTCTCTTAGAATAGGATGGCTTAAAGTAAAAGTTCCCAAATCATCATATACAACAACGACTTTTTTCCCCATAGGATTCATAAACCCTTCTGTAGACTTGATGTTTTGTGGCAGATATTTTTGAATTTGTATGTTTAATTTTTGAATTGCCTTTTCACTGCCCAGATTAGTTTTTGCCTCTATAATATATTTCTTAGTAGCACAATCAATGTCTCCAATGTGCATACTGGTTATTTTGTTTAAGACTTTGTTAGAAAAATCAGTAATTTCATCTGCCGTATTTTCAACTAATTCTAAAATTTTTTTTGCTACAGATGCTTCAAATACAGCAGTCGGATCTCCCTTAATTAAAATATTGTCAATGTTTTTAATTATAACTTCTTTCGAAAGACCAGACCATTTTAATGTTGTATTCTTAGGATTTGTCCAACTCCAGGTTTGCCCATCAAAGACAATTTGCTTTTCTCTTATCAACCTATTTTCTTTTCTTAGTATTTCCAAATATTCTTCTGCAAGATTATCAGAAAGGTTCTCTAGTTTTTTGGCTAATGCATTAATTTCTTTTTTACTACCTCTGAAAATTTCTATTCCATCTTTAAGAAGGGCATAAACACCATCTTCTAATTTAACCGGAATACCCGAAAATAAAGGTGAGCTAGTGGCTACTTTCTTCAGCTCGATATAAAATTTTTGGAAAAAGACTCTTAATTCGTCATTTCTAAAAATACTATTCAGCCATTTGAAAATATTTTCTAGAAAAACACCTAAATTTTTTAGATTGCTAGTTTAAAACATGAAGTAAAAAGTAATAAAAAAGCTACTCGAAAGTAGCTTAATTTTGATTGTGTTTAATGAAATGTTTTCTGGTTAAATCAACAGCCATTCTGGGACTTGCTTGTTTTTGATTTCTTCATAAGAATAAAAGTCTTTATAAGCTTCATCTGCAACAAGCATGTCAGGGTGTAATGCTAAAAAATACTTTACAAATTGATTAAAGTATGGTAAACTATCACCATAGTAATCTATTATAATCAAATTATAATATCTTTTATTTTTAATTATACTACTATTTGAAATGTCGTCTTTGAAATTAGCTTTGTTTTTTATAAGAAATTCCAATTGAAAAACATCTTCCCGCCACATGATTATTTCTTCTTCATTGAATATATCATTTTTCTTTGAAATGTTATAATTATTTTGTTTTCCGAAATTTTCAATTTCTTTTAAAATTTCCATTCGTTCCACGTATTTTTCTGAAACAATAAATTTAATTCTGCTCATGGTTAATATAGTTTTGATAAGTTATCTATTCCTTTTATAAATATTACTCCTTTATTTTGCAGCTCTTTTAATATTGGGTGGTCTAAAGTATATGTACCCATATTTTCAAAAACGACAACCACTTTTTTATTTAAAGGATTCATATACATTTCTGATGAATTAATGTTTTGTGGCAAATACTTTTGAAGTTGTTTATATAATTTACGGATGCTATCAATATTTTTTAACTCCGATTTAGCTTCAATGATGTATTTTTTTGTGGCACAATCAATATCGCCATTTGATAATTTAGAAATCATATCACGGACCTCATTAGAAAAATCAGTGATTTCATCTGCCACATTTTTGACTAATTCAGAAATCCTTTTAGCAACTTTTGCCTCAAAAAGTTTCCCGTTTTCTTTTGCATTAATTAAAGCATTATCAATATTTTTAATTATAATTTCTTTAGAAAGACCAGACCATCTTAATTTTGTATTATTAGGGTTAGTCCAACTCCAGGTTTGTCCATCAAAAGCAATTTGCTTTTCTCTTATCAACCTATTTTCTTTTCTTAGTATTTCCAGATATTCTTCTGCAAGATTATCAGAAAGGTTCTCTAGTTTTTTGGCTAACGCGTTAATTTCTTTTTTACTACCTCTGAAAATTTCTATTCCATCTTTAAGAAGGGCATAAACACCATCTTCTAATTTAACCGGAACACCTGAAAATAAAGGAGAATTAGTGGCTACTTTCTTCAGCTCGACATCAAATTTTTGGAAAAAGACTCTTAATTCGTCATTTCTAAAAATACTATTCAGCCATTTGAAAATATTTTCTAAAAGAACGCCTAATTTTTTTAGATTGTTAGTTTAAAATATGAAGTAAAAAATAATAAAAAAGCTACTCGAAAGTAGCTTAAAATTTATTATTTCACGGTCATTTATTTAGAAAACATATTCATTAATATTTCCAAATACGTGAATGACAATCACTGATGAAGATTTTGATAAGTCTGAGGCTTTTTGCGTCTATGATTAATTATTCTGTATCAATCTAAATTGACGATGTCCCAAACACCATCATCATTTTTTTCTAATTTTGCAAGTTGGTTTTTATCTTTTAGATACATTTTTATATATTCTTCAGGATCTAAACCCGTTCCCATTTCATACATATCTAATGTTTTTTTCTCTATTATAATTGGTCCGTTTCCGACAATTACATTTGAATAATCTTCTTTCACATTTTTTACTTGCCAATAGAAAATCCATCCGAAATCCTTTTCCTGAGTTAAGTCTTCATAGATAACGATTTCAGGATTATAACCATCATTCCAGATGAATAGGTTATTCTGAAAATCTATAAAATCTTGCATTTTTGCTTTTGCTTGTTCTTTTGTAAACATAATTTGTAAACATTAAGAAATTGTCCGAAAAGAGTATGCCTTTTTTAATAGAATTTTTATTAAAAAAATTAATATCCATTTTTTTCATACCGATAAGCCAAATCAATCATTTCGCTGATAAATTCGCTGAATGAAATTTCAAGGGATCTAACATTTCTTTTTCTATCTTCTTGCGCATAATTTACCATATGCACCACAGGATCAGATTTTTCTTCATCTAAATAAAAGAAATAAAATATCTCACAACCATTACTTTCGGCAAAAAGCCAAAAAGGGCGGTCAATTTTGGTGCCGGTATCCTGTAACTCTTCCCACATTATTTCCTGATGCCAGTCAGAAGATATTGTTTCTAAGTCATCTGTGTCTAAAATCATTAGGTTTCCAGAATATTCTCCAGCTAAATAAAGAAATTCTTTATAGGCTGTAGGAAATATAATGCCAAACTTTTTTTCAACTTTTTCTATTTCATTAATAGACACACCTCTGGACTTTTCAGAACCAATTTTCAGATTTTCTTTTAGTTTTTTTAAATATTCTATCGTCATACCTTTCTTAAATAAATAATAGTTCGCTATAGTTTATTTTGAAGCAATTATTTTAAAAAATATTGTCTAATCATGTTAAAGGAAAAGTATGTTTGATACTTATTATCAAATCTTCTATAGAATTGTAATATTTTTCAACAGATAGTTGACCATATGGATATTCTAATTTGATTTTTTGATCATCTAGAGATACTCTAAATGCATTTATCATAGTTTTAATGCCTAATTCCTCATCTGTTTTTCCTTCTTTTCCTGCAAAGATGGTAGTTTCTTTGATATAGCCAACAAAGCCATTTTTTTCTAACTCTTTTTTGATTTTTTTATAAGTCCATTTTTTTAAGTTTATTTAATTCTTGCAAAATATTGTCCAGCTCTTTCCCATGATATAATAAAATCATTAATGTCTATAACAGCTTCTACTCCACTAGCAGTTTTGAAATCCCATTTATTGGCCAAGGATCTCTTATAAAAACCTTTTTTCCAACAATTTTATCGATTATTATTGTATGTTCTATTCCTTTTGTGGGCTTTACAACTGCTATCCAAGAATTATTTTTAGATAATATTTCCACAATTTCTTTACTTGATAGCTGGGGCATATGAGCATGTCCAAAATGAATTTCATTATTGATAAAAACTTTTTTTAATGTAGGTCCTATATCATCAATGAAAGTGCCAAATTTTTCGGTAGTATTAGCTATATCTCGTATGCTTTTTTTCGGTTAAATTTATTCCATAATCCTTGGCTAGTTGTCAAATACAAGCCGGTGCACAAGACATACTATGCTCTTGTGCAAACATGTTGTTAGAAATGACCTTAAGATACTTCAAATAACCACCTGATCCCACATTTTTAGTTAAATATGAAATATCATCAACTTTTTTGTTTCTAAACAAGTTTTGAACAATTTCCAAAGCCTCATCTAAAAGAACACCTAAATTTTAGATTATTGGTTTAAATATGAGGTAAAAGGTAATAAAAAAAGCTACTCGAAAGTAGCTTAAATTTGATTCCTTCAGTATAATGTTTTTTATTAAATTTCTTCTAAAAAGATATAAGTTTTTAGTTTTTTTAAATACAACTTCCTGAATTAATATAGTTGATAAAAATCAACTATTTTCTTTTATAAATTTTTTGAATTGCTCCATAAAATCTATAAACTCATTAAAAGACCATTTAAAATCTTCTTCTTCTCGTTCTGTTCTCCAATCAAAAAAATAAACTTCTTCAGGATATATGTGTATCGATAAATCACTTCCAGAGACTTGATAATTATACACTTGATTTCCACGAAGGGCTTTAGATTTGTCAATAATCATTTGTACTTCGGAGGGTGTCCATCCATGCCATTCTATTTGTTCCAAAGCTTCAATATTTTTGTCAAATACTTTTACACCAAATTCAACTAAAGGTCTAGCAGAACTGTTTCTAGGAGGATTGGTAATTTCTTTTTTAAATTGATATTTCATTTTTTTATTTTTTAAATTAATGGATGTGCATTTGTAAGATTTCCTATTTCGTCGAATTCGATTTTTATCCAGAAATTCCCTGAGCTATCTAGTCCTTTGTAACTAGGAGATTTTCTAATTGTCAATTCATTAAATTTTTCAGATTTAATCATTTCCTCATAAACCAGAGCAATTTCTTCTTTAACTCTTTGGATACTCCAGTTTTTTGGAAACATAGTTGATTTTGCAGTTTTTTCAATCCATTGGCCATTTTTATAGCGTACTTCTATTAATGTATCAAAAGGCATATTGTCTATAACAGGACTAGTTAGCTCTCTCCTAATTTGAATGTTTTTTCCTACAACAGAATAATTGTGTCCACCTGTTCCTTTTATTACTTGGGAGCCATCTCTATTGCTAACTCTCTCAATTTTAAATTCTCCATCAAAATGAGCATGAAATTTTTTATCAAATTTACTGACCCATTTTGTATATGCCGCTTTCCTAAGCTTAATAATTTCGGTCAAATTATCTAAATATTCTGTGGTTTCATCAACAGATTTTTTAGTTTTTGAAAATAGTTCTTTTAAATAGTTTTCTACTTCGGATTTGCTTAGGCCATTGGCTATTTCTTCATTTTTATATATGAACGTATATAATCCTTCTTCATTTTTTGCAATCGCAACACCAATTTCATGTAGTTGAGCCCACCATTTTTTACGAACTAAATTATAGAAAAATTGTGCAAAAACAGTAACAGGGTCAACAAAACTATAAGTCAAGCCTCTGGATAAAACCACTTTGCTCTTTACTCCTGCAAAAAGCTCATTTAACCATCTAAAAAGATACTCTAAAAGAACCCTTAAATTTTTAGATTTTTCTCTAATATAAGCAAAAATAGCTAAAAGATTTTCAAAGCCAATAACCAGTTCGTCTGAAAATTTAAAGACAATTTTTTCCATTGTCTTAAAAATGTTTATCAAAGAGTCTGCCAGTTTTTTAAATGCATCTGCTGCTGTTTTGGCGCCACCGGTAAACAGTATTTCCAAAATAAGCTGGATGATAAACCCAATGATATAGCCATAGTAATAGGCAACCTTGTCGAGATTGGGCATTGCTGCATTTTCGGCTAACCAGACAAACGCCCTGGTTGGGAGAGTAAGGATAAACGCTGCACTTTTTGTAAAGAATTCGATTAAGGCTTTCAGATTTTCTTTACTAAAAAGATTCTCGAGTGTTTCAACCATGTTTTCAATTATCTCAAAGAACAAACGGAGATAGCTTAGTGGATTCTGTCCTATATCTCTTCCTTTTTTCTGCAATGCAGCCAAAGCGTTACATAGAATAGATATAATGTCGAAAATTCCCTTTATGGCGTCTACAATGCTGTTTATGATTCCTACGACAAAAGCATTGTATATTACAAATGTGGTTTCTGCAAAATCAAGGGCCTTGCCCAACGGGTCTCTCAAAAAATCCTTTACTTTTCGCAGCATATATAACAGTTGGTTGATGATTTTTTTAAAAAAATCAGCTTTGCCAAGTGTTTTTTTGCTCTCCTTTAGGATTTTTTCTAACTCAGTAATTTTGTTTATTGCTTTGGCATTGGTTTCTTCAGGCCTGCTCTTTTTGTTTGCTTCCTGCAGGTATTTGATGCCTCCCAATCCGGGTAAAAACAGGTTGGCATTTTTTAGAGGTAGGCCGTTATCATCATAATACTGCCATTGGCTGTCGTCCAGTTTTAGTTTGCCAACAAGTTCTCCAATTCCGTCAGAGATTTTCCCGATTCCTTCCAGTGTCAGGTCTGATGAAAACCGTACGACCCTGTTCACGGCTCCCCAGAACGCTCTTTTGACCAGGAAGAAGCCGCTTGATTTGTCAGCGATGTGCTGCTTGATGATTTCCAGCAAAGCGGAACTTGAGACATTGGTGTTGAAATGATCTACAACCTTACTTAGTTTTTTATACGGAATGCCCGACGATGAGGTTACGTTAGCACCGGTTTTTATCCTGATTACGGAGCCAAAAAGGTTCATGCTGTCATTGGTTTCGATAAAAAGTACAATTTCGTTCCCGTATAAATTGTCAATGGATTGGTAGGCGGTTTCCAGCAGTGCCCCGTCTTTTGAGATAAAAAGCACTACTGAAAGCTGTTTTTCTGTTAAAATGTCGTTCAGCAGGGTTATCTTTTCCCTCTTTTTCTTCTTCATTTGCGTGGCTGCTATTTCTACACCTCCTAAGAATGTTTCCCAAGCAACAGCTCCTGCCATGTTTTTGGTAACAAAAGCGAAATATTTTTCACCAAACTTACAGATTCGTGCCTGTATGCTTAAAGTTTGAAGAAAAACCGTTGCGGAACCGGATACTTCCGTAGCCGGAATAACATTGGAGTTGAGAATGTAATTTCCTTCCCTGTAATCAAGGATTTCGCCATTTTTGGCAAGTCTGAATTCATTGGAATTTTCATCGTTAGGCTCTACTTCTACATAGATGATTTCCGTATAAGCACTGCTTTGGTTTTCATCTGTTTCGTCATTTATAATGCTGATTTCGTTATTGAAAGCATAAATATTGCTTTTTATGTCGGTAAAGGAATAATTTCCATAATGGAGTAGTCCATATTCTGTCGCTCTCATATTTTGTGTGGTTAAAAAGCCCTGCTACATGTAGCAGGGCCTAAGGGTTAATTTTGGCTTACATTATGCGGTTTGGGAATTATCTCCAATCAAGGCATCTGTTTTCACAAATGATTTTATCGGATTGCCTTCAGCATCCAATATAGGCTGTCCGTCACTGTCAAACAGAGTGTTGTCGTCACAGTCGGAATTGCAAGGCAAAGCGTTGACAACATTTAAGCCCATACTTCCTGCCTGGATAATGGTTAGTGAAGTTGGTACGCGGCTTTCCCATGTTTCTTCTACTTCGCCTTCCTGTGTTTGTAATTCTTTGATGATAGAAACAAATAACGGATCGTCAACAGCCGGTACTTGTCCGCCATTCCAGACTTGTCCTGTAGCCATGAACCAGTTAACGGCTTCTTCAAACCCCGGACGTACGGTTAGGATTACTCTTGCCATACCGCTTTGAAGGAAAGCTCTGAATATTGGATCGTTCGCCTCGTTCGGGTTGTATAGTTCTGCCCATTTTTCTTTGTTAGCCCAGTAAAATGGATAGAAATGGTAGCTCATCAAATCCCATTCAAAGGCTTGTTCTAAGAATTTAACCTGTGATGTATAGATATCTAATTCGGCATCATTCTTAACTCTTAGATCTTTAGCGTTACTACCCAAAAGCATGTTTTTGCCCATATTTTCATGTCCCAACATGTAAGCAATACAGTTTTTTCGCAAAATGGTATTCTCAACTTGGCGATAGAATCCTGGATTTGTTTTTGCTTTAGCTTCTCCGGTGGCTTTAGCTTCTGTCAGTTTTTCCTGATATTCAGCCAATTTTGCTTCATAAGCCTCAATGATTGCATTAAATGCTTTTAATCTCCATTGCTGTTTTGCTTTCTCGGTTAATGTACATTTTACCGATGCAACTATATCTCCGGCAACATGATTTCCGAGTGTAAAAGAAACCGGTACTTCTATTTCGAAATCCTTCATTTCACCGTCTATTGTCAATGTAGCTTGACGAAACGCCTGAACATTTTTGCTTGTCAGATTACCAATAGACAAAGAGAGGATGTTTCCTTGAAAGTCATTAGCCCCACTGGCATTAAAAATCCCCAATGCACGAGTGGTTTTATATCCTTCAGGGACTTTTATTTTACCATTTCCGGAATTAGATTCTGTATCGGCTATTTTTGCTCCATTTGGATGTCCCAAAACTGTAAAGGATTCTCCCACGGTAATTTCCTCGTCAGGATAAGCTTCTATTTCTGCGTTGTATATGGCAGCCCAATGCTTATAGACGTTTGGAATCATTACGTTGCTATCTTTTAAAGCTAATAAGGTAGCGGTTCTTGGGTCAATTGGTTTAACTAAAACTTCTGTAAACTTGTCCTTTTTACCAGAAGTTACTTCATTATGAAAAGAAGACGGTTCCGGAATCATAAATTCATACATCAAACGCTTTCCGTAATTGACAACTTTATTTTTATAAATTTTGTCGACCCAACGGTACACTCCGGAAATATGGTTGTCTCCTTTACGATTATCAAAACCATGTGTGTCTTCTTCAGAAAACTCCTCGATAATTTTAGTCGTACGCTCTTCTTTTACTTTTTGTACGACACGATCAAGGGCCCGTTCTGTAATTTCTTTGGCATACATAACGGCCTGACTGTTTGATGTTTCGGACGAGGTGTTGTTGGCATAAGATGCATTTACTTCTCCTCCAAATCCTTGGCCTGATCCCCAATGAACTCCGGCCTGAACGCCCATACTGGTGTCCTTGGCCATTACAGAAGCAACTTCCTGATTCATTTCATGGCGTTCTGTAGTGGAGGTATCGGTTAATTTTTCGATTTCCTGTTCGCTGCTTGTCGTAGTCGTATCTTCTGTTTTTCTGGAACGCCTTGTTGTTTTTTCCTTAAACTCTCTCGCCATGATATTTTCAATATGGGAAACCTCTCCGGGAACATAGCAACAAATTTCCTGTTCTACTTTCCTGTAATCTGTAATACCCAATCTTCTAAAACCAAAGGTTCGAACCGGCTCCAGGACAGGAGTTGTATCTGGCTCTCCGGGAGTATTTTCATCATAAATGTCAACTATTTTATAACTTCCATTTCCAGAGGCTTTTAGTTCTTGTATCATTCCAGAAATTATTCCACCGCCTCCAACTGTACCTCTTCCTGTGATTTGTATGGCTGTATTATTACTTAACAATAACTCTCCCACGACTGTAAAATTTGTCATTGTTGAGTAGTTTAGTTTTTCCTTGAACAACGTCACCTGTAACTTGTCATCTACCCAAGTGTCTTCAAAGGAAGTGCCCAAAACAATAGTTCCATTTTGAAATTTTACGTTATAGTTGGCGCCAATAACATCAGTTCCTTGCGGGGCGTTATTAAATAAAAATGTTAAATTAGATTTGCCAAAAGGGCTTTGTCCAACAAAAGAAAAAACATTGCCCAGGCCCATCGTATTGGTGTTTATAGGTGTTAAAATACCACCGTTATTAACAATTTCCTGACTTCCTGGATTTTGTTGTATGAGTGTATTTGACTCCTGAATTATTCCGTCTTCCATAGCTCCAATGATCCCATTAAGTGAATCAAAGTCTTTTGAGAGATTTAAAATGATATTTTCTGTATAGTTGGAAATATTCGAATAATTTAATGCAAAATCAATTTCCGAATTTGGATTAAATTCGAAAGGAGGAATGTTGATTCCAACATATTCGACCAGTGTTTTTTCAATACCCAAATCCTTATCGGTGTATTTTTTTTCAATGGTTTGAGCAGATGCATAAATGTCTTTTACGTCTTGTTCATATTGCTTATAGGCATTTTCCCGAGCCAACTGCGTCGATTTAGTGTAAGATTTCTGGATAAGATCCAGTTCTTTTATTGTTTCCTGATATTGCAAAATATTTTGATTGGCTAAAAAAAGATCCAGTTTTTTATCCAGTGCTTTAGAGTTTACAGGAATTGAACGAGGCTCTCCTTTTAACGGGAGATTGGTTTTGTCTACGCTTTCAAAAAGAATTTTTGGAATAATAATTCGGGCTTTGGCTATTGTTTTAAGTTGCCCAAGTGACAAAGCTTTATTCGAGAGAAACAAATCAGCGACTAAAATAGATAAAAAGCTTTCACGCAGATAAGGTGATTTTTGAGAAATGATTTGATAAAAAAGGTTGTCCCATATCTGAATTTTTGTATTGAAATTTAAAACATTTGACGGGATATTTTGTGCCAATTCCGATTCAATGAAAGAGTTTCTATTGGCTATAAGCCATTCTGAAAATTTTAGGAATGAATCGCCTACAACGGAACTAATTTCTTTTTTTGATCTTAAACTTTGATTTTCAAAACTACTAACCAGGCTTTCTAATTGTTTTTTTCTTTCACCGTTGGGTTGGTTTAGAATTCCGTTAAGAAAATGACTTGCAGCATATTCTGTTTCTTCATCGATTTGCACGAAATGGGTTTTTGATTCCGCATCATCAATCAACTCAGGCGCCCTCATGGTCATAAACCTGAAAAGCGTGTTTTTGATTTGTGTACTCATTTTGTTATTAATTTAAAATTTAGTGGAAATAAATCTTAGTAAATAACCTTTCAAAAATTACAAAACCGCTTTCCGGACAGCAATAATTTAATTTTGTTTGGCTTATAAAGATTTTACATTGCAAATATAGAAGAAAATAATCTACAAAACAAATTAAAATAAGATTATTTTCAAATATCTTATAATTCGCTTATAATTACGAAAATATTATCGATTACATTATGTATTTCTTATAAACAACCCCTATAAAACAAGTAAAACCAAACGATTGTCTTTGTTTAAAATGAGTACTATTTTCTTATTTTTAATTTTATTATAGATTTTTTTCGTAAGTTTGCTCAATAAAATAATATTATAATCATATGGTTTCAGAAAGAGTAGGAGAATATATGGCTAAAAAAGGCATAAGTTATTATGCTTTTGAAAATAGCATCGGCGCCAGCAGAGGAAGTATTTCTAAAGCTGTTAAAGAAGGAAAAAGTATCGGGTCGCAGGTATTGGAAAAAATTATTTCTGTTTACACGGATTTAAATCCAACATGGCTTCTCACAGGGCAAGGAAATATTTTTGTAGATAACGAAGAAATCCTGAACAACAAGCAGATTGAAATGTACAGGCTAAAGACGGATAGTTTTGTTGAAAATCAACAGATACCGCTGTATGATATTGAAGCTGTAGCGGGGTTGGTACCTCTTTTTCAGGATAGTAAATCGCAGGATCCCATCGATCATATTTCGATTCCGCATTTGCCAAAATGCGATGGTGCGGTATATGTAACGGGAGATAGTATGTATCCGCTTTTGAAAAGTGGCGATATAGTACTGTATAAGGAAATACATGACGTAGCCAATGAGATTTTCTGGGGCGAAATGTACCTCCTGGGAATCGATATGAGCGGCGAAGAGTATGTGACTGTGAAATATATACAGAAATCCGAAAATCCGGGCTGTGTGAGGCTCGTAAGCCAAAACAAACACCATCAGGATAAAGATGTAGAGCTTTCAAAAATAAAAGCGCTGGCACTTGTAAAAGCCAGTATTCGAATTAATGCAATGAATTAAAAAAGGCGGACAATTTTGTCCGCCTTTTTTAATTAGTTTTTCAAGATTTTGCTGTTGTCCGGAATAGGTGCCGGATATGTGTTATTGTCTTTTTTTACATCGGCCATCAGGTTTTCAGGGTCGATTTCAATCTTGCTAATCATTCCCATTCCTTTGTCAATAGTGAATTTCAATGAAGGATATGCCCAATCCCATCCTTTTAAGAATGTTCTTTTTACACCCGGATATGGGTTTTCTTTGATGCCTCTCATCATTTGTAACGGAGCATAGAACGATTCTTTGCTTCCATCTACATAAGTCACCATAATATCCAAAGGCATTGGCATTCTTCCAATTCTTTGCAATACGACTTCTGTTTTTCCGCCAGCATCTCTTACTTCCTTAATTCCGTAGTCGATGGTGTTTGTCGTTTGCGTCCAGTCTACCAGGTACCAATCCAGGTTCATTCCTGAAATTTTTTCTGCGGTTCTTTTGAAATCATTTGGCGTTGGGTGTTTGAATTTGAAGTCTTCATAGAATTTTTTAAGCGTTTTTGCCAGGTTTTCCTGCCCGATAATATATCCAAGCTGCGTCAGGAATAATTCTCCTTTGCTATAAGAAGATATTCCATACACCATATTTTCTTCAAATCGGTCTCCATGAGTGGTCTGTGGTTGCTCTCTTCCGGTTTTAACCATATAGAAATAGTTGGAATAGGCTGAATCGAATGGATTTTTTTCATCTTTACTTGGCAATACTTTAGCCATAGCCAAATCAGAAATGTAAGACGTAAAACCTTCATCCATCCATCCGTGTTTGGACTCGTTTGTTGCCAAAACGTGCTGGAACCAGGAGTGGGCCATCTCGTGAGCAGTAACGCCTACAAGGCTACCGTAGGTCCTTTCGCCTGTAATTAACGTACACATGGCATATTCCATTCCGCCGTCGCCGCCCTGAATAACGGAATATTGTTTGTATGGATATGGACCAACATTTTTATTAAAGAAATCCATTAATTCTGCCGTTTTTGGCTGCATTTTTTTCCAGTTTTCTTTAAGTTTTGCTTTGTCTTTGTATAAGAAATGCAATTCCACATTATTTGGACCAGGATAAACATCATGGACATAATCCTTATCTGCCGCCCAACTGAAATCATGAACCATTGGCGCATTAAAATGCCAGGTCAGGGTTTTAACTTTTCGAGGTATTTTTACTTCAACACCTTGATCCTGGTAGCCGTATCCAATTTCATTTTTATTCTGAAGATATCCGGAGCCTCCTAAAATGTATTTTTTGTCGATGGTAATTTTGACATCAAAATTCCCCCATACACCGTGAAATTCTCTTCCGATATAAGGGTCGGCATGCCAGCCTTCAAAATCATATTCCGCCATTTTAGGATACCATTGCGTCATAGAAAGTGCTACACCTTCTGAACTGTTTCGACCAGAACGGCGAATTTGTTCCGGAACCTGTCCGTCAAAATCCAAGGTGAATTTGGTTTTGCCTTTTGGCGCAATTGGTTTTGCCAGGTCTACTTCCAGGATAGTACCAACAACGGTGGTGGTAGCTGGAACTCCGTCCTGCATAAAATTGGTTACATTCAGGTAGCCAATCTGATTAGGTTTTAAGAGGCTGATTCTACTTTCTGTTTTTTCAACACCACCAGATTTTGTGGTCTTGACCATTCTTTTGTCCGGGTCTACAATAGTCTGTAGTCGGATATCCATTTCGCTTCCGGGTTGGAAGGCGTTGTTGTAAAGGTGGAAAAAGACTCTTTTGAGCGTGTCTGGTGAATTGTTGGTATAGACCAGTTCTTGTTTTCCTTTGTATTGGTATGTTTTTACATCCATGTTCACGTCCATTTTGTAATCGACGTGCTGTTGCCAGTAACCGTTTTGTGCTACCGCACTACCGCAGAAAACTGTAAATACTGAAAGTAGAAATAGTTGTTTCATAAGCATGCAAAATAAAAATGGAAGGGATTTCCCTTCCATTTTGAAAGTTTCCTAGATTTTATTTTTTCGTTTTAGCCATTTTTTCTGCCATAATCAGAGCGTTATAGGCATTAACCATTTTTCCGGATGTTGATATTTTTGAGAACGAACGTTTGTTTGCTTTTTCGCCATTCAGAACCACGTCTATATTGGTTGGAATTCCGGAATCCATTAAGATGTGCTTCACCTGCGAAGCAGTCAGTGACGGATAATACGAACGAATTAAAGCCGCAACTCCGGCAACATTTGGAGCCGCCATTGAAGTTCCCTGTTCGTATTTGTATTCGTTATTTGGATAGGTTGCATAAATTTTAACCCCAGGGGCAAAAACGTCTACGTCTTTGCTGCCATAGTTGGAGAAGTCTGCTACCAGGTTTGTTCCATAGGTAGTGTCTAAGGCACCTACTTTTATTACATTATCTGCAATTTCGCCAGATGCAATACGGTCATTTGGAAAACGCTCTTCTACATCAAGATCGGCACCTTCATTTCCGGCTGCCAAAACAATCAATACGTCTTTGCTTGCGGCATATTTGATGGCGTCATAAACCCATTCTTTATGCGGAGAGAATCCTTTTCCAAAACTTCCGTTGATGACTTTAGCACCATTGTCAACAGCATAACGAATTCCCAAAGCAATATCTTTGTCGTATTCATCACCATCCGGAACGGCTCTGACCGCCATAATAGCAACATTGTTAGCAATTCCATCTCCGCCAAGTCCATTGTTTCTTACCTGAGCAATGATTCCTGAAACATGTGTTCCGTGTGAAGCGCCTTCTTTTTTAGGCCCTGTTACATTGTTGTTTCCGTGTTTAGAATCGTTTAGGTCATCAATATTGTCACCTAAAATTTTTCTTCCGTCGTGTTCAAGATTCAGGTTGTAATTCAGCTGATTGTAAATGTGTTCCTGATATTCTTTCAATTCTGACTTGAATTCTGGTCCGGCCTGAGCAATAACAGAAAGCATTACTCTCTTGTATTGACTAACAGTCGGGTCTTTTGATTCTAACGCTTTAAGGTCTTCTAATGTATAGTTTTCCTTTTTTAATTCTTTTTGTATTGTTTTATCGGCATTATTGATGAAATCAAATTGTTGCTTTGATGCCAAAGCTTCCTGATATTCTTTTTCGTAAGCTGCTTTTGCTTTCTTGAAATTTTCAGAACCATCATCACCTTTACGGACAATTCTTGTCATTTCCAAAGTTTCATTGGTCACATCGCCAAGAAAATTCCATCCGTGAATGTCATCGATATAACCGTTTTTGTCATCATCAATTCCGTTTCCTGGGATTTCTTTCGGATTCGTCCAAATAACTGATTTTAAATCCGGATGTTCAATGTCAACACCAGAATCTACCACACCCACTATTACTTTCGTGCCTTTTTTGTTTTTAATCAATTCCGCATATGCTTTATCAACGCTCATTCCTGGAATCGTATCTTTTATGATGTCAAGATGGCTCCATCTTTTCAAATCATTTTCTTTAATTTTTGAAGTTTTTAAAGGAAGGTTTTCGATACTTGTAATTGGTGTCATGCTTTTGGAAGCACCACATCCTGATAAAACCAACACTGAAAGCAGCGAAAGGGAGGACAGTTTTAGTATTTTCATTTTCAAAAAAAATTTGATTTCAATTAGTTTGCCAAAAGTACACTGACTTTACCACAAACTTATAAATAATTAACTTTATTTTAGAAAGGTTGATGATTTAAATTCAATGAATTGGCTTTGAAAGGATTCAAAATTAATTTATCTATTGGTTGAGCCAATGCAAGAAGTTTATGGTTTTTGCGACATAGCGCCTTTGCTTGAAAATAATTTCTAACAAAGACGCTAAGTCATAATAAGGTTAATAAGGAGATTTTTTAAATCTTTATAGAATTTCTTCGCAAGTGAAAACGTCTTTCAAACGGACACCTTTTTCTGTGTTTTCAACGGTTATGATTTGGTTGTGAGCATCGTGCTCTAAAAACAGATAGTAGTTGTTTTCGGCTGCTTCGGTCAGAAATTTTGCTTTTTCAGGTAGTGTCAGGAGCGGACGGGTGTCATATCCCATGACATAAGGCAAAGGAAGATGTCCTGCGGTTGGTAATAAATCTGCCATAAAACAGATGGTCTTGTCCTGATATTGAATTTTTGGAATCATCATTTTCTCCGTATGTCCGTCAGCAAAGAAAATATCAAATCCGAGTTCCGATTGTTTCAGTAAATCTCCATCCGGCCTTTTGATAAATTCCAATTGTCCGCTTTCCTGCATCGGGATAATATTTTCAGTAAGAAAAGAAGCTTTTTCTCTGGGATTTGGCTTTGTGGCCCATTCCCAATGATTGTCGTTTGACCAGAATTTGGCATTTTTAAAAGCGACTTCATAGCCGGTCTTGTCTTTATTCCATTGAACGCTTCCGCCGCAATGGTCAAAATGCAGGTGTGTCATAAAAACATCGGTAACATCATCACGATGAAAACCATAATGAGACAATGATTTGTCGATAGAATGGCTGCCCCACAGTGAATAATATCCGAAGAATTTTTCTGATTGTTTGTCGCCCATTCCGGTATCAATCAAAATCAGGCGATTTCCATCTTCAATTAAAAGGCATCTTGCGGCAATGTCAATGAGGTTATTTTCATCGGCCGGATTGGTTTTATTCCATATCGTTTTTGGAACTACGCCAAACATGGCCCCGCCGTCTAATTTAAAATTTCCTGCTTCAATTGGATATAATTTCATTTTATGAGGATATAAAGGGTTAAAACTGCTTTTTGTTCGCAAATTACTAAAATCGATTGGCTTTAATGGGCGGAAATAAACTTTTTCTATAGAAACATAGTTAGAAAAATGTTACTGATTATGGAAAAAGCTAAATATGACGTATCTTTGCAAATTAATTAGACTAAATTTAAATCACTATGATAAAGGTATCTGATACAGCAAGTAAAAGAATCATCGATATGATGAATGATGACGGCTTTGATGCTACCAAAGATTACGTTCGTGTGGGCGTAAAAAGCGGTGGATGTTCCGGCTTGTCATATGAGCTGAAGTTTGATAAAGAACTGGGAGAAAACGACAAGGTTTTTGAAGATAATAATGTAAGAATTGCCGTTGAAAAAAAATCATTTTTATATCTGGCAGGAACCACTCTTGAGTTTTCAGGAGGACTGAACGGAAAAGGATTTGTTTTCAATAACCCGAACGCTACCCGAACTTGCGGTTGCGGAGAGAGTTTTTCTCTATAAAAATTAAAACTAACCCTTTCTGGGTTTCAAACCCTGAAAGGGTTGAATTTAAAAAAATATGAGCAAATACACAGAAGACGATTTAAAAATCGAGCTTGAAAATAAAGAATACGAATACGGTTTTTATACTGATATAGAATCCGATACTTTTCCTGTTGGCTTAAATGAAGACATTGTCCGTGCTATTTCGAAGAAAAAAGAAGAGCCGGAATGGATGACCAACTGGAGAGTAGAAGCATTCAGAGCCTGGGAGCAGATGGTTGAACCTGAATGGGCAAATGTTCATTATGAAAAGCCTAAATTTCAGGAAATCTCCTATTATTCAGCACCCTTAAAAAAAGCAAAATACGAAAGCCTTGATGAGGTAGACCCGGAACTTTTGGAAACATTCAAAAAACTCGGAATTTCTATTGACGAGCAAAAAGTACTTGCCGGGGTTGCTGTGGATATTGTCATGGACTCCGTTTCTGTGGCTACGACATTCAAGAAAACGCTGGCAGAAAAGGGAATTATTTTCTGTTCTATTTCTGAAGCGATTAAGGAACATCCTGAATTAGTTCAAAAATATATCGGTTCTGTAGTTCCGCAAAAGGATAATTTCTATGCGGCACTGAATTCGGCTGTTTTTTCAGACGGGTCGTTCTGTTATATTCCAAAAGGTGTTCGCTGTCCGATGGAACTTTCAACCTATTTCCGTATCAATCAGGCCGGAACCGGGCAATTCGAAAGAACTTTGGTTATTGCCGATGAGGGAAGTTATGTTTCTTATTTAGAGGGATGTACAGCTCCATCGCGCGATGAAAACCAATTGCATGCTGCGGTTGTGGAACTGATTGCTTTGGATGATGCCGAAATCAAATATTCTACTGTCCAAAACTGGTTTCCGGGTAATAAAGAAGGTAAAGGTGGAGTATACAACTTCGTGACCAAAAGAGGTTTGTGCGAGAAAAACGCAAAAATTTCCTGGACACAGGTTGAAACGGGTTCTGCCGTAACCTGGAAATATCCGTCATGTGTGCTGAAAGGAGACAATTCGGTTGGAGAATTCTATTCTATTGCCGTAACCAATAATTTCCAGCAGGCTGATACCGGGACCAAAATGATTCATTTAGGAAAGAACACCAAATCAACGATTATTTCCAAAGGAATTTCTGCCGGAAAATCTCAAAACAGCTACCGCGGATTGGTTCAAATCAGTTCAAGAGCAGATAACGCTAGAAACTTTTCGCAATGCGATTCGCTATTGATGGGAAATAACTGTGGAGCACATACTTTTCCTTATATCGAATCTAAAAATCCGTCGGCTAAAATAGAACATGAGGCAACGACCAGTAAAATTGGTGAAGACCAGGTTTTCTATTGCAACCAGAGAGGAATCCCTACAGAAAAAGCGATTGCTTTGATTGTAAATGGTTTCAGTAAAGAAGTATTGAATAAACTTCCGATGGAATTTGCGGTTGAGGCACAAAAATTATTAGAAATATCACTTGAAGGTTCGGTTGGATAATCTTTCAAGACTCTATAAAACACAAAAACAACAATGTTAAGTATAAAAAATTTACACGCTGGAATTGAGGACAAAGACATCCTGAAAGGTATTAATCTTGAAGTGAAAGCCGGCGAAGTTCATGCGATTATGGGACCTAACGGTTCTGGAAAAAGTACGCTTTCTGCCGTAATTGCAGGAAACGAAAATTATGAAGTTACTGAAGGATCAGTAGAATTGGACGGAGAAGATTTGTCTGATTTGACACCGGAAGAAAGGGCACATAAAGGGGTATTTCTTTCTTTTCAGTATCCGGTAGAAATTCCGGGAGTTTCTGTAACGAACTTCATGAAAACAGCCATTAATGAATCCCGAAAAGCAAAAGGGCAGGAGGAAATGCCTGCTAATGAAATGCTGAAACTGATTCGTGAAAAATCAGAGCTTTTGGAAATTGACAGAAAGTTTTTGTCACGTTCGCTTAACGAAGGATTTTCAGGAGGTGAGAAAAAAAGAAATGAAATATTCCAAATGGCAATGCTAGAGCCGAAACTGGCTATTCTTGACGAAACGGATTCCGGTTTGGATATCGATGCTTTAAGAATTGTTGCAAATGGTGTTAATAAGCTGAAAAGTGAGAACAATGCAATTATTGTCATTACACACTACCAAAGACTTTTGGATTATATCGTTCCGGATTTTGTACATGTTTTGTACAATGGAAAGATTGTAAAATCCGGAGGAAAAGAATTGGCTTACGAACTGGAGGAAAAAGGTTACGACTGGATTAAGGCGGAGAATTAATTTGTCGAAAGTCAGAAAGTCGAAAGTCGAAAGATATAAAGCCGCAAGTCGGAAAGTCTGAAAGGGCTTAAAAAAATAATATACGCCATAAAAACCCATAAAAATGGGAAAATTTAATTCCTTTGAAGAGATTAATTCTTGGCAAAAGTCTAGAATTTTCAATAAAAAAATTTACCTCATTACTGAAGGTGAATTTTTTAAAAAAGACATTGATTTTGTCAGGCAAATACGGAGAGCCTCAATTTCGATTTCATCAAATATTGCAGAAGGTTTTGAACGCAATACAGATAAGGAATTTATATATTTTCTCTACGTTGCAAAAGCATCGGCGGGTGAAGTTCGTTCCCAATTATATTTAGCATCTGACTTAAATTATATAGGAGAAAAAGATTTTGACGATTTACTTTTTGAAATAATTGAAATATCAAAACTTATAAGTGGGTTTATTAAATATTTAAGTCGAAAGTCATAAAGTCGCAAGTTGAAAAAGAGTGCTGATTTTAGATTTAAGAGACAAAAAATAGTTGACTGCAAAAGTCTTTCAACTTTAAGACTAAAACAATGGAATTAAAAGAAAAACTAATATCATCTTTTATGGCTTTTGAAGAACGTGTAGATGTTGATTCTGCTCTACATGATGTTCGTACGGAAGCGTTTAAAAATTTTGAAAACAAGGGCTTTCCAACCAAAAAAGAGGAAGCCTGGAAATATACTTCGCTAAGCTCGATTTTAAAAAATGATTTCAGCGTTTTTCCAAAAAAGGAAAATGCGGTAGAATTTTCGGAAGTAAAGAAATTTTTCCTTCATGAAATCGATACTTACAAAGTTGTTTTTGTAGATGGTGTTTTCAGCTCATTTCTTTCTTCTACAACACATGATGGTTTGGATGTCTGCCTGATGTCATCGGCATTGACCAAGCCAAAATACAAGATGGTAATTGATGAATACTTCAACAAAATTGCCAGCAAGGATGAAAGCTTAACTTCATTAAATACTGCTTTTGCCTATGAAGGAGCCTACATCAATATTCCACGAAGTAAGGTAGTAGAAAAGCCTATTGAGATTATCAATTTTTCTACCGGCACGGAAGCTGCATTGCTTGTTCAGCCCAGAAACCTTATTATCGTTGGTGAAAATGCACATGTGCAGATTATTGAGAGACATCAGAGTTTGAATGAAAATCCGGTACTGACTAATTCGGTTACCGAAATCTTTGCCCAGAAAAGAGCGATTGTGGATTATTATAAGATTCAAAACGACAATCTTGAGGCATCGTTGATTGACAATACCTATATTGCGCAGAAAACGCAAAGTAACGCCTCTGTGCATACTTTTTCTTTTGGAGGTAACTTGACAAGGAACAACCTGAATTTCTTCCACCAGGGCGAGCATATTGATTCCACGCTGAAAGGAATTACCATTATTGAAGGAAAACAGCACGTTGACCATTATACTTTGGTGCATCATGCCGCTCCAAATTGTGAAAGCCACCAGAATTACAAAGGAATTTTTGACGATAAGGCTACCGGAGTGTTTAACGGAAAGATTTATGTGGAGAAGGAAGCCCAGAAAACAGATGCTTTCCAGCAAAATAACAATATACTTTTAAGCGATAAGGCTTCTATCAATGCAAAGCCACAATTGGAAATTTTTGCAGATGATGTAAAATGCTCCCACGGCTGTACGATTGGCCAGCTTGATGAAAAGGCAATGTTTTATATGCAATCGAGAGGAATTCCTCAAAAAGAGGCAAAAGCGTTATTGATGTATGCCTTTTCGAATGAAGTAATCGAAAGTATCAAGATTCCGGCAATGAAAGCCAGAGTCACTAAGATTATTGCTACGAAATTGGGTGTTAATATGGGATTTGATTTGTAAATCTGAACATATCTAAAAACAAAAAAAGGCTTCAAATTATTTTGAAGCCTTTTTTGTTTAGTATAGCATGAAATTTGTCAATGTTCTTTCTTGTATTGATCCATTGGAAGAAGTGTATTCACGGATTGGCCCGACATCTTTAGCAAGCCAGTATTCTAAATCAATAGGGGTGGTTTGGTTTAAAATCTTGATTTCTACTTTGGTTTTTACTTTTATAACATTCGGATAAGTGGCACCGTTTAACACAACAGTTGAGTTTTTCTCTGTTATAGTACTAGTGTATTTGATAGTGGCAGTGGTTGAAGAATTTTGCCCGTTAACAGAATAGTTAACCCTCGAGGTCACGGTTCCATTCCAAGAGGAATTCGCTTCCAGATGGTCTTTAAAAAGTGGGATTTCGTATCCCTGCATATTGATGCTTACGCCATCCTGATTAATATTGGTATCCGCAATTTTCTGGAAATAAGTTGCCCCTTTTTTAGCTACCCAATTTTGGACGCCAAAAACATTGTCGGCATCATCAGACAGCTCATAATAGGGGGTACCGTTAATTGTAGTGACCCCAACCATCCTGAGTTCTGAACTTCCGCTATTGGAACTAAAAGTCCATGTATTATTTACTTCCATAGGCCAGTAATTTCCCGTTGTTTCACCTAAAGACGGACTACTGTTGCTGTCATCACTGCTGCATGAAGAAGTGAATAACGCTGAAACGAATGCTAATGCTAGAACAAGTTTTTTCATCTGTTATGTTTTTACGAAGATATAATTTTTAAGGAAAAATTTAAGGCAAATATTTATTTGCTGATGCTGTCCAGAATATTCTTCAGCAATTTATTAAAATCAAAAACTTCATCTTCTGTCAGGCCAAAACGTACGATAACCAAATCTTTTGACGGAATGATAAAGATTTTCTGTCCCTGAAAGCCACTGGCATAATACAGGTCTTTGGGAGCGTCGGGATATTTGCCACCGGCATTGAGCCAAAAATGTCCGCCATAACGCCCATTGGAAGTTTTGGTTGGAGTCGCAACATATTTAGCCCAGTTTTCATCAAAAAGCTGTTCACCATTCCAATTCCCCTTGTGGAGATAAAGCAGTCCGAATTTGCCCCAATCTCTGGTGGTTGCCCAGGCATAGGAGGAGCCGACATAATTTCCAGCCATATCGGTTTCTACCAGCATAGAATCCATACCAATTTTATCGATTAATGAAGAATACCAGAAATCCAGGTATTCCTGTTGTGTTTTGAACTGATTTCTGAGGATTCCGGATAATAAATTTGTCGTTCCGGAAGAATAATTCCAGCTTTCATTTGGTTGACCCACCAAAGGCTTTTCTCTTTGTACTTTTGACATGTCTTCGGCCTCAAACAACATAAGGGTTGCATCACAAATCTTGTCGTATTTCTCTTCCCATTCCAAACCTGAATTCATATGAAGCAGGTCGTTTATGGTGATTTTAGAACGTTTGTCGTTTTTCCATTCTGCAATTGGTGCAGGACTATTGATGTCTATTTTGCCCTGTTTTTGCAATATACCAAAGTAGGTCGCCGTTAGGCTCTTGGTCATCGACCAGCCCAAAATCATAGAATTCTTATCAAAACCGGAATCATATTTTTCTGCAATAAGTTTGTCTTTATATAAAATAAGGAGTGAGCGGGTTCTTTTGTTTTTTTCGCCTTTTTTATCAAAAGCACCTTCTACAGCTTTTTCTAATTTAGAATAATCAATAGTAGCAAAAACAGTATCTTTTGGTTGGTTATTTCCAAAAGGATAGGGAAGATTACTATTCAACCTAATCCTTTTCGGAACCAGGTAAGGCTTTGAAAGGTCAAAATCATTATTAATTAATGTAACACCAAGACCTTCCCGATAAATTGCCTTACGCTCTTTTAAACCATAAACTGAAGTCGTGGCATAGTGTTCTTTTTCGTTAATCGTGTTGCTTGCCAGGTTAATAAGTTTGATATCATTGTCGCCCGATTCAATCATTTGCTGGGTTCGATGGCCAATAAAGTAGCCGGAAGCAATGCTTTTTGCTGAAAATCCTGATATCAGATCCAGCTTTGGATAATTCGTGAATCCCAAATACACAATCATTATCGCTAAAAGAATGCCTGCTATTTTAAGTTTTTTCTTCATGAAAGTTCTTGATTTTGGTAAATTTAAGAAGAAAATCATTATCAGAATGCTCTGAAATTAACAGCGCGATATTTTTATTTAGAATTAGTAAAAATAATTTGCATAAACCGGAAAGCCTCCCTAGATTTGCAATTTAGAATTAATCTAAAGATGAATTGTAATGCAGATTTATACTAAGGCTTATATTTCCTTATCTCTTTTTCTTTCTTTTAGTGCTTTTTCACAAGAAAAGTTTCAAGATACCACAAGCACCAGTCAACTTGAAGAAGTAGTTGTTACCGGTCAATTTGAGCCGCAATCTCTTAAAAAATCAGTCCATAACGTCAGGGTTATTACTAGGGAAGACATAAAGCGTCTTGCAGCTAATAATTTGGGAGATGTCTTGAACCAATACCTTAATATTTCTATTAGAACAAGTGGCAGTGACGGACGTTCTACTGTTTCAATGTTTGGTCTTGATGCACAGTATTTTAAAATTTTAGTAGATAATGTACCCTTGGTCAGCGATACAGGTTTAGGAACCAATATAGACCTTACTCAAGTAAATCTCGACGATATTGAGCAAATTGAAATCATCGAAGGTTCTATGGGTGTTACACATGGAGCCAATGCTGTAACGGGAATATTGAACATTATTACTAAAAAAAGTTCAAAGCACAAATGGGAGATTACAGCTACTGCCCAAGAGGAGACCGTATCCAATGAGTTTGCTTTTTTTGATAAAGGAAGACATATCCAGAATGCTAAAATTTCACACAACTTCAATGATAACTGGTTTGTTTCGGTTGGAGGAAGTAGAAATGATTTTGCTGGTTTTTTTGACAATAAAGAAGGTAAGGATTATATCCAAAATAATGGTAAGAGGGGGTATAGTTGGCTTCCTAAAGAACAATTAGTTGGTAATGGCTTGGTTGGATATACTAAAGGCGATTTCAGGATTTTCTATAAATTCGACTACTTTGGCGAAAATGTAGATTACTACAATCCGGTCGTAATTCCAATTGATAATTATCCTTTCCCGAATACGAACTTTTCTAATGACAGAAGGTATATTTCCAATAGATATTACCATCACTTAAACTCGTATGGAAAATTGTTTTCCCAATTGAATTATAATGTATCGGTTTCTCATCAAAAACAGAACCGTGATATTGAAAAATTCAATTATCAATTGGAAAGTCAAAGTGAAACAAACAATGCCAGGGAAACTTACCAATCAAAAGAAGTTATTTATTCAACGGGTGCTTTGAGCAATTTCTTTAAAGATAAAAGAGTAGATCTTCAATTGGGCTACGAAGCAGTAAATGAAAGAGGTTTTTATGATTCTACTGCCGGGATTTTTAAAGATGACCAGCAGCAGGTAACGGATGTCAGAAAAAGATTGGAGAACTATGATATTTTTACAGCGGCTGAAATCCGCTTTACAGAAAAATTCTCTGTACGTCCTGGAATCCGTTATTCTATCCAATCAAAATTTGAAGATCAATATGCAAGTTCTCTGGGCTTGAGATATATTTTTCCACACGGAATTGAAGCCAGAGGTTCTTTAGGCAAGTCTTATCGAACTCCGAATTTTGATGAGCTGTATACTTACTTTGTGGATTCCAATCACAATCTTCAAGGAAATGAAAACCTGATTCCGGAAACGAGTACATCGTATGAAGTAAGTGTAAAGAAAGCGACCTATTTTGATTCTGGAGCCCAACTTTCAAACAACCTTGCAGTTACTTATATGGATGTTGATGATAGGATAAGTCTGGTTTTGACACAAGTAGTGCCTTCACAGAGCTATAAATACATGAATATCGACAAATATAAGATGTGGAATATTTCGTCAACACACCAGTTTGCATACAAAAACTGGAATGCAAAAGTAGGATTGGCTTTAGTGGGTATTTCCCAAAAAATTGATCTAGCTGCCTTAAATGTGACGTCTGATGATAAATATTTGTATTCGTTACAGGTGAATTCTAATCTCTCTTATAATGTTCCGAAATGGAATACATTATTCTCGATTTATTACAAATTTAATGGCAAGCAGCAGCAATATATATCGTCTACAGATACCGCAGGAAATGCTGAGTTTATCTTATCTGAGCTGGAATCTTATGGCTGGATGGATGCTTCAATCCGAAAATCTTTCTTCAAGAATCAATTTGAAGTTACGGTTGGTGCCCGAAATCTTCTGGATGTTACGAGTGTACAGCTAACACAAGGAACTACGGGTGTGCATGTATCAGGTTCTGACCTTTTATTAGGATATGGAAGATCCTATTTCTTAAAACTTACGTATAATCTCAATTTTAATTAATCTATAAATAATATGAAAAAAAATCTAATTTTCATTCTCTCACTGGTAATGCTAGCCTTCACGGGTTGTGGCGATGACGATAATAAAGGGCCTAATCCAATTTCGGTTGCTTTTGCTGTGCCTTCTTTAAATTTGATAGAAAATGCAACTCCTATCCAGGTTTTATTTTCATCTCCTACTCCAACAGCTGGTAATTTGACGATATCTTATATTACAACCGGAGTAACATACGGAACAGATTTTACAACACTTCCTGCGCAAACAGAAAATTTAATTGTTGTTCCTTTTGAAGCTAATGTTTCTTCTGTTGCGATTACTTTCAACAAATTAATCAATGCATTAGAAGGCGAAACTAAAAATGTTGTTTTTAAAATAGAAGATGTTTCTTTGAACAATGCTACAATTTCAGGAAATTTAACTGTTAAAGCAAACTTTAATGAAACTGCTTTATCAGGTCAGGCTATGGCTGCAGAAGTTGGAGGACCAAATCAACCAAATCAGGTATATATTGATTTGAGTAGCGGAGGCCATGCTACTGCACCAAGAACTTCTTGGGATCTTGGATTTTATGGAGGTACTGATTTTAGAGTGGCTATTAACGGTTCGTTGAAAATGGCAGCTAAACAATTGGAAACTACTAATATTGATGAAGTCCAGTCACCAGATGAGTCTATGATTATTTCTCAAGGACAAGGGGTTGCATCTCAAATTGACCACCCGGCCGGACTTATTACAGGAACAACGATTGCAGCAATTTCTGCTAATGATGCTGACAACAAGGTATATTTGATCAACATGGGAAGCAATCCTTCTGAAACAGCTCCTTCAACAGGTTCTGAAGGTTCGGCTTCTGGTACTTCAAGAGGTTGGAAAAAAGTAAGAATCCTTAGAAGCGGAACGGATTATAAAATTCAATATGCTGATATTGATGCAACAACTCACGAAGAAAAAATTATCTCTAAAAATTCAGCTTACAACTTTACATTCTTTAGTTTGGTTTCTAAGAATGTAGTAAATGTTGAGCCACAAAAAAACCAGTGGGATATTAACTTTACAACTTTCACTAATTTAGTAGGTGGTACAACTCCTTACTACTATCCAGATTTCGTAGTAACTAATCTAAAAGGAGGCGCAAGATCATACCAGGTTGTAAACACTGAAACTTTGAATTATGATACTTTCACGCTTGCGAATGTAGTGTCGGCTAACTTTACAGAAGATCAAAGAAATATTGGCTCTAACTGGAGAAGTACAAGTGTTACAGGTCCAGGAGGATTACCTGTTTCAGCATTCGTTTTAAAAACTGACCGTTTCTTCGTTATCAAAGATCCAGCTGGAAATATCTACAAATTGAAATTTACTGGAGGTGCAAATGCATCAGGAGAAAGAGGCTACCCTACTTTCCAATATGCTTTGCTACAATAGTTGACATATAGAATTATACTAACCGAGCCGATAGGCTCGGTTTTTTTATACATTTTAAACAAATATTTATGATGAAAAAATATCTTAATTTCTTTTTATTGAGCCTTTTATTGTTTTTTGCTTCTCTTAGTTATGGGCAAACCTATACTGTGACGATGAGTAATGTTTATGTCAATAATCAATGGGTTAATCAGGGAAGTGCTATTAGCTTTGGAGCTAATGACATTATTACGGTGAAGCTTTCTGTTGATGTTTATAGCAGTACGGGAAATTCAGGAACACTGAACGTATATTATCAAAGAGGCTCTTCTTATGAGCCTATTGTTCCTTCTGGTGGTTATGGAGGAACAATTACGGGTTCGGGATCTCGTAATTTTACAATTGAATTAAATGGAGCCCAATTTGATGCTTCAGGAGGATTTATTTTTGCCCAATTTGCTGTTTCAGGACATAATGGGGCTGTGCCAAGAAGCTCAAATTGGCCAGTAATTAAGCCAGGAGCCCCTCCAATTTCTAACAATAGTATTGTTGGCACTCAAACAAAATTTTATGGCCTAAGTGCAACAATTACAGGAACTACTCCTTCAGGTGGGAATGGTAGTTATTTCTATCAATGGCAAAAAAATACAACAGGAAGTTGGTCAAATATTGTTGGAGCTCATGAACAGAATTATATAACAGAATTATTGACGCAGACAACTCAATTTAGAAGAATAGTAATGTCCAACGGAACCTCTGATCATACTAGTGGAGCTGTTGTGGTAACAATAGTAAATTCACTACCAATAACAAATAATTCAATTTCTGGGAATCAGACAATTAATGAGGGGAATACTGCATCTTTTATAACAGGAACGAGTCCTTCCGGTGGTAGCGGACCTGAAAGTTATAGATATGTATGGCAAAAAAAATCAGGAAATAGTACATGGACCATCATACCTAATGCTTCAAGTCAAAACTATTCACCTGGGACCCCATTTGTTACTACACACTATAGAAGAATTGTGAAATCTGGTAATGCTGTGGATATTACCAGCAATGAAGTAACAATAACGGTTATTCCTGCCCCACCAATCCAAAATAATACAATTGTTTTAAATAATGGTACGATAAATGGAAGCCAACCAACAGGAGGGATAGGTGTTTACAATTATTCCTGGATATTATGGGGAGGAGAAGAGCCATATACTTTCCCAAATACTGAACAAAATTTGGTTATAACTGCAGATATATATAATTATTTAACCGCATATCCAAATTTGTTTATAGTAAGAACTGTAACTTCGGGGAGCCAAATTTCTGGCAGCAATAGCATCGTAATACTTCCTCTTCCGGCAATACAAAACAATGTAATTTCTCTTAATGGATCTTTGGTTACAGGAAGCCAGCCAACAGGTGGTAATGGTGATTATAAGTATACATGGAATTTGGTGGGTGGTGAAGAACCTTATGTGTTTCCCGAAACAAGTCAAAACCTAGTTCTTTCCGCATCTGTATTCCAATATCTGGAAATGTATCCAAATTTATTTATATCTAGAACCGTAAATTCTGGAAATAAGATTTCTTATAGTAACAATGTAACCTTAGTTGCTTTGCCGCAAATACAAAATAATACAATTTCGGCGAATGGACTCCAAATTATTGGGAGTCAGCCAACAGGCGGTGATAATACATATCAATATTCTTGGTTTATATCGAGTCCCGAAGATCCAATATTTTTTCCTGATACAACAAGAGACTTAGATCTTAACCCTTATTCGAATGCTATCCGCATATTACAAACCTACCCGACGGCGGTTTTATATAGATTAGTGAAATCTGCTAATAGAAGTTCATATAGTAATAGTTTAAGTTTTTACAGTGGTAGACAAAGACAAAAAGAAATGTCCTTTGCGCAAGGAAATGAAAACTTTGATTCCGAACCAAAAATCTACCCAAACCCAACAACAAAAAGAGTAAATTTTGAAACCGGTTTAGCTAAAACTACAACAGTCGAAATTACAGCTACGAATGAATTGGGAATCAACACTGTTATTTTTAAAGGAGATGTAAATCCAGGACAAGTAATCGAGTGGAACATCCCGTCAAATTATCCTAAAGGATTGTATTTCTATAAAATCCTTTCAGGAAAAGAAGAAATCAAAACAGGAAAAATACTGTATCAGTAATTTCAATTTATATTGTTTTAAAACGAGCCATTAGCTCGTTTTTTGTTTTTTAAACGATAAAAAGACCTGAATGGCAAAATAGTCAATTCCAAACACTTTCGTTCATTAGAGCAAATAAAAACGGCTGATTTTGTCCCATAAAAAACCTGCCATCTGTTTCAGATGGCAGGCCGGATAAAATATATTAAAACTAAGTAACCTACAAAGCAGCTACCAGGTCTTTCCATTCTTTTAATTCAGGAATACCCGGTTTTCTTTTTCCGAAAAACTGAACGATGATATCACCCATTTCGTTGAATACTTCAATAGCGGTAACTTCACCATCTTCTGTTGGTTTTCTTACAATCCATGTCTGGGCAATTTTAGACATATCCAGGTGCAAATTGAAATCTGGGTCCATTACGTTGAACCAGTCACCATGCCACATTGTTTTTCTTACCAAACCAGTGTGGATTTGAATGTTTCCTCTGTTTCCTGTAAACACCATGATTGGCAGTTTGCTTTCAGCAGCGCCTTCAAGCATTTTTACGATTACATCTTTTTCTACTTTTTTAGCGAAGTTTTCGTTTGGAGCCAAACGCAATGCCTGCGTTCTTGTCACTCCAAATTTGCGAAGCATACCAAAGAACTCGTGTGTGTCTTTCAGGTTTTCCCAAGCCGTTTGGAAACCGGCAACATCAATATCAGCATCTGCTTTTTCATCAATGTTTAGAGGCACTTCAATTGCAGATTCTTCCGCTGCCTGGTCGTCAGACTTGTATTTAGCAACTAATTCATCAAAAGCAGCTTCGTTGCTGTCTTTTGTCAGATAAATTTTGTGTATAGCCAGGCCATCCTTTCCAAAGAACTGAAGGCTTTTTCTGTCTCCGTGTTCTGATTTCTCTTCCACAGCAAAAGCTTTAGCCCAATGTCCTAAAAAGATACGCAAATCGATATCTTCACCTACAAACAGTCCTGCATGCGGAGAGCTGAAATCAGGGTTAAGATAAATTCCTTTTCTTTCGTGAACGCACTCTTCGTTGCGTGTCAAAGCCATTACTTTTCCTAGTTTTTCAACGTCAGTCAGTATTGCAGCAAATTCCGGACGAAGCCTTGTTACGGTTTCTCCTACTTGTGTAGCCAGCAATTCTGCCTCGCTTACGCCTAGTTTTTCAGCAGCATTGCGGATTCTTAAATTTGGGTTTTCAGCTTTCAGCTTATCCCATTGTGACTTCAGGTTGTTTGTTAATGTATCCATCTGTGTAACTATTATGTTCCAAAAATTATTAAAGGGTTTTGATTTACCGGATTAAGGCAAATCGTGCAAGGAAAATTATACACCTTGCTTATGATTTCTTTTGTAAAGACTTTTTCAGGTTTGTCATGGCTTACGATTTTTCCTTTTTTCAAAAGAAGTACCTGATCTGCAAATTGTGCTGCCAGGTTCAAATCGTGTAATACGACTACGGCCGTATTGCCCAGTTCTGTAAAGTTTTTGATTGTATGTAATATTCTGTGTTGGTGTAGCACATCAAGATTATTGAGAGGCTCATCCAGAAACACGAGCTTATGGGCAATATTATTTTCCAGTTGGGCAAGTACTCTGGCCAGGTGAACGCGCTGCCTTTCACCTCCGGAAAGTGTATTGTAATCTCTGTCTTTCATTGAGAGAACGTCGGTTTCTTCCATTGATTTCGTTACGGCATCCAAATCGGTTTGGTGAGGCACGGAGTTGAAATATGGATAACGGCCCATCATCACTACATCGGTTACGGTTAAAGGAATGTCATTGCTGTTCTGCTGTGAAAATTTTGCCTTATGCAGCGGAAGCTCTTTTTGGTCCCATTCCTCAAAGGTTTTTTTCTTGAACATGATAGGCTCATCGCCATGTTTCATTTCATTAGCCAACATGCTCAGGAGTGTTGATTTTCCGGCACCATTTGGTCCTACTATGACAAGCAATTCGCCATAATTTACAGAAACGTCGATGTTTTCCAGAATGGAAAACTTTTTATGTGCATATGATATCTTACAAGCTTCTAACATATTACATCGATTTTTTACTGCGAATTAAAATAGCGATAAAGATTGGTGCTCCCATAAACGCGGTCAGTATTCCAATTGGGATTTCTGAAGGTGCGGCAATGGTTCTGCTTATCGTGTCTGCTGTAAGCAATAAAATACTTCCAAAAATGGCCGACATTGGCAGGATGATATGATAATTCGACTTAAAAATTAATCTCAAAATATAAGGAACAATCAGGCCTACAAAGCCGATGTTTCCTGAAAAGGCAACACAGGTCCCAACCATCAAAGCAGTCAGGATAATGATTCTCTTTTTGATTTTTTCAACCGGAATTCCCAAATGTTGTGCGTCTCTTTCGCCAAGCATCATAGCGTTTAGCGCTTTTCCTTTGGTAATCAGCAGAGAAAAAGCGATAATAATTACGACCGCCAGGATGGCATTTTTGGTCCAGGTAGCACCGCCCAGACTTCCCAAATTCCAGAATGTCAGGTCCCTGAGTTCTTCTTCTTTCGAAAGATAAATCAGGAAACCTGTGGTGGCAAATGCCATTGCGGTTATTGCTACTCCTGAAAGAAGCATGACAACTACATTGGTTTTTCCATTGGAGGTTGAAATCCTGTAAACGATGGTCATGGTCAACAAGGCGCCTAAAAATGCGGCTATACTCAACATCGAGAAGTGAAATACTTCAGGAATATAAGGTTTGATATGGCTTCCGAGAACAATTGAAATCGCACCGAAAAGTATCGCGCCGGATGTAATTCCAATAAGGTCCGGTGATGCCAAAGGGTTTTTGAACATTCCCTGAAGGCAGGTTCCTGAAACTGACAATGCACTTCCAATCAGGATTGCCATTACAATTCGTGGCAATCTCAAATCCATCAGGACAAATTTGTCGCTTTCCGGAATGGAATTGTCATTGTTGATAAGGGCCTTAAAAATCTCAAAGAACGAATGCTTTTCAAATTCGTAAACTCCCATATATAAGGCTGCCGTTGCCAAAATCAATAACAACAGCAGACTTAAAACTATATATAACGGTAATTTATTTTGCATTATAATTAATTCTTCCCCTATGGGATTGGCGGCATTTTATTTCCTGTCCGTTTTTGCGACAGGTTTAAAGGCTTTTAGTTTATTTTGTTGCTTTAATCAATTCCGCATTCAATGCTGCGGCTCCTTCGCCAACACGAGGTCCGAAACCGGAAATCAGGGCGCCATCTAAAGCAATAATCTTTTTGTTTTTTCCGGCATTTGTTTTTTCAACACCTTGAATTTTAAGCAATCCGTCAACACCACCAAGGCTTTGTAAACCTGTCGTAAACAATAAGATTACATCCGGATTTCCTTTGATTAAAGATTCCGGAGTTAAAGGTTTGAAGTCATCAAATTCAGTAACGGCATTTTGTCCGCCAGCCAGAGCAATTGTCTTCTCAACAGGAGTGTTTTTCCCGGCAACCATTAAAGTTCCGGCACCTCTGGCGTAGATAAACAATACTTTTGGAGCTTTAGCGATAGGTTGTATTTTTGCCAAATCAGCATCTACTTTGTCTGTCAGGGCTTTGAAGTCTGTGTTTTTGATAATCCCGGCAACATCCGCGATTAATTTTTTTGTTCCTTCCGGAGAAAAATCCTGTGTCAGGATATGCGCTTCAATTCCTGCCGCTTTGATTTTTTCTGCCAGTTCAGGACTCATGTCTTTATCAGTTCCTATGATTACTGTTGGTTTCAAAGCAACAATTGATTCAATCGTAATGGAGCGAACGTGGCCGAGGTCTTTGGCAGTTGTTTTAACTGTTTCAGGATAAGTTGAGGTTACATCAACACCCACTATTTCTTTCTCATGACCCAAAGCAGCAATAATTTCAGTTACGGCTCCGTTTAATGAGACAATTTTTAGGGCTTCGGTTTTTTCAACCGGAGTTTCTTCTTTCTTAGTTTCTTCTTCTTTTTTACATGAAGCGACTGCTAATGAGACAATTGCAAGGACAAGGACGCTTATTTTTTTCATTGTAGTTGAGTTTGTTATTTTAAATAAATCTAAATTAACGGCAAAACTATAACTATTTTTGAAGCCTTGAAAGTAAAAAATCTTAAAAGTTTCCTTAAATTACTGTAAAACTATATTTTGTGAGTCCGGTAGAGAAATATCACGGGCAGAAAATGGGCTTATGTTGCTGTTTTCCGGCTTATTGGCAACAGTTTTTATATGAATCTGCGACGAAATTTTAATTCTATCTTAATTCTTACCGTATTAAATAAACATACCGTAAATTTGCATCTATTTCCAGATATAAAATGTTAGATATACAATCCATTCGAGCCGAATTTCCGATACTTTCCCAGAAAGTGAACGGCAAGCCGTTGGTTTATTTTGATAATGCGGCAACCTCGCAAAAACCCAAAGTGGTTATTGATGCCATTTCGGCCTATTATGAAGAAATCAATGCCAATATCCATCGCGGGGTTCATAAGCTAAGCCAGTTGGCAACCGATGCTTATGAGATTTCCCGTAGCAAAATACAGCGCCATATTAATGCCAGACACAACCATGAAGTGATTTTTACTACCGGAACTACGCATGGTATTAATCTGGTTTCTAATGGATTTTCCGCTATTTTGAAAGCAGGCGATGAGGTGATGGTTTCTAACCTGGAACACCATTCCAATATAGTGCCATGGCAGATGCTGTGCGAACGTACCGGAGCAAAGCTGACGGTGATTCCTATGAATAATCAGGGAGAATTGATTTTCGAAGAATTTGAGAAATTGCTTTCGGAAAAGACAAAGATTGTGGCGGTTAACCATATTTCAAATGCTTTGGGAACCATTAATCCGATAAAAGAAATCATCGAAAAAGCGCATAAAGCAGGAGCTGCTGTATTAATTGATGGGGCCCAGGCGGCACCCCATATCAAGCCGGATGTGCAGGAGCTGGATTGTGATTTTTATGTTTTTTCCGGACATAAAATTTGTGGGCCAACAGGTAGCGGTATTTTATACGGAAAAGAAGCCTGGCTTAACAAACTGCCTCCTTATCAGGGAGGTGGTGAAATGATTAAGGAAGTAACATTTGAAAAAACGACTTATGCAGAGTTGCCACATAAGTTTGAAGCCGGAACGCCTAATATTGAGGGCGGAATTGTTCTCGGAACAGCAATTGATTATCTGAATTCAATAGGATTTGATAACATAGCGGCATATGAACACGAACTTTTGGAATACGGTACTCAACGTTTGCTCGAAATAGAAGGATTGAAAATTTACGGGACTTCCAAAAATAAGACTTCTGTAATTTCATTTAACATTGAAGATATCCATCCATATGATATCGGAGCTATTGTAGACAAACTGGGGATTGCAGTTAGGACTGGACATCACTGCGCTCAGCCTATCATGAGCTTTTTCAATATTCCGGGAACCGTAAGGGCTTCTTTTGCATTTTACAACACCAAGGAAGAAATCGATGCTTTGGTTGAGGCTGTCAAAAAGGCCAAAACCATGTTGTCTTAAAAAAATAATAGCGTATGAAAATCTTATCTGCATTTGTAATGGTATTGGTTCTGGCAAAAGGCTGTAACAGTTCAGAACTGCGAAAAGAGAGTGAAAACATTTCTTTTGAATATGAGGCTACAACCCGTCGCAACTATCGTAAAATAATAGCCAGGCAGGATACTATCTTTACCATAAAAAGCAGAAACGGGGAAGCTGTTGAAAAAAAACTTTCACGAAGCGATTGGAACAGCATGCTGGACCTGCTTGCTAAAGTGGACAGGACGAATATTCAAAACCTGAAAGCGCCTTCAGAAAAGCGATTTTATGACGGGGCTATGATTGCAGAATTAACCGTAATTTATAAGCAGGACACTTACAGGAGCGCTTCGTTTGATCACGGAAATCCACCCAAAGAAATAAAAAAACTGGTTGAAAAAATCATTTCGGCTTCAGACCTGAACAAAGAATAAGACAATGACAATTCAAGAAATACAAGAAGAAATTAAGGACGAATTCTCTATGTTTGATGAGGAGAATTGGGATGAAAGATACCAATATGTAATCGATATGGGCAAAACGCTGCCATTGATTGATGAGCAGTACAGAACCGACGATAATATCATCAAAGGTTGCCAGTCAAAAGTCTGGTTGCATGCAGAACAACGCGATGGTCAAATTGTTTTTACGGCAGACAGCGATGCTATTCTGACCAAAGGAATTATTGCCATACTAATTCGTACTTTTTCAGGCCAGAAAGCTTCCGATATTCTGGATGCCGATACTAAGTTTATTGATGAAATAGGACTAAAAGAGCATTTGTCGCCAACACGGGCCAACGGATTGGTGTCAATGATCAAGCAGATTAAAATGTATGCGCTGGCTTTTCAGTCAGTTTCTTAAATATAATAAGGACAGCCGGGTCCATAATTGAACCGTAAGCCGTTACTGGCTTCTTATTACTGCAAATCTTCGGCAGATTTGTTGACAAAAAATTATTATAGACATGGAACAGGAAATAGACACAAATCAACTTGGCGAGGATATCGTCAAAATATTAAAGACCATTTACGATCCGGAAATACCGGTTGACATTTATGAGCTTGGTCTTATTTATGATGTAATGGTCAATACGGATTATGAAGTTAAAATATTAATGACCCTGACTTCTCCAAACTGCCCTGTGGCAGAAAGTCTTCCGAAAGAAGTAGAAGAAAAAATCAACAAGATTGATAACGTAAAAGCAACCGAAGTCGAAATCACGTTTGATCCGCCCTGGAGTAAAGATTTGATGAGCGAAGAAGCTAAATTAGAACTAGGAATGCTGTAGAGTAGTTGAGAGTTGATAGTGGATAGTTTAGAGTTGGGCTTGTCATTATATAAATGCACTATCCACTAAAAATTATCCACTATCCATTATCACTATCCACTAAAAATTATCCACTATCAACTAAATTATGGGTGAGATTGTAAATAAAGTAGCAAACAGCGCATTAGAAGTATTTGATCTGGAAGATTATTATCCAAAAGGAGAGCGTGTGGAGTTAGACATTTCACAATGGCTTTTGGAAGGTTTTCTCTTGCGTGAAAAAGATTTTCGTGAACAGCTGAAACAATACGACTGGTCGCAATATGCAGATAAGTATGTTGCTGTTTATTGCAGTACGGATGCCATTATTCCGGGATGGGCTTTTATTCTTGTAACGGTCTACCTGACTCCTTTTGCGAAAAAAGTAGCTAATGGCAGGTTGGAAGATTTGGAAAATTCTCTGTATGAAGAAATTCTGCCCACATTGGATTACACCAAATACGAAGGAAAACCGGTCATAATCAAAGGATGTTCCCGAAAGCCCGTGCCAACGGGAGCCTATCTGTTGGCAGCGCAAAAACTCCAGCCTTTTGCCAGAAGTATTATGTATGGTGAGGCCTGCTCAGCGGTGCCTTTGTATAAGAAAAAGTAACTTTTTTAGTACTTTTCCTGCTTTAAAAAGCTGTATTTAATACCTTTGTTAAAAAACAGGAAAGATGATAAAAAAGTTCACCTTACTAATGCTTTGCTTTTTCGGAATGACAAAGGCAAAAGCTCAAGAGCCAGCTGCGCCAGCAGATACTACTAAAACATGGCAGACCAAAGGAAATGCGTCTCTTCTTTTTAACCAATCTACCTTTGATAACTGGTTAGCGGGTGGTGAGAACAACATCTCCGGAACCCTTGGTGTCAATTATGATTTCAATTACAAGAAGGACGATCTCACGTGGGACAACAAAGTCATTGCATCGTATGGTATCGTTAAAACGAGAACCAGTTCATTTGCCAAGAAAACAGATGACCGTTTGGAACTGAACTCTTTATTGGGTAAAAAGTTCAAGCCGGACAGTCGTTGGTACTATTCTGCGTTCTTAAACTTTAAGACCCAGTTTACCAAAGGTTATGAGTATGGGAAAGACGCCAATGGAGTGGAAATAAGGAGCGAAATTACCAACTTCCTCTCTCCGGCCTATCTTACTTTTGGTCCGGGTGTTCTTTGGAAAAGAGATGATAATTTGAAATTCAACTTTGCGCCGGCTACTTCAAAAATCACTTTTGTAGACAAGAATTTTACATTACCTAATGAGGCCTATTTTGGTGTAAAAGAAGGTAAGTCGCTGCGTTATGAATTGGGAGCCTATGCTTCGGCTTATTACAAGCTTGATATTATGGCCAATGTGACTTTTGAAAACATCCTGAGCCTTTATTCCAATTATCTTGAAGATCCTCAGAATGTGGATTTGGACTACCAGTTAAATATCGTGATGAAAATCAACAAATATCTTTCTACCAACCTGTCGTTCCAGACTATTTATGACGACAATGCTTTTCAGGGATTCCAAATCAGACAAGTATTTGGGGTAGGAGCCAATTACGGTTTTTAAAAAACCACTACATATCAAAAGAAAGCCTTCCATCGGAAGGCTTTCTTTTTACTGTTTTTTAATCATTTTGATCTTCAGGAGCTTCTTTATAATCCGGATATAAAAATTTGTTGTAAGGAAAACGTGTGATATGGATTTCTCTTACGGCTTCATATACTTTTTCGCGGAACTCCTCAAAGTTTTCCTTGTTGAGTGCAGAAATAAAAAGCGCTCTGTCTTTTCCCATACGTGACATCCAGGTGTCTTTCCACTCTTCGAGCGTATAATGTTTGGTTGTCTTCTCAGTAATGAGGTCGTCAGCATCAATAGTCAGGTGTTTGTACGAATCAATTTTGTTAAACACCATAATTGTGGGCTTGTCGGCACTCTTGATGTCGGCCAGAATCTGGTTTACAGAATCGATATGGTCTTCAAAATCCGGATGCGAAATATCGACAACATGCAATAGCAGGTCGGCTTCGCGTACTTCATCCAGCGTACTTTTAAATGATTCTACAAGCTGTGTCGGTAATTTACGGATGAATCCAACAGTATCTGATAACAGGAACGGCAGGTTTTTGATAACCACCTTGCGTACGGTAGTATCTAATGTAGCAAACAGTTTGTTTTCAACAAAAACTTCACTTTTGCTGATGACGTTCATCAATGTTGATTTACCCACGTTGGTATAACCTACCAAAGCCACACGAACCATAGCGCCGCGGTTGCTTCGTTGTACAGACATTTGTTTATCGATAACCTTGATTTTGTCTTTCAGCAAGGCAATACGGTCACGCACAATACGCCTGTCCGTTTCGATTTCAGTTTCACCGGGACCACGCATCCCGATACCTCCTTTTTGGCGTTCCAGGTGGGTCCACATTCCGGACAATCTTGGTAGCAGGTATTGGCATTGTGCCAATTCTACCTGTGTCCTGGCATAGGATGTTTCGGCACGTTGCGCAAAAATATCCAAAATGAGGTTCGTTCTGTCCAGTACTTTACAGTTTAGTATTTTGGTAATATTCTTTTGTTGCGAAGGCGAAAGCTCATCGTCAAAAATAACCGTGTTGATGTTGTGTTCCTTTACATAATGGTGGATTTCGTCCATTTTTCCGGTACCTAAAAAGGTTTTCGGATTAGGGCGTTCCATTTTCTGGGAGAAGCGCTTTACGACTTCTCCGCCGGCCGTAAAGGTCAGGAATTCGAGCTCATCAAGATATTCGTTGAGCTTTTCTTCATTCTGGTGTTGTGTGACTATCCCGACAACTACCGTTTTTTCAAACTTTATGGTTTCCTTTTCTAGCATAAGTGCAAAGATAAAAACAGTTTGGCTAATAACAGGAGTGCCAAAAGATTATTTTTTTATGAGTACCTTTTGAACACTGCTCTTGCCACCTGTTATCTGTGCATAATAATATCCGTCCGGAAGATTAGAAAGGTCAATTTCGTTTACAGATTCCGGAACACTATTCGTTTGATATACTTTCTGGCCTAATGCATTATACACTATAATTGTTGTATATGGTTCTTTACTTTGGGTTAGATCGACGGTAAAAATACCGCTGCTAGGGTTTGGATAGATATTGATTTCACCTATTGTAATCTGAACATTATTTCCAATTTCTTTTTCTGTATTCCATAGCTGTATGCCATTACCTCTTGCCTGACTGCCTGGGATTTCGGGAGCTATTCGGGTAATATTGGTGGCCGAAATATTATTGTAATGGCTAAACGATCCGGAAACGATTACTTTTCCATCAGCCTGGCGATTCAGGTCGAAAACGATTCCTGGATAATTATTAGCATGGGTAGGTCCGTCACCGGGACTAAAAGTAGCATCAACGGTTCCATTGGCATTTAGCCTCACTAATTTGTTGACAGAAGCACGATTGTATGTCGTAAACTCACCACCTATGATTATTTTACCGCTAGGTTCAACAACTGCATCTTTGATCACTCTATCGCTGGTTAAACTGGCTTTATTGGTTTGAAAGGTAGCGTCTAATGTTCCATTACTATTTAATCTGACAATATTGTTTTTTCTTATCACACCATGGAAACTAGTAAATGCCCCAACGATGATTATTTTTCCATCGGGTTGTAAAACTATGTTTTGTATTGGAGCTATACAAGTAGAACAAACACTACTATCTCTATCTGTAGCCTCTACAACTGTTTTTGTAAAAGTCAAATCAAGTGAACCATCGGTGTTTAATCTAAATAAATGTGGTTGTCCAATATAATTGCCTAAAGCATCGGTAGCAAAACTACGATTTCCAGAAACTAAAATTTTTCCATCGGGCTGTACCACAATCTTATATATGGAACTAAATGTACTTGGGTCATAAGTATAAGGATAGACAAAAGAAGTATCCAAAGTTCCGTCATTATTAAGGCGTATCATGTTTCGCGTTGGTACACCATTATAAGAGTGGATATAACCTCCTCCCAATAGTATTTTTCCATCGCTTTGGACGGCACAGGATATAATACGGTCATTAGTATCGATGCCGGTCCCTCCTGCGTTAAAACTGGTATCAACCGTTCCATTGGCATTTAATCTTGCAATTCCTCGTGGAGTAGGTGTTCCGTTTATAGATGTAAATGTTCCGACTGCAATAATCTTGTCGTTCGGAAGTACCTTAAAATCTTCAGGCGGATGAGGTAAACTTCCCAAAGCGGGAAATGTGTTATCTTGTGTAAGATCAGTATTTAGACGCACCAAGTGCTTGGCGTCAACATTATTGTATTTGGTGAATGGTCCACAAATAATTATTTTTCCGGTACTCTGAAGTTGTGATTCAAAGACTGTTGTGTTGGCCCGGATAGCAAATGCGATTTCCGGCGTTGTAATAACACGGTCTGCTACCGTAACGGTTACCGAAGCGGTATCGCATATTGAAGGATTGGAAATAAGGCAGATACTGTACTGTAACGTATAAGTATTCATAAGTGTCCCAACCGGAATGTTAATTCCTCCATTGGCATTTATACTCGCTCCTGCAACACCGCCATTGTTAGTGAGGGTTAGGATTACGTCTGCAGGATTTGCTGCTGCCCCATTTACGATATCGTTAGTTAATAATGAAGGTGTGACACCTCCTGTAAGATAATCAATTGGTGTACCCGAAAAATTATCGTTTACAGCATCAATAGTTTGTGGGTTTACCGTTATGGTAACCGTTGCAGTACTACATTTAGAACATGAATCAAATGTGCAAATTTTATATTTAAGGAGATAAGTTCCAGGAAGAACTGTTGATGAGATGCTTAAGATTCCTGTAGTTGTGTTTAAAGTTATTCCAGAAATTTGCGGACTAATCTGAGATATTATGATATTCGTAACACCAGCTGGATTGCCATTAACGAAATCATTATTCAAAATACCATTATAATTTAATGGGGTACCTGTTACAGTTGTGACACTATCATTGTTTGCCTGTATGTTATTAATACCACCATTGTTGTTTAATAAAGCAATGCCGTTTTTTGGGATACCGTCAAGAGAAGTATAGCTCCCATACATAATAATTTTATTGTTGTCTAATAAATCGAATCCTACAGAGGCAACATAGACCGAATTATAGGTTAAAGTATGAAAACTGCAGTCTACTGATCCGTCACTATTTAGTCGAGCCAAATTATTTTTTGTCTCTCCATTAATTTCATGGAATCTTCCGCATATAATGATTTTTCCATCATCTTGTATATCGACTTGACCCAACGAGCCACGTATAGGATCAAAACCTGGATTTGGAATATCGTATATTATATTTGGAGCAAATGAATTATCCAAACTTCCATTACTATTTAGCCGTACAAGATTATTTTTAGTAATACCATTGTATTTAGAAAAGGTTCCTGCTACTATTATCTTGCCATCATTTTGAATTTTTATATCAGCAACACTAACTTGTGGATCAATAAATCCAATTCCTCCATTATTAAATGAAGTATCGATAGAGCCATTGCTGTTGAGTCTAACAATATTATTAACGGTAACTCCATTAAATTGAGAAAAATGTCCTCCTAAAATGATTTTCCCATCTAATTGCATTGTTATTGTGCTTATTTGATCGTCGTCAAGGCCATATCCTGTGCCAGGATTGAATGTGACATCAAGACTACCATCAGTATTTATCCTCATAACTCCTCTTCTACTTTGCCCATTGTAAAGTTTAAAATTACCAACAGCAATTATTTTTCCATCGGATTGGAGGATGCATTTTGTTATAAATAAACCATTTGTTCCTATGCTAGTCCCTGTATTGAAAGAAGAGTCTAGGCTTCCGTCACTATTTAATCTGCATATGGCACTGGCAGTAGCGCCAAAAGCAGTATTAAATCCTCCTGTTATAATAATCTTGTTGTCAGGTAATACATGAATATCAGTTACGCTATTTGATAGATTTAGAGAGCTAACACTAAATGAATTGTCCAAGCTGCCATCTGGATGTAGCCTAACGAGACCTCTTGAAGTGGATCCATGATAGGGGAAGTCGGTAGCGACAAGTAGTTTACCATCTGGCTGTTTTGTGATAGCAGTTATGTGTGGCGTTATATTTGGATTGGCGAAATTTGAGTCTAATGTGCCATCTTGAGCATAAGCAAAAGAAATTGAGAATAAGGAAAACAAAAAAAGTAATGTTTTTTTCATAATTAAATTGTTTTAAATGGTTGATAAATATTTATAAGAAAGCTTTTTTCGCTAAAGCGTAGATGCTTTTTTACTTGCAAAGACTGTCTTAAGAATCTTTTTGCATGAATTTTAATGCAAAATACGATTTATAATGCAATATTTCATAAAAAATGTTAAAATGCAGTGCTTTATATAAAAACGATTGTTTTTTAGCAGAAACTTTAAAAAAATCAGCAAATAATACTTTAAAAAAGAGAAAAAAATTCTACGTTAAACTCACCATAGACCCAAAAACTGCTGATATTCACAAAACAATTTAGTTAAATGTCATTTTTTTGTTACGATATTCTTAAAAATAGTTAAATTTGGAGTTCTTAAATTTTTATCAAAATATATTAAACAACCTAAACTTTTCATTTTATGAAAAAAATTACGTTATTACTTCTTACCTTTTTCATCTCTCTTGTCGCCTATGGGCAAGGCCTGACAGAGAATTTTGATGGAGGTACGGCACTCCCTGCAGGTTGGAATTGGTATAATGGTAGTTTGCCAGCAGGTTCTCCTGCACAAAGAAACTGGCTGATTAACACACAACCCAATTTCTCTGCTTCAGTTCCCAATTCTGCATTTGTACAGAATTATCAGATTGGACAGGGAAACACCTCGAGAAACTGGTTATCCACTACTCGGGTTACTTTGCCGGAAAACGCCCAACTCCAATTTTTAACCAGAGCATTCCTTAATGAAGATCAGGGAACCATCTATGAAATTAGGGTTTCCAGAAATGCTGATCCTAGTGTTTTAGCAGATTATGCTCTTGCTGAAACCTGGAATGAACAGCAATTAAATCCAAATGGGATTTATGAAGCTGACGGTACTACACCACACTGGGACGAAAAAACAGTTAACCTGAAAGCATTGGGCTATAATGCCGGCCAAGAGGTGTACATTGCTTTTGTCCGTGTCTTCACACAGCCAACCGCTGCCCTTGGCGGTGACCGTTGGTATATTGACGATGTGCGTGTTTCTAAAAAATGTGAGATGCCTATAAACATGGCGGCACCTACCATTAATATGACGAATGCGGTACTTACATGGAATGTTCCGGCAGGAGGAGCAACAGATTTTGAATTGGTTATTGTTCGTGATACACAAACATTGGACCAGGGTACAATAATACCTGTAACAGGAGCGATGACTTACACTATTCTTGTAAACACATTGACTGCTGCGACCAATTATAAATATTATATAAGAGCTGTTTGTTCTGCAACCAATAAGAGTGATTGGACGGCACCCTATTTCTTTACAACAGCTGCTTTAGGAGAAAGGTGTTCGGATCCTATTGTGATGCCGGGCATACCGTATTCTACCAATAATAATACAAGCAACTCAAATGACAGAACCGATGTAGCTCAGGGGACAGGTTGTGGAGCCGTTCCTGCCACTACAAATTATATGACAGGTAACGAAGTATTCTATTCTTTCGTAGCTCCGTCAACCGGAGATGTCAGAATTGAAATGACGCCAACCGGACCAAACTCCGCTTTATTTGTATACAACAGTTGTGCTAACGTAGGAGTGAGCTGTATTACGGGTGTGGCAAACACCGGAAGTGGTACAAGAATAATTCCTGCTTTGGCAGTAACAGAAGGACAGACTTATATTGTGGTTATTTCTTCAACCAGTGCTACACAAACAGTAGGCTATTATTTAGAATTGCAATATGTAACTTGTCCGGAGCCAACTAACTTAAGTGCGCCGGTTGTTAATCAGACAGGAGTTACTTTAGCATGGGATAATCCTAACCCTGCTTATGCAACATGGGAAGTGGCTATTCAACCGGCAGGAGCTTCTATTCCTGGTCCTGGTGTTTCAGGTACTAGAGTAACAACAAATAGAGATTTTACCACTACAATTGACGGAACCCCAATTGTGGCTTCTACTGCTTACCAATATTGGGTAAGAGCATTGTGTGTGGAAGGTGGTACGACTTTTAGCCCATGGGCAGGTCCGTTCGAATTCTTCACACCTATATGTGATGCTACTTTACCAAACGCACAGTGCGTTCATAATTTCAGGCTAACCGGTACTAACGGATGGCAGGGCGCTATTATGCATGTCAGACAAAACGGTATTACTGTAAAAGTATTAGGACCTCAATTCACTTCAGGTACTTCCTTAGTAGTTCCGGTACCTTTGTGTAACGGTATTCCTTTTGAGCTGGTTTGGGTATCTGGTGGTACAGCACAGGCTAGCGTAGGAATCGTTGTCCAAAATTCTTTCGGACAATTATTATATCAAAAAACAGCTGGAACCGGAGCACCGGGCACTACGCCATTGCATACAGAAATGGTAGATTGTGAATTCCCGAAATGTCCTCCTCCAATCAACCTAGGAGCAACAGCAATCACAGCAAGCGGTGCTACCCTAACATGGACACCGGCTTCACTTCCTTCGGGACCAACTACGGAATGGGAAATTTATCTGGCACCACAGGCAACTGCTGTGGCACCTGGAAATGATGATCCAATCAATTTAGCGAACACTACAACAGTTCGTCCTAATCCAAGAACCGGATTGATTTCAGATACTCAGTATGTATTCTATATCAGAACGGTATGTGGAACAAACAGGGCAAGTACATGGGTAGGTCCGTTTACTTTCAGAACGGCCGTATCTTGTGGTATTCCTACTGCCCTGGGCGTAAGAAACCCTCAGACAACAAGTGCTGATTTATTCTGGACGCAGCCTGCATTAGGAGGCGCTTCGGCATGGCAGGTAGTAGTTCAGGCACCGGGAGCAGGAGCTCCAACCTATGATGATGCCAGAGCTGTGAATTTAGCAAACGGTGGAACCTATGGAACGGGAGGGGCAGGTTCTGCCTTAACTCCGGCTACCCAATATGAATATTATGTAAGAGCGGTTTGTTCAACTTCTCCTTTAGATGTTAGCCGTTGGGTAGGACCATTCCTGTTCAACACTGCTTGCGAGCCGTTACCGGTTCCTTATTCTGAAGGATTCAACAGTACTTCAACAAGAGAACTTTGCTGGTCTGTATTGAGTGTTTTGGGTACCAATACATGGAACATGAACGATACGGCAACTCCTTCTGAAGGAAACGAAGTAGCTACTTTTACGCCTAATAACGGTACGAATAATGATGACTGGTTGATTTCGCCAACATTAGATTTAAGACCAAACTACAGATTGCGTTATAAATATAAAGTAGCCAGTGCTACTGCGGCAAATACACTTCAAGTTGTAATTACAAATGAAAATAATGTTGGTATTGCTCCGTCAGAATTTAACACAGCAACTCCATTATGGACAGGTACGCTAACAAATACGACGTATCAGGAGCGTATCATTAATCTTGTTGGTCGTGGTGATCTTACCACTAATGGTGATTTGGTAAATATCGCTTTCCGTGTTCCACCAACAGTAAACAACGCAAACAAAATCTTTATTGATGATGTAGTGTTTGAGCCAATTCCTGCATGTCCGGATCCTATGGATTTAGGAATAGTGACGAACAGTATCACTTCAACTTCTGCACAAATATTCTGGACACCAGGATATCAGGAAACACAATGGCAGGTAGCAGTTCAGCCAATCGGAACAGGAGTTCCGGCAGCTAACTTTAATGGGGCTGTTACTACAAACAACGTAAACTTCCTGGCAAACACAAATACTGTTAACGGTACTCCGTTACAGCCAGGAAACCAATATGAAGTATATGTAAGAGCAATCTGTGCTGATCCAAATGTAAGCCAGTGGGTTGGACCAATCGTGTTCAGAACACTTCTTTGCGAAACAGCAGATTTATGTGCTTATACTTTCACAATGACAGATACTGCATCTAACGGATGGGGTACAGGAGTTTCGATGAACATTATCCAAAACGGATTGGTTATCGCTACTTTAACGGGTCCTGCTAACGGACAGGCTTCAGCTACACAAGTGGTTAACTTCTGTCCTGGAGTACAATTTGAAGTATTCTGGAATCCAAGTACAGCCAGTACGGCAAACCTGGCTCAGGTTGGTTTGACAATTACAAACTTCTATAATGAAGTAGTATATACTAAACCTGCCGGAACCGGAAGACCAAACAGTAGATTGTACAGAGGGATGCCTTTCTGTTCCACAATTACATGTCCTTATCCAACCAACTTATCCGTTGAGCAAACTTCACCGGTTTCCGCAAACCTTACCTGGTCACCGGGAGGAACGGAGCAGGCATGGGAGTATGTATTCCAGCCAGCTGGAGGTAACTATCCTGGAAACTTGCCTGGACAGCGTGTAAACGTGCCACATGCTAACATTACCGGATTGGCGCAAGCTACTCCATATGAATATTATGTAAGAGCAATTTGCGGACCGGATAACGTAAGTTACTGGGCCGGACCATATGAATTTACAATCTATAACTCACCAGGATGTATTGGTGTAGATATTGAAGGTATTACAATGTCTGTAGGAGAAGAAAAACTTCTTTGTCCAAATGACAACTGTATTGACCTGACGGCAAGTTATTTCCAGACACAGGCTACTAACAGATATCGTGTTGAGCGTATCGACTATGCTCCGCCATTCCCTTACACTGCAGGACCTGGAAGTATTACAGTTCCGGTAAACGTGGATGACGACTGGTCACCACTTATTGACCTGACATTACTTAGTGATTCTACTGGAAACAGCAGACCGTTTAATTTCTGTTTCTTTGGAGATTCATACAGCAAATTATTAGTGACGGATAACGGTGCTATTACCTTCAGTATTGCCGGACCGCAAGGAAACGGCGGTATGTATACGCCAGGATCTGATAATGCGGGATGGACAATGGCTGCGAATAGACAAATACCAAGTATTCCGCCTACAAATGCACCAACACAGTTGCCATACCGAAATTCTATTTCCGGAGTACTACAGGATTTAGATCCAAGACCAGGAAATTCACCGGCAGATGCTTCTATCAACTATACGGTTCTTGGTACGGCTCCATGTAGGGCTTTCGTTTTGAATATTTATAAAATGGCTTCTTATAACTGTAATAGTCAATTGCAGACCAGCCAGATTGTATTGTATGAAGGAAGTAACATGATTGACGTTTACGTTGAAAGCAGAACTCCTTGTAACAGTCATAACCAGGGACTTGGTGTTATTGGTATCCAGGGAGATACAAATACAGAATTTGCTGTTCCACCAGGAAGAAACGTAGGTGCTTGGACAGCTAGTAACGAAGCCTGGAGATTTATTCCGGACGGAGATTTGTCTAACGTAGTTTTCAAATGGCTTAAAAATGGTGAATTCTATAGTAATGACTTGAGCATTAATGTTTGTGCTGATGATGTTGAATTAATGCAGGCTGTAGCTCTATACGACAAGTGTGATGGAACTACTACTGAAAGAAAAGCTGAAGTAACATTAAAAGTAGATCAATTCCCAATCAATGAGCCAAATGATTTACTGGCTTGTACAGGAACTACAACTTCATTTAACGTAACGGAAAATACGGCCGTAATTCTTGATGGTGTTGATAATTCTGATGATTACGAAATTTCTTACTACCTGACTCAGCCAGAAGCTGAAGACGGATCTACACCAGGAATTACTTCTGTTATTTCTACAGTTGTTGCTCCTATTTATGTAAGAATCGAGAAAATTTCAACAGGATGTTTTGTAACAAGAGAATTTAATGTTGATCCAACTGCTCCACTACCGGCATTTACAGTAACAGGAGACACAATACTTTGTGAAGGAGATTCTACTACTCTTACTGTTGAGGCAACTAACTTTAATGTGGCTGATGCTGTTTTTGAATGGACATTGCCTGATGGAACTGTTTCCAGCCAGACAGGATCTACATTCAATATTGCTGCAGCGACAGCTGCTGATGGAGGAACTTATAGTGTAAAAGTGACAGCAGGCTGTGATGAAACGCTAGAGTTTACTGTACAGGTGAATCAAATTGATACTGAGTTCACATACCCAACACCGGTTTGTCCTTCAGGTACAATTAGTCCGACAGCGGTAACCGCTGCAACATTTACTGCAGGCGGAAGCTATACAATTTCTCCGGCATTGCCAATTGATCCTGCTACAGGAACAATTACTCTTGACGGAGCTACTGCTGGTGACTATACCGTTACGTATACAGTAACTCCTGCAATTACAAACTGTACGGATGATAAGACAGGTCAGTTTACAATAACTATTGCAGGTACTACTATTGTACCGGTAGTTACATTTAACTATACAACACCAGTTTGTAAGAGTGCAACGACAAACCCAACACCTAATTTAGGAGCAGGTTTTGTAACGGGTGGAGTATTCTCGTCAACAGATGCTAACGTTTCTGTAAATCCGGCAACAGGAGAAATCAACCTTGCCAATACACAACCAGGTACTTACACGATTAATTATTTATTGAATGCTATTCCTGCAGAATGTAAAGCAGGAGGAACATTTGATGCAACTATCGTAATTACCAACTCTATTACCCCGGTAACAGATTTCAGTTATGCGGATGATAGTTTCTGTTCAGGTGCTACGCTACCAGGACAATTGCCAACGGGTGCTTTTGAACCGGGCGGACAGTTTACGGTTGAACCTAGCACGGGATTGAATGTGAATCCTACAACGGGTGAATTTATGGCAGGTACAAGTACACCAGGTACTTATGTGATTAAGTATATAATTCCGGCTGACCCTGCAATTTGCAGAAGCAGATCTGAATCTTCATATACTGTGACTATTGAGAGCACATTCGAAATTACTGTTACTGACGAATGTAGAAACAATGAGTATGTTCTTATTGCTGAGCCTTCTGATCCAAGCTATACTTTTGTGTGGAAAGATGCTTTGGGCGCTCCGGTTGGAACCAACAGCAACATCTTTAATGTTTCGCAATATGTCGCCAACCTTTCGGGAGAAGTTCAGTATCCATTGAACTTTACGGTGACAATCAGTACAGCTACTGGATGTTTGAACGTAAAACCTGTTGTTGTAGAAAGTACTTTCTGTGACATTCAAAAAGGTATTTCGCCAAACAACGATGGTAAAAATGATTATTTTGACCTTGCCGGTTTCAATGTGAAGAAATTGACTATCTTTAACCGCTATGGAACGGAAGTTTACAGTCGTACAAACTATACTAATCAATGGAGAGGTCAGTCTAACAAAGACAAAGAGTTACCTGACGGAACCTACTATTATGTTATAGAGCGTAGCGGTGTACCTTCTAAAACAGGATGGATTCAAATCAATAGACAAACAAAATAGATATGTCAATAACACTGCCTACTGTATGGTAGGCAGTGTTTTGATACTATAAAAAAATCAAACCAATGAAAAAAATACTTTTCACCGCACTGATAACATTGTCGGTTTTTGTTGATGTTGAAGCGCAGCAAGATCCGCATTATACGCAGTATATGTATAATATGAACGTGATCAATCCAGCCTATGCGGGTTCAAAAGAAAATTTGTCTTTTGGATTATTGTATAGACAGCAATGGGAAGGAATCGAAGACGCTCCTAGAACGTTTACTTTTTCAGGACACTCTCCTGCAGGAAAGAACGTAGGTTTAGGTTTGTCTGTGATTTCTGACGAAATTGGTCCTGTTAAAGAACAAAATGTTTATGGGGATTTCTCCTATACTTTAAATCTTGGTGGTGAGCATCGTTTGGCCTTAGGTATTAAGGCAGGTGCTACTTTCCAAAAAATAGGTTTGTTTTCAGATATTAACGGAACATTGCCAGATCCGAGTGATGAGGCATTCTCTGAAGATAGCAACAATACCTATTTCAATATCGGAACAGGTTTTTTCTATTACACTAATAATTATTATATCGCTTTATCGGTTCCAAACATGCTCAAATCAAAGCATTTGAATGTTAGGAGAGATGGTCAGGAAAGATATTATGGTGAGGAAACACAACACTATTTCTTAACGGGAGGTTATGTGTTCCAATTGACAGATAACATCAAATTCAAACCGTTTGCAATGGTGAAATCAGCTTTTGATGCACCAACATCATTTGACGTTTCGACTAACTTTTTATTCAATGAAAAGTTTGAGATTGGTGCAACTTACAGACTGGATGACTCTTTTGGAGGAATGGTTAATTATGCAATTACTCCAAACCTAAGAGTGGGTTATGCTTATGACAGAATTATTTCTGACCTGAAAGTTACAACTCCGGCTTCTCACGAGGTTATCCTGTTATTTGATTTGAATTTCCCGAAAAAGGTATCACGTTCACCAAGATATTTCTAACCTAAAAGCGACCTAGACAATGAAAAATTTATATATTACATTAAGTTTTGTGATCGCTAGTATGACACTATCAGCACAAAATAAAGATACCGAAAAGGCCGACAAACTATTCAACAGATTTGAATATGTTGATGCTTCTAACGAATACCTGAAGCTAGTAGACAAAGGTAAGGCTGATAATTATGTTTATAAGCAGCTAGCCGATAGCTATTATAATGTTTTTAATACAAAGGAAGCTATCAAGTGGTATGCTAAAGCAACTCAGGAAAAGCAGGATGCCGAAACTTATTACAGATATGCACAAATGCTAAAAGCTGAAGGGAAGTATGAAGAGTCCAATGTGCAAATGCAGAAATTTGCAGGCATGGCTCCAAACGACCAGAGAGCTATAGCATTTAAGCAAGATCCTAATTATCTTCCAAAACTGAAAAGCCAAACCAAATTGTATGATGAAAAGTCATTAGATATTAATAGTGACCAATCAGATTTTGGTGCTGTATTGACAAATGACAATACATTGTATTTTGCGAGTGCCAGAAACAAGTCAAGAAAAACTTATGGCTGGAATGAAGAGCCGTTCCTGGATCTTTATAAAGCAACATACAATGCTAACGGAACATTCAGTGAGCCTGTAACAGTTTCTGAAATCAATACAAAATTCCACGATGGGCCGGCTTCAATTACTGCTGATGGAAATACAATGTATTTTGCCAGCGAAAGTTTTAAAGAAGGTGACTTCGAAAAAGACAAATCGAAAAAGCTTAAATTCGGACAGGTTTATTTGTTCAAAGCAACTAAAGAAGGTGATAAATGGGGGAATGTAAAAGCACTTCCATTTAACAGCAAGGAATATTCTGTAAGCAATCCAAGTATCAGCAAAGACGGTAAAACACTTTACTTCTCTTCTAACATGCCAGGATCTCTTGGCGGAAACGATATCTGGAAAGTAGCTGTTAACGCTGATGGAAGCTTTGGAACTCCTGAGAATTTGGGAACTAAAGTAAACACAGAAGGTAATGAAAGTTTTCCTTTCATTACAGATGACAACAAATTGTTCTTTGCTTCAGACGGAAGAAAAGGTTTTGGAGGCTTGGATGTTTTCCTAATCGATTTCAACAAAAAGACTGATGCAATAAACGTTGGAGCTCCGGTAAATACATCAAAAGATGATTTTGCGTTTACATTTAACACTGCTAAAAATATCGGTTTCTTCTCAAGTAACAGAACAGGTAATGACAATATCTATCAGGCAACTCCGGTTTGCGGCGTAGAAGTTGTTACTATTGTTAGAGATGCTAAAACAGGAGCTATCTTGTCTGATGCAAGAGTTGCTATTCTTGACGATAAGAAAAATGTTATCGAAACAAGAACTACAGCTGCAGACGGACAAGTGGTTTACAGTGTAGATTGTAACAGAGCTTATACACTTCAGGTGGCAAAAGACGGTTATGAAAGCAATGTATTCCCGGTTGCCAAAACTAACGGAGGAATTGTAAACGTGAATGCTGACCTGCAGCCAATCGATGTGATTGTTACTCCAACAGAAATTGTTCTGAAAGAGATTTTCTTCGAGTTTAACAAGAGCAACATCACACAAGAAGGAGCATTTGAGCTAGATAAACTTGTTCAGGTAATGAAAAACAACGACCAGATGGTTATCATGGTTAAGAGTCACACCGATAACAGAGGTAGTGATGCTTACAACATGAACCTTTCTGACAGAAGAGCAAAATCAACTGTTCAGTATGTTATTTCTAAAGGAATCGACAAATCCAGAATTTCTGGAAAAGGTTATGGCGAGAGCGAGCCTAAAGTGGATTGCAAAGAAAACTGTACAGAAGAAGATCATGCTAAAAACAGAAGAAGTGAATTCTTGATTATCAAGAGATAATTTCTAAAGTCAATAGAAAAAAGGGTTGCTGAAAGGCAACCCTTTTTTTATAGTTGTAAGTGGAAAGTTGTAAGTGGAAAGTGGAAAGTGGAAAGTGGAAAGTGGAAAGTGGAAAGTGGAAAGTGGAAGAAAATCGTTGAAGATAAACAATTTTATGTTTGCTGTTGTTTGGTTAGAATTTTTATAGCTTTTAAGGGCTTAGTTTTTTTACAGGCAAAAGTGGTTTTATTTTTGGTCTTTATTTTTTGCCAGAGCTTTTTTATAGATAAGTTGTGTCAAAAAAGCTGTTTTTTTGGCTTTTTAAGAGGTTTTCTTCTGAATTGAATATCTTTGACAGCATATGTTTTTTTGATGCTGATTAACGCAAGTTTTTAAAGATTTTGGAAAACAAATCAAAACGGCTGAAGTTGTTAATTAATTGTTGGAACTTTATTAAGCACTTTATGTTTACAAAGTAGCTAAAATGAAATCCTTTTATATCCTTAAATAATTATTGATCACTTCTTAAATCTGTATAATTATTTTAATCTGTGGCTAAAATCAATTAGGATAGACTTTGTGAAAAACCTCTCAGTTTGGAATTTAACAACTCTTTTCTATAGAAGTTCATATAGCGATTACATTATTAACTAATATGCCGTGGAATAAGGCTGTTTTTAAGCCTTTTTAGAAGCTTTTGCCTCAATCCCTAATAAGCGACAATGATGGTTCTTTTTAGCGGTATAAAAAGCTACAAATTGAAAGGTGCTTACTGAAAGTGAACAAGACTTGTAAAAGTGGCTGAGGTTGCTATTGAAAGACTATATAATTAAACTAATACAATTACATTTGGAAATGACAACTCTTAAGATAAAACTTTATTCTAACGGCTTTTCTAAATAAAAAATCCCCGTTGAAACTCAACGGGGATTTTTTTATTATTTAACCTTTATCTTAGTTAACTACGATATCATCGATACCAAAGTTTGTTGTAAGTCTTGGGTTGGTAAGTCCGGAACCGGTATATTCAAAAATGAAGAAACCGTTTCCTGTAACGTTTGCAGGAATAGTGAATGTTCCGGCATTTACAAAAGTCTGGCTTGTTCCAATGTTAAAGCTAGATGTAATATCAACGATAGCTGCATTTCTGATATCTTGGCCAGGAGTGTAGTTTGTCGTATAATATACTTTTAAAGGAGCATGACCTGTTACAGGGAATGAAACTTTATATTTGAAAGTCATTGTATTGGCAGCTGTCATATCAACCGGCACGAAGAACATCGTTTTGTTATCTTCATTCGGTGTTCCAAAAGATGACATTTCCAGATATTTAGAAGCTGTAGTTTTAATGTTCCAAACTTTAGTTCCAACAAAAGGTTTGTTGAAATAGTTCGGGAAGTTACTTTGGTTAGCAACATAGCTTTCAAAGTTTTCTGTAAAGCTTCCCAAAAAGTTAAAACTTCTGTTTCCGCTTAATTGGATGTCGCTTTCGTATCTTACGATGAATTGGAAATCGGAGTTGTATTTAGTCATTACACCTCTGATTTTTCCACTTCCAGAAGGAACTCTGTTTCCTGAAAAAGGAGCAAAGCTGCTGAAACGGATAATGTTTGAAGCACCACCTGTAGATGCAGATGTGATAAAGTGGTTTGTTGCGCCACCACCTGAATCAATATCATAATATTTTCTTCCTACTGAAGCATCAGCAAAACGCACATCATTGATTTCGATAAGTGTATTCAGGTTAGCATTGTTATAAGCCTGAGCAAGCGTTACCGTTCTTACCAAATCGTTCTCGTTCACTTTTGTGCAAGAAGGATAGATGAATTGCTTCCAAACGTTTTCAGAAATTCTTCCTATTTGATTTCCTTGGTATAGGGCACCAATCTGCAAAGAGTTGAAAACATTGGCATAGTATAAGCCTTTTAACTTAATGTAGACTTTAGTTCCTGGTGTGAAACCATCTACAAAAGTTGAAGCTACATTTATCGAAATACTGAATCCAACAGGCGCACCAGTTTCTGGCATAGTTTGAAGAGAAATTGACTTAAAGAAAGTTCCTTTTTCATCACTTGAAGTTACATATCCTTCAATAATATCGTCATCTTCATACAATTTTGGAGTTCCGGTAGCCATTGCAATAATCTGCTGAACCGTTTTAGTAGCCGTTAATCCCGGATCAACACATTCAAGGTTTGGCGTATTATAATTGTCGTCATTAGCACAACCAGAAATTAATCCGGCAATAATCGTAGAGACAAATATAGATTTAAATATAATAGATTTCATTTTTTTTCTTTTAATAGAATTAGTTATAAACTCTAATATTATCAATTTGATAAGTACCGTCTAATGTCGTACCATTTCCTTTTACTCGGAATGCGATATGAGCAGTTCCGGTAAATCTTGATAAATCAATGACACCTGATTTGATAAATTCATAGCGCACAGAGTTAATCGTTGGTAAAGTTGCATTTAATGTCTGCCATGTGGCAGCAGTAACATTGGTTCCGTCAAAGTCAGTAGAAATCAATACTTCAATCGTATTTGCTGCATTGTCAACAAAAGCCTGAGCTGCCTGAAAAACTAATTTCTCGCCTTCCTGAGCATCAAGATTGATACTTGGTGTAATTAGCCATCCTATGTTTGAAGTCTCACCAGATTGGTAAGATGTGAATTCTACATAACCATTACCACTATAAACCTGGTTTGTCCAACGAACAGTACCGGTTTCAGCAAAGTTTAACCATCCTTCTTTTTCAAACAAAGTGTTGTCTGCACCTTCTGAAAAATCTTCACCAAAAATTAGTGGAGTATAATCAGGAAGTGTAGTATCATCATCATTTACACAGCTTGACATCATTCCCATCGTAAGAGATGCGAATAATAATGTTGTTATTTTATTCATTTTCATAATACGCAATTTTAGAAGTTGATGTAAAGGTTTACAAAATAAGTTCTTCCATATCCGTAGAAATACTTTGGACCAAAAGAAGGAGTTCCACTTGAAACATCTCTGTTTAACTCTTGATAGTTAGCATTTCTTGCCTGTTCAAATCCACCTGTTTTGTATGTCTGATCCAATACGTTGTTGATACTTGCAAAGAATCCTACAGTTTTACCACCGATTCTCCATGATTTTCCTCCAGTTAAATTTACTAAATAAAAATCATCAAATTTCTCTTGTTTCAACAATTTTCTAGCATTCTCACGGTCAATGTCAGAGAACGGGAAATCCATTCCGTAAGGATCTGCAGAGTTTTCAAAGAAATTGTGTGTTCTCAATAATGCAGATACATCTAAGTAGTTGCTTGCCAGGTAGTTTGCATTAGCACCAATCCACCAGAAGTGCGGATCTCTATATTCAAGACCCACAGAGTAAGCCTGTTGTGGCATACCTGGAAGACGGTAGTTTTTCAAGTTAGCCTGTCCAAAATTTACTTGTGTATTTGGAGCGCCTACACTTGCCAGAGAACCTTCTTGTACAAGAAGTGCAAGAGCATCATTGTTGATGCTTACGTTAGGATTGTTATCATAAGTATACTGTCCGTAAGTTCCCGTAGCAGTAAATTTTAATGTTGGGATAATTTGGTATTCGATACCCAATTCAACACCCATGTTTTTCTTGTTGATATTGGTTACTGTTTCAGCAACGAAAGCGTTGGCATCAGAACCATCTCCTTCAAATACTCCTTCAGCAAAGAAGAAGGAAGTTTCAGTAGCATTTTTGATTGTTGAGTAGAAACCTGTCAATCTTGCTTTCAATTTAGGGGCCCTGATGATATAACTTGCGTCAACACTCATGATATTTTCGCTGTTGATATCCGGAACGATGATGTTGTTCAAACGCGCATTAGGGAAAGTATTTCTCAATGAAGGCGCTTTAGTCATGTAGATTGCATTAACATCGAACATTTGTCTTCCTGTCATTTTGTAAGTCATACCTCCTTTGAACCCGAAGTTTTCAAAAACAATCTTGTCACTTTTTCCGAAAGAGTTGTTTGCGTAAAGTCCGTTTCTGTACAAACCTTCTCTTTGGTATTGAGAACGGGAGAATGATTGAGCAAGGTAGAAATCGAATGTGCTGTAGTTGAATTTAAACTGCGTGAAAGCATCAGCTATATCAGCAAGCAAGTTGTAGTTATAACCGTAAGCATCACCCACACCTACTTGTCTGTTTGGATTGTTCAAGTCAGACTGAGCAAAATTTCCAGTATAGAAATTGTCTACATCATTAAAATACTGTCCTCCAAGAAGGTCAAGCATATTTTGGAAGTTATGCGATTTTAGCTTTCTGTAAGTTGCACCAGCATTAAGGATGATGTTGTCAGAAAGCTGTGAGTTCAAGATAGAATTAGCCGTCCAGGTTTTGTCATCGGTTCTGTCTTCATACAAAGCATATACGCTGTTTCTATCATGTCTTAAAGTATCTCTGTTAACTCTATACATTTCAGCCCAGTCAAGCTGTCTGTTAGTTAAGAAACGTGCTCTACCTGCTTCTTCAATATTTGCGGGTGTGTTACCTATAAATGTGTTTCCATCGTACATTGAAGTATAGTAACTAGGAAGATTTCTATAATAGGTAGGGTCAGGATTTCTAGCCCCTTGGAAATCAAGACGGCTGTTTCCGATTTTACCAAATTGATAAGAAACATTGGTGTTTAAGTTTGTCTTGTCAGTAATTTTCCAATAGTGGCTTAACATAAAGATTGGCTCTTCAACATCTTTGTCTCTTGAGTTTCTTTTCTCACCATCTTGCCATCCCCAGTATGAGTTGTATTTTTCTCCAGCTATTCTTGTAACTTCAGCTGTGTTTGGAGAGTTTTTACCCCTGCTGTTTTGAGCATAGATTGATGTAAAGTTTAAGCTGTGTTTATCATTAAATCTTTTTTCAATACTTGCAAAGAAAGAGTTTGCGCTGTAATCAGTTCCGTCAAAATAACCTTCCTGAGCCCATCTTCTTGAAGCAGAAATCACATAAGCAATTCCGTCTTTGTTCATTCCTGAAGCATGAGTTCCCATCATTCTCCAGCTGTAGTTTGTATTGGTTCCGGAGAAAGAAATTCTGGTACCCGGTCTGTAAAATGAAGCTCTTGTATTGATTTCCTGAGTTCCTAAGATACTTCCGAAAGTATAGTCAGAAGGAGCAGAACCCATAGTAAATTCTTGATTTCTAGTAGCATCGTTCAAACCTCCCCAGTTACTCCATTGTGGTCGGCCATCATATACTTTGTTCATAACGATACCGTTAATCATCGTGGTTCCGTATTCGTTGTCCAGACCTCTGATTCTAAAACGTGCCTGACCCCAGTTGAACGCTGCCGATTGCTGGAAAGCGTCTCTTGTTGCCTGTAACAATCCAGATGTACTTTCTGAACCGCTGTTGTCATCACCCAAATCATTTTCAGTAATGGTAATCAAGCTTAATTGCTGCTCAGAAGTAATGTCTTCTGCCAAAACAACAACTCCCAAATCTAAAGGTTGACCTTCAACATCGATAGACAGGATTTGACGAGAATAGCCAGTACTTGAAACTTCAAGAAGATGGCTGCCGTGTGGCGCATTTTCGAAAACAAATACACCGTCAGAATTTGTCAAAGCGGTCAATGTTGTGTTTCGAATTGTAGCTACTACATTTTGCAATGGTTTTTGAGTTTTTGAGTCAACAACTTTACCCTTAACTAAGGACCCCTGCTGAGCAAAAGCAAAAACGACTTGCATTACAAATAAAATACTAATTACAAGTTTTTTCATAAATAAATTTAATGATTAATCCCTTTTTGTTAGAAATACAATTTCTTAACGGCGGCAAAGTTACATTATTAATTAATATTATTTACTTTTGCTCCCAAGTTTATGTTAAACTTCATATTTAATTAATATTGGATTTATGAGAATTAAAAAATTTATTGCCCTTTTCATTGTATTATCTTCAATAAATGTTGCGCAAGCTCAGGATAAGAAGTTTAGAGTGCAAACCATTGCATTCTACAACTTTGAGAACTTGTTTGACACGATTAACAATGCAAATGTAAATGATGAAGAGTATACCCCAACAGGTACACAAAATTGGACAGCGGAGAAATACAAAAAGAAACTGGCAAATCTTAGCAGGGTTTTGAATGAAATTGGAACCAGCGATCAGCAGAAGGAATCTCCTGTGATTATTGGTGGTGCAGAAATTGAAAACAGAGGTGTTCTTGAAGATTTGGTAAAACAACCGCTTTTGATTAACAAGGATTATGGTATTGTTCATTATGACTCTCCGGACAAAAGAGGAATTGACGTGGCATTGCTATACCAAAAAAAGCATTTCAAACCAACGAGTTCTATCAATATTCCGCTAATCATTTATGACCAGACAGATAAGACAAAGAGAATTTATACCCGTGACCAGTTGTTGGTTACCGGATTGCTGGATGGTGAAGAAATGCACTTTATCGTAAACCACTGGCCATCACGTTCAGGAGGTGAACAAAAATCAAGTCCAAACCGTGAGGCTGCCGGAAGATTAAATAGAAAAATTATTGACTCGTTGTATAATATCAATCCGAACGCAAAAATCATTACTATGGGTGACTTAAATGATGGTCCTTATAATAAGAGTGTTAAGGTTGAATTAGGAGCCAAAGCCAAAAAAGAAGAAACCAAAGAAAGAGGCATGTACAACCCTATGGAAGAAATGTCTAATAAAGGAATCGGAACTTTGGCCTATAGAGACGCCTGGGATTTATTTGACCAGATGATTCTTTCCGAGCCATTAATCAGAAAAGATTATTCTTCCTATCGTTTCTGGAAAGCCGGTGTTTACAACAAGCCTTTCCTTACACAAACAACAGGACAATATAAAGGTTATCCGCTAAGAAACTCCAACGGTCAGGTTGGATTCAGTGACCACTTTCCAGTGTATCTGTACCTGATAAAAGAGGTAAAATAATTTTAAAGGCTAGTTTTTTACTGGCCTTTTTTATTTTTAGTAATTTAGTAGAAATATTAAAGCTATGGCAATTTCAAAACCGTTCAATCTCAATCAATGGATTGAAGAGAACAGGCATCTGCTAAAACCGCCTGTTGGAAATAAAAACATTTATGTTGATTCTGAAGACTATATCGTAATGATAGTAGCCGGGCCAAATGCCCGAAAAGACTACCATTATAATGAAACTGAAGAATTGTTCTATCAGCTTGAAGGCTCTATAAAAGTAATCATTCAGGAAGACGGCAAACGTAAAGAAATGGAACTCCATGCCGGAGATATGTATCTTCATCCGGCCAAAACACCACACTCTCCGGTTCGTTCAGCAGGTTCCATAGGTCTGGTTATTGAAAGAAAAAGAGCAGGAAAAGGCTATACGGACGGACTGCTTTGGTTCTGTGAAAACTGTAACCACAAACTTTACGATGTCTACTTTGAGCTCAACGATATTGAAAAAGATTTCCTGCCGCATTTTCAGCATTTTTATAATTCCAAAACATTGCGTACCTGTACAAAATGCGGAACCATTATGGAAGCAGATAAAAAATACACATTAAAGAGATAATATTGTGGTGCTCTTCAAAAACTGAAAACCTTGCTCAACAAGCAAGGTTTTTTTATTGTGCTAAAAAAAACATAATGGAGGTAACAGTTTCATATTTAATGTCATACCTTCGCGCCGCATTTAAAATTATCCTTAAAAAATGGACGATTATTATCAGAAGAACATTTTATTAATGTAAGGACAGCGCATCATATCGCAAGCTGTTCTTAGAAATAGCATTGCATTATGATTACATTCTACAAAAATGACAGCGGGCTTATTCCTGCCCAAAACCCAAACGAAAGCTGCTGGATTAATGCGGTTTCTCCAACTAGAGAAGAAATCAGATACCTTCTGGAAGATTTAAAAATCCCTGAAGCCTTTTATAATGACATTGAAGATATTGACGAACGTCCGCGTCTGGAAACCGAAAACGGCTGGAATCTCATTATCCTGAGAATCCCTTTTAAGAGCAATGACGAAAAGCTACCTTTTAATACCGCTCCTCTGGGACTGATTTTTAACGACGATGTTTTTGTTTCCTTATGTTTTCAGCCCAACAACATGCTGGAAGATTTTGTGCTGTATACGCAGCGTAAAAAAATAGCAATCGCTTCGCATTATGATTTAGTACTCAAATTATTGCTGTCATCCAGTGTCTGGTATCAGAAATACCTGAAACACATTAACCAGCGTATCAAATTGGCTGAAAGCAATCTGGAAAAATCAATAAAAAATGAAGAACTCCAGGCCTTGCTGCAAATTGAAAAGTGTCTGGTATTTTTTATAACATCTTTAAAAGGGAATGATATCCTTTTCCATAGAATCAAAAATTTAAAAAATCAGAAAACAACACTTAACCCCGATTTGGTTGAAGACGTAGAAATTGAATTGCGGCAGGCAGAAGAGACGACAAATGTGTACAGCAACATTTTAACCGGAATGATGGACGCTTATGCTTCTGTAATTTCAAATAACCTGAACGTTATTATGAAACGGCTGACTTCCATTTCAATCATTTTGATGATTCCTACGTTGGTAGCGAGCCTGTACGGAATGAACGTGCCTAATAACCTTCAGGCAAGTCCGCTTGGATTTTGGATTATCCTGCTCATGTCACTATTCATTTCCATTCTGGGCGTATTTATATTTAAGAAGCGAAATCTGTTTTAATTCTTTAAGAAAAGGAAAGACAATTGCTAAAAAAACATTTTGATTCGCAAAATCCACCTATAAATCATAACTTCGCAAAAAATAATACAATTTACAATCAAAAAGTTATAAATGGCAACAATAGCAAATCAATTTGGAATGACTGAAGCCTTGCAACAATTGGGCTTGGCGGCAATTAACGAAGGAACTTCAACAGGAAACAGCTGGTTTTCAAATGGTGAAATCATTGAAAGCTACTCTCCGGTTGACGGTCAGCTAATCGGAAAAGTAAAAACTACTACAAAAGAGGATTATGAAAAAGTAATGAAAAGCGCTACCGAAGCTTTCAAAACTTTCCGATTAATGCCGGCGCCACAGCGTGGAGAAATTGTTCGTCAGTTTGGTCAGAAATTGCGCGAGAAAAAAGAAGCTCTGGGTAAATTGGTTTCCTATGAAATGGGTAAATCATTCCAGGAAGGTCTTGGAGAAGTTCAGGAAATGATTGATATCTGCGATTTTGCCGTTGGACTGTCCCGTCAGTTGCACGGATTAACAATGCATTCAGAGCGTCCTGGACACAGAATGTATGAGCAATACCATTCATTAGGAGTTGTTGGAATCATTTCTGCTTTCAACTTCCCGGTAGCCGTTTGGTCATGGAATACCGCTTTGGCCTGGATTGCTGGCGATGTTTGTGTTTGGAAGCCATCTGAAAAAACACCGTTATGTGGTATCGCTTGTCAAAATATCATCGCAGAAGTCCTAAAAGAAAACAACCTTCCTGAAGGTATTTCCTGCCTGATTAACGGCGACTACAAAGTAGGTGAGTGGATGACTGCAGATGTTCGCGTTCCTTTGGTTTCTGCAACAGGTTCTACAAGAATGGGCAAAATAGTAGCTCAGGCTGTAGCCGGACGTTTAGGGAAATCATTATTGGAGTTAGGAGGAAACAATGCTATCATCGTAACTCCGGATGCAGATATTAAAATGACAGTTATCGGAGCTGTTTTTGGCGCTGTAGGAACTGCAGGACAAAGATGTACTTCAACACGTCGTCTGATTATTCACGAAAGCATTTACGATAAGGTAAAAGATGCTATTGTGGCTGCTTACGGGCAATTGAAAATAGGAAACCCATTAGACCAAAACAATCACGTTGGGCCGCTTATCGATACACATGCAGTTGAAATGTACAAAAAAGCTTTGGAAAAGGTAGTAGCTGAAGGCGGTAAAATTATCGTTGAAGGTGGCGTTCTTTCTGGCGAAGGTTATGAAAGCGGATGTTATGTGAAACCGGCAATTGCTGAAGCAGACAACTCTTTTGAAATCGTACAGCACGAAACATTTGCTCCGGTTCTATACCTGTTGAAATATTCTGGAGAAGTTGAAAATGCAATCGACCTTCAAAATGGTGTGGCACAAGGATTGTCTTCTGCAATCATGACAAACAATTTGCGTGAAGCGGAAAGATTCCTTTCTGTTGCAGGTTCTGACTGTGGAATTGCAAACGTAAACATCGGAACTTCTGGTGCTGAAATCGGTGGTGCTTTTGGTGGTGAAAAAGAAACCGGAGGCGGCCGTGAATCAGGTTCTGACGCATGGAAAGTATATATGAGAAGACAAACGAATACAATCAACTATACAACCAAGTTGCCTTTGGCACAAGGAATCAAGTTTGATTTGTAAGATTTAGCTATTCTTTATCAATAAAAAATCCTGCTGAAAAGCGGGATTTTTTTATTTCTCCCACAAACTATCCGTAAAATACTGTTTGCCATCTAAAAAATTTTCAACAACCTTAAAATTCAACTGATTTGCCAAATCCTCAATTTCTTCAAAACTGTATTTTTTAGAAAGTTCTGTCCAAATGGTTTCGTTTTTTTCAAAACTAAACGATGTGTTTAGTACCCGACTGTAAAATTGCTGTTGAATTAAGCTGTACAGATAGCTATTGACTTCGCCATTTTCAGGATTATAGTGGCAGTAAAAATCAAATTGATCTATGGCAATATCTGCATCGAGTTCCTTGTTAATTCTATGAAGCAGGTTCATATTGAATGCTTTGGTAATTCCATGCGGGTCGTCATAGGCAGCCTGTATAACTCTGGGGTCTTTTTGCAAATCAATACCTAGCAATAATTTATCACCCTTTTTCATTCCGGACGAAAATTTTTGAAGTAAACCAAATACATCTTCCTTTTTATAATTACCAATATTGCCGCCCAGAAAAAGAAACAGGTTTGGAGTGTCATCTTTTGCTATATCTTCAAGCACATCAAAATAATCGCCAATTTTCGATTCCATTTTGAGTTTTGGCAAGGCAGAGAGCAGGTCTTCTTCCAGAATTAATATGGCTTCTTCAGATATGTCAATAGGCATATAGGTGAAATCTGCATCTTTATTCAGGAAAGTCTTTAATAATTGCTTTGTTTTTGTGCCGTCACCCGAACCAAACTCCACAATATTGAATTTTCCTTTAAAAGCAATCTTGTCCAAAATGGTATCCGATTGCCAGGACAGGATTTCCAACTCGCAATTGGTAGGATAGTACTCGGGCATTTTCATGATTTGCCGGAATATCTGACTTCCGTTATCATCATAAAAATATTTAGAGGACAAGTGTTTCTTTTTTGAAGTCAATCCTTCAAGGACATCTTCCGCAAAAGCGGTATAATGGATGGGTTGTGCAGTATTCATAAGCAATTATTTTGCGAGACGAATGCCGTTGAACTGCCAGCGTTCATGGGCATGAAAAAAGTTTCTATATGTTTTTCGGTCATGCTGTGGCGGCGTGGCACAGGAAGCGCCACGGAGTACCATCTGATTGACCATGAATTTTCCGTTATATTCTCCGATAGCGCCTTCGGGTTTTTTAAAATTCGGATAGGGCAGGTAAGCGCTGTTTGTCCACTCCCAACGCTTTCCCCAATTGAATTTGTCGGCAGCAGCTTCCCATTCGAATTCGGTTGGCAGTCGCATTTTTTTCCAGGCAGCAAAAGCAGCAGCTTCATAAAAGCTGATGTGTGTCAGGATGGCTTCTGGATTTAATTTTTCCAATCCGCCTAAAGTGTAATTGTGCCATTCCCCATCAATCTTATGCCAGTATAAGGGTGCCTCAATTTTGTTTTCGGTAACCCAGGACCAGCCTTCATCCAGCCAGTAATCAAAATTCGTATAGCCGCCATTAGAAATGAACTCCAGATATTCCGCATTGGTCACCAGCGATTTTGAAATTTCAAAATCATGCAGGTATACTTTATGTCTTCCATGTTCATTGTCAAATGAAAATCCTTCTCCTTCAAATCCTATTTCATAAATACCTTCTTCGAGCTTTACAAAACCGGTTTCTTCATTTTCCTGTTTCTCCCAATCGATATTTTCGTCATATACAGGGAAAATAGGATTGTTTCCAAGAATATATTTAATGTCGGTAATAAGCAGTTCCTGATGTTGTTGTTCATGATTCAATCCCAACTCAATTAAGTCTTTCAACTCTTCCGATTTAAGCTGTAACAGTATTTGCATATGCATGTCTACATAAGAACGGTATTCAAATACTTCATGAACGCCCGGACGGGTAATGTTTCCCCTATCCGCTCTAAAAACACGTTTGCCTACAAAATTGTAGTAGCTGTTGAATAGGAAGCTAAAATCGTCATCGAAGAGTTTATAATCCGGAAGATGTTCTTTTAAAACGAACTGTTCAAAAAACCATGTAGTATGTGCCAAATGCCATTTTGGAGGACTTACAAAATCAGCAGGCTGCGGTACAAAATCTTCTGTAGTCAGTGCAATGCAGAGGTGTTCAGTATGTTTTCTAATGGAATTGTATCGGTCTGTAAGTGTCATTTTTAGGCAGGTTTGTATATCTAATTTACAAATAATGTTTTATAGCTTCTTTTAAAACCGGCAGATTTTAACCTATTTATAACATTGCAAAAAAAATTAAATAACCCAGGCAACCTTTTTAAAAGTTTTGCATCTATATAGAAATTGCTATGAAAAAGATTCCATTGTAACGGCATAGAAACCCGGAAACTATATTTGACAGCAACTGCGAAAACTATCAATCTTTTGCTTCAGGTTTGGTTATGATTACTGCAGCTGCATGTCACGTTATTCCGAAAGTGTGACTGTCGCGTTACAACCGGAATAAAAAAGTCCCGATATTACCGGGACTTTTTCTTTTTGCGGAAATAGGGAAAACAAAAAATCCGATTCTTTTTAGGAACCGGATTTTGAATATGCTGTTTATTTTATAATTATAGATTGAACGAAGCGCCAATATGGAAAACAAACTGATTGTTCAGGCGGTCATATCCAAACACATCACTTTTATATTTTGCAATTGGAACGCTAAATTCTGTAAACAAACCGAAACCTTGCGAGAAGAAATAGCGTCCGCCTAAATGGGCACCAAAATTTCTTAAGCCTAAATCCAGACCCGGATAGATATCTACATTTTCTGGCAAGCCCATCACATTTCCGATGTTTGCATTAAAACGCGCTTTCAAATCGAAACGGTCTTCAAATTTAGAGCCGTCGCCATCAACGCCCAACAGATATGTGGTGTATCCACCAATAGACATGTTTTCTCCAATTCCATAGTCATAAGTAGCCATGATTCCTGTTGCATGATCCTGAAAGTTGGCACCTACCTGAAACTTCTTGTCGCCTTTTCCGCTAAAAGCCTGTGCGTTTCCAAGAAAAGCACTTAAAAGCAAACCAATTGTTATAATTTTCTTCATGATTAAAAATTTTATGCAAATATACTCGAATTTTATAATTTTTTAAACAAATTAATTTCGGCCACTTTCTTCAGGATATAACAAGTAAACCGGATCGCTTTGCCAATATTCTTTTGTTTGAATATCCAGAATAGTCAAAGGGCCTTTAAAAGCAGCTCCTGTATCAACATTCCAGATGTTTGCCTTATTCACAGGAACGGTTTCTCCAATTCGGGTTACCGGCGTATGTCCAATAAAAATTTCAGTATAAAGATTGAATCTTTTTGGATAAAAAGGACTGTCTTTTTCAATAGAACTGTCAAGTGAAAGTGCATTTTCCCACAAGGTGCGTTCCCAATAAAACATTTTTGGGAAATATTCATAGGTAACTCCGTTGAGGTTGGTAAACCCGGCATGGACAAACAAACGATTATGTTCGTCCAGATGGTAATTTTCTAAAGTTTTAAGAAAATCAATATGAGCCTGTTTTTTTTCCTGAGACAGTATGCTGTATTTTTCCATAGTCAGGCGACCGCCATGATTGAACCATTGCGGGTTGTCCTTTTTTACTTCCAACCATTGCAACAGCAGGTCGTCATGGTTTCCTCTTAAGAAAATGCAATTATGTGTGGTTTTCAGAGCAATTAAAAAATCAATTACCTCCGGAGATTCACTCCAGCCGTCAACATAATCCCCAAGAAAAATCAAGGTATCATTAGTGGTTACGTCGGCTCTTTTAAAAATCTGGTGCAGGGCTTTTAATCCGCCATGGATATCTCCAATGATTAAAGTTCTGTTCATTCTATAAAGTATTGTTTTCAAATATCATAAAAAACTATTGATTATATAAAAGAATAATTCACATTTAGCGTTTAATTAGGATTGAAAAAGAAAATATTTGATTTAAAATTCTGACTTTTTAAAAACTACTATGCAAAAAATTTACCCCCAACTGGCCTTTTTATTCTTTATTGGGCAGGTTTTGTATGCACAGAACACAATTAAAGGAAAAATTGTTGATTCAGAAACCAAAGAACCTCTTGCCTTTGCTACGGTTGTCATTAATGGAGATAATAGACAAGGTGTGTCTTCTGATATTGAAGGTGCCTTTGTCTATAAAAGCACTTCGCCTATTTCCAGCGTCAGTTGCAGTTATATGGGATATGAAAATTTTTCCACTCCCGTTTTAAAAAAGGACAGCGAAATAGTAATTGCTATGGTCCGTTCCAAATTGGATTTAAATGAAGTGGTTATAGAATCAGGAGAGAATCCTGCCAATGCCATAATTAGGAAAGTAATTGCCAATAAAGAACTTAATAATCCGGAAAACATCAATTCTTTTAAATACCGGTGTTATAACAAGCTAATTTATGATTACAGATCGGATTCGCCTGATAAAAAAGACAGTTTGCTCATCCGGCAAAAACTAAAGGGAAGCCGGCTTTTTATGATGGAATCTGTAACAAACCGAAAATTCATAAAACCCGATATTAGTGAAGAAGTCGTAATTGGTACCAAAGTCTCGGGATTTGAAAATCCGACGTTTGCTTCACTGGCAACCGATTTTCAACCATTTTCTTTTTATAAAGACAACATCAGACTGTTCAATATTAATTACCTGAATCCAATTAGTAAGGGTAGTTTAAAGAAATATAAGTTTCGTATTGAAGATACAATCTATCAACAAAAAGACACGGTATACATCCTGTCATTCCGACCTCAGACGAATAAAAATTTTGACGGACTAAAAGGTTTCCTGTACATCAATACCAACAAATATGCAGTACAAAATGTTATCGCATCACCTTTCGAAAAAGGAAAAATTGATATCAGAATACAACAGCAGTATGCTTTTATAGATAATAAATACTGGTTTCCGCAACAGCTCAACTATGCGTTAATTTTTAATGAATTTCCAACCAAAACTATCGGAATGATTCTGGATGGTAAGAGTTATATAGACCAGGTAGAAGTCGAAATACCGCTGAATAAAAAAGAATTTTCATTAGAAGCCGTCCGTATGGATTCTGAAGCTGCAAAAAAAGACAGCCTTTTTTGGGATAATTCCCGTGCCGAAAAACTAAACAATGCCGAAATGACTACCTACAAAGTCATTGACAGTATTGGAAAGAAAGCGAATTTTGACGGCTTTTTGACATTTATGGAGAAATTTGCACAAGGACGAATTCCTGTCGGTCCAATCGATATTGATTTGTCAAAAACGTTTAGCTACAACAAATACGAAAAATTAAGGCTGGGAACCGGTTTTTATACCAATGAAAAGCTCTTCAAAGATTTGACTTTGGGCGGCTTTTTGGGTTATGGAATGGAGGACCATGACTGGAAATATGGAGGGGAAATACTATATAGGATTTCTAAAGAAAACGAGATGGTAGTTGGAGCAAAATACCAGCAAAACCTGATGGAAACAGGGAATTATGGTTTGAATACGTATGAGCCCAGCCTTTATAATTTCAGAAATTATATTGGTTACCAATATGACATGATCAGGCAAAATAATCTGAATTTTAGCTTCAGGACGCTGCGCTATTTAAAATTCAAAGTCGATTTCAATCATACGAAAACTACACCCAGGTATGAATATCTTTTCAACGATGGAAATCGGGATTTTCGCAATTATACAACAACAGACCTCACATTCCACCTAAGATTTGCTTACAAGGAAAAATTTGTAAATAGCATGAACCAGCGATATTCTATGGGAACAAAATATCCTGTCTTTAATCTGGCCTACACTAAAGGAATCAAAAACTTAATCGATAGTGATTTTGATTATAACAGGATAGAAGCCAGTGTCCAGCAGTCCTTTTTTACAAAGAATTTCGGACAGACAGACTATCGCTTAGAAGCAGGTTTTATTGACAAGCCGTTGCCATATGGACTTTTATTTACAGGTGAAGGAAGTTATGATAGCAAATCGGCTATTATTATGAAAAACACCTTTCAAACGCTACGTCCGTATGAGTTTTTATCAGACAGCTATGTGAACTTATTTCTTTCACACAATTTTGGCGGGTTGCTGTTCAAATCAGGAAAGTTTCAACCGGGTGTGACCTGGCATAATAATTTTGGTTGGGGAAATCTGTCAGATAAAAGCGCACATCAGGTAATTGCTTTCAAGACAAAAGATAAGATTTTTACAGAAACAGGTTTACAGATAGATAATATTTTAAAAATCAACTATATGAATATTGCTAATCTGGGTCTTGGATTTGGTGTGTATTATAGATATGGGGCCTATTCACATCCTGAGTTTAATGACAACCTGACTTTTAAATTTTCGATGGTCATGTCAATCAAGTGATGTATCATATTTCATCTTACGCAAAATGCGCATTGCTTCCTTAAAGTTGACATAAACAGTCGGATTCTCGAAACTTTTCAGCAAAGGTTTTGCATCTATCAGTTTTTGTTTTGCCTCTTCAAAACCGTTGAGGTAGCAAATCATGAATGTTGAAGGAAGATTTTCCAGGTCTTTTTTTTCTCTTTCAGAAAGTGTAAGTCCTTTGTCGAGTTTGGCAAGCAGCGATTGGTTGGAATTATAGATATGGAAAAGCATTTTTCTATTGTATTGTGGCGGTTCAAACAAAAATTGCGTTTCGATTTTATAGTAACCGTTGTCATAAAAGGAAATGGTCTGTTTTTCTAACGGATAATAACTGGTCTTATCATTTAGTCCCAGTGGCAGGTATTCTGTTATTGAAAAAGTATGGTTGTCGTATTCAATGGAAACTTCATCCAATGCCGAATAAAAGAGCTTCACCTGTTCGTTCACGAGTTCGATGTCAACACGGGAAAGATAGGTCATGTCCTTGACCTTTTTTTTATGTCCGGCCCAGCAAACCACAAATAATTCTTTGAATACTTTATATTTTGGAGACATGTCCTTATGCCGGTTGTTCATGAAATCAATAACGCCTTCCAGAGTATGTTCAATGCTGTTGCGGGAGTTGTTTTCAATACTGATAACGGTTTCCACATTTTGGTAGTTTCGGCCACTATCATTTGGAATCTCATCAACAGGAACAGAATTGCTTCCAATGCGTATGAATATCGATTTTGCAGGAATAGTATGGATTCCTTTTTTAAAAAAGGAAACTTTTTTACTCGGTTTGATTGTTACCAATCCAATGACCTTGTCTTTTGGAAGATTTGGAAAAGGCACATTTTCATACTGGATTTTAGGGGGATTCTCCAGAAAGGCATTGACGAGATTCTGGATGCGGCTGTCGTCAAAAAAATCATCACCTATAATTTCATTATCGTGGTCTTCAATGCCCACAACAATATAGGAATTGTTGGCAGGATTGGAATTTGACAAGGCGCAAATATGTTTTAAGAATTTAGCCTTCCCTTCCCGGGTGTGGAGGTTGAGTTGGCGCTTTTTGTCATAAAAACTGCTTTCGTCATTATGAGCGAGGAGATTTTTTATGAGCAGGCGCTTATTGATCATGGAGTGAATGTTAAAAGGCCGGGTTTTTAGTTCTTCGAACCAAAAACCCGGCCATCATCAATTTAGAGTATGCGGTTTACTATTGTAGAGGAAGCCTGCGCCGTCGACATTACCATCAGGTCGGCAATGTTGACATGGTAGGGTCTCGTAATTACAAATCGTATAATATCGGCTATGTCTTCCGGTTTTAAAGGTTCAAAACCTTTGTAAACATTGGAAGCTCTTTCAGCATCGCCTTTGAAACGTACCTGTGAAAATTCCGTCTCAACCATGCCCGGATGAATGCCTCCAACCCGTATGCCGTATTGGTTGAGGTCCATTCGCATGCCCTGGTTAATAGCATCAACAGCGTGTTTTGTAGCGCAATAGACATTTCCATTCGGATAAACTTCTTTTGCGGCGGTCGAACCTATGTTGATAATATGGCCATTTCGCCTTTCTACCATTTTCGGAATAACGGCATGTGAAACATATAAAAGACCTTTGATATTGATGTCTACCATAGCATCCCAATCTTCCAGATCGCCATTTTGTATTGGATCCAAACCGTGCGCATTTCCGGCATTGTTAATGAGGATATCGATTTCGGCAAATTCTTTTGGCAGTGAATCGATAGATTCCTGTACGGCCTTTTTCTTTCTTACGTCAAAATTAAGCGTATGTACTTTGGTGCGGTGTTCGAGTTCGAGCTGTAATTCAGCCAAACGGTCCTCGCGTCTTCCACAAAGAATCAACTTAAAATTGTGTTTTGCTAATTCAATCGCTGTAGCTCTTCCTATACCGCTGGTAGCGCCTGTTATTAATACTGTTTTCATTAATTTCCTGTCAGAATTTATAATTCATCCTAAATAGTTTAGTCTTTTTAAGGCACTTTGTTTCCCATACTTTCTGTCCAGATGGCAAACCATTCTTCGTTTTCCAATTTGAATTCGGTTGCCTTGTAAAGTTGCTGGATTCTGGAAACATTCACGGTTCCTGCAATTGGGATAACTTTTGCCGGATGCTGCAATACCCATGACAATAAAATGGTGTCTGAACCTACATGGTATTTTCCAACCAATTCTGCCAAAAGTGTTTTTAAACGTCGCGTCTGGTCGGTTTTTTCTCTGAAAACCGTTCCGAGCGGATTCCACGCCATAGGGCGTATGTTATGCACCTGCATATGGTCAAAGCTTCCGTCGGTCATGGCCTTAAAGTCGGTTGCAGAAAACTGCACCTGGTTGTAACTCACTTCTGTTTTTGAAAGTATCAGGTCGGTTTGTGAAGGCGTAAAATTAGACAGCCCGAAATCAAGAATTTTTCCTTCCGATTTTAATTTTTCTACGGCTTCTGCAATTTCATTGGCATTCATAAGCGGACTCGGACGATGCAGCAGGAAAACATCCAGATAATCAGTATGGAGGTTTTTCAGCGAGTTTTCTACAGACCAGATAATGTAGTCTTTCGAATAGTCATAATGTTTGATTTTGTTATTCCTGTTTCCAAGAACATGCTGTATGCCGCATTTTGAAATCAGCTGTATTTTTCTTCGGTCGATCTTGCTTTCGGACAAAGCTTTTCCAAATTCGGCTTCGGTCGTGTAGCCTCCGTAAATATCGGCATGATCGAAAGTGGTGATTTTATTTTCAGAGCAAACGTGTATCAGGTTCGCCATTTCGGAAGTTGTGAGATTTTTATCCCAGACTCCCCAGCTCATAGTTCCCGCTATAATGGGAGATAATGTTGTTTTCACGATGATAAGTTTTGAGATTTTAAATTTATGAAAACAAAATCAAAAGAAGAACAGATATGTTGTTAATCTGCGTGCGGAAATAAATCCATTATAAAAGAAAAAAATACATCAACACGATTATTTAGTGTAAAATATTCTTATATCTGTAATATAGAACTTTTGCAAAAGTAATCTGAGTTTAATTTTAAAATTTTATTTACATGAGAGAAATAATAAATTTATCAAACAATAATGATTGGTTTGATGATTTTGATGAGGAAAGTAAAAACATGATGGAAAATATACAGTTTTTAAATTTATCGTCTGATTTTCAAAACAGAATTAGCAATAATTTTAGGGGAACTCCTGAACAAATAAATAAATCAAGAACCCCTAATTTAAATAATCCTTTTGGTAAGGACAGTATCTTCTATAAAGCAAAAGAAGGCTCTCTTAGGCTATTTTTAGAAGATAGAAGTTTATACCAGCAAGCTAAAAATAAATTCAATGATATTGATTTAGAAAATATTCTAATAAATGTTGCCGACTCCGATGAAATTGACGATTTGCCTTATTTCTGTAAAAAACGGAATAGAATTCGTGTAGTGCAACATACAATAGGCGATTCTTTTGAAAAATATTTTGAAAATTTTATAGATATTAAAACTAAAAAGTTAGAAACCTATTTTGATAACTTTATATGGTTTGAAGAAGGGAACAACTCAAATGTAATATGTTTTCATTTTTTTGTTTCTAATAATCACATTAAAGAAATTATCTGCACAATGGGGAGCGATATTTTTGATTGCTTAAAAAGTAAGAGCAATATAAATGCTTCCGGTGGCTTTACCGTAAAAAATGATGAAGATGAATATGTTGTTAATCCTGCATTGGATAAATTTAAAAATGATATTGTAGATAGGTTAAAAAAATTCTATTACAATGAAGAGGTCTTTTTAAATGTTAAGCTTCCTATTCGGACAGAAAAAGTAATCGAAGCATTAGATCAGGAGTTTAAAGCTGAAGGTGATTATCAGAGAACTGTAGATTGGATTTTTGAAAAAATGGAAATTACAACTACACTGAAAGATTTTGTAAATGATCTTAAGGATGATTCTAAAAATATCGAATCTTATAGGTTTGAAGAAAGCAGATACTTACCTTTTCATCCAAATTTCGACCCTGTTTTTAATGATTCACTATTAAAAGGCATTTGGAATAAATCCAATGGTTAAAATCGAAGATTATTTTTTTGAATTTGAAAAAGAAGATATTGAAAAATTTAAACTGGTTGAAAAAGAGGTCAATTGGGTTTATGGTTTCAATGCTTTTTTCTGCGGACTATGGAATGGAATCATTGACACTGTAGATGGTTTTATCTTGTTAATTCCAGAACTGTATGAGATTTTTACAGACAGAGCTAGGCTCAAAGTATTCCTGAATTTGATTAAGGAATTATTTGAGCATATTACTGAATTGATGGGCAAAACAGAAGAATGGGAACTTAAAAACAGCAGTTATTCAGTATACCGTTATGAGTATTTTCAGACTTATGGATTGACAATTATCATGTCATTATTTTTACCGGTTCCTAAGCTAGCCCAGTCAGGAAAAACTTCTGAAGCATTTAAGCTTTTTACCCAAGCTGGCAGAACTTTTGTTGAAAGTGAGATAGTATTGACAGCCTATCGCTTTGGATTGCGTGTTGAGAAAACCAGTAATGAATGGAGATTGTATTTTTATGACATCTTGCTTTCTTCTGGTAGTAAAGAAAAAATTGCCAATCGAATAGGCAATATTATGGAAGTTGCAGCAAAAAATCCTAATATTGTATTTAAGCTTTTGTCGGAATGGAAACTCGAAAAATTAGTAAATGTTAAAAAAGGAAAGGGGATAAAAGGCTTTCCTAAGGAAAGTTTTGTAGCAGTTCAGAAGAAACTGTATAATGCAAATATTGCCCAAGCGGAATTTAAAGTCTACTATAATGGAAAAACAATTGTAAAAGAACTGAAAGCATATTCTGGGAGTAATATTGGTGAATTAGATGGATTTGGATTCTCCAAATCTCCGAATTTAAGATCAAACGAGTTAAAGTCAAACTTCAGTGAAGTTATAAATGGGAACATTACTGGTAGATTTTTAGATACTGAAAGTAAAATTTTTCGCGAATTTGAAGATGCTCATCTAAAGGGGATTATGAAAGAATTAGGAGCGAAAAGCACTGATCAGTTGCGAATAAAAGTATCTTTACAGACAATTCTTGATCCATGTAACGTTTGTCAGGGACAGATGAGCAAATTTCAAAAATTATATAATGCTAAGATTAAAATATTTTCAAGTGGAGCAAAAGATGGTTATATTTTTAAAAAAATGTATCCAAAACTTCATGTTGATAAACCTTTAAAAAAATAAAAATGGAAATATTATATTTAAAAAAAATGGAAGACTTTCCGAAAATTGGAAGTTATAAAAATGAAGGAGTTTCAGAAACTGAGATAAATAATATGGAACAAAGTATGAATGTTAAATTCCCCAAAGCATATAGAGAGTTTTTATTCTTGGGCGGAAATTATGAGAATTTATTATCAAATTGGAACAGGAATTTCTATGATTTGGATTCTGCCCAGGAATATGCAAGAGAGGCATTTCAGGGAGTTGGATTAAATATGAAGCCTTTTTGGTGTTTTGCAGAATACAATAATGCAGATTCCAGTTTGTTTTTCTTTTTGGATGAAGGAGAAGATCCACCTGTTTATAATTTTGTTGCAGATAAGGTTATTGTAGATGATAATGGGCATGAGGTTTTTTACAAAAAGACCTATCAATCGTTCAGTGCATTTATAGAAAAAAGTATAACCAGCGCTCTAAAATAAATTTTTCAAAACCTTTGCCATCAGCAAAGGTTTTTAGTTTTCAAAATTTCATCTATTTAACATTTGTGAAATATGGATAAGCAAATTTCAAAATCTATATAATGCCAAAATTAAAATATATTCAAGTGGGGCAAAAGATGGAAAGAGATTGAAAGAAATATATCCTAAAAAAAGAAATTAGAAAACAAGAATTATTATGGAAATAGAATATTTAATAAAAATGAAGAATACCCCAAAAATAAAATATATTGCCAACAGGGGATTGTCAGAAGAAAAGATTGAACAAGTAGAATCAAAGATGGGAATTAAGTTTCCGAAAGCCTTTAAAGAATTTTTGTATTTAGGGGGTGATTATGAGGAGATTATAAATGATTGGAATAGAGGTTTTGATAATCTAGAATTGATTCAAGAGGAAGCAGAAGAAAGTTTCGTGAGGGTTGGCTTGGGCTTGACAAATTTCTTCGCTTTTGCAGAATATGCAAGAGATCAATTTATTTTTTTCTTTTTGGATGAAGGGGAGAATCCGCCAGTATATATGTTTGCGGAAGAAAAGTTTCATAAAAATGATCAGGGAGAATATGTTTATTATAAAAAAACGGATACAAGTTTTAGTGAATGTATAGATAGTTTTATCAGCAGTGCTTTAAAATAATATAAAAAACCTTTGCTAATGCAAAGGTTTTTTGGTTTTCAAAATTTCATCTATTTAATATCTGTGAAATATGCATAAGCAAATTTCAAAAATTATATAATGCCAAGATAAAAATACATTCGAGCGGGGCAAAAAATGGAGAAAAATTATTGGAATTATACCCAAATTTAGAAGTTAAAAAACCTTTAAATAAGTAAGAAAATGAAATTAGAATATTTAAAAAATCTAGAGAATATATATGCCAGTAACAAAAGAATAAGCAAGATTGGGGTTTCAGAAATTGATATCTCAGTTCTTGAAGAAAAACTAAATTTAGGCTTTCCGAAAGCATATAAAGAGTTTTTGTTTATAGCTGGTAATAGAGATGGAATATTAGGTGATTGGAATAGAGGTTTCGATAATCTGGAGGGAATCCAAGAAGAAGCGGAAGAAAGCTTTAATAATGTTGGCTTAGGCTTAAGAAATTTCTTTGCTTTTGCAGAATATGGTGGTGACCAATTTTTATTTTTCTTTTTAAATGAGGGAGATAATCCGCCAGTTTATGCTTATGATGAAATGAAAATTCATAAAGATGAATATGGAAACCCTTCCTACTATAAAAAAACGAAACCTTCTTTTACAGATTTTATTGAAAAGCATATTGATGAACAGATTTCAAAATAAAACTGAAAACCTTTGCCATCAGCAAAGGTTTTCAGTTTTATAACGGGATTTTATAGACTAGAAAATTAGAATCAGAGAGATATAAGAGTTTTAAAAATATATATTCTCAAATTTCATTCACCCAAAGTTTCAATGACTAAGAATGTGTTTTCACGATGATAAGTTTTGAGATTTTAAATTTATGAAAACAAAATCATAAATCATCCTTAAAACCAAGGCATTCAAACATATTTTAACGTAACGTTAACAACTTGCATTTAAATAAATTTTCAATTTGCACTGTTAAAATTAAATACTAATTTCACGGCTTTTTAAATATTAGATTATGGAAGAAAATGCTACTGCATTAGACATTAGGGCAATTAATGAAAAAATAGAAAGAGAAAGTGCTTTTATCGACTTGCTGATGATGGAAATGAATAAAGTCATTGTAGGTCAGAAACACATGGTGGAGCGATTATTGATTGGACTTTTGGGACAAGGGCATATTTTGCTGGAAGGTGTTCCCGGATTGGCAAAAACATTAGCAATTAATACACTGTCGCAGGCAGTTCAAGGTTCTTTCAGCCGTATACAGTTTACTCCGGATTTACTTCCTGCCGATGTGGTAGGAACCATGATCTATAATATCAAAGACAATGCTTTTTCAATCAAGAAAGGGCCAATCTTTGCTAATTTCGTTTTGGCAGATGAGATTAACCGTGCCCCTGCAAAAGTACAGTCGGCATTGCTTGAAGCCATGCAGGAAAAGCAGGTAACTATTGGAGATACTACTTTCAAATTAGATAAGCCATTTTTAGTATTGGCTACACAAAACCCGGTAGAACAGGAAGGAACTTATCCGTTGCCAGAAGCTCAGGTTGACCGTTTTATGTTGAAAACAGTTATCGACTATCCAAAAATCGATGAAGAAAGAATGGTCATCCGCCAGAACCTGAAAGGCTCTTATGAAAAAGTAAATCCTGTGGTTTCTACAGATCAGATTCTTCGCGCTCAGGAAGCGGTTCGTGAAGTATATATGGATGAAAAAATTGAAAAATACATTCTGGATATCATTTTCGCAACCCGTTATCCGGAAAAATACAAACTGGAAAACCTGAAACCATTAATCAGTTTTGGTGCATCGCCTCGTGGAAGTATCAATTTGGCGAATGCGGCTAAATGTTATGCCTTTATCAAACGCAGAGGTTATGTAATTCCTGAAGACGTGCGTGCTGTTGTTCACGATGTACTTCGCCATAGAATTGGAATTACGTATGAAGCAGAAGCAGAAAACGTAACTTCTGTAGACATCATAAACAAAATCGTAAACGAAGTTGAAGTACCTTAGTAAGTTGATAGTTGACAGTGAATAGTTGATAGTTTATCGATAGTTCAAACTAACTATCCACTAAAGACTATCCACTATCCACTAAAAAGACTATCCACTAAAAATTGTCCACTATCAACTAAAAAAAATGGATACAAAGGAATTACTCAAGAAAGTACGGAAGATAGAAATCAAGACCCGAAGATTGAGCGATCATATTTTTTCGGGTGAATATCACACATCGTTCAAAGGACGCGGGATGACTTTTAGTGAAGTCCGCCAGTATCAGTTTGGAGACGATGTGCGTGCGATTGACTGGAATGTTACGGCAAGATACAATGAACCTTACATTAAAGTTTTTGAAGAAGAACGTGAGCTGACAATGATGCTTATGGTTGACGTCAGCGGTTCGGAAAGCTTTGGAACACAAAATGGCTTCAAGAAAGATATCGTTACTGAAATTGCGGCAACAATGGCCTTTTCAGCAACACAGAATAATGACAAAATTGGTTTGATTTTATTTTCGGATGAAATAGAACTGTATATTCCGCCTAAAAAAGGAAGGTCACACGTATTGAGAATTATCCGGGAACTGATAGAGTTCAAGCCTAAAAGCCATAAGACGAATCTTTCTCAGGCATTGCGGTTTTTGTCCGGAGTCATGAAAAAGAAAGCCATAGTTTTTGTGATTTCTGATTTTATGACAGACGATAATTATGAGCATACGCTAAAAATTGCAGGAAAAAAACACGACCTTACCGGTATTCGTGTCTATGATGTAAGGGAAGAAAAAATGCCAAACATAGGAATGGTCAATATGCTGGATGCTGAAACAGGCGAAACTATGTTGGTCAACACGGGCTCAAAAGCGGTACGTCTGGAATATGAAAAATACTATCAGGAAAAAATGAAATTTTTTAAGGAAACGTTTAGCAGATGTGGTTCGGGAACGGTAAATACCAGAGTAGATGAAAGCTACGTGACGAAACTATTGGGCTATTTTAAATCGAGAGGATAATCTTTTTTCCCCCTTTCATGATTAAGATTAGGAACTAAAATGAAGAACAACACGCTTTACATACTATTTTTTTTATTCATCGGAACCTTTGCCTTTGGGCAGCAGAAACGGGTAACTACAGCCGTTGATTCGACCAAAATAAAAATAGGGGCACAAATCAATCTTACGTTAAAAACTTCAGTAGACACATTGTCAAATGTGGTATTTCCGGAAAGCACTAATTTCGGACAGTTAGAAGTTCTGGAATCCTATCCAACAGATACCGTGAAACAAAAAGACCGCTATCTGCTTACAAAAAGATATGGACTTACCCAGTTTGATTCCGGAAAATACATGATACCGAGCCTTAAAGTGCTCATCAACGACAAACCCTACTCAACAGATTCAATTTTTGTTAACGTTGCCGGAGTCAAGGTCGATACATTGAAACAAAAAATGTACGACATTAAAGGAATAGCAGAAGTTAAGGAATCTATGGGTAATTGGTGGAAATACCTTCTGGGACTCTTGCTTTTGGGCGGAATCGGATACCTAATTTATTACTTTTCCAAAAAATATAAAAAGAAAGAAAAGCCGGAAGAGGTTGTATATGCAACACCAATAGAAAAAGCGGTAACACTTCTTAAAAATTTGGAACAGAAAGGACTTTGGCAAAAAGGAGAAGTTAAGAACTATTATTCAGAATTGACAGATATTACCAGAACCTATATTGAAGAAGAAATTCAGGTTCCGGCAATGGAAAGCACCACTTCCGAAGTTATTATAGGTCTGAGAAATGCCGCTGTCCGTAAAAAGATGAAAATTTCACAGGAAACCGTTGACAATCTGGAGCGTGTTCTGCGTCAGGCAGATTTGGTGAAATTTGCCAAATCAAAACCGCTTGATTTCGAAATAGCGGAAGACCGTGCAAAAATAGAAAAGACAATTTTCACCCTGCACAAGGCTATACCTGAAGTTGAAGAAGAAGACGAAGAACTGTTATTACTCGATGCGCAGAAAAAAGAACTGCTGTTAAAGAAAAAACGCAAACGCAAAATTGCAATTGCCACATTTATAGGAGCATTTTTGGTAGTAGGAGCGTTAACCTATTTCATTACGACCAGAGGATTGGATGCTATTTTAGGCAACCCTACAAAAGAACTATATGAAGGCGAATGGATTAAGAGTGATTACGGAAATCCGGCTGTGACCATTGAAACACCGAAAGTATTGAAAAGAACAAAACTTCCGGGCGGCAATAAAGACATGGGTATAAAAGAAAGCCAGGCATTTTCTTATGGGACTGTTTTTGATGAGGTGATGGTGAATATTTCTACTACATCATTTAAGGATACTTTGAGCCGACCACTGGAAAAAGTAGTTGAAAAGGAAATCAAGTCGTTTGAAAAACAATACAAAGCAAAAGATGTTTTTGTAAAGCAGGACCAGTTCGATACCAAAGAAGGTATTTCCGGAATAAAAGCCTACGGAACTATGGTCGTTTTTAAAGAAGACAGTGATAAAGGAATCAAAATTGGATATGAAATTATGGTATTCGGACAAGAAGGAGGTCTTCAGGAAATTATTATTACCTACCGTGATAATGACGAATACGGTTCCAAAATTTCAGATAGGATAGTAAACTCGGTCGAACTTAAAAAAGTAAACTAAGATGAAAAATGTTACCTTTTTAAATCCTGAGTTTTTCTGGCTGTTTGTCCTCATTCCGATTGCTATTGCATGGCAAATATGGAAAGGAAAGAAACAGGCATCACTAAAAGTAAGCTCGCTAAAAGGATTCAAGGCGAAACCATCAATTTGGTCAAAATTAAAACCGCTATTATTTGTTTTCAGGATTCTTGCCTTAGGTTTTCTTATAGTTGCCATGGCAAGACCGCAAACCGTAGATATTAGTAATAAGACCAACATAACCAACGGAATTGATATTGTAATGTCTATTGACGTTTCGGGAAGTATGTTAACGCGCGATTTGAAGCCAAACCGTTTGGAAGCTTTGAAAAGGGTGGCTTCGGAATTCGTAGAAGCCCGTCCAAACGACAGAATAGGTCTGGTTGTCTATGCAGCAGAAAGCTATACCAAAACGCCGGTAACCAGTGACAAGGCAGTCGTGTTGGATGCTTTGAACAGTGTAAAGTATGATAACCTTTTGCAGGACGGAACAGGAATTGGTATGGGATTGGCAACAGCCGTAAACCGATTGAAAGACAGCAAGGCAAAAAGTAAAGTAATCATATTGCTTACCGACGGAGTCAACAATTCCGGGTTTATCGATCCGAGAATGGCTTCCGAAATAGCAAAAGAATACGGCATAAAAGTATATACGATTGGTATAGGAACTACCGGAATGGCAGAATCTCCTTATGCCATAGCTCCAAATGGAGATTTTGTTTACCGAATGATGCAGGTGGAAATTGATGAGCAGTTGATGAAAGAAATTGCCAGAAATACCGATGGAAAATATTTCAGGGCAAAAAATAACCAGAGCCTGAAAGCTATATATGATGAAATCAATAAGCTGGAAACCACAGAAATTGAAGAACAGAAATTCTATAATTACGATGAAAGGTTCAGACCTTTTGCTATAGCAGCAGGCATACTTTTATTGTTAGAAGTTTTATTGAAAAATACGGTTTTTAGAAGCTTTATTTAAGAAATTATGTACGACGAATTAGACGAAAAAAAATATTTATATCTCCTGATAGTCATACCAATTCTGGTACTGATTTTCCTTTTCAATCTTTATTGGAAAAGAAAAAAACAGAAAGAATTTGGTGACCTGAAATTGGTGAAAAAACTAACTCCGGAAAAATCGGTTTTCAAATCAACCCTGAAAATTACGGTCTTTCTTTTGGCGTTGGCCTGTCTCATTTTAGGTCTGGTTAATCCTAAATTGGGAACCAAGGTCGAAACCGTAAAAAGAGAAGGTATTGATATTGTTTTTGCTATTGACGTTTCAAAATCAATGCTGGCAGAAGATGTAGCACCAAACCGTCTGGAAAAAACCAAGCAGATTGTTTCGCAGATTATCAATCAGTTGGGGAGTGACAGAATCGGAATTGTAGCCTATGCGGGCAGTGCTTTTCCGGTATTGCCAATTACGACAGATTACAGTGTGGCCAAAATGTTCCTGCAAAGCATGAATCCGGGAATGGTGTCATCACAAGGTACTTCGCTTGATGAAGCTATTCACCTGTCGTCTAGTTTTTTCAGCCAGGACAGTAAGGTGAGTAAGCTGGTTATCATGATTTCTGATGGGGAAGACCATTCCGAAGGAATTGAAGAAGCAACAGAAGAAGCCAATAAAAACGGATTGAAAATCATAACTATTGGAGTAGGTACCGAAAAAGGCGGACCCATACCGTTAAAAAGAAATGGTGTGGTAGAAAGCTTCCAGCGCGACCAAAATGGAGAAGTTGTAGTCACCAAACTGAATGAGACTACTTTGAAAGAAATTGCCAAAATTACCAAAGGAGGTTATGTGAACGGAAACAATACCAAGGAAGTGGTCGATTATGTGAAACACGCCTTGGAAAATATTGAAAAAAGCGAATTCGAAACCAAGCAGTTTGCCAATTATCAATCGCAGTTTCAGTGGCTTTTAGGAATAGCATTCTTTTTGCTTTTTATTGATATCTTCTTTTTAGAGAAAAAGACAAACTGGGTGAAAAAGATGAACTTATTTAATGAAAAGGAATAATATGAGACAGCTATTGATATATACGCTTCTACTTTTTTCCTTTGCAGCAATCGCACAGGAAAAAGATAAAGACAAGAATCTGCCAAGAGGAAATAAAGAGTTTAAAGAAAAAAACTATGTCGATGCTGAAGCCGAATACAGAATTTCATTATCCAAATCGCCAACCAAGGCAATAGCATCTTATAATTTAGGAAATACGATTTATAAGCAAAAACAGCCAAGTGAAGCAAAACTGGCTTATGTCAATACTATAGAAAATGCCAAGACCAAAGCCGAAAAGCACAAAGCTTTTCATAATTTGGGAAACATTTTTATGACAGAAAAAAAATATTCAGATGCTGTTGAAGCCTATAAAAATGCACTGAGAAACAATCCGGCTGATGAACAGACCCGTTACAATTATGCCTTGGCTAAAGAATATCTGAAAAACAATCCGGAGCCGCCTAAAGACGATAAGAAGAAAGACAAAGACAAGAAAGAAAAAGATAAGGATAAGAAAAACGAGAAAGACGACAAAAAAGAAGGAGACAAGGGCGACGATAAGAAAGAGAATAAAGATAAAGGAGAGGATAAAAAAGACAAGCAGGACGGCAAAAATGGTGAAGGAAAGAACGATAAGGATTCTGACCAGAAAGGCCAGCCTAAACCACAACCGGGTAACAGTCCGTCAAAGCAGCGAATTGAAAACCTGCTCGATGCAGTAAACAATGAAGAAAAGAAAATTCAGGAAAAGGTCAATGCCAAAAAAGTAAAAGGCAAGCCGGTTCAAACAGAAAAAGACTGGTAAGATGTTGATTGCGATGAGAAAATATATAGCAGCACTAATTTTAATTTGTTTCCAGGGTCTTTCTGCCCAGGTACAATTTGAGGCAAAAGTCAGTAAACAGACACTCGGACTTAACGAAAGGCTCCGTATTGATTTCATCATGAATGAAGACGGCGATAACTTTACGCCGCCTTCTTTTGAAGGTTTCCGTGTGGTTGGTGGTCCAAGCCAGCAAGTGAGCCAGACCTGGATTAATGGTAGGGCAACTTTTAATAAATCCTATATTTATATACTGCTTCCGCAACAAAGAGGAACACTCACCATCAAGCAGGCAACAATAGAAATTAAAGGGCAGACCTACAAAACGGCACCCATAAAAATAAACGTAACGGCGCCTATTGATGAGTCTAAGGACCCTAGCAGTCCGGACTATGTGCCAAGCGGAGGAATCCATCTTATTGCTGAAATATCGAATACAAACCCGTATCTAAACCAGCCAATTACAGTGGTCTATAAACTGTATGTGAGCAATAATGTCAGCGTTAGGAACTGGAAAGAAATCGATAGTCCAAAATTCAACGATTTCTGGAGCCAGAATATCGATATCAAAAATCTTGTAGTCGAAAACGGAAAATATAATGGTGAAGACTACCGTTATGTGGTGCTTAGAAAAACGGTGCTATATCCTCAAAAATCAGGTAAACTGACCATAGAACCGCTTTCGCTGGACATTGTGGTTGACCAGCCTACCAACAGAAGAGATATTTTTGGAAGAGTCCAGTTTGTTACGGGCAATAAAACGGTTTCTGCCGGAAGTAAGGTTATCAATGTAAAAGCTTTACCTGAAGCAGGAAAACCGCAGGACTTTACCGGCGCCGTAGGAAAATTCAATTTTGTTGTCAAGCCTTCCAAAACGGAGTTAAGACATGGTGAATCATTGGATTTGGATATCAGTGTTTCCGGTAACGGAAACCTGAAACTGTTTACCTTGCCAAAACCAATTGTGCCAAGTGCGCTGGAAATGTATGACCCGGTACATAGTGAGCAGGTTACAACACCACTTTCCGGAATGCAGGGAAAAATTGCGGATAAATACACCATTATTCCGCAATATCAGGGCAATTATACCATTAAGGGATTAACATTCTCGTATTTCGACCTGTCTACAAAAACATACAAAACAATAACTTCAAATGATATTGTTATTAAGGTTTTGGATGGACCGACTTCATCGGATTCTTCTGTAGCTGCCACTCCGGGAGCTACAACAAACAAACAGGCAGTAAAAAGTACGAATCAGTTCCGGTTTATTGCGCTGAAAACGCAATTGCATTCTACCCATAAAGAAGATTTCTTCGGTTCAGGGTTGTTTTATACGTTGCTATTCCTGCCTTTCCTCTTTATCCCTATAATTATTTTGGCTAAGAAGAAAAAAGAAGCAATTGATAGTGATGTTGTTGGAAATAAGAGAAAGATGTCTAACAGGCTGGCTAAAAAATACCTTTCGGAAGCTAAAAAACAAATCAATAATAAAGAGCCGTTTTATATTGCCCTTGAAAAAGCATTGCACAACTTCCTGAAAGCCAAATTGCATATCGAAACCTCTGAAATGAGCAAAGACAAGATTCGTGAAATTCTTTTGGACAGAAATGCAAGGCCGGAAACGATAGATGATTTTATAAACCTTACGGAGAACTGTGAGTTTGCAAGATATGCGCCTTATTCCAGCGTAGCCATCCAACAGGATTTTGATAAGGCCGTAACCGTAATTTCCGAACTGGAAAAACAAATCTAACAATTGATAATTCATTACAGAATTGAAAATTGAACAAAAATGAAAAACATAGTCTACATACTGTTGCTTTTTACCCAGGTTTTCTGGGCACAGGACAATTTTGAGGCCGGAAACAAGTTCTACCGTCAGGACAAATTTGAAGAAGCTGTCAAAGCCTATGAAAATGTACTGAAAACAAAACAGCACTCAGCGGAATTGTATTTTAATCTGGGAAATGCTTATTACAAGCTCAATAAAACCGCTCCTGCGATTTATTATTACGAAAAGGCTCTGTTGCTTAATCCTGGTTATAGTGATGCCAGAAACAACCTGCAATTTGCCCAAAACATGACAATTGACGATATCAAGCCTGTGCAGCAGGTTGGTTTTGGAAAAATTATTCATGATTTTACGTCTTCCTATACCTATGACGGCTGGGCCAAAATTGCTATTGGCTTTTCAATCCTGTTTCTGTTGTTTTTCATAGGATATTATTTTTCGGCGGCAACCTGGCTCAAACGCGTTTTCTTTGTGGCATTATTCGTTGCATTAATTGCATTAATTGTGAGTGTTGCTTCTGCCATAGCAGAAAAGACAAGCTATGAAAACGATAAACCAGCCATAATTTTTGCAGATACGGTGGGTGTTAAAAATGAACCGAAAGAAAATGCAGATAATGCCTTTGTACTTCATGAAGGCACAAAAGTCCAGATTATTGAAACGTTGGATAATTGGAGGAAAATTCAATTGGCTGATGAAAAAGAAGGCTGGGTGAATAAGGATGTTTTGAAAGAGATAAAGTAGATATAGAATTTATGTTTTTAGATTTATGATTTCTGTCTGTGGCTCGCAAGCTAAAATCAAAAATCTTAAATCAAAAATCCTAAATCAAAAATTTACTTCTTCAACTCCTCAAACCATTCCTCAAAAACAGGGTAAACAAACTCTGAAATTTTCAGGATAGGGTTGTAAAAAAGCGAGTCATCAAGGGTTTTCTTTTCGGCAAACGTATTGTTGGAATTGATTTTTTGGAACAGTGCCAGCACAAAACTCAGAATCAGGCACATTTTCAGGACGCCAAAAACTCCTCCGGCAATTTTATTTAGCAGTCCCAAACTTGCAAAATTGGCAATGGAAGTAAAGAATTTTGCCAGTAACGAAATACCGATAACTACACCAATAAAAGTCAGTACAAATGCCCAGATGGCAATGGTTTTTGGATTCCAGGAAAATACATCTGCTAAAAATTCAGCTGTAATGAAAGAAAACTTTATCGCAATATAAATTCCTAAAAGCAGCGAAACCAAAGAAGCAAACTCTACAAAAAGCCCATTCCAAAGCCCTCTGATTAAACCATAGGCTAAGAAAATGCCTAAAATAATATCTAAAAATCCCATCAAAAAATAATAAGCAGCCAAGATAGATGACTTTGCATAGAAAAACAAAAATCAACAATGTATCTTTGCAGATTAAATTCACAATTTATGAATGGAAGATTTCTGTTCGTAACTTAAAAAACTAAGATTCAAATGTCTAGAGATATACAATTAAAACAACGCTGGGAAAAAGTCGTCAGTCTTTTATCCCACCAATTTGCCGAAGGCGATGATGAGCTCGATTTGGACTCCATCATTTACCTTATCGGAGTACAGGAACTGGGAAAGGTTCATAATAAATTTAAAAAAGATGAAAAGGTAAACCTGATGCATATTGCCATATGCCGCCTGCTGGAGCCTTACGGATTCTATGAATTTGATTATTTTGACAATGAAGGATGGCCACATTATAAGATAAAAGAAGAACTGCCGCCATTGAAGGCAGGAGAGCAATCCGTACTAATGAAAGAAGCCATTGTGAATTATTTTCTGGAAAGAGAATTTATCGATTAGAGATTGCGAAACGTTCGTTCAGAACGGGCTTTTTCAGGGAAAAAATATTAAATTTGCACCTTTACTAAAAGAAGATGATAGACAAGATTAAAGAATATATTGGCGAAGTAGAAGCGTTTCAAACCCAAAATAAAGAGGAACTGGAAGCTTTCAGAATAAAATTTCTTGGGAGCAAAGGCCTTATAAAAGATTTTTTCGCCGAGTTCAAAAATGTTCCTAACGAACAGAAAAAAGAATTTGGGCAGGTAATCAATCAATTGAAAACTACGGCTGAGGATAAGCTAAAATCCATTCAGGAACTGTTTGAAAGCAAGGAAGAAACCATAGGCATCTATGGCGATTTGACGCGTCCGGCAGAACCTGTAAAGATAGGTTCGCGCCATCCTATTTCTTTGGTTAAAAATCAGATTGTAGATATTTTTTCCAACATCGGTTTCAACGTTTCTGAAGGTCCGGAAATTGAAGACGACTGGCATAACTTCACAGCATTGAATCTTCCGGAATATCATCCGGCAAGAGACATGCAGGATACATTTTTTATCCAGACTAACCCGGATATCCTGTTGAGAACACATACATCATCAGTTCAGGTGCGTTATATGGAAGAAAACAAACCGCCAATCCGAACGATTTCTCCGGGACGTGTTTTCAGAAATGAAGCGGTTTCTTCGCGTTCGCACTGTATTTTCCACCAGGTGGAAGGTTTGTACATCGATAAAGATGTTTCGTTTGCCGACCTGAAACAGACGCTTTTATATTTTACAAAAGAAATGTTCGGGAAATCAAAAATCCGTTTGCGTCCGTCTTATTTCCCGTTTACGGAACCAAGTGCGGAGATTGACATCTACTGGGGATTAAAAACCGAAACCGACTACAGAATTACCAAAGGAACCGGTTGGCTTGAAATTGGTGGTTGCGGAATGGTTGACCCTAATGTATTGAAAAACTGTGGTATCAATGCAGATGAATTTACAGGTTTCGCCTTTGGAATGGGCGTTGAAAGAATAGCAATGCTGCTGCACCAAATTGGCGACATTAGGATGTTCTATGAAAACGACGTACGATTCCTGGAACAATTTAAATCTTCTATTTAAGTCGTAAAGTTCATAAAGTCATAAAGTCATAAAGTCGAAAGTTGGAAAGTAATTGTCTAAAACAAGGCTACTTACTTTCCACTATTCACTTTCCACTACCAACTATCCACTATGAAAAAAGATATCGTTATCCCAAAAGTAGAAAACGTTTTCCTAGCCGCCGTCCAGGAATGGAACGACGACTTTATGGAAAAGGTATGGTATGTTTATTTGGTCAATGACAGTGATTTTGATTTGGATAGTGTCATGGTCGTATCAAAGGCCTTTGGAACCATTGATGGCGAAATGAAAAAAACATCACTTTTACGCCATGCCTTTACGCAGGTTCCTGCAGTTTCTGTAGTAAAAGTAGAAATGGTTGAAAAGAGCGTTTTGGCTCTTAACAACGAATTTATGGTTACTTATTTTATAGGAAACACCCTGTATGATAAGAAATTCATTTTCCGTACAAATACCATCAACGAGCGCGCTACAGAAGAAGTGCCTATTTTGTTTGTAAACGGCGTTATCGTCCGTTAAATCAGCCTTTCAAAATCTTAGCCTTTTCAACATCAAATTCTTCCTGCGATAAAATTCCGGCATCCAAAAGCTCTTTCAGGTCTAACAAGGCTTGCTTTTTTGAAGCCATATCAACAGGAGCGGAAGCTGGTGCAGTTTCTGTTTTCGTACTATTTGGATTAGCAGTGTTTGACGGACTGTATTTTAGTAACAGTTCCGTAATTTCATTAAATCCCTTGATGTTGGAATAATCAATCGCTTTCTGTTCTTTTGCGTTTACTACAGAAGCATCTGCTTCTTTTTCCAAAAGCAGTTTTACCATATCTTTTTTGCCGTTAGCTGCCGCATAATGCAAGGCCGTATTGCCACTTTCATCCTGTATGTTGATATTGGCATCTTTATCCAAAAGCAATTTGACCATACTCACATGGCCGCTTTTTGCAGCCACATGCAGCAAGCTTTCGCCACCATAACCATAAGATGTGTCTAATGAAAAACTACTCGAAATACTAAGACTGTCGGCCGTTTCCACCCAATCCAGATAAGAATACATGGACGTTTCGTTTCCGGTCACCGGTTTGGAATAATTAACATCGACACCATTATTTATAAAAAGCTCGACAATTTCTTTTTGGTTGTTGGAACAGGCATACCATATTGGTGACAATCCGTTTTGGGAAGAAATAAAAATGTCGGCTCCTTTTTCCGTCAAGAGTTTGGTCAGCATGCGGTTGCTGTCATAGCAGGCCAAAAGCAAAGCGCTTTCGCCGGCATGATTGATATGGTTAATAGCAGCTCCATTTTCCAAAAGCAGTTCGACCATGGGCTGGTTTTTTGATTTGACGGCAAACAGCAAAGGTGAATTGCCCTGTTTGTTGGTCGTATTGACATCGGCTCCGTTTTCTAATAATTTTTTGACAATCGCTGCATTTCTCCAACTGGCTGCTATAAGAAGCGGGGTTTCGGCTTCATTATTTTCTATATCAGCATTTACGCCCTGTTCAAGCAGTTTTTCTAAAACCTCAATTTGTCCGGTTTGGGCTGTAAGATGCAAAAGACTGTTTCCTTTGAAATCTTTGACGTCTGTTTTGGCGCCTTTTTCCAATAAGAATAATGCCGTCTGCTTTTGTTTTTGCAAACAGGCAAAATAGAAAGGCGTTTCGCCGGCGTGGTCTTCATAATCAATAGCGGCTCCTTCGCTAATGAGTATCTGTACAAGGTCAAGATAACCATGATGGGCTGCATAATGCAATGCAGTTCTGCCTTTTTCATCAGTATAGGTTACATCAACTTCTTTGTTGGCTAATAAAAGTTCTGCTATTTTTCTTTTTCCACTTTCGCAAGCGATTATAAATGACATGGACATGGTTCGTTCGGATTAGGATTGCTTCATCAGCAGTTCAACGGTTTTTATTTTCAGGTTATCATCAGACGCGAGATTCAGGGCCGTCTGGTCTTTATCGTTTGTGATTGTGACATCGGCACCGTTTTCAAGCAAAAGCTTTACTTTTCGGTACATTTCCTTTGCTTTTTCAGCATCATAATTCACATTGTAGGCACAAACTTTATGCAATAATGTATTTCCGCTATTGTCCCGACGATTGATGTCGATGGCTCCGGTTTCTATAATAGTTTGAAGTACTTCCGGTTTTTTTTCAGCGATGAGGTCGGCTGGCATTGTGTCCCGGCCATAATAAATGCTGGTTTGGTATATATCTGCTCCATCATCAATGAGCTTTCGTAATAATTCCAGACTTTTTTCTGAAGTATCATACATCATTCGCATGTATTCAAACAAAAGCGTTACCTGGTCGCTGTTGAGCAGGTCAAATTGAGGCATGTCGTAATTTCGAAGTAAATCGTACAACCTGACATCTAGTTTATGGGCTACGGCATAGAAAAAGGCCGTATTTCCATTTTTATCGGCATGATTAGGATTGGCTCCATTTTGCAGAAGAAGCTCAAGATATTCGTTTCTGTTGAATTCTATGGCTGTAATCAAAGGTGTTTTCTGCACAATGTTCTGAGCATTGACATCCAAACCTTCCTGTATCAGAAATTCAAGATACGAAAGGGAAAGTTCGGGTTTCATCAGATTGGTTTTTATAATCTGATGCAGGAAATTTTCTTCGGCATTGTTCTTGAAGTTTACATTACATCCCGTTTCTACAAGTATTTTTAATACTTTCGAGACTGGCGCCTTTCTCGAAAAAGTAGCCAAGGAGAGTTTTGGCACCCACTTCATCGTTTATATTGTCAAATTTTGAAATAAATTCCCTGAAAAAATCAAGAGATTCATCATCTGTCTGCAGGCCCCTCACGACGCTTTGGAAAATGCTTTTATCAAAACTGTCAAATTCATAGACATCGGTTTCAATAACACCATTTTCTAAAAAGAGGCGGATAATTTCAAATTGTTTTTGCTGAAATAGTCTGTCAAAAATGCCTGACTTGCTGTATTCGTTTAGTGTTTTTGGAAGTTTTTCGCCATTGGCAACATGGTCTAAAACTTCGGAGAATTTTCCCGAGTTTAAAAGTTGTTCTAACATAAGGTTGTATGGTTATTATTTATCATAATTACGAAAAATAATAACACAAGCCGAGAACTTTCACTTTATTTTCACAAATAGACTATTTTTCTTCTTTTACAGGAAAAGCCAAAGAAGCCATTACAGACAAAATCAGTACGCTTCCTACTACAGTCAGTGAAGTTGGTGATGAGATATGGTAAAAAGGCTGTATAAGCATTTTTACACCTATAAAAGCCAGTATAATTGCCAGTCCGTACTTTAGTCGGCTGAACATATACATAAAATTGGCCAACAGGAAATATAAAGCCCTAAGTCCTAAGATGGCAAAAATATTTGAAGTATAAAGGATAAACGGATCGTTTGGTGCTATGGCAAAAATTGCAGGAATAGAATCGACCGCAAAAATCAGGTCAGTAAATTCGATAACAGCCACAACAACTAACAACGGTGTTGCCATTTTGACTCCGTTTTCTACCGTAAAAAACTTATCGCCATCATAATTTTCAGAAACTTTGAAGAATCGGTGTACCAATTTGGCTCCCGGGCTTTTTGTAAAATCTTTGTTTTCGTCATTGTCTTCTTTTGAAAACCACGATTTGAATCCTGCGAAAACAAGGAAAAACCCAAAAACCGATAAGACAACATTAATGCTGACCAGCTTTCCAAAAATATTCATTTCAGGGAGATAGGTCATATTGATAAGCTCTACGCCGGAGAAAATAAAAATCGCCCTGAAAATCAAAGCCCCGATAATTCCCCAAAACAGGACTTTATGGTGCAAATGTTTCGGAACATTAAAAAAACCAAAAACCAGAATGAAAACAAAAAGGTTATCGACAGAAAGCGCTTTTTCAATCCAGTAAGCCGATTGAAATTGCGTGAACTGCTCTATTCCCATCAAATAATAAATCACGCCACTAAAACCCATGGCTAACGAAATCCATACAATTGACCAGATAGCCGCTTCCTTGTTCGAAACGACATGGCTTTTTTTGTTGAACACTCCTAAATCAAGAAGCAGCATAATGATGATAACAACAGAAAATGCGGTCAGGATTCCGGGATGATTGACTAGATGGTCGACGCCGTTGTTTTGCATGTCAGGAATTAGTTAAGTTTTTCAGTTAGTTTTCTAAATACTTTTTTAGGTTCTTTTCCTTCATATAAGATGCCATAAACTGCATCAATGATTGGAGTTTTGGCACGCAAGCCTTCATTTAGCTTGTAGGCACTGTTTGTGGCGTAATAGCCTTCGGCAACCATACTCATTTCCATCATGGCAGATTTTACGGTATAGCCTTTTCCAATCATGTTTCCAAACATTCTGTTTCTGGAAAATATGGAATATCCCGTAACCAATAAATCGCCCAGATAGGCAGAATCATTGATGTTTCGTTTCATTTTATGAACCTTTCGGATGAATTTTTTCATTTCGCGTATTGCGTTACTCATCAAAAGTGCCTGAAAGTTATCGCCATAACCCAAACCGTGAGCCATTCCGGCTGCAATCGCATAAATGTTTTTTAGCATGGCGGCATATTCTGTACCAATAATGTCGTCAGAAATTTTGGCTTTGATATAATTGCCGCTGAGGTTATGGGCCATAATTTTGGCCTTTTGCGAATCGCCACAAGCAATAGTTAGATAGGAGAGGCGTTCCATGGCAACTTCTTCAGCGTGACATGGACCGGTTATAACCCCGATATTGTCATACGGGATCTTGTATTTTTCGTGGAAATGCTCTCCAACAATAAGGCTGGTTTCCGGAACAATACCTTTAATGGCAGAAAAAATAATTTTTCCGTCCAGGCTTTCTGTAAGATGCTCCAATTCGCCGCTTAAAAAAGCTGAAGGAATAGCGAAAATAATATAATCGGCATATTTTACTGCTTCGTTTATATTACTGGTAAGTTTTAGTTTTTTGGTGTCAAATTCAACAGAACTGAGGTAATTCGGATTGTGTTTGAACTTTTTGATATGTTCAATCGCACTTTCATTCCTCATATACCACGCAATCTCTTCGAGATTAACGCAAAGCATTTTTGCAATTGCTGTCGCCCAGCTTCCGCCGCCAATTACGGCAAATTTTGGATGTTCATTCATTTCGGTTCGTTTGTTTGCCAAAAATACTCAAATAAGTGGTAATCGGAAATTAATTTCGCCCCTCTATTCTCTTTTTTGTCAGAAACCTACTCCATAAAACGGACACAGCGATAATTTTAACTTAAAATTATGATTATCAATGCAATGCGGGACCATTGTTGCCGTTATTGATATTGAGTTGGTTAGATTACAATATACGTTGCAAAATAATACGCCTTCGTATTATTAAGTTAGTTAAGATTTGTTTTTGGTGTTTTGAAAAAGGCACTCTTGAAAATTACTTTCAGGAGTGCCTTTTGACTTTAAAACGGGTGAACTCTTAATAGCTGAGTTCCACAATATTTTTTACTTTTTCAGGAGTAATGTTTTTCTTTTCTCCCAGGCCTTTCCAGCCTCTTTCTTCAAAACGTCGGGCTATGAAATCGGCTGTTTTTTCGTAGTCCTGTGTGTATTCAGACAATTTGGTCTGCATTCCCATTCTATGAAAAAATTCAACAGTTTTTTCAATAGCTTCAACAGCCATTTCATCTATAGTAGCATCGGCAACATTCCAGACTCTTTTGCCATATTGTGCCAGCTTATCTTTTTTGGTTTCAAACATGACGCGGTACAGATTTGGGCCAATAATAGCAAGTGTTCTGGCATGGTCTATTTCAAACAGGGCAGTCAGTTCATGGCCAATCATATGCGTAGCCCAATCCGTTGGAACGCCTTTCTGGATTAGTCCGTTCAATGCCATCGTACAGCTCCACATATAATTAGACGCCAGTTTATAGTCGGTTGGATTTTCTACAACTTTCGGTCCGATTTCAATTAGGGTTTGCAAAATTCCTTCTGAAATTCTGTCCTGCAAAAGAGCATCATGCGGATAGGTAAGATATTGTTCAAGAACGTGCGTGTAGGCATCAATAATCCCGTTTTGGATTTGTCTTTTTGGCAATGAAGCAACTACTTCAGGGTCGCAGATTGAAAATTTTGGGAATAGGGCAGGACCACCAAACGAAAGTTTTTCCTGAGTTTCGTTGATGGTGATTACCGCTCCCGAATTCATTTCGCTTGCAGTAGCCGGAAGCGTGAGAACTGTCCCAAACGGAACGGCATTGTCAAGAATCCGAATTCCTTTTTTTAGAATATCCATTGGCTTTCCGTCAAATTTTACGGCAGCCGAAATAAACTTGGTTCCATCAATTACAGAACCGCCGCCTACAGCCAGTATAAAATCCAGTTGTTTTTCACGTATGATTTCTACGGCTTTCATCAAGGTTTCATAACGTGGATTGGGCTCAATTCCTCCAAATTCGGTGATGTCATACCCGTGCAGTGCTTTTCGTACCTGGTCATAAACACCATTTTTGAAGATACTGCCACCGCCATAAGTAATCAATACTTTTGCCTCTTTTGGGATGAGATCGGAAATTTTTGCAATTTGTCCTTTCCCAAAAACCAATTGGGTAGGATTGTATAATTCGAAGTTCAGCATAATTTTAAATTTTATGTAAAATTACGAATCCATGAAGCGAAAAAGTGGTAAAGCTCTGTTAAGAAAATAACCTAAAAAGTAGAAATGAATACTGCTTTCCGCGAAACAATTTTTATTTTTGTGTAAAAATTACGCATTTATGTCGCCAGTTCAAAATATACGAATAGCCGTTGATGCCATTGTTTTTGGTTATCAAAACAATAAGCTTTATGTGCTTCTGATACAACAAAAATTTGGTTCAGAAAAAGCCTATTGGGCTCTACCAGGCGGTTTGGTCAAAGAAGATGAGACATTAAAAGAGGCAGTAAAACGGGAACTGCATGAGGAGACCAATGTGGCTATTAATTATTTTGAACAGCTTTATACTTTTGGCGATGACATATACCGCGATTCCAGAAACCGCGTAATTTCTGTGGCGTATTTTGCCTTGGTTGATTCTTCAAAATTTGATATTAAGGCAGATTCTGATGCTGAAAATGTGAAATGGTTTGAGATAAAAGCTGTCCCGCAACTGGCTTTTGACCATAATTTAATATTAGATAAAGCAGTGGAACGATTAAAAGCAAAATTGACCTACCAACCCGTAGGATTTGATTTGCTTCCTAAGGAATTTATGTTTTCTGAGCTTGAAAATCTATACTGCACCATTTTAGAAAAAGAAATCGACAGGAGAAATTTCCGCAAGAAAATTTTAAGCTTCGGGATTATTGAAGAAACAGAGAAGTTTTCTCCTATAAAAAGCGGACGTCCGGCCAAGCTTTTCAAATTCAACAAGCAGAAATATTATGACCTTGAAAAAGAAGGTTTCCACTTCGAAATAAAATTTGCGTAAAATTTACACTAAATAATTTGACTGTTGTGTTTTTTGTTTTATATTTGCGTAATAATTACACAAACTAAAAAACATGATACTCAATTTAGATACCCATTTCAATCCTTTTCCAGGTAAAAGAGAAATACAGTTCCAAAGCTTTACTTTTTCAGGAGGTGAGCCACATATCAAGATTAATTCTGATTTTGATGTTTCTGAACCGGTAACGATTACACATAGAATCAATTCTTTTAATGATTTTGGCTTGTTGCTTTTGGCAATTGATGCATTGAAAAGAATGGATGTGAAATTAATCAATGTTTTTATTCCTTATTTTCCTGCTGCAAGACAGGATCGTGTGATGATTTCAGGAGAGCCGTTGTCTGTAAAGGTCTATGCAGACATACTAAATAGCCTGAAACTAAATAAAATTACTGTTTTTGATGCGCATTCTGAAGTAACTTCGGCGTTACTTGATAATTGTGAAGTGATTCCAAACCATGCTTTTATTGCGGAAGTTTTGAAAAAAATAGGTAAGGAAGTAAAATTGATTTCTCCGGATGGCGGTGCTTTAAAAAAAATCTATAAAGTTTCTGAATATTTAGGAGGTGTTGAGGTAGTAGAATGCAGCAAAAGCCGTGATGTAAAGACAGGGAAATTATCTGGTTTTAAAGTTTACAATGATGACCTAAAAGGAATGGATTGTTTGATTGTAGATGATATTTGTGATGGAGGCGGCACCTTCGTCGGACTTGCTGAAGAATTAAAAAAGAAAAATGCCGGAAAATTGTATTTAGCCGTAAGCCACGGAATTTTCAACAAAGGATTTGATGTTTTTCAAAAAGATTTTGAGAAAATATTTACGACAAATTCTTTTAGGGAATTTGATAATGAGATGGTAGAGGTGGTAAAATTAAAATTATGAATAAAAATTATAGAGTAGAAATAGCAAATAAGACACTGGAAATCATCAAGAATGGTTTTTATGAGGTCAGCGGAAAAAAAGTTAATATAGAAAAAGAACTAAGAAGTTCAATAGAAAATACGGTTACAATAGCACCAGAGGATTGGGAGCCTATTTTGAGAATTCCAATCGATAATAAGCACAATACAGAAATCAGCATTAAAAACTGTTCTACGATTGAAGCGATATTTCAAGAAAAAGAAGGCAAAATAGGAGTGTTGAATTTTGCTTCTGCAAAGAATCCTGGAGGTGGATTTTTGGGTGGAGCATCAGCGCAGGAAGAAAGTTTGGCAAGGTCGTCAAGTCTGTATGAATCGCAGATTAAAGATAAAAAAATGTATGACTTTAATAGAAGCCAATCATCATTTTTATATTCAGACTATATGATTTACAGTCCGGATGTTTTATTCTGGAACGATGATAACGGAAATTATTTTGAACGACCATTAATTGCTGATGTGATTACTTCTCCGGCTCCAAATAAAGGCGCTATGCTACAGCATAACAGAAAAGACGAAATTGAGAATATTGATGAAGTTTTTAAAAGGAGAATGGATGAAATGCTGGCAATTGCAGTCAAAAACAAGATTGAAACATTAATCTTAGGGGCTTGGGGTTGTGGTGTTTTTAGAAATGAGCCACAAGAAGTAGCCCGATTATTTAAAGAAATCATCTCCGAAAAATATTCCGGGGCATTTCAGAAAATTGTTTTTGCAGTATATGATACTTCTGAAAAGAAATTGAATTTTAAAGTTTTTGAAGATATTTTTAGTTAGATAATGAAAATCGAAGTTGTCAAAGGAGATATTACAGAAATTCAGGTTGATGCCATTGTAAATGCGGCAAATACTTCGCTTTTGGGCGGAGGCGGAGTTGACGGAGCCATCCACAGAAAAGGCGGAAAGCAAATCCTTGAAGAATGTATTGCAATAAGAAATAGGCAAGGAGGTTGTGATGTAGGGCAGGCCGTAATTACGACAGCTGGAAGTTTACCGTCACAGTTTGTAATCCACACTGTTGGTCCGGTTTGGAATGGCGACAAGGAAGAAAAGAAGAAACTTTTGGCTGATTGTTATAAGAATAGTTTGGAATTGGCACTTGAGAATAACATTAAAACCATTGCTTTTCCGAATATCAGTACGGGAATTTATCATTTTCCTAAAGATAAAGCTGCAGAAATTGCCATCCAGGCAGTAAAAGAATTCTCCCGAAAAGAAGAATTCGAAAAGATAATTTTTGTCTGTTTTGACGAAGAAAACCACAGTTTATATAAAAATTTACAAGACAACTAATTTTAATCCATGAGAACTTTAGTTATAGGAGATATCCACGGAGGATATAAAGCCTTGGTTCAGGTTTTGGAAAGAGCAAAAGTTACGACTGACGATACCCTAATTTTTTTAGGGGATTATGTAGATGGTTGGAGTGAATCGGCTCAGGTTATTGATTATTTGATTGAACTGGATAAAAAACACAAATGTATTTTCATAAAAGGAAATCATGATTTGTGGTGCGGAAGATGGCTGCTCTTAGGGGCTTCTAACCCGGTATGGGAAGAAAATGGAGGGAAGGCTACAAAAGAAAGCTATTTGAAAACAGGTTTATTGACTAATTCTGAACATAAATCCTTTTTCGAAAACCTAAAAAACTTTTATATTGACCAAGAAGAAAGGCTCTTCATCCATGCCGGATATACCTCAATTCATGGAGTCGAAAAAGAAGAATACGAATCCAATTATTATTTTGACAGGACTTTATGGGAAATGGTTTTGGCAATGGATAAAAATATGGACGAAGAGACGTTTACTTATCCTAAACGATTACGCCATTATTGTGAAATCTATATCGGTCATACACCAACAACAAATTACAATCAGGATGTTCCAATGAATGCTATGAATGTATGGAATATCGATACCGGTGCCGGGTTTAAAGGAAAACTGTCGGTTTTAGATATAGAATCAAAACTATTTTGGCAAAGTGACCCGCTTGTTGAGTTATATCCAAATGAAAAAGGAAGAAATTAATACCCAAACAATGAAAGATATTCAATACAAAAAAGGAGATGCAACCAATCCTATAGATAATGGCAACAAGGTAATTGTCCACATATGCAATGACATTGGTGCATGGGGAAAAGGTTTTGTGATGGCCATTTCAAAAAAATGGAAAGAACCGGAAAAGAAATACAGAGAATGGTTTAAATCTAAAGAAAATTTCAATCTTGGGGAGGTTCAATTCGTACAAGTTCAGGAAGATTTGTGGGTTGCAAACCTAATTGGCCAGCATAAAATAAACAAAGACGAAAACGGTAATGCTCCCATAAGATATGAAGCCGTTGAAAAAGGATTGGTTAAGGTTGCGGATTTTGCACACAAAATAAAGGCTTCTGTACATATGCCCAGAATAGGTTGCGGTTTAGCAGGAGGAAAATGGGAAATGATTGAACCAATTATCGAGAAAACCATTTCAAAAAAAGATATTAACACAACAGTTTACGATTTTTAAAAAAAATAAATATGAACCCACTCTTATTGACAGACGGCTACAAAGTCGATCACAGAAGACAATATCCGGAAGGAACAACACTGGTTTATTCTAACTGGACACCAAGAAAATCAAGAATTGAAAATGTAGATGAGGTAGTTTTTTTCGGATTACAGTACTTTATCAAGAAATACATCATTGAAGATTTTGAGAACAGTTTTTTCAGACAGCCAAAAGAAGAAGTCGTAAAAAAGTATGCCCGAAGAATCAACAATTATTTAGGTGAAAATCAAGTTGGTACAAAACATATTGAGGATTTGCATGATTTAGGATACATTCCTATGGTTTTTAAGGCATTGCCTGAAGGAGCAAGTGTTCCTGTTCGTGTTCCTATGTTCACGATGTACAACACGAAACCGGAGTTTTTCTGGTTGACCAATTATTTCGAAACCCTGCTTTCTGCGGTAATCTGGCTGCCTTGTAATTCGGCTACGATAGCCAGACAATACCGAAAAGTTTTGGACCGTTTTGCAAAAGAAACTTCTTCGGTTCCGGAGTTTGTAAACTGGCAGGCACATGATTTCTCCATGCGGGGAATGGGCGGAGTAGAAGCAGCAGTAACTTCTGCGGCCGGTCATTTGCTTAGTTTTACAGGCACAGACACGATTCCTGCAATTGATTTTTTTGAAGAATATTATAATGCGAATTCAGATAAGGAACTTATTGGTGGTTCTGTAGCAGCTACTGAACATTCTGTTATGTGCATGGGAACCACTGAAGGCGAGTTCGAAACCTTTGAACGACTGATTACAAAAGTATATCCAAAAGGTATTGTTTCTATTGTTTCTGATACCTGGGATTTATGGAAAGTTTTGACAGACTACCTTCCAAGACTTAAAAATAATATTGTTTCAAGAGAAGGGAAAGTTGTAGTAAGACCGGATAGTGGAGACCCGATTCATATTTTATGCGGTAATCCTTATGGAAAAACTGAAGAAGAAAGAAAGGGTGTGATAGAGTTGTTATGGGATGTTTTTGGAGGAACTATCAATGATAAGGGCTATAAAGAATTGGTTCCCCAAATAGGTTCCATTTATGGTGATAGTATCACGATTGAACGGGCAACAAAAATCTGTGAAAAACTAAAAGAAAAAGGCTTTGCTTCTACGAATGTAGTTTTAGGAATTGGGTCGTTTACCTACCAATACAACACCAGAGATACTTTTGGTTTTGCGATGAAAGCTACCTATGGAGAAGTAAACGGTGAGGGAAGAGCTATTTTTAAAGACCCGATTACAGATGACGGAACAAAAAAATCAGCGAAAGGATTGATGAAAATTGAATTGGAAAGCGGAACCTACAAGCTCATTGACCAGGTTTCCTGGGATGAAGAGAAGAAAGGTGAGCTGAAAGAAGTTTTCAGAGATGGAAAACTGCTCATTGATTACTCTCTTGCCGGGATTCGTAAAACGATTAATGAATAATAAAATAAAAGCTTAAACAGGAATGTTTAGGCTTTCTATTTATCAATTATTTCCCAAGCGATTTCAACTCTTTTAAAACTGCTTCTCCAACACCTTTTGCGGATTGAGGATTTTGTCCGGTTACGAGCCTTCCGTCAACCGTAACATGAGGTTGCCATAATCCAGATTTTTCGAACTTAGCACCACGTTCTATCAGTTTTGTTTCTAAAGCAAACGGAACGACTTTTTCTAATTTTACTGCAATTTCTTCTTCATTGGTAAAGGCGTTTACTTTTTTGCCGTCAACCAAATATTTGCCATTGCTTAATTTAATGTTTACCAATCCCGCTGGTCCGTGGCATACAGCTCCAACCACGCCATTGTTTTCATAAATAGCCGTAGCGATTTTGGCAATTTCTGCATTTTCAGGAAAATCCCACATGGCACCATGGCCTCCGGCATAGTAAATAGCGACATAATCTTTCGGATTTACTTCAGACGGTTTCATTGAATTGCTGATTTTGTTGAGATAAACCGCATCTTCCCAAAATTGCTTATTAATAGGGTCGTTCAGGTCAAAACCATCAACAGGCGGTGTTCCGCCTTTTGGACTTACAAAATCAATTGTATAATGGTCTTTTAATACTTCCCAGGCATGGGTAACTTCTCCCAGATAATAACCGGTTGGTTCGCCTGTGTTTCCTTTTTTGTCATGGCTCGATACCACGAATAAAATTTTCTTTTTTTCCATCTTTTTTGATTTTTTAGTTTGTGCGTTGGCCAAATCCGGATTTAAGAAAAGGGCAAAAACTGTAACTGCCATCAAAACCGGAGCGATTATTTTTTTCATAACTAATGTTCTTTAGAATTAAGTTACAAAATTCAGAAGAAATTTAGGGGATGAAAAGGTAAAAAGTCACGAATTTGAAGTGACAATTGTCACACTCACGAACTAAAACGGCTCAATGTTTCCCGGGAAACGCCAAGATAGGAAGCAATCAGTTTTTTAGGAACTTTTTGAAATAGGCTGGGATAAAGCTGCAGTAATTTTTCATAACGTTCCTGCGGATTGTTATTTAGCATCGACAGGATTCTCTGTTGCAGGGCAATATATCCGGCATTGGATTTTCTGCGAAAAAAATGTTCAATCTTATGCATTTCTGAGCAGAGCTTTTCACGGTTGTACAGTGAAAGGCAAAGTACTTCCGTATCTTCAATGCAGTCAATGTTGAGAGTGGCTTTTGTTTGGTTGAAATAGGCATTGAAATCACAAATCCACCAATCCGGAAGTGCAAACTGGAGAATGTGTTCTTTCCCGTCCTGGCTAACATGATAGGCTTTCAGGCAGCCTTCCAAAACAAAAAAATCATTAGGGACATCTTCACCTTCCTGAACTAAAAACTGGTGTTTTTTATATTTTTTAGGAGTAAAATGCGACAGTATATAATCGAATTCGCCATCAGTTAGTGGCGTGATTTTCTCGATTTGCTGTCGTAATAGTTGACTCATTTTTTAACCTTTATAGTCTGTGGCTAAAATTTACTTCTTGTTTTTAACGCAGATTGAAATGATTTCCATTGATTTTACAAACATCGATAAAAATCATTCTAATCTCTTAATCTGTGGCTGAAATCAGCTTTTTTGATTTTTTAGCCGCTGATTGGAATGTTTGCCGCTGATTTTAAACACCTATAAAAATTACTCTAATTTCTTAATCTGTGGCTAAAGCTATTTCTTATAAAACAGATTGTGGTCAATATAATCCCATACTTTTTCAGGAAGCATAGGTCTTGCATTCTTACCGTTTTTGATGCTTTCCCGGATTTTAGTCGATGAAATTTCTACTATGGGAGCATCAATGATATGGATTTTTGGATGTCCTGTGAATTCCGGACTGATAGCCTCGTCAGAAATTCTGGGATACACATAAATATCGTGATTCTGGAGGATAACATCATAGTTTTTCCACTTATGGAAAGAGTTCAGATTGTCTTCGCCCATGATGAGGGAAAATTCATATTTTGGAAATTTTTCCTGAAGGTAAGCCAGCGTATTAACTGTATAGTTTGGTTGCGGCAGCTTAAATTCAATATCAGAAGGTTTAAGTTTTGGATAGTCTTCTGTTGCCAGGAAAACCATCTGAAGCCTGTGGTGGTCTTCCAGCAAAGTACTTTTTTTCTTATGCGGATTATGAGGCGTCACAACCATCCATACCTGATTCAAATCTGAAAATTCAGCCATATGGTTGGCAATAATCATGTGGCCTACATGGATTGGGTTAAATGTTCCGAAGTATAATCCGATTTTCATCTTTTAAGGCTCTAAGCTATTAAGGTTCTGAGTTGCTAAGGCCCTTAGAAACTTAGAGTCTTAGCAACTTAGCCACTTATTAAATCATTTTCAAATAATCATAAACCAATTTATAAGCGTCGTTTTTTGCTATTTCCAGGTCGTAATTTTTCAGGATTACGTCAAATTCCTCCGCTTTGGCAATTTCTTTCTCGGCTTTGGCAAGACGCATCTGTATCTTTTCGTCGGTTTCAGTCTGACGGAAACGAAGTCTTCTTTCCAATTCTTCTACAGAAGGAGGACTTACAAATACGGCCAGGGTTTGTTTTGGATATTGCTTTTTTATGTTCAGTCCGCCAATTACATCAATATCGAATATGACATGCTTTCCGGCTGCCCAGATTCGCTCCAGTTCGCTTTTTAAAGTACCATAATAATTGTCTTTGTAGACCTCTTCGTATTCAACAAAAGCATTTTCCTCTATTTTTTTCTGGAATTCTTCAGCAGATAGAAAATAATAATCCCTGCCGTCGATTTCTTCTCCTCTTTTTTCGCGTGAAGTCGCAGAAATAGAGAAGTCCAGGTGCAGTTCTTTTTGAGCTAAAAGGTATCGTACTATCGTAGTCTTTCCAGAACCGGAAGGAGCCGAAAATACTATTAATTTGCCATTATTCATTGTTGCGTTGTTGTTTGTTTTTACAAAACGTTCAAAACTTGTTCTTTGATTTTTTCCAGTTCGTCTTTCATCTGGACGACAAGCTTCTGCATTTGTGCATGGTTGGATTTGGAACCCATCGTATTGATTTCTCTCCCTATTTCCTGAGTAATAAAGCCTAATTTTCGACCATTGGCTTCATTTCCGGCCAATGTTTCCATGAAATAATTCAGGTGGTTTTCCAAACGTACTTTTTCCTCCGTAATATCGTATTTTTCAAGATAGAAAATCAGCTCCTGCTCAAAGCGATTTTCGTCCACATTGACATTCAGTTCTTCGATAGCCGTTTTTAGTCGGTTTTTAACCGTTTCAATCCTTTCGCCATCTAAAGCTACAGTCTCTCTCATTAACGCAAGAATGTTGCCAATCCGGATAAGAAATTCTTTTTCCAGCGCAATACCTTCCGAGGTCCTGAATTCCTGAATGTTTTCCAATCCCTGGTCAATAACACCCTGTATGGTTTTCCATTCATTTTCGTCTAATTCCTCGCGTTCGGTTTTGAGTGCATCCGGCATCCTGACAGCCATTTTTAATAGTTCCGTATCGTCACCGTCAACCACTTGTCTGAGCTGATTGATATAGGCTTTTACGATAGGCACGTTAATTTTGGATGAAGTCTCTTCTCCGGTAATTTCTATAAATAAAGAAAAATCTACTTTTCCTCTTTCTAATTTCTGAGCAATCTGATTTCGGAGTGCCAATTCCATTTCGCGATAAACATAAGGCGTCCTCACATTCAAATCCAAACTTTTGCTGTTTAAGGATTTGATTTCAACGGTAATTTTTTTGTTAGGCAATTGCAAAGTTGCTTTGCCGAAACCAGTCATTGATTGTATCATATTCCAATTTAAATAGCTACAAATGTAATAAAAAGTATTGAGTCCGTTTTCAGGCGCCTGAAATTAGATTCTTATAAAATAAGGATTTGAATCAGTTTGCCGGTACGGTTTTTTTCTTCTGTGTTACGAGATAGATTCCCAGGAAAATCATCGCGGCAGAAATTACCTTTATCAGACTCAATTGGTCTTTTCCCAAACCAATAGCGAATAATGTTGCAAAAAAGGGCTGCAGGTAGATAAAAACGGCTACAATAGTAGGCTTGAGTTCTTTCATGGACAAGAGATTCAGCAGATAGGTCAGGAATGTAGAAATCACAACCACAAAAAGGATTTTAGCATATACAGGTGTTGGAATAACAGCCCATTCGATTTCCTGAACCTGCTTCCATCCAAAAGGCAACACCATAATAAATCCGAAAAGATAAATCCACTTCACAAAAGAAAAAGCACTGTATTTTTCCATCAGCTTTTTGACGATAATCAGGTAAAATCCATAAGAAACAGCATTGACAAAAACCAAAAAGTTACCCCACATGGCATTGGGAGCATTGCCTACGCTTTTTCCATATAAAATGAGCAGTAAGGTTCCGGCCAATCCCAATATAATCCCGAAAGCTTTCCATTTCAGAATTTTTTCTTTCATGATTATTGCCGAAAGGACCAGTACAATCATGGGTGTTGTAACCATAATTACGGAAGCCATAATAGGAGAGGTAAGGCTTAATCCTTCAAAAAAGGTAAGCATATTAAAAGCTACTCCAAAAAAGGCGGAAGCAATAATTCTGGGAAAATCATTCAGGGCAATTTTTTCGGTCTTTAAAAAAAGCGCAACGAGCCAGAACAGCAATGCGGAACCGCCAACGCGCAAGACGATAAATCCGAAAGGTTTGACAAACTCTGGCATTACGTCTTTGGCAATGGTAAAGGTCACGCCATAAATAATCGAAACCATCAGGGCTCCCAGCAAGGCCCAATTTCTTGTAGACATGTTAAGAAAGCGCTTTGGTCACTTCAAGGATATTCTTCTGACTGTTGCCAATATAGATTTTTCCGTCGATGATAAAAACCGGACGGCTCAAAAAGGTATAATGTTCCAGAAGGTATTTTTTAAAATCGGCTTCCTGCAGGTTTTTATTTTTCAGGTCCAGTGATTTGTATAGTTGTGCTTTTTTGCTGAATAGTGCTTCATAGCTTCCGGACAATTTGTGCATTTCTTCCAGTTCTGCTTCCGTGATTGGATTCTGGCGGATGTCATGAAATTCAAGCCTGTCCGTATTTGGAAGTGATTTTATGATTTTTCGGCAGGTATCGCAAGAGCTTAAATAGTATATTTTATTGTTCATTTGGATAAAATTTAATAGTACAAAGAAAAATCATTTAAAGTTTAAAAGATGTATTTTTATCAAAATTATCAGCAAATTATAAATATGAAATCCAGAATTATCTGCGGGCTCCTTTTTGGAGGAATAATGGCAATTTTATTTGGTTGTGCTAAAAAGGATACCATTGACCTGAAACTTAAATTAAAGGCCGGTGAAGTCGAAAGAGTTTATGCGGCTACCATAGTAAAAGGAGGTTCTATGGAATTTCAAAGCATTGTAGAAATGAGATTTACAACTGAGGCCATAAAGCCTGACAGGAACGTAATTGATGTAAAGGTTGTCAGGATGAGTTCGTCTTCTGATGCCTTTGGAGAAAAGGAAAGTTATGATTCCAATAAAGATGTCAATGAAATGACCCAGGAAGAAAGGAGCACACATCAGGAGTTTCAGCAAGTATTAAATCAGTCTTTTTTGGTTGCTGTAAATAACAAAGGAAAAGTTGTGGAGCCTTTCAGGAGTAAAAACGGAGACAGACGAAGACTTACGGAACAGATTATAGATATTTCAAACATCTACATTCCCTTTCCTGAAGAACCGGTTGGAGTGGGTTCTGAATGGAAAGCTGAAAGAGAAGAATCCCTGACCAAAATAAAAACCGTATCAACCTATAAAATAACGGAAATTAACGACAAGCAAATAGTTGTCTCAATAACTTCAAAAATAAAAGGAATGAAAGGTTTTGTTGATAATGAGGCAAAAGGGCAGTATGTTTTGGATAGAAAAACATGTAAAATGATGACGGGAGATTTCTCCATGAGTTTAGAAGACAAGAGAAAGGTGTTTTTTAAATTCCGTTCTATTCCTGATTAGAAAAGCTAAAAATACATTTCAAAAACAACTTTTTAATTTAATAAATACCATGCACGAAGCATACAATATCACTATGCAGAACAGAAAAGTCTTAGAGGGCTATCTGCAAAACTATTCTCTTGAAGAATTAAACAAAGTTCCTCAAGGTTTTAATAATAACCTGATTTGGAATATTGGCCATATTATTGTCGTACAGCAATTGTTGGTTTATAAATTGTCCGGACTTCCAACGATGGTTTCAGACGAAATGATTTCCAGATACCAAAAAGGAACCCGTCCGGAAGCTGACGCTACGCAGGAAGAAATCAATGAAATAAAGCGATTGCTTTATGTAACCGTTGAGCAGACCCAAACTGATTTTGACAACCAGATTTTTAAAACGTACCACGAATTCACCAACAACCTGGGATTTACAATCCGAAGTGCAGAAGGCGCAATCGCTTACAATTATTATCACGAAGCCATGCATTTGGGAATGATGATGAGCATTCGCAAATTTGTGTAGGCTATTTGATAAGAAGATGGTCTTTTAGCTGGTCGTAAGGCAGTAATAACTCTTTAGGGCCATCAGCATAAGAAGCAATTTCGTAGGTGTTGTAATATAACAACAGTCCTTTTGGTGTAAAGAAAATACTTTGAGGAAGTTCAAATACTTCGTTTTCAAACATCAGTCCTGTTGAATTTATGGCGCCAGCAGAAATCTTATATTTTTTTCGGAACTCCTTTTCGGCAAGAGCCTTAAATCCTGCTTCGTCTTTCAGGAAGTCTTTTCGTGTCAATTCTTTTCCGGTTTCAGGATTGAAAAGCAGGGAACGGTTTCCTTCATAACCATGGGCGCCGCCTGTGTAGGTATAATGGTGCAATTTGATGTTTAAGACCTTATCTGAAGTATAATCTACTTTGGCATCTATTTTTGCTTCCCAGCCTAAAGTTTCATCAGGAAATTCTTTTTTCAGCTCTTCATAAGAATTGATAAAGGAAGTCATGATGTCTTCATAAGTCTTTCCGTTGTAGGGTTTCTCGCCAAAATAGACGATGCCGCGAACCGTATTGAAGATTTTCTTGTTGATACTGTCTGCTACTACCGGAACGGCTGAAGCTTCCGGAACCGTTATCTTTACTTCGGCACAAAGGTCTCCCTTGCATGGCAGTGTTGTCTTCTTTTCAAAAGTTTTAGATTGGAAATCAACTGTTTTCAGTTCAGAACTTTCTTTTTTGTCTTTTTGACAGCTTGCAAAAGCGAGCGGTATTGCGATAAATAGTAAGAGACGTTTCATGGCAGCTGTGTTAATTATTTATAAATATAGCGTTTTTAGAATAAAATTAAAAGGTAAATTTGTCCAAAATATTGATACATAAATAATCATTTATATGAAATTTAACACTAAAGTGATACACGGCGGACAGCATCACGACCCGAGTACGGGAGCCGTAATGCCGCCGGTTTACCAGACTTCTACCTTTGTGCAGTCAAGCCCGGGACAGCCTGTTGGGGATTATGAATACAGCAGGGCAGCCAACCCAACGCGTACGGCTTTGGAGAATGCGTTGGCCAGTATTGAAAACGGAACAAAAGGTCTTGCCTTTTCTTCAGGATTAGCAGCAACGGATTGCGTTTTGAGGTCTTTCCAGGCAGGAGATGAGGTGATTGCCATGGACGATTTATATGGTGGAACCTACAGAATGTTTACGAGAATTTATAAAAATTCCGGAATCAAGTTTCATTTTGTAGATATGAATGATTTGGAGAAATTCAAATCGTTAATCAACGAAAATACAAAGTTGGTATGGGTAGAAACACCAACCAATCCTTTGATGAAATTGGCCGATATCGAAGCCATTGCCAAAATAACCAAAGAACACAAATTGCTTTTTGCTGTCGATAATACTTTTGCTACTCCCTATTTGCAAAAGCCATTGGATTTGGGAGCAGATATTGTTATGCACTCAGCCACAAAATACCTTGGTGGGCACTCCGACGTTATTGCCGGTGCTTTGGTCGTAAAAGATGAGGCTTTGGCAGAACAATTGCATTTCCAGCAATTTGCTACAGGCGCCACATTGGGTCCGCAGGATTCTTTTTTAGTGTTGAGAGGAATTAAAACTTTGCATCTAAGAGTACAAAGGCATTGTGAGAACGGAGCAAAGGTTACAGCGTTTTTGAGCAGCCATCCAAAAGTAAAGACCGTTTTTTATCCGGGATTGGAGTCACATCCATTCCACGAAATTGCTAAAAAGCAAATGAAGAATGGTTTTGGAGGTATGGTTTCTTTTACGTTTGAATCAGGTAAGAAAGAAGATGCAGTCCGTTTCCTGGAGAAGTTGCAGGTATTTACCCTGGCAGAGTCTTTAGGGGGTGTGGAATCGCTGGCAAATCACCCGGCTTTGATGACACATGCTTCTATTCCGGAAGATAAGAGAAAAGAAATAGGAATTTCAGATGACCTGGTTCGTTTGAGTGTAGGTATCGAAGATATCGATGACCTGATTGAAGACCTGAAACAGGCATTGCAATAAAAATATAAAGTCCCGATGAAAATCGGGACTTTTTTATTTTAAGATATAATTTTAATTCAAATAATAGATATAACCTACGTTTAGCCAAACCAGCCAGTCATTGGCTTTGTTTTCTGAGTAGCGAGCCGGATCTGGTCGCAATCCGTCAACCCAGTCAGAAAAATAATACTGGAATCTCAAATCCACCATCAAATCTGATAATTCGTTCAGTTTGTATCGGGTTCCAACGCTGGAAACCACAGACCATACGGTTCCGGATTCGTTTTTGAAAGCATCACGATATTTTACAGGCGTGTTGATGATTGTCAATGGTCCGGTTGTAGACTTTGCTTCCGGATTGTAATGGCTGAATTGAGCTCCTAAGCTGATAAAAGGTGCCCAGCTTCCGTCAGAAGCCGTAAAATCACGGATACTTAGCGGATAATATTCAAGCTGCATTCCGATATTGGTAATCGCAGTGCTTCCTCTCATATTTCTTAGCTGTTGTGCGGTAACGCTGGTTTTGCTGTCATCAACCCATTTTCCAAAGTGCTGCAAGTTGGTCTTGCTATAGGACAATTCGGTTCTAACTTTAAAGTGGTCGTTAAAAAACGTCTCACGAGCATAACAGTTACACTCTGCTTTATAAGAAAAATTAAGGTAGTGAATAATTCCAACTCCAATTCCTGTATTTCCAGCATTTGTGCTTAAGTCGTGGCGCTCTCCATAGTCTGATTGAAGTGCTACAGGACCCACGATTACCCCAATTTCATGCGAAAAGCCAAATTGGGCAAAAGCAGCATTTAGCCCTCCAAAAGCTAATGCTAGAATTAAAAAATAGATTCTGGGCATCTAATCAAATTTTTAAAGAATTCGAGACAAATATATAAAAACATCAGGCACTTATAAAAAAAAAAGAAAAATAGTTTGTTACTTCAAAAAATATCATAAAAACTCTAAAATTGCCCTGCTAAAAATAGATTTGTTTGAGATTTTCTCATAAAAAAATAAATCTATTGATAATCAAAAAAAAAACTTCACGTATTTGGAGAAGATGTATCTTTGTGCTATCAAACGAAAACGTTTTCATTGAAAACGTTAATAACTACTTAATAATCATGTCAGAAAGTATTAACTCTTTTGTTGAAGCAGTTGCTACAAGAAATCCTAATGAGCCTGAATTTCTACAGGCTGTAAAAGAAGTTGCAGAGACTGTAATTCCTTTTATCGAAGAAAATAAAAAATACCAAAACAAGATGCTTTTGGAAAGAATGGTCGAAGCTGAGCGTGTTGTCATGTTCAGAGTTGTCTGGATGGATGACGCCGGAAATACTCAGGTAAACCGCGGCTACAGAATCCAGATGAATTCAGCAATCGGACCTTATAAAGGAGGTATCCGTTTCCATCCTTCTGTAAACCTGAGTATCTTAAAATTCCTTGCTTTTGAGCAGACATTTAAAAACAGCCTGACTACACTGCCAATGGGTGGTGGAAAAGGAGGCGCTGATTTTGACCCAAAAGGAAAATCAGATAACGAAATCATGAAATTCTGCCAGGCGTTTATGACGGAATTGTCTAAGCATATTGGTGATAATACCGACGTTCCTGCGGGTGATATTGGTGTTGGAGGAAGAGAAGTGGGTTACATGTTTGGTCAGTACAAAAGACTTAGAAATGAATTTACAGGTGTTTTGACCGGTAAAGGAATTTCTTTCGGGGGTTCTCTTATCCGTCCTGAGGCTACGGGTTATGGCGATGTGTATTTTGCACAAAGCATGCTTCAGACCAAAGGACAGAGCTTTGAAGGCAAAACAGTTGTAGTTTCCGGTTCCGGAAACGTAGCACAATATGCTGCAGAAAAAGCAACGCAATTGGGGGGTAAGGTAGTTACCCTGTCTGATTCTGCCGGTTATATTTATGATGCGGATGGAATCGATGCTGAAAAACTGGCTTATGTGATGCAGCTTAAAAATGTGGACTATGCCAGAATCAGCGAGTACACGAAAAAATATCCAAGCGCAAAATATGTAGCCGGAAAACGTCCGTGGGAAGTAAAATGCGATATCGCTTTGCCTTGTGCTACCCAGAATGAATTGGACGGAGAAGAAGCAAAATTATTAGTGGCAAACGGATGTATTTGTGTAGCAGAAGGTGCGAACATGCCTTCAACGCCTGAAGCTGTTGAGGTTTTCCAGAAAGCGAAAATTCTTTTTGCTCCGGGTAAAGCATCCAATGCAGGTGGAGTAGCCACTTCCGGTCTTGAAATGTCTCAAAACTCATTGCGTTTGAGCTGGACTTCTGAAGAAGTAGACGAAAGATTAAAAAGAATTATGCTGGACATCCACACATCATGCGTAAAATATGGTTCTGACGGAACCGGATATGTAGATTACGTAAAAGGGGCAAACATTGCAGGCTTTGTGAAAGTAGCCGATGCCATGCTGGCGCAAGGAGTCGTATAATCGAAAAATCCATAACATTATAAAAATGCCTTCTGTTTAGAGGGCATTTTTTTTAACTGTTTCAGGCATAAAATATATGAAAAGAGAAATATATCCGTTTGTATTATATTTGTATGCAATTCCTAATCGATAATGAAAAAGCAATTCCTAATTTTTCTTTTTTCTTTTTTTATACAAATCGCTTTTGCCCAGAACAATCAGTTATGGAAGGGCTATTTCTCCTATAATGAAGTAAACGACCTTACAGAATCAGCTACAAGAATAACAGGCGCTACACAAAAAAGCTTGTTTTCCAAAAATCTGGCAACCAATGAGCTAAAGACAGTAACCACAATTAATGGTCTTTCCGGTCAGGATATTACGGCGGTTTATTACAGTCAGGCTTTTAATAAAACGATTATTGGGCACGCCAACGGATTGATGCTTATACTTACAGAAAGTACCGGACATATTTTAATTGTGCCCGGAATCCGTGACCAGGCCGGACTAACGCCAAACCGAAAACGTATCAACCATTTTTATGAGCACGAAGGAAAATTATACATTTCCTGTGATTTTGGAGTGGTGCAATACAATCTGGCCACACTTGGATTTGGCGATACCTATCTGCTCGGCCCGGCAGGTGAAGAAGTAAAGGCCTATCAGTCAACAGTTTTAAACAATTTTATTTATGTGGCAACCGCAGAAAGCGGTATCAGAAGAGCCGATTTGTCCAATCCGAATCTTAATGATTTTAACCAATGGCAGACTTTTGATAGCGGAATATGGACAGGAATCGTGACACATAATAACCAGATTGTCGGGATAAGTGCCAATAGAGTTGCCAGACATACCGGAACTGCTTTTGCGACTGTGACCAATCTGATGCAACCCGGAATAGATTTAAGGTCTTACCAAAATAACCTGATTGCTACCACGCTTAATCATGTTTATACCTACAATGAAAACTTTTCACAGACTGCGCATATAGTCAGTAGTAGTATTCCTGAAATGACTGCAGCGTTCAACTGCGCGACTGTCATTGACGGGACAATTTATATTGGTACGAAAGAAAACGGTATTATCTCAACAGAGGTTACCAATACGGCTACGTTTCTGGTAATCAAACCTGACGGTCCTGCAAAGAACAATATTTTTGCAATTCAGACCACGCCTACCGGAAAACTTTGGGCGGTGTATGGAGGATATAACGTGTTTTATGTTCCGGATGTGAGCAGTAATGGCATCAGTAAGTTTTCAGAAAATGGTTGGTTGAATATTCCATATGAGGATGTTCTGCAGGCCCATTCGCTTTCAAGGATAACCATAAATCCGTCTAATGAAAACCAGCTGTATATCAGTTCTTTCCATTCCGGATTACTAAAAGTAGAAAATGATGTAGTCGTGGCAAAATATGACCACACCACCCAAAACGGGCCGGAATCGCTTTTCTTTGGACCAGACCCCAATTATAAATCAGTGCGTATTAATGGTGCCGGATTTGACAGGTCAGGCAATTTGTGGTTTAATAATTCAAGGGTTGAAAATGCCATAAAAGTTTTGAAAACCAATGGTTCGTGGCAGTCCTATTCTATTGATGGTTTCGCAACCGGTTATTTAGAGCAGGATTATGGACGTATGGCAATTGATAAAAACGGAACAAAATGGTTTGTGTCTTCCCTAAACGGAGTTATCGGTTTTAATGAAAATGCCGCAACGAAATTCAGGTTGGCAGCTTCGCAGGAAGATGCCGGAAATCCGCTTATAAAAAACGCGATTGCGGTAGCGGTTGATAACAGAAACCAGCTTTGGATTGGTACGATGCAAGGTTTGAGAGTTCTGCCAAGCGTTGACCGTTTTATGGGAGAAAGCGATTTGGAAACCAACCCGATTATCATCATTGAAGACGGACTTCCACAGGAATTGCTTTATGAGCAGTTTATTACGGATATAGTAGTTGACGGAGCCAATAACAAATGGATAGGAACTGCAGATTCCGGTGTTTTCCTGGTATCTTCTAACGGACAGCAGACCATTCACAGATTTACAAGAGAAAATTCACCACTGCCAAGCAATTCCATTAATGATATCGATATTAATGCTGTGACCGGCGAAGTGTTTTTTGCCACTACGGCAGGTCTTGTTTCTTTTCAGGGTACTTCAACCAAAGGCAATGACGACCTTTCTCAGGTATATATCTATCCGAACCCGGTGCGCCCGGAATTTACGGGCACGGTGAAGATAAGCGGCCTGATTAACGATGCCAATATTAAAATCACCGATATTGAAGGTAATCTCGTTTATGAAACTACTTCAGAAGGAGGAACTATTGAATGGGATACCAAAGCTTTTGGAAAATACAGGGTAGCTTCCGGAGTGTATATGGTATTTATTTCTTCCAAAGACGGGTCTGAAACCAAGGTCAAAAAAGTCATGATAATAAGATAAATTCGTAATTGCAAAATGCTTGTCAAGACGAAAGCCATTGTCATCAGTGCCCTCAAGTATCAGGAAAAAAGCCTGATTGTGAAATGTTTTACGGAAACAGACGGATTAAAATCTTATTTCGTTCACAATGCCTTTTCAGGCAAAAACAACAAACAGAAAATAGCCTATTTCCAGCCGTTAAATATCCTTGAGATTGAAGCGGTGCATAAAAATAAGGGGACGCTGGAAAGTTTTAGAGAAATTAAACTTTTTGCGGCCTACCACACCATACATGTTGATATTGTAAAAAGCACGATCATTATTTTCCTTTCAGAAATGTTGCATCATAGCATACGGGAAGAAGAAAACAACGAAGACCTTTTTCATTTTCTGGAAACGGCTCTTTTATGGCTTGACAGCCATGATGAGATTGCCAATTTCCACCTGATACTGCTTTTGGAAATTACCAAATTCCTGGGTTTTTATCCGGATGCTTCGACTAATGATTATGCCTTTTTTGAAATGACGGAAGGCATTTTTACGCCTTTTCAATCCTTGTCCTGTCTTTCTGTACAGGAGACCATGCTTTTCAGAAAATTGCTTGCCTTGCGTTTTGACAGTAACCAGCAGGTTTTTAACGGAAAGGAGAGGCAACAACTACTCAAGATTATCCTTGACTATTACAGTTTCCATCTGGATGGCTTTAAGAAACCAAAATCATTGGAGGTGCTTAAAGAAGTTTTTTCATAATTAAATATTCTTTTCTGCTATAAAACAATGGTCCGGAAGGTCAGGTTGACTCGTGGACGTGTTACTTTTTTTGAGGGTGGCAGGCGATGCAGCCAATGGCTCTGCGTTTCGTCTTTCATAATGAGCAGGCTCCCGTGTTCTAATAGTACGGAAACACTGTCTTTTGTCTGCTTGTGTTTGAATGAGAATTTTCGTTCGGCGCCAAAGCTCAGGGAAGCGATGGTCGTATTTTTGCCCAAAGATTTTTCATCGTCGCTATGATAGGCCATGCCTTCGTTCCCGTCATGATAGAGGTTCAACAAGCAGGAATTAAAGGAAGTTCCTGAAATCTCTTCGGCCAGTTTTTTTAATTCCAGGAGTTCTTTAGTCCACGGCAACGCTTGTTTGGTCGTATTGGAATAGGTATACAGATAATCGCTGTCCCCATACCAGGCCACTTTTCTTTTGGTTATGATGAGCTTTCCGAAAATAACGGCCTCGTCATTTTTCCATTCGATGTCTTTAAGCAATTTTTCCAGATAAAATTGTGCCAGGGCATGACTCATCACCTTTCCGTAGTAGATTACGGTTCCGTCATAAGGCAGCAGATTGGCTGTTATGTCATCATTAAATAAATCCATTACTGTTATTGGTTTTCCAGATTTTATATTTTTCCGAGAGGCAGTGTCCGCAAGGTCTGTAGCCGTTTCGTAAGGCTTCTTCTTCAGAGATGAAGAAAACCCTGTTTTTCCGCAGCATTCTTTTTCCGGATTGACAACGCAAGTTACCGTAAATTTTCAACTTCTTATTTCCTCCCAACAGGATTTCCTTCCGTATTATTTTTCTACGGAGCAAGGCATCTGTAATGTGTTCGTGTGCTGTCATAATCAGCTTAGAGCGTCGTGAAAAATAATACCTAGCGTATGCCGTTTTCCGGAATGCAGTTCGCTTACGCCATGTTTCATATTAACGCGGTAATAACCTTTGGAACCTTTTACAGGTCGGAAATTGGTTGTGAATACTAATGCGTCACCTTTTTTTGGTTTGAGTACAATTGCTTTGGATTGTGCTCTTGGCGTTTGTTGTGTCAGTACGAATTCGCCACCGGTATAATCTTCATCCGGATTGTCTAAGAAAAGTACGGTCTGCATCGGGAAAAAGATATCTCCATATAAATCCTGATGCAGTGTGTTGTATCCGCCCTTGCCATATTTCAAAATCAGCACCGTTGGTCTTAACTGGTTGTTGGCATGGCAAAGTGCCTGCAATTCATGAAAATCGGTAGGGAAACGGGAATTTATGTTCAGTACCTTCATCCACAAATTGGCAATTGGTGCTAGTTTTGGATACAGGTTTTCACGGATGCCCTGAATCAGGTCCGGAAGCGGATAATTAAAATATTTATATTCTCCCAATCCAAAACGGTAGCGTTCCATAACCACAGTTTTCCGATAGCCGGAAGGATTGTCGTAATTTTTTACGAGTTCATCACATTGCCTTTCTGTAATCAGCTTAGGAATGATGGCATATCCTTTTTCGTTCATTTCATCATTAAATGCAGCCCAATCAAGTGCTGTAAATTTTTCCTGTATGTTTTCCATGGCTTATAGTTTTGGAGAAAGTGATTGTGCCGCTTCCCATCCAATAATGGCTGTTTTTCGGGTATTGCCCCACATATAGCCTCCAAAATTTCCACTGGACTGGATAACGCGATGGCAAGGAATCAGAAAGGCTACCGGGTTGCTGCCAATGGCTGTCCCGACAGCCCGTGATGCTCTTGGTTTCTGAATTTTTTCGGCAATCTTACCATAGGTCGATAAATCGCCCATTGGAATTTTCAGCAAGGTTTCCCAAACTTTCAACTGGAAATCGGTTCCTTTCAGGTGCAATTTTACCTGATGGAGTTTGTCCCAGTCGTGTGTGAAAATATACAGGGCATTTTGCTGTATGAGGTCCAGCTTTTGCTTAATTGCGGCATTAGGAAAATGACTTTTCAGGTCTGAAAACGACTGGTCTTCATTTTCTGAAAAAGCCATATAACAGATTCCTTTTGGTGTTGAAGCCACAATAATATTGCCAAACGGACTTTCGGCATAGCTATAATTGATGGAAAGGTTTTCGCCACCGTTTTTAAATTCTCCGGGCGTCATTCCTTCAATTTTGATAAAAAGGTCGTGCAGTCTTCCGGTTCCTGACAGTCCGGTTTCGTAGGCAGCGTCAAACAGCGTTGCTTCCTTTTCTTTTAGCATATGTTTGGCATGTTCAACGCTAATGTATTGCAGGAATTTTTTGGGGCTAACGCCCGCCCATTCTGTAAAAAGGCGTTGAAAATGAAAAGGACTCAGGTGTACCTTTGCCGCTACATCATCGAGATTGGGCTGGTTCTTGAAATTTTCCCGGATATATTCGATGGCTTCTGCAATCCGGATATAATTGATGTGTTCTTGCTCATTCATTTCTTTGAAATTTATGATACAAAGCTAGTGCGAGCCTTGGCGTCATGAAACCCGAAACTTGCGGGATTATTCTTTTTCTCTGGATTGTTTCATGGCTTCGGCCGTGGCTTTTGACATAAAATCAGGGCTGTTTTCCAATTGGTTGACAATCGTATGGAAGTCAGTTTCTTTTCGGGTTTGGGATAATTTATAGGTTGCCTGAATTTCAGAAACGGCAATTTTGAAGCCTACAATTCCGTTAACCTGCCGCATCGTTTTTTCGGAGAGATTCTCTACAGAAACCGGATGTTCTGAACCGTGTTCGTAGGTGTCAACGAGCTTTTTCAGCGAATCCATCAATTCCTTGCCTTCAATAATCTGGACTTTTCCGTAAACATGTACTGCAATGTAATTCCAGGTAGGTACATCTTCCTTTTGGTACCATGAAGAAGAAACATAACTATGCGGTCCGTGAAAGATTGCCAATACTTCTTCGCCATCTGCAAAACTTTCCCATTGTGGATTGGCTTTGGAAATATGGCTGTATAAAAAAGTATTGCCGTGTTCATCAAAGTCCAGTTCCATTGGAATATGCGTTCCCCACAATCTGCCTTTTGTCTGACTGACCAGTATGCCAAAGCTGTTGGCTTTGATAAATTCCCGAACTTCGTCAATATTTTCATTTTTGTAGTGCGGAGGAGTGTACATAGTGGTAAATATAATTGTTTATTGCGTTTTATTTATTGCTTCCAATGCCTTGTAAAGTGAATTGTGCAGTATTGTAAGATGATTTTCTTCTGTCATTTTTGCGAAGGAAGAAACCAGATTGTCTTTTGATTTTGCCAGAATTTCCGAAAGTTGGAACGCATCGTCCTCCATTTGTTGTCCTTCAGAACCAACGGCTACAAACACCTGAATTTTTTTGTTCCGCTTTTTTTCTAATAATTCCGGAGCTTTACGTAGTAAGGATTCATCGTCCCACCAAAGGCTTGGGCTTATAATAATATAATTATCAAAAAGTTCCGGTTTTTTAAGAAGCGTTTCTGTTACAAAAAGCCCGCCTAGTGATTGTCCGGCAATTGTAGCGGTGCTGGTGCGGTAGTGTTTTTTGACGTAAGGAAGCAGTTCTTTTTCAACAAAACTCAGAAACTTTTCAGAATGGCCGGTAGTTGGAAAGTCTTTTTTGTCCTGAACGTTCGTTGTCGGAAATGTAAAATCTCTTTTCCTGTCGACGTTGGCGATTCCAACAATAATCGATTCGGGCATTTTCTGAATCATGGTCAGGAACTGCACAAGTCCGGTGACATGTATAAAATCTTCGTTGGCAGAACCGTCCAAAAGGTAAATAACCGGGTAAGCCGTTTTCGGATTTTTATTGTAACTGTCCGGAATATAGATGTTCAGGGTTCGGGTTTCATTCAAAACCTTTGAATTGATTTTTTCAATTCTGCCCAAAACAAAAGATTCGGTTTTCGGACTTGTTTTTTGTGCAAAAGAAAAGGTAATGGCAAAGGAAAATAAAAGGGTTAAAAAGGATTTCATAAGTTTATTGGGAGTTATTAATTGTATTAACGGGTAGTTCATAAAATTTTTCAAACCGAAGTAAAGCCTTTTCAAATTCGGATTCTTGCTTTTTGCCCGGCTGTTCCAGAAATTCATATTCCAGATCGATTACTTTTGGTTTTATTTTTCTTCTCCAGGAACCAATAACCTGTCCGTCAAATAAAAGCGTGTTGTCATATCGGAGTCTTTTTCCGGGTTGTACAGCATTTCGGTATTGCATTAAAGCCTCCCTGTTTTTATAGCCCATAATCATTTCGTCATAAATAGGAAGCAGTTGCAGTTGCCCGAAAGTTGCGGTGTCAAGATTTAGTTTGGGAGAAAAATAATAGGTTTCGGATTCTATTTTTTCTTCTGCCAGTTGTGCTTTGACCATTTCGATTCCCTTTTTACAGTCGGTCAGGCTCAATCCGGACCAGGTCGAAAAATCTTTGGCGGTTGCGGGTCCGTGGCTGATGAAATAGCGTTGGGAAAGTTCAGCCAGAGCTTCATCCCGTTCTTTTTTGCTGACAGGCGAAACCCTTTCTTCCAGCAACGCATACGTAAATTGATTGCCTTGTCTGGCGCCACTACAGATTAGTCCTTCAAGTTCTGCCTTCATCATGATGCAAACTAAACGCGTACCGTCAGCCTGAATGTTGTTTTTGAGAAATTCCTGGCTCAATGCTTCGCGAGTCAGATGTTTTCCACCTTCAAGAGCACGTTGCATGATGGTGTTGCATTGATTGAAAGTCGCATTGTCCAGTTCCATCTTTCGGTACATATAAGCATTTATGGCTTCTACTCTTGGACCGGTTAACATCAGCATCCACCGAATATCTTTCGGAGCCACAAAATGCCAGGTAGGCCGCAAAAGGTGCGTTCTTAAAATTCTGCCTTCGTTGAGGTCTTTTTCAATATCGGCATCCGTCAAATGTGGCATCCGTAAGCCAAGCGACCATTTTGTCTGGGCATATTCCTGTCCTTGAATGGCTCCAAAATAGGCTACCATTTCAGGTGCCGATTTTAGTTCCGGTTTGGCAATCTGCTGTGCAAGCATCCGAAATTTTGCGATATCGCGCTGGGTCATGGATTTGTTTTTTAGGCCAAGCTAATTTACAAAAAAAGTATGGCTGTCGGTTCTGTTCTATTTTAAGGTTTTTCTGGCAGCTAGTTTTGTCTAAAAAAACAGAAACATAATGGAAACAAAACAGATTTTAGTATTGGGTGCTAACGGAAAAACCGGAAGCCGGGTAGTAGAGCGATTGGAAAAGCGCAATTTGCCAGTCAGAAAAGGTTCCCGTTCCGCGGTTCCTAAATTCGATTGGGAATATTCTGAAAACTGGAAGGAAGTATTGGAAGGTATCAGCAGCGTATATATTACTTTTCAGCCGGATTTGGCTGTGGAAGGTTCAGATGATGCGATACGGTTGCTTTCAAGATTGGCAAAAGAAGCTGGCGTTGAAAAGCTGGTACTTCTTTCTGGCCGTGGTGAAAAGGAAGCCGAAGTATGCGAGAAAATTATCATGGAAAGCGGTTTAAAATGGACTATTGTAAGAGCCAGCTGGTTCAACCAGAATTTTAGCGAAAGCTTTTTCCTGGAGCCTATTCTGAAAGGGTATGTTTCTTTGCCTGTTGGAGATGTCAAAGAACCGTTTATCGATGCAGACGATATTGCAGATGTAGTTGTCGCATCACTTACTGAAGAAGGCCATGATGGAAAGCTTTATGAAGTTACAGGTTCCAGGTTATTGAGTTTTAAGGAAGCAGTCGCTGAAATTGCTGAGGCTGTTGGTCGGCCAATTGTTTATGAACAGCCTTCAACGGAAGAATATGTAGCACAGATGACAGCCTATCAAATTCCGAAAGAATATATCGATTTATCAACGTATCTTTTTACTGAGGTACTAGACGGAAGAAATGCTTCCGTGAGTAATGGAATTGAGGAAGCCTTGGGACGAAAACCAAAGGATTTTTCAGAATATGTGAGAGAGATTGCGGGAAGTGGTTTATGGAATCCGCAAGATTGATACGGATTCTCTTTTATATAAATGTCTTTATTTTTGTAAGAACAAAAACGCCGGATCATTGTCCGGCGTTTTAGGGATTTATTTTTTTATAAGCTTTTTTGTGAAAGATGTCCCATCTGTCGTAAGACCTTTAAGTAAATAATTTCCGGCAGAAAGTGAACTCACGTTGATAGTCTGACTGCCTTCTGTATGTATTACTTTTTGTCCAGTGATGTTATAGATAGTAGTTTCAGATAGTGTAGTATTTGCCGGTAATTCTACAGAAACAATGTCCTGCGCCGGATTTGGATATACAGAATAAGAAACCGTTTCAAAAGGTTTTGTGCCCAGATTTTCACTTGTAATGACAAAATTGTCATAAAAAGCATGGTTGCCATAATTGTTGTGGAGCATATTAAATCCTACAATATTAAGTTCTGTATAGTTGGCAATGGTTTTTTCTAAAGCGTTATTGATGTAATATTTGATTTCGGTAGCGGTAACTTCAATCTTAATATTAACCCATTGGTTTGGAGTCCACTGAGGAACTGCACGATCAGAACCATAATTTATGTCCCTGATGAGGTAAATATAACCCTGGTTTTCAATTCCTACACCTGCAACAGGTACATATTCCTCATTGCTGTCAATGGCAAATAGTGTAAACTCAAAATCAGAACCCAATTTTGCCGTTGCCATCACATCATAAGAAATAGTAAAGTTGTTATAGCTTTTAGGAGCATCAAATGTTTTTGAAGCACCAAAAATTGGAAAATATTGCCAGTCAAAGTCAGGCTCATAAGCATTTTTAAAAGAAAGGCTACCTGTTGAGGCTGCTTCGTTGCTTACAGTTTGGTTGGTAACAAAGCCGGCAGAACCTTCTGTAACTTCCCAACCATTTTGCTGGTGAAGTGTGCCAAGTTGATAACCTTCCGAAGTTTCAAAAGAAATGGTCTGTTGCGCCCATAGCGTTGTTGAGGCCAAAGCCAGTAATAGAGTTTGAATTTTTTTCATAGCTGTTTTTCGTTTTTAGGGCTATAAAAATAAGCAATATATGGGCTTTGGTGTAACGAGACTGGTGTTTTTATGGTTTTGATGAAATTTTAGGAGTGTTGCGGATGTATTCTTGTTTTAAAGTGACTGTCTGTGTTGGAATGCTTAATTTTTTAATGTCTGTAGAGTGTTTTATGAGGAAATGGAAGCTTGTTTGGGTCTTTTTTATGACACTTCTGTATTATTTATTAGGAGCTAAAAACTGGGACATCAAAAGATGTCCCAGTTTTTTAGTTTTTAGAATCATTTTTTATTGTTAGTCATCATTCTTTTTCTGCACTTTTGATTTTTTCCATTCTTCTGTAATTATTTTTTCTAATTCTTCAAAATTAATCTTTAACGGACTTGACGCTAGTGAAATGGGTGAGCCATACTTCTCATAAGTTCTTTGCATTGATTTTCTAGCAATAAAATTATTGGCTCGAGCTATGTACTTGTTGGGTTGTTTTACATATACGATTAAAATTTTGGTTGAAAGGATTTCTATTTTCTCAAATCCTTTTATATCTTTCCACTCTATTAAACCTATATTTGCAGAATTTGAATTGTCTATAATGCCTGCTTGATTGATTATTAATCCAGGTCTTGAATCAAAAAACTTATAGACTATTAAGATTAAACTTGGGCCAAAAAAACACACGCCAATAATTCCGATAACTTTGATGATTAGTAGATTTCTAAAAGTTGTAGTTACAAGGTTTTCAGGACTTATGATTCCCCAAATACCAAAAACTAGGAATAATATACATGCTAAGAATAATAAGGCTAGTTTTTTTTTGCTTAAATAAATTTTCATTAAATATTAATAATAAGATTTGACAGCTTGTTCCCCGCTACGCAAAGTCTCCTGACTTTGAGCAATTAATAACTATTATAATTATCAAAAGAACTGTTTCTTAACACATCAACAAAAGGATTGTCAGCTTTTTCGATAGCCAAAATACCTTCACCGTTTGCATAATTACTCGCACTCGAATAAATATAATCTGAAGCTTTTACAACAAGACCGGCACGAACAGGGTTCAAATGGATATAATCCAATTTTGACCACATAAATTTTTCTGAATAAATTTCTTCAGCATGATTTCCATATTGCCAGAACTGATAATTTTTGTTACGACTATGAGATTCTGTTGCTATTTTGAATCGTTCCAGCATCCAGTCCCTTCGACTTTCAGGTTCTGCTTGAATTTTTTCTAGAACTGTTTTTGCAGTAAACTTCTTAAAATCCCTTATTAAATCGGACAATTTAGAGTGTATAATTAAATAGATATGATTGCTCATAATGACATAACCGTATACAGTCATGCCCTTATTTTTAATGCAGAAATCCAAACAATCAATAATACAATCCCGATAGTTTTTTCTAGTAAAAACATCAATCCAAATCTACTACTGTGGCTGTAATAAAATGAGCTTTTTCTTGTTCTCGTATAATGTATGCTTCTTTCATGGCGTGTAAAATAGTTTTATCAAATATAATAAACACTACTCTTTTCAACGAAAAAAGCTACAACATTTCTGTCATAGCTTTTGTTTTTTGTATTACTCAAAGTCAGGAGACTTTGCGCAGCTGGAGGCGAACTCACATTGATTGTCTGACTGCCTTCTGTATGTATTACTTTTTGTCCGGCTATATTATAAATAGCAGTTTCTGATTTAATTAAGGACAATTGTCTGATTTTTTATGTTTTTTTTGGACTCTTCTCATAGAACCTGAAGGGGAATCATATTCATATGTAAAACTTTTATTTGGGAGAGAGTTATAAAGCTTTCTATATTTTCTTAAACTTGTATCATATATTCGAAGTATATAGAAATCATCCCTTAACCATTGAACTTTAAAATCTTCAATTAAATAGTACGAATAATTAACCTTCTCATTGCATAGTTGAAAGTATCTAACTTCAATCTGGATATTGTCTACTGATTCATTTAATAATAGATCATAATCTTCCCGTTTCATTTTTAAACTACCTGGAATATATTTTACATCAATATTGTTTGAACTACCGTTTTTTGAATTGTAACTTGCCTTCAAATTTATTGCACTTGAATTCACAACTTCATTTACAATTATAACAACATTCAAATCAACCCAGTCTTGCGATTTCGCAGAATATGTGAACATTAATACACAAACTAAAGAGGTAATTAAATTTTTCATGCTATTTGTTTTTTAAAATTTTTTCCACCGCTTTTACGGTTAGGGAATAGGCAGATGTTGAGCTTGCGCCCTTATATACGGAAATGTCCAACTTCTGCTTGTTAATGTTAACTCCTTGTGTTCCCCATTTGGTTTTATTGTTTCAGTTGCTGTAGCCAACCCTAAACGTCCAACTATTATATTTACCCCCGCTGCTCAAAGTCTCCTGACTTTGAGCAATTAATAACTATTATAATTATCAAAAGAACTGTTTCTTAACACATCAACAACAGGATTATCAGCTTTTTCGATAGTCAAAATACCTTCACCGTTTGCATAATTACTCGCACTCGAATAAATATAATCTGAAGCTTTTACAACAAGACCAGCACGAACAGAGTTCAAATGGATATAACCCAATTTTGACCACATAAATTTTCTGAATAAATTTCTTCAGCATGATTTCAATATTGCCAGAACTGATAATTTTTGTTACGACTATGAGATTCTGTGGCTATTTTGAATCGTTCCAGCATCCAGTCCCTTCGACTTTCAGGTTCTGCTTGGATTTTTTCTAAAATTGTTTTTGCAGTAAACTTCTTAAAATCCCTTATTAAATCGGACAATTTTCCATCTTTAGAGTGTATAATTAAATGGATATGATTGCTCATAATGACATAACCGTATACAGTCATGCCCTTATTTTTAATGCAGAAATCCAAACAATCAATAATACAATCCCGATAGTTTTTTCTAGTAAAAACATCAATCCAATCTACTACTATGGCTGTAATAAAATGAGCTTTTTCTTGTTCTCTTATCTTGTTCTCTTATAATGTATCCTTCTTTCATGGCGTGTAAAATAGTTTTATCAAATATAATAAACACTACTCTTTTTAACGAAAAAAGCTACAACATTTCTGTCGTAGCTTTTGTTTTTAGCCGGGGTACTGGATGGCAGAAATGCTTTCACAAGCCATGGAGTAGAGAAGCCTTAGGGCGAAAACAGAATATATGAAAGAAATTGCGGCTAGTGGTTTGTGGAATTCGAAAGGTTGATATTATTATTGGAATCAGGCTTGTTTAAGTAATTGTCTTTTTATAAGAACAAAAACGCCGGATCACATTCTCCGGCGTTTTGATATTTTGACAAATATTGGAAAAACACTTTCTGTATTTTAATAATATAAATAGTTACAAATAATTTGTAACAGTCATTTCCAATCTATCATTTTTAAATAATTTCCCCCCATCATTACTCCAGATAATAACACCATCGTAAACCGTATAAAATATAGTATAGTAGTGTTCTGTTTCACCTTCTTTAAAAATTAAGTCAAAGAAGCCATTCCCCTCTTTTAGATTGATACTTCCTCTATCAGAGATAGGTTGTAGATAAGAAAAAGCATTAATGATTTTTTGGATTTTTTCTTTCTCTTTAATAATAACCGTATCTTTTTTATAATTACGATAACTACAATCTAGTTTGTTTATTATAGTAATTTCTTTAACTTTTGAAGCATCAATTTTTATGGTTTCATTTTTTTGTCCATTACAGGAAAATAAAAAGAAAACTATAAACAAATGGGTAAAATATTTTTTCATAATGTTATTTTTTTGTAGGTTGTTTCCATATTTTTTGTAGTATACTGTTGGTTATAGAGGCGGCAACACCTGCTTTGAAGGATGAATAGCCAGTGCCCAATGTTACAGTATGACTTGTTGGGGTCCAATTAAACATTCCCCGAACTCCCATGCTATATGTTCCATTGGCTGGTCCGTATCCTCCAGAAAAGTTCACAGAGTAACCAGTAAGTGTCCTACGGTCAAAGCTCGATTGAGTCGAAGCCGCTGCAAAAACGGCACCGACTTCAATTCCTCCTCCAATAGATAGCCCTATATTTGGTGAAGGTCCATCCGTACTATATTGAAATACCCCTCCAGCGTCTTTACCGGTTAAGAATGTTGTAATATTTGTTCCTCCAGAGATTCCACCGCCTGCAACAATACCACCATTTAAACTAATTGTTATTGCATCTGCTTGTCCAAATGTAGCTTCTAATGATTTTATTTTATTATCAACACCATTAATCGTAATCGGTGATGGAGTATTTTCTTTATTTGTAATCGGATCGTGAGTAGGTATAATTGGGATAGTGGTGTCAATTGTAACATCAGTCATATCAGTTTTGACTATTGCAATAGGTTGCATCTCTCCTGTTTTGGCATTTTTTCCTCGAATTGTAATGTCGTCATAGTCGAAGTCTGTAATCTTAACCCCAGCTATATCAGCTCCTAACTCGCTCAAAAAACCCACTCCTTCCATTCCATCCGGATCTATAAAGTAAACAGGATTATTAAGAGCATAAACATAAGGACTAAATCTCCTTGATTTCTCCGCCAGAGGATCAATATTCATCCATCGTCCCAATGCAGGGTCATAATTCCTAGCCCCGTAGTCGTAAAAGTTAAGCCCAAGCTCGTCCTGCCATTCCTTTCCGTTGTACTTATATTTATAAGCATAAGCTCTTTCTCTGTCTAAAGGAGACAAAAAGTTAGGTATAGGCTCTAATCCTGTTCCTCCCGTATAATATCCGTCTGTTCCTTGTATTGGTACATGGCGGTATACATCTACATTGTATTTTTCGTGCTTTAGGCCAAAAGGATAATAATTATCTTCGCCTATCAGCGACGGATTGCCTGATGATTCGGAATATCTTGTTCTAATATTGCCTAAATGATCGGTAGCACAGAATACATAACTTTTAGCATATCCTATAATTTCACCTCTCCTTTCAATAGGCGTGTTGGCTACATATCCTTCAGCTGTCTTAAATACCGAAAGCATTCCGCTTATGTATTGAAATCCCCCTATGTAGTCTGTCGTTACGATAGAAGCATCTTCCATAAGAGTCTTGCGGATTTTGTTACCAGTTGCGTCATAAAGATACGTAATTTTATTCGATCCGGCAGAAAACACTATTTCGGTAGGCAAATGTAGATGATTGTAACTTATGGAAATTCCTTTGTTACTGTCAGAAATCATATTGCCATTATTGTCATAGTTGTATTCATTAGCTATATGGCTGTTATCTTGAAACCCTTTAGGATGGATGCTGCTATCTTCCACTTTCAGTAATTTATTGCCTGTGTCATAAGTATAAGTCAGGTTGTCTATTTGTATTGTTTGCCCTTGCATATCAAGGTCACCATTTCGCTGCAACCTTATGATATTCCCATTTTTGTCATATTCTAATACCTGTTCATCATACGAATGGGTGGCCTGATTGTTTTTATGATAATAAGCATCCTTGAGTCTGTTTAAAGCATCATAATTATAGCTGTAACTTCTTAGGTGCCCATCCATCCCGCTTTTCCAAAAAATTTCGGCAATGTTGCCATTATAAAGTGGCTTTACAGTGCCATTTACAGTATTAGCTACAGTGTTATAATTAATTTTAAAAGCAAAAAGATCTGCCTGTGGACCATCCGTAAGATTGCTGACATCATTAATTCCTTTAAGCCAGCCCCTGATATTGTATGTATAGTCTGTTTTTTGGAGATAAGTAGTACCTGTAGTATCAGAACCTCCAATTTTTTTAGAAATTGATTTTCCAAGTTCGTCATAGCTATTCATTGACATGAGTTGCGGCGTTCCTGTTGTGCCTATTTGATGAACATGAGTATGGAGCCTTTGCTGATCTGTATAGGTGTAAGTGTCTTTAACGTAGAGTTCGGTATCTGTGGCAAGGTAAGTATGTTTTGTTACGGTGTACAATACTTTTCCGGCAAAGTCAAGTTTTGAATCGACTGTGGTATGTCCACTCATATGGTTTTCCGAGTTCGTGCGAATAGCTCTGCCTTTTTTGTCATAGAGAATATAGGTTGTATTTCCTTGTGTTAAAGCCGTAGTCTCAAGTATGCGTATCCAGGAACCGGTTTGCAGGCCTTTAGGTTTTACAGAAAGGTTATAGTGCACCGACTGTCCTTCTACATCACTAAAACTAGTAGGAGCTCCGGGAAAAGAGTAATCGTCATAGTAGTTGACAGTGAGTATATGATATTCAGAAGTTGGCCATGCTACATTTGTATACCGAATATTGACATTGTTTATGTTGGTGACTGTAGCAGATTTGTTCTCATTCAGATTATTGGTCTGTAGGGCTCTTTCATCTTGTAATGTCTTCCGGCTTCTTGCGCTTACAGTAGAAACAGGCATCCAGCCGGTATAAGCAACGCGCCCAAAAGCATCATATTTTGTCACAAGCCATCCAATATTATTTGGGGCAGTAAGGTTAGTAAATGGTGAGATTGCAGGACCTGTTGCAATGATTCTGTCTAAACTATCATATACAATAAATTCCCACTGTTTTCCAGGTACTTTCTTTTCCACAAGTCTGTTGCGGGCGTCATATCGATAGATATAATGAGGACTATTGATGTTTAAAAGTCCGATATTGCCTTCTGATTTTGGAGGTAGGACATAGACAAGATTCCCAAATTGATCATAAACATAATAGGTGTCATGGCTTACTCCCTGATTAAAAGTTCTTTTTAAGACAATTTGTCCCTCCTTGTTTTTGAATTCTTCCGTAGTGTTGTCTGTCCCTGTGGTCCAGTTTTCATTTTTTGTTACCGTTTTATAGAGCTCTCCTTCGGCATAATAATTTCCGGTATTGTTGGCTTCGGGATTGTAAATTTTTAAACTGCTATCCCAAATGGAATAAGCGGTTATTAATTTTACTTCATTAGCACTATTGGTAAGATAAGATATACGTATGGTATTATCATTATCGTTGGTTGCATTGCCTTTCCAGGAGTCTCCGGGCGCAGCCTGCTTAAGTACCCTATTTAATGGTGATGCTTCGAAAAATTTTTCGCTGTAGGGATTTTGAGTTGTCTCAAAACCTGGTATAGCAGGAGAAGGTTGATTGGCATAATAGTTGGAAGTAGCAGTAGCTGCTCCAGTATCATAATCCAAAGTAGCAGAGCTATTAGGATAAGGAAGAAATTCTTTAGGCTGTCTTCCTAAGGCATCGTATTCAATATGGGTTACGATATCCTTTCCGGTTGCAGATTGCATGTAAGCTCGCTGTTGAATCGGTCTTCCGAGTCCATCCAGATAGGTCACCTGTATGGTTCTGGAAGATACTGCTGTAGTGTCATTATCGTTATAAGTAGTGGTTTTTACATAATTTTGATCCTGACTCTGTGCCGAAGCTGGCGTTACAGCTAAAAACAATAATATTATATTAAGTAAATTTTTCATCTTCTTGCTTTTAGTTTTGCGTTCTGTAATGGTATTTGTTTTGTGAAAGCATGTTTCCATCTTTGTCTTTTACCGCTTTTAATCTCCCGAAGCTGTCATAAGTATAACTAATTTTGTCTCCCTTTGCATCGGTTTCAGTAGTAATTCCATTAAGTGGCTGATAGGTATATGTTGATACTAAAGCGTCAGCCAAAGCGGCATTTGTGCGCAAATTCTCAAAAGCAACTAATAAATTAGCTTCAATATAGGGTACGGCATTAGAGGCATTTTGTATGGCAGTTATAAGTCCGGAAGGTATGCTGTTGTAAGCCATGTTTTCTATTTTTGCGACTGGCAGTGTGTTGCCATAACCCCAGATATAAGAAATCTTTGTGCCTTTAGCTTGTTGAATTTCAAGTGGATTGCCCGAGGTGTCATAGAGATTAAACAAAATCATGTCTTCAGCATTATTTGATCCTTTTGAAGATTCTATTTCTTTTAGGATGATTTGCTGATTAGGGGCTAAATAGTTGTATTTATTTATGATGCGTTGAAGTAATTCGTTGTTTTTAAAAACAGCAGTGATTAAAGGTTTGTTAACAATATTTAGAGTAGTCATTTGAGTAACAGCTGTGTTTTCTTCTGAAGTGAAGAGATTGCTACTATAGCCACCTACAGGATATTCATAAGTCTTTTTAATTTCTACGGTAGTTCCATTTTGATTATAGCGATTTGTCTCTTTACTGACCTGATAGTTAAAAATATTGTATTCATAAAAAGTGCTAGAGGTGGATAATTGCGTTGTCGTAGGATTTGGGTAAAAATATTCTTTGGTTTCACTTCCGGTTAATTTTGCCCACCCCGATGTGAGTTGCTCAACATTGTAGTAAAATGGATGCGAATCCGGTGTTTGTTGAAAATCTACATACATCGGACATTCTCCTGTGTTAGGTATTTTTGTTGAATAGTTAATAAAATAGCTATAAAACTGTTTCCATGGAGAAGGTAAACTATGACACGTGATGGAAGTTGCAATATTGTTTTCTTCAAATTCATAGTTGTTGGAAATTTCTTTTAGAATTTTGTTGTCGGAATTAAAAACTTCCTGTTTTAATAATAGACCTCTTTTAAAATCCAGGTTTGGAAGCGGAAGATATGGATAAGTGAATACACTTTCAGGTGTAGGATAGTCTTGTGCAGTTGTGTATGTATAACGGGAATATCCATTGTTCATTTCATAGACTTTCACGCTTTTATATCCTATATATCCGCCTTTGGTAAGTTCAGAATTTGGTTCGTTTGTAGTTGTCCTATACGAAATTTCTTTTGGACCAAAATGATAACAGTCTTCAATAGGAGAGCCGGTAGGATAAAAATGCATCGAATCTACAAGGTCATAGTTCTTTAGCATATTTGCTAATTTTGCATCAATGACACCATAAGAAAACTCTCCTCCATTTATAACTGGTAAATTCCCACTTCCTGAAGAAGGATTAGGGTAGTGATAATCATAGATTATTCTTCGGTCAAAAGGGGCAGCACCAGGTCCGGGAGGAGTACTGCTTTTTTTAAAAAGAATTTCTTTTATACGAACCCCTCCGCCTAGTAGATAATTTTTATACTCTGTTCCTATTTTTCTTTTCCTGTGCTTAATGTTTACGTTTGCGTGGATGTAGTAATCAGCGGATATGGTTGTAGACATTAGTTTTGGCCTCAAGCGAAAGAGATACATTCCTTTTGGGAAAAATACTTTGCCAATTCCGTCAGCTACAGAAAAACTTCTGATTAATTCGCCAGTAGTTGGGTTATGAAAACTAACTTCAAAGGCTTCAATAGGATTGCCTCCCAGAGGTGCAGATTGATTTTGAATCGCAACACTTACTTCGGTTTCTTGTGCATAATCAATTTCCATGAGTTGTCCAGGAGGGGTTTGTCCCTCGTTACTATAGCGTTGAAATGAAGCGTTTGTGTGTTGGAGAGTAGAATTCATAGGGTTGGAATTGAAATCCTCAATCATGGCGGGTCCTTCATAGGAAAAGGTATGGGGTTCAAAAAGAAATTCTTTTAGACCTCCTGTAGGATATTCAATACTTTTCAGAAGCCCTCTTCTAACGGCAAAGAGATTATAGTCACCAGTTAAAAGATCTTGTGTGGGAGTATAGTCCCAAATATCATATTTTGTAGGATCTGAATCAAAATCACTTAGGAGATCCTTGTCGTAATAGGAAAGCTTGTGCTTTAACCCATTTTCTGAAACCTGAGTCAACCAAAGTCTGGCACTAGCCATTTCGTAATTTAAACTGAAATTTTTGAAAAGGTTGCCTGAGCTGTCTTTGATTTGTATGTTGCCTAATACACTTCCATTGTTTTCTGGGTGAGTAGGTATTGATTGAGACTTTAAGAAATGAACAGATGTCTGGTCTTTAAATGTGATTTTTGATATTTTTTTAGTCGTTATCTTCATCTGGTAATAAGTATAGACAGAAAGAGGCTTCATAATTGAAGTGTTATAGTTGCTTGTGAGTAGGTGTTCTATAAATACAGCCCCACCATCATTTGGGATAATGATATCATTTGTTACATTTTTTGGACGTGTGTCATATGTTTCAATTGAATTAGGATAATATTCAAATGTTGCTAGTTGAACATTATTACTTGTTTTAATGGAGGTAAGATGCCAGGCGGAAACAAAGGTTGATTTTTCTTGTGTGTTTGGTGGACTAACTCCACCTCTTTGCGGGCGTACTAAAGAAACAGGGATGGATTCTGAAGTTTCCTTTTCTGTAAATACATATTTATAACCATTAGGATCGGTAACTGTAAAGCTGCTTATGATATAATCCGCATCGTATTGCAGCGAAATATTTATTTTTTGCCCGGTAGTTAGTAGTTTTGGTACCAAAGTGTTTCCTACTTTGGTTATGACAAATCTTCCAGTAGCACCTAATATTGAGAACTGGTATAAGTCGAGTTCTGAGTCATAACGGTCACGCTCAGTTCCATTCACATTCCAAAGAAATTCACCTCTTTGAAATATGGAAAGATTATCAAAATTCCAATAAGAAGGGTTGTGATAAATTCCCGTAATAGTAGAGTTTGTGTTTTTTTTGATTTCATCTGCATAACCTCTAACAGATCTGGAAATGCTTCCGATTCCTTCCAATGACCATCCAGTTCCGGTCCAACCGGATCTTTCGTGGATTCGCACCCCTAATGTGGTATAATTTAAAGATAAAGCCAACTTTATATCAGGATTTAACTCCTTAGAATAAATTGGAATTGATATTTCAGGTTGTCCAGTATAGTTGTTAACAGGAACTTCTTCAAAATGCATCATAGTTGCGACCGTTGGTGACGGGGATATGATTGTTGGCATTTTAGGGATTTCTATACCTTGTGCTTGACTTAAGCTGGTAAATAAAGACATGCAAATAAAGGCATATTTTTTCATCATAATTTTTCTCGATGGTCTAATTAAAGGTATTGCGTATATCTTTTTCATTGTTATTATTAATTTTTACTGATTGATTTTACAATCTTAATAGCATCGTTCTGTACATTTGTTCTGATCTCTACAATATAAATGCCTTCTGGTAAACCTCCTAAATCAACTGGTACAGTTCTATTAGTGATTTCAAATTGTTGGAGTTGTCTTCCGGAAAGATCAAAAACAGTAGCCGTTCCTTTTTGAAATTCATAACCTACAATTACATTAGTATAATGAAGTGTTGGATTTGGAAATGCTTCTATAGGGCTTTTCTTTTCTTTTTTCTTGTCTTTGTCCTTTAGTCTTACAATCCAGAAATCATTACTCCCCTTGCCTGTATAACGGTCACGGGAAACAGGCCCTTTTGAAGTGCCGGCCAGTAAGTACCCTCCATCACGTACCTCAATAGCTTTTTTTAGAATATCTTCTCCTTTGCTGCCTACAGATTGTGTCCATTGTTCTTCCCCGTCCTTATTTGTTTTAATGACTATGTAGTCATCAATCTGTTCTTTGTCTGCTTTTTTCATTCCAACTACCTCACTTTTTGCATGTCCTCCCAATAAAAGACTTCCGTCTTTATTTTCTGTTAAAGAAGTCAAAATGTCAAACTGTCCTATATTATAGGTCTTTTGCCATAATATTGAACCTTTTGGGTCTATTTTTAATACCCAAAAATCAGTGCCATTTTGGTTAGAAGCGCTTTTATTTCCAGTATTGCCTGAATCAGAGTTTCCGGCCAAGACATAGTTTCCATCTTGTGTCTGGTGTACTACATAAAGTTGGTCGTCACCATTACCACCATAAACTCTTTGCCATTCAATAGCACCAGTATTGTCTAATTTAATAACCCAGTAATCGCCAATGCCATAGTTTTGCTCAGTCTTATTTCCTGATTCAGGAGAATTGGAATAGCCGCCTAATATGTAGCCACCGTCTTTAGTTTGCACAATGCTTCGTAACTGATCGGCATATTGTCCTCCAAAAGTCTTTTGCCATTCTACTTCGCCTTCACTATCTAATTTTACCACCCAATAATCTAAATTTCCAAAACTGTTTTCAGATTTTCCAAAAGAATCTATACGGCCAGTCTTTGCTGGCTTACTGAGTTGAGAACTTGAGGAGCCTCCTAAAATATATCCACCATCTGAAGTTTGAGAAATACTTTGTAATTGTTCTTGTCCAGAACCTCCTATAGTGCGTTGCCATTGTTCTCCTCCTTTGGCATTTAATTTAATGATCCAAAAGTCTTCTTTGCCACGACAAGAATCCTTTTTATGGAATCCTTTTTGAGAATCAGATGTGCCGGCTAGTATAAATCCTCCATCATTTGTTAGCCTTATCGCTTGGAGCAGGTCAGCACCGGAACCGCCAAAACTTTTCTGCCAGTCGAGTTCTCCCTTCTCATCCATCTTCCATATCCAGTAGTCGAGGTCTCCCGCGGCGGCCTCAGTCTTGTTTCCGGTCTTTTTGGAAAGGGAACTTCCCGCGAGTATGAACCCGTAGTCGGGCGTGGGTTGGGCATCGAAGAGGTATTCGGAGTGCTTTCCTCCGTAGGATTTCTCCCAGAGGATGTCCTGGGCGTTGATGGTTCCCGCGGAAAGCAGGAAGCACAGTCCGGCAGCCAGGCTGGCCGGGAAGGGTCTGTTGGGTTTCATGTGCCTGTAATTGTTTAAGTTAAGTCCTGTTAATTTGTCTTAAAACGCAAAGAAATAAATTTTTAGTATAGAAATATAACATTTTACGGATAAAAATATAATTTCTGGCAAACCTACCCCTATCCCAAATCTCCCCATTACAGAAAATCTGTAAAAATTGTTAAAGTTTATGATGGGAGCCTATTCTGATTTCTAAATCATAATAACATGAAAAGTAGTCCTGATAGTCAGCGGAATCTTCTGAAAAACGAACATCTGATACGGTATAACTAATTAAAAAATTCATTACTTTCGCAAATTGATTTTACAAAGCGATAAAAATGAGTACAAAATTTACTGAATACAAAGGACTTGACCTGCCAACAGTGGCATCTGAAGTACTTGATTTCTGGAAAAAACAAGAAATATTTGAAAAGAGCGTAACCACACGTGAAGGGAATAGCCCGTATGTGTTTTTTGAAGGACCGCCTTCAGCAAACGGATTGCCGGGTATTCACCACGTAATGGCGCGTGCTATTAAGGATATTTTCTGTCGCTATAAAACTCAAAAAGGTTTTCAGGTAAAAAGAAAAGCAGGCTGGGATACGCACGGACTGCCGGTAGAATTGGGAACCGAAAAAGAATTGGGAATTACCAAAGAAGATATAGGAAAGACAATTTCTATTGAAGAATACAACGAAGCCTGTAAAAAAACGGTGATGCGTTATACCGATGTATGGAATGACCTGACCGAAAAAATGGGTTATTGGGTGGACATGCAGGATCCGTATGTGACCTATAAGTCAAAATACATGGAAACTGTTTGGTGGTTATTGAAACAGATTTATGATAAAGGTTTGCTTTATAAGGGTTATACCATCCAGCCATACTCTCCAAAAGCCGGAACCGGATTAAGCTCTCACGAAGTCAACCAGCCGGGAGCTTACCGTGATGTGACCGATACTACCATAGTAGCACAGTTCAAAGCTCTTCCGGAAACATTACCTTCCTTTTTACAAGGTTTTGGCGATATCCACTTTCTGGCATGGACGACTACGCCCTGGACATTGCCATCGAACACGGCACTTACTGTAGGGCCAAAAATTGACTATGTTCTTGTAAAGACATTTAACCAATATACATTTGAACCGGTAAACGTTATTTTGGCAAAGAACCTGGTTGGAAAACAATTTGGTAAAGGTTATTTTGAAAGTACGGAAGAAGCTGATTTTGATAAAGTAAAAAGTGGAGACAAGCAATTGCCGTATAAAATAGTAGCCGAGGCTTTGGGATCTGACCTGGTAGGTATCCGTTATGAGCAGCTATTGCCGTTTGCATTACCATACCAGAACCCTGAAAATGCATTTAGAGTAATTTCAGGTGATTTTGTTACTACAGAAGATGGTACCGGAATCGTTCATACGGCTCCTACATTTGGTGCAGACGATGCCAAAGCGGCGAAAGAAGCAACACCGGAAGTACCGCCAATGTTGGTTTTGGATGAAAATGGTACGCCGGTTCCGCTGGTAGACCTGCAAGGAAAATTCACGTCGCATATGGGTGAGTTTGCCGGCAAATATGTAAAGAATGAATATTATAATGCAGGTGAGGCTCCGGAGAAATCGGTAGATGTTGAAATTGCGATCCGTTTAAAAGAAGAAAACAAAGCCTTTAAGGTTGAAAAATACGTACACAGCTATCCGCATAGCTGGAGAACAGACGAACCTTTGTTGTATTATCCGTTAGATTCCTGGTTTATCAAGGTTACGGATATAAAAGACAGGATGTTCGACCTGAACGAAACGATCAACTGGAAGCCGAAATCTACCGGAGAAGGTCGTTTTGGAAACTGGTTGAAAAATGCCAACGACTGGAACCTTTCACGTTCGAGATACTGGGGAATTCCGTTGCCAATATGGAGAACCGAAGACAAAAGAGAAGAAGTAATCATTGGCTCTGTTGAAGAACTGTATAACGCTATTGAAAAATCAATCGAAGCAGGCCTCCAGAAAGAAAATCCATTTAAGGGATTTGAAATCGGAAACATGTCGGAAGCGAATTATGATTTGGTCGACCTGCATAAAAACGTGGTGGATGAAATTATTTTGGTTTCGCCTTCCGGAAAACCGATGAAACGTGAAACCGACCTGATTGACGTTTGGTTTGATTCGGGAGCGATGCCTTATGCACAGTGGCATTATCCTTTTGAGAATAAAGACAAAATTGACGGAAACAAAGACTTTCCGGCTGATTTTATTGCAGAAGGAGTAGACCAGACCCGTGGATGGTTTTATACGCTTCATGCTATAGCTGCTTTGGTTTTTGATAAGGTAGCTTATAAGAATGTGGTTTCAAACGGTTTGGTATTGGATAAAAACGGACAAAAAATGTCTAAGCGTTTGGGCAATGCCGTAGATCCGTTTACAACACTGGCAGAATATGGTCCTGATGCTACGCGTTGGTATATGATTTCAAATGCCAATCCTTGGGATAACTTAAAATTTGATATTGAAGGAGTTGCCGAAGTACGCCGTAAATTCTTCGGAACTTTATATAATACCTATTCGTTCTTCGCCTTATATGCAAACATTGACGGTTTCTCTTATTCGGAAGCCGAAGTGCCATTACAGGAAAGGCCGGAAATTGACCGTTGGATATTGTCTGAATTGAATACTCTGGTTAAAAATGTAGACAGTTATTATGCGGATTATGAGCCTACCAAAGCAGCAAGAGCTGTTTCGGACTTTGTTCAGGAAAATCTGAGCAACTGGTACGTTCGTTTGTGCAGAAGAAGATTCTGGAAAGGCGAATACGCACAAGACAAGATTGCGGCCTACCAGACACTGTATACCTGTCTTTTAACGGTTGCCAAACTAAGCGCTCCTATCGCGCCGTTCTTTATGGACAGGCTTTACAGAGATTTAACACAGGCAACACATAAGGAAACATTCGATAGCGTACATTTGGCCGATTTTCCAGAGTATGCTGATAACTTTGTTGATAAATCGTTAGAAAGCAGAATGGAGAAAGCACAAACGATTTCATCATTGGTGTTGTCACTACGTAAAAAGGAGATGATAAAAGTGCGTCAACCCCTGCAAAAGGTAATGATTCCGGTGCTTGACGCCAAACAGAAAGCAGAGATTGAAGCGGTGTCTGACCTGATAAAAGCAGAGGTAAATGTAAAAGAAATTGAGTTGCTTGATGATGCTTCCGGTGTATTAGTGAAGCAGATTAAGCCTAATTTTAAAGCATTAGGGCCGCGTTTTGGTAAAGATATGGGTCTGATTTCCAAAGAAATACAGAATTTCTCTCAGGAACAGATCAATGAATTGGATAAAAACGGATCGCTGGATATTGTTATATCAGGGAAAAGTATTAATTTAACCTCTGAAGACGTAGAGATTTCCTCTCAGGATATCGAGGGATGGCTGGTCGCCAATGCAAACGGAATTACTGTAGCTTTGGATATTACCATTTCGGATGAATTGAGAAAAGAAGGAGTTGCAAGGGAATTAGTCAATCGTATTCAAAATATTAGGAAAGACTCTGGATTTGAGGTAACGGACAAGATTAAGGTACAGGTCCAGAAAGACGGAATTATCGAAGAAGCGTTACAGGCAAATCAGGATTATATCAAGGCTGAAACGCTGACAGAAGAGCTGATAATTCTGGATAAAGTAGAAAACGGTATAGAAATTGAGTTTGACGATATAAAAACAAGTATATTAATTTCAAAATAATATAATATGGTAGATGAAGTTGCAAGATACTCAGACGCTGATCTAGCAGAGTTCAAAGAAATTATTTTAAAAAAAATACAAAAAGCACAAGCAGACTTAGATTTGATCAAAAGCGCCTATATGAATGACCTTAACAATGGAACAGACGATACGTCTCCTACATTTAAGGCATTCGAAGAAGGAAGCGAAACCATGTCAAAAGAAGCGAACTCTCAGTTGGCAATCCGTCAGGAAAAGTTTATCCGTGATTTAAAAAATGCACTTTTCAGAGTAGAAAACAAAACCTACGGTGTTTGCAAAGTGACAGGAAAACTGATCAGCAAAGAAAGGCTTAAAATCGTTCCTCATGCTACAATGAGTATCGAAGCCAAAAACCTGCAGCGATAGTTGCTTTTAAAATAACAGATAACAAAAACGCTCCCATATAAGGAGCGTTTTTTTAATATTTAAAAGCAGAGTCAAAACGAACTCATCACGGCAAGTGATTTTATAAATAATATTTCTATTTTTGCGCAATAAAGTAAAGAAAATGTCATTAAAAAAAGCATATTTATTAGTTATCCTAATTCTTATCGTTGACCAGATATCCAAGATATATATCAAAACCAATTTTATCTATGGTGAAGAAGGACAGATAAACGTAGCCAGCTGGTTTAAGATTTTGTTGATTGAAAACGAAGGAATGGCTTGGGGAACACAAATCCCTGGAGATTATGGAAAACTGATTCTGACACTTTTTAGGCTGGTAGCTGTGACAGGAATTGGCTGGTGGCTTTGGGATTCGGTCAGAAAAAACAGTTCCCGATACCTGATTGTAGCTATTTCGCTTATTCTGGCAGGAGCTTTCGGAAATATTATCGATTCTGTTTTTTACGGAGTAATCTTCGACCACAGCACAGGTCAGACTGCAACACTTTTCTCGGATCAGCCTTATGGTACCTGGTTTCACGGAAAAGTAGTTGACATGCTTTATTTTCCAATCTGGGAAGGCAATCTTCCTACATGGCTTCCAATCTGGGGAGGCAAACATTTTACCTTTTTTAATGCTATTTTCAATATAGCAGACATGGCCATATCTACCGGAGTAGGTATATTGATTGTTTTTAATAAAAAAGCATTTTCAGGCTCTAACAAACGTTCGGAACTGGCTTAGTTCTGTCCCGGAGCATATTTTTTAGCACTTTTTTCGCCAGTCACTTTTTTTGCCTGTCCAGGAGGTAACGGTTTTGACTTACTGGATCTGCTCGATGTTCCGGTGCTAACGCTTGCACTACATCCTGAAATTGAAAAGGCAAAACAAAGCAAAAGCAATCCGATAGATAGTTTTAAAGTAGTTTTCATCTTTTTTTGTTTTAAAGTTACGATTTTAGAATTTATAAATGGTATCAGGTGTTACGCAAAAATCAAGCCTAACATCATTTTCAAAGACATCGGTAATTTCTTCTTCCGCTTCAAAAAATGATAATCCGATTTTCAGCACGTCTTTTTTGCATCCGGATAAGAAAAGATCGTAAAATCCTTTTCCGTAACCCACACGATGTCCTTTTTTATCAAAAGCGAGTAACGGGACAAAAACTACATCTATTTTTGAAGGAGGTACTTCGATTCCGTCCACAGGCTCCGGAATATTGTATTCGTTTTTTTGGAATCGGGTATTGTCAGTCAATAAAAAATGGGTCATTTTTCGGGTCTCGAAATCTGATTTTGAAACTACAATTTCTTTGTCCTTTCCGGCCAGTACCTGTAATAGGAATTCGGTGTCTACTTCCTTGTGTTCGCTAATAGGCAGAAAGGTATGATAGTATAATTTATCCCAGATATCCATCCGGACAACCTGATTGGCAATGGCCAGACTTCGTTCCTCCATATCTTCATGTGAAAGTTCAGCGCGTAAAGCCTTGTATTTTAATCGTAATTCTTTCTTGTGCATTTGTTTTGTTTTTCAGCCCTGATTTTCCAATGCCGTTGTAATATGAAAAATGGCATCGCCCTGGTATACAATAGGAGCATCATTAACATTGATAATATATCCTGAGTTTGGCGCTTTTACTTTATATTCAACTTTTCCGTAAGGATCCGAAATGGTAGCCAGTACCTGACTTTTTTCTACATAAGAGCCTATGGTTGTCAGACCATGAAACAAACCCGATGCTTTGGCGCGTACCCAAGCTGATTTTTCAATATAAATAATTTTTTGCTCAGCATTAGTTGCCTTTCGTTTGGGATTCAGCATTCCGAAATAATCGAGAAAACGTTTGGTTCCTTCAACACCCTGCTGTGTGATTGATTCATTGATGTCAAGTGATTTCCCGCCTTCAAACAACAGCATTTTTACACCCAGTCGGTCACAGGAATTTCGGAAGGAACCAGAAATATTTTTGGAATACAGGGCAAAAGGCGCATGGAATACATCGGCTAATGCTTTTAGTTCATGGTTGTTGGGAACAATGCGTATTTGCGGTGCATTAAAACGGCTGGCGCCTCCCGCATGAAAATCGATACAATAATCAACATTCGGAATGATTTCCTTTAGGAGATAGTAAGCAAAACGACTGGCCAGCGAGCCATTTTTACTGCCGGGAAAAACCCGGTTCATATCTCGGCCATCCGGAAATTCCCGACTTCTATTCAAAAAGCCAAAAACATTGATGACCGGAATACAGATAATTGTGCCTGTTTTAGGTCTGTTGATTTTCTGAACGATAAGCTGCCTTACAATTTCGATTCCGTTAATTTCGTCGCCATGGAGTCCTGCTGAAAATAAAACAGTCGGACCTTCGATTTCAGAGCGTTCGATAATTACGGGAATTTTCAGCTTCGTCATCGTATGGAGTTTTGCAATTTCCATATTCAGGGTCCGGCTCTCGCCAGGAAGTATGGTTTCGCCCAAAATAGTAAGGCTTTTATAAGTAGGTTGCGCCATGTTGTGTTTAAAAATATAAATGTATAAAAATTGGGATTCAGAACGCTAAATATTTCCCAAAACCACATAAAAATTGAAATGGTGCACTTGCAATTCGGAATTTTTGAAACTAACTTTGTAAGATGCGAACTCCTCTTGAACTTCAGATTCAGACTTTGCCCGACGGACCGGGCGTATACCAGTATTATGACAAGGATGATAAGATTCTGTATGTAGGAAAAGCAAAAAATCTTCGCAAACGTGTCTCGTCCTATTTCAATAAGCTGCACGACAACGGAAAAACCAATGTGTTGGTTCGTAAAATTGTCTCCATCAGGCATATAGTGGTGCCTACAGAAACAGATGCGCTGCTGCTGGAAAACAACCTGATAAAAAAACTCCAGCCACGATATAATGTCTTGCTCAAAGATGATAAGACCTATCCGTGGATTTGTATCAAGAAAGAGCCGTTTTCAAGGATATTCACCACAAGAAATATGATAAAGGACGGTTCGGAGTATTTCGGTCCGTATACAAGCTTTAAAACAGTCCATACGCTTTTGGATTTGATTAAGGAGCTCTATCCGTTACGGACCTGCAATTATGACCTTTCGCGGGAAAATATCAATTCAGGCAAATACAAAGTCTGTCTCGAATATCATATAGGAAATTGCAAAGGACCTTGCGAAGGATATCAGTCTTTGGAAGAATATCAAGGCAATGTTGAGGCTGTCCGTGAAATATTAAAAGGAAATTTTAAAGAAAGCCTGAAAGATTTCAAGACGCTGATGAAAAATCTCGCAGCAGAAATGAAATTTGAGGAGGCGCAAAAAATAAAAGACAAGATTGAAACCCTGGAAAACTACCAGTCAAGGTCTACAATTGTCAATCCGAGGATTTCAAATGTGGATGTCTTTTCTATCGTTTCAGATGAAAGCATGGCCTATATCAACTTTTTGCAGATTTCCCATGGCGCCATTATCCGCTCCCATACAATGGAACTGAAAAAAAAGCTGGACGAATCAGACGAAGAACTGTTGGAATTGGCTATAGTGGAATTGAGAGAACGTTTCAGACTTCTGTCAAAAGAAGTGATTGTGCCTTTTGAAGTTGATTTGGGAGAAAATATAAAAGTAACGGTTCCGCAATTGGGTGATAAAAAGCAGGTTCTAGAACTTTCCATCCGAAATGCGAAATTCTATCGTATGGACCAGTTGAAACAATTGCAGATTGTCGACCCGGATCGCCATACCAACAGAATCATGGCGCAGATGAAAAAGGACCTCCGTCTTTCTGTCGAACCAAGACATATCGAATGTTTTGATAACTCCAATATTCAGGGAACCAATCCGGTTGCTGCCTGTGTGGTTTTCAAGGATGGGAAGCCAAGCAAAAAGGATTACCGCCATTTTAATATCAAAACTGTTGAAGGGCCCAATGACTTTGCTTCTATGGAGGAAGTCGTATACAGAAGATATAAAAGACTATTGGACGAAAATCAACCTTTGCCACAGCTAATTATTATCGATGGAGGAAAAGGCCAGTTGTCTTCCGCATTAAAAAGTTTGGAAGAATTAGATTTAAGAGGCAAAATAGCCATTATTGGTATAGCCAAACGTCTGGAAGAATTATTCTATCCGGGTGATTCGGTTCCGTTGTATCTGGACAAGAAATCCGAAACCCTGAAAGTAATACAGCAATTGCGAAATGAGGCACACCGCTTTGGAATAACACACCATCGCGATAAAAGAAGCAAAGGTGCCTTAAAAACATCAATAGAAACTATACCCGGAATAGGTGAAAAAACCATGATTACACTTATAAAACACTTCAAATCTGTTAAAAGATTGTCTCAGGCAACAGAAAAAGAAATTTCTGACGTTGTAGGTGTTTCAAAAGCCAAAAAAATTACCGACTTTTACAATTCCACCAAGTAACTTATCCTATGAAAAAAATAGCTCTTATACTTCTGCTGATGTTTTCTGTCTCGGTTGTATTTTCACAAGAGCAGAAAAAACCAAAAGTAGGATTGGTTTTAAGTGGAGGAGGAGCAAAAGGACTGGCCCACATAGGCGTCTTAAAGGTGTTGGAAGAATCGGGAGTGGAGATTTCTTATATTGGGGGAACCAGCATGGGAGCGATTATTGGCGGGCTCTATGCATCGGGATACAGCGCCACCCAAATTGACTCCATTTTCAAGACGACAGATTACGATGCCCTGATTCAGGATTATATTCCAAGGTCGACTAAAAACTTCTACGAAAAAAGGAATGATGAGCTGTATGCGCTTACGTTACCATTCAAAAAAATGAAGATTGGTATTCCGAGAGCCTTGTCAAAAGGACTGTATAACTTCAATATGCTCAACAAGCTGACTCACAATGTGAGGCATATACGGGATTTTAACCAATTGCCCATTCCGTTTTTGTGTATTGCCACAGATATTGAAACCGGGCAGCAAGTTCTGCTGAACAAAGGTTCACTGCCACAGGCAATGATAGCAAGTGCGGCACTGCCATCCTTATATATGCCTGTTGAAATTGACGGTAAATTGCTGGTTGATGGAGGTGTAACCAATAATTATCCGATTCTGGAAGTAAAAAATCTTGGGGCAGATGTCATTATTGGGGTTGATGTTCAGGACGATTTGAAAGACAGGGATGCCTTGACAGATGCTACAAAAATCCTGGTCCAGATATCAAATATGCAGATGATTCAGAAAATGGACCGCAAAAGGAAAGCGACGGATATTTACATAAAACCCGATATTACAGCCTATTCTGTTATTTCTTTCTCTCAAGGCAATGAGATTATTAAAACAGGAGAAGATGCCGCGCGAAAAGTAATCGACCAGATTCAAAAAGTAGGAAATGCGGAAAAACCTGTAAAAAGAATGGTTCCGTTGCAAAGAGACAGCCTGTTTGTAAGTGAAATTAAAACGAATCAGCTTGAAAATTATAACCGCACCTATGTAATCGGGAAACTTGGGTTTAAGGCAGGAACTAAAATTAGCTACGAGGACCTTGATAAGGGAATCAATACATTGAGCGCTACCCAAAACTTTAGCGGTATTGGCTATTCGTTTTCCAAATCGGCATCCGGAAATGATGTGTTGAGCATGACTCTGGTAGAAAATCCAATAAAGACTTATCTGAAGTTCGGGCTTCATTATGATGGCTTGTACAAAAGTGCCGTTTTGTTGAACGTTACCCAAAAAAAGCTTCTTTTTAAGAACGATATTGTTTCTCTAGATATAGGGTTGGGTGATAATTTCAGATATTATCTGGACTATTATATTGATAATGGGTTTTACTGGAGTTTTGGTCTTAAATCCCGATACAATACCTTTAACCGTAACATACTTACCGATTTTAATAATGGGGAACTCCTGAATCTTTTTGGTTTGAGCTCTATCAATATCGATTACTCAGATTTTACCAATCAGGCCTATTTCCAGACTATTTTTGCACAGAAGTTTCTTATTGGTGCCGGGGCTGAATTTAAACATCTGAAGATTAAGACAAAAACATTTGAAGCAACAGACCCTATTTTGGAAAACAGTGATTATGTAAGCATTATTGCCTATCTGAAATACGATTCTTTTGACAAGAAATATTTTCCGAAAAACGGATTCCTTTTTTGTGGTGATTTCCAGTCTTTTGTGTATTCGTCGGATTATACGAAAGAATACCAGAATTTCAGCATACTGAAAGGAGAAATGGCTTTCTCCAAAACCTTCTTTAACCGATTTACGTTAAATCTGCAGTCAGAAGCCGGCTTTACGGTTGGCGAACAAACCGTTCCGTTTTTTGATTTCGTATTGGGAGGCTATGGCTACAATATGATTAATAATTTCAGGCATTTCTATGGATATGATTTCGTAAGCCTTTCCGGAAATAGCTATATCAAAGGAGCTGTTGGCGTTGATTATGAGATATTCCGAAAAAACCACCTAAACTTCACGGCAAACTATGCCAACATTGGCAATAAGATTTTTGATACAAGCAATTGGATTGACAGGCCGAATTTTTCAGGATATGCTTTTGGATATGGCCTGGAAACAATTATTGGGCCTGTAGAAATCAAGCACTCCTGGTCGCCGGAAACCAAAGACCATCAGACATGGTTTAGCATAGGATTCTGGTTTTAAAGAATCGGTTCCAAAAAATTATATCTCTTGTTTATGTGTTAATTATTCCATAAAAAAACTATATTTGGAACCAATAAACACTAAACTAATCAAATTTATGTCTATTTGGAAAAGAAAATCATTACCACAATTACTGGCAGAAGCATCGGAAGATGAAAAAGGCTTAAAGAAAACATTAACCGCACCAGGATTAGTAGCCTTAGGAATAGGAGCGATAATAGGAGCCGGATTATTTTCGATAACAGGTCTTGCCGCATCGATGAATGCAGGTCCTGCAATTACGATTTCTTTTTTAGTAGCCGCATTTGGCTGTGTTTTTGCCGGTTTATGCTATGCGGAATTTTCTTCAATGATTCCGGTAGCCGGAAGTGCCTACACCTATTCCTTCGCGACAATGGGAGAATTTGTTGCCTGGATTATTGGTTGGGATTTGGTACTGGAATATGCGGTTGGTGCCGCTACGGTTTCGATTAGCTGGTCCAGATATCTCGGAAAATTTCTAAGCAGTTACGGCATCCATCTGGATGAATCCTATATGCTTTCGCCGTTTGAAGGCGGAATAATCAATCTTCCTGCCGTATTGATTGTTATGGTGATGTCGCTGGTATTGATTAGAGGAACCAAAGAATCGGCTTTCGTAAACGGAATCATCGTACTTTTAAAAGTCAGCGTTGTATTGATTTTCATTGCTGTTGGATGGCAATATATCAGACCTGAAAACTATACACCTTATATCCCTGAAAATACAGGAACCTTTGGTGAATTTGGTTTTTCCGGAATTATCAGGGCAGCAGCTATTGTATTCTTTGCTTATATTGGTTTTGATGCTGTTTCTACGGCAGCCCAGGAGGCTAAAAACCCAAAAAGAGACATGCCTATAGGAATATTATTGTCTTTGGCAATCTGTACAGTTTTATATGTTCTTTTTGCCCACGTTATGACAGGGGTAGTAAATTATCAGGCATTTGCCGGAAAAGACGGTATCGCACCTGTGGCAATTGCAGTAGAAGCGATGGGTTCTGCCGGAGCAGACGGAATGATTACGCCAGCCTATCCATGGCTTAACAATGCGATTCTTTTGGCGATTTTAGGAGGTTACGCTTCGGTAATTCTGGTGATGCTTATGGGGCAGAGCCGTGTATTCTTCTCGATGAGTAAAGACGGTCTGATGCCAAAAGTGTTTTCTGAAGTACATTCAAAATTCAGAACTCCTGCAAAAAACAACTTTCTTTTCATGGTAATCGTGAGCCTTTTCGCGGCCTTTGTGCCTGCCAGGGTTGTAGGAGAAATGACAAGTATCGGAACATTATTCGCTTTCATATTAGTTTGTATTGGCGTATTGATAATGCGTAAAAAAATGCCGGATGCACCAAGAGCGTTCAGAACACCTTTGGTTCCTTTTGTGCCTATTGCCGGTGTACTGGTTTGCTTGTTTATGATGGTATTTTTACCATTGGATACCTGGATTCGATTAATCGTTTGGATGATGATTGGCTTTGACCTTTACCTGTTTTACGGAATGAAACATAGTATCCTGAATAAAGGGAACTTCAACTTAGACAGCTTTAAAGTAGTAGCCGGTTCCGGATTAGGAATGGTTGTAGCCTTAGTGATAGTGGCAATCATCCATCATAGAGACCCGAACATAGATGATGCTTTCTTGTATTACTTCTCATTGATTTTCGCGGCAATCCATGCCCTGATTTATGCTTACAGCTATAAAAAAAGCAGATAGTTTTTTTCTAAAATAAATAAAGGCATTACTGAAAAATTTTACAATCAGTAATGCCTTTTTCCTTTTTATAAATATTTCACAAGAAATAAGGTGAAAAAATTAATTTTTCCGATATTTGTGACTATGAATACGAGTTGGGAAGGTTTATTGGCACATTTGAAGTTTCTTATTAAGAGAAACCCGGAATGAGTTTTTGGATTCTATATCCAAAAACTAAATTCATAATTCATAAATCTAATAATTATGCCACTATATCATAAATTGGGGAATTTCCCCCAAAAGAGACATACGCAATTTGAAAAACCGGATGGCGGACTCTACTACGAGCAGCTTTTTGGTACAGAAGGTTTTCATGGGCATTCTTCTCTGTTATATCATGTTCACAGACCAACACAAGTGAAGGAAATCAAAGCTTCGTATTCGGTTGAACCTAAAATTGCCATTGGTAAAAATATCAAGTCATTACTGTTCAAAGGTTTCGAATTGAAGCCTCAGGAAGATTTTCTGGATAGCAGAAAAGCAATGCTTGTTAATAAGGATTGCACCATAGGTTTGGCAGCTCCGCAAAAATCATTACGCGACTATTTCTATAAAAATGCCGATGCCGATGAAATGATTTTCATCCACAGAGGAAAAGGGACCCTGCGTACGATGATGGGAAATATACCTTTCGAATATGGGGATTATCTTATTATTCCAAGAGGAATTATCTACCAAATCGACTTTGAAACCTCGGATAACCGTTTGTTCTATGTAGAATCGTTTGCGCCTTTTTATACGCCAAAACGATATAAGAACCAATCCGGACAGCATTTGGAACATTCGCCATTCTGTGAGAGAGATTTCAAACTGCCATCCGAACTGGAAACTTACGATGAAAAAGGTGATTTCCTGATTAAAATCAAAAAAGAAGGAATGATTCATGAAGTAGTGTATGCTACCCATCCTTTTGACGTAGTAGGCTGGGACGGATATAACTTCCCTTATGGTTTCAGTATACATAACTTTGAACCAATAACAGGGCGTGTTCATTTGCCACCGCCAATACACCAGACTTTTGAAACATCAACTTTCGTTGTTTGTTCTTTCTGTCCGAGACTTTATGATTATCACCCAAAATCAATTCCGGCTCCTTATAACCACAGTAACATTGACAGTGATGAGGTACTGTATTATGTTGACGGCGATTTTATGAGTAGAAACAACATTGAGCAGGGGCACATTACGTTGCATCCGAAAGGAATTCCTCACGGTCCGGCACCGGGTGCGATGGAAAGAAGTATTGGAAAAACAGAAACCGAAGAACTTGCAGTTATGGTAGACACATTCCGTCCGCTGATGGTAACCGAAGAAGCAATGGGGTTGGACGACGGACAATACTATAAGTCCTGGGTAGAATAAAAAACAAATAAAACAAAAAACAACTAACAACCCTGGCAGGATTCTAAACCCTGCCAGGGTTAGAAAAAACATACTAAAATGAGTAAAGAAGTAAAATCAGTAGAATACGGATTAGAAAAAATATTTGAAGGAGCACAGGATTTCCTTCCGCTGTTAGGAACAGATTATGTTGAATTGTATGTAGGCAATGCAAAACAGGCCGCACATTATTATAAAACAGCTTTCGGTTTCCAGTCATTGGCCTATGCCGGTTTGGAAACAGGAGTTCGCGACAGGGCTTCCTATGTTTTAAAACAGGATAAAATCCGTTTGGTGTTGACTACACCTTTAAACGGAGATTCAGTATTGAATGACCACCTCAGAAAACATGGAGATGGTGTGAAAGTGGCTGCGCTTTGGGTAGAAGATGCAAGAAGTGCATTTGAAGAAACTACAAAAAGAGGCGCAAAACCTTTCATGGAACCAACTGTTGAAAAAGATGAATTCGGAGAAGTGGTTCGTGCCGGAATCTATACCTATGGCGAAACAGTCCATATGTTCGTAGAAAGAAAAAACTATACAGGCGTATTTCTGCCGGGATATAAAGAATGGAAATCAGATTACAACCCGGAGCCAACAGGTTTCAAATACATTGACCACATGGTTGGAAACGTAGGTTGGGGCGAAATGAATACGTGGGTGAAATGGTATGAAGATGTAATGGGGTTTGTAAACTTCCTTTCGTTCGATGACAAGCAAATCAACACAGAGTATTCTGCTTTGATGAGTAAAGTAATGTCAAACGGAAACGGAAGAATCAAATTCCCTATCAACGAGCCTGCTGAAGGAAAGAAAAAATCACAGATTGAAGAATATTTGGAATTCTATGGCGGTCCTGGTATACAGCACATCGCTATAGCAACAGACGATATCATCAAAACGGTTTCTCAATTGAAAGCTCGTGGAGTAGAATTCTTATCGGCTCCGCCAAAAGCCTATTATGAAGCAGTTCCGGAAAGATTGGGCGAGCACATGAAAATGATGAAGGAAGACCTGAATGAAATTGAAAAACTGGCAATCATGGTTGATGCAGATGAAGAAGGATATCTTCTTCAGATTTTCACAAAACCGGTTCAGGACCGTCCAACGCTGTTTTTTGAAATCATTCAGAGAATGGGAGCCCGCGGATTCGGAGCAGGAAATTTCAAGGCTTTATTCGAATCTATCGAAAGAGAGCAAGAAAAAAGAGGAACTTTATAGAATGGTATAATTTTCTGAGAATAATGCAAAATAAAACCTTTCAAAAAACTATTTTTTGCTAATATTGTGTTAAAGTTGATTTTTTAATTGTAATAATGTAATTATTGCATACCTTTGCACCCGCAAAAAGAGAGGGAGTGGTTTCCTTCGATTTTTATGTAAATTTTTCATAATTTATAGTTTTTTGGTTGGTTAATAGCATAAAAACTCAGTCATAATCTTTGACTGGGTTTTTTTGTTTTAATACTTTTGGAATAGAAATTGTATTAACAGTTGGAAGACATATAAAATTGAATTATGAAAAAGATTATAATATTATTATTGTTTGCAACTGCGAACCTTCAGGCCCAGGACAATAAAGCTTTTGATGTTGGAGAATGGTTTAAATTCAGAATACATTACGGCCTTATCAATGCGGGTTACGCCACGCTTGAAGTCAAAGAAGCTACCAAAAACGGGAAAAAAGTTTTCCATGCCGTAGGAAACGGTTATACGACCGGCATGACAAAATTTTTCTTTAAGGTAAATGACGATTACCAGAGTTATTTCGATAAGAAAACCGGACAGCCTTACCAATTTGTCAGAAAGATTAATGAAGGCGGCTATACCAAAAATCAGGAAGGTTTTTTTAACCAGTCAGCAAATAACGTACTGGTTAAAGACTACAAGAAAAATTCGGAAAAAACCATTTCTGTTCCTGAGAACGTTCAGGACATAGTTTCCTCATTCTATTTTTTAAGAAACCACCCAACAATCGACAAATTAAAAGTAGGCGAGTCAATTGTTATTGATATGTTTTTTGACGACGAAACCACAAAGTTTAAGTTAAAATTTATGGGTCGAGAAGTTTTAAAAACTAAATTTGGAAAAGTAAATACGATGATCTTCAGGCCTTATGTTCAGGCAGGTCGCGTTTTTAAAGAAGAAGAAAGTTTAACAGTCTGGATTTCAGACGATGAGAATAAAATTCCGTTACGAATCAAGGCCAGTCTGGCCGTAGGTTCTCTTAAAGCCGATTTGGACGGATACAAAGGATTGATACATCCTTTCAAAATTATAGCAGATAAATAAAAATGGATATTACTCCCAATATTAAAGATCAGTTAGAGCAACTGGAAGAAAAATTTCAGGCAATAAATCAAAAAACCGAAACTCACCTCGAAGGGTTGCTTTGGTCCAAACCAATAACCTATTGGGACTATATTCAAACGGATGCCTTATTAAATTTACAGATTCAAAGAACAACATTACCGGATGAAATGGTTTTTATCATGTACCATCAGGTAAACGAGTTATTGTTCAAGATGATTTTATGGGAAATGGAACAGCTCTGCCATACCCCAAAACCGGAAACATCATATTTTACAGAAAAGCTGATGCGAATCAGCCGTTATTTCGATATGCTGACCACTTCATTCGACATTATGGGCGATGGAATGGAAATCGAACAATATATGAAATTCAGAAATACGCTGACTCCGGCCAGCGGTTTCCAAAGTGCACAATACAGATTGATTGAGTTTTGTTCTACAGACCTGATTAACCTGATTGATTATCGTTTCAGAAAAACAATTGACAGAAATACGCCTTATGAGCATGCCTTAGAACACCTTTATTGGCAGGCCGCAGGAAAAGATTATCATACCGGTGAAAAATCATACCTGCTTAAAGAATTTGAAAGAAAATACAAATCTCAATTCTTAAGCTATATGGAAGAATACAATACGATAAACGTATGGCGTAAATTCAAAGAATTGCCGGAACAGGACCAGAAAAATGAAGAATTAATCAAAGCCATGCGCCATTATGACCATACGGTCAACATTACATGGGTCATGCAGCATTTGAATACCGCAAAAAAATATATTGACGGAAGCGGCAAAGGTGACGGAGAAGCCACCGGCGGAAGCGATTGGAAAAAATACATGCATCCAAAGTACCAAAGAAGGATATTTTTTCCAGAATTATGGTCTCCGGAAGAGCTGGCCTCTTGGGGAGAAGAAAAAAACGTCTAATTAGATTAAAGAATACGATTTGAAATACGCTGTTTTAACCTTACTATTGCTATTTACCCTGGTTTCCTGTAACAAGGAAGAAAAGTCCGAAAAAGAAAATAATATTAAAGAAGTTCCTGTAAAAGAGCCAATCGTTGTTGAATTTGGTTTTACACTAAATGATTTTTTGGTTGTGAATGATACAGTCAAAAGTGGCGATACGTTTGGAACATTGATGGACAAACATAATCTGGGCAAATACAAAGTACATGAAATAACAGAAAAAGCCAGAGATTCTTTTAACTTCAGAGATATCCGTGCCGGTAGACCTTATACCATCCTAAAAACAAAAACAGCACCCAATACGGTTCAGGTTTTTATTTACCAACCGGATAATATTCATTACAACGTTATTGATTTAAGAGATTCTATTGTGGCCTATAGAAATAAAAAACCAATAACGATTAAAAGAAGAACAATAGCTACGGAAATCGAAAGTTCATTGTCTGAAACTCTAAGCAAGGCAGGTGTTGACGCTTCACTCGCTCAGAATCTTGCCGATATTTATGCCTATTCTGTCGACTTCTTCAAAATTCAGAAAGGCGATAAGTTTGCTGTTACTTTTAATGAGAAATACATCAGCGACACGATTTATGCAGGTGTAGAAAGCCTGGAAGCTTCCTTTTTTGAATACAAAGGAAAAAAAATCTATGCCTTTCCGTTCAAGCAGGATACTACGGCAAAAAAAGTAAACTACTATGACGAAGAAGGAAAAGTGCTCAAGACGATGTTCCTGAAAGCACCTTTAAAATTCGGATTCAGGATTTCCTCAAAATTTTCAACAAGAAGATTCCATCCCGTACAACAGCGATTCAAAGCCCATAACGGTACTGATTATGCAGCACCGGCGGGAACGCCAATTATAACGACGGCAACCGGTGTGGTTGAAAAAACCGGATATACCGCCGGAAACGGAAACTTTGTAAAAGTCAAACACAATTCGACCTACTCGACGCAATACCTCCATATGTCTAAAATATTGGTTCGAAAAGGACAACGGGTTTCACAGGGCGATGTTATTGGAAAAGTAGGAAGTACAGGTCTGGCAACCGGACCGCATGTTTGTTACCGTTTTTGGAAAAACGGCGTACAGGTTGATGCCCTTAAACAGAAACTCCCGAATTCAATCCCGATGGATGCGAAATACAAGCCTAGATTCATGGCTGAAATGGCACCTCTCAAAAAAGAATTAGACAGCATCGCTGCAATTAAATTCAAAAAGTAATTCATTATTGTCTAAATTTGAGCCTTCAAAAGACTACAAATCTAATTTTTTTATTACCATGGCTTTAGGCAGAACCAATCCGTCAGGAACAGTTGCTTGGCAAAAACTGCGTGAACATTTCGCTGAAATGCAATATGCTTCAATGCAGGAAATGTTTGCAAACGATAGCTCCAGAGCAGAAAAATTTAATCTTCAATGGAATAACTTCCTTGTAGATTATTCTAAAAATATTATCACAGAAGAAACAATAAACTTGCTTTTGTCTTTGGCTGAGGAAGTAAATCTGAAAGACGCCATTGCCAAATATTTTAATGGCGATAGTATCAACGAAACCGAAAACCGGGCGGTACTTCATACTGCTTTACGTGCTCCTGAATCTGCTGTAATCACCGCAGACGGACAAAATGTAATACCGGAAGTATATCGCGTAAAAAACAAGATTAAGACCTTTTGTGATGAGGTTATTAGCGGACAAAGAAAAGGCTTCACCGGTAAAGCTTTTACAGATGTAGTAAATATTGGAATTGGGGGTTCAGATTTGGGGCCGGCAATGGTTGTAGAAGCACTTCAGTTTTATAAAAATCACCTGAATGTTCATTTTATCTCTAACGTTGATGGTGACCACGTACAGGAAAAAATCAAAAACCTAAATCCCGAAACGACACTTTTTGTAGTGGTTTCAAAAACATTTACCACCCAGGAAACGCTTTCAAACTCTGAAACGGTACGTAAATGGTTTTTAAAATCGGCTAAACAGGAAGACGTTGCCAAGCACTTTGTGGCTGTTTCTACAAATATTCAGAAGGTAACAGAATTCGGAATCAATCCGGATAATGTTTTTCCTATGTGGGACTGGGTTGGCGGAAGATTCTCTTTGTGGAGTGCAGTAGGCCTGTCCATCAGTTTGGCTGTAGGATTCGACAATTTCAATAAACTGCTGAAAGGTGCGAATGAAATGGATGAACATTTCAAATCGGCAGAATTCGACCAGAACATACCGGTTGTTCTGGCACTTTTGAGCATATGGTACAACAACTTCTTTGGCGCAGAAAGCGAAGCGCTGATTCCCTATACACAATACCTCCAGAAACTGGCACCCTACCTCCAGCAGGGAATTATGGAAAGTAACGGAAAAAGTGTTGGCAGAGATGGTAATCCGGTAAACTACCAGACAGGAACAATCATTTGGGGCGAACCGGGAACCAATTCACAGCACGCATTTTTCCAACTAATCCATCAGGGGACAAAATTGATTCCTACTGATTTTATTGGTTTTGTAAAACCTCTATATGGCGATGAAGACCATCACAATAAACTAATGTCGAATTTCTTTGCCCAGACAGAAGCTTTGCTGAATGGAAAGACGGAAGATCAGGTAAGGGCAGAATTTACAAAAACAAACTTCTCCTCAGGAGCAGCAGAATTCCTGACTCCGTTTAAGATTTTTCAAGGGAACAAGCCAACCAATACATTGCTAATTCAACAGCTATCGCCAGAAGCTTTAGGTTCACTGATTTCATTATATGAACATAAGATTTTTGTACAGGGCGTAATCTGGAATATTTTCAGTTATGACCAATGGGGAGTGGAGCTTGGCAAACAATTAGCGAATTCAATTCTTGATGAAATCAATTCAGGTGTTGTAAAACAACATGACAGTTCAACGGCTCTTTTGTTGCGTTATTTTTTAGATAAGAAAAAGAGTTAATCAATTAGTTTAAAATAAATTTTCAGCAAAAACATCAAAGATTAAAAAGGGAAAACGCTTCTAAATAAAAGTTTTATAGCTGTTAGCAAACAAATTTGTGTACAGTCGTTTTCATGTCCAATTCAAATGACGGCAGAAATTGAAATTTATTTTGAATCATATAAAAAAATATTTGTCCCGAAAATAACAGAAAACGAACGGGTGGTAAGCAATTATTGGTTTGTCTTTAAATTGTGCCCATACAAAACGCTGATGGATTGTTGGTCGTACTGTCAATAAGATGTTCAATTATTTCTTTTTTGCTCCATTTTTCAGGATTTACTTTTCGTTGAAAGTTTTGTCGCCAATAATAGTCAGCAAGTTCTGAATTATGTTACACAAGGATTCAAGCCTTTGTTATCATGTTTAGTCTGTCAATAGATTCTGCTTGTCAATTATGTTGTTCGTTTACAGTTGGTCTGTAAAATGGCACACATCGACCCAGCGGCCTGGCAATAGTGGTGGATTAGAAAACCAAAACTTTAAATTTGCACTAACTTGAACTACAACTCGCCATTGTGCCAAACCCTTGTTAGCTGTAGTTTTTTTATTTGACACTCAAACTCATAGTGAGATTGTCGAAATATTCATTTTCGTGTTTGAAAAAATTTTTTATTATTCCATTTTCAGAGAATCCTAACTTTTTATAAAGAGCTAATCCGGCAATATTTTCTGTATAAACCTGTAACCAAATTACCTCTAAAATTTCGTTTTGTTTTGCCCATTCAATTACATTAGAAAGCAATGCGGTTCCTAATCTGGTATCTCTCCAGTCTTTTAACATTCCCATTCCTATAACAGCAGTGTGTTCCATTAGTTTTCTTTGATTACCTGTTAAATCAATATTGCCTATTATTTCATTGTTATATTCTGCAATTAGTAGTAATGAGTTTTTATTTACTAAAAAAGAATTGATCCAATCCTTTTCTTGGTTAATTGTTAATTTGATTTCGTGTGTAAGTTTTGGAATATATTCACTTTGGGGAATATATGTTTTTATACAGTGCAAAAATTTTTCAGCATCATCCAACTCTGCTTGTCTGATCTGAACAACTTTCCCGTTTTTTAATTCAATTTTTATTGGTCGGAATTTTGACATAATGTTTGAAAAATTACCGCTAACGGTTTGGATTCTGCATAAGTAGTTGTTTTTTAAGTGATTATTTTAATTTAGCACTAAATTTAATTTGAAAAGCTGAATATTCAATTTAACACTGAATCTGCCATTTTGCTGTTAGGCGATGGCTTTCTTATTCTTCGGTTTGATTTATTATCCAGTTTGTCCAACCAATAATTGTGGATGCTCTTCGGAAATATGTTGAGTCGGAATCAACATTGTATAATTTTGATTGTTTCATTGTTTCAACTATAATTCCTTTTTCTGGCATTTCTCCGTTGTTAAGATAAAGTTTCAATGTTTCTTTAAATGCTTTGTGAGAAACGATTAGCCTTACAAATTCTTTTTGCCTGTCAATAAGGTTTAAATTAAAAACTTGTTTTCCTTTTTTTGTCAAAAAACAGCCTGTTTGTCCTGTAAATGGATCTCGTCCCGTATCAATTAAACCTAAATACTTCCCTGCATTAGAATAATAATCTGTTTGTCGTCTGTCAAAGTCATAGTTTTGAGTAATATCCTCTTTTGAGATAAATTCTTTCTGATTCAAAAGTTCACAAAGGTTGATCACTCTTTCAAAACTATTTGCTTGGGGAAAAGGAATTTCAGGTTCTTTAATGGTTTTTGTGGTGTCAATAATTTGGGCTAACGCTTCAAGGTTAAAATTGCCTTCCTGAACTACGTATTTCCTGTGTTTAACAAGAACTAAAGAGTTGTAATGATTGACGTTAGAAAATGCATATTCTCTTAAATGAAAAACGCCATTTGAGTAAGTCAAAAATATTGGACGAACTTGTTTTTGAATTTTACCACTCCAAAGTTTAAATGGATAATAAAGTTGCCTAACAAGAAAATCATCCGAAATATAATTTTTAGCTTCAATTAAATTTAATGAAGTGTCGCCTTCATAACCTCCATCAATTTCTACTTGAGAATTACCTACATTAACATTAAATAATCCCCTGGATGAGTTGATGCCAAAATTAAATGTTGATGAACTCATTCGTCCGCTAACAGTTGGTAATAAATTTTTTTCATTTGTGAAATCGTGAAGAATGTTAGAAACAAAAGCACAGTTGATAGCTGTTGCTTCGCTTGTTATGTCGCGATAATCAAGACTTTCTAAAAATGTAGGAAATTCAATTGGCGAAACTTCTATGTCGTCAGTATTGAAGTCACAAAATGTTTCAAATTCACCAATAACATAACTGCCTCTTGAAGTTGGCAAAATTGAAAGTTTGTTGTCTGCAAAAAGTTTTGGGAGTTGAGATTTGTGATCAAACTTCGTCATCAGTCTTGCTTCACGAAATTCATTAATTTTTGTTGCAGTAATCTCAATATGACCGTCTTTCAAAATCTTTTCAAGGATTTTGTGCTTTTCAAATATCTTTTCCCAGGCAAGGTCATTCTTGGATTTACTCATAGTTTCTGATTAATACTTCATCAACTTCTCCACGGTCAGCACCGTTTGAGTTAATTGCTCTGTTTGCTTTTACAATAGTTATTTTATAGTCTTTATATAAATCTATAATAAACTCTGCTGATGAATTTGAAAGTAAGAATTTTACACCTTTTTTATTTAATTCATCACAAGCAGTTTTTAGGTCAATTTGGTCATACATATTCCAACCGCCTTGAACATAACCTGTAAAGTTTGAACTTTCAGAAATTGGATGATATGGTGGATCTAAATACACGAAACATTTTTTATCTGCTTGTTTTAAAACATCAGAATAATCACCGCATTTAATGTCAATATTATTACTATTCAAAAATTTATTTACAGCTTTTAATGTTGGTTCATTTACAATATTTGGATTTTTATACCTGCCAAAAGGCGAGTTAAATTCGCCTGCGTTGTTTACTCTGTAAAGCCCATTAAAGCAAGTTTTATTTAGGTAGATTATTCTTGAAGCTCTTTCAACAGCATTAAGTTTTTTAAACTCTGCATTTCTGTCTAAACCTCTTATTGCATAAAAATATTCGGCTTCGTTTTTATGTTTTTTTAGATTGGTAATTAGCTCTTCAAGATTGTTTTTAATGACTTGATATACATTGATTAATTCCTCATTAAGGTCATTAATAATTGCATTTTTAGGCTGCAAATTAAATAATACTGCTCCGCCACCAATAAACGGCTCAATATATTTGTAATCTTTAATATTTTCGGGCAAATGCTCAACAATTGAAGGCATAAGTTGCCTTTTGCCTCCAACCCATTTTAGAAATGGTGCTACTAATTTGTTGTTTTTTGCCATATTTTGATTTTGCTATTGCTAAAAATTTTAGTTCGCTAAGTTAGTAAATTTTGATCAAGGCGTCCAAAATTTGTGCTCAGTTCGTTTTGTGCAGAATGTTGGTAAATGCTTTCGCCTAAAGGTTTACGGCTTGGAGCTGTGCGTTGGACGGGACATTAAAAGCACAAAACTCCAAGTTTGTACTTCAGCCCGCCTAATAATAAACAGCTAAAGGGCTGCTTAATCTTATGTAAGAGTTGTAAAAAGCCAGATTGTAATCAGATTCTAAAAGAAAGTAATATTATAATAACGCAAAGGGCTTGATAAAATATCAAGCCCTTTGTCTATAAATTATTATTTTGCTTAAAAGGTTTTTATTCTTCCGTATTGTTTTCCGGAGTTTCTTTGTTTCCTTTCAGGAATTTCACCACTAGCGGAATGGTAGTAGCCGCTACGATGATAAGGATAATGATTTCAATATGGCTCTTTAAATCAATGTCAAATTTGCTTAAAAACAAACCATAAAGATAATGTCCAGCCATAATTAAGCTGAAAGCCCATAAGAAAGAACTTAGTATATTGTAGAATATGAAACGTTTTTTGTCCATTTGCACGATTCCGGCAATAATCGGGGCAAAGGTTCTCAGGATAGGCATGAAACGTGCAATGATAATCGCTTTCCCGCCGTATTTTTCAAAAAATACGCGCGACTGCTCCAGATACTTTTTCTTGAACCAGAAGCTGTCCTCTTTTTTATAAAGATACCATCCGCTTTTTGCACCAAACCAATAACCCACCGTGTTTCCGATAATTCCGGAAATAGCAACCAATGTAGCCAGTAAAGCCACGTTGCCAAAGTCACTTTCAATGATAACAAGATTTTCTACAAGTTCACGGCTGTAGATTCCGGCAAGAAAAAGAAGGCTGTCACCCGGAAGGAAAAAACCGGCAAACAATCCTGTTTCTGCAAAAACAATAAAAAGCACAACATACAGTCCAACGCTAACGCCCCCAAGTTCCATTGCAATGTAGAATTCAGGGTTAATGAGCTGTTTCCAATCAAAATTATCCATTTTAGAATTTAGTTAAGTAAATAATTATTAAGAAGCATTTAGTGTAATAGAATTCATTTTTTTCTTATCGCCTACAATCCAGATAATATCGTTTCTTTCAAGTACGACGTGGGATTCCGGATTCATCATTCGGCGGCCTTCCCGTTCAATTCCCACGACCAGGCCATCTGTTTTTTCTCTAAGCTGTGATTCGCGTATGGTTTTGCCAATAAAATCTTCGTTTTTCAATTCGAAATTTTTCAGGACAGTTTCAGAATTGTTTTCAGGAACTGCCACAAAACTCTGCTGCAGATAGGTCTTGAATTTCTCTATCTGTCGGTCTGTTCCTATGACATAGAGAATATCATTTGGATAAATCTGCTCATTTCGGTTAGGAACATTAATTGTAATATTTCCGCGTTTGATTGCCGCAATATTGATTCCTATCTTTTCACGGAGTTCCAGCTGGTGTAGCGGTTTCCCAATAATATTGGATTCGGCACTGATTTCAAAAGTAGTCATGTGCGCATCCCAGGGAGAAAGCTCCCGCTTGCTTTTTGAAGCTTCCGTATTTTCCCGGTCGTTAAGATTCTGCATAAATCGGTTTTCGATTCGGTCATATAATGTTTGCAGCTTTTTAGGGAAAACCATATAAGCCACGGCAAAAATAACCAAAGCAGTAAAGGCAATGAAATTAGAAAAGAAACTGTTGAGCAATAATCCAATAAAAAACAGGGTAAACAGTATTCGGATAATATTGACAATTTTTATTGGTCCTAAAAATTTCCTTTCCCGCTTTAGTTCCTCATAAGCGGTAGGCGCAACTTTTCTGAACGACAAAGCCCATAAGAAAGGTGAAATGCACAAAAGCGTTAATACTGCTATCGCGACATTAGCCCATTGCGAACCGTTTACAAGAGGAAGTACTACTCTTGAAGAAAGTAGAATAATGGCAATTATAATTACAGAATAGATGATAATCTGAATGATGCTGGATCTTAAAAATAAAACCCAGTTGCTTGTGGCTTTTATAGTCTGCGAACTGGAACTGTAGCTGTCAATTGCCTTAATCCATTTTTTAGGGAGTTTTCTTTCCAGCATATTGGAAACCGGAATAGAAAGCTTAATCATAAAAGGAGTCGTAAATGTTGATATGGCAGAAACGGCAACTACAATAGGATAAAGGAAATTGCTGGTTACGCCCAATGTCATCCCTAAAGTAGCAATGATAAACGAAAACTCACCAATTTGAGCTAAACTCATCCCGGTTTGTACAGATTGTTTTAAGGGCTGTCCGGAAATAAGGGTTCCGATAGTGGAACTTAAAGTTTTTCCAAAAACGGTCAGTAAGGTGATAATAATTACCGGAACGGCATATTCTGCCAATGTACTAGGATTGATAAGCATTCCTACAGATACGAAGAAAACGGCTCCAAAAAGATCTTTTACAGGTTTAACGAGGTGTTCAATGCGTTCCGCTTTGGTGGTTTCAGCAATAATAGAACCCATGATAAAAGCACCCAAAGCAGGTGAAAAACCGGCCATAGTAGCCAGAATTACCATCATAAGGCATAAAGCTAAGGAAACAATCAACAGGGTTTCATCGCTTAAAAGATTCTTAGCCTTTTTTAGTAAGGTAGGAATGAAAAAGATACCGCCTACAAACCATAATATAAGGAAAAACAAAAGTTTTAATACTGATTCAAAAAGTTCCATTCCTGAAAATTGCTGACTCACGGCAATGGTTGAAAGCAGAACCATCATCAGGATGGCTACAATATCTTCAACAATCAGCGCGCCAAAAACAATGCCGGCAAATTTCTGGCCTTTTACACCCAATTCATCAAAAGCCCGAAGTATGATAGTAGTTGACGAAATGGAGAGGATAACACCCAAAAAGATACTGTCCATAGAAGACCAGCCCATGAGTTGACCGCACCAATATCCTAAAAATACCATAGAGAAAATTTGTACCAGGGCAGTAATGGAGGCCGTTCCGCCGACTTTCATCAATTTCTTAAAGCTAAATTCGAGCCCCAGGCTGAAAAGCAATATAATAACCCCGATTTCTGCCCAGACTTCAACGTTTTGTACGTCTTTTACAGAAGGGAATAACGTAAAATAAGGGCCCGCAAGAAATCCCGCAATTAAATATCCAAGAACTAAAGGTTGTCTGATTTTCTTAAAAAGTAAAATGGCAACACCGGCAGTCATAAGAATTAGTCCCAAATCACTTATAAGTGGATAAAGGTGATGTGAGGCTGCTGCCGTATTTTCTAATTCGTTCATATCTGTAATAATTTAATTGGACAATGTTTAGGAAGATTCAGGTAGAGAATCTTAAAAAAGAAAATCAATTATTTATTACCAAAAAGCCTGAAAGGGATAGAAGATGGATAGTAGTTTTCCTTTATGGCAGAAAGAACCAAACAGGGAATGTTTTTCAAAAGGGTTTGCCAAAGCAAAATAAGTATGGAAAACAAATTTTGAAGAAGAAACGGCTCCAAAAGGTAAAGTCAAACCGTGGCATTTTGAAAGCCTGGCCATACTATAACGATAGGGGTTAGAAATTTTCTTCTTTTTATGGAGTTTATCCAATGTGTCATGCACAACCGAAAATTCTTTTTTTGAAAGATCGTATTGGCATGTTTTTAATTGCGGTGTGCAATTGGTTTCGGGAAAAGTCAATGACAAGTTTTTCTTATTGCCGGCATCGCAACGCATACCAAGCAGAAAGAATAAGCACAAAAAAGTAATATGTACGGCTTTTTTCATCATTTCCGCAAATTTATGATATTGGATTTTAAAACAGTGACCAATTCAATTAAAGAAATGTTAATTATTAAGATTTTATTTCGTAATTTGGATTCATTATTTATTGGTCTGCCGTGTTCCCATAATTTTGGAGCATTTCATTTTTTGATATATTTGTAAAAAACAATTTTTGACCATGGATACTTACAAAATTATTCTTGAAGCCCACTCCGGTATTGCCTATGTAGCCCTTTTTACAATTGGCGTTGCAACAATTAATTCCCTGATAGGGCTATCTGCTAAAAACGAATTCAAACCAAAAGACAGAAGGATTGCCCTTTTTGGTCTGATAGCTGCTCATCTCCAATTTGTTTTTGGACTGATACTGTATTTTGTTTCTCCAAAAGGAATTGCCCTGTTTGCACAGGCGGGTATGAAAGAAATTATGGGGAATAGTGAGCTTCGTATGATGGCCGTAGAACATCCCTTCGTAAATATTTTGGCAATAGTGCTGATAACCATAGGTTGGAGCACACACAAAAGAGTGGATGATTCCAATAAAAAATTCAAGAAAATAGCCGTATTCTATGCTTTGGGATTCCTGTTGCTGTTATCAAGAATTCCTTGGAATGTGTGGTTCTCATAAAAAATAAAGCTCAATTTTTTGAGCTTTTTTCATTTTAGGTATAGTAATTGTAAGATGAATTGGCCAAACATAAAAAAATTTATCATGAAGTATAAGACTACCATTCTGTTGCTGGCCTTTATTGCTTTGGTCTTTTCGAGCGGTTTTTCCATACAGGATAGAAATTTTCAAAAAACACCCCCGGAAAAAACTCAGGCATTTCAGGATTCGGTAAAGAAAGTTGCAATAGAAGATAGCTTAAAATTAGCAGAATCAAAAAAATATAAGCTCCATAAGAAAAATGCCCATGCATCTTATTATGCAGACAAATTTACAGGTCGACGAACAGCAAGCGGAAAAATCTTTGACAATAAGAAATATACGGCAGCCCATAGAAAATTTCCTTTTGGAACTAAGCTCCGTATTACAAATGAAGCCAATGGAAAATCGGTTATTGTAGAAGTGACAGACCGCGGCCCATTTACCAAAGGAAAAGAAATTGACCTTACCAAAAAGGCCTTTATGGAAATTGCTTCTTCCCGATACGGAGGGCATTTGAAAGTAACTATTGAAATTGTACAGTAATCATGAAAGCCAGGATATTTTTATTTATCGGAGTACTTGGAAGCCTGCTGGCAAGCTGCTCGTCTGCCAAATCGGTATCCGGAAAAGTATATAAGAAGAATGTCCATGCGTCCTATTATGCCGACAAATTCAACGGGAGAAAAACAGCAAGTGGGGAAAAATTCCACAATAGCAATTATACAGCCGCCCATAAAAAACTGCCTTTCGGAACAAAAGTCAAAGTAACCAATATTGCCAATGAAAAATCGGTTTTGGTTGAAATAAACGATAGGGGGCCATTTGTACCGGGCAGGGAAATCGACCTCACTAAAAAAGCCTTTATGGAAATTGCAGATAATAAAAATCATGGTTCATTAAGAGTGAACATTGAAATTATAAACTAACCAAGCCGGCATTATGCTGGCTTTTTTATTGCTTAAAAACGGACAATTAAAAATTAACATAAATTTAAGTTCGTTTAGTTCGGTAATTACCGAACCTGATTTAACTTTGCGCCAAAATTAACATATCAAATGACAGACATAGCGAAAGAAAGAGAAGGATTGGTGGAGATGTTTGGTGTTCATTTTGAAAAGTATTGGAACTTTTCACCTTTGTCAGGACGAATATTAGGTTGCCTTATTGTTTGGAATGACGCCAAAGGATTGACGTTTGACGATTTAGTTTCCACATTAGGAGCCAGCAAAAGTTCGGTTTCTACCAATTTAAACCTGTTGCTGAAGATAGGAAAAATAGAATATTATACTTTTCCCGGTGACAGAAAGAAATATTACAGGCCATCTTCTTTTGGCGACAGGATGCAAAATCATCTGCAGATGGTTCTTGACGAAAAGAAAATGGTAGAGAGAATAATAGAGTACCGAAAAAAGACAGTCAGTGACGGAGATTGCGCCAATTTGGAATTAATAAAGATTTATCAGGAACACATCCTGGAATTCGAAAAATTTTTAAATAAAACGATTCAGAAGTTAGAAAAAGTAGAGAACAAATAAATCAATCAACCTTTATAAAAATGCAGATGAAGAATAAATCACTATTCAGTATTGTAATCGCAATAATTACACTTTACTCTTGCGGTAAAAAAGAACAGCAGATGCCTCCTCAGGGACCAATGCCGTTTCCGGTACAGGCTGTTGCAAAACAGGATGCGGTTGTTTATCAGGAATATACAGCCAATCTTGAGGGACAACAGAATGTCGAAATCCGTCCAAAAGTTAACGGATTTATCCAAAAAATATTTGTTGACGAAGGACAGGTTGTCAGAAAAGGACAATTGTTATTCAAATTAGAAACCCAAACTCAAAACGAGGATGCTTCAGCAGCAAAGGCAGCCGTACAGGCAGCTCAGGTTGAAGTAGACCGATTGAAGCCGCTTGTTGACAGAAAAATCATCAGCAACGTACAATTGGAAACGGCCAAAGCTAAGTTAGCGCAGGCTAAAGCTTCTTATGGAGCTATTGCTGCCAACATAGGTTTTGCAACAATCACATCACCCGTTGATGGAGTAATTGGCGGCCTTCCATTCAGAGAAGGTAGTTTAGTTAGCTCAACCAGTGAAATGCCTTTGACAACCGTTTCTGATACGAGAGTTATCCGTGCCTATTTCTCAATGAACGAGAAACAACTTTTGTTTTTCAACAAAACCTTTAAAGGAGCTACAACGGCAGAAAAGCTGAAATCAGCTCCGGAAGTTTCCCTGCTTTTGGTTGACAATACAGAATACGACCAAAAAGGAAGATTGGCAACAATGAACGGATTGGTTAATCCACAAACAGGAACAACGCAGTTCAGAGCCGAATTCAAAAATCCGGAAGGAATCCTTAGAAGCGGTAGCAGTGGTATCATTCGTTTGCCAATTGATGAGAAAAACGTAATGCTTGTGCCACAGAATGCCGTATTTGAAGTACAGGGAAAACAGATGGTTTATGTAGTTGGAAAAGACAACAAGGTAAAATCAAGAATCATCGAGACAAAAGGAACATCAGGATTGAATTTCATCGTGAGCGGAGGACTTGAAGAAGGCGAGTTAATCGTAGTCGAAGGGGCTTCTAAATTAAAAGACGATATGGAAATCGTCCCACAGCAAGGAAAACCGGAAGCTGCGGCTCCGGCAGAAAATACTGCGGCAAAAGATGCTGCAAAAACAACTACACCATCAGCTAAAAAATAATTCTCAATGTTAAAGACATTTATAGAAAGACCGGTTCTTTCGACCGTAATATCGATCCTGATTACCATTTTAGGGATTCTGGGATTGATGTCCCTGCCGGTAGAACAATATCCTGAAATCGCCCCACCGACGGTTCAGGTTAATGCGACCTATACTGGAGCGAATGCCGAAACGGTATTGAACAGTGTCGTGACGCCACTAGAAGAAGAAATCAACGGAGTAGAAGGAATGACCTATATGACGTCTTCTGCTGCGAATGACGGTTCAGCAAAAATTTCAGTTTACTTTGAACTTGGGGTTGACCCGGACATTGCTGCCGTAAACGTTCAGAACAGGGTTTCTCGTGCTACCAGCAAATTGCCTCAGGCTGTTGTTCAGACAGGGGTTACCACGCTAAAAAGCCAGACCAGTGCCTTGATGTTCTTTGCGCTTTATTCTAAAAATAAGCAATTCGACGAAACGTATATCCAGAACTACGCTAAAATCAACCTGGTTCCAAAACTGCAACGTGTAAAAGGTGTTGGACAGGTTAACGTTTTCGGAGCAAAAGATTACTCGATGAGAATCTGGATTGATCCAGAGAAAATGGCAACTTATGGCGTATTGCCAAAAGATATTCAGGCAGCGCTACAAGAGCAAAACGTAGAAGCGGCACCGGGTAAATTTGGTGAAAATGCAGATGGAGTTTATGAATATGTAATCAAATACAAAGGAAGACTTTCTGTAATTGAAGATTATGAAAACATCGTAATCAAATCTACAGGAAACGGAAACTTCCTTCACCTGAAAGATGTGGCCACCGTAGAATTGGGAGGCTTCAACTATGGTACCAAAAACATTGCCATGGGGCAGGAAGGTGTTGCCGTAGGGGTGTTCCAGACATCGGGTTCCAATGCGCAGGACATCATCACAGAAGTAATGTCGATTTTGGAAGAAACAAAACCTGATTTCCCTCAGGGAGTAGATTATGTAATTCCATACAACACCAAAACATTCCTTGATGCTTCCATTAGCAAAGTAATTTCTACTTTGGTAGAAGCTTTCATTCTTGTATTTATTGTAGTATTCCTATTCTTACAGGATTTCCGTTCTACTCTGATTCCTGCTATCGCTGTACCGGTAGCGATTATCGGAACGTTCTTCTTCCTGCAATTATTCGGATTCTCAATTAACATGTTGACCCTGTTTGCGATGATTCTCGCGATTGGTATTGTGGTCGATGATGCCATTGTCGTCGTGGAGGCGGTACACGCCAAACTCGACGAAGGAGCCAAGTCCGGGAAAGAAGCTACACTGTCTGCGATGAGCGAAATCTCTGGTGCGATTGTTTCGATTACATTGGTAATGTCGGCCGTATTTATTCCGGTATCGTTCCTAAGCGGACCTTCGGGAGTATTCTACCAACAGTTTGCAATTACGTTGGCGATATCGATTTTGATTTCGGCAGTAAACGCGTTAACGTTGAGTCCGGCTTTGTGTGCCCTGTTCCTGAAACCGCATAAAGATTCAGACCATCATAAAAAGAACCTGAAAGACAGATTCTTCCTGGCCTTCAACACAGGCTTTAATAAGATGAACGAGAAATATACAGGCTCGTTGCGATTCCTGGTAAGAAAAAGATGGGTAACAGGAGTAGCTCTTTTGGTTTTCTGTGGTATTACTTATTTCTTGTTCCAGTCTACTCCGTCGGGATTTATTCCTAACGAAGACAGGGGAATCATCATGGCGGATTTGACACTGCCTCCTGGAACTACATTAGAAAAAACACAAAAAGCAGTAAACGAATTAGATTCTATTTTAGCCTCGATGGATATTGTTGAAGCCAGAATGAGCGTTGTAGGATTTAGTTTGTTGAACAACGTAAACGGTGGTTCTTACGCCTTTACGGTAATCAAACTGAAAGACTGGGCTTATCGTAAAGAGGCTAACCAGCAGGTTGATGCAGTAGTGGGAGAACTTTTTGGAAGAACAGCCCACTTTAAAGATGCAAGAGCCTTATTCTTTACACCTCCGAGTGTACAAGGTTTTGGTACTGCCGATGGTTTTGAATTCAAAATACAGGATAAAGGTGATGATGACTGGGCAACAGTTAGTAAAGTCAGCAACGAGTTCCTGGGTGAATTGATGAAAAGGCCGGAAATCCAGTATGCGATGACCAACTTTAACCCGAACTTCCCACAATACCAAATGGATATTAATGTGGAAAGGGCAAAAGATGCCGGAGTATCTATCTCGGATATTTTCAACACCATGCAGGGATATTACGGAGGATTGTATACAACAGATTTCAATAAATTCGGGAAGCAGTACCGTGTCATGATTCAGGCAAAACCGTCTGACAGGGCTACTGAAGAATCGATTAACAATATTTATGTCAGAAATGCCAATAACCAGCAGGTAGCAATCAGCCAGTTCATTGACTTCAAGAGAATTTACGGACCGGAAGCTGTAGCGAGATTTAACATGCTAAAAGCTGTAAACGTTAACGGAAAAGCGAAACCGGGTTACAGTTCAGGTGATGCGATTAAGGCAATTCAGGAAGTTGCAGCACAGCACTTGCCAAAAAGTTATACCTATGAATTTTCAGGTATGACCCGTGAAGAGATTTTGGCAGGATCACAGGCAGCAGGCGTATTCCTTTTGAGTTTGATATTTGTTTACTTCCTTTTGAGTGCGCAATATGAAAGTTATCTGGTGCCATTATCGGTATTGTTATCATTACCTGTGGGTATTGCCGGAGCTATCGGATTTGTGAAGCTTGCCGGATTAGAAAACAACATCTATTTCCAGGTAGCACTAATCATGCTTATTGGTCTCCTCGCGAAGAATGCCATCCTGATTGTGGAATTCGCCATACAGAGACGACGCCACGGAATGGACCTGATGCAGGCGGCTATAGAAGGTGCAAAAGCGCGTCTTCGACCAATCTTAATGACTTCATTGGCCTTTATTTTTGGTCTGTTGCCGTTAGCCCTTGCTTCCGGAGTTGGAGCAGTAGGTAACCGTTCTATTGGTATGGGTGCTGTTGGAGGAATGTTAATAGGAACCGTATTTGGAGTATTCGTAATTCCGGTATTGTTTGTCATCTTCCAATCATTGCAGGAAAGAATCTCAGGCAAGCCATTTGAAGAAAAAGAGTCTGATGTTATACTTTTAAACGAAGAATATGAAGAATAAGATATATAAAATAGGTTTGCTCGTTTTCGCTGCAGCCGTAATGCAATCTTGTTTCGTCGCAAAAAAATACGAAAGGCCGGAACTAAAAACAGAAGACCTTTACAGAACAGAGGTTGTTTCTGTGGATTCTACCTCGCTTGCGAATGTTTCATGGGATAAGATATTTACTGACCCTATCTTGCAGGACTATATCAAAAAAGGATTGCAGAACAATCTGGATATCCGTATTGCGATGCAGAATATTGCAGCCGCAGAAGCGACAATGAAACAAGGCAAAGCAGGTTACTTTCCAACACTTTCAGGAAATGCTGACTGGACACACCAGCAGCTTTCTAAAAACAGCCAGTTGGGAGCTTTCCTGCAGGACCGAAGCACAGACCAGTATCAGTTGACAGGAACACTTTCCTGGGAAGCGGATATCTGGGGCAAAATCAGAAGTAACAAGCGTGCTGCAAATGCGGCTTATCTGCAGTCAATAGCAGCCAATCAGGCGGTTAAGACACAGTTGATTGCCAGCATTGCTTCTACCTATTATCAATTGCTTTCTCTGGATGCCCAGATTAAGGTAGCAGAAGAATCGTTGATTAACAGAAATGAAAGTATCGAAACGATTATTGCGCTTAAAGATGCAGGAAATGTAAATGAAGTAGGTGTAAAACAGACTGAAGCACAGAAATATGCGACAGAAATCATTATTGCAGATTTAAAGAACAATGTAATCATCTTAGAAAATGCCCTGAATAATCTTTTGGGTGAAGGTTCTAAGAAAATTGCCAGAGGCACTTTCGAGTCTCAGGTAATGCAGCCGGAAATTACACTTGGCGTTCCGGCAACCCTGTTGAGAAACAGACCGGATGTTATTGCGGCAGAATACAACCTGATTTCTACTTTTGAGCAGACTAATGTTGCAAGAAGTAATTTCTATCCTACGCTAAAAGTAACGGCTACAGGCGGTTTCCAAAGTATCGATTTGCAACAATGGTTCAGTGCCAATTCGTTCTTTTCAAATGTGGTTACCGGATTAACACAGCCAATCTTTAACCAGAGACAAATCAGAACGCGTTTTGAAGTGGCAAAAGCCAACCAGGAAAAAGCCTATCTGCAATTTGAACAATCTCTGTTAACTGCAGGAAAAGAAGTTTCGGATGCTTTGGCGCAATACAACAACGAAACGGCTAAAATAACAATCCGCGAAAAGCAAGTTGACGCACTTAAAAAAGCGGCTGATTATTCAGACGAACTATTAACATATGGTTTGGTGAACTATTTGGAAGTATTGACAGCTAAAGACAATGCTTTGAATACGGAACTGAATCTGATTGACAATAAATACAGACAGTACAATGCCATTATCCAATTATACAGAGCCTTAGGTGGCGGATGGCAATAATATAGTTCCGCTTGCGGGATTATGATTGATTTTGTTTTTGTTCAAAACCATCGGACATTTCGATGTTCGGTGGTTTTTTGTTTTAAGAGTTCTATTGGCATTGATTTTGGCGCGATTGGGAATAATCTTAAAACAGTACATTATTTATGAAACCTGAAAAATATAAAAAATTAGACAATCCTGTTTGGTATTCTTTATTAGAAAGCCATCGGGATTTTGCAATTAATTATAATAACATAAAGTTTTACCATCCGGATTATTGCCCGTTTGGAGGTTTTCAAAGTCCAGATAATATTTCTGAAAGTATTGATTCTTATTCGCACCTGACAGATAGTTTTTTTGTTGTTGGTGAAAAACCTTTGTTGTCTGATAAACTGCTACTAAAAAATGAGCTGATTTGCGCACAAATGATTGTTGAGAATAAGATAGATATGGAGTATAAAAATACTATTGTGTCATTGACCTCAAACAATACCAAAGTTTTATTTGATCTGGTTAATCTGGTACAGCCGGGTTATTTTAAAGAGAAAACAGCTTTACTGGGAAACTATTACGGAATTTTTGAAAAAGGAGAATTGATAGCCGTAACCGGAGAGCGGATGAAAATGGATGATTTTGTAGAAATCAGCGCTGTAGTCACACATCCTGAACACACCGGAAAAGGCCTGGCAAAACAGTTGGTTGCCCATACGGCTAATGCTATAATAGAACAGGGAAAGATGCCTTACCTTCATGTGGTTGAAAGCAATGAAGGTGCTATAAAATTATATGAAAAGCTGAATTTTATAACAAGACGAAAGATTAGTTTTTGGCATATTGTAAAATTAAGATAGAAGATGATGAAAGAAAATAAAATAGGAAAAATAACCATAGCAATAATCACAATCGTTTTAGTATTGGTGACTATAAGGTTGTCAGGACATAAACATTCTCTAGGAATTTTTGTGCTGGCACTCTTTGGCTTTTATTTTGTGGCTTTTTTAATTGGAGCCCTCCTAAAAGCAACGGAAGTTATAAGCAAGTCTCTTTTTTATGTTTTTTTAGCAGTGTTATTGACTTCGTTCTCCTTGTTTTTCGTTTACCACCATAGCTATGACAGTCATAACGAAACCCGAAGCCTGTTGTATCGTTTTAACGGTGAATAATAACTTTAATCGCAAAATTTATAGGTAGCAGACAGCTCATTCTTTTTTCCGGTTGGCACAATATCATGCTTTTGGAATTTCTTTCCGGACGAAACATCATTCAGGAAATTTAAAACAATATGGTGCTCTTTTTCAAAAAGATAACCGCTGTACTCATGTCCCCCACCACAAAACGTATAGAGCGCTCCGGAACCATCTAAGCTCACGATATGATTATAGATAGAATAGGAACCGAAGAGCATTAGCCATCCTGAAGCATTTGTCTTGCAATAATGATGTGGGGCAGTACCATAAGGAACGGTTGTATCACCATTTCCATGAAAGAAAAACATAGGAATTATGTTTTTTTCAGTAATCAGATTTAAGTCCATAATAGCTCCTGCACCCGAAACGAGTCCGGCATATTTAAATCCGGCAGGAAGTGAATTATCATATAAATTCATCGTTTTAAAATCCCAAAATGCAGCATGAAGCACGGTTTCGGCTCCGGCACTGGAACCGGCAATAAATATTTTTGAAGTATCGATAGCATACTTTTCACTGTTTTTTATAAAAAAGGAAGTGGCCAGCCATAAATCGTTTACTGCATATTGAAATGCCTTAATCTTTTCAGAAAGAATACCGTCGCAACTGAATTTCCTGCCTTTGGCATACAGTGTATAGGTTATCGTAGCGCTTGCATAACCATTTTGGGCAAGAAAACGGCAAAGACTGTAACCGGATTGTCTTTCTCCTCCTGAAAATCCGCCGCCGTGCACATACAAAAGCAATGGTAGTTTCTTGCCGGATGTTTTTGCCGGAAGAAATAAATCAAGGTCTAACTTAATGGTATCGTTTTGGAAATAAGTCAATGTTGTCATTTTTTGGGCATTTCCTGCATGAAAAGACAACAGAAACAAAAAGGCAATCAGGATTTTTTTCATTGTAATTGGGGTAATCAATTATAGTTTATTGACGTATAATAAAATAAATTATTTCCAGGTTTTATAAGGATGCTGACTTAAAAAGGCATTATAATAACGCTCATCGTTTGTAACCTCACTTCCCAACCAATCAGGCTTTTCAAAGGTTTCATCTTCAGATTTCAATTCAACTTCGGCTATAACGAGTCCTTCATTATCTCCAAAAAATTCGTCAACCTCAAAAATATGGTTTCCGGACCGCACTTCATAGCGTATTTTGTCAATAACACCCTTTTCACAAAGCTGAATCAGGTGTCTGGCTTCCATAAGCGGAATTTCAGTTTCCCATTCAAAGCGGGAAAGCCCGGATTCGTTTCCTTTTCCTTTGATGGTCAGAAAACCGCTTTCTCCTTTAATCCGGATACGGACAGTTCTCTCCGGATGGCTGTTGAGGTAGCCCTGGGCAATATGATTTTTAGCAAAAGCAAGTGTCTTAAACTGGTCAGAGTTGACAAGGAATTTTCTTTCAATCTCAAGCATGGGTATCTTTTTATTAACGAAGTTACTGATAAATGCTCTTCTATTTGTATTTTTACGATAAAGCTTAAGTTAAAACCCCATGAAAATTAGAAAATCGAAGCCAAAAATCTCCATTGCTTCTTTTATGAAGCATTATTTTGATGAAAGCCAGCTATGGACGAAGGCAAATGACGAAATTGAATTATTGGTGCAGCTGGTCAGTATTATAAGACCTAAAAAACCAAAAGCGGTCTTAGTTGTTGATATCCAGGAATTGTTGGAGTTTCTTCAGCAAAATGATTTCATACGATTACAGTTTTCTTACTATGTCAAAAAGCTGCTGCACAATAAAAAATTCAATAAGTTTCTTTCAGATGCGGGAATCCTCCGTGATGTTGATTTTATTTTTGAGGTCCGAAAAAGGATTTTTTCCAAATTGCTTCCCTATCAGCCCAGTAAAGATTCATTGGAGTATATTTTAAATCAGGTTTTTTATCTGGCAACCGACACGATTTGGGTAAACAAAATTCCGGTTTCCCAAATCGAAGAACTTTATGACCTTTTACTTTTCAATTCGATTTATGACACGGTAGAAGAAGATTCCGTATTGTCCGAAATGTTGCTTTCTATGAATATTATTACGCAACGTATTAGTGGTCGTGCCATGGAAACGGACGTTATAAAAATGGTTCCGGAATATGATAATCTGGAGAGTCCTTTTGCTGCCTTGGAAAAAGAGCTCCATCAGATTGATGATACGGTGAGGAATGCGGAAAGCAATCATTTTATTTCATCCACAGACCTATACTACAAACAACTTTTGATATTGCACAAGCAATGCAATGATTTTGTAGAAAAAGCCTTTGCCAATTCTTCAAAATACGGTATTTCGCTTCGCGTTAACCAAAATCTGCTCCGCATACGCCAACAGCTATACCGATTAAAAGTACTGATTCCGCTTTTGGTTGTGGATAGAGAAGAAAACAAAAAAAATAATGGGATTCAGCTTGCGTTAAAACTCATAAAATACAACTGTTATAAAAACGATATCAGAGGTCTGGTAAGCGAAAGTACGCAGCTTTTGTCCTATGAAGTTACACAGCATACTGCAAAAACAGGCGAAAAGTACATTACAGAAACACGGCAGGAATATTTCAGGATGTTCAGGGCAGCTTTAGGAGGCGGACTCATAGTGGGTCTTTTGTGTATCATCAAAGTAATGTTGGGCAAGGTAGAAACCAGCGGTTTTGGACATGCTTTTTTATACAGTATGAACTATTCGATTGGATTCATTGCCATTTATCTCTGCGGGTTTACTTTGGCTACAAAACAGCCGGCCATGACAGCATCAGCATTGGTCAGGGCGTTAGAGCAGGGTATGAAAAAACAAGGAAATTCGTCTGAAAAACACCAGGCATTTGCGGTATTTTTTGCGCGGGTTTTCAGGTCGCAGTTTATTGCTTTTGTAGGGAACGTTGTTATGGCATTTCCGGTTTCGCTGTTGGGAATCTGGCTGATTGATTATGCCTTTGAATATAATATTGCCGCTTCGAAATGGACAAAACTGCTGACAGATATAAGTCCGGTTCATTCGCCGGCTATTTTTCACGCAGCAATCGCCGGGGTGTTTCTTTTTCTTTCCGGTATCATTTCAGGAAGCATTGCCAATAGGGACAAGCATCATCAGGTGTATTACAGAATACAGGAACATCCCGTACTGAAGATGACTTTTGGCAGGGAGAAGACAAAAAAAATTGCTGATATGTATGAAAAGAAATGGGCAGGTATTATTTCCAATTTTTGGTTTGGGGTGTTCATGGGTTCGACCGCATCCATCGGATTGTTTTTTGGATTAAATCTTGATATCCGGCACATTACTTTTGCAAGTGGAAATATGGCTTTAGGGCTTTATGGAGCCGATTTTATGGTAACTTTGTCATTGGTAATCTGGTGTGTTATTGGAATTGGCGTAATCGGGTTGGTCAATTTCCTCGTAAGCTTTGCGTTGTCTTTGGGGTTGGCTTTCCGTTCCAGAAATATTCCGTTGCGTGAAATACGTTTTGTTATCTTGTCCATCTGGAAACATTTCAAAAGCAAACCTATGAGTTTCTTTTTTCCATCAGAAAAAAAGATAAAAACACAAACAGAGGAAGAGTATTTGGCTTTAGATACAAAAAATAAAAAATGATAATAAGAGAGTATGCCGGTTCTGACAAAAACAGAATATTGGAACTTTTAAGACTGAATACACCGGAATTCTTTTCTCCAAATGAAGAGAAGGACTTGTCGTATTATTTGGATAATGAGGCGGATAATTATTTTGTTCTTGTCATGGAAGGTAAGATTGTTGGATGTGGAGGCTTTAATCTGACAGAAGATGGCAAAACGGCAAAAATATCTTGGGATATCTTTGACCCGGGCTATCAAGGAAAAGGACTTGGCAGTGCTTTGACCCGATTCAGGATTGAGAAGATAAAAGAAAACAAACAGGTTAAGACTTTATCTGTGAGAACATCGCAGCTTGTTTATCCGTTTTATGAAAAATTTGGGCTCAGGCTCAGGGAAGTTGTGAAAGATTTCTGGGATGAAGGGTTTGATTTATATCAATTGGACTGTGATATAGAGTCGGTTTGATAAATTGGCAGTTGGGTTATGGAGGAGCAGGAACAAATTCAAAATCGCAAAATCATCCATGTCGACATGGATGCCTTTTATGCTTCTGTTGAGCAGATGGACAATCCGGAATTGAGAGGAAAACCAATTGCCGTTGGTGGTGGAGGAAACAGGGGTGTTGTTGCAGCAGCAAGCTATGAAGCCCGAAAATTTGGAGTACGCAGTGCGATAAGCGGCTATCAGGCCAAGAGAAATTGTCCCGAATTAATATTTGTAAGACCCAGGTTTGAACGTTACAGGGAAATCTCCGAACAGATACGTCAGATTTTTTATGATTATACTGATTTGGTCGAACCGCTTTCTCTCGACGAGGCCTATCTGGATGTTACTGTCAATAAAAAAGGAAATCCCAGTGCCACACTAATTGCCCGCGAAATTCGCAAAAGGATATGGGATGAAGTAGGATTGACTGCCTCTGCCGGAATTTCCATAAATAAATTTATTGCTAAGGTTGCATCGGATTTTAATAAGCCTAACGGACAAAAAACGGTCAATCCCGATGAAGTGCTTGCCTTTTTGGAAGAACTCCCCATCAGGAAGTTTTATGGAGTAGGGAAGGTGACTACAGAAAAAATGTATCAGTTGGGAATTTTTACGGGTAAAGACCTGAAAGAAAAAACAATAGACTTTTTAATAAAACATTTTGGCAAATCGGGAGCCTTTTATTATTCGGTAGTCCGGGGCATTCACAACAGCGCGGTAAAGCCGGAACGCATAGCGAAATCTGTAGGAGCCGAGCATACTTTTCATGAAAACCTGACTTCGGAAATTTTTATGATGGAACGCCTGGAATCGATTGCCGCGACTTTGGAACGAAGGCTCAAGAAATATGATATTTCTGGGAAAACGGTCACGTTAAAGATTAAATACAGCGATTTTACATTACAAACCCGAAGCAAGACCATGCCCTATTTTATTTCTGACAAAAGTCTGATTTTGGATGTGGCCAAAGAATTGCTGTATCAGGAAAAAATGAAAGACTCGGTGCGTCTGCTGGGAATATCACTTGGGAATTTGAATACGGAAGTAAAAAAGACGGTAGTTGTACAGTTGAAATTTGATTTTTAATTTAAGATTTAAGATTTTGGCTTATGGTGTCTAAACCTAAAATCAGAAATCAAAAATCACAAATAAGAAAGGGCAAAGTTTCTGAATTACTTTCTATCAAAGATTTATATTTGCTAAAAATATTACCATGTTTGACCTAAATGAATATGAAAACGCACAAAAGGGATATTCCGCTACGCAGAATGCTATTCCCGTGCCTTTGTATTCATGGGATTTTTTTGGAGAATATCTGGAACAGCTCAAGAATTTCCTTTCCGACTTATCCAAATTGAAGGTGCTTTCAAAATCCAATCACTGGAATTTAAATATGGATTTTAAAGAAGAATTACAAAAAGACCATGTTGTAGTTGTGACAGACACTACTTTGAATATAGTATTTGCCTCAGAAAATATTGTAGGAATGACAGGTTATGCTTCATCTGAAGTCCTTGGAAAAAATCCTAAAATGTTTCAGGGCGACGAAACTTCTAAAAAAGAATTGCAACAGATTCGTGAAGCAATTGATGCCCGGATTCCTTTTGAAAAAACAATCATAAACTACAAAAAAAACGGAGAAACCTATTCCTGCCATATCAAGGCTTTTCCAATATTTAACCGTAAGAAGCAGGTGGTGAATTTTATCGCGTTTGAAAAAGCAGCCTAAATCTTTAACTATAAACACATCTTTTCTAATATTTATTCAAACCTGTTTCACCTTTAGGTTCTCTGCATCTTTCTGAGCAAATTTTCACGCAAAGGCGCAGAGATGCCGACTTAAGTAGGGATGCCGTCTTTTTCCGGATGCATATTTTTCGTTCATTTAAATACCATATTATTCTTTAAAGTTTTTCTCCCCTGAAAAAAAGGGGAAATTTCCCCTTGTTTCGTTTTTACCATCGGCATAGCTTTGTAACATAATCACAGGCATTGGGAATTTACATGAATTGCACAAACTCAAACTTTCCCAAACAATGTGTCGTTGAATTATAATGGGGGTGTATGACTCAAGCATAACAGGGTTAGTGGCTGTTTTTGCAAAAGTCATCTGGAAAAAAAAAGGTTTGACTCAAGTCAAACCTTTTTTGATTTTATATGTTTATTGTTTAGTTTCTGCTGGAAAGCTTGGAAAGCAATCTTAGGAACTCGATATAAAGCCACACAAGAGTAATCATTAATCCCATAGCTCCAAACCATTCCATATATTTTGGCTGTCGGTTTTTTGCTCCTTTTTCAATCAGGTCGAAATCTAAGAACAGGTTCAGGGCAGCAATAATAATTACGACAACACTGATTCCGATACTCATTAGCGAATTGCCATGGTGAACCGGCACAAAGCTGGTAAACATTGAAAGCAGCCATGAAATTAAGTAATAGGTAGCAACAGCTAATGTGGCAGCAATAACTACGGATTTGAATTGCTCGTTTACTTTTACAATCTGATATTTATATAGGCCAAAACACACTAAAAACGTGACGAAGGTAGCGCCAACAGCCTGTATTACGATTCCAGGATACATAGCTTCAAATACGGCAGAAATACCTCCGATAAATAATCCTTCAACCAATGCATAAGCCGGAGCCAGGTAGGAAGAATATTGAGGTCTGAATGATGAAATCAAGACTAATATAAATCCAACAATTGCTCCTCCTATTGCCAAAGGAAGCGGATTAAACCCGTTAAAAGCCAGCCACCATGTTAAAGAAGCAGTGGCAGTTAATAACAAAAGCATAAAGAAACTCTTGTTGATGGTTCCAGAAACAGTCATTTCCTGGCCGTAATCAATCAGGGTTGAGTTTTCGTCCGGGCTGTAAGAATGAACAGTTGGTTTGCTAAAATTCTTATTGCCCAAAAATGGATTATTTGACTTGAAATTCATAATCGTTTATTTTAATATCAGCCCAAATATAATTTTTTCTTTTCTATTTTCCTTGCGGCAGCAATAAAAAATCCGTTAGAGGAGCTAACGGATTTGATTATTTGTCAGTTGGTGTTATTCCATTTCGGAAACCCTCAGAGTATTGACCATTCCTTTATCAACTACCGGCATTGCGGCAAGATTGATAAGGAAATCGCCTTTGTCAACATATCCTTTTTCTCTTGCTATTTCATTGACGTCAGTAACGGTATCGTCTGTGCTGACAAACTTATCGTAATAGAAAGAATTGACACCCCATAAAAGGTTTAATTGTGTCAGGATTTTTTTGTTGGATGTAAAGACCAAAATGTGCGATTGTGGTCTCCAGGCCGAAATCTGGAAAGCAGTATAGCCACTGTTGGTTAGCGTACAGATTGCTTTCGCCTTGATTACGTTGGCCATCAAAGCGGCGTGATGGCAGATGGATTTTGTAATAAAACGTTTAGTCCTGATTTGTGGCGTGTTTTGAGGTACCTGAATCAGTGGAGAATCCTCCACAGCTTCAATAATCTGTGTCATTTTTTCGATTACCTGTACAGGATAGTTTCCTACGGAAGTTTCTCCCGAAAGCATAACGGCATCAGCACCATCCATTACAGAGTTGGCCACGTCGTTTACTTCAGCACGGGTAGGTGTAAGGCTTGTAATCATTGTTTCCATCATTTGGGTAGCAATAATTACAGGTATACGGGCAGTTTTTGCCCTGTGGACTAATTTTTTCTGAATCAGCGGTACTTCCTGTGCAGGAATCTCAACACCAAGGTCGCCTCTGGCTACCATCAATCCATCACAAAAAGCAACAATCTTATCTATATTTTCAACGCCTTCCGGCTTTTCAATTTTGGCAATAATTGGAATTTTATGTGCAGAATTTTTAGAAATCAGATCCTGTAGTTCCTGAAGGTCTTCAGATGTCCTAACAAAAGAAAGAGCAATCCAGTCTACCTGGTTTTCTATAGCAAAAAGGGCATCCTTAATATCTTTCTGTGTCAAGGCTGGCAATGAAACCTTAGTATTTGGAAGGTTTACTCCCTTTTTAGATTTTAGAGGGCCACCCTGAACGACACGGCAGATTACTTCGGAAACACCATTGGATTCAAGTGCTTCAAATATTAATTTTCCGTCATCAAGAAGGATTCTTTCTCCCGGTTTTACGTCAGCCGGGAATTGCTTATAATTCATATAGACTCTTTCGGCTGTCCCCGGAACATCCTCTGCGGTCTGGAACGTAATGATATCTCCTTTGCTTACAATGACGTCTTCTTTCATTACACCAACACGAAGTTTAGGGCCTTGAAGGTCAGCTAAAATAGCGGTGTTGTATCCAAATTCTTCATTCAGTTCGCGGATCATATCTATTCGGGCTTTCACGTCGGTATAATCTGCATGGGAAAAGTTAATCCTAAACACATTTACTCCAGCATCGATCATGTCTTTAAGGACATCTTTGGTGCTGCAAGCGGGGCCTAATGTAGCTACGATCTTTGTTTTTTTTCTTGTCGACATTATTAGAAAATTAAGTTGTTTTTAGATTTTATATTGTCTGGAACCACTTCATAAACGGTTGTGATCCATTCTATTTTATTCAGTTTTTGCAGTATCTCTTCGATTTCAAATGTGTTGCAGTTGTTTTCTATTTTCAAAAAGTAATCCACTTTTTTAAGTTCAGGAAGCAGATATACTTTTGTGGCAATCTCTACATTCTCATCCAGGAAAAGATCCTGTGTGTTATTTTTTTTATAGGTAATAATTTCGTTTTTGTTTTGGACGAGACTCCAAAGTATGTCTTTTGCCACATCATCATAGCTGAATTTTGTAAACGCAGCTTCTCCATCTTTGGTCGTAATGCCAATCTCGTCATTGCTTCGGCTTAAGAGAATAGGTAATTGCTGATTGATGAAGTAAGCCAATCTGAAATCTTCTAATGAAGTGTGGATAGCAATAAGCTCATAATCAACTTCATCAAATTCGTCAAGATGTAACTTATGGATGCCCATATTGAAATTAAATAAGTCGTAAATATAGCTATATTTACTGAGGAATTATACAAAATACAATTAGGTTAACGTTAATTTATCAACGAAAACGATATAGTTTTAAGGGATTTATGATTATTTAGCATTGAGAAAAGTAAAACAAACTTTAGTCAGTGTTATTTTGTTTTTTAATAGCAGCTTTAAGATTTTCAATTGTTTCAATAAATACTTTTCTTTCCTTATCAATGGTCTCTAATAATTGTTGAATCTGCTGAATAAAAAATTCACGTTCTTCGATCGAGGTTGTGGATTTAAATTCTTGAACCGAAAAAAAGCTTTCGATATTTTTATTAAAGCATTTTTCAAAAATCTTGTTTTCGTTAAAGGCTAGTAATTCTTCTAATTTAATTCCATAGACTTCAGCAATTTGTGTCATTCTTTCCATGTCAATTTTAGTGACATTATTTTCAAGATTAGCATAGGAACGCCGCTCCATGTGCAGCTTTCCTGCCATTATTTCTTGTGTATACCCTTTCAGTTTGCGTAATAGTCGTAGCTTTTCTCCTATTTTCATGGCGTTTAATTGTTTTAATATACATGTGATAAAAATACATGTTTGTGTTGTTTATTCCGATTTGCACATTGTTTTTTCCAAAATGGAAAGTTTACGTTCTTTAATTTTATAAAAAAAATAGTTTTTATTAAAAAATAGTGTTTTTTAAAATTTTTATAAATTTAAAACAATTGGAAATGAAAAGAGTATTATTTAGTATTTTGGTATATGTGTCTGTTTCAGCATTTTGTGTAGCTCAAACTCTTGAAGATTATAATAGGCAGTTAAATGTATTTAAAGAAGATTTCAAAATAAAATCGGATGGTGAGCTTCTAAAAGCAGATAGTAAGAGACCAATAAACTTGCCCACATATTTGGAGCAAATGGGTTTAGAAAAAGACATTATTAATAATGTTACACATGTTGAAGTATATTCCAAATCTGATTTAAATCTTATAAATGTTTACGCTGTCCAATACTCAAAAGATGATTATTCTAAATATTTAATGGTAATTGAAGATGCTAAAGCTTTGGAGAATTATATTTTAATAAACGGTAGTTTTGATTTTAAAAATAATACAGTTTCTGTTTATAAGACTGCAAAAGGAAAAAGTAAGTGGAGTGACTGTTTTGGGAGTTGTGTGGAAAAAGGATTGAGCGCTCATACTACGATAGGTAGAGTGATAATAGGGATGGGGGTAGCTGCTGGTTTTGGGTGTGTGGCTTGCGGAGCAGTTGCGGCTACTTATACAAGTGTAATATTGTTAGGATGTGCGGGTGGTTGTAATAAATAATTTTAGTATTATATAAATTCGAAAAGTATGAAAACCTACATGATATTACTGCTTTTGTCTACATTTATATTTGCACATTTCATTTTTGAAAAAGGCATTCATATTGGGGTTAAAATTATTATAAGTATATTGTATTTCTGTGGTTTACTAAGGTTTTATTTGTTGTATTGGAGGCATTTAAAATGAATGTATCTTTTTGTGTGGTGGAATATATAAAAATTCGATAGTGCAGAAAATGAGAGAGCAAGATATAAAAGGGATAATTAATAACTAAATAAAATGATATGGGAAAAGTAAGTTCTTACACAATTCTTTTTTTGTTATTGTTGTATATATCGCTTTTGGTATATTCCTTAATTCTAATATTTAGGAGAGAAGTGAAGCTTAGGTTTTTGTTTTCTGTTTTAATAGTCTTGTTTTTGCCTTTTATTGGTTCTCTTTCCTATATTATTTTTTGTCATGGAAAGAAAGTCGGATAAATAATCCTGTTTTATTTACCATTAATTTTTCCTTGAAAGGCAAAGTATGCTCGTTGGGAAGCTTTTTCTTCAGCCTTCTTTTTTGAAGTAGCCCTGGCTTTCGCAACTACTTTATGGTCTATACTTAACTTGACTCCAAAGAAACGCTGTCCGTCAATGCCATTATCTTCATAGACGTCATAATGGAAAGCTCTTTTTTCTTTCTGGCACCATTCAATCAGAAGACTCTTATAACTGATAACTTTACCTTCCAGTTTGGCAATATCCACATAAGGAGTGATAACCCTTTTTTTGATGAATTTTTCGCAGTAGGTATAACCTTTGTCGAGGTATATGGCACCGATAAGCGCCTCGAAGATATTTCCGTGAATGTTTTCTCCAAAATGTTGGGCCGGAACTTTGCTTTCGATGAAACGGATGAGGTTCAGGTCGCGCCCCAGCTCATTCAGATGTTCGCGGCTTACTATTTTAGAACGCATTTTAGTAAGATAGCCTTCATCTCCTGAAGGAACCTGATTGAATAGGTGAGCGGCAATTACAGAGCTCAACATGGCATCCCCAAGAAATTCCAGGCGTTCGTAGTTAATCTGATTTCCGTCAGCATCCAATTTGTTGGATGAGCGATGCGTGAAAGCCCTGCGGTAACATTCAAGGTTGATGGGTTTGAAACCTAGTATTTTATAGATGTCGCTAAAAAAAATCCCGTCTTCATGAGAACGGGAATTTGGAAATATTTTTCTGATGATGTTCATCCGAATATTATAGTTCTAGTTTTTTAACCAAAACGCAGGCATTGTGCCCTCCAAAACCGAAAGTATTGCTCATTACTACTTTCATGTCTCTTTTTTGAGCCTTATTGAATGTGAAATTCAATTTTGGGTCAATATTTTCATCATCCGTAAAGTGGTTGATGGTTGGAGGTACGATACCGTGTTTGATAGACAAAATGGCTGCAATTGCTTCAATAGCACCGGCAGCTCCCAATAAGTGTCCTGTCATCGATTTGGTAGCATTCAGGTTTAATGTATAGGCATGCTCGCCAAATACGTGCTGGATCGCTTTCGATTCTGCAATGTCTCCAAGCGGAGTTGAAGTTCCGTGCATGTTAACTCCGTCTACATCTTCCGGCTTTAGACCGGCATCTCTAAGACAGTTCAACATTACGTTTTTAGCGCCTAATCCTTCCGGATGCGGAGCTGTAATATGGTGTGCATCAGCCGACATTCCGCCACCGCCTATTTCGCAATAGATAGTAGCGCCACGGGCAATAGCGTGCTCGTATTCTTCAAGAACCAAAGCTCCGGCTCCTTCTCCCAAAACAAATCCTTCACGGTCCTTGTCCATTGGTCTTGACGCTGTTTTTGGATCGTCGTTGCGGGTTGAAAGCGCGTGCATAGCGTTAAATCCACCCATTCCGGCAATAGTTACAGCAGCTTCAGAACCTCCGGTAACCATTACATCAGCATGATTCAGGCGGATGTAGTTGAAAGCATCGATAAGCGCATTGGTAGAGGAAGCACACGCAGAAACTGTCGTGAAGTTAGGTCCTCTGAAGCCATATTTAATAGAAATATGTCCACCGGCTATATCGGCAATCATTTTTGGTATAAAGAAAGGATTGAATTTTGGAGTACCATTCCCTTTCGTAAAGTCCATTACTTCCTGTTGGAATGTTTCAAGACCTCCGATTCCGGAACCCCAAATTACACCAACTCTGTCTTTGTCTAATTTGTCAAAGTCAAAATTGGCATCTTTTACAGCCTCGTCAGATGATACTATGGCATACTGCGCATAACGGTCCATTTTGCGGGCTTCCTTGCGGTCTATAAAATCTTCTGCATTAAAGTTTTTCAGCTCGCATGCAAATTTAGTTTTGAAATGAGTGGTATCAAAATAAGTTATAGGAGCAGCGCCGCTAACACCATTGATAAGTCCATTCCAATATTCCTGGACGTTATTTCCAATGGGCGTCAAGGCACCTAAACCGGTTACTACAACTCTTCTTAATTTCATACTTAAAATTTTATAGTTATAAATTTATATAAAAAATACCCATGCTTTCTTCTTAGTCGTAAAAAAGAGACAGGGGTATTGCATAATATCTTAATGATTGAAAGCAATCAAATTGAATCTTTTGTAAAAATAATAACTCCCGTGAATTCTCAAAGAAAACACGGGATGTCAATTGTTATTATTTTTTTGCTTCTTCTATGTAAGAAATTGCTTGACCTACAGTAGCAATGTTTTCAGCCTGGTCGTCTGGAATCTGAATGTCAAATTCTTTTTCGAATTCCATAATAAGCTCAACAGTGTCTAATGAATCAGCTCCTAAATCATTTGTGAAGCTAGCTTCTGTTACAACTTCGTTTTCGTCAACGCCTAATTTGTCTACGATAATCGCCTTAACTCTTGATGCAATGTCTGACATAATCTTTTAATTTTTGAATTTAATTGTTGGCAAAAATAAAAAACTTTATTTTAAAACAACGTTTTAGTTGATAAATGTGAGTACTAATTTAAAAAAAATATTTCACAAAGGCTTTCAAAATCTATTTAATATCATTTATTATTCTTTTTTTTGTGCTATAATTAATGACGTTTCCATGAAAAAAATCATCCTGTTTGCTTCGGGTTCGGGTTCCAATGCCGAAAACATTATCCGCTATTTTCAGGATAAGAAAACAGCCGAAACGGTAGCGGTTTTTTCAAATAATCCGAATGCTAAAGTTTTAGAAAAAGCAGAAAAACTAGGAGTACCTTGTTATGTTTTTACCAAAGAAGAACTCAATACGGGCAAAGTGTTGGAGCAGGTGATGACGCTTAATCCGGATTTGATTGTGCTGGCCGGGTTTTTATGGAAATTTCCAACCGACATTGTAACCCAATACCCGAATAAAATTATCAATATCCATCCGGCACTTTTGCCAAAATATGGCGGAAAAGGCATGTATGGAATGAATGTCCACAGGGCCATTTTAGAAAATAAGGAATCGCATTCCGGAATCAGTATTCATTATGTCAATGAAAATTATGATGAGGGTGCTATGATTTTTCAGGCAGAGGTTGCAGTTGATAATTGCACGACTCCAGAAGAAATAGCACTTAAGGTGCAGGAATTGGAACATGCACATTTTCCTGAAGTCATTGATAAAATTTTAAACTAATTATGAAGTCATTATTGTTTCTTTTCCTGTTTCCCTTTTTTTCTGTTTTCGGACAGGAGCGGTTTGAAGTAAAAAATATAAACTTTTCCGTTCAGGTTCCTGAAAGTTGGACAATATTAGAAGAAAAGGAAATATTGGAAAATGTCAAAAAATTCGATTTCAATACGAAACAATTGAAAGAGCTCATTTCAAGCGATAGCGATGGAGTGAATTTAGTGACTTACACAAAATACAATCCTAAAACATATGCCGGAATAATCCCTACTATAAAAATTAGGATGGTAAAGACAAACGCTAAAAACATTGGGAGCTTTTTGAAATCTATAGAAATGTCAAATACTGAAGCTGAAAAAGTATTTGGTAGTTTTACTTTTACTAAAAAACCTTCTGTTGTTAAAGTTTCAAAAGATAATGCTGTTTCATTTGCGGTCAATTTCAAATTGAAAAAAGGAAGTAACGAATATAAGATCAATAGTGACAGCTATTATATTCTAAGAAAAGGATATTACATTTCAATAAATTTTATAGAGCAATTGGGCAAAGAAGATAATTCAGAATTATTCAAAACTTTAATAGGAAGTATAATCTCGGGAAATTAATAATGTCACACCAAGTACATATTTATACCGATGGCGCTGCCAAAGGAAATCCCGGTCCCGGAGGCTATGGCGTGGTGATGGAATGGGTGGGCAGGCCCTACAGAAAAGAATTTTATGAAGGTTTTCGCCTGACCACTAACAACAGGATGGAACTTCTGGCGGTTATTGTAGGTTTGGAAAAACTCAAATTGCCAAATACCAAAGTATTGGTCATTTCCGATTCTAAATATGTAGTCGATTCCGTTACCAAAGGTTGGGTTTTTGGTTGGGAAAAGAAAGGCTATAAAGACAAAAAAAACCCGGATTTATGGAGACGCTTTCTTATTATTTACAGCAAACATCAGGTTGATTTTAAATGGATAAAAGGGCATAACAATCATCCGCAAAACGAACGTTGTGATCAGTTGGCGGTTATGGCATCAGGATTGCCGAATTTGTCGGTTGATGCTTTTTATGAGAGGGAAGAGAAGGGATTGTTGTGAGTTTAGGGCTATTTGTCCGATTTCTCACAATTGTTTAGAATAGTTGATTTCAAATATATTATAGATGGATAAAATGAATGGCCCAATTAAGTATACTTGTGAATGTTGTGGAGACATACATGAAAATTGGCCAGCGCTGACATTTATTTCACCTGATAATTATGATTTTCTTTCCGCTGACGATAAGAAAAATATCGCAGAATTAAAAAGTGACACATGTATAATCAATCACCCAAATCAAACAGATAGGTTTATTCGTTGTACATTGAAGCAGCTTGTTAATGATCATTGTGAGGGTTTAGAATGGTCTTTGGGTTTCTTTAAGCGAGAAAAGTTTTCAAGATTATATGGAGAATTTTGATAATGATAATCATGAGGTGCAATATTTTGGTTGGCTTTGTAATGATATACCTGAATATAAGTTTCCTGAAAGTATTCCGACAACAGTTGTAACAAAAAAGGGGAATCAAAGGCCTGAAATTTTTCCTCATGAGAGTTTTGACCATCCGTTTGTAAGAGATTACTATAATGGAATAAGTAAAAAAGAAGCTGAGAGCAGGATTAAAATGATGCTTCAAAAAACTAAAGACAACAAATTAGCCTTAACTTCTAAAAAGGCTTGGTGGAAATTTTGGTGATAATAAGTTGTTTTTGCGATAACTGTATAGGCTTGTTCTGAAATAGGTTGGAGTAAAAAAGTTTATAAAACAACAACATTGCATGTTTGCAAGTTATAAAGTATCTTTGCGCCTTAATTCGAAAATCTAAATATGAATAAATTACTGATTGTTGGAACAGTTGCTTTCGACGCTATAGAAACTCCTTTCGGGAAGACAGATAAAATTTTAGGGGGAGCAGGAACTTATATCGGATTGTCCGCTTCGTTTTTTAACCTTAAATCTGCCATAGTTTCTGTTGTGGGTGATGATTTTCCTCAAGAGTATTTGGATTTGCTGACAGCAAGAAATATTGACATTTCAGGATTGGAAATCGTAAAAGGAGGCAAGACTTTCTTTTGGAGCGGACGCTACCATAACGATCTTAATTCCAGAGATACATTAGATACACAATTAAACACATTGGCCGATTTTCAGCCAAAAGTTCCTCAGGATTTCAAAGATGCTGATGTTGTAATGTTGGGCAACCTGCACCCGTTGGTTCAGGCAAGTGTTTTGGATCAGATGGAGAAGAAACCAAAATTGGTTGTATTGGACACAATGAATTTTTGGATGGATTGCGCACTGCCGGAATTACTGGAAATAATGAAGCGTGTTGATGTGATTACAATCAACGACGAAGAAGCAAGACAGCTGACAGGGGAATATTCTTTGGTAAAAGCGGCAGCAAAAATTCACACAATGGGTCCGGAATATGTCGTAATTAAAAAAGGCGAACATGGAGCATTACTTTTCCATGGTAAAGAAATTTTCTTTGCACCGGCATTGCCACTGGAAGAAGTTTTTGACCCGACCGGAGCGGGAGATACGTTTGCAGGTGGATTTGCAGGATATATTACGCAGAGTGAAAACATATCTTTCAAAAACATGAAAAATGCAATTATCTACGGTTCGAACCTGGCTTCTTTCTGTGTTGAAAAATTCGGGACGCAAAGAATGGAAAAACTGAGCAAAACTGAAGTGCAGGAAAGACTGCAACAGTTTAAGGCCCTCACCCAGTTCGATATCGTATTGGAAGAATAGCGGATAAGACCGAAGCCTCATGATGGGGCTTTTTTTTATTTATATAATAAAGTTTTTATGCCATATAAAACTTTATAACTGCCACAAAGACTTGAAAAACAAATTGGTACAAGAATTGCTTTAATAACACGACAACTACAACAACACAACAACACAATGAGCGACGCTTTAAAACACGAGTGTGGTATAGCCCTTTTAAGATTGAAAAAACCGTTAGAGTTTTATAAAGAAAAATACGGTTCGGCTTTTTATGGAGTACAGAAAATGTATCTCCTGATGGAAAAGCAACACAACAGAGGACAGGATGGAGCAGGTTTTGCCAGTATCAAATTTGATGTTGAGCCGGGCGAAAGGTATATCAGCCGTGTCAGATCCAATGACCCACAACCGATTCAGGATGTTTTTGCCCAAATCAATGCCCGCATTAATGACGAATTATCCAATCATCCGGAATATGCCGAAAGCGTAGCGCTTCAGAAAAAAAATATACCTTATATAGGAGAGCTTTTTTTGGGCCATGTGCGTTACGGAACTTTCGGAAAAAACAGTATAGAAAGCGTACACCCGTTCTTGCGCCAGAACAACTGGATGCATAGAAATCTTATTGTAGCCGGAAACTTCAACATGACCAATGTAAAGGAACTTTTCGACAGTCTTGTCGAATTGGGGCAGCATCCAAAAGAAATGGCAGATACTGTTACTGTAATGGAAAAAATAGGTCACTTTCTGGATGATGAAGTGACAGGTCTTTATCAGGATTGTAAAAATGAAGGCTATTCCAAAAGAGATGCCTCTCCAATTATTGCTGAAAGATTAGACGTTGCCAAAATACTTCGCAGAGCTTCAAAAGGCTGGGATGGCGGTTATGCAATGGCAGGTCTTTTTGGACATGGAGATGCCTTTGTTTTCAGAGATCCGGCAGGAATTCGTCCGGCCTATTTTTATGAAGACGATGAAATTACAGTAGTAGCTTCAGAAAGACCGGTAATTCAGACGGTTTTTAACGTGTCGTTTGACAAAGTACAGGAACTTGATCCGGGTCATGCTTTAATTATCAAGAAAAACGGCAAAGTATCCAAAGAAGAAATTATTGCTCCGGTAGATAAGAAAGCCTGTTCCTTTGAGAGAATTTACTTCTCCAGAGGCAGCGATGCGGAAATCTATCAGGAAAGAAAAGATTTAGGGAAACTGATTCTTCCTGCCGTGCTGGAAGCAATTGATCAGGACACTGACAACACGGTTTTCTCCTATATTCCAAATACGGCAGAAACCTCTTTCTACGGAATGGTGGAAGCTGCCCAGGATTTTCTTAACCAGAGAAAAAACAATTACATACTCGAAAATAGGAATACGCTAACCAAGGAAACGCTGCAACAGTTGCTTGCCGTTAAGATACGTACTGAAAAAGTAGCTATCAAAGATGCCAAGCTGCGAACGTTTATTACGGAAGACAGTAGCCGTGACGATTTGGTTGCCCACGTTTATGATGTTACCTATGGTGTAATTAAGCCGGAGGATAACCTTGTTATTATCGACGACAGTATCGTAAGGGGAACCACACTAAAGAAAAGTATCCTAAAAATGATGGACAGGCTAAATCCTAAAAAGATTGTGATAGTCTCTTCAGCACCACAAATCCGCTATCCGGATTGTTATGGTATCGATATGGCCAAACTTGAGGGCTTGGTTGCTTTTCAGGCGGCTTTAGAACTTTTGAAAGAAAGAAACCTGTATCATATTGTGGATGAAGTCTATGCCAAATGTAAGGCACAGGAAAACTTTAAGGACATAGATGTGATCAATTATGTCAATGAAATATATGCTCCGTTTCAGCCGGAAGAAATCTCAGACAAGATTGCACAAATGTTGAGTTCGGAAGGAATAAAGGCTGAAGTAAAGATTATTTTCCAATCGGTCGAAAACCTTCATGTTGCCTGTCCTAAAAATCTGGGTGATTGGTATTTCACAGGAAATTATCCAACTCCGGGAGGGAACAGGGTGGTCAACAGAGCTTTCATGAATTTTTACGAAGGAAAAGATTCGAGAGCATACTAAAATCAGGCGAAATAATGCAGTTGGTCGACTTTATGAAATAGTTAATCTATTTAATTTTGTCTGTTGGCGCAAATTATCTTATATTTGGAGGACCATAGCATTAGTAGGTTAAGTTTATGGTAGATTTGGGGCAAAAAGGGTGGAAGCAATTCCGCCTTTTTTATTTTATATACTTCTCATTCCCCCCAATATACTTAGGTTTTCAGGTGTTAAAATCCTTTTTCTTAACAAATTTCCGCACTTTATCGATTATTTGTACGCTTTAACAGAAATAATTGCAGGGCAAAACAAATGCCCTTACTTTCGTAGGACCATAGCATTAGTAGGTTAAGTTTATGGTAGATTTGGGGCAAAAAGGGTGGAAGCAATTCCGCCTTTTTTATTTTTATAAACCTCTGTAAAAAATAAAAACGCCCTGAACAGTCAGGACGTTTTCTCGTTAAAATAAGGGGGAAAATATTATTTCTCCATAGCATATCTTCTCGCAACCTCTTCCCAATTAATTACATTGAAAAAAGCCTCGATATAATCAGGTCTTCTGTTTTGATAATTCAGGTAATAAGCATGTTCCCAAACATCCATTCCTAAAATTGGAGTACCTCCGCAACCTACGTCCGGCATTAAAGGGTTGTCCTGGTTAGGAGTACCGCAAACCTCCAATTTACCGCCTTTGTGAACACAAAGCCAGGCCCATCCTGAACCAAATTGCGTAGCTCCTGCTTTTGAGAATTTAGCTTTAAACTCTTCAAAAGTTCCAAAATCTTTTTCAATGGCATCCAAAAGGTCACCCTTTGGAAGTCCGCCGCCGTTTGGAGACATTACCTTCCAGAATAAATTGTGGTTGTAGTAGCCGCCGCCATTATTTCTAACAGCCGCATTCTTTTTGTCAAGATTGATAAGGATGTTTTCAATAGTCAAACCATCTAGGTCAGTGCCTTGAATAGCCGCGTTCAGGTTAGTTGTGTAAGCATTATGGTGCTTTGTATGGTGGATTTCCATTGTTCTAGCATCGATATGCGGTTCCAGTGCATCATAAGCATACGGTAATTTTGGTAATTCAAAAGCCATAATATATATTTTTATTCAGATTAATAAATATTTTATTCAAATTTAAACATTTAACTTTGGAATAAGAAATACTATTTTGTTATAATTACATTAGGGAAAATGATAATATCCTAGAAAACACAGGGAATCAGGTAAAAAACTGTATTTTTCAAAAGGAAATTATGTAATTTAATAACAAAAAGATACAAAACAGTGGAAAACCAAATATCAAAACAAACAGATTTGTTTATTCTATAAATGCAAAAAACCGCATTCACCTTATATGACGCTTCAGCCGGTTCCGGAAAAACTTTTACGCTGGTAAAAGAATACCTGAAAATACTCCTGACATCACCCAAAAATGATGCTTACAGGAATATCCTTGCCATTACCTTTACCAATAAAGCCGTAGGCGAGATGAAAAGCAGGATTGTTTCCAGCCTTTCAGAATTTGCCAAAGACGAACCCAGTCCAAAAGCGGTGGAGCTCATGGAGGTCATACAGCAGGAAACTGCGTTGAATGCCATTGATATTAAAATAAAAGCCAGGCAGATTATCAAAAATATCATCCATAATTATGCCTCGTTTGATATTTCCACAATAGACAAGTTTACCCATAAGGTCATCCGTGCCTTTGCACATGACCTGGGGCTGCCCATTACTTTTGACGTTTCTTTAGAAACCGATAATCTTTTGACGGAAGCCGTAGATGCTATCATCGCACAAGCCGGAGAAGACGAGACGCTCACCAGGCTTCTGGTCGATTTTACGATGGAAAAAACCGATGATGACAAAAGCTGGGACGTGACAAGAGAAATTCTTGACACCGGAAAGCTGCTGCTCAATGAAAATAACCGGAATGAAATTGTCCATTTTCAGGACAAGACAATTTCAGAATTCGTAGAAATAAAAAAGAAAATCCAACAGGTAGTCACAGACCTTGAAGCAGAATGTGCCGTTTTGGCACAAGAAGCCATTGCTGTAATAACGGCAGCGGGAGTAGATGAAAAATCCTTTTCAGGAGGCTATTTCCCCAAACACCTGCAAAGCATCAAAGAAGGCAGGTTCAATGCAAAAAATAAAACCTATCACGAAGCCGAAGACATTAAAATAAATAAGACGGCAAAAGACAAGGAAATTATTGAAGGCATCATTCCCGAACTGCTTTCCTTTTTAAAACGGGTTTATAAAAATCAGGAAAAAATGGCCTTTTATACGGCTTTTCTGAAAAATATCACACCGCTGTCATTGCTCAATACGGTAAGCCAGGAATTGTCAAAAATTCAGAAAGAGCAGAACATCTTGTCGATTTCGGAGTTTAATGCCATTATCTACAAAGAAATACAGAATCAGCCGGCGCCTTTTATCTATGAAAGGCTGGGTGAAAAATACAAGCACTTTTTTATTGATGAATTTCAGGATACTTCCGAAATGCAATGGCAGAATCTTATTCCGCTAATTGACAATGCGCTTTCCAGTGAAGATTTGCAGGGAGAAAGAGGCTCGCTAATGATTGTAGGTGATCCAAAACAATCTATTTACCGTTGGCGCGGCGGTAAGGCAGAACAGTTTATCGAATTGAGCAAGGAACATAATCCGTTTAACAATCCGGATAAGAAAATTGAACATCTGGACAGGAATTTCAGAAGTTATTCGGAAATCATTCAGTTCAATAACGGATTTTTCAAGATGATATCGGAACAGTTTACCAATCCGGATTATAAAAATCTTTATGAAAACCATAGCCATCAGGAACATAACTCCAAAATTGGCGGTTATATTAATATTTCCTTTCTACCTAAAATTGAAAAAACGGAAGGTGACGACGAAGAAACTCCAGACAAAACCAGACAGTATGTACAGGCGACACTTATTGCCATCAAAAAATCGCTTGCACAAGGATTTGAATACAAAGACATAGCTATACTGACAAGAAGGCGCGACCAGGGAATAGCCGTTGCCGGATATCTGACAGAGCAGGGAATACCTATTCTTTCTTCTGAAACCCTGATGATTGAAAACGCTACAGAAGTCATCTTCATACTGAATGTGCTCCGCTATCTGAACAACTGTAGCAATCTTGAAGCAAAAGCCTATTTGCTACAATATATAGGAGAATATGTACAGAAAAAATTGCCGGTTCATGACTTTATTTTCCAGGGTATGGAAAACAGAAATGAAAAAGAGTTCGAAAATTGGCTGATGTCGTTTGATATTTCGCTATCGTTTCAGGAACTTAGAAGAAAGTCGTTGTATGAAGCCGTAGAAAGCATCATATCAAAGTTTATAAATCTGAAACAGAACAATGCCTACATTCAGTATTTTCTTGATTTGGTTTTGGAAAGAGATATCAAAAACCAGGCAGGCATTACAGATTTTCTTTCCTATTGGGAGAAAAATGGCCATAAATTCAGTATTCCATCTCCTGAAGGAAAAAATGCAGTTCGCATCCTGACCATCCACAAATCCAAAGGATTGGAGTTTCCGGTAGTAATTTTTCCGTTTGCGGAAGAAGATTATTCCAGACGGCCTAAAGACAAATTATGGCTGGACAGTGAAGACAACATTTCTGAATTGCCAAGGGTGTTGATTGATAACAGTAGCGCCGTTGAAGGTTTTGGAGAAGAAGCGTCTTTAGTCTATCAGCAAAAAAAACAGGAAGATTTGCTTGACAATGTCAACGTACTCTATGTGGCGCTGACCCGTGCCGAAGAACAGCTTTATATTATTTCAAGCATGAACCTTTCTGCAAAAGGAGAATTGCCTAAAAATAACATGGCGCTTTTTTTTATAAATTATCTCGAAAAATTTGTCGGTTTCGACATCCAAAAGCATGAATATGAAATTGGAAGCCCGGAAAGAATATCCCATAAAAGTCCAATCGGGGAAGAGGCCCGAAAAATTCCTTTTGTCAGGGAAGTGCTGGACCCCAAAAACATAAAGATTGCCCAGCGTGAATCCTTAATGTGGGGAACACATCAGCAAAAAGCTATTGAATATGGGAATATTGTCCATGAAATACTTTCCTATATCGGAACCGCTTCCGATGTCGGGCTGGCACTCACCAAAGCAATAGAAAACGGACTGATAGTGGAAAGCCAGCAAGAAGAGGTGGCCAAAACCATTTCCCTGATACTGGGCCATCCGGAACTGATGGATTATTTTGCAGAAGGCAATAATGTCATGAACGAGCAAACTATTATCCGGAAAGAAGGAACACCTATCAAGCCGGACCGTATGGTTATGGCGCAAGATAATAAAGTATACCTGCTCGACTATAAAACGGGTTCTCACAACCAGAAATACCTGCAGCAGTTGGAAGCCTACGAACAGGCAATAGAAAAAATGGGATATCAGGTTGCCAAAAAAGCATTGGTATATATCGGAGAAGAAGTAAATGTAGTAAATTTGTAAAATCAGGAAAGGCCAAATATCTGGCAATACCTGGCATCGAACAATAAAAACCAAATACAGAAAATATGTACGGAAAAATCCAGCAATATCTGCAAGAAGAATTGCAAACCATAGAAGACAATGGGATTTTCAAAAAAGAAAGAATAATTACTTCGCCTCAAGGAGCAGAAATCACAATTTCGACAGGAGAAAAAGTATTGAACTTCTGCGCCAATAACTATCTCGGACTATCGTCGCATCCGGAAGTGGTTCAGGCAGCCAAAGATGCTTTGGATACATACGGTTTCGGAATGTCGTCCGTTCGCTTTATCTGCGGAACACAGGACATCCACAAAACTTTGGAAAAAAAGATAGCCGATTTTTACGGAACCGAAGATACTATCTTATATGCCGCAGCGTTTGACGCGAACGGAGGTGTTTTCGAACCTTTATTCGGTGAAAATGATGCGATTATATCCGATTCTTTAAACCATGCCTCCATTATAGACGGTGTCCGTTTGTGTAAGGCCGCACGTTACCGTTATGAAAACAGTAACATGGAAGACCTGGAGCAGCAGCTAATCAAAGCAAATGAAGCCGGCCATCGTTTTAAGATTATCGTTACTGACGGTGTTTTCTCCATGGACGGATTAGTGGCGCCATTAGACAAGATTTGTGACCTGGCAGATAAATATGATGCTTTGGTAATGGTAGACGAATGCCATGCTGCAGGATTTATAGGAGCCACAGGAAAAGGAACCCTGGAGGCCAAAGGTGTGATGGGAAGAGTGGACATCGTTACGGGAACACTCGGAAAAGCTTTGGGTGGTGCTATGGGCGGTTACACAACAGCCAAAAAAGAAATCATTGAACTGTTGCGCCAACGTTCAAGACCTTATTTGTTTTCAAATTCTTTGGCGCCTTCAATCGTAGGTGCGTCAATCAAGGTTTTTGAACTTTTAGAAAAAGATACTACTTTGAGAGATAAGCTGGAATGGAACACCAATTACTTTAAAAAAGGAATGAAAGAAGCCGGTTTTGATATCATAGATGGAGATTCTGCCATTGTTCCTGTAATGCTTTATGATGCCAAATTATCACAAAATATGGCCAATGAATTGTTAAAAGAAGGAATTTATGTAATAGGATTTTTCTTTCCGGTTGTGCCAAGAGACAAAGCGAGGATTCGTGTACAACTTTCCGCAGCACATACAAAAGAACACTTAGATACTGCTATTCAGGCATTTACGACTGTAGGAAAAAGGTTAAATGTAATATAAAATGAGTTTTAACTAAATTTGAGTTAATTTTTTAACATAAATCTTTGTAATTACCTTTTAACATATTACTTTTGTCTTAATTAACGTATTGTAATCTAATAAAATTAAGTATGAAACATCTAAACAAAATTTTTGCTGCTATGTTGTTAGCTGTAGGCTTAAATGCCAATGCACAGGATAGCGACAATCCATGGGCTATTTCCTTTGGAGCTAATGCTGTAGATACAAGATTTAGTGCAGCTCAGAAATTTGAAGATCAGTTTTCGAATTTTTTCAATGCAAAAGACAACTGGAACATTTTGCCTTCAGTTTCTTATTTGAATGTATCTAGATACATAGGTTCTGGATTCTCTTTCGGAGTAACAGGATCTGTGAACAGAATTGATAAATTTGTGAATAAAGTTCCTGGAACTTACACTACTTTTGAAACTACTAATCCTGGTGATTTGATGTATTACGCAGTTGATGGTGTTATTAAGTACAGCTTCATGGACTTGATCAACTCTAAAGTTATTGATCCTTTCGCTCACGTTGGAGGTGGTTACACTTTCTTTGGTGATGCTAGCTACGGAACAGTAAACGGAGGTTTAGGTTTGACTTTATGGTTTACAGAAACTGTAGGTTTGACACTTCAATCTACTTACAAGCACTCATTTGATGAGAACTTGAGACGTCCAAATGGAGACGTTCCAACTCACATCCAGCACTTTGCAGGTCTTACTTTCAAATTTGGAGGTAAAGATACTGACGGTGACGGAATCTATGACAAAGATGATGCTTGTCCAGACCAGGCTGGTCTAAAACAATTCCAAGGATGTCCTGATACTGACGGTGACGGTATTCCTGATAAAGATGACGCTTGTCCAGAAGTTGCTGGTTTAGCAGCTTTCCAAGGATGTCCTGATACTGACGGTGACGGTATTCCTGATAAAGATGATGCTTGTCCAAACGAAGCAGGTACTAAAGCTATGAACGGATGTCCAGACAGAGACGGTGACGGTGTTGCTGACAATGTTGACAAATGTCCAGATGTTAAAGGACCAAAAGAAAATGGTGGATGCCCATGGCCAGATAGAGATGGTGACGGTGTATTCGATAAAGATGACAGATGTCCAGATGTGAAAGGTACAGTTGCTAACCACGGTTGTCCAGAAATCACTGAAGAGCAGGTTAACAAATTGAATGCTTACGCTAAAACTATCTTGTTCAACAGCGGTAAGTCTACATTCAAACCAGAAACTATGCCAGTATTGGAAGCTATCAACGCTATCCTTAAAGAATACCCAACTTCAAGATTCTCTATTGAAGGACACACTGACAGCGACGGTTCTAACGCGTTAAACCAAACGCTTTCTGAAAACAGAGCTGCAGCAGTTAAAAACTACTTGATTGAAAACGGAATCGAATCTTCTAGATTGAGATCTACAGGTTTCGGTGAAACTAAACCAATCGATACTAACAAAACTGCTAAAGGTAAAGCTAACAACAGAAGAGTTGAAGTAAAATTGATCAAAGATTAATTTTAACCTAAATAGTTTTAAAAACGCCTCGATTTATCGGGGCGTTTTTTTATTTTTATCCTATGGCAGAAACTACGTTTTTAGATAAAATCGCTTCTATAATAGTGGATGGGAGTACTAACACCTTGTCGGATCTGGTGGTCGTATTGCCAAACAAAAGAGCGAAGGTTTTTCTTATTGAAGCATTAAGAAATAAGACCGAAAACACCATTTTTGCTCCTAAAATTATCAGTATTGAAGACTTTATTCAGGATATAGCCGGTATCCGTTCCATTGACAGTATTGAACTCATATTTGAATTCTATGAGGTGTATCTGAGTATTACCAGTAAAGAAAAACAGCAGCCTTTTGAATTGTTTGCCAACTGGGCCAAAACCCTGTTACAGGATTTTAATGAAATAGACAGGTATCTTTTAGAGCCCAACCATGTGCTTTACTATCTCAAGGACATCGAAGACATCAAACATTGGTCTGTAGATGCCGAAAAAAGAACTCCAATGATTGATAATTACCTTCAGTTTTGGAGTCTGCTTCCCAAATATTATGAAGAATTATACAGCCATCTCTTAAATAAAGGAATTGGCTATCAGGGGTTGATTTACAGAGAATCTGTCAAGAACCTCAATCATTTCACAAATGCCATTGGCAGGAAAGAATTTCTTTTTGCCGGATTCAATGCCCTGAATGCTTCCGAAGAAAAAATCGTACAGCATTTATTGGCAACCGAAAAAGCCAGAATTTTTTGGGATGCCGACGAAACCTTCCTGAACGACCCATTCCATGATGCCGGGCTATTTTTAAGACGTTTCAAAGAAAACTGGAAACATTACAAAAGCCATCCCTTTGAATGGATTGCAGACGATTTTAAGCAGCATAAAAACATACAGATAATTGGCACGCCCAAAACTATTGGCCAGGCAAAAATTGCAGGGAAAATCGTGGAAGAACATGCCGGAAAAGAAATCACACTAAATAAAACAGCAGTTGTTCTGGGAGAAGAAAATCTGCTGGTGCCGTTGCTCTATTCCTTACCGTCTTCTGTAACTGCTATGAACATAACAATGGGATATTCCGGAAAGAATAATCCTGCTCAAATCTTAATAGCAAAACTATTTAAGCTGCATTCCAATGCACTTTCCAGAAATCCGAACAGTTATGTTTTTTATTATAAAGATGTTTTGGATGTACTCACGCACCCGTTAATTGAACCTTATTCAAAAACATCCGACCTGGTCAATACCATCAATCAGAATAATTATACCTTTATTACCTATAACAAGCTTTTTGAGCTGAATCAGAGCCAAAGCGATTTGTTTTTATTGCTATTCCGAAAATGGGACAAGGGTTCAATGCCGGTTTTGGAAACGATTTCCGGTCTCTTACTTCAGATAAAATCCAATTTGAGTAATGATGATGAAGGAGAAAAAATAACAAAGGCATTCGTATATTCCATTTTTAAGGTAATCAATAAGCTAATGAATTATTATTCAAAACACAGGCATATTGACACCATAGAAACCCTTTTTGCGGTTTATAAGCAAATTATTGACCTGGCCGAAGTTTCTTTTGAAGGTGAGCCGCTTAACGGATTACAGGTTATGGGTGTGCTCGAAAGTCGTGTTCTGGATTTTGAAACGGTTATCGTTACTTCAATGAACGAAGGAAAATTTCCTGCGGGAAAGTCCCAAAATTCATTTATACCTTATGATGTCAAACGGGAATTGGGATTGCCAACGTTTAAAGAAAAAGACGCTATCTATACCTATCACTTTTATCATTTGCTGCAAAGGGCAAAAAACATCTATCTGCTTTACAATACAGAAAGTGAAGGATTGGATGGTGGAGAAAAGAGCCGGTTCATTACTCAGTTGGAGGTCGAAAAACAGAAAAACCATAACATAACGCATGAAATTTACAACGCTGCTTTGCCCGACATTGCCTATCGCCCCATAGTAATACCGAAATCGGAAAGCGTAATGCAGCGCCTTAAAGAAATTGCGGAAAAAGGCTTTTCACCATCCGCTTTGACAAGCTATATCCGAAACCCGATACAGTTCTATACGCAAAAGATTCTTCGTATTAGTGAAGTAGAAGAAGTTGAAGAGAATATTGCCCTGAATACGTTGGGAACCATCATACACGAAACATTGCGCGTTTTGTATGAACCGTATATCGGCCAATTTTTATCGGCAGAGGACATTAAAAATTGCATAAAGAAGATTGATGAGGAAGTGCTCAGGCAGTTTAAGATTGTCTATAAAGAAGGAGAAATCAAGAAAGGGCGAAACCTGCTGGCTTTTGAAGTAGCCAAAAGAAATGTTTTCAATTTTCTAAAACTGGAATTGCAGGAAATTGAAAATGGAGATGCGGTAAAAATAATCGCCCTTGAGAAAACCTATGAAAGACTTTTAGAATATCCCAAATTGCCCTATCCTGTATTGATTAAGGGTAATGTAGACAGAATAGAACAGCGTAACGGAAAAATCAGAATTATTGACTACAAAACAGGTAAGGTTGAAGGTAAGGAAGTAGCTTTGAAACAATGGGATAAGTTGACGGACGAAATAAAAAATGACAAGATTATTCAGGTGCTGGCCTATGCCTTCATGTATGAACCCAATCGGGACGGGCACGAAATAGAAGTGGGGATTATTTCGTTTAAAAATCTGAAATCGGGCTTTCTGCCCTTTCAGTTTAAAATAGACAAGACCGAAATCTCAGTCGTTAATGAAGAAATATCCGGCAACTATATTGAACAGCTGGTCCTGCTTTTAAATGAAATTCTGGATAAGAATATTCCTTTTAGGGAGAAACTTTAAATGTTTTTAAAGAAATCCGGCAATTCTTTCTTGAGTTGTTCGCGGTTTTCAATAGGGCTCATGTGTCCGTCAGGGAAAGAAAGCAATTTTGCCGAAGTATTTTCTATCTGGTCAATGTTCTCATCATAATTTAAGACCGGATCGCTTTTGCCAAGAACCAATAAAATTGGATAAGGAGCAAAATGCAATATAACTTCACGGTCCTTTCTGATTTTCATGCCTTCAAGAGAAGCGACTATTCCTTGCAAAGGTGTTTTTAAGGCCTCTTCTTTTACGTTTTCAATTTCATCAGCCAGTCTTTCGCGGTTATTTTCGCTGAACAGATTGGCTATAGAAAGGCGGACAAAATTAGTATAATTCTGTTTTACGGCTTTGATAGCGCGGTCACGATTTGCTTTGCGCTCATCGCTGTCAGCTCTGGATGTTGAATTGAGTAAAACAATTCCTTTGACGGCGTCAGGATACAATTCGGCAAAAGCCAGAGCGACATAACCGCCCATGGAATGCCCTACAAAAGCAGCTTTTCGGATTTTTAATTCAGACAATACCGCATGCACCGCATCGGCATTATCTTCCATAGAATGCACATAACCCATTGGTTCAGTCGCTCCATGACCTAACAAATCAATACAGATAATCCTGTATTTCTTAGAAAATTCAGGAATAAAATGTGTCCACATGCTACTGTTTTCCAGAAAACCATGAAGCAATACAATAGCAGTTCCCTTCCCGGAATCAGTATAAGAAATAGTTATGTTTTTGTAGATTATCTGTTTCAAAGCGCTTAGTTTGTTTTGCAAAGGTAAATTCCTTTTTTTAAAAATTATATTTTTTTGCCGCAGATTAAAGGATTAACACAGATTCAAGAATCATCAAAATCTCTTAATCTGTGGCGAAAAAAAAGCGGCCCGCAATCAGCAAGCCGCCCTTTAGAATTTTAAGTCTCAAGTCCAAAGTCTCAAGTCCAAAGTCTTAAATCATAAATCTACAATCATAAATCTACAATCATAAATCACAAATCTGCAATCTAAAATCTACTGATTCATCAAACTTTCAATTTCTTCAATTTCAATAGGAATATTTCGCATCAGGTTAAACGGTTCCCCGCTTTGCTGTACAACAACATTATCTTCCAGTCTGATACCGAATCCTTCAGCAGGAATATAAATTCCGGGTTCTACGGTAAATACCATATTGGCCTGCATCGGTTCGTGAAGTAAACCGTAATCGTGCGTGTCCAATCCCATGTGGTGAGAAGTTCCGTGCATGAAATATTTTTTATAGGCCGGCCAATCCGGATTTTCATTTTGCACATCGGCTTTATCGATGAGTCCTAATCCTAATAATTCGGAAGTCATCAATTTACCAACCTCTACATGATATTGTTTCCAAAGCGTTCCCGGAACAAGCATTTTCGTAGCCTCATTTTTTACTCTCAACACAGCATTATAAACGGCTTTCTGTCTTTCAGTATAACGGCCTGAAACAGGAATCGTTCTGGACAGGTCGCTGGAATAATTGGCATATTCAGCAGCCACATCCAGCAAGATTAAATCGCCTGCCTTACACTGCTGGTTATTTTCGATATAATGCAATACGTTTGCGTTATTTCCGGAAGCAATAATTGGCGTATAGGCAAATCCTTTGGAACGGTTTCGGATAAACTCATGAATCAGTTCGGCTTCAATTTCATATTCCGTTACATTAGGTTTTACAAAAGACAATAATCTTCTGAATCCTTTTTCCGTGATGTTGCAGGCTTGCTGAATCAGGTCAATTTCTTCACTTTCTTTAACAGAACGCAGGCGTTGCAGTATCGGATTTGATTTTTCTACCTTATGGGCAGGATAATTTTCTTTCCACCATTTTACAAAACGGGCTTCACGGGTTTCGGTTTCAATCGTTGCGCGATAGTGTTCATTGGTGTTGATGTATATCGTGTCGGCATAAGCCATAATTTCTTTTAGGGTCTTATGGAAATCCTGCAGCCAGATTACGGTTTTGATTCCGGAAACCTCAAAAGCTCTTTCTTTGGTTAGTTTTTCGCCTTCCCAAATGGCAATATGTTCGTTTGTTTCTTTCAGGAAAAGAATTTCCTTTAAGTGTTCGTATGGTGCATCCGGAAAAAGAAGCAGTATGCTTTCTTCCTGGTCAATGCCGCTTAAATAAAAAATATCTCTATGTTGGGCAAAAGGCAGCGTGCTGTCTGCAGAAACAGGATAAATGTCATTGGAATTAAAAACGGCAACACTGTTTGGTTTCATATGAGCCGTGAACTTTTGTCGGTTTTTGATAAAAAGCTGACGGTCTATCTGATGGTATTTCATAAATAAAACTTTTGAAGATTGTATTCCCAAAAGTAGCGAAAGATATTTTTTGGCAAGTAGCCAAATGGCGTTATTTTATGTTTTTTCGAATACGGCTCATGTGTCGGGAAGAAATCCCGAGAAAAGAAGCCAGATAATGCAAAGGAACCTCCTGAAGCAGTTTGGGTTCTGTTGAAAGTAGTTTTCTGTAACGTTCTTCCGGAGATAAGGTTAGGAGGTCAATACGGTAATCATCGATAAGGCAGAGCTGTTTTTCAATCAGATTGTAATAAAACTGGTGAAAGGCCTCATTGTTTTCAATCAGGTTTTTAAAAGTAGGCAGGTCTACAATCCACAAACCGCAATCCGAAATCGCCTTGATGCTTTTTCGGGACGGTTTTCCAAATAAAAAGCTGTTTAAGGAGCTGGTGACAGAATTACGTAATGCCAGATAGGTTGTTTTTTCTTCGCCATCAACCATAATAGCATGTTGCAGAATGCCGCTTTCGATATAGCAGAAATGTTGGCAAATCTCACCTTCTTTTACAAAAAAGTCGTTTTTCTTTAAAGGCAGATAAGTAAAGGCGTTTTTTGATTTTTCAAGCAACTCCGGAAATGAATCATCATCAGTATTGGAAAATACCGCGAGATAGTCTAAAAAAATAGAAGGAGCTGTTTTCATAAAAGCAAAATTACCTAAAAATAGTGAAGTCTGGTAAACCGGTATTCTGCATTTTATAATAAAAAAAGGCAATTTCAATAATGGCAAACAGCAGATAATAGGATTTTTACAGATTTAAAACCGGGCTTTAGAGAAATTGGCAATTCGGTTTTTTCATTTTGCTGTCGGCCTATTTATGGCTATTTTAGCGCTAGATTTTAAAACGCACAAAATGAAATATTTTTTCCACATACTTGCTCTGGCCGTTTCGTTCAATTTAGTAGCTCAGGACAAGCTTCCGTACCAATTGTATGATAAAAACGGGAAGAAAACGACTTATAAAAAAATGTTGAAAGAAGCAGGAGATGCTGAAGTTGTTTTGTTTGGAGAACACCATGATAATTCTGTTGTACACTGGCTACAGCTGGAATTTACGAAAGACCTGGCTGAAAAAAAGTCATTGGTTCTGGGTGCAGAAATGATAGAAGCAGATAACCAGAAGCAACTCAACCAATATTTGAAAGGAGAAATCAATCAAAAAGCATTCGACACTTTGGCAAGGCTTTGGAACAACCACAAAACCGACTATAAGCCGTTGGTGGATTTTGCAAAATCTAAAAACCTGACCTTTGTGGCGGCTAATATCCCGAGAAGATATGCCAGTTTGGTGTACAAACAAGGTTTTGAAGCATTAGACAAACTGTCTGCAGAGGAAAAAACATGGATAGCGCCTTTGCCAATAGCCTATGATAAGAATCTTCCCGGATATGTAAAAATGCTTAGTATGATGGGCGACCATGCCCATGAAAATATGCCAAAAGCACAGGCGGTAAAAGATGCTACAATGGCGTATTTCATTTCAAAAAATTTAAAGCCAAATACGGTTTTTGTGCACTATAACGGAACCTATCACAGCGATAATTTCGAAGGGATTAATTGGTATTTGAAACGTCAAAATCCGAGTTTGAAAATAATGACCATTGCTACGGTTTCTCAAAAAGATATCTCGAAAATCGAAAAAGAAAATCTAAAGTTGGCCGATTTTATAATCGTAACCGACGAAGATGTGACCAAAACTTTCTAAAAATACTGGAATTCCGACTGATTTTAACGTAATTGAAAGAGGTGTTTTTTGCGATTTATTTTTCTTTTAGTAATTATTGGCGCTTAAAATTATTGGGAATGAAATTTTAAGCCTCCTTTACTGCAAAAGATATTCACTTTATACTGATTATAAATAATCCGAAAAGGTTGTAGTTAATTTGAATATGCGTTATTTTTGTGTGATTTTTTAAAACACACAAACAACTCTTATGGCAAAATCTGCAATCTTAAAGTCATCACTGGCAAAAAAGTACTGGATGGCTCTAACAGGTTTATTTTTATGCTTGTTTTTAGTAGGACATTTAGCTGGAAACCTGCAATTGATTTTTAGCGATGCACTGCACTTCAATCAATATGCATTGTTTATGACCACAAACCCCGTGGTAAAGCTGCTTTCTTACCTAACGTACATTTCAATTCTTTTTCACGCAGTAGATGGTATTCTCCTGACTGTTCAAAACAGAAAAGCAAGGCCTATCCGGTATGCAATGGAAAATCCTTCAGCAAATTCAACATGGGCTTCAAGAAACATGGCGGTTTTAGGAACCTTGATTTTGGTTTTTATCGTAACGCACATGGTTAACTTCTGGGCGGTAATGCATTTTGATAAGAATATGCCATTGCAGTCTGTTGCAAATGGTGATTCACAGGTATATGTGATGGTTGATGGTAGTTACATTCCTCAGGAATTTGTGACTAGCGGTGATGTGAAAATTGAACACAGAACAGAGTTTTTTGATTCTAAAAGCGGACTTAAAATAGGCGAGGGCTATAAAGATTTGCATAAAATTACTTTTGAATTCTTTAAAGACTCTGAATACGGCCTAATCGCAACAATACTATATGTAATTGCAATGTTCGTATTGTCTTTCCACTTATGGCATGGTTTTGCCAGCGCATTCCAATCATTAGGAGCAAATAACCCAAAATATAACGGATTAATTAAAGGTTTCGGAAAAGCCTTTTCGGTTATCGTACCGCTTCTTTTCGCAATTATTCCGGTTTACATTCACTTTTTTGCTAAATAACACACGAACAAGATATGAGTTTAGATTCTAAAATTCCAGAAGGACATATATCAGAAAAATGGACCAACCATAAAAATCATCTTAAATTGGTAGCGCCTAATAACAGGCCTAAAATTGATGTGATTGTTGTTGGTACAGGTTTGGCTGGAGCTTCTGCTGCTGCTTCTTTAGGGGAGATGGGATACAATGTGAAAGCATTTTGTTTCCAGGATTCTCCACGTAGAGCCCACTCCATTGCAGCTCAGGGAGGTATCAATGCCGCTAAAAATTACCAAAATGATGGCGATAGTATTTATCGCTTATTCTATGATACGATAAAAGGAGGAGATTACCGTGCAAGAGAAGCAAACGTTCACCGTCTTGCTGAAGTTTCCGGAAATATCATCGACCAGTGTGTAGCACAAGGTGTGCCTTTTGCCCGCGATTATGGCGGATTGCTGGACAACCGTTCTTTTGGAGGAACGCAGGTACAGCGTACTTTTTATGCTGCCGGACAAACCGGACAGCAGTTGCTTTTGGGAGCTTATTCAGCCCTGTCAAGACAAATTGGTTTAGGACGTGTTGAAATGTACAACCGTCATGAAATGCTTGATTTGGTAAAAGTTGATGGAAAAGCAAGAGGAATCATTGCCCGTAACCTGATTACCGGTGAAATAGAAAGACATTCCGCACATGCCGTTATTATTGCTTCCGGTGGATATGGAAACGTATATTTCCTTTCTACAAATGCAATGGGAAGTAACGTGACTGCAGCCTGGAAAATCCACAAACAGGGAGCTTATTTTGCTAACCCTTGTTATGTACAAATTCACCCAACCTGTATTCCGGTTCATGGAACCAACCAATCGAAACTGACTCTGATGTCAGAATCATTGCGTAACTCAGGAAGAATCTGGGTGCCTAAAAAGAAAGAAGATGCAGAAGCAATTCGCGCCGGAAAATTGAAACCGACACAAATTGCTGAAGAAGATAGAGATTACTACTTAGAAAGAAGATATCCGGCGTTTGGTAACTTAGTGCCTCGTGATGTGGCTTCAAGAGCTGCAAAAGAGCGTTGTGATGCCGGTTTCGGAATTGAAGCCAACGACACGAATGAAGGAGTTTACCTTGACTTTGCTTCTGAAATTAAGAGCAAAGGCCGTCAGGCAGCTTATGCACAAGGAAATCACCATCCTACAGATGAAGAAATAATCAAATTAGGAAAACAGTGGGTAGAAGAAAAATACGGTAACCTTTTCCAGATGTATGAAAAAATTACCGACGAAAACCCATATGAAACTCCAATGAAAATTTATCCTGCCGTTCACTACACAATGGGTGGTGTTTGGGTAGATTATAACCTGCAGTCTACAATTCCGGGTTGTTTCGTAGCTGGAGAAGCAAACTTCTCTGACCATGGTGCAAACCGATTAGGAGCTTCTGCTCTGATGCAGGGATTGGCTGACGGATATTTCGTATTGCCATATACGGTTTCTAACTACCTTGCCGATGAAATCCGTACCGGAAAAATCCCTACCAATTCACCGGAATTTGACGAGGCAGAAAAAAGAGTGAAAGACTCGATTAACTTCTTCCTCAACAATAATGGTACAAAATCAGTAGACCATTTCCACAAAGCTTTAGGAAACATCATGTGGAATAAAGTAGGAATGGGACGAAACGAAAAAGGTCTGTCAGAAGCAGTAGCAGAAATTGATGCTTTGCGTAAAGAATTTTACAAAGAAGTATACGTTCCCGGAAGTGCAGATGAATTGAACCCTGAATTGGAAAAAGCACTTAGAGTAGCTGATTTCATGGAATTAGGACAATTGATGGCAATGGACGCCTTGCAAAGAAAAGAATCATGTGGAGGACATTTCCGTGAGGAGTATCAGGATGCTGAAGGAGAAACCCTACGTGATGACGAAAACTTTAAGTTTGTTGGAGCATGGGAATACCAGGGAAGCGACATTAATAAAGAAGTACTTCACAAAGAAGAACTGAATTATGAGTTTATTAAAATTGCGGCTCGTAATTACAAATAAGAATCGGTGTGAAAAACTTCTTGATTTTAATTTCGATTCTATTTACGGGAGTAGTTTTCGGACAGTCAGGCTATCTTAACGGAAAGCAGCCCTTTCAAAAGCCAAAAGAAGGTAAAGCTTTGGTGTATTTGATTAGGTCAGGAGCAGGAGCCTTAGTCAATTTCAGGGCTTACAAAGACGATAAGTTTTTAGGAGCATTGGTTAACGACGATTACTTGATTATTGAATGTGAGCCAGGAGAACATTTGTTTTGGGCAGTTTCAGAGAATAGGGACTATGTAGAAGCAAATTTAGAAGCAAACAAAGTGTATGTTTTGAATATTCAGGGTCAAATGGGAGCATTTATAGCATCTGTATCGCTTAAGCAACTGGATCCGAATAAAAAGTCAGACAAAAAGCTTTTTGCCAGAAAAATTAGAAATTCTTGGGCGATAGTATATGACGAATCAAGAATAACAGAAGACAAATCTGAAAATATTGAAAAAGGTTTGGCTAAGTATAAAGAACTAAAAGCAAAGGAATCTTCAAAAATAATTAAACTTGATCCGGCAAAGGCTTTTGAAAACGCTGATAAACCAAATTAAGTATTAAAACAAAAATTATGAGCAATTCAAAATTTATAAACATAAACCTTAAAATTTGGCGTCAGAAAAATGCCAAAGAAAAAGGGAAAATCGAGACCTATAAATTAGATAATGTTTCAACGGACAGCTCTTTTCTTGAGATGCTTGACCAATTGAACGAACAATTGGTTTCGGAAAGACAGGAACCTGTAGCTTTTGACCATGATTGCCGCGAAGGAATCTGTGGTATGTGCTCACTGTTTATCAATGGTAGAGCTCACGGTCCGGATACAGGAATTACGACTTGCCAGTTGCACATGCGTATGTTCAAGAACAACGATACAATTTATGTGGAACCATGGAGGAGTAAGGCTTTTCCGGTAATCAAAGATTTGGTTGTTGACCGAAGTGCATTTGACAGAATCCAACAGGCAGGAGGTTTCGTTTCTGTAAATACTTCAGGAAACACTATTGATGCCAATTCAACGCCAGTGCCTAAACATGATGCAGACCGTGCTTTTGAAGCAGCTGCTTGTATTGGATGCGGTGCCTGTGTAGCTACTTGTAAAAACGGTTCTGCTATGCTTTTCGTTGGTGCAAAAGTATCACAGTATGCTCTGTTACCGCAAGGGAAGGTAGAAGCTACGCAGCGTGTTTTGAACATGGTTCGCCAAATGGATGAGGAAGGATTCGGAAACTGTACCAATACAGGTGCTTGCGAAGTAGAATGTCCAAAAGGAATTTCTTTGGAGAACATCGCAAGAATGAACAGGGAATATTTGGCAGCAAGCTTGAAATAAGAATCTGTAAGTATAAATAGTAAAGGCGCATTTAAAAATGCGCCTTTTTTTATGGCTTTTTGATCGGGAGATAAATCCGGTTAAGAATTCCTTTGTCGAAATATTCTTATATTTGGAAGACAAAACAAACACAATGAAATATTTCTCTTTCCTGTTATTAATTTCCACACTATCATTCGCCCAAAATTACCAGCAATACGTCAATCCTATGATTGGAACCGGAGGGCACGGACACACTTTTCCGGGAGCTACTGTGCCTTTCGGAATGGTACAGCTCTCTCCTGATACCAGAATAGATGGGAGTTGGGACGGATGTTCAGGTTATCATTATTCTGATAATGTAATTTACGGTTTCTCGCATACGCACCTGAATGGTACTGGAGTTTCCGATTTTGGTGATATTATGCTAATGCCTACAATGGGAGAGCCATCTTTAGACAATAAAATTTATTCTTCAAAATTTTCGCATTCCAATGAAAAGGCAGCAGCTGGTTTCTATGCCGTAAAACTTGATGATGATGATATTGATGTGGCACTGACGGCTTCTACAAGAGTCGGATTTCATGAATATACGTTTAATAATTCCGGTCAGGCAAATATTATTCTGGACCTGAACCACCGCGACCATTTAATTATGGGAGAGGTAAGAATTATTGACAATAAAACTATTGAAGTTTTAAGAAGGAGTGAAGCCTGGGCCCGTGACCAATATGTGTTTTCGAGAATAGAATTCAATCAGCCAATGGTTATTACGAAGGTCAATAATAATGCTTTCGCACCGGCAAAAGTAACAGACCGGTTTTTTGCAGGCAGCCTTTTGGCGATAAGTTTCTCCAAACAAGTTAAAAAGGGAGAAAAATTGCTTGTAAAAGTATCACTTTCGCCAACTTCTTATGAAGGAGCGAAACTTAATATGTCTGAAATAAATCACTGGAACTTTAAAAAAGTAAGAACAGAAGCTGAAAAATTGTGGAATAAGGAACTGTCTAAAATTGAAGTATCCTCATCAGATAAAAACAAAATGGCAATATTCTATACGGCATTATACCATACGATGATGCAGCCCAATATAGCACAGGATGTAGATGGAAAATACAGAGGTCGTGACAATCAGATACACACTGCAAAAGGATTTGATTACTATTCCGTTTTTTCGCTTTGGGACACGTTTCGTGCTGCACATCCTTTATATACTCTGATCGATAAAAAACGAACGGCTGATTTTATCAATACGTTTTTGAAACAATACGAACAGGGGGGCAGATTACCGGTTTGGGAACTGGCTTCTAACGAAACAGACTGTATGATTGGCTATCATTCCGTTTCAGTAATGGCAGATGCCATGGCAAAAGGAATAAAGGGCTTTGATTATGAAAAAGCATTTGAGGCGGCAAAACACTCTGCTATGTTGGACCATTTAGGACTGGATGCCTATAAAAAAAACGGTTTTATCAGTATTGATGATGAACATGAAAGTATTTCCAAAACTGTGGAATATGCTTATGATGACTGGTGTATTGCACAAATGGCCAAAATACTCAACAGGCAGGAAGACTATCAGTATTTTATAAAACGCTCACAAAACTGGAAAAACATTTTTGACTGGAAAACAGGATTTATGCGTCCAAAGAAAAATGGAGGTTGGGATAAACCTTTTGACCCGAGAGAGGTAAATAATAATTTTACTGAAGGTAATTCCTGGCAGTATTCTTTTTTTGTTTTGCAGGATATTCCGGGAATGATTGAGGCTTACGGCGGGAAAGAAAAATTTGAAGCCAAACTGGATGAAATGTTCAACAGCGAAAGCAAGACGACAGGACGTGAGCAGGTTGACGTTACCGGATTAATTGGTCAATATGCCCACGGAAATGAACCGAGCCATCACATGGCCTATCTGTATAATTTTATTGGAAAGCCGGAAAAAACGAAAGAAAAGGTTCGTTATATTCTTGATGAGTTTTATAAGAATACACCTGACGGTTTGATAGGAAATGAAGACTGCGGGCAAATGAGTGCCTGGTATGTGTTGAGTTCAATGGGAATGTATGCCGTAACACCGGGAAATTCCGAATGGACATTTACAGAGCCTTATTTTGACACTGTTAAAATTCATTTTGAAAATAATGAGGTATTGACCATTACAAAAAAAGCACACAAAGGCTATTTGAAGGAAGTAATGGCAAAAGCTCAAAAAGAAATTTTTCCTGAAATTACTCCGGTTCCCGTAATCGAAGCAGACAGTAAGTCATTCAAGGATAAAATGAAAATAGAAATCGTTTCACAAAACCCAAACGATGTCCTTTATTGCATGATAGAAGACCCTTCAAAACCGCGTTCTGGTAAACCAATATGGAATAAGTACACAAAGCCATTTGAGGTTGCTGAAACAACTGCAATTAGGGCATATGCTGAAAGAAATGGAAAAAACAGCAGTATAGTAACCGCTAACTTTATCAAAAAACCAAATGATTATACAATAACGATCCAATCGCAATACAATCCGCAGTATCATGCCGGAGGAGACAGCGGTTTGATTGATGGCATCTTTGGAAACGAAAACTGGAGAAAAGGAGATTGGCAAGGCTATCAGGGACAGGATTTTGAAGCCATAATCGACTTAAATAACAGTAAAAAAGTGACTTCGCTTTCTGCACGATTCCTGCAGGACTCCAGAGCCTGGATATTGATGCCAACCAAAGTTGAATTTTATACTTCTGAAGACAACCATAATTTCAAGCTGGTTAAAACTATCGAAAACAAACTCGACGCCAAAAACACCGAAGTTCAGATTGCCGCTTTTGAAAGCAGTATTCCTGAAACTAAGGCCAGATACGTAAAAATTAAAGCTTACAAGTACGGAAAGCTTCCCGAATGGCACCAGGGTTTTGGAGGTGATGCTTTTATTTTTATAGATGAAATAACAATCAAATAAACCAACTACGACCATCCTGACCCTGCCAGGGTTTCAAACCCTGGCAGGGTCAGGGCGGCTGATAAAAAAGATGAAAACAGCCCTAATTCAAATACCGTTAATTTGGGAAAATCCAAAAGCCAATCGGAACTATATCGAAGAAAAAATCAATTCCATCAAGGAAGCAGATTTGATTGTTCTTCCTGAAATGTTTACGACAGGTTTTACAATGAGTCCCCAGAACGTTGCCGAAACAATACAGGGCGAAACCCTTTTATGGCTGAAACATTTGGCAAAAAATAAAAATACAGCCATAACAGGAAGCCTTATCATTGTAGAAAACGGCAATTATTACAACAGGCTCGTTTTTGTCTTTCCGTCAGGAGAAGTGCAATACTACGATAAAAGACATCTCTTTTCTTTGGCCGGAGAGCAAAAAATCTACACTTCCGGTCAGCAAAAATTAATAGTGGAATATAAAGGCTGGAAAATATGTCCGCTGATTTGTTATGACCTGCGATTTCCGGTTTTTTCAAGAAACACAGAAAACTATGATTTGCTTATCTATGTTGCAAACTGGCCAAAACCTCGCGTAAATGCCTGGGACATTTTACTCAAAGCCCGTTCAGTTGAAAATATGTGCTATACTGTTGGAGTTAACAGAGTAGGATGGGACGAAAGCAACCATGAATATATTGGTCATTCACAAGCGCTGGATTTTTTAGGGAATCCGGTACTTGAACCTCAGGAATCAGAAGGTGTTTTTATCGTGGATTTCGATAAAAATCAAATGCTCGAAGTCAGGCAGAAATTAGCCTTTTTGGATGACAGAGATTCGTTTAAAATACTGTAACGTCAATTGCCAAGATTGACCGTTTGGTCTACATCCCAATTGGCTCTGACATCTATTGCTGTTGGATAATAAACGACTTCTTCTGCCTGTCGTTTTTCCAGATAATTACCAGTGTCCCAAATCTTGTTTTTGTTTTCATCATAGATTACCCGAAGCGTAAAAAGATTCGGCTGTAGGGCCATGAAATCAATAATATCATTACCTTCGGAATACTCTGAAGCAATGAGGTCGCCTTTGGAATTGGTGATTTCAACAATAACAGGATATTGTTTGACATTTTGCAGTCGTATACGGAGATTCCCATATTCGGAAATATTCTGGGTCTTCAGGCGGTAAGATAAAGTATCATTCGCTTTTTGCATATAATCAATAAAGGCACCCGGAAGAGCAGTAATCTTATAGGTTTCCAATGGTTGTTTTTCGAAGTCAATCTTTACTTCCTGGTTAAAATCATCATATTCGGTAGTAAATGGAACGGCTATCGTGTCTTTATTTACTAAGGTAATCTTAGATTTGTCAATAGTAGCCAATGGCATACTGGAAGTAATGGTAAAACGGTCGCGGAAATGCAGTGTGCTGGTCTGCGAAGCCTGGAAGCTAAGCGTGTCCTTCTTCTGGTTTTTTATTTTTACAGTAAACTCTTTGCTAAATTTTTCCTTGTCAATTTTAAGAAGCAGGGAATCTGTTTTTACAGGATTAAACCACACTTGAAGCGAGTCTTTTTTAGGGAATTTAGTAACCCTTACCGGAAGATTTTCAGTGTTGTTTTTTAAGGTAACAGTGGCGTTTTTACCATCTCCTACATAAGGAACGACAATTTTATTGCCGGAAGCCTGATAAGGTTTAGTAGCCTTAAAAGGAAGGATTTCTTTAAACAATTCCATTTCATACAAAGTGTCGTTTGGAATAGTCACAAATTCTTTATGGAAAGCAATCTTATCCGTATTTGGGTTGAATTTGAAATTGTTGTTCTGGTCTTTCAGGGCGACTAACAGATATTTACCTTCTTTTAGATTTTCGAGCTTAAATGTTTTAAGGCTGTCCAGAGTGTTTGTCACATATCTAGGATTCTCTTTATAGACAATCGAATCTGTAAAAGTTTCATTTACTTCATACAGCATTACGGACACAAAATTATCTACGGTTTTGCTGTAGGCATCTTTTATAAAGCCTGATATGGAAAGCGAATCAATAGCATCTCCCGTAGAAAAGACATACTTAAATTGCTGGTAGGGATTTCCCTCATTATTATCCTGAATACTGCTTCCAAAGTTAAAGCTGTAAGTAGTATTGGGCTGGAGCGTATCCTTGATTTTTATGGAAATGTATTTGCTGGCATTGGTTGGTGAAACTATTGGCGGATATTTCATTGGCGGTGAAATAATCAGCTGCTTGTTAACATCCTTGATTTTAACATATTCGTCAAAAGTAATCCTGATTTCCTGTACGTTGAAATTGGTGCTGAAATTTTTTGGTACGCTGGAACGCATTACAGGAGGAAGAGTGTCCTTTAAACCGCCGGTAATGCTGCCTCTTTTTGCACAACTTATTACTGACAAGGCCAAAATAATATATAAAAACGCAAATCGGATTCTAAACATCAGGAAATAATTTATCTACAAAATAACAATTATATTTAGAGCTGACGAAATCTTTGCAAAATTATTTCTTAGGAATGCGTATAGGCCATAGCCACAATACTGATTTTCGCATCCGGAATTTTGAGTAAAGCTTTGGCACACGCTTCAATAGTAGTTCCGCTTGTGATAACGTCATCAATCAGTAAGAAGTGTTTGCCCTGATGGATTTCTGAAAACACAACATCAAACAGGTCCTTTTTAATTGTGGTCCGGCCAAAAAAACTTTTTTGGGTTTGCGTGTCTGAGTAGATGTTCCGGTATAATATTGAGTCGTTGTACGGAACTTTGAGCAGGGATGATAATGCCAGTCCAAATTTCTCAACCTGATTATAACCCCGTTTCTTGAGCCGCTTCTTGTGGAGAGGAACCGGAATAATAAAATCTGTGTTTTTAACGATTTCCAAAAATTTCAATTCTTCACCATACCATTTGCCCAGCATAGTGCCAATTTCCTGATGGTTCTGGTATTTGAGATTATGGATGAGCTGTTGAACAATTCCTTTTTTGTGAAAATAAAACATTGCAGCTCCAAATTCAATGGGAATTCTGCCGTAAAATTTTTTGATGATTTCGTTTTCCGTTTCAGAATGGTGGTTTGTCAATGGCAGTTCATGACGACAGGAAGTACAGATTACAGTTTCGTTTAGCTGCATAAATGTTCCGCAGCCAAGACATACTTGTGGGAAAAAGAGATTGAATAGGCTTTTAAACATGCTGTTTGGTTTGTAAATGGACAGCTTAAAAATAAGGAATTTTTTGACAAATTCATTTGTGGTTTTTTAAATTTAAAAACAGAATTAATTATAAGTTTCTGATACGTTGTGTTTTAAGTTTTATTTAAGAATTGGGAGAAAATGATAATTCAAAAAACGTTCGTTCAACCTGATGGATTCACTTTTGGTCGATTATTTTTTGTGGACAACAGCCGTTCGGTTAATTTCACCAAAATTTTTCAAAAAACTATGTCTTTTAAGCCAGTATTTTCTTTAATAAATATAACCGCCATTGTTTCTATTTTGACGGTGACCGCTCTTGCGGTAAAATTATATAGCATAAAAACCGAAAAAGATAATCTGGCTCACACAATTGAACTTGACAGGAAACTGCATAATAATGAGATTAGCGAAATATTGATTAGGTATGATGCGGCACTACAGCAAAATGAGCAATTGACCAAAGAATTGGAAGAACTGAAAAACAAAACGGTCCAGACAGACGATTCGGTCAAATCTAATTTTAGTTTGCTGAAAGAAAATATTTCGGTGCTAACAAAGGAGAAATATACCAAAAGTACACAGTTGGAAACACTTAATAATATCCTCAGGTTAAAACAGTTGGATTTCGAAAACAATAAAAAGGAAATCGAAAAGCTTCATAATAAAATTAACCAGTTGGAATCTGAAATTTTGGCAAGTTCTGAAACGAAAGCAGAAAGACGAAAGCTCAGGGCCTTGAATGTGAGCGCTGTTGGCGCCAGAACGGTGTCTGAAAAAGTGTTGGAAACTAAAAAGACAAAAAACACAGAGCAGATAAAAGTATGTTTCACTCTGGAAGACAACATGGGAATTGAAAAAGGAATTAAAGAGATTTTTATCCAGATTATCAATCCCAAAGCTAATATAGTCAGCAAAAACAAAGCCTCAATAGAGATTAAAAACCAGACCCTTTTTTACAGTGCCAAAACCACTGTCAATTATGATAAAGGTGACATTGATGTTTGTGTTTTTGTTGATGCAAACAAACAAAATCTCATAAAAGGAAATTATATTGTCAATATATTTTCCGGAGCCCATCTCATAGGAAATACCAGCCTCCATCTTCTTTAAACTTTCTGGTTTAAAAAAATAGCATTTCCCGCGATTTTCATTCTCTTTTTATATTTTTGCACTATGGCAAAACAAGACGATTTATTTAAAAATATAGTTTCGCATGCAAAAGAATACGGATATATTTTTCCGTCAAGCGAAATTTACGATGGATTAAGTGCAGTTTATGATTATGCACAAAACGGTGTTGAACTGAAGAAAAATATCCGCGAATATTGGTGGAAAGCAATGGTGCAGATGCACGATAACATTGTAGGGATTGATGCGGCTATTTTAATGCATCCAACCACTTGGAAAGCATCAGGACACGTAGATGCGTTTAATGATCCGTTAATCGATAACAAAGATTCCAAAAAAAGATACCGTGCTGATACTTTGATTGAAGATTATGCAGAAAAAATCAATCAAAAGGCGAAAAAAGAAATCGAAAAAGCCAGAGCCCGCTTTGGAGATGCTTTTAACGAGCAGGAATTTATAACTACCAATGCCAGAGTTGTAGAATATTTGGCAAAGAAGAAAGAAATTCTTGAACGTATGGCCCGTTCGCTTGAAACAGAAAATCTGGCAGACGTAAAAGCGCTGATAGAAGAACTGGAAATTGCTGATCCTGAAACCGGTTCTAAAAACTGGACAGATGTTAAGCAGTTCAACCTGATGTTTGGGACAAAGTTGGGTGCATCGGCAGAAAATGCAATGGATTTATACTTACGTCCGGAGACAGCCCAGGGAATTTTCGTGAACTTCTTAAATGTGCAAAAATCGGGAAGGATGAAAGTGCCTTTCGGAATTGCGCAAACAGGAAAAGCTTTCCGAAACGAAATTGTTGCCAGACAGTTCATTTTCAGAATGAGAGAATTTGAACAGATGGAAATGCAGTTTTTTGTGAAGCCGGGTGAAGAAATGAAATGGTACGAATACTGGAAAACGACACGTTTGAACTGGCACCTGTCTCTGGGTCTTGGCAAAGAAAATTATAGATTCCATGACCATGAAAAATTAGCACATTATGCCAATGCTGCAGCTGATATCGAATTTAATTTCCCGTTTGGCTTTAAAGAACTGGAAGGTATCCACTCCAGGACAGACTTTGATTTAAAGGCACACGAAGAACATTCCGGAAGGAAACTGCAATATTTTGATCCGGAAACCAATCAGAACTATGTTCCATATGTGGTTGAAACTTCAGTAGGACTTGACAGGATGTTTTTGGCAGTATTCTCTAATTCGTTAAAAGAAGAAACGTTGGAAGACGGATCAGTAAGGACTGTATTGAGATTACCGGCTGTTTTGGCTCCGACAAAAGCAGCAGTATTGCCTTTAGTTAAAAAAGACGAACTTCCTGAATTGGCAAAAGAAATTATTGAAGACCTGAAGTGGGATTTCAATGTAGCCTATGATGAGAAAGATGCTGTTGGAAGACGCTACAGAAGACAAGATGCCTTAGGAACACCATTCTGTATTACAGTAGACCACCAATCACTTGAAGACAAGACGGTAACCATCCGTCATAGAGACTCTATGAAGCAGGACCGTGTAAAAATTTCTGAATTGAAAGATATTATCAATAAAGAAGTTTCGATGAGAACCTGGCTTCAGAAAATATAAAGCAGTTAGTAATACCAAAGTAAAAAGGCACTCTTTAGAGTGCCTTTTTACTTTGTGTAAATTTTTATTTTAAAATGATTTTTCCTGTTATAGAAATGTAAAAAAAAGTATATTTGTTTTTAACTAACTCAAACTATTTAAGGATTTATGAAAAAGAAATTAATTTTAGCTTCTTTATTATTTGCTGTTTTTGCGTCTAGCTGTTCTGATTCTTCATCGGATGAATTTAATAATGGAAATGCTGGTGCTGCGCAAAAATACCTCAAAACACTTACTGTAACTCCAACAGATGGTTCTGATAGTCCTAGCAATTTTGTGGTAAATTATGATTCATCCGGAAGAGTGTCAAGTATTACGGATGGGATTCAATCAAATTTTTTCGTTTATCAGAATAATAATCTGGCAAATATTACCGGAGAAGGAGAGCCTTTCAGAATTAGCGAATTGTATCAGGCTCCTTACCAGGCTTATGAAATAGGAGAAGTCCTTAATTATGATTCAAAAGGAAACCCAACGGATTTAAGACTTTTTCAAGAAAACGAGTATGATGGTGAAATCGAAGAATTTACAGCAAAAGTAACCTATGATACAGCGCCAAATACTTTCTTTTATACACTAAAAGCTGCCGGTATTATAGATGTTTTGGATAATGTGGAACTGAATCTAAACATGCAGAGTTTACCGCCGGAAATCGTTAAAGCAAAATTATTGTTGCCGGTCAACAATCCTATAAAAGTGGTTATTAAAAATGCATCAGGAGCTGTTGTAAGTACAACTCAAACAGATTACGTTTATACTTCAGATAAATATCCAACATCGGCAACTATTACAGAAACTTCAGAAGAAGGAGTGTCGATAGTAGCCGTTGCTTATACGTATAAGCAATAAAATTCTTTTAAAAAATAATAAAAAGGCTTTTTTAGAAATGAAAAAGCCTTTTTGTTTCCCTCAATTCTTATTTTACATAATATTTTTGTTTTCGTTGAAAAGAACTTAAATCCGACCAATTTTTGGTTTTTTTGATGTCTTTTTCTTTTTATATCAACAAAAATTAAGAATGTATTAACAACAATCCTATTTTTGTACCAAATGAATTAATTTAGTTGAGTGTTTTGTGTCATAAAATGATGAAAATGATTCCCTTATGGGAAGAATGCCGATTAAAATAGTTAAAATAGCCCCAAAAACTACTATTCCCGCAAGTCTAAAATTTATTTACGGACTTAATCACGATGCTCTGACAAAATAAGCAGTTATATGCTGCTCTACCAAAAACAAATTTTGTTACAAGCTATTGATGAGTTATTCGTACGTTATCATTAACGATAATCAAGAGAATGTTTTGAATATCCAGGGCTTTGCTGATGGATTTCAAAACTTTCGTTTGGCTGCATCTGCGAATAATTATGAAGATGGTCTAAACTGTATTTTAGAACATCAGCCCCAATTGGTTTTTTTGGAAATAGACCCAAAAGACAAAAGTAGCAAACTTTCACTTTCGCTTATTAATGAGCTGTATCGCTATCTCAAGGAAATACCAAAAATAGTTGTTACGGCAAAAAATGGTAATCTGGCTTTGGAAGCTATTAAACATGAAGTTTTTGATTATCTGGTAGCTCCATTTGAGTTGAATGATTTTCGGAAAACAATACTAAAGTTTGAAAAGTCAACTCCTTCGACTACTGTCAGTTCTCCTCGGGAGCCAGAACAGAAGCCTTTTTTTGTAGATAATGACCATCCAATTAAAAAAGACCCGGAAGAGCTTACTATTTGTATAAAATCCTACGGCGATTACCGATTTATAGATGCGAAAGACATCCAGTATTTCCAGGCCGATAATAATTCCACAGATATCCATCTTAACAATGGTGAGATGATTACTGCCTTTAAGACCTTAAAGCATTTTGAAAATGTGCTTCCATCGCAGTTTTACAGAATTCATAATAGTTATATTGTCAACATCAACTACATTTCAAGAATCCACACCGGAAATACGGTCTGCTATATTAAAAATACTACCACAAAACTGCCATTCTCTAAATCCTATAAAGGCAACATCGACCAAATTATAGCCGTAATTTCCAGTTCGGGCTATTTGGAAATTTAATAAGGCAAGCCTAAAGTTTTTCTGTTTCTACTATTTTTTAATTCCCAACTCCCAATATTTTCAGGGAATTAGGTCTGTTTTTCTTGTCTTTTTGCTACAAAGATCAAAAAACTTCCAAAAACCATGCATCCACTATCAAAATAGTATCATTCACTAACAAACAACACCATTCCGCAATACAGACCCATAAATACTACGATAACTATCAGTTGCACAGTACTTTTACATCGTGAAAATCAAACATCACAGACCCTAATTTCAAGAACAAATCTTACACATAATTCATTAAACCACAAATGAAAGACATCATGAAAAAAGCTATTTTAACATTCGGATTATTCTCTTTAGTTGTATTGACTTCTTTTACTACAACTGAAACTAAGACACAGAATATAGTTGCTGAAACTGGAGATACAGGAGATACAGGAAATAATAGTGGAACATCTGGAAAAACTCTAGGAAGCAGCGGAAGCAGTAATAGAAAACTGGATTTTACTTTTGTTGATAAAGAATCTGCTAGAAATACTAATGTAGAATATGGAGATTTTAATCAAACCTTAGCAATGAGAAAAAAAACAGATATTTAATATATAAATAAAATATAATCTCAAGGCTTGCATTTATTGCAGGCCTTTTTTTATTTTTTTTATTTTTGAATATAAAACTTCAAAATTTGAAAACGGCTATTTGCACTGTTCTTTTTAGTTGCCTCTTTTTCGCTACAGGCTGTACGAACAAAAAATTAGATTATTCTGAAAGAAAAGTCCAAGATAGCCTTCATCTATTTTTAAACTTAGCAAATCAAGATTCTTTACCTTCTCCTGCAAGACTCAATTATAATAAGAAGGCGCTTGGAATAATAATGAACCAAGAAAATGATTCTATGCACAGAATCTATCTTTTTAGGGTAGCAAACAGATATTATAATCTGAATAATTTGGAAGAATATGGGAAAATTACTAAAATTCTCATTAAAGAATCTGAAAATGAAAATGATGCTCTTGCTTTAGCAAAAGCGTATGATTATTTAGGAGATTATTATAAAAACCCTGAGAAAATAGATAGTGCTTTTATTTTTTTTTTGGAAAGCTGAAAGATTGTATCGTAGATTAGATAACCAATTTAAAACTGGTTATATATATAGAAAGATTGCAAATGCATATAGTTATATTGGAGACGATGCAAATACAGAATTATATTCTTTTGAGTCGTTAAAAGCATTAAATGGTTATCTTTTTTAAATATTAAATAATAATCGAATTTTTTATTGTTGCTCTTCTTATAGAAACCGTTTGTTTTTTGAAACAAAAGATGAATAAACAATTTAGGCTATTCTTCATCATGCTTTTTTTTATCAATAATGTCGGTTTTTGCCAATCTGATTTTGATAAAGCTTTGAAAAGCGGAGAAATTATAATCAATGGATTATCTATTCTAAAAAGCAGTAAGACTGAAACAAAAACATCCAACCCGAAAATTGTAGAAAATGTCTGCATCAAGAATAAGCTGGCAGAAAAAATAACATTCAGTATGGTTGGTAAAGATGATCAGGATAATGTTGTTAAAAAAGAAATGGTAATCCAGAAAGACGGAAAAGAATGCATTTTTGAACTTCCAAAAGGCATTTACACCTATGAAATTATATTGCCCAATAAAGAAATCTACAAAAAGGGAGAATATAAATTCATAGAAGACACTACAATTACTGTCAAAGCAGAATAATTCTGCTAATGATATTATAATAGGCAGGATTTTCCATAGTTGCCATGGAAATCCTGCCTTTTTATTCAGTAGCATACTCCTAAAATTACATTCGAAATTAAATTCAATTGATTGTCGGAAACTTTATACCAAAACAAATTTTATAAATTATACTTTTTTGCTCAACGACTTTGCTGGCAATTTTTTTATGCAAAGCCGCAGGGGTAGCAAAGTTTATAAGATAGATACCTGAGGTAGACTTTTATTTAAATAGATTTCCTAAATCACCGTAATTAGTTTAATCCGTGACTAAAATAAAAATTCACAACGGAAGTTAGTCAATTAAATTAACTCTATGTTCGATAGAAACTTCTAGATAGTATTTTAGAAATTCTATATCAGCTAATTTATCAAATACTCTATCCTTTGTGTCAATAGATTTACTATTTTTGGGGACAAACTTTTAGACTATTGAAAAAATACTACCTCCTCTTTTTCGTCATTGGTCTGTTACTTCTTGGATGCTCAAAGAAAAAAGAAAAATTTTCTGAAAAAAGCATATCCGATACTCTTGCTACTTATCTGACCCTTGCAAATGAAGATACTATTCCTTATGAAGATAGACTGTCATATAACAAAAAAGCGTTTGCTATTTTAATCAATCAGGATAATGATTCTTTAAATAGGGTAAATCTTTTTAAGGTAGCCAATAGGTATTTCAATATGAATAATATGGATGAATATCGAAAAACTTCACAAATTATTGTTCAAAAAGCCAAAAGTAGTAGGGATACCATAGCAACTGCTAAGGCTTATTCTTATTTAGGAGATTATTATACAAATACTTCCCGAAAAGATAGTGCTTATTCTTTCTATACAAAAGCCGAGAAAATTTATCAAAAACTCAACGACAAAATTAATTTAGGCGACACATATATTAAAATTGCTAAACTGCAAGGTTATGAAAACGATTTTTTAGGCAGTGAATTTTCTGCTATAAAAGCTTTAAATATTTTAAGGAATACAAATGACAAAGGGAAAGAATATGAAGCCTATAGCATTTTGGGATTTGTTTCCAGTGAACTTAAAGACTATGACAAAGCACTAGAATATAATATTAAGACTTTGACAATAGCCAAGGAGAATAATCTGACATATTTTAATGAAATACCTAGCTCTCTCAATAATATTGGCTATGTATATCTAAATCAGAAAAAATATAAACAAGCTATTAATGAATTTGAAAAAGCATTAGAAGACAAGAAATTAATTAGTAAAGATCCTGCTTTATATGGTATATTAATTGATAATGTAGCCTACTCAAAATTTAAATTAAAAGATTATTCTCAGCTTCCCGATTTATTTTATGATGCACTTAGAATTAGAGATAGCTTAAATATTGGAGAAGGTATAATTTATAGTAAAATTCACTTGTCTGAATATTATATTGAAAATAAGGATTCTTTAAATTCTTTAAAATTTGCTGATGAAGCTTTAAAACACTCCAGAAAAATAAAGAATTATAGAGCAGTTTTAGCGTCTTTAAAGCAACTTGGAATTATTAATCCAAAAAAAGCCTCCGTTTATTCTGAAGAATATATAAAAATCAATGATAGTCTTCAAAATGCCGAACGGAAATCCAAAGACAGATTTGCCAGAATAGAATACGAAACCGATGAAATCATCCTTCAAAAAGACAAATTAGCTGAACAAAACAGAAACATACTTTTCTTTTTTGGACTGGTTGTGATGATTGGGATTCTTCTTTTTGTAATTAAAAATCAACGTTCCAAAACCAAGGAACTGATGTTGAAACAAGCACAACAAAAGGCAAATGAAGATATTTATAACCTGATGCTTTATCAGCAAAATAAAATAGAAGAAGGAAGAGCCAATGAAAAGGTGAGGATTGCCCAAGAACTTCATGATGGAATTTTAGGAAGATTATTTGGGGCCCGTTTAAATCTGGATAGCTTGAATAAAAGACAGGACGAAGAGGCTATTGTTAGTAGAAATAATTATTTAGTTGAGCTTAAAAATATAGAGCAGGATATTCGTGAAATCTCACATGATCTTAATCGTGAAAAGCATGCCCTAAACAATAATTTTATAGGAATTGTAAACAATCTGATAGAACAGCAGGAAACGGTTTCTCAGGCGAAAGTTTCTTTTGTGGTGGATATGGAAATTGAATGGGAAAAAATTGAAAACTACATCAAGATTAACTTATATCGAATCCTTCAGGAAGCCTTACTTAATATTAATAAATATGCACAGGCAGAAAATGTCAGGATCGAAATCATAAAACAGGAAAAAACATTAAAGCTAACTGTGACAGATGATGGAGTAGGATTCTCAGTAAGCAAAAAAAGTAAAGGCATTGGACTTCAGAACATGCTCTCAAGGGCAAATGCCTGTGAAGCTACTTTTGATATTAAGTCAAAAATAGGTAAAGGAACCACTATAACGGTTGCATTTCCGTTGGAAACCAATCAAAAATAACACACATAACACCATGGCAAAAAAACTAAACATTCTGATTGTTGACGATCACCCGTTTATTATTGAGGCGTATAAGAATACCATTGCCGGCTACCACCCGGCAGAATTTGAGTTCAATATCACACAGGCAAACGACTGTAAGTCGGCGTATGAAATCCTGACCAACCCGGCAATAGTTCCCTATGATGTGGCGTTTTTCGATATCAGTATGCCTCCCTATCAGGAAAAGAATATGCTTTCGGGTGAGGACCTTGCCAAGTTGATGAAAACAGTTTTGCCGTCCTGTCGTGTAATATTGCTGACAATGCACACCGAGTCGTTAAAGATAAACAACATCATAAAGACCATCAACCCTAATGGTCTTATCATCAAAAATGACCTGACTTTTGATGAGTTGCTCATAGCTTTTATAAGATACTGAAAAATGAAAACTATTACAGCCAGACGGTCGTTAAGTTTGTAAGCCAGCAATCCAGCGACAGTAATCTGATTGACGAGTACGATCGCCAGATACTTTATCATTTATCAAGAGGAGTAAAGACTAAGAATATTCCTTTGCATACACCGCTGTCTTTGAGTGCTGTAGAAAAAAGAAAATTAAACCTGAAAGATTTGTTCAAAATTAAAGGCGGAAATGATGAAGACCTTATCAATGAAGCCAGACTCAGAGGATTCATCTAAACAGATGCGGTTAAACCGTAAAATAAATGCGGGAAAACCGCAAACAGCCTGTAGTAAATAGCTGTAATTTAGCAATGTAATTTTGAGTTAGAATAAATTAGGGGGTACCTTTTTTATTTCGTTTCTTCAAAAAAAGCTGCCCGCAAGGCAGCTTTTTTATTGTGTTAACAGAAAGGATTACGGGAAAACCGTAAAACAAATGCGGGAAAACCGCAAACAACTAGATGCTGTAATGGCTAGTTTTACACTGTAATCAAAAACGTCTTTTTTAAAGAGCCGGAAGCAAGTAAGTAGCAAAAAAAATTTAATGATATTACCCTTTTGTCAGCCCCCAAAATTGACTTAACCTACAAAAATCAATCGGCTGCTTGCGATTCCAAAAAAATAAAAATGCGGTAACTCCCCAAAGTGCCGCTTTTTTTATGCTCTTAGATTTTTTGAATACGGCTAAACCGTAAAACAAATGCGGGAAAACCGCAAACACTCTAAGTGTCTGTTAAATAACTTAGCACTGATAAATCAGATAGAATTAAATGAAAATAAAGAGCATAATCATAATAGCCACCTTAACAGCTTTGCTTTGCTGTAAAAGCGAAACAAATGTGAAAAAGAATTCCAGGCAGAATGTAGCCAGGCGTGAAAGTAAAGATTCGTCAAAACAGCCAAAAATAACAGTAGTGAAAAACAATGAATATTTTTTGCTGAATGATAGAAAAATAGATTAACGCGTTGAATTATAGTTTTTTAGTTTTACGGGAAAACCGTAAAACAAATGCGGGAAAACCGTAAACAACTAATGAATTACTGATGTAGTTTTACAACGTAATAAAGTATAAGTTTTTTCATTGAAGAGATTAAAAGTAAAACCCAAGAACGTTTAAGCAGTAAAACCAAGTAATACCACCCTTTTGTTAGCCCCCAAATTGGCTTAAACCTACAAAACACTACTGCTTATCCAATTGGAAAAATAAAAAAAGCGATGATCCCCAACCATCGCTTTTTTTTATGCCTTTTTTTAGGATTAGCCGTTCAGGGCATTCCAGCCACGAGCTTTTAATGGAATTTTTGTATTGGCTCTCGTCACCAGATGTATGCCTTCACTTTCCGGAGTCATATGCCCTATAACGGTAAAATTTGGATTTCCTTTAATCTTATCATAATCGTCCATAGAAATCGTAAACAGAAGTTCGTAGTCCTCGCCACCATTGATGGCAACTGTAGTACTGTCAATGTTGAACTCTTCACAAACATTGATTAACTGCGGGTCAAGTGGCAGTTTATCTTCATATAAGTTGCATCCAACTTCGGATTGCTTGCAGATATGGATAATTTCCGAAGACAATCCGTCAGAAATATCAATCATTGAAGTTGGTTTTACTTCTAAAGCATGCAACAAAGTCCGGATGTCTTTTCTAGCTTCCGGTTTTAGCTGTCGTTCTATAATATAAGTATAGGCGTCCAGGTCGGGTTGGTTGTTCGGGTTTACCTGAAAAACCTGTTTTTCTCTTTCTAAAACCTGTAATCCCATATAAGCGGAACCAATATCGCCTGTAACGACAAGAAGGTCATTGGATTTGGCCCCATTTCGGTACACCAATTCAGGTTCCTCTGCTTCACCTATTGCAGTAATGCTGATGATCAGTCCTTTTTGAGAAGAAGTCGTATCTCCGCCAATCACATCAATATTATACTCTTTTGCCGCCAGAGCTATTCCGTCAAACAATTCCTCTAAGGCTTCTAAGGGAAAACGGTTTGAAACAGCTACCGAAACCGTAATTTGAGTAGGTTTGGCATTCATGGCATAAATATCAGATAAATTTACCACGACAGATTTATATCCCAAATGTTTTAAGGGCATATATGCCAAATCAAAATGTACGCCTTCAATAAGCAAATCGGTTGAAATGACCGCCTTTTTATCTTTGAAATCCAAAACTGCCGCATCATCTCCAATTCCTTTAAAAGTGGAAGGTTGGTTGATTTCGAAATTTTTTGTCAGGTGTTTTATAAGCCCGAATTCTCCTAATTCAGACAAGCTTGTACGTTGCTGGTTTTTATCTTCAATCATTTTCGTTCTGTAATATGAAATGCAAAGGTACGAACTTTGGAATTGTCAGTAAATCACAAAGTTTATTTGTTAAAAACGCTTATTTTTAAAAATAGACTATAAAAATGTGTAACAAAAAAGAGGGTTTTTCCACTAATCCATTATAATCAACCAAAATATTTACAAATTATGAAGCTTAAAATTAACAACTTAAGTAAGACGTATAAAAATGGCGTTAAGGCTTTAGATAGCTTAAATCTGGAGATAGGTTCCGGAATGTTTGGTCTTTTAGGACCAAATGGTGCAGGAAAATCTTCTTTAATGAGAACCATTGCTACTTTACAAAAACCAGATTCCGGTACTATCGAATTTGATGGCATTAATGTGCTGGAAGATAATATTGCTTTAAGGAAAATTTTAGGCTATCTGCCTCAGGAATTTGGTGTTTATCCAAACATGTCCGCAGAAAAACTTTTGGATTATTTTGCGAGATTAAAAGGAATTTCTTCAAAATCAGAAAGAAAAGAATTGGTGAAAAAGGTTTTGGAAGTAACCAATCTTTATGAACAAAGAAATAAATCAGTAAGTGGCTATTCCGGCGGTATGAAACAGCGTTTCGGGATTGCGCAATTATTATTGAATAATCCTAAATTGATTATTGTTGATGAGCCAACGGCCGGTTTGGACCCGGCAGAACGCCACCGATTCCTGAATGTTTTGAGAGAAATAGGAACCAACCATACGGTTATTTTTTCTACACACATTGTAGACGACGTAAAAGAATTATGCCACGAAATGGCTATTTTGAATGGAGGGAAAATCCTTGCACAGGGCACTCCGGAGCAGGCTGAAGAAAGATTGAAAGGTCAAATCTGGACAAAAGTAATTGTTCGTGAAGACCTGGATGCTTATGAGCGTGATTTTAACGTAATTTCTTCAAAATACAACCAGGATAATACCCTGAACATTAAAGTGTATAGCAACGAAAAGCCGGACGAAACATTTGTCGAAGCCGCTCCGCAATTGGAAGACGTATATTTTGTAGCACTTAAATCAGACCAATAATATGTTTTCAACGATATTTAACTTTGAACTAAAACGATGGTTCAGGAACCCTTCGTTTTATATATTCGCAGCGCTGTTTTTTGGAATGTCTTTCCTTTTTGCAGCTGCGAACTTTGGTGTTTTTGATGATTTGACTGCGGCAAGAAGCTCTAATGCTTATGCCAATTCGCCTACAGCCTTAAATGGTTTTATCAACGGAATGAATGTCCTTATTTATTTCCTGTTGCCTATCATCGTTGGGTCGTCTGTATATAGAGATTTCAGATTCAATATGCATACGATATTGTTTTCCTATCCGTTTACGAAACTGGATTATATTGCCGGAAAATTTTTAAGTTCCCTGTTTGTTGTTATCCTCATCACCCTGACTATTATTCTGGGTATTGTTGCGGCATCAGTACTGCCGTGGGTAAATCATGACTTGTTGCTTCCTTTTAATCCGGTGGCCTATGCACAGATTTATCTGATTTATGTCATCCCGAACCTGTTCTTTTTCGGTGTTCTTATTTTTGCATTAGTTACGATTTCAAGAAACATTTCTGTTGGATTTATCGGGGTTATTCTGGTGTTGTTGTTGCAGGTAGTGCTTTCTAGCTTTACGCAGGATATCGATAATAGATATGTGGTGGCTTTATGGGAGCCTTTCGGAATGGAAGCGGCAAGCTATTATACTAAATACTGGACGATTGCCGAGCAGAATGAAAACCTGTTGCCGTTTGAAGGCGTGATTATCTATAACAGGCTTATCTGGATGGGAATTTCTCTCGTTATTTTAGGACTGCTTTATTATTATTTCTCCTTTAGCCAAACAGCGCTGACCATTGGAAAAAGCAAGAAGGGCGAAAGAGCTGTCAAGAATAATTTCGGAGGAATAACAAGAATCGAACTTCCGGTAGTAAAATTTGATTTTTCAAACTGGCAGAATTTAAAAACAGCATGGAGCCTTTCAAATGTAGACTTTAAATTTATTCTGAAAAACTGGGCCTTTATTGTTATTTCTATTGTAGGACTTCTTTTCCTATTGCTGGTTTCTATTTCTACGGGTAGCATTTTTGGAACCGACACATATCCGGTGACCTGGCAAATGTTGGAGATTTCAGGAGGCTCTTTTTCACTTTTTATCAACGTACTGACCTTCTTGTTTGCAGGAATACTGATTCATAGGGCAGATACAACAAGAATGAGCCATTTGATAGATGTAACGCCAATCCCGAACTGGGTATTGTTGTTCTCGAAATTCTTAGCCATAGTAAAAATGCAGGTTGCACTTCTGATCCTGATTTTGGTTGCCGGTGTGCTGATCCAGTCGTATCATGGTTATTATAATTTTGAAATAGGGCATTATCTGGTTGAGTTATATGGCATAAAAATATTCCATTTTATGGCCTGGGCTTTTATGGCCGTATTCATACAGACAATTTTCAAAAACTATCTGTTAGGCTTTTTTATCCTGATGCTGCTTTCTATAGGAATACAGTTTTTATCACAAATAGGAATTGAACAAGATATTTTCAGATTTAATTCTGATACACGCTATGCTTATTCTGATATGAACGGATACGGGCATTCACTAAACAGCTATTATTTGTATAAGTTGTATTGGAACCTATTGGGGATAGTCTTGTTTTGTATTGCACTGTTGTTTTGGAAGCGTGGCATCCCGATGTCAATCAAAGAAAGATTTGTCAATGCCAGAAAACGCTTTTCTCCAAAATTGGCAATCCCAATGATAGTAGCATTGGTAGGTTTCCTGGCTATAGGAAGTGCTATTTATTATGAAGACAATGTCAGAAATCCATATTATTCTCAAAAAGAAAATGAAAAACAGGCAGTAGAATGGGAAAAGAAATATAAGAAATACGAGCATTATGCACAGCCAAGAATCACGGATATCAATGTGAATATGGATATTTATCCAAAAAGCAGGGATTTTAAGGCAAAAGGCTACTATTTCATGAAGAACAAATCAAAAGAAACCATTGACTCAATATTCCTGAATTATAACGGATTTGAAAGCAAGTTCAAGTTCAATAGGGAAACAGAATTGGTTTCAAAAGATACACTTTTTCATTTTAACATTTACAGGTTAAAAACACCTTTGGCACCTGGTGATTCCATAAAATTGGAATTTGAGGTGTACAACAAGCCGAATACTTTTATTACGAGCCATTCTCCGGTTTTAGAAAATGGTACGTTCATCAATAACAGCTATTTCCCGTCTATCGGATATTCGGAAAGCGGAGAGCTTTGGGATGATGAAACAAGAGCAAAATATGGTCTGAAACCAAAAGAAAGAATGGCTAAGCCAACAGACAGTATAGCAAGGCAGAACACTTACATTTCTAATGATGCTGACTGGGTTAATTTCGAAACTACTGTTAGTACTTCAGATGACCAGATTGCTATTGCGCCGGGTTATTTGGAAAAACAATGGAAAGAAAACGGCAGGAACTATTTCCATTATAAGATGGACCAAAAAATGTTGAATTTCTATGCCTACCAATCAGCGCGGTATGAAGTGAAAAAAGACAAGTGGAAAGATGTCAACATCGAGATCTATTATCAAAAAGGTCACGAATACAATATAGACCGAATGATAAAAGGAATTAAAAAATCATTGGAATATTATACTGAAAACTTTGGTCCGTATCAGCATAAACAGGCACGAATTATTGAGTTTCCAAGAACAGGTGGTGGTTTTGCGCAGTCTTTTGCCAATACAATCCCGTATTCTGAAGCAGTTGGTTTTATAGCCCATGTTAAAGATGAAGATGAAAATGCGGTTGATTATCCGTTTTCAATTACTTCGCATGAAATGGCACACCAATGGTGGGCACACCAGGTTATTGGGGCAAATGTACAGGGCGCAACATTAATGTCTGAAAGTTTATCAGAATACAGTTCCCTGAAAGTATTGGAGCATGAATATGGGAAATCACAGATGAGGATGTTTCTTAAAGATGCATTGGACAGTTATTTGATGGGAAGAACTTTTGAGAGCAAGAAAGAACAGCCGTTGATGTACAATGAAAATCAGCAATATATTCATTACAACAAAGGTTCTTTGGTTTTATATGCCCTAAGCGACTACATAGGTGAAAAGAACATGAACAATGCTTTGAAAAAATACCGTGATAAAGTAGCTTATCAGGAAGCGCCATATACCAATTCGATAGAATTTGTTTCCTATCTGAATGAGGCAACTCCGGATTCCTTGAAATACATGATTAAGGATATGTTTGAAACGATTACGCTCTATGATAACCGCATCAAGAATTTCTCTTCTAAAAAACTGCCAAATGGCAAATATGAAGTAACGATTGACGCGCTGGTAAGCAAATACCGTTCAGATGAAAAAGGAAAACGTTCTTTTAAAGATGAAAGCGGCAAAACACTTACGTATAAAGGTAAAGGCGATAAACATGCAATAGAATCGTATCCTTTAAATGATTATGTAGAGGTGGGTGTATTTGGAGAACAAACCGTAAAAGGTAAAGTCAAAGAAAAAGAACTCTATCTCAAAAAACATAAGATTACCCAAATTGACAATAAGTTTGTAATAATAGTTGATGAAAAACCTGTTGAGGTTGGAATTGACCCATACAACAAGCTTATCGATACCAATTCAAACGACAACAGGAGAAAGAACTAAAGAGTTTATTTCCTGATAAAATAAGACCTGCAGCTCATTTTGACTGCAGGTTTTTTTATGCCCGGAAAAAAAATTAAAATTAAAAAATACTGCTGACAAACTGTTGTCACCAACCCCATTTACCTTTGACATGTAGAACAATAAAAAACAAAAAAATTATGAATGCAACAGCTCAAGCACCACAGATTATCAGCAAAGACAATTTATTAAGACACTGGCAAGGACACCGCGCATTGACCCGTCGTGTCATCGAAGCTTTTCCTGAAAAAGAATTTTTCGAATTTTCAATTGGAGGGATGAGAACCTTTGCCCAACTGACGTCTGAACTTCTGGCAATCGCATCGCCTGCTTTGAAAGGAATAGTTGAACGCGACGAAAAGCCTTATGTAGAAAACATGGATAATGGAACCACCAAGGCAGATTATCTTCGCAAATGGGATGAAGCTACAGAAGAAATCAATAAAAACTGGAATTTATTGGATGTGGCAGACTTTAACCAGAAATTCAATCTTTTCGGACAGTATGAATTCCCGATTATTGACAATATTCTTTATTTTATTGATAACGAAATCCACCACAGAGGCCAAGGTTATGTTTACCTGAGAGCCTTGAACATTGAACCGCCATTCTTCTGGGAAAGATAATTTAAATGGTTGTCGGAAAGTTTACATCAGATAGGGAATGTTCAACATGAACTTTGCGGCTCTGAGACCTTGCGTGAAATAGTGGCTCGCAAAGGCGCTAAGTAGCAAAACAAGGGAAAATATAAACTTATTGAAATTGGTTTCTGATAATCAATTAATTTAAAGCCTTGAACGGGTTTTGGAAAGCAATTCCGAAACCCGTTCTTTTAATCTTTCAGGTTCCAAAATAGTGGCATAATCTCCATACGACATATACCAGCGGGAAAATCCTTCTTCAATATCACGCGACATAAAAGTCATCTCAACATTGCCGTCATTTATTTCTTTTTGAGAAACGAATCCGTAATGTTTTTTCTGCATAGCGATATACTTCGAGATTTTTTTCGGTACTACAATACGGACTTTAGTGGTGCTGTATTTTTGCATGTCATCCTGCAAATAAGTTTCCAAATCCGGATGTTCCAGAGAGAAAGGTTTGTCTGTTGGTTTGATTTGATGAATCCGGTCAGCCCTGAACTGCCTGTAATCATTCCGCAAATGGCAAAATCCTAAGGTGTACCAGTTTTCATTTTCGTGAAAAACCCCAACGGGCTCAATAAGCCTTTCGGTAGGGACTTCGGCTTCTATGGCCAGATAGGTCAAAACCACCTGTGTTTTTTCGGCAATACTTTTAAAGAGCAATGCCAGCGCATTGGGTGCTTTTTCATTAAATAACTTTCGGGCAGGCTGCATTAATACATTGGATTCAATTGTTGAAATCCAATCCTTATCTGAACTTTTCAATACGGCTTTCAGTTTAAAAGCTGCCGATGTATAATGGTTGTGGAGTTCCTTGTCTGTAAATTTTTCCATCAGTTTTTCAGCCGCAATAAAGCTGCTGGCTTCTTCGCGGGTAAACATAACGGGAGGCAGGCGATAGCCGTCGAGTAAGGAATAGCCAACACCGGCTTCGCTATAAATAGGCACGCCCGATGCCTCAAGAGTACGGATGTCTCTATAGATGGTGCGCAGGCTCACTTCAAAACGGTCTGCAAGTTCCTGAGCCCGGATAATTTTTTTGGACTGTAATTGGATTAGGATTGCTACAATCCTGTCAAATCTTTTTGGAGACTCATCCATCATAATTGAAAAACTATTAACCAAAGATACATTAAAACAAAAAACCCCGACAACTTTCGTTATCGAGGTTTTTCTTTATTTTTAAAACTAGTCGTTCAGTTTCAAAACCGCCATAAAAGCTTCCTGCGGAATTTCAACGTTTCCTACCTGTCTCATACGTTTTTTACCTTTTTTCTGTTTTTCCAACAGTTTTCGCTTACGGGAAATATCGCCACCATAACATTTTGCAGTAACGTCCTTTCTTAATGCTTTGATAGTTTCACGCGCGATAATTTTAGCCCCAATTGCCGCCTGAATTGGAATATCGAACTGTTGTCTTGGAATCAACTCACGTAATTTTTCGGTCATTTTTTTACCAATATTGTAGGCATTGTCCTCGTGAATTAAGGCAGAAAGGGCATCTACACCTTGTGCATTCAATAAAACGTCCAGCTTGACCAATTTCGAAGTTCTCATTCCTATTGGCGAATAATCAAAGGATGCATATCCTTTTGAGATTGTTTTTAAACGGTCATAAAAATCAAATACAATTTCAGCCAGAGGCATGTCGAATGAAAGTTCAACACGGTCTGTAGTCAGGTAAGTCTGGTTCGTAATCACACCACGCTTTTCGATACACAGCGACATTACGTTTCCAACAAAGTCTGATTTGGTAATGATGGTTGCTTTGATATACGGTTCTTCAACACGGTCCAGTTTGGATGGTTCCGGAAGGTCTGAAGGGTTGTTAACCACAATACCTTTTTCCGGTTCCTTTTTGGTATAAGCCAGATAAGAAACGTTAGGAACGGTAGTGATTACGGTCATGTTGAATTCGCGTTCCAATCGCTCCTGTATGATTTCCATGTGCAACATTCCCAGGAATCCGCAACGGAAACCAAATCCTAATGCGGCAGAACTTTCAGGAGTAAAGACAAGGGAAGCATCATTCAGCTGCAATTTTTCCATCGAAGCCCTCAAATCTTCATAATCTTCCGTGTCAACAGGATAAATTCCGGCGAAAACCATCGGTTTCACGTCTTCAAATCCTGTAATCATATTGGTTGTAGGTGTTTTTGCATCGGTCAATGTATCACCTACTTTTACTTCTTTTGCTTCTTTGATTCCGGAAATCAGATAACCAACATCACCTGCAGAAATCATAGGTTTTGGAACCTGATTTAATTTCAAGGTGCCAATTTCGTCAGCAAAATATTCATTTCCGGTAGCCATGAATTTAATCTTCTGGCCTTTTTTAATTTGTCCGTTAATAATTCTAAAGATTACCTCAATACCTCGGAAAGGATTGTAGACAGAATCAAAAATCAATGCCTGCAATGGCTCTTCTGGGTCTCCTTTAGGAGGGGGAACTCTTTCAATAATTGCAGCCAGAATATTTTCCACACCAAATCCGGTTTTTCCTGAAGCATGTATGATTTCTTCCAGTTTGCATCCTAACAGGTCCACAATATCATCGCTTACTTCTTCAGGATTGGCACTTGGAAGGTCAACTTTGTTTAATACAGGAATAATTTCCAAATCGTTTTCCAAAGCCAGGTAAAGATTCGAAATGGTCTGTGCCTGTATGCTTTGTGCTGCGTCAACAATCAAAAGCGCACCTTCACAAGCCGCAATCGAACGGGAAACTTCATATGAAAAGTCCACGTGTCCCGGAGTATCAATAAGGTTCAGGATATAATCCTCTCCTTTATAGTGGTATTCCATCTGGATAGCGTGGCTCTTTATCGTAATGCCTCGTTCGCGTTCAAGATCCATATTGTCAAGCAACTGGGCTTTCTCCTCGCGGGCAGATACCGTTCTTGTTGCGCTTAGCAAACGGTCGGCAAGTGTGCTTTTCCCGTGGTCAATATGTGCAATAATGCAAAAATTCCTAATATGTTTCATCTTCTTTTTATATCAATTTTATTGAGGTAATAACCTCCATCCCGGCTTTAAGGCAGGATTTTCCTTCGTTCTCCGCTTTATTTCCTTAAAGATAAGGAATTAATCGGCAAATATAGTTTTTTAGTTTTTAAGTTAAAAGCGGATTTTTAGGGAAAAATAGGGTGCTGTTTTAGAAGAAAATCAAGACTCTTAAATCTGCGTTAAAAGGAAAATTCTTATGGAAAAATTTTAATCCGAAAAATAAATTTTCTATATTTAGTAAAAAGAATAGTCCTATGAAAAAGATAATTCCAATACTGTTACTCTGTTGCATATCTATTATTTTGGTTGCATCCTGCAAGAAGAAAGATAAAGACCTTTCAGGAGTTGATGTGCATGAAGAAGAAAACGTAATTCCTTTTGATAGTACCCAAATTGCAGGTTTCTTTACGAAATATCCTGATTTTAAAGCTTTTCAGCCGGAAATTAAGGAGCTGTATAAGAAACATGATTACCATTACATTTGGTATGACCGTGGCGGACTGATTGAATTTGCAGAAGCGCTGTATGACAAGGTCAATCAGATTAAGTCAGAAGGTGTTCAGAGTCAACTGCCTTATAAGCAACAAATCAATGACATATTTTATGAGGCAAAAGAAAAAGGCGGGCCGGATTTGACTTCGGAACTGCTTATTTCATCAATGTATTTTTTCTATGCCAAGAATGTGCTGGAGGGATTAGATCCTAAAGATAGTAAAGAAACCGGCTGGTATTTGCCTCGTGAAAAAGTTTCTTATGTTACCTATCTGGATACATTAATGAAAGACCCGAATCTTCTGAAAAAACACGATTCCGAGTTGCTGCCATTGTATTATGATTTGAAAAAAGGATTGCAGAAATATACCGAAATAGAAGAAAAAGGCGGTTGGGGTACAATTGAAATGGAAGCGGGTGTCAAGTCGCTTAAACCCGGAGACAGTTCCAAAACAATTGCGGAAGTCAGAAAAAGACTTTTTATTTCGGGCGATTTGAGTAAGGATTCCGGAAATAGCCAATACGACGATGAACTATTGCAGGCCTTGATGAGCTACAAAAAAAGAAATTCCCGTGAAATGGACAACCTGATTACGCCGGATTTGATAAAGCACCTGAATGTTCCCGTACTGGAAAGAATTAAGGCAATTGTAGTGAATATGGAGCGCTGCCGCTGGATTTCTACAGACCTAACGAAAGGAGGTGAATATATTGCGGTTAATATTCCTTCGTATAGGATGAGGTATTTTAAAGACAATAAAATGAGATTGGAATCTAATGTGGTAGTAGGAAAAGAAATGAATAAGACTATTGTCTTTAGCGGGCAGATGAGCTATCTCGTTTTTAGCCCATATTGGAATATCCCTAAAAGCATTATCGAAAAAGAGATAAAGCCTGGAATGGCAAAAGACAAAAATTATTTGGCAAACCATAATATGGAATGGAACAATGGAAGAGTTCGCCAGAAACCGGGTAATAAAAACTCACTCGGACTCGTGAAATTCATGTTTCCTAATTCCAATAACATCTACCTCCATGACAGTCCGGCCAAAAGCCTTTTTAATAAAGAAAACAGGGCATTTAGCCATGGATGTGTTCGCGTGCAAAAAGCGAGAGATTTGGCGGTGGCCATTTTGGAAGATGATAAAAACTGGACACCCCAAAAAATAGATAAGGCAATGCATGCCGGAAAAGAAAACAGTTATACGCTTAAGAAAAAAATTCCGGTTTATATTGCTTATTTTACCGCATTCGCAGATGAAAATGGCATGATTGGTTTTTTTGATGATGTTTACAATAGAGACGCGAGGCTGGCTTCATTGCTTTATAAGTCATGAAAACAATAAAAACAGGGGCCGTACTGTAAAGCGCGGTCTTTTTTTGTTTTAAATAGGGTGGGAATCAAGTTTTTTCCTAATTTTACAAGACCCAAACATTATGTCCCAACATAATACCTACTATGAAAAAACAAAATTTAGCCATTGCCCTTTTGGACGATGACCAGGAAGAGCACCTCCTTTTTAAAGAAGTAGCCGATGATTTCAGTGAAATAAAGGCAGTGCTTTCTTTTGCCAAAGGAAAAGAAATGCTGGATTATCTCGGTGGTAAAGATAAAAATGTCATTCCCGACATCCTGTTTTTAGACCTTAACATGCCCATACTCTCAGGACTGGATTGCCTTATTGAAATCCGAAAAAAAGAAGAGTATAAAAACCTTCCCATTGTTATCTATTCTACCTCTTCTTCAGAAAAAGATAAAGAAGTGACCTATCGGAATGGAGCCAATCTCTACGTCAACAAACCGATTGAGTTTTCGGATATGAAAAAAATCTTTATGGAAGTCCTGAAAATCAATTGGAAAGAACGCTCCGGAGCATTCAATTTCCAGAATTTTTTTCTCTCTGTTTAGGACTGTTCTGCTGTTGAAGAATAAGGCTTTAAAGTTTTATTAATCAAAATTTTGTAATTTTGCCGCAAAATGAAGAAGATGGTCAAGATTGGCAAAATAGAATTACCTGATTTTCCCCTGTTGTTGGCACCTATGGAAGACGTTAGCGACCCTCCGTTTCGCCGTTTGTGTAAGCTGCATGGAGCAGACCTGATGTACAGTGAATTTATTTCGTCAGAAGGTTTGATTCGTGATGCTATCAAAAGCCGTCAAAAACTGGATATTTTTGATTACGAAAGACCGGTAGGCATTCAGATTTTTGGAGGTGATGAGGAAGCAATGGCGCTTTCTGCAAAAATAGTAGAAACTGTCCGTCCGGATTTGGTTGATATTAATTTTGGATGTCCTGTCAAAAAAGTGGTATGTAAAGGAGCCGGTGCCGGAGTGTTGAAAGATGTAGATTTGATGGTGCGCCTGACAAAGGCCGTGATTAAAAGCACCAGTCTTCCCGTAACGGTAAAAACAAGGTTGGGTTGGGATGAGAATTCAATCAATATTGACGAGGTTGCAGAAAGATTACAGGATGTTGGAGTACAGGCCCTGACAGTTCATGCCCGAACAAGAGCCCAGATGTATAAAGGGCATTCCGACTGGACACATATTGAGCGAATCAAAAACAATCCAAGAATTACGATGCCCATTTTTGGAAATGGAGATATCGATTCTCCGGAAAAAGCTCTGGAATATAAGAATAGGTTTGGATTGGATGGTATGATGATTGGCCGGGCTGCGATTGGATACCCTTGGATTTTTAACGAAATCAAACATTACTTTAAAACGGGTGAAAAATTACCACAGCCTACAATGGAAGATAGGGTTGAAGCGGCAAGAAATCACCTGACCTGGTCCATGGACTGGAAAGGCGAGCGTGTTGGTATTGTTGAAATGAGAAGACACTATACTAATTATTTCAAAGGCATAGCCGGATTTAAAGAATATAAGCAAAGACTAGTAACAACAGATGATGCTGATGGTCTTTTCAAAACATTGGATGAAATCCAGGAAGTTTTTGGAGGCTATCAATTTGTATAATAAACTAATCCGAAGAGAATTCTTCGGATTTTTTTTGAATAAATTTTATTGATTATCTGATACCTTATACCCAAAAACAAACCCGAATAAGTTTATGTTTTTTTTGCTTTGTGGCTTTGCGAACTATTTCACACAAAGGCACAGAGCCACTAAATTCCTGCTAATAGAATATTGAGCGTTACTATCAGATTTGAGGCTTCCCAATAGCCATTTGAATTTTGAAGGCTTAATTGTTTTTGTTTAATAATGCCAGAGCGCTTTCTAAAATTGCAACGCGCTGTTCCAAAGTATTTTCTTGCGGCAGGGTATGCTGAAAAATGTGTAAAACCTTCCAGGTTAAGAGAACATCTTCTGTGCTTACTTCAATGTCCTTAAATTCTGAATTATTGGCTTTTAAAATTATCCTGCCGTTACTGAAATAGATTTTTCTAAAAAGGATGTCTTCTTTTGTGGCCACAACAACAAGGCTGCCGTCAGCTAAAGGCTGCTGGATGGTTATCTTCTCGCCAACAATAATATCTTTTGGAAGAAACAGGCCCGATATGCCGGCCATGGAATTATCCGTTAATACAAAAGCAGTTTTGTTTTCAGGGCTTACTGTTGGAATTGTTAGTTGAGGGAGGTTGATTTCTTTCCTATTCGTCAGAGCTAATAAATAATCTGATTTCATTCCTTCCATCACGCAAGGTATCCCTTCTGTTTTTACTTTTTTAGGTACGGCCGGACTTGTGGTAATGGTTTCGTTGAATTTTAGCAGACGGTTTACAGTAAGTTCTTTTGTGAGCAAATCTTCAATGTCAATGCTAAAATGATTAGCAATTTTTATCACAGTATCCATTTTAGGGTTACTTCTGCCTTCTTCATAAGCACCAAGCGTGGCCCTCTTTAAATCAAACATTTCAGCAAACTGTAATTGACTGAGGCCATGCACGCTTCTTATCTTTTTTATATTTTTCCCAAACATATCTGCTAAAAATTGCTAAAATTATTTGCAAATTAAAATTGTTGTTTTATATTTGCGCTAATACTTTTAGCAAATATAGTATATTTAGCAAATTAAATGAGCATAATAATTGCATTTAACAATAAAGATTTTCTGAACAAAATAGTTTTTTTGCTTGGCAATCAAATAAAAAAAAACGAGTTTTATAAAATTAAACCTGTAAAATGAAAGATTATTTTAATGTAATAAAAGGGTACTTGACTGAACTCGAGCTTGAAATAAAACATGAGAATAGCGCAGATAGTATTTTCATTGTAAGTAGCGAGCAGGAAGGTGTTGTAAATCTTATTATTTGTGTAGCCTATCCTATAGTGATATTTGAGCAGTTTCTGTTCGAAATCAAAACAGATTCGCCTTTAGTTTATAAGGCCCTGTTACAGAAAAACAGGGATATTATTCACGGGGCATTTGTTTTAGATCATACAGGTCAGAAAGTTATTTTCAGAGATTCGCTGCAATTGGAAAATTTAGATTTAAATGAATTTGGTGCTACTTTAAATTCGTTGAGCCTGTTGCTTAGCGAATATTCGGAGCAGATTATTAACTTTTCAAAAAGATAGAGACATGAAATTTCTTAGACGACTTTTAAAAATAGGGCAGGCTGAAGTGCACCATGCTATTGACAATATGGAAGACCCTATAAAAATGACAGAGCAGGGAATAAGAGATATGAAAGAGGATCTTGACAAGGCACTTGAAGCCCTGGCTCAGGTAAAGGCGATGAGTATCCGTGCCAAAAAAGAAGTGGATGAGTATGAAGATAAAGCAGAAGACTACAATGAAAAAGCGATGCTTATCTTAAAAAAGGCACAGACCGGAGGGATTGAACCAGGCGAAGCTGATAGGTTGGCGACAGAAGCACTCGTGAAAAAAGAGGAAGCCGTTGGTTTGAAAAATCAGGCTATTACCGATAAGGAAAAATTTGACCAGAATGTATTGCAAATGGAGGCAAACGTTCAGACCATCAAGCAAAACATCAGTAAATGGGAAAATGAACTTAAAATATTGCGTTCCCGCGTGAAGGTGGCTGATGCAACCAAGAGCCTTAACAAACAAATGGCAAAAATAGACAGCAACGGAACGATAGCGTTGTTGGAAAGAATGAAAGAAAAAGTGCATCAGGAGGAGGCATTGGCAGAAGCTTATGGTGAAATTGCCAATTCTTCAAAATCTATTGATGAAGAAATCAACCGGGTGGTGGATGTTAAAAAGTCAAAAGCCCATAATGAGTTGGAAAAACTTAAGGAACAACTTGGTATAAGTGATCCCAAAGACTAAAAAATAAATAAATAAATGAAGGAGCTTATAGAAATTTCTTTTTCGCCGGTCAATGCTTTTTTTAGTATCATGTCTATTATCATGGTCGTGTATTGGCTGCTTGTTATCATAGCCGGTATTGATCCTGATTTGTTCAGTATTGATTTTGACTCCGCAGACATAGAGAGCAATTTTGACCATGATGTTTCCGGTAGTGAACACGCTCATGAAGGAAACGGTTTTATGAAGGTACTGGAGTATTTTAACTTCGATGAGCTTCCTCTCATGTTTATCCTTACCATTATTTTTTTCAGTATGTGGCTAGTTGGGGTAAATGTCACTTACTATTTTGGGATAGAAAGTACGCTGATTGGTTTCTTATTGCTTATACCCAATTTTATCCTGAGTCTTTTTGTAGTAAAGATTTTTAGCAAGCCACTGGGATATGTCTATAAACAACTAAACCATAAAGGAGAGCCCGAAATAGATTTTTTGGGAAGAAGATGCAGTGTGACTTCTACAGTTACAGAACAAAAAACAGGGCAGATAGAACTCATAGTAAATGGTGACCCAATGAAGCTGTATGCCAGAAGTAATACTGATGAGAAATTAGTAGCTGGCGACCAGGCTGTTATTGTGGGTGAAAGCAACGATAAAAAATATTATCTCATTGAAAAATTTGACTATTAACCAATACTATACTAACCATGATTGTTTTAATAATACGTCTTATTGCCAGCCTGGTTTATCTCGTAATTAACTTTATTGACTTTTTAATATAAAAATAAACACCAAAATTATAAAACACTAATACAATGCTAGGAAACTCGTTACTCATCACAATGATTGCCATAATAATAGTAGTTATAGGGCTGCTGGTATGGGTCATTTCAATGTACAAAAAAATTATCCAGGGAAAAGTAATTGTACGCACCGGTGCAGGTGGTACAAAAGTTTTCTATAATGCAGGACTTGTAGTGCCTGTGTTGCATAAAATGGAGATAATGGATATCTCGGTTAAAAAACTTGACGTAGAAAGAACAGGTGTTAACGGACTTATCTGTAAAGACAATATAAGGGCAGACATTAAGGTAACCTTTTTCATAAAAATCAATAAATCTACTGCAGATATTATTAACGTTGCTCAAACGATTGGTTGTGAGCGTGCTTCGGAAATTGACGTATTGAGAAATCTTTTTGATGCCAAATTTTCAGAAGCCTTAAAAACGGTTGGTAAAAAATTCGATTTTGTAGAACTGTACGAAGCCAGAAGTGAATTTAGGGAAGAAATCATTGCGATTATTGGTACAGACCTAAACGGTTATGTACTGGATGATTGCGCCATCGACGATTTGGAACAAACGCCGCTTTCGCAACTGAAGGCCGATAATATTCTTGATTCTGAAGGTATTAAAAAAATTACGGAACTTACTGCTGCACAAAACATTAAAGCGAACCTGATACGCAGGGATGAGGAAAAAACCATCCGCAAGCAGGATGTTGAAGCCAAAGAAGCCATATTGGCGTTAGACCGTCAGTTAGCTGAAAAGGAAGAACAGCAAAAAAGAGAAATTGCCAACATCAAGGCTCGTGAAGAAGCCGAGATTGTAAAAGTTTCTGAAGAAGAAAGGCTTAAGGCAGAAACAGCCCGTATAAACACTACAGAAAAAGTAATGGTTGCTGAAGAAAATAAGGACAGGCTTATTATTGTTGCGGCTAAAAACAAACAGCGTACAGAAGCTGTCGAAACTGAAAGAGTAGAGAAAGACCGTGCTCTTGAGCAAACGGAAAGAGAACGTATCGTTACACTGGCTCAAATTGAAAAAGAAAAGGCGGTCGAAGTGGAACGTAAAAACATTCAGAACGTTATTCGCGACAGAGTAGTACTTGAAAAAGGAGTAGTTCAGGAACAGGAAAATATGAAAGATATTGAAGCTTTCAAAGAAGCTGACAGACAGAAAAAAGTAGCAGTTACTCTTGCTGAAAAAGAGAGTGAAGAACTTTACATCAAAAGACTGAAAGCTGCTGAGGCTGAAAAAGAAGCTGCAAAACAAAAAGCAGAAGAAATAAACATTGAAGCGGCTGCAAGAATGGCTGCCAGCGAAAAAGAAGCGGAGGCCAGAAAAATCTTAGCAGAAGCAAAAGCTAAAGAAGATGCTACATTAGGATTGTCTGAAGCTCAGGTAATGCATGCTAAAGCAGATGCAAACGAAAGACAGGGTATTGTAGATGCTGTGGTTATTGAGAAGAAGGCATTGGCTGAAGCTGCAGGTATTAAAGCTAAAGCCGAAGCCGAAAAACAATTGGGTGTGTCTGAGGCTGAGGTTATCAAAGAAAAAGCACTTGCTGAAGCTAGCGGTATCCAGGAAAAAGCCGAGGCTATGAAAAAACTTGACGGTGTTGGTAAGGACCACGAAGAGTTCAAGCTTCGCCTTAATAAGGAGCTGCAGGTTGACCTTGCCCATATCCATATACAGAAAGATATTGCAGATGCTCAGGCAAATGTATTGGCTGAAGCGCTTAGGTCGGCTAAGATTGATATTGTGGGTGGTGAAACCATGTTCTTTGACCAGATTGTGGGTCAGATTACTAAAGCTAAAGGTTTCGACAGACTTGTAAATGGAAGTGAAAACATTACTGAAATTAAAGAAGCCATATTAGGTAATGATAGTGAAGGTGGAGAAAATCTGTTGGAAAGAATAAAAGGTTTTGCGGATAAATATGGCATAACGTCCGAAGACATCAAGAATCTTACGGTAGCCGGATTGCTGGTCGAACTGCAAAAACGAAGCAATGACGAAGGAGAGAAAGGACTTTTCTCTAACCTGATGGACATGGCAAAAAATCTGGGCCTATCCGGTAAAAAATTAGGATAACCATTCCTTTCTGATATAGTTTCCCGTACGATAATATCGTGCGGGATACTTTTCTATTACGATTACATTTTGTAATCCAACCCTAAAATTTAAAAATCATGAGTACACTGGAAGGCGGTACATATGAAATCATACGAGGCAGGCTGGAAACGCAAAAGGACGACCTTTCCGCCCGGCTTAATAAACTTAACGAAGCAAGGAAAGAGATTTTTGGCAGTACCGAAACTAAACTTCTTGCCAATAACCGTATCATTACAGAAAATAATTGCATACCTAATGATATTGTATCCATTAATGATACCTGTATTTTTGGTTATAATGTTCACTTTGGATTGCGTACAGACATAAAGACCGAAGATGTTTTTAGTATCTATAAGTATGAAGACGGAGAGTTTAAGCAGCAAGGAATGGATATCATTTCCGATAGTGTTTTCTTAGATGATTTTTTAAATCTGTATAAATACTATCGTGATACAGAATTTAAGAAGTTTTTTATTACCGGAAATTACCTGCACATGATATTTCAGTTGAGTGACAGGATTTCAGATATAAAAACATTTAAATGGCTCATAAAAGACGGTACGCTTATCTATCAGGACAACCGCAGCGACAGCGAATATCGTTTGCCGCGCCAGCATGATTTTATCTGGCAGCAAACTTCACGCGATATGCAACGTTATGGAAAACATCCGCACGTGTCTATACTTGACAAGGTTTTTGTAGAGACTGTGGGAGGAACCCTGACCATTAAAGTAGAAGATAATACCAGTTCAGGCAAAGGTGTTTATGATGAAGATGTCTTGTATCCGGACCAGACACTGGACGATGGTAATTACCAATATGCCGATTTGGGCAATCTTATAGCCTTACAGATAAAACCGTTTCAGGAAGAAGCCCGTTTTTTTATCTACAACCACAAATTGCAGGAAGTAAAAAAAATAGACAGTCTTTCCACTTCAGCAATACTTCTTCCTGACCAACATGGACTTATATTTTCAAACGGATATTACCTGCAAACAGGTGAATATAAGATATTTGAAAACAGCCTTCGAAACCTGTTGTTCCAGGAAAAGATAGCTTCGCCAAACGGTGAAGATTTCATGTATGTGTTTTATGAAGAACTGACAGGGCAATATGTGCTTATGTCCTATAATATCATTACACACGAGGTAATGACGCCAATTATCTGCAATGGGTTTACCATACTTGAAAATGGTGAATTATGCTATTTCAGGGCAGAAGAAGAACATACTAAAAACCATTTGGTGCAAATCTGGCAGACTCCTTTTGTAAAAGGAGATGTAATGCCTACACAGTATAAAGACAGTTTTTTGTATAAAATAGGCAATAAGGACATTGTAAAGGCTATGGCAGATTGCCATTCTATTATAACACTCCTTAATAAAAATGATGATTATGAAGGTTTGTATGCAGACCTTACAAGACAGTCGCAAAATATTCTGGACACCTATTACTGGATAAACAGTAAAGAAACTTTTGAGCTGCACATACCGCTTACCGAAATTAAGAATACGGCCAATACGGCAATTGACGAGTTTGAAAAAGTAGTGCAGCTAAGGCTTAATGCAGCAAAAATTACTCAGGAAATAAAGGATAAGGCAGAATCTCTTTTTATAAAAATAAAAAGTTCTCCGCTTGATGATATTGATGTTTTTGTAGCCGACCTTGCAGGACTCCGGACTTTAAGAGGAGAAGTAATAAGCCTTCGTGAAATTCGATATGTAGAAGACGATTTTATCAATGCACTGGAAACAGAAATTATCGCCCAAACAGAGCATATTTCGCAAAACTGCCTGCAATTCCTTATGGATGATAAGGCATTGGTTCCGTATCATAACCGGGTTGAAGAAAAACAGAAAGGACTTGATAAAATTACTACAGTCGCCGAAGGTAAAAAGTTGGAAGATGAAGTCAATGCAATTACTGCCGATTTGGAAATGCTTATTGAAATTGTTTCGAATCTTAAAATTGACGACACTTCAAAATCAACCCATATTATCAATACCATATCGCTGATTTTCTCCACGCTTAACAGATTAAAAGCAGACATTAAGAATAAAGTCGCGGCGCTTGGAAGTAAAGAAGCCAGGGCTGATTTTGCTGCTCAAATGAAGCTGATTGACCAAAGCATGGTAAACTCGCTCGATAGAGCTGTAAATCCTGACAAAGCGGATGAACTTCTAAATAAAATATCAGTACAGTTGGAAGATGTCGAAGCCCGTTTTGCAGATTATGATGAATTTACAGGCGCCATTCTCGAAAAGAGGGAAGAAATTTATGCTGCTTTTGAAGCTAAAAAAAACAGTCTGGTTGAAGCAAGAAATAAAAAAGCAGTAGCGATACAAAAAGCAGCCGAGCGAATCCTTAAGAATATAGATGTAAAAGCACTTGCTTTGAATTCGGTTGAAGAAATAAACGGCTATTTCGCATCTGACCTTATGGTTGCGAAACTGCGCGATTTGGCTGCTCAGCTGATTGAAATGGATGATACGGGCAAAGCCGAGACCATAGAAACACAGTTAAAAGCTTCTCGCGAAGATGCCTTGCGAAAGCTTAAAGACAAGCAAGATTTATATGAAAACGGTGAGAATATATTGCGTTTAGGCAAGCACCGGTTTGCAGTCAATAAACAGCCGTTAGACCTGACTATCGTTTATAAAGAAGGGAAGTTGAATTATCATTTAACCGGGACCGATTTTTACCAGGAACTTTCGGGCAGTGCTTTGGACTCGCTTCAAAAATACTGGTCACAAGACCTGATTTCTGAAAATGATACTATTTACAGAGGAGCTTATCTGGCCTATAAAATTTTTAAAACCTATGGTGCGGCCAGATTGTATAGCCTGACTGAGGAGGAATTGGAAACAATTGTCAAAGACGAAACCCTAAAGAATTATACAGAAGGTTATATAAAAGGAGTGCATGATGCCGATGCTTTTAAAATAGTTAAAGTGCTTATAACAAAGCACAACGATTTAAAACTGCTGCGATATTCGCCAACAGTACGTGCCTTTGCACAATTTGTATGGAATAGCCTTCCTGAAGAAGACCGTAATGCAATGAATGTAAAAATAAAAGCTTCGGGCAATGTACTGGCTATTTTTCCGGAATCTACGGAGTTTGATTACATCATAAATGAGCTTAGACAAAAAGCAGAAGGCTTTTTAGAGACTACTGCAGTATCAAAAAATAGTGGTGCTGAAATTCCTGAAATTGCAAGCTACCTTTTTGATGAATTAAAAGATGGCGATGTTTTCTCTGTGAGCCATCGCGCCACGCAAATTGCTGAAAATTTTATAAAAACTCTGGAGGCCAAAAGTGCATTGATGAGTTTCAGGCATGCTGTTGAAGCCGCTGCTGATAACGAAACTTCATTGTTGCTTGCAGTCCAATGGGTGTCGTCATATTTGGCGCAAAATGAAGAAAAGCAAAATGCAGAATATCTTTATGAAGTCGTAGCCTTGTTATTGTACAGCCAAAAGTCTGATGAAAAGGTTTCTGGCATAACACCGGAAGAAACAATTATCGGATTGGTTGGAGCACATCCTTCAATTACAGATGGTGTTTTTCAGTTTCATTACCATAAGTTTATAAAACTTCTCAAAGAATATTTTGATAAGGATGTGCCTGCTTTTGAGCAATTCAGAGAAGAAAGGCATAAACTTACACAGCAACTCAAAGTCGATTTAAGGCTCCATGAATTTACGCCAAAGGTGCTTACTTCGTTTGTGCGTAATAAGCTTATAGACCAGGTATATTTGTCGTTATTTGGTGATAATCTTGCAAAACAGCTTGGTAGTGCAGGAGAAAATAAAAGAACAGACCGTTCCGGCATGTTGCTCCTGGTATCACCGCCGGGTTATGGTAAGACAACACTTATGGAATATCTGGCTAATAGATTGGGACTTATCTTTATGAAGATTAACGGACCAGCCATTGGTCATGAAATCACTTCTGTAGACCCGACTTCGGCAAGTAATTCGGCTGCAAGGGAAGAACTTAAAAAATTGAACCTTGCTTTGGAGATGGGGAACAATGTCATGCTGTATTTGGATGATATCCAGCACTGCAGCCCGGAGTTCCTGCAAAAATTTATCTCATTGGCAGACGGAACCAGAAAAATAGAAGGGGTTTATAACGGACAGCCTAAAACTTATGACATGAAATCCAAAAAGTTTTGTGTAGTAATGGCGGGTAACCCTTATACAGAAACCGGAGAGAAATTTAGAATACCGGACATGCTCGCCAACCGTGCCGATATTTATAATCTGGGTGATGTCATAGGTAATTCGGCTGAATTATTTGAGCTAAGTCTTATTGAAAATGCCATGACCTCCAATCCGATGCTGGCGGAACTTGCTTCCAGAAATATGGACGACTTGTATCCGTTTATAAAAATGGCTCAAACAGGACAACGGGATAGGTTAGAACTTAAAGGAAACCATACCAAACAGGACATCGAAGTGTATGTTTCCGTGTTAGATAAAGTACTTAAGATACGTGATGTAGTACTTCAGGTCAATGCGGCCTATATTGCTTCTGCCGCTATGGAAGATGCCTATAGAACTGAACCGCCATTCAAACTGCAGGGCTCTTACCGCGACATGAACAAATTGGTTGCAAAAATAGAACCGGTTATGAATGATGCTGAGGTAGCTGCGTTATTGCTGTCGCATTATCAAAATGAAACACAAACGTTAACCAATGCAGCAGAAGCAAACTTGTTGAAGTATAAAGAACTGACAAGTACTTTAAACGATACCGAAAAAGAACGTTGGGCATCGATAAAGGAGATATTCCAAAAGAATAACAAGCTTAAAGGTTTTGGTAACAAAAATGAAATGGCTCAGGTACTACAGCAAATGATGGAGTTTACCAGCCATATTGAAGGAATTAAGCAGATACTTGGAAAAAGACTTGAGGAGTAACAATCTGTAAATAGCGTTTAAAACAAATGGCCTTACATCAGAAGGCCATTTGTTTTTTATATCTATGTTTGAATTCTTATACTTCAATACGTTTCCATTTTCCTCTCTTGAAAAGTACATAGCCTGCAATTGTTATGGCCGTTTCAGCAATAGGTATAGCCATAAAAACACCCGTAGGCCCCATGCCTAATTTCTTAGCCAGAACATAAGCCAAAGGAATCTGGAACAGCCAGAAGCCGAAGAAATTAATCCAGGTTGGAGTCCAGGTGTCGCCTGCACCGTTAAAAGTGTTTATCAATACCATACCAATACCATAGAAAATATAGCCAAGGCTCATGATTCTGATAGCTTCTACTGCGATTTCTTTAACAACCAAATCATTCGTGAAGAAGCCGGCAATATATTCAGCTCCCAAAAGCGTAATAGCCATGATGGTTGCCATGAATATCACATTGTATTTGGCGGTCTGCATAACAGATTTCTCCGCTCTTTCAATTTGTTTTGCACCTAAATTCTGTCCCACTAATGTTGCTGCGGCATTACTTAATCCCCAGGCAGGTAAGATAAAGAACATCATGATTCTCAATGCAGTCTGATATCCGGCCGACCCGTGGTCGCCACCTGTTACAGCGACAAGATTGGCTAAAAATATCCAGCTGCAGGAAGCAATCACAAATTGCAAAACTCCCGGTGCTGCTACTTTGATAGTGTTTTGTATCAGTTTCCAATCCGGAAGGAAATAGGAAGCCGCAATTTTTAAAATGCCCTTGCCATTAAACAAATGGTATAACTGGTACAATACGCCTATGGTTCTTCCGGCTGTAGTTGCAATAGCTGCTCCCGTAAGTCCAAATGCAGGTATAGGCCCTAAACCGTTGATTAGTATAGGACAAAAAATAATATTACAGATATTGGCAAGCCAAAGACTTTTCATGGCTATTGCAGCATTACCGGCTCCGCGGAAAATACCATTGATAAGGAAAAGCAAAACGATGCTGATGCTTCCACCCATCATAATCCTCATGAAATTAGTGCCGTGAAGAGCCGCTTCCGGTGAAGCTCCCATCAACATTAGGATTTCCGTTGCATATAATAAGCCAAGAATACTGATGACCGTATTTACGGCAACAGCTATTATAACGGCCTGCATTCCTGCTTTTGAAGCAGCAACAGGGTCTTTTTCACCAATCCTTCGGGCAACAACGGCCGTAGCCGCCATACTTAAACCGATAGCCAGGGAATAAATGACTGTGAGTACAGATTCTGTAAGTCCTACAGTTTGTATGGCAAAGCTGCTGTTTTCGAGATGTCCGACGAAATATAAGTCGACCAGTGCAAAAACAGATTCCATCATCATTTCCAATACCATTGGAATGGCTAAAAGAATAACTGCCTTACGGATGCTTCCGGAAGTATAATCGAAATCAGCTTCGCCTTTAAGCGATTGTTTTATTGTAATAAATAAACGGGATAAAAAACTTTGTTTTTGTTCTGTTTGTGTCATGATTATTTAATAAGTAGGTGAGCGTCACAAAAACGTGACGAAAAAAAAAATAACTAATCAAGGCGGGCCTAAAAAGGTTTAGGCCAAAACAAAAACAAACATGGTTCTAATAATTTAGACAACAAATGTATAATTATTTTTTCAAGAAGGGAGAAATTTTTTTAGTCAAGTAGTTTTTTTGTGACTCTGCTGGATGCAATCAGTGAAGAGATAAACCCAAGAGAGAAAATGGTGGCCAAAACAATAATTAGATTCTCAATATTGAAAATCACAGGATAAGGCATGGAAGGTGTAACCATAACTAGCTGATAGTTTTGCTGTAGCAATACAATGATAATTCCCAATATCAGGCCGATAAGCCCTCCTGTTACCGTTAGTATGGAGCCTTGAAACAAGAAGATTTTTCGCAGGTTTTTGACTTCTACACCTAAATTGTATAAAGTGGTAAGATTACTTTTCTTGTCAATTATCAGCATGATTATGGCTCCGGCCAATGTGAAAAGCGTAAGTACAATTACCAGGGTGAAAATAAGATAAAGTGCCGTCTGTTCCGTATTCAGCATCTTATATAAAGAATCATTCAATTGTGCCCGGTTTTTGATAGTCAGCTTATGGTTAAAGATATTCTGAAGTTCCTCAGATATCGCCGATTCGTCGGCTCCGGGTTTAAATTTGAACTCAATTCCCGTCACCTGATTAGGCTTGAATTCCAATAATTCCTGTGCCAGATTCAGGTCGGCAAAAACATATTTTTCATCCAGTTCTTCACTTACGGCATATACGCCAACAGGAAGCAGGGCAGTTTTATTAAAAGCCTGTTCGGCATTATTTATGGCTCCTTTGCCGGGTTTTGGCACATAAACTTCCAACGGATTGCTATAGCTCAGTAACCCCAGCGAAAGTTTTTGGTGGATTCCATAACCCACAACCACTTGCGGTGTTTTTGGTTCCATCCATTCGCCCATATAAAGTTTTTTCTGTACTTTATTTACATCCGTATAACTGCTGTCTACACCTTTAAGGTAGGTCACGACTTCTTTGCCTTCATACAAAAAAAGCACACGTTCTTCAATGATGTTGCTTTTGGCGGCAATTCCATCAATTTTTTGGATTTTTTGTGCCTGTTCGGGTGAGATAAGGAAAGATTTTCCTAATGTGCTTGTGATTTTAAGGTCGGGGTCAAAATCATTTGAGAAAGAAAGGCTGAAATCCTTTAATCCGCTAAAAACAGAAAGCACTACAAACAAAGCTGCCGCGCCTACAATAATTCCCAGAGAAGCAATGCCCGTAATGATATTGATGGCGCTGCTTTTGCTGAAACTTACAGTGTAACGTCGAGCTATGTAAAAAGGAAAATTCAATTTATGATTTCTTTCTTTTTTCTAACAAATCCGGATTTTCAATCGGGTTTTCCTGACCGGTCAATGCCTTGTCTATTTTCTCAATATAATCCAGTGAGTCGTCAATAAAAAATACCAGATTAGGCACTTTTCGCAATTGAAGGCGTACTCTTTGAGAAAGGTCGTGTTTGATTAACGGTGTATTCGTTTTTATGGCAGCCAATAATTCCGGGCCTTTTTCCGGTGGAAAAATGCTGAGATATACAGTTGCAATAGATAAATCTGTAGTTACGCTAACTTTAGAAACAGAAATCACCAAATTTGGGATTCCATTTTTTCTCACTTCGCCTTGAAGGATGTCTACCAGGTCTTTTTGGAGCACACTTCCTATTTTTTTCTGTCTGTTCGTTTCCATACTGCAAAAGTACGATTAATTTTAGAGTAGCAAAAAGGTTCTGAATGACAACGATAAAGAATGTCGGAACTAAACAAGATACATTTTATATTTTGCGGCTCTGCGACTTTGCGAGCGGTTGTTTTCACGCAAAGTCGCAAAGCCGCAAAGTTCCTCATGATAAAATTTTTAAAAGTAAATGTTTTTTTGGGTCTTTTAGAGCAAACTCTTCGATAGTCATAAAGTTTTTATATTTGCTGGGATAAAACATAAGACTAAGGATAAAACGAAATACACATGAGAAAAATAGAACATATTGGCATTGCCGTAAAAAATTTAGAAGCATCGAATCTTCTTTTTGAAAAGCTTTTTGGAGCACCGGCCTATAAAATGGAAGAAGTGGAGAGCGAAGGTGTCAAGACCTCTTTTTTTATGAATGGTCCCAATAAAATTGAATTGCTGGAAGCAACCAATCCGGATAGTCCGATTGCCAAATTTTTAGAAAAAAAAGGAGAAGGTATCCATCATATTGCCTTTGATGTGGAAGACATTGTTGCGGAAATCAAAAGGTTGCAGTCTTCCGGATTTACGGTTCTGAATGAAGTTCCTAAAAAAGGAGCCGATAATAAACTGGTGGCATTTTTACACCCAAAAGGCACCAACGGAGTTTTAGTTGAACTGTGCCAGGAAATAAAATAAAAGTTTCAAATCGAAAGAGTTGGCAGAAAATAAATAGATGTACTATTGTTTTTTTAGGAGTTTACAATCGGTTTCCTGTGAAATAATTTGCAACATATTAAATTTAGTAGTAATATTGCAACCTCTTAACTGGTCCTATAGCTCAGTTGGTTAGAGCACCTGACTCATAATCAGGTGGTCCCTGGTTCGAGCCCAGGTGGGACCACATAAAAAGCCGCCGATAGCAATTGCTGTCTGCGGCTTTTTTTTGTGATTAATTCATGAATTTTTAAAAATTATTTTTCTTTCTGAAACCAAATGAGATTCATTTTCTAATATTTTAAAAGATTTCACTCTTTCTTTAAAAATTTCCTTTTCTAACTGATTGGAATTTTGTAATTTCCATTTTTTATAATAGATCATTCATTAAAAACCCCCCCGTTATATTGAAAGATTTTTTTACTTCCGCATCCATAATTGTCGAGGAGGAATCAAGGATTTCTTTTCGCTTCTTAAAACTGTTTTTGATTGCAATATCAGCAGTTTGTACAGTGTTGTTATTTGCCTATTTTATTAAGGCATCCGGTATTTTGCAGGGAACAGAAAGCACTAGTCTGGACTTTGTACTAAAAATTGCAGATGGTTTGAGTTAAATTTAGGGAAAAGCTACTTAGGGTTGTGTTTGGCAACTTTTGACTACCAGTTGGATGTCCAGCTGTAAAGCGTATTGTATCTGTTGTACGCCACTGATTTCCTGTGCTTTTTTTAAATCGCTTTCTATAGCTTCTATAGCACTACCCCGTGACCAGTTTTGGTTGAATGCTATTTCCCAGGCTGTATTCAGATTCTGAATTTTAAACCAAAGCTCCTTTAATAGAACAGTATGAAAAATATTTTTCTGTTCCTCGTTGGCATTAGGTAATTCCAAAATGACTAAAGCTTTGTATCCCATAGCTTACTATTGTGGTAGTTTAGATACTCAAATTTACTACCGGTAAGGGCCATTTCCTTACGGTTTTCCGTAAAGGCATTTTTTTAGGCTTTTTTTTAGGGTTGGAAATAAAAAAACCGACAGGGTTGTGTCGGTTAGAAAATGGTAGGTTTGGGACAATAAGGGCTATATGAGTCCTAAATCTTTGGCATTACTGATAAGATGTATGGTGTTTTTTGCCTTGAAATAAAGCTTCAGCTTGTTTATTCTTTTCTCAATACTGCTGTTACTGGAAGGAACGTTGCCTTGTTTTTTGAATTTGGCACCTATTTCATCCTGCGTCAGGCCAATTGACAGGTATTTAATAAGCTTCAGGTCGTATTCTTCGATTTCAATAATGTTATTTGCCTGGAATATGTTGGACAGGGGAGCCGGCACATAGTTTTCTGTAGTTCCAGCCAGGGCAATTACCGCTTTTTCGAGCTCTTTTGAACCTTCACGTCCTTTCGAGACATAACCGTTAATACCGCATTCTTCGAACAGGGCTTTTATTTTATAAGAACGGTCTTCTATAGAATAGGCTATGACCTTTATTTCAGGTTGGGTTTCTTTGACACTCTTGATGAGGTCTTCGCCGGACTCCAGTACAGTATCACGATGGTCCTGCTTAAAGGAAAGGTCTGTTATGAGTAAATCATAAGGTTCACCATCTAATAATGCCTTTTTTACCTTTAGATAGGCTTCATCGCAATATTTTGCCTGATGAATTTCTGCGTGTGTTAGCTGGTCAAGCTGTGAAATTACAGCAGCGTGGATGCTGTCAATGTCTTCTGCAACTAAAATTTTTCTAAACATGGTAGGTGTGTTAAATTTTAAACAGGATAGCCAAAAGAAAGCTTTACTCCTCTATTTGTCTGTATGTCAAAAATAAGCGTTCCCCGAATGCTTTTTATACGGTTTTCCACATTTTGGAGGCCGTTTTTTAAAATAGTTTTTCCAAAAGGCATTCCTATTCCGTTATCCGAATATTGGATCTGGATTTTTTTGTCGGTACTTGAAAAATCAATTACAGCTAATGTGGCCTGGCTATGTTTTTTCATGTTGACCATTAACTCCTGGAGCACCCTGTAGGTCACTAGTTTTTTGTTTTCGTCAATCTTCATCCAATCAACGGAATCAATATCTTTTATTAATACGTCAAGCGATTGGTTTTGATATTCTGAAAGCATTATTTTTAACTGATTTGGGAAATTCTCACCCAATTCAATAGGGCTGTTTTCTCTTGAGATATCCCGGGTTCTTAAATAGACGCTGTCCAGCGAATGGATAAGGGCTTCTTTTTTTTCTGGTCTTTCTAAATTCTGAGTAGAGGCAAATGTCATGGCGTTATATACGTCATTGGCCAGTTCGTCGTGTACTTTTTTTGCAATCCGGGTTTCTGTATTGTAGGCTTCCTGAAACTTTTCTTTTTCGTGTCTTGACTTTAAAAGCCTGTAGAAAAGCACTCCTACAAGTACAAGAAATGATATTGTCAATAATAAAAGTTCGTTTCTTCGTTTTGCTTTTTCTGCTTTTAATTTGTTTTCTGCATTTTCTGCCTGGTATTTAAGCAAATCTTCTTCTGCCTGTTTTGAATCATAACGAACCTTCGCAAACTGATTTTTAGCCTTTTGGCGTACAACCCTGATGCTGTCATTCAGTTTGGTGTATTCTGAAAACAACCTGTCAGATTCTTGCTTGGAGGCGGCAGTTTTTGAAAGGAATTTAATGGCATCCAGTTTGTCATCAGTATTCTTTAGTTTATTGGCTAAACTATAGGCTCTTTCTGCATAGTTCCTTGCCGTTTTCGGATTTTGGTTGAGATAATACTCCGAAAGGTGCAGGCAGCTTGCCAATAATCCAAATTCATCCTTAATGGAATCTTTTAGCCGCAATGACTGTAGCATATATTCATGGCCTCTTTTGTCTCCTGAGAGAAAATAAGAATACCCCAGATTGTCCATAGCTTTGGCTTTGAATTCGATGTCTGTATCTGACCTTTTTTTGAAAACCAGCCCCCTGAGTATTTTTATAGCCTTGGCATATTCCTTCTGGTCCATGTAGATAAGAGCTATGTTATTCATCACAGCATCTTTAGAAAGAGAATCCTTTGTGATTTCATAGGCCTTGCTGTAATATTTTAAAGCATTTTCATAATTAAAGAGCTGTTTGTATGACATGCCCAGATAATTATAGACAGCCACAAGATAAGACTCTTCTCCTGAGTTTTTTAAGCAGGCAAGAGCTGCTGTAGCAGTCGTTTCGGCCCCATAATAATCAGAAGAGATTCGCTGCAGGTCGGTCATCATCAATAAGCTGTATCCTGCCCGCATGCTGTCGTTTGCTTTCAAATATTCTGTTTTCGAACGGTCGTAATACGAAAAACTGCTGTCAATGTTTATGGGTGAAAAATAGGAAGCATAGAGATAATAATATCCGCCAAGAGCCGCTTGCTTTTTAGTATTCAGTGCCAGTTTTTTGAGCTTGCTGAGGTAATATCTGGAACTGTCTGAGTTATAGGCAAGATCGTGTTCGATTTTGGTATACAATCCTTTGTAGAGCAAAGAGTCGTTGCCGGATTCCATTCCAATTTTATAGGCTTTGTTGCTAAAAACTCTTTGCCTTTCTTGTGAAAATTTACTGTCATAAGAAAGTTTTATGTAATGCTCAAGGCTGTCAGTTGCGGTACTCCCTTTTTTTAAAGGCATATTTTTTCCACATGAAATGAAAATCAATGTCATGAAAAAAAGCAAAATCGGGGAGTAATGCTTCATAGAAGAATATTTCCCCGAAAATACTAAAAGTGTTTTACAAAAACTTTTTTTTATTACTGTTTTTTAGTCTATGGCCTTGGATTCAAGGGTGGTGGAGGTGGTTTTGTAGTTGTTGTCGTATTATTACCGCCACTTTCGTCAGCTTGCAAGGTCATTTTATTGGCTTCATCTGTTGTGTCATCTGCTGTACAGGAGATAAACAGGGTGCTTGAGGCTAAAATAGCCAAAGCCAGGATTAATTTTTTCATCTCTTTTGAATTAAAAAGTTTGACATAGGGGATTGCTTTCAGAGGGGTTCTGAAATCTTAATCCGTCTTTTTTTAATGGGGTGGTAGCCCTGTTTTTTGGGAAGTTCAGCGTGCCAAAACAGAAGAGTAGATCATACTTCCCGAATGGTCGTCCCATCCTGATTTAGCAACACTGAGGTAAAATCAGTTTTGTACATTTGTCCTAAATGCATGTTAGGACAGAACTGATTTCTGAGGCAAAGTAAATGTGGTTTTTGCTGGTGATAGCAAGGGAATTCCGATGATTCCGATAATTCCGATTGATTCCAATTAATTCTGATTTAATAACTATGAAAAATAATTTTGAAGAATATAAAAAGGCCATCATAACCCGATATGAAGAAGAAAAAATGGGGAAATTTGCTGATTTGCTTTTAGATCCCACTCCCGCAAATCTAAAAAGGCTATGCCTGCTAATTAGTGAAGATGAAATGAGATTTTCAGATCTGACAATCTTCCGTCATTTCTTTTCCTTCAAGTCTGATGAAGACATTGCGAAATGGATTAAGAATTTTGACACAGAAAAATTTAAACCTTTAAGCACTTTCCTGAAGCTGGGAACCAATCTAAAAGATTACAGAAGCGCCAATCTCATTGCAGTTTTGGTTGATTTTAAACAGAGACCATATACTAAGTTTCTTGACACGCATTGCGCTTTGGATATTGCAAACTCCAAAAACACTATTGCCAATAAAGAGGTTCCAAACAGAGAATATTTTGCTGAAAGGATGGCAATCTCCAAACCTGTTGAGAATGATTATCAATTGACAGTCAGGTCACCTTTGTCAAAAAGGATGCTGTTTGCCCTGGTTTCTTTTGCTGCAATTTTTTTTTTAACAATTTTCGTGAAGGATGTTTTTGATGACAAATGCATGATTTGGAAAGGAGATCATTATGAAAGAATAGATTGTGATGATAGCCGTGCTTTTGGTGAAAAAAGTTATGATAATGTAATAGCTTTCAATAAAGATATTCTGGAGAATTTTAAAAGAATAGAAATTTGCGATACCACTACTTTTTTTATTAATGACAGACCCATGATTTGGTATATCAAACAAAACGGCAAATACGAATTTTTTTCGTATGGTGGTGTACATCCCATAACCCGAAAACAACTGAAGCCTATTACTAAACATATGGTGGAAAAACACATCTTAAAGGGGTATGGTAAAAAATAATTCTAAGATTAAAAACGACGTTTAAAACCGGCCTAATCGTTATTGCCAGTTGGATGCGGATTCTTGTGTTGGCTGCCTGAAAAATACTTTTTAGGTAAAAGATGCCGTATTTTGACAAAAAGTGGGTGTGATTAACAAACGGGACACACCAAAAAAGTACTTATTTGTTACTCGTAATCTTCTTGTTTCTGTTTTTTTACTACTCATTTTAAATAAATTTAAAATTTTAATGTTTTGATAAACAGAATTTTGCCTGTTTTTTTAAGGCTTGAGTAGATGTGAGTAGGCGTTTTTTTTCATAATTTGATTTTCCGTCTTTTATTTGTCCTATCGCTTTACAAGAGGACTTCAGGGTTCTTAATAATTACAATTCTTCAAATCCCAAATCTGCCGAAGAACAATCTACAAATTCTATAAATTTTTACTGATAGAAAATTCCTTTCTATGGTTCACCATAGAAGCCGTAAAAATTGTTATGAATAAAGAAATATCTTGTTTGTCAAGATGAAAATAAATTACCAACTAAAGTGACATAGCTTTAACATTGATTGGTGGTAGGTCAATGCGGTAATTTTTGAGAGGAGGGTGACCCATAAGTGTTATTTTAGGGGAAAATATGTTCTTGGTTTATGTCACCCTCCTTATTTTTTATTTCTACAATTTTTATCTTTTTCCCAATTTCACGACTTACAGACTTTTTCTATTGCTTGGGGCTCTGTGTAAAAATAGTTGCTTATAATAGAGTATTCGGTTAATAAAATTATTTTTTGTTTCAAAAAGGTTTCTTTTTTAAATATATTATAACTTTAATGGTTGTATAGTTGTGATTTTTCTCTTAAAACTATTTAAAGGTCAAATATTTATTAGTTTTTATATTGTTTTGTTGTGAAAATGCGTTTTTTATGATATAATAAATATTTACTTATTTTGCCTGCCCTCAAATATGGATTGATTAAAAACTAAAGCCCAGCACAAGTGCCTTTCTATATTTATGAAAAAGAACAAATACCTCCCACTTTTCATTTTTTTTCTGTCGTTAGGCAAAAGCTTTGGTCAGAGTTTTAATCAGCCCCAGATTGACAGCTTACTGCTGGTTGCGGAACAGCTTGAAATTAAAGATGCTGCTTATGGGGTAACATTAAGTCTTAAAGCTTATGATGATTCCAAAAAAATTGGCTACAAAAAAGGCATGGCGCAAGGATTGTTGATTGCCAGCCGGAAACAGCATGAATTGGCTAAATATGAGGATGTTCTAAAAAATGCTACAGCAGCAGAAAAACTAGCGGTCGAAATTTCCGATGCCAAATTAATTTCCGATGCGCTTCGGCTAAAAGGTATAGGCTTTACCGGAACCGGCGATTATGGAAAAGGATTGGCGCAATTCAGGAAAGCACTCCGTTTTGCCCAAAATCTTACAGATAAAGAAGTCAAAAGCTCAAGACTTGGTGTGCTTTATAATGATATCGCTTTTAATTTGGATGAAAATGGTGGAGAAACAGATTCCGTAGCCTTTTATTATAGAAAAGGCTATCAGGAATTTCAGAAAATGGTGCTCAACAATCCGTTGCGGAATAAGACACTTTCCCTGGCTTGCTCCAATGTGGGTTCCAGTTTTTTAAGAGCAAAACAATTGGATTCGGCAGAATTTTATCTCGACAGGGCGCTGCAATTGGCAAATTCTGTCAATCATGAAGCTGTTAAGGCCAATACTTTGTGTGATTTAGGCAGTCTTAATTACTCCAGAAAAAAATACAAACAGTCAATTGATTATTTCGAAAAAGGTATTGGTGTTGCCAAAGCCATAAATGATGTTTATGCGCTTAAATCGCTTTATCTGGGAATCTCAAAATCTTATGAAGCAGTCCGTGATAACAAAAAGGCAGAAAACTATCTTCTTCTCTATAATGAGTTAAATGACAGCGTCAAAAAGAATCAAAAAGAAGACGTACAGATGCAGACTGCTTCAATGGAAGATGGTAACATTATTGCCGATGTTGATGGAAACTCGAAACGGACACTTATTTTTTCAGCAATATTTGTCCTGTTGCTGATCATGATATTAATTCATATTTATAGGAAGTTCCAAAAAGAAAAGGCAAATAACGCGCGATTGCAGGCGGAAGTTGAGGATTCGATCACAATGTTTACTTTGCTGCAAAAAGATGAGGCACACTTAAAAAAGATACGCCATCTTGCCAGTTCCAATGATCCGTCCTTTTTAATGTTGTTTAAAGAAACCTATCCGGATTTTTATAAAAAACTGAACAAGATTAATCCCGGACTCATTGCCGGAGAACAAAAATTATGTGCTTTCCTCAAACTGGATCTTTCTACCAAAGAAATTGCGCAATTCACCAATTCTTCCATCAGGGCGGTGGAAGCTAAGAAATACAGGTTGCGCAAAAAGCTTTCCATTCCTTCAGAAGAAGATATTAATGTCTGGATGATGAATTTATAAGTAAGCACAGTCCTTCATATTGTGTGAGCATTGACTCCTTTTTTATGGAAAAGTGGCTTGATGTATTTTGGCTTGCTCTTATAGCCGGAACCATTCTGGTGGGAATTTTTTGTGAATACCTGGTCTTCTGAAATTAGATGAGCCTGTAGAAGAGTGAGGAATTCTTAAAAAATAAAATGGAATTTTTTGCTTATTTCCCAGATTTTGATGAAAAATATAGGGTATTTAAGAATTTGGTAGCGTGATTTTTGCAGATATCTAAAAGGATATTTTTATTTGGCAAAATATTTTGACAAAAAGATTTTTTATTTACTTTTACAGCCTATGAGGATTGTCCCAAACGCAATGATAAATCTTGCGGTCGTTTTGTTTTCAGTTGCAAATTGTTTTGCAGATAATGAACCGCCGCCACCGCCGCCCACAGGCCCAACACCAATTGGTCTTCCCATCGATAATGGGATTCTGGTTTTATTGGTGGTAGGTCTGGCTTTTGCTTTTTTTAGATTTAAAATATCAAATACAAATAAAAAAACTTCGATGTAAATCGGAGTTTTTTGTTTTTATGCTAATTGGTGTAGTCGTGAGACATATTTTCCTATAACATCAAATTCAAGGTTGATTTTTGTGCCGACTTCAAAATTTTTGAAATTGGTGTGTTCATACGTATAGGGGATAATGGCAACGCTAAATGCATTTTTTTGGGAATTTACAACAGTCAGGCTTACTCCGTTTACGGTAATGGAACCTTTTTCTATTGTAATGTTGCTTAGCTTCGGGTCATATTCAAATGTATAATACCAGCTTCCGTCTGCTTCTTCAATGGAGATGCAGGTTCCGGTCTGGTCAACATGTCCTTGTACGATATGTCCGTCCAATCTGTCGCCAAGTCTCATGGCACGTTCTAAATTAACCTGGTCGCCAATTTTCCACTCGCCTATATTTGTCTTGTCGATAGATTCTTTGATAGCGGTAACCGTATATTGGTCGTTTGAAATTCCTACAACAGTCAGACACACGCCGTTATGCGAGACGCTTTGGTCGATTTTAAGTTCGTGGGTGACTGATGAGGAAAGCGTAATGTGTATGTTTTCTCCCTCTTTACGCAGGTCTTTGATTGTGCCGAGGGTTTCTATTATTCCTGTAAACATTCTGGTTTTATTTTACTAAATTTGCACTTCAAAATTAGCAATAAATAAGGAGCAAGCATTATGAAAAAAGCAGAAAATATAATCGTTGGAATTTCAGTAGGGGATTTGAACGGTATTGGAAGCGAGATTATCCTAAAAACTTTCGAAGATACTCGAATGCTTGAGCTTTGTACTCCGGTTATTTTTGCCAACGTGAAAATAATGTCCTTTGCTAAGAAAAACCTTGATGCTACAATAGCGCTTCATGGTATCGACAAGATAGAGCAGTTGCTACCCGGGAAAATTAATGTGCTGAATGTCTGGAAAGAAAGCGTTACTATTGAATATGGAGTCAACGATGAAAATGTAGGGAAGTATGCTATAAAATCATTCGTGGCAGCTACAAAAGCTTTAAAGGACGGGCAGATTGATGTTTTGGTTACAGCACCTATTAATAAATACAACATACAGTCTGAGGAATTTAAGTTTCCGGGTCATACAGATTATCTCAATCAGGAATTGGAAGGTGATGCCCTTATGCTGATGGTTCAGGACGATTTGCGTGTTGGACTGATTACAGATCATGTTCCGGTAAATGAAGTGGCTTCCCATCTTACAGAAGCGCTGATTAAAAGTAAAATTGAGACCATAAAAAAATCGCTTATACAGGATTTCAGCATAAGCAAGCCCAAAATAGCAGTTTTGGGATTAAATCCCCATGCCGGAGACGGAGGAGTAATTGGGAAAGAAGATGATGAAATTTTAAGGCCGGCAATCAAAAAGCTGTTTGAAAGCGGGACTCTTGCTTTCGGTCCTTATGCGGCTGATGGTTTTTTTGGAAGCGGGCAATATGAAAAGTTCGATGCGGTAATAGCAACATATCATGACCAGGGTCTTATTCCTTTCAAAACCCTTTCTTTTGGAAAAGGAGTGAATTATACGGCGGGATTAAATAAAATCAGAACCTCTCCGGATCACGGAACGGCTTATGATATTGCAGGTAAAGGAATTGCAGATTATAATTCATTTAAAGAAGCCGTTTATCTGGCTATTGATATATTCCATTCCAGAAATGAATATGCGGCCATGACGGAGAAACCCTTAAAAATAAAAGAAAAACACTTATAAACAAAAAAATGTTTATAACGCTTTTGGAATTGTAATTATTTTATATCTTTGCACTCCCGAAGTTTAGGGCAAATTGTTGTTAAGATGAGAGTAAGTAATGAGTTTTTAATTCCTTTTATAGGATTAAAGTTAGGAAAACATCAGTTTGAATATCAAATAAATAAAAAGTTCTTTGAAGACTTTGGTTATGACGAGTTTGAGAGTTGTGATATCAAAGTCAATGTAGTTTTAGAGAAAAAAAGCACTATGCTTGAGCTTCATTTCAAACACAAAGGTACTATTCATGTGCCTTGTGATTTGACTAATGAGATGTTTGATTTGCCGGTTAAAGGAAAAATCAATCTTATTGTCCAGTTTGGAGAAGCTTTTAATAATGACAATGAAGAATTGCTCATTTTGCCACATGGCGAGCATCAGGTAGATATTTCGCAATATATCTACGAAATGATTGCGCTTTCCATTCCTCTAAAAAGAATCCATCCGGGTGTGAAGGACGGTACGTTAAAAACCGATATCCTTGACAAGCTGGATGAATTGAAAGTCAATGCGAAAGAACAAAAAGCTGATGCAAAACAAGAAGAGACAGATCCCAGATGGGATCAATTAAAAAAACTATTAACGGATAAATAATATAGTAAAATGGCACATCCAAAGAGAAAGACCTCGAAAACAAGAAGAGATAAAAGAAGAACACACTATAAAGCATCTGTTCCTCAAATCGCTACATGCCCAGTGACTGGAGAGGCGCATTTATACCACAGAGCTTACTGGCATGAAGGTAAGATGTACTACAGAGGTCAAGTAGTAATTGATAAGCAAGAAGCTGTTGCTTAATACAATTTTGCAGTAAAAAATCGAACTCTCACGTTGTGGGAGTTTTTTTGTTATTTATAATTTATTGATAAATAACAGATTGCAAGAAGGTATGTTTTAGATTTTTTTTGTAATTTCCACCTCTTTTCGAAACACTAATTTTCGGGAAGAAATTATTAAAAAATAATATGAATACAATCACAGCCGCAATTACCGCTGTTGGTGCCTATGTGCCTGATTTTGTGCTTTCAAATAAAGTACTTGAGACGTTGGTCGATACGAATGACGAATGGATTACCTCTCGTACAGGAATTAAAGAAAGACGCATTTTAAAAGATGATACGAAAGGAACATCTTACTTGGCCATTAAAGCTGCAGAAGATTTAATTGCTAAAAACAATATTAACCCGGCAGAAATTGACTTAGTATTGCTGGGAACTACAACCCCTGATATGCCTGTGGCTGCAACAGCCGTTTATGTTGCTTCGCAAATTGGTGCAGTCAATGCTTTTGCTTATGATCTGCAGGCTGCCTGTTCCAGTTTCTTATACGGAATGTCAACCGCAGCAGCATACATCGAATCAGGAAGATACAAAAAAGTTTTATTGATTGGTGCAGACAAGATGTCTTCTATAATAGACTATACAGACCGCGCAACATGCATCATTTTTGGTGATGGAGCAGGAGCCGTATTGTTCGAACCAAATTATGAAGGACTTGGTTTTCAGGATCAGTATTTAAGAAGTGACGGTATAGGCCGCGAATTCTTGAAAATTGAAGCAGGGGGATCTTTACTTCCGGCATCAAAAGAAACAGTTGAAAACAGACAACACTATGTTTTTCAGGACGGGAAAACCGTTTTCAAATATGCCGTTTCAGGAATGGCAGACGTCAGCGAAAAAATAATGGAGCGCAACAACCTTACCAAGGATGATGTCGATTGGCTGGTGGCCCATCAGGCAAACAAGCGTATTATTGACGCTACGGCACACAGAATGGGTCTGGATGAATCCAAAGTACTCGTTAATATTCAAAAATATGGCAACACCACTTCAGGTACACTGCCATTGCTTCTGAACGACTTCGAGAAGCAATTCAAAAAAGGAGATAATTTAATATTTGCTGCATTTGGTGGTGGATTCACATGGGGATCTATCTATATGAAATGGGCATACGACAAACAATAAAACTAAAACCTAAAATCGAATATCATGGATATTAGAGAAATTCAAAACTTGATTAAGTTTGTAGCAAAATCGGGAGCTACTGAAGTAAAATTGGAGATGGATGATTTTAAGATCACAATCAAAACTACAGAAGGAGGATCCTCTGAAACTACAACTTACATCCAGCAGGCACCTATCAGCCATGCACTACCGCAAGCAGCAATGCCACAACCTGTTGCTCCGGCTGCTCCTTCAGCGCCAGCCGCTCCTTCATCAGATGAAGACACTTCAAAATATGTTACTGTTAAGTCTCCAATTATTGGAACATTATATAGAAAACCTTCGCCAGACAAAGCTCCTTTCGTAGAAGTTGGAAGCACTATTTCAAAAGGTGATGTAGTTTGCGTTATCGAAGCGATGAAGCTTTTCAACGAAATCGAATCAGAAGTTTCTGGAAAAATTGTAAAAGTATTGGTAGATGATGCATCTCCGGTAGAATTTGACCAGCCATTATTCTTAGTTGATCCATCCTAAATTTAGATTTTAGATTGCAGATTTTTAGATTGCAGATTTGACCAGAATTACAATCTAAAAATCTAAACCATCCAAATTGTCTAATTATCTAACCAAAATAAGATGTTTAAAAAAATATTAATCGCAAACAGGGGAGAAATAGCACTTCGTGTTATTAGAACCTGTAGAGAAATGGGTATCAAAACGGTAGCCGTTTATTCCACAGCAGATGCAGAAAGCCTTCACGTTCGTTTTGCTGATGAAGCTGTTTGTATAGGCCCACCACCAAGTAATCTGTCTTACTTGAAAATGTCTAATATTATAGCGGCTGCAGAAATTACAAATGCAGATGCTATCCACCCAGGATATGGTTTCCTTTCTGAAAATGCAAAATTTTCAAAAATCTGTCAGGAGCACGGAATCAAGTTTATTGGTGCTTCTCCTGAAATGATTGAAAAGATGGGAGATAAGGCTACTGCCAAAGCAACGATGAAAGCTGCAGGAGTTCCAACCATTCCAGGTTCTGACGGTTTGCTTGAATCTTATGAGCAGACTAAAAAACTGGCTAAAGAATTTGGCTATCCTGTAATGCTTAAGGCTACTGCCGGAGGTGGAGGAAAAGGAATGAGAGCGGTTTGGAAAGAAGAAGACCTTCTAAAAGCGTGGGAAGGTGCCCGTCAGGAAGCTGCTGCGTCATTTGGAAATGACGGAATGTATATGGAGAAACTGATTGAAGAGCCTCGCCATATCGAAATTCAGGTTGTGGGTGATGCTTATGGTAAAGCATGCCACCTTTCTGAAAGAGATTGTTCTGTTCAAAGACGCCACCAAAAATTAACAGAAGAAACGCCTTCTCCGTTCATGACAGATGAACTTCGTCAAAAAATGGGAGAAGCTGCTGTAAAAGCTGCAGAATATATTAAGTATGAAGGTGCCGGAACAGTAGAATTCCTGGTTGACAAACACAGAAATTTCTACTTTATGGAAATGAATACCCGTATTCAGGTAGAGCACCCAATTACAGAACAGGTTATTGATTATGACTTGATTCGCGAGCAGATTTTGGTTGCTGCCGGTGTGCCAATTTCAGGGAAAAACTACCTGCCACAGTTGCATGCTATCGAATGCCGAATCAATGCAGAAGATCCATATAACGATTTCAGACCGTCACCAGGAAAAATTACGACATTGCATACGCCAGGAGGTCATGGAGTTCGTTTGGATACTCACGTTTATTCCGGATATACAATTCCGCCAAACTACGATTCTATGATTGCAAAATTGATTACTACTGCTCAGACAAGAGAAGAGGCAATCAGTAAAATGAAACGTGCGCTTGACGAATTCGTAATCGAAGGAATTAAGACGACAATTCCTTTCCACAGACAGCTAATGGATGACCCGGCTTATGTAGAAGGAAATTATACAACAAAATTCATGGAAACTTTCAAAATGGAAGAGCCTAAATAAAAAAAATCCCAGCTTTTTAGCTGGGATTTTTTTTTAGCCCTTTTTCTGCCTTTGGAGTACAATCAAACAGGAAAGAATAATGAGCGCTCCGCCAAACAAATACCAATAGTTGCAGGAAGTATCTTCTGAAACTTCCCCGTAAAAAACAAAAGCACTCCAATAATAAGGCGATTTTTTTCCATTAGGGATAGTCTTGTCATTCAGGAATTTCATTTTTGCCTTATGGTTTGCAATTGGGTAACTATTGCCTTTTTTATAATGGGTATAAAAGTTTTTCATAAGCAAGGAAGTCGTAAAATCATTTACTTTCCATAAAGAAAACAACAGATTTTCAGCACCTGCATTCTGGAATCCTCTGGCAATGCTTATTGCGCCTTCTCCTCTGTATAATTTTCCTATTCCGGTTTCGCAGGCGCTTAACACTACCAAATCCGGATGGATATCTAACGAATACAAATCGCTGTATACTATGTCCTGATTGTAAAAAGAAATAGTAGCAGGAACGTCGACAGTACCGGACGAAGCATGTGTAGAAAGATGCAGTATAGGATGTTTTTTGCTTTCTTTTATAAAATGGGCGTAGGTTGCCTCCGATTTTTCAAGATAAGCTCCGGGAAACAGTTCTTTAATTGCTTTCATTTCCTCTAAAGAAAAAACCAGGCTTCTGCTACTGTTTTCAAAAACCGGGAAAACTCCTAAAACAGAGGCTTCTTTTATATGGTGGTTTTCATGATTTAAATAAAAATCGGCGGAAGTTTCGTAACTTATGATTTCGTCTTTCATAAGATATGGGAGCTTTGAAAAGTCTGTGCTTTGTGAAGCTTTTGTCAGCAGAGATTCAAAAGACACAAAACACAGGAGGCCATCCGGAATTATGAGGTGTTTCCCGGTTTTTATTTTTTCGAGAGCAAGAAGTTTATATAGGGCAAAACTTTGTTTTTGGTAGCCGGAAACATGGTCTGAAATGGCAGAGGCTTCAGTGAAATAATCCAGATAATCTGTAATCGTTTTTTTGTTTTTTGGGGAATTCGGGAAAGACTTCAGCCGTATTCCGTTGGATGCAATGTCAAAAATATAAATAGTGTCTTTTCCGTAAAAGTAGGAGGTAAGCGTGATATCATCGTTTTTAAGCTTGACATACAGCCTGTCCATATCAAATTCTGAAGTCAGTTCCATTCCGTTTTTCCCAAAAGTTTTTTTCAGTTCGGCTATCTTTTCATTTTGGAGTGACAATGTATTGTTTATGACTTCCAGATTGGCATTTTCACCCTTTTCCTGCTCTTTGGTGATAATGGCAGACAGTTCGTGAATTTTATATAAAATTTCCTTTTGTTTTTTACTGCCTGATTTTTTTGTTAGCGCAATATAGTTTTTTAAGGCCTTTGATTTGGTTGTTTCCTGTAGTTTAAAGGCCTGCTCTAAATATTGCCTGTCGTTTGTTTTATGGAAAAGCTGTTCGTAGATTCCGATTGCTTTTTCGACACGATTCCTGATATTCGAAGTATGGAGTAATGATGTTTCTTCATAAAAAAACACGGTGGAAAATCGTGAATCAATGGCAAAAGTAAGTTGGTAGCAGTCAATGGCTTTGAAATAGTTTTTTTGTTCGGTATAGGTCTGCGCCAATACTTCCAATGCGTCAATCAAAAGAGTTTCAGGGTAGAGGTTTTTCTCTTTTGGAAGTATATTTTTAGAGTTATAGCCGGGAATGAGTTCTTTAAAAATGGCACGGACTGCATTCTGGCTTGCCATTATTTTCTTTTGGGCCAGGAATAATTTTGCTTCTTCGAGATAAACCTGCGAAATATCACGCCTTGAAGTGCCAATCAGGCTGGATTTTGCTTTTTTGATATATTCTTCTGCCTTTGGGTAATTCCTTTCCTTTCTGTAAACCAGGGCCAGATTTTTATATACGACAAAATCAGGCAGTATGCTTTCGGCTTTTTCTAATGCTTTTTTTGAATTTTCGTATTCTCCCAATAAAAGATAGTTTTCACCTAAAAGCGAAAGCAGTAAGGATTTCTTTTCGGGAGATAGCTTGTCAACAGGCTGGCTTTCCAGTAAATCAATTGCTTCCTCGCTTTTTCCTATGCTTTTGTACACGGCAGCCAGATTAATAACAGCGCTGGTTTTTTGTTCTGTGTTGTTGTTTTTTATAGCAAGAAAAAGGTACTGTTTGATAGTGTTTTCTGCACTGGTATAATCGCCTGTTAAGGTATAGAGGTTTCCCAATGGTTTGAGACAGTACTCAACAATATCATAGTTGGTGAGCTGATGGCTTTGAAATAAGGATAATGCTTTTTCGTAAGAACGTATGGCATCAAAATACAAACCAAATTGTTTCTCATAAAAAGCCTTATTGCAGTCCAGAATTACGAGAGCCAATATTTCGTTTTTTGATTTGGGCTTTGGGTCGTCCCAAAATTGCCTTTCGGTAATTTCAAGATTTTTTATTCCGGTTACTGTAGGATTGGCTATGAATTGGTCTAAAGCTGCATACAACTTTTCTTCCCTTGTTGCATTTTTTTGCGCAAAGGCCCATTGGGTAAACAATAAGAAGACTAAGAATTGTTTCATCAGAATTTCCAGATTGCATAAAATTGCCAATGGCTGAAATCGTTTTCAAAACTCCACACATAACGCGCTCCAAGGCTTGGGCCTATACGGGAAAATCCAAATGTGACATCTGCAAAAACATTGCTTTGCATTTTTTCAAATGCTTTTGTTTTGGTCTTTTCTGTTTTGGTGTCTCTGGCCACTTCCTCTCCGCGTCTTGGACCATCAGGATTATTGAATAGCGGCTGAAAATATCGGGTTATACTGTTGTTTTCCATAGTTTCATCCAATGCGACCGAGAACTGAGGACCCAATCCAAACCCTATATAGTTATTAAGATTATAGCGTAAGGAAACAGGAACGATTTCGGCTAAATTCCGGACTGTTTTCTGGCTGTTTTCTTTTTGTACATAGGCAACGTCGAGAACCGTTCCGTTAGATAAGACCAGAGGCGGTGAAATTTGTGTCAGCACTGGGTCACTCGCAGAAGAGGAACTGCTTTCCATATAATTGTAATACAATTCGGCCTGCAAATACCAACGATAGGATTTATATGGGGAAATAGTAGCGCCCAGAAAATAGCTTTTCGGATTTTCCTGGTCAGGGAAATAATTATATCCAGTGCGAACGCCAATAGAAATTCCCGGACTGAAACGTGTAACCGCATAATTGGTAATAATAGGTTCGTTCTTATCGAAAATAATAGCAGTACGGCTTTTGGTCTTAACTTTATGGAAATCTTTGCCAAATTTTAAACTGTATTTTACGAATCCTTTGGTACTGTCCTTTTCCATTACATTTTTTTGGTTGCTTCCGGGCAGATAGATATTCTTAAATGTAAAATGGATTTGGTTTTTTAAGACAATCGTGTCAAGACAGCTGTAATTTACTTCTTCATTTTTGGGACAGATTTCGCATTTCGGATACATGTCTACAATCTTTAAGGTCGATTTGTCAAAAATATCCGGAACATCCGTTTCCAGCTTTATCTTTCGTGCCGGACCTTCACCATCATTCTGAAAGCGGGTTTTGAAATTCAGGGTTTTAAAACGGACAAGCCTGTAATTCATGAAAAAACCATTGGAAGACATCTTGTTGGGGTCGTGAGAAGTCACAATTTCCATTTCAAGATTTTTTACCTTGTGGTTTTTATAATTCCTGTCCGGTACAAAAACACCGCGGATTGTGAGGGTTGCACTGGTGTCCTTAATCATTTCGGGTGTAGTCCTGAAAGTAAAAAACAGATTTCGGGTTTGTTTTGGAGCAAGGCTGTCAAATTCAAAAACCTTTGAATTGCGATAGAGTGCTTTTGACTGTTCCAGCGTTTCTTCCAGATTTTCCAAATCTTCTATGTTTTTTGGATTCCTGAAAAAGGCATTTGCATTATTCGCCAGATAGGTTTCGTGTTTGTCATAGTCGTCAACAAAAGCATAGTTTTCTTCCAGCTTTTCTTTTTCATTTTCGTATGCCCGAGCTTCCGGTATTCCAAAATTATCGTCTTTGAACTGTTTGTCGTTATAAAAAAGATAGAGTTTCCCGTTAGTAGAATAATCTTTTAGATTTTGGTAGCTCATCACCACAATAATTTCTTCGTCGGGTACGGGTTCCCGGTTTTTTTGCAACAGGAAACCGTCATGTTGCTCAATAGAAGCAATGTCCTGATAGTCTGTTTCCGATAGTTCTGTTACAGCTACTGTTTTGGGGCGTGTGGCAGGTGGCTTTCCGTTGTCGTAATTGTTGGTCACGGCAAGCCGTACGGTTTTGTCACCTTTCTTTTTGTAGGTATGTTTTGGTTCTTTTTCCCTGCTGTAATGTCCGTCGCCCAATTCCCAAAAATAAGTGTAATTGGCAGGAGGTGCTCCTGCAATCTGTATTAAAGGCGGAGTTTCAGGTTTGAAAGATACCTTGTTTCCCTTTTGATCAAAACCAATTATGGCTTTTCGGGTTATAGTGTCCTTTGGTTTGGTTTGCGAAAAGCAAAAAGAAATTCCCAAGAATAAAGCGGCTATGAGGATTAATTTCTTCATAATCAAAGGTGTTTTGTTACTATAAATGTAAAAAAAAGTGATGAGTTGACATCACTTTTGTTAAAATTATATTAATAGTTTCTTAAGGCAGCGCATTGATGGCTGCTATTAATTGCGCTTCTGTTCCCAGAGTTGTCTGTGCCAGGGTAAAAACGTGTACATCGTTGGCGGCAATTGTTGCCGGTTTGATTGCATAACGCCATTGTCCGTTATCTTCTGTGACAAAAATGATATGGCACTGCAATCCGATAGGAATCTGTCCGTAATGCTCTGAAAATTGATTGGTTACGGGATTATAAGTGTCAAGTTTTGCCAAAGAACTTCCTTCGCCGTCATAGTGAAGATAAATAGCGCTGTTTTCGAAATTATATCCTTCAGGTGCTTCAGCCAATATGGTAGTTTTTGGTCTTGGGTCATTATAGAAACGGTCAACGTTTGTCCAGCCGAAGCTGCTAAAATAAGCGTAGTAGTTTGCGCCTTCTACAAAAACGCCGTTTTGTCCGTTGGCACCACGGTCTTGTTGATCCCATTCAAGATTGCCGTCTTCATCAAATGTACCGTCCCATAAAGACATTCCTGAATCAGGACCTCCGGTAAGGTTGGTAGGAATGATTACCTGCATTGGACAGGAAATCTGAAGTTGCTGACCATTTTTTGTGGCATTGATAAAAAATTCTCCCCCTGAAATTAACAATGCCATATCGCCGTTTGACATTCTTCCCATGGTTGTCTTGTCAGTGGCAAGCATAGTGCCCGGGTCAAATACTTCAGAATACTTAACTACTACTTCTCCGCTTACCGGATTCCCGTTTTGTGTCAGGCAGTTTCCGTTTATTGTGAATTGGACACCTTTTGCGCTCGTGAAAGTCGTTACTCCGTCTTCTGCGTTAAAAGTGAAGGTCTGTACACCTAAAGCATCTTGTCTTAAAGCTGCAAATGCTGAGGCTGATGGTACATAATCTGGCGAATCGCCATCGTCATTTTTACTACAGCCGGCTACCAGGATTCCTAATAGCAGGAATTGTCCGATTTTTTTAAAACTTGTTTTCATGATTTCTGGTTTTTTGTGATTAATTATATATACATATATCAATTGGGTCTGTAAAATGTTACCCCTGGTTATTGAAAAACAATGTCGATGTAAGGAATTCCGAAATCCGGTACCGGTCCTCCTGTTCCATAAAAGTCAGAAGCGGTAATTGTCATCAGTGTGTTTGATACAGGATATGGGCTTGGTCCGTTAAATCGCAGTAATCTTCCAACGGTGTTTCCAATATTTCCTAAATAATTTGTGACTGTTCTCTTTAGCGTGTAAGAAGTTCCGGCTGTTAAGGCAGTAGGTGTTATTGAAACATAGTCTGTAAGAGCAGAATCAAAAACGTGGTTTCCGCTATAGATAACGGTATTGGTACTATTGTCTACAATTTCAATCAGATAGGGAATATTGGCAGTATAAAGATTCGCATTTCCCTGATAGCCTATGGAGCATACTGTTTTATTCGCGCTCAACACGAAAGTATATTCGTGAGTCTGCAAATCCATTGTCGTGACATCAGTAAAAGAAGGGTCGCTTGCCAGGGTTGTGGCGTATAGCTGACTGAATTCGGAATTGGCCGTGTTGCAACCGGCAGGCACTGGCTGATTTTGATTATCATCATTATTGCAGCTTATGGTTGCAAACAGGCCTAAGAATACTAATCCGATTTTTGTAAAACTTGTTTTCATGATTTCTATATTTTTTGTGTTAACTGTTCTTATATCAATTGTGTCTTGAAATTGTTACCCATCTTAGGGAAGGTTATTGATAATCTGTACAAGATTGGCTTCACTGGCCGTATTGAGTTCGCCGGCAGAAAAAGTATAAGTGCCATTTTCCTGTATAGTAACCGGTTTTATTCCGTATTTCCACATTCCGTTTTCTTCAGAAATAAATATGATATGACATTCCAGTCCGATTGGGAAAGCCGGATAGCTGTTGAATGTAAATGTTTGCGTTAAAGGGTCTCCAAACAAATTAACCAAGGAGTTGTCGTCTCCGTCAAGCGAAAGAAAAACTTCGCTGTTTGCATTGGTGTAACCGGCAGGAGGAATGACGTTAATAGTAGTTTTTGGATTCGGATGGGTGTAAAATTTATCTACATTGGTCCATCCAAAATTGGCAGAAAAAGTAGTGTAGGCTGGCGCAGCACTATTTCCAAATCCTAAATCCCATTGGTTTTGCTGTACCCAGACCAGATTTCCATCAGGTAAAAACTCTCCGGTAAAAACATCCATATCGGTGTCAAGTCCTCCGGTCAATGCTGCGGGAATTTGTATCACATAACCCGATGTTGCCAATTGCTGGCCGTTTTGCTTTGCATTGACATAAATTTCCCCGCCCGAAGTCAATATTTCGAAATTATTGCCCGGAAGCTTGGCTACAGTAGGTTTGTTGGTTACCAGCATGTCGCCCCGTTGGTAAATTTCTATGACCTCTACCGTAACAGGGCCTGCAACCGGAGTAGAATTAAGCGTGATAGCTCCTGCGTTAAACTGGATTATGGCTCCTTGTGTTGTAGTAATATAATTGGTAGTTGACGCATCGATTGTAAAAACCTGTTTTCTTGAATTAATAGCCTCAGAGAATAAAGCATTCAATTCGTTGCTTGTAGGGAATGGATTCAGGTTTTGGTTGTTGTCGTCGTTCATGTCACAGCTCAATAGTGAAAAAGAGGCTATAGACAGGATTCCTATTTTTTTAAAGAATGATTTCATAATTTCTACTGTTTTTAATTGGATTAATTGTTCGCTAGATTTTTTGACGGGCTTACCTCTCAAATTCTGCACTTCGTATGATTTTATAAGTGAGGATATCGTTTGTGCTGATTAACTGAATCATTTTCAAGGCATGGTTTTCAGAACCTGAAAATCCTTTAGCAGTACCGTTTACGGTTTCTACTTCCCAGAAATACAAGCGTAGCATAGGATTAGAGACTTCGTCTGCTAATTGGTAATAGCTTTCTATTTTTTTATCAAGAATAATTTCGCCGGCAGCTGCCATGGCAATCCTGCTTTCTGCTTTTTCTAATGACCGTGCGGTACCGGAATAGCTTCCCTGGTCAGTTTTTACGCTCCAGTCATATACGATTATGATTTTGTCTGCTGTGATTTCTGTAGTGTTTTCATTATTTACGGCAGTTCTTTTTTCTGTAGCATTTGCGCTTATCGACAATGCTATCATTACTAATGTTAAAATGGACTTTTTCATGATTTCTAAATTTTTTAGTGTTATTGTCTTTGTTTCTGTCAGTACATCAATCGTCTTTCTGAATTGTTACCCTACCGGAAATTGATGTGCTTTGTATACCTATATACCTGTTGTGCCAAATTTGTTACCCTTGTGTTTTTATTTTTTCTACATTAGCAGTAAACAAGGCAGTTATGACAGAAAAGAGTATTCATTCTGACCAATTTTATATTGAAGGATTGCTGCAAAATGATTCGGCAGTTATCAAATCCATTTATAAAAATTTTGTCCCTAAAGTCAAAAACTATATCCGTACCAATAGCGGCGATGATGATAATGCGGCTGATGTCGTTCAGGAAGTTCTTGTGACTATTTACCATCAGGCAAAAACAAAAGGATTGCAGCTCACCTGTCCGTTTGAAGCCTATTTTTTTCTGCTCTGCAAAAGGAAATGGCTCAATGAATTAAAAAAACCTTCTAATAAAGGGGTAACAATTAATGACAACATTGTATCTACAGAGGAATCAGCCTATGAACTGGTCCTGCAATCAGAATCTTTTGATGAAAGACAATCACTGTTTGATGAAATGTTCCGGAAACTTGGCGAAAAGTGCCAGGAAGTTCTCAAACTTAGTTTTGTCTTGAAAACGATGGAAGAGGTGGCCCGTCAGCTTAATGTGACATACGGTTATGTGCGAAAGAAGAAATCACTTTGCACAGGGCAGTTAACAGAAATGATTCAGCAGTCGAACCGATATAAATCGCTAAAAAAATAAGGTTATTATGAATGAAGAGGCATACATCCGTTTTGAAAACTACCTCAATAATGAAATGTCAGAGGAAGAACGTCTGGATTTTGAATCGGAACTCCGGGATAATTCACAGTTTAAGGAAAGCTTTGAATTGTATAAAGAGACAACAGCTTTTGTAAAGCAGAAATTTTCGCCGGAAACCATGGCTTTCAAGAAAAATTTAGAGTCCATTTCTGACGGCTATTTTGCTGAAGATAAAAAGAAGGCTAAAGTCATTTCAATTAAGCCCTGGCATTATGCTGCTGCGGCATCAGTGCTGTTGCTTCTGGGAACCTGGATTTTTAATAAAGACTCCATGCCGGTATATAGCGATTACAGCCAGCATGAGAATGCGGCTTTTGTGGAAAGAAGTACGAATGATGAAAATTTAAAAAATGCTCAGGATTTTTTCAACCAAAAAAAATATGCTGAGGCAGTGGCGTCGTTTGAAGAAATAAGAAATGCAGATAATCCGGAATACCAATATTTTTATGCTATAGCCTTGATAGAAACAAACCATTTTAAAAAGGCGGAAATGCTTTTGGAATCCATCAGGAACGGAAATTCAGTTTATAAAAATAAAGCAACCTGGTATCTGGCATTGTCTGAATTGAAACAACTTGATTATGAGCAATGTAAAGAATTGCTTCGGCAAATTCCTGAAGACGCGGAAGATTATGAGAACGCCCAGAAATTACTACAACAATTAGAGTGAGGAAAAACCGGCTGAGAAAGCCGGTTTTTTTATTTCTTTTTAATTTTTAATGGTGTTTTAGCTATTTTTATTGATTATAATTTATGTAATTAATTAAAAATGAGAATATTTTGTATGTTTTGAATTAAATTTTGATATATTTGAAATGTTGCGATAATCAAAATTTAATCATTATGAAACAAAATTACCATCAAAAATTGTTTTTTGCCCCAATCAAAAGACAGTCTTTTTTGACTGTGGTATTATTTGTATTGGCTTTTGGAGCTAATGCACAGATTTCAACGTTTCCGTGGATGGAAACTTTTGAGGACAATTCGCCATCCCGAGGTGCCTGGACCCAAATTTATGAAGTAAATAATATGTCGTGGACATTTGCTACTTCGCCGTCTACAGGTGGAGGCGGAGTAACGGCCTATGAAGGCGTTAAATTTGCCAATTATCCCGGAACTTCACACGATTTTGACAAAACCAAACTGGTGAGTCCCGTGCTGGATTTGTCGGCTGTAAGTAATCCATCGGTTAGTTTTTATTTCAGAAATCCTTTTTGGAATCCGGACCAGAATTGGCTAAGGATTTTTTATCGTACATCCGAATCTGCGGCATGGGTACAGATTGCTGAGTTCCATTCTGATGTAAGAACCTGGACTTCATCAGGCGATATTGCACTTCCGTCACCTTCTGCAACCTACCAGATTGCGGTGGAAGTTGAAACCGATTACGGATATTCTACAACAGTTGATGCATTGGAAGTAAAAGGCAATGCCCTTGGACTTCATGAATTTTCAAAATCATTAGTAAAATACTATCCAAACCCAACAGGAGGATTGTTAAATCTGTCAAGCGGCGAGACAATTTCTGATGTGACAGTGTTTAATCTGTTAGGGCAAAAAGTATTAGAATCTACAATTAATTCAAATCAGGGACAGTTGGATATTTCGTCTCTTACCAGCGGCAATTATGTAATTCATGCCAACACAGAAAAAGGCAAAGAGATTTTCAAAATTGTCAAGAAATAAAAAAAATATATAACGCAACAAAAAATCCCCTGAGAATTTTTCTCAGGGGATTTTTTGTTTTTATAATGTTTCTTTCAGCCATCTGAAGAATTCTTTCTGCCAAACCTGGGCGTTTTGAGGTTTGAGTACCCAGTGGTTTTCATCCGGGAAAAGAACAAATCTACTCTTGATGCCTTGCAATTGTGCGGCCTGGAAAGCTTCCTGTCCTTGTCCGATTGGAACACGGTAGTCTTTTCCTCCCTGGAAGATTAGAATAGGAGTATCCCATTTGCTCACGTTGTTGATTGGGTTGAATTGCGAATAGGTTTTTTGTGCCGCTGCATTACCGGCTTCCCAGTATGGTCCTCCGGAATCCCAATTCGTGAAGAATACTTCTTCGGTTGTGCCATACATGCTTTGAAGGTTGAAAACACCGCAATGTGCTATAAATGTCTTGAATCTTTTTTGGTGGATTCCTGCCAGATAAAACACAGAATAGCCCCCATAGCTTGCGCCAATGGCTCCCAGTCTTGTTTTGTCAACATAGTTTTCTTTTGCAACATCATCAATGGCAGAAAGGTAGTCGTCCATTACCTGGCCTCCCCAATCTTTACTGATTTGTTCGTTCCATTCTACTCCATGACCCTGCATTCCTCTTCGGTTTGGCGCTACTACAATATAACCTTGTGCTGCCATAACCTGGAAATTCCATCGGAAAGAATAGAATTGTGTCAAGGCAGACTGCGGACCTCCCTGGCAATATAAAAGTGTCGGATATTTTTTGTTCTTGTCAAAATTAGGAGGAAGAACCACCCAAACCAGCATTTTCTTTCCGTCTGTAGTGGTTACATAACGTCTTTCAAATTTGCTAAGTGCAATTTTTGAGTAGGCAGCATCATTTACTTTTGTGATTTGTGCCCATGTTTTTTTCTTCAGGTTATACGAATAGATTTCTGCCGCATGGTTAAAATCTGTTCTGGCAACAATAGCCTTATCTCCTGAAAAACCAACAATGTCAGTTACGTCAAAATCACCGTCCGTAAGCTGTCTTACTGTAATGGCAATTCTTGTCAATCCCGGGAAATTAACTTCAAACAATTGTTTTGTTCCGTTAATTGGTGCCAGGAAATATACTTTTTTTCCGTCGGCGCTCCAGGTAAAGCTTTCCACTGTTCCGTCCCAACCGGATGTAAGATTGATGTCCATTCCTTTAAAACGGACAATAATGTCATTTTTGTCGGCCTCATATCCGTCACGTTTCATCTGTAACCAGGTAAGGTCGCCATTTGGAGAAAACTGCGGAGCCGTGTCATAGCCCGGATTTTTCTCCGTAAGGTTTTTTGTGGTTTTTGTGGCGAGGTCATATTCGTAAAGGTCGGTATTGGTAGAAAGTGCATAGGCCGTACCTTCTAATTTTTTAGAAACATAAACGATGCTTTTGCCATCACGTGACCAGATATAGTCCTCGTCTCCGCCAAAAGGTTTTTGAGGTGAATCATACGGCTCGTCCTTCATGATGTCCGTAAAGTTTTCCTTGTCGTTTACATTTGAAAAAACCACGTGATTGTGCGTTCCGTCATTCCATGTATCCCAGTGGCGGTAATTCAGCCCGTCATAAACCTGAGCATCCGATTTCTCTAAATTAGGATAGTAGTCTTTCCCTAAAACCTTCCCAACTTTTACTTCTTTACTTGCCAGTAAAAGCTTTCCGTCTGGAGAAATGTTTTTGTCCTGAACAAGAGTGGTGTAGTCTGCAACTTCGGTCGGATTTCCTCCTGAAATTGGAATACTGTAAAATTTAGAGTTTGACTTGTTCTCTTCTACAGAAGGAATCGAAACTTTGTAGATTATGTTTTTCCCGTCTTTTGAGATGCCGAGAGGGCTGACCCGTCCTAGCTGCCAAAGCAGTTCGGGAGTCATTACGTTTTGTGCGGTAGCCGTTAATCCAATCATGCTAATGGTTAAAAAAAGAATTTTTTTCATTTCAAATGCTGTTAAATAAAGGCTTAAAGGTAAACATTTATTCAAATACCATAATAAGAGCAATAAAAAAAGGCTGTCCGAAAAGACAGCCTTCTGCAAAAATGAGAAAGAATTATTTTTTGATGAAACGTTTAACAGATACAATTTCATTGTCATTAATTTCAACGATATAGTTTCCGTCATTCAAAGAAGCAACGGAAATGGTGCCGTCCTGAATTTTTCCTTTCAAGACTTCCTGTCCAAGCATGTTTAGTATTCTGAAACTGGCTTTTTCTGAAACCGATGTCAGGTTGATAACCGAAGAAGCCGGGTTAGGATATAGCTTAATTTCATTTTGTATGTTATTTTCTCCTCTTGCTGTAGCTACAATATTTACGGTATAATCCTCTACTTGTCCATAAGAAAAGGCTTCGCAGGCGGTAGGAATTCCGTCATATTTCATAGAGACTCTCATGCGGGTAGCTCCTAAAGTAGCTCCGGCAGGAATCGTAAAGCTGCCGCTTACAGGGGTTGTAGTTGAAGCCGCTTTTGTCCAAACCTGTTCTCCGGAATCGGTGAAATCGCCATCGCCATTATAGTCAATCCAAACTGCATAGCCTTCGCTATAAACGGTGCTTGTCCAGGAAGGCGTTATGGTTATAGTGTATGTTGCTCCTCTTGTGGCATTGGTCGAGATGGAAGTAAAGTTGGTGTATCCGGTACCTCCGGTTGAGGTGTTGTCAATAGTGCCAAACTGCACGCGTCCTATTTTCTCATCGGCTACACTATTTCCTTGCGAAGCGCAGTAGGAAACGGAGTTTGACAAGGTAGTTACATTGGCATTGTTGCTTGAAGCCGACAAATTTCCGGCGGCATCTTTTGCTTTTACAGAAAAAGTATAGGCGGTAGCTGCTGTCAATCCGGTTACTGCATAGGAAGTTGTGGTTACGGTTGTTTTTAAAACGCCGTCTTGATATACCTCATATCCGGTAACGGCAACATTATCTGTAGATGCTGTCCAGGACAGGTTTGTGGTTGTCTGTGTAGTTCCTGTGGCCGTCAGGCTTGTTGGGGTAGTTGGAGGTGTGGTGTCAGCAGTTCCGGCCTGAATGTTTACGGTATAATCTTCTACTTCTCCATAAGAAAAAGTTTCACAGGCAGTTGGAATGGCATTGTATTTCAACGACACTCTCATTCGGGTTGCGCCCGTTGCAGCCGTAGCCGGAACTGTAAATGAACCGCTTGCCGGTGTTGCTGTTGATGCGGCTCTGCTCCAAACCAGTTCTCCTGCATCATCAAAATCGCCATCACCATTGTAGTCAATCCAGGCAGCGATACCTTCGGAATAAGAAGTTCCTGTCCATGTTGGCGTTACGGTAATTGTATAGGCTGTTCCTTTGTTCAGGTTGGTTGAAATAGAGGTGAAATCAGTATATCCGGTTCCTCCTGTCGATGTGTTATTGATGGTTCCCAATTGAACTCTTCCAATATATTCATCTGCCACGCTGTTTCCTTTAGAAGCGCAATAGGATGCGGTTCCGGCCAATGTTGTGATGTTGACTGTGTTGCTTGATGCTGATAAGTTACCTGCCGCATCTTTTGCTTTTACATAAAAAGAATAGGCGGTAGATGGTGTCAATCCTGTTACGGGATAGGTTGTAGTGGTTACGGTGGTTTTCAGTACGCCGTTTTGATATACCTCATATCCGGTAACGGCAATATTGTCTGTAGCCGCCGTCCATGATAAATTCGTGGCTGTTTGCGTAGTGCCCGATGCTGCCAGACTTGTCGGTGCTGTTGGAGCTGTCGTATCGCCGGAACCGGCTGTGATGGTGAAATTGGTATTGGAGATATCAAAGAAAATATGGTTTGACCCTTTGACCATAATCCTGTTTTGTGTGCCGGGATTGTTGGGAACGGTAATGGCCTGACTTCCGTCATTTGGAGTTCCGGCCAGTAGCGTAATTGGGTAGGTATCACCACCATCAGTAGATAACAAGATGTCTACGTTTGCGGCATTTACTCCATTGGTTGTTGTTCCTGCTACATTCCAGGTTACAGTTTGGGAAGTTCCTGCTGTCCATGAAACAGCCGTGTTTGGTGCTGTTACTACAAAAGGCCCTGCGGTTCCGTTTACAGTAATGACCGTATCATCACTATTATTTGCCGGCCCGCCTGCTTTGTTATCCCTCACTGTCAATCTAAAATTTAACGTTCTTGCTACATTTGGAACGGCTTCCCATTTCCAGGTTGTTGCGCCTGTTTTGATGGTTTCCAGTCTTGGAAAATAACGAATGCCTGAAGTTGAAGGCATGAAGGAGCGGAAAGCAGGACCTGACGTGGCGGTAGCGCTCGGATAGGTAGTGCTTGAAGTTCCTGAATTCATCTGTTCCCAGCAATAGGTCAATGTATCGCCATTTGCATCGGTGCCGGAACCTGTCAGTAGGAAAGGAGTTCCTTTTGGAATCGTATAATCGGCACCTGCATTAGCTGTTGGAACGGCATTGCCTGTTGCTGTATTGGTCTGACAGGTGGTTGTTTTTACATAATTTGTAACCTGCTGGATGCTTACGGCATGAAAGAAAGGGTCGCTATGCGGTTGTACGTCTGTAGCTCCCGTGATTCCGGCATATCCCATAATTGTTGTGCCGCTTCCCGGCTCATTTTGTACACCGGTTCCTTCATTGCTGAAGGTAAAGGTGTGGTTGGCCCCGAATTGGTGTCCCATTTCGTGAGCTACGAAATCAATGTCAAAATTGTCGCCTACAGGAACGGTACTGGTCGTGAATCCGCTCCCTTTTCCGGAAGCACATACGCATCCTATACATCCTGCATTTCCATTGTTTCCAATAGCCGACATCAAATGCCCAATGTCATAGTTGGCATTTCCAATTACGCTGGTCAGGGTAGATTGCAATTGTGAATTGTAATTCGCATCCGTACTGCCATATGGGTCGGTTGATGCATTGGTGTAAATTACGGCATCTGTATTGGAAATAAGAACCATCCTAACGCCGAAATCTTTTTCAAACACACCGTTAACCCGTGTCATCGTATTATTGATGGCCGCTAAGGCAAGGGCTTTGGTTCCTCCATGATAGGCGGTATATTCTCCTGTAACCGACATGGCCAATCGATAGGTTCTCAACGTGCTGTCGTCTGCATTCGGGCGTTGCGCCAGATTAGAGTCCATCTCGTTTTTTGCATGGTCGATTACCTGACATTCAAATTTTGTGAAACCCATTCTTTTGTCTGCTCTTTTAAAGACAGCATAGGTTTTTAAATCTTTTGAAAAGGGCTCGATGAATTCGGCAGGCTTGTCTGCTGCCAGTTTCATTCCCTGAAACCCAAGTGGCGAAACGCTGAAATAAATTGTTGCGGTCGGGTCTGTGATTCCAATTCCAATATAGGATTTGATTTCCGGATATCGGGCAGCAAGTTCAGCCTCCATGGTTTGGACATCAAAGATGCGGTACTGTTCGGAAATTCCTTCTGCATTGGGAATGGAAACGATGACATCTGATTTTGATTTGTTTCGAAGCGGTGCCTTTGACAATTCATTTTTTAATGAAGTAATGTCCAGTTCGAATAGGTTCTTTGTGGGAAGAGGCGTCCGATTTTCAAAAATTGTGACGCTGCTTTTTAGATCTGTTTTTTTCCAGGGCGATTTTCCATTTTGCGCAAACGAAAATCCAGTGAAAGCCAATAAGGCCACTGATAGTAGAATCTGCTTCATAAATTAGTAGGTTGGTTAAATTTGGTTATATCAAATGTATATCAATTTTCTTTATATTGTTATAAATAACCAAAGAAAATATTAAAAAATTACAAATATAACTTACAAGTATTATTATTGTTGGATTATTTGTAATTATGAAATGAGATGGTTTGTTGGCTGAAAAAGCTTTTTTAGGTAAAAAAATAAGAATTTAAGGCCATTCAAATGAGGGAGTCAAAAAATATAACTATTTTCACGAACTAAAATAATTACGGTTTGAAGAACAACAATAAACTATTTATAGCGATTATCATTGCTTTGGTTCTTGGGATAGGCTTAGGAGCTTTTGTGCATTACCAATATCCGGATGGAAAAGCAGAGTTTGCCAAAAATATAAAACTCTTTGGAACGATTTTTATCCGTTTGGTGCAAATGATTATTGCTCCGTTAGTGTTTTCGACTTTGGTAGTTGGAATTGCCAAAATGGGCGATATGAAAATGGTAGGAAGAGTTGGTGCCAAAGCTATGGCCTGGTTTATTACGGCATCATTAGTATCCTTGTCGGTTGGATTGGTACTGGTAAACTGGTTGAAGCCGGGCAAGGGAACTTCTATAAAAATGGATGATTTGTCATCTGCTGATGATTTGCTGAAAAATACCAATTCATTTTCTTTAGAGCAGTTCGTAACCCATGTGGTGCCTAAAAGTGTAATCGAAGCTATGGCAACCAATGAAATTCTTCAGATTGTAATTTTTGCCATACTTTTTGGAATTGCCTTGTCATCAATGGGCAAGATTGGCAATCCGATTATGAAATCCCTTGATATTGTTTCGCACGTAATCCTGAAAATGGTGACCTACATTATGTGGACGGCTCCTCTGGGTGTTTTTGGAGCGGTTGCAGCAGCAGTTGCTAATTATGGTTTTGAAATCTTTAGCCTGTATGCCCGATATTTAGTTGATTTTGCTCTCGGAATTGTGGTACTGTGGATACTATTGCTTTTAGTTGGATATATGATTTTAGGCAACCGATTGTGGACTTTGCTGAAAAGGATAAAAAGTCCGTTGCTTATCGCTTTTTCCACAACTTCAAGCGAGGCCGTATTTCCAAAACTTGTTGAAGAATTAGAACGTTTTGGCTGTAAGAGCAAAATAGTTTCATTTACATTGCCGTTAGGTTATTCTTTTAACCTGGACGGAAGTATGATGTATATGACTTTTGCCAGTATTTTTATTGCGCAGGTTTATGGCGTACATATGTCATTGGGAGAACAGCTTACGATGCTTTTAGTACTGATGCTAACCAGTAAAGGAGTTGCGGGTGTGCCCCGTGCTTCGCTGATTGTAGTTGTAGCCACCTGTGCCATGTTTGGAATTCCGCCGGAAGGAATTGCACTCATCTTGCCAATCGACCATTTTTGCGATATGGCAAGAAGTATGACCAACGTATTAGGAAATGCTTTGGCAACAACGGCAGTTGATAAATGGGAATCAGAACCTGAAACAGTAACACAAGAAACAGCATAACGATGGAAAGCTTTGAGTGGACTCAATTATTGAATCCGGAATTCTATATTAATTTAAAAATCAGCGGTGTTCCAATAGGAATTTATGTTGTCTTATTTATCGTATTTGCAGAAACAGGGCTTTTTGCCGGATTTTTTCTGCCGGGCGATAGTTTGTTGTTCTTGTCGGGAATTTATAGTACAGAACTGACATCGACACTTTTTACCATCAACAGTGATTTTGTAAATCTGGTCGTTTTGTCAACCATGATAGCGACAGCCGGAATACTTGGAAATACTTTCGGATATTGGTTTGGAGCAAAAAGCGGCTACTATCTCTACAACAAAAAAGATACGTTCTGGTTCAAGAAAAAATACCTGATAGAATCAAGGGTGTTTTTTGAAAAACATGGCGGGAGAGCTATCATTTTTGCCCGTTTTGTCCCAATCATCAGAACCTTTGCGCCAATTGTGGCAGGCATTGTTTCTATGGAGAAAAAGAAATTCATGTTCTATAATATTGTCAGCTCGTTTTTATGGGCCTTCACGCTTATTTTTGCAGGACATTATCTTTATGACCTGTTCCTGACAAAATTTGAAATCGACCTGAAAGCACATATCGAATTTATTGTTTTAGGTATTGTTGCCATTACTACTGTTCCGCTGGTTGTCAATTACCTGAAGAAAAGAACCGCACCAAAAGACGGTCAGGAAGGAGCATAATCTTGTAGGCGGCAATTGGGAATTGTCTATTTCAGAACCAAAATAAATCAATGATGAAAGCAAATCTAAGCTACTGGGAACTCAAAAACTGGTTTTCAAATATAGATTTTGCTGTAGTTGGAAGCGGAATTGTTGGGCTTCATGCGGCTTTAAGACTCCGTGAAAAATTTCCGGAAAGCAAAATTCTTGTTTTGGAAAGAGGATTTCTGCCGCAAGGAGCGAGTACTAAAAATGCCGGATTTGCCTGCTTTGGTAGTATTTCTGAAATTATAGACGACCTCAGGAACCATTCTGAAGAAGAAGTCATACAGCTTATCCGAAAACGTTGGCAGGGATTGCAACTGCTTAGGAACCGATTGGGTGATGCCGCTATTGATTATAAATTATATGGCGGTTATGAGCTTTTCCTTAAAGACTCGGAAAGTCATTATAACGAATGTCTTCAAAAAATACCATTTATTAATGAGGTGTTGAAGCCCTTATTCAAGGCGGATGTTTTTGCTAAGCAAATTGACCGTTTTGATTTTAGAGGCATCCATGAATATCTTGTTTTTAATCCTTTTGAAGGTCAGATTGATACCGGAAACATGATGGAAGCTTTGTTGAAGCAGGCAATTGCCGCGAATATTCTTATTCTTAACAGACAGAACGTGGTTGCCTATCATGAAACTTCGGAAGGCGTTCAAATCAGCACCGATGATTTTGATTTCAGCGCCAAAAAACTGTTGTTTGCCACCAACGGATTTGCAGAAAAACTGACTAACGGAGCCGTAAAGCCGGCCAGGGCACAAGTGCTAATTACAGAACCAATTCCCAATCTGGACATAAAAGGAACTTTCCATATTGACAGAGGTTATTATTATTTTAGAAATTTTGGTGACCGTATTCTTTTTGGAGGAGGAAGGAATCTTGATTTTGAGGGCGAAACGACATCAGCATTCGGACAGACAGATTTAATCCAAAATAAACTTGAGGAAATTTTAAAAGAAGTAATTTTGCCGGGGCACAATTTTAAAATTGAACACCGATGGAGTGGTATTATGGGAATGGCTTCGAGCAAAAAGCCTATTGTTGAAAAACTTTCCGAACATGTCTATTGCGGCGTAAGACTGGGAGGCATGGGAGTTGCAATTGGCAGCCTTATAGGTCAGGAATTGGCAGATTTGGTAACAGGCTAAAAAAATAGTTAAGTTTTTATATTCATATGTTGAGAAAAATATTCAGGTTTTTATGGAAGTGTGCGCTTTGGTTCTTCGGAATCTCAGTTTTTTTTGTCATCCTTTTCAAATTTGTTCCTGTTCCGTTTACACCTCTGATGGGTATTCGTGCTCTGGAACAAAAGCAAGCAGGAAAAGAAATGACTTGCAGTCATGACTGGGTGCCACTTGAAGATATTTCCGTCAACTTTCAAAAGGCTGTTATTGCCAGTGAAGATGGGACCTTTTTAAGCCATAATGGTTTTGATTTTAAAGCCTTGCAAAAAGCCTACAAAAATAATTCGCGGGGGAGAAAGCTGAAAGGAGGAAGCACCATTTCACAACAAACAGCAAAAAATGTATTTCTTTGGCAGGGAAGGAGCTATCTGCGAAAAGGGCTTGAAGCTTATTTTACAGTCCTGATTGAAATGTTTTGGGGCAAAGAACGTATTATGGAGGTTTATCTCAACAGTATCGAAATGGGAGATGGCGTGTATGGCGTACAGGCAGCATCGCAATATTGGTACAGTAAAGATGCTTCTCAGGTTTCAAAAAGAGAAGCTGCCGGAATTGCTGCAATACTCCCTAATCCCCGAAAATTCAAGGCGACCAATTCGTCGGCCTATATTGAAAGAAGAAAAGGCAGAATCATGAAACACATGAATTATGTCAAGCTAGACTATTGATTTATGTGCCGGAAAATTTCTTTGTTTTTGCTACTGATTTTTGCATTGCCGCTCATGGCTCAGCAAAGAAATGGAGAAATAGGAATAATCATAGATAACGACCTGTTTACCTCTACAGTCAATGACCAGTATTATACGAATGGTATCGAGATTTTCTACCGGTACCTGAATCACAACGAGAACCCAAAAGTCAATAAAAAAACAACCGAATTCAGGGTTGGACAATACATTTATAATCCACACACTGTTGAAGCGGCTTCCATTTCAAAGCACGACCGTCCTTTTGCAGGCTATCTTTTCGGAGAAGCGGGATTTGCAAAATTTTACCAAAACGAATCGGTTTTGAAGTTGGGAACACAGCTCGGCGTTATTGGTCCCAATTCACAGGCTGAGGGCTTTCAGAAATTATTTCATAAAGCTTTTGGTTATAAAGATGTGGAAGGATGGAATTATCAGATTCATAACGGAATAGCCGTACAGGGAAGTTTGTTCTATTCTAAAAAGATTGGTCCAAAACAGACGGATAAAATCGACTACCATATTCAGGGTGAAGCAAATTTAGGGACGGTGTTTACCGGCATTACAGTAGGTCCGCTGGCACGAATCAGTCTTAAAAAAACATTGTTGCCTGTTTATGATTCGGGACTGTATGGTGCGTCATTAAATGCGGATAAGGCAAAATATAAAGAACAATCCGAGTTTTATTTCTACATCAATCCGAATCTGAATGTTCAGGTTTATGATGCCACGATACAGGGCCGGCTTTTTAACGACAACAGTCCTGTAACTTATAATCTTGTGCCATTACGTTTTAACGGAGAAGCGGGTTTCCGTTACAGAAAAGACCATTGGAACCTTCATTACCTTTTCGTTTTCAGGAGTAAGGAATTGCGGAATGACAGAATGGAAAACTATTTTTACGGCTCTATTGGTGCGACATATTTGCTGTATTAGACCTAGGCGTTGATATTTTTCCTAACTTTAGGAACATAATCAAAACTTTTTTTACATGAGTGCTCAATATAAATATGCCACAGTGCTGGAAGCCATAAAACAATTAAGAGATGCCGGATTTATGGTCGATTTTAATATAGAAGGAAATTTTTTGACTGCAAATTCCAGTAATTACCATATCGACGATTTCGAGATTGTTGAAGTTTACCGTTATGAAGGTGATACCAATCCGGATGAAGAATCGACCGTTTATGGTATTGAATCAAAAGATGGTGTAAAAGGTATTCTGGTAACTTCTTACGGAATGTATATTGATGATATTTCTGAAGAGTTATTGCAAAAGCTTTCACTCAAATAAAACTTTGTAGCAATACTATATCTTTAAAAAAAACTGCTTTTTCCGGCAGTTTTCTTGTTTTTAAACGTGTCGAAATAGTACAAATCGATTTCGTAATTGCTTCTAAATCTACCTGATATCAGGTATTTTTATATATTTTGATTGCTATTTTGAACATATTCTGCAATGAGGTTATTAATTTTATCATTCAATCCAAAAACGACCGGTTTTTTTGAAAACCAATTATAACCCAAAATAAAAATTGCTATGAATTTAAAGTTCTTATGTTCCGTTGTTTTCATGCTCTGTCTTAACCAGAACATCCAGGCACAGTATGTTGAAAAAGAAGAAGAAGAAAAAATCACAACCCTTTATCCTGAAGTCGTTTTTGATTCCATACAGGCCAAAAAAGCCCTGGCATTAGGCAAAGGAAAAATTACGGGTGTTGCCTTTACCAGACCAATATTTTCACAACCTAGAATTTATGCCGGTAATATCAAGATTGTGCTGTTTCCGGTCACGCCTTATTTTGAAGCGTGGTACAAACTTCGAAAAAGTAAGGAAAACTTAAAAAAGCGCAGGTATGTTTATATGTCTGATGTAGCTTATAAGTATAGGCTGGAAGCCATAACCAACAGTGCAGGAAAGTTTACTTTTCCGGATATGAAACCTGGAAAATATTTTCTGCAGGGTTTTATGACCTGGAGTTCTACAGGTTCGTATGACCAACTTACAGGAACCAGTTATGGAAGTTACGGTACGCAAGCCAATCATTATGAAAAGAAATACTACACTGTGGATCACAATGAACGACTTGAAGAATTTGTAGAGATTAAAGAAGACGGTGAAGTTGTTAAAGTCAAATTGAAATAACGTCTGAGATTTTATTAAAAACAAAAAGCATCCCGTTAAGGATGCTTTTTTATTTGAGTAAATCGGTTATTTTTTCAATTCGCGAATTCCCATATTGTATAAGGTAAACGAAAGGATGTCTGCCGCTTCTTCGATAGTCTTGGAAACCGGTTTTCCGGCGCCATGTCCGGCATTGGTCTCAATACGGATTAATACCGGATTGTTTCCTTTCTGCTTGGCTTGTAGCTCTGCTGCAAACTTAAAGCTGTGCGCAGGAACTACCCTGTCATCATGGTCACCGGTAGTAATTAGGGTTGCCGGATAGCTGGTACCTTCTTTAACATTGTGTACCGGAGAATATTTTTTCAGATATTCAAACATCTCTTTTGAATCTTCTGCTGTTCCGTAATCATAAGCCCATCCTGCCCCGGCAGTAAATGTATGATAACGAAGCATATCCAATACGCCAACAGCCGGAAGTGCCACTTTCATCAGGTCCGGTCTTTGGGTCATAGTAGCTCCTACTAAAAGCCCTCCGTTAGAACCGCCTCGTATAGCCAGGAAGTCAGATGAGGTGTATTTCTGTGCAATCAGGTATTCTGCTGCCGCGATGAAATCGTCAAATACGTTTTGTTTTTTCATCTGCGTTCCGCCATCGTGCCATTTCTTACCATATTCACCACCACCGCGAAGGTTTGGAACGGCATATACGCCGCCTTGCTCTAACCAAACCGCATTGGTAATGCTGAAAGCAGGTGTAAGACTTACGTTAAAACCACCATATCCGTAAAGAATAGTCGGGTTTTTACCGTCGAGTTTTATGCCTTTTTTATAGGTAATAATCATCGGTACTTTGGTGCCGTCTTTTGAGTTGTAGAATACCTGCTTGCTTTCATAATCAGCAGAATTGAAATCTACTTTTGGTTTTTCATATACAGCAGATACGCCACCTTTAGGTTCAAAAGAATAGATTGTTCCCGGAGTTGTGTAGTTCGTGAATGAATAATACAGTTCCTTATCTTCTTTTTTACCTCCAAAACCACCTGCAGAACCTATTCCCGGCAATTTGATTTCACGAACCATTTTTCCGTCATAATCATATTGTTTTACCTGTGAAACGGCATCCTTCATGTAGTTGGCGAAAATAAAGCCCGAACCAGTAGAAACCGAAAGCACGTTTTCTGTTTCGGCAATAAAGTCTTTCCAGTTGGCAGGTTTTGGATTTGAAGCGTCGACCGTAACTACTTTTTGGTTCGGTGCATTCAGGTTGGTTACGATATATAATTTCGTTCCAACGTTATCCATAATATAGCTGTCACTGTCAAAATTATCAATAATGTTGACTATTTTGCTGTTAGGAATGCTAAGGTCTTTAAAGTATAACTCATTTCCGGAAGTAGAATTTGAAGCAGAAATTACAAGGTATTTGTCGTCTTCTGTTACGCTGGCACCTACATATCTTCTTTTTTCATTTTGTCCAAAAATAACCTTATCTTCTTTTTGTGACGTTCCTAACTTGTGGAAATACAATTTGTGCTGGTCGGTTTTAGCAGAAAGCTGACTTCCTTTTGGCTTGTCATAGCTTGAATAGTAGAAACCTTCGTTGCCAATCCAGGCAATACCGCTGAATTTTACGTCAACCAATTCAGCTTCGAGTTTTTTCTTGCTCACAGCATCCATGATGATAATCTTATTCCAGTCACTACCTGCTTCTGAAATCGAATAGGCTACCAAAGAACCGTCTTTTGAAAATTCAACAGACGATAAAGACGTTGTTCCGTCTGAGGAGAAGGTATTCGGGTCAAGGAATAATTCTTCCTTACCGCTCTTGTCTTTTCGATACATTACGGATTGGTTTTGCAGTCCGTTGTTCTTAAAGTAATACGTATAATCTCCTTCTTGTGTTGGGGCAGAAATCTTTTCATAATTCCAAAGCTTTTCAAGACGGTCTTTCATCTCTTTGCGGAAAGGAATTTTTTCAAGATAGCCAAAAGTTACTTCGTTTTCGGCTTTTACCCAGGCGGCAGTTTCGGCAGATTTGTCATCTTCCAGCCAGCGGTAAGGATCTTTTACTTCAGTTCCGAAGTAAGTGTTAGTGGTGTCAACCTTTTTTGTTTCAGGATATTTCAGCACTATGGCTTCTTCTTTAGTTTCTTCTTTACAAGATAGAAGTGCTGATGCTGCAATCATGGTTAATAATACTTTTTTCATTAAAATGTTTTTTGATTCTTACAAAAATAGGGAATCATTAGTTAGTAATTAGTTAAAAAGTGGTCGGTATTGCGGCCAATGTTTGTAGATTAAGATACCATTGAGAACGGCTACTAAAATAGCGCCGCCTATGCTCGGAATATCCAGAAATAAATGGAATAGAAGAATATTCAGAGAAATTGGAACCAGTAAAATCAACGCAAATGCAATCCAGTTTTTTGTAAAAAGAAGCAATGCGATGAAAATTTCAAGGATACCAATGATAGGCAGTACATAGCCTGTTGCCGCTAACGAACCCATAAAGTCTGCGGCCTGTTCAGGAAGTTTAGGCGTTGGAATAAAAGGTAGCGTGTAAAACTTGTTCAATCCAAAAACTAAAAGAACGAGTCCGAGTAATATTCGGACCAGGGAGGTAAATTTCGAATTCATACTATCTACAATTTTTGGTTACTAACTATTTATTGAAAATCCTAAATTACTAAAAAAATGTTAATTAAAATTAAGTATGTTAAAAAAATAAAAAGTTAATTAACAAAAATGCAATTTGAGGACAGGTGAAATATTCATTTTTTTGGAGAATTCAAAAGTATTGGATATGAATAAAAAAAAACCGCCTGAGTGGCGGTTTTTATAAGTATAACAAATTATGGAGCAACTACCGTTATAGGGAAACTTACCTGTATGTCTGTTTCTCCTCCGGCATTGGTGATGTTTCCGAAAGACACACCTTCCGCATTTTTATTTGGTTCGTGTCTAAGAGTTATGGTAAACAGGCCGTTTCCTGTTGTGGCGTTTGTCGTAAACGTAAAGTTCAGGCCAATCGGTTTGCCATTAACATCATTTGGAACAGCATAGGCAGTAGTCGCCAGGGCATTTGAAACTGTAAAGAAGAATTGGTGCTCATGGCCTTCTTCCAGGATTTCTTCGGTGATACTTTCGGTTGGCGTTGCAGCTTCATTCAGCAAAGTCAGAGAACCATTATAGGTTGTGTTTGTTGCCAGATTGCCGGATACCGTCACTACCGGAGCATTTGGTCCTTCCGCACCGTCAAGGTCGCGGGAGGTCAGGGTAATAGTTTGGCCACCGCCTGTTAGAGTAGCGGTAAGCGTTGTGATTACTTCTTCTTCATTTACAGGATTGCTGTCGTCGTTGCTGCAGGAAGCACAAAGTGTTATGGCAGCTAAGCCCATTGATAAAAATTTAAATACGTTCATAAGATAATGGTTTAAAAGATTAATAATTTAATTTCACCTGAATCCTGAAATTCCTGCCCAACTCGTCTGCATAGTAGCGCGTTCTGTTGAGGTAATCTCTGTAATTCGTGTTCAAAAGATTTTGGATATTGAATCCGATGGTCATTTTAGATTTTTTCAAAACATCAAAACTCATTTCGGAGTTAAAATGCAACAGGCTGTATCCCTTTGGCGGTCTGCTTATTTTTACCAGCGTACTGACAGGTTCGCCGGAATCGGTTACATCTACATAAAAGTCATTGTTAGGGTAGCGGCGCTGTGTAAACACAGTTTCGTTTTTAATTCCCAGCACCAGATGATTCCAATTTTCCTTCTTAAAACTTATAGTGTTATTGAGATTCAATGGCGGCATATCAATCAAAGGTCTGTCATTTGTCACATCTTCGCCATATACAAAAGCGGCAGTTGAATGCCAGTTGAGGTTTTTGGCGAAATCATAATCTGCAGTGAGGTCAATTCCTAACATTCTGGCATCAACCTGTCTGTATTCCCAAACCGGAAATGGTCCGCGGTTGGACAGGATGATGGTAGTAGGAATCAGGATTTTGAAATCGGAAATAGTGTTGAAATAGGGATTGATTTCAAAAGCAAAACCGTCACCGGCATAATGAAGTGCCGTTGACATTTTAAGCGCCACTTCGCGTTTCAGTCTCAGGTCGCCAAGTTCAATCTGTCCGGTAGCATGATGCAGTCCGTCACTGAACAATTCGGCAGGATTTGGATTTCTGCTGGCTATTCCAATGTTGGAAAACCACGTCAGCTTGTCGTTGAGTTGGTATTTGGCACCCAGACTTCCTGAAAAATTATGATAGGTAAAGACAGGATTCGTATACCATTGCTGTCCTTCTTCACCAATAATGATGTCGCTGAAGTCACGGTCGTAACCCCGTTCCGTCCATCGCGATTTCAAATAATATTTCTTGGCATCAATATGGCTAAAGTCGTAGCGTAAGCCTGCTTCCAAAACCAGATTTTCATTGGTTTGGTAGCTGGCAACAGCATAAGCTCCCACATCAAATTTGTTATAATTCGGTATCAGGGCACGAACCTGTGTGTCTCCTGTATTCGCCGCATTGTTTTGATAAGCAGCACTAATTCCGGCTTTGTATTTTACCTTTTCTGAAGAATTGGTTTCAAAATCGGCATTAAAAGAATGTGTCATCAGGTCGAGGTCAACAGCTGCTTTGTTGCGGTCATCACCTCTTCTCAGGTCAAATTCCTTACGGTTGTTGAACTGGAAAGAATATTGCAAAGACAGTTTTGAAGCGTCAGAAAAGAAAGTGTAGTAATTTATTTTTCCTAAATGATGCTGTAATTCCTGTCTGGGTGCGTTAATATCATAAGTGAAATCCCTGATAATTTGGGGCTGTCCGCTATTGATAGCCCGAATCAGGTCAGACATACCGCTGATATGTGATGACCTCAAAATACCGATATCAGCATTGAAATAACTGTAGAAAAAACTATAACCCTGGTTTTCTCCCTTATAGCCCGCATTTCCGGAAAAATTTTTCTCCCGGTTTCCGGTATTGGAAAGTACATAATCCGGTGCTTCAAAATCTCCAAAATATTTGAAAGTGCCCTGAAGGTTCCAGTTCCAGCCATTTTCATAGCCTTTGGAAAGCGAAGAAGAAATACTGCCGCCTCGTCCGTTGGTAGCACCGTTAATAATGGTTTTTCCAAAAATGGTGTCTTTTACCGGGATATGGGCAGGTTCTACAATTACGGTTCCGCCAATGGCATCGCCACCATATTGCAGCCCGGAAGCACCTTTGATTACGGAAATCTTCCCGGCCGTGTTGACATCCATATTCGGAGCGTGTTCGGTTCCCCATTGCTGGTCTTCAAGACGCACATTGTTGTTGATAATCAGTACACGGCTACTGTGCAATCCGTTAATAATTGGTTTGACAATAGTACTCCCGGTTTTTAGTGAAGAAATACCGCTAATTTCCTTAAGCGCATCGCCCAGACTCTCGCTGCTGTAGTTCTCGAGCACATTAGCTTTGAGTTCCTGTGTTGAGGCGTTCTTTTCAGAAACGGTCTTTTTTAGTACTACTTCAGACAGTTGCGATACGTCCGGTTGGAGGGAAATATCCAGTACTTGGTCATTTTGTATGGCGATTATAGTATCCAGGGTTTTATAACCCAGATATTCAATAGTGACCGGAATGTTTCCCTGCGGGATTCCCTTTATTACGTAACGGCCGTCAACAGCAGTGGTTGCAAAAAAAGTTCCGGCATGGATGTGGCTTCCTGCCAAAGGTTGTTTTTTCTCGTTGGTAATCGTTCCGCTCAACACCTGTTGGGAATATACACGAGTTTGGTTTCCTGCCAGGAGGAAAACAAAAAATAAGATATAGCGCATTTTGAAAAAATCTAAAATGATAATTAAGACGTGCTTCGGGAATGAAGCCGTCCGAAAGAAGAGCATTGCTCTTTTCGTTAATTAGCAGTTAGATGGTGGTCCGCGATGTGAATACAGGCTTCCGGCAAAGAATTCAGTTGATTCTACAGAAGCAAAGTTATAGGCAACTGCCTTAAAAGGGACAAATAAATCAAAAGTGTAGGTTTCTGTCGCGATAAAACTGCTTAGCGTAAATTCGCAGACAAAACATTTTTCGTGGTCGTGGTCTAAAGTTTGGATTTTAGTATGGCCATTGTCGTCTGACTGGCTTACTGTTGCTGCTTTTCCACTTAAGAAATGCTCATAGGAGTGAACGGATTGAAACAGTATTGAAAACAATACTGCAATCATCAAAGAGAGATTTATTATGGCAAACTTCTTCTTCATTCCAATGCAAATGTATGAAAGTGAAAAAAAATACCGCCCGTTTTAACAAATTTTATGGTTTGTCAAAACAGGCGGTACCTTAATTTATTTCAAAAATGATTATACCAAGCCGTTAGCAACCAGATATTCTGCAATCTGGATAGTGTTGGTTGCAGCACCTTTGCGAAGGTTGTCAGCAACAATCCACATGTTTAGCGTGTTCGGTTGTGATTCGTCCCGGCGGATTCTTCCCACAAAAACATCGTCTTTTCCTTGTGCATACAGAGGCATTGGGTAAGTAAACGTATCGGTATTATCCTGAACAACAACTCCCGGAGTTTCATGTAGAATTCGCCTTACCTCATTTACATCGAAATCATTAGAAAATTCAACATTCACAGCTTCACTATGTCCCCCTACGATAGGCACTCTAACAGCTGTAGCGGTTACTGCAATCGTTTTGTCGCTTAATATTTTTTGAGTTTCGCGAACCAGTTTCATTTCTTCTTTGGTGTATCCGTTGTCTTCAAAAACATCACATTGCGGAATGGCATTTCTATGGATTTGGTATTTGTAGGCCATCTCACCTTTAGTGCCGGCATATTCATTTTCAAGTTGCTGTACAGCTTTTACTCCCGTTCCGGTAATAGACTGGTAGGTTGAAACTATAATTCTTTTGATGTTGTATTTTTTATGCAAAGGTGCCAAAGCCAGAACCATTTGTATGGTTGAACAGTTTGGGTTGGCAATAATTTTATCTTCTTTTGTAAGTTCTGAAGCGTTGATTTCAGGAACAATCAGTTTTTTGTCGGCGTGCATTCTCCACGCAGAAGAGTTGTCGATTACGGTAGTCCCGGCTTCTGCAAATTTTGGAGCCCAGGCCAATGAGGTTTCACCACCGGCAGAAAATAAGGCAATGTCCGGCTTCATTGATACGGCTGTTTCCAATCCGACAACGGCATACTTTTTACCCTTAAATTCAATTTCCTTGCCTACTGATTTTTCAGAAGCTACAGGAATTAATTCGGTTACAGGGAAATTTCTTTCTGCCAAAACTTGAAGCATTACTTCGCCAACCATTCCGGTTGCGCCAACAACAGCAACTCTCATATTCTATTTTTTAAAGTGGTTAAAACTGATTTTATGAATGCAAAAGTAGCTAATAAAGTTATTGAAAAAACGAATTATAAAAATATAACAAATTGTTATATAAAATTATATTTTATAAAAATACCGCCTGTTTTTCAGGCGGTTTAATTAGAATATATAGTATAGCGGTATTGGCTAATTACGGTCTGTTTTTCAACGCATCGCGGATTTCCATCAACAGCTTTTCTTCATTGGTTGGAGCAGGTGGTGCAGCAGGTGCCTCGGCTTCTTTTTTTCTGGCAGCATTAATACCTTTCACAACCAGGAAAAGAACGAACGCTACGATAAGGAAGTTAATTACGGCAGAAAGGAACATACCGTATTTGACAGACCCGAAAATAACAAGGTCCTCAATTCTGGAAAGGTTAGCAGCTTCAAGAGCCGGTTTTAGCAATAACGGCGTTATCACGTCTTCAATAAAAGAACTGACAATTTTTCCAAAAGCGGCACCAATGATGACACCAATAGCCAGGTCTACAACATTGCCTTTCAGTGCAAAGGCCTTAAATTCAGATACCATTCCCATAATTATTTGATTTTAGGATTATTAAATAAATTGGTTTTTGTTACTAGCTAAAGTAGTTAAATATTTTAACATTTCAACGCCGGCTTTTTAAAAAATGTGCTATTCTCTGTAAAAAACACGCTTGACGCGATGCGAAATGCCGGTTAATATTTCATATGGAATGGTTCCCAGTTTTTCAGCGATGTAGGTAACATTCGGATTTTCTCCAAAAATTACAACCGGGTCGCCTTCCTGACAATCAATTGCAGAAACATCCACCATCAGCATGTCCATACAGATACTGCCTACAATTGGAGCTTTCTCATTTTTGATTAGCACATAACCCAGCTGATTCCCCCAGCTTCTTGGAATTCCGTCAGCATAACCAATCGGGATTGTGGCGATTCGGGTTTCTTTTTGAGCCATAAACCGTCTGCCATAACCAACACTTTCACCAGACTGTATGGTTCTTATTTGTGAGATTATGGATTTTAAGGTTCCTACGTTTTCTAAATATTTTGTTTCCGACGGGTCGTTGGAAATTCCATAAAGTCCTATTCCTAATCGTACCATTCCGTATTGGGCTTCCGGATAATTGCTGATACCGGAGGTATTTAGGATATGACGGATTGGCTCTATAGAAAGTTCCTGCATCAATCGGGATGATAATTTTTCAAAAAGGGCAATCTGTGATTTCGCAAAATCGTGGTGCTCCAGGTCATCACTGGTTGCCATGTGCGAAAGTATACTTTTTACCTGTATGTAGGAAGTTCCTCTGAGCGTCTCAATCAATTCCGGAAGGTCATTTTCCTGAAAGCCAAGACGGTGCATTCCGGTGTCCAGTTTGATATGGATTGGGAACTGTTGCAGGTTTCTCTGTTCGGCTATTTTCAAAAAGGCTCTTAATCCTTTTATGGAATAAATTTCAGGCTCTAAATTGTGCTCGATTATGGCGCCAAAGCTCGTGTTTTCAGGATTAAGCACCATAATTGGCAATGTTATTCCTGCACTTTTCAAGGCAATACCTTCATCTGCAAAGGCAACCCCCAAATAGTCTACTTTATGATATTCCAGAAGTTTTGCAATTTCAAAACCGCCACTGCCATAACCAAAAGCTTTAACCATAACCATAAGTTTGGTTTCGGGTTTTAGCTTTGACCTGAAAAAATTCAGATTATGACTGATGGCGTTCAGGTTGATTTCCAAAACCGTTTCATGGGTCTTTTCTTCGAGCAAGGAAGCGATTTTCTCAAATTGGAAAATACGGGCTCCTTTTATCAATATGGTTTCGTTGGCGAAATTCAGGTTTTTGAAGTCGGCAATCAGTTCATCCGTATTTTTATAGGTAATGATATTTTTGAAACTGCCGGAATAAGTGCCTATTTCTTCTCCTACGCCAATAACACGGTCTATTTTGTTGGAAGCGACGAGTTCTGAAACTCTTTTGTATAAATCGTCTGTGGGCAATCCGCTTTGGAAAATATCCGAAAGGATAATTGTCTTTTTCTTGTATTGTTTTTGCTGTTCCAGAAAATCCAGGGCAATTCTGAGCGATTGGTAATCGGAACTATAGCTGTCGTCAATGATTTCTGTATTGTTGATTCCGTTTTTCACTTTGAGTCGCATTTCAACAGAATACAGAAGCTGGATTCTTTCCTGTATAATTTCCGGCAGGTAGCCCAAATAAAGCATAGCCATCAGGCAGTTTATGGCATTCTCGATAGACGCTTTGTCCTGAAAAGGAATCACGGCATCAAAAGAAATTTTATCATAAGTGATGGTCAATTGGGTTTTCCCTGCAACCGATTTTTGCGAAATGTGTACTGATGCTTCTTTATTGTCAAGACTCCACGAAAAAGTCTTGATGTCTGGCCTGATAAGCGAATCGACAAGAGTGTTTTTTTGGTAAATCAGGACTTCTGAATGTTCAAAAAGGCGCAGTTTCTCCTTGATTTTTTCTTCCTGATTTTGAAAGCCTTCATCATGGGCAGAACCTATATTGGTTAGGATTCCAATGGTAGGCTGGATGATTTTTTCCAGTTTTTCCATTTCATGTACGGTGGAAATACCGGCTTCAAAAATCCCAAGATTGTGTTTTTCATTTATAGAAATTACCGAAAGCGGTACGCCAACTTGCGAATTGTAGCTTTTTGGGCTTCGGATGATGTTGTAATCCGGACTCAACAGAAAATTAAGCCATTCCTTTACAATGGTTTTTCCGTTGCTTCCCGTAATCCCGATGATTGGAAAACGGAAGCTTTTTCTGTAATAGGAAGCAAAGTCCTGTAATGCCTGCAGCGTATTGTTTACTTCCAGAAAATTAGCCTTGTTTTCCAGTCCTTTTGGAATATGGTTGACAACAAAATTGCGTACACCTTTACCGATAAGGTCCGGGATATAGCTGTGTGCATCATTATTTTGTCCGGAAAGGGCAAAAAATAAAGTTCCGGAATTGTTTTGCAGCGAGCGGCTGTCTATGGAAACATTGGTGATTTCAATGTCTGGATTTCCTGAAAGACGGGCTTGTATTTCAGGAACAATATGTTGAATTTTCAGGCTCAATTTGGTTTCTTTTTAAAGCTAGGTTAAAGGTAGCGATTTTAGACGATTCACAGGAAGAATGATAATAGAAACAAAAAGAAAAACGGGTTGTTTTATGTCTGAAACAATTATTTGTTTTCTTTCTTTTTGGCAAAAAAGCCTTCTTCTTTTTCCTGTAATTCTTTCATCGCATTAAAATAGGCTGCACGGCTTAAAGGTTCATATTCTTCTGTTTCGCCAAGCATCACCAGATTGTCGTTATTGGCTTTTCGGAAGCTGTAATTGGCAAGGTTCCCGGTGCGGGTGCATACGGCATGGACTTTTGTGACATATTCTGCCGTAGCCATAAGAGCGGGCATCGGGCCAAAAGGATTGCCTTTGAAATCCATGTCCAGTCCGGCCACAATCACGCGTATTCCAGAATTGGCGAGGTCATTGCAGACCGAAACAATTTCATCGTCAAAAAACTGTGCCTCGTCAATGCCAATTACTTCACAGCCCTGAGCCAATATGCGGATGTTGGCAGCAGCAGGAACCGGAGTTGAGCGTATTTCATTGGAATCGTGCGAAACGACCATTTCGTCATGGTAGCGCGTATCAATCGCAGGCTTGAAAATTTCTACTTTCTGCTTGGCAAATTGCGCCCTTTTCAGACGGCGGATAAGCTCTTCGGTCTTTCCCGAAAACATTGAACCGCAGATTACTTCAATCCAGCCAAATTGTTCTTTATGATTTACTGTATTTTCGAGAAACATTTTGTATTTTTCAGCCTTAAAAAGGATTAGTTTTTTTTACTTTGTGCTGAAAACAAATTTATTAAAAAACCCTTGCTTTACTCAATATAATATCAAAAGTTATGAAGAAAAAATTAGAGGCCGAGTTAATCAGCATAGCACACAGGATTTTGAAGCTGAAAAATAAATCTGAATTGATTCAGCTCCATCAGGAAAGCCAAAAATTGTATGAAAAACTGTCTGTATTGCTGTTTGTAGAAGAGAATTTTACAGGGTCGCAGCCAACAATTGGCAGGTCTGAGGCTTATGAAGTTTTGGAAACCGCTTTTGATAATGATGAGGTTCCTGGAAAAATTGAAATGGATGTACAGGAAGAAATTGCTTTGGAAGCAGAAAAAACAATAGAAGAAGCACCGAAAGAAGAAATACAGGAAGAAAAAGCGCCTGAAGAAGAAAAAAACACTGCTGAAGAAATAAAAGAGGCAGAAGAGGAAGTGGCTAATGAACCGGAATCTGAACAGGAAAAAGTGGTAGTTGGCGAAATTGAACTTTCTGATGAAGAAATGGAAGAGGAGGAACCTGTTGAGAAAGAAGAGGAAGAAGAACCCGCAATAGAAGAACCGGAAGAAGAGGAGGAAGAAAAAGCTTCTGAAGAAATAAGAGAAGAAGCAAAAGAAGAATTGGCAGAACCGGCTTTTGAATTGGCTTTTGATAAAAAAGAGGATGTTGAAGAAGTAGCAAAAGAGTCAGGGCACCAGATAATTTTTGAGGATTTCTTAGGTTCGGATTATAAAGATCTTGAATTTGTAAAGGCGGAAATCGAAGAAAAGCACAGGCACGACCACGATGAAGAGCCTGTCGCAGAAGAAACCAAGGAAGAAGTAAAAGAAGAAATTGCAGAAGAAGTCAAAGCAGAAGAGCCTCAAAAGATAGAAGAGCCTGTTGCGGAAACTCCAAAACCGGCTGTTGAAAAAGTAACCAAAGGAATTACGATTGGGCTAAACGACAGGGTTGGTTTTGTAAACCATCTGTTTGGCGGTAGTAATGAAGATTTCAACAGAGTGTTATCACAGTTGAACACCTTTGATACTTTCCAGGATGCTAAGAATTTTATCGAAGATTTAGTAAAGCCGGACTATAACGAATGGAAAGGTAAGGAAGATTATGCCGAGCGTTTCCTTGAAGTGGTAGAGAACAAGTTTAAATAATCCGGATGTCAAAATTATATTTAGTTCCAACACCTATCGGGAATCTTGAAGATATGACATTCAGGGCTATAAAAGTTCTGAAGGAAGTCGACCTGATTCTGGCAGAAGATACCCGCAACAGCGGCAAGCTGCTAAAACATTTCGAGATTGGAACGCACATGCAGAGCCATCATATGCACAACGAGCATAAAACGGTGGAAAATCTGATTGCAAGACTAAAGTCAGGTGAAACGATTGCCCTGATTTCGGATGCTGGTACGCCTGCTATTTCTGATCCGGGCTTTTTGTTGACTCGGGCTTGTGTAGAAAATAATATTGAAGTAGAATGTCTTCCCGGAGCAACTGCTTTTGTTCCGGCTTTGGTCAATAGCGGCCTGCCAAATGACAAATTTGTTTTTGAAGGTTTTTTGCCTGATAAAAAGGGAAGGCAGACACGTTTTCTGGCTTTGGCAGAAGAAACCCGAACCATGATTTTATACGTTTCGCCTCATAAATTAGTCAAGACTCTGGCAGAATTTATACAGTATTTTGGAGCAGAAAGGCCGGTTTCGGTTTCACGCGAATTGACCAAATTGCATGAAGAAACGGTTCGTGGTACAGCTACAGAAGTTTTGAAACATTTTGAAGCCAAACCTCCAAAAGGCGAAATTGTTGTTATAGTTGGAGGGAAAAGCAATAAATAATACTCGTCAGAAATATTTCTTAAGAAAGTATTTTAGCCTTTAAAATATGGAGTTTACAATAAAAGGTGAATTTTACAGCGGGTTAAATGTCTATAAAAATAATGAGCTGCTCCTGTATTCAAAATTTAAGCATCGATGGTTTAGGGGAGATTTGATTTCTGTTTTTGATAAAGACGATAATCTGTTGATTGAAGTATCTGAAAGTGGAATGTGGGATGATAAGTATCTGATACGTTATCAGAATAAAGATCTTTTAGCAACTATATTGTTTCTATCACGTAACGAAATTACGTTTTCGGGGAATATCAAATTTAAACTTTCTCAAACTTGGGTTATTTTGTTAAACCCTTTTGCTAAAATATATTATGAAGAGAAAGAAATAGCGAAAGTCAATTTAAAGAGATTTATGACTATCCGGCAATTTTCTCTACAGCTGAAAGATGAAAATTTTATTTATATAGATAATCTGTTGATTTATTTTCTTTTAAATCAGACAAGCAATAATTTTGGATAAAACTATGGCAACACATCACGTAACTACAAAATGGCTGGGCGACATGGCTTTTGAAGCCACCAATCCCGGAGGAACAATAAAAATGGATTCAGATCCGGAATATGGCGGACATGACGACGGACTTCGCCCAAAAGCCATGATGCTGGCTTCTTTGGCAGGCTGTACCGGAATTGATATTGCTTCTCTGGTAAAAAAGATGAAGGTGGATATTGATACCTTCACGATTGAAGTGGAAGGCGACCTGACGGAAGAACATCCAAAATTTTACCATACGGTTCGTGTCGATTACCATTTTTACGGAATGGATCTCGACCAGACAAAACTTCAGAAAATTGTAGACCTATCCGTTGAAAAATATTGCGGCGTGATGGAAATGTTCCGTCATTTTGCAAAGGTAGAAGTTAGAATATTGTATCATTAATAAAGGTACTAAGTTGCTGAGATACTAAGGTTCTAAGGCCTTAGCAACTTAGCGCCTTAGAACCTTAGCACCTTAAAATATGCGCTGGAACCTTAAACCTACACCCGATTCAGAAAAAATTAAAAGCCTGCAGGATTCCTTAAACATTGATGAACTTATTGCAACATTGCTCCTGCAACGAGGTATTGAAACCTTTGAACAGGCCCGGCAGTTTTTCCGGCCAAAGTTAGAAGACCTGCACGACCCGTATCTCATGAAAGATATGGATAAGGCAGTGGCTCGTATTGAAAAGGCCATTGAAAAACAGGAAAATATTCTGGTTTTTGGAGATTATGATGTTGATGGTACTACGGCCGTATCATTGGTCTCTTCCTATTTGAAAAGCTTTTATCCTAATGTTGATACTTATATTCCTGACCGTTATGACGAAGGTTATGGCGTTTCTTTTAAAGGTATCGATTATGCGGATGATAATGGGATTACGCTGATTATTGCACTGGATTGTGGCATCAAGTCTATAGACCATGTAGCGTATGCCAAAGAAAAAAACATCGATTTTATCATATGCGACCACCACAGGCCGGGCGATACATTGCCGGATGCGGTTGCTGTTTTAGACCCGAAACGCGAAGATTGCCATTATCCGTATGACGAATTGTGCGGTTGCGGTATCGGTTTTAAGCTATTGCAGGCATTGGCCAAAAACAGAAACCAGACTATAGAAGATTTACGCCCGTATCTGGATTTGGTGGCAACGGCTATTGGAGCTGATATTGTTCCGATAACGGGTGAAAACAGAGTTTTGGCCAAATTCGGGTTGGAAGTTATTAATTCAAATCCACGACCGGGTTTTAAGGCAATCACCCAAAACCTCAAGAAAAAAAACCTTACCATTACGGATGTCGTTTTTATATTGGCGCCACGAATCAATGCAGCAGGCAGAATAAAACATGGCAATTACGCCGTTAAATTACTCACGGAATTCGGAATTGAAGAAGCAGAAGCCTTTGCAAAAGAACTGGAAGTTTTTAACGCTGATAGAAAAGAATTGGACAAGCAGATTACTTCGGAAGCCTTACTCCAGATTATAGAAAATCAGGAAGAAGACAGGTATTCAACGGTCGTATATAAAGAAGACTGGCACAAAGGAGTTATTGGGATTGTGGCTTCACGCCTGATTGAAACCTATTACCGTCCGACTTTAGTGTTTACCAAAAGTGGCGATAAGCTGGCCGCATCTGCCCGTTCTGTCAAAGATTTTGATGTTTACAATGCATTGGAAGCCTGTTCTGAATATTTGTTGCAGTTTGGCGGGCACATGTATGCCGCCGGATTGACTTTGGAAGAAGCACAATTCGAGAATTTCAAGGCACAGTTTGAAAAAGTGATTTCGGAAACTATTTCGGAAGAGTTAAGGACTCCTGAAATTCTGATTGATGCCGTAATCAATCTGAACGATATTACCGAAAAATTTGTCCGCATTTTAAATCAATTCGAGCCTTTCGGGCCTATGAACATGATGCCGGTTTTTATGACGGAAAATTTGAGAGATACCGGTTACGGAAAAAGAATTGGCAGTGATGAAAACCACTTGAGGCTTTTTGTAAAGCAAGACGATTCAGAAGGTTATGGTGCCATAGGATTTGGAATGGGGAATAAGTTTGAACTTACTCAAAATCAGCAACCATTCGATGCAGTCTACTCACTTGAAGAAAACGAATTTAATGGAAACGTCAGCCTGCAGCTAAGGCTCCGGGATATCAAAGGCAAAGAATAAGACTACACGAATAAGCATATTAGAAACTTTGTGCCTCTGCGCCTTTGCGTGCCATTATTTTCTCGCAAAGAGACAAAGACGCCAAGAAAAACTTTATGAAAATTTAATTTAGAACGATTTTAAATAATTCTTATATTTGTTCGAAACAATTCAGTTATGAAAGAAATCGAGCAAATCTATTTTAATGACTTTGGTGTCGCTTTCCATTGGAAAAAAGAGCATAAGGTGTTGAAAAACAAAATACAACTGGTTTTTAAGGAAACAGGCTTCTATCTTTCAAAAGAAGAACTGAATTATTTTGCAGAAACGATTGATGCAACTTGCTATGAGGTCAATGCCAATTGTGACACCTGCGAGTTCAAAAGAAAATGCCACAAATTTTTACTGAAAACACCCGTACAGCAGATTGATTTGGCCGTTTCCGTCAATGAATTGATGCAGATTAAAGACCTGGTGGAAGGTACCCTGTTCCAAATCCAATTAAAAGATTATCTGGATGAAATCTGCCAGAATTAAGATTTGTATTCTTTTAGTTCGAAAGTAGTTCCGTCAAATACGCCGTAGGTAAAATAGCCAATCCAATCCCCCAGATTTATATAGGTAGCATTTTCGCCAACTTTTATTGTCATAGGAAGATGCCGGTGTCCAAATACAAAATAATCGTAGTGTTTGGTTTCCAGTTTTCGTTTGGAGTATTGTACCAGCCATTCATTATCCTCGCCTAAAAAACGAACGTCTTCTGCTCCGGAAATCAATTTGTTTTTTACAGAAAGATGTTGTGCCAGTTTCACGCCCAAATCAGGATGAAGCCATCTGAAAAGCCATTTTGAAAAAGGATTGGTAAACACTTTTTTCATTCTTTTATAGCCCTTGTCGCCGGGGCCTAATCCGTCACCGTGGCCAATCAAAAAATGTTTGTCGTTGAATGTGAATTCTTTTGTAGTATGGTAAACAGGAATATTAAGTTCTTTCTCAAAATAGTCACTCATCCATAAATCGTGATTGCCTACAAAAAAATAAACCGGAATGCCGCTGTCGCGAATTTCAGCTAATTTGCCCAAAACGCGTACAAATCCTTTCGGAACTACGGTTTTGTATTCAAACCAAAAATCAAACAGGTCACCTAATAGGAATAATGCAGTTGCATCTTTTTTGATTTCATCAAGCCAGGCTACAAATTTCTGCTCTCTTGGAAAACTCAATTCAGGCGTTGGCGCTCCAAAATGCTGGTCGGAAGCAAAATATATTTTAGTGTCTGCCACGTTTATTCAATTAAAATCCAAAGATAAGAAAGATTGCGCACTTAACAGGATATGGCGCTTTCTTCTTTTACCTTCCCCAGATTTCACTTTCAATAACCATCGGGATAACGACACCTATAACAAAAGAAGACATGACGAGCGTCCAGTCGCGTTTGGAAAAACGGAAAACAGTCTGTACAATGTAGGACAGAATCAGCACGATAAGAACCACAATAATCTGTGCGGCTTCAATACCTAATGCAAATTCCAGTAACGGAAGCAATTTGTCAGAAGAATTTCCCGGAAGGATGGTGTTGAAATAATTTGAGAATCCCAATCCGTGAATGATTCCGAAGAAAAGCGTTACGATAGCGATAAAGCTGATACTTTCCTTTTTTGAATTTTTTCCGGCAGTAAAAAGATGGAAAACGGCCGTGATTAATATGGTGATTGGAATTAGAAACTCAACAAGATTGACCTTGATTTGTACAAAGCCATATACAGAAAGCAACAATGACATGGTATGCCCCACAGTAAAAAGAGTGACCAAAAGCAATACTCTTTTCCAGTCCTTAAAAGCATAAGGAATTGTCAATGCGATTAAAAACAAGACATGGTCGTAGGCGTTGATGTCTAAAACATGACGTAATCCTGTGTTGAAGTAAATCCAAAACTCAGACATATATAGATATTTTTGATTGGGATTTCAAACATACGATATATTTTGGAAAGAGTTTATTTCTGTTAAGAAAAGTCAGCAATTTATGCCGTTAAAATAGAAATAGAATTATATTTGCAAAAAATATATAATTATGTCAATTTCAGATTTATTTGATAGCGGATTTAAAAATAGAAATAAAGGACATTTCGCTTCTATCGTGAGAGTTGCAATGGAAAACGGGCACTTAAGCGAGGAAGAAAGACACTTCTTGGACAAACTGGCCATGCAATTGGAGATTTCTTCTGAAGAGTATGCTGAAATTCTTGCCAATCCGATGAAATACCCAATCAATCCTCCTTACTTGCACACGCAAAGACTGGAGCGTTTGTATGACCTTTCAAGGATGGTATATGCAGACCACGTTTTAGGTCCAAAACAAAAAGAAATCCTTACCCGATTTGCTCTGGCATTAGGATTTACTCCAGGAAACGTACATTACATTGTTGACAAAGCACTTTCATTGCTTGTCCTGGGTGTAGATTTGGACACTTTCCTTTTCGAAATGACTCACATGAATAAATAAAAAAAAGCTCCAATCGGAGCTTTTTTTATGCCTGTGCTTTTTATTTTTCGCTTGCTATTTTCATAAATTCTTCTGCCTTTTCTACCATGTTGTAGCTGCCACAAAAGAATGGAACACGCTGGTGCAATTCTGTTGGCTGGATTTCCATAATCCTTCCAAAACCGTCAGAAGCCTTACCGCCTGCCTGTTCTGCCAGGAACGCCATCGGGTTGCATTCATACAGAAGACGTAATTTTCCGCTAGGAGCTTTAGAGCTTGTCGGATAAATGTAAATTCCTCCCTTAATCATATTCCTGTGGATGTCAGAAACCAGACTTCCTATATAACGGGAAGTATACGGTCTGTCACCTTCTTCTAACTGGCAGTATTTGATGTAATCTTTTACGCCTTGTGGAAAGTGCACATAATTTCCTTCGTTGATAGAATAAATCTTACCGTCTTTTGGAAATTTCATGTTTGGGTGTGAAAGATAGAAAGTACCAATGGCAGGATTCAGTGTAAATCCGTTCACACCACGTCCGGTAGTGTATACCAGCATGGTTGATGTGCCATAAATTACATATCCGGCAGCTACCTGATTAACACCCGGCTGAAGAAAATCTTCGATAGTTACAGGCGTCCCTATTGGTGTTATTCTTCTGTAAACCGAAAAAATGGTTCCAACAGAAACATTCACATCAATATTGGATGAACCATCAAGCGGGTCCATCAATACGACATATTTGTTGTTGTGACATTCGTCCTTCCCTTTAATCGTAATGAAATCATCACTTTCTTCTGAAGCAATACCACATACGATTTCACGGTTGATAAGCGTCTGTATGAAAGTCTCGTTGGCAAAAACGTCCAGTTTTTGCTGGTCCTCTCCCTGTATATTCTGTTCGCCGGCAGCGCCCACAATATCTACCAATCCGGCCTTGTTCACTTTGTAGTTAACGACCTTAGCGGCCAATCGGATGGAGTTGATTAATCTGGATAATTCTCCGGAAGAATATTGGAAATCTTCCTGTTTTTCAATAATAAATTCCCCTAATGTTTTATTGCGTTCCTCCATTACTATATCGTTGTAGTTGTGGTGCAAATATCGTTCATAAATTCTATAATTTTAGAGTAGGCAGTAAAAAAATATTATAAACAAATGTTATAAATATAAATAAATGTTATTTTTGCATAAATCTAAAAAAGACAGTAAGATTGGATTATTTAAGGAATTTTCAGAAAAGAAATGTCCTGAATTGTGCAGTTGGACAAGCTTTTAATATATTCGCTGTAAAAATCGAAACAGAGAAAAGAATAAAGAAATGATAATCAGAAGAGGAACTGAAAACGATATGAAAGCCGTTTTAGCCCTGATTCAGGAACTCGCAGTTTTTGAAAAAGAGCCGGAAGCTGTGGTAGTGACAAAAGAAGATTTAATCCGGGATGGTTTTGGGAGCAATCCGCTGTTCCATACTTTTGTAGCAGAACTGGACGGTGAAATTATAGGCATGGCGTTGTACTATTACCGATTTTCTACATGGAAAGGAAAGACTATCCATCTCGAAGATTTGATTGTTACTGAAAAAAGCAGAGGTACAGGAGCCGGAATGGCACTGTATTCTGAAATTATAAAAGAAGGAGAAAGAGAAAATGTACGCCGCATCGAATGGAATGTCCTGAACTGGAATACGCCTGCTATCGAATTTTATGAGAAATCCGGAGCAAAAGTCTTATCAGACTGGCGCGTTGTCCATATGGATGAACAAGGAATTGATGATTTTTTAAAAGGTCAAAAGTCTAAGTTCGAAAGTTAAAAGTCGAATGCGAAGCTGAAAGCGATAGGCCATAAGCAGTAAACCAAAAATCTAAAATCAGAAGTCTAAAATCATAAATCAAAGGTCAAAAATCTGAAATCAAAAATCAATGAGAGTATTTAAATTTGGAGGTGCTTCAGTAAAAGATGCCAATGGCATTAAAAATGTATACGATGTTTTACAGCAGGTTGGCTATGATGATGTCTTGCTTGTTGTTTCGGCTATGGGAAAAACAACAAATGCTTTGGAAGTCGTCATAAAGAACTACTTTGAAAGGTCGGCCGAGCTGCAATCGTCCCTACAGGATGTCAAGAAATACCACAACCAGATTTTGCTTGATTTGTTTGAAGATGATAAAAATGCCGTATTCGCAGCCATCAATCAGCTTTTTTCGGATTTGGAAGGCTTCCTGAAAAGTAACAAATCGCCAAACTATAATTTTGTTTACGACCAGATTGTCAGCTTTGGGGAGATAATTTCGACGACTATCATCAGCCACTATTTCAATTACAGGGGATTGAAAAACCAATGGCTTGATGTCCGTAATTTTATAAAAACAGACACGACCTATCGTGATGCCATTGTAGATTGGGAGCAAACGCAAAAACTGATTTCTAAAAACGTAAAGAAAAAAGTACTCAATATTACACAGGGATTTTTAGGTTCTGACGAAAATAACTTTACAACGACTTTAGGACGTGAAGGTTCAGATTATACGGCAGCGATTTTTGCCTATTGCCTGAATGCGGAAAGTGTTACCATCTGGAAGGACGTGCCAGGTGTTATGAATGCCGACCCGAGATATTTTGAAAATGCAACGCTACTAAACCAGATTTCATATCGCGAAGCCATTGAGCTTGCCTTTTACGGAGCTACCGTTATTCACCCTAAAACATTGCAGCCGCTACAGCGAAAAGAAATCCCGCTGTTTGTAAAATCATTCCTGAATCCGTCATTGCCGGGAACCAGCGTAAGTAAAGGAGCTGATTTAGAACCGCACCTGCCTTGTTTTATCGTAAAAAAAGAACAGTTGCTTATTTCGCTTTCTTCTATAGATTTCTCATTTATCATGGAAGAAAATATCAGCGAAATTTTCGGGCTTTTGCACCAATATAAAATGAAAGTAAGCCTGATTCAGAACTCGGCAATCAGTTTCTCGGTTTGTATTGAAGACAAATTCGGTAATTTCAACGACCTGAAAAATGTGCTTTCAAAGAAATTCAAAGTTTCGTATAATGAAAATGTTTCGCTTTATACCATTCGCCATTTCAATGAAAAAGCTTCAGAAATGGTTGAAAAAGGAAAACAGGTATTGCTCAAGCAGGTGAGCAGGGAAACCATGCAGATTGTTACCAAAGAAACCACCAACTAATTTTTTTATAAACCACACGCCATCGGGAGTATCGGGTTACGGTACTCCCGATTTTTATTTGCTTGCCTCTGAAGAACCCGGCTCTTGAAATTATTGGTTTATAAATACTACTTTTGAGCTTTCGGAGTTATAGTATTTATGTTGAAAAAATTGCTTTTTCTGGTTTTAACAGGCTTTGTTTCCGGACTTTCTGCCCAGGAAGTCAAATCGCCGTATAAAAACCGGAAGATTACGGCTTCAAAAGATACGATACGTATTGACAGCGTAAGCATTAGCAGTTCGTTTTTCAAGCTACAGGACAGGGAAGGAAATGATATCGATACGACTTATTATAAGGTTGATTTCCAGAAAAGTATACTTGTTTTTAAGAATGATTTCAAATCTGAAGACACGCTGACACTACGCTATTTCAGCTATCCTGAATATCTTACCCGGAAATACAGCATTTATGACGACAGCCGTGTCGTCAGTAATGAAGCCGGAAAAGGGAATCTTTATAAAGTTTCCCGGGACCCGATAAGCACTTTTAAACCTTTTGACGGATTAAACACATCAGGAAGCATTACGAGAGGCATTACGATTGGTAATAACCAGAATTCTGTAGTCAATTCCAATCTGGATTTGCAGATTACCGGAAAGATTTCGGACAAGGTGAGTTTGAGAGCCTCCATTCAGGACAGCAATATTCCTTTGCAGGAAGGCGGCTATTCGCAAAAACTGGATGAATTCGACCAGATTTTTATTGAGCTTTTCAGCGATAAATGGAACATTCGGGCCGGTGATTTGTTTTTGGAAAACAGGCAATCCCGATTTCTGAATTTCAACAAAAAAGTACAAGGGCTTTCTGCCAATTTCACTTTTGGAACACCCGAAAATAAAACGAATGTTTTTGCATCGGCTGCTCTGGTTCGGGGACAATACGCCCGGAGTTCGTTTACAGGACAAGAAGGAAACCAGGGGCCCTATAAGCTGCAAGGTCCTAATGGCGAATTGTATATTCTGGTTATTTCCGGTTCAGAACGTGTTTTTGTCAACGGAATCCTGTTGACACGAGGTGAAAACAACGATTATACGATAGATTACAATGCAGGTGAAATTATCTTTACTTCGCTGTTTCCAATTACTTCCGAAATGAGGATTAATGTCGAATATCAATATTCGGATAGAAACTATACGCGTTTCGTGACCTATGCAGGAGCCATGCACGAGCAGGAAAAGTGGAGCTTGGGTGGATATTTATATTCAGAGAATGACGTGAAAAACCAGCCACTGCAACAAAACCTTTCTGCAGAACAGGTGGAAGTGTTGAAAGAAGCAGGCGACAATTCTGCTGCAATGACAGCACCATCGGCTTATGTAGACAGCTATTCCGAAAATAAGATATTGTACAGAAAAACAACCATTGGTGGTGTTGAGGTCTTTGAATTCTCAAACAACCCCACTGATGAGTTGTATAATGTGCGGTTTTCTCTCGTAGGTGCTAATCAGGGAAATTACAGGCTTTTGAATACGGCCACAATAGGAAGAGTATATGAATATGTTCCGCCCGTAAACGGTATTCCTCAAGGAAATTATGAGCCTATCATCCGATTGGTTGCACCAACCAAAATCCAGATTGCTACCATTTTGGGGAAATACAAGCCAAGCGAAAAAACACTGGTCGATTTTGAATTAGGTGTAAGCAACAATGATTTGAACCTGTTTTCTTCAAAAGACGATAACGATAACCAGGGATTGGCCGGAAAAATTTATGCCAAGCAAAGACTGTTTTCAAAAAAATGGCAACTGGATGCTTTTGCCAACTATCAATTTGTGCAAAAGCAGTTCCGAACCATTGAGCGTTTATTTACGATTGAGTTTGACCGCGACTGGAACCTGACCAATCCGATTGGAAACCAGAGCCTGCTTATTTCCGGTTTGAATTTTATCCTTCCCAATAAAGGAAATGCAAGATACCAATTGGAAAAACTTGATTTTTCGGAAAGTTTTTCGGGTACCAGACATGTTGTTGACGGTTCTTTCCGATTTAAAAATTTTACTTTTCAAAACAACGGAAGTATACTAAAAAGTGATAGCAATTACTCCGAATCAAAATTTATCAGAAACCAGACACAGGCGCGTTACCATTTTGGTAAGAACTGGGTAGGAGGCACTTTCAGGCTGGAAGACAATGAAGAAAAGATTAAGGAAACCGGACAGTTTTCTGCCTTGAGCCAAAAGTTTAATGAGTTTGGATTTTTTACCGGACGCGGCGATAGTACAAAGGTGTATGTGGAATTGGGCTATCTGCAACGTTCCAATGACAGTTTGGTTAACGGATTTGTGAAAAAGGTCAATACGTCTAATTCCTATTATCTGAAGTCAAGATTGATGAAAACCGAAAAAAGCGACCTTTCATTGTTTGTCAACTACAGGAATTTGAAATTTGAAGACCCCACGAGAAAAAATGAACCATCCTTAAATTCGAGATTACTCTATAATGACCGTTATTTTGACCAGTTGATTCAGGTTACCACAACCTATGAAACCACCTCGGGAACCATTCCGCAACAGGAATTTACCTATCTGAAAGTAGAACCGGGACGGGGCGTTTATACCTGGATTGATTATAACAATAATGGAATTCAGGAACTGGAAGAGTTTGAAATTGCCAAGTTTGCAGACCAGGCAGAATACGTAAGAATTTTTCTTCCCAACCAGATTTTTATCAAAACACACCAGAACAAATTTTCACAGTCTGTGATACTGAATGCCAACCAATGGCAAAACGAAAAAGGATTCAGAAAATTTTTATCCTATTTCTATAACCAGACTTCTTTTCTTGTGGACCGAAAGATTGTCCGCGATAGCGATAATTTTGACCTGAATCCGTTTTCTTCGGGTGAGAAAAATTTATTGGGCTTAAATTCCAGTTTCAGAAACAGCTTATTTTATAACCGGGGGAAACAAGACCATTCCCTAACCTATACGTATTTGAGAAATAGGGCAAAGACATTACTTTCTGTAGGTTCACAGGAAAGCAATAACCGTTCACATCAGATTCAATATGCCCATCTGGTCAAAAAAAGCTGGCTTTTAGGGTTTATGGGCAAAACAATCGAATCAGAATTGTATTCGGAAAATTATGTGAGTAAAAATTTTGAATTAAAGGGCTACCAACTGGCACCAAAAATTTCTTATCTGTTTTCAAGGAATGCAAGCTGGGATTTATTTTATGAATATCAGGATAAGGACAATAAAATTAATGATAAGGAAGCCTTACAACAACATCGGGTAGGGACATCATTTACCTATTCATCAGAGAAAAAATTTACAATGAATGGCGAATTCTCATTGTACAAGAATGATTTCAGCGGCGATGCGCTGTCACCGGTAGCCTATCAGATGCTGGAAGGACTACAGCCGGGGCAAAATTTGACCTGGCGTTTGCTGCTGCAAAAAAACCTGACACAGTTTTTGGATGTTAATGTGAATTATGAAGGAAGAAAGAGTGAAGAAAGCAAAGCTATCCATACCGGAAGCGTACAGCTTAGGGCTTATTTTTAACATGGATAATCCGCTGAAACGTTTATATTTGGAATCTTAATCTAAAAAATGACCCATGAAAACAAAAATAATAGCAGGCTCACTTTTGGCAGTTTCATTATTCATGACCTCATGCAAAAAAGAGTTACAGCCACAGGAAAGTGCGGAACCAACTGAAGCGGTTGCGGCAGATGGAGCAGCAACTCCTGCTGAAGGACAACCGGTGAGTGTGCAGCCACAACAAATGCAGGCTCAACCACAGGTAGAGCCACAAGTACAACCACAGCCGGTGGCAACAGCTCCGGGAATGAATCCGCCACACGGACAGCCAGGACACCGTTGTGATATTCAGGTCGGTGCTCCGTTAAATTCGCCTCCGGGCCAAAAACCGGCACCAACTGCGGTAGCACAACCGCAACCGGTAGCCCAGCCTACAGCAACTCCTAATAAAATAACTCCGGTTAATAATGCTGATGTTGTTACCGCACCGGGGATGAATCCGCCACACGGACAGCCGGGACACCGTTGTGATATTGCCGTTGGACAGCCTTTGCCAAAAGCATAAGGGAGAAATTAACTTCAATATTAAACCAATAAGACACTGCGTCTTTGCGTGCAATTTTTTCTCGCAAAGACGCAGTGTTACATTATAATTAGTATCAGAATAGAACATTCCCAACTATAAAGAATAATCAGTTCATACCCCAGTATAGCTCCTTAATACCTGAGAACCTTAGCGCTTCAGCCCTTAATAACCTCAATAAGCCGATTCACTTTAACTTCCTCTAAAAAATATTCATCGTGCGAAACAACTATCAGAGTGCCCTGATATTCGTTAATGGCGGCAGTTAATATTTCCACGTTTTTGATGTCTAAATTATTGGTTGGTTCGTCCAGCAGGATAATATCCGGAGATTGACTGCTAATGGTCAGGCAGCAAAGCAACAGGCGCATCCTTTCACCACCACTTAAAGCACTGCACGGTTTATCCCAATCTTCTCTTGTAAACAAAAAGCGGTTCAGCCTGATTTTTATTTCGTGTTCCTGCAAGGAAGAAGAATTAAATTGCTGGGCCTGTTCATAAACTTTGAGCTTGTTGTCAAGCAAAGAATAATCCTGGTCAATATAAACGGATTTGTTGTCTGCCCTGTAAACGGTTCCCGTTTGAGGTTCTAAGCTCCCTAAAATCAATTTTATTAAAGTCGTTTTCCCGGAACCGTTTGTTCCTTTTAAGGCAATACGTTCTCCGCTGATAATTTGAAAACTCAGGTTTTCGTTCCAAAGCGGTTGTGTGCTGTAAGTAAAATTGATATTTGTGGCCGTGAACAAAATTTTTCCCTGATGTAAAGAAGAATTGTCGAAACCAAATCGCATCTTATCCATGTCGGGCAAGGAAGAACGGAGTTCCTGCAGGTCTTTTGAAATGCCGCCAATCTTTTCTGCATGCACATTTTTGAGTTTTGAAGTGCTGTTTTCGGCATTGTTTCGTAGCGTATTCATCATAATTTTGGCAACGCCGGCTTTTTCCTGTTTTCCCTTTCCGCGACTGTCTAATTTTTGCTGTCGTTCTAATGTTTCGCGTTCCTTCTCTCTGGCTTTCCGCAATGCTTTTTCCTTGCTTTGTATATCCTGATTCAAAGCATTGTTTTCTATTTCCTTTTGGGCTGTGAAAAAATCGTAATTACCGCCATATACTTTAATTCCGTGTTTGTTCAGTTCGCAAATCGTGTCTAAAAGATTTAGCAATTTCCGGTCATGGCTCACTACAATCAAGGTGCTTTTTGCAGACTGGATAAAGTCGTATAAGAGCTGTCTTCCCGAAATATCAAGATGGTTACTGGGTTCGTCCAGCAAAACCAATTCTGGCTGATGGATTGAAATTCCTGCCAAAAAAACTTTTGTTTTTTGTCCGCCACTCAATGTTTCCATTTTTTGCAACAAGTCCAGGTTGGTGAGCTGCCAATGTTGTAAAGCTTCGTTACATCGGTCTTCAATTGTCCAGTCATCATCCAGCAAGCTGTAATTTTCTTCCGTAACATTTCCGCTCAGGATTTCCTGCAGGGCATTGAGTTTGGTTTCAATTTGCAGCGCCTGTGCAATGGTCAGATGATTGTATTGTCCGAATATTTGCGGAATATAATAAGGTTGTGCATCAACAATTCGTTGTCCGCTTACGGGCTGCAATTCGCCGGCAATAATTTTGAGCAACGTAGATTTTCCGGTTCCGTTACTGCCTGTTACTGCTATTTTATTGTGATTGTTTACTGTCAGATTGATATTGCTGAACAGTACCTCTTTGTTGGAGTGTGTATAGGAAATATTCTGTAAAATCAGCATAATTTCTTTCTTTAAAGATTAATGAAAAGACAGACCCCGATGAGGTTCGTCATTTTTAATTATCGGAAAGAAATTATTTTTTACACGTTATCTTCTATTGATTTGAGAGGACAAATATACGAAATGTAATTAAACTTCGCTATTCTTAGTTTATGCAAATAGATAGTGAATATTCAGAAGAGAAAAGAAAATACTAAAAGAAACGCTGACAATAAGAAAGGCAAATACAAATTTTGGTTTTTGCTGTGACAATACTGCTGCGTTAAATCCCATACAGAATATGGTTACGAAGAATAACTGTATCATGTGCCAGATTGATGTACCGCCCATAAGAATAAACATGGCAGCAATAGCACCAAGACAACTTTGAGCAAGAACACTCAATGTGGTAAAGCCAATAAAACCTCTTTTATAACCTGTCAGATAATCATTGTATGTTTTCATGATAAGATGCTTTAAAATTTATACTGTAAAGGTAAGTATACATTGTATCAGCCTTTTATGATAAAAATCATGTTTTATAAAAATAAAATTACCCATCTTACAATAGAGTAAGACAGGTAAATTTACAACTCTGAAGAGGTATTTCTATTATAGTATTACAATGGAATGTTTCAGGTTTAGAATATTAAATCTGACTGATGGCATCGTTAATGAATTGCATCTCTGTTGGATGAATGGATACATCAACAGATTTTGCATTTTCGATGGCCTGGGTTGCGTTTCTGGCTCCGGCCAAAACCACGCTGATTCCTTGTTGCAATGTCGTCCAGCGTAAAACAAGCTGCGATAAGGAAACATTTTTGCTTTGAGCAATCGGTTCGATTTTGTCGAGAAATGCTTTGACATTACCGGCAGAAAATTGTCCGAAATAGCCATTTCTGTGGTCGTCAGCTTTCAGCTTGGCCTCCTTGAAATATTTCCCTGTCAGCAGACCTCTTTCCATTGGACTGTAAGCAATAATACCAATATTGTTTTCGAGCACATACGGAACGATTTCATTTTCGATAGCGCGATTCAGCATGCTAAAAGGAACCTGATTTGATGCCAACCGGATTGTTTTTTGAGCTTCTTTTAGTTGGGCGAGGTCATAATTGCAGACACCGGCGGCACGAATTTTCCCCTGTTCGATAAGAAGATTCAGGGTTTCCATCGTTTCATCAATAGGAGTTGTTGAATCCGGCCAGTGAATTTGGAGCAGGTCGATATAATCTGTGCCCAAACGTTTTAAGCTTTCTTCCAACTCTTTGACAATATTTGCCTTTGAAGCATATTTATATACCGGAAAGGTTTTTCCGTTGCTTTCAGCATCAAAAAAATAATCTCCTTTTCCGTTGTTACTTCCGTCCCAAACCAATCCGAATTTGGTAAGAAGCTGTATTTTATCACGGCTCTTTCCTTTGATGGCTTCGCCTATTAATTCTTCACTTAGTCCCATTCCGTAAAATGGAGCGGTATCTAATGAAGTAACTCCATGGTCTAATGAAGCATGCACGGCTTTGATGGAATCCTGTTTTTCATTGCCGCCCCACATGGTACCGCCAATTGCAAAGGCACCATACGTGATGGCTGAAAGCTCCAAATCAGAATTTCCCAGTTTTCTATATTCCATTTTTATCCTATTTTTTGTGTTTTATATATAATGACATTGTCTTCCAAAAGAGTTTCAGATGCTTTGACAAACTCCTGAATATAGGGCTGGCTGTTATGTGCTTCGAGTCCTTTTTCATCGTTCCAGATTTCATGGAAAACAAAAATATTAGGCTCTGTGCTGTTTTGGTGCAGGTCATATTGAAGACAGGCCGTTTCCTTTTTGGAATGAACCGCCATGTTCATCAGTAATGATTTTACGGCATCATTATGTTTCGGTTTGCTTTTTACTATTGCTGTCAGATATATCATGAGGATTAGTTTAAAAAGATGTTGTTCAGGTGTTCGTTATACAATGCGATGTCCCTTTCTACGTCGGCATTTTTTTCGATGTCGTGAAAATGTATGCCTTCCAAAGGAACCATTCCTGTAAAAGCATTCATGCGGTGGAAACCAAACATAACACCTTCATCTACATTTTTCTGTTGGAAAAATTCATCAGGAAGTGTAAAGGCTTCTTTTGGAGCGTTCCAGGAAGTGGTGAGCATGTACTTTCTGCCATGAAGCATTCCGCCAGTTCCATAATTGACAGTTGGATTTGTTGAAGAACGGCCGTCGCTATGGTAAATTCCGGTAGCATGGCCTTCTGTAAATACAACATCGATGTATTGCTTAAAAGCGTGTGGAAGCTGGAACCACCAGATAGGAGTGTGGTAGATGACAACATCGGCCCAGACAAATTTCTCTACTTCTTCGGCTGGGTTATAGTTGTCGTTGATATTGGTCATACGCACTTCAAAATGGGGATTGTTTTTAAAAAAATTAAAGGTTTCCTGTGCAATAGTTTCGTTGAATCTACCACCGGAATGGCCAAATTTTTGACCTCCATTGATTATAAATATTTTTTTCATGATTGTAGTAATTCATTTGATGATGCAAATTTAGGGTGATATTATCTATTATTAAAATAACATAATTCATACATTTGTATCATAATTATAATAGTTAAATCATGGTAAATCTGGAATGGTACAGGACATTTAAAGCCGTATATAAATCAGGAACACTAACCGGAGCTGCCGAAGTACTGTTTATTTCACAGCCCGGAGTGAGTCTGCATTTGAGTTCGCTGGAAAACTATGTCGGATATAAGCTGTTTGACCGTACGGGACGCAAAATGGTTCCAACGGAAAGAGGAAAAGTGCTTTATAATTTTATTATAGAAGCGTTGACAAAACTTGAAGAGGCCGAAAAGAATTTCCAACGCAGCACGGAAAAGCACACACCTACTATTAGTGTGGGGATGTGTTTCGAAACGTTCCAGATTACGTTGGAGCAATATATTGCGACCTTACCATTTAATGTAATCATTCAATTTGGAGAATACCCCGAAATGGTAGAAAATCTTGAAAAAGGAATCCTGGACATTATCATCACGCCGCAAATGGTTCCAAAAAGCGGAATCGATTACCAGCCTTTTTCATCTGAAACCATAGTGCTGGTGGGTGGTAATGAAACTGACGTACAGACATTTCAGGCCTTGGAAGAAGCAGGTGATTTTGAAGCCGTCGAATTATGGCTGAAGCAGCAAAAGTGGTATGGTACAACCGGAGATATGGAACATTTGAGAAGGTTCTGGCAATTGAACTTCAATAAATATCCTGACTTTCGCCCGAACTATATCGTGCCCAACCTAAATTCTATAGTACGCTGTCTTAGCAGTGGTCAGGGATTGGCAGTAATACCGGATTTTCTGTGTAAAAAAGATATTGATAGCGGCCAAATCAAGATGATTTGGCAAGGCAAAGTGCCTCTCAAAAACACGCTTCATTTTGCTACAAGAAAAAAGACAATCTACGCAGACGAGATTGCCCTAATCAAAGAAATATTTATGAAAGTGATGAAATAAACCTAGTTTTTCTTCTTTTTGAAGTCAGGCATAAAAGAAATTCCTATGTTGAAATAACCCGTGCCGTCTTGTTTGGTCGAAAAAATATAATCGTTTGTGTTTTCTCCTCTTTCGGATAGTCTTGAATTAAAAACGGTAGACAATCCGGTCTTGAATGTTGCGATGATTGTCTTGTTGATATGATGCTCATAGGTCAGGCCGGAACGAAGTTCTAAAATACGGTAATCGTACACGTCTGCAAAGCCCGGCACATTATTGTTGTAGACATAAAAACCGTCACCGTTGAGTTCTGTTCCTATAGAAAATTTTCCATTTTCAGATACCGGCCTGTGGAATAACAGCCTTTGCGGTAAAATCAGGTCCAATATCCAGGGTGAGTTTTGGAATCGGTGCTCCATCATAAAAGTAGGAGCAACCGGAACCGGAGAAGCCGGGTCGATAAAAACAAGTGCTCCAACTCCAATCGTGGTTCTTTCTGTTTTTTTCAGAATAATTGTTGCACCAATAAAACCTTTTAACCGCTCAATATCTTTTTCGCTACCATCTGCAGTAAGGCTGGCATTATAAATAAAAGGTTTATTAAATAATCGGGCGAAATAAGTAAAACTTAGTGTTGCAGACAGGTAGTGAAAATCTATTTTTTTGTCATAAGGAGCAATAGCATCACCGGCTACGTTTTCCACATCATTCAATTCAAAGGCTTCGTATTTGTAATTGAGCGAAGTAGTAATACTCCATCTGGGTTTTGAAAACACGACAAAATTGGAATTGGCGTTGAATCGGTAATGGTTTTTGATTTCTCCTTCCTCGAAAGCCCTGTCGAATAATTCGGAATCAAAATCGGTTGGCAGGTATTGCTGGTACTGGAAGTCCAGAAAGCGGGTAGACGGAAACCTCTCGGTTACGGCAGCTTTGACGTTTTCTTTTAATTGTTCTTTTTCTTGTGCTTTGGCAAATACGCATAGCAGTATTGCGAAAGGCAAAATTTTTGATTTCATAGCATGTTTTTAACGGTTGTTGTTATAATCTGTCCGAAATGTTCTTTCCGAGATACTGTTCCAGGAATTTTTTTCGGAATACTTCGCCAATCGGAATTTCAGAAGTTTTGATATAAATAGTATGGTTGTCAAAAGAATCAATATGCTGTACATTGACCATATACGATTTGCTGACGCGGATGAACTGCACTTCCGGAAGGTGCTGTGAGATGGTTTTAAGGTTCATGGCAGTGATAATCTTGCTGTCGTTGACATAAATCACGACATAATCCTTTAGTCCTTCGATATAAAGTATATCCCTAAAAAGTAATTTGTGGAATTTGCGATCTGATTTTATGAGCATAAAGTCGGTTTCGAGACTTTCCAGCGTGCTTTTTTCCTCCTTTCCGGACAGCAATTCGCGATAAGCAAATGCTTTTTTAATCGATTTCTCCAAACGGGTTTTAATGATTGGCTTTACCAGATAATCTATAGCATCCACCTCGTAGCTTTTCAAAGCATATTGCGAATAGGCTGTAGTAAATATAATGAGGGTTTGTTCCGGAATCGATTCTGCAAACTCCAATCCGTTGATTCCCGGCATCTGTATGTCGAGAAAAATCAGGTCAACTGTATTTTCCAGCATGAATTCCCGCGCTTTTTTAGGGCCATTGAAACACCCAATCACATTCAATTCAGGAATATCCTGCAGGAGCAGGAGCATGCCCTCCCGGGCGAGAGGTTCGTCATCAACGATTATACAGTTCATATTGGCAGTGTTAAGGTTACGGTATATTGTTTATCGTCGTCATTAATATCTAGTTTATAATCCTTCGCATAGAGCAAATCTAACCTGCGTTTGATATTTGCAAGCCCCAATCCCCCTTTATGCTGTTCGTCGATGGGCTCTGCAGGTTTAGTGTTGGAACACGTGAAAACAAGTTCTTTTTTATAAATTTTGAAAGTAATGTCTATTTTGGAAGGATGGTCCAAATCGGCACTATGTTTAATGGCATTCTCTATAAATGTCGTAAAGAGGTTGGGAGGAAGTACCAACTGTGAAATCAAGTTGCTGTTACTGTCTTCGTTTTCAATTGTGAGCCTGAAATTAAAGTCGTCACGACGAATTTTTTCAAGTTCCATAAAGTCGTTCAGGAATTGTATTTCCGATAAAAGCAAAACCGAAGGCTGGTTGTTGTCATACAGTTGATAACGAAGAAAATCGGACAGTTTCATAATAACGGTTGAAGCCTTTTCCGGATTTTTTTTAACGAGTACGTTCACATTGTTCAGCATATTGAAAAGAAAGTGCGGATTGATTTGGTTTTTTAATTCCTTGAGTTCCAGTTGAAGGGAATTGGTTTCGAGTTCAATAATACGTTCCGTATCACGGGCCCATTGCTGAAACAGTTTGATGGAGGTGGATGAAAAAACCAGAATTGTAAGCAGGTTGGAGGTGGTCAGGATTTCCCGGAAGAAACTGGTAAAAACCTTTCGGGGCGTAATGCGGTATTGCTCAAAATAATTCAGGCCGTTTTTTACGAGTATAAAACTGCATACTATCAGCAGTACCAGACAGACCAGATAAGTAACATATTCACCTTTAAATAAAAGCTTCGGAATCAGTACATACATATTGATGTAGACCATTGCCAAGAAGTAGGCAATCCACAACCATTTCACATAATAGTGAAAATCGCCACTATACTCTTTGATTTCTCCCGAATCGTATGAAAACGCAATTATGTATATAATAATAGACAGATGCCTCCATACCCTGTACTTGGGGTCAATCAGGAATTTAATGAAATTATTTTGAAAACAATTGTCTTTCAAGGTTCTATATTTTAACGGTACGAAATAAGACTAAAAAAGGACACTGCCCAATTAATTTATACCAACCCCCATTTTAATTATACGAAAAGGTTTTTTGCCTGTTTTAGCCATAAATCTATTAAATAACGGTTTTTGTATAAAATAAGTTTGTGTTCGTATAAAAAAACCGGGGAGCTTTTATGTTCCTTCTACTTTTGAAATAAAAAAGTTATGAAATCGGTCCAAGCAATAGAGCGCTGGATTACAGCCATCGAGAGTTCAAAACAGGAAGCCTGCGCCAAAGAACAGCAAATTAAAGCAATTGTTGATTTGTGGAAATTTGCAGACCTGTATGACCAGGGAACTACCATTACACAAAAAGGGGAACTCCAATTGGAAGATTCTGATGGCAGGATTGATAAAATCAGTGTGGCGACGTCGGATTTATTTCTTACACCAAAAGAAAACGCCATCTCAAAAATTCTTTCAGAAATCGAAACGGAATTTTCGGAACTTGGAGACCGTTACAGAGCGCTCTATAATGTGGAGTTCCGCAATCCGGAAGCCAATTTTGATGCTGCAGAAATCCTGAAACTCAAAAGCGAGATTATTTCAGGAATCAAAGGAGAGGTCATATTGTACAAATATGTCGAACGCATCCGAAAACTACCTTCGTCCGAATTCCGAATTGTAAATCGGGATTTCAGGATTTTAGAATGCAGTTATGAAGACATACAGAGTGCCATAGACCAGAACTTTTTGTTGCAATCAGACCAAAGGCAATGGCTGGTAATAGTATTGAGTGCTGTTGATAACAACTGCAGGTCGTTTTTGATTGATGAAACTATAAAAACAGCTGCCTTTTCATCCGGTTTTGAAAAAATATTCCTTTTTGACTTTTATACTTCCGAAATCATCGAATTAAACATCAAAGCTACCGCCGGCACAGCCATTAAAGGTGTGCCGTTAGTTGCCAGTGGTGTTGCCTGATATCCAAGTATTGACTCTGTTTCCGGTATTTATGTGGCAAGCTATTCTAAAAGTGATTAGCTTTATACTTTATTACAGTAGTAGTTGTTATGGAGTTCAGCCAGTTTACACCCTCCGAATTTCGGAGCCTATGCGACAGTCTTGCCGCAAAAGATCAGGATATCAAAAATATTCTCGACCAATACGATTATCCGCCATTTTGGTCGCGGCCCAATACTTTTGAAACGTTGGTGCACATCATACTGGAACAGCAGGTTTCAATCACTTCGGCATTGGCAGCCCTTAACAAGTTGAGAGCGTATGTGGGTGAAATTACACCGGAACGTATCCTGTCGTTGTCTGATGAAGAACTCAGGGCTTGTTATTTTAGCCGACAAAAAACAGCTTATGTCAAACATTTGGCTCAGGCACTCCTGGATAAACAAATTGATTTGCAGCTGTTGGAAACACAATCTGACGAAACCATTCGAACTATATTGAGCCAGTTAAAAGGTATAGGCAACTGGACGATTGATATTTACCTGATTTTTGTACTGAAACGTTCCGATATTTTTCCAATAGGAGACCTGGCGGCGGTAAACGCCCTTAAGCAATTGAAAAATATGCCTAAAGAAACCTCCCGGGAGATTCTAATAGAAAAGGCGGCTTTTTGGCAGCCTTTCCGTACAGTTGCAACTATGCTGTTATGGCATTACTATCTGTCGTTGCGTGTAAAAAAGTAAAAGATAAACGACTGCAAATAAAAAAGGCTGTACAAAACGACAGCCTTTCTGCAACAGTTGTAATACCAGATTATTTTAGAGAACTGGTATTTATATTTTTCATAAAAGCTTCTAGTTCTGCAAGGCTATATCCTTCTCCGGAAAGGTTTATAGAATAACGATCCTTGACGATATATTTGATAGAAGAACGTACGGTTTGGTCTATTTTCGTTTCTTCTGTCATCGCACGTATACCGTTAATTTCGGTTGTTTTGCTTTTTGTTCCGTTAGACTCCGACTCCGTATCCATGCTTAGGCCCATAGCAAGTAGGGAAACAATGGCGCTTCCGCTCTCGCCGGCACCGTCCATGATTCCTATATTGATTCTTTTTGTTGTATCGTCACTTTCTAAGCCATATTCGGCATCAATTGCGCTTAATCCAACTGTACCCATGGCGCCTGCGCTGTAGCTTTTTCTTTTCAGACCGCCCAAAGTTTCCGGAACGACTGCTTTAAGCTCATCGTTGGTGAGTGGGGTCATTTCCTTCAGTTTGGCAGTTTGTTCTTCTAATTTAGATGCCGCATCCGACATCTTACTTAGGTTTTTCGCTCCTTCAATAACGTTTACACTTTCAGTATCCGTGTTGTTCTCCTCCTTTTTTTCATTGCCACAGGAAAGCATTAGGAATGCCATACCCGTGATTAGTGTGCTTTTTAGCATTTGGTACCTTTTTTTGATTTGCGACTAATTTAAGAAATATGAAATAAGTAGATGTTAATTTTGGTGCATTTGTATGCAAAATTTCACGTTTTATTTTGATTGTAGTAACTTTTATAACAGAGGATTTGAGTTGTTGTTTACTAAATAAGTGGGTGGTTTTTTAACAGAGATTGGGTTGAAATGCCAAAAAAATAGGAAATGTGATGAATTTCTATATTTTTGTAGACAATTCAAGAACTCAATCAAGCCCCCAAATACTATGGCAAAGTTTGCTTTTTACTTTATCATTGTCTTCTCTATTGTTTTTCCTCAACAGATAAGAAGCCAGAATACCGCAGATTCTCTGCATATATTAATTGAAAAAGCAGATGGACTGAAAAAAGCAGAACTAAACCTCGAGCTGGCAAGACATTTTTTGCCAAACAATCAGGATTCTTGTCTTCATTATAGCCAGATAGCCCAAAAAATTGGAGAAAATATAAAGAATCATACCGTAGTGATTCGTTCCTATGCTCTCATCGGGGAAGCCTATCAAAAGCAAAACAAAATGAAGGAAGCGATTGCTTCCTATCAGGCAGGACTTAAACTTGCCGAAAAGCATAACGAAAAATCTTTGGCAGGAACTATTTACAACGGAATAGGAACCTGTTACTTCTACCTGAACGATCCTAAAAAAGCAGAACACTATCTGAAGCAGGCAGCGCAAGCCAAGAAAGAAGCTAACGATTACCAATATTATTCTTTTATTGCGGCAAATCTGGCGGCTTTGCAGATTATGAGCCAATCGTTTGACGAAGCAATACATACGCTTAAAGATGCTGAAAAAACACTTCTGAAAAACAAGCAGGACAGTTATCTGGCTACGGTTTACAATTCGCTTGGAGCGGCCTATCAGGGAACAAAATCGGATTCCTGTGTTTATTATTACGAAAAAGGGCTTGAGCTTTCCGAAAAAAATAAGGACAATCTCACCATGATGACTACGCTCCAGAATTTGGGCGATTATTATTTGGAGAAGAAAAATTATGACAAGGCAATCGATTACATGAAAAAGGCGATTGCAGTGAATGAATTGCGTCCGGAAGATCAATATAAACCTGCATTATTTGAAAGAATAAGTGTTTTGTATGAGTCGATGGGAGATTTTAAAAATGCCTATTACTATAAAAAACTGGAAAACGAAACACGCCAGCGTCTTTTTACCGCAGCAAAACAAAAAGAAATCGAAGAACTCGAAATTAAATACCAAAGCGAGAAAAAAGAAAAGGAAATTCAGGTACATAAGCATGAAGCTGAAAAGGCGAAGAATGAACGGACAGCGCTTTTATTTGGTTCGGTTTTATTGTTTTTAGTAGCCGGATTTATTACTTATCTGGTTTTCCAGAGAAGAAAAATTACCCAAAAATTTGAAAAGGAAAAACTCAGGATGTTTGAAAATATCCTGCATGAAATCAAGACACCGCTTACGCTTATCGATGGACCTATACAGGTTATGAAACAGCGTTCTGATAGTTCAAACGAAGAACAGCTTGGTCTGATGGAACGAAATTCGAAAAAATTAATGAGTCTGGTTACCGAATTGCTTGATGCGTCAAAATTGGGCAGAGGCAGTTTCCAACTTCACTATGCCAATGAAGTGGTTGACGATTTTATTCAAAATACAATTGACACTTTTGCCAGCGAAGCCAAATCCAAAGACATACAGATTACGCATACTAAAAATAATGTGGAAAAACATTATTCATTTCCGTCCAACGCTCTGGAAAAAATACTTTCCAACCTTATTGGGAATGCCGTGAAATACTGTCCGCCAAAAGCTGAAATTCAGGTTGCGACTCAAATGGAAGGTGACAGATTAAACATAAGTGTAAGCGATACGGGTCCTGGAATTCCAAAAGGAGAACAGAAAAAAGTGTTTCGTCGCTTTTTCAGAGGAAACCAGACTTCTGATATTAATGGTACAGGAATAGGTCTGTCGTTGGTAAAAGAATTGGTAGAATTGGCACAAGGAACCGTTCATCTCCAAAGCGATTCTTCGGGAACCACATTCCTTGTTTCTCTTCCAATACAAGAAATTGAAAATCAGACAGATGCCGCAGTTACTAATGAGGGCATGCCAATACTTCTTCTGGCTGAAGATGATCCGGATACGGCAGCTTTCAGCATAGCTGTCTTAAAAGAAAACTTTCAAATAATCCATGCTAAAAACGGACAAGAGGCTCTTGATTTAATTCGCAAGAATTTGCCCGATATTGTTCTTTCGGATGTTATGATGCCGGAAAAAGACGGTATCGAATTGCTTTCGATAATCAGGTCTGAAGAATTGACAAATCATTTGCCGTTTGTATTATTTTCTGCAAAAGCATCATTGGAAAGCCGTTTGGAAGGATTGCAGCATGGAGCCGATGCTTATATTTCAAAACCGTTTTCGCCAGATGAGCTGAAGCTGACGATAAAAAACCTTTTCAATACCGTACAAAGGAATAAAGAAGCCTATAAAGAAGCCATACATTCGGAAAAAGTATTTGAAGAAAGAGTTAAAAGCCCAAATTCCTATGTCAATAAAGTCATTGGTCATATTTTGGATAATATAGATAATCAAAACTATTCCGTTAATGAGCTTTCTGATAATATGTCTGTCAGCAGAAGCCAACTCCACCGAAAATTAGTTGCGTTGACAGGGTTCTCCACAACTAATTTTATCAGCATGATCCGACTTGAAAAAGCAAAAGATCTGTTACTTAATAACGAAGGAAACATTACTGAAATTGCCTACAAATGCGGTTTCAACAGCCAGTCCTATTTTACAAAATCCTTTACGGAATACTTTGGAAAAAGTCCGAGCCAAGTGCTTAAAAATCAATAATTTTTTTGCAGATGCAACAATAGTACACAATATAGCAACATGGTTGCATAGCCGTTTGTGACCAGAAATCTAAATTTACCGACGTGAATCAACAATCAAAATCAATATACTTTTATGAAACAACTTTTACTGTTTTTTATTCTTTTTTGGCACGTTTCCTCCAAAGCCAATGATGAATGTGTGAATGCAATACAATTAACTCCAAACGCTAATTGTGTCAATGTAAGTGGCACATTTAACGGTGCAACTCTTAGTGGTGCAGCTCCTACATGCGCTAACACCAGCAGCCAGGACGTTTGGTACCGTTTTACGGCAACGGAACAGACAATGTCCGTTAACCTGTCCAGGGTGTCAACGAACTCGACAATGTATCTTGCGATGGAACTCTATGAAGATAGTTGCGCTGGAAACTTATTCAAGTGTGTGGCATGGACCACCAATGTGTCTACCTATTTCAATAATGACTTTGTTATAGGCAGGACCTATTACGTGCGTGTCCTTAACGCGAGCTCCGACCTTAGTACGCTCGGCTTTAATATCTGCGTCCGTTCTTTCCCAAAACCTGCAAATGACAGTTGTGCTGCGGCAGTACAGCTCACCCCGGGTACTTCCTGCGTGGATACCGTTGGCACTTTTAGCGGATCGCTTTTGAACGGAGCAGTTCCTACATGCGCTAACACCAGCAGCCAGGACGTTTGGTACCGTTTTACGGCAACGGAACAGACGATGTCTGTTAACCTGTCCAGGGCGTCAACGAACTCGACAATGTATCTTGCGATGGAACTCTATGAAGATAGTTGCGCTGGAAACTTATTCAAGTGTGTGGCATGGACCACCAATGTGTCTACCTATTTCAATAATGACTTTGTTATAGGCAGGACCTATTACGTGCGTGTCCTTAACGCGAGCTCCGACCTTAGTACGCTCGGCTTTAATATCTGCGTCCGTTCTTTCCCAAAACCTGCAAACGACAGTTGTGCTGCGGCGGTACAGCTCACGCCGGGTACTTCCTGCGTGGATACCGTTGGCACTTTTAGCGGATCGCTTTTGAACGGAGCAGTTCCTTCCTGCGCTAACACCAGCAGCCAGGACGTTTGGTACCGTTTTACGGCAACGGAACAGACCATGTCCGTTTCCGTTAATAGGGCAACGGCAAACGCTACGATGTATCTTGCGATGGAAATCTACGAGGACGGTTGCGCTGGAAACTTATTCAAGTGTGTGGCATGGACCACGAATGTGTCTACCTATTTCAATAATGACTTTGTTATAGGCAGGACCTATTACGTGCGTGTCCTTAACGCCAGTTCTGACCTTAGTACGCTCGGCTTTAATATCTGCGTCCGTTCTTTCCCAAAACCTGTAAACGACAGTTGTGCTACGGCCACGCAGCTTACGCCTAATGCTAATTGTGTAGACACCGTTGGTACTTTTAGCGGGTCTATGTTTGACGGACCGGTTTCTTCCTGTGCGGCCAACAGCAGCCAGGACGTTTGGTACCGTTTTACGGCAACGGAACAGACCATGTCCGTTTCCGTTAATAGGGCAACGGCAAACGCTACGATGTATTTTGCGATGGAAATCTATGAGGACGGCTGCACGGGCAACCGTTTCAAGTGTATCGAACCGAGTACGAATGGTGTCGGCTATTTCAATAATGACTTTGTGGTTGGCCGGACGTATTATGTGCGCGTACTGAATCCGGGTGTTCAGCTGACTACGTTGGCCTTCAATATCTGTGTCCGTTCTTTCCCAAAACCTGCAAACGACAGTTGCGCTACGGCCACGCAGCTTACGCCTAATGCTAATTGTGTAGACACCGTTGGCACTTTTAGCGGGTCTATGTTTGACGGACCGGTTTCTTCCTGCGCTAATACCAGCAGCCAGGACGTTTGGTACCGTTTTACGGCAACGGAACAGACCATGTCCGTTTCCGTTAATAGGGCAACGGCAAACGCTACGATGTATTTTGCGATGGAACTCTATGAGGACGGCTGCACGGGCAACCGTTTCAAGTGTATCGAACCGAGTACCAACGGTGTCGGCTATTTCAATAATGACTTTGTGGTTGGCCGGACGTATTATGTGCGCGTACTGAATCCGGGTGTTCAGCTGACTACGTTGGCTTTCAATATCTGTGTCCGTTCTTTCCCAAAACCTGCAAATGACAGTTGTGCTACGGCCACGCAGCTTACGCCTAATGCTAATTGTGTAGACACCGTTGGCACTTTTAGCGGGTCTATGTTTGACGGACCGGTTTCTTCCTGCGCTAACACCAGCAGCCAGGACGTTTGGTACCGTTTTACGGCAACGGAACAGACCATGTCCGTTTCCGTTAATAGGGCAACGGCAAACGCTACGATGTATTTTGCGATGGAAATCTATGAGGACGGCTGCTCGGGCAACCGTTTCAAGTGTATCGAACCGAGTACCAACGGTGTCGGCTATTTCAATAATGACTTTGTGGTTGGCCGGACGTATTATGTGCGCGTACTGAATCCGGGTGTTCAGCTGACTACGTTGGCTTTCAATATCTGTGTCCGTTCTTTCCCAAAACCTGCGAACGACAGTTGCGCTACGGCCACGCAGCTTACGCCTAATGCTAATTGTGTAGACACCATTGGCACTTTTAGCGGGTCTATGTTTGACGGACCGGTTTCTTCCTGCGCTAATACCAGCAGCCAGGACGTTTGGTACCGTTTTACGGCAACGGAACAGACCATGTCCGTTTTCGTTAATAGGGCAACGGTAAACGCTACGATGTATTTTGCGATGGAAATCTATGAGGACGGCTGCTCGGGCAACCGTTTCAAGTGTATCGAATCGAGTACGAATGGTGTAGGCTATTTCAATACGGACTTTGTGGTTGGCAGGACGTATTATGTGCGCGTACTGAATCCGGGTACTCAACTGACTACTTTGGCTTTCAATATCTGTGTCCAGTCTTTCCCAAAACCTGCAAATGACAGTTGTGCCACAGCCATAGAACTTACACCGAATAATACCTGCGTAAACGTTTCCGGTACATTCAGGGGAGCCTTATTGGATGGAGCAGTTCCTTCCTGTGCTAACACCAGTAGCCAGGACGTATGGTATAAATTTACCGCTACAGGTCAGACGATGACTGTTACGGTGTCAAGAGCAACAACAAATTCAACGATGTATTTCGCCATGGAAATTTATGAGGAAAGCTGTACCGGAAATAGGCTTCAGTGTCTTCCATCAGGCACGAATTTTACAACTTTTACGAATAACAATCTTGTTATAGGCAGAACCTATTATGTTCGCGTATTAAATCCTAATACAGCTATAACTACGCTTCCTTTTACTATCTGTTTGGTAGGGCCGCCTCCGGTAGCTTGTACTCCAGCAGTAACAATTGATGCATCACAGACTTCCATTTGCCAGGGAACAAGCGTTACTTTTACGGCAACACCTGTTAATGGAGGAACAACGCCTTCTTACCAATGGAAAGTCAATGGCAATAACGTTGGTACAAATAGCCCAACTTATACAACTACTACACTTGCAAACGGAAGTACTGTTTCTTGTGTAATGGTAAGTAATGCGGCCTGTGCTTCACCAACTAACGTTACGAGCAATACAATTACCATGAATGTCACTGCTCCAACTGTTCCTGCATTTACGCAGATTGCACCGGTTTGTTCCGGTAATACATTCACACTGCCAACAGTTTCCAATAACGGAATTGGAGGTGTGTGGAGTCCGGCAATAAACAATACAGCAACCACAACGTATACTTTTACACCTACAACGGGTCAATGTGTTACGACAGCGACGATGACAGTTGTTGTTAATTTGGTAAATACTGCAACAACATTACAGGGAAGTACGATAACGGCATCTGCAACGGGAGCTACCTATCAGTGGATTAATTGTGCGAACAATCAACCTATAAACGGAGCAACCAATGCTTCTTACACGGCAAGTGGAAATGGTTCGTATGCGGTAATTGTGACTCAAAACGGATGCTCCGCAACTTCAAATTGTCTTCAGATAACGAATTTAGGTGTGGACACATTCATAAAAGACGGATTGAAAATTTATCCGAATCCGGTAACAGACCGTCTGTTTATCCAATTGAATGAAGCAACAGATGTTACAATTGCTGATATGACAGGAAAAACAATACAAAAGGAGACTTTAAAGTCTGGAAACAATAGTATTGACGTAAGCTCACTGGCTTCGGGAATGTATTTTATTCGTTCCGAATCCGGAGCAACTGCAAAGTTTGTGAAGAAATAAATGATTTACAATTAGTTTAAAAAAGTCCCTTTTCGAAAGATTAGGGACTTTTGTTTTTAGGATTATTGTAATTAATTGTTAAACTGAAAACCTGTTGCCATAGGGTTGTCACTGGTGTAGTTTTATTTTGTGGAATACTAATCAAAAAACAACAGCCAAAATGGAAAAGTTAGATTTAACAAAGAAGTATAAAACCTATTTCGCTTCTAAAACCAAACCTGAAATTGTTGAGATAGAACCGGCTCAATTTATCTCATTAACCGGCAAGGGCGACCCTTCCGAAAAAAGTTTTTCAGAAAAGATACAGGCGCTTTATACAACTGCTTATACCATCAAATTTATGTTCAAACAGCAGGGCAAGGATTTTACGGTTTCAAAACTGGAAGGACTGTGGTGGTATGACGAAAGAAAATTTGCAGGGATTACTATGGATGAAGCGCCAAAAGCAATTGCCAGGAGCGAATGGGAATATCGCTTGCTAATCCGGATGCCGGAATATGTGTCAGAAAATGATGTTGACCAGGCAATTCAGGCGGCTTTCGCGAAAAAGAAAATGGAACTTGTAAAAGAAATCGAGTTTTTTCGGATGAATGAGGGAAAATCTGTCCAGATGTTGCATGTTGGGCCATTTTCGAAGGAAATTGAAACACTACAGGAAATGAGAAAAGTTATAGAAGAAAATGGCTTTCAAAAAAATGGACTGCATCATGAAATATACCTTTCAGATTTCAATAAGACCGAACAGAGCAAACTCAAAACTATTTTAAGGGAACCGGTAAAATAAAATGCAAAACACCAAAAGTCATCGAAATGGCTTTTGGTGTTTTTGCTATAAATACCTGTATTAAAGCCAGGAATTGAATTTTTTAATGAACCAGTTTTTTACTAATTGCGTAAGCAGGCAATAGCACGTCAGTATGCCTATAAGCCATGGAAAATAGCTTAATGGCAGAGGCTGCATTTTTAATGCTGCTGCAAAAGGTGAAAAAGGAATAAGGATGCCTATAACCATAATCAGAGAAGTTAAGGCTACTACCGGAGTTGCCGCCCAGCTTTGTATAAAAGGAACCTTTCTTGTACGTATCATGTGTATGATAAGTGTTTGTGAAAGCAGGCCTTCTACAAACCAGCCGCTTTGGAAAAGGGTCTGATGTTCCGGAATATTGGCCTTAAAAACGAAAAACATAACGGCAAACGTGGCAAAATCGAAGATGGAGCTTATCGGGCCAATGAAAAGCATAAATCTGGATACGCTACCGGCATCCCATTTTTTGGGTTTCCGGATAAATTCTTCATCCATTTTGTCCCACGGAATCGAAATTTGTGAAATATCATAAAGCAGGTTTTGAACCAGCAGGTGTACGGGTAACATAGGCAGGAATGGTAAGAACATACTTGCTCCCAACATACTGAACATATTACCAAAATTACTACTGGCCGTCATCTTGATGTATTTAATGATATTTCCAAAGGTTCGCCTTCCATAGATTACACCTTTGCGCAATACCATCAAATCTTTTTCGAGCAAAATAATATCGGCACTTTCTTTTGTAATGTCTACGGCTGTATCTACACTGATACCCACATCTGATTCTTTTAACGCTGCGGCATCATTAATACCATCACCCATAAAACCAACTGTATGTCCTTTGCCCCGCAAGGCTTTTACGACTCTTACTTTTTGCAAAGGATTTAGTTTGGCGAATACAGAAACCGTATCAATTTGCTGTAATAGTTCATCATCAGTCATTTTTTCCAAATCAATACCATTGACAACGTGTTGGACAGGAATGCCCACATCATTGCAAATCTTTTTTGCCACGATTTCATTGTCGCCCGTAAGTACTTTTATGCCTACACCTAATTTCTGCAGGGCTTCAATTGCAGGTTTTGCAGATGGTTTTGCCGGGTCAAGGAAGCCAATAAAACCTGTTAAGGTAAGCTGGTTCTCATCCTGAACGGAATAGGTGAGAGGATGAGAACTGTCAAATTCACGAATAGCAACCAGCAAAACCCGCAATCCTTCTTCATTCATTTTTTTAGAAGTGTTCAATACGGTTTTTCGCATCATATCGTCCATAGGCACGACAGAGTCGTTTTCTATGTGAAGGCTGCGGTCATCTCCGGGGTCAAAAGCATTCGTGCATAGCTCCAGCATTTCTTCAACGGCTCCTTTGGTAATAAGAAGGTGTTTGCCATTGTGCGTTTTCAATACGACAGACATTCGCCTGCGTTGGAAATCGAAAGGAATTTCGTCAACCTTAATATATTGTTCTTCTACCTTCAGATAGTCATGCAAATCGGCGTGTTCCAATACGGCTTCATCCATCAGGTTTTTAAGGCCTGTTTGATGATAGCTGTTGAGATAGGCCCATTTCAGGACTTCATCGTCTTCTATTCCGTAAACATTCAGGTGTTTTTCCAGTACGATTTTATCCAATGTCAGGGTTCCGGTTTTGTCTGTACAAAGAATATCCATAGCTCCAATGTTTTGGATGGAGTTCAGACGTTTTACAATTACCTTATGTCTGCTCATGGTTACAGCGCCTTTTGCAAGGTTGGCTGTCACTATCATAGGCAGCATTTCAGGTGTGAGGCCTACCGCTATGGCAATAGCAAAAAGCAAAGCTTCCGCCCAATCATTTTTCAGCAATCCGTTGATTAAAAAAATAAGCGGAACCATCACGAGCATAAAGCGGATAAGTAAGAAACTGACCTTATTAATCCCTTTGTCAAAGCTGGTTTCGGGACGTTCTCCCACAATAGACCTGCTAATGCTTCCAAAAAAAGTATAGCTGCCGGTGGCAACAACAATTGCTGTAGCAGAACCGCTTACTACATTTGTACCCATAAAACAGACATTATTGAGCTCTGTAGGCTGCTTTTTTTCTGCATTCCGTATAGGAAAATGACTTTTTTCAACAGGCAGTGCCTCGCCTGTAAGCATACTTTCGCTTACAAAAAGGTCTTTGCTCTGTATGATGCGGCAGTCGGCAGGAATCATATCTCCGGCAGACAGGTATACAATATCTCCGGGAACCAATTCACTGATAGGGATTTCTTTTTTACCGGTAAACTTTCTGAATACGGTAGCAGTGGTCTTTACCATACTCTTTAGTTTTTCGGCTGCTGAATTGCTTCGGTATTCCTGTACGAAACGTAAAAGAGCACTTACCAGAATCATAACGGAAACTACGATGACGGTTTTGAAATCGCGGTCTTCTACAGACGGCAACCAAACATCAATAACAAAGGAAACAACAGCAATGACCAATAGTATGTAAATAAAAGGATTGGCAAATGCTTTCAATAGCTGCATAAGCCGCTTTGGTGCTTTCTGGTGCTGTAATTCATTGATTCCGAATTTCAGTCTGCGTTCCTCCGCAGTAGTATCTGTTATTCCTTTTTCACTGGTTTCCAGCATGGCATAAACAAACTTGTCGTCCTGGCTGGATGCATTTTGCAGTTTAGTGACGGTTCCCATATTCATTCCGTTTGAATTGATTACGGAATGAAGCGGGTTTTTTATCTTCTTTTTTAAACTTGTCATCATTGGGCTTTTTATCTGTTTGATGAATAAGTATTGTGGTATTGTTAAATATTGAAGTAAAAAAGTTGGGAGAAGGATATCTCTGCATGGCTGAAACTATTGCTATAGGTCTGATTGTGTTCCCGTAATCTCCCAACTTACTTTAATTACTTTTTCCTCGATAGTGAGACGGCTTGCCGTTTTTTCTATCAGGTTGTCCTGAGGTGTGGCAGATTTAATCTCTGCGGTTATTGTTACCTGGTTTATATCCTCTGTGTCATTACTGGTTAATGATTTTAATAATAGTTTGTCCTCGTTTCCGAGCATCTGCATCAGCAATACGCGAATCTGATTTTCTACTTCGGTTTTGCATTTAATAGTGAACAGATAGTCCGTTTGTATATTGTTTGATTTTATGAATGTGAGCAAGCTCAACTTTTGTCCAAGCGGGCGGAGAAGCATGTGCGTAAGCATAATCGCAGCCGTAACAATCCCTGCCTGTGCAAATAATCCCAAACCACAAAGCGAACCTACAGCTGCAGAACACCAAATAGTGGCAGCTGTGTTTAAACCTTGTACGCTCAGACCGTCTTTCATTATTACACCTGCGCCCAGAAAACCAATACCGGTTACAATTTGCGCCGCAATACGGCTTGGGTCACCCGCCACATCTGTCAGCGAAACCGAAAGCAGGATAAAGGCAGCAGAACCTAATGACACCAAAGTATTGGTGCGAAGTCCTGCGCTTTTTTGACGCCACTGTCGTTCAATGCCGATGGAGGCGCCAAATACAAGCGCAAATAACAGGCGTATAGAAAAACTTAAAAGGGTCATTGGCGTATATTTACTTATCTGCAAGCAAAAAATCAATCCCTCAAACGAAGTCGGGTACAAAAAGAAGTGCCACGGCTATTCCGGTTTAAGATGAAAAATCATTGTGCTTTTTTGCTGACACAAAAATCAGCATTCTCAATGGAAAGAGCCGTTAGAGGATCAATAGAAAAAAATTAGAATTTTATTAGAAAGGCTAAATGTGGGCCAGTTCAATCGTAAAGACAGTTCCGGGATTTTCAGACTTTACGCTGATAGTGCCTTTATGAAGTGTTATGATTTTTTGTGTAAGCGAAAGGCCAATGCCGTTTCCGTCGGCATATTTTTTATTTTCGCCTCTATAAAACGGAGTAAAGATATTCTCAATGTCTTTTTTCGAAATACCAATGCCTTTGTCTGCGAATCGTAACAGGATTTTTCCATCACCATATGAAAAAGAAACGGTACTCTGTTTGTCATTTGAAAATTTGCAGCCGTTTTCAAACAGGTTGGCAAAAGCTACTTTTAGAAGATATTCATTACCGTTAACAGATATCTGGTCGTCATTCTCAAAATCACTTTCAAAGTGGATGTCAATCTTGTAATCTGGATTTGCCTGTTGTACCTGTAATCGGGCATCCAGTAATATTTCGTCTATACGGACAGGCTTAAAAGCAATTTCTGAGGGGTCATAGCTCGCTTTTGCCAAATCCAACAGGCTGTTGGAAAGGCGTACCAGTTTTTGGGCGTCAGACAGCGCATTGGTTATGGCATTTTTATATTCATTGATAGTACGGTCTTTATGGGTAGATAATTCCAATTCGGCAATAATGGCCGCAAGAGGCGTTCTTAATTCATGGGAAATATTGGAAACAAAATGTTTTTGTGCCTCGAAAGAATTTTCCAGGCGGTCGAGCATTTCGTTGAATGTGTTGGCCAGTTCTGAAAGTTCGTCTTTGCTTCCGTTGCTCATTAGGCGCAAGTCAAGATTGGTGGCAGAAATGTTTGCAGCCTTTTCGGTCATTTCCTTTACAGGGCCAAATGCTTTTTTTGAAAAGAAACGCCCGGCAATGTAGATAAACAGGACAGAAATGATAAAAACAATAACGATAGTCTTAAACAGATTATTAAGTTTGATATAACCATTTTGGTCATAAGCTGTGGCGGTAACTATATAATAGCTATTCTGAAATTCATACCGAACCCCGATAACCTGCCAATCCTGCTGATAAAAACTGATTTCTCCTTTTTGGTTAATCTCGTTTATCATCTGCCTGGTTTCCTTCACATAATCAATGTCAACAGCATCATGATAAAGCAAATCAAAGGATGGGTCATAAATAGCAACTTCTACTTCATTTAATATCTTTCGGTTGCTATGGTAGATTTCCTGTAAGGTTTTTTTATCCACCCTGGCATTTAAAAAAAGATTGGCTTTGGTAATGGCTTCTTTTTTTAATAAGAAATAAAACTCCTTTTCCCTGTTTTCTTTGGCGGTAAAATAAATAACCGCAGCGAAGACCAGTAAAATTGTCGCTGTAATTAGGGTGAACAATAAAGTGAGCCGTGTCCTGATTTTCATTATTCTGCCTTCAAAATAAATCCCATTCCTGATTTGGTGTGTATGAGTTTTTTTTCAAAATCCCGGTCGATTTTTTTTCTCAGATAATTGATGTAGACATCAATAAAATTGGTGCCGGTATCAAAATGGGTGTCCCATACTTTTTCGGCAATTTCAATACGCGATAATACCCGTTCCGGATTGTGCATCAGATATTCCAAAAGTTTAAATTCTTTTGGTGTAAGGCTAATTTCCTGTCCGTCCCGTTTCACGATTTTGGTGTGCAGGTTCATTTCAAGGTCGGCAAAACGTATAATAAAACCAACACTGTTTGCGGTTTTGGTATTGCGTTTTAGCAAAGCCCGGACACGCACCAACAGTTCGCGCATTTCAAAAGGTTTGACCAGATAATCGTCTGCTCCGGCATCAAATCCTTCTACTTTATCATCCGTTGTGCCAAGTGCTGTCAACATGATAATGGGAATGTCGGGTTTGGTTTCCCGTATTTGCCTGCATACGTCAATTCCATCCATTTTTGGCAAAATAATATCTGTAATAATCAGCTTGTAGTTATTTTGTAACCCTAGCTTCTTTCCGGAAAGTCCGTCATAGGCCAAAGTAACAGTAAAACCTTGTTCTTCAAGTCCTCTCTGTATGAGTTCGGCTACCCTTTGGTCGTCTTCTATTACTAAAATTGCCATTTTTGTCTTTTTGGAGTGGATTATACAAAGCTACGAAATAAGCTGTATTATAAAGAAGTAATGTAAAAAGTGGGTCAGTTACAGTTAAAAATGTTTTAAGACTTATCGAAGATTTACCTTGTTGATTTATGGGCTATCGAGGATAGAAATTAGGTGTTTTTTGTTGAGAGTAGAATTTTTCTTAACAAAATCAATATCGCTTTCTACAGAGATTATATGAATTTGACCCTGATAAAGAATGCCGCTTGTATTGCTAAAAATAGCCTTTCCATTGTTAGAATCAACTTTTACAAAATCACCCTTTTTTAGATTACTTGAAACAGTAATGTAAATTTCTGCTGCCGAATCTTTAATAGTATATGGTAATATATGTTTGGTGTTAATGATGGGATTAAATTCCTTGCAATTTGTTTCCTTGATTTTAATTGTGATAATCCCGAAATCATGGTTTTTTGAAACCTGTAAGCCGGTAATGGTGCCTGAAAATTTAATTTCATTGAATATTAAATTATAAATCTTTTTTTCTTTTTCCCGATTTTTGTGCTGAATAATTGAACTTACTATCAATAAAATAATAATAATTGGGATGCTGTATTTATATTTCATGATATTTGTTTTTAGTTTTCTATTTCGAGAAAAATTAAAGTCTAAAATTATTAAAATTTAGAAATGAAATCTTTTAACTCATGAAATTCAATCCGATTGAAATACAAAGAATAGATTCGGCAGGGAATTTTAAACTGAATGAATATTATATTCTATCTTATTTATATTCCGACGGATGGACTGAAAGGAGTTTAAGCGCAAATTTTTATATTGACATATATTACAATTCCAAAATCGAATTTAATTTTTCCAAATGGAATACTGTCAAAGAATTTTTAGAAAAATTCGAATTTCAAATCGAAATCGAAACACCAATTGAAATAAAAACTTTGATACTTGAACTTGTTAATCAAGAAGAATTGCAATTAAATTATAATTACAGTGATTTTTTCCTTGAGGACTCAAATAAAGAGCATTTTGTTCTCAATCATGGTAATCAATCTCACAATGTTGGAATTGGAATACTACTTAATAAGCCCACTCCAAAAAATAAATCTGAAGAAATCTTTTTCAATTTGTATGCTGAGTTTAAAGATTGGAAAGAAACATTATATAGTGATTTATTAAACAGTGAGTTATTATGAATAAGTTGTTGTAGATTAAAAAGGGATATGGTATTTTTCTAATATTTCCATTGCAATTACATCAACCTCTTCTTCTTTTTCTTGTTTTGATGCATTTAAGTAAACCCTTTTTACTTCGAGTAATATTTTCTGACTAGGTGTAATCTCAGAATGTAATATTAGGCCATGAAGAATCCAATATTTCCATATTTCATCATTACTTTTCAAAATCGATATCAATTCCTCTTGAATTTCATTGATATGAGGAGAGAAATAATCGGCTATTAACGGGGCTTGAGGCCAATTCATGTCCTGCATCCATTCTAATAATTGTGGAATTATATCTCTTATTTCAGAAATAGATTTCAGCTTTAAATTATTGATGAAATTTGAGTCTTCTTTGTTTTTTGGTACTAAGTTTTTGGGGTCTATTTTCATCTAATTAATCTGTATTGTTTTTTTATAAAATATAAGATTTACGGTAATCTTTTTAAATTATATAATAACGTGACGTTTTCTTTTTCGATCGTTTTCTATTACTCAAATTGCCATTTTTTGCTTTTTGGAGAGGAATATACAAATCTAGGAAATTATAAAAAGAATATAAAGTTGGCGTTTGTCTTGCAATTATGGTATAAACAAAAAAGCAACCCGAAGGTTGCTTTAGAATTAATTGAAAAATAGATTCGAACTTGTCAAGAATAATTTTATCAAATGACAAAGAATATTTTTGCAACAAGAATATGATTTGATTAGAATATAAGCTATTGTTAGAATTGCTAAAAGTTTCTTCATTTTGGGTTTAATTTTTGTCCAATCCGTTTTTAAGTCTTGTATCTAATCAATTGGAAATTCTGTGTATTTATACAAAACTTTTCCATTTTTTGCATTTAGTTTGATTACATCTGTACCGCCATCTGAATTGCTTTCTGTTTTTATGGTCCAGGTTACCTTCCATTTCTTTTCATTTTCTTCATAAAAATTAAGCCCCTTCCATCTTGGATCTTCATCCAGCACACATGAAAAAATCGTATTAAGACCATTTTTTTTTGCGATTTCAATAGCAGTAATAGGGCTAATCAATTTACCATTTTTTAGGTTTTTCATTATGTTTTCATAATATTTGAGTTTGTCGGGAATTTTCTCATCGCATTTTAGAGAGATACTGTAAATGGAGTATTCTTTATACCTTACATTATAAATAAAATTATATGTCAGGAAATAATTTTTATCTTTTAAATTAATAGTATTTAATTCAGATAATCTTACTCGTTTTAATTGAATTTCATCATCATCATTGTTCCTGAAATCGATATTAATATAGCTGGTTTCATCGTTAAATTTTAAACTAAAATCCAAGTTCTCTTTATTAAATATAAGAACTTTATTGTCTGATATCGTTTTACAAGAGTCAATGATCTGTAAATTTTTATCTTGAGACAATACATAATAAGGAATTAATAATAAAATTATGTGACAGTAATTTTTCATTATTGATTTTGAATTAAAGTTAATTTTCCAACTGAACCTTCTGTGATTCTGTCATTTTCTTTTGATGTTAAATAAGCCGAACGGATTACACTATATGTGCTAATGCGTGGACCATCTCTGCCATCAACTTCTATTGTCTGCCCCATACGCCCCATTATTGCTCGAATCCCATCTTTGTCAACATATGACATAGAATAAGTATATACTCCTTCTCCACAATCCCCAAGGCAGTTTGCTGGCCTTTTTTCACGTGCAAAAGTATAATCCATTATATGGCCTGTATCTTTGTGGTTTCCACCTAAATTATGCCCCTATCTCATGAATCATAGTGCCTTTATAGATTGCTTCCAATGATTTGCCAGGTGCTTTTTGTCGCGTATTTTCTATCTCTTTCGAACATCTTTCAATAATCCTGATTAATTCGTGTTTTTTAATTATCATTTTATTGTTGTCTAAGAAGATTAATTTTTTTAGGTCTTCTGTTTGTCCAATTAAGGAAATCCCTCGCTTGAATGGCGAGGGATTTTATCAAGGAATCCTTTTAAGAGTAACACTATTATTATAAATAAGTTTATCCCTACTCTTTATTTTTACTTCTTGAATCCTCTGACTCATATATCCGCTTCGCAAAGTTTCAACCATATCGTTTGGCTCATTGCAAGACAATACTAACAAATCCGAATCTTTGAGATCCCATTTGCCCTCGCATCCAGATTTAGCATCTAAGGCTGTAAATTTGAGGTCAAATGTCTTATCCGCATTTAATGAAAGGCGGTAATTATAGTCTTTTCCAATAGCTACGTATGTTCCAATCATATTGTTATCGGAAACTTGAGCAACTTTACAGGAACTTGATAAGAAAATTAGGAATATAGCACAGATTAAGTTTCTCATTATTTTCTAAATTTTAAAGTTGTAATCGATTTATATGTAAAATTACTTGGCAAACTTTGAAGTGATGAATTGTTAGGATAGCCTTTTAAAATATCTGCTCTTCCAGAATTCGTATTCAAAGGGTAAACCGCTGTGTTTGCCGCACCACCAGGAGCATAAATTTTATTACCGCTTGAATCGCTTAGATTTTGCAGCCAATTAACCGTAATCCCTGAAAAAGAATTAGCCGTTGATGTAGAATTCAATCCAGAAACAGAAGACGGATCATAAGCATATTGAGCTTTATAAGCTGCAATTTCATCGCCAGTATCATTTGCGTAAGTAACCCCAGGAGTAGTGGAATCAAATGCAATATCCCCGCTTTCAAATTGTCCAGCATGAGTCGTTTCGTGAACAAAATTAGCGGTATTTCCGAAACTAATCACGACATCCCCAGTAGCAGGGTCATAGGACGTATCCCCTGTTGCTCCCGCTGCAATTTTGTTTAAGCTGTACGATTGAGAACTTTGCTCTAAGGTACTTAAATTATTCATTGTTCCTGTCAGACTTGTAATTCTATCATTCATGTCGCCAATCTTTCCCGCCAACTTTTGTGCACTCCATCCTTTGGCCGCTGCCGTCGCATTAAGTTTGTTGACTTTCCCTCGAAGAGAATTTAATTCGTTTGAAACTGCGGTCTTTTGCTTATTCCATTCTTTTTGACTTCCTGGTGTTACAACCATCCCATCTGGGTCAATAAAGAAGACAGGATTATTCATTGCGTAGCTATAGGGAGAAAACCTTCTTGAACTCTCTGCCATTGGGTCAATATTGTTTCTTCGTCCCGTTGCAGGGTCATAAAGCATAGCATGATAGTCGTAAAGATTAAGCCTCAGCTCATCTTGCCACTCTTTTCCATTGTACTTATATTTATACTCCAACGGTGCACTCGGTCTTCCTGGTCTTAAACTTACCTTTTCATCAATCCTTTGGAAAGAATTCCAACCTGAACTATAATTGGTATGTTTGAGCCCAAATGGATAGTAATGGTTTTCTTCAATAATCTTAAGAGCGTTGGTAACCGGATCAAGCCCATACGAAAGGCGAATGTTGCCCAGATGGTCTTTATAATTAAAGACATAATTATAACTTTCAGGTGTTATTACAGTCTGGTTTTCTAAACTGCCACCATAGACTGCAGGTGTGTAATTCACATAGCCTTCAGCTGTTGGAAAGAATAAAAGTGTTTTGCCTTTGTACTGAAATCCTTGAAGATAGATGAAAGACCTTGGTGTTCCAGCCTCTGTGACCAGCTTTTGAACTTTTTTTCCGGCAGCATCGTAAAGATATTCAATTTTATCCGATTCTGATCCCGCTGCGCAAAGTCTCCTGACTTTGAGCAATTAATAACTATTATAATTATCAAAAGAACTGTTTCTTAACACATCAACAACAGGATTATCAGCTTTTTCGATAGTCAAAATACCTTCACCGTTTGCATAATTACTCGCACTCGAATAAATATAATCTGAAGCTTTTACAATAAGACCGGCACGAACAGGGTTCAAATGGATATAATCCAATTTTGACACATAAATTTTTCTGAATAAATTTCTTCAGCATGATTTCCATATTGCCAGAACTGATAATTTTTGTTACGACTATGAGATTCTGTGGCTGTTTTGAATCGTTCCAGCATCCAGTCCCTTCGACTTTCAGGTTCTGCTTGAATTTTTTCTAGAACTGTTTTAGCAGTAAACTTCTTAAAGTCCCTTATTAAATCGGACAATTTTCCATCTTTAGAGTGTATAATTAAATGGATATGATTGCTCATAATGACATAACCGTATACAGTCATGTCCTTATTTTTAATGCAGAAATCCAAACAACCAATGATACAATCCCGATAGTTTTTTCTAGTAAAAACATCAATCCAATCTACTACTGTGGCTGTAATAAAATGAGCTTTTTCCTGTTCTCTTATAATGTATCCTTCTTTCATGGCGTTTAAAATAGTTTTATCAAATATAATAAACACTACTCTTTTCAACGAAAAAAGCTACAACATTTCTGTCATAGCTTTTGTTTTTAGTATTACTCAAAGTCAGGAGACTTTGCGCAGCTGGTATCTATTTCCATCTAATTAATCTGTATTGTTTTTTTTCTAAAATATAAGATTTACGGCAATCTTTTTAAATTATATAATAACGTCACGTTTTCTTTTTTGATAATCTTATTAAGTCAATCATGAAAATAAAAAAGACGACTTATTAGTCGCCTCTTTGATGTAAAAAATCTATTATTTTGGTGTTTATATTACTGCTTTGAAAACACTTAATCTGAAATTTTATCAAAAAGGTAAATATGTTTAAAATTCCAAAAACAGTTTTTATAGTAATATAGCATCTATACAAAAAAATAGTTGTTAGAAATTATTTATAAGGATTTGATGCTTCAATAGTGTCTGTTATTGTTTTATTACAAGGAATTTGGTTATAATTAAAATATTCAATGTTTGTAAAATCGTCATTATCATTCCGTCCTAAAAAACCTTTTTTCCTGATGTGAATATCTATTCCTGGTGAGATAACTTCTGGACTTTTAGAGCAATAATATTTCAAACTATCAGAATAAATTTTATATCCAAAATTTTCCTTTTGAAAGTAAATAATATTTGTTCCTTTGTCTTTCTCGGATAAGCCAATTATATAATATTTATTTAGGTGGTTATGAATAACCAAGCTGTCAATTACATAATTATCGGATAAGATTTTGACATATCCCTCTTTATAGTTCAATTCTATTTTCTCGGCTTTAAATTCTTTGCAATTAAAAAGCAATAAGCTTAAAATGAGAAGTAGTATTATGTTTTTATTTCCCATATTTTTTTTGTTATTTCCTCTTGTTGATTCGTCCAATTAACTATTAAAGAATTTAATACTTTAGTCATGCTTGCTTTTGTTTTAGCATCCTAATCCATATCTTTAATCTTTGATTTCCAACTGCTTACAACATTGTCGCTTTTTCATTATCAGTAAGATTGCCTCTTTTGAACAGACTCATTACAGTCCCATTTTTACAGGATAACAGCCTGTCTGCCATATCTACTCGCTTCCAAATCTGTAAGCTTCTGTAGGTATATCTTTGCTTGTTAAAACAACATAAAGCTAATAAGGATGGGTAGCCCATCCTTATTAATAAATGACTTTCTATTATGAATCTTTTTTCACCGAATCATAATATAAATTGGATGCCGTTAATTTTAATTAATCCCTGGATAGAGTACTTGAATTATTCAGAATCTTGCATATCGTGAATGTTTGATTGCTGTGAAATCTATAAGTCTTTATTGTCTTGCAAAATCCAGTCGCTGCCAAGTTTAAATTCGAGTAAATGTAAAATCGATGATAGTCTCTTTAAATCATAAGAAAGAGAAACATTTTCTTTATCTAACAGCCTTCTTAAATCATCCCAATCATCATTTAATTCACCCATAACTAATTCAGGTGTTACATTAAGATTAAATAAATCATTTGGTTTTGTTTCCCAATAATAATTCTCATCAAATGACATTTCTTCATTACAATTTAGTTCTATTTCTCTTGAAAGTCTTTCAATGATTTTGATTAATTCTCTTTTTTTAATTACCATATTTATTGTAGTCTATTTATTGATTCCAATAATTGTTGAACACCAGTAGTAATTTCTTCCTTTTGATTTTTAAAATTATCAATCTGGCTTTGTAAACTTTTGATTCTAGCGGAAATAATTTTTTCTCTTAATTCAGGACTAGCATTTTTTAAAAAACCTTTATTATCTCCTGCCAAAGGATTTTTTATAAAATCTTCTAGTTTTTTTGTGTGACTCGCAATTTGCCCATCAATTCCTTTTATAGATTTTTGTGCTGACTTCAAAACTCCGCTTAAATTAGAAACAGCTTCGGGTCCATTTTTCGCTACTTTTTCTAAAGTTTCCTGTATCATTTTTTTTCCTGCACCAGCAACTCCCATACTAGAGGCTAAATCAGCTAATTGATAAACATCATGAGCAATTAGTAATTCATCATTAGCATTTATTGACATTAATCCTTTTGGGGGTTCAAATATTGGAACATACGATACTGTACCTCCATAATTGTCATCTCCATTTGAAGGTTCCTCATTTTGATTGACATATCCTCTTTCATATAAATTTCTTGATACAGACATAGTTACTGTTCTTTTAAGTCCATCAGGCCCTTTTGTTTCGTATGTAGCTACTTTAATAAGTTCATCATTAATTATGTCATGACCTGTTGTTTCTTGTCCCTCAAGTCCTTCAATTTCAATTTTCCATATAGGATTATTATGAGCAAACTGATATGTCGAAATTGACATATAATCTTCACTTATTGGGTCGATACTCATAAATCGTCCAATTGAAGAGTCATAATTTCTATGCCTAAAGGAATCCCAATTGAGTCCAAGTTCGTCTTGTCGCTCTTGGCCAAGAAACTTGTATTTATATTCCAATGGCGCACTCGGTCTTCCTGGTCTTAAACTTACCTTTTCATCAATCCTTTGGAAAGAATTCCAGCCTGAACTATAATTGGTATGTTTGAGTCCAAATGGATAGTAATGGTTTTCTTCAATAATCTTAAGAGCGTTGGTAACCGGATCAAGTCCATACGAAAGGCGAATGTTACCCAAATGGTCTTTATAATTAAAGACATAATTATAGCTTTCTGGTGTTATTACGGTTTGATTTCCTAAACTGCCACCATAGACCGCAGGTGTGTAATTCACATAACCTTCAGCTGTTGGAAAGAATAAAAGTGTTTTGCCCTTGTACTGAAATCCTTGAAGATAGATGAAAGATCGGGGTGTTCCAGCCTCTGTGACCAGCTTTTGAACTTTTTTTCCGGCAGCATCGTAAAGATATTCAATTTTATTGGATTCTGAACCAAAAACAATTTTTATGGGCAGATTCAGATGGTTGTACAGTATTTGGGTGATGCCTTTGTTCTGATCAGAAATCATATTCCCATTAGCATCATAAGCATAGTCGTCGTCGGGATCAGTAATTCCGTCGGGACTATCGTCAGTAAAACCATCTGGATTGAATGCATAGTCAAGTACTTTCATTAATTGATTTTTTTTCTGCGGATGATAGCTATAGGTCAGCCTGTCCATTTCAAGGGCCATAAAATCTCCGTCATATCCTCCATTTCTGGACAAATCTGTAATATTCCCATTTTTGTCATAGGAAATTTCTTCATCATAAGAATTAAGTACGGTACCGCTTTTTTGATAAAGGGCCCTGTTAAGGCGGTTAAGATCGTCGTATTTGTAACCATAAGATCTTATGATGTCGTTGCTGGATGTTCTCCAAAAGGTTTCAGAAATGTTTCCATTATATAAAGGTTTTATTTCTCCGTAAACTGTGTTTTCTACCGTTTCATAATTAATCTTAAATGCAAATAAGTCATCAGGGTTACCAGCTTGTATGAGATTATCTATTTTGTTGATTTCTCTAAGCCATCCTTTTATATTGTATGTATAATCGATCTTTTGTAATGGGATATTTCCTGATAGATCTGTTCCTCCCGTTCGTTTTACAATAAGCCTGCCTAATTCATCATATTCATTTTTGGCAAGCAGTTGTGGTATTCCATTTTCACCAACCTGATGGGTATGCTTTATCATACGATCCTGGTCAGAATAGGTATAACTATCTTTTATGTAAATTTCACCCACACCAGCTCTAGAATGTCTTGTCACAGAATAGATCACTTTACCTGAAAAATCGAATTTACTGTCAATTGTGGTATAGCCGCCAAGATAGTTTATCGTTTTTGAGCGTATCGCTCTGTCTTTTGAATCATAGAGAGAATAGGATAGTTCGCCAGTAGCTGAGGCCGATGGGTCCGGAATACGTAACCATGTTCCAGTCTGTAAACCTTTAGGCTTTACCGTATTGCTATAACAGACTGTTTGTCCTTCGATAGGGTCAAAGTTTGTCGGGGCATTAGGGTAATTATAATCGTCGTAATAGTTTACGCTCAATAGTTTCATTCCACTTGTCGGGAAAGCTACACTGGTATAGCCGATATTAATATTGTCAACGGTACCTCCTGATAGCCTTTTTTCGGAAAAATTGTTGTTAATGTTATTGAGTTGAGACTGAAGCACACTGCGCGTTTCATTTGTACTAAGCCATCCTGTATAAACAGGTCGGTTAAACAGGTCGTATTTGGTTATCAGACAGCCTGATCCATTTCCATTAAAAGGCGAAACGGCTGGTCCCGTTGCCACAACACGATCAAGTTTATCATATACCATATATTCCCATTGTTTTCCGGGAAGCTTCTTCTCAATAAGCCTGTTTCTATTATCATACTTATATTGATAACAGAGATCGTTTAGCTGGGTTGCAGGATTGTCGACTAAGGGAGGGAATACATAGGAGAGGTTGCCAAATTGGTCGTAAACATAATAAGTGTCATGACGTACACCAGCGTTGTATGTACGCTTCAATACTAAGCGTCCATCTTTGTCCTTGTACTCTTCAATAGTGTTGTTTAAGCCATTGGTCCAGTTCTCATTTTTAGTTATTGTTTTATATAATTGGCCTTCGTTATATAATGCCGATGAGAGTGAAACATCATATACTCCTTGAGCCGAATTCCATGTAGCAGTTGCTTTATAAAGTTTTACACCGTCTTGCGAGGTATTTGTCAAATAATCGATTTTTATTTCTTTCCCACTGCCCATTGACCAGGCCAATCCAGGAGCTGATTTCTTTAGCATTTTGCTTAAAGGAGAATTCTCAAGAATCTTTTCTTCATACGGAACCTTTCCTTGATATTCAGGATAATTAAGCACTTCTGTAAGCGCTCCGTCTATATAATCTAAATCTGTTCTCTGAGAAACATATGGCAAATATTCCTTTAGCTGTCTGCCAAAAGCATCATATTGGGTTACTTTTGTTATGCTCTTGCCATTTCCTGACTGGCCTTTGGCGACCATCTGGAGCAACCTGCCCATTCCGTCAAAATAAGAAGTGCTCTCTACAGCCTGATTCAGCGAAGGAGTTAATATACTTGACGTACTAGGAACTTTATAGGTGGTTGTTTTTATATAATTTTTGTCCTGACTTTGTCCAAACGCAATGAAAGGAAGTAGCAATACTAGGTATGTTAATTTTTTCATTTGCTCCGTTTTATGGTTTATAATGATATTCATTCTCAGAAAGGATGTTGTTGTCCCGATCTCTTACTTGCTTCAATCTGCCCTTATTGTCATAATGATAACTTGCCTTATTGCCTTTGGAGTCCGTTTTTGTTGAGATTCCAATTCCTGGTTTGTATGTAAAGGCAGTAACCAAGGCATCAGGGAAAGCGGTTCTTAAAGCATCTAATGCCAATAATAGGTCTGCTTCCGTACCTGTATCTGATTTTTGTTGTAAATCAGTTATTGTAGAAGCAGGAATGTTATTGTACGCTAAATTTTCAATTTTTGCTATTGGCAGTGTCTTTTTATAGCCCCATATAAGGCTTATAGGTATGCTGTTGGCTTTTTTATACTGTAGCAGGTTCCCTTTTTCATCATATCTTTCAAGATTGAACTCTGTCTGAGGTACGGTTGTGTTTCCTCCTTTCAATGTCTTGACAGATGCTTCTGCTAAAAGAGAACCATTGAATAGACCATATTCTTTATCTACCTGATCTAATAATTCTGCTCCGGAATATTGTTTTGAGCGTAATGGTGAGCCAATAATGTTTTTGGATACGAGTTCAGAGGTGTAAGGGAAAGATGCTATTTCTGCATCACCCGGATAATAGTTTTTTATGATCTTGTTTGCTCCGCTTTCTGATGTTGTTTCTGTAATTACCGACGGTTGGTATTTATTGTTATATTCATAGGAAATTGTTTTTTCAAGTTGTCCATTTGAAAAATATTCTGTTGTTTTTTTCTGTAGTACAGGAGTCACTTCATCCTTGATTTCGTAAATCTGCATGTTTTCTATGGTTCCTCTTACTGTAGGATTACTTGCAATGCAAGCAAAACTATAATTTAAGTGAAATTTTACATGCATTCCAATACCTACTTTCCTCGGAGGGTAATAGTCGTGGTACATATAGGTGTTTTCTTCCCTTCTTTTTAAATTTCCTAAAGCATCGAAATGTTCAGTTTTAAGTAGGTCCCCATTACTTTCTTCATATGTCCTTTTTGGTGACAGAGCAAGATTTAAATTGTCATAAATAGGATTGTTGGGTCTGTAGATCATATGGGAAGAAACGCTGGAATAGAACACGCTCTCATTTTTGTTTGCAGAATAATGATATACTGCCTTTCCATTTGTTTCAATACCTGTATTAGCGGAATAGATTTCCTCAATTCTTGAATATCCCACATGAGCTTGTGAAGGAGCGTATTGGTTTCGTCTGTTTTCAGAATATACGGTCACATTTCTTACGGAGCATCCACTTGCACAACTGTTACCATTGGGGCATAGGAAGTTATCAGTACCATATGAGTAGTCATTGGCAAAATCTAATACATCCATCAGTATACCTGATGAGTACAATTCTGAAGATGATGGCAATGCCGTTACGTATTTGTACTCCCTTTTATCTGTAATAGTCGCATCGTAATTATAATTAGTGATTTTTTTGACCCTAGCCCCACCAATTTCTTTATTGTAGTTAGCATAGATGGATGATTTTGGGATTTTTACTTTTGCACGTACCGGGAAATAGTACTGTTTCATATAATCAGGATTTCCAGGTTGGAATCCTTCTTCTGCATCAAGCAAATTAGAGATATGTTTTAGTGCTGTTACCCTAAAATAATAGCTGCCAGCAGGTAAATCGCTTAAAGAGATGTTGATAACAGCTACTCCATTATTTATGGAAAGTGGAGGGCATAGGAGATTGCACACGATATCGGAAGAAAACCGTCTTGTTAATACAACCTGATTGTTGGATGCATTGATAATCTGAAGTGCTGGTTTCCATGCATCGACATCCAAAACGGTACATTTTCTGTAGGATTCTGTTCCGCCACCCGGAACAAATCCACTACCACAACTTATTTCCAGGACAATATGCCCGAAAATGCTTGACGGTGGGGCACCTACACCTGACTCTTTTTTCCATGCATAATCTACAGGTGTGCCATTTAAGGTAAATACCGCAGAATTTCCAGGAGATGACTCGTCATATGATTCAGCTTGAAATACTTCAACATCTTCAAAGGGCACATTTGTGTTCTTGGTTTGACTATTAAGAAGTATAGAATGTGGCTCATAAGTGATCTCGCTATAACCTTTTGTTGGATAATATATTTTGGTCAGGAGTCCATTCTTGCCAAAATTAAAATCGGGAGATTTGTCTGCTGCTATAATTGAAACCATAGTAGGCGTACTCAGACAATTTTTTAAAGCCTTGTATGATGGATATAGATGTTCGTTTGTTTTTCCGTTATAATATCCCCAATAGTCTGTCGATTTGGTTAACTTATTAGGTAATTGGTCAGGGTTTAGGTACTCAAAACGCCTGAGCATTTCTCCATTTTCGAATATATTATCCAGCTTTAATCTGAGATATTCCTGTGTGAATTGAGAATTAAACGTGGCGTTTGCATTGAAATAAGAATAGCCGAATTGGAAGTCTTTTACCGTTTGGTTTTTTAAATCTTTAACATAAATGTGGTCCAGTTTTTTAGGCTTTTCATTTCTGTAGTTGGCTATTGAGGTAACTATCGGGTATCTTCCATTATTTCCGTCCATTAAATCGAGCCTGTCTGATCCTACAAAATCTACCCTAAAATCATCATAAACAATTGAAGCAAGATAGAGCGCAGCATGACAGTTAAGAGAACGTGATGGGCGGATATAGGAACTGATATAGCCTCCCCATGGTGCAAAATTATCTAAATTGGGGCATACTAAATTATGCCCTTTTTCACTGGCTATCGGTTGGTCTTTAATAGTAGCCCTTTCGTAATAGTTGTAATAAAGCGTATTGCCTTTTGGAGATACAATCTTTTCTATTTTCCAACCTGTAATCATGGGATTGTCAAATCCGCTGAGCACTGCGAAATCATTAGCGATTTGTCTTTCAACTGCGGTGACTGAATATTCTGGATTTGTAAAATAAAATACAAATCCTCTGTCATTGGTTACGGTAAAGGTTTTAGCACTTTCATTATAGACAACCCGTATCCTGCTGTCAGCATTAATCATGACAGTGCCAATAACACCACCGTTGAGGTTTTTCTGAGTAAGTATAAATTTTGCGCTTTCACCAAACAAGTTCACGGTAAAAATGTCGGGCTCAGTATCATAAGTGTTTACAATATTATTGACATCTTCATGTATTCTTATTTCTTCACCAAAAGGACTGGCGTAACTGAAGTTATAAGAAAATTCAGGAAGAGCATACCTTGTATAAGGGAATCCTACATTTGCTCCTACCTGCGTAACATCATCAAGCCCTCTTGTGTTTTTGGTAATAAAAGGTTCTACCGAAAGCCCCCAGCCCAATCCAACCCAACTGGCTTCTTGTCTTGCCGAAATACCACCTGTTGAGTAGGAAACTGCAATGGGGATTTTTAGCCCATCAAAATCAATTTCGTGTAAAGGGACATCTATATTGGCAGTGCCGCTATAATAATTCATAGGTAGTTCGCCATATTTGCCAAGGCTGGCAACTTCAGGGTTGGGCTTCGTCAACTCTGGAATAGTCCTGTCTAATTGGGCATTCGCATTAAAATTTATGGCAAACAACAGTATGTAATAATATTTTTTCATGACATGTCTAGTTTTTAATAATAGTCTTGGCTACTTTGATAGCGTCATTCTGTACATTCGTCCTGATTTCGACCAGATAAATTCCTATTGGAAGCCCTCCAAGGTCAACAGGAACGGTTCTGTTCTGGATATTGAAATGTTGCAACTGGCGACCTGACAAGTCAAATACGGTTGCTGTGCCTTTCTCAAATTCATATCCCACAACGATGTTGGTAAATTGGGAAGTAGGATTCGGGAATGCTTCGATAGGACTTTTCTCCTCTTTCTTTTTCTTTTCGTTTTTTAGCTTTACAACCCAGAAATCGTTTCTTCCTTGCGAAGAGTAACGGTCACGGGAATTACTTCCTTTGGAAGTTCCGGCCAATAAATATCCTCCATCGCGAACCCTAACTGCTTTTCTCAAAATATCCTGCCCGTTGCTTCCTACGGTCTTTCGCCATTCTTCTTCACCCTTGGCATTGATTTTTATAGCCACATAATCATTAATATCTTCCTTGTCCTTTTTCTTGTCGGTAGCAGTTTCGCTCATCGCGTGACCTCCAATTAAGAAGGAACCATCTTCATTTTCAACCAGGGAGGCAAGTAGGTCGGTTTTTCCAACATCATAAGTTTCCTGCCATAGTATCTCGCCAGATGAATCTATTTTTAGAAGCCAGAAGTCGATGCCGTTCTTATTTGAGGCGTTTTTATTGCCAGTAGTTTCAGAAGCTGAATTTCCTGCCAATATATAGTTGCCGTCAGAGGTATGAATCATAGTCTTGAGTTGTTCATCGCCTTCTCCACCATAGACCTTCTGCCATTCAATCGTTCCGGACTTGTCTGTTTTGACCACCCAGTAATCGCTTTCACCATATCTTTTTTCGGTCTTATCTCCCGAAACCGTCGAGTTCGAAGATCCGGCAAGCATATAGCCTCCATCGGCTGTTTGAATGATGCTTCGCAACTCATCATGGTATTGTCCGCCGATAGTTTTCTGCCATTCAATTTGACCCTCATTGTCTAACTTTATAATCCAATAATCAAGGCCACCCTGACTGTCCTCTTTTTTTCCAAACGCATCTTCTTTTCCATTTTTTAGCTTTTCACTTCGGGAAGAACCGGAAGTACCACCTATGATATAGCCACCATCTGAAGTTGATGCAATACTTTGTAGAAGTTCCTGTCCGGTACCGCCTATAGTGCGCTGCCACTGTTCGGCTCCCTTGGCATTTAATTTTATGATCCAGAAGTCTTCAAGCCCTTTACAGTCATCTTTTTTATGAAGACCTTTAGGCGAATTGGAAGTACCTGCTAAAATAAAACCTCCATCGGGCGTCAGTTTTATACTTTGTAGCAGATCAGCTCCGGAGCCCCCGAATCCTTTTTGCCAATCGAGATCGCCCTTTTCATCCATTTTCCAGATGAAATAATCCAGATTTCCATTGTTATCATCAGTTTTGTTTCCCGTATTTTTGGATAACGAGCTTCCAGCGAGAATAAAACCATAATCAGGAGTTGGTTGGGCATCAAACAAGTAGTCTGAGTGCTTTCCCCCGTAGGATTTCTCCCAGAGGATGTCTTGGGCGTTAAGTGCCCCCGCAGAAAGCAGGAAGCACAGTCCGGCAGCCAGGTTGGCCGGAAAGGGTCTGATGGGGTTCATGTGTCTGTAGTTGTTTAAGTTAAGTATTGTTAATTTGTCTTAAAACGCAAAGAAATAAAATTTTATTATTGAAATATAACATTTTGCAAATAAAAATATAATTTCTAACAAATATAAATACAAGAGGAAAACTCATATTACAGAAAATATGTAAAAAATGTTAAAATTTAAGAGAGGTCGTATTTATTGAGAAGGAGCTGTTTTTTGAAAATACAGTAAAAGCACACAGGTGAAATATAGATGAAATAACCATCTGGTTGGAAAAGACCAGTGAATAGTAAAGTTTTATCATAAAAAAAGGACAAACCAATAAAAATATCGATTTGTCCTTTTAAGTGGAGAAGATGGGATTCGAACCCACTACCTCTTGGCTGCCAGCCAAGCGCTCTAGCCAAGTGAGCTACATCCCCAAAGCATGTGGCAAATTAAGGGAATTAATTTTCAAAAAGCAAATACCTTCCGATGAATTTATTTTGCAAAAGCGTAACTTTACCTGCAAATATTTTTTTATGACTACAGAAAGATTAAACGGGTCACTGTATACCGTTATCGAAAATAAAATAGCAACCGTTGAATTCGGACATCCCGCAAGTAATTCCTTTCCAGGTGAATTATTACAAAGACTGACAGACGAATTAAACAATTTGAGCAGCAATCCGGACGTAAATCTGATTATTCTAAAAAGTGAAGGCGATGGAGCATTCTGTGCCGGAGCTTCTTTTGATGAGCTTTTGGCTGTATCGAACCTTATGGAAGGAACCAGCTTCTTTTCGGGTTTTGCAAACGTAATCAATGCTATGCGCAAATGCTCCAAACTGATTGTTGGACGCATTCATGGCAAAGCCGTTGGTGGTGGTGTAGGACTGGCCGCGGCATGTGATTATGCTTTTGCAACAGTAGACAGCGCTATTAAACTATCAGAACTGGCTATCGGAATCGGACCTTTTGTGATTGAACCGGCAGTTTCAAGAAAAATAGGTAAAGGCGCTTTAGGCGAAATGACGTTGGCGGCACACGAATGGAAAAACGCGTATTGGGCTCAGGAAAAAGGCCTGTATGCCAAAGTTTTTGAAACAAAAGAAGATTTGGATAAAGAGTTGGAAATTTTTACTTCAAAACTAGCATCCTATAATCCGGAAGCCTTATCTGAAATGAAAAAAGTACTGTGGGAAGGAACCGAAAATTGGGATACGCTTTTGTATGAAAGAGCTTCAATTTCAGGGAAGTTGGTTTTGTCAGATTTTAGCAGAAATGCCCTGAACCAATTCAAAAAGTAACTAAATTTGCAGAAATAAAAAAGAATGAGCAAAATCAGAATTACCAAGCAATTTAGTTTCGAAACAGGACATGCATTGTATGGCTATGACGGAAAATGTAAAAATGTACACGGGCATAGCTATAAATTGTCGGTAACGGTAATAGGAACCCCGATTTCAGATACTAGCAACGTGAAATTTGGAATGGTGATTGATTTTTCGGACCTGAAAAAAATAGTCCGCGAAGAAGTTGTAGATGTTTTTGACCATGCAACCGTTTTTAATAAAAATACGCCCCATGTTGAATTGGCAGAGGAATTAAGAAATAGGGGGCATCATGTGATTTTAGTCGGTTATCAGCCAACAAGCGAAAACATGGTGATTGATTTCGCTGAAAAAATCAAAAGCAGACTGCCGGAGAACATAGTCCTGCATTCTTTGAGACTACAGGAAACAGAAACATCCTATGCAGAATGGTTTCAAAGCGACAACTAGGCTTTGGGGCAATCGCCGTAAAAATTTCTTCGTAAACGTATGAATTTGAATAAACTAAACAAATATGATAAGGCCTATCTTCGCATAGCAAAAGAATGGAGCCGGTTGTCGTATTGCAAAAGAAAACAGGTTGGCGCAATTATTGTGAAAGACAGGATGATTATCTCTGACGGTTATAACGGAACGCCATCCGGATTTGAAAATTCCTGCGAAGGAGCTGATGGGCTGACGTTATGGTATGTGCTTCATGCAGAGGCCAACGCCATATTGAAAGTAGCCGGTTCGACGCAATCTTGTGAAGGAGCCACTTTGTATATTACATTGTCGCCCTGTAAAGAATGCAGCAAGCTGATTCATCAGTCGGGAATAAAACGGGTTGTATATCAGGAAGGCTATAAGGATGATTCCGGTATACAATTTTTAAAAGATGCCGGCGTTGAGGTAGTTCATATTTCTGAAACCGAAATGAATGAAAAACAATAAAATATATCTACCACTTGTTATTTTTGCTGCCCTGGCAATAGGAGTAGTCTTGGGAGGAATGCTTAATTTTCCAACCCAGGGTGTTGCTTTCTCCAAAACCAGCCCCAAAAACAAGCTCAACAAACTTCTCGATTTTATTGACAGGGAATATGTAGACAATGTCAATACAGACTCTATTGTCGACCTGACTGTTACCGGAATATTGGATAAATTGGATCCACACTCCGTCTATATTGCCAAGAATGAATTTGAGCAGGTTTCACAAAGCATGAAAGGTGATTTTGTAGGTATTGGTGTTAATTTTTACATGTATAATGATACGGTAGCGGTCATAAAACCGGTTGAAGGCGGACCTTCAGAAAAAGCAGGTATCAAATCAGGTGACCGAATTCTTTTCGCAGACAATTACAAGCTTTTTGGTCGTAAGATTACCAATGACACGCTTTTTTCCAAACTAAAAGGAAGTGTAGGTTCTGATGTGGAGCTTACCATCTACAGAAAAAATGAAAATAAAAAGCTAAAAGTCAAGGTAAGACGTGATGTGATTCCTATCAAAAGTGTAGACATTGCCGTGATGGTCAATCCAGGCGTTGGCTATATAAAAATAAACCGTTTCGCAGAAACTACCTATGACGAATTTGAAACAGGACTTCTTAGTCTTAAAAAACAAGGAGCAAAAACGCTTATAATTGATGTGCGTGACAATGGCGGAGGTTATCTGGACAAGGCAATTGAAATAGCTGACGATTTTCTCAAAGATAACGCACTTATTGTCTTTACCAAAAACAAAAAAGGCAGAGTAGACAAAACCTATGCTACCAACGATGGGAGTTTTGAAACCGGCAAAGTATATATACTGATTAACGAAAACAGTGCTTCGGCCAGTGAAATTTTAGCTGGAGCTATTCAGGATAATGACCGCGGACTCATAGTAGGAAGGCGCTCTTTCGGAAAAGGACTGGTACAACGTGAAATGCCTTTGGGTGACGGATCGGCTGTAAGATTAACCGTAGCGCGTTATTATACGCCAACAGGACGTTCCATCCAGAAATCTTATGAAAAAGGGAGTGAAGAATACTTTAAGGAATTTGAAAAACGTTTTGAGTCTGGCGAATTATACAAGTCAGACAGTATAAAAGTAGCCGATACGCTAAAATTCAGGACGCCAAAAGGACGCATTGTATATGGCGGAGGAGGAATCGTTCCGGATATTTTTGTGCCTCTGGAAGTAGAACACGGCGAAGAAAGCATTGCCTACATGATGCAATCCGGACTCGTAGGCTATTTTGCTTTTGAAGAGTTGGATAAAAACCGTAATGATTTTAAAAATCTGACCTTCCAGCAATTTTTGACAAAAATGCAACAGACAGACAGCTATTTCAATACTTTCCAAAAATATTTAATCAAAAACGGAGTGCTTCTCGACCTGAAGCACACCAAAAATCTGGTTAAGCGCTACTTGGCTGCTGAATTTGCCAGACAATTATACGGAGACGACAAATACTATGAAATTGTATTAAAAGAAGATGCCATGATTAAGGCGGTTCTGGAAAACAAACAAGATATTGAGTCGTCCTAAAATAGGTTGACAGATTTTAGAATAAAAATATATTAACCAGTCAGGTTTCCTGGCTGGTTTTTTTCATGCATAAAGTTAGGTGTTTTCATTTTCAGACTCAAATGTGGTCTTTTA